>Ga0208373_1000002_pt1 | contig 1221539 bp, 1069 predicted proteins | sample RifOxyC2_FD_184036 | JGI IMG/M metagenome (GOLD analysis project Ga0208373, IMG submission 184036) | Soil microbial communities from Rifle, Colorado - Rifle Oxygen_injection C2 (SPAdes) | ecosystem: Environmental > Terrestrial > Deep subsurface > Rock core/Sediment | place: Rifle, Colorado...
GCTTGCGGCGCCTTCGACTAAAGGCTTGCAGTATTAAGACTTTTTAACTTAACTTTTTTCAACATAAAAATCTAAATATCTATCGAAAAATTTTAATCAGCTGACGAATTTCGCCTCAACACTTAAATATACGCTACTCAATCTTTGAAATAGAAAACGGTAGCATTATATGTGAAGTGTTTATGATTATAGTTTTTGAATTGTCGTTGCGTGAATGCCCTTATACTTTTTGTATTTCTACATTCTTATTACAGCACCGCCTCCTGACTCCCAAGCAATACTTTGAATTGTCAGTTTGTGCTAACTTAATTTGAGTCAAGTATGTAAACAATTGGGGTATATTAAATATAAGAAAGAATACAGATATGACTAAAAAATTGAATGACTATTTTTTCTGTTCGTCAATACTCTTCAACACCATATCACATAGCCGGTGTAGTTCTTCTTCTGTAATAATTAATGGAGGCGCAATTCGGATTCTATCTGGAGCAAATAAAAACCAATCGGTGACCAATCCATTTTGAACACAGGCATGCGCTACGGCTTGGGTCATTTTAGGAGAAGCAAATTGTACACTCATCCATAACCCAAAACAATTCACTGAAACAATGGAAGGATGTTGTAAACGTGTTTTTAAAATAGCTGCTTTACTCGGAATATTGTTAATCCATTCAGTGTGTGCAATCAATTCTTCAAACGCCGCTTTACCTGCTGCACAAGAAACGGGGTGTCCTCCGAATGTAGTGATATGTCCCAGAACGGGTGCATAAGTTAACGTGTTCATGAGTCGCTGGTAGGCAATGAATGCACCCAGCGACTCATGAACACCCAAGGCTTTGCCCAATAATAAAATATCGGGTACAATATCATATTGTTCAAAAGCCCATAAAGTTCCGGTTCTACCGAAGCCAGCTTGTATTTCATCTAATATCAACAACACACAATGTTGATCGCATTTTGCGCGTAAAGCTTTCATCCATTTTTCGGAGGGAGCAGTGACGCCGCTTTCCGCTTGAACCGTTTCAATGATTACACAGGCTGTTGCAGAATCGATGGCTTCAATCAATTCATCAGAACCATAATCATAATGGTATACATCTGGCAACAAGGGTCTGAATGCATTTCTAAAATACTCATCACCCATTACACTTAATGCGCCTTGGGTGCTGCCATGATATGAATTATTTGCTGCAATAATTTTAGTGCGATTGGTAATTCGCTTGGCCAGCTTCATTGCACCTTCTGTAGCTTCTGCACCACTATTGGTAAAGTACACACAGTTTAAAGCGGGCGGCAAATATTGCGTGAGCAGTTTTGCATAGGCCACTTGTGGTTGTTCAATAAACTCCCCATATACAATCACATGCATGTACGCCGCAGCTTGCTCTTGCACGGCTTTTATAACTGCAGGATTACCATGACCTATATTACAGACACTAAATCCTGCAATGCCGTCAATATATTTTTTCCCATTGGTATCAGTTAGCCACACCCCTTCTGCACTGGCCATTTCAATGCCAATGGGTTTAGGGGATGTTTGCGCTACATGGTCTAAAAATAATTGACGATTATTCATTTGAGCCCAAACTTATAATAAGATTGCCGATTATTAATATCTTCATTGCAAATTCTACTATGGCTACTATTTTACCTGTACTTGGCAAACACCCTCAAATGGGTGCAGATTGTTTTATTGCACCCAACGCCACTATTGTAGGCGATGTAGTAATGGGCGATGAATGCAGTGTATGGTTTAACGCTGTTATAAGAGGAGATGTGCATTATATTAAAATTGGCAACAAAGTAAATATTCAAGATGGGGCAATCATCCATTGTACCTATCAAAAAAATCCAACTGAAATTGGGAACCGTGTTTCTATAGGACATAATGCCATGGTGCATGGTTGCATTATTCACGATGATGTGTTGATTGGTATGGGTTCCATTGTGATGGATCGTTGCGTCGTACATTCCAATTCGATCATTGCCGCTGGTGCTGTTTTATTAGAGGGAACGGTAGTAGAGTCAGGCACTATTTATGCAGGTGTTCCAGCTAAAAAAGTAAAAGACCTATCACCCGATATGGTACATGGAGAGATTGATCGAATTGCCAATAACTATGTTAAATACGCTTCCTGGTTTAAAGACTATAACCACAATAATTTTTTAAAACAATAAATGACCATTTATGAAAAAGAATTTCGTAATAGTTTGTTGTTTATTGTTTGCGCTGTCATCTTGTAATTTATTGGCTAAAATGGGCATTGGTGGCGGATCTAGAAAAAAGGGATGCCCAACTGATGGTCGCAATGTAGGAGCAGAGAAATTATTGTCTGGAGAAAAAGTTGCTAAAGCACCTAAATTCAAAAAAGGAAAGTCTTTTGACTATTAATATTTTCTGTCTTCCATCGTGTCTAAGATGGTTAAATAACTCACATAGCGATCTTCTGAAACTGAACCTACTCCCACTTGTTTTTTAACTGCACAGCCAGGTTCATTAATATGCATGCAATTGTTAAACTGGCAATCATTCAATAAGGCGCGCATTTCCGGAAAATAATGCGAGAGCTCTAATTTGCTAACGTCTACAATCCCTAACTCCCTTACTCCTGGTGTATCAATGATATGGGTTTGTTCATCTATATCGAACATCTCAGCAAAAGTGGTGGTGTGTAATCCCTTCCCACTCCAATCGCTTACTTCTTGTGTTCTCAAATTAAACTGCGGAAACAAGTGATTAATAAAAGTTGATTTTCCTACTCCACTATGCCCACTTAATAAAGTAGTCTTATTGGTTAACAAGGCTTTTACTTCTTCTAGTCCTTGATTGTTCTCGATACTAGTTAGCAAAACTTGATAACCTGCATTGGTATAAATATCTTTCAGCTCTTGAAACTTCTCCATTTCTTTGGCTCTATACAAGTCTGCTTTATTAAAAACTATAATGGCAGGTATATGATACGCTTCACAAGAAATTAAAAATCGATCTATAAACCCTTGTGAAGTTTTTGGATCACGCAGGGTAGCGAATAATAAACTCTGGTCTAAATTGGAAGCAATAATATGGTGCATTCGTTTATTATGCGGAGACACCCTGGCCACATAATTGCGCCGATCATGAATTTGGTGAATAATGGCCGACTCCTCTTGTACGTCTTCTATCTCCATTTCCACTTCATCTCCTACTGCAATTGGATTGGTTGAAGTATGGCCATCAATTTTAAATATCCCTTTTGCACGCGCATTATAGAATTGTCCATTGGCTGCTTTAGCAACATACCAGCTACCGGTTGATTTGTATATTTTGGCCTTCACAGATACGAAGATACTAGCAGCAAGCACAATTTTTGCGAAATATTAACCCAAATAAAGACCTTGAGTGCTTAACAGAACCCATTCAAGGGATTAAAATGAATATCTTTGGCCCATGGCAAAATTTGCGCACGATGATGTAGTGCCTTTTAAAGAGAGTGAGCTGGCAAAGAAAGACCAGGTAGCCGATATGTTCAATAATATTGCCTATCGCTACGATTTTTTGAACCGTTTTTTGAGTGTGGGGATTGATGTGGGCTGGCGAAAAACAGCTATCAAGGAACTTAAAAGTATTGCTCCTAAAAAAATATTAGATGTTGCCACTGGCACCGCTGATGTAGCATTATTAACTGAGCAATTATTAAAACCAACTGAAATAGTTGGGATTGATATTTCCGATGGGATGCTCAGTTTTGGCAGAGAAAAAATTAAAGCAAAGGGCTTAGAAAATACCATCACTTTATTAAATGGAGACAGCGAAAATATTCGTTTTAACAATGATTATTTTGATGCCATCACCGTTGCATTTGGCGTAAGAAATTTTCAAGACCTAAGTAAAGGTTTAAAAGAAATGCATCGGGTTTTGAAACCTGGAGGCAAAGTGGTTATTTTAGAATTTTCTAAACCCAGCTCTGTTGGCTTTAAACAATTGTACCAGTTTTACATGAACTATATCACTCCTTCTATTGGTAAACTTTTTTCTAAAAATAAAGATGCATACCAATACCTGAACGACAGTGTTCAGGCATTTCCGGAAGGAGCTCAATTTTTAAATATACTGAATGACGCAGGCTTTACCCAAACCTATTTGAAGAAACTAAGTTTCGGAATATGCACTATTTATTGCGGAAGCAAATAGTCCTGCTCGTGATAGGCCTACTGGGTCTTTTACAGTATAGCTATGCTCAAAAACAACTCTACCGGATGAACCGGGAAGATCAACTGTATTATTTTGGTATAACACTGGGATACAACAGTTCATACTTGCAAGTAAACAAATCAAATTTGTTTACGCAATCGGATAGTATTTTACTGGCCGAGCCTGGCTCTAGTGGTGGCATTACCATGGGATTGATGGCCACTGGAAGATTGGGTGAACATTTTCAAGTAAGGGCCAATCCTCAGTTAATCATTGGTGGTGCAAGAAGTATTTCTTATCAATTAGGAAGTACCCGATCAGGGGAAGGCAATGCTCAAATTCAACGACTGCCTTCTACTTTGGTGAGCTTTCCATTTCAGTTGAAATTCAACTCCGATAGAATAGGCAATTTCAGAACTTATATAATGGGGGGTGTTAAATATGATATTGACCTCTCTTCTAATTCCACTGCAAGAAATGCAGACGATATCATTAAACTAAAAAGAAATGATTTTGGTGTTGAAGCAGGTATTGGTTTTAACTTTTATTTACCGTTTGTAACCCTATCACCCGAGATCAAGATAAGCTATGGATTATCTAACTTGCATCAAACAGATGCAGCCCTTAAATACTCCAATGTTTTAGACAAAATTCAATCTAGAATGATTGTTTTTTCTTTGCACATTGAAGATTAAGACAAAATGCTGCAGATTAAATAAATTGCAGCATGCAACATACCATTATAAAAAATGCAAGCATTGTTAATGAAGGAATGCTTATTCAAGGCGACTTACTGATCAGCAATGATAGAATAGAAAAAATTGGTGGCAGTATTGATATAAAAGCCAAGGCCAATGAAATTGACGGTACTGGATTACATGTGTTACCAGGAGTGATAGACGACCAAGTGCATTTTAGAGAGCCTGGTCTTACGCATAAAGCCAATATTTATACGGAAGCAAAAGCAGCAGTAGCAGGTGGTACCACTTCTTTTATGGAAATGCCCAATACTTCACCTGCTGCCATCACCGTAGATTTATTAGAACAGAAATATAGCAGGGCTGCTGAATGCTCATTAGCCAACTATTCTTTTTTCATGGGTACTTCTAATGATAATTTAGAAGAAATTTTAAAAATCAATAAAAAGAAGAACCAGGTTTGTGGAGTAAAAATTTTCATGGGTTCTTCTACTGGAAATTTATTAGTGAATAATACTTTGCAATTAGAAAAAGTATTTGCAGGATCAGAATTATTGATTGCTACCCATTGCGAAGAAGAAACCATTTTTACTGAAAACTTAAGAGCCATAAAGGCAACTGGTAAAAAATTAACAGCAGCTGATCATCCTATTATTCGCAATGATGAAGTTTGTTTTGAATCTTCATTCAAAGCCATTCAATTTGCAAAAAGAAACAATAGTCGTTTACATATTCTACATATTAGTACAGAACGAGAATTGCAACTGTTTACCAATATGATTCCTTTGAAAGACAAAAGAATCACAGCAGAAGTTTGTGTGCACCATTTACATTTTACTTCAGATGATTATGATCGTTTAGGTAATCAAATCAAATGCAACCCTGCCATTAAAGCGCCATTTAATAAAGAAGCATTATGGAAGGCACTGTTAGACGACCGATTAGACATTATTGCCACCGATCATGCACCGCATACCTGGGAAGAAAAACAAGAAGATTACGAGCATGCACATGCAGGTTTACCCTTGGTGCAACATTCCTTACAATTGATGTTACACTATGTAAAAGAAGGCCGTATTAGTTTACCCAAAGTGGTAGAGAAAATGAGTCATGCAGTGGCAGATTGTTTTCAAATTCATGAAAGAGGCTATATCAGAGAAGGCTATATGGCCGATTTAGTAATGGTTAATCTAAACAAACCCAATACCATCAGCAAAGAAAATATCTTGTATAAATGCGGTTGGAGCCCCATGGAAGGGATGACTATGCCGGCAAGCATAGAAAAAACTTTTTTAAATGGGCATATGGTTTATGGAAATGGAGTGTTTGATGAATCTAAGTGGGGAGCAAGAATGGAATTCAGAAGGGATTAAACCAGCTATAACTGCCAGCAGCCTATGCAAGTTGATAAAGTTACTTTACACGATCTGTCTGTATTTCATTCAGAGGAATATCAATCGGTTTTTCATCATGTTAATTTAACCTTAACCAATGGTGGCCGAGAGCACTTGCGTTATCTATTGGCCCACCCACTAGACAGCATCAAAGCCATTGAGCAAACTCAATTGACTATTCAACAGTTGAGTAGTATCATGAACCAATACCCCATCAGCCCATCTAATGGAACGGTGTTGGTTATGGAAAAATTTTATGAGTCGCCCATCAATAATTATCCATCCGATATTGGTTTGGTAACTGCTTTGCTTTACAAATTATTGAATTTGGCAGATTATTCTTTGTCCAAATTTACCATAGAACATGCGCTGGATTTTGTGCAAGGAATGGAAAAAATAGCCGAGTTAATTTCGCTTGAAAATGGTTCTACATGGCTTTCACAAAAGGCAGAACGTATACGTCAGTTGCTCAATAGAGATATGGTACCTGAAATGTTACTGGCCAATAAAAAAAACCTATCCACTACCACTATTCTTAAATATGCTAAATTTCTAAGAGCCCGATACCGCAGTGCTACAGAGGAACTGATAGAGATTCATAGTAAGTTAGATGCTTACTTAAGTTTGGCTAAAGCTGCACAAAAATTCCATTTTACCTACCCCACAGTTGTTGAAACCAATGAGCCTTGTATTGAAGCAGAAGGCCTGTACCATTTTTTATTGGAAGTACCTGTAGCTTATGAAGTACAACTGAATCAGTCGGCTAATTTTATTTTCTTGACCGGGGCTAATATGGCGGGTAAAAGTACTTTTATTAAAGCAGCAGGATTGGCTGCATATATGGCCCATATTGGGATGGGTGTTCCTGCAAAAAAAATGAAATTAAGTAGGCTAGATGGTATACTCAGCAATATTCAGGTAAGTGATAATATTTTAAAAGGCGAGAGTTTCTTTTTTAATGAAGTACAACGAATTAAAAAAACCATTGAAAGAATTAGTGATGGAAAAAAATGGTTGATCCTAATTGACGAATTATTTAAAGGGACCAACCAAGAAGATGCAGTTAAATGCAGCACTGTAGTAATTGAAGGATTACGAAAATTACCCAACGCATTGTTTATCCTTTCCACTCATTTGTACGAAATAGGCCATAACCTTAAACACCACCCCAATATTCAGTTTCGCTATTTTGAAACAGCCGTGAACAATGACCAATTGGTGTTCAGCTACCAATTAAAAGAAGGCATTAGCAATGACCGCCTTGGTTACCTTATTTTAAAAAGAGAAGGGGTGGTATCAATGTTAGAAAATTTATAGTACCTTGACTATAAATTAATACAACATGAAATTCCTTGTAAGATTTGTAGGCATTTCAATGATTATTGTTGCCCTTTACAATTTATGGGTAGTAATTGATGTGCCTCCTACTTATAAAGTATTAGCCACCAGTGCTGTTGAAGCCAATAGCATTGTAAGCGCAGGTGTTGATTCTGGCAAAGGGAATTTATTGGGGATTCAACCCGCTTTACAACCCATACATTACGCTAATAAAGTAACGCTTCGAGATAATTTACGCAGCTATATGCAAGCTGCAAGAGCTAGGGGTTTAATTACCCCCAAAACAATCGTCGTATTCCCAGAATACATCGGTAGTTGGTTGGTGGCAATGGAACAGAAAAGCAATGTGTACGAAAAAGCCAATTTAACCGATGCTATGACTGCAGTGATTACTGCCAATTTATTTAAGTTTCTGGTTGCTTATATGACTGTTCCAGATGGGGTTACCGAAAAAGATAAGTACGCCGCTTTTGCAATGAAAGCCAAACAAATTGCTGAAACCTATGATGAGATTTTTAGTGAGTTGGCTTCAGAATTTAAAGTAACTATTGTTGCTGGTTCAATTGTTTTACCCGAACCTTCCATTAATGAAATGGGTAAACTTAAAATTGAAAGAGGCAAATTATACAATACCAGTGTGGTATACAATCCGGAAGGAAAAATACAAGGTCCATTGGTAAAGAAAATATTCCCAATTGATGAAGAAGTTGGATTTACTGCTAGTGGAGATACTGCACAAGTACCTGTATTTAATACCCCTTCAGGAAAGTTAGCGGTTTTAATTTGTGCTGATAGTTGGTATCCTTCTGCTTATGCCAAATTAGGAACCGATATTAAAATGATTGCTGTTCCTTCTTTAGGTGCAGTTGATTCTGTTTGGAATGCGCCTTGGAATGGGTACAATGGATTTAAAGCGCCCAATGATGTAGACACTGCGGATTACAAAAAAATAACAGAAGGGGAAGCTTGGCAAAAATATTCAATGGGGCCCAGATCGGTGAATGCAGGAATTGCTTACGGAATGAATGTATTCTTTACTGGAAATATGTGGGGTAAAAAAGCAGAAGGAAGAGTCATTATTTTAGATCAAAACGATTTATCGGTGCTACCTCCTACAACAACTACTGGCCGAATTGTTAATCAATGGCTACAATAGATTCATGCAATACGACGCCATTGTAATAGGTGCAGGTTATGCAGGTTTAGCTGCTGGCCTTGCATTACAAAAAGCTGGAAAAAACATTCTTTTATTAGAAGCCCGCAATAGATGCGGTGGCAGAATTTTAACCGAATATTTTAGTGACCAGGAATACACCGATTTAGGCGGCCAGTGGATAGGCCCTGGGCATGAAAGAATGTATCAACTGGCCGCCGAGTTTGGCATTGATACTTTTCATACCTATGATAGTGGAAAGAGTACCCTACTCTTGAACAACAAATTAAAACAGTACAAAGGGTTGATTCCGCCGCTCCCATTGTTTGCTTTATTAAGTTTAGATAGGGCCATTCGAAAAATAAATAAACTGGCCAAAACCATTGATCTAGAACATCCTTATCAATCTGATTGTGCAGCTAAATGGGATGCCATGAGTTTGCAGGATTGGATGAATAGTCAAATGAAAAATGAAACAGCTAGAAAAATGTTTGCGGTGGCAACAGAAGCTGTTTTTGCAACCGATGCATCTACTATTTCTTTTTTACATGCACTGTTTTACATTAAGAGCAATACCAATTTTGATTTTTTAATGAATGTAAACAAAGGTGCACAACAAGATCGTATTAAAGGAGGCGCACAAAGCATTTGCATCAAAATGGCAGCAGCTTTAGGCAATGCCATTCATTATGAAAAAGTGGTGACGCATATACACCAAGATGAAGCATGCGTAACAGTGAGTGGAGATGGGTTTAGTTATACTGCAGCGAAATGTATTGTTGCAGTTCCTCCTACTGTATCCACTGAAATCAATTATACCCCAGCAGTTCCAACAACACAGTGGCAATTGATGAAAGCCAGTTTTATGGGAACTGTGGTAAAATGCTATGCCGTGTATCCGAGCCCATTTTGGAGAAAACAATTTAAAAATGGATTGGTAGCAGCTCCAGACGAACTAACCAGTGTAGTATTTGACAACTCACCATTCAATGGCAGCAAAGGAATTTTGATGGGATTCAGTTTAGCAGAAAAAGCCAAGCAGTTAATGCAGCATGACGAAGCAAGCAGAAAAGAAATCGTGAAAGCTGCTTTTATAAAAATGTTTGGACCAGAAGCAGCCAATATAGAATACTATACCGATAAAAGTTTTACCGAAGAACCATTTACCAAGGGTTGTTATGCGGGTATGTTTCCACCAGGCGTAATTACCCAATTGCAAACCTCACTAGCCACTCCTTTCCAACGCATTCATTGGGCAGGCACAGAAACCAGTACCCAATTTAATGGTTATATGGAAGGCGCTGTTAGAAGTGGGGAAAGGGCGGCTAGAGAAATCATTTAATCTCAGTACCAATCTTTTTTATTGTATGCTTTGTTCCCCACCCCTCTTTATCTAAACATCTATAACGAACTGCTTCGGCAAAATGATCAAAACTAATTTGTTCACTGCCAGCTAAATCTGCAATGGTTCTACTGACTTTTAAAATTCGATCGTATGCCCTTGCACTAAGATGATTGCTTTTCATGGTGCTTTCTAACTCATGAGTATTTGCATGATCTATTTTGCAGTATTTCCTCAATTGTTTTGTGGTCATTTGTGCATTGGTATAAATACCCGACTTCCCTTTGTACCGTTCTGCTTGAATGGCTCTTGCAAATCAATTCGATCTAATAAAGGGCCAGACACTTTGTTTAAATAACGATTCACTTGACCCGATTCACAAGTGCATTCTTTGTTGTGATGACCGTAATATCCGCATGGACATTAATGTGCTGCCTTTTTCCCGATACAGCAAAACGACACAAAACCTCGTCCGCAGGGCTATCCGGATCAACCACGAATTATTGGCGAATATCTCAAAAAGCGCCGCATGGATTTAGGGTTGTATCAAGGACAGGTTGCAAAGTTGTTGTCTGTATCAGAAGATTGTCTGTGTTATTGGGAGAATGGAAAGAATACTCCACAGATTCGATTCTATCCTGCAATTATATCGTTCCTCGGTTACTATCCCTTTCACTACGAAACATAGAGTATTGGGGGCAAGATCAGAAAGTATAAATACGAGTATGGATTGAATAATGAGAAGCTTGCAAAAGCATTGAGTGTGGTTGAAGGAACGGTTGCGAATTGGGAGAGGAATAAACGGTTGCCGTTGAAACGGAATATAGACTCTATTCTATTTATTATCAATAAAAACACCCTTTGATAGGGTGTTTTCTTTTATACTTAACTCGTTTAAACTTTTTTGTTCTGTTGTTTAAGAAGCTTCTCATCAGTTCTATTTCTACTCCCAAAGAGTTTTATCTATTAGTTTAAAATTGAATGCCTCGTGCACAATGGATGGTTAACTTCAAAGTATTATTCACCCTAAAAATTAAACAATGGGAAAAAGAATTTTAAGTTTAGCCATTATTTTGGCATCAGCTTTTGCTACTAAAGGATCTGGAACCTGCACCTTAGATGTTGCAGGAAAATGCCATTGTAGAGCAAATATTGTAAACAATGAAATTGTAAGTTATTCATGTGTTGATGGATCTACAGACGCGAAATGTGTTTGTCCTCCGCAGACTCCAGAAATGTAGAGAGTAGTGCTTTAGAGTAAAACTATTCGTAGAATGGCTTTATTCTAAAGCATATTTATTTTGGGACACTTGATAATTTATTTTAGAGTGTATATTTTCCATTTTTTGTTTCAAAGCCTAGGAGTCTATCATTTGAAAGTGTTCATACTTGAATCAATGTATTTTTTTAATTTTTCTATTGCATCTGGATTGTCAGGATTGACATATTCGAAATGATTGGCATTTTTAGTGTTATCGGTATAAAATATTATAGGATATATTTTATACAATTGAGAAAATTTATTATAAAATAGATTTGATTTATCCGCATAAACTAATGGATTTAAAAGGATGGAATCGCCCAAAGTATTTCTTAATGCTTTGTAAGAGCTAATATTGGTCAAAATAAACTTTACTGGTATAGTGTCTATTACATACTCAAATAATAGTTTCTCTGCTGATGAAATACATCCACTGCACCCGGCATTAGGTAGAACAATGTAAGCTAATGGTTTCTCGATTGAATTATTGAATAAAGAATCAACAGTGGTATTAAAAATTGATAGTTGATCAAATTGTGCTTTAGTCTCACTCTTAGTATTGCAAGCAAATAAGGTATACAATACAACAATAACTGATAAGATTCTTTTCATAGTAGGTACTATTTTCTGATAATTTTAAATACATCAAAATATATAACATCGTCATTAGATTTTTTCAATGGAATACAGACCCCTTCTTTACTAATAAACATAGAAATGAGAGAATACTTGTTAGCATCTAACGGGACTTCCCCTACCTTAATTAAATCACTATTTAAAATAATAACTGACATTGGTTCTACTTTATAATCTGAGGATTGAGATAGTTCGTAATCCCTCTTGGGAATTGAAGAACTTACAAAACGGTAGTATGCATTACGATATTTATCATATAAAATGGCTTTATAACTTCTTTGAGTTAATGTATTAAGAATTTCATCTTTTTGCTTTATTATATTGTTACCGGCACTAAAAAATAATGGATTAACTTTACTAACATGAATGCTTCCCGCATAGTGAAGCTCGATTTCTCCATTTGTTTTATATACTGACAAATTATGGTCAATGGGAAAGCTGATAACTAGTTTATTATGATTAGGATTATAGGTACTATATGATATATGGGAATAAGTTCCCCATACTGCCTTTCTGTATATTTTTGGATATCGAATAATGGGCTTCGAATTACCATCCTTAATTGATATTGAAAGAAATAGATTATTGTTTAGTGGAGATTCCATCATTGATGTATTGCGGCCACCAGGAGAGGAAGATATATAAATGGAATCGCTACTAACAGCAAGATCTTCACCCATAACGGGATTTCCCTTCGAATATGAATTCATTTTGGAGGCAACCACATATTCTTTCAAAACATTTTTTGCTGTGTCAAATAGGATTACCTTGCTACGGATGTTATCGTAAAAGAAAATAGAATCGTATGAAATAGCATGAAAGCTGTAAGGCTTAATAGTTCCTTTATTTCGAGGTCTTATTTTAAATATTTTTAAATCTATTTTCCATTTTAGTTCGCCTGAAGTGTAGTCAAAACATACCAATTCGCTATTTAATGAATTATAACTTAGAATGGAGTTTTCATTTTCTATATATTGAAAATTTTCGTATTTCAGAATGGTAGAAGAGTCCAGCAAAAGTTCTTTTGAACTAATTTTCTGTAAGGTAAGGGAGTCCGGATAAGGTGGCATTTGGTTAACCCACTTAGCATCATCAACTTCATTTTGGCAACTCAAAGAAAAAAAATATATTAAAAAAACTGCGATATTAATCTTTAAATATTGCTTACTGTTCGCATAACGGTTAGGGATCATTAATTCTAAATAATTAGAGAGTTTAGACAATCACAAATAAAATATCGAAGTATTTCATATTGCATATACAGCTAGCTAAGTTACCTAGATTTTATGCATGAATTGTGCATATTAAACATACTTTTCAGTATTATTTAATAAATGTTTTTGTAATGGTTATAACTTATAAAAGGCTTTGTATTAAAAAGGAAAAGGCATCCTCTCCTTGAAATGTTGCAGATTTCAATAACCTGTTTTTTAAAACCAGTGCGGAAATAGGTGATTCGGGACTTTTTATTTTGACTAATGTTGTTTCATTTACCTCTTGGTTAACAACCTTAGTTGCAAAAATGTTAATATGCAAATGTGGCAATGATAATCCAAGTATCATTCCAGGTAAACCGTTAAATAACTCTGGCCCAGAGCTTATAGGTATATCATCAGAGTAAAATGCAACTATGTAAACAGAATCAAAAATTAAAGCATTAGCCCTTCTGCACTCAAAGCCTGCAATTATTCTTTTTTCATTAGTGATTTTCCATGAAATCTTTGGCAATGAATCCTCTATTACATACTGCTCATCGAATATTTTTTTTATACTTTGATAAGATTTTGTCTTTTGATCCATATAAACCCGATTATTTTCAGCAGGTTGAATACCTACTCGGTCCAATTGTAGATTGTTGATAGACGGAATGAATGAAGTAATATTTTTAGTAAAATGTAATTGGTAATAAGTGGTTCTAAACTGATTGTTTTGTATTTTGTATTCTGAGCTCAAATTTTTATTTGCAAAAAGATTTACTTTCCTCTCAAAAGTAATAATACCGTTTTTAAATAGTGGTGCTGTTTGTGATAGTCCAATATTTAGAGACACTACGAATAATGTGAGGCAGTATAATTTCTGCATATTTTTTTATTGATTTGAATTTGAAACAAAATTCCATGCAAGGGATAAAAATAAATACCGTCCAATTACAGTATAGTTAGTTTGTGAAGTATATGTTGGACCTACATAGCGCGTATTCAAAGCATTTGAATTAAATACATTATTAATTGTTGTTTTTAGGATAAGGTTTTCTTTTTTAAATAATTTAAACCCCATCCAGCTATTCAAGAAAACGGCAGGTGGAATTTTTTCAAACCCCTTAACGTGTTGCCTTACTAACACATTGCCATCAATATGCAATTGTAATTTCTTTATTGGATATAAATCTAGATTAAAATTAGGTTGAAATGTTGTAAAACTATTAGAAACGATTGTCTGAACATTGTACTCGACTTTTGTATATGAAAAGCTTGAACCAATCGAAATGCTATATTTTTTTTCTTTTGACTTGCGAATAAGAAATCCTGTAGTATAGTTTGCAGTTCTTGCAAAAAAAGATTGCCCATTAATAGTGCCTCCATTTTTTTCAATTTGAATGCCACACCTTACAGAAGCAAATACACCCAGTTTAGGTATTTGCGTTGAAAAGTTTATATCACCACTTCCAGTATGATTACCATTAATATTTATCCATTTATATAATGTTCGACCGAAAGTGTCTATGATACTACTAAGGCCAATGCTATTGTCAATTTTATTGAACCTAATATTGTAGGAAAAAGCCTGGTTTCTTACCATTTTGAACTTGAGATAGCCAATAGAAAAAGCATGTGTATATGTAGGTATAAGATTTTGATTTCCTTCAAACTGAGTTAGAGGATTAATATTGAGGATTAAGGGTTGAAGTTGCTGAAAAGAAGGTACATTGGTGACTCCTTGGTAGCGTAAAGAGAATGATGTTTGAGCATTTGCCGAATATCTAAATGACAGAAGTGGATTATTATAATTAAAGCGACGATAAGATTCCTGTAGGTTTTTTTTATCAGTTTGACGATATTTGTCGGTATTGTATTCATTTCCGATGGAAAATTGAAATTTTTTCTTAGTTAAAATATATTGAATATTGAGTTTTTGCCTAGGTGTTGTTATTGAAAAATTACTATTATTTGATGAATCCACTACTGAGTAAGAATTATCCACTGCTTTATTAAATGAGTTTATAGTTGAATTGCCTCTGTAGAAAGCTTGACCTAATTCAAAGCTTAAAATTGCACTAGGCGAAATTGGTTCAGTATAAGATATAGTTGAAGAAATATTTGATTCACTGGAGTTATTAAGCTTCTGTTGATCTGTTATGACTGCCACTGAATTCCCAGTGCTATTATATAAGTTTGTTTGTGCATATACTTTTCCTGATGAATTAATTTTATTATTCTCACCAGATAAAGAAATAGCTAAAGTTCTTCTTAATTTCTTCAATTTCTTTAGCCAAATAATATCACCAAAGAAAGTAGTGCTCGTATTTGTGAATGAAATTCTTCGAGATTGAGTATTTAATAGATTTATCCCATCTTCTAAAGCTTGAGATTCAAAATTACTTGCAATTTGTTTTTGTGATGTATGACCATCTAACGTTAGTTTCAAAGTTGATGTGGAATCTAAATTATATAGATAAAATCCATTAATTCTGTTTATGAAGCGGCTATTATTAAATTCCTGAACACTTTTGCTCTCAACAGTTTTTCCTGTTTGTAAAGTTTGAATTACATCAATATTGTTTCTTCCTTCAACTTTGAGATTTGCAACTTTATAATTTGCATTAACTGATTGAGTATCGCCATTCCATTTATTGTTATAATGAAACCCAACTGTTTGGAGTAATGGTAATCCTTCTCCAGAAAAATTGCCATCCCATGTATCAAAAGGATCAGCCATTGCACGAACGTTAGTAAAGGCTGAGTTATCAGAAAATCGTTCAATATTTAAGCTTGATAGCCCTGCTCCTGATGTATTAGTCACTAATGCAAAAAAAGACATTTTTTCTTTCCCCTTAAATTTGTTATACATAATTTCTGAGTTATGGTATCCGCTAGATCCCGGTCCAAATAAAATATTTCCGAAATAACCATTTTTTTTGTTTGGTTTTATTTTTAAGTCAATCACCGTTTTTGGAGGAGATGTGCTAACGCCAGAAAAAGCTTCACGGTCACTCTTTTTATCATAGACTTGTACTTTATTAATCATATTTGATATTAAGTTTCTTGTTACAAGCACAGGGTCATCACTAAAAAAGGGTTCGCCGTCAACCAAAACCTCAGAGATACGTTTTCCATTAGCTGTTATATTTCCATTTGCATCTACAGTTATTCCAGGAAGGACCTTTAGTAGATCTTCTACCGTTGCATTTGGCTCTACTTTAAATCTATCAGCATTGTATTCTGTAGTATCGCCTTTAATTTTTATTTTTGGTATACTTTGACTCACAATCACTTCTTGGAGTAGGTGGGTTATTGTAATAAGCGGAATAACGCCTAAGCTAAGTTCTCGTTTGTCCTGAATGACAGTAAATGTATGAGTGTAATCAGTATAATTATTTAGGGAAATTAAAAGAATATAGTTCCCACTTTGCAATCCTTGAATATTAAAGTAACCGTCTGTAGAAGTACGTGTGAACGTTACCAACATAGAATCTTTTTCCTGCATCACGAGAACTACTGCATTTGCAAGATATTTTTTTTCAGTTGTATCGAAAACAGTACCCTTTATTGTACTCTGCGACAGTGCTGAAGTAGTAAAAGCAGTGGTAATAAAAAGTAGTAAAAAACAAATTCTTGTCATTTTCATTATCCATTAATGGCTGAATTCACTTCTGTTAATTGAGAAAATCCAAAATAAAAATTACCACTTTTCTGATAAATAAATGATTTCCTTGATCTATTATAGATAATAGGGGCGCCATTTGTTTTCATAATATTGATATAGTTATAAATGCAGCGAGTGGATAATCGCATTTTCCTAGCTAAGTCTTGTGCACTACCTGTATTTGCATTGCATATTAAATGGTCTAATTTTTTGACTGTACAAATAAAATTTTTCGACATAGCATTAAAAGAATTTAAGTTTTACTGTATAATAGGGAATTAACCAATTTAAAAAACCCAATAACTTATAATATAATAGGCATAAAGACTAATGGTTATTCAAATAAAGTAAGTTACTTGGGCTGTGATCGTTTATTTGATTCTTATACTAGTTTTATTGGAATTGCTTTAAACTTGTATAATATGAATATAATTACTTTTTTAGATTCTTTTTTCATGTTGAGTATTAAATATTTTTTGTAGTGTTATCACTACAAGCCTCCGTTTTTTAACGGAAGCACCTTTTTAATCTTATTTAATAAAAACTGCTGTATGAGTTCTAAAAGTACAGGTGGCATATTAAATTATAATGAACCTATTGCCTTCTCTAACATTTAGCTCGCTAAGATGCTAAGGATGGATGAGGGAACGGTTGCAAATTGGGAGCGACATAAAAGGTTCTTGATTATTAATACCTCTCATTCTTGAGAGGGAAACAGTAATGCTGAATTAACGAACACAAAAAACGCCGATCAAACGAACAGCGTATCGGGTGTGATACTAAGCCTTCAATCAATGCCTATAGTTCTCCTTGATCGTATACGTCCCACTGCTATTTATACCAGTAAATGAATGTGAAAAGGTTGTTGTATTCAGGGTTTCGATTGTTCCGTCTCTGCGCGTTGACCCTGTAGGTGTAATAATAATAAGTGTTTCGTTTTGTGCAAACCGCCATGCACCTGTTTCTATGATAAAGGGATTTCATGGCGATTGCCTCGTTGCACTTTCATTGACTTCATAGGTGCCATTGGCATTAAATAATACTTGATTATCTGGAAATGTAAAAAGAGGACAAGAGAAGAAAGCAAAAAGTGGATACCCAACAAGCCTTGCTTGCATGGGGTTTATTAATGACCAAAATGGCGAAAAGGGTAAACGAAAATGAATAGTAGACAAAAATAGATTTCCTTTAGTAAATAAAATGAATCTGACGGGAAACTATTCTGGCGGTGATATTTATGAATGGGCTGCGCACACCGCAAAACTAACTACGCAAAAACGTAAAGCAAGCGGTGGTAGACTTGTTTCCCGTGCTGCTGTCTACCGTCTATTGCGTGATCCGATATACGCAGGTGTTTTTTATGTACAAGGAGTCAAGTATGAATTAGCTACTGATTTACCGCGCGCTATTAGTGAAGGTGAACACCAAAAAATACTAAGAATGCTTGGCGACAAAGATGCTCCTAAAACTCAAGAACATGATGTTCTTTATCGTGGGCATATAAAATCACCTTACCAAGAACTCGTAGGAGCTGATGTTAAAATGCACCTAACGTGCGATTGTGGTAAGAAATTTTCTTTTTTGAATAGGACAAATTGCCCAAGATGTATTTGATAAATTAAAAAAAAAACTACATATCGATATTATGTCTATTATCGAAATTTAACAAAAGCATCAAGCGGGAAACCGTATAAATATATTTCTGAAAAAGAAATAACAAAAGCTCTAATAGACTACGTAACGGGCAATTTACTTTTAAGTCAAGATTTTTTTGGATGGTGCATAAACCATTTTCAGGAAATAACAGATCAAGAAAAAGCGGATAAAAGATCAGTCTTTGAAAATCGATTAAAACGAAGAAAGGAACTGGAAACCAAAAAAGCAAAGTATAGGGATATGCTTGCAATGGTCTTTTTACAGAAGAAGAGTACCTCTCTGATGTTAAAGACATAAATACTGAGATTGGATCAATTGAGGCTTCAAACGAAGAAACCAATAAATGGCTTGATAAAGCATGTGAAATGGTTTCACTTGGCGCGGAACTAATCTATGTCCTCAATGACGGGTCTATTGACTCACAAAGAGCCGTTCTGGGGCGTTTTACATCGAAACTCCAATGGGATGAGGAAAAGCTTTTAATTATTAGCCCTAAACTCGTTTTGAAGCTTATTTATAATACATAAGGCAAAGGCTATAAATAAGCACTTCGAACTCAAAAGTACGCTTGCAGATAAAAACCAAACAGATGTTTTTGCATCCGTTTGTCTCGAGTTGCGGAAGACGTTAGACAATGTTCGAACCTCGCTTCAAGAGGATTGCAAGAATAAGGATAAAAACGATTGGTAATTCACAAGTTTCCAGTTAGTCACTTGTTTCATGGGTGTTGAACATCTCAATATAGTCTTGTGGGAATACATGCTCGCTTGCACCATCAATTAAATACTGCCGATACTCTTTTGTTGGCAGAAGTTCATTATTGATTCGATTTGCTTTTGCTATGTAAGTTTCCATTTCTACAAGATTGTTATTTAACATAACAAGAATTGTAATTCGATTGTAACCGCCTTCACTTTTATCAAGAATGTCTATTTGCTCTGCAGTCAAAGAATAAACTACACCCATTACATTTTCCTCTTCATAAGAAATAATATTTGCCTTACCGGTCCCATCAGTAGAGCTAATTTTATTGAAGAAAATTTTATGACCAGACAACATTGCGTTTCCTAAATCATCTACTGTACCCACCCTTTTTTCAAGTCTACTTCGTAACATGTTGGAGCCATAAGCAAAATAGTACATAGAGATTTATTTACAGTTTTGAATTATCAAGGCTGCCTAATAAATTAGCTTCCGTATCGAGCATAAATTCTACTAATGGCAACAAGTTGTCACCAAGTGTTCTCGCATCTCGGATAAGTCCTGCAATATTGTAGTTGTGAATAATTTGATGCGGTGTTTCAAGATCAAATTGTTTAAATGCTTGCTTTTTGCCTTTATTCTTAACGAGGTCTTGAAATAGACTTTTAAGTGTTGTGAAATTTGTCCATTTGCCTGGTTGAAAAGCACTCGAGAAATATGGTTTGTCTTTTAAGAGGATATTGTTATGTTTTGTTTCTTCAATTATATATTTTAAACAACATTCAAATACAACTCTGCTCATAGCTATTTTCGAGTTTGTAAACGTTTGTTCGTTTAAATCGTAGCACTCGTCAATAATTTTCTTTAAAGGGCCTGGAATAGTTCTGTTATATTGAGGTTTAAGTTGCGCTTTGTTTTTATGTTTTGGTGTTGCAGTCGCTGGGGGCGGAGTTGATCCTTTTGGAGTACGGGGTGGCGATGCTGGAGGATTTCCTGCTGGAGGTGTTGAACCACTTGCTGGCGTTGTTGGCAAACCAATGGCTTTAAAAAAAATTTCATCTTTATCGTCAACTTCCCTATATGTTGTTAATGGATTTTTCGTCAAATATGCAACAACGCTTTTTATATAAGCCGTAAACCTTTTTTTATCTGTTATCTCAATAATATATTCAGGTTTCTTTTTAAAACGGTATCCGCAAAGGCTCGCATACTTAAATAGACGTTCAAATATTGTTGTTTTCCCACCAGTATTTCCACGCCCCTTTCTTAATAACTTTTTTAAATCGTCACCACTAATTTTTACGGCTTCATAGTAAAAGCTCGCTAACTTAACTAAGTCAGATGGTTTACTATCTATCTCTTCCATTGATTGAATGGAAGAGCCTGATTGATATTGTCTATAAACCTCGATGGCTTTTGCCATTCTATCCCATTCCCTAAACATACTGTTTGTATGTTCTTCAATTATTCTATTTTCTATTTCCAATTTACTCTTATATATAACAGCGGGTAATTGGGTAAACTTATGAGGTAGAGTTGTAAGACCGTATTTTTTTGGATCTTCTAAAGCCTTCACTGCTGCACAACGCCTATTTCCATCTTTAACTATCAACTTTTTACCGTCCTCTAAAACAAGCAAAGGTTTATCTACATAAAATTCTTTTGTTACGCTTAACCGATCCACCAATGATGCTGCGGATTCATTGAATAACAAATACTCTATTAAATCACCTTCTTTATGGCTACCAGTATAAAGTTCTCCAAATCGAGGGTTATCGATGTCTAAGGTTAAGTCGGTTGGGTTTACGAATGTTATTTTTTTTGGCATAAGCTTTTTTTAAATGCGTGTTGGATGTGCAACGGCGGGGATAATCAAGCCCTTGCTGAAAAATAGTACTTCTTTTCCTTCTCTTGGTTGATATGCAGTATGAATGAAGGTGTAGTTTTTCTTTTGAACGTTTATGTCTTTGTAGAGAGACTGAATTTGAGGTACGTTATCGTAGGAAACGATCCATCGTGCGTTTTTAATAGCTTTTATTTTTTCGCTCACCTTTTTATGATCGTTTGGTTCATATGAATTCATATAGAGTGACTGTCCTTTCAAAAAGTATGGCGGATCGAAGTAGTAAATTACATTTTTACTTCTCGTCTGTTTTTTGATTATATCAATCAACTCTACAGCATCTAAATTGTGTAAATGGATATTTTTCTTATGGATAGCAATAAATCGTATTCTTTCGATCAACTCCTCTTTATTAAAGCGGCAATCAATTTTGTAATTTCCATTTTGTTCTACACCGCCAATAACTCCTCCGTTAATAATCCCTGATCTATTTGTTCTATTAAGAAAAAAGGTAGAAAATCCTAATTCTATAAGACTGGCAGTCACTTTATTTTGCTGAATCACTTTTTGCGAGTTCCAGTTTTTTATAGTGATCTCCGCATCTCTAATCATTTTACAGAAGGTGTTAGTCTCATTCAATATTGAATGCCAAAACGCATAAATTGATCGATCAAAATCATTGATGGTAATCTCTTTGACATACCCATTAATAAGGAGATGTAACGCAACGGAAGATCCGCCAGCGTATGGCTCGATATAATGCCCACTAATGTTATTCTTCTCGCAGACTAACGCAACAAATTTTGCTAACTTGTTTTTTCCTCCGGGGTATCTTAATGGCGAATAGAATTTCATATTGTTTTTATGAGGTAGCTGTTCTTTTTCTGTAATCATCGAAAACGAATTTTATCAAAGGTAATACCTGATCCCAAGCGTCTTTAACTCTTCCTTCAACGGCAAATACATCAGGGTTATGATTGATACTATCCAAATACCATTTGTTGTTCTCAATCTCGGTGATAACCTGAACTAATTGAGGGTTCATATCTCTTTGTAAATCAGCCTTCATTTTATCTAATACGTTTTTTAGAAAGATAAATTGTCCACCTTTCCGTATTGGCATACTTCCTATTTCTTGTAAATATTTTTTTAATGTTATTTCAAGAAAAGTTCTTAGTAGATCAGCAGTAGCGTTGGGGAATTTTGCATAGTCGATATTTTGCAATTCCCACAACACTCGACCAACACCAGGCGCATTTAAAGTGTCTTCATATATTTTTGGTATTAAACCTTTTTGGCTACTTATAACGGGTTTAGTTGGACGAAAACTGGAAGCTGATTTTTTTCCTTTTTTGTTGAACTCCTTCCCTTCCAACACTTCCGTTACAACAGAGTTTATGTATTTTTTTCTGTCATTTTCCTTTGTGAGTTCTTTTCGTGACGTAGCGATTCCTGCGGCAATATCTGTAACAACGCGTGAGTACACTTTGTCGAAATCTGGCGTTGCAGGAATCATAGCTTCGCCAGTTTTTTTATTAAAGTCTAATCCTATTTTTTCTTGAACATATTTGTCGGAGTAGAACCTTTCAAGTGTAGTGATGTTGAATATTCCTTTATTAGATACCTTTTTTCGAATATCTTCTGAAATATTTTTGAGTGACATTGCTACGTTATGCATTTCGTGCATTTTAATGTAGCTTGGTATATCAACACCCTGATACCGTTCCATCAAATCCTCTACTGATTGGCCGCTTTCTTTTTGCGCATAATAGAAATAAGCACGGCGGAGTGCAGACCACGGTTTTCTCGTTGTTTTGGTATGTTTTGCTGCCAAGTACTCCATAGCCTCGTTTCGTGATGTGGCGATATGAACCATAACATACTCGATGGGTATTTTAGCTTCCATCAATTTTGTTATTCGACTAGCATATCTTGTGGGCGCCATGGTTGGATCAATCATTGCTTTTAAGGACACAACGCGTCTATTACCTTCTAACACAACAAACTTGCCTTGCTCCTTAACTACAACAGGTGGTTCATCTGGAAAATATCCGTTTTGAGCAATGTTTTCGAGAATTTGCATTGCGTCTTCATTAACAAAGAGATCATTAATGATTTCATCCGAAGAATTATATTCGGTCCCAAGACGAACATTTTTAGTGTCCAAAACCAAGTCATTAATGGAAATCTTATGCTCTTTCCATTTTTCTTGATAATTGACTATATGTTTTTTCCTCATAAGACGAAGCACGATTTTAGTTCTTTAATTATATCAACTATGACTTTGGAACACTAATTTTCCCGCTAATATTGAAACAAAAGCTCAATCATGTTTAAGAATATGGGGCATTTTCCGAGAAGCAATTACAATATATAACTTTTTTTCAAATTTTCACATGAGATTTAGTCCATAAACTCTAATAATAGGTTCTTATTGTATTGATAATAAATTTATTATTTATTCATAAATAGCTGGTGCTTTTCCCCAAAATGGGGTGGGGAAATTATGCATTTTTTTGTATTTGATATTTTGTAGTAAGGACACAGTTGTGTTGCCCTTTTATACGTATGCCAAATCAGTACCAAAACCCACCCCACAAGACTATCCAGATCAACCAGCTACACTTGGTGAACATATCAAAATGAAACGAATGGACATGGGGACTGTATCAAGCAGAAGCAGCACGTATACTCAACCAGTTTGCTCCCTATGTATTACTTTTTGGTAAGGGTTGCAGACTTGGGAATAAAATACTCACCTTCCGGTTCTTGCGTGATGTTCCATGTAATTTGGGTTGCACTGATTCGTTTGATTGTTGCCTGCCCAACCTTGTCAGCAACGGTAGATTTAAAAATTACTATGACTGAATCATCATCTGAAGCTGTGCCAGTTAATGAAGGAGGGTCGGACTCGTCAATGGAACAATCAATCTTTTTCCCTCCGTAAAGGACAGAGCAATGTGTTCCAGATATGGCCGTTCCATTCTGGATTATCGTGAGGCTGAAATCTGTATCTGTGCCTTCGAAATCCCACTCACCTGAAAAGTCAGTAGTGTCATAGTTATAATAAGAAAACGTGGCAACAATAATTACACGTAATATATTGATCCCTCACGTTATTCATAAGGTCTTTTCCTTTTTTCACTTCTCCTCTAATTTTTTACATCCTTATAGTTTAAATAAAAAACCGTGAAAAGACGGTTTTTTATGCACACATAAACAGCTAATCTTGTAAAAAGAAATTATTAAAAAAGATAAATAAAAAAAATACACCACAAAATCAACTAACTAACAGTTCTGAGCTAAGTATTATTGAACCCAATAGAGTAGTTGATCCAGAAGAAAACCAATGTATTGATTGGTATTGGATTGTTTATGATGAGGATACAAATGAAATATTATATGAAGAATACATATTTTCAACTGGGAATTGTGGAGGTAATGGGAATAGTCAAAATACTTCATTAAATCAATCTACTTGTAACTACTCAGAAGAAGAAGCAGATGATATACTGTCTAGTTTTCAAGAAATGTATGTAAATGAGGTTGTTGACGGTATCCCCGGAGCATTAACCATTCTAAACGATGGAAAAATTGAAGAAGCAATCACAAAGTCTTGGAAGTTTGGCTCTGTAAAATTTGGATCGAATAGTTTTTATGTGAGATATAATGGAATTGCTCATTACTCTGGAGTTAGATTTAAACTAAATACAAATGATTCATAGTGGAGATCAAGGGAAATGTTCTGTAAGTATCCAAGCCGAATTTAAAGCATCAATGTCTTGTGTTTTTGGTTACAGATTTGGAAGTCCTATTTTGGTTACAAACAATACAGATCTAAATGCACATAATTAATTAAAAAATGAAACGTACATATTTTTTAATTCTAGTAAATTTCATTATTTCAAATTCTAGTAATTGTCAAAATAATAAGATTTCTAAAATTAATGCCTACCAATTCATTAATGAGTACCCAAAAGGCTTTAATAAAAAAAATATTTCTGAAACCACAGCTGACACTATTTATCAATATTTCTTAGGAGATATAAGACTATTCCAATTCTCCAAAATTTATGCATATACTTTGAATGAAAAGCTCGCTTTTGAAGAAAAACGTAACCTCTATGTAATCTACCATAAAGACAGTAGTAGAGGTGTATTTTTTAATTTTTATTCTTCACAGCCTCAATCGATTGTAAATATTGATTCATTACTTCAGGATAGTTGGATACATAATTTCGAACTCAGTGGATTAATCCCTGATTCAAATCCTGTATTTAAAGAAGAAAAATCATCAACAAATTTTCTGAAAGAACTTAGTAGTCAATTTAAACCATCTAAAGTAAATAATACAATCGTAACTGTGAATATTCAAGTAGACAGTTCCCGAAATTTATATTTAGCTAGATTAAGTAGTAAATGGGATAATGAGTTTAAAGGAAAAGTTGTTGATATAAAATTGTCATTCAAAGAATCAATTCAAAATGTGAAATCTATTAATTATTCAATTCGTTTTAGGCTTCATTCAATTGATCAATTTTCACCAAACATTCAAACATTTTTTGATTATTATAGTTCAATGAATTCCTTGAATAAACCACAGAATTCATTGTAAACTTATACTAGTGATTGATTTTTTTAAGGCTAGTTCCCCACCCCTCTTTATCTAAACATCTATAACGAACTGCTTCGGCAAAATGATCAAAACTAATTTGTTCACTGCCAGCTAAGTCTGCAATGGTTCTACTGACTTTTAATATTCGATCATAAGCTCTTGCACTGAGGTGATTTTTTTTCATAGTGTCTTCTAACTCAACTGACTTGGTGCGGTCTATTTTGCAGTATTTCCTCAATTGCTGTGTGGTCATTTGTGCATTGGTATAAATACCAGATTTCCCTTTGTAGCGTTCTGCTTGAATGGCTCTTGCATTGATGACTCTTTCGCGAATAATGGATGAATCTTCTTCCAATGTATCCTTAGTCATATCATTAAATTCAATTGAACCAACGGTGATATGCAAATCAATTCGATCTAATAAAGGGCCAGACACTTTGTTTAAATAACGATTTACTTGACCCGATTCACAAGTGCATTCTTTTTGACCATGGTTATAATACCCACAAGGACATGGATTCATTGAAGCGACTAACATAAAGCTGGCTGGAAATTCTTGTGACACCCTTGTTCTTGCAATACTAATAGTTCGTTCCTCTAATGGTTGTCTTAACACTTCTAATACAGATCGATTAAACTCGGGTAATTCGTCTAAAAAAAGTACGCCATGGTGTGCCAAGGAAATCTCGCCAGGCTGCGGGTTTGATCCACCCCCTACCATGGCAATATGTGAAAGCGTATGATGCGGCGAACGAAAAGGTCGCTGGCTAATTAATGCTGTATTGTGTTGAAGCTTACCTGCCACACTATAAATTTTCGTGGTCTCTAATGCTTCTGCCAAACTCAGTGGGGGCAAGATAGTAGGCAATCTTTTTGCCAACATAGTTTTGCCTGCACCTGGCGGACCTACTAAAATAATATTGTGTCCACCTGCTGCTGCAATTTCCATTGCACGCTTTGCTGTAGCCTGTCCTTTTACTTCATTGAAGTTGGTATTAAATAAAAATCGGTCATTAAAAAATTGATCTCGAATATCCATTTGTTCTCGTTGTAACAATTGCTCGAAAGAAAAAAACTCCACCAATTCTTTCAACGAATTCACACCATATACTTCTATATCATTCACCATGCTGGCTTCCTTCGCATTTACTTTAGGAACAATCAATCCCCTGAATCCTTCTTTGCTTGCTTGTATGGCAATGGGTAATGCCCCTTTGATGCCGTTGACTGTTCCATCTAAACCCAACTCACCCATGACCACAAAATCTTTTAGTTTTTCCGCATGGTCCAATTGTTCACTCGCGCCTAATATGCCTAATGCAATGGGCAAGTCTAAAGCAGAACCCGATTTGCGAATATCGGCAGGTGCCAAGTTCACAATTACTTTGGTTCTTGGCATATGAAAGCCCATATTCTTAATAGCACTTTCGGTTCGGTGTAAACTCTCCCGCACTGCACTATCGGGCAAACCCACTACTGCATAGCCTTGGCCCATACTTACATTCACTTCTATACTAATGGTGATGGCATCCACCCCTTGCACCGAACTACCAAATGCTTTAACAAACATGTTCTTGTTTTAATAGCACAAAATCAGCATTTGTGCTGGTATAATTATTCGTGTTTATACCTAACTTTCGCCCATGAAAAAACGGTGGCTATTATTAATAGCATGAATGATATCGCATTTGTAGTGCTGACTGGAGATATTACCGAATTAGGAACGGATGCAGAAATTAAATTAGCCAAAGATATTTTGTCTGAATTAAAAGTACCTTATTATATCATTGCAGGTAATCATGATACGGGTTGGAGTTTTGGAGAGCTTGATGGAAATGGAACAATGGCTCAATGCAATGTTACCTGTGAGGTTTTGAGAAAGGTGTAATAGAAATTTTCAAAATAGATGAAAAAAAAGAGCAAAGAAACAAAATTTTTAACTACTATCTTTTTGAATGATTGGGAGGTCTTTTGTTATACATCAAAATCGTTCTAAAGACGCTAAATATCTAATCAATTCCTAATTTTTTGAACATAGAAAGTAATGCAGTTTTACTAGTTACACCTGTTTTTGCAAAAAGACTAACTCTTTTATTCTCTACAGTGTTTTGAGATATTTTCATCTCCTTTGCTATTTCTTTATATGATTTACCAGCACTAAGATGTTGCATGAATTCTTTTTCGCGATAAGTAATTGACTCAATTAATTTTGCTGGTGTATCATGTAATTTTTTTATCGCCTGATGAGTTAAATTAAATTCTTTAGGAAAATAATAACCTCCTCTTGCTACTATTTCTAAAATTTCAACCAAATTTCTTTTTATACAATCTTTAGGAATAAATGCCTTTACTCCAAGCCTAATACACGCATGCAATACATCCAAATTATTATTCATTGTAATAACTACAACATTTATACTTGAGTATTTATTTTGGATAACCTTAGCGACATCGTATCCATTTAAACCATAAGGCATTGAAATATCTAAAGTTAAAATATCAGGCAAAAACCCAGACTCAAATAGTTTCAAGCAATCTGCACCATTGTTTACAGTAGCTATTACTTTAAAATTTGAAGATGACTCAATTTCATTTCGAAAGAAATGTGTTAACAATGCAAAATCATCACATACAACAACTGATGTCATCTTAAAAAATATTCAGAATAATGTTTATATAAAAAATAACTAATCAATAGTAGATATTTTATTTGTTAATAATGTGTAAAAAAATGAAAAAGAGGGTGAAATATCACCCTTTACTTAGAAAAAAAACTCGGCAGGTGACAAATCACCCTAGCAAAAAAATTTATTTACAATAAGTTGCACATAGGTAATAAAAAACATATATACTAAGATTTCCAAATTATCGACAACATGATAGCATGGATTGTGGACCAACCTGTGTAAGGATCATTGCTGCTTACTTCGGAAAGTTTTATTCATTGCAAAACTTAAGAGACAGATGCAGAATTGACAGAGAAGGGGTTTCAATGCTTGGCATAAGTGAAGCTGCTGAGCAAATTGGATTTAGAACCGTTGCGGTAAAATTATCAATTGAAAAACTAGTTCAAGAGGCAATTTTGCCTTGTATTGTCCACTGGCGACAAAATCATTTTGTTGTATTGTATAAAATAAACCGTAGAAATTTTTTTGTATCAGATCCTGCTAAAGGATTAGTAAAATTATCCTCAGAAGATTTTATCAAAGGTTGGATAAGCACGAAAAACAATAACAATGAACAGGGAATCGTACTCATCCTTGAGCCTGGCCTTAACTTTCAGCAAATTGAGGAAACTGGCAAAAAAGGAATTAGTTATATAAAATTAGCAACAACTTTCCTCAAACATAAAAGACTGTTTATACAGTTGTTTCTTGGGTTGATTACAGGGAGTATATTACAACTATTAGTTCCTTTCTTAACCCAATCTGTAGTGGATCAAGGAATTGCTACCAAAGACCTAAATTTTATAACCTTGGTTCTTTTTGGACAAGTAATGCTTTTTTTAGGATCAACAGTTCTTGATTTTATTCGAAGTTGGATTTTACTACATATTAGTGCACGCATCAATCTTTCTCTATTATCCGAATTTTTAATTAAACTTTTACACTTACCAATATCATTTTTTGATTCTAAAAAAACTGCAGATATCATTCAACGAATGGGTGATCACTCTAGGATAGAAAACTATTTGTCAGTTTCTACTATGAGCACACTATTCTCTGTTATTAATTTTATACTATATGGAATTTTAATAATACTATATAGTCCTTATATTTTCTTTTTTTTCTTAATAGGAAGTGTATTATATTTTTTGTGGATTCTTGCCTTTTTAGGTTCAAGAAGAACAAGAGATTATAAGAGATTCGAGCTATCTGCTAAAAACCAAGGAATTACACTTCAATTAATACAAGGTATTCAAGAAATAAAATTAAACAACGCAGAAACCATTAAGCGTTGGGAATGGGAGAGGGTTCAGGCAAAGCTTTTTAAACTTAATCTAAGTTCGTTACAATTAAATCAACTTCAACAGGGTGGGGCTCTGTTTATTAATCAATCTAAAAACATTGCGATCAGTTTTTTGTCGGCTCAAGCAGTTGTAAATGGAGAAATTACTTTGGGTGCCATGTTAGCCATTCAATACATAATAGGACAATTAAATGCCCCTGTGCAGCAATTTATTCAATTTATACAAAGCTCGCAAGATGCAAAAATGAGTATGGAACGAATTAATGAAATTCACGAAATGGAGGAGGAAGAACCTTTATCAAAGGAACTATTAAATAAAATGCCTGAAGATAAATCGTTTCGGATACATGGTCTAAGTTATAAGTATCCTGGTTATGACAATGATTATGTATTGAATAAACTTAAACTCGATATACTCGAGGGGGAAATTACTGCAATAGTAGGTATGAGCGGAAGTGGTAAAACAACATTACTAAAATTACTAATGAAGTTTTACGGATCTGCAGAAGGCGAAATAAATTTAGGTAGTACTAAGCTTAAAAGTTTAAGCCATCGTATGCTAAGGTCTAAAATTGGCGTTGTTTCACAAGAGGGGTACATTTTTTCTGACACCATAGCAAACAATATTGCTGTTTGGGAAGAGCATCCAGATTTATTGGGAATAATAGAAGCAGCTAAAGTTGCTAATATTCATGAGTTTATTACAGAATTGCCACTGGGCTATAATACACGAATTGGATCTGATGGTACAGGTATTAGTCAGGGGCAAAAGCAAAGATTATTGATTGCAAGGGCTGTATATAAAAACCCTGATTTCATTTTTTTCGACGAAGCCACAAATTCGCTTGATGCAAATAATGAAATGATTATTATGAATAATTTGAATGAGTTCTTTAAAGGAAGAACGGTTGTTATAGTTGCACATAGGTTAAGTACAGTAAAAAATGCAGATAAAATTGTTGTACTTAATAAAGGATCAATAGTTGAGATGGGTAAACACGATGAACTAGTTGGTCTTCAAGGAGACTATTATCGTTTAGTTAAAAACCAATTAGAACTTGGAGCGTAATTTATGGAAACTGAAATTCAGAAAATAGAATTATTAAATGCACAAAGCGAAGAAATTCAAGAAGTGGTTGGGAAACAACCGCCAACTATTATTCGATGGGGTATGGCTTCCATATTTGGAATAGTATTACTCTCATTAGTTCTCGCATACAAGATCGAATACAATGAAACCGTAGTAAGTGAAGTGAAATTAATTTCAAAAAATCCACCTGTAAAAATTTTGGCAATTTCAGATGGGCGCATAAAAAATATACTGATTTCAGAGGGTTCAAAAGTAGAACAAGGCCAAGTGTTTGGCTATTTAGAAACGACAGCTTCCGTGCATGAAGTTTATAGAATGAAAGAAATTCTTGAGTTTGCATATAAAAATATTCAAAACGATAATTGGAAAAAAATAACTGATTATCCATTCATTGATTTTTCTAATTTAGGGGAGTTACAACCAGCATTTCAAACTTTTATTTCTGCGTATTTGCCCCTTAAGTTTTTTCTTAGGGATCATATATATGATAAAAAACTGGCAAATATTCAGACGCAATTACTAACCCTTGATAAAACAAAACTCTATCTTGATACTCAAAGGGCAATTTACCAGAAAGACTATAATATTTCACAACAAGATTTTTCAGCAAAGAGTTTTTTATTCAATGAAAAAGTAATATCTCTTCTCGAGTTTCAACAAGAGAAAAGTAAACTTTTGTTAAAAGAGAGCCCAATAATAAACAACAGTAATGCAAAAATTACTTTAGATAGAGATATTAGCACCAAAAGGTATGAGCTTACTGAATTAGATCAGCAAATGAACAATTATAAGTTGAATTATCATATAGCAGTAAACTCATTAATTGAAGCCATTAAACAATGGGAAAAGCAGTATGTGTTTAAAGCACCAGTTGCAGGGACAATTGATATGCCAACACTTCTTTTCAAAAATAAATATCTTAAAGCAGGTGAGGAAATAGTGTCTATTCATCAAGATGGGAAACAATTTTATGGAGAGGCATTATTGAGTCAACAAAATTTCGGTAAAGTGAAACTCAACCAAAATACAATCATTAAAGTTGATGGATACCCATTTCAGGAATTTGGAAAGTTAATAGGTGAAATAAGCTTTCTTGCTCAAAATGCAAATGAAGCCAATAAATATTATGTAGCAATTTCTTTACCGAATACTTTAGAAACCGATAAAAAAATAGTTATCAATATCCAAAATGGTATGACGGGTACCATGGAAATTATTACAAAAAAAACTAGGCTTCTAAACAGAATAATTTATTCATTAACGGACTTGATTGACGCAGCCACACACAAAAAAGTAAAAAAATAACCAAAAACTAGCTCAAATGCTATTTCAAAAGTACCTACAGAAAATTTCATACTTACATTCTCTCATACAACGGAAGGGAACAGGATGCCAAAAGGAGTTTGCTAAAAAGGCAAATTTGAGCAGAAGCATGCTCAATGAATACTTAAAAGAAATGAAAGAGTTAGGGTTTCCTATTTCTTATTCAAGGGAGCGCAACTCTTACTACTATACTGAGAATATAAAATTTAGGGACTCCTTATTCGATTATGAAATAGACCCAGATGAATTGAAAAGAATTAAAGGAGGATCAATGAATGTTTTAGAATTAAAAATACTCAATTCAATATTTGGGTATGATTGAGCAATATTTCGAATATTTAGTTCCTCCGTTTAAAAGTAAAGTATTAGAATTATTAGATACCTGCGACAGATTGGGTTATACGATGTACCCTTTCTGTGGTTATAGATCACCCCAAATACAAGCCCTATATTGGGGGAAAGGAAGATCAGAGAAAGATATTTGCGATAAAGTTGAGTTTTTAAAAGCGAATCATGCCCCCTATCTAGCTGAGATATTAGCAGCCGGCATACCAGAAGAATCATCAAAAATTATCACAAGTGCACTCCCTGGGCTTTCATGGCATCAATGGGGGGAGGCCTTGGATTGTTTTTGGCTTGTAGGCGAAACACCTGAATGGGATATATCTAAAACTATTAATGGAATTTCTGGATATGAAATATATGCTCATGAAGCGCTAAAACTTGGACTTACAGCTGGATATAATTGGGTGGAATTTAAAGATGCTGTTCATATACAACTCACTAACATTTCATCTCCTTTAGAAAAATATTCTTGGAAAGAGATTAATGATAAAATGGAAATGTTATACACCAATGGTTAAGTCCTGTATTATTAGACTGGGGGATTGTTATTTGCAGTATGATATTTGGATTAATTAAACCTGAATACTATTCAGAAAAAAATAAATGTATTGAAGCCACTTGGAAGCTTATAAGAACACTAAAGCTCCGTATTAGCTATACAGCAGTAAAAGAGAAACTGGAGCAACACCCCGATTACCCGAGTTTATTAAGTATTGCAGATTGTTTGGATGTTTTTAATGTAAATACACTTGGACTAAAATTTGGGTATGAAAAATTGAGTACCCTCCCAACTCCTTTTGTTAGTATACATGAAAATAAGCGAGGGGAATATTACAATATAGTATATCAAATAAGCGGAGAACAGCTTAATATTTGGAATAATAATCTGGATCAGGATATAACTACATCAAAAGAAGTATTTACAAGTGACTGGACCGGTAAATTATTGTTGGTTGAAGCCACCGCTGCATCTCAAGAGCCAATAGCGGAGTATAAACAACACATACTTGAACAACAGAAGCGGAATTGGATAATTGTTTTAGGTATTCTTTTAGGAGTTTTATTCATTTCTTCACCTTTATTAGGGTTTAATTGGAGTTCAACTATGTATGGATCTGGGTATCCATTTTACTATTTTCTGAAATTTTTTGGATTAATTGTATCAACACTTTTATTATGGTATGAAGTTGACAACCACAATCCTTTTCTTCAGCAAATTTGCACGGGAGCTGGCGAAAAAAGTAGTTGTAATTCTGTATTGGCCTCCAAATCAGCAAAGTTATTGGGCATTATCTCTTGGAGTGAAATAGGCTTTGCTTATTTTTTATCGGGCTTATTCGTTTTAATAGTGTACGGGTTAGGTGGGGTTCATCAAATACTATTAATGGCTACTAGTATTGTTAGCTTAGTTTATATACCTTATTCATTATTTGTTCAATACAATGTAATCAAAAAATGGTGCCCATTGTGCTTACTTGTACAGGTGGTATTATTATTGGAAGGAATTACAAGTATTTATTTGCTAAACTCGAACCATGTTAACCTATCAAATATACTTTTCAATAATGGAACTGCTTTATTGAGTCTGGCTTTGTTATTTATTGCTCCTTTGGTAATTTGGTACTTCATCTCCGATACAATTAAAAAAGCCAAAGTGAGCCAGTTTGCAACATCAGCGCTTTCTCGAATTAAAAACGACCCCGCTATTTTTAATGCACTTCTAGAAAAGCAGGATGAGATTGGAGAACTGCCTAAAAACTTAGGAATCATAATTGGAGATGAAAATGCAAAACATCGAATTGTAAAAATATGCAACCCGCATTGCGGCCCCTGTGCCAAAATGCATGTAAAACTTGAGCAATTATTGGCGCAGGTTAAAGATGTATCAGTACAAATTATATTTAATACACCTTTAAATACAAAAGACAGGCGGTATTTACCAACGAAACATTTATTAGCCATCGCCAACTCCGGCAAAGCAAATCATTCATTAAACCATGCTTTAGATGACTGGTACACAGCACCGGTAAAACTGTATGATGCCTTTGCTGAAAAATACCCTGTAGACAACTTAGAAGACGAAAGACTTGATGCTTGTATTAAAACTATGAGCGATTGGTGCAACCACCATAATATTGCAGCTACCCCTACTGTTTATATTGATGGTTATAAATTACCAAAAAACTATTCAATCGATGAACTGGCGTATATATTAAAAGACTAAAATATTAGAAGAGATGTTTAAAAGGGCCCTTTAGCATTTCTTTTATGGCTTTAATATTGCCGAGCCTATAAAAGGCAATAAAAATTAAAATTTTAATTATGAAATCAATTAACTTTAGTAAGAGTGAGTTTCAAAAAGAAGACATTCTTACAAGATTACAAATGAAGAAAGTAAAAGGTGGTCACACAAGTCTTTGTGTATTTACTTGGGATGGCGATAATGGCTGTCAAGGTGGAACATCGAGCTTTGAATGTACTGGTTCTGGCGAATCTTGCCAAGATGTCGTGGACTTAATATGTGGACCAAACAATTGTTGCACGGATGTAGATTGTAGACAAGTCAATTAAAATTTTGGAAGCATATACAGTATAATAAAGCAAATTATTGCTTTATTATACTATATTTTTGGGAGATAATATTATTCAACTTTGCGCATCTAAATGCATAATTTGAACCTATTTATAGGTGGAAAATAGTATAGTAATCTATCTTGACGATATATTTAAAATTTATGAAAAAATTTCCTTTTGATAGAATAGTGTTATTACTCAGCTTAGTGTCCTTTTCAATTCTTTTAAATGCTCAATTTAGAATTACTTACTCCTATTTAACAGGAACCAAAGAGGATAGTGCTTATTACTCAATAAAAGCACCTTATAATGATGAACTTACAATAAACCATGCTAAAAGGTATCCTTATAAAATTATTTCTTTTGTCAAAAAAGATACTTCGTTTACAACAGTTGTTTATGATATTCGTGATACTACGACCGCTTTTATTTTTGAGGGACTTGGGCACGAAATTTTTGTACTTCCTGGTGGGTCTGTTAATATTTTTATGGAAAAAATGGAGAAAAGAAATGGTAAATGGAAACTAAACGATAAGTATGATAGTTATTGGTTTACTAAATTTTCATATACTGGAAAAAATCAAACCATTTATAGATTATTTGATTCAGTAGGATACAATACTGGAAATATAAACTTTGATTTTATTGGGTTCAAAAAAGATGAACTATCACTTCAATCCTTTTACGATTCTATCACGAAAAGGTACAACAATAGAATTTCTTACATTAACACATACTGTAGTAAATATTTAATCCCTCAAAACATAAAAAAACTTGCGTTGGCTGAATGTTGGTCTGCATATATCATCAATTTGATATATCCAATAAAAGGGAACAATAGGGTGAGTGTTTTTGAATTACCCTCAATATATCAGAATACACTTGAAAAAGTTTCATTTACCGATGTTTATGCATTCAAAAAAACAGCACAGTACGGAATTGCAGCACTAGATTATATTTATGCTTATGCGAGCTTTAAGAATAATATTAAAAAAAATACAGATTCTGGGTTTGTTTCATTTAATCAATTCATCATTAATCTAGGTTATCCAAGAGAAATTACCGAGTACTTATTAGCGCAACAATTAACAACTTATTATAACAAATTATTCCCTTCTTTTAACGCAACTTTTCTTACATTCAAAAAAAAATTTCCAAAATCTAAATATACAAAGGGAATTGATTCCCTTTTTTCCAGCTCATTACTTGCAGCAAAACCAACGTTTGATAGTGTACTATTATCAGATTTATTTGATTCAACAGGTGTTAAGTTTAAATTCAATTCACTATTGCGAGGGAAGCCAATATTAATAGACTGCTGGGCATCTTGGTGCGGCCCATGTATTACAGAAATGCCCTATTCAAAAGTTTTAGAGAAAAAATATGGTGATAAAATCGATTTTATTTATCTCTCATTTGACAAGAGTAATTTTTCTTGGCTCCGAAAAATGCGGGCACTAAATATTCAAAAAAATTCTTATTTATTAGATAATAATTTCAATTCAAATTTTGCTACTTACTTTGGAATAAGCTCAATCCCTAGGTATATATTGATTGATAAAGAGGGCAAGCTACTTTTACCTAATGCACCCCGACCTAGTGAAAAAAAGTTAAATGATGAACTGCTGAAGCTATTTTAAATCAGATTTACTTAGATATTTAGTCTCTTTCTGCAAACATCTTTTTTATTTCCTGAACTAAAATTAATCCAAAATTTCATCTTGAGTAATTTTAATAAAATTTCTCCTTTATTTTATTGAATATAAAACACAGTTTACCCTCGGACTATTAATAGTCCAGCAATATCGGACTGGATTTACTGAATTTTGAGTATTTCTTTAGTATCTGTTCAGAACCAATACCTAACATTTTTCCCTCCTCAGAATCTAACAACTAGTTATGTACTTACAACTAATTGGTTGTTAAAGCCGAATGAATCAGGCTTCCTAGAAGAATTGACCTACAAAGCTTATGATAACTGTAATGGACTTCAAGTAAAGAAATCATTAGAAAAAAAGAGCAAACTAAGAGTAACATATATTTCGAATAGTGGAGCTAATGTGGACAATTGGGTTAGCCATTCTTTTGGCCATAATATTTTTTATTTCCCCCCTCATTTCTTATGATTTGAATTCAACTGTGTATGGAATTGTTTATCCCCTCTATTATTTTTTAAAACTATTGGGGTTAATTATATCAATTCTTTTACTTTGGTATGAAATTGATAATCATAACCCTTTTCTTCAGCAAATTTGCACGGGAGCTGGCGAAAAAAGTAGTTGTAATTCTGTATTGGCCTCCAAATCGGCCAAGTTATTGGGCATTATCTCTTGGAGTGAAATTGGCTTTGCTTATTTTTTATCAGGCTTATTCGTTTTAATAGTGTATGGGTTAGGTGGGGTTCATCAAATACTATTAATGGCTACTAGTATTGTTAGCTTAGTTTATATACCTTATTCATTATTTGTTCAATACAATGTAATCAAAAAATGGTGCCCATTGTGCTTACTTGTACAGGTGGTATTATTATTGGAAGGAATTACAAGTATTTATTTGCTAAACTCGAACCATGTTAACCTATCAAATATACTTTTCAATAATGGAACTGCTTTATTGAGCCTAGCTTTGTTATTTATTGCTCCTTTGGTAATGTGGTACTTCATCTCCGATACAATTAAAAAAGCCAAAGAGAGCCGGTTTGCAACATCAGCGCTATCTCGAATTAAAAACGACCCCGCTATTTTTAATACACTTCTAGAAAAGCAGGATGAGATTGGAGAACTGCCTAAAAACTTAGGAATCATAATTGGAGATCAAAATGCAAAACATCGAATTGTAAAAATATGCAACCCGCATTGCGGCCCCTGTGCCAAAATGCATGTAAAACTTGAGCAATTATTGGCGCAGTTTAAAGATGTATCAGTACAAATTATATTTAATACACCTTTAAATACTAAAGACAGGCGGTATTTACCAACGAAACATTTATTAGCCATCGCCAACTCTGGCAAAGCAAATCATTCATTAAACCATGCATTAGATGACTGGTACACAGCACCGGTAAAACTGTATGATGCCTTTGCTGAAAAATACCCTGTAGACAACTTAGAAGACGAAAGACTTGATGATTGTATTAAAACTATGAGCAATTGGTGCAACCACCATAATATTTCAGCTACCCCTATTGTTTTTATTAACGGTTATAAATTACCAAAAAACTATTCAATCAATGAACTGGCGCATATTTTGAAAGATTAATATTTGCGAAGTAACTAGCTTAAAATTAATTGTTTTATTAAGTTAATCAATGCAAAGTAGTTATGCAATTTAATCGAAATATTAAACTGAATAATTGGGTCTATTCCATTTTAACTATTTTCAATATTTCCTCATATAAAACGCTTTCTGAGCTTGGTCTTGATAAATTCATATAGAATTTATCTTTTAGTTTATCGAAAATAAAGTACTGAGGTATATTCAATCCTCCTGACTCTTTCCTTTGTAAAAGATGTTCTAAAATTTCAACTTGGATTTTCTTATCTGCAATATAATGGTAGCCATTTAAATAATATTTTTTTATTATTTCTTTCCACTTCGTTGAATCCCTTCTTTCATCAATAGATAAGTAAATTTTTTTAATCTTTAAAGAGTCTAATTGTTTTTCTAATTGACTTGTATAAGCAAATTCACCAATACAAGGTGCGCACCAAGTAGCCCAAACATCAATAAAGAAAAATCGTTCTTTATGAAAATTGAAAATCTCTTTTAATGAATTATAATTTTTTAATATTATTTCTTGATGGCTATATGCTTTTTGTCGAACCATTTTTATTGAGTCATAAATGGCATTCATTTTTTTCAAGTACATAGAATTTGGGTAGTACTTAGCAAATACTATAGCATTTGCTTTATTTGACAAATTTTCATTATAAGGGGATATGATTGCTGGTAATAAAACTGAGTTTCCCCATGCGTTTTCCCTGTAAGTACTATCAAATAAAAAGAAATAATTTTCATAGATTTTCTTTAATAAAGTATCTTTTATTTTTAAATTACTTTTGATTTTTTCTGTTAAATATGTTTCATGAAACCTACTCCCTATATAAGTTTTTAATAAATACTTATCTGAAGCCCCTTGCTCTATAAATATCTTTTGAATTAAAGAATCGTAAAGATTTAGCATGGAACTTGATTTTGATCTTGCTTTTTTGTTTAAAAAATACCTAACAAGGTAACGATTCATACCTGCTTTTGTGTCAGAAAAATATAAATTATAAACTGGTGATGAAATTTTTTTCAATATTAATAATGAATCCCAAACCTTTAATTTCTGATTTAAAATTTCTTTATACTTCTCATACAATTCAAAAATATTTTCGTTACTAGATTCATTTATTATGCTGTCAATTGAAGGAAATGTTTTTGAAATAGGATTAAATCTATCTCTATAAATATTATGAGCCACATAATTTGATTTTGCTAAACTAATTTTATAACTAGGTTTGCCAGTATTTTTTAAATCTGAATCTTTTGCTATTGTAACATCAACATCAATTGTATCACCTGGATTAACAGCCAATATTGCACCTCTCTGATTATTAAAAAGTAATCTAAAAAAGATTTCTGAATTTCGATCTAATTCTATTTGCATAGTTGAATCCATATGTTTTGTTATACTACCTTCATAATATGCTAAATCCAAAAAGTAATCATTATGTATATAATTACTATATTTAATTGTATTATTATTAGATCCATGAATTCGAATATTTATTAACGATTTTTGACCAATACAGTTTGAAACTAATAGTACTCCGAATAAAAAGTAAATCAAATTGATTTTCATAAACTAACTTAAAAAGTAAAAATTTAAAAGGCTATCCTAAGATAGCCTTTTTTTTAAAAGTTTGTACAACCTGTACAAGTTCCAATACCTTCTTCGCAATTTACTGTAAGATCATTCATTATAGCTTGTGAAGACGGTTGGGCAGGGCTATTCGGCTCATTATGAGCAGTATAATGCCATTGACCTGAACCGTAAGTACAAGTGCACTCACAAAAACTGTCATGCCCACCCTTTACTTTTTTCATTTGCAAACGAGTAAGGATGTCTGAACTTTCAAAGCTCATTTTTTCGAAAGAAATTGTTTTCATTTTTTATATTTTTTTGGTTAACAATAAATGCAATTTCAAAAAGCAGAGTCTAATATTATCGGACTCAGTTTAATGAATTTTGGGTATGCCTATAGTAACCGTTCAGAACCAATACTTAACATTTTTCCCTCCTCAGAATCTAACAACTAGTTATGTACTTACAACTAATTGGTTGTTAAAGCCTCATGAATCAGGCTTCCCAGAAGAATTAACCTACAAAGCTTATGATAACTGTAATGGACTTCAAGTAAAGAAATCATTAGAAAAAAAGAGCAAACTAAGAGTAACATATATTTCAAATAGTGGAGATAATGAGGAATTATACTTTCTCATGCGTATTATTTCTTTATTTAATAAAATGTCTTCTATTCAAAGAACGATTTATTGTGGCAAGACTGATATTGAATACTTAAAGCAAATATCGAATGAAGGAATTGAATTTGTTTTAAGAGAGGAGCAACAACAACTAGAAACAGAAGTAATTCTATGTTTTGGCTCTTCGACAATTCATTTTCTGAAATCAGGTTTACCCGTAATTATAGTAGGTACATATGGACTGGGCGGTCATATCACACCTGAAAATTTCGAATTTCTGTTAAAAAAGGGGTTTATGGGAAGGCCTGGTGGTGCATATAATGAGGAGATACCTATTGAATTACTTGCTGAAGAAATACTTGAAGTGCAACATAGTAGGATATTAATAAACCAAAATAAGCAAATACAGGCACTAATAAAAAAGAATCAAATTCCCGATTACGATACTTTATATAATCATTTAGAATTGTTTAGTATTGAGTATTGGATTAGTGATATCAAAAGGAGATGGCAATTGGATATGCAGTTAGCTAGTAATATTCAAATACTTACAAATGGCAAGAAAACTTTCTTAGTTCGACAACATATAAACGATGTTATGGCATCATTTAACGAAGTAGAGGCGTTGTTTTTTAAATATCTTTTAGAAAAGAGGTCCTCTAAGGAAGCTTATAACAAAGCAGCAATTCCTATAAAAGACTTCTGGCTAATGGTATCTGTATTGTGGGATAAAAAAATAATTATTCTTTATGCTAAGAGTTAGCGATTTGGAGCTTTCAGCTCAAATGGAAGTGAGTATAATACTACCGTTGCTTACACTTTCTAGAATGCATAAAACTTGGATTCAAAACGATACCTTCTTTAGAACTGGTAATTTTGTAGAGTTAATAATTGTTACCAAGACGAAAAATAGAGCTAAAATAGAAAGTTGGATTTCTCAGGCCTTGCCTGCAAATTTATCAGTTATTTTTTTAGACTCAGTTTCAATTACAGACTGTTATCATAATGGGATTCGAAGATCGTCTTTTAATAATATTTTACTAATAACTCCTGAAAATATTGCATCGAATGTTTCATTGCTTGAATTACTCCGACTAAAAAAAAACTATTCTAATAGTTATATTTTTTCTGTGGGAGTAACTAATACTCAGAAACAGAATATGGCACAATCATTATTGCTATCTAAGGTAGATATTCAGCAGATAAAATTAGAAAACTACGTATACTCAAACACCAATCAGTTTTTTGACAGTGTTCGAGTCTTATTGGGACAGTTTGGAAAATTAGAAATTAAAAGAGATGAAGTCTGTAATAACTATTTCCCCAAAACCTTTATCAAACCTTCAATAAAACACTTTGAAAATCATACTAAAATAGAAAAAAATAAGCCTTCTGTAGATCCTGTTAATGGGCTTTCAAGTAATATAAAACTAATAAGCAATAAGTTTAAAAAGCTTATAGTTTATCCTCCACAAAAAATAAAAAATAAGCATAACATTATCTGTTTATTACAAGTTAAAAATGAAGCTCTCATCATTAAAGAAGCATTGGATCATTTTTCAGAACATTTCGACGGGATAATACTATTAGACGATGGAAGTACAGATAAAACCTTTGAAATTGCAACTACACCAAAACTACTATGTAAAGCTCAGAAGAAAAATATAAATAAAGGCTTTAATGACCTAGAGAATAGAAATCTGTTATTAGAGATGGCATTTTTCTTCAAATCTGATTGGCTCATTTTTTTAGACGCAGATGAAAGACTTCACCATAAATATGATAATTTAAAGGATATATTACAAAGAACCCAAGCAAATGTTCTTGAATTTAAATGTGTGCATTTATGGGACTCAGCCGAAAAATATCGAGTTGATATACCTGAAGGTAGTAATGGGATAATGTCTCGGTGTAGGATGTTTCGGAATAAGGGTTGGATGCAAATTTACAGTAATAGAGAAATATATTTTACTGCTGTACCTTTCTTGAAAAACACTCAATCTGTGCCAATTCTAATTTTGCATTATGGATTAATGGATAAAGAAACACGACAAAGAAAATATGATTTATATAAGTCCCAAGATAAAGAAGCGAAAAAACAGGGATATGATTATGAATATTTACTAGATGATGATCCTGCATTGGCAGATATTGAGCTTATTAAACTATCTACAGATAAAGTAATATGATGAGATACTTTAAATGTTTGTTGTACTTTTTTTTATTGCTATTTCTTACCATTTTAAAAAATGGTAAAGGGATAAGAAAAATAGAGCAATATTTGATTGATAAAATAAACAACCAAGGTATATTTCATTTGAATGTAAGTTCTATTGAATATTTATTCCCTACTAAGTTTGTTCTAGATATACTACAAGTAAATAAAATCAATAGCTTTTCAATTGAGTTGAAAGAGTTTACTATTAAAGTTTCTTCACCTTTTTCCTTACAATTCTACACTCAACAAATTAATATTTACAATAATGGTTCACTAGACATTAGCCTGCAAGATTGTAGCTGCAGAATAAGTGTTATTCCTTCTTTAGTGGGCATTAAAGTAATAATACGTAATGAAATAGGAATCAAAAAGTTCATAATAGAAACCTTGATTGCAAGAAACTTTATTGCTAAAACAGTTGCAATTAATATAAATACTGGAGGAATAGCTATACAACAAATACTATCGATTTTTCAAAGACTAAGCTTCCCTAAGCTGAAAAATATTAAGATTTCTGGTAGAAAAACTTTTCAATTACAATTTGTTTATGCATCTAATAAACCAATGAATTATTCATTTAAATATAATGAAACTGGTGTTTATGAAGTTAATAGTAAAAATATACACGAATTTAATTACTTGCAAAACAACAAAGCTCACACAATAATTGACAATAATAACAATATAAAAACATTTTTATTTAATGAAATGGACGAGGAATTCATATCCATAGTTGATATTCCTGACATAGTACTTAAAACTATTATTACAACTGAAGATCCCAATTTTTTATTTCATAATGGGTTTGATATCGACTGTTTTGGCTTTGCGTTGGCTACAAATATAGAAACCAGAAAATTAGCAAGAGGGGGCAGTACAATTACTATGCAATTGATTCGCAATCTTTATCTTGACAATAGTAAAACATTTAGTAGAAAAATGGAGGAAATTATTCTTACGTGGATTATTGAAGATCAGCTTCATGTTCCAAAAGATAAAATTCTTGAATTATATTTCAATAGAATAGAAATGGGCCCGGCTTTATATGGAATTAAAAATGCAGCTATGTTCTACTTTAATAAGCGAGTAGAAGATCTTACTTTATTAGACAGCCTCGTTTTGTCGTATATTATACCTAGACCGAAGTTCTTTTTGCCCGCTTTAATTAGCCAATCTCAAATACTTAAGAAAAATTTAAAATTACATTTAAAGAAATATGCTTTAATAATGAGTCAAAGAGAACTTATAACAAAAGATGAGTTTAAAAAAATACAGTATACTATTCAATTTTCAAAGAGATTAGGTAAGCTTGAATTATAGTTTTTATAAGGGCAAATACTATTAGCCTGTTGCCACTTCTATACAATGATTTTAGTAATATTCATAAATTTAAAAAGGGCGGAAATTTGAAAAAAATCAACCATAGAAATTCCAAAGATTTCTAAAAGATTAATTTGATCAAGAAGTTGACTAATTTGCAAGAGAAACAATTTTCTTAACTTCTTCGTATAAAATATCCTTTGAACTAGGCCTTGATAAATTCATGTAATATTTATTTTTGAACTTATCATAAAGAATATATTGAGGTATAGTTAAGCTCCCATTTTCATTCTTCTTTAATAATCTTTTTAGTATGTCGGCTTGTATGCCATTTCCTGCTAGAAAGTGACTCCCTTTTAAAATGTACTTAGTGATTGCACTTTTCCATTTACTTCTATACTAATGGTGATGGCATCTACCCCTTGCACCGAACTGCCAAATGCTTTAACAAACATGTTCTTGTTTTAATAGCACAAAATCAGCATTTGTGCTGGTATAATTATTGGTGTTTATACCTAACTTTCGCCCATGAAAAAACGGTGGCTATTATTCATTTTGTTGATTGCAATGGTGCAAGTAAATGCACAGTGGAAACCTTTTCGTTTTGCGTTTATATCAGACACACATATTGGGTCTCCTAACGGAAGTGCTGAAGAAGATTTACGCAGAACGGTAGCTGATATCAATAGCATGAATGATATTGCATTTGTTGTACTCACTGGAGATATTACCGAATTAGGAACGGATGCAGAAATTAAATTAGCCAAAGAAATACTAGCTGAATTAAAAGTACCTTATTATATCATAGCGGGCAATCATGATACTGGTTGGAGTGAGAGTGGTGGCGTTAGTTTTGGAAAAATTTTCGGCTACGATAAATTCAGTTTTAATTTCAATGGCATTCAATTTATTGGTTGCGCTTCGGGTCCTTATGTTAGAATGAGTGATGGTCATATTCCACGTGATGCAGTGAATTGGTTAGACCTAGAATTAAAAAAATTACAAACCAATCAACCCGTTGTTTTTTTAAATCATTATCCATTAGACAAAGATTTAGATAATTGGTATGAAGCAGTAGATCGTTTAAAGAACCATCGCACATTGGCCGTATTGAATGGACATTGGCATACCAATAGAAGAATGCAGTATGAAGATTTACCAGCAGTAGTGGGCAGGTCCAATCTTAGGGCCAAAGCGGCTTATGGCGGATATAATTTGGTAGACGTACGATTAGACTCTATGATTTTTGCAGAACGCACACCTGGCATTGAAACTAAAAAAGCATGGACAGGCATAGACTTAACCAAGAAAGATTTTAGCCCCAACAAAAAAAATTATCGCCCTGATTATTCCATGAACGATAGCTTTCCATCTGTAAAAGCTCGTTGGGTATATGCATCTGATGCCAATGTAATTTCAACACCTGCAGTTACTAGCAGCTTAGTCATTTTTGGAAATAGTTTAGGAAGCATAGATGCCATTTCAAAATCAACAGGAAAAAAGAAATGGTCTTATAAAACAAAGGGTGCTATTTATTCAAGCCCTGCTATTGTACAAAATAAAGTAGTAGTTGCTTCAGGTGATGGCAGTATCTATTGTTTAAATTCCAATAATGGAAAACTCATTTGGCAATTCAAAGCGGAAACTGCTGTATTAGGCTCTCCTTTAATTCATGACAACAAAGTTTATATAGGTGGAAGTGATCATCATTTTAGGTGCATCGACCTTGCCACTGGCAAACAGCGTTGGAGTTTTGGGGAGTTAGACGGACCAGTGGTGAGTACCCCTGTATTCAGTAATGGTAAAATTATTTTTGGTTCTTGGGATCGTCACTTATATGCATTAGATGCTTATACAGGAAGCCTTTCATGGAAATGGAACAATGGTTCAATGGTGCGGAATTTTGCACCCGCTTCTTGTATTCCTGTGGTGCAAGATGATATTGTATACATAGTTGCTCCCGATCGTTTTTTAACAGCCATCGATTTAAACAATGGCAATACTTTATGGAGAACAAAGGAAGTAAGTGTACGAGAATCAATTGGTATTTCTGCTGATGGTAAATGGTTGTATTGCAAAACTATGTCGGATGGATTTGCGGTATTTCCAACAGGAAGAACATTGCAAACATTGGCTTGGAAAAAAGATTTTGGCTTTGGATATGAACATGTGCCCAACATGCCTATTGAAAAAGATGGCAAAGTTTATTTTGGTACCAAGAATGGCATCGTGTATGGAATAGATCCTTATACCCGAGAAAAATTATGGCGTTACCGAATTGATAATTCAATGGTCAATACCATCAACCTTAGCAATGCCAATGAATTAGTAGCGGCTACAATGGATGGGAAAGTTACCTTACTCGATTTAAAATATTAATACTGACCCGTATTCAACATCACCAATGTGCATGCTTCTATAGCAGCAATGCCGTTTTGTTGAGCAAGTTCTTCGAGTTCCTCGTTTTCCGTTCCGGGATTAAAGATGATGCGCTTGGGATGGAGCGACAAAATAAAATCGTAGTAGGCTTTTTGCGCAGTTGGGTTTAAGTATAAAGTAACCGTATCAATATCATTGATTACCGGTGGCTCTGTTTCAATTTGCACTCCTGCAACCACAGCGGCTTTTCTTCCCACAGCCACTACTTCATGCCCATGTTTACGCAAACGCGTAACTGCTTCAAAACTATACCTGGCGGGGTTTTCAGACGCACCAAGGACCAATGTTTTTTTCATTATTCGTTCTCCTTAATCAACTGCTTATGCGAAGCATCGCAATAAGGTTTATTCATAGACATACCACAACCACAAAGCGATACTTTCTCTTTTACATCCACCGTACCATCAGGCTTATGAATATAAGATTTAGAAGTAATTACAATCGGGCCCAATGGCTTTATTAAAATATCTACACCGTCTTTTACAATTGCTTGTTCTTGTTCCATGCAATAAAGATACGAAGGCTTTATTTGATGGTGTAACGTATTCCTAAAAAACCTCGAATACCCTGATTAGGCGCAAACATATAAGTAGGATCAAAACTGAGTGCGTAGGGGTTGTCTGCGGTTGCTCTAACTTGTCCATTAGGTTGAAACTGTACTGCTTTATCAAATGGATCATTGGCCCTTGCAATCAAAAATGGGCTATACCGAGTGGGTAAAAAGTTCAAGAGATTTTTTACACCACCATACAATTCAAAACCATGCCAATAATGAAAAGTAAACTGGATATTTTGTAAGCTATACCAGGGGGAGTAAGACTGCCGTGGATCGAGCGGTCCTAACAAAGGCAAACGCATAGGACTGTAAACATTGCCCGTGTAATCAATGTCTAAATGAATGGAAGGAATACGATAAGACAAAGACCAAGTACCAGAAAATCGTTCAGTTAATATTTGTTGTTCTTTTTGTTGGTTATTGTACAATGCTACATCCATATAAGTAGCACCAATATTTAGTTTGATTCCATTGTTCAACGCAATATCTGCATTGGCAGAAACGCCTTTGCTTATGGCATGTCCTTTTAAATTGGAATAAATAATTTGATTAGGATCAGTTTCAAAGTCGCCTACAATTCGATTGTTAAAATACGTGTAGAACGCACTAAAATCAAGGGTTGTGGCAGCTGTGCCCTTTCCATAGATTTTATGGATATAATTCAAATTGATATTGAAAGATTGTTCTGGTTTGAGTTGTTCAGTCAATACTACTTTTCTAGCGCCTGATAATGCCGCATGGTCTTCTGTAAATAAATTCACTACCCTAAAACCAGTTCCCATATTCAATCGAAGGAACTGTTGATTGTTAATCGTGTACTTATAAGCAATGCGTGGCGTGAAAATATTTCCATGCGCCGAATTATAATCGTAGCGAAGCCCTACTAATAATTTGTGTTGATTGTTAAAACTAATTTCATCTTGTGCAAAAATGCCTGGTAAAATAATTCGCTGTGGGGACGTTCCCATTTTAGTGCGATCTGTTGAACCTGTTGCAGGGGTATTGTCGTTGTAATAAGTAAAACGTAATGCAGTACCTAATAAGAAATCATGCTTGCTAATTGTTTTATCCCATACCATTTGCGCAAAACCTACTTGTTGTTTGGCCATATACAAAGTATTGCCATACATGCTATTTTGATGATGGTGATTCAACGAAAAAGCAAGACTAATTTTTTCAGTAGTGGGTAACTGATAATTGCCTAATAATTCAACACGGTTGGTGTAGATGCTTTCTCCATAAACAGAATCTGTTCCTCTGAAACCTTTGTTCCAATTCATTTGCCCGCCCCAACGATCTTCATAAAAATATCTAGCAGCTAGATTCAAGGTTCTGTTTTGCTTTTGTTGAATTGACCATTTTTGAAAAAGGGAGACGCGTTGCTGCAAAGTCAAATCGGTAAATCCATCTTTATTGTTATCGATGGGATTACTGTAATTGAAATAATTAATGCCTGTTAACACGGTCGCTTTGCTCCCCACATTGCTAGTAAAACCTAAATCGGTGTTGACTTCCCCCCAAGTGGTAGCCATCATATCTGCAGATATATGAGGAGCGGTTCCTGTTTTTTTAGTGATCACATTAATGAGTCCACCAATGGCTTCACTCCCATATAAAGTAGATGCTGGTCCTTTTACTATTTCAATTCTTTCAACCATGGAAGCAGGTATACCCGATAAACCATAAACGGTAGATAAACTACTTACTATGGGCATTCCATCAATTAATACCATGGTATAAGCACCAGGTAGTCCATTGATTCTGATTTCGCCTGTATTACAAATATTACAATTGCTTTGCGGCCTTACTCCATTCACATGGAGTAGCCCTTCAAAAATATGAAAGGCAGGATTCTTCTTTAAGAAAGCAGCTGAATATACTTCAACAGGAACTGGGCTTTCCACTCTTTTCACTTCTTTTAAAGTGCCTGTAACTACTACTTCAGCCAACTCTGCTTGCATGGGTTTGAGCAAGCGAGAAGTATCGGCAGGCAGCTGTGCCATAGTGCTAAAGCTGTTGCCTATTACCAATGATATGACCGATATAATTGCCGAAAATTTCATCTTTCTGAACGTAAAAGTATAATTGTTAGACTAGCCTAACAAATTTTATTTAGATTTTCACTTATTTTTAGGGCATGCAAGTACTTTCTTATACGGAGGAGAATTACCTAAAGGGGATTTTTAAGTTGACCATTGAAATGGCCGATAAAACCGAAGCAGGTACCAATGAAATTGCAACCCACTTAGGCGTAAAGCCCGCTACGGTAAACGATATGCTGAAGAAACTGAAGGATAAAAAGCTTATTCATTACGAACGTTATGGTAAATCTTCTTTAACCAAAGAGGGTAAAAAAAGAGCTATTGAGATTGTAAGAAAGCACCGATTATGGGAAACTTTTTTACACGAGAAGTTAGCATTTAACTGGGACGAAGTGCATGAAGTTGCAGAGCAGTTAGAACATATACAAAGCAAAAAATTAATTGATAAATTAGATCAGTTTCTAAACTATCCATCAGCAGATCCACATGGTGATCTTATTCCCAATGCAAAGGGCGAGCTCAGTATTCTTCCCCGTAAAACCTTAATAGAAGAATTAGTAGGGCATCAATGTAAAATGGTAGGTGTAAAAGATAATTCAGCAGAATTCTTAAAATACGTAGATAAATTAGGCCTATCTATTAACCAACCCATCAAGGTAAAAGCAAAACAAGCTTACGATAATCAAATTGATATTGAAGTAAATGGCAAGAAGCACAGTATCAGCCCCAAGTTTGCCGAGCAGATCATTATTGTATGCCCAACTTGTAATAAAAAATAAATAAAGAAAACCTTAATCGATATTTACTTCGCCCTGTTTCATTTTATTCAATACTGTTTCATATGCTGCAGTAGAAAAACGCATAGTAGATCTTAGTTTAATGGCTTTTTCTTCCCAATTAATGGCTTCCACTTTATTGCCTGTTCTATATAGTAACCTTGCATAAGTATCTATCAATTCTGCTGATTCAAAAAACTCTAATCCTCGTTTAGCTAATAATAAGGCCTTACTTAAGTATGCAGGATTTTTAGAAAAAGTATATACATCCCATGCGCCTTCATTCAACGCATTGGCATAAAATTGTCCTCGGGGTGTAAATTGTATCATATTACGTTGTACGCCTTGAACAGGAGCGTTTTTATTTAATTTAATACGAATGCTATCGGGAATTTGAGCAAAAATTTCAGGAGGAATTCCCGAACCAGCAGTTTTGAGCAACTTTATTTGCGCCAATGAATCTTCTTTGCGAATATCTTCAGGCTTTATATTCATGAAGTAACGTTCATAAAAAGAAAATACATTACGCATATAATTAACAGTATCATTAACGCCTTTATAATAGGTAAGCATTAGTTGCATATTGGCTTTAGGCCCTTCTTCAGGTTTATCGGTAGTAAAAGTATTTTGCCTAAATGCAGCAACTTGATACGCAAAAGGGAGGTTTTTATCTTCAATTGCTTTATTGATAGACTTAAAGGTAATTCTACTATTAATGACCTGACGTTCTCTCAAAGGCATATTATACCAAGCTATCATGTAATTATCTTTTTGCTTTTCTACAAATTTTTGTGCAATAGAACCAACAATAGGTGCGCATCTCAAAACATATTGAAGAAAAGTAATAGCAGTTGCTGAATCATCAGGTGCTTTTTGTGTGAGTTCGTCAATAAGATCGGGATGAGGTTCAAATCCAATCTTTAATACTTTATCTACAAGCTTACGAATCACTACAAAATCACCAACTTTATTATAGTAATTGTGTTTCAATTCTTTAAACGAACCAGTATTCGAACGCATTTCTGCAATGGCACGTTGAATACCTTGAATATAGGGATATGCCATTGTAGAGCTTGAAGGTAATATTTGTAAAATGTTCAACTGTGCATCAAACCAAATAATACCAAAAAAATCTTTAGGTACTATATAAATAGAATTTGCTACATTCAACTCAACAGGAAAACGAGGTTGACGTATTAAAATACAATTGCTATCTATACTTTTCTTTGCAGCCACCAATCCTGCTTCGGCAACGTCATTACACTGAACACATTTTTCCGATGTAATTACCAGCATTACTAATTTATTTTCCTTATCAGCTTTTTTAGCAGCTTCTTCAAAAGTAAGTGTAGAAAAATGAGGCTGTGCAAATACACCAACTGAGCATAATGCCAAAAGGATAAAGAAATAAGACTTTAACATAGATTGATTATTGGAACATAAATATAAGGATCAATAATCAATCTCCAATCGTAGCTTATCGCGCAGTTCTCTAACCAATGGATACTGCTCAGCAATGCGTTCAAATTTTTGCTTACTGTTTAATCGCATATGCAATGGCACGTCTTCTCTTTCCCCTTCTTCTACTAAGATGGTAAAATTAATGGCTCTGTTATTGAACTGCGTTTGTAACTGATCTATCAAAACCATTTTTTCACTCTCAATAAATTTCTGTGCAGTAACTGCAGAAACGCGAACGGTAAAATGGATATCACTTTCAATTTCTAAACTGGCAATTCTGAATGTACCAACCGCAGAATGTTTTAATTGTTGTTCCAATTGAACTATGTAAGCATCCCAAAAAGCACGAAGACTTTCCTCAGTTAAAGGCATGGCTTCTTTAACTTCTTCAATTTGGTAATTACTGCCCGCTTTTTCTTTGAGTGCTTCTAATAAAGATTTCTTAGGCCCAGTTTTAATTGTACCAACGGGAGCGGGTGCAGCGGTTTGCGCAACAAACAATTTCGCACCAGCTGAAGTATTTGTATTACCGGGTTCCGCATTTATAATTGGCTGCGATGCATTGCTAGCGGGCTTCACAGCAGGTTGCCTAGAAGATACAGGTGGTGCTGGTGGTGCCAGCGACTGAATCATTTTTGTTTTAAAGGCAATGGGTCCGTCAAGTCGTTTTTTTTTAACTACAGTTCCCTTATCGGTGGTGAGTTCTATGGCTTGTTGCAAAAAGCTGAGCTTAATTAATGCAAGCTCCACGTGTAAGCGCTTATTGCGCGCCATTTTATAATTGACTTCAGTGTCGTTTAAAATATTTAATGCACTCACTAAATAGCTTAATGAGGTTTGACCAGCAACTTGAACATATTTGGCCTGCATTCCTTCTACTACTTCTAATAAAGAAGCCGACTTAGCATCTTTACATACCAGAAGATTACGAATAAATTCTGCAAAACCATTTAATACCAAATCACCTTCAAATCCTTTGCGATTAATTTGATCAAACAGCAGCATTGCTCCTGCCATATCCTGCTTTTGCATACAATCTAGCAGTTGAAAAAAATAATCCTCATCTAAAATATTTAAATGCTCAAGTGTATTTTGATAAGTAACCGTACCATTGGTAAAGCTGACAATTTTATCAAGAATACTCAATGAGTCTCGCATACAGCCCTCACTCTTTTGAGCAATTACTTGCAGTGCTGCTTTCTCTGCATTGATTTTTTCTTTGTCTACAATTTCTTGTAAGTGTTCAACCGTATCGTTGTTGGTTATTCTTTTGAAGTCAAAAATTTGACACCGACTTAAAATGGTCGGTAAAATTTTATGCTTCTCTGTAGTAGCTAAAATAAAAATAGCATAAGGAGGTGGCTCTTCCAGTGTTTTCAGAAATGCATTGAATGCACTTGAACTGAGCATATGAACCTCATCTACTATATATACTTTGTATTTTCCTGCTTGTGGAGCAAAACGTACTTGTTCTACTAGTGCGCGAATATCATCCACCGAGTTATTACTGGCCGCATCCAATTCATGAATATTCATGGAAGTACCTGCATCAAAAGATACACAACTATTACAAGTATTACAAGCTTCGCCGTCTGCTGTTTGATTGGTACAGTTAATGGTTTTAGCCAAGATACGGGCACAGGTTGTTTTACCCACTCCTCTTGGTCCGCAAAATAAAAATGCATGCGCCAACTGATTATTGCGAATGGCATTCTTTAGCGTAGTGGTAATATGTTGTTGCCCCACTACTGTATTAAAGTTTTGGGGACGATACTTACGTGCTGATACTATAAAATTATCCATAGAAATTGCTGCAATATAACTTATTTATAATCCATCTCGGGGTGCCTTTCAAAAGGATATTTTTCGTTGAATATATAACGGAAAGTAACCATTCTTCGGCTCTGCGTTCCTCCAAGGCTTTTGTAAATATTCACCATTTTAGGGTTCCAATCTCCCGCCCATCCCATTTCATATTGTTCATACCAACCTTTGCCTTGTAGATGTAACCCTGCTGCATAGATTAAGTAACTGTCTACCCCCAATGCTTGGTATTTTGGCACAACCCCAAAAGCCAATCCGGTTAATCGTTTATTGGTGCCCCTCCATTTCATCCATAATAATTGTAATTTTTGGAATAGTCCAAACTGTCCATTAAAATGTTTGAAATATTGATTTAAATCGGGAATATTAATAAACATGGCAATGGGCTCGTCTTTGTAATATGCAAACCAAACCACTCGCTCATCCATGATGGGCTTCATTTTATTAAACAGCTTCATTACCTGTTCTTTAGTAATTTCTTTAGCCTCTCCATGTTGTGCCCATGCTGCATTGTAAACAGTTGCAAAATCACCTGCATATTTATTTAGTTCACTCAACTTTACGTGCTTGGCTGAATAATCTGGCTTAGCATTAAACTTAGCATACCGTTCTGGAAATTTTTCAGGCAATGGATCGTCTACATTCATGTAATAGTAATACTGATTGTAGTAATTCTTAAAACCATATCCTTCAAACAAGGCTTCATAGTAAGCGGGATTAAATGACATCCCATACATGGGTTCTTTGTTAAAGCCCTCCACCATTAAGCCCCACCATTTATCACGATCACCAAAATTGATTGGACCATCCATGGCTTCCATACCCATTGAGCTTAACCACTCTTTGGCTGTATCAAATAATAAATTGGCTGTAGCTTGATCATTGATGCTATCAAAAAATCCAACTCCACCTGTTTTGAAATCAGTTCCTTTATTAAGGTATTTGTCATTGGTAAAGGCTGCAATTCTACCAACCAGATCTCCATTATCTGTATAGGCAACCCAACGCTTAGCTTGCCCCCATTTAAAATTTTTATTTTTTGCAGGATCAAACACTTCATTCACTTCATTGTCTAAAGCACGGATATAGCAGGGGTTTTCCGCATTCATGATTGCATTTACTGCCAAAAAATCTTTGCCTAGTTCTACATCTTTTACTTCTACTATTTGCATACCCTTTGCTTTACTTTTGAAATAATTTTTCAGCCATTTTTTGATCGTGCTTGTAAATATCTCTTCTAAAATGCAACTCACCAGATTGATCTACCCATGCAGTAAAATACACCAGAAAAACGGGGATTTTCTTTTCTAAAGTAACCCATTTTTCTTTTTCCAAATACATTAAACTATCAATGGATTTGCTGGTATAATTAGGTTGATCACGCAATAAAAATTCAGCAAATTTTTTAGGTTCCGCAATTCTTATGCAACCGTGGCTTAATCCTCTATTGGTTTGTGTAAATAAATTTCGATTTGGAGTATCGTGTAAATAAATGCTGAAATTATTCGGAAACAAAAACTTAACCCTACCCAATGCATTATTAGCACCCGGCTTTTGGCGAATTTGGGGGAGCCCTCCAATGTATTGGGTTATTTCCATATTATGCTTAGCAATATAACCTGGGTTTCTTCTGATAGCAGGTAAAATTTCATTGCGAACAATACTCTCTGGAACATTCCAGTAAGGACTAAATACTACATACTGTAAGTTGCCATTAAAAATAACAGTGTTATTGGCAGATGAACCCACAATTACATTCATTTGTAGTGCAATTTTGCCTTGTTCAAAAACACGCAATTTGAATTCTGGGATATTCACTAAAACAAACGTGCTGTCTTGTTGCGGCGGCATCCACCTAGCCCTCTCCATATTAATGAGTAACTGCTCTACTCTCTTTTTAAGTGGGATATTTAAATCGGCAATTACTTTATTCCCAATAACTCCATCTACATCAATTCCATGTCGTTCCTGAAATTTTTTAACAGCCAATACCATGGTGGTATCATATATATTATTGTTGGTGAGAGGGTCTGTTTGCAAAAAAGTTAATCGCTTTTTGATGCGTCCAATTAATTCACTACTATCACCGGTTCTCAAGGATTTTTTTAAATTAGGCAAAGAATCGAGTACTTCATTTTTTTGCATATCCAATAAACGATACAACCATTGCTCCATTCTAGGATATTGCAAACTCACCGGTGCATAATTAATAGGTATGCTCGATTTCTTTTCTATTACAGAATCAAGTAGTGCATGCAGATTCACTTTTTTTCGAGGAATATACCATCCTAAATCTGCTAAATTAATATCGGCTCCCTTGTATACTTTGGCTGCATATTTAAAAAATTGTGCAGTAAAAAGTAGTTCTGTATTTAGTACATCTTTATTTTCTCTAATGGCATTTGCAGGCTTGTTGGCATAAACCTGATACAGCCGTTGAAACTGTTTATTAAATAAACTGCTATCCGATAAACGCGTAATATGATCGTTTTGCAAATTGTAAAAATGGTGTGCTTGCTCAGATAGTCCAGTAGAATCGAACCAAGCATATTCAAAATTTCGATCAGTATAAAAATCAACCAACTGTTGCTCAAATTCTTTCACCCAACTATTTGTAGAAATAAATTGGACCAAAGAAATGCTATCTAAAAAAAGTGGATTATAGGAAGTAGCGAGAGTAATGGTACTATCTCTTGTAATTTTTTTCTTTGCTGAACCCGAATTACAAGAAAAAGAAAGAAATACCAGAATACCCAAATAACATACCAACTGATTACGCATGCTGCTAAGGTACAAATTGTAAGAGGATTATCTATGTTGTAAAAGCACAGCAGCTGCAATTCCAGCAGTTTCAGTTCTGAGTCGAGTATTTCCTAAACCAATCATGGAAGCCCCAGCTTTAGCGGCCATTTCAATTTCGCTTGGGGTAAAATCCCCCTCTGGACCAATGAGCAACAAAGTATTTACAGACTGGTCAATCGATTGAATGGATTTTTTCTCGCCAGGCTCACAATGTGCTAAAAGTAGTTGGCCATTATGCGGTTGTTGAATCAGTTGTTTAAACTGAATAGGGTCGTGTAAAACAGGCTTATACGTTTGTTGACTTTGCAACATAGCCGATACCAAAATTTGTTCCCAACGTTCTTTTTTAAAATGGGTTCGCTCAGTTCTGTCTGCAATTAAAGGATAGAATGCACTAATACCAATTTCTGTGGCTTTCTCTAGAAACCATTCCATTCTAGCTGCATTTTTTACAAAAGAAATAGCAATACTGTTTTGAGGATTGGGTGAAGGCATTTGTTCAAAAGCAGACAATTGAACAACCGTCTTTTTTTTATCAGCAGTAACTATTTCACCTAAACATTTTAAACCAAGACCATTGGTTAATGCAATGGTAGTTCCTGTTTTCATTCTCAAAACAATACTACAGTGCTTACTAGACTCCTCAGAAAGCGTGAACAAACCTGGGTTTGGTGGCAATAGTGCTTCGTAAAAAAAAGGAATAGACATAAGGATTTTACTAGAAAGGTTGATCATTGTCTATGCCTTCATCAAAATCAGCAGAGTTATTCATCTTACTTCCTTTTTGAATAAAGAATGCTGTTTCTCCATTTCCCTGAGAGGCGGCAGTTGGGCCTACTGATTTCCAATTACTAGGACCAGATTCTGCTTCCATATCTTCAAATTTCTGAATCTCTAATTTCGCACGAAGTTTAATGGTTTCCAAAGAACCATTTCTATGCTTGGCAATTCGAATATGGGTTTCACCGCTTATGCTTTCGCCCATTTCATTGTTGTTTACTTCGTAATATTCAGGACGATAAATAAACATTACCATATCCGCATCTTGTTCAATGGCTCCCGATTCACGAAGGTCACTCAACTGAGGCATTTTACTTTCCTTTCTGGTTTCGACAGCACGGCTTAACTGACTCAGTGCAATAATAGGCACTTTTAATTCCTTGGCCAGCGATTTTAAATTACGAGAGATATTACTGATTTCTTGCTCACGATTGCCTCCTCTATCGTTACTTCCACTCATCAATTGCAAATAGTCAATAATGATAATACCCACATTGTGCTTGTTCACCATTCTACGGGCTTTTGCACGAAACTCAAAGATATTTAAGGCAGCCGTATCATCAATATACAAAGGTGCATTCTCTAATTTCTTAATCCCTTTACTATGCAATTGCTGGTACTCATAGTCTTCCAATTTACCACGACTAATTTTTTCCATTTTGATTTCACTTTCCGCACTTAAAATACGCTGCACCAATTGCGCAGCACTCATTTCAAGGGAGAAGAAACCAACTCCTACAGGTTTAGTTGGATGCAAAGCAGCATTACGAGCGAGGTTCAGGGCAAAAGCTGTTTTACCTACTGATGGACGCGCAGCCAAAATAATTAAATCGGTAGGCTGCCAACCATAAGTTACTCGATCTAATGAAGCAAAGCCACTAGGTACCCCAGAAATCTCATCTGTTTTAGTTCTTAGTTCATCAATACGAGTGATGGCCTCAATTAAAACACCTCCTATATCTTCAAAGTTTTTCTTTAAATAGTTATTGGTGATATTGAACATTTTGGTTTCTGATTCATCTAATAAATCAAAAACATCTGTACCTTCTTCATAAGCATCTCCAATAATTTCACCACTAATTTTAATCAATTCACGTTGAATAAATTTTTGCAGTACTATACGAGCATGGGCATCAATATTCGCAGTAGAAACTACTGAGTTGGTGAGCTTGGTAACAAAATAAGGCCCCCCAATCAAATCTAATTTTTCCTGCATTTTCAATTCTTCCACCACCGTCAAAATATCTATTGGTATAGATTTTTGTTGCAGGCTTTGCATAGCCAAGAAAATATATTGGTGTGCGTCTACATAAAAACACTCAGGCTTAATAATTTCCGATACCGTATCAAAAGCACTTTTCTCTAACATCAATGCACCCAAAATAGCTTCCTCTAATTCCTTTGCTTGAGGGGGTACTTTACCATATACCATAGTGCTTAGATCTATAGCTGGCTTTCTTCTTTTTCTGTCTTTATTTAAACTAGTAATCTCCATGCTCAATTTTGCTTATTCTTTTAAAAACTCCAGATGATTCCTCCAAACCAGTGTTACCGAATTGTTAACAGCTGAGTAAGGGGGAGCGAATATAATGGTATGGAATTGGTACTGGAAATTTTTTTGGGCTCTATTTATTCCACAGCTAATTCCCTGCTTATCCACAGCAATTACCCGTCTATTCACACAAAGTACTAAGCTTATCCCCCATTTTCAAAAGTTTTCCTCTATTATTTGGAGAAATTAACATTCCTTGGTTAACAAAGAAAATTCAGAAAAATAGGGCTGGTTTCAAGGGAATAAACTAAGTATAAAGACAAATGGCTAAAACTTAGTCTACCTTTATAACCTATGATACAAGTATACAATTACGATACAGTAAGTGAAGCCTTAAACGACTTAGCAAAGCGGGGCTTTACACACGACTTCAATATACATGAAGATGCAGATTGTTTAATATGCACCAATACAATGACACAGCTATCTCCCGAAGAGTTTGAAATTGTAGAAACCTATCGTTTTGAAGGAGATACTGATCCTGCAGACGAAATGATTGTATTTGCCATTTCTTCTATAAAGCACAACTTGAAAGGAACGCTATTAAATGCATATGGCATATATGCGGATGGGGCTACTTCCAAAATTGTAGCTAAGCTAGAAAAAAATGCATCTCCTGCAAAACCAATTAATCGTGCCGAATATTTAAAAAAATTAAGCCGTGAACACCACCATGGATTACTACTGGCCTGGAAAATAAAGACAGGTTTTTCTAAAAAAATACCAGCTGAACGTATAAAAAAATATACTGATTGGTTTTATACAGCACATTTGAAACGACATTTTCAAGAGGAAGAAAAGTACGTATTTCCCATATTAGGTAATGACAATATTTTAATACAAAAAGCAATTCAAGAACATCAACAACTTGCTCAACTTTTTAACGAAACAGATAATTTAGAAATGGCATTAAAACAAATAGCCATTGATTTGGTAAACCATATTCGATTTGAAGAGCGGATTCTTTTTAATCAAATTCAAGCAAAAGCAACACCAGAACAAATTACCATGACAGAAGCATTACATACGAGTGAATCCTTTATTGACAATACAACCGATCCATTTTGGAACTAAATACAAAAAAGAAAATCATTGTTGTGGGGGGTGGTTTTGCAGGAGTACAACTCATTAAAAATTTAGATAAGAAGCTATTTGATATATTATTAATTGATAAAATTAATCACCATCAATTTCAACCACTATTTTATCAGGTAGCAGCTTCCCAGTTAGAACCAGCAAGCATTTCCTTCCCTTTAAGAAATATTTTTAAATACAAGAAAAACCTTCAAATCCGTTTAGCAGAACTACTTTCAATAAATAGTTCAGCTAATACAATTGAAACTTCAATTGGGGTATTCCATTATGATTTTTTAGTACTTGCAGTTGGCTGTACCACCAACTTTTTCGGGAACGAAACAATAAGGCAGCACAGTTTTACTTTGAAAACAACTAATGATGCAATAGAAATTCGAAATCATATCCTTCAAACCTTTGAAGACATTATTTCTGCAGAAGAAAAAGACAAAGCTGCTTTATTAAATTTAACCATTGTGGGCGCAGGACCAACAGGGGTTGAATTAGCTGGAGCATTTGCAGAAATAAAAAAAGATATCTTACCTAAAGATTATCCAGGAATCAACTTTGGGCAATTCAGTATCAACTTAATAGAGGGCAGTAAGGATACATTAAATAGCATGAGTGAACTTGCAAAAAAGACTTCTAGAAAATACCTAGAAGAAATGGGCGTTCACATCATTACAGAAACATTTGTCAAAAATTATGATGGGCTTACACTTGAATTAAGTAATGGAAATACACTGCAATCAAAAACAGTTATTTGGGCAGCGGGGGTAATTGGTAACAAAATAATTGGACTGCCTTCAACCGCTATGAAACAAGGAAATAGAATAGCAGTTAACAGAACCAATTTAGTTGATGGCAGTCAAAATATTTATGCAATTGGAGATATTGCTTTAATGGAAACACCCAAGTACCCAAAAGGTCATCCACAATTAGCCAATGTAGCAATCAATCAAGCCAAGAACTTGGCAAAAAATCTGAAGCGCCAAGCGAATAATACTCCTCAAAAAGAATTTGAGTATACAGACCTCGGATCTATGGCCACCATTGGTCGGAACAAAGCAGTAGTAGATTTACCCTTTTACCATTTCAAAGGATATTTTGCTTGGTTAGTTTGGATGTTCTTACACTTGATGCTCATTTTAAGCGTAAGAAACAAACTCATCATTTTTATTAATTGGGTTTGGGCTTATTTTACCAAAGACACATCTCTCAGGTTAATTTTAAAACAAAAGAATACCTGAGTCAACTTCTTACTCTTTTCGCTTTTGATTAATTGTAAACTGCGGAGTTAGTGGGTCTACATTAATTAATTGAAGCGATTTAACCATATGCAAAGTGCCATTTTTATACTTTAAAAAATGAGGTGTTTTTAAGTGCAATTCATATGCGGCTTTACTGGCATATACTTCTAAAATGGTAAAATGAGTGGGGCGCGAAACTTCAGACATTGGATAAATGGTGAGCACCCCGGGTTCTTTTTTTAGTGCTTGCTCCACGCCTTCTTTTAAAAAAGATTTGTACTCAGTTAAATAAGCAGAATCAACTTCCAATACTGCTAGTCTAGTGATGGTTTCTTTAGATTGAGCATTTGCTTGTTGAAAAGCTAGTAATATGATAAGCACTAGGAGAATTGATTTAAAAAAAGTGTTTACCTGCTTCATTTTGAAATGATTGATGATTTTGCAAAAATCGTACATAAAGCCCAATCTCGCTCACTTACGCCGAATACCTTAAATTCGCATTTTTAACCATCGTCGCTTTACTATGACTATCAGTTACAATTGGCTTTGTGAATATTTACCAGATGCAATAGAACCTGCTCAATTGTCTAAAATCCTTACTTCTATTGGTTTAGAAGTAGAGAGTTTGGAGCAATATGAGAAAATTAAGGGCGGATTAGCGGGAGTGGTAATTGGAGAGGTATTGACTTGTGAGCAGCACCCCAATGCAGATAAACTAAAGTTGACTACTATCAATATTGGTAAAGAAGTACCATTGAAAGTAGTTTGTGGCGCAGCCAATGTAGCAGCATTGCAAAAAGTAGCTGTGGCAACGGTGGGAGCAACCATCTATCCAATGACAGGCGAACCCATGACCATGAAAGCCGCTAAAATTAGGGGCGAAGAAAGCCAGGGGATGATATGCGCAGAAGATGAATTGGGATTGGGTTACAGCCATGATGGTATTATGGTATTGCCGAACCACTTAACACCAGGCACCCCTGCTGCAGAATACTTTAAACCTTATTCAGATTATATTTTTGAAATTGGACTTACGCCTAATCGAATGGATGCCATGAGTCATTTAGGCGTTGCCCGTGATGTGGCTGCTTACTTAACGCACCATCAAAAAGAAACCCGCGTTAAGCAACCTTATGCCAATGGATTTAAAGCCGATAACAATGATGCACCCATAAAAGTAACCGTTGAAAATACCAATGATTGCCCAAGGTATGCAGGGGTAACTATTTCAGGTGTTACCGTTGCACCTTCCCCTGAATGGCTGGTGAATAAGTTGACTGCTATTGGGGTAAGAAGCATTAATAATATTGTAGACGTTACCAATTATATTTTACACGAAACAGGCCAACCCTTACACGCTTTCGATTTGAAAGCCGTTACAGGCAATGAAATCATTGTAAAGAATGTGGCCACCGGAACAAAGTTTACTACCCTTGACGATAAAGAAAGAAGTTTACATGCAGAAGATTTGATGATTTGCAATGCCAACGAAAGTATGTGTATTGCAGGTGTATTTGGCGGAAGCAAGAGTGGTGTAAACAATGAAACTAAGGCCATCTTTTTAGAGAGTGCATGTTTTCATTCAACTACCATTCGCAAAACATCTATGCGCCATGGTTTAAGAACCGATGCAGCAACTCGTTTTGAAAAGGGGATTGATATCTCTAATACGGCCAATGTGCTTAAACGTGCAGCGCTCTTAATTAAGGAAGTAGCAGGCGGAACCATTTCTTGTGACCTTATAGATGTTTACCCTAACCCTAAACCAAAAACAACGGTAACCATTAAGAATCACTATCTCAAAAAATTAAGTGGCAAGAATTATCATGCCGATAAAGTGAAGCGAATTTTAACTTCATTGGGTTTTGAAATAGCCAAAGAGGGATTAGACGAGCTAATGGTAGAAGTACCCTACAGCAAGCCAGACATCAGCATTCCAGCCGATTTAGTAGAAGAAATTTTACGCATAGATGGTTTAGACAATGTAGACATTCCGACCATGATCAGCATCAGCCCTTCAGTAGAAAAACTGGGCATCAAAGAAAACTTAAAAGAAAAAATTGCCCATTTCTTAGTAGGTAAAGGGTACACAGAAATATTAACCAATTCAATTACGAATAGTAAATATTTTGACGAAGCACATTCTAGTAATGTGGTTAAAATGATGAATAATTTGAGCGCAGAATTAGACGTGATGCGCCCATCTATGTTAGAGAGTGGATTAGAAACTATTGCTTACAATGTGAATAGAAGAAATACCAATTTGCAGTTATTTGAATTTGGTAAAACTTATTTAGTAGACGGCGAAGGCTTTAAAGAAGAAGAACATTTTTGCATTTTCGCAACAGGTAATAGTGCGGAACAAGGTTGGAGAAACAAAACAACTCCTATAGATTTTTATAGCATGAAAGGATTGGCTACTGCTGTATTACAGTGGTGTGGCCTACAACATATTAGCATGGAAGAATTGGCTGAAACGGATGATACCGTTGCTATTTACGCTAATAAACAAATGTTGGGAACCTTACAAATGGTAGGCAAAAACAAATTGAATCAATTTGATTTAAAGCAGCCCGTTTATATGCTTGATCTTCCTTTCGCCAATTTGGTAAAAGCGGTACAGAAAATAAAAGTAGTGTACAAGGAAGTGAATAAGTTTCCAGCTGTACAAAGAGACTTAGCATTGGTGGTAAACAAACAAACCCGTTACGAGCAAATTGAAAAAGCAGTGCAAGGGCTTAAAATAAATAAGCTGCAACAGATGAATTTGTTTGATGTGTTCGAAAGCGATAAACTCGGTGCCGATAAAAAATCAATGGCAGTTAACTTCACTTTTTCCGACGATACAAAAACACTCACTGATAACGAGATTGATGCAATGATGAATAAATTGATCAAGTGTTTTGAAAAGGAAATAAATGCTGAAATCAGAAAATAACGCCTAATTTTCTACTATGGCTGTATTGAATGAACATATTACTGAACTGCAAGAAAAACTGCAGGTACTGTTGAAAGCCTATCGCCAGGTTCAAAAAGAGAACCAACGACTTGAAAAAGAGTTGAGCACCATTCAACAGTTGCAAGCGAGTAATACAGCTGCTTTATCTGTATTGGAACAAAAATTGGCAGCAGCCAGAATGAGTTCAGGCAGCTGGGATCCCGAAGAAAAACTCAAATTGCAAAAACAAATCGATACCTATCTTAAAGAAATAGATAAATGCCTGGCGTTGCTGCACGCTTAATACCATGTCTGAATTAATACCTGTAAATATTGTTGTTGCCGACCGGAACTACCGATTAAAAATTGAAGCGGAAGACGAAGAAATGGTGCGCAAGACTGCCCAAACCATCAACGAAAAAATAGCCCAATTCAAAACAGATTTTGCAGGCAAAGACACCCAAGACTACTTAGCCATGGTACTGCTTTGGTTTGCAACCGAGCAAAAAGACAATGCCAAACTGGCTTTATTGGCCGATGAAACCGCCAAACAAATTAAAGAACTGGCACAATCCATTGATAAAGCATTGGAAGATCACCCCTAATTTATTGCTGTACTCAAAAATCTCCTATCTTCTTGTTATCTTCGTAGCAAGTCAATTACTTATTATATATAAATGAGATTTGATCTGTTAAATAGAATTGTGAACGTTTTAAACCCTTGCCAAGAACATGGATCCAATAATTATTTCCATCATATCAGCTGTAGTAGCCCTAGTAGCGGGTGTTGTAGCGGGTAAAGTCATTTTTGCAAAAAACACCCAAAAACAAGTAGAAGACGCCGAATTACAGGCACAAACCATTTTAAAAGAAGCTGAACTAAGAGCAGAAACCATTAAAAAGGAGAAGCAATTAGAGGCAAAAGAAAGGTTTGTACAATTAAAATCGGAGTACGAGCGCGATGTAAATGAGCGCAATCGCAAGATTGGCGAAGTAGAAAATCGCATCAAGCAAAAAGAAATTACCATTAACCAAAAGGAAGCCAGCATTGAAAAGCAGGTGAAAGAAAACGACGCCATCAAAGAAAACTTGAACCGTCAGATTGAGTTGGTTAATATCAAAAGAACAGAATTAGAAAAGCACCAAGAAGAGCATATCCGCCGATTAGAAAAAGTGGCTGGCTTAACTGCTGAGGACGCTAAAGCCCAGTTAATTGAAAGCTTAAAGCAGGAAGCGCACACACAGGCTTTGTCATTGCAACAAGAAATTATTGAAGACGCCAAACAAAAAGCCAATAAAGAAGCTCGCAAGATTGTTATTCAGTCTATACAACGTACCGCTGCAGAGCATACTATTGAAAATACCGTTACCGTTTTCAACTTAGAAACCGACGAAATAAAAGGTCAAATCATTGGTAGAGAAGGTCGTAATATCCGCGCCATTGAAGCCGCTACTGGAGTTGATTTAATTGTGGATGATACGCCGGAAGCCATTATACTCAGCAGTTTTGATCCACTTAGAAGAGAAATTGCCCGATTGAGTTTACAGCGCTTGGTATCCGATGGACGTATTCACCCAGCACGTATTGAAGAAGTGGTAGAGAAAACCCGTCGTCAATTAGAAGACCAGGTAATGGAAATTGGAGAGCGCACTGTGATTGAAATGGGCATCCATGGTTTACACAAAGAGCTAATTAGAATTGTAGGTAAAATGCGTTTCCGTTCTTCTTACGGCCAAAACCTATTGATGCATAGCCGTGAAACAGCCAATTTATGTGGGATTATGGCCTCCGAGTTAGGCATGAACCCTAAACTGGCTAAAAGAGCGGGATTATTGCACGATATAGGCAAGGTTCCTGATGAAGAAACCGAATTGAGTCACGCATTATTAGGGGCTAAATTGGCCGAGAAATATGGCGAAAACCCTGCGGTTGTAAACGCAATTGGGGCTCACCACGATGAAATGGAAATGTTGTACGTGATTTCTCCGATTGTTCAGGCTTGTGATGCCATCAGTGGTGCAAGACCTGGTGCTAGAAGGGAAATTATGCAGCAATACCTGCAAAGAATTAAAGATTTAGAGAACCTAGCATTGGCTTACCAAGGGGTAGAAAAAGCGTATGCAATTCAAGCAGGACGTGAGTTACGCGTGATTGTAGAAGCAGATAAAGTAAGCGATGTAGACAGCGATAAACTCAGTTTTGAAATAGCACAAAAAATACAAACAGAAATGACCTATCCAGGTCAAATTAGGGTGACGGTAATTAGGGAAAAGAGGGCTGTAAACGTAGCTCGATAGAAAATTCATGAAAATTTGCATTTTTTAAAATATTCCCATTACCTTTGCCGTCCGATAAAAATAAATGTTATGCAGGCAGCAGTACAGTTTGTTCACGAACAATTGACCACGAAAAGAGAATTACCTAGCTTCAAAGCTGGTGATAATATTACCGTTAACTATAAGATTGTAGAGGGTGGTAAAGAGCGTATCCAGTCTTTCCGCGGAGATGTTATTAAACTACAAGGTGTAGGAGCTACTGCTTCATTTACCGTACGTAAAATCTCTGATGGTGTAGGTGTTGAGCGTTTGTTCCCCATCCAATCTCCAAATATTGAGTCAGTTATCTTAAACAAAAAAGGTAAAGTACGTCGTGCGAAGTTGTTTTACCTACGTGAAAGAAGCGGTAAAAGTGCTCGTATTAAAGAAAAACGTTTCTAGTAGAACGATAAATTATATAAAAAAGCGTCCCGAATTATCGAGGCGCTTTTTTTATTGGGTTTGTGGTACAGTTTTGCCTTAACTTTACGGCATTAAATAATATACTATGGGAAGTTTAGGTTTTCAGGAATTACTGATCATTGGTATCGTAGTCCTAGTTTTATTTGGTGGAAGAAAAATTCCTGAGTTCATGAGAGGTCTTGGTAAAGGTATCCGTGAATTTAACGACGCCAAGAACAACGTGAAGAAAGAATTAGAAGAAGGCATTAAAGAAAAAGACAGCACAACCGCGTAATGTTTGGTTTTACTACAATCAAAGCATTTCATACAGCATTGCAAAACGGCCAAACCACTTGTGTGGAGGCCGTTCTTTTTTATACTAAGGCCATCGCTGAACATGCACACTTAAATGCATTTTTGGAAGTGTATGAAACCGAAGCAGTAGAAAGAGCAATGCAGTTAGATGCAGCAGCAGCCAGTGGAGCGCTGACTGGTCCATTACACGGTGTGGTAGTGGGGCTAAAAGATGTGATTGCCCATAAAGGGCATACATTAACTGCGAGCTCAAAAATGTTGGGCAATTTTGAATCCGTTTACAACGCCACTGTTACCGAAAAATTATTAGCCGCGGGAGCCATTATTATTGGTCGTCAAAACTGCGATGAATTTGCCATGGGCAGCAGCAATGAAAATTCTGCATTCGGTCCGGTGCTCAATGCAGCCGATAACAATAAAGTTTCCGGAGGCTCATCGGGGGGATCGGCAGTTGCCGTGCAAGCAGGGCTCTGCATGATTAGTTTGGGCAGCGATACAGGCGGCTCTGTAAGACAACCAGCAGATTTTTGTGGCGTAGTGGGAATTAAACCCAGCTACGGAAGAATTTCGAGATATGGGTTGATTGCGTATGCTTCTTCCTTTGATCAGATTGGAATTTTTTCTACCACAGTTGAAGATGCCGCATTGGTATTGGAAGTAATTGCGGGTGCCGATGAATATGATAGTACGGTTTCTCAACGACCAGTAGAACCCTATAGCCAAGCAGTTGCGAGTGGAATGTCTATTGCTGCGAGCGAATCAGACAGCAGTGCAAAAAAATATAAACTAGCTTATTTTAAAGAAGCACTGTATCATCCTTCCTTAGACCCAGCAATACAAGCACAAATATTGTCATTCATACAAAGCATGCAAGCAGCAGGGCATACAGTTGAACCGATTGATTTTAATTTATTGGAATACGTAGTGCCCACTTATTATGTATTAACTACTGCAGAAGCATCTAGCAATTTATCTAGATACGATGGAGTTCGCTTTGGTCATAGAACCAATAAAGAAGGAATTGATTTAACCGAAATGTACAAAGCTTCTCGCTCTGAGGGGTTTGGAGAAGAAGTAAAAAGAAGAATATTACTTGGAACATTTGTATTGAGTGAAGGATTTTTTGACGCTTATTTTACCAAAGCACAACAAGTTCGTCAATTGTTGAAACAACGTACTGATGCCATTTTCAGCGAATACGATGCCATCCTATCTCCAACTGTTCCAGCAACCGCATTTGCTATTGGCGCAAAATCGGATGACCCCATTGAAATGTTCTTAGCAGATATTTACACGGTGTATCCCAATTTAGTTGGTATACCCGCTATTTCCATTCCATTGTTTACACATCCCAATGGAATGCCCTTTGGTTTGCAACTCATGACGCGTTCTTTTGATGAAATGAATCTATTACAATTGAGTGCTCAATTGATGAAGCTTAAATCATGAAAAAGGGCAGTTATAATCCACCAATAAAAAATCTATTGCGCATCTATGTGCAAGCAATATTATTAGGATTGTGCATGCTTCCAACCATTAGTACTCATGCACAAAAAGACAGCACGACCGATAAATTTGGATTTAAGTCTTTATTCAAAAATAAGTTTGATGCATCCAAGCCTTATGCCGCACAACTCAATCCCAGAGCGGTTTCCTTTGTGCAAGAATATATGCGTAAGCATACCAAATCTTTAGAAAAAATGAAGCAATGGGGCAAGCCCTATTTTGATTTGTACGATGCAGTATTGGCGCAATATGGCATTCCTAAAGAAATGAAATACCTCAGCGTTATCGAAAGTAATTTAGGTGCAGGAGTAGTTTCCTGGGCAGGTGCAGCAGGCCCTTGGCAAATCATGGACTTTGAGGCAAAGCGTTTTGGATTAAGTGTGCGCAATCCAGACGAACGCATGGATTACAACAAGAGCACCCATGTGGCAGCTAAAATTATGCGCGAATTATTTGCGCAGTTTAACGATTGGCTCTTAGTCGTAGCAGGCTACAACGGAGGCGCAGGAAGGGTTAAGCAAGCTATACGCAAAACCGGCAGTAGAGATTTTTGGCAATTACAATATCATTTACCAGAAGAAACTCGCAATCATGTAAAAAAATTTATTGCAACGCATTATGTAATGGAAGGTGGTGGTGGATGGACAACCATGACCGCAGCGGAAACCAAATACCAGAAAGAGAATACGCCACAAAACGGAAATACTTCTTTATTAAGTGCAGAAGAATTGGCCAACTCTACAGAAATCAAAATTACTGGCAGGTATCAATCATTGGTGATTGCCAACGAGCTTAGTTTAGACATTCAACAGTTTAATAAATGGAACCCCGGATTTGAAAAAGCTTTGTCTGCAGGAAAAGAATATTCCATGCGCTTACCAAAAGATAAGGCACCATTATTTGAAGTAAAAAAACAAGCCCTGCTAGCCGCATCTTTGCGGGCATTATTACAGAACTTTTAATAAGGTTTTTTTAGTTCACTGCTTTGTCTGCACAACAACTGCTGGCAAATGCATCTGGCTTGGCTTTGAAGGCAAAACCCATTCCCAATATATATCCCATTGCTTCACGCAATGCATCATTGCTTTTAAACATGGGGTTGGTATTGATGTCGGCATGCACTTCCATTTCAATATGATGCTCAATAAACAAAGGGCAAAGTTCGTAGGCAATTTCAATGCTCTTGGCCACTTCGGTAAGCATTCTTTCTTTTAAATGATACCGCTGTTTGGTTTTTTCGTTGTGGATGTACATAAAGCCACCACTGTGTTCGCGCAAGAATACAATCACAGTTGCAAACTCGGTGTCTTCTCCTTTAACCTGGCTGTCGGTGCCAATACAAACTTTTAGTTTAGTGCCATTTGCGGTTTCTCTTTTGATGGCTTCTTCTACCGCATCTTTAATAGGTAATACGATGTTTTCTCCATTGAATTTTCTCCAACGCATAAAATAGGGTTTTCTGAAGTTACCAACTAAAAGCCCTTATTACCGCAAATCCATATCATCTTATTATTAACAGTGGTGGATAATGCCTCAAATGGTAACTTTGCCCCTATCATGAAATTACTGCTACAATACCTCAAACCTTATAAATGGCTGATTGGTCTGGCATTGCTATTGGCGGCCATCAACCAGAGTTTCAGCATGCTCGATCCATACTTTTTTGGAAAGCTATTAGACCAATATGGAATGCATCCTTTGCAAACCGGTTACTTTAATGAACAAAAACAATTTGTTGCAACAGGCACTCGAACCGAATCTGAATTTATTTGGGGCGTATTGGGCTTTTTAGGCATATTGATTAGTGTAGCAATGATCTCAAGAATTGCTAAAGCTTTTCAAGATTATATGAGCAATGTTATTGTTCAAAAATTTGGTGCTAAAATTTTTACGGATGGATTAAAGCATTCGATGCAGTTGCCTTATCAAGAATTTGAAGATCAAAGAAGTGGCGAAACCTTGTCTATTCTTTCTAAAGTAAGAACTGATACAGAAAAATTTATCATCGCATTTATTAATGTGCTCTTTAGCATTTTAGTAGGTATTGTATTTATTTCTGTTTACTCATTCCGATTGCATTGGAGCATCATGCCCATTTATGCAGTGGGGATTGTATTTCTTTCTTTGCTTACCAGCTTTTTAAGTAAGCGCATTAAAGCCATACAAAAAGATATTGTAAAAGAGACCACTACTCTAGCGGGCACAACCACAGAGAGTTTGCGCAATATAGAGTTGGTGAAAAGTTTGGGATTAACCGAACAAGAAATTAGCCGACTCAATAAAAACACTTACAAAATTTTAGGGCTAGAATTAAGAAAAGTAAAAAGTATTCGATCACTCAGTTTTGTGCAAGGCACATTTGTAAACTTACTCAGACAAATTATTATGTTCACTTTATTGTGGTTGGTATTTCAAGGAAAGCTAACAGCAGGAGAAGTGATGACATTAACATTTTACTCTTTCTTTATTTTTGGACCATTGCAAGAAATTGGCAATATCATTTTAAGTTATCGCGAAGCTGAAGCATCCTTGAATAATTTTCACAAGTTGATGCAAAAGCCATCAGAACCTAAGCCTGCCAGTCCTAAAGCTATTGGCCCAATTAGCCATTTAGCATTCAATGATATTCGTTTTAAACACCAAACTGCAGGATTCTACGCTTTGGATGGAATATCCTTTCAGGCAAAAAAAGGAGAAACCATTGCTTTTGTAGGACCATCCGGTGCGGGCAAGAGTACCTTGGTTAAATTATTAGTAGGCTTATACCATACCCAAGAGGGATCCGTGGATTACAATGGCATACATGGCCATGAGATTGATATGGAAGAACTCCGCAATCAAATTGGCTTTGTAACCCAAGACACTCAATTGTTTGCGGGTACCTTAAAAGAGAACTTATTGTTTGTGGCGCCCAATGCCACTGATGAAGAAATAAAAGCCGCATTACATAAAGCCAGCTGCGATAACCTATTGGCCAAAGCCAACGATGGCATTGATTCATTAATTGGCGAAAGCGGATTAAAATTAAGTGGAGGCGAAAAACAACGTTTATCCATTGCCCGAGCCTTAATTAGGCAACCCAAACTCTTGATTTTTGATGAAGCCACATCGGCCTTAGATAGTATTACCGAAGAGGAAATTACCAATACTATCCGTTCTATTTCTGCTTTAAAAGAGCAAATCACCATCATGATTGCCCATCGCTTAAGTACCATCATGCATGCCGACCGCATTTATGTACTAGAAAAGGGCAAAGTGGTAGAAACTGGAAGCCATGCCGAGTTACTAACTGAAAAAGGATTGTATTACGCCATGTGGCGCCAACAAATTGGAGAAAGGAAGGGATAGGTTATTGGCCTAAGCTTGAAAAAAAGCCAACCACCTTCTAGTGCAATCCCCCCCCGGAAACTTCACTGGTCAGTGGCTGGCTAGATTGTCAAAATCTGACACTAAATAAACGATTATAATCCCCCTAACTAATAATAAAGGTTAAGTAACCAGTAAACAAATAGGTTATTTCCTATATTTTGCAGAAGATTTCGACCAATTCCTGCAATCAAATGAAAAAACTGCTTGTTTTATTAATAGGGCTACTTGTTTCAGGTTCCGTGTTTTCCGAGGAGATTGATAGCGTATTAATACTCAAGAACTCACCGTTTTTTACTGATTTGATTCGGAGAGAAGCACTTATTCAACCATTACGGTCTCCTGAATTCAATTTTGTAAACCCCGAGTTCAAGCACCTGAAAACCAGGCGTTACCAATTTTTTAAAAGCGGCCCCGACTTTTTTATTCATTTTAACGGGTCTGGGTTCTTGTACAAATTGGACAATCCCAATGACTCCGTTTTAACTTTTAAGCGTATAGACGATACCGAAAACTATAATTATAATATTGAAGCTTTTCTATTTACCCATCAAAGGGAGATATACAATATTGGGGGATATGGATTCTGGCGCTCCAGTGGCACTCTCAGAAAATACAATAAAAAAGATCAAGAATGGGATGCTGAGCCTATTGATCAGGAAATTCATTTGCCATACGCCAACCAACTAGGAACTTCTGGTCAGCTGTCCTGGTTTAATACCCAAACGCAATATTTATTTATTCCATATCAAACCATTATCAATTCAGGTATTAAATCAATTGATAAAGATGATGAAATAGTAAAAAATGTTTATCGCTTAGATCTATCATCTAAGACTTGGAAAAAATTGGGCAAAACCCATCCTGATTATTTTGACATGTTACAAAAAACAAAATGGGTATTGGCCACCGATTCTGGTCAACTTATCTGTTTTAACCACAAAGTATATCAAATCAATTTTGAAGAAAATATCATTAAAGAATATACTGAACCAAGCCTTGCACAAAGCTTAGAAAGAATTAATAACAATCATCTTGCCTATTATCATAACCAAACCATTTACTATTTGAATGGAAAGACTTGGCTATATGATTCTGTAAAAGTAGATACTTCAAAATTTGAGAAAGCGAATTTTAAAGTTTGGAAGAAAAACAATGGATTCTTTACTTTTTGGATTATTCTGATTGTTCTTTTTGGTGGAGCAGCAGGAAGAAAAGAAGTTCAAAAAAGAAGAAAAAAACTCCTCGAAGATGCTGCCAATAAGGTTCCTATCTCTTCTGCTGTAAAAATAAAGTTCAATGAAACAGAGAAGCAATTGCTTAATTTATTACTAGAGAAATCTAAGCAAAACAGCACCACTACTATTGCAGAGATCAATTATGTACTGGGCATCAAAGACAAGAATGTAGGCCTGCAGAAAAAAGTAAGGAGTGATGTAATGAAAAGCATCAATGAAAAATTCAACTTCTTACAAGATGGCGATACTGAACTGGTTTGCAATATCAGAAGCCAAGCAGATAAGCGTTTCTTTGAATACTATATAGACAAGGAGAATATTGCATTGCTGGAGATTATGCTTAGAGTGGAGAATGAGTAATTAAATAATTTTATTAGCCCATAACTTTTCTAAGAAAACTTTCCATGGCATCACTGTTATATCGCCCATTTTTCTTTCAAGTGGATCGTTACTTACGACTATTAATTTCTTTACTTTATACTCCTCAGAAAAACTTTTGAGCCCTTTTATATGACGAGATTGAACATTATCTGTTCCTTTTACTTCTACAGCAACTTCATGGTCGCCTAATATAAAATCAACTTCAATTTGTGAAGTAGTTCTCCAATATGAAATCGGGTAATTTATATCAGCATAATTGCTGTGTGCATACAACTCTTGGTAAATAAAATGTTCAAATGCATGTCCAAAAGACTCACTGCCCATTTCAATTTTACCACGCTTTAATAAGTTGTTTGCAATTCCAATATCGAAATAATAGAACTTAGGTGCAACAATAACTCTACGCTTAGGCTTTTTCTGAAAAGCAGGCACGAATCGACCAATTAATGTATCTACTAAAATTTGAAAATAGTCTTTTACAGTATGATAGCTTACACCACATTCGGATGCTATATTTGAATAATTAACCATTTCCCCATTTGAAAAAGCAGCTGCTTCTAAAAATTGAGTAAATGCATTGATATTTCTAATTTTTGCTTCAGCAATAATTTCATCTTTTAAATAATTACCTATATAAGCATCTATCAACTTTTTGGGATTGTCTGATAAATAATGCCTTGGCAACAACCCATTGTTTAAAGCTCTAATTAAATCGAAATCAGGAATTTCAGATTGCAATAGCGGATATAGTTCATAACGAAGTGCCCTACCCCCTAATAAATTTGAACCTGCTCTTATAATTTTTCTTGGACTAGATCCACTCAATATAAACTGAATGGGATGATTCACAATGAGCCAATGTATTTCATCTAGTAATTCTGGAATTTTTTGAATTTCATCAACAATTACAATATTATTTGTTTCACTTGCTAATATGGTCTCTCGAAACTGAGCAGGGTTTGCTTGATATCTTCTATATATGTCAGATTTAAGTAAATCAAACCAAATAGCATTAGGGAAAAGCGATTTTAAAAGGGTGCTTTTGCCAGTTTGACGGGCACCCCAAAGGAAAAGGCTTTCTTTACCAGCTCCCTCAAATACTTGCTTTCTTGTGAACATATGCCAATAAATTACTTACTATATTACATGATATTTAGAGGTAATAGTTCTAATTATCATGATATTTAGAAGTCAAATATACTCCTAATCCTTGTCTTTATCAAACTTGCTCTTGATGTATTCTATAACGGTTGGGTCTTCTAATCCCTCCATATCACTTAATTCTAGCTCGAGGGCTTTGGTACTTAATTGAATTTCCCAGAGTGATAAAGCCAGCGAACAAGAAAAACTGAGTAAGCTGAAGGCAAAAACCCAATGGCTCATGATCATCCATTCAATATAAATAAAATACATACAGATGATGCAGCTTAAAAATGCCATCACTCCCAGCGCTTGCATTTGCTTGATGAGCTTAATTCTAAAACGGAGATTTTTAATTTGTCCGTGTACCACTTTATTGTTTTCCGTTTTATTGTACTCACCGTGTAAACTTCTTACTCGTGTTGCCAATGCTAGAAATCGATTGGTATATGCCAACATAATTAAGCTAATTGCAGGGAATAAAAGTGCAGGAGTATTGATGCTTATGTCCATATAGTTCAAGTTACAAATTTATATTTTAACCATATCAAAACTTGCCTTACTAACGTGCGTAAGTAAAAGGGTTTTTTGAAACAATCATGTAGTTGAAAACCTACATGAAATCCTTTAAAAACGTTTAAAATCAGGGGCAGCAGGGAATAGATATATTTTATCTTGCTGAAACTAAAACGTTCATAAAAGCGTTTATAAAATACTCAGACCCCCCCGGTTATGAAATTTATAAAACTGACTGCATTGTTGATGCTGGCATTTAATGCGCAGGCTCAACTATTAGAACCTGGAACCCTTAATTCCACTGGTGGCAACTATGTATTTAGAGGAGCCCCCACTATTCCCAATTTTAGTTTAGTATGGAGTGTAGGTGAATCTACCCTTATTGAAACTTTTTCTGTTAATGGAGGAATGTACTTGCTTACACAAGGAGTGCTACAACCCTTTGTACCCTTGGATTTACAAACTGTACCCATTCAAGGATGGAACAAAGAAGAAGTAAAATACTATCCCAACCCGGTAAGCACTCAACTACAATTTGACTTATTCAGCAACGATACAGGTAGAGTGGTCTTACGAATTCTAGATTTATTAGGCAATACGCATGGTGTAAGAGAATTTGAATACAAAACATTACCCGTTAACCAAAAAATCGATTTCAGCAAATATGCATCAGGACCCTATTACTTGATGCTTTCACTATACAGCAAGGGCCAATTAAAAAAACACAGTGTGTTTAAAATATTAAAATTACGGTAAGTAAATATCAAATTATGTGTAAGAGAATTTTTGTGATTATGTTGATGTTGGTAGTATTTGGGATGATGCAAGCCGATGCACAACAACTAAACTACCAAGCAATTGCCAGAAATGCCAATGGCGTTGCGCTCACTTTTAGAGATGTAGGTATTCGATTGAGTATACGAGATGGGTCTCCGAATGGATCGATTGTTTTTTCCGAATCAAGAAATATTAGAACCAATCAATTTGGTTTGTTTACCGTGGTGATAGGAAGCCCTGGAGCAACTAATGTTTTAGGAAGCATGGCATCTATTAATTGGATCAGTGGCAATAAATATTTACAAGTAGAAATTGATCCTGAAGGAGGAACCAATTATTTTCAAGCAGGCACTTCACAATTACAAGCTGTACCCTATGCATTGTTTGCCAACGCCGCTTACCCTGTTGGCCCTGCAGGCGGAGACTTATTGGGATCAACCTACCCCAATCCCATCATTGCCCCTCTTGCTGTAACTACAGGAAAAATTGCCAATCAAGCAATCACTACTCCAAAAATTGCAGACTTAAATGTAACAACTCCTAAGCTGGCAGACCAAGCAGTAACTAATGCAAAAATTCAAGACAACACCATTGCAAATATTAAATTAGTTAACAGCAGAGTAACATTGAATGGCTTGATATTAAACTTGGGTGACGCACAAGATTTTGCCATCGGCACCAATGGTATTGATGTCAATATTGTTTCCGCAGGTAATACCCATACATTTAATTTTCCGGATGCGTCTATTGCTAATAGAGGATTAATCACACCCAATGCACAAACCATTGGAGGAAATAAAACATTCAACAATGATATCACTGCGGCTCGCATCATTAGAGCAGGTGGATTAGCTGCACAATTTTTAAAAGCCGATGGATCGGTTGACAATAATATTTATTTAACAGAGAATCAACCCATTATTGTTACTGCAACCGGAGATGCAACAGGTGTTTCTACTAGTAGCAGAACCGCTCCTGTATTGCCTTTAACCCTTGCAACAGTAAATAGTGCAGTAGGTACTTATGGAACCAATATAGTTATTCCTTCTATTACAGTAAACAACAAAGGTTTGGTAACCAATGTAATTGCTAACCCCATTCCTACTGCAACTGCTATCACTAGTGGATTACTCACCGTAGGTGATTGGAATATTTTCAACAACAAACAAAACGCTATTCCATTAGGATCAGCAGCACAATATTTCAGAGGAGATCTTACCTTAAGTAATTTTCAAACTGATGTAAGAAATCAATTAAGTGCGGGCACCAATATCACGTATGCAAATGGAAATATAGGACTCACTAATAACAGTGTTACACTCAATACATTGCCATTAACATTAGGAGGCTCTCAAACATTTGCTACAGGAACCACTGGTGTAGATTTTAATATTAGTTCAGTAGGATCAGTACATACATTTAATATTCCCACCGCCTCTGTTTTTGCTAGAGGCTTAATCAGTAGTACCGATTACACCAATTTTAATGCAGCATATACCAATAGAATAGCCAGCCTTACTACTACAGGAACCAGTGGTGTAGCCACTTTGAGCGGGAATGTGTTGAATATTCCGAATTACACCATTGCAGGATTGGGTGGAGAAAATACAATTGTCCCAGGCACTACATTGCAATATTGGAGAGGTGATAAAACTTGGCAAACGCTTAATTCATCGGTTGTACCTGAAGGAACTAATTTTTATTATACAGATACCCGATCAAGAAATGCCTTTTCCATTACTACTAGTGGAAGCAATGGCGCTGCAACTTATAATAGTTCAACAGGTGCATTTAATATACCTGCATACACATTAAATGGTTTAGGTGGTGTACCTACTAGCAGATTAATTAATGGTTTAGACTTATCGGCTGACAGAACATTTAGTACATCAGATATTGCAGAAGGAAGTAGACAATATTTTACTGCTGCAAGAGCAAGAACTTCAATAAGCTTAACAACAGTTGGTACAGGTGGATTATCTACTTATGATAACACAACAGGTGTTTTAAATATCCCCAATTATACAGTAACAGGTTTAGGGGCAGAACCAAGCATTACTGCTGGTAATTCATTACAATATTGGAGAGGAGACAAAACTTGGCAAACATTAAATACTACCATTGTTCCTGAAGGAACAAATGAATATTTTACTCAAGCAAAAGCAAGATCATCTATTAGCTTAACCACAACTGGCACTAGTGGCTCTGCAGTATATAGCCCTGCAACTGGTATTTTGAATGTTCCTAGTTATACATTAGGTGGACTAGGTGGTGAAACAGCAATCACTCCTGGAAGTATCACTCAATATTGGAGAGGTGATAAAACTTGGCAAACACTAAACTCTGATGCTACAACCGAAGGATCAACTAATTTATTCTTCACAAATTCCAGGGCTCAGAATGCAATTACACTTACAACAAATAATAATAGTGGGGTAGCATCTTATACTGGAGGAACCTTAAATATTCCAAACTATACAATTGCAGGTTTAGGTGGAGAAGCTGCAATTACTGCAGGAATTGCTTCGCAATACTGGAGAGGCGATAAAACCTGGCAAACACTAAACTCTGATGCTACTACCGAAGGTTCAACTAATCTTTACTTCACAAATGCAAGAGCAAGAACTGCATTAAGTTTAAGCGTTACTGGCACTAGTGGAGCTTCCAACTACAATAATACTACTGGTGTACTAACTATTCCTAACTATACACTTGCAGGGCTAGGCGGCGAAGCAAGTATAACTCCAGGAACAACTGCTCAATATTGGAGAGGCGACAAAACCTGGCAAACCTTAAACTCTGATGCAACAACGGAAGGATCAACAAATCTTTACTTTACAAATGCAAGAGCACAGAATGCAATTACTTTAACAACCAATAATAATAGTGGGGTAGCAACTTATGCAAGTGGCACATTAAATATTCCCAACTATACGATAGGAGGTTTAGGTGGCGAACCAAGTATTACGGCCGGAACAACAGCCCAATATTGGAGAGGTGATAAAACTTGGCAAACGCTAAATTCAGATGCAGCAACTGAAGGCTCAACAAATCTTTACTTCACAAATGCAAGAGCAAGAACTGCATTGAGTTTAAGTGTTACCGGTACTAGCGGAGCTTCCAACTATAATAATGCTACAGGGGTACTAACTATTCCTAACTACACACTCGCAGGACTAGGGGGCGAAGCAAGTATTACTTCAGGGACAACTGCTCAATATTGGAGAGGTGATAAAACATGGCAAACCTTAAACTCTGATGCAGCAACAGAAGGCTCAACAAATCTTTACTTTACAAATGCAAGAGCTCAGAATGCAATCACTTTAACAACTAATAATAATAGTGGGGTTGCAACTTATGCAAGTGGCACATTAAATATACCCAACTATACAATTGGAGGTTTAGGTGGCGAACCAAGCATTACAGCAGGGACTGCTACGCAATATTGGAGAGGAGACAAAACTTGGCAAACGCTTAATTCAGATGCAGTAACTGAAGGCTCGACAAATCTTTACTTTACTAATTCAAGAGCAAGAACCGCATTAGCTTTGACTACAACGGGAAGTAGTGGTTCCGCAACTTATGATAATTCAACTGGCGCTTTAAATATTCCTACTTACACATTTAATGGTTTATCTCCCATGTCCGCAACTGGTGATATTATATTTAGAAATTCACTTGGAAATGCAACTGCATTGCCCGCAGGGAGTAATGGACAAGTATTAACATTAGCATCAGGTATTCCATCTTGGGCAAGTTATTCTGGATGGACAACAAATGGAAACACTGGTCTGACAGCAGGAACGCATTTTTTAGGTACCAGAGATTTTGCACCATTAAGATTTAAAGTCAACGATATTTGGGCAGGAGAAATTAATCCAGTTACTACTAATACAAGTTTTGGATATGAATCTGGTTTGAATAATACAGCAACCTCCAATACTTCTAATAATACTTCAATTGGATTTAGATCTCTTAAATTCACAACTATAAATGGGGAAGATAATACAGCAATAGGCCAAGGTGCATTAGAAAATAATGCCGATGGTGATAACAATACTGCGGTTGGCCAAGGTGCTTTAAATGTAAATTTAGGTACAAGTAATACTGCAGTTGGCCAAGCCGCAATTAGGTTACATACTGCAGGCAATAGGAATACAGCAATTGGTAGATCAGCGATAGAAAGTGTTACTGATGGTGAAGATGCAACTGTATTAGGATATATTGCAGGAAGAAATTATGGTAGCACATTTATTGATGGTAATACAGTTAACACTTTTTCACAAGGTGTTATGATTGGAAGTAATACTAGATCACTTTCTAATGTAAGTGTAAATGAAATCGTAATTGGTTATAACGCAGTAGGTAATGGGAATAATACAATGCAACTTGGGAACACCTCAATAACCAAGGTAAATACATCTGGATCAATGAATGCCACAAAATTTGTAGGGAAAGCAGGAACAGTAGCAACAACAATTTCATCAAGCGATCCAAGTGTTAGCACATTAAGCCTTGTTGGAAACGATGCTGCAGGTGTAATTACTTTTTCAACATCCGGTGGTGTTGGGGCAGGAAATTTTATTACTTTAACATTTGGCAGTGCATATGAGACTGCTCCGGTTGTAATTATTCAAGCTATGCAAAATGGAGGATCTACAGCCTCTAGATTACTTGATACAAATATTTATTGCATGCCATCAAATACAACAACAACGACTTTTATTATTTCTGCTACAACACCAATATCAACAGGTTTAAATTACCAAATCGCCTACCACGTTATCGGTCGTTAATAAACAAGAGCGTCCTTCTATCGAAGGACGCTCTTTCATCTTTGTAAAACCAAACCAACAAAAAAAAACTATTTTAATTTCCACTCTAGTGGTATGTTTAATCTTAGGGTAAAGTTGCGGCCCATATTAAATACACCTGCACGGCCTGTTACTAAATTATCTGCTGTATATTTTAATCTGCTTAAGTGATTTTGATAAGCTACGTCGGTAATATTATTTGCTGCTAAATTGATGGTAGCAAATGTTCTTCCCTTGCTTTGGATATCGGCACCAATTCCGAAATTGAGTAAAGAAAATCCTTGTGTAGCAGTTTCTGTATTGTAAGTAGTGAACACTCGGTTTTGTGTAAACATATTATCCAACTCTAGCTTCACATAAAAATTTCTTAATGCACCATTGGCTGCTTTTCCAAAATCACCTCTTAATTCAGTGGTCCATCTTGCAGGTGGTATAAAAGGCAAGCGATTGTTTCCTTCGTAAGGGGTATTGAATCTACCTGCTACATAAGAGAAAGTGCTCGCCAAGTGCAACCAGTCTAATGGATGTGGATGTATATCTATCTTGGTTTCAAAGCCATACAATCTTGCATTGTTTTGTCTGAACTGAAATGCCATCATATCTTCTCCATCTACATTTACCAAAGAATCTCCGCCAAACACACTATTCAACTTAGCATAGAAAATATAATTGCTGATGCTATTGTAGAACGCTGTTACTTGAAAACTAAAATGTTGGGTGTTTACTTCAATACCCGCATCGGCTTGTATAGAAGTTTCGTTCTTCAAATTTTGATCACCATGTTCGTATCTATTCGTTCCCTCATGTGTACCATTACTCGCTAACTCAGATACAGAAGGCGCTCTATAGCCTCTTGACAAATTCGCTTTTAGTGTTACTGCTTCAGATGCATTGTAACTTAATCCTACAGATCCACTGATATTGCTAAAGGTTTTGCTGAAAGTATTAAACTTCACTTCTGTTCCTTCAGTAAATCCTTCGCTGTTTAATTTTCTATAATCGCTTCTTAGTCCTCCACTCAATGTTAATTTATCATTGAATGTTTTACGTGTATACACAAATACCCCTGCATCAAATAATTTGTATTCAGGAATCAATACTTCATCTGCTTTGTTTTGATTTTGTTGTTGCATTCCATTTACACCTATACTGGTCTTCCATCCGTTCATATCTGCAAAATGATATTGTAGATTATAATTTATGGTACGCAAATCAAAATACAATTCAGGACTGGTGGGCGCTTCAGGGTCTCCAAATTCTTTTCTTTGGTTTCTTTGATAGCCAATATTCAATTGAAGTCTGCCTGATCCCAATGCAATATTATTATCTAATGCAATTTTGAAATGATTAATGCCTTGTGATGGAGTTTGTAACTGGCGTGAATTCAAATCTGCATCAGTTGCAATTCTCTCGAGTGGGGAACCTGCAAACAAAATAAATTTTCCAGTTGCATCATCTCTATCTCCTTCTACTAATCCAAGGTTTTGATTAAAATTACTAACCATCAAATGGCTGTATCCCCAACTTTTATTGATGCCAATATATCCACCAAAGTTTCGCTCATTAAATCTGCTTCCTAATACCCTGCCATCGTATTTATTTTGATAGTCTTTTGCACTTTTAAATGAACCATACATATTGTAATTAAATCCATTTTTAAAATGACCTGCAGTATTAAAATTGTTGCTGATCAATCCATTGTTGCTATTGGTTGATACATTGTAATTGGCTCTAATGCGGCCCTGTTCTACTGGTACGTTCGTAATAATATTAACTACTCCTCCCATTCCATCTGATCCATATAATAAAGAGGCTGGCCCTTTCAATACTTCTACTCTTTGCACACTGGCTTCATCAATTTCAATTCCATGTTCGTCTCCCCATTGCTGTCCTTCTTGTCTAACTCCATCGTTGATTGTAATTACTCTATTGTATCCTAATCCCCTGATGATGGGCTTGCTAATTGCAGGACCTGTACTCAATGCGCCCACACCTGGCACTAATTTGCTCAATGCATCAATAATATTGGTTGAACTTCCACGCATCAAATCGGTTTTTCTGATAACGGAAATGGCTTGTGGATTTTGTGAAATTCTAACAGCAGATGCAACCCCTGTAACAGTTACCGCTTCGTGCTCTACTACTGATTGCTTTAATGCAATGTCTAAAACCTGATCTTGGGAAATGGCAATCGTTTTTAAGAATGCGCTGTACCCCATAAAACTTACTTCAACCAAATATTTTCCTGAAGGGATTTGGGCTGTCTGATAACTTCCATCAGCCCCTGTGATGGTACCCGTTTTTAACTCATGTAAATAAATGGACGCTCCCACCAATGGCTTGCCCGTTTGCGCATCGGTCACTTTACCTTTTAATGAACCATTGGCTAAAGCGGTGGCTGTAATCCAACCTAAACAAAACATGGTCAACACAATTGATTTCATATGCTTCTATTTTTGCTACTATGTTGCAAATATAGGGATGCATTTGAATTTTTACATCATTGTTGCAAATTTTTTTATAAATGGATCTTACCTGACTTTTAGCATAGGCCTTACTTGCTGTACGGAAAGGTTTTGGAAGCGGGCATAATAGACTCCGGTTGGTAAAAAGCCACTATTGAATGTAACCGTGTAAGTTCCTGCTGGATACTCTTTATCGGTTAACACTGCTAGCACTCTTCCGCTTGTGTCAATAATTTGTATCAGTGTATGTCCGCCGGCTGTTTTGAAAGTAATAACGGTACTTGACGTAAATGGATTGGGATAATTACTTACCAATTGCTCTGTTGCCAATGGCTGTGGTTTCTTACATGCAGCTCCACTTACCAAAGGAAGGTTCTGGTAATTTTTGAGCATGATTTGTTGTAAATCGTTGTCGTCTACACATAACCAATTACTCAAGAGCGTAGAATACACCGATCTAAAATCGTATTGGAAAGGAACGTTGTCGCCCACTCCTACGCTTGCGCCAAAACTGGGGGTATTACCTGTTATGCCCCCAATCACTTGTTTGCCAAATACAATTATGGGTGCGGCTGCGCCGTGATCGGTGCCGCTACTTGCATTGCTCTTGATGCGTCTTCCAAATTCTGAGAATGTCATGCCCACTACTTTATCATCCACTCCCAAAAATGCTAAATCAGTTTGAAAAGCCTTAATGGCATCACTTACTCTTGCTAATAGATTTGCATGATTTCCAGTTGTAGTGTCGCCAGCATTTACTTGTGATGCATGCGTGTCAAAGCCTCCCGTACTTACCATATACACACGGGTTTGCAATCCACCTTTAATTAATCTAGCTACAATTTTTAATTGATCACCCAAAGAATTGTTGGTTGGATAAGTTGATTGCGTAGGCACTTTTGCAGCTGCTTCTTTTATAACTGTTGCATACTGTTGTGTTTGTTGGGTAATCTGTCTTATATAAGTTAATTCTTTTCCTGCTGGTGTAGCTGGTGCTGGATCTTGCACTCCATTAATTAAGTTGTAAAAATTATTGGTGTTACTAATACTCATGGCCATATTCACTGCAGGCCCTTGCATAGTAAGGCTGGTAGCCGATCCTATTTGTATGGCCAATGGATCTTTCATGGTTGCATTGGGGTATCCTGTTGGAAAATTAGGATATTGATAATCAAGGTATCTACCCGCCCATCCACTATTCACTACTGTGTTTGAATCACTTGCACTCATCCAAATATCTGTGGCCCTGAAATGGGAGAAACTAGGTTGTGGGTAGCCCACCGATTGTATAATATTTACTTTTCCATCGTTGTACAAACTTTGTAATCCAGTCATGGCTGGATGCAATCCTGCTTTATCTACTCCTGCTAACTTTAGCACTTTATTTTCTGGAATAAAAATATTGGGACGTGCATTGGCATAGTTGGCAAAGTTTTCAATTGGCACCACCATATTTAATCCATCATTACCGCCGTTCAATTGTATGATGACTAAAATATGATCATTCTCTTCAGCTTGCATTTGTAGTGCTGCTGCAAAAACAGAAGATGCACCAAATACTTTGAATGAAAAGCCACTCACTAACGAGGGCAGCAGAATACCAGCAGGGACGGTGTTTTTTAAGAAGTCTCTCCTTTTCATAGATTTGGTTTTAGGCGAGTTGGTATTCGGCCAGGTTCATTAAATATTTGATGAGGTCGCGTACTTTGTTGCGCACTGTTGTTGCATTAGCAGTGTTACTTGGTGTACTGATAAATAAATTCCAAGCATCGGTCCAATAATGATCACTGCTTTGTCCACTTAATAAAATATCTCTTTTTAATTGCGTTTTAGATGCATCGGAAATATCGAGTCTAAAAATATGCGCAGTTAAATCGTTAATTAAAACGTTTGGATCTGCAGGATTGCTAAGGGTTCTAGCAAATGCAATACCATCAATTTGTATTCGCTTTCCTCCAAAACTATATCCACTTACAATCATGGTATCGGTAAACTGATTTCGTTTTGGAAGCGTATCGCTGTTGATCCAAATTTGGTAAAACTGTGGTTCTTGGTAATACGCTTTCCAGCCACTTACATCGGGCGGATCACCAATATTTTGTTGCATATTGCTCACCCATGTAACCATATAATTCCAATGCGCATAGTTGGTTACATAATCACTGCTCGGTTGAAATTGAATATTAAATTCTCTACACATGCCCACTACTAAATCTACTGGGCTTTTAATTTGGCATCCGCGTGATAATGTATCAAAAAAATGTTCGCTTTGCAATAATGCTTGAAGCACTGGTTTTATTTCATAATTATTGCTTCTAAAAATATTGGCCAATGGGGTAATAATATTGGATTCTACTGATGCATCAATATCGTAATACACAAACCATCTGTAAATACGTCGGCAAATATATTTAGCTACTTCCTGCACATTAAAAATCATGTTCAGCATTTCATCCAATTCAATATCACCTGCAGTTGCACCCGTTCTTCCTGCAATGACAGTGTTATTATAAAAAGAAGAAAATGCTTTAGGAGTAGTGTCGTGTCGGGTAGCATCAAAATAAGAAGTCATGGTGGTATTATTGTTCCTCCATCCCGTTAAAACCCTTGCTGCTGCTTTAACATCGGCTTCTGTGTATAATGAGTCTGGTCCCTTCCCACAGCAAAATAATTCTTGTATTTCTCTGGCATAATTTTCATCGGGTGCTGTTCTTGTATTCAATTGTCCATTCAAATAAACCAGCATGGCTGAATCTACTGTTACGGCTCTTGTTAGCACTTTAAAATTTCCCAATGAATGGGTTCTCAATAACTGATGGTGCCTATAAATATATTGCGCGTTACCAATATCATTCGACTCTGTAGCAAAATGATTATGCCAGAACAGCGTCATTTTTTCTAAAATAGATCGGTCTTGGTTGATCATTAATCCCATCCACCATTTTTTAAAAGAAGCCCTGCGTTGGCTTTGAACTGTTCCATCATTATTTAAATCGCCCACCCAAGTGCTTCCTTGTGCAATGGCTGTATCGGGTGCAGATGCTGAGGTTGATGTAGCATATTCTTTAATTGGGGGTGCTGGTGCGGTAGTGATTGGATTCAGTAGTTCATTTAATACAACCGCCAATGATTTGCCACTAAAATAAGTGAGGTCATCCTTACTCGCCCCAAACATGGTTCGCTTTAATAGATGCTGTAATTCAAGCTGGGTAAAATTACCTGTGTAAGGGGTAAGTCCAGTAAGTGGTGGGGGTATAAATTGGCTATCCATATGCAGAATTGGTAATAGTATGACGCTAAATAAAGCTTTTATGCAGCTTTTTAACATTAAAATTGTCTTATATTTAGGGAAATAAACCCCCAAATGACCGAGCAAACCATTCTGGTAGGCTGTATAAATAATGACCCCTCAGCGCAGCGGGAACTGTACAATCGATACAGTCCTAAGATGCTGAGTGTATGTTATAGATTCGGCAATAGCAGAGAAGATGCAGAGGACATGTTGCAAGAAGGCTTTATTAAAATCTTTACGCAAATACATACATTTCAGAACAAGGGTGCATTTGAAGGTTGGATTAGAAGAATCATTGTTCATACTTGTATTAATTTTTTAAAGAAGAATAAAAAGTTCAGCAACAGTATTGATCTTGATCAAGCAGATTATTTAGAAGTAAAAGAAGAAACCATGCCTTCAGTAATGCAGGCAAGACAAATTATAGAATGTATTAGACAATTGCCTTTGGGGTATAGAACGGTGTTGAACTTATATGCAATGGAAGGCTATAGTCATAAAGAGATTGCAGACATGCTCGATATAGAAGAAAGCACCAGCAGAAGTCAATACACCAGGGCAAAAGTGATGTTAGAAGGTATTTTAATTAAGAAAAGAATTATAGAACAACCAAGAGAACGTTTCAATTGGGCGGCTGCTTTTAAGAAGTAGCATTTAGTATATGGATCGCAAGTATTACCAAGACAACGAATTTGAGCAATTCTTACAAGAAGAGCTGAAGGATCATCGCATGTATCCTGCAGATGAAGCGTGGAATAATATCCGTACTCAAATGCATGGTAATCCTGCTTGGCCTGCGCTTACGGTAATCTCTTTATTAGTAATTGTTAGCTTAACTATTTCCACTTTATTAATTGCACCCTCTGCAGACCGTTTCCGTTTTGTAGTCAGCAATAATCCCACCAAATCAATTGCTGCACCCGTTGAAACACGCATGCATGCTCCTGCTCCGGAAGAAGCTTATTATCATGCCATAGAGCCCAACCATATTACAGAGCAAACAATTACGCATTTAAGAGAACCTATTGCAACTGTTCCAACTGGAACTAATACAGATTGGCAGATGGGGATTACTACCATTAATAATAGTGTAATCACTACCGTTCCTGCAATGAATGAAGTATTGGTAGTAAAAAATGAAACAAAGAAAGAAATAGAAGAAAATGTTGAAGCACTTCCTTTAGCATTAAAACTAAATGCAACAGAAACAATTTCTAGTACGGCTGCTACCCTTAGTGGAATCAGTCAATTGCAATTGGCTAAATCTGCAGAAGAAAATGCATTGAGTATTAATTTGAATGATGAAAAAAGAACACAGCCAATAAATAATACCATCAGTGTACCTATCCCGAATAAGCGCATAGGATTTCAATTTTACATAACTCCTTCAACCAGTTATCGTTCATTGTCCGATGCACAGGTTAAAGAAATTTATCAGCCAAATAATATAGCGGCTTCACAAAACGTACCATTGGCTTTAAACTATACTGCTGGGGTAAATGAAGTAGTTCGTCATCGTCCTGGAATGGGCTTAGAAGTTGGATTAGCGGCATTATATAATATCAATTCAAGATTGAAATTTAAAACAGGTATTCAAGTAAATATTCGCCACTATCATATTGAAACATTCAGGGCCAATACCGGTTTAGCCACTGTTTCGTTACTTAACAATGGGAACGTAGAAAACTTCAACATGTTCTCGAATTATAATAATGCTGGTGGATTTAAACAAGAACAATTAGACAATAAGAGTTTTCAAGTTGCATTGCCCGTAGGTGTTCAATGGGATATTATAAAAGGGAAACAATTTGGTATTAGTGCAGAAGCAACCGTACAACCCACTTATTCTTTTAACTCAAATGTATTTTTACTTTCTACCGATTTTAAAAATTATGCCGATGGCAATGATTTTGTACGCAGGTGGAATATCAATACCAGTGCAGGTATTCATGTCAACTTTAAATCGGGTTCCAACCTTTGGCAGTTAGGTCCTCAAATCAGGTACCAACACTTGCCAACTTATACCAATCGCTATCCAATTAAAGAATACCTAATGGATTATGGTATTCGCTTGGCATTTACTAAGCAACGCTAATTGCTGGTTTTTGGATAGTTTTGCTCCATGAATATTTTTCTTCGCATTGGTTCATTTTGCTTTTTATACTGGGGGATTATGGCTTGTAATAACAATAAGCCCGCCGATAGCTTGAGCAATAAAGTAGTGGCGGATACTGCCAAATATTATCCGATTGCTAATTTTATTTCAGACGAAATGAAATATGTAGACTTACGCAATTTTACTATTGTAGAAAAGATATCCAAAGGCATCGATACCAGTTCACGCAAAATAAGCAAAGACGATTTTCTTTCTGCTGCTTCAATTGTATTACAACAGGCCCAGTGGTTTACAGCAAATAAAAATTTATTCATAGAATCTGTTTTTCAAGACCTTGGTACTGAAAGTTATACCATCAACTACAGCAGTTCTAAAGCCCCTATCAAAAACATTGATCTGCTTTTGAATCAGCAAACCAATTTGCCCAAGCGTTTGTTTATAAGAGTAATTCAACAATCCGCAGATACTACCATTACGGAACAATTCAGTTGGATAGCCAATAAGCAATTTGTTATAAATAGTTCTAAAAGAACGCAACAAGGCTATACTGAAAGTAGCATCAAGGAAATTAGTTGGAAAAACCAAGATCAATAATGACGCAAGAAGCTTTTCAACAAATAGCCCATACGATTCCTTTACAACCCGGTATTTATAAATACTACGATAAAGAGCATACGCTTTTGTATGTAGGAAAAGCAAAAAGTTTACGCAAAAGAGTCAGCTCCTATTTTAGTAAAAGTTTTGTTGGATATAAAACGCATGAATTGGTTAAACGAATTCATCAAATTGAATTCACCATTGTAGATTCTGAACAAGATGCATTTTTATTAGAGAACGCTTTAATTAAGGAATATAAACCCAAGTATAATATTGAACTTAAGGACGACAAAACCTATCCTTATATAGTTGTAAAACGGGAAGCATTTCCAAGAATATTTTTAACCCGTAGAAAAATTAATGATGGGTCAGAATATATTGGACCATTCACTTCTGCTGGTAAAGTAAGAGAGCTGATAGAATTTGTAAAGCAATATATTCCATTAAGAAGTTGTAAGCTCAACTTAAGTAAAGAAAATATTGCAGCGGGAAAATTTAAAGTTTGTTTAGAATACCATTTAGGCAATTGCAAAGGGCCTTGCGAAGGTTTGCAATCCTTGGAAGATTATCAAAACGGTATTCAACAAATGCGCAATATTCTAAAAGGAAATCTTGGTTCGGTGATTGCGCAGTTTAAAGAAGAAATGCAGCAATATGCAATGGGTCTTGAATTTGAGAAAGCCGAATTAATTCGAAAAAAGATTGATCATTTAGAAAACTATCAATCTTCTTCGGTAGTGGTAAGCAAGCATTTAACCAATATTGATGTATTCAGTATTGCCAAGGACGATAACAAAGCTTATGTAAACTATTTGATGGTTCAAAATGGTACCATTGTTCAAACCCATTCTGTTCCCATTGAAACCAAATTAGAAGAAACAGAAGAAGAAGTTTTGGTTTGGGTAATTGGAGAATTGCGCAACACATTTAATAGTATGGCCAAGGAACTGATTGTTCCCTTCCCGATTGAATATCCTGATCCTTCAATTATCATTACCATACCTAAAGCGGGTGATAAAAGAAAATTATTAGACCTCTCTTTAAAAAACGTCGCTTATTTTAAAGAAGAGTTGCGAAAGAAAAAAATATTACGATTGGAGGGCAAAACAGATGACGAGCAAAAAAAGGTATTGTACGAATTACAGCAGTACTTACAATTAGATGAAGTACCCATTCATATAGAATGCTTTGATAACTCTAATTTTCAAGGTGCTTTTCCGGTAAGTGCAATGGTTTGCTTTAAAAATGGCATCCCTTCTAAAAACGACTATCGCAGGTTCAATGTAAAAACAGTTGAAGGCATAAATGATTTTGCTACCATGAAAGAAGTGGTTTACAGGCGCTACAAACGCTTAAAAGAAGAAGCCCTGCCATTTCCTCAATTAGTGATTATAGATGGTGGAAAGGGGCAACTAAGCTCTGCAATGGAGGCTTTTAAAGAACTCAACATAGTAGGTGTAACTACCGTTGTAGGCTTAGCAAAAAATGAAGAAGAAATATTTTTCCCAGGAGATTCGGAATCATTTAAACTGCCCATGAGTAGCGACTCATTAAAATTAGTTAGAAGAATTAGAGATGAAGTGCATCGTTTTGGCATCACTTTTCATAGAAACCAACGTTCAAAAGGCACATTCAAAAATGAGTTAGAACAAGTGCCTGGTATAGGAAAAGCAACCATTGATGAATTATTGCGAAATTTTAAATCGGTAAAAAATATTAAACTTCAATCTGAACAAGCGCTGGCAATGGTGGTTGGCGTTAATAGAGCAACCATTCTAACGAAGTATTTTAAGGGTAAGGAATAAAAAAAGGGCCAGGATAGAAATCCAGCCCCGTTTTTAAAATCCAATATCCTATGAAAAACCGAGGTGAAATTACAGTTTCCTTTATAAAATATAAAAAAAACTTTATCCATTTACTGTTAATAAGATTTTGAAAATAAAAAAGGGGCCGAAGGCCCCTTTTTGTGGAAACAAATGATATTAAATAGACTTAATAAGCCCACAAATCTTGCTCGTAGTTCATAATCTTCGCCTTGATATTCTCTCCTTCTAACAACCTGAACAAAGGATCTTTTATGAATGCACTTAAAGATTTGTCACCTGGGTTATTAATGGTGCTCTTAATAATATAGCTACTGAAGAAACGGCTTTCAAATAATTCTTCCCAAGTCATTCTAGCAGCAATATTCTTTGGGTTGTACACATCAAATTTGGTTAAAGATGCTCTAATGTCTGGATAATATACCCAGAATAAAACCCTTGGTAAAGACTTACCAGCTACTACTTGTTTAGCAATAGGAGCAATTCCTAAAATGCGCGTAAACATTCTGCTGCTTTCTTTGTCGAATATGATTTGCTCTTTAATTCTGAATGTATATACAGAGTCAGGGCTAAACTTAGGTTTCTTAGTGATTACTTTTTCAACTGCTCCAGTTGCAGGATCAACCACATCAACAGTATCTAAAGCACCACTTACCATCGACATCACTTGAGAAGTGGTAAGCGGGGTGGTGAATCGATCGTTGTCTGCAGAAAACGCAGTTACACTATCATTTTTTATTGCACTTAATAATAAAGAGAAAAAGCGTTGGTCACCATTATCATCTTTGCCTGGATACATAAATGATTGATTGATTTTTTCTCTAGCATCAATCTCTCTCCAAATAAAATGACTGAATACCGCATCGTCTTCACGCAGGTCTTCATATTCCAAAGGTTTACGATCTCTCACCTGCGTTCTAAGCATTGCGTAATTGTTTCTTAACGAAACTTCAGGCTTTGCATCAAAACCTCCTTGAACCGTAGTATCAAAACTAAATGTAACAGGGGCAGAAGGATTAGTAGTTGTGGTACCAGTTCCTAGTGCTGTATTATTATTGGTAGTTCTATATCTAGAAGTTCCCGTAACAGGTTCTGTTGGTGTTATTGTAGTATCTGCAGCAGGGTTTACCTGATTGATCTTGGTTTTAGCAGCTGCATATTTTGATGTAGGCTTTTTTGCAGCTGTTTTGGTTGCTGCAGGCTTTGCAGTAGTTGTAGCTGGCTTAGCGGTTGCAGGTTTCTTATATTTAGACTGCGCCATCGCACCAATTGCTACTACCAAAGCAGCAGTCATCAATAATCCTGAATAAACAATCTTTTTCATACGCACCATTATTGTAGAGTAAATGAAATATTTTGATCCAATAATCTAGTTCCACCTGGACCGTTCACTTTAATTTCGTCAATCACCACCGTTGATCCAGCCTGACATTTATTTAATAAAGCTTTTGCTTCAGCACTAAAATATTGACCACCTACTTCAGCAATACCAAATCCGCTTTCTTCAAAGCCGCGACCTGTGCAAATAAGTGTGAAGGATACCACTTCATATCTAACCCCTTCAAACACGAAATCTTTTAATTCTGCGGCCACCCCTTTTTGTACTCTAAATACATTAGCAGCAATTGGTCCACCGGCTTTACCGCCGACTGTTGCTAATGGATTGGGAACACGCTTAATAGGTATTACAATCTTCTGGGTATTCTTACCATCAGTTGCATTCACAGTGGCTGAACCCAATGCAGAAGCAGTAACTATATATTGACCAGGACCGGCTTTACGGAATCCAATTCCTGCTCCTTCAATAGATACATTCACTTTCTCGTCTCCACTTCCACCAGTAACACTTAATGGATTGTCTAAGCCCTGATAAAATACACGGGTTTTATCGGTAGATACTACTAATCCTGAAGGAACACCTACGGTGTATTTAATTTCTTTGGTTACTGAAGCCGTTGTACCGTCTGGTTTAACAAATGAAATGGTTACATTTTTAGAACCACTACCTGTTGGTCTAAACTTGTATTCGAATGAGCCATCAGGTGTAGGTGTTGCAGATGCACCATCTACTGATACTTTTGGTTGAGAAGCACTATTGAAAGCACCCACACCAGCATTAATAATAATTTCTTCTCCAGGCATTACATAACTGGCATTCGCATTAGCAATTGCCTGAAACTGGTCGTATACTAATTCTACTTCACCAATTTCTTTATGGCAATATTCAACCGCTTGTGATTCACTGTTCTTAATATCGTTTTGAAACTTACTTAACATAGTGATACCCGCAACAGTAGGTGTCATATGAAAGAAAGTATAGGCCCATTCTTCCTTGTCTTTTTCATTTTTTACTGCTGGTAAACTTAAAGGCAAGTTGGCACCAATAGCAGCAGCCATTTCAGGGTCAATGGCTAATAATTGTTTTTTGAAATTATCTAACTTATCAAATAATTCTTTGCCCTTTCCTTTTCCCGATGGGGGTGCAGAAACAAACAAACGAGTAGCCGCATCCAAATCATCTTCTTTAAAATCTTCCTTACCATCCACCATCTTGAGGCCTGCTTCTCTTTTTAATTCTGCTTTTAAAGATTCAATATAGTTGTACACTTCATCAGAAAGTGTTTTTGCTTTTTGTGCTTTTGGCAACCATACTTCTGCTTTATCTCTAGTAGTTGGGTCTTCAATTTTTTTCTGGAACGATTTAAAAATCTCTGAATTCTTTTTTTCCGCAACACCAGTAGCCGTCATCAGGCTTTTGTCTACGGTTTTAAAAGCATTCAATATTTCTGAAGAAACGTTCAAAGCAAGCAAAGCCGTTAACACGAGATACATCATGTTAATCATCTTCTGCCGCGGTTCCTTGGGTAATGACATACTATCTTTTGTTTATCTAAATACGTTTGATCAATTCAGTTTACTATTCAGCTTATCTACCCTGCATTGCAGTAAGCATACTACCATATACCTGATTTAATTTGGTCAGGTTATTGGCCAATGCTGCTATTTGTTCTTTTGCTCTATTTGCATCTTCTGCAGTATTATTCATTGCCTCAGAAGCCGCAGATAACTTACCATAAAACTGGTTTAATGCTTTAAGGTGATTATTGCTCTCTTGTAATTCTAATTCGTAAATAGTATTTAAAGAAGATAAGTTTTTAGTTAACCCTTGAACCTGCATATGAAACTGCTTATTGCTTTCAGCTGCTGCTTCAAAGCTAGACAATGAATGTACTGCACCATTTACTGCTGTAGCTACAGAACCCAATGCAGTTGCTGCTGCTTTTGAGTTAGCAGAGAAATCACCAGTAGATTTTACTACATCACTGATTTCTCCCATTTTCTCTACAGTGGTTCCTAATTTCTTAAAGCCTTCGCTTAACTTTCCTAAGTTGGCAGGAGTAATATCGGCTTCAGCCAACATTTTTTCCATGCTTTTTAATGCAGGATTACCCGCATCTGCTGCTACTGCAGGTGCACCCATATCTGGAGGAGGCAATATCGCATAGATAATAAATATCAAAGCCTCGGTTGTTAAACCAATTTTTAATGCCCAGTCTGCCCAAGATAAGTGAAGTATTTTTGCCATTGCACCAAAGATCACCACGGCTGCACCAAGAGATACAACAACGTTTACCGCGCGATTAACTGTAGGAGAAACACCTGAAGCCATAACTTTATTTTTTGTAGTTTATTTTTTACTTTTTCATTTTTGGAGCCAAATCAATCACACAACGGAAACCTATATATGATTTTGCCGTGTCTTGGTATTCATAGTTACGAGTACTTACCTGAATTTGGTATTGGGTATCTTTCCATGAACCACCTCTAATTACTTTACGCTTTTCGCGAGGACGGTCTGAATCCTTTGCATCATAACGAACATCAGGACTCATATCAGAAAGGAAATTATAAGACCCTTCATAGAAATAAGAACCAGTCCACTCTGCAACGTTACCACTCATATTATATAAGCCATAATCGTTGGGCCAATAAGCATCTGCTCTTACTGTATAGAAACCTCCATCTTCTGCGTAATTACCTCTGCCGGGCTTAAAGTTGGCCAATAAGCATCCTTTCTTATTTCTGGTATAATAGTTACCCCAAGGGAACATAGAATTGGTTCTTCCACCGCGAGCTGCATATTCCCATTCTGCTTCTGATGGTAAACGATAGTCTCCATCAAATGCCAAGTTCTTTTTACCTAAATAAGCATTTTGATAATGCGTTCTCCAGCTACAAAAAGCCATGGCTTGTTTCCAAGTAACACCAACCACTGGATAGTTTCCAAATGATGGATGAGAGAAATATCTTTTAGTCATTGGCTCGTTATAAGAGTAAGAGAAATCTCTCATCCATACCAATGTATCTGGATATACTTTTTGATTGCGCTTAACAATAAAGTTTTTGCGAGGCTGTCCTGCATTTTCTCTTTTTGCCGCTTCTGCTAAGTCAAAATATTCTATTCTATAAATCAATTTATCAGGATCAATTTCTGGCTTCCCATATAAACGGTTGTCTGGAGCTAGGTTTAATTCGTTTAACTGTTCCACTGTTTTTCTATCCCACTTAATGGTTTTTACCTTGGCCCAATCTACTGCCATGGTATCATCATCTTTATTAATCCCTTGTCCAAATAGAATCTTGAAAGAAAGAGAATCTCTCACCCAGTTTACAAACTGGCGATAGTCATTATTAGTGATTTCTGTGGCATCCATCCAAAAACCTGGAATAGACACTTGTCTGTTTCTAGTAGTATATTGATAGCTGATATCCTCATCGCTTGGTCCCATATGAAAGGTCCCTGGTTGTATATACACCATATTCCTTGGAGGATTCATATTCTGCTTTGCATTAGGCGAAACCCCATGAAGTTGGCCATCGTCTGGCAATCCCTTCTTGGCACCCTTCCCTTTGATTAAGCCACACGAGGTAACAGTTAACGCACAAAATGCCGTAATAACCAAATAAAAATGTCTTTTCATGACCACAATTGATTTTGACAGGAGCAAATATATGTTTCAAATGACTTGGTACTACTAAAAGTGCCTTGTCTTATTGGTTTTTAAGTAAAATTTACAATCAATAGTAACTAATTAATTTCTAGTAAAATAGGTTTGTTCATAGGGCCTGTCCAAAGCAAATTACTTATAAAGTTGTTACATAATTGCTAAAGATAGTTTAGAACGGAAAAAAAGGCCAAATGTTGCCTGTTGATAAAAAGAAACCCCTCATTAGAGGGGTTCTTCTTAAACAATTATTTTGTTGCTTTTGCTGATTTTTTTGTTGGGGCTTTTTTACTGGCAGACTTTACTACCGGCGCAGCAGCTAAAAATTGGTCTAAAGCAGCCACCATGCTGGGTCGTTGTGGGCTGGGTACTTGAATTTCTAGATTGAAGCCAGCTTCTACAACAGCTTTTGAAGTATTGCTACCAAATGCGGTGAGAACAGTACCATTTTGCTTGAAGTCAGGAAAATTATCCAATAAGCTTTTTACTCCACTTGGGGTAAAAAAGCAAATCATATCATAATCGTTCTTTTGTAAAACGGGCTTGATATCATTGCTGATGGTTCGGTACATATATGCCAACTGGAAGTCGCATTTATTGTTTTTTAACCAACTACAAATTTCACTGTCCTGTTGGTTTTCACTGCATACATATAAAAACTTCTCGGCTTCTTTATGCTTGTTAATTACGTCTAACATGCTCTTATTGGTACCATCTGCACCATAAAAAACCTTACGCTTTCTATAAAGAATAAACTTTTGCAAATAGAGGGCCACCGCTTCAGTAATACAGAAATACTTGGTATCCTGAGCAATACTCAATTTTAATTCTTCGCTCATTCTAAAGAAATGATCGATGGCATTACGGCTGGTGAAAATGATGCCAGAGTATTGCTGCACATCAATTTTTTGTTTGCGAAAATCTCTAGCAGGAATTCCTTCTAACACAATGAATGGATGAAATACCAATTCAACATTGTGCTTTCTTTCTAAGTCAAAGTAAGGAGATCTTTCACTCTCTGGCTTTGGCTGTGAAATAAGAATCTTTCTGGCTGTTTTCGAATTTACTTCTTGCTTAGATCCGTTTTTGCTCATTGCTTGCTCTTGTATTTTGCAAATGTAAAATATCAGCCCATATTTTCTACCAATAGCTTATAAATCAGGGCCATTGGTAAAATTTCCACGGCGCAAAGGTAAAGGAAAAAATGAAAAGGATTCAGTTGAAGATCAGTTCTAAGAAGGCCAAATGACACCAGGTACCGGTAAATAAATAACAATGTTACAACACCGAAAGAGATGGTGGCAACAATCCCGCCAATTGTTGGGTCAGCAAAAGCCAATAATACAGTTAGGGGGAGCAATACCACTCCCATTATTCGGTTTACAACTGCAACCAAAAATAAATAGGATGCAGCAGATGCGCTATTATTAAAAACCCAGCCTGCAAATGAAATAAAAAGGTATTTACCTAAATAGATAATACCCAAAACAGCAGTAACATATGCATAAAGCAACCAAAATTGCAAACTTGCCCACTGGTTGTATTGAATTACCAGAGTGATAAACATTCCAGTGGATAGCAAGAAAAGTAAGTTGATGAGCAAGGATGCAAAACTATCCTGTGTTAACTGTTCCTTAGTTTGCTTTTGTCTTAATGAAGTTTGAAAAAACAGTTTGAATAGATTTTGAAAATATTTAGGAAAGGCCGACTTTATAAAACCTAATAAAAAAACCAAGACAACCAGGGTATAAAAAAGCGCGTCCTTCGATTCTTTTTGGTGATAATCTACCACCATATAAATAGCGCGCTTATTTAATGGTAGGTATGGATGAAATGGCAAGAGGCTTGTATCCTGCTGCGCAGAAACCAATAGCCCCATTGTTGCAAAAAATAAAATCAAAAAAAGTCGCAGCTGCATTCCTACAAAATTATTGATTGATAATGATTAAACGTTCAGGTTAGCAGAACAATGCTAATTTTAATTTTTAAATAGCAAATGGCAGGTATTTATATTCATATCCCTTTTTGTAGAAAAGCTTGCAACTATTGTAATTTTCATTTTTCTACCAATCATCAATTGATTGATCAAGTGATTAAAGCAATTATTCATGAAATAGAACTACAAAAAACCTATCTCTCTGAACCCATTGAAACCCTTTATTTTGGGGGAGGTACCCCGTCATTGTTGAATCGAGCCCATTTAGCTAAAATCATGGATGCAGTTAAACTGCACTTCAATTTAATGCCTCATGCAGAAATAACACTGGAGGCTAATCCTGATGATATTAATGATGAGCAACTAAATTATTGGGTTGAATTAGGCATTAATCGTTTGAGTATCGGCATTCAGTCTTTCAGAGAAGAAGATCTTCAATGGATGGGGCGCGCGCACAATGCTGATCAAGCATTGGCTTGTATTGGTTTAGCACAATCAGCAGGAATTCAAAATATTTCGATTGATTTAATTTATGGTGGACCAAGTTTATCGAATAAAGATTGGATACAGAATCTTGAAATTGCCATTAAAATGGGAGTTCCCCATTTATCCTGTTATGCTTTAACGGTAGAACCCAAAACTGCACTAGCGCATAAAATTAATAAGCAAGAACTACCCAATGTAGATGCTGCACACCAAGCTGCTCATTTTGCCATTTTACAAGAAATGACTGCTGCTGCTGGATTTGAACAATATGAAATTTCCAATTTTTCACTGCCTGGCAAAAGAAGTATACACAACTCCAATTATTGGTCAGGACAATTTTATTTAGGGATTGGACCTGCTGCCCATTCTTTTAACGGCCTAAGCAGGCAGTGGAATATTAGTAATAATGCTTTATATATTAAATCTTTAGCCCAAAGTACCGTTCCTTTCGAAAAGGAAGAACTAACCCTTGTTCAACAAACGAATGAATACATCATGACTGCCCTCAGAACCATTGAGGGTATTGATGCAAATAGATTGGATGCTATTGCTGGCAAAGAAACTTTTGATGTCATTTTAAAAGATGCCGCCCACAATATAAAAGACGGCTTGTTGGTGTATAATCATCCACACTTATGCCTTTCATCTGCTGGCAAGTTTATGGCAGATGGAATTGCTGCGCACTTATTTAGAGAGGAGGAAGCCAATTAATCTTAGTGAATATTGTCAACGGTTGTATCTACTGTTTGCAATAAACTCATGACAATTGGATAGAAATCGTGTTTCTGTGGATGCTTCTCATTCAACTTGTCGGCAATCTGATTGATGGCCATTAACAAATTGTCTTTATTTATACTTTCAGTATGAATATGATTGGGCTTATGTATTTCAAAGTCGTCTCTCAATAATTCCATTAATGAAACCTCTAAAATTTTAGACAACTCTTTGATATGCTTCACGGTAAGTTGGGTATAACCATTCTCGATTTTGCTGTATGCATTTTGAGAGATACCCATTTGTTTTGCTACAAAATCTTGGGTGTAATTTCTTTGTTCTCTTACTTTTCTTATAATCGTTTCTGGCACTGTTGATAGTTTAGCTATTAATTACATATTTTAATATATTTTGTTTAAAACTATATTAAAAAACTTTCAATTTGTTTAAACCCATCTTCTGCTGGCAGTTGTTCCCATAGGATGGAATAGATGGCACTGGCAATAGGCATATTGGCTAAAATCGTATTATTGGTTTTATGAATACACTTACTGGCAAAGTAGCCTTCGGGCAACATATTGAGTTCAAGTTGTGCCGATTTAACTGAATACCCCTTACCCAACATATTACCAAATGTGCGGTTCCTACTGAATAAAGAATAACAGGTTACCAATAGATCTCCCAAATAAACAGAAGCCGTATAATTTTTTTCGATACAGGTTCCAGGGGCAACCTTTTCTAAAAATCCGCCCATTTCGTTGGCACAATTGGCAATATATACACTCAGAAAATTATCGCCATATTCTAAGCCATGCGCAATACCTGCACCTAAAGCATAAATATTTTTCATTACCGCTGCATACTGCACTCCTACTACATCGGTATTCACTACCGTATTAATATAATCAGTTTTAAAACATGCAGCAATGGCAGCAGTTTCTACTTCATCGGCACCTGAAAAAGTGAGATAAGATAATTTTTCCGCAGCTACTTCTTCAGCATGACAGGGTCCTAATAAAGTAAAATAATTGTTCAATGGAAACTGAACAGTCTCTGCTAAATACTCGTGTAATAATTGGTTCTTAGTAGGCGTAATTCCTTTTACGGCAGAAACAATTTTTTTACCCACCCATTTTTCTGCAGAAACCTGCATCAAAGCATCTTCCACATAAGCAGAAGGAACGGCAATTACTATTACATCTGAGGCTTCAATTACCGCATTAATATCAGTAGTCAATTGTAACTGTGCGGGATTAAAATAAGCGGTGCTTAAGTAATGAGGATTGTGTTTTCTCTTTTTAAAATAATGAATACTATCCTCGTTTCGGATAAACCAATGAATGGTATTGCCGCTATCGGTGAGAATTTTAGCTAAAGCAGTTGCCCAGCTTCCACCTCCAATAATTCCAAACTGCATATGGCTGTTTTATCGCTAATAATTCAGCAAACATACAGAAAAACAAATGGACGGTAATTAGCCGTCCATTGTTGAAATATTATCTAAAAAATTAATCTTTTTTCTTTTCTTCAAATAACTTGTCTTTTTCTACAACAGTAACCAAGTTGCCATCCTTTAGCATCTTGCTTACAATAGAGTAAGGACCAGTAATTACTTTATCGCCTTCTTTCAGACCTTCAGTAATTTCAATATTGTTCAAATCTTGAATGGCAGTTTTTACTTTTACCTTCTTCACTTTATTATCTGCCTGCAAAATAAATACCACTTCTTCAATTGAGTCATCAGAAGAAACAGATTTTTGTTCTACTTTTTCAACTTGAGCTACTTTGTTGTCGGTTTTCTTCTCGTCTTTTTTCTCTTTCTGGTCTTCTTTACTATCTCTTGTGGTAACGGCATTCAAAGGAACAGACAGTACATTGTATTTACTCTTTGTTTGTATATCAGCACTTGCAGTCATACCCGGACGGAAAGGAAAAGATCTACCAGGAATAACCAAGTCTTTATAACTTTCTTGCAATAAACGAATATGCACTTTGTAGTTGGTTACTTCGGCACTTGCATTGGCAGTAAGTGTATTACCTGTGCTAGGATTTGCAATTTTATATACAATGCCTTTGAACTTTCTGCTGGTATAGGCGTCTACTTCTACAATAGCTGTATCGCCTAATTTAACTTTAGGAATATCATTTTCACCCACGTCAACCCTTACTTCAAAACTACGCATATCTGCCACTCGCATCATTTCGGTACCAACGTTAAAGCTGTTACCTGCAACACGCTCTCCTTTTTTAATAGCCAACAAACTAATCACCCCATCCATTGGTGAAGTAATTAATGTTCTTCCAATATCTTTATTGGCTCTGTTTAATTGCGCTTGAACACTTTGCACACCCGCTTTTGCGCTTTTGATTCCTTCCATTGCAGCATTGTAATTGGCTCTTGCACTTTTAACTGCTTGCTCAGCTTGTTCAAATTCTAAGCGGCTGATTACTTTCTCATCCAATAATTTCTTTTGGCGATTGTATTGTGTTTCAGCTTGATCTAATGTGGCTTTAATTGCCGCAGACTGCGCGGTTGTGTTTGAAACCTGTGCTTGTTGCTGACTAACGCCTGCAGCCACCTGATCTCTTTGAGAGTTTAATATGTCTGCATAAATTCTAGCCAACACTTGTCCTCTTTTAACAGTGTCACCTTCAGCAACAGTTAATTCAACTATTTCACCGCTTACGTCGGGACTTATTTTTACTTCAATTTCAGGATATACTTTTCCACTCGCATTTACTGTTTCAATAATTGTTCTGCGTTGTACCGCTTCAGCAGTAACTTTTATTCCTTCTTCTTTACCTATTACTCCTGCTTTCTTTAGGCCTATGATAACGCCTATGATTACTACTAGGCCTACAATAATCCAGATTAACTTCTTACTCATGATTTGTTTTTTATAATTTAATGCCTTGACCTTTGTAAAATTCTAGTAGTTTAATTCTAAAAATATAATCAAACTGGTTATTCAATCTATCTAGTTTTGCTCTTAGCAAATTATTCTGATTAGTAATCAAATCTAACGTGTTAGACAAACCAGCTTCAAAACGTTTGCGTGCGTAATCATAAGCTTTTTGAGATGCTTCTACCGATTTATCGCTCGCATGAAAACGTTGAATAGCAGCCATTGCATTGGTATGTGCTTGATAAATATTTTGCTGCAAGGTTAAATCTGCTTGTTGTCTTGATACTTGTGCTGTTCTTAAATTTAATTTAGAACGCTCATAGCCTAATTTAGCTGAACCTGCATTAAAAATGGGAATCTGAACGTTTAACCCAAAGTTTTGCCTAAAGTTTTGTTCTAGTTGTCCACCCCAACCGCTCCACATTTGAAAGAAGTTTCTTTTAGAAGAAGTCAACTGAATATCTGGCTGAAATACTTGATAGTTCTGGTTATTCACCGTTACAAAATTAGTAGTAGGTCTTGTACCAATCACATTTGCACCAGTAATAGTGGTAGCGGCATTAGCAAAGTTAGACCCCAATCCACCAAAAGCAGAAATGGTTGGATAAAATGCAGAGCGCGCTCTTTTAATAGATGCTTCTGCCGACTTAATTCTTAAGTCGCTTACTTTTTGAGCGGGTTGATTATTCAACGCCAATTGGTATAAAAATGCTGGATCCAATTCTCCCAATGGTTGCAATGGAATATTATCTACTGCTGGTATTTCTACATCAAATGAAACAGACATATCTAAGTTGATGGCAGCTTTCAACTGAATTACGGCTTGTTGAAATGTTGCATTAGCACTAACTAATGAAGTACTGTCTCTTGCTAGTTGTGCTTCAATTTCAGCAGCACTTAATTCTGGTAACGCCCCTGCTTCTACTCGCTTGCGGGTAAAACCTAACTGAGATTGGGTTTGGCCAACTTGTACTTCAGCAATAGCAATTTGTTGCTTAGCCGCCACTACTTGCAAAAAAAATGTAGCTATACTTAATGATACATCATTGGTGATTCTTTCAATATCGGCTATTGCTGCTTGTGCATTAAACCCCGCAACCTGACGATCTGCTTTTAGAGCTCCCCAGTTAAATACAGTGGCATTCACATTCAAATTTACTTGTTGGAACAACAACTGTGTGGTTGTAAACAAGTTGGTAGTAGGATCAATGGATCTACCAAACTGGGTACCCAAATTGGTATTGGCACTTGCCGATGGATATTGAGACAATTTGGTCCGCTCCACTTCCAATGCAGCCAGTCTTGCCTGTATATCGGCTTGCTTTACCGAAATATTGTTTTTTGCAGCGTATTCTACACAACGCTGAAGGTTCCATTTGTCTGTTGAACCCTGAGCAACAATTTGCCCAGCGAACGTAAAACAACCGACCATTAGTAATAGTAAATTCCTCATAGAACAAAAATAAGTTATTCGGCGAGGCTTTCACAGAATTTAGACAGACGGAAAGGAAAGGGATGGTTTTGTGTTAAAATTAGTATGAAAGGCAGCTTATAGCCCTATACTGGCTTTTTAAAACGTTGTGTAATGAAGTAAATAGCCATAAATGCAGCCAGTACAGCCGTGCCAATTATAGCGGTATTGGGTGTTTGTATGGCTATGCTCACCCCAACAAAACAATAGGTTGCCATAAATATTAAAGGCAATATTGGAAAGAGCTTCATTTTATAAATACCCGTACCGTCTAAATGTTTGGTTTGTTTTCTTAATTTAAAAATGGTTGCACTTGAAGCCACCATACCAAAACAATCAAGGAAAATGGTAAAATTTAAAATAGCATCAAAGGTTTGGGCAAAAAATAAAATCAGCAAACAGGTAAGGGTAAACACCGTTAGCGATACTACCAATACCCCATTCTTTTCGTTTTGCTTTGAAAATATTTTTGGAATGGTTCCTTCATCGCTCATGGCATACATGACTCTAGGATTACTCATCAATAGGGCATTTACATAAGCCAATACACCAAAGAACAAAAAGAAAGAAAAAATAGCTGCACCTCTTTCACCAAATACTTTATCTATAACCACATAAGCAATTTCTTTTTCTCCTTTCATTTGCTCAAAACCTACAATTTGGTAATAGCTAAAATTAACCAACAAATACAGCCCTATAATGATGGCAATTCCAAAAAATATTCCTTTAGGAATATTGCGTGCAGGGTCTTTTACTTCGCTTCCAAAATTGATGGTTTGTTGGTACCCGCCATAAGTAAATGAAACTGCAATTAAACTATACCCCAAACTCTGTATCCAACTCATTTGAGGGGTTGGAGGGATTGTAGCTGATGCAGACTCAGCAACCGCTGCGGCTGTAGAAGATTCATATGGGAAAAACAAAGCCGCAATCAATACCAAGATCATACTGATTTTGATGACCATTAAAATATTTTGCGCACGAGAACTCATTTTAAGCCCTCTTAAATTAATAATGTAAAATAAAATGATGGCTCCTGCACTTAACAAGGCTTTGTCTACATCTGTCCAAGGTGTACCAGGAAAAAGTTTAGCAATATATCCACTTCCAATAATAGCCACCACACTTAAACTAGCAGCATTGCTAATTAAAATAATACAGTTGATGGCAAATGCAATACTGGGATGATAGGCATAAGAAAACACTTTATAATAACCCCCAGTTACCGGAAACCTACTCCCGATTTCTGCATAAGTTAACGCGCCACAGAGGGCTACGAAACCGCCAATTAACCAAGCTGCAAAATATACAGAGGGCTCAATGGCATGCTGGGCGCTGGTTGCAGCAGATCTAAAAATCCCCATCCCTATTACTAAGCCCACCACAATCATGGTGAAACTAAAAACATTTAATTGCTGGTTCCCTTTCATAAGGATAAATATATACATTTGCTGCGTTACTGGTTCATCTGCCTCAGTCAGATGATTAAAAGGGAAGTCGGTGTAACTCCGGCGCTATCCCCGTAGCTGTAACCCGCGCCGCAAGGCAAACTTTTGAATCACTACAACCACTGTCTCGATTATAAAGAGATGGGAAGGACATTCAAAGGGTGGGAAGCCAGAAGACCTGCCAATAGCAAACAAGTATTCACGGCTTTCGGGTGAAAAGCATGGAATCTAAAGTGCTGCTGCAGCAGTAATTTATTTTTCGCCGTTTTTTTATTTTCCTGGAAGCTCATTGTTGACCTTTAAATTAAATGGACAATGAGCAAAAAATTAACGCTCCTCCTAACCCTGCTATCAAGCGCTGGCTTGTATGCACAAAAAGACAGTTTACGCACCAGTGTGCTAGACGAAGTAGTGGTAACTGCCAATAAGCAGGAACAAAAACAAAGTACTACAGGTAAAGTGATTACCGTAATTGGACAAGCTGAATTGTCTAAAAGTTCGGGCAAATCGTTGGGCCAAGTATTGAATGAAACCGTTGGTATCACCATCAACGGAGCGCTGAACAATGCGGGCACCAATCAAACCGTATTTATGCGCGGGGCCAATAGCGGTAGAACGTTGATACTAATGGATGGTATTCCTGTGTATGATCCTTCGCAAATTGGCAATGAATTCGACCTGAACCTTTTTTCTATTAATGATGTAGAAAGAATTGAAGTATGCAGAGGTGCCCAAAGTACCGTATATGGAAGTGATGCGGTTGCAGGGGTAATTAATATTATTACTGTAAAGCAAAATGTAAACAAACCCATCAATGTAAAAGCTACTTTAACTGCAGGTAATTTAAATAGTTTTAAAAACAACTTGCAGCTGTATGGTAAGTACAAAAAACTAACTTATAGTTTGCGTAATGCCGGTATTCGTACCAATGGGTTTAGTGCAGCCAGTGATACTATTGGCACTAGAAACTATGACGCAGACGGATACAAGGGCAATAGTACCAGTGCTGCAGTTCAATATGCCGTAAACAACCAATTATTATTGAAAGGGTTTGGAATGTACAGCCAATACCAGGCCAGCATTGATGCAGGTGTATTTAGTGATGATAAGCAGTATCTATTGAAAAACAATTTATTGAATACGGGCTTTGGTTTGGTGTATAAAACCAAATCATTGCAGGTAACTGCCAACTATCAATTCAGTCAAACCAATAGAGGATATGAAAGAGATAGTGCAGATAAAGCAGTATTTAGTTTTTATCAACGCAACAAGTATTTTGGTAAAACACAGTTTGCAGAATTGTACGCTTCGTTTAAATTAAATCAATCATTCTCTTTATTGCAGGGTGTTGAATACCGTTTTGCCAGCATGAATAATCAGTTTGAATCGGTAAGTAGTTTTGGCCCATTTAAGTCGGGTTTTAAAGACACGGGTATTCATCAGTCATCTGTGTACAGTTCTTTACAATTCAATAACCAGAAAGGGTTTTTTGCAGATGCAGGATTTAGGTTGAATAAACACTCTATTTACGGGAACAGCAGCACTTTTACTTTTAATCCTTCATTTGCGGTTTCAGAACAGCTGCGCCTATTTGGTAGTGTAGCTACTGCATTTAAAACCCCTTCCTTGTTTCAACTATTTGATTCATTTAGTGGAAGAAGAGATTTAAAAGCAGAAACCAGCACTACTATTGAAGCAGGATTTTCGCATAGCTATACGGGTTTTACCAGCAGGTTAGTGGCTTTTTATAGAAATACCAATAATGGAATAGACTACGATTATGTGCGCAACAAGTATTACAATTTCATAAAGCAAACCGCTTTTGGGGTTGAATACGAAACCAGTATTCGATTGAGTAATCGTTTGCAAATGAATATGAATTTTAGTTACCTAAGCATGATCGATTCTACACAAAGCAGAACCAATTTTAAAGACACTGGCTATATTTATGGACTAAGAAGACCAGGCTTTCAAAGCAATATGAGCGTAAGCTATACGCATGAAAAAGCAACTGTTTCTATCATAGGAAAATATGTAGGCAGCCGATCAGATATTGGTGGATTTAGAAGGGCCGATGTATTGTTACCTGAATATTTTATTTTGGGTGCTTATGCAGAATATCGTTTTAGCGAAAAAATAAAATTATTTGTAGACGCACAAAATATCACGGGCAAGAAATTCACCGATTTAAGAGGGTTTAATAGTATTCCATTTTTAATTAACTCAGGTATTAGTATCCATCTATAATAAACACTATGCTTAAAGATCAGCTGCAAAACAAAATAAATAGCAAGACCAAACCCTTGGGTGCATTGGGTTTGCTAGAAGAGATTGCATTACAAGTAGGTTTAATTCAGCAGACCACAGCACCTTTTATTGCAAGACCTACCATTATGGTTTTTGCAGCTGATCATGGCATAGCCGAAACAGGATTGGTGAATCCTTACCCACAATCTGTTACTGCACAAATGGTCTTGAACTTTTTGAATGGGGGTGCAGCCATAAATGTATTTACCCAAATGAATCGATTGCAGTTGATTGTTGTAGACGCGGGTGTAAATGCGAATTTGAGCCATCTTGAACAACCGAATTTTATTCAAGCTAAACAAGGTATGGGCACAGTCAATTATTTAACTGCTCCAGCAATGTCTATGGATTTGGCTTTGAGTTGTATTAAAAAAGGAAAAGAACTGGTTACAGTTGTTGCAAAAGATGGTACCAATTGTATTGGATTTGGCGAAATGGGAATAGGCAATACTTCATCAGCTGCTTTAATTATGCATGCGATTACGGGTACTCCTCTGGCCGAATGTGTAGGCAGGGGTACTGGTTCCAATGACGACCAATTGAATACTAAAATAAATACCCTTGAAAAGGTTGCCAGTTTGCATCAACTAAATTCACTAAGGCACGAACCCCTGCTATTATTAAGTGCAGTGGGTGGTTTTGAAATTGCTATGATGGTGGGTGCATACTTAGCTGCAGCTTCAGAAAAAATGGTCATTGTGGTAGATGGTTTTATTGCTACTGCAGCTTTATTGGTTGCTGTACAAATGGAACCTACTGTATTGAATAATTGCATTTTTGCACACAACAGCAATGAGCAAGGTCACGCCAATATGTTGCAGTATTTAAAAGCGAAGCCCTTGCTGAATATAGGCCTCAGACTTGGGGAAGGAACAGGTGCAGCATTGGCCATCCCATTAATTGAATCGGCTGTTGCCTTTTTAAATCAGATGGCTTCTTTTGAACAAGCTGGTGTAAGCACTGCGTCAGAATAATTATCTTCATTCAAATTTTTTCATGAAACACCAGTGGCTTCTATTTAAAACAGCGTTGATGTTTTTTACTCGCATCCCTGTGGGCAATCTTCCATTTAAACAAGCGCACTTGCAAGCTTCAGCCCGCTATTTTAGTTGGGCAGGCATTGTAGTTGGAATAGTAGGTGCGATTGTATTGGTATTGGCCGATCTGCTTTTTTCTCCTGCACTAACTGTTTTGTTTTCAATGATTGCCACCATTTTATTAACGGGTTCATTTCATGAAGACGGTTTTGCAGATTGTTGCGATGCTTTTGGCGGAGGATGGACCAAAGAAAAAATATTGACCATCATGAAAGACAGTCGTCTAGGCACTTACGGGGTAGTTGGATTAATCTTGATCCTGTCTTTAAAATTTTTATTACTACTAGAATTAATGCAATTTTTTCCTATTGAATTGGTTGCAGTTGCTTTAATAGCAGCTCATGCCAATAGTCGATTTTGGGCTACCACTATCATGCAAAAACTACCCTATGTTCAAGACATCGATACCAGTAAATCAAAACCTTTGGCAGATCGAATACTAACCAAAGCAGAAATGGGCATACTGGCCTTGGGTTCTTTAATTCCCCTTACCCTTGTTTTTATTTTAATCTATAGCCCAATTGATCAACTAGATTCTTTACTATTTAGTTATGGGTTCGCCAGCTGGTTATTCTTTTTTATTCTTTGGGTTCAAGTTCCAGCTTACTTGGTTCAAATATTTGCAGGTAATTATTTTATGAAATGGATTGGTGGTTATACTGGGGATTGTTTAGGTGCCACACAACAGGTTTGTGAAATTGCATTTTATTTAGGATGTTTACTCTTATGGAAATTTATTTAATTAGACATACCACCCCTAAAGTAGAAAAAGGTATCTGCTACGGACAGGCCGATTTAGATATTACCGAAACTTTTTTAGAAGAAGTAGAAGCCATTAAACCTCATTTGCCTTCTGATGAAATAAAAGTATATAGTAGTCCATTGCAACGTTGTAAAAAGCTGGCTGATGCTTTATTTGATGGATTAGCAATTGATGTTCATGATGATTTAATGGAGCTCAATTGTGGCCAATGGGAATTACTTCCTTGGAATGATATACCAAAAGAAGAGATACAACCTTGGATGGATGATTTTGTAAACGTAGCAGTTCCTAAAGGAGAGAGTTATGTAGACTTACACAATAGAGTAGTGAAGCGTTTTAATGAAATTGTTTCCAAACAAGAATCAGCAGTGATAGTGGCACATGGTGGTGTACTCAGAAGTATCCTGTCTCATATTACTTCCACCCCATTAAAAGAATCTTTTGACGCGTTTACTTTACACTATGGTTGTGTGGTAAAAATTCAAGTAACAGAAGATAGCATGACCCATGAATTGCTCTATAATTACTCTAGACAAGGCAAAGAATGGCATAGACCCACTGTTTAGTAAAATTGGTATCTTTAAAAAAACATGCGCATGGAATTTCAAGTAGATCAACTGCTGACAGTTACATTTACCCTTTTTGCGGTAATTGATATTGTAGGGTCTATTCCCTTGCTTATTTCATTAAAAGAAAAAATGGGCGGAGGTATTCGTTCGCTTCAAGTGACATTGATTTCTGGCGCCTTAATGATTTTGTTTTTATTTGCTGGCAAACCTTTTCTAAAAATTCTTGGATTAGATATTCGGTCTTTCGCCGTTGGAGGTTCAATTGTCATTTTTTTACTAGGTCTTGAAATGGTTTTAGGACATGAAATTTTTAAAGGCGACAACAATGCAAAAAGTGGAAGTGTAGTACCCATTGCATTTCCTATTATTGCTGGTTCAGGTACCCTTACCACCATCATGTCATTAAAAGCCAACTTCGATGAAATGTATATCTTGTTTGGAATACTGATTAATCTGGTGGTTGTTTACATTACTTTAAGATTGCTCAAAGTGATTGAACGTGCACTAGGCGAATCAGGATTACTAGCCGTAAGAAAATTCTTTGGCGTAATCCTGATTGCTATTGCTGTTAAAATATTCAGTACGAATATTGCAGCATTTGGTAAGTAATGCTATTTACCAAAGTATGGTATACAATGCGGCAATAATTCCAAATAATATTAAAACGCCTACCACAAATGCTGGATGCAATTTGAACATGCTTCTGTCTACTTCTAATCCATTGGTTTGAACACCTTTTCTAATATCGTTCATGCTAATAAAATACATTCCCACCAAACAAATCAAGAATACAATTCCCATTCTATCTAAGAATGGAATTTCAAATACACCTTCCCCATTCGCTACCGCATATCCAGAAGTGGCCAACCAAGAAAGGTCTACATAATTGGGCATGAATTTAAAAATGATGGATAGTACAAATCCACCAATAGTTGCAAACAATGCAGCATTAGAACTGGTTTTCTTCCAGAAGAATCCTAAGAAGAACATCGCAAATACTCCCGGTGATACAAAGCCTGTATACTCTTGAATATATTGGAATCCTCCTTTTTTATCTATGCCCATAAATGGTGCTACTATCATTGCTAATATCATTGCAGCAACAATAGAAATTCTTCCAATATTCACCATCTTTTGCTCTCCTGCTGCTGTGTTGATTTTCTTTTTGTAAATATCTAAAGTGAATATAGTTGCAATGCTATTGGCTTTTCCTGCTAATGAAGCAACCACTGCTGCGGTAAGTGCTGCGAATGACAGCCCCTTTAATCCCACCGGTAATAAATTTAATAATACTGGATATGCGCGGTCGGGGTTTACTTCTCCATCTTGCAATAACTCTGTTTGAAAATAGCCTTGTTGATGCATCACATAAGCTGCAATACCCGGTAACACTACAATTACAGGCATAATCAATTTCAAGAACCCCGCAAATAACAAACCATTGCGGGCTGTTTTTAAATCGGCTCCTAATGCACGCTGTGTGATGTATTGATTACATCCCCAATAATTTAAATTGGCAATCCACAATCCTCCAATCAAAACAGTAAGACCTGGCAAGTCGGTAAAGCTTGGATTATCTGGCTTCAAAATCATATGAAAATGGTCGTCTGCTTTTTCTCTTAATACTGCTAGGCCATTGAGTATTCCACTTGTTCCGTTTTGCTCTGCTACCAAGTTCAATGCAATATAAGTAGCTGCCAATCCTCCTAAGATTAAAAAGAATACTTGTATTACATCGGTGTATCCAATTACTTTCATTCCCCCCAATGTAATGAGTACTGCAAAAAATCCGAGTGCCAACATACATACCGTGAAAGAGATTCCGGAAATACTACTAATGGCCAATGCGCCTAAGAATAAAATAGAAGTAAGGTTTACAAATACATATAATAGCAACCAGAATACGGCCATAATCATTGCTACGGTATCGTTGTAACGTACCTGCAAAAACTGCGGCATCGTGAATATTTTGTTTTTCAAATAAACAGGCATAAAGAAAATGGCCACTACTATTAATGTTACCGATGCCATCCACTCATAACTAGCAATAGCTAAACCCATTTTAAATCCACTTCCACTCATTCCAATGAATTGCTCCGTTGAAATATTAGAAGCAATTAACGATGCGCCAATGGCCCACCAGGTTAAAGATCCTTCTGCTAAAAAATAGTCTTTAGAACTGGCTTCCTTTGCTTTCTTTCTTCGGTATACCCAAATACCATATCCAGCAACAAGAATAAAATAGAATAGAAATACCAAGTAATCGGTTTGGTGCAATGCATTCATACAGCTTATTTATAATCGTTAAACTGTCGTAAGCTATACAATTATCAAATGCGGTAGAATTTATTGAGAGAGAATATTTTATCAAATATGGGGTGCATATGTATCGGGGGTTGCCAGGACATCTTCCTGTCTTTGCCAAGATTGTCAGCCTGCGGCTGACTTCCTTATTCGCCAAGATTGTCAGCTTCACTTCGTTCAGCTGACTTCCTCCCGTATTGAACTTACTCAAAGCCTTTACGGCAACCTTCGGTTGCCTAGTCTGTTCCATTTTTGTCTTCGCCAAGATTGTCGGTCGAAGACCGCCTTCCTCCCGTATTGAACTTACTCAAACCCTTCGCACGTCAACCTTCGGTTGCCCTGCGGGTTTTTAGTCTGCTCACTTATACGAGTAAACTCGTAACGTTCGCAATCTAAAAACCCCCGCAGCTTTCGCTGCGAGGGTTTGTGGTCTCGCCAGGAATCGAACCTGGATCTGGAGCTTCGGAAACTCTTATACTATCCATTGTACTACGAGACCAATAATTGTTGCAAATGTAATTGAAGCAAATTAATTCTTCTTGATCTCTGCAAAAATGCGATCGGTATCTGATAATGAGCAAAGCTCTGTTCCTTTATGTAAAGTAGCTGCAGAACCTGCGGCTACACCGTATTGTAGAACCTGCTCCCATCCCCATCCTTTAGTTAAAGCTGCCAACATGCCTGCCACCATGCTATCCCCTGCCCCTACTGTACTCAATACAGGCGCTTGAGGTGCAGCCGCTTTATAATGTTCTGTGGCTGTAATTAACATAGCGCCATCTGCTCCCATTGAAACTGCCATGGCTTTACAAGCACCTGCTACAATTACTTGACGGGCTGTTACAATAACATCAGCCATATCAATCCATTCTTTACCTACTAAAGATGCTAATTCGCGCAAGTTGGGTTTGATTAAATACAAGCCTTCTTTAACTGCGGCTTTTAATCCATCACCTGATGTGTCTACAATTAATTTTGCATTTAACTGTTGCGCAATAATGGCTATTTCGTGAAATACTGTAGTTGATGTTCCGGGAGGTAAACTTCCACTCAATACAACATAATCAACATGTGCGCAATTTCCTATGGCTTGCATTAACAATCCTAACTCCTGATCAGAAACACGCTCCCCTGGCATTCCAAATCGATATTGCAATTTTTTATCTTCATCAAACACCACAAAATTCTCACGAGTGTCCCCTTCGGTTTCTATAGCAGTAAAAGCAACTTGTTCCTTAGACAATAAAGCTTCTAATGTTTTTCCTGTGTATCCACCAGATAAAATAATTGCTTCGGAAGCCACTCCTAATTTTTTCAAAGCTCTTGAAATATTGATACCGCCACCGCCCGGCTCTACTTTTGCAGATAGTGCACGTAACTTTTTTTCTGGAACCAGTTCGGGTACTGAAATACTTTTATCTAGTGCTGGATTCAATGTAATGGTTACAATATTTGCCATTGCATGAAATTACATCAATTGCTTCATCTCATGAAAAGCAGCAGGTAAGAATATACCTGTTGGAACACTGCTCATTATTTTCAAATCGGTCATTAAACTACTTTCATTATCTAAAAAAGCCAATACATTACTTGCTTTATTCTTTTTGAAAATAGATGCGAAAATTTCATCTCCTGGCATTTTACGATTGTGTAACACATTCAATAAAACAGCATCGTACAAATGTCCTTTTGAATCTTTCAACGATTTCCCAAAAGAAAGATCTTTACCTTTTTTGATGGCATCAATCAAAGCAGCTGTTCTTTTTTGAATAAACTTAAATGCATACCCACTGCTTGCTTTGGCTTGTCCGCCTGCAATTCCAATGTATATATTTCCACCTTTGTAATAAGGAAATTTTTTGGTGGTCATAGGAATCACGCCTTTTTCTTCGTGCAATATTTGGTAGTCGTTTATTTGCAATTTTTCACCAATGTATTTTTTAAGCGCCATATCATAGGCTGCATCTTCTATGAGCTGTTCGGTAAATAAAGTGTATTCTACTAATGCTGTATTTGGAGAAGTGGGCAACACGTACATAAAAGTGGTTCCATGTTCTTGCGATACCCTAAAATCCATGAATACGGCTTTACTTGAATCAAAACAATCTGTTGCTGTTTTAATTTCCCATCCTTTAAAATGCTGTAAAAAATGGTATTCTGTAGCAGCTGCTTTGATGGGTTCAAATAAAATGCTGCTGAATACATAATCCGCATAAATGATTTCACCATCTACCAATTCAATACCCGCTATTTCGTTTGAGCCTACAAATTCAAAAGTGGTATTTACTAATTTGTTAACTGTGGCATTTCGCCATTCAATATTGGGTGATTTAGAGACACTGGCTTTTACATAGTTGTAAAAATCAATCCCCCTTATCATTTTATAAGTATACGGTTCAATGGATAATTCAGAAGAAAAATGATTGGAATAAAAATCAAGTTTTTTCCATTGATGATGTACTATCGGCTCAAAAAGATCAGGTGCTGTTTCCCAGAAACACCAGGTACGATCGTTTTGTTGCTTAGCATCTGCATCAACTACTAATATTTTTTTTGAAGCAAAAAATGGGTCAACTACCATTCGCATCAATAAACTCATGCCCGCACAACCTGCTCCAGCTATAATATAGTCGTATTGTTTTTGCAAAGACTATACTGCTTTTAACTTTTCGTCTCTCCTGATTTTATCCCAATATTTTTTAGCAACGATTAACATCCCAAAACTCTCACCTTCTTCTTTGTGCAAATGTTTGTGGTGCATTTTGTGCGCCCACCTAATAGCCCTAATGTATCGGTTATTACTGCGGGTAAATAATTTAATGCGCTGGTGTATAATGATTTCATGTACTAAAAAATAAGCGAAGCCATATAGAGCAATTCCTGCTCCAATGCTAACAGCCCAATAATTTTGATTCATGCTCCCCAACATAATACATAACCAGCTGGGTATGGCAAAAATTACAAAAAAAGCATCGTTCTTTTCCCAAAATCCCGGACCTTTTTGGTGATGGTCTTCATGCAAATACCACAAAAATCCATGCATTACATATCGATGGGTTAGCCAGGTAATCCCCTCCATTACAACAAATACCAATAAGGTCACTAATACATAAATCATCTTATAAGAAAATTCTAAGTGATAGAAAAAATAAAGCCTGTATGATCAACAAATGTATGGCAAAATGGTTTTGTGCTTTTATTTTCAGCTGTTGTTGAATAGCCAATAAAATAGCACTTATTACAAACCAACATGCATAATTTAACATAGGAATGGCACCTCCCTCCCATGTCCAGAACCCTAATTGAATAGCAACTGGCTCCATTAACCAATCAAAAAAAGTAGCCATCACTGCACCGTCAATTACAACCGACCATTTGATAATTGACCTTGGAATGGGTGCTTCATATTTTGCCAACATTACTTTATTCAATTGTTGCATTAAAGACCCACAACAAAAAACAATCACAAACCAATTCATTCCTATCAAAAATGGCACGCCCATTAGCTTTGGCCCCATAACCCTTCCATAAGTATAGTTTCCAAATAATATTCCTGTATTTACCCCAATCATTTCAGTAACCATTCCTGTTGCAAAAGCTAATAAAAAAAATCCTACAAATCCTTTTTCTAGCCGCTCTTGACTTGCTGCAAGCAATACACCCATTAACAACAAAGTGAAAGGTGTATTATTAATGAACCAATCTTTATATGGGGTAAACAGAATCCCTATCACACCAGTAATATGAAATAATATTGCTAAAAACAGTGGTATTCTTGGCTTTGCGTATAACATGTTCGCTTAATGCTTTAATTTTTGCTGTTGGTCTACCAGATTGGCCATTATGGCTGCACTTGACAAACAGAGTGGGATTCCTCCTCCTGGATGAACGCTCCCACCTACAAAATACAACCCTTTTGTGGTATTGCTAAAATTAGGGTGTCGCATAAATGCCGCAGTTTTGCTATTAGAGCTGGTTCCATATAAAGAACCCATATAAGAAGCTGTTTTAGATTCTATGCTTACTGGAGATAATACTTCTTCGACTTCTATAAGTGGTTCAATATCTTCTCCTAATAAGTTACTCAATTTTTTGAGTACTGCGCTCTTATAGAAGTCTTTAATAGACTCCCAATCTTGCCCTTTATTAGCAGGTGCATTCACCATTACAAACCAATTCTCCTTACCTATTGGGGCTTGAATAGATGGTTCTCTTTTACTGGTTATATTGATGTAAACTGTTGGATCCTCAAATGGTTTTTTTGTTTTAAACAACGATTCAAATTCCTTCTCGTAGTCATTGCTAAAAAATATATTATGCAAATCTAATTGCGAGAAATTTTTATTAATGCCCCAATAAAATATAAAAGCGCTACTGCTTCTTTCTTGTCGTAAAACTTTAGCTGCTTTAATCTGATCACCTAATAATTGCTGGTACGTGAAATATACATCCATATTACTTACCACTATATCAGCAAAATGATTTTCATTATTGACTACCACTCCTTTTACTACTCCTTGTGTACGAATAATTCTTTCAACCCCATTTCCAAAATGAAATTCTACCCCCTTCTTTAAAGCTAATTGATACAATGCATTGGTAATACTGATCATTCCCCCTTTAGGATAAAAAGTTCCTTCATTGTGTTCCAAATGTGGAATCAAAGAGAGCATAGCTGGCGCTTTATAAGGGTTGCTTCCATTATATGTTGCATACCGATTAAATAGTTGAACCAACTTGGGCGATTTAAATGATCGTTGGTTATAACTGTTTAACGAATTAAACAGATAAGGCCATTTTACCGTTTGAATGGCTTTAAAAATGGGTGCTTTAAAAAGTGTTTGTAATTTATGTAGTGAATACTGTAAGAATATTCCGGCAATATGGTTGTATGCGTCAGCAGACTTATTCAAATACCTGTGCAAATTTTCTGCGGGCTCATTGGTTTTGGCCTGTAATTCAGCTGCAAATTTTTCATGATCTGCAAAAGCGCTAATGATTGTTCCGTCTTCGTAAAAATAATTACAAGCTATAGGCACCCTTTCATAACTAAAATAGTCTTCAATAGGCTCGCCTGCAAATTCAAATAACTCTTCTATTAATTGAGGACGTGTAAACAAACTAGGACCAGCATCAAATTGATATCCACCTAATTCAAAATGGCTCAACTTGCCTCCAGGATAATCATTCTTTTCAAAAACGCTAACCCCGTATCCCATCACTTGCAAACGAATAGCTGCTGCTAAACCAGCAACACCTGCTCCAATTACGATTGCTTTTTTAGTTGGGATGGTATTACTCATATCCTTTATTTATTTTGCTGCAACCACCAAGCTTGTACCTTAGGAAAAGCAATTAAAAACCAGCTGGTAAATTCCGTAGGTGCTGTTGCAATTAGTTGATTGATGTTTTCAAATGTACGGAAAGCATAGTCTTTAACCTCTAAAGGATTGGGATGAATATTTCCTTGATACCGACCTACAAATACATGATCGAACTCGTATTCGGTTAACCCATTGTCGAATGGGGCTTTATAAACAAAATCAAAGGCTTTTTCTAAGGGAGTATCAAAGCCCATTTCTTCTTGCAATCTCCTATGTGCAGCACTCTTGGTTAGTTCACCTGGCTTGGGATGACTGCAACAAGTATTCGTCCATAAATTAGCACTATGGTATTTGCTGCTCGCTCTTTGTTGTAACAACATTTCACCAGCATCATTAAATATAAAAACACTAAAAGCTCGATGCAACACCGCTTTTTCATGTGCTTCCATTTTTTCCATAAAGCCTAATTCCTGATCGGCTTCATTTACCAGAATCACTTGTTCTAACATGTATTTAGAGCAGATTTAATTGACTTCTAATACCCGCTTTTGCCAAGATAAACATCTTACCGTGGTCTGGTATTCTAACTCTTGTATCTAGAACTTTTTGTGGCTGAAGCTTCTTGATCTTTTTAAACAAACTCAAATAATATTTATACGCAACATAAACCCCAAAACGGGCTTTCAATGGTAATTGTAATATGCCTTCATAAGCATGATCAAAATCTCTTTGAATGTCTTCTTCTATTTTTAACTTATCTGCCTGAGTAAAATTACTGAAGTCGCATCCAGGAAAATACATTCTATCTAATCCTTCGAAATCTGCTTTTAAATCTCTTAAAAAATTCACTTTTTGAAATGCTGATCCTAGGCTACAAGCATAGGGTTTCAGGTGTTCGTAGCTGCTTTGATCGCCATTGCAAAAAACATATAAACACATTAAACCAACTACTTCTGCACTTCCATAAATATATTCTTCATAGCCCGATTTGTCGTATTGCTTCTTACCCAAGTCCATTTCCATGCTATGCAAAAAAGCATGAATCAATTGGCGATCAATTTTAAACTCATTCACCGTTAATTGAAAGCTGTGCAAAATGGGATTTAAAGAAATTTTCTGGTCAATTGCCTTATAGGTTTCTGCTTTAAATTCCGCGAGTAATGTTTCTTTATCAAAGTCATGAAATGTATCTACAATCTCATCTGCAAATCTTACAAACCCATAAATATTGAATACGGGTGTTCTAAGGTCTTTGTGCAAGAGACGAATTGACGAAGAAAAACTAGTGCTATACAGCTCTGTAGTAATTCTGCTACATTCTTGACTTACTTGGTGAAACAGTTTAATCATATAATTTCGAAATTTCTTTAGCCACTACTTCACCGCTAATTAAGCTAGGAGGTACTCCTGGCCCAGGAACGGTAAGTTGCCCTGTAAAGAAAAGGTTTTTTACTTTCTTACTTCTGCATGACGGCTTTAAAACAGCAGTTTGTAGTAAAGTGTTCGCTAAACCATATGCATTTCCTTTAAAAGCGTTGTATTCGCTAATAAAATCGCTTTGAGCAAAGGTTTTTTTATAAATAATCGCGTCTTTGATTGACTGGCCAATCTGTTTTTCAATCCGCTCTACAATCAAGTTAAAATATTTTTCTCTTAATTCATCTGTATCACCAGACAAGCCAGTTGCAACAGGAATTAATAAAAATAAATTTTCACAACCTTCTGGCGCCACAGTAGGGTCTGTAACTGAAGGTACACACATATAAAACAGTGGATCTGTTGGCCATTCTTTGGTAGTATAAATTTCTTTACCGTGTAGTCCAAAATCGGTATCAAAAAATAGCGAATGATGAGGAACCCCAGTTAAGCGTTTGTTTAATCCAATATAATACAGCAAACAGCTAGGGGCCATTACGCGTTTATCCCAATAGGAAGGAGTATAGGTTTGGTATTTAGGTTGCAATAAATCTGTTTCAACATGGTGATAATCTGCTCCGCCAACTATAACATCTGCTTCAAGCTCAATCATTACTTTTCCTGCGGGTGTATTAGCCATACAAGAAACCGATTTTGCTATACCATTTTCTACGTTGATTTGATTTACACTATGGTTAAACCTAAAATTAACTCCTAATGAAACCGCTAAATCATACATCCCCTGAACAATTTCGTACATACCCTTATTAGGATACCAGGTTCCTCCTTTGATATCAGCATAATTCATTAAACTGTATAATGCTGGGGTATGTTCGGGTAAAGCACCTAAGAACAAAACAGGGAATTCCATTAATTCAACCAGTTTGGGATTCTTAAAATACTTGCCCACATGAGATTTCATTGAATTGAACACATCCAATTTAAAAACTCCTTTTACTAAATCAATATCTAAGAATTCAGTAAGTGATTGCCCTGGTTTAAAAACCAACTTGTTTACCCCTACTTCATATTTGTAAGCAGCTTCTTTCATGAACAAGTCTAACTGCTTCCCTGCACCTGGTTCTAATTTTTCAAATAAGGCTTTTAATTCTTGGTAATTAGCAGGTATATCTGTTACATCATCTGGCCAATATACCCTATAAGAAGGGTCTAATCGGGTAAGTTGATAATAGTCGCTTACTTTTTTTCCAAACTGTTCAAAGTATCGCTCAAATACATCGGGCATCCAATACCAACTTGGTCCCATATCAAAGGTGAATCCTTGGGCTGTGTACTTTCTAGCCCTCCCACCTGGTAATTCGTGCTTTTCTAGTACGGTAACATTCCAGCCCGATCTGGCTAGAAAGGAAGCCGCGGACATGCCCGCGAAACCACTTCCGATAACGATCGCTTGCTTATTCTTCACTTGAAACGTAAGTTAATGAAATTTCTTAGAAACGCTGTACATGCGCTTTTAGCAGTTTCCTTGCGAAGTGGATTCTGCTTTTGATGGTACCCAAAGGTTCTTCTAACATCTCTGCAATTTCATGGTACTTGTAGCCATCGAAATACAACAAAAATGGATTTCTGAAAATCTCTGGTAAATCATGAATGGCTTGTTTTACCTCTTTCATATTTATTCCAGCAATGGCTTCATTGGCAACAGCACCCTGATTAAAATCTAGTAAGAATTCGTTGGGAGTATTGTCGAAAATAGTTGCTTGCTTAGATTTTCTTCTGTAGTTGTTGATGAAAATATTACGCATAATCGTATACAACCATGCTTTAATATTTGTGCCAACATTGTACTTGTCTTTATTAGCCAATGCCCTAAACAAAGTTTCCTGGTAAAGGTCTTTGGCCGCTTCTTGATCGCGTGTTAAGGTAACCGCAAATGGTTTCAAAAAATCCGCATTATTAACCAGCATTTGATTGAAATCTAGCGTAGACATGGCGTATTGTTTAATTTATTAGAGCATAAAGCTAAACATAATATTCGGTATGCAAAGATATTTTTGTTTAATTTTTACTAAAGAAATGTGAAACAAAAAACCCGCTGATAGCGGGTTGATTGATTGCTGTTTAAACATTAGACTTTTATGTTATAGCGCAGTCATGTACTCCATAACTTCGGTTAACGACTTCTTAAATGATACATTTGTTGGAATTCGCTTCTTATAATTTTGGGTTAATGCACCTGAAACAATTACCTGAAACTCTGGTATTCTATTCTGCACATTTACAAGGAATTTTTCAAAATTGAAATTATTGGCCACTGAGGTTAAATGAGAATATAAAAGGTCGGGCTTTTTTAAAGTGGCCACATATTCCACATCTTTTAAGGGAACATTGGCACCCAAATAAATCACTTTAATTCCCCTGCTTTTAAATAGATAATAAGTAAATAAGACCCCTAGTTCATGGTGTTCTCCTTCAGGCAAGAATACCAATACGGTCTTTTTGGGGTTTAAAGCTGATTGACAGGTTTCAATACCCATGATCAATTTCTGACGGATGATATTGGTTACCAAATGCTCTTGCGCAGGGTTGATATGGTTGGTTATCCATAATATTCCGATGCGTTCCAAGAAAGGGAAAATGATTTGTGGGATTGTTTTCTCAATTCCTTTAGATTTGATATAACCATCTAAAAGCATTTCGAACTCCTCAATCTTCATATCAACCATACAACTGATTAACTCATTTACCATTCGCTCAATTTGAGCTTGAGCTTGGTTTAAAGAGAGTGTTTTATCGCGCATTTCGGCGATACTCATCTTGTCGATATGAGAGATCTTAAACCCATACTTGTTCAATAATGCAATATTGAGTACGGTCTTTAACTCATCACCTGAATAGTAACGGATATTGGTTTCTGTGCGCTGTGGGTTTAGGAACGAATACCGCTGTTCCCAAATACGGATGGTATGCGCTTTAATACCCGACAGGTTTTCTAAATCTTTGATTGTAAAGGCATTCATACCATAGTAACGCTGCGAATCCAGATTTGTTTAAAAGATTTACAAAACCTTTAAACGCTTTAGGTATTCCCCATACCCACTCTTAGCATATTTCTCCCCTAAAAGCATCAATTGCGCTCTATCAATAAAGCCCATTCTGTAGGCAACTTCTTCAATACAACCTACTTTCTGGCTCTGGCGTTTTTCTATTACGCGAACAAATTCGCAAGCGTCAGCAAATGAATCAAAAGTACCCGTATCTAACCAGGCGGTACCCCTATTCATGATACCTACTTGCAAAGTTCCTTTTTCTAAATAAACCCTGTTTACATCGGTGATTTCATATTCACCTCTAGGTGAAGGAGCTATATTTTTAGCTATTTCTACAACACTGTTGTCATAAAAATATAAGCCAGGCACTGCATAATTAGACTTAGGCTGCTTGGGTTTTTCTTCTATTGAAATCGCTTGCTTTTGTTCATTAAATTCTACCACACCATAACGCTCTGGATCATTTACTTCGTAAGCAAAAACAGCTGCTCCATTTACATCATTGAAACTTTGTACCAACTTACTAAAGCCTGCACCGTAAAAAATATTGTCGCCTAATATCAAACAAACTTTATCGTTCCCGATAAATTTTTCTCCAATTACAAAAGCTTGTGCCAACCCATTTGGCTCGTGCTGTACTTCATAAGAAAAACTGCATCCGATTTCTGAACCATCTCCCAAGAGTCTTTTAAACTGGTCTTGATCTTGTGGTGTAGTAATGAATAAGATTTCTTTTATTCCTGCTAACATCAATACCGATAAGGGATAGTAAATCATTGGCTTATCATAAACAGGCATCAACTGTTTACTGATTCCTTTGGTGATAGGATATAACCTAGTTCCTGATCCGCCTGCTAAAATGATTCCTTTCATAATATTGGTATTAAGCGTTGAATTAAAATTCTAAAGTATTTACTGTATCGCGCAATAAAGGCAAAGTCAAATCTTTTTCGGATAACTTAATTTCATCTGGTGATAATTTCCAATCGATGGCTAAATCTGGATCGTTGTATATGATTCCGCCCTCTGATGCTTTATGGTAATAATTATCTACTTTATAAAAAAAAGTGGCTTGTTCACTTAATACAATGAATCCATGTGCAAACCCGCGTGGCACAAAAAATTGGGTTCGGCTCTCGCCCGTTAATTCTACTGCAACGTGCTGACCAAAGGTTTTAGAATCTTTGCGGAGGTCTACAGCAACATCCAGCACCGATCCACTCAACACCCTTACCAATTTAGCTTGGGCAAATTCACCATTTTGATAATGCAATCCACGTAACACCCCTTTAGAGGAATTGGATTGGTTATCTTGAACAAAATCAATGGCCACTCCTGTTTTTTCTAGAAAAGTATTTCTATTAAAACTCTCAAAAAAATAACCACGACTATCACCAAAAAATGTGTCGTGAATAATAAAGCAACCTTCAATGGGGGTATATTCAATTTGCATGATTACTTATTGCTGTACATAGATTCATAATAGTGTTGATAGTTGCCGCTGGTTACATTGTTTAACCATTCTGTGTTGGCTAAAAACCAATCGATGGTTTCACTTAATCCTTCTTGGAAGGTAACACTTGGTTTCCAACCCAATTCACGATTTATTTTAGATGCGTCAATGGCATATCTTCTATCGTGGCCAGGTCTATCTTTAATATAAGTGATTAATTGCTCACTGGTACCTGCTGGCTTACCCAGTTTCTCGTCCATTTGGGTACACAATAACTTTACTAAGTCAATATTTTTCCATTCGTTAAATCCGCCAATATTATAAGTTTCTCCTGTTACACCTTTATGAAAAACCATATCAATGGCAATTGCATGATCTTTTACATACAACCAATCACGGGTATATAATCCATCTCCATAAACAGGCAATGGTTTGCCTTGTATGATATTATTGATAAATAAGGGGATCAATTTCTCCGGAAAATGAAATGGTCCATAGTTATTCGAGCAGTTAGATATTACCGTTTGTAAATGATAGGTTTCATGATACGCTCTTACAAAATGATCAGATGAGGCTTTACTTGCTGAGTAAGGGGAGCGTGGATCATACGCAGTTTCTTCAGTAAACAATCCCTCGGCACCTAAGCTTCCATAAACTTCATCGGTAGATACATGATAAAAACGATGATTGTTTAAATCTGCTGCCCATTTTTGCTTAGCAGTATTTAATAAATTTACCGTGCCAATTACATTAGTGTATACAAAATCTAAAGGGGAAACAATAGAGCGGTCTACATGCGACTCTGCCGCCAAATGAATTACATCGGTCACCTGGTATTGATCGAACAATTCCTCCACCGCTTTTACATCCAAAATATTCACTTTGGCAAAACGATAATTGGGCTTGTTTTCTATATCTCTTAAATTTTCTAAGTTGCCCGCATAAGTAAGGGCATCTAGGTTGATGATTTGGTATTCAGGATATTTATTTACAAATAATCTTACAACGTGAGAGCCAATAAATCCTGCTCCACCAGTGATAACAATGTTTTTAGACATAATGTATTTCTTAATAATATAAAGGTACTATTTTGTACGCTTGTTTAACTTTTTACCCTAATTATTCCATGGTGCGTTTTTAACCAATTCATACACCATTGAAATGCCTTGATGCAAGTCTATCCTAGCTTTCCAGCCAAATTGATTAATCTTCGTGACGTCCATTAATTTTCGAGGAGTACCATCTGGTTTGGATAAGTCTAACACAATTTCTCCGGTATAACCAGTTACTTGCTTTACCATTTGGGCTAATTCTAAAATAGTAACATCTATACCTGTTCCAATATTGACTAATCCTTTTTCATTATAGTGCTCCATCAAGTACATACATGCTTCTGCTAAATCATCAACATGCAGAAATTCTCTTTTGGGTGTTCCAGTTCCCCAAATAGTAACCGATGGGTCGTTATTTTCTTTAGCCGTGATAAACTTTCGAAGCATTGCAGGCAGCACATGGCTTTTTTCTAAATCGTAATTATCGTTGGGGCCATATAAGTTGGTGGGCATGGCAGAAATAAAATTACAGCCATACTGTGCTCGGTAACTATCGCATAATTCGATGCCAGCAATTTTTGCAATCGCATAAGGTTGGTTGGTTTCCTCTAAATAACCACTTAATAGGTATTCTTCTTTTAAAGGCTGTGGCGCCATTTTTGGATAAATACAAGAGGAGCCCAAAAACAATAATTTTTCTACCCCATTAACATAACTCTGATGAATAATATTGCTCTCCATCATTAGGTTATCATAAATGAATTCTGCCCGATAAGTATTATTGGCAACTATACCACCTACTTTGGCTGCAGCTAAAAAAACATAAGCTGGTTTTTGGGTTGCAAAAAAATCGGCTACAGCTTGTTGATTTCTCAAGTCTAATTCAGCAGAAGTTCGTGTAATAATATTAGTGAATCCCGCTGCTTTTAATTGTCTAACAATAGCACTTCCAACCATTCCTCTATGGCCTGCTACATATACACTTGCATTCTTATTCATGTTCTTTCTCTATAGTGAATCCGTTGTTTTGCAACAACTGTTCTTTTTTAAATACAATAATATCTGCTGCCACCATTTCTTTTACCATTTCGGCTAATGTATACTGTGGCGTCCAATTTAATTTTGTTTTTGCCTTGGTTGCATCGCCAATTAATAAGTCTACTTCAGTTGGGCGATAATAACGTGGGTCTACTTTTACAACAGCTTGTCCCAATTTCATTCCTTGGGTGGTTGTATTATTTATTTTACTGATCACTCCAACTTCATTCACCCCTTCTCCTGTAAAACTTAATTCAACCCCCACTTCTGCAAATGCCATTTTTACAAAATCTCTGATATAAGTGGTAATGCCTGTTGCCAAAACAAAATCCTCTGGCGTTTCTTGTTGTAGCATGCGCCACATACCTTCTACATAATCTTTAGCATGCCCCCAATCTCTTTGTGCATCTAGGTTTCCAAGGTAAAGGGTTTCTTGTAACCCCATCGAAATTCTGGCTACTGCTCTAGTAATTTTTCTAGTTACAAATGTTTCTCCGCGCAATGGACTTTCATGATTGAATAAAATTCCATTACAAGCATACATACCATAAGCTTCTCGATAATTAACCGTAATCCAATAAGCATATAATTTAGCTACCGCATAAGGACTTCTTGGATAAAACGGCGTGGTTTCACTTTGTGGAACCGCTTGTACTAAACCGTACAATTCAGAAGTAGATGCCTGATAAAATTTAGTCTTCTTAGTTAAGCCCAATAATCGAATGGCCTCTAAAATTCTAAGCGCCCCAACTCCATCTGCATTAGCAGTATATTCTGGGGTTTCAAAACTAACATGCACGTGACTCATTGCAGCTAAATTGTAAATTTCATCTGGCTGCACTTCTTGTATAATTCTTATTAAATTAGTGCTGTCGGTAAGGTCTCCATAATGCAATACCATATGACGATCGGGTATATGTGGATCCTCATAAAAATGATCAATTCTCTGTGTATTAAACAAAGAACTTCTGCGCTTGATCCCATGTACTTCATAGCCTTTCTTCAGCAGTAATTCTGCTAAATACGCACCGTCTTGTCCGGTTATCCCTGTTATTAATGCTTTTTTCATGACACTGAATTGATGCAAATATGCAACCTTAAATGCATATCTATATAAATTGGCTCACTAAAGCATTTGAATTATCTTAGCTACAACAGTTTAATTATGGGTAATAGATACTATTCCTTAGATGTTTTTAGGGGGGCTACAGTGGCACTCATGATCTTGGTAAATAATCCAGGTAGTTGGAGCCATATTTTTGGGCCTTTAAAACATGCCCCATGGCATGGTGTAACGCCTACCGATTTAGTGTTTCCGTTCTTCTTATTTGCCGTTGGAAATGCAATGGCTTTTGTAATGCCGCGCTTTGAAGCTGCTGGTGCTGCTGAGTTTTGGAAAAAAGTGATTAAACGCACTTTACTCATTTTTGGAATTGGGGTACTACTACATTGGAGTCCATTTATTAAATGGGATGGCGATCAATTGGTAGGGAAATCTTGGGAAAATGTGCGGATTTTAGGTGTTCTTCAAAGAATTGCACTTTGTTATTTCTTTGCTTCTGTGATCGTTTTTTATGGCAAAACCAAGGGAGCGTATATTATTGGGATGTCTATTTTATTACTTTATTGGTTCGCTTGTTATGCCTTGGGAGCAGATGGAGACCCTTATAGTTTGCAGGGTTGGTTTGGCAACCCCATTGATATTGATATTTTAGGTGTTACCCATATTTATAAAGGCGAAGGGGTTCCTTTTGATCCCGAAGGATTTATGAGTACCCCTGCTGCCATTGTGCAAGTAATTTTTGGATTTTTGGTGGGTCAGTATATTCAATTAAAAGGGAAGAATACCGATATGTTGAGTGGTTTATTAGTGGCGGGTCTTGTTTTAACCTTTACAGGCTATTGCTGGGACTTAGTATTCCCTATCAACAAAAAAATATGGACCAGTAGTTACACCATTTATACCACTGGCTTGGCCATACTAACCATTGGAGTAATGATTTATGCTATTGAGTTTAAAGGGGCTAAAGGTGCTTGGAGTAGATTCTTTGATGTATTTGGAAAAAACCCTTTATTCATTTTTGTTTTAAGTGGTTTTTTACCTAGAGTATTAGGAATGTTTAGATGGGTAAATGAAACGGATGCCGATGGTACCAAACATTACACTTCTTTCTTACCCTGGTTTTACAATACTTTATGCAAACCCATTGCCAATGACCCTAGAGTAGGCTCATTGGTTTACGCCTTATTAATGATTGGATTTTATTGGCTCATCGTTTATGTACTAGACAAGAAAAAAATCTATATCAAAGTGTAACAGCAAAATACTTTGTAGCGAAACAATTTTCAAAATTATTCTACCGAATTTTCCGAGCTGGATTTCCTGCATATACGCCCGGCTCTGTAATATCTTTAGTTACCACCGACCCTGCCCCTATGACCACTTGGTCGCAAATATGTACAGGCAGAATTGTGGCATTACTGCCAATAGAAACATGGTTGCCAATGCGTGTTGGTTGCCATTTTGTTTGATCACCTGCAGGTTTTCCTTCTGTAAATAAATCATTGATAAACATCACGCCATGCCCAATAAAACAATCATTTCCTATGGTGACTAAACTACAAATAAAACTATGCGACTGTATTTTACATCGCTCGCCTATATACACGTCTTTTTGAATTTCGGTGAATGGCCCAACAAAAGAGTCGTGCCCAATATGGCATTCGTAAATATTAGCAGGTCCAACAACGGTTACATTTTTTCCAAATTGAACCTCTCTAACAGATGACTCAATTAAATTAAAAGTAGGTAACATAGTACTTGAATTTTATTCAAGTTAATTCAATTATCGTGCCTGATATATGAGATTAATCAGGTCAATCGTGTCCTTAGCCTCTTCAATTGTTGTGTAATAAGGAGTTTGATGCAACAGGGTGTTGATTAAACTATTGTATACCTGATAATGATTTCGCATGCTGCCTTTATACTGACCGTAATCGTTGGCTGAAAACTGCTCTTTATTGATTGTATCCAATTGTATTTGCAATATAGAAGCCAACTCAACATCATCAACTTCAAACTCCAATGTATTTAAATAAGAACCGCCAGCCTTAACAATTCCCTTCAAAGAAAAAATAGTAAGTGACCCTTCCCTATTTACAGAAGGTTCATTTACTGAGTAGTCCATGCTAGCTTTTATTCCAGACTCAAATTCCAATTGAATATGTCCTTCGTCTTCAAATTCAATTAATCCCTGGTGATTCCTGTTTTTAAATTGTCCTTCTGCAGTTTTTACCCTTCCAAATAACCAACAAAGCAGGTCTATAAAATGGCTAAACTGGGTGAACAAAGTGCCTCCATCTAATGCCATTGTTCCATGCCAACTATTTGTATAATAACTGGCCGGTCTATGCCAAAAGCAATTTATTTGAACATGATCAATATTACCCAATACTTTCTTTTGCAATAATTCATGAATCAGTTTCACAGGTGGATTGAATCGATTCTGCATGACCGAAAAAATTTGTTTTCCGGTTTGATTAGCTACTGATTGCATTTGTTGAATGGCTGCTCCTGTAAGTGCAATGGGCTTTTCTACTAAAACATGATACCCAGCTTGCATTGCTTCAATGGCTTGTTCCGCATGCAATCCGTTGGGAGTAGCTATTACCACTACATCTAATTTTTGTACTGAAGTATATAATGCTGAACTGGTTTCAAAAAATGGAACCCCATATTGATCACCCATTTTTTTGGCTTTAGCAAGATTGGTATCAACTACTGCAACCAAAATTCCTACACGGGTTATTTGTGTAGCATGTTCTGTAGCAATATTGCCACAACCAATCAGTGCAAAATGAATAGGTGTATGCATTAAAAAAATAAGCTGGCTGCTTTGGTTAAACTTTCAGGCTTTCCTACATCTAGTAATAATGCACCGGTATGATCAAAACAATAAATATTTTCTGTAGCACATAAGTCTAGGTAAACATCTACCATCGAAAATTTTCCCTCTTGTTTTATTTTTGCAAATAGGGATTGTTGTACAACATGAATTCCACTAAATGCTCTACTGTGTAAGCCACTGGTATCAAGGCCTGCAGGCTTTACTTCGCCTGTTCCTTCGTGCTTCCACCCTTTTAATTTGCTGTCGTCTCCAAACAAAAAATACCTTGAAGTGGTTCTTTGTGATACTGCCAATGTTGCCAATGCATTTGTTTGCTTGTGTTGCTGTATCATTTGGTCTAATTGCATATTCGTTAAAATATCTGCATTCATGATAACCAACTGCTCTTCATCTTTAAAAAAATGCGCTGCTTTCTTTAAACCTCCACCCGTTTCTAAAACTTCATCTGATTCATCTGAAATAAAAATAGTAGATCCCCATCCATCATTGGTTTCAATTGCTTCAATTATTTGACTAGCAAAATGGTGCACATTCACTACCACTTCCTTAATTCCATATTGTTGTAAGTACAATATATTCCGCTCTAATAACGACTTCCCATTTACTTGGGCCAATGCCTTAGGATGCTTATCTGTCCAAGGTTTCAGCCTGCTCCCCAATCCCGCTGCAAAAATCATTGCTTTCATACGATGCTTTATTTAACCCAATTGGCGCTATTGGTATGTGTTAAATTAACTTTCAGTTTGTATTTGTTTCTTAAGTGTCTGGCTGTTTGTTCTGCTGCATATACACTTCTGTGTTGTCCACCCGTGCAACCGAAATTGATCATCAAATTGGCGAATCCCCTGCTTAAATATTCTTCTACTGTTATATCGATCAAATCCCAAACACTATTTAAATATTTATCCATTTTAGTTCGCTGTTCTAAAAAATCTTGCACAGGTTTGTCTTTACCTGTTAGCTTTTTATACTCATCAAATCTTCCAGGGTTTAAAATACCGCGCATATCAAACATGAAGCCTCCTCCATTTTCTGTATCGTCTACGGGTATGCCACGTTTGTAACTAAAACTATTTACTTCAATTGTTAATGGGGTGTTTTCATTGGCTTGAGGAGCAACAAACTTATTGATCATATTTTGATCTACCACTAGCTTTAACACTCTGTCGAATTCAGGTGTAACAATGCCGACTCGCTTATGCTCAATAAAAAATTTAAGGTTCTGCAAAGCCAATGGTATACTCGCTAAAAAATGTGCTTTCCGCTCAAATAAACCTCTAAATCCATAAGCACCCAATACTTGCAACAAACGAATCAATACATATCCATTGTATTGACTTACAAAAGTAATTCGGTCTACTGGCTCTTCTAACAATGGGTCTACTTGATCCATATAATATGCTAGCAAATTATCTTTCCATTCTTCACTTAATTCTGCTTTTGCTTGCCATAATAAAGAAGCCACATCATATTGTAATGCCCCTTGCATGCCTCCTTGATAATCTATAAAATGTACCTGATCATTTTGTACAATAATATTCCTGCTCTGAAAATCGCGGAACATAAAAAACTTATTCTGCGTTCTGGTTAAATAAGTACTAAGTGCATCAAAATCATCTAGCATTGCCTGCTTATCGTAAGGCAATTGTAGGGTATCTAAAAAATAATATTTAAAATACAAGAGGTCACTCATGATGGCCTGCTTGCCAAATTCTTTTGCAGTTAAACACCAACTATAATCTAACCCTTTATGTCCTAACACTTGCACTTTGGCCAATTGCGCCAAGCTCTGCTGAAATAATTGATACGAATAATCGCCATGCCCGTGGGCTTCTAATTTATTCAATAAAGAATCAGTTCCTAAGTCTTCTTGTAAATAAATGGTATTGGTGTCATTCACACCCAAAATAGCTGGGACAGGTAAATTAGCTTGCTTAAAATGCTTACTGAAATAAACAAATGTGGCAGTTTCTTTTGTATTGATATTATACGTGGCTATCCATGTTTGCTCACCCGCATATACCCTAAAATAAATTCGGTCGCTTCCACTTTGTGGTAGTTTTTCAATTCGATCGGGCGCCAGCCCTACTGCCTGCTGACAAAGTGCTTCAATTGCTGCTATAACTGATTCCATTAAACCTTGCTGTTTTAACGAAAATAAAGCTAAGTCTTCAAAGCAAGGGCATCAATCAGGGTTTAAGCCCAAATACATTTACTTGGCGATAATCGTCTTGCTCATAACGCTTGCGCATCAGCACCAATTCGGTAATGGTAAATAATGCCGCAAAACAAGGTTGGTTAATGCGTAAATAAGGCCTTACACTAAAATAAATTTCCTTGCACTGGTAACTGCTGATGTATTGACTCACTACGTTTAATTGCGTGGCCAGTTGCTGAAAGGGTGTGGTGTCTGCAATGCGCACCTGCAATCTGCCGGTGGCATCGTCTATTTGTTGTTCTATTTGAATGGAAAATTGTTCTTTATTGCTGATGATTCGATGCATCCAACGGATAATCGTTTCTTCCATTTGTTCGGTGGCTTCAAATACCGCAATTTCAATGGGGAGGACCGCTGCATCGGCAAAACGAGGATAAGCCATTAGTAAATACTGCTCCCTTTCACTACTAATAGTGGTCTGTTGAGCGCTGTTCAAAACATATCCTGCCTGCATAAACAAAAATTTAATTGATAACTATTTTAGTATAAATTTACTAAATTATTTAGTAAGTAAAAATTTATTTTATGGATGGGGAAATCGGGTATGGGGCCGCCTACAAGGGCTCTAAGCAATATACGCAATGGGAAGTGCCCACTGCCAATGCCACCGGATTTGGGGCTGCTGCCGACGATTATATGGAGCGAGGCATCGACCTAAATGAACAGTTGGTACACAATAAACCGGCCACATTTTTCTTTAGGATGAACAGTGATGCTATGACGGGCGCAGGTATTTTTAGCGGAGACACCCTGGTGGTAGACCGAAGTATCAAAGCGATGAGCGGTAAAATCATCATCGCCATTTTAGATGGAGAATTACTGGTGAGAAGATTGCACAAAAATTTTAATCAACTAACCCTGGTGGCCGAGAACAAAAAGTTTTCGGATATCCAACTCAATGGTTTTGATGAACGTGCCCAGGTTTGGGGAGTAGTTACCTATTCTATTCATGCGGTGTAATCATTCAAGAGTATGCTTATTATCTAAACAAGATGATTGGAATAATTGATTGTAATAGTTTTTACTGTTCTTGTGAACGACTTTTTTTGCCTGCCTTACAAGACGCGCCTGTAGTGGTACTCAGCAACAACGATGGGTGCATTGTATCGCGCAGCGACGAAGCCAAGCAAGCAGGTGTAAGTATGGGTATCCCTTATTTTCAAGCCAAACAATTGATTGAACAAAAAGGCATTCATACTTTTTCTTCCAACTATAATTTGTATGGGGATCTTAGCTGGCGTGTAATGGAAACCCTGCGGCAGCTCTTGCCCCCTGGTGCAGTAGAAGTGTATTCGGTAGATGAATGTTTTATTACGCTCGACCATATTGCGAGGGAACAGTTGGCGGCGTTTTCGCTCCACCTAAAAGATACCGTAGAGCAATGGACAGGCATTAAAGTATCCATTGGTGTGGCGCCCACTAAAGTATTGAGTAAAGTGGCCAACAGATTGGCTAAAAAAAATAAAGTGGCCACCAATTGTATTCTGGTACTTGACACACCAGAAACCATTGCCAACGCATTGCAACAAACTGCTGTTGAAGATATTTGGGGCGTGGGTAGACAGTATGCTGAAAAATTACGCAAATACAATATCAATACGGCTTTTGACTTACGCAGCATGCCCGCTACATGGGTACAAAAAAATATGGGGGGTATTGTAGGAGAACGACTATTGAGAGAACTAAACGGCATCAAGAGTATTGAAATGAAAGACCCATTACTCAATAAAAAAATGATTGCTACTACTCGTATGTTTGGTAAAAATGTAACCAGCAAAGAACATATCAAAGAAGCCATTGCTACTTATATTACTAGGGCTGCAGAAAAATTAAGAAGACAACAAAGTGCTGCTTCGGTCATTTATGTTTTTGTGGTACCCAAACAAGAAAACAATGGAGGAAAATTCAGGCATGGAAATAGTGTAGGTGGATACATTCATTTGCCACTTGCAACGGCAGCTACTAATGAATTGATTAAACCTGCAGTGGAACTGGTAGATCAATTATTTGAAGAAGGATGCATCTATAAAAAAGCTGGCGTGATTTTGAGCAGCATTGTTCCAGATGAATCCGTTCAAGGAAATTTGTTTGCACCAAAAGTTCCTCAACAAAATAGATTACTCATGAGCACCATCGACAATATCAATTTTGCCATGCGCAACGATATGATTCAGTTTGCTACCGCAGGCACCCAGCGCAACTGGAAAATGCGTCAAGAACTTCGGAGCCCTCGCTACACTTCGCGTTGGGAAGAATTGTGTACGGTTCGATAAGCTTGCGAAAAAAAATTATTCTTTACGCGATACTACAATTTACTGCACTGGAAATTTGCCGAATAATGCCTTTACGCCTTTGTCTGCAAATGCAGCCACTTTGGTACTATCATCAGGCAATGATCCCCGAAGGGTAGCTGTCCATAACATATGATTTTTAGCTGCATCAACTATATGCAGCGTAATCGCTCCTCTTCTATACCTGCCTACTTCAATTTCTTTAGCCTCCCATTTGTAATTGCGTTGCCCCATGTACTTCATCATTCCATCTGTTCTCCAATCGGTTTCTCTGGTTTGTACTTCTAGCTTAATAGCAATTCCAATATTAATCAAGAGGTCTGCATTATTACTCACTTGTTTAAACTGACGTTGCTCCATTTCTGATGCAATAACTTTTTTTAAGTAGCCAACACGGTCATTAAATACTTCGGTAATGGTATCGCCAAACGCAGTGAGTTCATAAAATGCAAAGGTTTTATACTTACTAAAGTCAGCTTCTGGTGCTGTAGACACGTCTAATACTTTAGGGCTGGCACAAGCAATTAGGCTAACAGAGAAAAGGATTATAATGAGCTGTTTCATGTAAAATATTTTGTAAATGGTATTTGACGCTTCATCAAATTTAAATTAAACAATTGGCATTTAAAATGAATGATGAAAACCAAAGCGAATAATTCATCGTAAGTAAAAATAAAAACTATGAAAAAGCTTAAACTATTCGCATCAATTATTGCAGCAACTGCTTTATTTGCTTCTTGTAAAAAAAATGACAGTGCTCCAGAAGCACAGGTAGTAAAGGAAATTATGGTGTCATTGGCAGCTGCCAATGAAAATCCGCAACCTGCTGGCAGAATGGAAAAAGGAATGGCCATGATTAAAATTTACAATGATAATTCTATTATGGTAGATGCTTCTTTAACCGGCTTTTCTGCTACCGACAACTTAACGTTAGCGCATATTCATGCGGGTGACCCTGTTACCAATGGTCCAGTGGTATTAGATTTAATGCCTGCATTTACTGGTAGCTCACTTAAATCATCTGTTAAGGGCATTAGAACATCTTTGATAGATAGTTTAAAAGCAGGCACTGCCGATTTATACCTCAATATACATTCAACACAAGTGGGATCTGGTATAGTAAGAGGGCAATTATTTAATGAAGTTACTTTTGCTAGCAGTGTAGCTTTATCTGGCGCTAACGAAGTTCCTTCTGTAACAACAACCGCTACTGGAATGGCTCTTTTACGGATAACTGCCGACAATAAATTATACAGCAAAGTAACTGTAACCAATTTAGAATCTGCAGACGCGTTAAGCGCAGCGCATATTCATACTGGTGCTGCTGGAACCAATGGGGGTGTTCTTCTAGGAATTTGTGGCAGTGCTGCGGATTTTGGAGTAACAAAAATATTTTCACCAACCACTGCAATTATCAATTCAATTAAAAATGATGCACTGTATGTGAATGTACATTCTACTATGAGACCATCTGGTGTGGTTAGAGGACAAATTAGGTAAGGAAAAAAAATAACTGCCAAAATAGTTCAGAGACCTTAATTTTGCAGAATTCTTGTAAAAAATGAACCCTACACTGAACTCCAACGAATCAATCCCTTCTAAAAAGAAAAAAATAATTGTTTTAGGTAGCGGCCCCAACCGCATTGGACAGGGAATTGAATTTGATTACTGTTGCGTACATGGTCTGTTAGCCATAAAAGAATGTGGATACGAAGCCATTATGGTGAATTGTAATCCTGAGACGGTTTCCACCGATTTTGATATGGCAGACAAGCTTTATTTTGAGCCTGTATTTTGGGAGCATTTATGGGAAATAATTGAACTAGAGCAGCCAGATGGAATCATTGTTCAGTTGGGTGGTCAAACTGCTTTAAAGTTGGCCAAACGTTTACATGAGAAAGGTATTCCAATTGTAGGTACTTCTTTTGAGAACATGGATATTGCAGAAGACAGGGGTCGTTTTAGTGATTTATTAAAAGAATTAAATATACCTTATCCGGAGTACGGAACCGCATACAATGCTGAAGAAGCCATTGAGGTTGCCAACAAAGTAGGGTACCCCGTTTTGGTTAGACCTAGCTATGTAATTGGTGGACAACGGATGAGAATTGTGATTAACGACGAGGAAGTAGAGAAGGCTGTAATCAGCTTGCTAAAACATATTCCTGGTAATAAAATCTTAATTGATCATTTCTTAGACAGGTGCCAAGAAGCAGAAGTAGACGCCATTTTTGATGGAGAAGAATTTCATATCATGGGCGTAATGGAACATATTGAACCGGCTGGTATTCATAGTGGAGATAGTAACGCGGTTTTACCTGCTTTTAATTTAACACCCTTGGTAATAGAGACCATGGAATTTTACGCAGAAAAAATTGCACGTGCTTTAAATATCAAAGGGCTAATCAATATTCAATTTGCTATTAAAAATGGTAAAGTGTATGTGATTGAAGCTAACCCTCGTGCATCTAGAACCACTCCATTTATTGCGAAAGCATATCAAATTCCTTATTTGAATATTGCTACCAAAGTAATGTTGGGTGCTGCTAAGTTGTCTGAGTTTACTATGGAGAAAAAATTAGAAGGCTATGCCATTAAAGAACCTGTATTTAGTTTCGATAAATTCCCTGGTGTGAATAAAGAACTAGGACCTGAAATGAAGAGTACTGGTGAAGCCATTCGATTTATTAAAGACCTAAGAGATCCTTACTTCAGAACGCTGTACAAAGAGCGTAGTATGAACCTGAGTAGATAAGGTATTAATACCTGATTTTGAGGCTGCAGCAAAAAACTGCAGCCTTTTTATTTAGGTTTATTCTATGGCAACTATTTTTAAGGATAAAAGTTGGTGGCAATTTACTTTAACCAGAATTACCCTCTCACTGATTGTTGGCATTCTATTGGGGAAATATGTATTCATTCCGAAATGGTTGCTATTATTGATTTTGAGTGGATCTATTATTGTTTGGATAATGGTAGATCAACTTTCTATGATCGCTTATTTCAAAAAAAGATGGATCAGTGGATTATCGATTCTGGTGGTCTTCATTGGTGTAGGGATAAGCGTATATCAACTTGCTACCAAAACAACTATTCAAATTAAAGCAAGGGTAATTTTGCAAGGAATCCCCATCAAAAAACCCAATAGCTATCAAACTACTGCGGCAATGGGAGAAACACTTTTACTAATTTACTTTCACCCATATACTAATATTCATTTACTTAATGCAGGCACCATTATTCACTTGCATAAAAAACCATTGCCCATAGCTAATACTAGTAACCCTGGTGGATTTAATTTCAAGGAATATGCTGCAAGTCAAAAAACACACCACCAGATTTATTTAACAAGTAAAGATTTTAGCATTGTTGGTGAAACCAATTTATCTTTTTCAATTTCGCTTTTGATTAAAGCCCAACAATATGTACTAAAAACATTAGAAAAGTATATTCATAATCTCAGAGAAAGAAGCGTTTCTGAAGCTTTATTAATTGGATATAAAAAAAATCTAGATAAAGAATTAATGAATGCTTATAGCAATACTGGTGTGATACATATTATTGCTATAAGTGGCTTGCACCTTGGAATGATTTATGCACTCTTACGCTGGTTATTTAAACCAATGAATCACTTAAAAAAAATGCAATGGTTAAAAAGCAGCGCTATTTTATTCATTATATGGGGCTTCACTTTACTCACTGGTGCAGGGGCTTCGGTATTAAGAGCCGCAGTCATGTTTAGTTTTTTATTATTGGGAGCGCATCAAAATAAGCCCAATCATATCATTAATACCCTTGCTGCGTCTGCTTTCTGCCTTTTATTGTATCAACCTCTATTCTTATGGGATATTGGATTTCAATTGTCTTATGCTGCGGTAATTGGGATAGTGCTTTTTGCAAAACCAATTGAAAAGTGGATATATATTGAAAATAAAATATTACGCTATTGTTGGCAACTAAGCAGTGTAACTTTTGCAGCTCAACTACTAACATTCCCTTTACTGCTTTATTATTTTAATAGCTTCCCCAATTTATTTTTGTTTACCAATTTTATTGCAGTACCAATCTCTGGATGTATACTTTATTTGTTGATCGGTTTATTGCTAATTGCGCCATTTAGCATTATTGCAAAACCAATTGGTACAATCATTGAATGGTTGATTTTACAAATGAATAGCTTCATTCAAAATAGTGCTACGTTACCCTTTGCAATCAACGAATATATTCAAGTGTCGTTGGCACAAACTATTTGCTTATACATATTTATCTTAGCTTGGGCAGTTTGGATAGCGCAAAAAAATCGAGTGTCATTTTGGTTGGGCTGTAGTGGTGTATTATTTTTTATTGCTATTCGTTCCATTGATTTGATTCAGTTACAAAATCAGCAAAAATTAATAGTATACCATGCGCCAAAATATACGGCCATAGATATTCTAGAGGGATTGGGGCATCGGTATTTGGGAGACCGCGCATTAGAGCGGAACACCATTTTAAAAAATAATTACCTCTCGCCAACCCGAACACTTTATAGAGTAGGTCTTCCACTGCAACAAACTACAATGATGTTACGCGCACCATTTGTGATTAGTCGCAATAAGAAAGTGTTGTTGGTTCACCCTAGATTAGCTTTTCCTGAATTATATATGATACCAGAAATTGATTTAATCATCTTTCTAGGAGGGCCATCCATTCCCTTTACCAAAATTGCAAGCCGATTCCCTAAAACCATATTGGTTTTTGACAGCAGCAACCCACTGTGGAAAATACAGCTATGGAAAAAAGAGGCAGACCGCTTACATTTGCGCCATCATTCAGTTCCCGAACAGGGTGCGTTTGAATACAATCTCTAACTTTTGCCCCATTTAACTGCCTTCGGGCTGAAAGCAAAACTTATGCAAAAAAAAATTAATTCTGCGCTGATTTCTGTTTTTTACAAAGATGGTTTAGAACCTATTGCTCGTCAATTACAATCATTAGGCATCACTATTTATTCTACTGGTGGTACCCAAACTTTTCTAGAAAATTTGGGAATCAACTGTGTACCAGTAGAAAGTTTAACTACTTACCCTTCCATTTTAGGGGGCCGAGTTAAAACTTTACATCCAGTTGTATTTGGCGGTATCTTAGGTAGAAGATATGAAGCGCAAGATCTGCAAGAGATGCAAGAATACAAGATTCCTGAAATAGATTTAGTTATAGTGGACCTCTACCCATTTGAGGAAACCTTGAAGAGTACGAATGAAGAGAAATTGATTATTGAAAAAATTGATATTGGCGGACCATCCATGATTCGTGCTGCTGCAAAGAATTTTAAAGATGTTACTGTTATAGCAGCGAAAGACAGTTACGCTGAATTAGAAACATTACTCATTAGTCAAAAAGGGGAAACAACCATTGAACAAAGAAAAGCATTTGCTGCAAAAGCATTTGAAGTAGTGATGCACTACGACATTGCCATCAGCAATTATTTTAACCCTGGCGCAGAGCAGGTGTTACGCTATGGAGAAAACCCTCATCAAAAAGCCAGTTTTAAAGGAGACTTATCAAAAGTATTTACACAATTAAATGGTAAGGAACTTTCTTATAATAATTTAGTAGACGTAGATGCTGCAATACAATTGATTGCAGAATTCAGCAATTACAATGAAGCAGTATTTGCCATAATTAAACATACCAATGTTTGCGGAGTTGCTGCTAGAGCAACGGTTAAACAAGCATGGGATTCAGCATTAGCAGGCGACCCAGAAAGTGCTTTTGGCGGAGTATTGGTTTGTAATAATCCCATTGATGCAGCAACTGCAGAAGCCATTAATGAAATATTTTTTGAAGTATTGGTTGCACCTGCATTTAATGAAGATGCATTAACTGTTTTAAAAAGTAAAAAGAATAGAATTTTATTACAGCTGAATCAAAAGGATTTTAAAACTGCCATTATGCAGAAATCTATTTTGAATGGCACACTTATTCAAGATACCGATCAAGGAAACTTTGAAAAATGGGAGGAAGTAGGTGGAAGAACTTGCACACCATCAGAAAAAGATAACCTAGTATTTGCCAATATTATTTGTAAGCATTTAAAAAGTAATGCGATTGCATTGGTTAAAGATTTACAATTGGTAGGTAAAGGATGTGGCCAAACAAGTAGAATTGATTCTTTGCGTCAATCTATAGACAAAGCCAAACAATTCAATTTCGATTTAAAAGGAGCCGTATTAGCATCTGATGCTTTTTTCCCATTTAATGATTGTGTTCAAATTGCCCACGCAGCGGGAATGGAAGCATTCATTCAACCTGGTGGATCTGTAAGAGATAAAGACAGTGTTGAATATTGCGTTACTAATCAACTAGCCATGGTTATGACTAGTACTAGACACTTTAAACACTAATTCTATTGACAACCAAACAAAAAGCATATTTAGCACTTTCTGTTACTAGCATTGTATGGGGTACCAGTTGGGTTGCCAGTAGATATGCTGTACAAAATGCACCTGCTTTACAAGTTTCTGCAACTAGGCAATTGATTGCAGGAACATTATTTGCTGGTTTCTTTTTATTGAAAGGTGAAAAACTCCCTAGCCTTAAACAAATGGTTTGGCTAGCGGGCATGTCGGTGCTCTTGTTTGTATTTGCAAATGGTTTAGCAACAGTAGGCGTAAAATATATTTCTAGTGGATTGGCTGCACTTATTGCGGCGCTTTACCCATTAAGTGTGGTAATCATAGAAAAAATATTTTTTAAAAATACCCGCATAGGGTTATTTACTTTTATAGGAATTCTCTTGGGCATTAGTGGTATTGCCATTGTATTTTACGACAATGCTTTTCACCATCAAAGCCCAAACTATTGGATAGGCATTTTGGTTTCTGTTATTGCCATGCTCAGTTGGAGTGTGGGTACCATCATTATTGCAAGAAAGCAAATTAATATCAATCCTTACTATGCTATTGGCTGGGAAATGATTTTTGCTTCCTTGATATTATTTATGACTGCCGGAGTTACCAATAACTTGATTCCATTTTCACAATTTCCCGCACAAACCTGGTATGCAATTGCTTATTTAGTAGTCATGGGATCTTTAATTGCTGTAGTTGCATTCTTGTATACTATGAAGCATCTTGAAGCTTCGGTTGCAGCCCTGTATGCCTATGTTAACCCAATTGTTGCAATTGTAATTGGCTCCTATTTAGTACATGAGCCTTTAACCAAAGAAATTGTTGTTGGATCAATCATTACCATTATTGGGGTATATATGGTTAACCAAAGTTTGAAAAAACAAAAGGCACTAAAGCAGTCTGGTTTAGATAAAAAAACACCCTAATCTTTTCTGTCCTTTATTAGTAATACACGCGTTTTATTTTGTGCAGTATTTTAATAAAAAATCAGCGTACATATTTCTCCAACCAATAAATTCAGGCTGTGTAGTCAAAAAATTATTATGAAAAATCGGAATAAAAACACCTCCGTATTTTTGGTATAATTTATACATATCCTCCAGTGTTTTAGTGGCTTCAGCTACGGTTCTCTTTTCATTAAAAATAACGGTGGCATCCATATAACAAAATGGATAAATCACTAAAGGAGTAGGCTGGTTGGCTACCAAATCAAACCAAATAAATGGTTTTGTAAAAGATGCCCTAAACCCAGTTATTTGCGGATAGCCCATTGAGTAGTCGGCTTCAACACCTGAATTTACAAGGGCTCTGTAGGTTTCAGGGAAATTCAAATGAACATAATGTTGTCTTGAATTCTTTACAGGTTCTTGAATAATTTCTGCCAACAGTTTGATTTCTTTTTCCAAAACTTGTTCTCTTGTTCCGGTAATTGAAATTGAATTATGTTGAATTACAGAAGGATGTATGCCCACTGTATACTTTTTAGCATGACCCCTTATCAATAATTGCATTGCTCCTGAATTGGGTGAAATATTTTTATGCAATGCATCTCGCTTTGAAGCAAGCAAGAAAAAATACATTGGTTTTAATTGTAAGCTTTCGTGTAATAAATGAAGCCAATCATACTCATCATAAGGATCTTTTTGAACACCAGCCAACACTTGTAAGCGCTCCACTAGCTCATTAAATTTCAGATTTACTAGTTGCTTAAAATAACCCAAAGCATTCCTGAAACTGCTATGGTGCAAGTAGCTGTATGCAATATCAATATCATAACTGGGCTTGAAGAAGAATTGACGGCTTACTTGAACATTCAATTTTTTTGCTAATTCATCTAACCAATAATTAACCAAAGGGAATTGTAGAAAACCATTTTGATATGCCAATGATTGTTCCGGTAAGTACCTTCCGTAGCTATCTTTTTGATGTGGTAGCCATTCTTCGTATCGGGTAATTAAATAAAAAGCTGCTGAAAACAAATCGAATGGAATAGTTCCTTCAGTATTAAAAAAAGCGGGATGGTCTTTCCATTTGGAGAAAAGAATGTCTTGTTTGCATATATTGCTTTGTTCCAATAAACCATAAGGATAAATATGGCAGGGTATGGAGGAAATATTAGTAGAGGAATAATTTAATCTAGGCCCTTCATACTTTTTAAAATATTCAAGATCAATAGTAGTTCTTGCTTGTTCTTGAAATAAAGTAGATACAATATATTCTAAGCGGGGTGTAAGCTTGTCTGCATAAATCAAAAGGATATTTGATGCTGACATACTCATCATGAATGATTAGCCTCTTTCCATAATTCATTAAATGTTTTGGCGCTAAAATCTAACTCCGATCGATGTGCTGTCCAACCTTGAAATACTTTATTCACTACCCAGTTTTTCATTTTTCCATTTCCAGCATTCATCAAAACCCTATTTAAGCTAGCTGTTTTCCAAACCTTCCAAGCTATTCGTTCAGCCAAACTGCTATTCCCTTGTACTACTGCTTCATGCCTATTATCTAATAATAATTCATGCAAATTGATTCTTACTGGGCAAACTTCTGTACAATTGCCACAAAGTGATGAAGCATAACTTAAATGTTTATACTCGTCCAATCCTTTTAAATAAGGCGTAATTACTTTTCCTATAGGACCACTATAAGTTGTATCATACGCATGGCCTCCAATATTTTTGTATACAGGACAAGCATTTAAACAAGCTCCGCATCTTATGCAATACAATGCTTCTCTAGCAGTTTTGTTGGCCAATAAATTGGTTCTTCCATTGTCTAACAAAATCACAATCATTTCTTCTGGTCCATCTGTTTCATTGGCTTGCTTGGGGCCTGAAATAATGGTATTGTATACTGTTACCTTTTGGCCTGTACCATAAGTAGATAACAACGGCCAGAATAATGCCAAATCATGCACAGAAGGAATTACTTTTTCAATACCCACAATCACGATATGGGTTTTAGGCCAGGCACAACTCAACCTTCCATTTCCTTCATTTTCAGTTATGGCTATTGCACCTATATCAGGTAAAATAAAATTTGCTCCTGTAACGCCAATTTCTGCTTGAACATATTTTTCTCTCAATTTTTGTCTGGCAACCAAGGTTAGTTCTTCAGGACTTAACCCACCTGGAACTCCTAATTTGTCAGCAAATAAACGCGCCACGTCTTCTTTACTTTTATGCATAGCAGGAGTTACAATATGATAAGGTGCTTCTCCGTCTAACTGCTGTATATATTCTCCTAAATCTGTTTCTACACTTTCTATCCCATTTTTTTCTAAATAACTATTGAGATGTATCTCTTCGGTGACCATGCTCTTGCTTTTCACCAAGGTTTTACATTGCTTTTCCTTACAAATAGCCCCTATTTGAGTCAACGCTTCTTCGGCAGTTTCGGCCCACAATACTTTGGCTCCCCTTGCAGTAATTTTTTCTTCAAATTCTAATAAATATTGGTCTAAATGTTCAATGGCATCCCATTTTTTATTCTTTGCTATTTCCCTTGCCTGCATTACATCGGTAAACTGCTTCTTCCCAATTGGAACTACTGCATTGTATTTTCCAATATTGAAGTTTATTTTTCTTCTATGCTCTAAGTCAGCCGCTTTAATGGTGCTCTTCGCAATAAAGGTTGCTGCAGTATTACTCATTGTTGTTCTTTTTCATTTCTGCTGCGGTGGCAGCTAATGTTTCATAAAATTCTTCCCCATATTTTCTAATCAATGCATCTTTTAAAAAAACATATACGGGTACTTTTAGTTTATTTCCCAACTTGCAGCCTGGCTTACATAAATCTTCACGGGGGTGGTAGTTTACATATTCTACATCTGGGTCTCTTTTACTTTTTTTAATTAGGATAGGAAATAAATGACAACTCAAAGGCTTTTTCCAATCGAGTTTTCCGTCATTATATGCTTGTTCAATTCCACATATAATAGTGCCTGTTGCATCCTTTTTTCCGTAAGCACATATGCCTCCATTTATAGTGGGCGTTACCCAACCAAATTCACGATCATACGTGTATTTCCCAACTCTTTCTACTTCCGCTTTTCCCTCTTCGGTCATATAAGGAAGAATCTCATTAAAGTATTGATCTAATTTTTCCAATTCCCATTTTTCCATTGGCGCACCAGCGTCACCATCTTCACAACATCCCCCTTTGCACTTAGTAAGATCACATACAAAATGCTCTTCTACAACTTCATCACTTATTAGTATCTGGTCTATTGCTATCATGAATTCATTCTTATTGGTTAAAGATACTCCTTTAATTTATGGCTGTTTACGCCAAGTAAAACTATTGATTAAGTGTTTAATATCTTCCATTAAAAACTGGTTTACAATATTCAACGAATCTTCATTAGGTGTTGCGTCAAAATACAAAGCTCCTCTTAAGAAATGCCTACTTGAATCTGTAAGAAAAAATTGATTAGCAGTAGCAACATCCCCTCCCACTTTAAAAAAAACTCCCTCTACATTGTAAGGATTTACTAATAATGAATCGTCTATGGAATATGCTTTAGAAGTATGCTTACCTGTTAGTGTAAATGCGTCTCTTATTAAAGTGTCAAAATTATTTTGAGCACCAATTTGCTTATAACTTATATAAATTCTTCCGCTGAACTGTGGGAAATCAATATTGATCCACCATGGGTTTTCAGTGGTTTCACCAAAGAAAGTACTGTCTTTAGTTATTCTTGCATATACTGGATATTCAAAGCTATAAGGATAGCCCGGCTCTTGGAAAAGCTGGTATTTTTTAGAAGGAAAATCTATTTTAAAATAGCCCGTTGGCTTGGGTGTAAACGAACTATTACAAGCATAGAAAAAAACAAGTGCAATAAAAAAAAAACTAGCTGCTATTTTACTCATCTGTTCCTTCTTTAATGGTCAACTTAACTTTTAAAATTCTATTCTTAGCAACTTCTAACACAGTAAAATCAAACTCATCAGTAGTAACTACTTGATTTACCTGAGGAATTTCACCCGCTATTTCTAATACCAATCCTGCCAATGAATCACTCTCCCCTCTTTGTGCATCAAACGTATTGAGGTCAATATTCATGATTTTGCATACATCGTTAATCATCATTTTTCCCTCAAAAATATAGTTATGCTCATCCAATTTTTTATAACCAGCATCTTCCTCATCAAACTCATCCTTTATTTCGCCAATTACTTCTTCTAAAATATCTTCTAATGTTATTATACCGCTTGTGCCGCCAAACTCATCTACCACAATAGCAAAATGAATTCGCTTCATTTGAAACTCTTGCAGCAAGTCTTCAATCATTTTTTGTTCATGAACAAAAAATGGTGGCCTTAACAAACTCTTCCAATTAAAATTAGCTGGTTCATCTAAATAAGGCAATAAGTCTTTGGTATGAATCATCCCAGTAATATGGTCTAACCCTTCTTTATACACAGGCAATCTACTGTAGTTCAGGTCTCTTACAATATCTAATAATTCTGCAAAACTAATTTCTTCATCAACCCCATGCACGTCTACCCTTGTTTTCATTACCTGCTTTACAGAGATATTACCAAACTTTACGATGCCTTTAAGTATATTTTTTTCGTTTTCAGAAGCGGTATTATCAGTAGTAATATCAATGGCATGATCTAATTCTTCTAAACTATAGGCATTGCCATTTTTATTATTCAATACCCTTTCTAATTTATCAGAATATTTAACCAATTTTTTTCCTAATCCAGTGCATAAATAGGTCATTGCTTGTACAATGCCCCCGAAGTCTTTTGCAAAGCGAATATTGTTTTGGGTAGCCAATACTTTAGGCATCACTTCTCCAAATAAAACCAACATAAATGATACTGCTACTACTTTAATGACAAACTCTACCCAGGCCGCTCCATATTGTTCAAAATTGAATAAATCATCAATGAGTAAATTGGAGACAATAATAATAGTGATATTAACAAAACTGTTTGCAATTAACAATGATGCCAAAAATGATTTGGGCTCTTCTAACAAATCTACAATTCTTTGGTAGGGTGGTATTTGTTTAGACCTTAATAAATTGATGTCTTTATGCGTCAAAGAAAAGAATGCAACTTCTGCACCAGATAACACAAAAGATAGGAAGAACAAGAAGAGCAACACCATTACTAAAATAGTTGTGCCTTGTGCCTGCAATGCTGCTAGTATTTGAAATGTAGAAAGTAAATCGGTTACAGGATAATAATCCAAAGCCACTGAATTTGGTTAAAAAGCAAAAATATCGTTTCTGCAACAATTAAAATGGAAGAGATTCATAATCTGGCTCACCAGAACCTGGGCCTGCTGTTCCATCGGCTCTTTTATCTAACATAATCAAGTTATCTGCAACTACTTCTGTAGCAAATTTTTTATTCCCATCCTTATCTTCCCAACTTCTGGTTCTTAATCTTCCTTCGATGTATATTAAACTTCCCTTATGTAAATATTTTTCTGCTAAATCAGCCAAACCACGCCACAGAACTACTGTATGCCATTCAGTTTGAGAAACCAGCTTTCCCGTCCTGTCTTTGTACGTTTCGGTTGTGGCCAAAGGGAATTTAGCAACGCCAATATTTCCTTCTAATTGCTGGATATCTGGGTCTTTACCCAAATTACCAATAAGCATCACTTTATTTACTCCACGCATATGAATTGTTTTAGAAAAACTGCTTCTTAAAAATACCCATTTTTTTATTAACCTACTATCTTCCTAACTATTTAACTGTTAAATGTTTCCATATAAGCGGTTATCAATCTTGGAAAAGCAAACTGTTTGAGCTCTTTCTCATTTATCCAAATAAGACCCTTTAAAGCCTTTGGAGACTGTGTTAATTGAATATGTATAAACTGACTAGTTATCTGTTGGTGGGTTAATTGCTGGGTTCTTACTGATGAAATACTTAAAACACTTGCCTTACTAATGCCAATTTGGTTTTGTAACCAATTATTTACAGTTTCTTCATTCCAAACTAAACCAGCTGAAGCTTCAATAGCATAAAACTCATTTAGTCCTTGCCATATATCTTTTTGCATTCTTTGTTTTATACCAATACTACCCTTATAATGAAAAACCATATAGTAAATCCATCTCTTTTTTCGGCTGATGGTTTTCAGTTTAATAGGCAATTGATTCACCTGACTATTTATTTTGGCAGCACAATTGCTTGCCAATACACAACTATTGCATAAAGGCAATGCAGGCTTACATATAGTTGCACCAAAATCCATTATAGCCTGGTTGTATTTGCCAGGTTGAGATTGATCTAATAATTTGGTAGCAAGTGCTGTGAAATATTTTTTACCCTCATTGGTATCTGTCGGTTTTTCAATTCCGAAATACCGGGCAATTACTCTGAATACATTACCATCTACTACTGCATAAGGGTAGTCAAAAGCAAATGAAGTGATTGCTGCCGCTGTATAAGGCCCTACTCCCTTTAGGTTCAAAATTGATTCATAGTTGTCTGGAAATTGTCCCCCTAATTCAAAAACAATATATCTGGCTGTAAACAATAAATTTCTACACCTACTATAATATCCTAACCCTTCCCATAACTTGAAAACGGATTCATCTTTGGCATTAGCCAACAAGTCAATCGTAGGAAAGGTTTCAATAAATTTGTTATAGTAATCTAATCCCTGTTCTACCCTAGTTTGTTGTAACATGACTTCACTTAGCCATATTTTGTAAGGATCTTTTTCTCCTTTCCATGGCATTTTTCTATTATTCTCCTTTTTATCCCATAGCATGAGTTGTTCCGTAAAAAAGGCATTTGAGTTCGACTTTAAGCTATTTTTAATGAGCATATCAGGTTATTTGGCCGTTCATTTTGTTAATATATAATCAAATTTACAATCGTAACTAATTGAATTATTTGATAATGTCACAAAAAACAAGGGCTAATTTTTGGGTAATTCACCTTTTTTTTGTTACTTTAAACCAACAACTTATTATAAAAACAATTAATAATGAGAAAATCAGATCTCATCAATAACATTTCAGAAAAAACAGGCATCCCAAAAGTAGATGTTTTGGTGACGCTTGAGACAATGTTTAAAGAAGTAAAAGAAAATCTGTCTCAAGGCCAAAACATTTATATACGTGGGTTTGGTAGCTTTATTACAAAAAAGAGAGCTGCTAAAATTGGTAGAAATATCAAGAAAAATGTGGCTGTTGAAATTCCTGAACATTTTATTCCAGCATTTAAACCTGCTAAAGAATTTGTTAGTGAAGTAAAAAGCAAGCGTAAGTAGTTACCTTTGCCGAAACTGAACTAAAAGTGAAAAAACAACAATACGTTCTTTCTGCAATTGCATTGATTCTTTGTATTGCGCTTTACGTAGGCGGCAAAACAGTTCCAGATAAAACAGCAGCCACAACCCATACAGAAGGTGATGGACACGACCATTCTGCTGAATCCCCCCAAAAAATTGATTTTAAAACTATTTTAGCGTCAGCTAAGGCTAATATTACGCCCATTCAGGCCCAAAGATTGACTGCTTTGGAAAATTCTGTCACCAGAGGTGATGTAAAAGAGCAGCAAATTCATGCATTTCATGAAATGGCTAGATTCTGGTTAGACTCTGCCAGAAAGTTTGAATTATACGCATATTATACTTCTGAAGCTGCGAAGTTGGAAAATTCTGAAAAAAGCCTCACCTTTGCCGCCCGCTTGTTTTTAGACCGCCTGATGATGTCTGGCGATCCAGCCATGCAAACATGGTTAGCAAACAATGCGAAAGTTCTTTTAGAGAATGCCCTTAAAGTCAATCCTGCAAATGATTCAAGCAGAATTGGACTAGGTTCATGTTACCTATTTGGCAATATTAGTTCTAACCCTATGGAAGGGATTAATATGATTCGCCAGGTAGTAGAAAAGGACCCTGGAAATATTTATGGGCAGATGATGCTTGCGCTCGGAGGTAAAAAAAGCGGTCAATACGATAAAGCAATTGAACGTTTTTTACTAATTGTGCAAAAGGAACCAGACAATATTGAAGCCATATTTCATATAGCTGAATGTTATGACCTTAAAGGAGACAAACCAAATGCAATTGTTTATTACGAAAAAGCAAAACAATTGGTGAAAATTCCGCAGGCTAAAGAGGAACTGAACAACAGAATCATGGAATTGAAAAAATAAATTATTTTTTAACTATTTAAATCTCTTTGTATGCCTTGTGGTAAGAAAAGAAAGCGTCATAAAATTGCGACGCACAAAAGAAAAAAACGTCTAAGAAAGAATCGTCATAAGAAGAAGAATAAATAATTCTCCTTTTGCACATATTTAAATGCATTGTACCAATGGGTGCAATGCATTTAATACTTATCTACCATTTGCTGTTGCCTCCTAATTTTCTGCAACTTTACTCCTCCTCCTTCTTCAGCAGCATTGTTTAGGTTAAGTAGATGATAGGTCCTGCAATTAGGTACCTATTACTGTATTTTAAAGTTGCGAACCTGTGAATAAAGAATTAATTATCAATGCCGGAACAACCGGTGTAGAAATAGCTTTACTAGAAGATAAAAAATTGGTTGAGCTTCATAGCGAAAGTACCGATATGAACTTTGCTGTGGGCGACCTTTATTTGGGAAAAGTAAAGAAGCTCATTCCTGGTCTAAATGCTGCATTTGTAGACGTTGGATACGAAAAGGATGCGTTTCTTCACTACACCGATTTAAGCCCTTATGCCAGGTCAATCATTAAATACACCCAATTGGCCATGCACGACAAAGAGCCAAATGGATTTGATTTTTCAAAATTTCAAACCGAACCTGAAATTTTAAAAACAGGAAAAATTAATGAGGTATTAAATGGTAAACCCAATGTGCTAGTTCAAATATTAAAGGAGCCCATTGCTGCCAAAGGTCCTCGTTTAAGTTGTGAAATTTCTTTGCCTGGTCGTTTTGTAGTAGTTACACCATTCAATGAAATAGTAGCTGTTTCTAAAAAAATACATTCTGGTGATGAGCGTAAGCGCTTACATAAAATTGTGGAAGCAATTCGTCCTAAAAACTTCGGAATTATTGTAAGAACCGCTGCTGAAGGTAAAAGTACAGCTGAATTACACCAAGATTTATTAAGTATCATTGAGAACTGGAATGGCATTCAGAAAAAATTAAAAGGAGCTGTAGCTCCTGTTAGGATTTTAAGTGAAGAAACTAAAACAACCAGTATACTTAGAGATTTGCTTAGTGCAGACTTTAATAAAGTAGTTGTAAACGATACTACGATTTTTAATGATATCCAATCTTATATTCAAAGGATTGCACCAGATAAACAAGATATTGTAAGCCTGTTCCAAGGAAATGGTCTTCCCATTTTTGATCACTATGGCATAACAAAGCAAGTTAAAAGTTCATTTGGCAAAACAGTTAATTTACCAAGTGGTGCATATTTAATTATTGAGCATACAGAAGCTTTACATGTAGTTGATGTAAACAGCGGATACAAAAGTGTAAGCAACAATCAAGAGGAAAACGCGCTTCAAACTAATCTAGAAGCAGCCGAAGAAATGGCTAGGCAGTTAAGACTAAGAGATATCGGCGGAATTATTGTGGTTGATTTCATAGATATGAAATTGCCCGATAACAAAAGAAAATTACAAGAAGCTATGGAAGGTTTTATGAAGACCGACCGAGCCAAGCATTCAGTTCTTCCAATATCTAAGTTTGGGTTAATGCAAATTACCCGTCAACGCATGCGACCTGAAGTCAACATTAATACTGCGGAAGTTTGCCCAGTATGTAAAGGCTCTGGCAAAATCACTTCAACCCTTTTATTAGAAGATGAGATTGAAAAGCGTTTGTATTATTTAACATCCCATGCGCATAAAAACCTCACGTTGGTAGTTAATCCAATTGTTTATTCTCATTTAACCAAAGGACTTTTCTTTAGTTCTATCATTAGAAAATGGAATAAAAAATTCAAGACAAAAATTAGCATTAAAGCCAATACCAATTATCATATTGTAGAGTTCCGTTTCTTTAATGAACACGAAGAAGAAATAAAACTATAGCGATTCAATTTTCAATTGTAATACTTTTAAGATCACTATTCAATTTTAAGGTTTATCCAAAATAAAAACCCGGTTCATTTAAAATGACCGGGTTTTTATTTATTACAAAAGTTATTCTTAGTAAACGACTAGTATCCTGCGTTCTGAACAAGATTCTTGTTTACATCTGTTTCTCTTCTAGGAATTGGTAAAACCAACTTTGCATCGTTCCAAGCCAAAGTACCCACTGAAGTTTGTAAACGCTTAGCTTCAATTAAAGTATGTCCTTCGAAAGCTAATTCAAATGATCTTTCTTTGGTAATATCAGCCAATGAAACAGTTAGCAATGAAGCCAAACCAACTCTGTTACGGATTCTATTGATATCAGCCAAAGGAGTTGCTCCTATGATGGTTCCTAAACGTTGGTTACATTCTGCGCGAGTAAGGAACATTTCGGCCAAACGAATAATTGCTACATCACCAAAACGATCTAAATGTTTATTGGTGTAATAGTTACCTCCGCTTAATGTGAAATATCCTTTTCTAAAATCACCCGTTTCATATGCATTAATATGTGTTAGTCTGATTTTACAATCACTTCTACCATTGGTTCCAGCAATACCTACGTTTCTTCCGAAATAAGTGTTCTGAGAATTGGTGCCATCTTGTGCAGTTACTTTCAAAGAGAATAAGTATTCTCCTGGAGTAGCACCTGCATTATTAAGGAATGTGAACCAGTTGCTACCAAAATTAGCCGCAAGATTTTTACCGCTTCCAGTAATTACACGGTTAGCAGCATCTCTTGCATTAGCATAATCTTTTACCATTAAATATACTCGGCTTAATTGTGCAGCAGCAGCCCATTTGCTAACGTAGTTGCCATTAGAATTTGGCAATAAAGTCTCCGCTTTAACTAGGTCTGCAATAACTTGGTCATAAACCGCTTTTACAGTAGCTCTAGCTGGATAGTTTGCATCAGTTACGTTACCAGTTGGTGTTAAAACCAAAGGAACACCTGGGTTAGTTGCATAATCGCCATCGCCCACAAACTTTGCATACAATCTTACTAATTCAAAGTACATTGACGCTCTAAGCATTAATGCTTCCCCTTCTACTGAATTTCTTTTAGTAGTTGAAGAAGTTACTTTAGCTACAGCAGACAAAACGTTATTACAACGATTAATGGTATTGTAACAAGCTGCCCAAGTATCTCTAGCGAAAGAGTTATCAGACACCATTTGTGTTTGGTAAGCATCAGATAATCCAGCGAATGTACCCGTGAAGTTAATATTGGTTGAATTACCAATCAGGTCATTCAATACCATGATATCTCCTCCATAGGCTGCAGCACTTTGTGCACCGTCATAAGCACCTACTAGGGTTACCAATACATCACCTTCTGTGTTTAATGCAAGGTTATCAGCAATACTTGCCGTTGGAGCAATATCCAATCTCTTCTCGCAACTTACCAAAGTAATAGTACCTAAAAGCAAAGCTGCTTTAAAGTAGTTACTCATGTTGTTGATTAATATTTTCATAATAGTTAGTATTAATTAATTAAAAACCTACGTTCACACCAAATAAAATAGTTCTTGGTTGTGGTGATGTATAGAAATCGTTTCCTTTAGCAATATTTGAATCGAAAGAGTCAGCATTAACTTCTGGATCCCAATAAGTGTAATTGGTAAAGGTTAACAAGTTCTGAGCCGATACATACAATCTTAAACGCTCGATTTTAAATTTAGACAATTGCTTTGCATTGAAAGTGTAACCCAAAGAAACTGTTCTTAAACGGATATAAGAACCGTCAACAATATAACGGCTGCTTGCCTGAGAACCATTCACTCTGTACAAACGTACTTGAGGAACATCGGTGATATCACCAGGCTTCTGCCATCTTCTTAACTGGTCTGCAGTATTATTGTCTTCGTATAACATACTTGCAGAAGAGTATCTACCCATACCATAGATATTGTTCTCGTTACCCAATACCCCATTAAAGAAAATAGATGCATCAAATCCTTTGTAAGAGAAACTATTGGTAATACCTAAGATATAGTCTGGGTTCGGATCTCCTGCTACTATACGTTGTGCTTGAGAATAAACACTGGTTGTTCCTTTATTTAAAGAACCATCTGCATTCTTGGTATTTAAATAGAATAAAGCGTTTCCGTTTGCAGGATCAACTCCAGCATATTGTGGTGTGTAGAAAACACCCACTGCATATCCTTCTTGCACACGGTTCATGCTGCTGATACCACCTTCAATAATTTGACCTTGAATATCAGTTACTTTACCAATGTTGCGAGCGATATTAAAGCTCGTATTCCATTTGAAAGCACCAATTAAGTTTTGTGTATTCAATACAAATTCAAAACCTTTATTCTCTAATTTACCTACGTTTCTAACTTGACTATTGAAACCAGTTGTTGCAGGAATATTCACGTTCAATAATAAACCATCGGTTTTCTTAACATAGTAGTCAATTTCACCGGTAATACGGTTATTCAAGATACCGAAGTCGATACCAATGTCGAACTGCTTAGTGGTTTCCCACTTTAAGTTATCGTTTCTAAGTTGAGAAGGACGCTGACCCGCAGCACCTGCATAACCAGCATCTCCAGAGAATAAACCCAATTGAGGGAAGTTTCCAATTTCTGCGTTACCTACGATTCCGTAACTAGCACGTAATTTTAAGAAACTAAAGATTTTGCTGTCTTGTAAGAACTTCTCATTACTCATGATCCATCCCGCAGAAATTGCTGGGAAGAAACCAGATCTTGAGTTTTTACCAAATCTAGATGATTGGTCAATACGTGCACTAGCTGCAACAATATACTTTTCATCGAAAGTATAGTTGGTTCTTAAGAAATAAGATAAGAAGCGGAAATCAGTTTGAGATGAACTACCACCAGAAATGGTTGCAGCACTTGCAATCTTCTGGTAAGAATTAGAAGGGAATGCAGTACCTTCTGCGAAGTTATATTTAGCCTGAGACTGTTGGTACTGAGTACCTAAAGTAGCACTAATATTATGCTTCTTAACTACTGTACTATAATTGAAGTAAGACTGTGTATTGTAATTTGTTACAAAAGCGCCTCTATTAGTACCTAATCCTGCAGAAGCCCTGGTTTGGTTTCTAACTGTTTGATTTTGAAAATAACCTTCCTCATTTTGGCTTAAGTAATCCATTCCAAACTCAGTTTGGAAAGTTAATCCTTTAGCTAAATAAGCTTTGATATAAGCATTACCAAATGTTCTGTAAACATCTTGTGTGTACTTAGCATAGTTTACAGACAAAATTGGGTTGTAGTACAATGGAATATTTACATCTCCAGGAGGGGTACCAGAAGGTAAACCTGTATTTGGATCGGTAAAAGGATTCATTGGCATCAATGCGATTGCCTGCAATGGATTAGAGAATGCATTGTCATCTGGTAAACGTCTGTTATAGGTTCTTGAAAGGCTTAAAGAAACCCCCATATCTAACCAATCATTTACTTTTTGGTCAATATTTAAACGACCAGTTGTTCTTTGCAATTCGTTACCAATCATGGTACCAGTTTGCTCTAAATGTTGGAATGAAGAGAAAAATTTGGTTTTATCTGAACCACCTCTAATTTGTAAATCAGCTTGTCTGTAAGGTGCTTTTTGAAAAACAGCATCTTGCCAGTCATAGGTTTTTTTAGGATCTTTAGACCAGTTGCCATAACTGTAATAATCCATTACCCCGTCTTTAACATATGCTGTCCAGCTATTAGGGTCTGTAATTGGCGTACCATCTAAATCATCACGGTATTTAGCTCCTTCTAAAATAAGGGTAGCATATTCCTCAGAATTCAACATTTTCAAACGCTTGGTTGCTTCAGCAGCACCAGTTTGATAGTTGAAAGTAACTTGTGTTTTACCTGCACGTCCTTTTTTAGTAGTAATTAAAACTACCCCATTTGCAGCACGAGATCCGAAAATGGCTCCTGCAGATGCATCTTTCAATACTTCAATAGACTCAATATCGTTCGGGTTAAGGTCAACCAATGGATTGGTTGCACCACCATAAGAACTTTGGCTATTAGAAGTCATTGGAATACCATCTAATACATATAAAGGCTGGCTATTCGCACTGATTGAAGAGTTACCTCTTACACGTACGGTTACTGCCTGACCTAATTTACCAGATTGGCTGTTCACAAATACACCAGCAGCTTTTCCTTGAAGAGCAGCATCCACACTTGGGGTTGGCATGTATTCAATGTCTTTACCTTTTACACGAGCAATGTTACCGGTAACTTCTCTTTTAATTTGAGCGCCACCAAAACCTGTAACAATTACTTCACTAAGGTTAGAAACAGCTGAATTCAAGGCAACATCTACAGATACACCTCTTACAGGAGCTTCTACATCACTGTATCCTACATAAGAGAATACCAATGTTTTTACACTTGAAGTAACTTTAATGCTGTAAGCACCATCGGCACCTGTTACAGAGGTAACAGCTGTACCCTTTGCTTTTACGGTTACACCTCCTAAAGGAGCCCCGTTTGCTGCGTCGGTAACTTTACCAGACACAGTGGTTTGTGCATGAGCCACCACAACACAGAAGAGGGCAAAAAGCCCTACTAGCAGTTTTTTTCTCATAATTAGTTTTTTAGTTCACCATTGGTTAATAAACCAATGAAGCCCTAAATTAACATAAATTTCATTTGCAAAGAAATTGTTAAAGGTTTTTTTAAGGTTTGTTCAAGTGTTGAACGGTTAAAACAACCAAGAATACAGTTAAAAGCGGGTTCCCTCTTTCAAAATATAAAAACTTACGAGCAAAAGTTTTATGAATAGATTTTTTTTATATATTTTTATTACAGCATTTGTATTTATTTGATATTCAACAATATTAATGATTCAGCGGTGCATAAAACAGATTGTGTGAACAAAAATTAATTTTGCAGTTTGGCCTATTTTGGTAATTTAGTGGTAGAATTTAATGGGTTAGTAAGTAAAAGGGTCAACATCATTGTTGGCCCTTTTGCGTTTAAAATATCTCCCTGAAAAGTCCCTTATATTTTCATTTATGAGCAAGATTAAAACCGCTTTTTTTTGTAGCAACTGTGGATATGAAAGCACCAAGTGGATTGGAAAATGTCCTTCATGTAATCAATGGAATACTTTTTCAGAAGAAATAATTCAAAGTGGAGATGCAAAAGAAAAAACAACTTGGGAAGATTATCCTGAAAAAAAACGAACCAACAAAACAATTGCGCTGAGCGATATTGATTTTAAAGAAGAAAAAAGAATTGTAACCAGTGATGCAGAATTAAATAGAGTGTTGGGGGGAGGAATTGTTCCAGGCAGTTTAGTTTTAGTTGCAGGTGAACCAGGCATAGGAAAGAGTACTTTGTTTTTACAAAACGGACTTTTAATAAAACAATTAAAAGTTTTATATATCAGTGGAGAGGAAAGTGAACAACAAATTAAAATGCGAGCAGATAGACTAAAAATAAGTAACGATAATTTTTATCTACTCACAGAAACTGATACGAATATTATTTTTAAAGAAATCAAAAAACTAAAACCAGAATTAGTTATTGTAGATTCCATTCAAACCATTCAATCAAATTTAATTGATTCATCTGCAGGTACAGTTTCACAAATTAGAGAGTGTGCTGCATCTTTTCAACGCTTTGCTAAAGAAACCAATACACCTGTCTTTTTAATTGGTCATATCACCAAAGATGGTGCCATTGCAGGACCAAAAATATTAGAGCATATGGTTGATACGGTGTTGCAATTTGAAGGTGATAGACATTATGCATATAGAATATTAAGAACGCTTAAAAACCGCTTTGGCTCTACATCTGAGCTAGGTATATATGAAATGAGTGGGGCAGGAATGAGAGTGGTTACTAATCCATCAGAAATATTAATTGCACAAAGAGAAGAAGTATTAAGTGGTAGTGCAATTGCTGCTGCATTAGAAGGAATGCGTCCTTTATTAATTGAGGTACAAGCTTTAGTTACTCCAAGTGTTTATGGAACACCTCAACGAACAGTTACTGGATTTGATTTAAGAAGATTACAATTGTTATTAGCCGTTTTAGAGAAAAGAGGTGGATTTCAATTTGGTTTAAAAGATGTATTCGTAAATATTGCAGGGGGAATAAAAATAGAAGACCCTTCTACAGACCTTGCAGTAATATGCGCATTATTATCTTCTTATGAAGACAACCCTCTTCCAAAAAATATTTGCTTTGCAGGCGAAGTTGGATTGAATGGAGAAATTAGAGCAGTGAATAGAATTGAACAAAGAATTGCTGAAGCACAAAAATTAGGGTTCGAAAAAATTATCGTTTCTAAATTCAATAAAAAAAGTTTTGACCCTAAAGCATTTTCAATTCAAGTAATTGCATTGAGTAGAGTTGATGAAGTATATCAACAACTCTTTTAAATACATCCGTTAAAAAACTATTTTCTTTTCGGCTTTCACGTTGATTTTAATTTATTGGATTGTCTAGTTTAACATCATGGCAATTCCAATTAATACTTACATCAATGCATTTCAACAATTGTTCTTTCCACATATTTGTAGTGGTTGTGGGGCAGACTATATTCATCATAATGCATTCCTTTGTGCAGCATGTAATCATACCCTTCCAATAACCCATTTTTTTGAACGTTCAAACAACCCTGTTGAGCAGGTTTTTGCAGGTAGAATTCCTCTGATTTCCGGAGGATCAAGTTTTTATTTTTACAAATCTGGGCTAGTTCAACACCTTATAGCCCAATTAAAATACAAGAACAACCTCGCGGCTGGGCGTTTTTTAGGTAGATGCATGGGAAGAGAATTGCGTCAATCTGAACGATTTGCCCATATTGACCTATTAATTCCATTACCCCTACACCCCAAAAAGGAATTTCAGCGGGGGTATAACCAAGCAAGAATTATTTGTGAAGGGATCATGGAGGTTTGGCCAAAAAAACTCTGCACGCAAGCGGTTAGCAGACTCATTTATACCAGCAGCCAAACACAGGGCAATCGTTTGAATCGCTGGAAAAACATGGAAGATGCTTTTTGGGCTTCTGAACCAAATATGATAAAAAATAAAAATATTTTATTAATAGACGATGTAATCACCACTGGGGCTAGTTTAGAAGCCTGCAGTAGAGCCATACTTCAAGTTCAAGGCACTTCAATAAGTATTGCTACTGCCGCATATACCGTTTAACATTTAACTAAACAAATTCCACTTACATTCGTTGTATAAATAAAAATTCATGAAATATATTCTTTCCATTGCTGCTTTTATTATGCTAAGCGCTTTTAACTTCCCTGGTGTAAACAGCATTCATAGTTTTAAAGTAAAATCTATTGAAGGCAAAACCATTGATTTTTCTTCTTTTAAAGGCAAGAAAATTTTAGTAGTAAATACTGCATCTAAATGTGGTTATACTCCTCAGTATGATGCTTTACAAAAAGTGTACAACCAGTACAAAGACAAACTAGTGATTGTAGGTTTCCCTGCCAATAATTTTGGCGGTCAAGAACCAGGTAGCGATAGTGAAATTCAAGATTTTTGTAAAGCCAACTATGGGGTAAGTTTTCCTATGGCAAGTAAAGTAAGTGTAAAGGGTAGTGATATGGCCCCTATTTACAAATGGCTTACTTCTAAAACAGAAAATGGTGTTTTAGATGCAGAAGTTGGTTGGAACTTTGGTAAGTTTTTATTAGATGAAAATGGTAAACTATTGCAATACTTCCCAAGTAAAGTAAAGCCTGATAGTGATGAAATATTAAAGTTTGTAAAGTAGTTTAATCCGCTATTTTTGTAAAAAGAGAATGTTCGCACATTCTCTTTTTTATTTGCGCACTATTTTAAATTGGTCAATGCTTTTTTCAGATATTATAGGTCATGATGCCATCAAACAACATTTAGTTGAAATGGTAGAGCACAATAGGCTTAGCCATGCATTGTTATTTCTAGCAAAAGAAGGAGCTGGTGGGCTTCCATTGGCAATGGCTTTTGCGCAATACATTGTAAGTCTTCCTGCAGAAGCCCCTGTGGTAGAAGACCTGTTTGGTGGAATGACCGCTTTGGCACCTACACCAGCTTTTATCCACCCAAATCAAATTGGAACTGAACCTGCTTATTTACGTGCAGACAAACTAGTTCACCCCGATTTGCATTTTACCTATCCGGTGATTCCTCGTAAATCTGGTGACAAACCCATCAGTTCCGATTATATTGAAGAGTGGAGAAGCTTTGTTCAAACAATGCCTTATGGAAATGTGTACGATTGGTTGCAAAGTATTGGTGCAGATAACAAACAAGGAAATATTACTGCAGAAGAATGCAATCAAATCATTAAAGAACTCAGCTTAAAAAGTTTTGAAAGCAAATACAAAGTACTATTAGTCTGGATGCCTGAATACTTAGGCAAAGAAGGAAATAAATTATTGAAACTAATTGAAGAACCTCCTCCCAATACCATTTTCTTATTGGTAGCAGAGAACGAAGAGCAAATGCTCGCTACTATTTTAAGTAGATGTCAATTGGTTAGAATTCCTGCTCTAGAAGATAAAGATATTGAACAAGCATTAATAGAGCGTGCGAAAGCAAATGAAGAAACCGCCCGACAAATCACTGGTATTTGTGAAGGAAATTATAGAGAAGCATTACAACTCTTGCAACATGCCGATGAAGATTGGCAATCCTTATTAAGAGAGTGGTTAAATGCAATGCTTAAAACAGGTCCTGCTGCTCAACTTAAATTTATAGACGAGATTAGTAGACTGGGTAGAGAAAAGCAGAAACAGTTTTTACGCTATTTTAATCATTTATTAGAACAGAGTATTCGTATTAGGGTAATTGGAGAAGACTTGGTTAAACTAGGTGAACCTGAAAAAGACTTTGCCAAAAGGCTTAATAAAATTGCTTCTGTTAGTCAACAAGAATGCATCATTGAAGAACTGGACAAAGCTGCTTATTATATAGAACGCAATGCACACGCTAAAATGCTGTTTCAAGCACTCACTATTAAACTATACCATATCATTCAGAACAAAACCCTAATTTTGAGTAGTTAGGTACATATTATAGAACTTCTTATTATTATATATATATGGGATGTGGATCTTGTGGAACAGGGAAGCCAAATGGTTGTAAAAGTAACGGAGGCTGCAGCACGGGGGGATGTAATCGTTTAAACGTGCACGATTGGTTAATGAATTTGCCTTTTAGCGATCCTGAAAGCAATTGCAGAATTGTTGAAGTAAGCTTTAAACAAGGAAGCAGAAAAGAATTTTTTAGAAATACTACTCTACAATATTTAGAGAAAGGAGAATACGTAACCGTTGAAGGGGTTAGTGGTTTTGATGTGGGTGAAGTAAGTCTTACTGGAGAATTAGTAAGGATGCAGTTGAAGAAAAAACAAGTAGACGAATTCAGCCCTGAAATAAAAAAGATTCTTCGCAAAAGCACCGATAGGGATATTGAAAGCTTCGAAATAAGCAAAAGCAGGGAAAAAGAAATTCTTGCTAGAAGCCGCACTATTGCTCGTAGTTTAAACTTACAAATGAAGTTGAGCGAAGTAGAAATTCAGGCTGATGGTAAAAAAGGAACTTTCTTTTATACTGCAGATGATCGAGTAGATTTTCGTGAAATGATTAAAATATTTGCTGGCGACTTTAAGATTAAAGTAGAAATGAGGCAAATAGGTATTCGTCAGGAAGCAGCTAAACTAGGTGGGATTGGTTCTTGCGGAAGAGAGCTTTGTTGCAGTACTTGGTTAAACGATTTCAAAAGCGTTAATACCACTGCAGCTCGTTACCAAAACCTTTCTATCAACCAAACAAAATTGAGTGGTCAGTGCGGAAGATTAAAATGCTGTTTAAATTATGAGTTAGATACTTATTTAGATGCATTGCAACAATTCCCTGATTATGCAGATACTTTAGATACTGCAATGGGTACGGCTCATTTGATTAAAAAAGATATTTTCAAAAATTTGATGTGGTATATTCTTCCTAATAATACCAAGCATTATCCTTTAACCATTGATAGAGTTAAAGAAATAAAAAGACTGAACAAACAAGGGCAACGAGTAGATGAATTACAAGCTGTTGAAATTGTTAACAGCAAACAAAAAGAGGCTGAACCTGCATTTGTTGAATTAGTTGGTCAAATCAGTTTAAAATCCTTGGAGAAAAACGATAGAAGAAGAAGAGACCAACAACGAGGCAGCCAAAACGGACCACAACAAAATAGACCACAAGGGAACGGTCCGCAGAGAGGGCCAAATAGACCTCCTCAACAAGGGCAAGGACCTAATCAAGGTCCAAACCAAGGCCCGCGAAGACCGCAGCAGAATAATCCGCAAGGGCCGCGTGGACCTAGAGGGCCTCAACAAAATAGACCCCCTAGACCTGCTCAAGGCAATAATCCACCCAATGGACCTAAGCCCGAATAACCTACTATTATTTTAGCTGATCCATTTCGGTCTTTACAAATTCCATTAAAGTCTTAATATAAGCTGGTGTTAGATTAAATTCTAACCCAGCTGTTTTATATAGTTGAGGCAAGGTTTTAGTACCGCCTAAACTCAACGCATTCATATAGTTATCTAATGCCATTTTGGGGTTCTGTTTATATTGCATCCACAACCCAATTGCCCCAAGCTGGGCAATACCATATTCAATATAATAGAATGGCACTTCAAATAAATGTAATTGCCTTTGCCATCCTATTTTTCTAAATTCATCTAGCCCTGTATAATCAATACTATTGGTAGAAAATTCATTTAAAATGCGCATCCACTCAGCAGTTCTTTCTTCAACTGTATGTGTTGGATGCTCATATACCCAGTGTTGAAATTGATCGATGATGGCAATCCAAGGGAAAATGGTAATGGTTCTTTCTAATTGGTGTTCTTTCGCTCTTTTTAAATCAGCTTCATTTTCAAAAAATGCCTGCCAATGATCCATACTAAAAAGCTCCATTGCCATGCTAGCAACTTCTGCAATTTCCATCGGATACTCCTTGAAGGCAGACAATTTTAAAGGATGTGCCAAAAAAGAATGTACTGCATGTCCACCTTCATGAACCATGGTAGTAACATCGCTCATTTGTCCTGCAGCATTCATAAAAATAAACGGAGCTCCACTTTCTGCTAATGGACAATTGTATCCACCAGGTGCTTTGCCTTTTCGGCTTTCTAAATCAAAATGATTCAGCTCTTTCATCTTGCGCAAACAATCTGCGAAAAAAGGATTGAGTTGGTCAAAACATTTCACTGTTTTCTCGTACAATTCTTCACCAGTAGTAAATGGCTTTAAAGGCTCGGTACCAGCGGGTTCGGCTTCGGTATCCCAAGGTTTTAAGGTATCTAATTGTAGCTTTTGTTTTTTGCGATCATAAATTTCATTCACTAAAGGAAGCACGTATTGCTTTACTGCATCATGAAACTGAAAGCAGTCTTCTTTGGTATAATCAAACCTCCCCAACTCTTTAAATTTATAATCTCGATAATTCTCAAACCCAGCATTAAGGGCTATTTGATGACGCTTAGCAATTAATGAACTATACAATTCATGCATGGGTTGTTCATCTTGCTTTCTCCTTTCTTGAATTTTATAATAAACTGCCTCTCTAATTTTTCGGTCACTACTTTCTAGGAATTTAGCTGCTTGTTGTAACGTATACTCTTTTCCATCAACTTCAACAGTCATTTTACCTGCAATGGTTCCGTACTGTTGTTGTAAAACGCTCAATTCTGCTAATATGGGAATATTTTCTTCTCTAAATAATTCAATGCTTTTTTTAACTGAACGTAAATAGGTATGGTATGCTGATTGATCTAACTCAGCTGTAAATGGACAATTCACTAATTTTTTATTGAGGGCATCGGCATATTGCTGCAGTTTAGGCTGAATTTCCATACAGAAGTAGGTAAATGCCTCTTCCAAGCTCTTATCAGTGGTATCACAAGTCATTTTGATTTGTCTCCAACATGCATCTTCACTTACTACCGCTTCCAATTCACTTAAATCAGCTAACCAACCTTCCAATTCCTGCTTACTATTTATAGTTCTTTCACTTAATTCTTTGAAAAAAGGTTCTAATCCATTCCAATCTGTTACGGTATAATCTTTTGGTAATAATGTACGTGGATTCTTCTCTATATTGGCTTTTGGATGCATATTCAAATAATTTGAGTGCAAATTTACTTAACTCTTCCTTGCAGATGGAGTAGGAATCTTATTTTTACAAACTTTTATTCATTAGAACAGTAGCGTAGAAAGACATTTATTGTGAGCAATATCATTCATTTATTACCCGATCATATAGCCAATCAAATAGCGGCAGGAGAAGTTATTCAAAGACCAGCCAGTGCGGTAAAAGAACTATTAGAAAATGCAGTAGATGCAGGAGCTACCAAGGTTAAATTATTGGTAAATGATGCTGGCAAAGCATTGATTCAGGTAATCGACAATGGCAAAGGGATGAGTGCCGAAGATGCAACAATGGCATTTGAAAGACATGCTACTAGTAAAATAAGCCATATAGATGATTTGTTTAAAATTAAAACGATGGGCTTTAGGGGTGAAGCATTGGCTTCTATTGCTGCTGTTGCTCAAGTGGAATTAAAAACAAAAAGAGCAGAAGACGAATTAGGCATATTGGTTGAAGTAGAGCATAGTAAAATTATTAAACAAGAACCCTGCGTTGCACCAGAAGGTACCAGCATTAGCATGAAGAATCTTTTCTTTAATGTTCCTGCAAGAAGAAATTTTTTAAAAAGCAATGCTGCAGAAATGCGGCATATTATGGATGAATTTATTCGGGTAGCCATGGCTTATCCAGAAATATTTTTCTCTTTAAATAGTAATGGACAAGAAGTATATCATTTAGAAGCAGGTAATCATAAACAAAGGATTGTTCAAATATTAGGAAATAGCTACAATGCTAAATTGGTAAATGTTTTAGAAGAAACAGACTATATGAATATTTCTGGATTTATTGGCAAGCCAGAAACTGCCAGAAAAACCAGAGGCGATCAATACTTTTTTGTAAACAATCGATTTATCAAAAGTGCTTACTTAAATCATGCAGTAAATGCAGCATTTGAGGGCATGATTGCCAAAGATAGTTTTCCGAGTTATGTATTATATATTGACTTAGACCCAACTCAAATAGATATTAATGTTCATCCTACCAAACAAGAAATCAAGTTTGAAGATGAAAAAATAATCTATGCTTTTGTACAAGCTGCTGTAAAACATGCATTGGCACAATTTAGCATTGCCCCTTCTTTAGATTTTTCATTAAATGCAGATATTCAAGGCTTAGATGCTGTGAGTAAACCATTTACTAGAAACGATCAGGAAGCTGCCGTTTCATCTAGCTTATACAAAACTTTTTCTCAAAAACACCAAGCACATTTTATAGAGCCTAGCCAAAAGTCTGAGTTAAAAAGTTGGAAAGACTTTTTTAAACCAAGCGAGCAAACCGATTCAACAGGAACGATTGGAGGCTATTCAAGTGAACCAGTTTTAGAAGAAGCCTATACAGGTGGAAAACTATTGAATATTCCAACAATTCAACACTATTTGCAACTACAACTGACTTATATTATTGCTACTACTCAAACAGGCTTTTTATTGGTTCACCAACAATTGGCCCACGAAAGAGTATTATATGAGCAGTATAGTCAAGCAGTACATTCTAAACAAGCTCCTACACAAAAAAGCTTGTTTCCCATTCCTTTAGACTTGGCTGCTTCAGATAGTGTTTTGTTACAAGAACTATTGCCCGATTTACAATTAATTGGATACCAAATTGAAAAAGATGAGCAGCATCAATTTGTAATTCAAGGAACCCCTGCTGATATTGTTGTGGGAAATGAAAAACACGCCATTGAAATGTTGATTGAACAGTTCAAACATTTTAACAGCGATATAAACTTTAGTAAAAAAGAGAAATTGGTTCGTTGTATGGCCAAACAACAATCCATCAAAACAGGTGTAACACTAGATCAAAAGGAAATGAGTGGATTAGTAAACGCTTTGTTTGAATGCAATACACCCAATATAACTCCTACAGGTAAGCCAACCTATATTGAATACAAGGGAAATTATTTAGAGCAATTATTTGAGCGCTAATTAATATTCGTTAATAACTGTTGTTAAAAATTGCTCCAAATGTTTTCGAATAGTACCTGCTGCAGATTGATGTGCATTTACCATGATAGAAAAAATTAATTCCCTACCCTGATTAGTAATAATAAAACCACTTAATGCTACATGACCTGTAAGGGTTCCGGTTTTAGCAAATATTTTATTTTCGTACCCCTTATATAAACCACCTAATGTGCCAGTATTGCCAGTAGGAAAAATAGTTTTGATTCTTTCCCAAGGTTGTTCTTGTTTCATTTTATTCAATATCCAAATAAAATCTTGAGGGGTCATCATATTATACCTGCTTAAGCCACTTCCATCAACCCATCTTGGCTTATGTGGCATACCCAACATATCTGACTTTAATAGGGTATCAATAATTTTTGGGTCATCCATAACCCCAATTTTTTCATTACCTACCATCAATAAAGCTTGTTCAGCAAAAAAGTTATCACTTCTATGCATCATAATCTTTAATAGGCTATCGGTTGGCTGAGAGTAGAATTTTTTCCAATTGGGCTGATCAATAGCCACTGCACTGGCATAATTCAGTACCCGATTCAAAGTGTCTTCTAACAAAGGAATCATTAACTGATCCATCTCTTTTTTAACAACAAAAGGTATGGCTGTTCCATTAAATACCCTATTACTTTTTACTACAGTAAAACTATTCTGGTCTTTATCTCTGTCAATGGTAAAGCGTCCATCCTCTGTGCTTGAAAAAATAACCAAGGAATCTTTGAAAGCTTTTGGAGTTACCGTAATGCGATTTCCATTTTTTCCAAAGTAAACCAAATTGCCATATATGGGCATGGGAGATCGTTCTGGAGAGTAGTCTGCATCGTAATCATTCCAAGCCCACCCGTTCCCAAAAGCCGTAGCATTATATCTTGGTGCAACTACTGTTATTTTAGGTGCGTTCAATTTTAAAAAATCAAATGCTCGTTGATCTTCAAAATCTGGATGTAAAAAACTTGGGTCTCCGGTAAATCTCAGTGCTATATTTTCATCGTCTGGCAAATACTCAAATGCTACAATGCTATCACCCAAATTTTTCATTGCTGCATAACAAGTAAATATTTTGGTATTACTAGCAGGAATAAAATATTTATCCGCTTGATAATTATATAAATAATCTCCTGTTTTTGAATCAAACAAGCTAATGCCCACATGAGCAGGAAATAGTTCTGGCTTTTCTAAAATAAAAGTTTTTGCCTGTTGCTCTATTGTTTTGACTGTTGAAGCAGTAGATGACAGATTTGCTTCTTTTTCTTTCTGTAAAGACTTTTGTACTTTACATGAACTAGAAAAAATTAACAAGCAAACGAAATAGAAAACTTTTTGCATAAGGCATTTATTAACTTCTTTCGACTGCTCTTAACCAACGTTCAGGAATATCATTGTTACAAGCAATCATATAATCTTTATAGCTGCAAGCTACAAATTTGCCATCATGTAATTGCATCCACCATCTTCCAGTTCTTTTGCTTTGCAAAAAAGATGTTTCTACTTCGGCAAATGCCATAGTAAATTCATTAAATTCTGTTTTATTTTCAAGAGTAGCTTCTTGTTTTCCTTTATGAATTCCATCAATAATATACCAGATCATATGAGCCTGTTGAATGGCTGTCATATCATGAGAGTCGTTGGCAACATTGTATCCATATATTCCAATTGAATTACAAATTGTACTCATTCCAGCATATTGCATCAACGTACAAGCTTCTTCTCCATTTAACCCATTTGGCGTTACTCTATTAGCGGGTGCATGAGCGTATTGTATGGCTTCTATGTCAAAACTAACTAGCTCACTGTTTCTAATAGCTGGTTCCATCTCTTCAATTGCTTCTTTTACTCTACCAACTCTATAACAATCAAAACCTAACTTATTAATGGTTTCCAGCATATTTGGATGCATAAAATAGCTTTGGAAAGCCATATGCGTATAATGCCTTAAGTGATTAGGAATACCGGTAAACATGTCTACTAAGAACATATCTGCAGGCTCCAAACTATCCATGTCTAGATTTATTCTAGCATCAACAGTAACTGCATCAATAATTTTATTCAATGAGCCATAAGCAGCATATTGAGGGGTGGTGATATCATGAGAACCCCCTAAAATCAACACCTTTTTACCCATTTGTAATAGTTCACTTACCACTATTCTAACTGCAGCATAACTATCTTGTAAGCTTGCCCCAATTTTGATATTTCCTAAATCGGCTATGGTAACTTCTGTATGCCAATAATATAATTTGTAAAATTGTTCCCTCACTTTATTGGGGGCTTCTGTATTGGTGTATTGCATCCCCATACCCCTCATTTCACCACAGCCAACTATCACTAAATCGGCATCTGATATATCTGGCAACTCTTCTTCATGCACCAAAATATGTTTTCCAATTTGGGTATCTTTAAACCCCTCATCATTCGAAATTTCAGCAAGGTTAACTGGTTCAAGAAAATCAAGTAAAGAAGCTAGAGACATGGGCAGGTTTTTGTACCCCTCATAACGAATAAGTAACTAAGAATATTGCAATTAAGACCTAGTCGGTATATTTATATCCAACTCCTCTAACGGAATGAAAGTATACTGGGTTACGGCTGTCTTCTTCAAAGTATTTTCTGAAACTTAAAATGAAGTTATCAATAGTGCGTGTAGTGGGATAAACATTGTATCCCCAAACTACTTGAAGAATTTTTTCTCTGGTAACAACTTCTCCTTTATTTTCTATTAAAAGCTTCAGCAACATAGCTTCTTTCTTACTCAAATCAACCCTTAATCCATTCCAAGTTATGGCATCTTGTGCTTTAAAATCTATTAGGTTTTTTCCAAATTGATATTGATCACCAATTGACTCTTTTACTTGAAGTCGCTTATTTTTTTCAATTAGCTTAGCTACTCTAATTAATAATTCATCCAAATTAAAGGGCTTGGTTAAATAATCGTCAGCTCCTTTTTTTAATCCAAGTACTTTATCTGCAGGTGCATTTTTTGCACTCAGCATTAAGATAGGAACTTCATTATTATGAACACGAATACTTTCTGTAACACTAATGCCATCTAACTCAGGAAGCATTACATCCATAATAATTAAGTCAAAATAAGCATTTTCTACTTTCTTAAGGGCTTCATTTCCATCAAAGGCTGAAGTAACTTCGTAGCCTTCCATTTCCAAGTTCAACTTAAGCGCTTCATGCAAATTAAGTTCGTCTTCTACCACAAGTACATTGGCTTTTTCGGCTGTCATTATTGTAATTTAAATAGTACAGTAAAAATACTCCCGTTTGGCTGATTATCTGTCACAGAAATGTAGCCATTGTGTGTTTCAGCTATTTTTTTGCACAAATAAAGACCCAGTCCCGTTCCTTGTGCTTTTCTGGTATTCTCGCTTCCGCTTCTATAAAACTTATCAAAAACTTTTTTCTTTTCTTGATCTGCAATCCCTTGACCTAAATCTGCTATAGACAAAACATTTTTATTTGCTGTAAAAGAAAGTGAGACATGAATAGGCATATTCTTTGGAGAATATTTCAAGGCATTTTCTAAGAGATTATTTACCAGCATTTGTAAGAGAAATGGATCGCCTTGCATTAACCTATTTTCTTCAATAGCTTCTGTAATAACCCTTTCGGGGAATCTGCTTTTACAATCATCCACACAGGTTTCTACAATATCTGTTAGATTTAGTTCTTGAAAGTTTACAGAATAACCACCTGCATCTAACTGAGAAGTAAAAAGAATATTATTACAAAGTGTATTGAGTCTGTTTGCTTCTTGTAAAGTATTTGCAATCAGTTTTTGTTGTTTGTCTTCTTCTAGTTTTCTTTTTTGTAGTGTTTCTAAATTTAGTTGTGCTACTGCAATAGGCGTTTTTAATTCATGGGTGATGGCCATCATGAAATTTTGCTGCTGCGCGGAAAATTTTAATTGACGCCTCGTAGCTCTGTAAACATATACTGCTCCAACCAATATTAATGCTAAAAAAGTAATTCCCTCGCCAATATATTGAGCTGTTTTTCTATTGCTCATCTCTTCTATAGCGGATAACTTAGAAAGATATAGTGGATCGTCTTTTAAGAGTTCCGAAATCCGAATAGCAGTCATTACAGTATTTTGTTTTTCTAGTGCAATAAACCACCAAGCTAATGCTGCAATCATATATAACAGTAGAAACCAATAAACGAAAGTTACAACTGCTAATTTGGGTGGTTTAAGCGTATTCATTTTGCAATTTTTTCTACCCGGATACCTGCATTTAAAATATGAGGAAGCGGATCCTCCCTCATGGCCTGTTGAATACCAAAACTGTAACTACCCGCTCTTAACTTTAATGGAGCTTGTGTTATTCGAATTCGATGATCAAAAATATCATCCATTCCAACACCTTGCCAACCCTTTTTATTATCAGCTAATCTTAAATTGAGTAACTGAGTCTTAGCAGTATCTCCTGGTGATTGGGTGGTAAATTTTACCCATAAATTATTATACCTATAAGCATCTTCATGACGAACTACAGCATATATATGGTACAAGGAAACAGTATCTGTAATGGTGAACTTGAAAAAAGGTTTATTGGTCGACTTCCAAGTATGGGCTGGGAAAAAATAGGTCTTTTCAAAAACACCATTAGATTCACAGCTAGTTAAAACGAATAAAATCAAGAAAATACCAATAAAAATTCTCACATGAATTATTTTAGTAAAGATACATCAGCAGTCATTATTATAGAACATTCAAAATCTGCTCTTTCGCTTTCTCTAGTTCATCTTTCATTAAAATAACCGCTTTTTGCATATTAGCATCATAGGCTTTGGAACCAGTTGTATTTATCTCACGTCCAAATTCTTGTAGTATAAAAGAGAGTTTTTTTCCTTTAGAAATACCCTCTTCTGCCAAAATGGTTCTAAAATAAGCACAATGATTGTTTAGTCGAACCTGCTCTTCACTGATATCTATTTTCTCAATATAATAAATGAGCTCTTGTTCAAGCCTATTAGGATCATAGTTTTCTTTACCTACATTCTCTTCTAAGACCTTCATCAGACCCTCTCTTATTTTAGTTCTTCTAAGCGGTTCTAAAGTAGTTATTAATGCCTGCTGAGATTCAATATTATTTAGTCTTACCAACAAATCTGCTTCAATTGATTTACCTTCTTCCTTTCTATGATGATTTAATTGAGCAATTGCCTCTTTTAATAACTTCTCAAAACTAACCCACTCAGTTTCGGTTAGCATTTCTGTTGAAGGCGTAATTACATCAGGTAATTTTAAAATGGTACTTAAAATATCTCCCGTTTCTAACCCCAATTCGTTGGCTAATTGAGCAACGGGCTGAAAATAAGCTTTTGCTAAATCTGTATTGATGGTAACTGGCTTACTAGCGCCATTTAATTTTATAGAGATATTACATTCTACGCTACCTCTTTGCAGACCCTCATTTAAAATATTGCGAACTTCAAACTCATAGGGCTTTAATAATGAAGGTATATTCAATCTTAAATCAAACTGTTTGCCATTCAATGACTTGATTTCAATCAAAAAGTTTTTCTCGCCAATGGATTGTTCTGCTCGGCCGTAACCAGTCATTGAATATAGCATACTATAGTGTTTGAGTAAAAGTAAAGGAACATTGGCAGAAATACTAAAAATCAATCCCAATCCACTTACGCTTCTTTTTTTCGTACTTCTCAAAATTAAATTGATAGAGTTTCCCAGGTCTATGAGAAACGTCTTGTTCCATTTCGTTCGTATCAATTAATAAATCCATAGAGGCAAACTTTTTTCTAAAATTTCTTCTGTCCATGGAAACTCCTAAAATAGCTTCGTATAAATTTTGCAGCTCTCTTAACGAAAATTTATCTGGCAATAAGTTAAACCCTAATGGATGTTCTTGAATTCTTTTTTGCAGCCAGCTATGGCATTCTTCTACAATTTCTAAATGATCAAATGCCATTTCCTTTAAGGCATCATAATCGTACCAGTCTAATTCATTTTCATGAATATTAAGTGCATGGTGTTGAATATTTAATAAGGAACAATAGGCAATGGTGATTACCCTACCGCCTGGATGTCGGTCTGGTTTGCCAAAAACTTTTACTTGGTCTAAAAAGACATTATTCATTCCAGTGCGTTCTTTTAGAATACGATAAGCTGCATCGTCTAAGTCTTCATTATTTTTAACAAAGTCGCCCAATAAAGAGAGCTTCCCTTGAAAAAAAGCCAAATCGCTCTTAATCAACAATACTTTTAGCTTGCTTTCTTCAAAGCCAAAAATGACACAGTCTACAGTAAGCGGCACTTTGGGATATGTATCCACTAAGTGGTGCACCGCTTTTACGGAATTTTTCTTCATATGGCCTTACATTTGGAGTATACTCCAGCAATTGCGTCGTTAATACACAAAGTTAAGGGTTGTGGGGTAATTTCTATCTTTACAGCTCAAGAACCATTTATGTATACTGCAGAAAAAATTAATGAATTAAAGGACCTTTTAAAATATCATGAGCATCGATACTATGTATTAAATGATCCACTCATTTCAGATTATGAATACGACCAACTGTACTTACAATTAATTAAGATTGAACAAGCCCATCCTGAATTGATTACTCCAGACTCGCCTACACAACGAGTTGGAAATAGCCTAAACCAGGGCTTTGAAACAACACCACATTTGGTTCCAATGCTTAGTTTAGACAATAGCTATAACGCAGAAGATCTCATTGATTTTGACAGAAAAGCAAGGGAATTAACTAAAGAAAATGAGATTGAATATTGTGTAGAGCCAAAATTTGATGGGGCAAGTATTTCCTTAATTTATGAAAACGACCTTTTAGTTAAAGCAATAACTCGAGGAGATGGGGTAGCTGGAGAAAATATTACTCCAAATATTCGCCAGATTAAATCAATTCCATTGTCTGCCCCTTTTTCTACTAAGGGCATTGAGCAAATAGAAATAAGAGGTGAAGTTATTTTGAGCAAAGCCTCTTTTGACAGATACAATCAAAAATTAATGGAACAAGGCTTGCCTATTTTAGCCAATCCTAGAAATGCAGCATCTGGTAGCCTTAGAATGAAAGACCCCAGAGAAGTAGCAGAAAGAAATTTAGATGCATTCTTATACCATGTAAGTTATGTAACCTATAAAACAGCCACTCCTACTTCTGAATTAAATAGCCACGCAGGCAGTTTAAACTTGCTTTGGGATATGGGTTTTAGATCACCTAAAGAAGAAAAGAAAGTAGTAAAAGGTATACAAGGAGTGATTGATTATTGCCTCGCTTATGAAGCTAAAAGGGACGAGCTTCCTTATGAAATTGATGGCATGGTAATTAAAGTAAATGATATACATCAACAAGAAAAAATGGGTATGACTTCCCATCATCCTAGATGGGCTATAGCTTTTAAATTTAAAGCCAGACAAGCAACAACCACCTTAACAGAAGTAGAGTTTCAAGTAGGAAGAACAGGGGCAGTAACCCCAGTTGCAAAATTAAAACCTGTTTTTTTAGGTGGGGTTACTGTTTCAAGTATATCCATTCATAACGAAGATTATATACAACAAAAAGACCTTAAAAAAGGTGATCAAGTTCTAATTGAAAGAGCAGGAGACGTAATACCACAAATTGTAAAAAGTTTACCTGATTTAAGAACCGGAAATGAGTCTCCAATCATTTTTCCTAAAAATTGCCCCGTTTGTAATAGTCAACTATTCAAGGAAGAAGGTGAAGCTGTTTGGAGATGTATTAATATAGAATGCACCGCACAAGTAGTAGAAAAAATGATCCATTTTGTTAGTAAAGACGCCATGGATATAAAAAGCTTTGGAGAAGCCAATATTCGAAAATTCTATGAAATTGGTTTGCTCAAAGATATCCCAAGCATTTATCGCTTAAACTTTAATGACCTTACTCAACTCGATGGATTTGGGAAAAAATCTATTGAGAATTTACAAGCAGCTATTGAAGCCAGCAAAGAGCAACCACTCTATAGATTAATTTATGCACTAGGTATTCGATTTGTTGGCGAAACAACTGCTAAAACCCTTGCGAATGCAGTATCACACTTATTAGAATTTAGCAACAAAACAGAAGAAGAACTGTTACAATTAGAAGATGTTGGAACCAAAGTGGCAAAAAGCATACAAGGTTTTTTTAGAAACCCTCAAAATATTGCTATGCTACATGAGCTTGCCGACTTGGGGCTACAAATGGAAAACACTAAGAGAGAAGTGGTGAGTAGTGGTAACCTTGTAGGACAGAGTTTTCTATTTACCGGAACGCTCGAACAACTAAAGAGATCTCAGGCTGAAGCAATGGTAGAAGCTGCGGGTGGAAATATTTTAGGCGGAGTAAGCAGTAAATTAAATTACTTAGTAGTGGGAGCAGATGCAGGAAGTAAATTAGAAAAAGCTAAAAAAATAAATACCATTAAAATTATTACTGAGCAAGAATTCATCAACCTGATTAATCCATAAAAATGTTAAACCCCAAAACACTTCAATTCTTAACTAAATTAAAAAAGAATAATTCTAGAGAATGGTTTAATCTGCATCGTGCTGACTATGAAGCAGCCAAAGAAAATTTTATTGAATTAGTTAATCAGATCTTAGCTAATACCAGCCAATTTGATCAAGAGCTTAGCTTACTAACCTATAAGGATTGTATTTTCAGAATTAATCGTGATGTACGATTCAGTAAAAATAAAGACCCGTATAAAAATAATATGGCTGCATATTTTGTTAAGGGAGGTAAAAAGTCTTGGCTAGCAGGTTATTATTTTCATTGTGAACCAGGGGGTAAAAGCTTTATAGGGGGTGGATTGTATGGTGGCGAGCCGGATCAAATTAAAAAAGTAAGACAAGAGATTGATTATAATTGGGAGGAGTTTAAAGGCATTTTAGAAAATAAAACATTTAAGAAAATATTTGAAGACCTATCAAGAGAAGAGGGCATGTCTTTAATAAGGGAGCCCAAGGGATACGAAAAAGACAACCCAGCAATCGATTATATTAAACTGAAAAACTTTATTGTTTCTGTTCCAGTATCGGATGAAGAATTAACGGATAAAAAATTGATCAAAAAAATTATTACTTGTTTTGCAACCATGCAACCCTTGTTACAGTTCTTAAATAGAGCGATAGAAGATTAAGTGGGCAAAAATTTACCCACTATTGTTACATGGTTGGCGTTGTTAAGATTTGATATCCTGCTAAAACAATGGTTTGATTATTTGGTACAATCCTTGAAACTGATATTTTTATTGGTTTATTATCCAAACTACCTTCAAAAGCTAAAATAGCTCTGAGTGGATTACCAGGAATACCCAATGGACCTGCGTTCATCATACTAAACATTGGAAAATTGCCATGTTTAAATGGTAGGGCTAGATTTGTTACCCAACATGTCAAATCAAATTTTTCACCCTTATCTTGACCAGCTATTTTAAAGGCCATACAATCATAGCCAGCAATTTTTCTTTTGAGTTTTAAGGGTGTCACTTTTATTTGGGCTTTACTCGTTGGGCGAATCATATATTGTTGAAGATTGCTGATTAAAGCAATCTTCCCCTCTTCCTTAGAAGTAATATAAAAAGTACTTTTTCCTGATTGCTCAATAATCCATGCATCAAGTGTGCCATCTTCGTGTTGCATTTGTTCTGCAAGCTTTCCTGCTTTAGATAATCCAGCTTGATCAATTAGCATTTGACTACCTTCTTTGTTGATGGCATAATCAAAAATTGCCTTAATAGGTGTTTCGGCATCATAGGCTTCAATATTAAGACTAATTGAAAATGCAGCTTTAAACTGACTGCTCTTTTCATTTTTTGATAAAGCCGACTTCACTGAATTATTATTACTAGAATATTCAGGAGCTGCCATTTTTGAACTATTACAAAACATATCAATTGTTTGCTTTTTAATGGCTTCTAATTGATCCAATGTTTGTTTATCAGCGCCATTTTTTTTGGCATTGGCAATCTCTACATTGAACTGTCTTTTTAAAGAGTCGCAATTGAAGTTTTGTGCTTTAGCATATAAAATAGACGATAGTAGAAGAAGTAAGCTTAATACATTTTTCATATACTAGTTGATTGCAATGATGTCAAAATAAATTTTCCAGTAGTCAACGCCGTTTTTACTAATGATGTAGCTATTGGCGCCATTTTTCAGGTCTTTTAGAAAAATATTTCTGGAATTATCGGTTGAACTGATTATTGCAAAATTATTTTGAGTTGAATAATTACCAGCTGGTCCTGCAACTAAATTTCCTTCATATAAACCTCCAATTATAAACAGTTTCGACGTTTCAAAATTTGCTCTTGGAATAGTAAAGATGGATGAACTATTGGCAACTGGTCTTCTTTCGTTGGGGCCCCAATATGTGAAGTGTGCGTATGAGTCACCAGAGATTTTAATTGGGCTATCAAAAATAGTCAAGTTAGTGATAACAGATGACTGATGCTTAACTGTTGCATTTAAAGTGCCATAGTATTCCCCTTTATTAGTCATGCTTAAATTAAGATTCTTAAAACCAGCTTCATCAGCATTGTCAATCCTCAGGTTTTCAATAAGGGTTATGGTTAATCTGAAAGAAGTACTTGTTCTAAGTGGGTTTAATAAGTTTTCATCATTAGGTTCAAGAATATCCTTAAAAATGTCCTCATACATTTTAGTTTTAGTTGGACTAACTTGTAATGATTGGGTAGGCTGAAATTTTGATATAATGCTATTGGCCGACTTAGCATTAATTCCAGTATTTGTTCCTGCTGCGGCAGTAAAAATAACGCTATCTATATTAACTGCGATTTTATCAAAGTCTTCTAAACTACCTGAAACAGGAAAAATTCGGGGAGATTTGTTATCTATTGTCCAACTTAAATTAGTATGTTTTTCAACTACAGCTAATTTAGTACTATCAAATGGTAATTTATAAAACGCTAAATAAACCCTCTTTGCTCTTCCTTTTTTTCTACCTCCTTCTATAATATCAGAAAGTCTAATCGAAGGCAATGCAATTACATAACGAAGCTTAGCAGGATCATATGTCTTAAAATCAAAACTACCTACATTGTTTACATATACCCCATTTTCCATATCAAAACTAATGGGCTTAGTTGGTCTTGGAATCACACTAAACGGATCAATCATTTTTAAGGTATTTGCTTCGGGTGTAGCAAAAATTAATTCTCTTGCTATTCTAGGTAAGCCTTGATTTGGTCCAGAAGAAACTGTTAAGTTATTCACCCATTTAGTATGTAGTCTAAATTGGGCAAAACTGGTAACTAATATTAACTGACATATAATCGTAACAACTATTTTCATAAATACATTTTTAAAGTTTAATAAATTCTACTCTTCTATTGGCTGCTTTTTCTTCAGGTGTTTTATTGGTATTCAAAGCTTCTGAAGACCCTTTACCATCAGTGATAATTCTGGTTTCATCTATACCAAAGCCATATACAAATCTCATTTTAACAGCTTCTGCTCGCTTAACAGAGAGTGTTTGGTTTGCAGCAGGATTACCATCACTGTCAGTATGACCAATGATTTTAATTTTAAGTCCAGGATTATCGATTAAGATTTTACCTATATCCGCAATAATCGCATTACTCTCAGGTTTAATTTTATCACTATTGGTGTCGAACAAAATTTCGGTTGTACTGAATTTCCCTTCAGTAAGTAATTTGCTTCTGGTATCTGGAGCAGCAATGGAATATTTGATATTATTGATAAACACAGAACATTCATTAAAAAAGTTTCTACAAATAGACATTTGATATTGACCATCATTTTCGGTAAAGAATCGTGGTATATCTACTAACTTATCTTCATTTGCATAAACCCTTAACCGACCTTTCTGTCTCCAAATAGATACTTTTACAAAACGATTGTCTGCCACATCCCATTGAGGCATTTTAATTTGATTGTCAAAAGAAACACCATTTGTATTTGAACTAATTACACTTACAGAGGCTTCGGCTGCTCCTGGATGTAAGAATAAAGCAGAAGTACCGGCACTAAAAAAGTTTTGTTTTAATAAATCCTCTTTAACAGTAGAAAATATAAGTCCCAAACCACTGTAATTATTACTTGGATCATTTTGAATACCAGCATTAAATTCTAAGGTGAAATTTTCAGGCAAGGTTTTAATGGCATCAAATAAGAAGTTGCCATTCTTTGTCAGGTTCAACCATTTGCCTTCTTTACCATTGATAGTGACAATTTCACCACTTGCGTTAGTGTTAATATCAGCTGGGAAATCCCCAATCTCAACTCTTGAAAAATCATCAAAATAAAGGGTCTTTTCACCTGCAACAAAATCATATTTACCTACTGCATTTCCGGCAAAAGCACCATTTGCTACTCCTCTATTAATATCCGCTTCAGCTTGCTCGGTTTTTTTATTTTGCTCATTACCGCTCTTTTTTTCGTCTTTAGAAGCATCAGTCTTTTTTTTCTTTTTAAACCATGCCCCAGACAATAAGCTATCCACTGCAGCATCAGCTTTGTCGCCTACTTTATTGCCAATTTTATCGCCTGTATTTTCGACCCTTTGCTCAGAAGTAGCCTTCGTTTTCTCTTTTATTCGTTGAAAAATAGACTTCTTCTCTTCTTGAGAATAGGCAAATAATTGAATCCCAAGAAAAAATAAGGTTGTTAAAAGTTTTAAATGGCTCATTTTGAATGACTTTAATATTTGAATACAATGATTAGTACTCAATAGAAAAAAAAGTAAACAAGAAAGTCAATTTTTATTTTTGGATTTACTTTTAAAGGATATTTACACTAATGATGAGTGATGATTTAATTCAAGCGGAATTATCCTTAGAGAATTATAAGGTTCTTGAGCAGGTTTATAGGGATAATAAAGGTGTTTTTGTAGCTTTTGCCAAAAAATACAATCTGCCAGATGAAGATATAATTGATATTTATCAGGATGCAATTGTTGCTTTGGTTGAACATGCAAAAAAAGGGAAATTATCAGAGCTAAATTGCGCTATATCCACCTATTTAATTGGAATAGGAAAGTTTATGCTATTAAAGCATTTAAAAAAGAAAAAGATAATGTTCGTACCGTTTGATATTGAGATTAGTGTAGAATGGGATGATTTGGAACATGTTCAAAAAGAACAACAAGTTCATTTATTACAAATTTATTTTTTAAAACTAGGGAGCCATTGTCAAAAAATTCTTGAACTGTTTTATTATCAAGAAAAAAAACTAGGTGACATTGTGAATGCACTTGGTTATGACAATAAAGATGTAGTAAAAAGTCAAAAATCAAGGTGTATTAAACAATTGAGAGAATTAATTGAAACCAATCATGGATAAAGAAAGATTGCTAAATGGTTATTTTGACAATACACTAACGGCAAGTGAATTAATGGCATTCAATGAATTATTGAATAATGATGAACATTTTGCTGAAGAGCTTGCATTTAGGAAAAATTTAAAGAATAGCATACATATTAACGAAAGAGCCCGAATAAAAGCCACTGTCAAACAATTTGAAAAAGCTACTATAAAACCATCCCTACAGAGAAAGTATTTTACTTGGATAGCTGCTGCAATTACCATCACATTTACGCTTATTGCAGTTTATCAGTATACTCAAAATCCGAAGCCTTCAGTATTATTTCAAGAATTTTATACTGAATATCCGAATATTATTTCCCCTTCAGAAAGAAGCAAGAACGATAAAGATTCTTTAATACAAATTGCTTTTGCAGCTTACGACCGGCAGGAATTTAAAGAAGCCATAAAACATTTAATAATTCTTCAAGAACAACAAAAAACAAACTATTCTTCTTTATATATAGGCATTTGTAATATAGAATTGAAAAATAGTGTTGCCGCCATAGAAACATTACAAAAAGCCGTTGCACTCAATAATACTTATTCCTTAACTGCTAAATGGTACTTAGCATTAGCTTATTTACAAAATAACCAACCTGATTTAGCGCTTGAAATAGTTAAAGATTTCAATAAATTAGAAGAACCCTTTAAACAAGAAGCCGAAAGACTGTACAAGAAATTAAAATAAATATTAGTTATTCTTTTTTCTATTAAAAAAGACAACGATACTAACTAACAAAATGCCTATTGTAAAAATCGAATACATCATCCATGGGGTTGCCTCTACAATATGATTATTATTACCAATTAAAATAAATCCACTCCAAAAATAAGGATGTCGTTTTAGGGGATTAGCTTTGATAAAATGCTGCTTTGCATTAGCTAAAGCAACATGTTTACTTAGCCCTTTTTTTAATTCTTCATAAAATAAGAGCATGATTTCTGAAGTTTCTTTATCGGGCACTTGCCACAAACTAACTACAGTACTTTTTACACCAGCATAAGTAAATGCCCTAGATAAACTCATTATTCCCTCGCCTTCAACAAGTTTCCCTGCGCCAGTATTACATGCACTTAATACTACCATCTCTGCAGGAATTGCCTTGGTATATAATTCATTAAAATACATTGGCTGTGCATTGGCAAATAACAAATATGATTGATTAAAATCATTATCGTATAACACAGAATGCATAGAGCAATGTAGAACACTGTAAGATTTATTTTGGATCAGAAAATTATTTTTGGTGGCATGCTGGCCTATAAATGCTCTTCCATCAAATAAATTAACAATTGAAGTAGCTTCAGTTTTAGCATAGGGCAGACTCGGAAATTGTGTATTATTATAAATAGTATTTTCATAAACAGGCGCAAACGTTGCAAGTTTAACAGAAGAATTAGTTTGCGTTTGTTTATTGTGCAAGTACCAAAGTGCAATAGATGCGTTATAGGTAATATTGGTTTGCGCTACAAAGTAGTCATTTGAGTAAGGATTTTGTAAACTTTCAAATGGCAAATAATTTAAAAAATTATCGGGGATAATGGTTAAATTTTTTGAGGATACGTTTTTAAGTAATAATTGATATAATTCTTTTGAAGACGAACCAATTTGCTTGTTTGGCTTCTTGAGTGTATTTACGAATTGACTAACTTGTTGCTCAATTGGTAATTTTTCTCCTAAAAATGCTATTTTAATATTGTCATGAGTAATATAAGCTTTATATACATGATTATACGTAACATAATACTTAAGTATAGCCTCGTCTTTAGGTAATAATTGCATCACATTGGCAATAGAATAATCGTTTAAAGTTAATTCAACAAACCCCTTTTTTAAAGTTTGGATTTTTTTGTTTAATGCATTCAACTGAGTTTCAATTGATTTCAATTTGTCTGCATAATTTTTTTGCTTACCGTTTTTAACTTGTTCAGAAACCCAGAATTCTTTTTGTTGTTGTAAAACGTCTAAATCAATTTTTAGCATACCAATAGGAGTATTAGACTGCAACAATTTCTGCTCAAACTCCTTTGCAAGATGAATAGAAGAATTAGCTTCTATGGTAGAAATCATTTTAATGATATAAGCAGGATCATTTTTGTACTTTTCAAGTGCAATAAAAAAATATGATTCAACTATTTTTTTATGCAAATTATTCAGCGTGGGCGTAAAGGCACCCTTTCTATAGAATTCATTAAATAAAACAGATGCTAATTTTGTTAGTTTCTCAGATTTTTGAATAAAAGATTGTTGGCGAGTTTTCTTGAACGCGTCATTATAAATGAGTGCAGAACTAATAAAAATATTGACATATCTATTATTATTCAGATCAAGCAATTTTTGTTCATCTACCTCTAGCAATGGTATTTTTTTCCCGAGTTGAATCTCAATTAAAGTATTGATATTCATTTCCATAATTGCAATTGCTGAGTCGTGCATTGCAAGACTAGATAGATTCATGGCTTTCATAGTCTCCAATCCAAATTTACTCATGCTAGTAGGTGGGAATTCAAATGCTTGCAAGGATGCATTTACATGATAGATAGCTTGTTTATACTCTTTCATTTCTCTATACTGATTGGCTAATTTAGAATGAGCCAAAACCATACTAAAAGGATCTTCATATTTGATGGCTTCAGCTAAATACATTTTACCTAGCCGAACACCTTCATTATGATTATCGGAATAATAATTATAGTAATCACATAAAAGAGTAATGCAAGACAAGTAATAGTTTATATCTGCAAGTTTTTCATTTGGGGGAGAAAGTTGAATTTCGTTTTTGATTTGTTGAACAATTTTATTAGCCAAAACAAGATCTTCATTTACTATAGCTACATTCACCTGCATTTTACGATACACCCTTTTTGCGTAATAATATTCTGGTGTATTAGATGGCTTAATAAATTGTGCTTTATAAAATGTATTAAACTTTTGAAAAGTCGTTTTAATACCTAAATTATCTTCATATTCACCATAGTAATAAAAGAGATTATTATAAGCAGCTATATAATCCATCAGTTTAATTTTATCAAAATTTGATTCCATTAAATCAATGGCTTTTTCAACGCTAGTAATGTCTTTTTTTTGATTACCCATACTAGAATGATTAAATGAAATTTCAGTGTATAGGCGTGCTTGCAATGGGATATCTCTTTTTAAAACAGATCCATATTTTTGGTTAATTTCTTCATATACATCTAATGATTCATTGTATTGTTGATTAGCTGCTAATACAATGCCATAAGTCATCATAGTAACTGCTTGAAGTGAATCACTAATATTTTTATAAAAGGGTAACTGACGTATCTTTAGAAAGCTTGAGATTACTTTTTCATACTCTTCTTTCACTTTGAGTGTTTGAAGCTGTTCTATATATTTTGGGAATAATTGATTGAGTGATTTTAGGTCGTTCTTTTGACTATAGAATGAGAGCTGAGAAATAATTGAATTTTCTGCAATTGGTGAATCCACTTTTCTCTGTGCACTAGCACTTAGAACAAATAGTATGAATAAACAAACAGCTAGACTTCGCATCTTTTATAAATAAATTGTTGGCTATACAATTTACAATAAAGATTAATATGAAATTGTTTGTAAATAAATCAATTTAGTTTTCGTTGATATGAACGAACAGCATAACTATTTACTTTTTTAACCTTCAATTGTTCATTTTTTACGCTTACTTGTATATACTCTTTAAATAAACCTTTGGAATCGTTAAATCCAATCATGCAATCCAATCCAGACTTTCCAGGCTTGATTGAGACTGCTGGCATTGTATTAAAATTAGGAATCTGTATTATCTCAGTGGATCGAATTTCTTTGTACTGAACATTAACTTTGTAATTAAATGTTTTAGTCGTTTCATAAATATTTACAGCAAACTTCCAATTATTAAGATTGCCCATTCCATCATCAACTGGAACAGCATATACGGCAATTGGGTTTTTTTCAGGATTAGCTCTATCCTCTGAAATGCTTATTTGCTTTACGCTAATTGTATCAGTAGTAGACTTTAATTGATCGGATTCAGTATTATTACAACAGACTAATACTAAGGATACAAAGAGATAAAAAATTGCTTTCATTGAAAAAATATTAAGACAATATATTCAATTATTTAATATCGGAAGACATCTCCAACTGATTCATCAGTCAAGAGTTTTTTGAGTATAGGATGTTCCAATACTTTAGTATAGTCCATCCATTTCCCATTTACTTTTATTTTGCGAAATATAAGTCTAATACCATGACTATAATCGGCATACCAGTTAACATGACCTGTATACAAGGGTTGTATCGGTTTTCCATCTGGCAAATGCCAACCATAAATGGCTACTCGATTTGTTTTAGCAGATCTCGTTAATAGGTCGCTAATTACTACATCTTTTTTTATTCCAGCAATCAATCCCTTTTGCTGTTTGCGTTGACCTTCTATAATTAAATGATGCTGCCACATTGTAACAGTACTATCTCTATGAATGTACATTGGTACAGGAGATAGCTTTATTGCAGCATTAGTATAAATATCATTCACCATTTTACGGGTTGGCAAAAAACATTGCAAACTATCTGCAATCAACTGAGCCGCAATAGGAGTTAGTGGAATTCTTGCCCAGTTTTGATTAGTGCCTACACTTAGGTAATCGGGCATTACATAATAAGTTGCCCGATTAACCTTTCCTGTAATAGTGTCTTTTGCAGTTACATTAATGGGAATTAATTTCAAAAGAAATGATGGAATATTTCCTGCCAATATTTCTTTTACTGCAAATGAATCGCGTTGCTTCCACAGCATCTTCATTGCTTCCTGATAAAACTGTTCACCAGTAATTGGAATCAAGTTTGAATTAGTTTTATTTAAAACCAACTTTTTCCCGCAGCCAATGCAGCCAATGCAGCCAATAAAGAACAACAATAAAATGAATGGACGCATGCTTATAGAATAAAGAATGTTTTACAATAATCCATTCGCTAACATATACTCTGCAATTTGTACCGCATTGGTAGCAGCACCTTTTCTAAGATTATCACTAACAATCCACATATTCAAGGTTTTGTCTTGAGATTCGTCCCTTCTAATTCTACCTACAAATACTTCATCTTTCTCATGGGCCCATAATGGCATTGGATAAATTTGATTGGGCAAATCGTCTTGTACTATTACCCCAGGAGCAGCCGCCAACAAGGCTTTTACATCTTCTACTGTAAAGTCATTTTCGAATTCAATATTCACGCTTTCACTATGCCCACCCACTACCGGAATACGAACTGTTGTAGCAGTTACTCGTATTGAATTGTCTTGCATAATCTTATTGGTTTCCAATACCATTTTCATTTCTTCCTTGGTATAACCATTATCTAAGAACACATCAATTTGAGGAATCACATTTAAATCAATTGGATATTTATAGGCCATTTCCCCTTCTACACCTTTGCGCTCATTAAACAATTGATCAACTGCTTTTTTACCCGTACCTGTTACACTTTGATAAGTACTGACCACCACACGTTTTATTTTGTATTTTAAATGCAATGGCTGCAATGCAACAACCATCTGTATGGTAGAACAATTGGGATTCGCAATAATATAATCTTCACTAGTAAGAACTCCAGCATTTACTTCAGGAACCACTAATTTTTTAGTAGGATCCATTCTCCAAGCAGAAGAATTATCAATCACTCTAATGCCAGCTGCTGCATATTGTGGAGCCCACTCCAATGAAGTACTACCTCCTGCAGAAAATATTGCTACCGCAGGTTTTGCTGCAATACCATCCGCCATACTCACCACTTTATACGCTTTACCTTTAAATACAACTTCTTTACCAACCGATCTTTCTGAAGCTACTGGCACTATCTCAGTTACCGGAAAATTTCTTTCTGCTAATACCTGCAACATTTTAGTTCCAACTAACCCTGTTGCGCCTACTACTGCTACTTTCATTTTGTTCCCCCCTGTCTCCTTGATGGAGTTTTAGTGTTAAAAAAAAAGGCCTTCCAAATTTGGAAGGCCCGTTATATGAATCAGTTTAAAACATACAAACACCTTCCGCTTAGCGTGGTTTTTTATTACGTTTTATATTTTTAATCATTGTCATCTAAAAACGAATATACAATCTTTGAATTAATTACCCAACTGAATATCAAAATTCACCAACTGCACAAATTCGTCTAGTCTTGCATCAATATCTGCTTTATTGATTTCTCTTAAACGTTGTGTACCAAATTTTTCTACACAAAAAGAAGCCATTGCACTACCCACTATAATGGCCGTTTTCATATTTTCAAATGAAATGTCTTTTGTTTTTGCAATATGGCCAATGAAGCCACCAGCAAAAGTATCGCCAGCACCAGTTGGATCAAATACTTCTTCTAAAGGCAATGCAGGCGCAAAGAATACTTTGCTGCCATGAAATAATAATGCTCCATGTTCGCCTTTCTTAATGATTAAATACTTAGGACCCATTTGCATTATTTTCGCAGCGGCTTTAACCAAAGAATATTCACCACTTAACTCACGTGCCTCACTATCGTTGACCATTAATAAATCTACCATTGCTAAAGTTTGCTTCAGGTCATCCATGGCAATTTCCATCCAGAAATTCATGGTATCCATTACAATCAACTTTGGTCTGGTTTTTAATTGTTCAATTACACTTCTTTGTACAGAGGGAGCAAGGTTACCGAGCATCAAAAACTCGCAATCTTGGAAGCTATCTGGAACTACAGGTTCAAAACTTCCCAATACATTTAACTGGGTGTCTAAAGTATCACGTGTATTCATGTCCATATGATAGCGACCGCTCCAAAAAAATGTTTTCTCGTCTTTTTTAATCTGCACTCCTTCTAAGTCTACTCCACGCTCAGTTAGGATATCTAACTCTGCCTGAGGGAAATCTCCCCCAACAACAGAAATTTGCTTAACTGGAGTATAATTAGAAGCGCACCAGGCTATATAAGTACCAGCACCACCAATAATTTTATCACTTTTCCCAAAGGGAGTTTCAATGGCATCAAAAGCCATAGAACCAACAACTACTAAAGACATAAATTGATTTTATAATAAGTCAGCGAAATTAATGGTTTATCGGATAACCCAAGCCAAATGCGATAAAAGCATTAAAAAACTAACAAAACTAGATTAATTGACGATTTTCTTTGCTAACATATGTTAGTATATTATCTTCGCTACATGGCCAGAATAAAAATTGAAAAGAACAGTAGCAGAAAAGAGGTTATTGTTAGCAAAGCTGCTTCCTTATTTAGAGAAAAGGGGTTTAAAGCAGCCAGCATGCGCGACTTAGCGGAAGCTGTTGGAGTAGAAGCAGCTAGCTTGTATAATCATATCAAATCTAAAACAGAGCTATTGCACGAACTATGTTTTGGAGTGGCCAATCGATTCATGCAACATATGGATGAAGTGGAGTCTAAAAAAACAAGCTCCATTGCAAAAGTAGAAGAGCTGGTTCGCTTTCATATCAACGAAATGGTGAACCACTACGAAGAAGTATATGTAAGTGATAGAGAATGGAAGCATTTGTCTGATCCGTACTTATCCAATTTTCAGAATCAGCGAAGAATGTATCGCAAAAGATTTGCTGCAATTATAGAAACGGGTATTCGAAACAAAGAAATAAAATCAATAGATGCCCCAACTGCAGTGTTGATTATTCTACACGCCATTAGTGGAATTGAAAGTTGGCATAGATCAACTCAAAAAATTAATGCAGAAGAATTAACCAATAATATGATTACCATTTTAGTGGGAGGATTAAAGAATGTCTAAGTTTGAAACAGTACATGTTAAAGAAGTAAGGCGAGAAACTGCAGACTGCGTATCAGTTGCATTTGATGTTCCAGTAACAGCAAAATCAACTTTCGCATTTAAGCAGGGCCAATATATTACGCTTAAAACAACCATTAACGGCGAAGAAGTTAGGAGGTCTTATTCTATTTGTAGTAGTCCATTAGATAATGAATTAAGGGTTGCAGTGAAGAAAGTTCCAGGAGGTGTTTTCTCTACCTGGGCCAATGAAGAATTGAAGGCTGGAACTGAGCTAGAACTGATGCCGCCAATGGGCAAATTCTTCACTGAATTAGATGCCAATGCCAAAAAACAATATGTTGCTTTTGCCTCTGGTAGTGGCATTACTCCCATTTTATCCATTATCAAAACAACGCTAATTACCGAACCATTAAGCAGGTTCACATTGGTTTACGGAAATAGAAATAGGCATAGCATTATTTTTAAAGAAGCATTGGAATCGCTTAAGAATAAATTCATGGGCCGATTTAGCATCGTTTATATTTTATCAAGAGAAAAAACAGATGCACCCATTCATTTTGGAAGGATTGATCAGGAGAAGTTTCAACAACTCTGTAACAATATTTTAAAGCCTACCACTATTGATGAATACTTTTTGTGTGGCCCCGAAGAAATGATTTTTGGTGTTAAAAAAGCGTTAGAAGAAAGCGGAGTAGACAACAAAAAAATACATTTTGAATTATTTACTACAGGTGCTAAAGTTAAAAAAGCAAGTAGTAATAATTCCACTAGTAAACAAGAAGTTAAAAGCCATATTACGGTAAAGCAAGATGGAGTAACATTTGAATTCGATTTAGGATTTGAAGGAGAAAGCATTTTAGATGCTGCTTTAAAACATGGAGCAGATTTACCCTTTGCTTGTAAAGGTGGAGTATGCTGCACTTGCAAAGCTAAATTAGTAGACGGCGAAGTAGATATGGACGTGAATTATGGATTGGAGCAGGAAGAAATTGAACACGGTTTTATTTTGACCTGTCAATCTCATCCACGAACAGAAAATGTATTAATTGATTTTGATGTTAAATAACCAATATTTATGGAACAGAATTTAGAAAAAATCTTTCAAGACAAGATTGATCGTGAAGTAAGAATTGAGCCAAAAGACTGGATGCCAGAAAAATATAGGCAAACATTAATCAGACAGATTAGTCAACATGCCCATAGTGAAATCATTGGTATGTTACCGGAAGGTAATTGGATTACCAGGGCCCCATCATTGCGCAGGAAAGCCATTTTATTGGCAAAAGTACAAGACGAAGCAGGGCATGGTTTATACTTATACAGTGCTGCTGAAACTTTGGGCATTAGCAGAGATCAGATGTACGATCAATTGCATACGGGCAAAGCTAAATACTCTTCCATCTTTAATTACCCATCCCTTAGTTGGGCCGATATGGGTGTAGTAGGTTGGTTGGTAGACGGTGCAGCCATCATGAACCAAGTGCCTTTATGCAGAAGCAGTTTTGGACCTTATGCAAGAGCAATGGTACGTGTTTGTAAGGAAGAAAGTTTTCACCAACGCCAAGGATTTGAAATATTGTATGTATTAAGCAAGGGAACTGAAGCACAACGCAAAATGGCTCAAGATGCCATTAATAGATGGTGGTGGCCTAGCTTAATGATGTTTGGTCCTAAAGACGATGAAAGCCCAAACACTATTCAAAGTATGAAGTGGAAAATCAAACGTTTCAGCAACGATGAGCTCAGACAAAAATTTGTAGACGTATGCGCTGAACAAGTAAAAGTTTTGGGCTTTACACTTCCAGATAATGATTTAAAATGGAATGAAGAAAGGGGTCATTACGATTTTGGTGCAATTAATTGGGATGAGTTTTGGCAAGTAGTACAAGGCAACGGTCCATGCAATAAAGAACGTTTGGATGCACGTAAAAAAGCATGGGAAGAAGGTGCTTGGGTAAGAGACGCTGCATTAGCTTATGCCAACAAAAAAGCCAAACAAAAACAAGCTGCTGCCTAAAAATAATGCGCGATTTTAACAACTAAATAAATCATCATGAGCTTTCAAATAAATAAACTCTATTACGGCGACTACGGCGAAAGCAAAAACGGAGCAGCCGATATTTCAACTACTCAACAGAACGCTGCTGAATGGCCTTTATGGGAAGTTTTTATCAGGAGTAAACAAGGACTAGATCATAAACATGCAGGAAGTTTGCATGCAGCAGATGCTGCAATGGCTATTGAAAACGCCAGAGATGTATACACCAGAAGAATGGAAGGCGTAAGCCTTTGGGTAGTGGAAAGCAAATACATTCATGCCAGTAATCCTGACGAAGCAGGATCTTTATATGATCCAGCGAATGATAAAGCATATAGGCATCCTACTTTTTATGATTTACCTGAGGAAGTAAAATACATGTAATAGCGACTATGAAAAACGAGATTGATTTTTTACTTCACTTAGCAGATAATGCACTAATTATTGGACACCGTAATAGTGAATGGTGCGGTCATGGACCTATTTTAGAACAAGATATAGCCATCACCAATATTGCATTAGATTATATTGGTCAAGCTAGGAATTTTTATCAGCATGCGGCTGAACTAATAAATCAGCAACCAACAAACATAAGTGTAACACTTACTGGAAATGATATGGTGTTGCCCGCAACAGAAGACAGTCTGGCTTATTTAAGAGATGTACGAGAGTTTAAGAATCTACTCATTACCGAAATACCGAATGGTGATTGGGCACAAACCACGCTACGATTATTTTTATTAAGCACATTTCAATTGCAATTATTTACGCAGTTGCTACAACATAGCGATACGCAAGTTGCCGCAATTGCAGAAAAATCAATTAAAGAAGTTAGCTACCATTTAAAGTGGAGCCAAGACTGGGTGCTAAGATTGGGTGATGGAACAGAAGAGAGCAAACAAAGAATGCAAACAGCCATCGAAAATATTTGGGCTTACACTGGCGAACTTTTTATTCAACCCGAATTTGCAACAGCAGCTTGTTTAAATTATTCAGCTATTCAAACTGCATGGAACCAAAAAGTTTCCGCTGTTTTTGAAGAAGCAGGACTAAGCATTCCCCCAAAAACATTTGTACAAAAAGGAGGAGCCAACGGAATGCATACAGAACACCTTGGATATATTTTAGCAGAAATGCAATACTTACAAAGGGCTTACCCCAACAGCGAATGGTAAATAATTCAATTGCTACCAATGCCATCTGGAAAATTCTGGAAACTGTTAAAGATCCAGAAGTTCCCGTATTATCAGTGGTAGATTTAGGGGTGATCAGGGCTGTTGCATTAGAAGAGCAGCGAGTAACCGTTACCATCACACCTACTTACACAGGTTGCCCAGCCATGGATATGATATCCATGCATATTAAAATGGCATTGAATGCTGCAGGATACCAAACCACCATTCAAACTGTTTTATCTCCTGCATGGACAACAGATTGGATGACCGAAAATGGGAAGCAGCAACTAAAAGCATACGGCATTGCTCCCCCTATGGGAAAAAGTTTTGACCAAGCTTATTTAGACAATTTAATAGTGCCTTGTCCACAATGCAATTCTACTCATACTGTATTAGTATCACAATTTGGAAGTACTGCTTGCAAGGCTTTGTATAAATGCGAAGAATGCAAAGAGCCCTTCGATTATTTTAAATGTCATTAATTCATTTTTATGGACTCAATATTATTTACGATTGAATCAGGTGTTGCTTTTATTACCATGAACAGACCCGATAAATTAAATTCTTTTAATAGAGCCATGGCCTTGCAATTGCAAAGCATTCTAGACCAGTGCGCTACAGATGATTCAATCAGAGCAATATATTTAACAGGAGCAGGAAAAGGATTTTGTGCGGGACAAGATTTAGCAGAAGTGGTTGATCCTGAAGGACCGGGTATGAAGCGCATTTTAAGTGAACATTACAATCCCATTGTACAACGCCTTAGAGATATCGCAAAGCCCGTAGTTGCAGCAGTAAATGGAGTTGCTGCAGGTGCAGGTGCAAATATTGCTTTTGCTTGCGATGTAGTAGTTAGCAAATCGTCTGCTTCATTTATTCAAGCATTTTCAAAAATTGGATTGATTCCGGATAGCGGCGGAACCTATACCTTACCAAGATTAATTGGTTTTCAAAGAGCCAGTGCGTTGATGATGTTAGGCGATAAAGTATCTGCTACTGATGCTTTACAAATGGGTATGCTGTACAAAGTATTTGATGACGAAGCATTTGAAACAGAAAGTAAAAAAATTGCTTTTCAATTAGCACAAATGCCAACCAAAGCATTGGGCTATATTAAACAAGCATTGAATGCTTCTACAACCAATGATATTACTTCACAACTGGCACTTGAAGATACCTTACAACAAAAAGCAGCAGCTACTACAGACTTCAAAGAAGGCGTAGATGCATTTTTGGCCAAACGCGCACCACAATACAAAGGACAATAACCCTAAAACGAAACACCATGACACCACAACATATTGTTGATGAAATAATGAAAGCAGATTTGTTTTCACAGTGGTTAGGCATTGAAGTATTAGCCATTCAAGAAGGGTATAGTAAAATTAAAATGCAGGTAAGGCCCGAAATGTTGAATGGCTTGGGCATTGTGCATGGGGGCATTGCTTTTGCATTTTCGGATAGCGCTTTTGCTTTTGCATGCAACAACAGAAATAATTTATCGGTTGCTTTGGATACTTCTATTAATTTTTTAAAGCCCGTGCATGTGGGCGATACTTTGATTGCAGAAGCAAAAGAATTGCACAATGGTAGATCAACAGGATTGTATCAAATAACCATTTTGAATCAACATGAGCAATTGGTATCTATCTTTAAAGGGAACTGTTTCAGAACAGGTAAACCAGTGGTAAAACCATCTTTATGATTTATTCCTTCAAAGGATTTATACCCGTTGTACATGAAAGCTCTTTTGTACATCCTCAAGCCGCTGTTACAGGCAATGTAATCATTGGTAAAAATGTATATGTTGGTCCAGGTGCTGCTATCAGAGGAGACTGGGGTGCTATTATTATTGAAGATGGTTGCAATGTGCAAGAGAATTGTACCCTTCATATGTTTCCGGGTACTACCGTTTTATTAAAAGCGAATGCGCATATTGGTCATGGTGCGGTCATTCATGGTGCAACCATTGGTCGCAATTGTTTGATTGGTATGAATTCGGTTATCATGGATAATGTAGTATTAGAAGAGGAATGCATTGTAGGTGCAATGAGTTTTATAAAAGCAGATGAACATTTTCCTTCTCGATCTTTAATTGTAGGAAACCCCGCAAAAATAATTAAGCAAGTATCAGATGAAATGATTGCTTGGAAATCAAAAGGTACTCAATTGTACCAGCAACTTCCCAAGGAGATGCACGAACACTTTGAAGCATGCGAACCATTAAGATCAATACCCGATAATCGACCACAACAAGAAACACTCTATACTACTTGGAATACATTGAAAAAGTAACACAATTTGCAATGTTGTATCTTTGCGGCTAAATCATTCAAGTGTCGGAAAGGAATAACTTCATAGACTATATCAGAATTTTTGCCCGCAGTGGTCACGGTGGCGCAGGTGTTAGGCATTTTATGCGCAATAAATTAACTGCAATGGGTGGACCTGATGGAGGCGATGGAGGACGTGGTGGTCATATTATCTTAAGAGGAAATAGTAATCTTTGGACTTTATTGCATTTGAGGTATTTCAAAAACGTTTTAGCCGAGCATGGAGAAAACGGAAGCAAAGACAATTGTACCGGAAGAGATGGAAAAGACATTATTATTGATGTTCCATTAGGCACTGTTGCAAGAGATGAAGAGACTGGAAAAATTGAAGCAGAAATTTTAGAAGACGGTCAAGAATATATTTGGATGCGCGGTGGAAGAGGTGGATTGGGTAATGGCAATTTTGCTACACCTACCAACCAAGCACCCGACCATGCACAGCCAGGAGAGCCTGGCATTGAAGGCTGGAAAAATATTGAGCTGAAAGTATTGGCAGACGTGGGTTTGGTAGGATTTCCGAACGCAGGAAAATCTACATTGCTGTCATCTATAACCGCTGCTAAACCTAAGATTGCCAATTACGCTTTTACAACGCTGACTCCACAATTAGGTATGGTAGAATACCGTGACTCCAAATCATTTTGTATAGCAGATTTACCTGGTATTATTGAAGGTGCTGCAGAAGGAAAAGGATTGGGACATCGTTTCTTAAGACATATAGAGCGTAATTCTGTTTTATTATTTTTGATTCCTGCTGATAGTGATGACCATGGAAAAGAATTCGAGGTTCTTCGTCAAGAATTGAGAAACTATAATGAGGAAATGTTGCAGAAAGACTTCATCATTGCGATTAGTAAAAGTGATATGCTCGATGACGAATTAAAAGCAGCCATCAGTAAAGAATTACCAGCTAATATTCCCCATTTATTCATTTCCTCAGTCACCAATAAGGGCTTAACAGAGCTGAAAGACCTACTTTGGGATACCTTAAACAAGCCGGTTAAATAAATTTAACTAACTCATTTTCAATTACTTACAATTTTAAATCCTTTTTTTGGGTTACCTTTTATCCATTAAGGTATTAATGTGTATAGTGTACACTAAGCTTTTTCGTTTGCTGTTGCCATTTGAGAAGAATTTATTACTCACAGTAAAATTAGAAAAGTATGAAAAAGCAAACAATCGTTACCAGTGTTAAGAGAATTGTTTTTGGATCTGTAGTGTCTTCATTGATGTTTTTATCTGCCAACGCGTCTGTATCTCCTGTAAGAGCTTATGATATATCTACTAAAAGCAATGCAGAAGTAAAGTATAGCGGTATTGATAAAAATCAATTACACACGATTCAGGTTAAATTCAACAACCCAAGTGGTGCATCATTTAACTTGATTATCAAAGATGCCAACAATGAAATGATTTTCAAAGGCAATTATACTGACAAAGATTTCAGTAAGACTTTTAAATTCCCTAAAGACGAATCAAGCAAATTGTCTTTCTTAATTGAAGAAGTAAAATCTAAGAAATCGGAGCAGTATAATGTAAGCTTTGAAACCATCAGCTTTGAAAACGCTGTAATCAGCAAGAATTAATTAAACCCTTTTACAAACAAAAGAGGCACTCGTTTGAGTGCCTCTTTTTATTTTAATAACAATAGGTAATTAACCTACTGCCTCAGACTTCATGCTCTTAGAAACTTTAGAACGTTCGTTCTCATCTAAAATAGATTTACGCATACGAATATTCTTTGGTGTTACTTCAATACACTCATCTTGCTGAATATATTCCATACACTCTTCTAAAGTAAACTGCAATTTTGGAACAATTCTAACTGCATCATCGCTTCCGCTTGCACGGTGGTTTGTTAGTTTTTTCATTTCCACTGCATTCACATTTAAGTCTCCTGGCTTAATATGTTCTGCAATAATTTGACCAACATATACTTCATCTCCTGGATCTACAAAGAAGCTACCGCGATCTTGTAATTTATCAATTGAATAAGCAGTAGTTACTCCTTGGAACTTCGCAATTAATACGCCATTGCTTCTTCCAGGAATTGGTCCTTTCCATGGCTTGTAATCGATAAAACGGTGTGCCATTACTGCTTCACCTGCTGTACCTGTTAACATCTGAGATCTTAGACCAATCAATCCTCTTGAAGGAATTTCAAATTCAAGGTGTTGCATTTCGCCCTTAGATTCCATGATTTGCATTTCACCCTTACGTTGGGTTACTAAGTCAATTACTTTACCACTGTATTCTGATGGAACATCTACCACTAGGTTCTCATAAGGCTCATGTTTTTTACCATCAATGGTTTTAACCAATACTTGAGGATTACCTACCGTTAACTCATATCCTTCTCTGCGCATAGTCTCTACCAATACGCCTAAGTGTAAAATACCTCTACCAAAAACTAAGAAACTATCGGCACTGTCTGTATCTTCTACTCTTAATGCTAAGTTCTTCTCTGTCTCTTTCATTAAACGATCACGTAAGTGACGTGATGTAACAAACTTACCATCTCTACCAAAGAATGGAGAGTTGTTAATGCTGAATGTCATACTCATGGTAGGCTCATCCACACTAATGATGGGTAAACCTTCTGGGTTTTCAATATCTGCAATAGTATCTCCAATATTGAATTCTTCTAATCCTACAACTGCACAAAGATCTCCAGATAATACTTCTGTTACTTTACGCTTACCCATTCCTTCAAATACATATAGTTCTTTTACTTTCATTTTCTTGAAAGTGCCGTCTGCTTGAACCAATGCAATTTGTTGTCCTTCTTTAATAGAACCTCTGGTTACTTTACCAATAGCAATTCTTCCTAAGAATGAAGAATAATCTAATGAAGTAATTTGTAATTGAAGGGTTCCTTCATTTACTTTAGGAGCTGGTACATATTTGATGATACCATCCATTAAAGGGAAAATATCTTCTGTTTGAGTTAAGCTATCATTGAACCAACCATTCTTTCCACTACCATAAAATGTAGGGAAATTTAATTGCTCTTCTGTTGCATCTAAGTTGAAGAATAATTCAAAAACCGCATCGTGCACCTCATCTGGTCTACAGTTGGGCTTATCTACTTTATTAATCACCACAATAGGATGCAAATTCAATTGCAATGCTTTTTGCAATACAAAACGGGTTTGAGGCATTGGTCCTTCAAAAGCATCCACCAACAAAATAACCCCATCCGCCATTTTCAATACGCGTTCTACTTCACCACCAAAATCACTGTGGCCCGGAGTATCAATTACATTGATTTTATAGTCTTTATAGGTAACGGCAGCGTTTTTACTAAAGATGGTGATTCCACGCTCTCTTTCTAAATCGTTGCTGTCCATAATTAACTCACCAGCATCCTGGTTGTCTCTAAATACCTTAGTAGCACCTAAAATTCGGTCTACTAAAGTTGTTTTGCCATGGTCAACGTGTGCGATGATGGCAATGTTTCTTATTTCCATTATTGTGTATTTGACTCAGTATCAATCAATTAGATGATTCATACTGTTTATTTGAGCGGCAAAGGTACGGCTTTAACGTGGGGGAGCAAGTAAATAAGGGTCATTATTCTGTTAACTATACTACTTGGGATGCATAATAAACCCTAATTTTATTTGAACGCTTGGCCCATGAAATTGATTTTATTGATTGTAATGGTTGTTTTTTACCTCTTTGCAGGTAGTTACCATTTTATAAATCCGGGCTTTTACACCCCATTATTTCCGCCATATCTGGCCAAATGGGCGCCTACCTTGAATATATTGGCAGGTCTTGCCGAAATAATTTTGGCTATTGGTTTATGCTTTTCCGCAACTAGAAATTGGGCTATTTATGGGGTTATAGCCATTTTGATTGCCTTTATTCCGGCACATATTTATATGATTCAATTAGGGAATTTTAAAATAGGTAGTTTTCAAATGACCCCAATAATTGGTTGGATCAGATTATTGGTTTTACATCCTCTTTTAATGGCCTGGGCTTGGTCGCTTAAAAATATTTAATTTGAGTTTATGCGCATATTTAAATGGTTAATTGGTATCGTATTGGTGTTAGGTCTTGTTTATTTTGCTGGACCGCATCCTACTACTCCTGTTTACACTGCAGCTCTTCCGACTGTTCCCAGCAACGCTACTGAGTTGGAAGCTACAATCGACCTAAAAGAAAAAACACATAACACCCGACCCAACAATGAAGCAAGAATTGTTTGGGCCAACGATAGCATAAAACAAAAGACACCTTTTGCCATTGTTTACTTGCATGGATTTAGTGCAAGTCAAGAGGAAGGTAATCCAGTGCACCAGAATATTGCGAAAGCATTTGGTTGTAATTTGTATTTAGCGCGCTTGTCTGAACACGGTATTGATACTACAGACGCATTGATTAATATGACTGCAGAAAGTTTATTTGAGTCTGCAAAAGAAGCTTATGCCATTGGAAAACAATTGGGTGAAAAAGTCATTTTAATGGGTACTTCAACTGGTGGTACATTAGCGTTGCAGTTGGCTGCCATGTATCCAGAAATTGCGGGTTTGGTTTTATATTCTCCCAATATTGCCATTAAAGATCCCAATGCTTGGTTATTAAATAACCCATGGGGATTACAGATTGCACGTTTGGTAAAGGGTTCCAACTATATGGGCGTTACAAAAGACAATCCGCTTTACCAACAATACTGGAACACAAAATATAGATTAGAAGCAACAGTGCAATTAGAAGAATTATTAGAGACTACTATGACCAAGGAAAACTTTGCAAAAGTGAATCAACCAATATTAGTTTTGTATTACTATAAAAATGAACAAGAGCAAGATCCAGTGGTAAGTGTTGCTGCAATGAAAGCAATGTATTTACAAATAAGCACAGCAGCGGAAAAGAAAAAAATGATTCCTGTTCCTAATACTGGTAATCATGTAATGGCTTCGCCTATTCAATCAAAAGATATTATAACTGTTGAAAAAGAAACTGCACAATTTCTTCAAAGCGTACTTCAGTTAAAAGCAATCAACAGCATTAACTGATTCTTCACAGACCCCTACCATAAAGATTCATTAACTTTAACCCTCTAATTTGCTTGCATATGCCATTGAGTAAAATTGCCGGAATCGGCATGTACGTACCTGCTAATGTAGTTACCAATAATGATTTGACTAAATACATGGAAACCAATGATGAATGGATCCAAGAAAGAACCGGCATCAAGGAACGCAGGTATGCACATAGAACCGAAGAAACTACCACTACCATGGGGGTGGAAGCTGCTAAAATTGCCATTGAAAGAGCGGGAATCACTGCACAAGACATAGACTTTATCATTTTTGCTACCCTTTCTCCTGATTATTATTTTCCAGGCTGTGGAGTATTGGTACAAAGAGCTATGAAAATGAAAGAGATTGGCGCATTAGATGTAAGAAACCAATGCAGTGGATTTGTTTACGCATTGAGTGTTGCTGATCAATTTATTAAAACTGGTATGTATAAGAATATATTGGTGATTGGTAGCGAAAAGCATTCCTTTGGTTTAGATTTTTCAACACGTGGAAGAAATGTGTCGGTGATTTTTGGAGATGGCGCTGGCGCAGTAGTGTTACAGCCAACTGAAAAAGAGGGACAAGGGATTTTAAGTACGCATTTACATAGTGATGGAGAATCAGCTGAAATTTTAGCAATGTATAATCCTGGATCACATGCCAATCATTGGGGAACTAAAGACTACGCTAGTTTTGATGATGCGGAGATTTCTCAAATGTTTATGAGTCATCAAATGATCGACAACGCACAGAATTTTCCTTATATGGATGGACCTGCTGTATTTAAAAAAGCAGTAGTGAAATTTCCTGAAGTGATTATGGAATCATTGGCAAAGAATGGTTACCAATCAACTGATATCAATATGTTGATTCCCCACCAAGCCAATTTACGCATTAGTCAATTTGTACAACAGAAACTGAAATTACAAGATCACCAGGTTTATAATAATATTATGAACTATGGAAACACAACAGCTGCATCTATTCCTATAGCGCTTTGTGAAGCTTGGGAAAAAGGAATGATCAAAGAAGGAGACTTAGTATGCTTGGCTGCTTTTGGCAGTGGGTTTACTTGGGCTAGTGCATTAATGAAATGGTAGTAATACCGAGGAGCGAATTCCATGACAAGAAAAATTATCTATTTAATCAACCCGATTTCTGGCACATCTAAAAAAGATAAAATCAGAGAGCTGGTTGAAAAAGTAACTGCTGCAAAAGGCATTGAGTACCGTGTATTTCCTACGAATGCAACGGGTAATTATGAATTTCTAAGAGATCATATTGTAAAAGAACAATTTACAGATGTAGTTATTTTAGGAGGAGATGGCACTGTAAATCAAGTAACTGGTGCATTAAGAGATACGGGGGTTCAGTTTGGGATTATACCTGTAGGATCTGGGAATGGCCTTGCACGTGCGGCAGGAATTCCTACCAGTATGAAAGCAGCTATTGAATTGATTTTTAATGGCTCTGCTGAACAAGTAGATGCATTTTCTGTGAATGGAACATATGCTTGTATGCTAAGTGGAATGGGTTTTGATGCCCAAGTAGCACACGACTTTGCACAAAAGTCTACTAGGGGATTATTTACCTATACACAGCAAAGTATTATCCAATTTTTTAAGGCTAACCCTTATCAGTTTGAAATAATATTAGACCATTTTTCTTTTTTTACCGATGCATTTTTCATCAGCATTGCCAATAGTAATCAGTTTGGCAACAATGCCATCATTGCGCCACAAGCAAGTTTATCTGATGGTCTATTGGATATAGTAATAGTGCAGAAAATGAATAAGGCAAAACTACCCTTTGCTATTTTAAGACAAATGCGAGGAAATAATAAAGTGCAACAATTGGTAGAAGACATGAGCACAAAAAATATTCTCTATTTTCAAACACCTTCGTTACATATCAAAAATCCTAAGCTAGCCCCTTTGCATATTGATGGTGAACCAAGAGATGCGGTAGAAGAATTACAAGTAGAAATTATTCCAAAAGCATTTTTACTTATAAAGCCAAAGGGAAAATAAGTCTAAGTGATTTTTTATTCAATTACTTTTTTTAATCGCTCAAACTCTTGTTGATTCAGCGGGTTATTTACTGCATTTGCAATATCTCTTTTTTCAGCCGCAGTTAAGTGAAAGCTTAAACTAGCTGGGGCTTCTTTTTTTGAAGGTATATATTGAAAAGAAAAGCGATAAAAATTATTGCCATAGGCTTTATGTAAATAATCTAATTGGTCGTGTTGATAATAGTCCTGAATTTTAAACCAGTTATTCTGTAAAATTAAAAAGGGCTTGGTTAAAAACCCAATCAAAGAATTACTCTCTAATGGTTTATCCCAATCACTTAAACTTCTATCACGAATCTGTATCAGCACTACTTTAGCTGTATTCTCTTGCAACCAATCTTTAAAAACCGAAATGAATCTTAGCGCAGATTCTTGACCATAATTGTCTCTAAGGCCCGCATCCATTACATCAATAACAGGATTCGTGGGCAACCATACATTTGGCAATACATAGGGAAATGTGGCATTCATTCTAAGCGCAGATAAAAGATTGATATCATTGCTTTTTTGATTAAATAAAAAGCTATTAAAATCAATTGCGTCAGGATCAAAAGATAGGATATTGGTAGTATCTGATACCGGTCTCATTAAGAACCTTACTGGTCTAGATGCAATAATCATTTTTCGTCCATCTCGAGTAATAACAGAATTAAAGAAAACGGAAGGAATGGTAGCAGTTGCTTCTGCTTGCTCATAATCACGAACGGTTTTATGCATGATGCCTCCTGTATTCTCTTTTAATTTTTCTTCGAAGGCATATCCCCTATCTTTTACATATTCAAATCCATTGGTGGTAAACTTTTGAGCAGGACCCAACATATCTCTAGTTAGAAATGAGGAAAACAATGGACTCAATAAGTCTTTAGAAATATTGTTTACATACTGTTTGTCTTGCAAATTAATTGGGGTCCCTTTTATTTTTTCATGGTACAATTCTCTGAAGTAAACTGCGCCCAACATGCCACCCGACGCTCCATTAATTAATACTGTTTTTTTCATCAACTGCCCTTGCAAAAGACTATCTAAATACTGCAGCGTATTCATCGTAAATGTAGCACTTCTGGTTCCTCCCCCACTTGTATTAATGATATACATGATGGGTTTTTCTTGGCCCTGCTGTTGCTTCCAATTATTGAGTATTTGTAAGAAAGCAGCTTTGTCTTTTTCAACTGAATCAATTGCAGCTAATTGTTGTATAGATTCCCTTGTGTACTCGGGCCTCCCTGAACCCTTGGCATAATCTAATCCGTAGGCTTTATTTCTTGGATCGATGATTTCATATTGATATAAAATATTGGCTATTAAATAAGCTGCAATTACTGCAACAAAAGTATAAGAGCGTAAGAATAAAGTTAAAGCCCCAGCGGCTGCAATTAAAATGGCAAAAAGTAATGTTATACTCGATGCTGCAGGTAGTTGAAATAATTTAGTGTCTGAACTAAATCCTACTAAGATTAAAAAAACAAATGCAATCATAATGGCTATAATGGCTGCAAAATGATGTCGATTAAATACGGCTTCTAAAAATTCAGGATTATAATGTTTTATATTTCTAGGCTTACGCAATTTAAAAGCCGCGCTAAAAAACCAATCGACTCTTAAGTCTTGCTTTAAATCGGGGGCTTTGTGTTGATCTGGAATTAAATCGTATTGCTTATTGGCATCTGTGATGGTAACAGAAATAGTTCTATAAATGGTTTTATCTGCGCCAAAAAAATAAAGGAATGCAAAAGCAATCGAAAGTATAAATCCACCTATATATCCAAATGCAAGGCCAATAAAATCGGAGAGTGCAAACAATTCCTGATTAATGGTATACTGATAGGCTTCAACCAAATAAAAAATTAAAAAAGCAAATGGAATTATTGCATTGTTAATACAATATTTTAAAAAAGGTTGCGCAGTGGTAGCCAAAAATTGAATACGGCCGCTGTGTAAAATAAAAGTGGTGATGTTCCAGCTCATTATAAACACCCCCGACGTTACACCTACTATTGCTGTACTTAAAGGACTAATATTACCAAAATATTCAGGTGCTAGAAATAAAGAATAGGCACCAAATGTTTTCATAAAGCTGCCTCCCACTGTAGCAAATAAAATATACCAGAAGAATAAAAATATTTGGTACCGACGAAAATGCAACAGCAATAGTTGTACTGGAAATGAATACCAAATGCCAATCAGATATCGCTTCATTTAATTTGCAAGCAACACAATAATGGTTTTTCTGTTGCTTTTTAAATTTAGCAAATTTTAGGCCGAACTAGAAATAAAATGGTTACTAATGAAAGTAATAACAACATTCCAGTGAGTTGATGCAATTGCGCCATCCACTCAAAACTTCCCCAAATACCGGGCACTATAGTACTACTTGTTAAAACGGACGCGATCCCTAATACTACTTGAAGCAAAGTAAATATTAAAGGAAACTTTGCGGCACGTTGTAAAGTAGGTGTTTTCGCTTCCTTGAATAATTTAAAAGACCAGAATATCATTAACACTAAAATTAGGTAAGCTAAACCTCTGTGTATAAAATGTATCAGCGTAGTATTGTCTATAAAATTCAATAATAAAGGTTGATGGCTAAATAAATTAGCTGGCACCCATGCTCCATTTATAGTGGGCCAAGTAGCAGCAACATTAGCAGCTTTATGTCCTGCCATTAAAGCCCCATAAATTAATTGCAATATCAATAGGCCAATCAACAATAGATTTTGTTTTCTAATCGGTTTACTTTCTACAATATGATTTGCAGGAACCAATAATTTTAAAGCAAACCAAAAGGTATAACTCAGAAGGCCCAAAGCCAAAATAAAATGCAGCGCTAATCGAGTAGGCTTCACATAAACCGCGTCACCGGTTAATCCACTAGCAACCATGATCCAACCCACTAATCCTTGCAATGCCCCTAAAAAAAATAATACTAATAAAGAGCCAACCATTTCTTTTTTAAAAGCTTTCTTTATAATAAAAAAGATGAACCCAAATGCAAAAACCAATCCTATTAAACGAGCCCATAAACGATGAAACCATTCCCAGAAAAAAATGAATTTGAAATCATCCAATTGAAATTCAAAATTCAATAACTGAAACTGTGGGGTCTGTTTGTATTTAGCAAATTCAGTTAACCAAGCTGCCTCATTTAATGGAGGCAATGTGCCTGTAATCACTTCCCATTGCGTGATAGACAATCCACTTCCAGTTAATCTAGTTATTCCTCCCAATGCTATTTGAATAATGGTCATCCCTACACCAATCAATAACCAAATAGCTACTTGCCTATTAGAACGATCTATTGCTATCATATTTTGAGTGTTTCCGCGTTTATGCAAAGGTATAACACACAAACTTCGGAATTGATTGATGTTTAAGTAGTTTTACCAAATGTTACCCGCTTTTTACCAAGAAAACCGAATTGAAGCTGGCTGCGATGAAGCTGGCAGAGGTTGTTATGCTGGTCCTGTGTTTGCCGCAGCAGTTATTTTACCTACTAACTTTAAACATCCTTTGTTAAATGACAGCAAACAAGTAGGTGCTAAACAGCGTAAAATTTTAAGAGAAGTAATTGAGTCTAATGCCATTGCTTGGTCAGTAGCAAGTATAGATGCAGAAGAAATTGATCGAATCAATATTTTAAAAGCCAGTTTTAAAGCCATGCATATGGCTATTGATCAATTAAAAGTAAAACCGGAATTTTTATTGATTGATGGAAATCGTTTTCCTGCATATAAAAAAATTCCGCATTTGTGTATTGTGAAAGGAGATGGTAAATATGCTTCTATTGCTGCAGCTAGTATTTTAGCGAAAACCTATAGAGATGCCTATATGGAAAAAATTCATGCGCAGTTTCCGCAATACGGTTGGAATAGTAACAAAGGATACGGCACATTAGAACACCGATTAGCTATTGAGGCTAATGGTCTTTGCCAACACCATAGAAGAAGTTTTAATATCAGTCCTACCCAAATAGAAATGCCTTTTTAGTTTGCATCATCCCATATTCCAGCCCCCATTCGCACTAACTCATAAGGATCTTTAGTGCAATCAATAATTGTGGAGGGTATCATCCCACCATTACCTCCATGTATTACAATGTCTACTAGTTTTTCAAAGTTTTCATACATAATGTCCGGATCTGTGTATTCTTCAACCATTTCACCTGGAAGCGAAGCAGACAACAAAGGATGCCCCAATTCTGCAACAATGGTTCTTGCAATATTATTATCTGGAATCCTAAGCCCGATGGTGCTTTTTTTATTCTGCAAAATTTTGGGTACTTCTTTACTAGCCGGCAAGATGAATGTGTACGGACCTGGTAAATGACTTTTTAGCAACCGATACAAAGGTGTATCCGTTGTTTTGCAATACTTACTCAAATCACTTAAATCGTTACAAATAAAGCTGAGCTGGGCTTTAGCAGGATCCACTTGTTTAATTCTTGCAATCCTTTCTACTGCTTTTGGTTGAAAAATATCACATCCCAATCCATAAATGGTGTCGGTGGGATAAATAATCACCCCTCCAGATAATAAACAGTCTACTACTGTTTTTATATGACGGGGATTGGGATTATCTGGGTGTATATGAAGCAGCATACATAAAGTTACTTAAAAAACGAAGGCGGTTTTAGCCGCCCTCTGTTTGTTTGTAACCCCTGGTTAAAAAATACATCTTGACAAAGTAGTCACCCTTCATAAAGATGGAGGATAAAATTAACGGAACACCTGACTATACTTTAGCGCAGTTCTAGCCAAAAAAAACCGTGATTTAACGGTATGAAAATCGTATAATTAATAAATTATATTCAATTTTTTTTAGTTACTTCATATTGCTGTTTAGTAATACCCCCGATTTTACTAAAACAACCGTATGAAGAAAATCGTTTTGGTAGACGACCACATCCTTTTGAGGAATGGGCTCGCTGGAATTATTGCTGGTTTCGACAATTTCAATGTATTGTTTGAAGCCAACAATGGAAGTCATTTTATTGAACAACTAGATCCAAGCAACTTACCCGATATCGTGTTGTTAGATATAACAATGCCGATAATGAACGGCTTTGAAACAGCGGAATGGATTTTCAATAATCATCCCAGCATTAAAGTAATGGTCTTAAGTATGCTTAACGATGAACGAACCATTATTAAGATGCTAAAATTTGGTGCAATGGGGTATATGACCAAGGACACCGACCCAAAAGAGTTAAACAGAGCATTGAATGAGCTCTACAATAAGGGTATCTATTTTAATCAATTGCTTTGCCAGAACTTGGTTCATTCTGTAAGAAATGGCTTAGAAGAACCCAATGACGAATACCAAATTTTCTTGAACCTTCCAGAAAGAGAAAAAGAATTCTTAAAGTTATTAGCCACCGACTTAACATTAAAGGAGATTGCAGCCAAAATGAATTTAAGCCCTAGAACCATTGATGGTTATAGAGATAATTTATTTGAGAAAGTGAAAGTAAGCAACCGAGTTGGATTGGTATTATTTGCTCTTAGAAACAACCTTATCCATCTATAGTGTTAGTCTTTAATTTCCCAAACTTCTCTACCGCGCAACAATTGATCTAAATTTCCTTTCCCTTTAGAAGTAATGGTTTCTTCAATTTGCAAAGCCATCATATCTTCATAACAGGGGCGCTCTGTTTCATAAAAAACACCAAACGGTCGGGGGAATTGAAAATTAGATTGATGTGGATCATCAAACATTCTGATTAATGTTTGAGCCTTATAAAAATCTTTTTCGTCGTGAATCCAACAATCGTCTGCACTAAAATTGTCACCTAATTCAACTACTTCTGGTTGCAATCCATTTAAGCGAATCCCTTTGTTTTGATTGGCACCAAATACCAATGGCTTTCCTTGTTCTAAGAACAAATCATGATCTGCTTTAGAAGACTTTTCAGTGAAAATTTCAAAAGCCCCGTCATTAAAAATATTACAGTTCTGATAAATTTCTAAGAAAGAGGCCCCCTTATGTTGATGAGAACGCGTTAATAAAGTTTGCAAGTGTTTAGGATCACGATCCATTGAACGTGCAATAAATGTAGCATCTGCTCCCATTGCTAATGCCAAAGGATTAAATGGATGATCAATGCTACCAAAAGGAGTACTCTTAGTAATTTTATTGGTTTCAGAAGTGGGTGAATATTGTCCCTTCGTTAAACCATAAATCTGGTTATTGAAGAGCATAATATTAACATCAAAATTTCTTCTAAGTAAATGAATAGTATGATTACCGCCAATGCTTAATCCATCTCCATCACCAGTAACAATCCACACGCTTAATTCTGGACGAGTGGCTTTCAATCCACTAGCAATAGCAGTAGCTCTTCCATGAATACTGTGCATGCCAAATGTATTCATATAATAAGGGAAACGGCTGCTACATCCAATTCCACTGATGATTACAATATTTTCTTTGGGAACACCAATGCCTGGCATTATTTTTTGAACCTGCGCCAAAATAGAATAGTCACCACAACCAGGGCACCAACGCACTTCTTGATCGGTTGCAAAATCTTTTGCGGTTAAAGTGGGTACTGCTATAGTTTCTGTAGACATTGTTTATTGTTTAATTAGTTCTTCCCAATATTCTGCTGCTCTTCTTGTATGAGGAATTACAATAGTTCCACCAACAATGTTGGCAACAGCAAAAATTTCATACATTTCTTCGGTAGTTACGCCCAATTCAAAACTCTTCCCTAAATGGTATTTAATACAATCATCACAACGCAATACCATACTAGCTACTAAGCCCAACATTTCTTTGGTTTTTTTATCCAAAGCACCTTCGTCATAGGTATTGGTATCTAAGTTCCAAAGACGCTTCATCACTAAATTATTCTTGCTCAGAATCACTTCATTCATTCGCTCTCTATAGCTATTGAATTCATTCACCATTTCGCTCATATATCGGTAATTGTACTGCAAAAATACAGCAGCAATGCTTAGCTGAACCAAATTCTTTGTATTTTAAGCCTCAAATACTGTCGAATGAAGAAATTTTTACTGTTCCTTTTCCTATTGCCTTTAATGGTATTAGCACAGCAGACTGCTGATTTGGTTAAAATAACCGATATGTACAAAATCAAACAAATGAATAGCATCAGTTTAAGCCCTGATGGTAAACATGCGGTGTTTGTATTAAACAGTATTGAACCCGAAGGCAATAGTAAGTGGGAATACAAATACACCAATCAATTGTATTTAGTAGCAGCGGATGGTTCTTCAACTCCTAGGGCATTAACTTATAAAGAAAATGCAAGCCAACCCATATGGAGCCCCGACGGTAAAAAAATTGCTTTTGTAAGAGCAGTGGATGGCAAGCCACAAATCTTTTTATTGTCTTTAGCGGGAGGTGAGCCGGTACAAATAACTAAGTTTCGATACGGTGCCAGCAGCCCTCAGTTTAGCCCAGATGGAAGCCAACTATTATTTAGTGCATCCGTTTCATTGGCAGATATGCTAAAAGACAAAGAACTCAACCCAACTGCAGCGGTTCCAAAATGGCCAGCAGAGAAACCTGGATTTGAACAGAATCAATTCCTTCAACCCAATAAAGCCCTACCCAATCCAGATGGAACAACAGAAGAAATAAGGGCTTATTTAGCTTTGAATGTGGCAGAGAAAAAAGCCAAAGTCATCAATAAATTGAATTTCCAAGAAGAAGCCACTACTTCGGGCGACCAATCTTTTGCACATTTATTTGTTGTTGCTGCTGAAGCAGGATCAATGCCTAAAGCCGTTACACAAGGCTTTCATAGATTTGGGGGTGCGAGTTTTACACCTGATGGCAAACAAATTATTTTTACAGGAAATACCGATAATTCACAACATCCAGATCGTGCTTTAGAAAGTCAAGTATTCATGGTGAACACGGATGGCTCTGGTATGAAACAGCTATTGGGTGATGTAGGTAAATCTTATTCCAGCCCTTCTGTTTCACCATCCGGAAAATGGTTGGCAGTACAAGTGGGTACTGTTTCTTTTGTGAATGTGCCAGAATTAGCAGTGATGCCTTTGAACGGAACTGTAACAGATTTAGTAATGTTGCCCTTTGATAGAAACAAGGGTGGTATTACTTGGAGCAAAGATGAACAGCATATTTATTTTACTTCACAAAGCAATGGTGGTGCGCCTATTTTTCGCATCAATGTAAAAACAAAAAAATCAGAACAGCTTACAGAAACCGATGCAGGCATCAGTAGTTTTTCCATGAAAGCAGATAAGCTTGTTTTTGTAAAAACAGCAGTAGCCAATCCATTTGAATTATACACGATTGATCTGAATGGTAAAAACGAAAAACGCATCAGCAGTTTTAATTATGATTGGGTCAGTAAAAAACAATTGAGTTTCCCAGAAAAAAGAACATTCAAAAACGAAAAGGGACTCACTGTTGAATATTGGATTATGAAACCGGCTAATTATGTAGCAGGCAAAAAATATCCAACTATTTTAAATATTCACGGAGGTCCTTCTGCTATGTGGGGACCTGGTGAAAGCTCTATGTGGCATGAGTTTCAGTACTATGCTGCTAAGGGTTATGCGATTGTTTATGGCAACCCAAGAGGTTCAGGTGGATATGGCGAAGAATTCCTAAGAGCGAATGTTAATGATTGGGGTGCAGGGCCAACTTCAGATGTTTTAACTTCTGTAGACTTGGCAACAAAAGAAGGATTCATTGATACTTCAAGATTAGCAGTAACAGGTGGTTCTTATGCAGGTTATTTAGTGGCATGGATCATCAGCCACGATCAACGCTTTAAAGCAGCTTGTGCTCAAAGAGGCGTATACGATTTAGGTACTTTCTTTGGAGAAGGAAATGCATGGAGATTGGTGCCTAATTATTTTGGCGGCTACCCTTGGGAAGAAAAAACCAGGCCTACTTTATTCCGTGAATCGCCCATTAATTATGTAGATAAAATACATACTCCCTTTATCATTTTCCACGGCGAGAACGATTTAAGAACTGGGGTTATTCAAAGTGAAATGCTCTACAAAAGTTTAAAGGTCTTGGGCCGAACCGTAGAGTACGTAAGGCATCCAGGCGGTACGCATGAATTAACACGCACGGGTAATAATCGCCAACGCGTAGACCAAATGCTGAGAACAATAGAATTTTTTGATCGGTTTATTAAACATTAAATTGTAGCCGCACCAAAATAAGACTGCAATGCTGCAGGAATATTGATGCCTTCTGGTGTTTGATTGTTCTCTAACAAACATGCAACAATGCGGGGTAATGCTAATGAACTGCCGTTGAGGGTATGCACCAGTTGAGTTTTACCATCTGCACCTTTGAATCTGCATTTCATTCTGTTGGCTTGGTAACTTTCAAAATTGCTGACACTGCTCACTTCTAACCAACGGTCTTGTGCAGCGCTGTATACTTCAAAATCGTAAGTGATGGCACTGGTAAAGCCCATGTCTCCACCACATAAACGAAGTATGCGATAAGGGAGTTCTAATGACTGTAATAATTTTTCAACATGCAAGACCATTTCATCCAAGGTTTCATAACTCTTATTGGGGTGCACAATTTGAATGATTTCTACTTTTTCAAATTGGTGTAAACGATTTAATCCGCGCACGTCTTTTCCGTAACTGCCCGCTTCTCTTCTAAAGCAAGGAGAATAAGCCGTCATCTTTACAGGGAAATCGCATTCTTTTAAAATGGTATCTCTATACACATTAGTAACAGGCACTTCTGCAGTTGGAATCAAATAAAAATCGTCTTGGGTTGCATGGTACATCTGCCCTTCCTTATCGGGTAATTGCCCTGTAGCGTAAGCAGAGTCTGCATTTACCATGAATGGTGGTAAATATTCGGTATATCCAGCTGCTGTATTGAAATCTAAAAAATACTGAATTAATGAACGTTGTAATTTGGCTCCCTTACCTATATATACGGGGAATCCGCTACCCGTAATTTTATTGCCCAATTCAAAATTGATCAAATTGAATTTAGTAGTGAGGTCCCAATGGGGAACGGAGCCCTCGGCTAGTGTTGGCATTGATCCCCCTGTTCTAACTATTTCATTTTCTTCTGGCGTTTTACCTTCTGGAACCATATCCGCAGGAAGATTAGGTAATTGCACCAATTGATTGGCCAACTCCTTTTCTAATTGGGCCATTTGCTCTTTCAAAGGTTCTAATGTTTGCTTCCAATTGGCCACATTTTGTTTAATGTTTTCAGCCCCTTCTTTATCTCCTTTGGCCATTAATTGCCCAATTTCTTTGGATGCTGCATTTACTTTGGCTTGTGTATCGTCAAAAGCTGCCTGCACTTTTTTGCGCTCATCATCTGTTTGAATGATGGCATCTACCAGTTCTGGCTGTTTAAAATGCTTCTTTGCTAACAACTGCTTCACTCTTTCTGGGGCTGCTTTTAATACACTTACCTGTAACATATTCCTGAATTTGCTGCAAATATACCTTATCAGGGTTGATGATGGCATGCCTTGATGGTTTACATTTGTGGTATGTTTATTACAGATGACTTAATGCAACGTTGGTGGGCTCTAGAGGCCAAAATGTTAGACCGTTTTGGTAAAAAGCCCGATTTAGAAGCTGTTTTGTTCTTAATTGGTCTTCAGGAAACTGGATTTATGGCCGAAAAAATATCCAAAGAGCAAAAACAAGATTTGATGCACGTGGCTGTTTGTACTGTGTTGGCTCAAAGTGGCTATTACTTAGTTGAAGGAAAAGATGAAGAAGGATGGCCTCATTTTGCTCAATTAAAACAATTACCAGAAATGAGCCTACCTGAACAAGAGAATTTTATTAAAGATCATGTGCTACTCTATTTTGAGCAATCAGGGTTTTAAATATCTTTATAGCCGATAATTAATTGTATCCCTCCAAATTTTATTCAATATTTGCACTATAAAAATACCGCGTTATGAATTTTCCAGCAGAACTACGTTACACCAAAGACCACGAATGGATTAGTATTGAAGGCAATATTGCCACAATCGGAATTACCGATTTTGCTCAACACGAATTGGGAGACATTGTATATGTAGACATCAATACAGTAGGTAAGGATTTGGCTGCAGAAGAAGTTTTTGGAACTGTTGAAGCGGTTAAAACCGTGAGTGATTTGTTTTTGCCTTTGGCTGGAACTGTTACAGAGGTAAATACTTTACTAGAAAAGCAACCTGAATTGGTAAATACTGACCCTTATGGTGATGGTTGGATGATTAAAATGACGGTTACAGATCCTTCAAGCTTTGAAGGGTTGATGACCAAAGATGCATATGAAGCATTGGTAGGTTAACCTACACGAATTCAATATATCCTATAATTAATATTTGGAACAAGTAATTCAATACAGTGAGTCCGAACTTATTTTGCTGCTTAGTCAGCGAAATGAAGCTGCGTTTAGTTACTTGTATGATCACTATTCTGGTGCTTTATATACCAGTATACTCACTATTGTAGGTGACCAAGAAGCCGCAGCGGATACTTTGCAAGAAGTATTCATCAAAATTTTTAGGCAGATTGATTCCTATGATAGCGTTAAAGGCCGTTTGTATACCTGGATGTTGAATATTGCTCGCAATGCTGCCATTGATACAACCAGAAGTAAAGGCTTCCAAAAAACCAAACAAAACCAAGAGCTCTCTGAAAACGTATATGATTTTGCAGGTAGCGCCGAAATTAAATCAGATGATATTGGTTTAAGGAAAGCAGTACATGGTTTAAGGCCAGAATGGAGGGTATTGATTGAATTAGCTTATTTTGAAGGATACACCCAGGATGAGATTTCAAAAATGCTCGATATTCCTTTAGGTACGGTCAAAACCAGACTGAGGGCGGCTTTAAAAGAATTGCATAAATTAATTAAAGAGTGAATACACAGGAATACATACAAAGTGGAATAATTGAAAGCTATGTGTTAGGCATGGCTAGCTCGGCAGAAGCTGCTGAGCTGGAACAATTATGTCTGCAGTATCCTGAAATAAAGCAAGCATTAACTGATTTTGAATCAGCCTTAGAAGCCAATGCATTAACCAATGCAGTGGCTCCTCCACCGAAATTAAAAAACCAAATTTTCACAGCATTACAATCGGAATTTATTGCTGAAGAAAATAGTACGGTTCAAAATAAAGAAGCATTTTCAACTCCACTACAGGAAGTACCAGTAATAAAAATGAATCAGCCAAGTCGATTCCTTGCTGCTGCATCAATTGTTCTTTTAGTGATTAGCGGTGGCATGAATATCTATTTTTATAGCAAGTTCAAAGAAACCACTCAACAATATCAGGCCCTTGTTCTAGAGAAAAATACTTTGCAAGCCAGTAACCAAATTATGCAAACGAAAAGTTTGGATATGTACAACAGCATGCAAATGATGACAGACCCTAATATGCAAAAAGTGTCTATGCCTGGTATTACAGGTAAAGAATCCAATTACGCGACTGTTTTTTGGGATATGAAATCAAAAGACGTTTATATATTACCCAACAAATTACCTCAGCCAGCAAGTGGCAAACAATACCAACTTTGGGCTATTGTTGATGGCAAGCCTGTTGATGCGGGTGTTCTAAGTGATTGTGCGGGTCTTTGTAAAATGAAAAATATACCAGCAGCTTCTATGTTTGCGATCACGCTCGAAAAATCAGGGGGCAGTGAAACCCCAACACTCTCAGAAATGTACGTAGCGGGTAAAGTTGGCTAGAATAACTAGAGAGTGACGAAATACGGTTATCTTTAATCCGTATAATTTATATGAACATAGATCGAATCAAAAAAATTCTTGGGTTAAAAAAAGCGATTATTTCGCTGGAGAATAAAATATTTAACCTCGTTTCCTTCATGGTATTTATTGCCATGATAATTAGCCTCGCTAGTAATATTCTACTCGAAAGAGATACTTTATTACTAACCATGATTCTATGTTTGGCAATGATTTCTTATTATGTTTTTTACATTTCCAGATACCAAGAAAAATTTGTTCCAGTAGGAGTTATTTATATTGTATTTAGCCTTTTATTTTTTGTACCAATATGGTTTAGCAATGGAGGTATAGAAGGGCCTACTAAAACCGCTTACTTAATGAGTGTTGTAGCGGCTATGATGATACTCCCAAAAAGATTCCACTTACCTTTTATAATCATCACTATACTTTTAATTATTGGATTGTATGTACTAGAATTAAAGAACCCCGAATGGCTAATACCTTATCCGTCCAATGAAATCAAGCAAATAGATATAATAATTACTACCATTCTGTATCTAATTATTATTGCAGTGAGTGTTAGCTTATATAAACGTACTTATGATATAGATCGGAATAATTTAATTAAGAAATCGAATGATTTAGAAGAATCCAAAGAATATTTATCCGAAACAAAACAGCAAGCGGAAGCAGCAACAAAAGCCAAATCAAGGTTTCTTGCTAATATGAGCCATGAAATCAGAACTCCCTTAAATGGGATTATCGGTACCATTGATTTGTTACAGCATACCCCTCTAAATGCAGAACAAGAGGAATTAATGCTTTCATTAAAATCAAGCAGTACACACCTTTTAGAGATAGTTAATGATGTTTTAGATATTTCGAAAATTGAAGCAGATAAATTAGAATTATTTGAAGGGCCTTGCAATTTGCAAAATATTGTTCAACAAGTAACAGCAATTAGCAGCCCTCGTTTAATGGCTCTTAAAAAAAGTATTGTACTTAGCGCTTCTATTCATCCATCTGTTGAAAATGAAATTATTGCAGACGAAAGTAGAATTAAACAAGTTCTAATTAATTTGTTAGGTAATGCCATTAAGTTTACTGATACTGGTAGTATTCAACTGGAAGTAACCGCTAATCATATTGATGAGTCTTTGCAGGAACTTCATTTTGCTGTTTCAGACACAGGAATAGGCATCAGCGAAGAAAATATTCAATCTCTATTTATTCCATTTAATCAAATAGACTCAACAGCTACTAGAAAATTCAGTGGAACCGGTTTAGGATTATCCATTTGTAGAAAAATTATTGAAGAAATGGGAGGTAGAATTTGGGTAGAGAGTCAAGTAGGCAAAGGATCTACCTTTAAATTTATTATCCCAGTCCAAGTAAACCTAGTTAGAAAAAATCAGCAACAACCTCAACGAAATACTGCTGGCATCATTAGTGGTACAGAAATAAAGCCTCTGAAAATGTTGGTTGCCGAAGACAACAATATGAACCAATTGTTGGCAACTAAAATGTTTAAAAAAATCGGCTATATTATTGAGATAGCCAATAACGGAAAAGAAGCTGTTGAAATGACTGCTAAATATGATTACGATTTGGTTTTTATGGATATTCATATGCCTGAAATGGATGGAATTGAAGCAACCCAAAAAATATTAAATAGCGGAAAGGAGAAAATTCCAATTATCATTGCAATGACAGCCAATGCAGTTAAAGATGCAGAAGAAGAATACCTAGCATTAGGCATGAAAGACATTGTAACCAAACCATTCACCATTGAACAACTCAGAAAGGTTCTGGAGAAGTGGGCTTATTAAGCCGACTTTATTTAGCCTGTTTTTTATCATAAGTTTGATTCTTTTTACTTTGCCAGCTAGCAAAGTGCCTCGTGTATATTGGATTAATATTCCCCATTTTGATAAAATTATACATGCAGGAATTTTTGCTGTACTATGCACAACTGCTTACTTATGGCTGAGTCATTATTTTTCAACCGCTGAAAAAAAGATTGCTTTCCTCATTGTTTTGTTGATGACTGGGTATGGAATTGGGATAGAATTTATTCAAGCAGCTTTAATAGAAGGGCGATCATTTGAAATATTGGATATTGTAGCTGATTTTACTGGCTGTGTCATTTTCTTACTCGCAAGACCAATAGTAAAAAGGTTTGGTGTTTAGTATCAAGTTATCTAGGTCTAGTCCTAAAAAAGTCGGCCCCTGTAGAAACAGGGGCCTCAACCAAAACTAACTGCTTATGAGAAAAATTTAAATCATTTTGTATTTCTTATATAATTCCAAACCTCGTGCCAATTTGAACATTCATCTGTTAATGATTCTCTAATGATTTGTTCTGTATATAAGACGCAGCTGTATTCAATCTGTTTAATAAAGAACTGTTAAAAGGCTTGAATACTTATGCAGCATTAAGTTACGGATGATATTTGATAATTCCACTATCGCATAAGTTAATTTTTTTTAACATACCAATATATTAGTATAGTGAAATGTATAAATTTGAACAATGCCTTACTTTAACCTAAACGACAGTATCAATTTACTTTCTAAACTTACTTTAAGACGTTTCTGGAATGGATTTAAGGTTTATTCCAGTTTTAGACTCTCCAGATTGATTTCTAAACCTATACAATGGGGAATGCCGGTTTCAATTTCATTTGAGCCTACAACATCGTGCAACTTAAGATGCCCTGAATGCCCTAGCGGACTTCGAGAATTTACTCGACCAACTGGCATGCTTCAAAAGAACTTTTTTCAAGAAACAATTGATGAGATAGCCCAAGACATTCTTTACCTGATTTTTTATTTCCAAGGTGAACCCTATTTGAATCCCCAATTTTTGGAAATGGTGAAATATGCCAATCAAAAAGGGATATATACAGCAACTTCTACCAATGCACATTACTTAAACGACGAAAATGCTAGAAAAACAGTAGAAAGTGGTTTGGACAGATTGATCATTTCAATTGATGGAACTACCCAAGATGTATATCAACAATATCGTGTAGGAGGCAAACTAGATAAAGTGATTGAAGGAGCTAAAAATATTGTTAAATGGAAAAAACAATTAAATAGTAAAACCCCTTTTGTATTTTTTCAGTTTTTAGTGGTAAAACCTAATGAGCACCAAATTGCTGATATAAAAGCACTGGGTAGAGAAATTGGAGTAGATCAAGTTAGGTTTAAAACTGCTCAAGTATATAATTATCAAGAAGATCCCAATAACTTGATCCCTACAAATAATAAATATAGTAGATATAAGAAAGATGCTTCTGGGAAAATGAAGGTGAAAAGCGGTTTAAAAAATTATTGTTGGAAGCTTTGGCACGCAAATGTGATTACCTGGGATGGCTTAGTGGTACCCTGTTGTTTTGATAAAGACGCCATGCACCAGTTAGGCAATTTAAAAAGCCAAAGTTTTAAAGAAATATGGAAAAACAGCAATTATCATCAATTTAGAAAAGAGCTATTAAATAGTAGAAAAAATATAGATATCTGTTCAAATTGCAGTGAGGGCCTAAGTGTATGGGAAGATTAGGGGGAATGTTTGTACATTCGTTTACACGATGCATTATATGGGAATAGAAAAAGATATCCAACAAGAAAACTTCAGAAGTATTTACCAAAAACTTTCCATTAATTTAATTTTTTCTAATAACTGGATTACTGAAAAAATTAAATTGGTGTTACAAGAAGAAGATATCACCCATCAACAATACAATATTCTAAGAATTTTAAGAGGAAGTAAAAAACCATTAAGTACACTGCAAATAAGAGAACGTATGCTCGATAAAATGAGTGATACAAGTAGAATTGTTGAAAGATTAGTTAAAAAGGATTTGGTTGAAAAAAAGGTTTGTGATACCGATAAAAGATTAGTGGATGTTCGAATTTCACAAAACGGCTTAGATGTTTTAAAAAGATTGGATGAGAAAAATGGTGAGTTAGATGCTATTTTAGATAACCTATCGCCTAACGAAGCAGCACAATTAAGCGATTTATTAGATAAAATGAGAGAGCGCATTTAAACAGATGACTTATCTTTAATGTATGAAAAACCAGACGCACTTTATCCTTGCGATCTTATTTATCCTTATTGCAAATACCTTAATTGCACAGACATCTCCAAATTATGAATTCAGGGGAGTTTGGATTGCAACTGTTGAAAATATTGACTGGCCGGCTAAAAAAAATCTTTCTGTTGCTGAACAAAAAGCCAGTTTTATTCGATTGTTAGATTTACACCAATCGAATGGGATGAACGCTATTGTAATGCAAATAAGACCCACTGGCGATGCATTATATCCCTCTCAATATGAGCCCTGGAGTGAGTATTTAACAGGCAAACAAGGATTGCCACCAAATCCTTATTACGACCCCCTTGAATTCATGATTGCCGAAACACATAAAAGGGGGATGGAATTTCATGCATGGTTAAACCCTTACAGAGCGGTATTTAATGTTTTTAAATCGTCTGTTGCCCCTTCACATATCACTAAAATGCACCCTGATTGGTTTGTTGTTTACGGAGATAAAAAATATTTCAATCCAGGTTTACCAGAAGTACGACAACATACAGTTAGAGTAGTAAAAGACATATTAAGCAGATATGATTTAGATGCCATACATATGGACGACTATTTTTATCCATACCGTATTGCTGGTAAAGAATTTCCTGATCAAAAAACATTTGAAAAATTTGGTAGCGGTCTTTCAAAAGACAGTTGGAGAAGAAGTAATTGCGATAGTATTATTCTAGACATTCGCAGCACCATTAAAAATACCAATCCTAGAGTAAAATTTGGAATCAGCCCTTTTGGAGTTTGGAGAAATAAAAGCCAAGACCCAATGGGAAGTGATACCAAAGCAGGGCAAACCAATTATGATGACTTATATGCAGATATTTTACTTTGGCTAAGTAAAGGTTGGATAGATTATGTTACCCCACAATTGTATTGGGAACGTGGTCATAAACTAGCAGATTATGATGTACTATTAAAATGGTGGAATGAGAATGGATATGGAAAACATATTTATATAGGGCACGGAATTTATAGAGGTGGAAGTAATGAGGCTTGGAAGAATAAAAATCAAATTCCTGAGCAAATTCAGGCCCTAAGAAAATATACAACTACACAGGGTAGTATCTATTTTAGTAGTAAAACATTTGAAAAGAATTTAAATGGCTGGAACGACAGTTTAAGGAATAACTATTATCGCCACCCTGCATTGGTACCACCAATGCCATGGATCAATAACGATGCCCCAGACCAACCCAGCATTACATCAAAATCAAATGCGGTTACTATTACTTATAACGGTCACTTAAAAATTAAAGGTTTTGGCATTTTTAGTGTGCCGTTGGGCAAAGAAGTCAAGTTTATAAACAGTCAACTTCTTCAACTAATTGTAACCAACAAAGAAGCTAATATCAATTTGAATAATGTGCCAGACGTAAACGGCAATAAGCTCTACATAGCCACTATAGATATCAATAATAATGTAAGCGCCTTAAAAGAGTTAAAATAACTACCCAAAAATAACTTTGTTGTCTGCGCCTGGCCAAACCCCGAATCTTTCTTCTACCGCTTTGTAGCGATGATTAAAAATTCCACTTAGTTGGCTTTTAACCAAGATAACCTGAGCAATATCCCCTAAGAACCATAGCGGCAATTTATAATGTACAATATCAGTCATTTCAACTCCGCCATCTATTGCTTTAAAATGGTGTTGGTGATGCCATAAAGTATAAGGGCCAAAACGTTGTTCATCTACAAAGAACTGTTTATCGATAACATGGGTAATTTCTGTCATCCAGTAGAGGGGAATCCCAAGAATTGGCTTAACCGTATATTCAATAATTTGACCAGGGTACATAGTTGGTCCATGGTGTTTACTAATAATATTGAAGCCTAAATTGGCAGGGGTAATTTCTTTCAAGTTGTCTGGCTTACTAAAAAAATCCCAAGCTTGATCTAAGCTGATAGGCATTTTTTGAACGGTTTTGATACTATATACTTTTGACATAATAACATAATAACAGTATTATACTAATAAGGTTCATGGTATCTTTATACAATGACAAATAAGGAAGAACAACATGCTTACTTTGATGGGGTTTATGAATCCTTAAACTTAGCGCAGAAAGCTGCCGTGGACGCTATTGAAGGCCCCGTGATGGTTATTGCTGGTCCAGGAACTGGTAAAACACAAATACTCAGTGCGAGAATTGGTAAAATATTATTAGAGACTGACGCTAACCCAGAAAATATTTTATGTTTAACTTATACCGATGCAGGAGCAGTTGCAATGCGTAAGAGGCTATTGCGGTTTATCGGCCCAGATGCTTATAAAGTGAATATTCATACATTTCATTCCTTTTGCAATGATGTAATTCAAGACAACCTCTCTTTATTTGAAAAAACAAAACTAGACCCAATTTCAGAATTAGAAAGTATAGAAATATTTAAACAGTTAATTGATGGTTTCCCAAAAAATCATCCATTAAAAAGATACAGAGGTGATGTATATTTTGAAATCAACAATTTAAAGAATTTGTTCAGCAATATGAAAAAAGAAGGCTGGACAGCTGAATACATCAATAATGCGATTGATGTCTATTTAAAAGATATTCCAACCAGGGATGAATTTATTTATCAAAGGGCCTATAAGCAGTTCAAAAAAGGTGATCTCAAACAAACACAAATTGATTTGGTTACAGAGCGAATGGAAAAACTAAAAGCTGCTGTAAATGAATTTAATCGTTTTAAAGAGCTCATGAAGAAACGAAATCGATACGATTTTGACGACATGATTATTTGGGTATTAGATGCATTTAAAGAGAATAAATTATTGCTCGCAAAATACCAAGAACAATTCCAATATATTTTAGTAGATGAATACCAAGATACCAGTGGAACGCAAAATCATTTAGTAGAAATGCTTATTAGCTATTGGGACCATCCTAATATTTTTGTAGTAGGCGATGATGATCAAAGTATCTATAGATTTCAAGGGGCTAATATTGAAAACATGGAAAAATTTGCAGATACCTATAGCAAAGAAATTCAAACGGTCATACTAACAGAAAATTATCGTTCTACCCAACCAATTTTAAATGTAGCCAAAAGCCTAATTGATCGCAATAATGAAAGACTAGTAAAAAAGATACCCGGATTAAGTAAAGAATTAATTGCATCAAACAAAAGAATTAATGGATTAACCAATCCTCCAATTCTTTCTGCTTATGAATCAGAGCAACAAGAAATGATTGGTATAACAATAGCGGTAGAAAAATTATTATTACAAGGTATTGAGCCTGGTAAAATTGGTGTCATTTATAAAGAAAATAAATACGGAGAGGCACTTAGTAATTATTTTAAACTAAAACAGCTACCAGTATATAGCAAAAGAAGCTTGAATATTCTTGATTTACCACTAGCAAAAAAAATTACGCTTATCTTAAAATACTTAGCAGCAGAGCACGATACCCCATTTGGTGGCGATGAAATGTTGTTTGAAATATTACACTTTAATTGGTTTGCCATACCTCCAATTGAAATTGCTAAGCTTACCGCAATAGTTGCAGATAAACGTTTTGGAAATGATAAAACAAATCTTAGAAAGTACATTGTAGAATTTGCCAATCAACCTGCCAAAGATTTATTTAGTGTACCCATAAATGGCCTTCAAAAAGCAATTAATAGTTTAGAAAAATTGATTGGAGATGTTCCGAATGTAACATTACCAACCCTTTTCGAAAATATCATTCGTGAAACAGGTGTGCTAAGCTATATTATGCAACACCCTGAGAAACATTGGTTGTTACAAGAGTTGACGGGCTTATTCAATTTTTTAAAAGAAGAAACAAGCAGAAATCCTTCTCTGAATTTAGAAGAACTTATTACGGCAATTGAACTAATGGAAAAGGAGGGAATTAAACTTCCGCTTGTACAAGTAAGTGGAAGCGACAAGGGAGTAAACTTACTTACTACACATGGTTCAAAAGGATTGGAATTTGAATATGTTTTCTTAGCTGGTTGCAATGCCTCTTACTGGGAAAAAAAGAGAAAGCCTGGCGGCGGATATTCTATGCCAGATACTATGTTTACCTCTCAGCCCATTTTTAGTGAAGAAGAAGAACTGAGAAGATTGTTTTATGTAGCGCTTACAAGAGCAGAAAAGTTTTTACATATTTCGTATAGTAATTTTAAAATAGATGGTAAGCCGCTAGAACCCTCTATGTTTATTGCAGAAATTCAAGAAGCATACGAGCTTACCCTCAACAAAGAAGTCTTGAACAAAGATATAATTAGTGAATTTGCTATTTTACAATACCAAGAAACTGTTATTCCACAAATAGAAAAAATTGAGGCTAATTTCATTGATCGTGTGTTAGAGAAATTTGTGATGAATGTCACGGCTTTAAATAATTACCTAAAATGCCCATTACAATTTTATTTTAATAATTTAGTTAGAGTCCCTTCTGGAAAATCAGAATCAACCGAATTTGGTTCAGCTGTTCACCATGCATTACAAAAGTTTTTCCAATTAATGCAAGACAATAATCAATTTCCAAGTAAACAGGAATTGATTGAAGACTTTGAATGGTATATGAAACGTCATAGAGAAAATTTTACCAAAGAACAATTCAACAGAAGAATGGAATATGGTGGAGAGGTTTTGAGTAACTATTTTGATACATATATCAACGAATGGAATAAAGTAGTTGTAATTGAGCGGACAATTAAAAATGTAATAGTCAATGGCGTTCCACTAAAAGGAAAACTAGATAAACTGGAGTTTAACGGTAAAATGGTAAACGTTGTAGACTACAAAACAGGAGATGTAGAAAAAGCAAAAGATAAATTATTAGGGCCCAACGAAAAACAGCCTGATGGGGGCGATTACTGGAGACAAGCTGTATTTTATAAAATATTGGTAGACAATTACGATCAAAAAGCTTGGCAAGTTATTAGTAGCGAGTTTGATTTTGTAGAGCCAGACAACAAGAAAAACTATCGAAAAGAAAAAATCACCATTACTGATGCTGATATTGCCACTGTAAAAAATCAAATTACAACGGTTTGGGAAAAAATACAAAAACATGATTTTTATACTGGTTGTGGGAAAGAAGAATGTCATTGGTGTAAGTTTGTAAAACATAACGATTTAAATATCTCTATTGCAGAAATAATACCAGAAGACGAGGAAAATAATACTGAGGAACTATAACTGATTATATGATAAGAATAATTGAAAGAACAGGGTTAATTATAACGAGCTTATTGATGAATATTTTCTTATTCTCTTCTTGTGCAAATATTATTCCCCCTAGCGGAGGTGATAGAGACAGTTTACCACCTGTACTTATTAGTGCATTGCCCAAAGATTCTGCAGTAAATGTTTTTCCGAAATTAATCACTTTAACATTTGATGAGTTTGTTACGCTTCAAGATATCAACTCCAACTTAATAGTTTCACCAACATTAAAAAACATTCCAAGTACAGATTACAAACTTAGAAATGTAACCATCAAATTCAAGGACAGCTTAGAAGCGAATACTACTTATTCCCTCAATTTTGGAAATTCAATTAAAGACGTAAATGAAGGAAATATTTTAAAAGAATTCAGGTACGTTTTTTCAACAGGAAATACTATAGACGATTTTACTTATTCAGGAAAAGTATTGCTTGCAGAAAAAGGAAGTGTAGACTCTACTTTAATAGTTGTACTTCACAATACAACCAGTGATACGGCTATTTTCAAGAATAGACCACGTTATTACACCAAAATAAATGGAAAAGGGAATTTTGAATTCAAGAATTTATCAGGAGGCTATTATTCTGTTTATGTTTTACCCAATAATTTTTCTAAGAAATATGATGATAGTACCAAATTATTTGCCTTTAAATCTGCACCTATATTAATTAATGGAACTAATTTAAATGATACGCTTTATGCTTTTGAAGCGTATAAACGAAAAGCATTAGGATCTTCTACACCCGTTGCCAACGTAACTAATAGTAAAACGGAGAATCGTTTACGCTATACTACCAATTTAGAAAATGGATCTCAAGATTTATTATCTCCTTTACAACTCCGTTTTTTAAAGCCGTTAAAATCATTTGACAGTAGTAAAATTCTTTTTGCAGATTCTAACTATATTTCTTTAAAAGAGGTAAGCATTTCTTTAGATACTAGTAAAACAATCGTATCCATCAATTATCCTTGGAAAGAGCAGACGCAGTTTAGAATTATTTTACCAAAAGATGCAGTAACTGATACAGGTGGGATGGGTTTAGCAAAATCGGATACTTTAAGATTTGCAACAAAAAAGGAAACCGAATACGGTAGTATTAGATTAAGATTCAGCAATTTAAATTTGAGTAAAAAACCGGTTTTACAATTTGTACAATCCGACAAAATAGTAGAATCAATTCCACTAAACTCTTTAGAATTGGTTAGAAAACTTTATAGAGCAGGCAGTTATGATTTACGCATTTTGTACGATACCAACCAAAATGGTGTTTGGGATACAGGTGTATTTGGAAAAATTAAGAAACAGCCAGAAACTGTTCAATTAATTTCTAAACCACTAGTAGTTAGGGGGAATTGGGATAATGAGGTAAATATTAGTTGGTAATTTCGATTAGTCGTACTGATAAAACCCTTTTTTGGTTTTTACTCCTAATAAACCTTGATCAATCTTATCTTTTTGGATTGCTGCTGGTTTTAATCTAAGCGGCTTTCCTAAATCTTCCCAAACGATGGTACTAACACTGTAATTAATATCTAGCCCAATTAAATCCATGAGCTTAAATGGCCCCATTTTAAACCCTATTGAAGTTAATACAGCATCAACTTGTTCAATAGTTGCTTTGCCATTTTGAACCAAATGCATGGCTTCCAAATAATAAGGTCTAGCAACTCTATTCACTATAAAACCAGGTGAGTCTTTACAAATCACAGGTGTTTTTTGCATGATCAAAGCCAAATCAGCAATTTGTTCAACTATGGTAGGGTTGGTATATTTTCCTTTAATCACTTCTACCAACTTCATCATTGGAGCAGGATTAAAAAAATGCATTCCTACTAATTGGCTTGGGTAAGTGATTGATTCAGCAATCAAATCTATGGAGATAGACGAAGTATTAGATGCTACCATTAACTGAGGTCCATTATTCATAAAAAGTTGGTTAAACAATCCAACTTTGGCATCCTTGTTTTCAATAATTGCTTCAATAACTAGTTCCCCTTTACATTCAGTAATATCAGCGGTATAATGAATATTTGAAAGAGCGGAATCTACTACTTCAGGGCTAATCTTTCCTTTTTCAACAAACTTTTGTAAACTTTTCTTGATCGACTGGCCAGCTTTAACCAACATCGATTCATTTAAGTCAAACTGAATTACCTTAAAACCAGCTGTAGCCGCAACTTGAGCAATTCCACTTCCCATGGTACCCGCTCCACAAACAATTATCGTTTTAATTGTATTATTTGCCATAGTTGTGCAAGATACTTACATCTTATCCACTAGCAACTAAGAAGCGACTATTTAAGTAGTTTTTGGTGGTAATTTTAACCCATGGGAAATCCATTACAACAGTTGGACCTTTTTGGAATGCCGGTAGAAGCCAGCACTTCGCCAAAGCTTAAGAAGCAGGCCATAAAAAAAGGAACAGAATTGACGCAGCCCATTCAAGAGGCTCTACCAACTCATCTCAGTCAATCTGTTGATCCTATCGAGATTGAAGATCCTATAAAGATTGAAGACCCTATTCAAATTAAAGTTGACCCCACTGAAATTAATGAAACAGCTACGGAAGAGCCTGTTGTTTATGCAAGTAGTCAAATTGTTGTTAAAGTAAAAACAGAGAAGGCAAAACCGAAACCTGTTTTAGTTACTTTGGAACCACCTGTTACCACAAAAGTTAAAGCATCGGAAAAAATAAAAGAAGTTGGCAAAAGGGGAAGAAAATCTTTTAAAGAAATGGATGCGGTTGCAGACCTAATTGAAATTCCTACTGAAGAAGTCTTAAAGGAGAAGCTTTATTATTCTATTAGTGAAGTTGCATCCTGGTTTAAAGTAAACACTTCTCTATTGCGTTACTGGGAAAATGAATTTGATATTTTGCAGCCCAGAAAAACGAGGAAAGGAGATCGCCTGTTTAGAGTAGAAGACATTAAAAACCTTCAACTGATTTATTTGCTTTTAAGGCAAAGAAAATTTTCTATAGAAGGTGCTAAAAGTTATTTAAAGAATAATAAGAATAAAATAGATACTGAAACACAGTTGGTTCAATCACTAACCAAATTCAAGCAATTCTTATTAGAATTAAAGTCTTCTTTATCCAATTGATTTGTTGGTTACAACTACATCTGTTGCTGCAGCCGCCATTTGAATTTTTAAGTCTTCCATTAATAAAATAATTTTAAAAATAATGTCCTGACGTTGTTGAAGAAATTCTTCCATTGGTTGACTAACCAAACTCAAGTATTCTATATTTACAACATGCGCATTCTTTCCAGTATCAACAAGATAAACTGCAATTCCCTCAACAGGGTTCAATAAAAGGATTGATCTTGCTTCTTTAATAAGTTGTAATAACTGGCTACTAGTTGCATCTAAACCTACTTCAATTCTTATTTCAGCTTTACGATGAGACCGTAATGAAATATTATCTACAATAGTATCTACCATCTGCTTATTGGGTACTGAAATATACGTTTTCTCAAGTGTTCTAATTCGGGTACTTCTTAATCCAATTTTTTCAATGGTTCCAGAAAATCCATTTACTTTAACCAAGTCGCCTGTAATAAACGGCTTATCAAAGAAAATAATAAATGAAGCGATTAAGTTTTCTAAACTTTCGCGGGTGGCCAAAGCTAATGCAGCACCAACAATACTAAGGCCTGTTAATAAATTACTAATGTCTTGGTTAAATGAAAAACGAAGAATCATTAAGATTCCAATAATTACCAAAATGGCTTTGAAAAAATCTTTGAAAAAAATAATCAATTGATTATCTGTCATATCAGCCGTTAGATTGGCTTTCTGTTCTAGAACTAAAGCAATAAATTCAATCACTCTTAATCCTAACCAAATAAATACACTTATTAAAATTCCATCAGCTAATGCGTCTAAAAATTCTTTCAATGAAATTCTATAGACCATCACATTTAACATATCTGGAAAATTCAACTGATCTATAGAAATAATCCCAATTAACAGTAATAAAAAATAATCTAAAGGCTGTACTACTAAATTTAAAAAAGACTCTCTTGCAACATGTTTACCGGCTTTGCCAACTAATCGAAACATCAGTTTGGCTAGGTACTTTGACACAATCCGCTTAATAAAAAGTATAGCCAATATCACGAGTAAAACAGTTAAATAACTTTTTACTGAATTGTTTAATATTATTTTTTCCAAAAATTGTTCCATAAACCCAATTAAGATTCAAACTTTTTCAATTGAATATTGGTCCCATCAAATTCTGCATAGGTAAAATTCTTAATCCAATCACCCAGATTAATATACCGACTATTATTAGTAAGTGGAAAATCAATAGGATAATGACGGTGTCCAAAAATAAAAAAATCAAAATGTTCTTTTTCAAGAACTTCTTTACTATAAACAATCAGCCATTCATTATCCGCTCCTAGAAAATGATCATCCGATAATCCTGTTTTTTCTTTACTTTTTCTACTAAAATAATTGGCCAAACCAATACCCCAATCAGGATGAAGAATACTAAATAGCCATTTACAAATAGGATTCGTAAATACCTTTTTCAAGAACTTATACCCTTGATCTCCTGGTCCCAATCCATCCCCATGGCCTATCAATACTTTTTTATTATTCCAAACAAAAGTTTTGGGCTCATGATACACAGTAATATTCATTTCAGACTCAAAATATCCACTCATCCACATATCATGGTTACCAGTAAAAACGATAATTGGTATTCCAGCATCGCTTAACTCTGCTAACTTCCCTAAAAGTCTAGTATAGCCTTTGGGAACAGATTTTTTGTACTCAAACCAAAAATCAAAAATATCGCCAACAATAAATATGCCTGCTGCATTATTTTTAATGGAATCTAAAAATAGAACCAACTTTTTCTCTCTAATTAAACTTGCATCAGCATTAGGAGCTCCTAAATGGAAGTCAGATAGAAAATAGACTTTATGATCTGCACTGATATTGTTGATCATAGCTTTCCTTTTTGTTGCAGATAAGCCAGTAAATCTCCCCCTTCAATCAATACCCCGCCATCAATAGATCCATTGTACCAATAAATCCAAGCCTGTTCTTCTACGCCATTTATTTGTACTGGTGTTAAGACCCTTTTATACAATGGAATTTCACCTTCTTCTGCTTGTACGCCTTCGTAATCGTCTAATTGAGCAATTGCCCATGAACATTCAGCGGGAACTTTAATAGCATATAATTCCCCTTTAATTAAATGGTTATCGTCTGTAGGAACCCCAGCAGGGAATTCTGGTAATTGAAATAATTTCCCTTTCACATAAGCGGTACCCAAGAGAGTGAAGTACTTACTTATATAAGTATATGCAGGGTTATTGAAGCCGCTTCTAAGCGAACCATACACAAATAAATTACGGCAAGCTAATTCCATGATATTAATATTAATCAATCATCAGTTAAAAAGCAAAAAACTTCTTTTGGACCATGAACGCCCACCACCAATGTTTTTTCTATATCGGCTGTTCTGCTTGGTCCCGTTGCCAAACTTATCATTGATGGTATATTCGTTCCATACTTTTCAGTCATCCCCATTAAAGCTTGGTCAATACTATAAACCAATTGATTGGTTTTAGCTAAACAAATATGTATCGGGGCATAAACACTTGTTGTTCTTCCACTAACTGCAGCACTACTCAAAATCATACTGCCTGTTCGAGCCACTAAGTACTCACACCCAGTAATGGATACATCACAAGTAGCTATATCATTAGTAAAACCTTTATCAAATCCATTTGCTTCTAGCATTTTACAAAAAGCAATTTCTTTACAAAAAACCTTTTCCCATTTACGAACTGAAATTAATTGCAATAATTGTGAAGCCAGTTCTTGCTCATTGGCACAAAAAGAAAATTTACCCTGCAATCCAGAAAAATTTTCTGCAAATTCTATTTCCAGCTCCTTTAATGAAGGTTGAAATAAATCAGGTGTATTGGCAATAGTAGAAAAGGGAACAGGCACTTTGGTAACAAGTGCCTGTTTGATTTTTTGTAAAATATGATCTCTTGATGTTGCCATTATGCAGTAGTATCATTATGCTGATCAGCAGCTAATTTTTCTGCTGCAGCTATATTTTCTGCTTCTATTTCTAGTAACTTCTTTTCTTCAAATGGTCTTTTTCCAATTAAGGTTTCTACATCGCTCTTATGAAGTACTTCTTTCTCTAGGAGTTCCTTCGCCAATTTCTCCACTTCACCCCTTTTCTCTGTCAATAAATTCAGGGTTCTTTGGTATGCTTCGTCTATAATCCCCCTAACTTCTTCATCAATAATTTTTCCTGTTTCTTCACTGTACGGTTTAGTGAAAGTATTTTCTTGGGTTGGATCATAAAAACTAACATTACCCACTTTCTTATTCATACCGTAAGCCGTTACCATACTGTATGCAATTCTAGTAATTTGTTGTAAGTCATTGGCAGCACCAGTTGAAATTTTACCAAAGAAAATTTCTTCTGCAGCTCTTCCGCCTAAAGTCATACAAATTTGATCCATTAACTGATCGGTATTGTATAAATATTGTTCTGTTGGAGTATACTGCGCATAACCCAGTGCAGCTGTTCCTCTTGGAACAATAGTTACTTTTAACAATGGATACGCGTGTTCCAAGAACCATCCGCAAACTGCGTGTCCAGCTTCATGATACGCAATAATTGATTTTTCGTGTGGAGCAATAATTTTATTCTTTTTCTCTAAGCCGCCAATTACTCTATCGATTGCATCTTGGAAGTCGCTCATATCAACTGCTTCCTTGCCCTTGCGTGCAGCAATTAAAGCAGCTTCATTACAAACATTGGCAATATCTGCACCAGCAAATCCTGATGTTTGTTCTGCTAGTTTATGTAGGTCTAAGGTTTCAGATACTTTGATTGGGCCTAAGTGTACTTTTAAAATAGCTTCACGACCTTTTACATCTGGCTTATCAATAGAAATTTGACGATCAAAACGACCTGGACGTAATAACGCACTATCTAACACATCTGGTCTGTTGGTAGCTGCTAGAATAATGATTCCAGTATCACCTCCAAATCCATCCATTTCTACTAACAGCTGATTCAACGTATTTTCTCTCTCATCATTACTCATGATGGCATTTCTACCCCTGGCCCTACCAATGGCATCTATTTCGTCAATGAAAATAATGCAAGGTGCTTTTTCTCTAGCTTGTTTAAATAAGTCTCTTACTCTACTTGCTCCAACACCCACAAACATCTCAACAAAATCTGATCCACTTAAACTGAAGAAAGGCACTTGTGCTTCTCCAGCCATTGCTTTTGCCAATAATGTTTTACCTGTACCTGGAGGGCCTACCAATAATGCCCCTTTAGGGATTTTACCACCTAATGAAGTATATTTTTTAGGCTGTTTAAGGAAATCTACAATTTCCATTACTTCTACTTTGGCTTCATCCAATCCTGCAACATCTGCGAATGTGATGTTTACTTTGGCACCTTTATCAAATAAAGTTGCTTTGGATTTTCCAATATTGAAGATCCCGCCAGGGCCACCGCCACCGGGGCCACCACCACCCATTTTACGCATTAATAGTACCCATGCGCCAATGATGAATAATAAGGATAATATAGTGTTGAAAATAGGTCCTGTCCACTCAGCATCTGTTACCGCTTTTTCTGGTACGCGTGCCAACTCAGGATGAGCAGCATAAATTTCTTTAAGATCGTCTTTGAAATTCTTAACATCCCCTGTTAACTCAAATTCGAACAAAGGAACATTTTGTACTTTGCCTTTCTCTTTGCTTAAGTCTTTCTTGAATTTAGTTATATAAAAATCTTTAGACAAGCGATCGGGTTTAATGTAAACTCGAACTCTTTCCTTGTTTTTTACAATATCAATTTTTTGAACATCCCCAGGAATCAACATTTGGTCGAAGTATTCTTGCTGACTGGTTGGAGCCAAATCCGGAGACATCCTTAGGAATTGCATGGATAAGAGAACAATTGCGATAATTGCGTAAATCCAATAAATGGTAAATTTTGGGCCTTTCTTCTGACCATCTCCTTTCTCAGAGTTTATTTTCGGTAACGGGTTGTTCTGTGACATAGCTTCTTGCGTGATATATAATAATGTTTGAGTCCCTTAAAAGTTTTGTTAAGTTCAAGACTCATGCATTTGCGAAACGGCATCGCTCCACATTTCTTCTAATTTATAAAAATTTCTAGCTTCAGGGTGCATAACATGAACTACCACATTAATATAATCTATTAATACCCACTGTGCTGCTTGCTTCCCCTCATGTCTATAAGGCGATTCACCACAGATCTGCTTCAACTGATATTCTACGTAATCGGCAATTGCTTTAATTTGAGTAGTGCTGGTTGCTTCACAAACAATAAAAAAATCTGCAGATGCTTCTGGTATTTTTCTGAGGTCTAAGCTGATGATATTTTCGCCTTTTTTATCAAGTATTGCTTGAATAATGGTCTTAAATATCTTGGAGTTTTTGTTCAGTCTTGTGACTGTAGTTTTCTCGCGGGTTTTCAATAGTGAAAGTGGTTCCAAAAATGATAGGTCTTTTAATGAATAATTTTCATGTTAACTTCGTCAAAAATAGTAATTCTTTGGCAGGTTCAGCTGTTAAAACTGTAATTGGAACACCGTTCACCCACCTTAATAGGGTAAACAGTACCAACATTTATGCCATGGAGCAGTTACAAGCTAAAATGGCTGAGCATGGCGCTGCATTTTTTGCCGATTTGCAAACCGCCGGAAAGGGGCAAATGGGTAAAAAATGGGAGTCAGAATTGGGTCAGAATCTGCTTTTATCGGTCATTCTAAATGTTTCCACTCTTAATATAGGACACCAATTTGCCCTAAGTGCTGCAATTGCATTAGCTAGTTGGGACCTTTTATCGCAATATATTCCTTCAGAATTAACCATAAAGTGGCCCAACGATATCTATTGGGGTGACAGAAAGGCAGGGGGAATCTTGATAGAAAACCAGATTAGCGGGGGGATTTGGACCTACGCCATTGCAGGCATCGGAATAAATATTAATCAAACCGAATTTGAAGGGGTTAAACAGAAAGCTGTTTCTTTAAAACAGATTACTGGCAAAACTTACCAACCAGTAGAACTAGCGAAAGAACTTTGCATACATCTTAATAAAAGATACCATCAATTAACTCAACCAACAGGACCCCAAAAATTAATAGACCAATACAATGCTGTTTTGTACAAGCGAGCCCATTTAGTGAAACTTAAAATAGGAAGTATCACTGCAAAATATTGTATTAATGCAGTAAACAGTAACGGCGACTTACTTGCAACGGCAGGCATTCAGCACCAATTTACACATGGTAAAGTAGAATGGATTATATAATTCTTGAAGAAAATCTCTCAATTAATGCAGTCTTTTTATCTTGTGATAAATGTACTTGAGATTCATTACTCATGATTAAGACAAATTCTTTTTTATCAATTTTTTTGATATGATTCAAGTTGACTATGAAGCTTCGATGTGTTCTAAAAAATGGACCATCTATTTCTAAATATTCAAAGTCTAATAATTTTTTGGTTAAGGTTAATACCCCATGTGTTGCTGTAAATATTTTTGTATAACTACCTTCAGCTTGAATAAAAATAATATCTTCTTGATTAACCACATAAATGGTTTCTGCGGTTTGCAATACCACTTTTTTATCATGCTGTTGAGATAAATTATCTCGTAATACCCCGTATTGAATTTGATTAGAAGTTTGAAAATTAATTTTCTTAAGCGCTCTTCGCATATGCTCTAGCCTAACTGGCTTTAAAATATAATCTACTGCAGAACTTTCAAATGCTTTTAAAGAGTACTCACTATAAGCTGTAACAAAAATAATTTTAAAACCAATTTGTTGTTGGTCAAAGAAATCCAATAATTCAAACCCGCTATAGCCAGGCATATCAATATCTAAAAAAACTAAATCAGGTTTATATTTATTGATTGTTTTAACAGCTTCAGGAACATCACTACAATCTGCAATAATTTCAACTTCTTCAAAATTTTCGGAAAGCAGTCCACGCAATGCTTTCTTTGCATTGGGTTCATCATCTACTATAATAGCTTTTATTGTTTCCATCATATTCGAAGTTAATCATGAAATGAATGTATTGAAAAGTAGTTTTCTATAAATTAATTTGTTCCTTATCGTAGTTTGGAATAAATAAATGTATTGCAGTACCCATTGAGTTATTTAATTCGTCATAGCGGTCAACTACATCATGAGTTATTTTTAGTTTATATAAGCGATTAAAAAGTTCAATTCTTTCCGAAATCGCCTTAGTAGCAAAGCTCTGTGGCTTATTCTTGTTTCGTTGATTAATTTGCATAGATTGTTTTCTACCAATCCCATTATCCTCAACGTATATATTGAGCCCATATTCAGATTGAATGAATTTTATCGACAACTCTTTTTTTCCAGCCTTGTGCATTAAACCGTGTTTAACTGCATTTTCAACAAATGGCTGTAATAACATAGAAGGTATAATTAAATCGGAGGAATCATCTTGCAGTTTAACTTCTAAAGTATATTCAAAGTCTTTATCAAACCTTGCTTTCTCTAACTCAAGATAAAGGGTAATATTTTCAATCTCCTCTCTTAATGACTGAAGTTGCTTATCACTTGCCTGAAGTGTCTTACGCATTAAATCACTAAAATTACCTAATAAATTACCTACCTCTGTTTTTCTATTATCATATAATAAACCCTGAACTGTATTTAAAACATTGTAAATAAAATGAGGATTCATTTGTGAACGAATGGCTACTAATTGGCTTTTAAATAGTCTTTCCTTTAATCCTTGTCTTACCATCAATCGTTTAGACCAGAATTTTAGAAAAATATAAGCAACCCCAATAGAAAAACAAGTCATTAGAATAATGAACCACCATTGTTGCCAAAAAGGTTTCAGAACTTTAAAGGGGAAGGATTTCAAGTCACTTTCATAAATTCCGTTTATATCATATGCTTGAATATTTAAATCATATGAACCTGGCGTTAACCTATAAAAATTGAGTGTGCCAATATTATAGCTTAATGCCTTCCATGAAGTATCTAAACCAACTAATTTATAGCGATAGTTTAAATTAGTTGGAGACTTATATTGTATTGCATCAAAATAGAAGCTAATATTATTTTTATCAGCAGGCAAGCTTGAATTCATTGTTAATTCTAATCCATTGGAAATTGCTTTGATTGCAGGAAAATAAATAATTCCATTTACTGGCTTGCCTCTGTAATCATTTATAACCAAACCAGATGTAGTGGCCAATAATAACTTATCTGGGTGCAGTGAAAAATCATTAACGGTTAATCCACCCAAACCATACTCATCCAATAAGTTAGTAATAATGCCAGACTTTATATCGATAATTTGTAATGACTCATCGGTATTTACCCAGATTTTTCCATTTCGTTCATGTACGCCTATTACATTATTACTTTTTAATCCATTTCCAGTATGAAACCGTTTTATTACTTTATCATGTTCAATCACATACAATCCTTCATTGGAAGTGCCTGCTAATAAAAAATAATCACTTGTTTCATAAAGTGTTCTAGCAATTAATTTCTGATTATTCTTTTTTCGTACTACAATCGTACTATCGCTAAAACAATACCTATACAAATCATCATAATATGCAATCCAGAAATACTTTTTTGTTTTTGAAAGTAGAATTTTAGTGCTTCTTGCATTCCTAAATACCGGTATTCTTAGTCCTTGTCTGAAAATATTGTTTTTCATGTAGTGACTATAAAGTGGAATGCCAGTTGTATCTGGGGTTTCTTTTGGCTGATTGCCAAGTGGATTATTCAATACATAAGTTCTATTATAAGAAGCTACAATTAAATTTTTTTTATGGTCTATTATAATACTTTTACCGTAATCATCTACCTTAACTGGATCCGGCGACTTAAGATTAACAATCCCCCTATTAGTAAAAATATTTTTATTAATAGAGTCGTAAGTAATAAATTGTATTTCAGTAGCAAGAGGCAATTTATAATGTAATCGACTTTCACTTTTAATATTGAAAGTGGTTAACATCCCTTTAGTGCTTCCTACAACTACTGTATCGTTATTTATTGTAGTTACTTTAGAAATATTATCAAATCCAGCGCTTGGATTTATCGTGTACAATTTATTATTTAGAGATGGACATACAAAAAGTCCATTATCTAAAGTGCTAATCCAATAATTCCCTTGATAATCTTTAACAATATCTGTGATACTTTGATTAGGAAAAACCAATCTAGCATTACCCGTTTCAATATTCCATAAGTAAGCCCCAGTTTGAGTACAAATCCATTGTTCTGATTCCGATGTTGAGGCAAAATGAAATACCAACACTTCTTCAGGAATATTAAATGGCTTTGTTAATTTCAGCACCCCATTTTGAACAATAAATGCAGGCAATCGCATTTTACCAATTTGAGCACCATAAATAAATTTGCCAGAAGACATCATTCTTGTGTCGTTGTATTTAAAAGTCGTTTTAATCCACTCTTCTTTTTTAGCTGGGTATTTAAAAATCCAACCTTTTGCACCATAAGCAACTATTTCTTCTCCATTTTTTACAATCGATGAAATACCTAAGTATTCTGGGGAGTATATTTTTTTAATGGTCTTTCCAGTAGACTTATCTATTTGATACAAGTTTTCTAAAGAAGCTAGCCATATATGCTGCTTGGTTGCTACATAATTAACAATCACAGATTCATTAACTATCCGCTTATCTGTAAAATAATAGTTGCGTAGGGTATCATTTTTTATGGAAAATAATTCTTTGTAAAAGTTCATACACCAGATATTCCCCTCTGAGTCCTGTTGTAAATAGCTAACAGACTGCATACTCGTATTATCAAAAGGAATTTTTACAAAAGCTCTACCATTAAATCTAAATAACCCTTTATCAGTTGCCAGCCATATATATCCTTTGTTATCTGATAACATATCATAAACAACCTGAGTGGGTAATTGAGCAGGATAAGTAAATTTTTGGGTATAAGGAAATTGGGCCTTCACCAGTCCAAATAAAAAAATCATATAAACCGATAAAAAAAGTCGCTTCATCCCAATTATTAATTAAAGAACAATTTAATATAAAAGAAGCATTTAAAAATAAAAGGGGGCTTAACAAAATAAATGGGGTGTTTCGTGAAAGAAATGGGGTGTTTGATGGAATTTTTTAAACTGGCATGAAAATTTAAATCAACTTTATGTTTTATCACACACATGTAACAATTGGGGGTAAGAAAGCTGCGGGGCATAAACGCAGCTTTCTGCATTTTTACCCTTTTCTATTTTTTTGGAGTTAATTTTGGCCAAATTTGATGAATGTCAGAAGTACAATTAACCCAATTTTCGCATGGTGCAGGCTGTGGATGCAAAATTGCACCTGCGGTTTTAGACAGTATTCTTCAATCTGAAATTGCTCCTAGTATTTTTAAAGAGTTGTTGGTTGGCAATAGCAGTAAAGATGATGCCGCTGTATACGACTTGGGGAATGGGACTGCTTTAATTAGCACAACCGACTTCTTTGTACCAATTGTTGATGATCCTTATCAATTTGGTAGAATTGCCGCTGCAAACGCAATTAGTGATGTATATGCAATGGGAGGTAAACCAATTATGGCATTGGCCATTTTAGGCTGGCCAGTAGATAAACTTTCTCCTGAAATTGCTCGAAGGGTTATTGAAGGGGGAAGAAGCATTTGCGAAGAAGCCGGAATACCTTTGGCAGGTGGACATAGTGTTGATACTACAGAGCCGATTTTCGGTTTGTCGGTAAATGGCATTGTGACTACTGATCATTTAAAGAAAAATAATACAGCACAAATTGGTGATTTACTTTTCTTAACAAAACCGCTTGGCGTAGGCATACTTTCCACTGCACAAAAAAGAGGTCAATTAGAAGCGCCCGATTTAACTATACTCATTCATCAATTAAATCAATTAAATAAAGTTGGTCAACTTTTAGGAGCTATAAAAGGCGTTCATGCTATGACTGATGTTACAGGATTTGGGCTAATTGGACACTTAATGGAAATGATGGAAGGTAGTAATACTGGTGCTTTAATTAATTATAGTCAAGTGCCCGTAATAAATTCTGCCAAACAATACCTTGCTAAAAGACTAGTACCCGATGCAACTTATCGCAACTGGAATGCGTATAGTAAACAGGTAGGATTTGAAAAAGGGGTTGATGTGATGGAAGCATTTTCAATTTTACCTGATCCACAAACAAATGGAGGTCTATTGTTTGCAGTTGATCCTTTAGCAGTAGAAGAAGTTGTACCCCTTTTATTGATGAATGGCCTAGAGAATCATATTATACCAATTGGCAAAGTAACAGAAGTCACTGAAAAGAGGATTATGGTTGCACCATAAAATACCTAAAAAACCATATTCCCTTTATTTTTAATTTGCTCATTAGTTAACTCTGCAACCAACTGAACACCAGTTAAATTTCGTACAGTTTGTTTAATCCAATTGCATTTATCGTCATCTACCAAATCATACTTCATTAACCATATAAAGTCCATATGCTTAAACTCTGGTAATAAGTACTCGCCATCAAACTGATTCTGATACAAATAATGAGTGAGTGGAGAATTCACTTCTTTGTATTGATAAATAGAGAAATAATAGCTTCTTTCTTTTCTACGTAAGTGTATTTCGATTTCTGGATTCAATCGGAAGTCGTAACCCAAATTCGTATTCAACTGCATACAAAATTGATAATTTTTTAAAGTAGCGGTTATTCCCAATAACCGCGTTTCTTCAAAAAAATCATCGTTCAATTCATCAACATCTAAGCGCAGCTTCATATTAAAATTTAAAACTCCAGTTCTACGGAAATTTCCTCTGATCCTCTTTTATAAATCAACTTAGTTTTATCCCCTTTTTTAAATTTGGAAAGAGATTGCATATAACTGTTTACGTCTACAAACTTATAGTCTCCTAATTGTAACAATATATCTCCTGCTTTCAATCCAATTTTTTCTGCTAATTTGCCAGCACTAGCTCCATCAATTCGCATTCCTGTACCAGTATATCCATAATCAGGAATTACGCCCAAACTCACTGTAAAACGAGTACTTCTACCCATTTGTTGCTCACGTGTTTTGGTAAAAGCAATTTTTCCTTTATTGTCTGTAGATGCAACAATATTGTAAACTAAATTTACAATATCATTTATGCCTTTGTAATTAATTTTATCCCAATCATCTGTTGCTTTGTGATAGTCTGGATGGCTCCCAGTAAAGAAAAACAAAACTGGAATATCTTTTCTGTAAAAACTTGCATGATCACTAGGACCAGTACCAGCACTATCAATTTTATAGGAAAGATTTTTCGCTAAAGTAGGAATAGCATTTCCCCATTCTGGAGAAGTGCCATAGCCTCCAATAGTTAATTTTCTGGCTGTATCATATCTTCCTACCATATCCATATTAATCATATAATTAGAAGATATGGTTGTAGTGGGATTTTCAAGCCAATATTTACTACCCATTAAGCCAAGTTCTTCACCTGAAAAATGCATTAATAAATAGTTGTTTGATTGAGGTGATTGCTTTTTCAATTTTCTTGCCAACTCAAGTAATGCTGCTGTTCCACTTGCATTATCGTCTGCGCCATTGTGCACTTCGTTTACAGCATCCAAGGCATTTTTATCTTCCCCAAAACCTAAATGATCATAATGTGCCCCAAGTATTACCGTGTTTGGTGCATTATTATTAATAAAAGCAACCACATTTCTAGCTTTCCGAACTTTATTATTTAATGAAACGAAAAGCTCTAACTGAATAGTTGCTGCAGCATCAGCAAAGTATTGTTGCATCCCTTTTTTTGATACAAAAATCACTGGTATTGGCAATTGGGTAGACTTATCATTTTTATTGAATTGAACATTATCAACTAAAGCGGAGCTATTAAATAATAGAATTGCTGTTGCCTTTTTTGCTGCCGCCTCTTTGGTAATTTTTTTAATCGTTTCTTCTACATCAAAGTGAGGATTATTTTTATTTTCTTCTAAAATTTCTTTTAAATCTTTAAACCATGGTTGATTGGTTTCTGATAATGCAATTGCTGGCGATCCTTTTATGGAAGCGTTTGCACTAAATGCAACAGGAAAAAAATCCTCATTTAAAGTCAACTGTTTCCCGTTTACTTTTAAAAAAGTACTGGGTTCAATTTGAAGCCCTTCATTAATTTCAAATTCTTGTACATAACCTTCCGCACCTTTAGGTTCTATCCCTAATATTTGGTATTGTTTTACCAGGTACTCCATCGCTAATTTCTCGCCCACTGTACCAGTTCTTCTACCCTCCAATTTATCATCAGCCAAATATTGAACATGCTTCTGTAAGTTGTTCTGAGTAAGCGCCTGCTCTTTTTCTGCAGCAATTCTTAATTTACGCTTACTTTGAGCTTCTACCGTAATTGGCAAGATTAGTAGAGCAATCATCCATTTTTTCATATTTAGCACTTTATAGTGCAAAAGTAAGTAGCAGCAAGTAGATAATTGTAATAGTAGCGTAATCAATTCTAAATTCTGTTCCCAATCTCGTAACCAACTGCGGATTTGCGCACCTACTTTTGCAACCTTGGCAACTAAAACACTTCATATAGCATTGGTTGGTAACCCCAACAGCGGTAAAAGCTCTTTATTCAACGCTTTTACAGGTCTAAATCAGCATGTAGGAAATTTCCCAGGAGTTACGGTTGACAAAAAAACGGGGATTTTTTCTTTAGAAGACAATTTGCAAGCTGAATTAATTGATTTGCCTGGTACTTATAGTTTATATCCAAGAAGAGCAGATGAATGGGTAGCATATAAAGTACTAATGGGAGCTGATTCAGAAATTAAAGCAGACTTAATTGTTTTAGTAGCTGATGCAAGCAACCTTAAGAGAAATTTATTATTCTGTTCTCAAATCATCGATTTAAAAATACCGGTTGTCATGGCATTAACCATGAATGACTTAGCCGCTAAAAAAGATATTAAAATTGATATCAGTGGTTTAGAGGCAGACTTAGGTATTCCTGTGGTTGCTGTTAACCCTAGAAAGAATAAGGGCCTGAGCGAATTGAAAAAAGTAATTTCAAAAATGCAGCCCGAAGCAACCACTAAGCTTCGTGAGTTTATGGACACTTCAAGTTTAGCACCAGAAGCAGTTGCGAAAGTAAAGCAAGCCTTTCCAGAATGGAGCGATTATGCTTGTATTCACCAATTAATTAATCATGACGAACTTTTAAATAAAAGTCAAGATCATATTGTATTAAACAACATTGTAGCAGAATATAATTTTAATACAACCAAAACTCAGGCCGAAGAAATTATGCAGCGATACACGCGCATTCGGCAAATAATGCAAAAAAATGTTTTAGAAACAGGACCGCTTGAGAAGAAGCTGTTTACTGAAAAACTTGACAATATTCTAATGCATAAAACTTGGGGATACTTAATTTTATTCTCGGTATTGTTTCTTTTATTTCAAAGTATTTTTTGGTTGGCTACTTATCCAATGGACGGCATTGAATGGAGTTTCGCAGCTTTAGCAGGTTGGTTGTCTAGTAATTTGCCTGAAGTTTGGTGGAGTAATTTATTAATCAATGGTTTTGTGGCGGGCTTAAGTGGGATTTTGGTTTTTGTTCCACAAATCATGATTTTATTTGGATTAATTACCATTTTAGAAGACACGGGTTATATGGCGCGTATTAGTTTTTTGAGCGACAAACTAATGCGAAAAGTAGGATTAAATGGCAAAAGTGTTATGCCTATGATTAGCAGTTTTGCTTGTGCTGTTCCTGCCATTATGGGAGCAAGAAATATTGAAAACAAAAAAGAACGGTTGTTGACTATTTTGGTAACCCCATTAATGAGTTGTAGCGCTCGATTACCAGTTTATACCATTTTAATTGCATTGGTAATTGAAGAAAAATATTACCTCGGTTTTCTAAGTTTACAGGGTTTAGTAATGATGGCATTATACCTTCTTGGTACCATTATGGCTTTATTGGTTAGTTATGTAATGAAATTCTTTATCAACATTAAAGAAAAAAGTTTTTTCATTTTAGAGTTACCCATGTATAGAGCTCCTCGTTGGAAAAACGCAGGCATTACAATGATTGAAAAAGCCCGCATTTTTGTTACCGATGCTGGTAAAGTAATTATGGTAATCAGCTTATTGCTTTGGTTTTTGAGTTCATTTGGACCTGGAAATCGAATAGAAAATACAGAAATAAAATATTCAGCATTAATAGCATCAAACCCTGCTGCTGCTGATTCACTTCAAAAACAATTGTCAACTGAAAAGTTAGCCAACTCTTATGCAGGGTTATTAGGCAAAAGTATTGAGCCAGCAATTTCTCCTTTAGGCTATGATTGGAAAATTGGGATTGCTTTAATTACTTCATTCGCAGCCAGAGAAGTATTTGTGGGTACAATGGCCACTTTATATAGCGTAGATGAAGAAGACGATCAAAGCTTAAGAGAAAAACTGCAGGCTGCAACCCATGCAAATGGAGAGAAAGTATATACCCTAGCTACTGGATTATCACTAATGGTATTTTATGTATTGGCAATGCAATGCATGAGCACTTTAGCTGTTGTAAAAAGGGAAACCAAGTCTTGGAAATGGCCAACCATACAATTGATTTATATGACCGTTTTGGCCTACGGAATGAGTTGGTTGGTTTATACTATTTTTAGCTAATCGTTAAAGTACAAGTAAACAGAAGTGCCTTTGTCGATAGTGCTTTCTACTTTTATGGTGCCCCCCAACATATGAATAAAGTCTTTTGTAAGAATTAATCCAAGTCCTGAGCCTTTTTCATCACCTGTTCCTGTTGTACTTTGATAATGTTCGCCATCAAATAATTTGGCTTTTATTTCTTCTGTCATACCTACCCCAGTATCACTAACAGAGAGCATGATTTCTTTATCTTCCTTGTGTGCATACACAGTGATAACTCCTTCCTTTGTAAATTTATTCGCATTACTGATGAGGTTGCGAAGTATAAATCGCATCGAATTAATCTCAGACTTGATAAATAAATCTTCGTCTACCAAATTCACCATTATATTAGACTTCAATGATGCCATTACTTCAAAGCTTTTGAACATATTGCTCACTAATGTTCGCATATGCACTTTTTCTTTTTCGAAACCCTGTCCACGCATTTGCATAGAACCCCAATCTACCAAGTTGTTGAGCAATTCAACTGTTCCATCAATTTGTTTACCAGCCATATTCATTAGCTCAACTGAATCGTGTTGGCTAAGAATCTTTCGAGCGTTCAACTCAATAATTGATTTTACCGCACCTATTGGATTTCTAACGTCGTGTGCAATGATCGACAGAATTCTATTCTGCATTTCCATTTGCTGTTGCAGCTTTTCTTGTTGCTGCTCTAATTGCTTATTCAACAAATTTTGATCAAGCAATTTCACCACTTGTCTGGCTAAAGTTTGTAAAGTAAAAATTTGCTCTTCATTCAGCTCACCGGGCTTTGTATCCATTACTGAAATGGTTCCTACTTTAAAACCATTTGAATTAATCAATGGAACACCAGTATAAAAGCGAATATAGGGTTCCCCTATTACTAAAGGGTTGTCTATAAATCGTTCATCTTGTGTAGCATCTGTAATTTCAAATATGGCAGTGTTAGAAGTAATGGTATGACCACAAAAAGAAATATCTCTAGGAAATTCCTTCATGTCTAAGCCATACCTCGCTTTAAACCATTGTCTATTGGCATCAATTAAAGAAATTAACGCAATGGGGGTTTTACAAATAGTTGCCGCCAATTGTACCACATCATTAAACTCATCCTCATATGAAGTATCTAGTACTTCATATCGGTAAAGTTCCTTCAAACGCCTATTGTCGTCTAATGGTATTTGCGGGGGTACCATAAACAAATGTATTTGCTTTAGTGGCTCTTTCTTTTTGGGCATTAAAAAGCATATTTTTCCATGCCTTTAACGCGAAAAAAGCCATTTTATTGGCTATATTAAAAATATTTTGATTAATTACTATCCCAAGCAGCCAAAACCTCTTCAGTATGGTTCTTAGTATCTGGTTTAGCAATTATCTTACGAATCACACCAGTTTCATCAATTAAAAAAGTGGTTCGTGTTGTACCCATATAAGTGCGACCCATGAATTTTTTCTCTCCCCATAAATTGTATTTATCTACAATTTTCTTTTCTTCATCAGAAATTAAAGGAAAAGGAAGTTCATATTTTTCTTCGAATTTTTTGTGGCTTTTAACACTATCAACACTTACGCCAACTACTTGAAATCCTTTTTTAATTAGTGCACTATAATTGTCTTTTAAATTACATGCTTGTGAAGTACATCCCGGTGTATCGTCTTTTGGGTAAAAATAAAGAATCAGTTTTTTTCCTTTAAAATCTGACAACGAAACCATATTCCCGTTTTGATCGGGCGCTTTAAATGCTGGGGCCTTACTTCCTTCTTTTAATACTGCCATTACTATTATTTAAATTTAAATTTGAATTCGAGTTATTTTTTAGCCACTTTTAATGTAGCAGCCTTACATTTGCACAATTTATCTCTACAACTACTATGCCTAAAGATCAATCAATCAAATCGGTACTCATAATAGGTTCAGGGCCTATTATTATTGGACAAGCTTGTGAATTTGACTATTCGGGCTCTCAGGCAGCCAGAAGTCTCCGTGAGGAGGGCATAAAAGTAATACTTATTAACAGTAATCCCGCCACCATTATGACAGACCCCATGATGGCAGACCGAGTTTACCTACTTCCCCTGAATGTAGAAAGTATTGAACAAATATTACAAGAAAACAATATAGATGCTGTTTTGCCCACTATGGGAGGCCAAACAGCGTTGAACCTTTGTAAAGAGGCCGACGAACTAGGTATCTGGGAAAAATACAATTGTCGATTAATTGGAGTGGACGTTGCTGCGATAGATACAGCGGAGGATAGAGAGCAATTTCGTCAACTAATGGTCAAGATTGGAATGGCAGTTGCGCCTAGCAGAGTGGCCAATAGCTTTTTGGAAGGCAAGGAATTTGCGCAAGAGATTGGTTTCCCATTAGTTATACGTCCCTCATTCACTTTGGGTGGAACTGGTGGAGGATTTGTGCATGGTAAAGAAGACTTAGATGCTGCTTTAGAGAAAGGACTAAAAGCTTCTCCCATACATGAAGTGTTAGTAGAAAAAGCCGTATTAGGTTGGAAGGAATATGAATTAGAATTGCTCAGAGATTGTAATGACAATGTAGTCATTATTTGTACTGTTGAGAATTTAGATCCAATGGGTGTTCATACTGGTGACTCTATTACAGTAGCACCGGCAATGACATTGAGTGATACCGCTTTTCAAGAAATGCGCAACAAAGCCATGTTGATGATGCGGTCTTTAGGTAATTTTGCCGGTGGATGTAACGTGCAGTTTGCCTTAAACCCCGCAACTGAAGAGTTAATAGCGGTTGAAATCAACCCAAGAGTAAGTCGTTCTTCTGCTCTTGCATCAAAAGCAACTGGATACCCTATTGCCAAAATAGCAGCTAAACTTGCGATTGGATATTCATTAGATGAATTAAAAAATCAAATTACCCAAACAACTTCTGCTTATTTTGAACCAGCGCTTGACTATGTAATTGTAAAAGTTCCTCGTTGGAATTTTGATAAATTTAAAGGAGCCAACGATACTTTAGGCCTACAAATGAAAAGTGTAGGTGAAGTAATGGCAATTGGAAGAAGCTTCCCAGAAGCTTTACAAAAAGCATGTCAAAGCTTAGAAAACGAAGCCGTTGGATTGGGATATTACGGCAAGAGTTTAATGAAGAGTGAAGAAATTGTAGAATACATAAAGACGCCAAAATGGGACCGCATTTTCCGCATTAAAGACGCGCTCATGCAAGGCTCTACAGTAAAATCTATTGCTCAAGCAACCGGTATTGATCGATGGTTCTTATACCAAATACAAGAAATTTGTACCATAGAAAAAGAATTATTGAAGCATACTTTAGAAAGCTTGCCCGAAAGCTTATTAAAAGAAGCGAAGAAAATGGGATTTGGAGACGCCCAAATTGCCAAAATTTTGAATGGCAATTGTCATGAAGATGAAGTGTACGAAAAAAGAAAGCAATTAGGTATTACCAGGGTTTATAAGATGGTAGATACTTGTGCAGCTGAATTTGAAGCTAAAACACCTTATTTCTACAGCACATTTGAGGGATAACCTTTAATTATTGCTTAAAAATTTATACCACCTGGTTGGTAGTGTTGCTGCCGTTTAATGGCATTAACTTTGTATATAATATATAAATTTACAAGCAACTAATGTCCAAGGGGTCCAAACAGGTTTTCCAAACAAGCAATCCTACCAGATGGCAACGTTTCAAATGGACGTTTCGTTTGTTGCTATTCCTATTGTTTATTACGGTCATTGCTATTATTATTGCTATTAAAACCGCCTATGAACCAACTGTACCAATACTTCAAAGTAGCGTCTTCAAAAGAATTTTAGTTTCAGATGAAAATCAAGATTCCTTGGCAAAAAAATACCAGGGGTTCCGAAAATTTATTGACGATAAATGGTCTACAGGTAATGGATCAGGTCAAAATGAAAGTGCCATAAGGCTTTCTCACTCTAAACTATTTAGCGATTCATTGGGCATAAGGTCTGCTTTTTATGTAGACTGGGATCCTCAAGCATTTTTTTCTCTACGAAGAAATATTAATAAGCTCAATTTAATCTTACCCGAATGGATGTTCTTCGACCCAACTGGAGATTCATTGATTATTCGAAAAGACAAACGAGGGTATGATTTAATTAAAAAAACAAAAGGGCTAAGGGTAATGCCCATGCTTACCAATAATATCAATGGAAAATGGGATGGTGTAGTGGTAAGCAGGATTCTAAATGACCCAAAAAAAAGTGAAAAACTAATTAACGATTTATATAAATGGATAAAAGTAGAGGGCTTCGCAGGTATTAATATTGACTTTGAAGAATTAGTTGAAAACGATAACAGACTATTAACCCAATTCTTAAAAAAATTATCCGACCGATTTCATGCAGGGGGATTATTAACTTCTATTGATGTAATGCCGTTTAATGAAGATTATGATTATGAGGCATTGGCTGCGCATACAGATTATATATTCTTAATGGCTTACGACCAATATACTTCAAGCACTAAACCAGGTCCTATTAGTGGTCAAAAATGGATTGAAGCCGCCGTAGATCAAATTGTACAAAAAGTTCCGATATCCAAATTGGTTTTATGTATTGCTGGATTTGGATATGATTGGCCTAAAGGTGGTGAAGGTTCAGATGTTACTTATCAGCAAGCTTTAAGTATAGCGAAAGAAAACAATAGTAAAATTACTTACGATAACGATTCCTATAATTTATACTTTACTTATAAAGACAAACTGGGTCATGAACGAGAAGTTCATTTTACAGATGCTGCCACTAATTTTAATGCGATTCGTTTTTCTACTGAATATGGATTTGCAGGAACAGCATTATGGCGCATGGGCAGTGAAGACAGTAGACTTTGGGATTTTTATCATTTACCAATGAACAAAACTTCTGTTCAGAAATTCAATTTTGAAGAGTTTACAAAAGTTGAAACAAGTAATGATGTAGATTTTATGGGCGAAGGAGAAATTTTAGATGTGATTTCAACTCCTACCCCTGGCCATATAAGAACAGAATTAGATAAGGAATGGATGTTGATTTCAGAAGAATTTTATGACACACTCCCTTCTATGTTTGTGGTAAAGCAATTTGGCAAGTCTACTGAGAAAAAAATGGTGTTGACTTTTGATGATGGGCCACATCCAGTTTATACCAGACAAATATTAGATATACTAGATCGCTACAATGTAGTGGCTAATTTTTTTATTGTTGGTATTGAAGCAGAGAAAAATATTCCGCTAGTCAAAAGAATTTATAACTCAGGTCATGAAATAAGCAATCATACTTTCACCCATCCAAATATGGCAACCGTTAGTAAGCAAAGGGCTTACTTAGAAATGGATGCAACCAAATTATTGATTGAGGCTATTACTGGAAGAAGTACCATTATGTTTAGGGCTCCTTTTAATGCAGATAGTAGACCTGAAACCATGGAAGAACTTGTTCCAGTAGCATTAAGTAGGGAAAAAAATTATCTAACTATCGGCGAAAATATAGATCCACTAGATTGGCAAATTGATGAGGATAAAAATTTTAATGGAGACAGTATTTTTAACCGAGTAGTAAGAATGAAAGACCGGGGTAATATTATTTTATTACACGATGCAGGAGGAGACAGAAGTGCAACAGTAGATGCGCTTCCAAAAATTATTGAATACTTTCATAAGCAAGGATATAAATTTACTACTGTAGCAGATTTAATGGGGAAAACTAGGGATGACGTAATGCCCCCAGTTCCCAACTATAAGGAGAATTATTTATTAAGGTTTAATTATTTTCTTGCAGAAGGCGGATATTATTTGGGTAAAATTTTTAACGCATTATTTCTTTTGTTTTTAACGTTAGGTAGTATTCGATTATTTATTGTTTTGGCTACCTCAATCCTTGCTAGAAAAAAAGAAAAGAAACAAACTCTTCTGCCATTCAATAACTACCCACTTGTTTCCATTATAGTACCAGCATATAATGAAGAAGTAAATGCAGTGAGTTCTATAAACAATTTATTACGCTGTGATTATCCAAATTTCAATATCATTTTTGTAAACGATGGAAGCACGGACAATACATTAGAAGTGGTTAAAGCCGCTTTTAAAAATACTGGGCAAGTAACTATTTTAAATAAAATTAATGGGGGGAAAGCGTCTGCATTAAACCATGGTATAGCAGCTACACAAGCCGATTATGTTGTTTGTATAGATGCAGATACAAAATTAAAAACCGATGCGGTGAGTAAATTGATGATGCACTTTAATGATTCAACAATTGGTGCGGTAGCTGGCAATGTTAAAGTAGGAAACGAAGTAAACTTAATCACCCGTTGGCAAAGTATTGAATACATTACCAGTCAAAATATTGATAGAAAAGCATTTGGATATTTTAATGCCATAACTGTAGTGCCGGGAGCAATTGGGGCATTTAGTAAGTTAGCCATAGAAGAAGCAGGTGGATTTACATCTGATACATTAGCAGAAGATTGTGACTTAACCATCCGAATTTTGCGCTGTGGTTATAGTATTGCCAATGAAAATAATGCAATAGCACTAACAGAAGCTCCTGAAACACTTAAACAGTTTATGAGTCAACGTTTCAGGTGGACTTTTGGTGTATTGCAAACTTTTTGGAAAAACAGAGATGCTTTATTCAATACCAATTATCCAAAATTGGGTTTTATAGCTTTACCAGATATTTTGCTTTTCAAATATATCATTCCATTGTTTGCACCATTTGCAGACTTTTTAATGTTAATTGGTTTACTTACTGGAAGTACTAGTGAAATAGGTATGTATTATGCCATTTTTTTAGGAATCGATATCTTATTGGCCTTATTCGCATTTAGCTTTGAAAAAGAACCCATTTGGAAGATTCTTTGGTTAATTCCCCAAAGGGTGATTTATCGTTGGTTATTATTAATTGTGCTTTTTAAAACCTTTAGAAAAGCTGTTAAAGGAGAACTCCAACACTGGGGTGTTCTTAAAAGAACAGGAAATGTACAGGAAGCCATATAAAAAAGTGTTTACTTTGCAGCTTTCTAGCAAAATACTCAACTATGAAATTGAAAGATATTCAAGTACTTAATGAGAAGGAAACCCGCGGTGGATTTGGAGAAGGTATTCATGAGATTGGTAAAGAAAATCCAAACGTGGTTGTATTAACAGCTGATTTAGCTGGCTCCTTAAAACTGGGCCCTTTTATAAAAGATTTTCCAGATCGTTTTGTACAGGTGGGTATAGCAGAAGCAAATATGATTGGTATTGCTGCTGGAATGACTATTGGAGGTAAAATACCCTATACTACTACTTTTGCGAATTTTAGCACGGGTAGGGTATACGATCAAATTCGTCAAAGTGTTGCATACAGCGAAAAGAATGTAAAAATTTGCGCTTCCCATGCAGGATTGACTTTAGGAGAGGATGGCGCAACCCATCAAATTTTAGAAGATATTGGCTTGATGAAAATGTTACCTGGGATGACAGTTATTGTCCCTTGCGACTTTAATCAAACCAAAGCAGCAACAAAAGCCATTGCTTCCTACCAAGGACCGGTCTATTTAAGATTTGGCAGACCAAAATGGCCAAATTTTACTAAAGAAGACGGTAGTGACTTTGTTATAGGCAAAGCTCAACAACTAAGTGAAGGAACGGACGTTTCTATTTTTGCATGTGGACATATGGTTTGGAAGGCTATAGAAGCAGGAAGAATATTAGAAGAGAAGGGAATTAGTGTTGAACTAATCAATATACATACCATTAAACCCTTAGATACTGAAGCAATCATTAAATCTATTTCTAAAACCAAATGCGCCGTTACGGTTGAAGAGCACAATATCATAGGTGGATTAGGTGATGCAATTGCACAAGTTGCTGCAAGAAACTGCCCTATTCCTATTGAATTAATTGGAACCAACGATACTTTTGGAGAAAGCGGAAAACCCATTGAATTGCTTACTAAATATGGATTAGATACCCCTTATATAGTAGCTGCTGCAGAGAAAGTGATGGCAAGAAAATAATATTTAAATGATCGAGATAAGAGTCTGTAAGAAATATTTTTTACAGACTTTTTTTATAATGGGCGACTTATAAAATCAATATAAATAAATCGTACCTTGAAGGATATCTTATAGTATTAATGGATTTAGTATTTAATCAACAACAATCAGACGACTTATTCCCCTTTCATATTAAGTTAAATTTGGATGGCGCAATAGTTGATTGCGGAAAATCTATCCGAAAAATATGCCCCTTAGCGCTAAACGATTTGTTTACTAATCAATTTGAAATTGAAAACTTTTCTAGTGGGCCCATAATTGATTATTTGCTTCAACACTTACATGAAAAAATAGTCATTCAAACTAAAGGAGATAAAGTCATTCATTTGACTGGTCAATTTTTACTAAATGAACAACCCAAACTACTTGTTTTTATAGGCAGCCCATCTTTTTCTTCCATCAAAGAAATGGAAGAAAATGCATTTGGAAGAAATGACTATTCAATTCAAAATGCCCAAATAGATTTATTACAAGCGTTGATTCTTAAAAAAGAAATTGAAGAAGCAAAGAGTGAGAACTACGAGAAAAAATTATTGTTTGCCCTTGAGAAAATGGGAGACAATGTTTGGATGCATGATTACAAAAAGAATCTAACCAGCTTTTCACACCAAAAAAGAGCTTTCATTGAATTAGAGAATACTGATTTAACTATTGCAGAGCAATGGTGGAATGCAGTTCATCCAGATGATATAGCAATTTTACAAAAACAAGATCAGCAATATAGAAGCAAAGAAATAGATCATCATCATACAGAATATAGAATCAAAGATAAGTTTGGTAATTATAAATGGATTTTAGACAGAGGAATTGTAACCGATAAGGATAAAGAAGGCTATCCCCTTAAAATTTTAGGTACCCATATGGATATTACTAAAATTAAAGAGACGGAAGCTGAATTTAATAAACAGAAAAAGTTTTACGAAAGCATATTAAATAGTATCCCAACAGATATTGCAGTATTTGATGCTTCTCATAGATATTTATTTGTGAATCCTATTGGTATTAAAGATGATGAATTAAGAAAATGGATAATCGGTAAAACAGACGAAGAGTATTGTACGTACAGAAATAAAAATGCCGATATAGCTTTAGAGAGGAGAAAAATTTTTAATAAAGTTATAGCTTCTAAAAAGCAATTATCTTGGGAAGAAACGTTAACTCAAGCAGATGGAAAAGTTGAATATCACTTAAGAAACCTATTCCCTGTTTTAAATAAAAAAAATGAAGTAAACCTCGTTATAGGATTTGGGCTAAACATTACAGAGAGAAAACAAATTGAAGACAAGTTACTATTGAATGAAAAGAGATACAGAGATCTTTTTAATTATAGTCAGGCGCTTATTTGTACGCACGATTTAGAAGGAAAACTATTGAGTGTTAATCCTGCAATTTGCAGTATTATAGGCTACTCAAGTGAAGAGTTAATAGGAAGAAATATTAAGGAATTCGTACCGCAAGATAAGATTACTCAGTTTGATGAACAGTACCTACAAAATGTACTAACAACAGGTAAAGCAGAGGGCGTATTCATTATCATTTGCAAAAATGGAGAACATATTTATTTGCTTTACCAAAACTATATGGTTGAAGAAACATCAAGTACACCATATATTATTGGATTCTCTCAAGATATTACCAATAGAATAAAGGCAGAGCGAGAATTAATTAAAGCGAAAGAGGAAACAGAAAGAGCAAGCAGGGTTAAAGAAGTATTTCTGGCTAATATTAGCCATGAAATTAGAACACCAATGAATGGTATCTTAGGGATTGGAGGGCTATTGTACAAAACAAATCTAAATCCCAAACAAGAAGAATATACCAAACTAATACTTGAATCTGCAGATAATTTACTGCATATAGTAAATGATGTACTTGATTTTACTAAAATTGAATCAGGCAAAATTGAGTTAGAGCAAATTCCTTTTTTACTAGAGGAAAAAATTTCAAATACACTAAAAACTTTTATTTTCAAAATAGAAGAAAAGGGTCTTGAATTGATTTTTGACAACCAAGTGCCTATCGAAACAATATTAGTAGGTGACCCTTTTAGACTTGGACAAGTATTAAATAATTTAATTAGTAATGCGCTTAAGTTTACAGAATCTGGTAGAATTACAGTAAGTGCTGTTCAATTGAATAACTCAGGTAATTTACCTGTTTTTGAGTTCAAAGTAAGCGATACCGGTATTGGAATTTCACCCGAAAATTTAGCTAATATATTTGATGAATTTGTTCAAGCTTCTTCAGAAACAAGCAGAAAATATGGAGGTACTGGCTTAGGCTTGACCATTACCAAAAACCTTGTTGAAATGCAAGGTGGTACAATTAAAGCAGAAAGTATTTTAAATAAAGGGACAAGTTTTACTATACGCATCCCTTACCAAATAGGCGAAAGTTCAATGCTTGAAAATAGCAGAGAAGAAGAAGTGTTTACACCTATTGATAAAAAAAGGATTTTGGTTGCTGAAGATGTAACCATCAATCAAATTATAGTTAAACAAATTCTAGAAGAATGGGGGCACGAAGTAGTATTGGTTGCAAATGGTCATGAAGCATTTGAAGCACACAAAAAAAATGATTTCGATTTAATTCTGATGGATATCCATATGCCAGATGTGGATGGCTATGAAGCAACCCAATTAATTAGACATATGGGAGATCCCATCAAAGCTGCAGTTCCCATTATTGCACTAACTGCGAATGCATTCAAGAAAGAAACCGATCGATTTGCAGAAGCCGGATTTAATGATTATATCACCAAGCCATTTACAGAAGCGGGTTTATATGAATGCATAAAGAAACAATTGCAATTAAACAGTCATATAGACTTTACTAAAAAAATAAAGAAGAATTCCGATTCAATAAACAGTGAAAAACTATACGACCTCTCTGCATTACAAGGTATAGACCAAGACGATATTGCGTTTCTAAAAGAGATAATATTAGTGTTTATAAAAAACACTAATTTGGATATGCTTAATTTATTAAAAGCGATTGAAGTAAAACAAATAAATGAAGTTTATCTATTGGCACATAAAATGAAATCTTCCATTTATAGTCTAGGAATTAAACAAGCTTATAAAACTGTGGAGAGTATTGAATTCTATGCTAAAACAGCAGAACAGATTGAAAAAATTCCTGATTTAGGAGCACAGTTAAATCAAACCATACAAGCAGTAATTATTCAACTTCAAAATGATTTTTCACTCAAGTAAATAAGCTGAGCTTTAAGGAGCTAAACGGTCTCTAACCCATTCTCCTGAATCATTTTGAGTGAACCTTAAACGATCGTGGAGTCTGCTACTTCTTCCTTGCCAAAACTCAAAACTCTCAGGTTTTACAATATACCCACCCCAATGTGGTGGACGAGGTACTTGGTTTTCATCAGGGTATTGCAATAGTAGTTTCTGATAATTCTCCTCTAGAAATGAACGACCTGGAATTACTTTACTTTGTGGAGAAACCCAAGCCCCAATTCTACTCCCAGCTGGTCTTGAATGAAAATAAGCATCGCTATCGGCTTCTGAGATTTTCTCAACCCGTCCTTCAATCCTGATTTGACGCTCTAACTCTTTCCAAAAAAACAATAATGCAGCATTTGGGTTGGCCTGTAATTCTTGTCCTTTAGCACTTTCATAATTAGTAAAAAAAACAAAGCCATCATGCGTATACCCTTTCAATAAAACAATCCTAGCTGAAGGCTTTCCGTTTAGATCTACCGTGGCTAAAGTCATTGCATTCACTTCATCAATTTCAACACTGGTTGCTTCTTCCCACCAATCTTTAAACTGATCAAAAGGATTACTGGCTGCATGAGATTCGTCAAAAGACTTCAACATGTAATCGCGCCTGATATCTGAAATAGAGCTTAGCATAATTGTTTAATTAATCTGTTATATCCACTTTTTTGGCATCATGCTTTCCAGAAATAAAAGTATACACTGCAGGAATTACAAACAGGGTTAATAATAGTGAAAACATAATACCTCCTACAATCACAATGCCCAATGGCATACGGCTGGTTGCTGCTGCACCTATACTTAAGGCAATTGGCAATGCTCCTAATGCAGTAGCAAGGCTAGTCATTAAAATAGGGCGCAATCGTTGAGCAGACGCTTCTAATACGGCATCTTTTTTATTTAAACCAAATTCTCTTTTCTGGTTCGCAAATTCTACAATTAAAATTCCGTTTTTAGTTACCAAGCCAATCAACATAATCATACCAATTTGAGAGAAGATATTAATGGTTTGATCAAAAATCCATAAGCTTAATAAAGCACCTGCTAATGCAAGTGGTACCGTAATCATAATAGTTAATGGATCTTTAAAGCTTTCAAATTGAGCTGCCAAAACCAAATAGATTAATATTAATGCAAACCCAAAAGCAAATGTAGTATTAGAGGAACTTTCTTCAAAATCACGAGAAGGTCCATTTAGTGCGGTCTTAAAACTTTCATCTAACAATTGATCTCCGATTCTTCGCATTGCTTTTACCCCATCGCCAATGGTCATTCCTTCGGCTAAAGAAGCAGAAATGGTTGCGGCTTTAAATCTATTGAAATGATATAATGTTGGAGGATTTGAGCTTTCTTCTAATTTAACCACTGCTTTTAGTGGAATACTTTCCCCCCTATTATTTCGAACATATAGCTTTTCAATATCCGCAGGTTTTTGCCTGTCTTTATAAGCCACTTGAGAAATTACCTCATATTGTTTGCCATTCATGATAAAGTAAGCAAGCCTTCTTCCACTAAATGCGCTAGATACTACATCAGCCACATCTATAATTGATAAACCTAAATCTTTTGCTTTAATACGATCAATCGTTAATTGCAATTCGGGTTTATTAAATTTAAGATTCACATCAACGTTTTGGAAAGTCTTATCTTTTCTAGCTTCTTCTAAAAACTTAGGGATGACCGTTTTAATTTTTTCAAAGTCTAAATTTTGTAGAATAAACTGAACCGGCAGGGATCCTCTAGAGCCAAGTCCTACCGAAATCGTTTGTTCTTCTACTGGGAAAATTCGGGCGTTATTGATACTTGGCAATTTTTTCCCAATTGCTTTGGCAATATCTGATTGAGATCTATTACGTTGATCTGGGTCTACCAATTTAATTCTCAATGTGCCAGAATTCACACCACTTCCACCAAAGCCTGGAACTGCAGCAAACACAAAATCTTTTTCAGGTACAGAGTCGGTTAAATAGTTCAACAACTTGTCACCCGTTTCTACCATGTACCCATAGCTAGCCCCCTCAGGACCACTCATTTGAAAACGTATACTACTTCTGTCTTCTAAAGGCGCCAATTCACTTTGCAAACCTGCACCAATAAAATAAATGATACCTGCACAAATAGCAACAATAACCCATGCCATCCAACGAACTTTTAGAAAACCAGCTAGTAAACGCTTGTACCCGTTTTCCATTCCTCTAAAAAATGGTTCAGTCATATCATAAAACTTACCATGACCGGCATCTTTTTTATTGAGATAAACATTTAATACAGGAGTAATAGTTAGCGATACAAATGCTGATATTAAAACAGCTGCTGCAACAACAATTCCAAATTCGCGGAATAAGCTGCCTACAAATCCTTGTAAGAAAATTACTGGTAAAAACACTACCGCCAAAGTGATAGAGGTAGACACTACTGCAAAGAAAATTTCTTTACTTCCCTCTAATGCAGCTTTTCTAATTGGCAGGCCGCTTTCTAATTTTCTAAAAATATTTTCTGTAACAACAATCCCATCATCTACAACAAGCCCAGTAGCCAAAACAATTCCCAATAAGGTTAATACATTAATTGAGAAGCCAGAAATATACATGATAAAGAAAGTTGCCACTAACGATATAGGAATATCTATCAACGGTCTAATAGCAATTAGCCAGTTTCTAAAGAAAAAGAAAATCACTAATACCACTAGTGTAAATGAAATCAATAATGTTTCTTCTACTTCTTTAATGGAGGCACGAACATTTTTGGTTTGATCAATTAAAGGAGTCATTATAAAATCTCCTTTCTCAATTTTTTGAATCTCGGCTAATCGCTTATAAAATTCATCAGCAATTTTAATATAGTTTGCTCCAGGTTGCGGAATAATAGACAACCCTACTGCATTAACCCCATTTAAACGCCAACTATACTCCTCGTTTTCAGGCCCAACTTCTACATAGGCAACATCTGATAAACGTATAATTCCGGCAGGCGTTTGACGAATAATTAAATCTCGGAAATCCTTTTCTGTTGTTAACCTTCCCAAGGCTTTTATGGTTATTTCTGTTTTATCACCATAAATTTTACCAGATGGGATTTCAACATTTTCAGTGTTTAAAGCTGTTCTAATATCACTAAACGTTACATTAAAAGAGTTTAATTTATCTGGATCAATCCATAATCGCATGGATGGTCTTTTTTGCCCAAATAAATTAACTGCGCTTACTTCAGAAATAGTTTGGAACCTTTCCTGTAATACGTTTTCAGCATATTCGCTCAATTCTAATAATCCTTTAGTTTGACTTTGAACTGCAAGTATTATGATAAAGTCGCTGTTGGCATCTGACTTACTTACCACAGGTGGTGCATCCACATCTTGGGGCAAATTTCTTACTGCCTGACTTACTTTGTCTCTTACATCATTTGCTGCTGCTTCTAAATCTTCTGAAACATTAAATTCAACAGTAATATTGCTATTCCCATTTGAACTAGAAGAGGAAATACTTCTAATACCCGGAATACCGTTAATGGCTTTTTCAAGGGGTTCTGTAATTTGACTCTCAATAATTTCAGAGTTAGCTCCTGAATAAGAAGTTCGAACGTTAACTACTGGAGGGTCAACCGCAGGATATTCCCTTACTGCCAAAAAACTATATCCAACAATTCCAAACAATACGATGAGGATATTCATCACCGTTGCAAGAATGGGTCTCTTTAATGATAATTCAGAAATATTCATGGGATATGGCTGCTTCTTCTATTTGATAATATCACTCAACTGCTTAACAGATCTTACTTTAATTGGTTGCTTGGGTCTTACAAATAAAACACCAGTAACCACTACACTATCGCCAGGCATAAGTCCTTTTGTTACTTCTACATAGCCTGTACCTCTTAAACCAGTTTCAATGTCTACAAAAACACCTTCACCGCCTTTTACAACAATTATTTTCTTTGCTCTTGCATCGGGAATAATTGCATTGGTAGGAACCAGAATGCTATTCTTGTTTTTGCCTGCTTCTAAAAATACTTTTACAAAAGTTCCTGGAGCAATGGCATTGCCATCTAAAACTGCACGTACGCGTAAATTTCTTGTTGTAGGATTAATTTGTGGATCCGTTGCCACAATGGTTGCTCTTCTTTTTAGATTTGATTCATTCGTTTGAATTTGAACAGATCCTCCTACCCGAATCATATTGGTATAAAATTCTGGAACATTAAAATCTATTTTTACTCGATCTACTTGCTGTAATGTAGTAAGGGTTATTGCCGGTGTTACATACGCACCAGGGCTTATTTGTCTCAACCCCAAAACCCCAGTAAATGGTGCTCTAATTATTGTTTTATCTAATTGAGCCTGAGTTACCAGTAAGTCTGCTTTTAAGCTAGTCACCTGATTTAAAGCCAAGTCGTACTCAGACTGATTAATTCCATTAATGGCCAATAACTTTCTTAACCGCTCTTCGGTTTTTTGAGCCATATCTAATAACACTTTTGTTTTAGATAAATTAGCTTGTAAATCAGCGTCATTAATCCTCGCCAGAATAGCGCCCTGTGTTACTCTGCCGCCATCTGGAGCATTGAGCATGGTTAATCTACCACTAACCTCAGGATTGATATTGACTGTTTCCATTGGTATAATAGCTCCATTCACTTCCACATTATTGTCAATATTTCCTGCACCCGCAATTAATACGTCTACAATGGTAGCCGAAGGTGGTTTTGCTTTTGAATCGGTATTTTCTTTTTTCGCATCCTTGCATGAAAATAGAAGCAAGGGTAATGTTAGTAACAGACTTATTTTTTTCAAAGGAGTCAATTTTTGGAAGCTGTAAAGATAGAATTAAATACGGTCTTCTAAACCAGCATTTGCTGAATGGCGAATAGCTAAAATAATTCGGTGAAATGCCCATTAAGTGCTATCCTTTTTTTACATTCAAGTAATAAAGCCTGCCCTATGTATACACTCTCGCAAAAATATCCTCATAAAAGAGCATTTATAACAGGCGCAGCGTCTGGATTAGGAAAAGCATTTGCCTTAGAACTGGCCGAAGAAGGCTGGACCATTGGGATGGCCGATAATAATCCAAAAGCTTTGGAAGAAGTGGAGGGATTGGTAACTAAAGCAGGAGGAAAACCGCTCACTTACTTATTAGATGTTGCAGACAAAGACCAATATAAAGAAGTAGCAGAACGTTTTTTATTTGATGCCGAAGGGATTGATTTATTATTTAATAATGCAGGTGTTGGTGATGGGTCAGAATTTGAAATCTATTCTTTAGAAAATTACGAATGGATGGTAAGTATTAATCAGATGGGGGTATTGTATGGATGTTGGTATTTTATTCCAGCAATGAAAAAACAAGGTTATGGTCATATACTCAATACTGCAAGCGCAGCAGCCATCAGCTGTGCACCTACTATGGCTGGATACAATATGACAAAAGCTGCGGTTGTTGCTATTAGTGAAACATTGTACAGTGAACTCTATGATTTTGGTATTCATGTTTCTTGTATACAACCTACTTACTTTAAAACCAATATAGCGCAGTCTGTAAGAGGCGGTGCAGCTACAAAAAAAATCACTCAAACATTTTTAGAACGATCAGGCTTGGAAGCCAACGAAGTGGCTAAAGAAATATTAATAAGAGCAGGAAAACAAGAGCTTTATATTATACTACCAAAAGCAGCCAGAACCATGTGGAAGCTAAAAAGACTTGCCCCAACTTGGTTTAGATTGAAAGTAAAAGACCAGTTCATGAAAGCCATGAATAAAGCATTATCTAGAAAAAATTAATTGTATGAAATTGAATGAAGCATTTAGTTTAAAAGGAAAAGTTGCCTTAATTACAGGCGCTAGCAAAGGAATTGGGGAAGCCATTGCCAGATATTTTGCTGCCAGTGGTGCGGCGGTTGTAATCAACTCACGCAAACAAGAAGAACTAGATAAGGTAGCTGCTTCCATAGAAGAGGCAGGTGGTATATGTACTGGAATAGCAGGCAATGCGGGAGATATAGAATCATGTAAAGTACTAGTTAATAAAACAGTTGATTTATATGGAGGAATTGATATCCTTGTAAATAATGCTGCCACTAACCCTGTCTATGGTCCTGTAGTAACCTGCGAAGAATGGGCGTTTGATAAAATAATGAATGTAAATGTGAAAGCACCTTTTGAGCTTGGCAAATTAGTATACCCGATTATGAAAGAAAGAGGCGGAGGCTCGGTAATCAATATTAGTTCCATTGCAGGAATAACTCCTGACCCAGGGTTGGGTTTGTATTCTGTTTCAAAAGCTGCATTAAATATGCTTACTAAAGTAACTGCAAAGGAATGGGGAGTTGATGGAATAAGAGTGAATGCCATTTGTCCTGGTCTAATAAAAACCAAATTTTCTGAAGCACTTTGGCAAGATGAAAAATGGTTAAATCGATTTGTAAAAATGGCCCCCATTTCAAGAATGGGATCCGTAGATGAAATTGCTGCGCTGGCATTATTTTTAGCTGCCCCTGCATCTGGATATTGCACAGGTACTTTATTTACTGCGGATGGCGGTGTAACTATTTAATGATTATTATGGAAGCCATTTTTATTACCAAGCGCTTAGAAACTTTATTACCCGCCATTCGGGAATTTGTAGAAACTGAGTTAATTCCATTAGAGAGCGAACATACTACTAGGCCATTTAAAGAAACCGAAAAAATACTTTCGCAAAAACGAGTATTAGTAAAACAAAAAGGCTGGTGGAATTTACATTTACCTACTCATGAAGGTGGAATGGGATTAACCTTATGTGAGTTTGGACAAGTAAGTGAAATATTATCCTTATCCCCTTATTATGGGCAGTATACATTTAATGCGCAACCGCCTGATATTGGTAATACAGAAATGATTTCCCGCTTTGCTTCTGATGAAATAAAATCTACCTATCTACAACCATTATTAGAAGGGAAAATTCGCAGCTGTTTTTCTATGACAGAACCAGAATTGGCAGGATCTAACCCCACAAGACTTGCAACCACTGCGGTTAAAGAAGGGAACGAATATATTATTAACGGACACAAATGGTTTACTTCATCCGCCGATGGAGCTTCATTTGCAGTGGTAATGGCAATAACAAATCCGACTGCTCCACCACACGAAAGGGCGAGTATGTTTATCGTTCCTACCGATACTCCGGGCTTTGAATTTATAAGAAATATTCCCGTATTTGGTGAAGCGGGAGAAGGCTGGGCAAGCCATGCAGAAATTCGTTATAATAATTGTAGAATCCCTATTAATAATATCATTGGAACAGAGGGATCAGGATTTAAACTAGCGCAGGAACGCCTTGGACCAGGCAGAATACACCACTGTATGCGATGGGTAGGAATTGCAGAGAAAGCCTTTGACTTGATGTGCCAACGAGCTGCTACCAGAGAAATTAAAGAAGGAGAAATGTTGGGGCATCAACAATTTATACAAGGATTTATTGCAGAAAGTAGGGTTGAAATAGATGCAGCCAGATTATTGGTTTTAAGAACCGCACACAATATTGATTTATATGGTGCTGCTGCCACTCGTGATCAAATTGCAGGCATTAAATTTTTTGTAGCCAATATGGTATTAAAAGTATTAGATAGAGCCATTCAGGTTCATGGAGCAATGGGACTATCGGATGAAACCATGTTGGCCAATCTGTTTCAGCATGAACGAGGAGCAAGAATTTGGGATGGTGCAGATGAAGTTCACAAGCAAAGTTTGGCTTTGAGTATTCTGAAGAAATATGGAATGAATAGAAAAAATAAATAGTGGTATTATGGAAAAAACAGTAGCACTTTCAGAGAAAGAATCATTTGATTTAAATCAGTTAAATGATTTACTACTTTCACCTGTACCTGGTGTGACTCCAATAACTTTAATAACTCGATTTGCTGGAGGTTATTCTAATTTAACTTATCAATTAACTACATCAAATAAAAATTTTGTGATGCGAATGGCGCCGCCAGGTGCCAATATTCAATCTGCACATGATATGGGGCGAGAGTATAAAGTATTGAGTTTATTAAAACCATTTTTCAATAAAATACCCCAACCTATTCTTTATTCTACCAATACGCAAATTACAGGAACGCCATTTTATATAATGGAACAACTAGAGGGTATTATTTTAAGAGCGCATAATGCGCCTAAACTTGCCATCTCAATAACTCAATTTGAACATTGTTCAAAGCAATTAGTTGAAACATTAGCGCAGCTTCATGCTATTGATATTGAATCAACTCAATTGGTTCAACTAGGTAAACCAGAAGGATATGTAAATAGACAAGTAGAAGGTTGGATCAAAAGATATTACAACGCTGAAACGGATTTGATTGCATCAATGAATCAGGTTGCAGAATGGTTACAAAATAATCATCCTAAAGAACAAGCACCAAGCCTATTACACAATGATTTTAAATACGACAATATTATTTTCAATAACGATTTAACTGAAGTGATAGGTGTATTAGATTGGGAAATGGCTACTGTAGGGGATCCTTTAATGGATTTGGGGGCCATGCTGGCATATTGGTTTGAGCAAAATGAGGAACCTATTTTTAAACAATATAATTGTACTTGGTTGCCCGGAAATTTATCTAGATCAGATTTAATTGCTTATTATGCTTTGATAACAAAGAGAGATTTAAGCGATATCAACTATTACTATGTATTTGGATTATTTAAGAATGCTGTGATTGCACAACAAATTTATCATAGATACAAACAAGGATTTAGTAATGATGAAAGATTTGGTTCTTTATTACCTTTAATTCAATTATTGGGAGAAAAAGCATTGAAAGCTAGTCTTTAAATAATATTATTGATCTTCCCTTCTTCTATATAATCCTCCACGCCAATTGTACTTGGTAGATTTATACTCTTCATATTGTTGACCAATATAATAACCCAACTCTAGGTCGTTTAAGAGTTTTACCAATCCATAAGTAGGGCGATATCTTCGCATGAATGTATCTAATTCTGGAGATTGCAAACCAGTAATTTTTCTTACAAATAATTTAGAAAATCTACTGTTCACATATTTTTCCTCTTCCTCTTCTATTAATCTTTTTTGCAAAGTCAGTATACTTCTGTTTCGTTTTACTCGAAACATATTGATGATACCCTCTAAGTCAAATCCTACTGTAGCACCCGGATTATAATTAGGACTAGATACAACACCCAAGCTTGGTTTTTTAAAGTTGAAAACTTTAGCATAGTCTTGCCTATTCATTGCAGAGTCATAACGGTAATAGTTGTTTCGAACTTTTACTTCAGGCAAATCAAAAGATCGAACATGAATCATTACATTGAACCGCTCTAGGTTACTAATGGTATCTACCGGGTATTTCATGGTAGATTTTCCTATTAAAGAAAACCAAATAGAATCGGTTTTTAATACGGTTAAAATATAATAACCAGTTGAATCGGTGATAGTACCCCTTCCCGAAGTACTTTGAACGGCTACAGCCTCCAACGGTCTTCTTGCGGAAATATCGTACACATTACCACTCACCGTTGTATACTGCGCTTGAGCATCAGTAGTAAAAACAGTTAAAAGCAGTAGTATTAAAAATCCAAGTATTCCTGAAAGATGCCTCAATTGCCGTTGATTAATATGTAATATTAATTCAGCTAGGGCAGAGTACCATATATCGAAAGGGAATTAACGAGTTTTTTACAGTTTAGAATTTCTTATCCAAGATATAGGGAAGCATTGAGCGCCAAGTTGGCCAATCATGGTGAATATCTGGGCCCCAAACGTCTAAATCATACCAAATTCCTTTCGTGTATAGTATACCGGCAAATTTTTTAGCCGCATCTGGGTCTTCAAAATTGCCACTTCCTGTATAGATATGAATATGATGACTGGCTTTTATTTTGTCTAAATACCAATTATCGTTTAAGCTAGGTATATAGTGCACTGGGCTATTATAAAATACTTGATCATCCCAAAACCCTTTTGTGTATTCAGTTAAATCATACACTCCACTCATACTAATGGCGCCATTAATAATATCGGGTCTTTTCATGAATAAGTTCATTGCATGAAGCGCTCCAAAAGAAGCACCGCAAGTATAAATCATTGTTTCATCACTCGTGCAATTACGAATGAAAGGGACCACTTCATTAAATACATACTCATTAAACTGGTTATGTCTAATGGCTTTATGCTCGGGAAGCATCTGATTATTCATCCAGCTTTCCTTGTTCATACTATCGATACTAAAAACCCTGCATTTACCCGAATTAATAAATGGGGCTATGGCATCTATCAACTGAAAACGCTCATATTCCAAATAGTCTGCTGCTGCAGTAGGAATCAATAAAATAGCAAATCCAAAATGTCCATATGATGCAATTGGCATCTCTTTGTTTAAGGCCGGACTATACCATGAAGTTATTTCTCTATCCATATTAATTGATGCAACGCTGTTTAATTTCTTTCCAAAGATCTTTATAACACTGGGCAGCAAAACTACTTGCAGCAAATGTTTCTAAAGGTGATTCGTGAACACCCATTTTTTCTACATCACTTAAATAGGGTATATAACTTTTAAAGAAGAGTTTGTCTTTATAAAATTCATTAATGACTTCATGATGGAGATTTTTTCGATGGTCTACCATACTAAAGAAGCATTTTAATTTTGATGAGTCTAACTCATTTTCTTTAAAATAATTCAATACAGATTCAAAAGAACGAATAGACAATGTAGTAGGTATATTAGGCATAAGTATCCAATCAACTCCAGCAAAAACAGCATCATGCAAAACAGAAATTCCAGGAGGACAATCTAAAAAAACGATATCATATTCGTTTTTAATGGTCGAAAGTATCGAAGAAATTTTTTTCTTGCTTTGCTTCATTTCGTTCAATAAAATATCTGCATGCCTTGCAGAAAGATCTGCGGGAATGATGTCTAGGTTTTCGTAGGCGGATGGTTGAATGGCAGTTGCCAAATCCATTTCCCCAGTTAATATTTTTTTTGCTTCATTTTTCACACTAGCAATAGCCCCTAAATAAAAAGAAGAAGACCCCTGTGGATCTAAATCCCATATCAGAGTTTTGTACCCTTGTTTTGCACTTAAGTACGCAAGGTTTATTGTAGCTGCAGTTTTTCCTACCCCTCCTTTTAAATTGTATAAAGCAATGGTTACCATGAGCAAGGTTTATGATGTAAAGGAAGATACTAAAATTAGGCAATTGCACCTAAAATTAAACAGCTAATTACAATAAAAGGAGCGGGCAATTTATTTAATCGAAGTACTAAAAATGTAGCAATTACTATTGCCAGGTCCCAAAGAATGGACCAGTTTTGAATCCATAAATCTGGCAAAATATGGTCGTTCAATAAATAGACTACTGCACCTGCCATAATACCTACCACCGAAGCCCTAATTCCTTCTAAAGACCTGAATATCACTGCATATTTCTTTAGATTATGCCATACAGGAAAAAAGAACAAAACCAATAAAGCACTGGGTAAAAAGATCGCAATAACACCAATGGCACACCCAATCAGCTGTTTACTTAATCCTTGATCTTTCAATACCATACCTCCAGTAAATGCACCAATTGAAAATACAGGCCCTGGAATAGCTCTTACTATTCCAGATCCGGTTAAAAAGTCTTCACGATTAATTTTAAGTACATCTCTTTTATTTTCTAAGATGCGCTTAGATTGAGGTCTTGTTACATATTGTTCATACATCAACGGCATCAATACATCGGCCCCACCAAAAACCAAACTACCAAAACGATAATTGTTCTCAAAGAGGTTATATACTTTTCTGTTTTCCCAGTTTTGCTTTGTAGCTGTTTCAGATAAATAGCCCGTAACACCAAAGAGAACTAAAAAAATCAACAAATTTCCCCATTTGACCTGCTTGGGAGGAACTCCCTTTTGCGGAATTCGCTTATCACTAAAGTTGGTAGCAATGCCCGCACAAACTATCAAAATGGGAAAGACCCATGGTGTTTTAAAAGCAAAAAAAGTAGCAATGGTAGCAATGAATAGAATTATCCAAGTAATGGTATTATGAATAGCAACTTTAAATGTTCGTAAAGTAGAATAAGCAATAAAACCAATGGCCATGGGTTGTATAAATCTAAAAATGGCTGCTGGATGAGCTATTTTATCATAATAATCTAATAAAAATGATAGGCCAGACATTAAAATAGACGCGGGAATAATCCAAATCAATAGCGTAAAAATGGCCAATGGAATACCGCCTCGTTTATAACCAATTAATGTTAAAACCTGGGTTGAAGAAGCTCCTGGAAGCATCTGGCAAAAGCCATTATAATCTAGTAACTCTTCTTCAGAAACATCTTTACGTTGCTGTACAAATGTTTTGATCATCATACCCAAATGACCTTGAGGACCGCCAAAAGCAGTAATACTGTGTATGAACACAGCTTTCATAAAGGGGATATGTCTTAACAAATTCAAGTATCATTATTTCTTTAGCCCTATTTCTCTTAATCGCTCATCTAAGTATTCCCCTGCAGTTGCATCTGGGTATGCTTTTGGATTATTTTCATTGATACAGCTTTCTAAACAAGCTAAACTCATCTCACTTCTCGGGTGCAAAAAGAAGGGCATAGAAAAACGGCTGGTATGCCATAATTCTCTGGCAGGATTCACTACTCGGTGTGTAGTACTCCTCAATTTATTATTGGTTAACCGTTGCAACATGTCTCCAACATTCACCACAATTTGTTCTGGTAATGAAGTAACATTTACCCAATCACCCTGTTTGGTTAAAATTTGTAAGCCATCTGCAGAAGCCCCAACCAACAAAGTAATTAAATTAATGTCTTCATGCTGTTCTGCTCTTATTGCAGATTTTGGTTCATGGGTAATTGGTGGATAATGTATGCATCTCAGTATAGAATTTCCATTATGCACATATTGATCAAAATAATGTTCATCTAAACCTAAATACAATGCAATTGCTTGCAATAATGCTTTACCACTTTTTTCAAAATTTCTATACGCACTAAATAAAGTTTCATTTAATGGAGCAATTTCAGCCACTTGAACATTATCAGGATATTCTGATTTTATGGCATCATGGTCTTCAACTGTTTGACCATATTGAAAAAACTCTTTTAAATCTGGAGCATCGCTTCCTTTAGCGTGTTCTTTTCCAAAACTAGTATAACCACGTTGGCCAGCTAATCCAGGAATTTCATATTCTTTTTTCTTTTCTAAAGGGAGTGCAAAAAATTGTTGTACATATTCATATTGGTTGGCAATTAATTCGTCTGGAACTCCATGATTTTTGACCGCTACAAATCCTACTTCTTCATAAGCCTTTCCAAGACTTTGTACAAATGCAGCTTTTTGTTCAGGTGTTCCATGAGTAAATTCAGCTAAATCAACAACTGGTATGGCCATAACAATAATTTTTACGAAAATACAGCAAAATCAATAACTGTAGGTTATAGGCAGCAAATCACAAAAAAGCTGGACCTTTAATATATGAAACAAAGGATGAATTTTTTATTATCGCTAATGGTTTTAGCAATTGCCTGCGGGGTGCCCTATAAACAAATGGAAAAAAATTATGAACGTAGAGATCATATTAACACTCCCGATTACAGTGACTTACATTATTGGGCAGCACATCCGTATAAGAAAGATCCTGCAGACAGTGTACCTAAACCATTAAGAGCTAATTACCAACAAGATAGTTCTGTAGATGTTTTTTTTATTCATCCCACAACCTATACAGATGATCAATTACCTTTTGGCTATAATGCACCAATTAACAATATTGAATTAAACACCAAAACAGACTATACTACCATATTATTTCAAGCAAGTATATTTAATGAAGTGGGCCGGGTTTTTGCTCCGAGGTATCGTCAAGCCAACTTACAGGCATACTTTCCCAAAAATGCAATAGACAGTTCAGCTGCAATAGCTGCTTTTGAATTGGCATACGCAGATATCAAATCAGCCTTTGAGTACTTTTTAAATAATCATCATTCGGGTAAACCAATTGTAGTTGCAGCACATAGCCAGGGAACCACACATGGTAAAAGATTACTAAAAGAATTTTTTGACAATAAGCTTCTCCAAAATAAATTGGTAGCAGCATATTTAATTGGGCTCCCAGTTGCTGAAAACGAATACAGTCAAATTAAAGCCTGTGTAACTCCAGACCAAACAGGATGTATAGTAAGTTGGCGTACTTATAGAGAAGGCTATACTCCCCCCTTAATTTTAGAAGAAAAATATAAAGCAATTGTAACCAACCCACTTGCTTGGAATGAAGCAATGCTTGTTTCCGACAGAAGCTTAAATAAAGGTGGGGTATTATTAAAGTTTAATAAAATTGCCCCTGCCGTTGCTGCTGCAAAAGTTGAAGGCAATGTATTATGGACGCCAAAGCCGAAATTTTTTGGAAATATTTTTTATACTACCAATAACTATCATGTAGCAGACTTAAATCTGTATTACTTAAACATCAGAGAGAATGTAGCCAATAGAGTTAAAATGTATTTCAACAAAAAGCATTAATTCCCATAAACACTTAAGAATTTAATTCGCATAATTTTTAGCTGCTCCCAGTTAAAATCAAATTCCGCCAATTCTTCTCGTGCAACATCCAATGAGGAGGTTTCACAGCTTTTAAAATATTCTAGTATTTCTTCTTGCTCATCTTCACCCAACCATTCATCAATTGCATAATCTAAATTGAGTCTTGTTCCACTTGCGGCAATGGTTTCCATTTCTTCTAACAAACGATCTAGTTTAAGGTCCTTGTTTTTAGCAATGGTTTCTAATGGTATTTTTTTGTCTACGTTTTGAATGATATAAATTTTATTACTGGCGGCATTAGCCACACTGCGCATCACAAAATCATCTGGCTTTTCTATATCGTTCTCTGCAACATAACTAGCAATTAAATCAACAAAGGGTTTACCGTATTTAAGCGCCTTCCCCTTGCTTACCCCTTGACACTTGCTCATTTCGTCTAAAGTGGTGGGATATAAAGTGGCCATATCTTGTAAAGAACTCTCTAAGAAAATGACAAAAGGAGGAAGACTTTTTTTCTTAGCCTCTTTTTGTCTGAGCTCTTTCAACATTACAAATAATTTTTCATCAGCAGCAGCGCCTGTTTGAGCCGCACCTTCACCCTCTTCATCATCGGCATTGGCGTCTTCAAATAAGTTATTCAAGACCATTTTAAACGAAGTTGGCTTCTTTAAAAATTTCTGCCCCTTATCGCTAGATTTAATTAATCCATATTCTTCTATATCCTTAATTAACAAATTCTCCAAAAGCATTTGTCTAATCAAGCTATTCCACAGATGCGGTTCTTTATCTTTTCCAATTCCAAATACAGGAGAAGCATCATGGCGGAACATACTAATTTGAGGAGTTAGTTTGCCCAATAATACATTCACTACATAATCAGTTACAAATCTTCCGTCTAAAGCATTCACCACTTTAAGTACTTTAACTACCTCTTCCTTCGCTTCAAATTTTTCTTTAGGATTTTTACAGTTATCGCAAAGTCCGCAATTTTCTGTTTCGGTATCTTCTCCAAAATAATGCAATAAGATTTTTCGTCTACATACAGCGCTCTCAGAATAGGCAACCATTTCATCAATTAACTGCGCACCTACTTCACGCTCACTCAAAGGTTTATCGCGCATCAAATGCTCTAACTTTGAAACATCTTTATGAGAATAATACAACACACAGATTCCTTCTAAACCATCTCTTCCAGCTCTACCAGTTTCTTGATAATAATTTTCAATTGATTTTGGAATATTAAAATGAATTACAAAACGGATATCCGGTTTATCAATGCCCATTCCAAATGCGATAGTTGCAACAATTACTTGAACGTCTTCATTTAAAAACTGGTCCTGCCTATCAGCCCTTAATTTTTGATCTAGGCCAGCATGGTATGCTACCGCTTTTATTTTATTAGCCACTAATAACTCTGCCAACTCTTCAGTGGTTTTTCTATTAAGGGTATAAATAATACCGCTCTTACCCTTATGTTGGCTAATAAACTTTACAATACTTTTTACCGTTTGATCCTTTTGAATTTTTGGTAAAATTTCATAGAAAAGATTGGTTCTATTAAAAGAAGAGATAAAAATATTTGCTTCCCTTAACCCTAAATTTTTAACAATATCACTCTGTACTTTAGGAGTTGCGGTAGCGGTTAATGCAATTACAGGAATATCAGGGTTAATAATATCCATCATTTCTCTTAACCTACGATACTCTGGCCTGAAATCGTGTCCCCATTCCGAAATACAATGCGCCTCATCCACAGCAAAGAAAGAAATTTTGAGATCACTAAAATATTCTAAGTTTTCTTGTTTTGTCAGGGTTTCAGGCGCTACATAAAGAAGTTTGGTTTTGCCACTGTTTAAATCGTCTTTAACCGCTTTAATTTGTCCTTTGTTTAAAGAAGAATTTAAAAAATGGGCAACTTCATCATTTTCACTATAGCCACGTATTAAGTCTACTTGGTTTTTCATTAAAGCAATTAACGGAGAAACGATAATAGCACAACCCTCCAATATTAATGCAGGCAATTGATAACATAAGCTTTTACCTCCACCGGTTGGCATAATTACAAAAGTGTCTTTACCGTCTAATAAACTATTGATGGCAGACTCTTGTGTTCCTTTGAACTCTTTGAATCCAAAATATTGTTCTAAAGCAGAATGAATAGGATATTGATGAGTTGCTTCAGATTTAACCGATACAGCTTTTTTAACTGCAGTTTTTTTAGTGACGGTTTTTGACGGAGCTTTTGGGGTACTGGTTGCCATTGGGGGTATACTATTTTCTATATCTAGAACAGTTGATACTAGTAAAAGTTAAACAATTTTTGTCATTTTTCCCTTGATATTTCAACATATTTGACAAAATCAGGGCATTTTTGCAAAAGGGGAGCGAAGTTAATGAATACCTAATGCATTATCGCTGCTAAGCTGTTAAAGTTTACCTTTGTTAAGCATGAATAATAATATACAAGCACTAGCACAACTAACTATTGAAACAGAAGCTGCAGCCGTGATAGGCTTGAAAGCTTTTATTAATAATGACTTTGAGAAAATCATCCAAGCAATACATGAAGCAAAGGGCAGACTAATTGTTAGTGGTATAGGCAAAAGCGCCATTGTTGCCCAAAAAATAGTTGCAACACTTAATTCCACGGGCACTCCTTCTTTATTTATGCATGCCGCTGATGCAATTCATGGAGATTTAGGGATGATCACATCTGACGATATTGTGATGTTGATTAGCAAAAGTGGCGAAAGTCCTGAAATAAAAGTCTTAATTCCATTAATTAACAATTTTGGGAACTTATTAATTGGAATGGTTGGAAATACAGAAAGCTTTTTGGCCAAACAAGCCAATTTAGTGTTGAATACCACTGTTGAAAAAGAAGCATGCCCCAATAATTTAGCACCTACCAGCAGCACCACGGCACAAATGGTGATGGGAGATGTATTAGCGGTTTGTTTGATGAAATTGAATCAATTCAATAATAAAGATTTTGCAAAATTTCATCCAGGAGGCAATCTCGGGAAAAGACTTTATTTACGGGTAGCCGACTTAGCAGCTGCAAACGAGCAACCATGGGTGCTCTCAAGTGCTACTTTAAAGCAAGTGATAGTAGAAATCACCAAAAACAGAATGGGCGTTACTGCAGTAGTTGATGAAAATCAACAATTAATTGGAATTATTACAGACGGAGACCTGAGAAGAATGCTTGAAAAAACAAGTGATATTAGTACTATTTGTGCAGCTGATATATTATCAACTAATCCGATTACTGTTCAGCCAGAAGCATTGGCAGTTGAAGCGCTGGAATTGTTAAAAAAACATGATATCAGTCAACTCATTGTTGCCGAAAATGGCATTTACAAAGGCATCATACATATTCACGATTTAATTAGGGAGGGAATTGTTTAAAATAAGCAATAAGTTTACCTTGACTACGTTTTCTATGCTTGTAACAGCGTATTAATTTTCATCTAGATTTTAAAGACATTCAAATGAATCAACACCATTATGTAGCCATTATGGCCGGGGGGATTGGAAGCCGTTTTTGGCCACAGAGCAGAGCGAGTTATCCAAAGCAGTTCTTAGATATTTTAAATACTGGAAAGTCCTTAATTAGATGGACCTATGAGCGTTATGCAGCTTTTATTCCCAATGAAAATATTTTCATAGTAACATCTGATGAATATGTTTCGATTGTACAAGAGCAACTTCCAGAATTAAACCCTGCCAATATTCTTGCAGAACCAAGTAGAAAAAATACTGCACCTTGTGTAGCATATATTTCATATAAATTACTACAAAAAGATCCTGAAGCTTCTTTAATTGTAGCTCCTAGCGATCATATGATTCTGGATAATGAAAATTTCAGAAAGATTACTTTACAGGCTTTAGATTTTGTATCGCATATTAAGTCATTGGTTACTTTAGGAATTAAACCCACTCATCCAAACACAGGCTATGGATATATTCAGCATGAACCCATGCAGGTAGCTGATGGAATTTATAAAGTAAAGACCTTTACTGAAAAGCCTAATCTTGAATTAGCAAAGACCTTCTTGGCCAGTGGAGACTTCCTATGGAATGCGGGTATTTTTGTTTGGCAAGTAAAAAATGTAATGAAGGCCTTTGAACTTTATCAGCCAGAAATGTATGAATTGTTCGATGCAGAAAAGGCAAACTTCAATACCCCAGCAGAAAAAGATGCTATTAATAGAATTTATCCGCTTTGTACCAATGTTTCCATAGACTTTGCTATCATGGAAAAAGCAGACAATGTATATGTAATCCCTTCTTCATTTGGTTGGAGTGATTTAGGTACATGGAATAGTGCTTATGATAATCTAGAAAAAGATTATTTAGGAAATGCTGTTGCATCAGAAAATGTAATTGTTATTGATGCAACTAAGTGTATGGTTTCTGCACCCAAAGAGAAGCTATTGCTATTGCAAGGATTAGACGACTTTATAGTAGTAGATACTCCTGATGTATTGATGATTTGTAAAAAAGAAAAAGAGCAAGCCATTAAAGAATATGTTGCAGAAGTAAAACGTAATAAAGGCGACCAATACTTATAAACAGTTGTTAGCTTTAAAATTAAATGGGGATGGCTTGCCATCCCTTTTTATTTATGATTACATTTGAGAAGAACATTTAAACACTGAACGATGGCAATACGAACAGTTATTACAGGAACAGGCAGCTATATTCCTCCACATATTAAAACAAACAAAGATTTTGCAGCCCAAGATTTTTATGGAGAAGATCATGTTAAAATAACTACTGCATCAGCTGAAATTGTAGAGAAATTTAAAGACATAACTGGAATTGAAGAGCGTAGATATGCAGGTAATGAATTTACTGCATGCGATATGGGTGCCATAGCTGCTAAACATGCTATAGAAGATGCTGGAATAGATCATGAAAGCATTGATCAGATTATAGTTGCGCACAACTTTGGTAATGTTTTAAAAAATACGATTCAATCGGATGCTGTTCCTTCATTGGCATCTCATATTAAACATGCATTAGGAATTATCAACCCCAACTGTGTTGCCTACGATGTTTTGTTTGGTTGCCCAGGATGGATTTTGGGCGTTACACAAGCAGATGCATTTATAAAAGCAGGCTTGGCAAAAAGGTGTTTGGTAATAGGAACTGAAACACTTAGCAGAGTGATTGACCATTATGATAGAGACAGCATGATATTTAGTGATGGTGCAGGTGCTACTATTATTGAAGCAGTAGAAGGAGATGAAACCAACTCGGGTATTATTGCTAGTAGTATGCAAAGTCATTGCAATGATGAATTGAAATATATTACCATGGGTAAGTCTTATTTACCCAATGCAGACCCGGCTGTCAGATATATAAAAATGAAGGGCAGAAAAGTATACGAATATGCAATAAAAAATGTGCCGCTTGCAATGAAAGCCTGTTTAGAAAAAAGTGGTGTAGAAGTAACTGAAGTAAAAAAGTTTTTCTTACACCAAGCCAATGAAAAAATGGATGAAGGTTTTATTAAAGCACTCTTTAAATTGTATGGTATAAAAGATGTTCCAAAAGACATCATGCCAATGAGCATACATAAATTGGGTAATAGTTCAGTTGCCACCATTCCAACACTATATGATTTAGTAAAAAGAGGGGAACTCAGCAATCACGAATTAGAACCCAGAGATATTGTAATGTTTGCCTCAGTAGGAGCTGGAATGAATATTAACGCCATCTGTTATAGGGTATAAAAAAGGCCACATACCTTTCGGACTGTGACCTTAAAATTAACTACCCCCCGATAGCTAATTGGTGCAAATTTAGCGCAATAGCCCTCTCCAAACAACTGTGTGATTACTCAGTTTTTAGTATATTGAGGTATGAACAAATCCAATAAGCCGTCTGAAATAGATCCTTCTATTGTAACCGACTTGCCTGCTAACCCTGAAAGCAGTTCATATAAACAGTATAAAAGAAGTTTGCTCCGTTTTCCAGATGAAGCCGTATATATTTATTCGTTCAAAGATAAAAAGCTAATTTATGCTGACGGATGGGAAGAAACATTGGGATTTAAAGACGATGAAATTACCCTTCAAACCATAATTAAACAGACCGATCCTAGCTATGCAGCATTTTCCCATGAAATCAATGCTAAAACAATTGATTTCATTTTAAGCAGAAAAACGGGTATAAAAAACTATAGCTTTTCTGTTGAACTAAAGAAAATTCATAAAAATGGAACAATGGTTCCAATGGAAGTAAAAATTGGCATTCTAACTGTTGATGAAAACGGCTTAGTAAACGATATAATTGGCCGATTCAGGGTAAACAGAAATCTACATTTTGGTATAGTGATGCGCTATGACGTACAAGGTCCAGACAAGGAAGAATTTGAGAAAGTAATTAATAAAGCTGTACAAAAGTTTTTAACCATTTCTGGTAAAGAAAAAGAGGCAATCGTATATGTTGCCAAGGGATACTCCTTTAAAGAAATAGCCGATATTTTAGGCGTTTCTGCTTCTGCAATTGAAAAGAGAATACAGCCTTTATACAAACGATTCAATGTAAAAAATCTTACACACTTAGTAAGTTTTGCCTACGAGAATCATATACTTCCTTAATTAATATCCTCTAACATTTTTACCACTTAAGTAATTCAAGAAAGCTTTATTCACCACTTTATTTCCGCCAGGTGTAGGATAATTTCCTGTGAAATACCAATCACCTGTATTCGTAGGACAGCACTCATGTAAGTCTTCAATGGTTTGATAAATTACTTCTACAGGTACTTTTACTCCTTCAGGCGTAATTAACTGTGCAATTTTATCTGAAATTTCCAGTGTAGTAAATGGCTTATATATTTGACGAACCACATTCTCTGTATGCAATTCATTGCTATTTTCAAGGGCAATAATCTGGTCGCGAACCTGATCAAGCACCTCTTCCATATTGCGCTCTTTCAATAAAGCAATAGCTGCTCTAAAAGCAATAAAGTCTCCTAGTTTACTCATATCAATCCCATAACAATCTGGATATCGTATTTGAGGAGCAGAAGAAACAACAATTATTTTTTTAGGACTTAATCTTGAAAGCATTCTGATAATACTTTCTTTTAAAGTGGTTCCTCTTACAATGCTATCATCTATTACCACTAAAGTATCTTCATTATTCCGAACAGTGCCATAAGTGATATCGTACACGTGTTGCACCATTTCATTTCTGTTGGCATCTTCTGTAATAAAAGTTCTTAGCTTAACATCTTTGATCGCAATTTTTTCTTGGCGAATTTTACGATTCACCATTTCTTCTAATTTATCGGGCGTGAAATCATTGCCCCAACTCAAAATACGTTCAACTTTAATTTTATTGAGGTATTCTTCCATGCCTTTCACCAAGCCATAAAAAGCAACTTCAGCAGTGTTAGGAATATAAGAGAAAATGGTATTTTTTAAATCGTAAGCAATGCGTTCTAAAACCGTTTCACTTAAATGATGACCCAATGCAATTCTTTCTCTATAAATTTTTTCATCGCTTCCTCTAGAAAAATAAATACGTTCGAAAGAGCAGGCTCTTCTTTCTTTAGGCTCTAATATTTTTTCTATTCGATAGTTCCCTAAATCATCCACAATTAAAGCTGTACCAGGCATTAATTCTTGTACTTCATTTTCACCCACATTGAAAGTGGTTCTAATGGCCGCTCTTTCACTTGCAGCAACAATAACTTCATCATTAATATAATAATAGGCAGGTCTAATTCCATGTGCATCACGCATAATAAAACTATGACCATTCCCTAACAAGCCACCAATCGTATATCCACCATCAAAAATGGGAGTTGCGTTTTTTAATACATTCGTAATATTGGCATTATTGGGATTAGCTTCATCTTCTTTTACCAAATAATGGTGTACCACTTCCATCATGGCAGCTAAATCACTCTGCTTTTGGAAGTCGCCTGGATTTACCCCAATTTGCTCAAATAATTCATCGGTATTAACCAGATTAAAATTACCTGCTAACGCAAGATTTTTACCTGGCATCAAGTCTCTCTTAATAAAGGGATGACAAAATTCTACATTGTTTTTTCCTTGGGTTCCATAACGAAGATGGCCTAATAATAACTCACCTAAAAAGGGAAGATGCCCTTTCATTAAACCCGGATGTTGCTTAATATCGGGTTGATATTTCTCCAACTCTTGTATTTCTTGCCCTATTTTAAAAAATAAATCGGCAATAGGTTGAGGGGCATTACTGCGCATTCTATGCAAGTAAGGATTGCCCGGTTCAATATTCAACTTTACCATTGCCAATCCTGCGCCATCCTGGCCACGGTTATGCTGCTTTTCCATTAAAAGGTACAGCTTATTTAAGCCGTAAGTTACCGTTCCATGTTTTTGGAGGTAATAAGAGAAGGGCTTGCGTAAACGAATGTAAGCCAGGCCACATTCGTGTTTTATTTCATCGCTCATGGTGCTATATAAAAAGGAATGGCGAAGTTACAACTCCGCCACCCTTTTAAAAATTAATTATATACAGTCCGTTTTTCGGCAACTGATTCTGGCTGAAGATTACCCGCTAACCATAAAAATTCTTTACTAAAATTATCTATAGCAGGTTTGAAACTTTCATCGATCAAATTGCCTGAAGCGTCGAATTTCTTATCTAAATGAGGAATAATCAGCATATGAGGAGAAGCAATTCCAAAAATTCCTGGTACCAACAATAACATTTGCTGAGAAGCACGCATACCACCCATAGCACCTACAGACGCTGTTACTATTCCAAAAGCCTTTCTAGACTGTTTAGGAAAATGGTCTAATAAGTTTTGTAAGGCGGGAGCATAGCTGCCGTTGTATTCTGGAGTTACTAAAATAAAGGCATTAGCAGCAAACATCCTTTTAGCCAAGGGCTTGTAAAGATCAGGAGCTTGTTCAACAGAAGAAAATACGGTTTGCAAAAGAGGTAGATTCCACTCTCTAACATCTATAATTCCTACCATATGATCGGTATGCTCACGTAAATATTGTTGTAAATGCAACGCAACTCTGTACGTAACACTGTCTTTTCTAGGACTTCCGGTTATTATTTCAATCTGCATATACTTATAACGATTTTTCTGCCATTGGGTTCAAACAAGACTAATTAAGCTTGTTTTACCATTTGAACAGCCATATTTAACTTGATTTCATCACTTACTACTACGCCACCCGCTTCTGTAACAGCACTCCAGGTTAAACCAAATTCACTGCGATTAATTTTTCCAGTGATTTCGAAACCAGCTTTATCTTGGCCATAAAAGTCAGTCATTCTTCCTCCAAAATCAACTCCTAATTCCACAGATTTAGTAGTACCCTTAATGGTTAAATCGCCTTTAAGTGCATATTCAGAACCAGATTTGTGGGTAAATGAAGTAGATACAAAGCTTAATGTAGGATAAGTAGCAGCGGCAAAAAAGTCATCACTTTTAAGGTGCGTATCTCTTTGTTCGTTGTTGGTAGAAATGCTGTCAATTGCAGCTTCAAAGTTAATTTTAGCATCGCTAAAATCTTCTGCTTCTGCTACTAGTGTAGCATCAAATTGTTGAAAGCTACCAGTTACGTTGGTAATCATTAAGTGTTTCACTTTAAAAGTGATTTCACTGTGCATTGGGTCAATTTTAAAAGTTGCCATCTTGTTTTAATTTTTATTTGTTGAAAAATGTTTTGAAAATATTTTTACTGAAACACACTGTTATTCATAAGTTGATGGTGTTTATTCCTCTATCAGAACTCCCATCTTACCCATTTGATAATCTCTAAAAGCTTCTAATAATTGGGTTTGATTATTCATTACAAAAGGGCCATGAGATACTACGGGTTCATTTAAAGGTTCCCCTGTTCCCATCAATAAAATACTGTCTGCTGCTGCAGTTATTTGAACACCTTCTCCATCTTTATTAAAAGATGCCATATAAAATGCAGGCAATTCTTCTTTCTCATTAATAAGAACAGTTCCCTCCAATGCATAAATAAATGCATTATGCGAAGCCGCAAATGGAATAAAGTAAGTACCGCCTTTTTTCATACGAATAGTGAACATATTGATTGGTGTTTGAGGAACAATCGAACCCTTCACCCCATTCAGCTCACCAGCTACTACCTGAATATTGGTTAATCCATCTTCATCATTCACTACAGGCGTATCCTCTTTAGTAACAGGTATATATGCTGGTGCATCCATCTTATTGGCAGCAGGTGTATTGATCCATAGTTGAATCAATTCCTGTGTTCCACCTAGTGCATGAATATCTTCAGGTGGTCTTTCACTGTGAATTACCCCCATACCCGCATTCATCCACTGAGTTCCTCCTTCATATACAATATGACTATTTCCTCTGCTATCGCGATGATGCACACCGCCTTTGAAAATAAAAGTAACAGGAGAAAAACCACGATGCGGATGAGGACCAACGCCCGCATTTTTCACATCTACATTTTCAGCTACTTTAATATTGGCATGATGCAACAATAAAAAGGGGTCTAACATATCTGCTTTAGAGGAAGGCAGCGCCTGACGAATAGGGAATCCGCCCATATCCATTGGCTGCCCGTATGCTATTGTTTCGATGGTTCTTCTTTTCATATTAATCGGCATTTATATTCATAGGAACTTCAATCAATAAAATCTCTGTATTGGTATTTGCTTCAATACTAAGTTTGTCAGTTTCTGTAATACCCAATCCATCTCGCTCATTCAATGCCACGCCATTGATGGTTGCATCGCCTCCAATTACAAATACATAAACACCATTCTCTGAATTTTTTAATTTGTATTCAGCTATTTTACCTGCATCAAAATTGGCCAATGAAAACCAGGCATCTTGGTTAATCCAAACAGCATCTTTGTTGTCAGGTGCCACTACCGTTAAAATCTGGTTGGTCCTATCTGCAGGCTTAAAAGATTTTTGCTCATATCTTGGTGTGATATTTAATTCTTTAGGCATTACCCATATTTGCAAAAATTTTACTTGCTGGTCTTTATTGGCGTTCATTTCACTATGCGCAATGCCACTACCTGCACTCATGATTTGTACATCGTGTTGACGAATAATTTCATTTCTACCAGTACTGTCCTGATGATGTAAATCACCAGATAAAGGAATAGATACAATTTCCATATTATCATGGGGATGTTTGCCAAAACCCATACCTGCTGCAACTGTATCATCATTCAAAACCCTTAGAGCACCAAAATGCATTCTCTCCGGATTATAGTAATGGCCAAAACTAAAACTATGAAAGCTGTTTAACCAGCCAAAGCTGTTATGACCTCTCGTGTTTGCTTTGTGTAATACTGTTTTCATGATTATTTATTTAAGTGTATATACATCTATTTTTCTAAAAAAATTATACTTCCGTTCCCCTTAAGCGTTCCAGCAATACATTTAATTGCTCCGCCTCCTTGTTTTCCATTTTAACCATTTCATCCATGAGTTGGTTCACACTTTCAGTTGAAGCAGCAAGAACTGCTAATCCCGCTTGGGTTAAGGTAGTTACCGTTTCTCTTTTGTCTGTAGGGGAATCGGCTCTTTTAACCAACTTCTTAATAACCAAACGATCAATAATTCTTGGAACATTTGAACTTTTTTCAATCATCCTACAGCTGATATCCTTTACACACAGCTGCTCAGGATACTTCCCTTTTAAAATTCTCAACACATTGTATTGCTCGTGCGTTAACCCAAACTCTTTTAAAACCTTACTCATTTGTGTCTTCAACCACCAAGCAGTATACAAAATATTCAAACTTGCTTTATGCATTTCGTTTTTGAATTTAGTGCTTTGTATGGCTTGTTCTAATTTCACAATGCAAATATACATGTATGTACATGTATTTTCCAAATATATTTTTCAAGCTTTTAAAATTGGGCATAAAAAAACCATTAAGATCAGCATCTGCTTTTCTTAATGGTTGATTATCAATGTTTTATGAAATTACTGCTTTTTACCCTCCAACTATTGCTTTCTTCCCTCTGCAGCACTCATAGCAGCTTGCTTCCATTGTGCCAGTTCCGTACACTTAGTGAATTCGTTATCAATCAAAATATAATACGTAGGAATATGCTCTTTAAACCACTTTTCTAATGTTGTGGTCTTTTTTTCTTCCAATGCACGTTGAGCAACTCTGTTATAGTCGTCTTTTAAATTTTCACGATGTGGATCTTTTTTAGATTTATAGTAAATCAATCTTGCCACTTTTCTACCTCTTTCATCTTGATAAATTTGAGGTGAAGAAATATCACCTGGTTTCATATCACTAATAGGCTTAATCATGTCTTTATCTAACATGTCTAAAGAAATAAAAGTAGACCCGTCTCTACCTACTAAAGAGCCAGCGCTAAACTTACTATTATCATCATCAGAATATTTATTAACTGCTTCAGCAAAATTAATTTTACCAGCCTTGATTTGATTTCTAAGTGAATCTAATTTATCAGTGGTTTCTTTAATTTCATCTTCGGTGATTGGAGGAATTCTGAGTATATGCCTTACTATAGCTTCATCCCCAGAACGACTGATCATCATGATAATATGCAATCCAAACTTAGATTTGATTACAGGAGAAATTTGTCCTTCTTTTAATCTAAAAGCGCCTGCTAAAAAAGCTGGATCCCAAAATTTATCATTTCGATTCAATGTGTACTGACCACCATTTTCTTTAACAGCTGGATCTTCAGAGTAATTTTTTGCTAATTGCTCAAACTTCTTTGGACCTTGGGTTTCAGCCTGTTTTTTATAATCGTATAATTGCTTTGCAACATATTCCTCTACGTCTTTATTCGCTTTCGGAATCATTACAATTTGGCTTACTTCAATTTCACTTTCATAAAAAGGCAAACTGTCTTGCGGAGTTTTGCTGTAATATAATTTCACTTCAGTTGGAGTGATTTTGATATTGTCAACAATCTTACGTTGCATTTGATCAGCTAATTTTTGCTCACGAAAAGCTTCTCTAAAATCATCTTTTAATTGGTAAACGGTTTTACCAGCAATCTCTTCTAGAATATCTTTTGATCCGTATTGTTGAATGGTTTGTCTAATACGATTGTCTAATTCTGCTTCAATTTCATCATCTTCTACATTCAAGGAATCCTTTTGTGCTTGTAACAATAAAGCCTTACGAATTAATTGACTTTCTAAAACCTGACACTCATTCGGCAACACCACATTTTCTTGGCCTTGCGTTTGACGCTTGGCATCAGCAATGGTATTAATGATTTCAGAACGAAGTATAATTTTATCTCCAACTTGACCAACAATTTTATCTGCGATCACTTTTTTAGATTGAGCTTCTACTGTGTTACTAAGAAAAGTAAACAGAACAGCGGCAAACACGAACAGTTTTTTCATCCCTTGCATAGTATCAAAAATAATCAAACCAAAGCGGTTTTTCACGCTCTGCAATGCTTTTAACAAAATATAAAAGCCCCAAACACAAGGTTTGAGGCTTTATTAAGGTCAATTTACTATAAAGTACGCTTTACTTCTTCTTCTTCAAAAGCTTCTACAATATCCCCAACTTTGAGGTCATTGAAGTTTTTGATGGTCAATCCGCACTCCATATTAGTAGATACATCTTTAACATCATCTTTAAAGCGTTTCAAACTACCCAATTCAGCAGCTTGGCCTTCCCCTTTCGGATATTCCACAATACCATCACGGATAATTCTGATTTTACTATTTCTGGCAATTTTTCCTTCCAATACAAAACATCCAGCAACAGTGGCTTTATCAAACTTATAAACTTCTCTAACTTCTACGTTTGCAGTAATCTTCTCTTGAATCTTCGGCTCCAACATACCTTCCATCGCGCTCTTGATTTCATCAATTGCTTGGTAGATAATAGAGTACAACTTAATCTGAACACCCTCCGTATCAGCTAATTTATTAGCTTGCATAGAAGGACGAACGTTAAATCCAATGATGATGGCATCAGAAGCTGTTGCCAACAATACATCACTTTCAGAGATTTGACCAACTCCTTTCAATACTACTCTTACCGCAATTTCAGCCGTACTTAGTTTTTGTAAAGAGTCACTTAAGGCTTCTACAGAACCATCCACATCACCTTTGATGATGATATTTAATTCTTTAAAGTTACCCAATGCCAAACGACGACCAATCTCATCTAAAGTAATATGCTTACGAGCGCGTAATCCTTGCTCTCTAGAAATTTGAGCACGCTTAGTAGCTACTTCTTTTGCTTCTGCTTCATCTTCAAATACTTTGAATTTCTCACCCGCTTGAGGCGCACCATTCAATCCAAGAATAACTACAGGAGTAGAAGGAGGAGCAATTTCAATGCGCTGATTACGTTCGTTAAACATGGCTTTCACTCTACCGTAATGCTGGCCAGATACAATCAAGTCACCTTGACGAAGTGTACCATTTTGCACTAAGATGGTAGCTACATAACCTCTACCCTTATCCAAAGAAGCTTCAATAATGGTACCGGTTGCTTCTCTATTCGGATTTGCTTTTAGGTCTAATAACTCTGCTTCTAATAATACTTTCTCTAAAAGTAAATCAACATTCAAGCCTTGTTTAGCAGATAACTCTTGGTTCTGGAATTTACCACCCCAAGCTTCTACTAAAATATTCATTTGAGACAATTGTTCGTAAATCTTTTGAGGATTTGCGCCGTCTTTATCAATCTTATTAACAGCAAAAATCATTGGAACAGATGCCGCTTGAGAGTGACTGATTGCTTCTCTTGTTTGAGGCATCACCGCATCGTCTGCAGCAACTACAATGATAGATATATCTGTTACTTTGGCACCACGAGCACGCATTGCTGTAAAGGCTTCGTGACCAGGTGTATCTAAGAAAGTAATGGCTTTGCCATTAGGTAAAGTAACTTCGTATGCACCTATATGCTGGGTAATACCACCGGCTTCACCCGCAACAACGTTTGCATTTCTAATATAATCTAGTAAAGAAGTTTTACCATGGTCAACGTGACCCATGATGGTAACAATAGGAGGGCGGTCTGTTTTTTCTTCATCATCATCCTCCTCATCATCCATATCCAAATCGTCCGCATCTTCTAAACCAATAAACTCTACTTCAAAACCTAATTCACTGGCAACCAATTCAATTACCTCCGCGTCTAAACGCTGATTAATTGAAACCATGATTCCCAAATTCATACACTTGCCAATTACATCTGCAAAGCTTACATCCATCAAATTAGCCAACTCACTTACTGTTACAAATTCTGTAACCTGCAATTTGTTGTCTTCCATCATGTCATCGCCCTGTGCATCAGCAGCTTCGTCTCTCTTAGCTCTTCTATATTTGGCTTTCAGGCTCTTGCCTCTACCGCCCGTTCCAGCAAGCTTAGCTTGGGTTTCACGGATTTTCTCTTGAATGGCTTTTTGATCAATCTCCTTATCTTCAACCCTTGGTGCGTTGCGATCATTTCTGCCTCTATTTCCACCTTGACCACCGCGGTTAAAACCACCTTGGCCACCACCGCCTCTATTAAATCCACCACCGCCGCCACTTCCAGCATTGGGGTTGTTATTTCTTGCAGGAACAATGGGACGATTAGGACCAGTTAATGGTCTACCTTCTGCATCTTTTGGAGCAGGGGCATTATTGGGTTCCCCCTTTTTATCAACCGGTATACGCTTGCGTTTCCGCTTCTCGTCTCTACCCATTGGCTTAGGACGAGTATCGCTATTTACAGGCAATTCAATTTTACCTAAAATCTTTGGCCCTTCTAATTTTTCAGCACGAATATTCTCTATTGTTGGTGGAGCATCAACCACTGGAGGTGGAGGAGGGGCTACTGGAGCAACAACTGCCGCAGGTACTACTGGTGCTGGTTTTGCAGCAACTGGGTTGGAAGTATTCTTGGCAGCAGGCTTTGGAGCATCTGCTTTCTTTTCTGGAATTGGCTCTGCTTTTTTAGCCGTCTTTTTAGGACGGGTAGAAGAATCAATGGCGGAAAGATCAATTTTATGAATCACTTTAGGTCCTTCAATTGGAGCCACTTCAGTTTTCATTACTTCGGGCGCTGCAACTTGTTCAGGAGCGGCCACTATAACTGGAGGTACCGGTGTTGCTTCAACAATTGGTTCTTGAACTGGAGCAGCTGCTTTAACAGGGGCTTCAACGGGTTCAACAATTACAACTGGAGCTGGCTCCTCTTTTGGTGCAGTTTCAACAACAGTAGGAGTTGCAGCAATAGGTGCTTCTACTTCTACCACAGGTTTTTTCTCGGCAACAGGCTCAGCAGGTTTCTTCTCTTCTTTTCTAAAAGTGATTTCCTCTTCGTCTTTCTTCTTCTTGGCTTCACTCTGGCTACCTTTTGGTATTTCTACTTGATCGGCTTTGTTCTTCGCAACTTTGTCGCCTTGGAACTCTGCCTGAAGGGCACGGTAATGGTCTTCCTGAAGCTTTGCAGTTGGCTTCAGGTCATCTCTGTTAAATCCTTTCTTCACCAAGAATTCGATCAGGGTATCCTGACCAACGTTAAATTCTTTGGCGGCTGCTAACAGTCTCGGTAATTTCAGTTCTGACATTCTTTGTTTTTGGGTCCTAATATGCGTTACAACTAAGCCACGCATACTTGACAAATATACGTGGTTATTGGCTGCTTATTCTTCTCTATCAAATTCTTCTTGTAGTACTTTTCTAACTTCTTCAATTGTTTCACGCTCTAAATCGGTTCTACGTTCTAATTCATCCACAGTTAGCTTTAAAATACTGCGACCTGTATCACAACCAATCTTTTTGAATTCATCAATAATCCAAGTCTCAATTTCATCGCTAAATTCATCTAAGTCAATATCAAATTCATCGGTGATTTCTTCGTCTTCGCGATAAACATCAATTTCATAGCCGGTTAACTCACAAGCTAACTTAATATTTACCCCTCTTCTGCCAATAGCCAAAGACACTTGATCGGCCTTTAAATATACATTGGCTTGTTTTTTATCATTATCTAAGTCCATATAGCTGATTTTAGCAGGCGTTAACGAACGTTGAATTAATAATTGAATATTGGTGGTAAAGTTGATTACATCTATGTTTTCATTTTTCAATTCACGAACAATTCCATGAATACGGCTACCTTTCATACCCACACAAGCACCTACTGGATCAATACGATCGTCGTAAGACTCAACAGCCACTTTAGCACGATCACCTGGTTCACGAACAATTTTCTTAATAGCTATTAAACCATCAAAAATTTCAGGAACCTCAATCTCTAATAATTTAGCAAGGAACATGGGGCTGGTCCTAGATAAAATAATCACTGGTGTATTATTTTTCATATCAACTCGAGCCACTACTGCACGAATATTCTCCCCTTTTTTAAAGTAATCCTGAGGAATTTGCTCAGACTTAGGTAAAATCAATTCATTTCCTTCTTCGTCTAATAACAATACTTCTTTTTTCCAAACCTGGTAAACTTCCGCACTAATAATATCACCCACACGGTCACCATATTTTTTAACCAATACATTCTTTTTCAAATCACTAATACGACTTGCTAGTGTTTGTTTTGCGGCTAAAATGGCTCTACGACCAAAATCTAGAATATCTACTTCTTCGTACAATTCTTCACCCACTTCAAAGTCTGGTTCAATTTTGGCAGCTTCAGAATAAGCAATTTCTGCCAAGGGATCATTTACTTCCCCATCTTCTACAATCATTCGGCGGCGGATGATTTCAAGGTCACCTTTTTCGGCGTTTACGATAACATCGAAATTATCGTCTGCCCCAAACTTCTTACGAAGTAAGGTTTTGAATACATCTTCTACCACTTTCATCATCGTGGGACGATCAATATTTTCTGCGTCTTTAAACTCCTGAAACGCCTCAATTAAGTTGATACTGGCCATAACGCTGTTTTTTTATTCTGCTAAAATTTAATTTGTACAGTTGTTGATTTAATATTTGAAAAAGGAATAAGTACTTGTTCAGTTACCGCTTTTTTGCCTTTACCTGTAGTACATTGTATCATGATATCTGCTTCTGCAACGGTTTCTAGCACCCCTTCTTTTATAGTATCGTCTGTGAAAACCACTTGAATGGTTCTTCCTATGTTTTTTTGGTATTGTCTAATTAATTGGAGCGGCTCATCAATACCGGGCGAAGAAACTTCCAAAGAAAATTCCCCTTCTGGATAAATTCCTGCTTCCTCAATGAATTTATAGAGTTTGCGGTTAAAATAAACGCATTTCTCAATAGGTAAGCCACTATCCCCATCCAAAAACACTTTTATATTATTGGTAGGTTTAATTTTTACAGATACTAGAAAATACAATGGCTCTTCTGCCAAAATGGACTGTAAAAACTGCTCAATTAGGTTAATATTGTTGTCTGTTGCCATGTTAAAAAAGGAGAAGGGAACGATAGTCGTTCCCTTCTGTTGATTCTTAGCTTGCTGCAAATATACGTCAATTAGACCCTAAAATCCAAATTTTTGCCGTTCTTCCGATTTCGGAGTGTTTTAACAGCCCTATAATAGGTTAATTCCTACTTTTATAGTCTTATGTTTAAAGTATTACTTTGGGCCTTAGCCATTTACATGCTGTACCGTTTTATTTTTGGGTTAGTTATACCTGTTAGTAAAACAGCCAGTCAAATCAAGCGAAAAATGTCTGAAATGCAGCAACAACAAGCTTTTCAGCAACAAGAATATGCACGCCAACAAGAACCACCTCAGCAAAAACAAGCAGCTGCAACAGGAGTTAAAAAGGACGATTACCTTGACTTCGAAGAAATTAAATAGTTAATTAAAGGTCTATATCTAATACCGTTAATGGGTGTTTTAAGTGAATGGTTTGTAAACCCAAAGCTTGAGCTGCTTCAATATTCTTCAAGGTGTCGTCTATGAACAAAGTTTCTTCTGCATGTAACCCTTGTTCATCTAAAATAGCCTGAAAGGATTCGGGGTAAGGTTTACGAAGGCCTAAAAATTGGGAGTAATAAGCTTTTATGAAAAAAGAATCAAAGTTCTTTCCAGGAAATTGAACAGCGAAATATTCAATAAAGTGATTGTAATGAATTTGATTGGTATTAGAAAACAAGAAGACTTGGTACTTATTAGCAATATTTTCTAACCAATCAATTCTATCAGATGGAAAATCTAATAATAGCGCGTTCCAAGCTTTTTTTATCTGTTCATTGGTTAAGGGCAATTTAGTTTCTTGTCTAAAAGCCTCATAAAATTCAGCCTCTGCTATTTTACCTGTTTCTAATAATTCAAATAAGGGATTTGAAAAATGCTGTGTAAACATTTCATTGAATTGCAACACACCTAAATCAATAAATGCCTTGCTTGTTAAACTGAAATCAATATTCAGAAACACTCCACCTAAATCAAAAATGATGTTCTTTATTGGCTTACTCATTGTTAATTAATCAATTTCATACCATAATGGCCTAATGCCGTAAATAATGCACATCTTGTGATTACTCCTGCACAACACCAAATTAATAATTTTTGTATAGACACATTTAGTCCGGTGCCAACTCCAATACTAACAGGGGCGCCCACAGTTAATGTACCAAAAAAGCCTAAGCCAATTACACCGTACTTTTCCCAAATTTTAAAGATAAGGGCATTTTTATTTTCTTTTTTTACTTTGGGCTTTCTGAATTTGCTGACATACTGTTGAATTTGTTTACCCAAAAATGCAGCAACAAATACTCCAGCTAATCCACCAACAACTGTGGTAAAAAAAATAATCCAAGGAGAAATACCAAATGCAAATCCGGCTGGAATAGCAGCATAAATTTCAAAAGTAGCAAGACCGGCAACAGTTAATATTTTATATAGCATAATGTGAAACGAAGATACAGTCTTTCAATTGCCCACAATTAATTGTAATAATTAGTCAACCTTGTTTTGAATAAGATTAACAAAATAATAGAAATAATATATTCACTAACTTTAAAACAATAATCTACAAATTCATTGTTGTATGGAGGATCTTGAGTTTCTAAATGAAAAAATAATTAATAAAATAAATATCGGTATTGTATATTCTGATCCTACCGGGCTGCCCATTTATGCAAATAAAGCAGCAGAAAGAATTTTAGGGTTGAAAGTAGACCAACTAACAAAATTGAGATCACAAGAAGAGGGTTATTTAATATTAGATTATGATGGGAATATTTTTCCAAAAGAAGAGTACCCTTCTGTAATTGCAATAAAAACAAAGAAACCAGTTAGAGAAGTAATTGCTGGAATACATGAAATTAAAAGAAGACATACAACTTGGGTAATGCTAGAGTCTGAACCAGAATTCTTGGAAGACGGTGTAACGCTAAAAAGAATATTAACTACCGTTACAAATATTAGCTCTCAAATATCCATAGAAAAGAAATTGCGTTTTCAAACTAAGCTACAAAGCTTAATGATGAAAACAGCTAAAACATATTTAAGTGGTTTACGCAATGAGCCGGAGGTTGCAGTACAAGAATCATTAGCAGAACTGGGACTTTTTTTGGAAGCAGATCGTGTATATATTTTTGATTATGATTTTGAACATTCGCTAAGCAACAATACTTATGAATGGTGCAGCAAGGGAATAAAACCACATATAGATGATTTGCAAATGGTACCGTTTTCTATTATGGAAGATTGGCTAGACCAACATACAAAGGGATTAAGTATTCATATCCCAGATGTTAATGCACTTCCAATTGAAAGTTCACTCAGGAATGCATTAGAAGCTCAGTCTATTTTAAGCTTACTGACTGTTCCAATTATGAATGAAGCCAAGTGTGTTGGATTTGTTGGATTGGATATGGTAAAAAAGAAGCATTTTTTTACGGAACAGGAACAGAATCTATTGAAGATTTTTGCGGAAATGCTTTCTAATATGCAAATTAGAATTGACTACAATAAAAAAATTCAAGAAAGCGAAAGAAAGTATAGAGAAATAACAGAAAATATTGCCGACTTAATTTGGACCACAGATAAGGATTTTAAAATGAACTACTGTAGTCCATCGATTGAAACAATTTTTGGTTACACTCCTGATGAATTTCTTTCCGGTTCATTAAGAGAAAAATATACTCCTGAAACAGTAGATAAATATTTTGAAATCGTCCAATCCTTTAAAGAAAAATTAAAGAATGGAACATTGTCCAATAAAGATATTTGGCAACTTGAAGGGCAAGCAATAAAAAAAAATGGAGAAACATTTTGGTTTCTTACAGTAATAAAGCCAAGTTGGAATACCGAAAATCAAGTAACCGGTATTTTAGGAATTACTAGAGATATAACCAGTGAAAAAAGAGCATTAATAGAGTTACAAGAAAGTGAAGAGCGATTACAAAAAATTGTAAACAGTGAAACAAATTATGTTTTGCGAACAGACCTATTAGGAAAACATACTTACTGGAATAAAACATTTGAAAGAGACTTTGGTTCCATGTATGAGAAAGAAGGTATTGCATATGGAGATTCTTTAAAATCAATTTGTGATTACCATCACCAAAGAACAAAAGAAGCAGTGATGGCTTGTATGATGAACCCAGGATCTGTTCACCAGGTTGAATTAGACAAGCCTTCAAAGGATAGAGGAACAAGAACAACTCTTTGGGATTTTGTATGTTTAACAGATTCTAATGGGAATCCCACTGAAATGCAATGCATGGGAATTGATATTACAGATAAAAGAATTGCTGAAGAAAAAGTGAGGAAGTTGTCAAGAGCGGTGGAACAGATCCCCCTAACTGTTGTTATAACCAACTTAGAGGGTAATATAGAATATGCAAATCCTTACACATTTCATACGACTGGTTACACTCAGGAAGAACTATTAGGAAAAAATCCAAAAGTATTAAAGTCGGGAGAAACAACTTTAGAGGAATACCAGCATTTATGGGGAAATATTACGCATGGAAAAGAATGGAAAGGGATTTTTCATAACAGAAAAAAAGATGGTACGTATTATTGGGAACAGGCAACTATTGGACCAATTATGAACGATGATGGAGTAATTACCCACTATATTGCTATTAAAGAAGACATTACAGAAAGAAAGCGTATACAGGATGAATTAAAAGATTTGAATCTACATTTGGAAGAAAAAATTAAAGAAAGAACATTGGATTTAGAAAATGCAAATGTCTCTTTAATTAATGCAAACAAAGAAGCTCAAGAGGCCAATAAAGCAAAGATTGATTTCTTATCTAAGATGAGTCATGAATTAAGAACACCCATGAATTCTATATTAGGATTTGGTCAGTTATTACAAATGGGTGAATTGACTCCTGTTCAAGAAAAAGGAGTGCAACATATTTTAGACAGTGGGAAACACTTACTCAACTTAATTAATGAAGTGTTAGATATATCTAGAATTGAATCTGGAAGAATTAGCATATCGGTAGAACCTATTGAGGTTTATGAAGTCATCAATGAAATAAAAGACAGTTTATTATTTTCTGCCAATCAAAAAAATATTAGTTTAAATACTCAATTAAATAATACTGTACCAACCTATATTAGAGCAGATAGACAAAGGTTAAAACAGGTACTAATTAACTTAACAAATAATGCCATTAAATATAATAATGAAGGTGGTGAGGTAACTATTTCTGTTGATATTAAGCAAACTTCAGAGGATGGTTATACGCCAATTAGAATTTCTGTTACCGATACAGGATGGGGAATTGATGAAAAAGATATAGAAAAGATATTTATTCCATTTGAACGAATTGGTGCAGAAAAATCAAATGTAGAAGGTACAGGATTAGGATTAGCTGTTGTAAAACAGTTGGTAGACTTAATGGGTGGTAAAGTAGGCGTTAAAAGTGCTCCTGGAAAAGGCAGTACTTTTTGGATAGAATTACAACAATGTCAAAGTCATTTAGATACCATTCAAAAAGAAGCAACTTTAAGCCAACACACTGCAATTCATAATCAAGAAGGAGTTGTGTTGTATATTGAAGACAATATGCCAAATATTGAATTGGTTCAGGAAATTATTGATACAAAAAGAAAAGGAATCAAACTGGTGATTCATATGAGAGGAAATGGAGCACTTGAAAAAGCCATTGAGGTAAAGCCATCCTTAATTCTCTTAGATTTAAATTTACCAGATAAGCATGGAAAAGACATTTTATTAGAGTTAAAAGCAAATGAAGTAACAAAGCAAATTCCGGTTATTGTAATAAGTGCAGATGCGATGCCCAATCAAGTAAGCATATTAAAAGCATCAGGCGCTACTAACTATTTAACAAAACCAATAGAAATAAAATCCTTTTTAGCTGCGGTTGATGAAATTATAAAATAAAAACATGAAAGAAGATTTAAAAGACGCTAGAATTTTAATCATAGACGATACATTGGCTAATATTGAAGTATTAGAGAACTTACTCATGATGAAGGGGTATACAAATGTAAAGTCGTTAAGCGACTCAACACTAGCCCTCACAACAATTAAAGAGTATGAACCAGAATTGATTTTATTAGACTTGATGATGCCGCAAGTTTCTGGATTTGATATTATGGAGGAATTAAAAAAAGTTCCTTCAGGATTTCCTTTGATGCGTATACTTGTTTTAACAGCAGATATCACACCTGAATCTAAAAAGAAAGCATTATCTGGAGGTGCCAGTGATTTTCTCACCAAACCATTTGATCTTACCGAAGTTGATTTAAGAATTAGGAATCTGCTTTACACCGTATTTCTGCTATCTCAACTAACCAATCAAAATATTATATTAGAAGAAAAAGTAAAAGAAAGAACGCTAGAGTTGGAGAAGAATCTTGCAGCCATTGAATTACAAAACAAAGCTTTACGAGAGATCTCTTGGATTCAATCACATGTTGTAAGAGCTCCATTAGCAAGAATGATGGGGGCTATTTCTTTATTAGAAATAAAAGATGACGCTGGGGTTACTCAAGAGGAAATCATGGATATAGTGATTACTTCAGCAAATGAAATTGATAAAACAGTCCGGGAAATTTCTGCCAAAAGTGCTCAGGCTAATATATAAGTAGCCATTTTAACAGTTTTAAGGTTTGGATTAAGCCAGTATTGGCTAATTTTGCAACCCGGCATCCATTATGCTGCTACAATATTCATTAGTACCCCCTAACTATGAAAAAGCATATCCTATTATTTCTATTTTTAATCAGTTTAACTACTCAGGCATATAATAAAAAGTTGGAACTTAAGACCAGCTCTTTTATATCCAATATTGAGATTCTTTCCGATAAGTTTAATATTAATAAATTAGCCGTTCAACATGCCATTAGAGGGTATGAGAAATTAAAAGAAGCTGGTCAATTAATTAATCAACGGTATCTAACTATTGCAGACTTTAGTAAACCAAGTTCCGCAAAAAGACTTTTTATCATTGATATGCAAAAAATGGAAATAGTAGTCAATACCTTGGTTGCACATGGCCGTAATTCAGGTGTTCTTTTTGCCAAGAATTTTTCAAACAAAAATAATTCCTACCAATCTAGTTTAGGGTTTTATATTACCGGTGAAATATATAAAGGTAAACATGGTATGTCGTTGCAATTAACTGGCATAGAAACAGGTATTAATGATAAAGCCAAACAAAGAGCAATTGTAATGCATGGTGCAGATTATGTAAATGATCAGCTAATACAAAAGCAGGGCTATATAGGTAGAAGTCTAGGATGTCCGGCAGTTCCTCAAAACCAAGTTCGAGATATCATACAAACTATTAAGGGTGCATCATTACTCTTTATTTATGCACCTAATAATAATTACACTAAACAGTCTAGCTACATTAGTTAATCAATTTATTTTAATGGTTAGTATATTGATCAATTATTTGTAGAAAAGCAGGGACATCAAAAGGCTTGGTTAAGTATTGCTTAACGCCAGCTTCCAATAATTTATTTACCTGAGCAGGCATAGCATCTGCACTTACTACTATCACAGGAATTTGCCTAGCTATTTCATTTAGCTTCAATATTTCAAATACTTCAGATCCATGTATATCGGGAAGGTTTAAATCTAATAAAATAACATTAGGCTTATGTTCGAGTGCAAGCTCTAAAGTTTGTTTACCATACACTGTAGTTACTAATTTTATCTTTGGGCGCTTTGCTAATAAAATTTGGGTCACTAATTCAATATTTGAACTGTTGTCTTCAATATATAATACTACTGCCTCTTCGATGGTCTTTTCTTTAAGCGCTACTTGCTCTAATTGAGCATGAACATTCAGGGCTTCAACAATAGAGTTTGTTCTAGGAAGTTCTACCCAGAATGTGCTTCCTTCATTTAACTTACTCTCTACACCACAAGTACCTCCCATTAAAGTAGCATATTGCTGAACTACCGATAACCCCAATCCTGTTCCCTCAACTGCACTATTTTCTGCTCCTAATCTTTCAAATGGGGTAAATAGTTTTTTAACATTATTGGCATCAATTCCCGGACCATTGTCTGATACACAAATACGAATAATGGTTTTATTATCTCTTAAAACTTCGGTTGCGAATAATTTTACCCAACCCCTTTTATCGTGGTATTTTATAGCATTATTTAATAAATTAAGTAAGACTTGTTTAATCCTTTGTTTATCTGCCGAAATAAAAATTTCTGCTTTATCTTCAAGTTCATTAATCAATTTTACCCCATATGCATCAGCCGTTGGAGTTAAAGTTTCGAATACATCTCTAAATACATTATTTAGTTTTACCGCTTCTACAGATATAGAAATTTTACCTGCTTCAATTCTAGATATTTCAAGCACTTCATTAATTAGGTTCAATAAGTGTTTTCCACTGTTTAAAATATGATGTACTGCTTTTTCTTGCTTGGCATCTAAAGTTCCCATCTCTAACAATTGAGCAAATCCTAGAATTGCATTCATAGGAGTTCTAAGTTCATGACTCATTCTAGATAAGAACTCACTTTTGGCATGATTGGCTTCTTCTGCTTCAATTTTTGCTTTTGTTAAGTCTGCATTACTGTTTTGCAATTCGATGGTCCTTTCTACAATTTTCTTTTCTAGATTGGTGTTGAGTTGCTTAATCTCATGTTCAATTTTAATTCGCTCTGTAATATCTTCCTTAATAGCAATGAAACTAGTAATTGTACCAACTTCGTTAATTATGGGTGTAATTGTAGTGGATTCCCAATACAATGAACCATTTTTTCTTCTATTATTTAACACCCCCCTCCATACTTTACCATTAGTGATTGTACTCCAAAGCTCGTCATACACTTTAGGATTGGTAAAGCCCGATTTCAAAATTCTTGGATTCTGTCCAATCAACTCCTCTTGTTGATAGCCTGTTGTAGTTATCGTAAATGGATTTACGTATTCAATATTTCCATCTAGATCAGTAATGAAAATACTGATTGGACTCTGTTCAACCGCACTACTCAATTTACTAATCAGCTCCTTTGCTTCCCTTTGTGCAGTAATATCTCTCCAAGTAGTAAGAAGAAACTTTTCATCTAGTGTGTCAATTGCAGAGAGTTTAATATCTATGTAAACAGGAGTTCCATCTGGCTTTAAATGAACCCACTCAAACTGTGTCGTTTTATTAGCAAAAGCTGCAGCTACTACTTCTTGTACCAACTCATCGGATTTGCGACCATTTGGTTGGTATTCAGGAGAAATATCTTTCGGTTCTTTACCAATAATATAGTCTCTAGTAGTTCCTAGAATAAATTCGCTTGCTTTATTGCAATCAACAAAAATTCCATCTTTTACAATTAAATACCCATCAGGGGAATCTGCAAAAAGAGTTCTATATTTTAATTCACTTTGTAATACCCGTTCTTCTGCTAATTTTTGCTCAGTGATATTCGTTGCATTAACAAATACAGCATAAACTTTACCTTCTGAATCTTTAACAGGTTGTATACTACTTCTGAACCAAACCTGGTGCCCATTAATTAATCTAGTGGATTCTTTAATGATACCATTCCTACTAAAAAATACTTGTTCTACATCAGCCATATTTTGGCTAGCAATCTCAGGAGTTGCTAAATCATAAATAGTGAAATCTTCTTCTAAAAACTCAGCAGGTGTTTTCCCGTATATTTTAGCTGCAATTTCATTTACAAATAAAAACTTCCCATTTACATCTAACATAATTATAGCAGCATCAGAGCTTTCTATCAAACTACGGTAAATCTCTTTGCTTTCAAATAATGCTTCTTCTGCTAACTTACGTTCAGTAATATCTAAATTAGTTCCCCTAGTTCCTAAAAAAACACCTTGCTCATTGAATATGGGTTGGCATACATGTTCAATAATTCTAGTTTCATTATTTCGATTGATAATTCTGAAACTAACTTTTTCTGATTTCTTTTCTTCAACAACATTATTTCTATGCTCAATATATTTAGTAAGGTCGTCTGGGTGAATTAGTTTTTGGGTAATTGCTGAATCAGTTAGAAGTTCATCTGCCGAATACCCAGTTATACGTTCACAAGATGGAGAGTGATAAATAAAATACCCATCCGGTGCTTCCCAAAATTCCCAGTTATAGGTATTATTAGCAATAATTCTAAATTTTTCTTCAGAGGCTATAATATCCCGCTTTGTTATTTTGATTTGTTTGTACTTTTCTATTATACCAACAATGGTATTAATCATTACCATTTCCTCATTAAGAAAATCTAAAGATCCTGGTATATATATTTTAATGCACCCTTGATTTTGGGTAGAAACATGAATATTAAATTCTCGAAAATTTTCTGTGACTTTAAATTGATTTGAAAAATAATCAATTCCATTATATACTATATGAACATATGTTTGAACAGTATCCTGAAAACCAGCTACAATAATATTAGCTATCTCTTTAAAATATTCTTCTGGTGTTAATTCTTCATTTTGACTTAAAGTAGATACTGCATAAACTGCTTTTTGTTCTTTCAATCGCTCACCTAAATCATATCGTGATTTTCTTAATTCGTCATCTGCTTTTTTTCGAGTAGTTGCATCACGAGTTGTAGCAATATACCCTTTCAAAATTCCATCTTCTGAAAAATGAGGTTTTATATCGGTAATAAACCAAGCTTTGCTTCCATCTTTTTTAAAGGAATCACCCTCAATCGTCCATGTTTTATTTGCACTAATTAATCCATCAAGTCTATTTTGGTTTATCTCGGCTAAAAGGCTTTCAATTTTTTGAATTGTTTCTCTTGGATAAATTTTATCATAACTAAGTTCAAGATATTCTACTGATGAGTAGCCAAATATTTTTATAATGGATGCGCTACAAAAAGTAATATTAAAGTCTAAGTCCATGGTCCATACCATATCAGACATATTCTCTGTAATTTCTTTATATTTTATCTCACTCTCTTTTATTCTCAGCTCATTTGAAATTCGGTTTTTTACATTCACCAATAACTCAGCAAAAATTCCTAAGAGGTCTTGTTCAACAGTAGTAAAATAGTGTGGCTGATTAACAGACTCTAATCCTATTACACCAATGCAATCGTTACCATCCATTAATGGTATTGCCAATAAGCTGATTACTTTTCCAGCATCTAATAAATTACGAATTGGGCTATTAATTTCTAATTGATCTGAATTGGGGATGTTAATTGGATTTCCTTTTTGTAAGATTTCAATCCAAGATGCAAATTCATTCAATGGAATTTTTGCCAATTCCTCTTTTTTTGATTCAATTCCATGGGCACACCATTCATGTGTGTAATAAGCAAAACCATTTTCATAATCATACTCGAAAATGGCCAATCTATCGGCTTTGGCAAATTCACCCAACTCTTTAATGGCAATATTAATTTCACTATTTAAATGATCTAATGGAATATTAATAAAGCGCTGAGAAATAGTTGATATTAAATGCAGCAGCTTATTGCGCTGTCTTAGCTTTGATTCTAATTCAATTTGATCTGTAATATCTGTAAATGTTGTAAATACTCGATAAGGCTCTGTTTCTCCTTCTTTAAATTCAGGAACTGCATTTATTAAAATCCATACATATTTATTTTTAACAGCCTGTTTCACACCCATTACAACATTAAAAACCGGCTTTCCCGTTCTTAATGCAACTATAGCTGGGTGCTCATCACCCGGAAAAATTGAAAAATCAGGCTTTATGGTAGCCCACTGTTCATCACCCGATGCTACTCCAATAATTTGATCTTGTGATAATCCTAAAAGATCTATAGCAGCTGGATTTGCTTCCTCAATTTTACCTTCTTTGTTCAGATAAATAACACCTTGAGCAACATTCTCGAAAAGCAAGATGAAATCCTGTTCAATATCTGTTCTATTGTCACTTTTACTCATCCTAACTTATTTATCTAAAGTTAGGAATTTAAAAAACCAATAAATTATAATAAATCGTCATTTACAAACCAAGCTGAATTAGTCGTTTGTTTTGATAGCTATCGCTTTAATTACAGCATCCAGTTCTTCTGCAGAAACTTTTAAATAATTTAAATAAGTGGATTTTTCTTCCGTAGAAATAAAATCGTTTTGAAAAAGGTTGATCATTCCCAATATTCGGGCCAAAGGAGCCCTTACCAAATGAGATTGTTCCCACGCAATTTCAGCTAGTCGTTTATTTTTATTCTCTAGAGTAGAAAGTGTTTCTTTTTGCAATGTTATATCTTCCTCTACTCCTATAAAATTAGTGATAACACCCTCACTATTTTCAACTGGGCTTATATATGCTTTTACCCAATATAGGCTTCCATCTTTTCTCCTATTACAAAATTCCCCAGACCAAGATTCTTTATTTAAAATCTTTTCCCAAATATTTTGGTATTCTGATTCTGTAGTAAATCCAGATTTTAAAATATTGGTTTTAACTCCTCTTAGTTCATTTAAATTATATCCTGATGATAAACAAAATGCAGGATTTACATACTCAAAGAAACCATTAACATCTGTTATCATTATGGCAGTTGTACTTTGTTCAATTGCTTGGGATAATGTTACTAGTTTATTTTGAGCAGTTTGATGTTTTTCTGCAATTGCAAAATTATTCATTGCATAGTTGATATTCTCATTAATGCGAGTCATTAATTCTAGCTCTTCATTAGTGAAAAAGTTTTCTTTGTTCGCATAAATGGCAATCTGTGCTATGGTATAATTATCTACTCGAACAGGCATGGTGAGTGAAGATTTGAAACCTCTCTTCAAAGCCTCATCACGCCAGATTATCATAGCCGGATCAGTAGAAATATCATTACAATAATAGAGTTTACCATCCCTAATTGTTCTTCCAGATGGTCCATTACCTTCTGGTATATTTTTAATTGAAATATGCTCTTTAAAAAAATCTAAATAGCCTGCTTCTTTGCCGGCATATTTATAGGGTACAATTTTCTCATTTATATCATCTCGTAAACCTACAAAAGCAAATTCAAAACCGCCTATATTAACAGCTATATCACAGATACCATTATATAAATCCAATGGTTCTTTTGCATTTAATATTAAATCATTCACTTCTGTAGAAAATCTAAAGAGCCTTCTAGATTTTAAAAGTTCTTCGTGATACTTTTTTTGATTGGTAATATTTTTACCAATTAGATAAATATATTTTAAATCCTCATCCCATTTTCCCGACCAAGAAAAATTGAGTACTTCGCCATTAACTGTCTTTAATCTATTTTCGAAATACTTGATGGTACCTTTAATTTTTAACTCTTCTATTGCAGCTTCTGTTCGCTTTGCGTCCTCTTCGATAACTGAAGAAAAAGGAGGTAAAGTATAAAGCGTATCTATAGAATGACCAAGAATTTCTGCAACAGAATTGCTTAAAAATAGTTTTTCCCCTTTTTCATTGTACACAATAATCATATCGTAAGAGGAATCAAGTATTCCTTTAACCATACGATTATTCTCGTTGAGTAAAATCTCTTTTCGTTTTAATTCACTGACCTCACTAAAAGTTACAATTACCTGTTTTATATTTTCGAATTGATCTAATTCAGGAACAGCAGAAGTCAAAATCCAAACTCGATCTTTTGTTAAAGGCCTATAAACACCCATTATTACATTTCTTACTGGTGTTTTTGTTAAAAGTGCAATTGCGGCAGGGTGTGATTGTCCTGGCATTTCTTCCCCTTGTTCATTAATAATATGCCAAGATGGATCAAAAGGAGTTTTTCCAATAAGCTGATCCTTAGTTAGGCCTAATAACTCAAGTGCTTTTTTATTTGCGAGTGAAATACTTGCATCAGGGAGGTGCTTTATAACGCCAACAGCTAATTGTTCTACTAGATGTATAAACTCTTCTTCAGTAGAGATACCTTTATAAGCTATATCTGACGGTTTGTTCATTTAAAACATTCAGCAAATGGAAAATGAAGATACGAAGTTCCGTAGTATTAGCATTTAGTTAGATAACCGCATTATTTAAGAAATAACTTGAATAAATCGTGCCAATGGATCATTTAAATAACTCTTATATTTAGTGTCGCTGAATTTTAAATTCCCAAAAGTCAATACTGAATGTATATATTCTTTAAATGAAACCTGAATAGCAGATTTTAGCCTTGGAATTTCAAATTTTTCTCCTAGTGATAGCTTGAGTAGAACCATTGGAAAATTAACACCTGCTTTCACAAAAGAAGGAAGAACTGAAGCCCAAAATCTTCCATTAATCTCAAGGATAAAAACTTTCCGAGTTTTTTCGTCCCTCCGCATGTCTACACAAGCAACACCATTCCAGTTTAATTCTTTCATCATTCTACCAACTAAATTAATTACCTCAGCATCATCATGATATTCAAGCGAATCGTTGCTGCAAAAGTTTGAACCTTTCTTTATTGGAGATTCTTGAATAGTATAACATACAATTTCTCCTTACTTACAAATAACATTGCAGGTTACATCAGAACCAATAATAAATGGTTGTAAAAGGAAATTAGAAAGGTTATCCCGATTTTCCTCAATAATATTATTCAAAGATTGCTGATCATACACTTTCTGAATCATTCTTCCACTGGCCATTCTTACTGGCTTCAATAACAGTGGAAATCCTACATTTTTAATTAATAACTCCTGTTGTTCAATATTGTCTAAAGTTGCAAAAGGCGGGCACGGAATACCCTTTTCAGTTAAAAATTTAGCTAAATTTAATTTATGAATTCCAATATCAAAATAAGCAGGATCAGTTCCCAAAACACAAGGAGCATGTTTTATTAATTCTTCCTTATGTAATGTTACTTCTCTTATTTCCAATTCATCATATGGCATAATAAAATCAATATCGTATTGATTGACTACTGAAATTATTTTCTCTTTTAATGAATCATTGGCAGCATGATAATAAAATGTCTTTTGAATATAACGAGAATATTTAACTGCGTTTTTAGTGTTGTGGGTTAACAGATAAAACTCAAATCCCTGATTTCGAAGACATGCAAGTACTCCTAATCCAATATTAGAATCATAGCCTACAAGCAGTATATTTTTTTTCTTAGAACGCATATACGAAAATTAAATTAAGCTTAAAATACAAAATTTTACATGATTAAAAGCTATAATTTAGTGTGAATTATTGAAAAAATATAGATATATAGAATAATCATTAATATCTATAAATTTTGAAGCGAAATAGAAAATTTAATTTTTTATCAATTAGATTATATCAAACTATTCGTTATGCCTCCATTTGAAATAGATAAGTTCTTAACAGGGCTACTCAATAAATTAGCCTACTTATATCCCAAGTTTGACCATTTTGTTTATTTAATAGCAGAAAATAATTTATTGAAGGGTGGAATTATATTAACCCTATTCTATTTTATATGGTTTGATAATACAAACAATAAAATGATATTAAATAGGGGCAAGTTAATTATTACAATGATGGCAGCATTTGTAGCTGAAGTAACCACTATTCTACTTTCGCTTACTTTACCATATAGAGCAAGGCCTTACACTCAACAAGATATAAACTTTAATATACCAGTTGAAATTGATCATTGGTGGAACAAAGACATTAGTTCATTTCCAAGCGATCATGCAACATTATTTATTGTTTTTGGATATGGGATTTTAAAGTGCAATCAAAAACTAGGCTGGTTGAGTTTATCGTATATTATTTTATTCATTTTACTTCCAAGAATATATTTGGGATTACATTATACCTCAGATATTATGGGCGGTTTATTCGTTGGTGTAATCGTTTTATTTTTTGCTTTCAAGTTAGAATTTATTCAAAAAATATCCAATATGGTTCTAGCTTTTTCAGAAAAGAGACCCTATTTATTTTATCCAATCATGTTTTTAATTGCATATCAACTAGTAGATTTATTTACAGAATCTAGAGAAATCATTGGATACATAAGACATCCACTGGGAAAATAATAATGGGATAATTCTAAGTCATTTAAGAAATAAAAAAGCAGCTATCAACTTTCGTTCATAACTGCTTGATTTTCAAGTGGGCCCACCAGGGCATGATCCTGGGACCCCCTGATTATGAGTCAGGTGCTCTAACCAACTGAGCTATAGGCCCGAAGAACATTGCTGTTCTTTAAGGGCAGCAAAAATAATGATTTGAGGTTAATTTTTACCAGGTTAATTTTCTTTTTTGTCCAATTAGTTGAATTGATGGTCATATATGACCAAAAACCCATTCCTGTTCAAGCGATTTGAAAATTACCCAACTACCGTCAATTGCCATTATTGCTGTGTCCTCCTGGTCAGGCATGATATCATTTGACGCTATTAATGCCAAATCAAACAAGTCCATTTTAATTACGGGGCTCATTCTTACAAAAAACAAATAAATGGGTTGACTACACAGGTTTAGTTTAGCAATAATTTCCTTAAGCGTTGCGCCATTATCAGAACAATTGGTTGGCCATTTTTCCAACTTTGGTAAATACCTTAAAGGTAGCGAACTTGGATAGTTTGAATAAAACAGTTCATGCACCCAATAGATATTTCCCTGTTGAATAACAGAATCAGGAAAAGAAAAGTTGGCCCAAGGCTCCCGCTTTAGCTGCTCTATCCAAAAATCATATTGATTTTGGTTGACTACTTCTAAATATTCAAGGTTCCAATTAACTCCCGCTTCTTTAATTAGATTAGCGATTTCAATCCACCAAGTTGCCAAAAATGAACTTTGTTGATCAACAGCTAATTTATTAATAAGTCGTTCCTTTTTTAATAAACTACTATTGCGCTCTTGTTCATTCATTCAAGTAAAATTTACCTGAAAGTAACCAATTAATTGCTTAAGAAGCCGTATTACAACAACCAGCATTTGTTTCTTTTCCTACACCCGCTTTATTCAACATACAGTCTAGCGGACAAAATTTAGTAAATGAAGACTGCAATAGATTTAGTCCTACAAAAGCAGCCAGCAATAACCAATTGATATGTACAAAATAAGCGAGTGATATACTCGTTAAAACAAATGTTCCAGCTACCGCTCTTATTATTCTTTCTTTCATATTATTTTATTTAGTTGATTTATCTACTGGTACAATAAATGCCCGAATGGGGAATTGATTGTCGTTTGACTGAGCATTATATAATTCAATTAAATCAAATACTTTATCTGCTGCTGAAGTGGTACAAAAACTAAAAATAAAAACAGAATCATATTTATTGCCATCATCAGAACCGAACCAATCGTCTAACAAATAATCATCTGGACTATTCTTTACACCGATGGTATCGGTAACGCTAAAAACGGAGACCGCTGCGTCTTTCAAAATTTTTTCAACAGACTTACTGTATTCTTTTACTGCAGTTATAATAAGTAATTTCATAAGTTTTATTTTACTTTATTGCGCATCATTTTATAATAAAGCAATGGCACAACCAATAAGGTTAAAAATGTAGAAGTAATGGTTCCTCCCATTAGAGATATAGCTAAGCCTTGGAATATTGGATCGAATAGAATAATAACCGCTCCTAATACTACCGCACCAGCTGTTAATAGAATAGGGGTTGTTCTTACTGCACCTGCTTCAATTATTGCTTGCTTTAATGGAATTCCTTCTCCTAATCTGATATTGATAAAGTCGATCAGTAATATAGAGTTTCTGACCATTACACCAGCCAGTGCGATAAATCCAATCATAGAAGTAGCAGTAAAATAAGCGTCCATTAACCAATGCCCTAATATAATTCCTACTAAACTCAATGGTATTGCCGCTAACATAACCAATGGAACAGTAAAGTTTTGGAACCAACCTACAATCAGCATATAAATAATCAAGATAACAGCAGCAAATGCAATTCCTAAATCTCGGAAAACTTCATAAGTGATTTGCCATTCTCCATCCCATTTTAATGAATAGTTATCTTGAGTTTCTGGTTGTTGTGTATATTCTTCTTTTAAAGTATACCCTGCAGGAATTTTTAATTGCGGAATACTATCAGACATTCTTGAAATAGCATAGAATGGACTTTCCAAATCTCCTGCCATATCTGCCATTACATAAACAACTTCCTTTTGATTCTTTCTGTAAATACTCTTCTCTTTGAGTTGTCTATTTACAATTACAATATCTCTTAATGGAACAACATTCCCTTGCATTCCAGTTACAGTTAATGCCAACACTTCATTTACGCCAGACTTATCTTCCTCTTTTAGCTGTAATTTGATGGGGACTTGATTATAGCTATTAGGTGCACTAATAACGCCTACTGGCATTCCTGAAATTCCTCCTGATACAATTGCATTTACTTGAGCAGTAGCAACACCATAGCGCATCGCCTTCTCTTTATCTACAGTAAACTTATACTCATATTGATCATCTTCTACCATCCAATCTGCATCTACTACATCGGTAGTATTTCTAAATATTTGTTCAATTTGAGCTGCAATTTTAATTTGTTCTTGATAGTCTGGACCATAGATTTCAGCAACCAAAGTTGATAACACTGGAGGTCCTGGTGGTACTTCTACTAGTTTTACATTCGCATGATATTTTGCAGCTATTTTTTGTATTGGCGCACGCATTTGCTTAGCAATATCATGGCTTTGAATAGACCTCTCTGATTTATCTACCAGGTTCACTTGTATGTCTGCTACATGATCGCCTCTTCGTAAATCATAATGTCTTACTAATCCATTAAAACTGATTGGTCCTGCTGTTCCAATATATCCCTGATAATTTTTTACCATGGGCTGCTTGGCAATATATGCGGCAATTTCTCCTGCAACCGTATTTGTTTTTTCCAATGTAGTTCCTTCAGGCATATCAATTACTACCTGAAATTCATTCTTATTATCAAACGGCAACATTTTAACAGCAACAGATTTGGTATAAAACAGTACCATGCTAGCTAATAAAACCACCACCGTTCCTGAAATAAAAGCCCAACGTTTCCATCTAACTTCTAACATGGGTTGTATAAAGGAATTATAAATTTTATAAATTCCAGATGCTTCTAAGCTAGTATGTGCATGATGATTGTTGGTACCATCTTTCTTTTCTTTCTCTCTTAAAAATATATAGCCTAAATAAGGAGTTAAAGTAAGGGCAACTATTAATGATAACAACATTGCTATAGAAGCTCCTATTGGCATAGGACTCATATAAGGTCCCATTAATCCAGAAACAAATGCCATTGGAAGCACCGCAGCAACTACTGTGAATGTGGCTAAAATGGTAGGATTACCCACTTCATTGATTGCATAAATAGCCGCTTGCAATGGTGGCAATTTTCGCATTTTAAAATGCCTATGCATGTTCTCTGCAATAATGATGGAATCGTCTACAACTATCCCTGTTATAAAGACTAATGCAAAAAGTGTAATTCTATTTAGTGTATAGTCCATTGCATAATAACTAAATAACGTTAATGCAAATGTTACTGGCACAGAAAGAAAAACCACTAATCCACCTCTCCATCCCATTGCGAGCATTACAAATAAAGTAACTACTACTATTGAAATAAATAAATGAAATAATAATTCTGATACTTTATGTGAAGCAGATTCGCCATAATTTCTGGTAGCGGTTACTTGAAGGTCTGATGGAATTAGGTCTTTTTTTAAGTGTTCAATTTTTGATAATACATTCTCAGATAATTTCATTGCATCTGCGCCTCTTTTCTTAGCAATTGCTAAGGTTACTGCAGGATAAGCAGACTTGAATTTTTTTATTCCGATGGTATCGGCATTACCGTATCCATAAAACACATACTGATTGGCAGTTATAGGAGACTCTGTAACGGTTGCAACTTGCTTTAAATAAACAGGTGAGCCTCCATTCATCCCTATCACCAATGAAGCAACATCTTCAGCAGAACTTAAAAAATTTCCTGTTAATACCGAAAAGGCTGAATCATTTTTATAAAAAGATCCGCTTTCACTTTGGGTATTGGCTCCACCGATTGCTTTAGATATCGTTAAAAAATCAACCCTATTAGCAGCCATTAATGATTTACTGAGTTCAACCTTAATTTCTTTTGATCTACCTCCAATGATATTAATATCAGCTACATCGTTTGATTTTTTTAATTCATTAGAAAGTTCTTGTGAAATTAGTTTTAAACGATGATCGTCGTATTGCTCGCCCCATAAGGTTAATCCTAAAACAGGAACATCATCAATTGCCCTTGTTTTTACTAATGGCATACTAACACCCTGCGGCATCTTATCCATATTCTTCATAATCTCACTGTAGAGCTTTACCAGTGATCTTTCTACATCTTCGCCTACTAAAAATTGCACAATCAACATGGATTGCCCACTCATTGAAGTAGAATAAACATATTCAACACCCTTTATATTAGAAATTACTTTTTCTAATGGAGCAGAAACTTTGGTTTCTACTTCTTTAGGGCTAGCACCAGGATAGGCAATGAAGATATCCGCCATTGGTACTTGAATTTGAGGCTCTTCCTCTCTTGGCATCAGCATGGTGCTATATCCACCAATCAATAAAAATGCAACCATTAATAAAATGGTGAGCTTAGATTGCAGAAAGGCTTTTGCTATATTACCTGATAATCCTTTTTCCATTGTCTAGTATTTTTTGCCTTTGTTTATTTTACTAATTTGATAGGGGCGCCGTTGTATAATTTACCATCAGCACTCAAAATAAATTGTTCACCAGCTGAAAGTCCTGAAAGTACTTCAACTTGACCAGCTTGTTTTTTACCTAATCTTACCCATCTTAGTAGAGCAGTATTTTCCGCTGTTGCAGTATATAATCCAGTTAACTGGTCTTTGTATACAATGCTATTTTCTGGAACAGTCACAGCATTATTTTGAACCGTATGAATAGATGATTCCTTAATAGGTATTTCTATATTTACATACATACCTGAATACAGTTTTTTCGATTCAGCTGTAGGTAAACTGATCTTAACAACATATTGACCACCGGTAAATTGAGATGAGGTATTAATTTGAACAATTTCACCAGTTAGCTTTTTTTCAGCAGCATTAATATTCATATCTACTACATTACCTACAGCAATAGAAGAAATCATATTCTCAGGTACTAATGCACTTACTTGAAGATTTCCAGTTTGTTCTAATGTTAAAATAGGCATGCCTGGGCTGGCAATACTTCCTGTTTCAGCTAATTTTTGTGAAATGACTCCTGCAAATGGAGCAGTAACTGTAGTGTAAGATAAATTGGCATTTACTTCATTTTTCATCTGCTTCATTACCTCTAAATTGGCTTGTGCCGATTTATATTGAAGCGTAATTTGTTCCAATTCTTTTGCAGTTGCACTCTGCTGTTTATATAATGCAGTATATCGCTCATAATCTTTTTTTGCAGATTGCATTGCAGCATCTGCTTGAGCAATCATAGCTCCGGTTTGCGCTGTTTTAGCTTTAATATCTGCAGCATTAATAGTGAATAATACTTGACCTGCTTTAACTTGATCACCTGCTTTTACACGCATACTTGTAATGGTTCCCATTACTCTTGTTGATATATTAGCAGACTGTACTCCTTCCACTTGGCCTGTTACTTCAATTTTTCCATTTGCAGACTTTACTCCAGCACTTGAAACCTTCACTTCAATAGGCTTATCAATTACAGTGGCAGTTTTTTGTTCCTTTTGACTACAAGAACTTACTGTAATGGTTGCAATGAATGCAATAACAGATAGTGTTTTTAGTTTGAAATTCATTTTAATACTATTTTGAAATTATTGTACTGTAGTTAAAAAATCATAATAATTAATTGCAGAATATTCTGCCAACTTTGCTTCAGCTTGCATCAATTTTTGTTGCGCCAATTGAGTTTGTGCCAATAAAATATCGTTGGTGCTTACCAACCCTTGTTGATATCTATTTTGTAGAATGCGCAATGCTTCTTCTGCTTGCTCAATAGATTTTTGCAACTGTCCATATTTATATTGAGCATCTTTTAGATTACGTAATGCACTTTGTAATGCTACTTGCTCTTGGTCTAGTCTTGAATTGTATTGCTCTTTCAGTTTACTCTTTTCAATTATTTGAGTAGCTGCTTTGTTTTTAGTTTGATTTCCTTTTAAAATATCCCAAGACAATTGTACACCAGCAAAATAAGAACCAGCTTTAAAACCCAAAGCTTTCTTATCATTTAATTGGTAATTGGCAAAAGCATTCAACCTTGGTAACCAACTCATTTTAGTTCCTTTAATTGCAATATCATAAATACCTAATCCGGTTTCCATTGCTTTAATATCTGATCTGTTGGTAGGTATAGTCTTCACTATTGAAGTAGGCAATGCTAAAACCACTGTGTTTGTTGTATAAATAATGCCTTTAGGCTGATTCATTAATAAACCAAGTTGATCTGAAGCTGAAGCAATTTTAGATTGAATATCATTCAGCTGAGTTTCTGCATTTTTAACTTGTACTTCCACATTCAACAAGTCCGATTTTTGCATCAATCCCTGATCAAATCTGTTTTTTGTAAAGCTGTAAATAGATTGTACTGTTGTAAGTGCGGTTTTTGTAACTGCTTCTGCAGCATATAAAAATTGAAGATTCAAATACACTTGTGTAACCTGAAGTTTAACTGCTTCAACGGTTCTTTTTGTTTGCAGAGATAAAACTTCTGTTTGCTTTTCTGCTGCTTTTCGCATGTACAACATATCCATATTAACAATGGGTTGTTGAAGACTAAGCTGCGTTAAATAGTTAGGGGTTGCGCCAGGGTTATTGAGTAAAGCAGGATTAAAATCGGCTGCTGTTACATTAGCTTGCTGCAACTTAAAACCAAAGGCATTCAATGGATTATTGGTATTCATTGCAGTGTAAGAAAGATTTAATTGGGGTAACCAAATAGCTTCGGTTTGCTTAAGATTAGCTCCAGCAATCTGCTCATCTATTTTTGCCAACCGTATTTGTTGATTGGCTTTCTGAGCCAATTCAAGGGCTTCACTTAGCTGTATAGGAGTTGGAGATACCTGTGCCTGAGTTGAAAAAAATGATGCACTAATTAGTAAAATAACTGCTATTACCTTCATAATTCTTTTTTAAGAACACAAAAGTAGAACAGCAAAAATGGGCCATGAGTAACATATGTAACATTGATGTCGGCTACAGTTAGCAATAAAGCATTTATATTTATACCCAAGAAGCTAGCATATGAAAAATAGAATGTTCCATACATTAATCTTATCAGTTTGTGCGTATTTTTCCTTTGCACAAAAAAACCAACTGAACTATAATTTATTAATTGGCACTTATACCAATGCCGGTAATAGTGAAGGAATTTATTATTACCAGTTTAGTGCAGATGGTTCTTCAAAAGCAATAAGTAAGCAAAAAGCAGAAGAGCCTTCCTTCTTAATCACATCAACTAATCATCAATTTGTCTATGCGGTAAATGAATTAGGAAAAGGAAATGGAGCTGTTTCTGCTTATGCATTTAATAAAACAACAGGAGAATTTAAATTGCTTAATACGGTGTTATCAGGAGGCGACCATCCTTGTCATATTAGTACTGATCGCAGCAATCGTTTTGTTTTTGTTTCTAATTATTCTGGCGGAAATTTAAGCGCCATTGCTATTAATTCAGATGGAAGTTTAAGCAATGAAAAACAAACCATTCAACATTTAGGTAGCAGCACAAATAAATCAAGGCAAGAAAAAGCGCATGTACATTCAGCAGTTTTATCTCCTGATGAAAAGTTTTTAGTGGTTCAAGATTTAGGCACAGATAAAATTTCTGTTTATGCGGTTGATTTAAATAATCCAATCAAACCTTTATCAGAAAATCCTTTATCGGTGTTTAATAGTAACCCGGGAGATGGACCAAGACATATTAGTTTTCATCCCACCAAACCCTTAGTATATGCTGTTCAAGAGCTGACTGGATCAGTAACTGTATTGGCGTTTAAAAAGGGAGAACTAAAAAAACTACAGCAAATCAATATGTTTGATAAAGTGACCGATAAAAAATCAGGCGCTGCTGATATTCATTTATCGCCCGATGGCCAATTTTTATACGCTTCCAATAGAGTTGATTACAATGATCTAGCTATTTATAAAGTTACTTCTAATGGTACACTTACTTGGGTTGGATCGCAGCCTACACTTGGATTAGCACCCCGAAATTTTGCGATAGACCCCACAGGAAATTTTTTATTGGCAGCCAATCAAAACAGCAATGAAATTGTGGTGTTCAAAAGAAACAAAACAACAGGATTACTCAATGATACTGGCAATAGAATATCAGTTGGAAGACCAGTTTGCATTCAATTTGTGCGCTAGGGGTTTGTCTGATTGTTCTGCCCTTGATTGCTTGGCCTTGAATTGTTTGGCCTAGGTTTATTGGGTCGCGATGAAAGTCTATTGCCACCGCCCTGATTAGGTCTTCTATTACCCATTGGCTTTTGACTGCGTGGGGCGTATTCTGGTGCTGCACCAAATTGTTCTGGAACAATCAGCTTATCTACTTGCTTGCCCAATAACGTTTCAATTTGTGCAAATTTTCTTTGCTCTGCTTCGCTAATAAAAGTAATAGCAGTTCCAGATGTAGCTGCACGAGCGGTTCTGCCAATGCGGTGGATATAATCCTCCCCATCATTGGGCACATCATAGTTAATGACTAATTCAATTTCTTCTATATCAATTCCCCTGCTTAAAATATCTGTTGCAACTAAAATTTTCAATTTTCTATTTCGAAAATCTTGCATCACTTGCTCTCGCTTGTCTTGCAATAAATCGGAATGAATTTCCTCTACAGAAAATTTAGCCCGCTTTAATTCTGAAGCTAGCTGCTTAACATTTTGTTTCTTAGAACAGAAAATAATGACCCTTGTATAGTCACTGTTATTCAACACATATTTAATCAATGGAATTTTTTGAGGTTCATAAACCACAAATGCTTGTTGGATTATTTGTTCTGGTGGTTTTGAAACTGCAATATTAATTTCAGCAGGATTCTGTAAAAGCTTTCTAGCTAAATCACGCATTTTAGACGGCATGGTTGCAGAAAACAATAAATTTTGTCTTTGCTTTGGCAGAAAAGAAATAATCTTCATGATATCATCATTGAAGCCCATGTCTAACATTCTATCTGCTTCATCTAATACTAAATATTTTACCTCTTGCATTTTTACATAGCCCATATTTAAATGAGCAATCATCCTGCCTGGTGTACATACCACCATATCTACTCCGCTACTTAATGCTTTTTTTTCAGCTGTAAATGAATTCCCATCACCTCCACCATAAACAGCAATACAACTGATATCTGTGAAATAACTTAAGCCCTCCATGGTTTCAGCTATCTGTATAGCCAATTCTCTGGTAGGCACAATTATGAGTGCATTAATATGATGCGAAGAATGTTGCTGTGTAAGCATTTTATGAACAATCGGCAATAAAAAAGCTGCTGTTTTTCCCGTGCCGGTTTGCGCTGAAGCAATAATATCTCTTCCTTCTAAAATGGGTTGTATCACTTGTGCCTGAACAGGAGTGGCCGTTTCATAGCCCATGGCATCAATCCCCTCTAATAATCTTTCCTCTAAACCGAGATCTCTAAAATTCAAAATAGTGTTGGATTAATGTAATGATCAGGTACTTAGCTTTTGAATTTCTTCATGCAATACTCCTTTTGCTAATTCAAAATATTTTTTGAATAATTCAAGTGAAGGTGCAATTGTTTCTAGTTTTTCCTGCTTTTTGGCATTTACCTCAATGGTATTCGCCAATGTATGCATATCGGGAACACGAACTACTGAAAGCGATGATTTTGCATAGTGGGCGGATTTAAATAAATTATCCCAATCCTCTGCTGCTAAATCATCTTGCATTTTCTGTATGCTTTCTGGCATACTTTCTAAAAACATATTAATAATAGTAGTCTTGTATTCGTTATCGCCCTCTGCCAATTCATTTAACATTTCTAAATCGACCGCTACAGTTGAAACAGCTTCTGGCATTTTTACACCAAAATTATCAGTGCTTGGCTTTGTTGGAGGAGGGGCATTAAAAATTTCATCTAATGTTTTGTATAGAGCTTCTAATCCAAAAGGCTTTGCCAAACAGGCGTTCATGCCCATACGAGTAAATTTATCGCCTTCGGCTCTGCTACTCCAACCAGTCATGGCAATAATAGGGATGGTCTTATTGATTTCGGCTCTAATAATCTGCGTAGCTTCAAACCCATCCATTTCAGGCATATTGATATCCATCAGAATAAGGTCGTAAGGCTGTTGCTTAAGCATTTCAATAGCCTCTAAGCCATTGCCAGCAATATCAAAAGTTGCTCCAGTTACATTTAATGAATGTGTAATCAGCTTTTGATTTACAAAATCATCTTCTGCTATTAAAATTCGCTTACCCTTTAAGAAATCCGTGTTCATCAAGTGCTTTTTTGCTTACTACGAGGCATAAATATAAAATTTATATATCGTTCTACCTTGAATTTTGTAAAAATGAAGCCCTTATTCTGGTTTATTGACTAATTTTTAACCAATCAGTTGGATTCATTTTGACTATTTTTGCTCCCTTGCAAGGGGAATAATCTTGCAATCAACCAAAATGAAAAAGATATTTTTATTATTTACGGTGCTGGTTGGTCTGGGTGCCGCAGCTCAAACTACCGAAACCAAGAAAAAAGATTGGAGCAAAATTGACTTAAGTGGGCGCTCAAAAGATCATTTTATGATTCAATATGGAGCAGATACTTGGACAGGAAGACCTGATAGTGTTAGAACTGGTAATGGGTTTAGCCGTCATTTCAATTTTTATGTAATGTTTGATAAGCCATTCAAAAATAACAAAAGAATGAGTTTGGCTTATGGAGCAGGTATAGGATCGAGCAATATCTTCTTTGATAATGTTAATGTAGACATTAAATCAAATGCTGGCCGTTTACCTTTTACAATAGCCGATAGCCTAAATCACTTTGATAAATTTAAAGTGACCAATATTTTCTTAGAAATTCCAGTTGAATTAAGGTACTATTCTAATCCTGAGAATCCTGCCAAATCATGGAAGTTTGCCATAGGTGCTAAAATTGGTACGCTATTAAGAACTCATACAAAGGGGAAAAATTTGGTAGATAAAAACGGTCAAACTGTTTATGGTAACAGTTTTGTACAAAAGGAAGTAACAAAGAAATATTTTAATGGAACGCCCATTGCATTAACCGGAAGAATTGGTTATGGCATCATAGGTTTACAAGGAAGCTACCAAATTACTTCTGTGTTAAAAGAAGGCGTTGGCCCTTCTATGAACAGATTTACGATTGGTATTTCCATTAGTGGACTATAAACAGATCATTTGATAGAGAAAAAACAACTCATCTCCATTGAGGAGAAAGCAGTACTGGTTGGCGTAATCCTAAAGGACCAGACCAATGAGCAGGCAGAAGAATACCTAGACGAATTGGCCTTTTTAGCAGAAACAGCAGGTGCAACTACCGTAAAGCGATTTACACAAAAGTTAGCGCACCCTGATAGCAGAACCTTTGTAGGTAAGGGAAAACTAGAAGAAATTAAACAGTATGTAAATGGCAAGAATATTACCCTTGTCATTTTTGATGATGAATTAACAGGCTCTCAGATATCCAATATTGAAAAAGAGCTGAATGTAAAAACCATTGATCGAAGCGATTTAATCTTAGACATATTTGCACGAAGAGCTAGAACAGCGCAAGCTAAAGTGCAAGTGGAGTTGGCGCAATATCAATATTTGTTGCCTCGCTTAAAAGGTATGTGGAAGCACTTAGAAAGACAAGGTGGAGGTATTGGTACAAGGGGGCCCGGTGAAACAGAAATTGAAACGGATAGACGTATTGTAAAAGATAAGATTTCTTTGTTGCGTAAACGTTTAAGCGAAATAGATAAACAGTCTTTTACCCAACGCAAAGAACGCGGCGAATTTATTCGGGTTGCTTTTGTAGGCTATACGAATGTGGGCAAGAGTACCCTAATGACCATATTAAGTAAGAGTGAAGTGTTTGCAGAAAACAAATTATTTGCAACATTAGATACTACCACACGTAAAGTCGTTTTTGAAAACACCCCTTTCTTATTAAGCGATACCGTAGGATTTATTAGGAAATTACCGCACCACTTAGTGGAGAGCTTTAAAAGTACATTAGATGAAGTAAGAGAAGCAGATATACTGTTACATGTGGTAGACGTTTCTCATCCACAATACGAAGAACAAATTGGCGTGGTGAATAAAACCTTACAAGAGTTAAAAGCTTTTGAAAAGCCTATGTTGACCATTTTTAATAAAATGGATTTGTATGTGCAAAAGAACTTTGATGAGTGGTTAGAGGATTCTGTTAAAGAAGAAATATTGAGAGATCTTAAAGACAAATGGGATTTAGCTACTAACGGCAACTGTGTATTTGTTTCAGCTACTGAAAAACAAAATTTAGATGCCCTTAGAGATATTATATTAGAGAAAGTTAGAGAAATGTATGCGATTCGTTATCCCTACAAAACAATGCTTTATTAATTGGAAGAAGCAGCATTCAGTTGGATTAAAGTTGCCGATTACGCAAGCGAACTACAATGGCAAGAGAACCATATGTGCGTGGTAGAAGCAGATGGTAAAAAAATCACTATGGCTTTGAAAGAGCAGCAAATTTTTGCTTTTGCTCACAAATGTCCGCACGCCAGTGGAGTTATGGCTAATGGATTTATAGATGGGTTGGGGAATGTGGTTTGCCCCTTACACCGGTATCGTTTTTCTATTCAAAACGGCCGCAATACCAGCGGGGAAGGGTATTTTTTAAAAACTTACCCTGTGAAGGAAAATGAAAACGGAGTTTTTGTGGGATTTAAAAAAAGCTTTTTTGGTAATTTTTAGGGTATTTTTTTTGAAAGTATAGAGAAACCCCTATTTTTGCAACCCCGAAAGGGGAAATTCCTCCTTAGCTCAGTTGGTTAGAGCATCTGACTGTTAATCAGAGGGTCTCAGGTTCAAGTCCTGAAGGGGGAGCATAAGAAAACAAAAGCCGTCAGCAATGATGGCTTTTTTGCTTTTAGGGTTATTTAAAATGTTGTAAATTGTATTATGAAAGTTAAAGAGGTTAAATATTTATCTGATTACACTATCAGGGTGAGCTTTGATGATGGAGTAACAGGTATTGTTAATCTAAAAGATTTCATTTCCAAGGGTATTTTTGCAATATTGAAGGATAAAGCAAAATTTGAAAATGTATATACTACAGGATATTCTATTGCATGGTCTGATGAACTTGAAATTGACGCCATATCTATATATCTAGATATTACTGGAAAAGATTTTGGAGATATTTCCCATCCAAAATTTTCTTATGCCACAGATTAGTTATTTCCTTGGAGTAATCATTAGAATGTTTTACCGAGATCATAATCCACCACATTTCCATGCGGTGTATGGAGACTATGAGGCTATTATTGATATTGAACACAATGAAATTATCGGAGGTTATTTACCACCTCGTGTTTTAGGTATTGTTGCAGAATGGACAGCCCTTCATCAAATTGAATTATTGGATAATTGGGAAAGAGCAAGAAATCAAGATCAATTAAAAAATATTGATCCTTTGGTGTAATAAGTTTTATTATATCATACACCAGCACATATTAAATTTAAAATTAAGAGACTAAGTTTAGGAATCATGGATAATGTAACTAACAAGAAAATATTATTATTTTTCTTAAAGAATTTATTGCTTTCTTTTGTTTACTTATACGGAATGGTGGCAATACATTTTTCAAGTATAAAAATTGAACCTTTATTAATTGGATTTTACCAAATGGCTTTTACAATCATTCACATAACTGTATTGTTGTTATTAATGATCATTTACGCTCCAAAATCAAAAGAATATAATAAAGCATTGCTATATTATGTAGCAGGAGTTTTAGCTGTAATTATTGGTGGTTGGTCTTATGTCAAAATAAGCATCCTATTAAACTGGCATATTTAATTATTGCTCCTATAATATTAAATGAACTAACAACATGTTTTATAATCAAATAATAGCCTTTAGATAAGAGAAAAGCTGCATCTTTCGTCTGTAAGGGGAGCATATATAAAGTTAAAAGGGTTATACTTTGATAGTATGACCCTTTTTTATTTATTCAGCTGTTCAATGTATTTCAATATCATTTTTACTTGCTTCTCATCCGATTTTTGAGCCGTGATTTTTTCAATAATGGCACTCTGCTCGTCCTCAGTTAGTTTTTTAAACGCTTTTAGTACCCCTGATTCCTTGAAAGTATCTAAAATCTCTTTTTTAGTAATTTGCTCCTTTGAAGTCAATAAATAAAGCGTAACTGTTACAATGTCGCCGCCAGTTTTATTAATTGCTTTTCTGATTTCGCTATTAATTGAAATTAGTTTGTCTTGGTCACCAAGTTTGGCTAGGTTAATACTTTCTATTTTATAGTTATCAATAGTGCCTGCAACTTTCATAAAACCCCATTTACCAACTATATGTTTCGTGTTGGGAACTTGAATATGATAGGTCCAAGCGCCTTTACCTGGTTGATATTTTAATTCAAGTTTTTTGTCTTTTACTAAGTATTCCATTTTAGTGTTATCGTTTAGTTTTGAGTGGCTTTTTATTTTCAGTAATTTTAGAATCATGAGAATAATCTAAAATATATGGAGAAGTATGGTAATAGAAAAGACAACACGTATAAATTTTAAAAGTTAATGTTATGTATAATTTATCAAAACTATTTTTAACCGTTTTTTTATTTTCCGGATTAATTATAAATGCTCAATCAAATACTGATAGTTTAATCAAAGCTAAAAAGTATCAGGCTAAAGCGCCTAAGACGCAACCATTTGGAAAAGAAGCATTCCAAAAATCAAAAAATACGACCATAAGATGGTTGGGAATGGCTGGGTTTCTTATTAATAGTAGAGGAACTACTATTATGGTTGACCCACTACTAGAGGGATTTGACATGCCACTTCTCATTAATTTCCCAATAAAAACCAATGCGGTTCCTTATTTAGACGCTGTTTTTATTACGCATGCAGATAACGATCATTTTAGTGTTCCTACAAATGTTGGGATGGCTAAAGTTGTTAAATCATATCACTCGACCCAATATGTAGATTCATTAATGAAAAATTTGAATCTGCAGTCATTTGGCCATAATATTGGTGATACAGTTAAAGTGAAAAATATAACCGCAAGATTAACACCGGCAGATCATGCATACCAAAATGCATACCCTGGCATGAGTCCTCGTTGGTTTAAAAATGAAGATGCTTGCGGCTTTTGGATTGACACTCCTGATGGAACAATTTGGCATCCTGGCGACACAAGATTATTACCTGAGCATTTGACTATGAAATCACCAGATGCTATTTTATTTGACTTCTCGGATAGTGAATGGCATTTTACGTTTAATGGAGCGGTAAAATTAGCCAATGCTTATCCTAATGCTCAACTTGTACTATGTCATTGGGGTTCTGTTGATTCTCCAGATTTTTCGCCTTTCAATGGAGATCCCAAAAAGCTTTATGAAGTAATAGTAAATCCCGAACGCATAAAAGTTGTAGCGCCAGGAGAACCCTTTATCTTGAAAAAGATTATGAAATGATTAACTACAATAACAAAGTATTTAGATCTATCCAAAATACTAACAATGGAGAAACCTCTTCAGAAACATTGTTTTATTACAAACAAGATGGAAATATCATTTTTTCTGAATATAAAGGAGGTAAAATAATTTATGGCCATTTAATTGGATTGGTTAATGAGAACGGATGTATTGAATTGTGTTATCATCAAGTTAATAATAAGAATGAAATGATGACAGGAAAGTGTTTTTCAAAACCTGAACTATTAAATGATGGAAAAATTCGTTTGCACGAAACCTGGGAATGGACTTCTGGTGATTTTTCATCTGGCACGTCAATAGTTGAAGAAATTTAACCCTTTAATTTACTTGGATATGAATACTACACTGATTGATGTGACAAGGGTTTCAAACCAAAGTGAAATAATTGGCATTAGGGATTTACAAGCATTGAATTTAAAGCAGTACATAACTTCCGAAGAGGCCATTGATCAAGGTTTCCTAACTGCTGCCTTTACGCTAGAATATTTACAGGCGATGAATTCAGCATCTCCTGCCATCATTGCAAAGGATGGTGATAAAGTTGTGGGCTATGCGTTGGTTGCAACAAAAGATATTAGAAATGGGCACGACCTTGTTGAAGGTCTTTTTGATGCCATTGATAAATGTGAATACAACGGAAAATTATTAAGGGATGTTAACTATGTAGTAGTTGGGCAATTATGTGTTGCAAAAGAATATCGCGGACAAGACCTTGTGCAAAAGCTATACGGACATTTCAGGGATTGTCTTTCAAAAGAATATACTTACCTCATTACGGATATTGCTCAAGCAAATGCTCGTTCTCTTAAAGCGCATCAAAAAAGAGGATTTCAAGTCATCAATGAATTGATGTATGGTGGTTTTGCATGGGATATTGTTTTGTGGGATTGGAATGCAGCAGATTAGCATCAATATTAAGAGTACTTTAAATTCATATTCTAGCCAATCAATAATTCTTTCTTATGAATTCCCTACGTATTTTTTTTCTTGTAGTTACGCAACTTTTTATTACTCTTCTAGCCTTCTCGCAAGACGATCGCCGCTGGCAAATGAATTCAGACGGTTCAATTGAGTGGTTCATTGGTAATCGTATTCCACACGACGATCATATTGAATTGAGCGGTAAGCAAATTTCTTGTGTACTTAGGTACGGTGTTGCTTCCGACAGTTCTTTCCATGCTAGTCGAAGTTTGGTCTGGCCTATGCTTAGAACCATTCCGAATAATACACACGCTAGTTTAACCCGCAGATTTGCACAGGACGCTTTTGAAATGGTAACGGTCAACTATCGACCCATTACCGCTGAAAAAGTAACCAGCATTAGCCTGAACGGTATACTAACCGTTAACTCTAGGGTATCCAATACGCTGGAATTAACACGACAATATTTTCCATCAACAGATCTACCTGTTTATTGTGAAGTTTATCGGATTAAAAATATTTCAGGAAAAAAATGTGTAGTAGAAATTCCTAAGTCAACTAGTATTTATCAAACTGACCCTAAAATGGGAACGGAAGGTGCTTTTGCTTTACAGGTTAACTGGTATCATGGAGGCTCTTATCAACTTCAACCCAATGAGTCTGTTCATTTTTCACTGATATATTCAGGTGCAAAATTAAAAGAGCCAACTCTACAAATAGAAGCGGAATATGAAATGGCAAAGCGATTGTCTTTTGTGCAGCAGGTAAGGAATAATTTAGTTTTGGAAACTCCCGATACCGTTTTAAACAGAGCATTTGCCTTTGCAAAAATCAGGGCAGCTGAAAGTATTTTTGAGACCAAGGGTGGTCCTATGCACGGACCAGGAGGAGAATCCTATTATGCTGCTATCTGGGCTAACGATCAGGCAGAATACATTGGGCCTTTCTTTCCTTTTCTGGGCTATGATTATGGTAACAAATCTTCGCTCAATGCCTATCAGCATTTTGGAAGATTCATGAATCTTACGTATCAACCTATACCAAGTTCTATTATAGCTGAAGGAACTGATATTTGGAATGGTGCCGGAGATCGTGGTGATGGAGCAATGATAGCATATGGTGCGGCACGTTATGCACTTGCAAGTGGTGATCAAAAACAAGCAGAACAGTTATGGTGTTTGATAGAATGGTGTCTTGAATATTGCAAACGAAAATTAAATGCAGCGGGCGTAGTAAATTCAGATTCGGATGAGTTGGAAGGTAGACTTCCTGCAGGTAATGCCAACCTTTCTACATCTGCATTATACTACGATGCATTAATCTCTGCTGCTTATCTTGGAGAAAGTATCGGTAAAGAAAAAAGTCAATTGAAACTGTATCGGGCTGAAGCTGCAAAATTAAAAATAGCCATTGAAAAATATTTCGGCGCTAAAATTGATGGATTTGAAACTTACAAATACTATAAAGAAAACGATACCTTAAGGGCATGGATCTGTGCTCCCCTTACCATGGGTATTTACGATCGTAGTACTGAAACCATTCGTGCATTGTTCTCTCCAAAATTATGGACCAAGGATGGACTTGCTAGTATTGCCGGAGATAAAATATTTTGGGATAGATCAACGCTGTATGCATTGCGAGGAGTATTTGCAGCAGGCGAAACCGATCAGGCACTGCGTTTTCTACACTATTATTCGAATCGCCGTTTACTTGGCAATCATGTGCCTTATCCAGTAGAAGCCTATCCCGAGGGAAACCAACGACATCTTTCGGCTGAGAGCGGTTTATATTGTAGAATATTTACTGAAGGGTTATTTGGTATTAGACCAACGGGGTTACAAAGTTTTAATTGTACGCCGCGACTTCCTTCGACCTGGTCTAGTATGAATTTGAAACGTATCCATGCATTTGGACATGATTTTGATATTAGTGTAGAACGTATAGAAGGAAAAATAAAAGTAACGATTTCCGAGAATGGAAAACAGGTGATTGATCAACGCACTAACGATGGAGAAACGATAAGTGTTCGATTCTAGATTAGCAAGAATTTTAGCTGAATTAATACATCATTTAATTTTGATTGATAAAAATGGAGCAGATTGTTATAGTTGGAGGTGGATTATCAGGGCTTACGCTAGCTTATTTATTAGAGCAGAAGAATTATGAAATCACATTAATTGAAGCTTCCCCAAGATTAGGTGGTCGTATTCAAACAGTAAAAGGAAATTTAGGGACCCCAATGGAATTAGGGGCTACTTGGTTTTCAGAGGCTCACGTTCAACTTTTGTCTTTATTAGGTAAACTAGAACTTAACAAATACAATCAATACACAAAGGGGATATCAGTGTTTCAAACAAACTCATTTGAACCTCCTCAGCTTTTCTCTGTTCCAGAAGCTGAAAATCCATCATTTAGAATAGTGGGTGGAACCGAGCGTTTAATTGACCAATTGAAAAAAGAACTCCTTCAAACAAAAGTTATACTCAATTCTAAAGCCGAAGATATTTCAATAGATCAGAATGACCTTATAATCAAAACAAGCAAATCAACTTTTAGGTGTGCTAAAACCATTATTTGCATGCCGCCGCAATTAATAGGTTCCATCAAATTACCAGATGAAATTCCGCCTCATTTATTAAATCTTTTGCCAACCGTTCAGATTTGGATGGCCGGTTCAATAAAATTTACGGTGGAATATGTGCGCCCATTCTGGCGCGAAAAGGGATATTCAGGTATGCTTTATAGTCATTCCGATATTATTTCTGAAATGTATGATCATACCAATTTTGAAGAAAACAAATTTGGATTCACAGGATTTTTAAATAGTGGTGCTTCCACACTTAACCAAGAAACTAGAAAAGCCAACGTATTAAGACAATTAAGTGAACTGCTTGGTAAAGAATCAGCGTATCCCACTGCTTATTTTGATAAAGTTTGGAATGATGAGTTTATCATACAGGGTAATCAAACAATAAAACTACCCCATCAGAACAATGGACACCCTTATCTTCAAGAGGGATACTTAGATGAAAGATTATTTATCTGCGGAACAGAAACATCCAGTAAATTCGGAGGATATATGGAAGGGGCAATTCGATCTGCAATCAGGGTTGCTGAAAAGTTTTAGCTATGAAAAATTTACTATTACTCATTTTTAGTGTTTCAACTTGTGTAAGTGTAACCGCACAAAACCAAGATGAAAAAGCCATTTCCAAAACCCAAATAAGCCTATACAATAAAATAGCACTACTTGACAGTGCATTGTTTAAAGCTTACAATTCAAAGAATATAGAATTAATGAAATCCTATTTCACCAAAGACCTTGAATGGTACCAAGACAATGGTGGATTAATTGGCTTTGATAAAGTGTTTTTTAATTTTCAATCAATATTTAATAGAGAGTACGATTTAAAACGAACATTAATAAAAGAGAGTTTAGAAGTACATCCAATCGAGGGCTATGGTGCAATTGAAGTTGGGAAACACCAATTCAGTCATATTGAAAATGGAAAATTAGAAGTGGGGACTTTCAAATTCTTAATGATTTGGAAGAATGAAAGCGGCAATTGGAAAATCTCCAGAGTAATCAGCTATGATCATTAATTTAATTCTTTGATTATTTTTTTCGCAATAGTTGAATCTCCCCAATTAGCCAATTCATGTAGTATTGGGATCAATGATTTACCCGCTTTGGTAAGTTCATATTCAACCCTAGGAGGCATTTCTGTATACTCCGTTCTTTTAATCAAACCATAAAGTTCTAACTCTTTTAATTCACTAGCCAAGACTTTATTCGATATAGAAGGTATGATCTGATTTAACTTTCCAAAGCGAATTTTCTTTTCCCCTATACAATTTAAAATAATCGGTTTCCATTTCCCACCAATAATACTCATGGCTCTTGTTACTGGACAATTCAAAGGATTATTAATAAACTTCGGTTCAAAATTTGTGGTTACCATTTGGTTACTAGTTTTTACTAATTCAGTTACAAAAGTATACCAAACTACCTAGCTTTGTTGCAAATCATACAATATGCATCTTTTTACATTCACTTTAACGAAAAGAAAAATCAATTTCTTGGTTTACATACTTATTATGCTTTGCATATCAGTGCTTACAAATGCACAATCAAATAATAAGAATGTGGGTGCGTGGAAAAAAGTAAACTTGGGCAAACAGCAATTTGAATTACACAATGTGATTGGCGAGAGTACATTTTTTCAAAATCAACAAGTTATTAAAATAGAACGAGATTTAAATGCTATTCCATTTGACTCTACCAATATTGAAAAAACAGTAGACGAGCCTCATTATGCAAAACTAATTGGGCTTGATGATTTCGAAAATGGAACAATTGAAATCAAAGTGTACAGCCAACTTCAAAATCCGGCACCGTATAGTGGAATAGCTGGTTTTATTGGGCTTTATTTTAGAATTAAAGAGGACGACTCTGCTTTTGAAGGTATTTATTTAAGACCAAAAGTGGGCAGAGCAAGTAATCAGCTTTTTAGAAATCACACGGTTCAATATATGTCTTATCCACATGCAAAATTTGATACCCTTCGAAAGATTGCACCATTTAAATATGAGGGCGCTGCACCGGTTGCTTTGAATGAATGGATTACTATGAGAATTGAAGTAAATGGAGAGACTGCTGAACTTTTTATAAATGACTTAATATATTCTAGTTTTATTGTAGATAAAATGCTAGGTACAAATAAGATTGGTGCAATTGGTGTTTATGTTGATATTGGTACTATTGGATATTTCAAAGACTTAAAAGTTACTAAGCGTTTATTAAAGAAAGAATCTAAGTTAGTAGAACGAGTAATTGGTATATAACTTCTAATTTACCATAAACGTTATTGACTGTTTCTGTCTATAAATAACATTTCTTCCATTTTGAACAGCTGGTTTCCATTTTGGGCTTCTAGCCATTAAACGGACAGCTTCCTCTTTTGAGCCATAGCCAGGATCTGATTCTGCTTTTATATCACGAATTGTTCCATCTTTTGCTACAATAAAAGATAACAAAACCGTATATCGCCCCGGAGGAGCTCCATTTTTGTAAGGCAAATCTCTATTAATATTTTTTTCTAAATATTTTATCCATCCGTTAATCCCACCAGGAAATTCTGGTTTAATTTGAACATCTATAAATACTCTTTCAGCATCTTCATTACTCAATATAGTATCCTTAGAAGTCTTATCAACTATAATTGTGGTATCATTTTTTTTGTAGTCAAAATTATTTTTTTGACAGTTAGCCAAATGATAAATAGGTAATATAAAAATAAACAGAGTTATTTTTTTTATATAAAATTGCATAGATCAAACTTTCAAATATGAATATATTTAAAAGTTTAGACAAATAAAAGTATTAACGTAAGTAAAACACCAGCAATCGTAAATAATATTCCCTTCTTAAATATTTGCGTACCAGGAGCAAACATCCAAAATGTAGAAATCACAAAAAACATCAACGAACACCCAAAGAAAATATTTAAATAAAATAGTGGATGAGACGTATTGGCTTTATGAAAATTATTCATTTTACTAACGATATAAGGAAGCTCTTTAACTTTAAACTCAGCTAACCCTGTTGCACTATTATATAAGCCCTGCTCAAAAATCAACTGATCACCTTGTACTTTCTTTACTTTTAAATTCTTAATCTTAATAGCTTTTCCCAATGCTTCTTCATTAAGATTAGGCGCTATTTTTTCAATTTTATGTACTTCCTTTTTTAGGAAATCGGTGTTTCTAAATATTAAAATAATACCACTGATAGAATAAATAGCCATAATTCCAGCTAAAAAGAAGCCCAAATAACGATGATAAACACGCATATTTTTTGAAACAGCACCCATAATTGATTTGTATATATTTCGACGAAACTATCAAAGTAGATGAATAGTCATTAACAGAATCGGGAAATCAATTTTACGATTTCGGAAACTAGTTATTACTAGACCCTCTTGTTTTAACAATATATTATTTTGAATTTTTCAGAATTTATCTTTTACTTTGTAATTCAAAGTACTTTTTAATAAATTTTAAATGAATAATCAAAAAGAGCAATTAGATGCAATAAACGACATCAAAAAATTGATGGAGCGATCGTCCAAATTTTCTGCTTTAAGTGGGCTCTCGGGTATTATAGTGGGGAATATGGCACTTGTTTGTATTGGCATATCGTATACTATTCTTGGCATTACACCACTTGAACCAATTTCTTATTTAAGTATTCTTAATCGAGATGGAGCAATTGATACCGAACTATTAAAATTACTAATCATCAACTTTAGTGTTGTATTATTGGCTTCATTCTTAACTGCTATTTGGTTATCGAATAAAAACGCTGTTAAAAAAGGGGAACAAATTTGGGACTTAACTGCAAAGAGAATGCTGATCAATTTTAGTATTCCAATGTTTGCAGGTGGGGCTTACTGTTTCATACTATTTACTCAAAACCATATTGAATTGATACTTCCAGCAACCTTACTTTTCTATGGTTTAGCATTACTAAATGCCAGTAAATACACTGTTGAAGATATAAAATATTTAGGTGTGTTATTGGTACTACTAGGTTTATTCGCTTCGATATACGTAGATGAAGCCTTACTATTATGGGGTATAGGCTTTGGAGCACTGCATATTGTTTATGGCTCATTCATGTACTTTAAATACGAAAAGTGAAAAACAGCATAGAAGCCTTAAATAAAGCATTTGAAAGTAGGGTTAGGTTGGGTATAATGTCTATTCTAATAGTTGCAGATTCAGTTGATTTTGGAACCCTAAAAGAGCAGCTAAAAATAACAGATGGAAATATAGCCAGTCATATCACTGCACTAGAAAAGCTTGAATATGTTAGTATTAAAAAGCAATTCATTGGCAAGAAGCCCAATACAACCTATCTCATTACAGCTAAAGGAAGGAAGGCATTTACGATACATATTCATGCGTTAGAAAAATTAATTAAACAAACATTATAATGATTATACAAATGGAAGAAAATAATGTAGAAATAAATATAAAAGATATCTTGTTTCTGCTGTTCGGCTCGATACTTGCAGGATTAATTGCAAAAATTCCAAGTTTTTTTGGCTTGATCGAAGATGAATATTATGCAAAAAATATTTCATTTATTATAGCACCAATATTGGTGATGTTTTTTGCTTGGAAAAAGGAATTAAATTCAAAAAAATTAGTTTTTCCAGCAATTACTATAATTGCTTCGGTATTGTATATTAACCTTCTTCCTTCAGTTGAATCAAATAACTCAATCATTTTGGCTTGTATGCATTTACCCATTTTTTTATGGTCGGTGGTTGGGTATACTTTTATTGGTGGAAACTTAAAAGATTCTACCCAAAGAATAAATTACTTAAAATTCAATGGAGATTTACTAGTCATGTGTTCATTGCTGATTTTAGCAGGTGGACTATTTTCAGGAATTACTTTAGGATTATTTAATTTGATTGATGTTAAAATTGAGCAATTCTATTTTAACTATGTTGTCATCATGGGTTTGTCAACTGTTCCATTAATAGCAACATACTTAGTATTTACCAATCCTAGCTTAGTAAACAAAATTTCTCCAATTATAGCTAAACTATTTACTCCATTTGTTTTCATCACCCTATTAACATTTTTAATAACGTTATTATTTACTGGGAAAAATATTTACAGTGATAGAAATTTCTTACTGATTTTTAATGCCTTATTAATTGGTGTAATGGCAATCATATTATTCTCTGTAACAGAAGCAACAAAAAATAAATTGAATAAAATTAGCCTTATTATTCTGCTAATGCTTTCAATATTAACAATAATAGTAAATGGAATCGCACTTTCTGCTATTGTCTTTAGATTAACAGAATTTGGTGTAACACCCAATAGAGTAGCGGTGTTAGGATCAAATCTGCTTATTTTTATCAACCTTATTTTAGTGTCCGTTAAATTATTTCAAGTTGTATCAAGAAAAGAACCTGTAGAAATGGTTGGAGTTGTTATTGCTAATTTTATTCCCTATTATTCCTTTTGGGCCTTTTTAGTGGCTTTCTTGTTTCCTATTTTGTTTCAATACAAATAAACCTATAAAAGTTTTTTCGTCATTATATATGATTTCAATTAAATCTTGTTGAGTGATATTCATTTTGAGTTGCTCAATAAAAGGACTTGCGGTAATTCGTTCAGGACTTGCTATAATTATCGTAGCCCCTTTATGAATAAAGTCATGAATCAATTTAATCAAGGATTCAAAATCGGAAGGTGCATAATTGGTATCACTCAATAATACTACTTCGGCATCAATAGAAATAGGAAATGAATTCCAATCAGCAAAAAGAGCCTTTATATTTTTACACCCAACGAACTCAATATTTTTTTGCATCAATTCAATTGCATCTTCTGCATAGTCAGTAATAGTTAAGTGGGCAGCATGTTTTGCAATTGAGAAAGAGGGCAAACCTATTCCAGCTCCAATTTCAAGTACGCTTTTGCTGTTGACTAAACCTAAATTTTGATGAAGAAATGAACTCAAGGCTATAGCGGATGGCCATGCTTTTGCCCAAAAAGGAAAAAGTGTTGCTGCATCGTTCAAACAAAGTCGTTCATAAGTGGGTTTAATGAATAAAGGGTCGGGTATATATAATTTTAAATCCGCTGAAAATGAATTAAGTATTAATGGATATTGCATTATTCAAAAAGAAGGGGCTTATTTTAAAACAATATTTTCATATAAGCTATTTACCGTTTTTTTAAGTACTGCATTATATCCATCTATATATTTTTGTTCACTTCCATTGATGATTACAACAAATCCATATTGTTTATTGGGTTCAAAAAATAGAGCACTATTTAATCCATAAGCAGATCCGGTATGTCCTGTTAAAGTAACTCCGTTGATTAATTTATTCGATTTAGAAAGGGCTAAACCATATTGTTCTTTCTCGGAAATCATTGTTTGCATTTTCCTCGCACTTTTTTTAGAAATAATTCTTTTGCCATTGGCTTTACCCATTCTACTGTGCATAATCATATATTTTGCCAGATCAGTAGCAGAAATTTTCATGCCGCCTGTAGGAGAAAAAATAGGTGTAGTATAACCCATGGTATAGTTGGCAATCTCTTCACTTCTTGGTGCATAAGCATTGGGAGATGCAATAAACTTGGCTGAATCTGCATGATACTCATAAATAGTAGCAAACCTATTTTTATCTAAAGAGTCTACACAATACCCTCCATATAAACCTAAGGGTTGCAGAATATGCTTACTTATATAGTTATCAAACCTTTCGCTAGAAATTTTCTCAATAATGGTGCCTACCATATTGTAATTTAAATTACAATACATATAACCCGAATCTGGTGCATAATTATTATAGCAATTAGCCCAGTTTGGATTTTTAGAAGGATTAATAGCATCTAAGCTGAAATAGCCCTGACTATCATTTATAGAAGACCGATGCGATAAAACCATTTTAAGTGTGATGGGTGTCTCTGGAAATTTTGGGTTTCGAATGATGAAACCTACTAATTTACTCATATCATCATCTAACGATATCAATCTTTTTTCAACCAACTGCATAATAGCAGTAGCAGAAAAAGATTTTGAAATAGATGCAATTCTAAAAATATCCAAATTGCTTAATGATGTTTGCGTTTCTTGATTCTTTAAACCAAATGATTGTGCATACACAATTTGGTTTTTTTTTACTACCGCAACTGACATTCCAATCACTTTATGGCTATTCATGATTGCATTAAGCGAAGAGTCTGCCGATGAATACTGTCCTTTCAACATGAATGGAAGTATCAAAAGCAGACTCGCTATAAATAAATTGTAATTGATTTTGTGCATTTTCCCCATTTTAATGGTGATTCAATGCATAAATTTAAGGGTTGGTAGACCAAATAGAACTGTCTTTTACAAATACCCTTCTGTTTAATTTTAACTGTGCTATAATTAATTCTGCAAAATCTTCGGGATGCATCAATCGCTCTTCGTTATTATTGATCAGATTTGCTGATATTGCTAGGTCGGTCACTACAGTGCTTGGTACCATGGCCGTTACTCGGATATTGTATTTGCGCACTTCTTGCATTAAAGACTCTGTTAATCCCATTACCCCAAACTTAGAGGCACTGTATGCACTGGTTGTTGCCGCCCCTTTTAAACCTGCAGTAGAAGAAATGTTTACAATATCTCCAGTTAAGCGCTTCATCATATTTGGTAACACCGCTCTAGTGGTATAGTACACACCAAATAAATTTACTCTCACTTGCTGTTCCCAAACTTCAGGTGATAAATCTAAAAACTTACCAAAAGTACCTGTACCTGCATTATTAATTAAAATATCTATGGGGCCTAATGTATTTTCTATTTTTTCCACCGCCCAGTTCACTGCGTTAATATTGCTAATATCAGCTGGTGCAATGATAGATAGAACACCCAGCGAATTAATTTCTGCCGCCACTTCAAGAAGATCTTTTTCAGTGCGAGCTATTAAGCCAATATTGACACCTTCTTTGGCTAATGCAATAGCAATGGCCTTTCCTATTCCTTTTCCTGCTCCTGTTACCAGAGCTACTTTATCTTTTAATGATTCCATTGTATATAAATTATTTTGCTGAATAAAACGGGTAATCAGTATATCCTTTTTCACCAGGCGTATAAAATGTTTGCTGATCCACATCATTTAATGATGCATCCAATTGATACCTATTCACTAAATCTGGATTAGCAATAAATGGAACGCCAAATGCTACTAAATCGGCTTCGCCGGCTTCAATTACCTTTGTAGCTGTTTCTTTATTAAAGCCTCTGTTGATGATTAATGTTCCCTTGTAAATAGGTCTATAATGCTTAGCGATTTCTTTAACTGCAAACGGTAAATGATCTACGGGAACAAAAGGTTCCGTTAAATGCAAGTAAGCCAAACCATACTCGTTCAATTTATTTACGATGTAATCATGTGTAGGTATAGTGGTTTCGTCCATAGTGATTCCAAACAATCCATTCAAGCTTGGACTTAAGCGTAAACCAACTTTACTGTAATCAATCACGCCATTGAAGGCATCTAAAATCTCAAATAATATTCTTGCACGATTTTCAATTGTTCCACCAAATTCATCGGTACGTTGGTTGGATGTAGCGTTAAAAAATTGTTGCAATAAATAACCATTAGCGCCATGAATTTCAACACCATCAAAACCAGCTTTGATTGCATTAGCTGCTGCATTTTTAAAGTCTTGTACTGTTTGTTTAATATCCGCAATAGTCATTTCCTTAGGAGTTACTGTATCGGTAAAACCATTTTTAGTGTACGACTTTTCATTAGGATTGATGGCAGATGGTGCAAGTGGTAAAGCGCCATTGTGGAAATCGGGATGAGACATTCTTCCCACATGCCATAATTGAATAAATATTTTTCCTCCCTTTTCGTGCACTGCCTGAGTGATTAATTTCCATCCTTCTACTTGTTCATCAGTATAAATTCCTGGCACATTAATGTACCCTACTCCAACACTACTTACTGGAGCACCTTCTGTAACAATTAAACCTGCTGTAGCTCTTTGAGCATAATAAGTAGCCATTAACTGATTGGGAACTCCACCTGCATTGTCGGCCCTACTTCTTGTCATAGGAGCCATCACCATTTTGTTTGTTAATTCCAAACCTGCCATTTGATATGGCGTAAATAATACTGAACTATTCATATTGATATTTTATATAAGTGACTTTTTAAAAATGGGTTTTAGTCCACATAAATGAACAATCTCTCCAGTTATAGATAAGGATACTTCATCATTCCCCTCTACAATTGCTGCAGTATTTGCCCACTCTACCGAAACAAATTTTGAATACGGTAATAATGGCTGAATAGAGACCGAGTCAGCTGATGCATACCTAATTTGAATCACGGTTTTACATGTAGTTACTTCATTTATTTTTGAAGCTATGGAAGCCTGATCTGCCGAAGCTTCGGCTGCAATAATTATTGTATCTGCCTCCCAAGAGGCATCTTTACTACAGGCAATCAATTCCACCTGTGCAGAAGGGTGTGTTGTTAAAATATGTTGTTTTAGCAGGGTCAAATTTTCGGTGCTGCCATCCATTAACAGTAAAGGATAATTGCCACCAATTTGATTGGCCAACATTTGACCAATTGCTGAATTGGCGCCCAATATAGCTACTGTGTTATTGTATTGCATTTGAGAAATATTGAAATGCAAAACTAATTGAATAGGAAAGGCTAGGTCTTGAGAAAGGTTAAGAAATCAACTTGATTTAAATCAAGTTTTAGAACTGCCTTTTGCTAATTTTTTCTTTATTCTACTGAGTGTTTCTGGTGTAATACCTAAATAAGAAGCCACTAATTGCTGTGGTATTCTTTTTATCAATGCTGGATTTGTTGCGGATAAATGTAAAAATTTCTCCTCTGCTGAATTAGTAATTGAACTTATTAACCTTCTTTCTTTAGATATAATATTATTTTGAAAAAGTATTCTAAAATACCTTTCCATCACTGGCACTTTCAATAACATTTTTTCAAAATCTGTTTGACTAATTAGCAATAATTCTGCTTCTTCAATAGCATCAATATGATAAGTAGAAGGTTCATCCGACAAAAAACTCAGCATATCAGCCATCCACCAGCCTTCCCAGGCAAAATGAATCATATGTTCAACTCCCTTTTCATCAACATTATATGAGCGCAAGAGTCCTTTTTCTACAAATGCCAAATGCCTACAAATATTTCCTTCCTGAAGCAAGTACTGTTTCTTTCTGATTTTCTTGGGTGAAAAAAATGTTTTAACAAGCTTTTGCTCTGCTTCGGAAAGCAACACTTTATCTTTAACTTGAGAGAAGAATACTTCGAACATTAATGCAAAATTACATTAAAAGGCTATCATTTAATTTTAAACGAACAATCGAATATGAAAAAGAAATTATGGTGCATTTTGGCATTTTGGGGATTGGGAACATTTATAGTACAAGCACAGCAATGGACTCCTGAAGAACAATTGGAATTATTTGGCTATTGCGAAAAAGGGTTATTAATGAAAGAATTGGGTATTTCAGAAGAAACAGCCAATAAAATTGGTCAAATAAATTATTGGGCTACTTTACAAAAATTGAAAATTGAAGCCAACACCAACGACACTTTTGCTACTGCAAATGAAGTAAATCAGGAAGTACTCAAAAAATACAAAGCACTATCCATCACTGGTGATAGAGCAAAAGGACTAATTAGTAGAATGAATGCAGCAGGTTGTTCTATTACTCAACTCCGGTTTAATAAGAGCTACGACACCCTCTCTAAGGTTCAACTAGTTGCTGCATACAAGACCAAATTCAGAAAAAAAATCATTGATCAATTAGGAGTAAATGGTCGACAAGCCGATATGATAATTGACGCTGAAGCTTGGAAGCAAAAAGAGTCATCCGTTGTTGCTCAAATTGCTGATTCCGATTTCAATAAAATTAGAAAATCCGTTCAACTAAATAAAGAGCATGAAAAAAAACTTGCCCTAATTGATTTGACTGAACAACAAAAAATTCAAGCAATTGAATTTTTTATTCAAAACCAATTATGATAAATTATACTATTCGTAAAGTTAATGAGGAGGATGTAATTCAATTACAAGAAATCAGTCGAACCACTTTCAGTGAAACATTTGTTGAGCACAATACCGAAGAAGACTTAAATAATTATTTAGCTAATCAACTATCAATTGAAAAGTTATTAGAAGAGATAAATAATCTGCATTCTGCTTTTTACTTTGTTAGCGAAAGCGAAAAATTAGTCGGCTATTTAAAATTGAATTGGTCTATAGCACAAACCGAACTAATTGATGAAGCTGCTTTTGAAATTGAGCGTATATATATTCGAAAAGAATATTTTGGAAAAGGACTTGGCCAAATATTATTGGATCATGCAATTACAATTGGTAAAGCTCAACATCCAACTTATATATGGCTAGGGGTTTGGGAATTGAATACAAGAGCTATTCGTTTTTATGAGAAAAATGGATTTAAAGTTTTCAGCAGTCATTTATTCACTTTAGGAAACGATATTCAAACAGATTTATTAATGAAATTAGAAATCACCAGCTAACACAATTTTATGAAAACGATTTATTTAGTTATCGCCTTTTTATTTAGCATATCAGTATATGCACAACCAAGCTTAAAAGGAGCATTTAAATCTAAAAATGATAATGAAGTCATAATCTGTTTAATGGACGGCTATTTTGTTGAAACAAAGTACAATCTAAACAACAAAACCTTTCATTATACTTGGGGTGGCCCTTTCGTTAAAATTGGGAATAAGCTTAGAGTTACTACTCATTTCGATTCAAGAGATAAAGCAGAAGTAGGTAAAACTAAAGAGATTGCATTTGGAGAAAAGCACTTTGAAGTAATTGATAAAGGCGAAAATGCATTAGCTGGAAATTGGCGGATGAGTGGAAGAAAAAATGGTGACCAATTTACAGAGAACCCTCTAAGAGCCAGACGTACCTATAAACTATTAACTGGAACTCGTTTTCAATGGATGGCCATCAACATTGAAACCGGTGAGTTTTCTGGTACAGGTGGAGGCACTTATCAATTTATCAATGGAAAATATACCGAGAATATAGCATTCTTTAGTCGAGATTCCTCTAGAGTGGGGGCCTCTCTTAACTTTTCTGGCAAAATTGAAAATGGACAATGGCACCATAGTGGTCTCAGCTCTAAGGGAGATCCTATCTATGAAATATGGTCGAAAAATTAGTTCTTAGCTTTTATTGGAACTAGTTTAATGATTCCAATCCAATGAAAAATTTTAATGATTGGATAACAGGGATCTATTTCCCACCATTTGGCTGCAAAGTTGGGTCTAGCTCCTGCATGATGGTGATTGTTTTGAAATAATTCACCCAGCATTAAAAAATCGATAATCAACGTGTTTTTAGAATGGTCTTTTTCTTGTGGGAAATTTCTGTATCCATATTTATGTCCAGCCCAATTAACTACTGCTCCTTGTATTGGCCCAATTAAAAAATGAATTGGTAAGAATAAAAACATCCACCATTCTGTTGCAAAGAAATAATAGAAGGTTACATACACTAGCGCAAAAAATATTCTTGTTATCCAACTATCTGCAATCTTATCTATGATTGGATAAACGGGGAAATTTTTATCAAACTTTGGTTCAACTGGCATGGTTCCTTTTAATACCCCATGGTATACTTTTTTTGTATGCCACATCATTGTAAATACTTCCTTAAAAAAATGTGGGGTATGGGGATCTTTCTCCGTATCACTATATGCATGATGCATTCTATGCAATATGGCGTATGCTCTTGCATTTAAATAAGATGTGCCTTGTGTAACCCAGGTATAGATATACCAAAATTTTTCCCAGAATTTATTCATGGTAAACATTTTGTGTGCGGAGTATCTATGCAAATAAAATGTTTGTCCAAAAAGAGAAAGATACCAATGAAGTACTAAAAAAATAATAATGGCAGCCATAGAATCAAATGGATTTCGTTGAAAGAAATACAAAGATTGCACATTCTTTTATATAAAAATCTTTTGTTGATTAGTATCAATTTAATAATTGGCTGAAATTGCACAGCAGTGCATCAAACAATAAAAAAAGATATATATACCTAAGGTTTTTCCCAAATTTTTGTTAGAGGATTGTATTGTTTTAAAACCTTAGCAGGATTTCCACCTACCACTGTATATGGAGGAACATTTTTTGTAACCACTGATCCTCCTGCTACAATTGAATGCTTCCCAATGGTTACGCCCGCTACTACCACTGAGTTAGCTCCAATCCAACAATCTTCTTCCACAACAATTGTTGCAGTAGTTTCTTTTTGATCTTTTATAGGAATATCTGGATCTGCATACCCATGATTTAGGCCCGATAAAACGATATTTTGGGCTAATATGGTATTGTTACCGATGCTAACAGGTCCAATAAGTGTATTACTTAAACCTAAATGCGCATTCTCACCAATAAATACATCGCCTACCATATTATTTACACAACAAAAATCTTCTACTACTGCTTTTTTGCCCAATGAAAACTTATTCCAGGGTGCTAGATCCAGCCTTGCATAATTTCTAATAGTGGCTTTGCTGGAGATTTTATGAACAAAGGGATTAACGAATAAGCGAACCCATAACCTACATCCTGGAGCTGTTTTAGGAACTAATAGCCAATAAACAAATTTTTTTAGACCAGGGTTCGATTTTATCCTTTCCACTAAACTCATAGTATAAAAATATAATCAGTAAGTTGATGCACCAATTTTAATTTATTATAGCCTAATTGTTCAGCTTCACCGATTAAATAATAGAACAACCCCCATCTATAAAAGGAAACATTAAAAAAACATTAAAAACGTATATTTGCCGCTTATTTAACTGAAAATAAGCCATGAACACTCGTATTTCAGCTCAAAATCATCGTTTTTTACCCTTTTTTATTTTTGCTATTCTTGCCTTTGTGGCCTGTAAGGACAATGAAAAAGCAGGTACTGCAGACTTGATTCCTTCCTTACCAGTTGTGGAAGTAGTGCAAAAAGACACCCTTTTACAAACTGACTATGTTGCAGACATACAAGCAGTACAAAATGTAGAAGTAAGGGCAAGGGTTCAAGGCTTTTTAGAAAAAATTTTAGTAGACGAAGGAAAAGAAGTTAGAAAAGGGCAACCCCTCTTTCAAATAAATGATTTGGAATATAAAACAGAATTAGCCAAAGCTAAAGCAGCTGTTTCTAATGCTATGGCAGAAGCAAAAGCAGCAGAACTTGAATTGGGTAGAACAAAAATTTTGGTTGAGAAAAACGTAATTGCAAAAACAGAATATGAATTAGCAGTATCTAAAGTAAGTGCCGCTAAGGCAAAAATTGATGAAGCTTTATCTGCACAAACCAGTGCAGAAACGAAATTGTCTTATACTTTTATTCGGGCCCCATTTGATGGCATCATCGACAGAATTCCATTAAAGATGGGAAGCTTGATTGATCCAGGTGCTTTATTAACCACTATTTCAGATGTACACAATGTTTTTGCCTATTTTAATATTTCGGAAAATGAATACTTGCAATATAGAAAAGCAGTTTCAAAAGGCTTAAAAGAAGATCGTCCTGTAAACCTTGTATTAGCAGATGGCACACAATATGGATATACAGGAAAAATAGAAACCAGCGATGGAGAGTTTAATGAAAACACAGGAGCCATAGCATTTAGAGCTCGCTTCCCCAATCCAAATAAATTACTAAAGCATGGAGCATCTGGAAAAGCCAGACTTACTACTTCAGTAGAGAATGCAATCATCATTCCACAGAAATCCACTTTTGAAATCCAAGACAAAACATTTGTTTTTATTGTAGACAAAGACAATATCATTCAAATGCGCGCATTTAAACCTGGTAGAAGAGTGGCTCAATATTATATAGTTGAAGCTGGATTAAAACCAGGGGAGAACATCGTTTATGAAGGTGTTCAAAGTATTCGTCAGGGTGCAAAAATAAAACCCGTAAAGATGAATTTAGACAGTCTTATGCAAACAGCACTAACCATCAACTAAAGCAATCATGCTAGAAACTTTTATAAAACGGCCAGTACTTTCATTGGTAATATCTATTATCATCACTTTGTTGGGAGTACTTTCATTGTTCACATTACCCATTACGCAATTTCCTGATATTGTACCGCCCTCAGTAACAGTTACTGCAAAATATACTGGTGCCAATGCGGAAGTTTGTGCAAAAGCAGTAGCAACACCTTTAGAAAGAGCAATCAACGGAGTACCTGGCATGACTTATATGTCATCTGTATCTAGTAACAATGGAATTACGCTTATTACTGTTGCATTTAAAGTTGGGATTGATCCTGACGTTGCTGCAGTAAGTGTGCAAAACCGTGTAAGTACTGTATTAGATGAGCTTCCTGAAGAAGTAATTAAGGCAGGTGTTACTACAGAGAAAGACGTGAACAGCATGTTGCTCTACTTAAATGTGATGAGTGAAGACACTGCTGCCGACGAACAGTTTATTTACAATTTTGCCGACATTAATATTCTACAAGAACTAAAGCGTATTGACGGTGTAGGATTTGCTGAAATCATGGGACAAAAAGAATACTCCATGCGTGTTTGGTTAAAGCCAGACAGAATGCTTGCTTATAATGTTTCCGCTCAGGATGTAATTAATGCTTTGCGAAATCAAAACGTTGAAGCCGCCCCTGGAAAAACGGGCGAGAGTTCTGGTAAAACCCCTCAAAGCTTACAATATATTCTTCGCTACACTGGTAAATTCTTTGAACCCAATCAATATAAAAACGTAGTTGTAAAATCTGAAAACAACGGATCAATATTGTACTTAAAAGATATTGCCGATGTTGAGTTTGGTGCAATGACTTATAGCATGATTTCAAAAACAGATGGTAAACCATCTGCATCTATCATGTTGAAACAACGTCCAGGTTCTAATGCAAAAGATGTTATTACCAAGGTAAAAGCAAGAATGGCAGAATTAAAAGAAACTTCATTCCCTCCAGGTATGAAGTACAATTTTGCTTATGATGTTTCCCGATTTTTAGACGCTTCTATTAAAGAAGTAGTAAAAACCTTGATTGAAGCGTTCGTATTGGTTTTTATTATCGTATTCCTATTCTTACAAGATTTTAGGTCTACATTAATTCCTGCATTAGCAGTACCAGTAGCCTTAATTGGAACCCTTGCTTTTATGCAAGTAATGGGCTTCTCTATTAACTTATTAACACTGTTTGCATTGGTATTGGCCATTGGAATTGTGGTTGATAATGCCATTGTGGTAGTGGAAGCGGTACACGTTAAAATGGAAGAACAGCATCTCTCTGCTATGGACGCAACCCTTGCTGCAATTAAAGAAATTGCTAGTGCAGTGGTTGCAATCACTTTGGTAATGTCTGCTGTATTTATTCCTGTTGCATTTTTATCAGGACCTGCTGGTGTATTCTATAGACAGTTTTCACTTACCCTCGCTGTTTCTATTGTGATATCTGGTATTAATGCATTAACCTTAACACCTGCACTATGTGCCTTACTGATAAAGAATACACATGGGCAACCCAAAAGAAAAAATTTATTGGGAAGATTCTTTGCCTCTTTTAACAAAGGCTATTCAGCAACCGAAAACAAATACATGAATTTGGTTAGTTGGATAAGTGCTAGAAAAATAGTTACCATTTCATTATTGTTTGTATTTTTTGTTGGAACAGCTGGTATAAATAGTATTCTTCCCGGAGGCTTTATTCCTACTGAAGATCAGGGTATTATTTATGTAAATGTTTCTGCCCCTGCAGGTGCAACGGTAGAAAGAACAGAGAATGTTTTGGTTCAGTTAGAAAAAGTAATAAAAGATATTCCTGCAGTTGAAAACGTGACTACATTAAGTGGTTACAGCTTAATTACTGAAGCAGCAGGTGCATCATATGGTATGATGATGATTAACTTAAAACCTTGGAAAGAGAGAGAACAAACTGTTGCTCAATTAATACCACTCTTAAGAGAAAAGACCAACAAAATAAAAGACGCTAATATAGAATTCATGCCTCCTCCAACGGTACCAGGATTTGGTAATACTAGTGGATTTGAGTTAAGGGTGATTGATAAAACTGGTACAGGAGATTTACAACAAACTGCTAATGTAACCAACCAATTGATTGAAGATATTAAAGCTGCTGGTGTGGTAGGTGCTGCGTATACGGGATTTGATCCAAGCTTTCCACAGTATATGATTCATATTGATTACGATATGGCCGCCAAAAAAGGAGTATCAGTAGACAATGCCATGACCGATTTACAAACATTAATTGGTAGCTATTATGCAACGAACTTTATTCGATTTGGGCAAATGTATAAAGTGATGGTACAAGCATATCCTAATTACAGAGCTAAGCCCAGCGACTTAATGAATATGTATGTAAAAAATGATCGAGGTGAAATGGTTTCTTATGGTACATTTATTAAACTAGAGAGGGTTTATGGACCAGAGCAATTAACCCGATATAATATGTACACATCTGCCATGGTAAATGGAGATGCAGGTGCAGGGTTTAGTAGTGGTGAAGCCATTGAATCGGTTGAAAAAGTTGCCAAAGAAAAATTACCAAGAGGATATAGTTATGAATGGTCTGGTATAACCCGAGACCAGGTTGCATCAAGCGGTCAGGCTGCCTCTATATTTATTGTTTGTTTGTTATTTGTTTACCTCATACTTGCTGCACAGTACGAAAGTTTTTTAATGCCTTTCGCGGTAATCCTTTCTTTACCTACTGGTATTTTTGGTGCATTCGTTGCACTGAAATTATTGGGATTAGAAAACAATATTTATGCCCAAGTTGCATTGGTTATGTTAATTGGATTATTGGGTAAGAATGCCATTTTAATAGTAGAGTTTGCAATGCTTAGAAGAAGCCAAGGCTTCTCTATTTTAGAAGCAGCTAAAGAAGGAGCTGTTTCAAGATTAAGACCTATTTTAATGACTTCATTTGCATTTATTGCTGGATTGATTCCTTTGGTAATAGCCACGGGAGCAGGTGCAATTGGTAACCGTTCAATTGGTACTGCATCTGCTGGTGGTATGTTATTTGGAACCATCTTTGGTGTAATTATTATACCAGGGCTTTATGTAATTTTTGCTCAGTTATCTGAACAGTTTACTAAAAAGAAAAAAGTTCCTGTCCCTGTTTCAATTGTTGAACATCCTGAACAATTATCTGATCAATAGAACCCAATTTTATGAAAAATATTCGTGTCGTTTTTGGTTTTATTATTTGTGTTTCTATTGCATTCTCCTGTGCAATGCCTAAGGCAGTAAGTTTAAATAAAGCGGAAGTATTACCCCCGTCTTTTCAAAAATCTTTAGACAGCAATAGTATTGCTACGCTTTCAAAGAAACTTTTTTTTCCCGATCCTGCATTGCAAGAATTGATTGATACTGCTATTCAATTCAATGCCGATATTCAAATTGCCGTTCAACGAATAGCCGCAGCAAAAGCAGGATTTGGAATGGCACAGGGTATCACAAAACCAAGTTTAGATGCGATTGTATCAACTGGGGTAGATAAGTTTGGTGACTATACCATGAATGGATTGGGTAACTACGACATGAATTTATCTCCCAATATTAGAAAAGACCAGCAAATTCCATTGAATATGCCTGATTTATTTGTTGGATTTAGAAGTAGCTGGGAAGCGGATATCTGGGGTAAATTATCCAATCAAAAAAAAGCTGCGTATAGTAAATATTTAGCTACTGAACAAGCTAGAAGATGGGCAACAACACAAGTGGTTTCGCAAGTTGCTGGTTTATACTATGAATTATTGGCACTAGATAAAGAATTAGAAATTTTAGAAAATAATATCAAACTTCAAGAAAATGCAGTTGAAATTGTAAAAGTGCAAAAAGCAGGAGGTAGAGCAACAGAATTAGCAGTACAACAGTTTAACGCTCAGTTGTTGGGTACCAAAAGTATGCTGAATGTAATGCAACAAAGAATTACAGCAACCCAAAATATGTTGGGCGCAATTTCAGGCAAATATGATTTTACTATTAAAAGAGGAAAACCCATTACAGAATTAGCTGTGCCGGAAGATATACAAATAGGGGTACCCGCTCAATTATTGGTGAACAGACCTGATATTAGAGAAGCGGAATTATTATTAGAAGCGGCAGGTGCAGAATTAGAAGCTAGTAGAAAAGCATTTTTACCTTCGTTGAATATTAGTGCATATACTGCATTGAATAGTTTTAAATCTTCTGTTTTATTTAGTCCACAATCACTCACTTATGGGTTATTAGGTGGCTTGGTTACACCAGTACTGAGTAAAAATATGTTGAAGGGAAATTATCAATTGGCAAGCGCTAATCAACAACAAGCATTTGAAACATATAGAAAGCATATCATTTATGCATACCATGAAGTTCAAACGGAGTTAAGTGGTATTGAACAATACAAAAAAATATACCAACTCAAAGTTCAAGAGACCAAAGGTTTGCAAGCAGCTGTGGCTGCATCCAATGATTTATATTTAGGTGGATTGGCCACCTACTTAGAAGTGGTTACGGCTCAGCGAGGCGTTTTAGAAGCTGAATTGGAACAAATCAATAGTAAAAAAACAGTGTTTCTTTACTTAATAGATTTATACCGATCCTTAGGTGGTGGTTGGAACTAAGCATATTTTGTTCGTTGGTAAATGCCATTGGTTAAAGCATAAGTAACTATGCCTGCACTGCATTTTGCACCAACTTTTAACATGATTCTTGTTCTATGTCCTTCAACTGTTCTTTTGCTTAAATGCAATTCACTGGCAATTTCTTTACTCGTTCTTTCTTCACAAATTCTTTCAATAATTTGTAACTCTCGTTCTGTAAAGTTTGCCGTGATTTTATGGGGGAGTTGATAATTTTTACAAACAATATTGGTTAAACATACCGAGCTGATTTTACAGAAATAAGGTTTCTGCAAATAAGAACTTTGTATGGCTTCTACAATTTCATCTGGATCCGCATGTTTAGATACAAAGCCCATTGCACCAACATCTAATAAATGAAGTATCATTTCATTGGTAATTGCATAAGACAACAAAACAATGGCGGTTTGTGGGGCTATTTGCAAGACGGTTTTTGCAACAGATGCCGAATCAGATTCTAAATCTATCAATACTACATCAGGTTGATATTTCCCAATATCTGCTGCCCAGCTCTCTTTATACTGATCTTCTCCAACCAATGACAAAGAATCATAAGACCTTAGAATACTTTTCAATCCTAATTTATACATCAATTGATTGTCTGCAATAAAAACCTTGATGGCCCTTTTCATATTCATACATTTAATAGTGAAAAAATGAATACCTAAATTCTCTATTAACAATCATAAACAATATCGTAGAAATACCAATTTTTTATGTTTTTTTCACGATATTCAGACTATGAAACAATTGCTTTTAACCACCATCATCAGTGGCTGTGTTGCTACCAGCAGCTTTGCTCAACAGAAACCCAATATAGACAGCTTAGTAAAAGAATCTAAAAAAACTGAGGTATGGGAGCCTGTTCCAACCATGGTTACACCTGGGAAATTAGCCAGTGATGCTCCCTCCGATGCCATTGTACTTTTTAATGGTAAAAATACCAATGCCTTTCAAAAAGAAGGGGGCGGTGCAATAGGATGGAAAATGGATGCCCAAGGTATTTTAAATGTGGTAAAGGGTTCCGGTAATATTGAAACCAAAGAAAAATTTGGGAGTTGCCAATTACATATAGAATGGAAATCGCCTGCAATCATTGCTGGAGCGGGACAAAGTAGAGGGAATAGCGGTATTTTTTTAATGGGTAAATATGAATTACAAATATTGGATTCTTATAATAATCCTACTTATTCTAATGGTCAAGCAGGCAGTATTTACAAGCAACATATTCCCTTAGTAAATGCGTCAAAAAAACCAGGTGAATGGCAGAGCTACGATATTGTGTTTAATGCACCTCGCTTTTTTTCGGATGGCACTTTACAACAACCCGCTACTATAACCGTATTTCATAATGGAGTTTTAGTGCAAAACAATATAACTATTCAAGGGGGTACGGAGTGGATTGGAGCCGCCTCATACAAAAAGCATGCAGACAAAGAATCATTGGTTATTCAAGACCATGGAATGGATGGCGGAAACCCGGTAAGTTTTAGAAATATTTGGATCAGGCCACTCAACAATTAGCGAAATGATTGAGCAAATGCCAATGCTCTTTTTTCTGCCCAAGTATGCAATTCTCCTTTAACCATGAAACCACAATGACCTCCCTTTTCAGTCATTTCTAAGAATAAAGTGGGGTGTTGTTCGGCAGTTTCAATGGGCATACAATTCGGTAATAAAAAAGGATCGTTTACTGCTTGAACAATCAAAGAAGGTCTATTAATTTGGTGTAATAATGGTCCTACGCTGGCTTTTTCATAAAAGTCTAATGCATTATCATAACCATGCAATGGAGCGGTATAGCGGTTATCAAATTCAATAAATGTTTTTATTTGATCGTAATCGGTAGCATCAATTTGGCCTGGAAATAATTGTGCTTTTAATTTAATTTTCTCTCCAAGTTTGCGCAAAAATCTTTTTAAATAGATATTATTTCCCTTCGTAGATAGTGCGTCAACACTACCTTTTAAACTGCATGGTACAGAAAATCCAATTGCACTCTTAACTTGAGTGGGTACCCATTCTGGATACTCTGCAATGGCACGAAAAGTTAAACTTCCCCCCATACTAAATCCAACTAATACAATTTCCTCATACCCATATTGATTAATTGCAAAATCAATTACATACCGCAAATCATTTGCATCACCATGGTGATAAAATCGAACCAATCTGTTCATTTCACCACTGCAACTTCTACAATTCCAACCTAGTGCATCGTATCCGTTTTCCGAAAATATTTTGGCCATCCCAGTAACATAATGTCTAGTAGAATCTCCTTCTAATCCATGTGTAACAATTACTAACTTATTCGATGACTTTTTAGCAACTGACCAGTCTAAGTCTACAAAATCACCATCAGGCAAATCTAAACGTTCCCTTCTAGCGTAAACGAATGGGACTTTTCTAAAAATACTTGGATAAATACTTTGTAAATGACCATTAAACTGAAGAAGTGGTGGTTGATATGGTGAAGGGCTTAAAATAGGCATTGGATAAATTGTAGGCAAATGTATTAAATACCTCATTTTATTTAACTTCAATATATGACTGGATCCCAATATTTGAAATTCCTGAATCCATTGGCATTGTTTAATACCAAGAGAACAAGGGATATTTTTAAAGTGAACCCAACTTTACCTCCAGAAAGAATAGAGGCTGATAAAATTGTAGTTAAAGTATTTGACTATACTCCCACCTCATTAAGTGAATTCACATTTGATGCCATTGAAACTTGTAATCAGTTCAATAATAATGGAAAAATTAGTTGGATTAATATTGATGGCATAAGAAAAAAGGAAGTAGAATCATTGTGTAATCATTTTGGAATTCATTATTTAATTGCAGAAGATATATTAAGTGTAGGGCAGAGACCCAAAATGGATGAAATTAATCCAGTACTTTATTGCTTATTGAATATGCTGTATTTTAATGATCAAACAGGTACAGTAGAAACGGAGCAAATTAGTATTTTACTGGGCAAAGATTTTGTTATTAGTTATCAGGAAGATGCCAGCAGAGATGTTTTTGACTCGGTAAGAGAAAAACTAAGAATGACCGATTCAAAACTAAGGCTTAGTGGTGCCGACTATTTATGTTATGCTATGATAGATATGATAGTTGATAACTACTATGTAGTAATGGACAAGATAGGTGACCGAATTGAAATGCTTGAGGAGCGGATTATTCGAAGTAGCAATAAACGTTCATTGGCAGAAATAAATGCGCTTAGAAAAGAATTAATTGTGCTAAAAAGAAATGTTGGACCTGTTAGAGATATTGTAAATGGATTTGTAAGAACAGATAGCGAGCTATTAGAAGAGAAAACCAGAAAATACTTCAAAGACATATATGATCATATAGTACAAGCCAACGACTTAGTAGAAAGTCATCGCGATATGATGATCAACTTACACGACTTATATGTTAGCAATGTCAATTTAAAATTGAATGAAGTAATGAAAGTAATGACCATTGTTACTTGCTTATTAGCGCCAGCCACGGTAATAGGAGGAATATTTGGAATGAACTTCGACGTGATTCCTTATGCTCATGAACGAAATGGATTTTTCATTGCAACAACACTAATGATTATTGTACCAATCATTATGGTATTTATATTTAGAAAAAGGGGTTGGTTTTAAATGGTAATTTTTTTCCATCTTCCTTTCTTAAATAAAATCATACTAGTGATGGCTATACAAGTTTCGGTAATTACAATAGCCCAAAATACACCGCTCGTTCCCCATTTGGCACTCCCAGATAAAAAATAAGCAACGGGAATTTGAAATACCCAGAACCAAAAAAAGTTTATGATGGTGGGTGTTCTACTATCTCCTGCTCCATTAAATGCATTCATCATTACCATACCTACTCCATAAAACAAATAACCAAAGCTAATTATTCTTAATGCCCTCGCTCCTGTTTCAATTACCACTGGTTGATTACTCATTAACCCTACAAAAAATGGTGCAGCAGTTATAAATAACAAGGAAACAATACCCATAAATATTCCATTGTATTTTGCTGTTTTCCATACAGATTCTTCTGCTCTTTCAATTTGTTTTGCTCCTAAGTTTTGTCCAACTAATGTTGCGGCTGCATTACTTAAGCCCCAGGCTGGCATTAAAAAAAAGATGATTAATCTGATTGCTATTGTATAGCCAGCTATTGCATCACTTCCATAACCTGCAATAATTTTTGCCATAAAAATCCAACTAGCCGATGCAATTAAAAATTGTAAAGTACCCGTTGAAGCAATATTTAAGATGGACTTAATTACACCAAATACGGGTTTAAAATGAGAGAGGCCCAATTGAATCAGTCCCTTTCCCTTATATAAATGGTACAATTGATACAAAACTCCAATGCCTCTTCCTGTAGTAGTTGCCATAGCTGCCCCTGTTAATCCATAAAAATGAATCAAAATTGGGCATAAGAAAATATTACATAAGTTAGCCAACCACAAGCTTTTCATAGCAATCGCTGCATCACCTGCTCCTCTAAAAATTCCATTAATTAAGAAGAGCAACATGATTACAATATTCCCTGTAAGCATTATAGTAACATAGGTAGAGCCAATACTAATAATTTCTGTTGAAGCACCTACTAAACCTAAAATTTCTGGTGCATACAATAATCCAGTAATGCTAATCAATATACTTAAGCAAAGGCAGATGATTAATGCTTGTGCACCTGCTTCTGCCGCAGCTTTGGTATCTTTCTCACCTACTCGTCTTGCAACCATAGCAGTTGCAGCCATACTTAAACCTATGGCTAAAGAATAAATGATTGTTAATACCGATTCAGTTAATCCAACTGTTGCAGCTGCCGCTGACCCTAACTTGCTTACAAAAAAAATATCCACTACAGCAAATACAGATTCCATGCACATTTCAAGAATCATGGGTACCGCTAGCAAAAAAATGGCTTTACGCAAACTACCTTGTGTAAAGTCTTTGCCCTCACTATTCAATGATTCTTTAAACAATAAAAATAAAGCGCGCAAACGAGCGCCAAGTGATAAAGTAGCCATCAATAGTGTATTAAAGTTCTATTATTGCTCTTTTATATTATTTGCTATAATGGCATAAAGTGTATTTGGATTAAATGGTTTAGATAAACAACCATTCATTCCAATTTGTACCGCTTTGGCTTCAATATCTGTTGTTATAACTGATGCAGTTAGCGCAATAATAGGAATTTGTTTATTTATTTTTCGAATATTACTGGTTGCAGTATACCCATCCATTACTGGCATCTGAATATCCATTAAAATTAAATCGTAATGATTTTGTTTTACTTTTTCAACAGCAATTGCTCCATTTTCTGCTAAGTCTACTTCTGCGTTCCAATTGCGCAACATACGTTGTGCAACCATTACATTAAATTCAACGTCTTCTACAAGTAGAATTGTTTTACCAGATAAATCAGGTTTATTTTCGGTGCCATTTTGCTTAGACTCTTCTCTTATTTCGCTTGTACTCTTTTTAAATTTAAGCGTAAAGTAAAATTTCGATCCTACTCCTAAATCACTATCTATATATATTTCACTTCCTTGAAGTTGTAAAAGTCTTCTTATAATAGTTAAGCCCAAACCAGAACCTCCAAACTCTCTGGTAATATTATTATTGGCTTGAGTAAATCTCTCAAAAATTAAATGTTGTTTTTCTTTAGGTATCCCTATTCCAGTATCTTCTATGGAGAATAATAAATCTACATCTTGTGTATTATTGGCTTTCAATTCTACCCTTATTGTAATTGTTCCATCTTTAGTAAACTTTACCGCATTAGAAATAAGGTTGTTTAGAATTTGTCCAAGTCGTACATCATCACAAACTAAAAACTCTGGTATATCGTCATCGTAAGTAATCTTTATTCTATTGCGCTTCTCCTCGGCTTTAACTTGATTAGCCATTTTAATGTTCTTGAGAAAGTGCAATATGTTGATATTTCTTTCGGCAAAAAGAATTTTTCCTTCTTCAAGTTTACTAAAGTCTAGTACATCATTAATTAGACTTAATAAATTCTCTGAAGAAATTTCCATTACATTCAACAATTCTCTTTGATCAGCTGCTAATTCTTGATATTGCAATAACATAATGGTTCCAATTATTGCATTCAACGGCGTTCTAATTTCGTGGCTCATCACAGACAAAAATTCACTTTTTGCCATTGCCGCTTTTTCTGCTACTTCCTTAGCATTTATTAGATCTTGTTCTAATTGCTTGGTTTTAAGAATTTGTTTTTCTAAAAATGAGATGATATCTATTAGGTCATCATTATCTTCTGCAAATTGCTGTGGTGCTGATGGATCAAGAGCTCGAATGGCTTCTTTAAGTTTTGATATCGACTGTTTTCTAATATCATTTTGTTCTTGTAAATCCTTTGTTGCCCTTTGGTATTCTTGCTCACTTACATCAAATGCATGTTCAGTAATTTTTCGATCTCTTTCAAATGAAGAATAACTATTGTTGATTGCAGTCAAGAGTTTTGCAATAGCTGGATTGGCCTCTTCTGCAGGTGATAAAAATTGTGAAATTTGTTTCTGAAGTAAACTATGATAAGACATTAAGTGGCAATAATTATAATTCGGTAAATGTAGTAATGGTCATGGTTTGATTGTGCAACTCACAATTAGAACCAGGATTAAAAGGTGAAAGCTCTCCATAAGAATAAAAACCAGTAATAGCAGTGTGGTTACCAAACACTTCCTGCGCAGCTTGTACTTCTTCTGAAGTTCGATCTTGCAAAATTAATTTTCTACCCACACAACTAATTAATATAGCTAAATCTGCTTGTTGATCTTTATGCATCAGAGAAGTATTTGTAGCAGCAATGGAAGATCCATTTATCACTTTTTCAAAATTAACTTTCATTAATCTTAACTTGCTTCCTTCTGGCATATTACCAGCAAATATCATTGAACCATCCTGTTCATTTACATTTAAAATAGTTCTAACTAGATTTTTATCAACGTCATTGGTTCTTAGCGAAATGGGAAATAACAATGCAGATCCAGGAAGTTCGTCAACATAAGGACCTAGGTATTCTTTGTATAAATCCAATGCTTTTTTACCATCTATTTCATACAATACATTCTTGGTAGATTTGGTAATAACCCGTTCTTTTCCAAACTCATCCCAACCACCAAAAGAACTATGTCCAATCACTAAATTGGTTCCGTAAAAACCAATGGCTACTACTGTTCCTTCTTTTGCCACTGTATTTAAACCAACCTGCGTTTTCGCAAAGCGAGCTGCATCTCCTGCTAATCCACCAGTAACAGGAATATTATTAGTATTTAATTCATTGAATCCTGCAACAAGGTCAGAGCCATTCACAAAAGATCCTTCCGATATCACCAAAACAGATACTAAATCATCTTGATTAAGTAGGTTCATTAAAGACTTACCCGTTTCAAAACTGTTTACATTTTTATTTATTTCTACCGATACCGACTTTACCCATGCTTTTTCAAAGTAAATTGCGGTAACCACAGCTGAATCATCATACACTTCATTGTGTAATATTTCGCCAGCTGTTGAACAACTTACGATATCTGCTTGAGGAAATTTTGATTTTACATCATTAAATAATGATAGTTGGGTAACCAATTCACCAGAACCAAAAACAAGTACTAATTGTGCTTTTTCAGTTGGAAAATTATTGGGGATATTATCTACCATCCACTTACCTGAACCATATTGAAGCTGGGCCGTTTTCATTAAATATATTCTTTATACTTAAAGATAGCCCTTTTCAATTAATGTGCACAATCATCCTTATGGGCATGGTCATGAACTCGACAAAGCTTAAAATTAAGATAATGCGCAACTACAATCAATCCTACAGAAGGTATTAAGAGTATTAATTCTAAATCGTGGAAATTGACTTTAACTATCAAAAACATAATGCCTAAAGAGAACAAGCTAATTGGCCACCAACTATGGTGATGTTTTTTAAAACCGTGATATAATGCATATATGCCTACCACAAAAGCTAATGCAATCATAAAATATTCAAAACGAATATTCTCAATAATATTAACCCCAAATAAAGGCAAACTGCTTAAAAATAGCGGTAGTAGGGCACAATGTATGGCACAAGCCACAGAAGTAGCAATTCCCAATGCGTCCCAATTCATCTTAAATTTCATTCAGCACAAAATTACAACAATGCAACTTTGTTGCAAAATATTTGTTGTAAATCTATCTTACCTTTGCCAAATAATTTAGACTATGAGCAAGAGAGTACTGGTATATCTAGGTTTCTTTTTGGTTTTATTGGGTGCATTTTATTTTTTCCTTTTTAGAGGAACCGATAAATGGAAAAGAAAGCTTTCCGTAATTAGCTACGTAAAGCCTTTTCAGTTCACCACTCAAGAAGGGCTGCCATTTAATGATAGGGATTTATTGGGCAAAGTAACGGTAGTAGAGTATTTTTTTACCAGCTGCAAAGGAATCTGCCCCAAAATGAACAATAATATGAAGGGGATTTATGAAACCTTCAAGTCAGAGCCCGATTTCATGATATTAGCACATACCTGTGATCCAGAAACAGATTCTGTTCCAAGATTAAAACATTACTCAGACTCACTAAAGATAGACAGCAGAAAATGGGTGATGGTAACAGGTAGAAAAGACAGTCTTTATCAGATTGCACGTAGTGCCTATTTATTAGATGACCCCAAAAACAGTGTAGATAAAATTGAGGACCAATTTATTCATACCCAATTTTTTGCTTTGGTAGATCGGGATGGAAAAGTTCGCTCTCAAATTTATGATGGGCTTAAAAAAGACGAGATAGAAAAACTTAAATTAGACATTCAGGAATTGCTTAAAGAAAGATCGGCCAATAGCAATTTTGTAAATGGAATTTTTAATAACAATCCATAGCATAATTAATGGAGGCTAAAATAACAGCAATTTTAAGAAAACATCAGCTTAGCATTACCGAAGCAAGAAAAAAGATACTTTCTCTTTTCTGGGAAACAGGTAATGCACTAGCACATGGTGATATTGAACAAAAAAGCAGTGAAGATTTTGATCGTGTAACCATATATAGAACACTGCAAACATTTGTAGAAAAAGGAATTATTCATACCATTCCCACATCGGATAATTCTGTTCGTTATGCACTTTGCAAAGACGAATGCGCAGCAGGACATCACCATGATGACCATGTACATTTTATTTGTGACGACTGCGGAACTACTTATTGTATAGATGAAGTAAGTGTTCCAAAAGTGAAGCTGCCAAAGGGTTTCAGGGCAGTACAAACAGACTTGGTTATTAGCGGAACCTGTAATAAATGCGAGCAATGATATTAGTAACCGGTGCCTCAGGCTTAGTTGGTTCTCATTTACTGCAACAGCTTATTCAAGCAGGACAATCAGTTAAAGCATTGTATAGAAACACCATTCCAGTAATAGCAAATACTACTGGTGTAGAATGGGTAAAAGGAGATATTTTAGATGTGGTGGCACTGGAAGAATCTTTAGACCAAGTAGACCAGGTATACCATTGTGCAGCGGTAGTGTCTTTCAATCCTGCAAAAAAAGGTGCCATGCAGCATACCAATATTGAAGGCACCGCGAACGTAGTAAATGCATGTATAACTAAAGGAGTAAAACGTTTGCTATTTGTAAGTTCGGTTGCAGCATTAGGAAGAATTAGAGAAGACAAGCCAATTGATGAAACGATGAATTGGACGCCAGAAACTAGTAATAGTGAATATGGTAAGACCAAATACTTGTCAGAAATGGAAGTTTGGAGAGGCATGAGTGAAGGACTTTCAGTGGTTGTAGTTAATCCAGTAATTATTTTAGGAAACGGAGATTGGGAAAGTGGATCATCGGGCATTTTTAAATCAGCCTATAATGAATTCCCTTGGTATACCGAAGGCATGAGTGGTTTTATAGATGTAAAAGACGTCGTTAAAGCAATGGTATTACTTATGAACAGCTCCATTAATGGTGAGCGATTTATTTTAAGTGGGCACAATGCATTTTATAAAGATATATTCGGGTTGATTGCAGCCGCCTTTCATAAAAAACCTCCGCATAAAAAAGTTACCCCAATACTCGCAGCGATTGTTTGGCGATTAGAAGCAATTAAAGCATTTTTCAGTGGGAAAGACCCCTTATTAACCAAGGAAACAGCCAAAACAGCAAGGGCAAAAGTGAGCTTCAATAACTCAAAATTATTGAAAGAATTTCCAGACTTTACATACACACCATTATCTGAATCAATTCATCGAATCTGTGGAGAATTGAAGCAGAAATACCAATTATGATTCCATTACCTTCTTCCACAACTCAGGGATACGCTTGATCCAAACCAGTTCTCTTCTTTTTATTGAAGCATCTTCAGCAGGGTAGCCAAAATATGTTTTACCTCCAGCCAATGAAGAGGGCACCCCACTTTGTGCCAAGACTACTGCATTCGCTCCGATGGTTAATGTTTTACTTACACCTACCTGACCCCAAAGCGTTACACCATCTTCTATAATAGTTCCACCTGCAATACCAACCTGAGCAGCAAACAAACAATTTTTTCCAACAGTAACATCATGACCAATATGAACCATATTGTCAATTTTAGTTCCCTGACCAATTCTAGTTTCTGCTGTTACCCCCCGATCAATCATACAACCCGTTCCAATTTCTACATCATCATCAATCACCACATTACCACAACTCAACATTTTTTTATACCAAACAGGTCTGTTCTTTTTGGTGTTATAATAAAATGCATCACCACCAATTACCGATCCTGATTGTATAATTACATTGTTTCCAATTTTTGTATTTGCATGTATAGTAACATTGGGATGAATAATAGTATTATTTCCAATCACTACATTTTTTCCAATGAATACATTGGGCATGATAATGGAATTTTCACCTAATTGTAAAGTAGCATCTATAGAATCAGATGCTGGAAGAAAAGGACTAAAATGTTGCACAATTTTTAAGTAGGCTTCAAAGGGATCGGCCACAACAAAAATTGTTTTTCCATTTGGAATTTTTACTTCTGCAGTATTGATGATAATAAAATCAGCAGCACTATTTAAACAAGTATCATAATATTTTGGATGATCAACAAATACCAAATCACCTTGCTCCACTTTATGAATTTCATTGATTCCTAAAATGGAAGCACTGGTATTTCCTGCAGTAGTAGCATTAATAAAAGTAGACATCCAAGAAACGGATACTGGAGATGGAAACTTCATTTGGCTGGTTTTAATCAACAATAAAGGTAATATGCTGTGCTTTCCCGAAATATTTTTTTTAGCAACTCAGGGAAAACAATCTTTAATAAAATCGAATTTTCTGTCATTCATTTGAACGTAAAAAATGAATGATTAAAAAAAATGCATATCAATGAAACGCTTTATTCATCTATGTTTCATCAAATTAAAAAAACGATTAAGCATTTTAATTGCACATATTTTTATTCTGAATTTTGCTTTTTTGAAGGAGTAAAAAATGGCTGAATTCACATTTGGAACTAAAATGTTAATAAAATTGTTTAAAAAAATTTTTGAATAAGTTAAAAGTCTTTTTAATATTGTGTAGGGAAATGCGTTTCCCTGTACTTACTAACCCATCCATATACAAGGTCTCGCTTCTGCGAGACTTTTGTTTTGTACTAATTACAACATTGAATTTATGAGCGAAGTACATTTTTCCGAACAGGAATTAATAAGAAGAGAGAAGCTTGCAAAATTGCAAGCAGCAGGTATTGATCCATTTCCCGCACCATTGTATCCGGTAAATAGTTTCTCTACAGAAATTAAAAATAATTACACCGAAGAAACCAAAGATCAGTTTACGAATCTATGTGTAGCAGGTAGAATTATGAGCATCAACGATAAAGGAAAAGTTTTCTTTATTAAGATTCAAGACAGCAAGGGAATCATTCAATTGTATGTGAAGCGAGATGATATTTGTCCAGAAGAAGACAAATCATTTTGGGACAACGTTGTTAAACACGGATTAGATTTAGGAGATATTATTGGATGCACTGGTTATGCATTCATAACTAAAACTGGTGAAACTTCTGTGCATGCACAAACCATCACCTTACTCACCAAATCATTAAAGCCATTACCGGTTGTTAAGCGAGATGAAGAAGGAAATATTTTTGATGCAGTAACCGATCCTGAATTTCGTTACCGTCAACGCTATGCAGACTTAATCATTAACCCAGATGTAAAAGACACTTTTGTAAAGCGAACTAAAATCATTAATACCATTCGTGAATATTTAAATGCGCAAGGTGCTATTGAAGTAGACACCCCTGTTTTGCAAGCCATCCCAGGCGGTGCAGCTGCGCGTCCATTTATTACCCATCACAACGCCTTGGATGTGCCTTTTTATTTAAGGATTGCCAATGAGCTCTATTTAAAGCGTTTGATTGTAGGTGGATTTGATTGGGTGTACGAGTTTAGCCGCAACTTTAGAAACGAGGGGATGGACCGTACCCATAATCCAGAGTTTACCGTTTTAGAGTGGTATACTGCTTATAAAGATTATATCTGGATGATGGAAATTACCGAACAATTATTCGAGAAAATTGCATTGACCATTCATGGTACTACTGATGTACAGTTAGGCGATAAAGTAATCAGCTTTAAAGCACCATTTAAAAGAATCAGCATTCATGATTCTATTAAAGAGAATACCGGTATAGATGTAAGTGAAATGGATGAAGCAGGATTAAGAGAAGTTTGCAAGCAATTAAAAATAGACGTGCCTCCTACCATTGGAAAAGGAAAGTTGATTGATGAAATTTTTGGAGCTACTAGTGAACATACCTATGTACAACCCACATTCATTATTGATTATCCAGTTGAAATGAGCCCTTTAACCAAGAAGCACAGAAACAAACCTGGTTTGGTAGAACGTTTTGAATTAATGGTTAATGGAAAAGAATTGGCCAATGCATACACCGAGTTAAACGACCCTATTGATCAACGCGAACGTTTTGAAGAGCAGGTTAAATTAATGGAAAGAGGGGACGATGAAGCCATGTTTATTGATTACGACTTCTTAAGGGCTTTGGAATATGGTATGCCTCCTACATCAGGTATAGGCATAGGGATTGATCGCTTATGTATGATGATGACGAACCAAGCATCCATTCAAGACGTATTGCTCTTCCCACAAATGAGACCAGAAAAATTCGAGGATTAGTCTACAAATAAATCAGGATACATAAATTAGAAATACCTTCTTTGGCAAGTACTTATTCGTCAATGAAGGTATTTCTTGTATAGGCTATCGTTGCTTACCAACCGAGGAATTCTTTGATTACTTGTTCGGTTTCTATACATGCTCGCTCTAAGTTATCGTTCAAAATATTTTTATGAAAATGATTTTTGAAAGAGAGCTCATAACTGGCTTTATTCACTCGATTGGCAAGGCTCTCTGCCGTTTCGGTACCTCTGCTCTCTAATCGTTTTTTTAACTCAGCTACAGAGGGTGGTTCAATAAATATGGACAAGCAACGATTGGGAAACTGGTCTTGCAAGTGAATGGCCCCTTTTACATCAATGTCTAAAATAGGGGTCTTTCCTAAGTTCCAAATCCGCTCCAATTCTGCTTTTAAAGTGCCGTAATAACTGCCTTCGTACACCATTTCCCATTCTACAAAAGCGTTTTCTTCAATTTTGTGTTTGAAGTCTTCTTCAGAAATAAAATGATAATGCACCCCATCTTTTTCTTCGCCCCTGGGTTTTCTTGTTGCTGCAGATATGGATAAACTCAAAGCAGCATATTTCTGCAATAAGAATCGGGTTATAGAAGTTTTGCCTGAACCAGATGGTGCGGCAATAATGATGATTTTACGACTATCTGATGCCATTCATTAATTGTTTCTGCAAATAAACATTTATTTGTTTAGAACTACGATTATTTGCTATAGCCATTATAATAGCCGAAATTTACAGTGGATAATTAACCTGCTATAAAGCATTCAAATTGATCTTTATGAATAGCGAACCTGCATATCAATTGCTTTTTGATCAAAACCCCAACGCAGTATTTTCATTAGACTTAGAAGGTAATATCACTTTAATGAATAAGCAACTGCCTATTTTGTTGGAGTGTCCTGAATCTAAATTAAAAGGAGAGAGTATTTTCCCTTTTATGTTGCCTGAAGAAATGGAAGACATTTTTAGAAAGTTTAATCTAGCTAAAGCGGGTGCTACCGAAAAATTTAGGTGCAAAATTCAAACAGTAAAAAATAATCAGTTAACCTGGGTGGTCACTTATATTCCCATCAAAATTGAAGAAACAATCACAGGTATTTATGCTTTAGTAAATGATATAACCGATCAAGTAGAAAGTGAACTTCAATTGGAAAAATCTGTAAGAGATTTAAGAAAAATTTTAGACGCTTCATTAGATATTTTATGTGTAATCAATATAAAAGGTGAATACGTAAGAATTAATCGCCAGGTCGAAAAATTGTGGGGTTATGAAGATTGGGAATTGGTAGGAAAAGACCATATAGACTTTGTATTTGAGGAGGACAGAAGAAAAACTTTTGAAGCATTCTCCCAAATTAAAAACGGTATAGAGTTAACCAACTTTGAAAATAGAATCGTTAAAAAAGACGGAACAACTGTTATCATGCAATGGTATGCCAATTGGGATAGTTTAACCCATTCGGTATACGCTAGTGCACGTCATTTAAAATATTAGCACAAAACTTTATTTCCCCTTTTATCCATTTTTTTCTATCTTGATTTTCCCAATCGATTGCTATGCGTGTATGCTGGAACCTTTTTCTGCAACTGCAGGGATGGACTATTCGTGATGAATTTCCTTATCACCTGAAAAAATGTGTAATTGCTGTAGGCCCTCATACCAGTGCCTGGGATTTTGTAGTTGGCCTTGCTGTAAGAAGTAAATTAAGATTATATCATTTAAAATTTTTAGGCAAAGCTGAGTTATTCAAGGGTCGTTTTGGATTCTTTTTTAGGAAACTTGGTGGGTTTCCGGTAGACCGTTTTAGCAACAACAATGTAGTTGATCAGGTCGTTGAAAAATTTAATGGGAGTGAATCTTTTGTTTTGGCATTATCTCCTGAAGGAACTCGAAAAAAAGTAGACAAGCTTAGAACTGGGTTCTATCATATTGCCCATAAAGCCGGCGTACCAATTATTTTAGCTGGTTTAGATTTTGGAAGAAAACAAATCACTTTCTCTGAACCCTTTTTACCTACTGGTAATATGGAAGCAGACTTACAATATATTATCCATTATTTTGCCGATAAAGAAGGCAAAATACCTGAATACGGTTTACAACATTTAGATCAACAAGCCCCCAACTAATATGACAAACACCTATCCAACCATTATTGATAATTTTTGCAGGTTCGAAAAAAGCCAGCCCAATAAATTATTCTTGTCTGAGCCTGTAAAAGGGGTTTACCAAGATTTTTCATGGTCTAAAGCGGGTAAAGAAATTAGATCAATGGCTGCTTGGTTGCAACAGTCTGGTTTACAACATGGAGATAAAGTAGCCATACTAAGTAAAAACTGTGCACATTGGATCATGGCCGATTTGGCTATCAATATGGCTGGAATGGTTTCTGTTCCGCTCTATCCTAATATTACAAGCACTGCAGTAAATGAAATTTTATTGCATAGTGAAGCCAAGACGATTTTTGTTGGTAAACTAGATAACCCTGAATTAATTAGAATGGGCATTCCTGAAGAAATGACCCAAATCAGTTTTCCTTTTTATTTAAATGTTGGTTGTTTAAATTGGGATGACTTGGTGCGTACTTCTTCGCCATTAACTGAACTTAGTCCACTTGATCCTAAAGCGCTCTCTTGTATCATTTATACTTCTGGTACTACAGGTACTCCCAAAGGTGTCATGCATAATAACCATACCATGTCATTTGCTGTGTATTCTTTTTTAGAAAGTACGCCTCCTTTAAAAGATGAAGTGTTCTTCTCTTACTTACCGCTTTGCCATGTTGCCGAAAGAATGTTGGTAGAATGTGGTGCCATATTTACAGGAGGTTGTATTCATTTTGTTGAAAGCATGGATTCTTTTTCAAAAAACCTTCAATATACTCAACCTACTATTTTTTTAGCGGTACCTCGAATCTGGGAAAAAATTCGAGAAGAAATATTGCGTAAAATGCCGCAGCATAAATTGAGTAAACTGTTAAAAGTCCCAATCGTATCTACAATAATTAAAAAAACCATTCGCAAAAAATTAGGTCTAGGTAGAGTAAAGCATTTGTATACTGGTGCATCGCCCATTAACCCAACTGTCCTAGATTGGTTTTACCAATTAGGAATGGAAATTCAGGAAGCGTATGGAATGACCGAAAACTCTGCTTTGTCTCATTCTAATAGAAAGGGCGCTTGTAAGTTTGGTACAGTAGGACAATCTTATCCCGGTGTAACTGTTAAACTAAGTGAACAAAATGAAGTGTTGGTGAAGAGTGAAGCCAATATGTTGGGATATTATAAAGAACCTGTTTTAACAGCTGAAATGTTTGAAGATGACTATTTAAAAACAGGTGACGAAGGCCAAGTTGATGAAGCTGGCTATTTAAAAATCACCGGTAGAATTAAAGACCAATTTAAAACCAGTAAGGGTAAATATGTTGCGCCTGCACCTATAGAATCCAAGGTATTGTCCGATGCTATGATTGCACAAGCTTGTGTAGTAGGATGGGGAATGCCTGCTCCACTGCTTTTATGCACTTTATCTGAACACGCCAGGCAATTGGCCCAAACCAGCTTACAAGAACACTTACATCAATTGCTAGAAAAGATTAACCAAGAGCTTGAACACCACGAACAATTGGCCAAATTGATTATTATGGCAGAAGAGTGGACCATTCAAAATGGTATTTTAACACCAACACTCAAGATTAAACGAAAAGTATTGGACGAAACATTCAAAGACTTTTATAACAATTGGTACAATGCTTCTGTAAAAGTGGTTTTTGCTTAACTTGCACCCAATTATTAATACGAAAGACCAATGAAAATGAAATTCTACACAATGGCCAGCTTGGCCGCTTTTGTTCTTTTTTCTTGTGTAAGCCCTAAACAATTAAGGCAGGCAGAAGCTAGATATGGCGAATTGAATGGTGCATATGCGGAGTTACAAGGAAAATACAGAACACTAGAAGAAGAGTTGAATAAGTCAAAAAATCAAATCAGTAATCTTCAAACACAGAAGCAATCTGCTGATGCCCTTTTAAATACCACTAATACACAGTTGGACTATGTTAAGCAAACAAACAATTTAGTATTGAATCAACTAAAAGACCTTTCGGTGGTGACTGGTGCACAGGCCGAAAGCATTAGAAGGTCTTTGGAAAATATTGGTGCTAAAGATTTATATATTCAAGACCTACAAGGATCTATTGCTAGAAAAGATTCTTTGAATATGGCATTGGTAATGAATCTAAAAGGGGTATTGGGTAATATAGACGATAAAGATGTAAATATTAAGGTTGACAAAGGAGTAGTATACGTAGATATCTCTGATAAATTATTATTCAAGAGTGGTAGTTATGAAGTAACTGAAAGAGCTAAAGAAGTATTGGGAAAAGTAGCGAAAGTATTGAATGCGCAACCTGATATTGAATTTTTAGTAGAAGGTCATACCGATTCTATTCCTTTAGTTAAAGGAGGTGGAATGATTGACAACTGGGACTTGAGTGTTAAAAGAGCTACAACAGTTGTCAGAATTTTGCAAGATTCTTATGGAATGAATCCAAAAAGAATGACTGCCGCTGGTAGAGGAGAGTTTGTTCCTATTACAGATAACAACACCGCCGAAGGTAGAGCTGCAAACAGAAGAACCAGAATTGTGATTATTCCTCAATTAGACCAATTCTTCAAGTTGTTAGAAAGAAAGAAATAACAATAATTTCTTAAAACTCGTTTAAAAGCGTCAACCCAATTAAAAAAGGTTGGCGCTTTTTTTATATTAATTATATATCATAAATTGTATATCCAATAATACCCTATGCCTACCAAAAAAACCTTTCTTCAGGTCAGTTTTTTCCTACTGATGCTACTAAGCAATGGGGTATTTAATGGACAGGCTCAATCCAAAAAACCGACTATTCCACTTGTTCAAAATGGAATAATTGATTTAAGAAATATACCATTAGATCAAACCACCATACCCATTTCAGGAGAGTGGGGAATTTATTGGAATCAATTATTATCTCCTTCTGATAGTTTAACAAGCCCAACCAATTACACCTATTTCCCAAATCACTGGAACTATACAACAATAAACGGAAAAACACTTTCTGCGAAAGGTTATGCCAGTTATACTGTGCGGGTTTTACTGAATAATAAACGTGAACATAAATTGGCAATTAAACTGCCAGACACTTATTGTTCTTTTAAACTTTTTGTGAATGGACAATTTTTTGCTGCTGCAGGTGCACCTGGAACTACCAAAGAAACAACCACTGAACAATGGCTGGAACAGGTTGCTGAATTACCCAATGCAGATACATTGGATTTAATTTTACAAATTGCCAATTTTAGGCATTCAAAAGGTGGTCCTTATAAACCAATACTAATTGGTAATAAACAAATTCTTCAAGCAGATAAAGCTGCAGAAGATGGATTCGATTTATTATTAGCTGGGGCTTTATTAATGGGGGGTTTATTCTTTATTGGATTATTTTATTTTGGCAAACACGATAAAGTGATTTTATTCTTCTCTTTATTTTGTATTGCCTATAGCTATAGAATTATAGGTTCTGATAATTATGTACTACATAGCTTGTTCCCTAATTTCCCTTGGATAATTGGTGTTCACTTAGAATACTTAAGTCTTTTTGCCAGCTTTATATTTTTCATGTTTTACACAAAGTATCTATTTCCTGAGGAAACTAATAATTGGTTATTGTATACGGAAGCTATACTTGCAGGAATTTTATGTTTAGTAGTATTGATTTTTCCTCCTAGCGTTTTTACTCAGCTAATCAATCCATTCTTGATTGTAATGTTTAGTATCATTATTCATGTATTCTATATTTATATTCGAGCATACTTGAATAAAAAGCTGGGTGCTAAATATGCCTTACTCAGTACGGGTATTTTATTGGTGATTTTTTTCTTAATCAACCTTAAGTACTTCAATATAATTCAGCCTCCTAGATTTGTCTTGTTTTTCGGCTATATCACTTTCTTCTTTTTACAATCTCTGGTACTTTCTTTTCGATTTGCTTTTATTTTAAAAGAAGCTAAAAAGCAAGCAGAGCAAGGTCTTAAAGCTAAGAATGATTTCCTGAGCACGATGTCTCATGAAATTAGAACACCGCTTAATTCCATTTTAGGCATGACCAATATTATGCTGATGGAAAAACCTTCGGAGGAACAAAAAGAACAATTAAACGTCTTATTATTTTCTGCAAATAATTTGTTGTCTATCGTAAATGATATTTTAGACTACAACAAAATTGAAGCTGGAAAAATTGGGTTCGAATCCATTGAAATGGATTTGAAGAATATTGCCAATAAATTAATTGCTGGATTTGGCATTTTGGCAAAAGACAAGGGCGTTGATTTAAGATTAAAAATTGATGAGCAATTATCAACCAATTTAATAGGAGATCCTACTAGGACAAGTCAAATCATGGGTAACCTCATTCACAATGCAATCAAATTTACCAAGAAGGGTTTTGTAGAATTAAGGATAGGAGTTATTCATAAAGACGGTTCAAATATTCATTTACTGGTAGAAATAGAAGATACGGGAATTGGAATTTCAACCGAGAAACAACAAATGATTTTTGACCAATTTACACAAGCTGATACCAGTACTTCTAGAAATTTTGGCGGTACAGGTTTGGGGCTTGCCATAAGTAAACGGTTACTAGAGTTACAGGGGGCTCAACTTCAACTTAAGAGCGAACCAGAAAAAGGCTCCACTTTTTTCTTTGAAATTAATTTCCCCATAGCTCCCCAAAAAATAATTGAACAACCAATTATTCATAATCCTGCACCTACTGAAGAAAGTAAGCCTTTAACGGGCATGTCAATTTTATTAGTAGAAGACAACGAGGTAAATATTTTAGTAGCAAAAACTTTTCTAAGTAAATGGGGAGCTACTGTAGCCATTGCACAAAACGGACAAGAAGCAGTTGATGTATTTGATGCTGCTATACACCAAATTATTTTAATGGATATGCATATGCCAGTAATGGATGGTTATGAAGCCACACGTATTTTAAGAGATCGTGGAGTAAAAACACCCATTATAGCTTTAACTGCTAGCTTGCCAAGAGAAATTGAAGAACGCATAAAAAGCACTGGCATAAATGATATTGTAGTAAAACCCTTTATTCCTTCGGAACTGTTTAAACTAATTCTTCACTATACCGGAATTCACCGTTTTTAAAAGCAATCCTTAGCCTATCTTGCAATTGAATTTATACGTATGCAGGATTATTTGAATGGACTCAATGAGTCTCAACGGGAAGCGGTTACACATATAAAGGGGCCATTGATGATTGTGGCCGGTGCAGGAAGCGGAAAAACCAAAGTATTAACTACTCGAATAGCTCATTTAATGGCAAATGGGGTAGATGCATTTAATATTCTTGCACTGACTTTTACGAACAAGGCTGCTGCAGAAATGAAAGAAAGAATTGAGAAAATTTTGGGTAATGCAGAAGCTAGAAATTTATACGTAGGAACTTTCCACAGTGTTTTCGCAAGAATACTTAGGGCAGAAGCCAGTAAGTTGGGATATCCAAGCAATTTCACCATTTACGATACCGACGACAGCCGTTCTGTTTTAAAAACAGTAATTAATGAATTGCATTTAGACGATAAACATTATAAACCCAATATTGTAGGCAATAGAATTTCTTCAGCAAAAAACGCATTAGTAGGTCCTGCTGAATACGCAACCGATTATGCCATTCAACAAGAAGATGCAAGATCTAATAGGCCAGCCATTTCGCAAGTATATGCTGCATACGCCAAACGTTGTTTCAAAAACGGAGCAATGGATTTTGATGATCTATTGTTGAAAATGTATGAGTTACTAAATAATTTTCCTGAAGCATTACACAAGTACCAACATAAGTTTAAATACTTGCTGATAGATGAGTACCAAGATACCAATCCTGTTCAGTATCAAATTAGCAAACTCTTAGCGGCTGCTCATGAAAATATTTGTGTAGTGGGTGATGATGCACAAAGTATTTACAGTTTCAGGGGTGCTACTATTGAAAATATATTACAATTTCAGAAAGACTATGATGATGTGAAAGTGGTAAAGCTGGAACAGAATTATAGAAGTAGTCAGCAGATTTTAAAAGTAGCCAATCAGGTTATAAAAAATAATAAGGGCCAAATACCAAAAAATCTTTGGACCGAAAACGAAGAAGGAGAAAAGATTAAGTTGGTAAGAACCATGACCGATAATGAAGAAGGGAAATTTGTTGCTGATACTATTCAAGAACAAAAACTCCGTAATCATTATTTTAATAAAGATTTTGCTATTCTTTATAGAACCAACGCCCAGAGCCGGTCTTTTGAAGAGAGCTTAAGAAAAATGGGAATTGCATATCGGATTTACGGAGGCGTAAGCTTTTATCAAAGAAAAGAAATTAAAGATATTCTTGCATATTTAAGGGTGATTGTAAATACCAATGATGAAGAAGCCTTAAAAAGAATCATCAATTATCCGGTTAGAGGAATTGGCAAAACAACCATTGAAAAATTGGTCATTATTGCCAATGAACAAAATATTCCCATGTTTAATGTGGTGAGTAGAGCTGGTGAATTTGGATTTAAATCTGGAACATTAGAAGCTTTACAAAATTTCACTACCATGATTCGCTATTTCCAAAGCATGTTGACCGATAAAAATGCTTTTGATGTAGCCACTCAAGTAGGCAAACATACCAGTCTAGTAAAAGAACTATTCAACGATAAAACAACAGAGGGTCTTGCTCGTTACGAAAACGTACAAGAGTTATTCAACTCTATTAAAGAATGGACCGAAAGTCCTAGTAACGATGATGGAGAATTGGGTGATAAAACTTTAGGTTCCTATTTGCAGCAAATTACTTTGTTAACCGATGCAGACGATGACAAGGAAAACAATGACGTTGTAAAGTTGATGACTATACATGCTGCTAAGGGATTAGAATTTGGTTGTGTGTTTGTAGGGGGAATAGAAGAAACCCTTTTCCCTAATTCAATGAGCATTAATACCAGAGAAGAGTTAGAAGAAGAAAGAAGGTTATTTTATGTGGCTGTTACCAGAGCCAAGCAAAGACTTTGGCTCACATATGCTAATTCAAGGTATCGTTTTGGTCAGCTGGTTCAAAATGAACCCAGCCGATTCATAGACGAAATGCCCGAAGAATCTATTGACAAAACTTATGCTGGCGGTGGTGCAAGAAATCACGCAGGTTCCGAATGGGGCTCTGCATATGAACGAATGCAAAGAGGTTTTGGAAATTCGTCTCAACAAGCTGCAAATAAATATGGACCGCCCCCTTCTAAAAAACCAGCGAGCAGCAAGCCTGAATATATGCCTATTCAACCATTAGCTCCAAAGGTAGTGGCACATATTCCTTCTGCTGATTTTGCACCCAGCGATACTTCTAGCTTAGAAGTGGGTCAAAAAGTAGAACACCAAAAATTTGGTTTTGGCATAGTAAAAGCCATGGAAGGTTCTGCGCATAATCCAGTAGCTACTATTGACTTTGCGCAAAATGGAGAAAAGAAGATCATGTTGAACTACGCTAAACTTAGAATCGTTTCTTAAGGTTTCCTGTATTTAGCAACGCGCACCGTTTTTTCTCTAGTGGAGGTTGATTTTAACACGGGCTTATACAATCCACCATTGGGTTGTGGCAACAAGATTGTACCTGGTAAAAATAAAAATGAAGAAGGAGGTTCTGCAGGTGCATCTACAACTTTTTCAACCGGTGTTATATGATTCATATTAGGCTCTGTTTGAACACTTGATTCATTTTTTTCAATGGGTTTTTTGTATGTCATTTCAGCACCTGCTAAAAAGCTTTGTAAGGTTTTAATTTGTGGGCGTTCTACACTAGCAAGCGGATATGTACTTACTGGGTTTCCACTCAATCTTTTACCAGAAGAGCTGTATTGTGCGGTTACATTCTCTGCTTTTAAGTATTGAAGGAATTTATCCATGATGGTTAACCATCGTGCATCGGTATCTGGGACACCAAATTGTCCAATGATTCCTTTTTTATTGTTTTGCTTTAACCATTGCACAAATGGCATTGCCCTTTGAATACCTGTTGAATCCCATGCTTGATTTTGGTCGTAGGAAAAAAGATATTTTCCAGTAAAGTCGTTATCAAAATAACAATGCGCGTTAAAGACCAATTTATCTTGTGGATCATTTAAATTTTTTAATTGATCGCTATAATCTGCCCAACTTTCAGCGGCTGCGTAATTATTACCCGACACAATAATACGGCTTCTTCTATCGGCCATACGAATTGAAGTGATTGCCCACTGAGCGGATGTTTGCCAATCGAATGCTTGCATATCATGAGGCTCAGACATTAAATTATATCCATAAATATTGGGGTATCCTGAAAATGCATTGGCAATTTTATTCCAACAATCTGCAAAATCTTGTCTGCTTACCGAATAAGAACCAACAATATAATCCACCCCATATTTTCGGTATCTGCCGCCATTGTACATGCTCAAAATAACTTGCATGTCTCGGTTAGCTGCCCAAGAAACTACTTTACGAATTTCTGCAATCTCTCCATAGTCCAAATCTCCGCCTAAGGTTTTTTGTACCCGCTCCCATCTGAAAGGAATAGTGATTAACCTAAATCCCTTTTGATAATAATAATCTAACTCTTCTTCTGAAGGGTATTGGTAATGCTCGTTTAAGTTGCCTGGAAGCTGATTTTCATTGATTTCACCCCCGCCAAGGGTCATTCCTAGCATAAAAGGGTCGTTTTGGGCCTTTAATTGACCCGAAACGCTTATAAAAATCATCAAAATGAAAATGATTCGCATATGCCTAAATATTAGCTGCTTATCTAAATCATGAGTAGCGCAAATAGAATAACGCAAAAAGAAGGCATTTATTGAGTGAACTTACGATATCCGAAAAATAAGGGCCAAGAATGGACTAAACCCAAGGATTGAACTTTTGCTCCAAACGAATTGTTTTAAATTTGCAGAAGAATAACTTACGTAAAACAGCATACTATGATTAAGACTGGCAACCCTGTCATCAGCATTTATACAGAAATGACTCCTAATCCAGAGACCATGAAATTTGTGGCAAACAAATTATTGTACCCTGGAAAAAGCATTGATTTTGCAGATGAATCCTTGGCAACTCCATCACCATTGGCCAAAGAATTGTTCAGTTTCCCTTTTATCAAAAGTGTGTTTATTGCCAGCAATTTCATCACGCTTACCAAAACAATTGATACCGAAGATTGGCAGGATATTATTCCAACCATCAAAGAGTTTTTGAAACAATATTTAGAAAATGGCGGTGTTGTGGTTAATGAAGAAGAAGTAGCTAAAGTAAAGCAAGAAGCGAGCAATACCGTGAGCGCAGACGACGACGATATTGTTAAACGCGTAAAAGAATTACTAGAGAACTACGTAAAACCAGCAGTTGAAATGGATGGCGGTGCTATACAATTCAAAAGCTATAACGATGGTATAGTAAATCTAATGTTACAGGGTTCTTGTTCAGGTTGCCCATCTTCTATGATAACATTGAAAGCTGGAATAGAAGGAATGATGAAACGCATGATTCCTGAAGTAAAAGAAGTTGTTGCAGAAGCAGAATAAAGAAAGCGTAGTGCAGTATCTTGCATTACATGAAATCTTATTTAATCCATTTTTTTAAAACGCATTGGGATGCATTACTTGCATCTGCATTTGCGTTTATTTGGATTGCTTTTTATACTGCCCATAGTGGCATTGGTATTTCCCCGGATTCTGTTGCCTATTTAAGTACAGCGAATCATTTTTCGGATTCCTTTCAATTTACCGATTACAATAATTTACCCTTAGTAAATTTTCCTCTGGGTTACCCGCTATTATTGGGTTTGGTTAAGTTGGTTTTTTTTACTGAAGTGATTACAGCCGCGCCAATACTTAATAGTCTATTATTAGCAGCAGTATTATATACCAGTAGTTATTTGCTTCTTCATGCAAAAATTAAAAATGGGTTTTTTCGGTTATTAATTTTGTGTTTAATACTTAGTAGTCCGGGTATATTAGAAGTGTATACCATGTTATGGTCTGAAACAGTGTTTATACTTTTAGTACTGATTTTTATAGTTGCCTTTCACCAATATTTACTTACAGAAAAAAAGAATTGGTTGCTAATAGCTGGAACTATTGCAGCAATTACTTGCTCAATAAGATACGTGGGTATTACTTTATTAATTACAGGAGGCCTACTCATTCTATTTTACATTCAATTTAATTGGAGGACCAAACTAAAACATATTGGACTACTCGCGTTGGTTGGTTGTAGTTTACCATTGCTCAATATTATCCGTAACAAACTACTAACACAAACAATAGCAGGCGTAAGACAATCTTCCTTAAAAACATTCCAAACCAATTTGCAAGATTTTATAAATGTGTTGTGGTATTGGTTTCCGAATAGTGAAAATGATTCTTCTACTACCATACTAATCATTGGAGTTATACTTTTATTCATAGTAATCGTTGTATTATTGTATCGGCTGATTCAACAACAATTTTTTGCATCGGATATTACCGTATTAAGTTTGTTCATATTGGTTTATAGTATTTTCTTATTATTTATTGCAAGCGTTTCTAGGTTTGAAACTTTAAGCAGCCGGTTATTAATTCCATTATATATTCCCTTAGTTATTTTAATTGCCCATTGTTTTTACCAATGGATTGTTGCTTTCAAGAGATATAAGAAAGCATTTATGCTTATGATTTTTAGCACCTGGTATGTAATTGGTGCAAATCATCATTATCAAACGCATTTATTTAATTGGGAAGGGATAGGGTATGCTGGTATACCGGGATACACCGATGATCTTTGGAGAGGTTCTTCCTTGCTTCAGTTTATGAAAACGCATTACAGCAGTTACCAAGCACCCATTTATTCAAATGCCAATGATGCTGTATTTTTTCTAGCGAATATCAAAGCCAATCCTTTGCCGCATAAAGATTTGCAACAAGAAATTGATCATTTTTTAAATCATCAAAATATTTATCTTGTTTGGTTTGAATATGGGAAAAACCCTGATTTAATAGATGATGAATATATTCGAGCTCATTTTAAACAAACCAAAGAATGGCAGTTTAAAGATGGTTCCATTTTTTATTTTACCCCTACCAACAAGTAATGAGTATAACAGATATATACCAACAATTCATGACTGGTTTGCAACAAACAAGCTTACTAGAATTTGTTGCAGTTTGTGCGGGTATTGCTAGTGTTTGGTTTAGCAGAAAAGAAAATATTCTAGTATACCCTATTGGATTGATTAATACCACTATTTACATTTACTTGAGTTTAAAGGGACAGCTATATGGTGAAGCAAGCGTAAACTTGTATTATACAATCGTAAGCATCTATGGCTGGATATGGTGGAGTAAAATCAACCAAAATACCCAAGAAGTACAATTGAAAATAACTTTTAGCAATTCAAAAGATCAGATACAACAGTGGATGTTTTTTATTTCATTTTATCTGATAATATTTTTTGCACTCACTTGGCTAAAAGCATCTTTTGCACCCGAAGCCATTCCTTGGGCCGATGCATTTGCAAGTGCTACCGCATACACTGGAATGTGGTTAATGGCTAGAAAAAAAGTGGCCAGCTGGTATTGGTGGATAGCAACAAATATTGCTTCTATTCCGTTATATTTTATAAAAGGCTATGTATTTACTAGTGTGCAATTTGTGGTACTCTTGATCTTAGCCATTGCCGGCTTAATGAGTTGGCAGAAAAAAGCACAATATGAAAGCCATTAAGAAATTTGTAATTCTAGGTCCGGAAAGTACAGGTAAAAGCACGTTGTGTAAATCGTTGGCAGCACACTTTCAATCTGCATGGTGTGAAGAATATGCAAGAGAATATTTATTAAAAAATGGTACCAGCTATACGCCTGCAGATTTATTGAAGATTGCAAAAGGTCAATTGAAATTAGAGGAGCTGACAACTAAATCATTATTAGATAGCAATAAAGCACCCATACTATTCATAGATACTGATATGTATGTTTTGAAAGTGTGGAGTGAATATGTATTTGGGGAATGTGATTTTTTTATTTTAGATACCATCGTTAAAAAAAAATACGACGGTTATTTATTATGCAATATTGATTTGCCTTGGGTAAAAGATGAACTAAGAGAATACCCCGATGAAAAACCCAGACAAGAATTATTTGCTATTTATAAAGATTTATTACTGAATCAGCCAACACCATGGGCTTTAATTAGTGGCAATAATACCGAAAGAACCCAAGCAGCCATTAAAGCAATCAACCAGTTCATGCTTTAACGCAATAAATTTTTGATGTCTTCATCTCCTTCTAAATTATTCATCTGTTTTAATATTTGCGGATAACGCCAAGCAACCCTTCTGCTCATTGGCTTTACAGTAAATTTTTTAGGATTAGGCAAACAAGCTATAATCATGGCTGCTTCCGCACGAGTAAGCTTTGCAGCGTCTTTTTTAAAGTAATATTTAGCAGCAGCTTGTATTCCAAAAATACCAGGACCCATTTCAATTACATTTAAATATACTTCTAGTATGCGCTCTTTGCCCCAAACCCATTCAATCAATTTGGTAAAATAGAGCTCAGGTACTTTTCGAATAAACTTGGTGATGAATCCCCCTTGCCATAAAAAAACATTCTTAGCTGTTTGTTGGGTAATAGTGCTAGCACCGCCCCCTAATGGAATTTTTGTTTTCTTTCCTTTTTTCTTGGGCTTTAAACTCTTCTCAATAGCATCCCAATCAAATCCACTATGGTCTGGAAATGCTTGGTCTTCACTAGCAATTGCAGCCAATTTTACCGAGTAATTTATTTGACTCCACGATACATAATCTCTTTTGAGACCATAACCAAAAGTATTGGCAATCTGAGTGATGGTGATTGGCGGCATAACCCATCTACAAACAATCGTATACAAGAGTGAACTCAAAAACAAAATCAGCAATACGCGTTTTGTTTTTTTCCAGATTTTTTTAATCACTGATAATTATTTCAGTCAAAAGATACAATCTATTTTAATTGGTCTCCAAAATTGAGCACGCCCCAAATTAGTGCAATACCAAACCCAATCAATATTAGTCCTGATAATTTATTAATTCGGTGTAAAATAGTTGGGGTTAAGCGTTCTCTTAATTTACCAGCTAAAGCTACTTTAGCAATATCTGAAAGTAATACAAAGACTAAACAGGTTATAAAAACAATCCACTTGTATTGATTGGGGTTGGGGGTACTTGCGGCATCTCCTGTAATAGCAGCTGTCCAAGCAAACCAAAAAAGAAATACAGCCGGGTTAAGCATATTCATAAAATAGCCCGATAAGAATATACCCGCTAAATCTCTTTTGCGAAATTTCTTGATTTCAATTTTATTGTCTTCATCTACAATCACTTTTTTAAAGAAGAAAGTATAGATTCCTACTCCAATTAAAAAAATGCTGCCAGCAATTGCAATGGCATTACTATGAGAAAGGGCTGTAGTAAAAAAGGAAGTAAAAACATTACAAACCAACACTAAGCTAATATCACTAGCCGATACGCCTGCAACAAAAGTATATCCTGCTTTGTGGCCATTGGCCAAACTTTGTTTAATAATGGCAAAAATGACCGGGCCCACTGAAATACTCAGAATCAATCCCAAAACCAATCCCTTCATCAATGGTGCAATCATGCCAATAGCCTTTGTTTAGTCAGTCCACAAAAATAACTGATTAGTGTTATTCTAACGGATAATTGTTGCGCTGATAATTTTATCTAAACCAGGAAAATGTTGAACCAAGTATTGATTGCCATACCGATAGATGGAATCTTGTAATGGTAGTATCCTTTTGGCATATTGGTCATTCAATTGGAAAAAGATATTCATACCACTGATTACTTTGCCAAAGGGGGGATAGCCGTGTACCCCTTCTCTCATGGTAGTGTCTAGTTTAGCATTGTCTTGCATATTCACAAACAGTTGAGTAGTGCGAGAATTCTTTTCACTCCTTGCAAATGCAACCATTCCCTTTTTATGTTTTTGAATTACCGGCTCATCTTTTAGTCGGGCTTTGTCCCAAAAACTACTTTCTTTAGGGTTATCAGAAATTCCAAACTGTACCACGTAATCTTTTTCTACCCTAAAAATATAGATATTGGTATAAAAACCTTTTTTTACTAAAGTATAAAATCGATCTGCTGCTAGAGGCGCCCAAGAACGATAAGACTGAATAATAAAATTTCCTTTGTTTGTTTTAAAGAGTACTTGAAGGGTTTCTGGTGCTCTTAAGTCTTTATGTATAAAAGTATTTTTCTTGGTGGTTGGTTGTGCAATTGCCAATGAGCACAATAATGAAGTGGTTATTAAAAAGCAGGCAAAATATAGCTTCAACTTCATTTATTTTTTTCTAAGAATTGATACCAATCATTTAGCATGGTTCCTTTTAATACCCTAGGAAATTTATGTTGACCTCCTACTTTGCCCTTACTCAACATAAAGTTCATAAAGTCATCTTCTTTTAATACGCTCAATCTTATTTCCTTTAAAGCGCTTTTTCTTTCAACTGCATAATCATCATTGAGTTCATTTAAACATTCATCAATGAAATTACATAATAGCTTTGGATCTACTTTATCGTCACATGCTACAAACCAATGGTGTCCAAAGAAATTATCTACAGGTATACCAGCAACAGTAAATTCTGGAATACTGATATTGAATTTTTGGGAAGCCATTTGAACAGCTTTGTTCATATTATCTACACTCAAATGCTCTCCCACCAAACTCAAAAAGTGTTTGGTTCTTCCTGTGATAATGATTTCCGACTTTTCTTTGTCTACAAATTTGACTGTATCTCCAATCAAATAACGCCAAGTGCCTGCAGTAGTACTAATCAACAAAGCATAGTCCTTTCCTTCTTCTACTTCATGTAACATCAAAGCTTCGGGATTTTCAATCATTTCTCCATCAGCAGTAAAATTGATATCATCAAAAGGAACGAATTCTAAAAAAATATGTTCATTGGTTACCAATCGCATGCCCTTAGCATATTGGCGGTCTTGGTAAGCAATAAATCCTTCACTAGCCAAATAGGTTTCTATATACGTGATGGGTTTACCCAACATTTTTTCGAAACCTTTTTTATAGGGCTCAAAACTTACTCCACCGTGCACAAAAAAGGCGAGATTGGGCCATAGCTCATGAATATTTTTTAATTGATATCGCTCTACTATTTGCTCTACACACATCTGAATCCAGGCGGGAACGCCAATTAAAAAGCCAATATCCCATTGAGGTGCTTTTTCAACTATTTCTGCTATTTTTTTATTCCAGTCTTTTTGTTTAGCTATTTTTTTACCTGGTTTATAAAATGGTTGAAACCAAAATGGCGCTTTCTTAGCGGTTATCCCACTGAGGTCTCCTGCAAAATAACCAGGCCCTTTTTGTAATTCGGTACTGCCTCCCAAGGTTAGCCAACCTTTTCCAATAGAAGTGAAGGGAATATTTTCGTACTTACCCAAACTGAGTAGTTGCTTAATCATGACAATTTTATTGCCACGTAATAAATCGTTGGTTATAGGAATATATTTACTGGCCGACTCACTGGTTCCGCTGCTTAACGCATAATACTTGATTTTACCCGGCCAACAAATATCCGATTGTCCTTTGATGGTTTTATGCCACCACTCATTGTAAATTTTATTGTAATTAAAAGTTGGAACCAATTCCTGAAATTTTTTTCCAGGGTGTTTGCTCAATAAGATTTCATCAAAACGATATTGCTGACCAAACGAAGTAAACCTAGCTTTTTTCAACAGCTTTTTTAGCACCCTCAACTGATCTCTGCGGAGATTGTTCTGCGGAAGCCTGAGTGCCTTTAAAATTGCATTCGGCAGTTTAAGATCAATTATAGACATGCGTTCGTTAACAGTTAAGCTACGAAGCTAAACTAAATGAATTATATATAATATTTTGTGAAAACCCTTATTGAATTTTTTTCTTGAAATTAGCCATCCAAGCTATAATTCGAATACAATTTTTTAACCACCAAGCCCCAACAGCGCCTCCATATAAATGGCGGTATTTGTTTAGAAAAATGATCATTGAACCATAAAAATGATCCAGATACGCTGGATCTTGTTTAGAACTTGCTCCTTTATAATGGGTGATGATTAAGTTGCCTAAATAATGGTTTTCGAATCCTTGCTGAAGTACCCTTAAACTGAGGTCTATATCTTCCCCGTACATAAAAAAAGATTCATCAAAGCCCCCTATTTTTTTAATTAGTTCAGTTGGCATCAAGATAAAAGCACCTGCTAAAACAGGCACTGAATGAATCTGGTTTTTATCTAAATGGCCTAAAGCATAACTATTAAAAAGAGCCGATTTAGGAAAAAGCATCGCAAGACCCATCAATTTAAATAAAGACCCTATTAAACTTGGCTGATCTCTCTTACTTTCCGGTAAAAAATATCCATCACCATTGTGCATTTGCACTCCTACTGCACCCACAGCTGAATTAGAATTTAAATATTGAACAGCATCTTTGAGCGTACTGGATTGTATAGCAGTATCAGGATTTAAAAACAATATATATTTTCCAACCGCCTTTTGTAATGCTAAGTTATTGGCTTTAGCAAACCCTAAATTTTGGGTTAAACAAATCCATTGAATTGTTGGAAAGTCATGCGCCAATACAATTTGTTTGGTTTCATCTGTATCATTGTCTACAACAATAATCTCTGCATTTAATTCACTCAAAGCAGCTGAGACTGCCCTCAAGCATGCATCTAAATAGGGATATACCCGATAATTAACAATGATTATGGAAAGTTCGGTAGTCACAATATTGTTCCAAAGATGCAGAATCTGGGTTACTTTTGCGCCATGCTTAAACAAACCTTATTAAAAGCCACCGAAGCAGGGGCTGTTCAACTTCGACATTTTTTTAATGGGACATTTGCCATTAGCAATAAAGAAGGCATTAATAACCTGGTAACCGAAGCCGATCATGCAGCAGAAAAGGCCATAATGGATACCATTCAAGCCGAATTTCCTGATCATTTTATTTTAAGTGAAGAATCAGGTGAATTAAAACAAGATTCTACTTATAAGTGGATTATAGACCCTATTGATGGAACAGTAAACTTTGCCAATGGCATTCCTATATGCTGTGTGAGTATTGGTATAGAGAAGGATGGTAAAATGATAATGGGCGCGGTATACAACCCATTTATGAATGAATTTTATTTTGCAGAAAAAGGAGCTGGAGCTTATTTAAACGATCAAAAAATTCAGGTAGGAAATAAAACCAGTTTAATCAAGAGTTGCTTGGTAACAGGTTTCCCTTATACTTATTTAGATGCACCCAATGGACCCTTACAGGTATTTGAAAAATTAATCAGAAAGGGGGTTCCAGTAAGAAGATTGGGTAGTGCGGCAGTTGATTTGTGTTGGGTAGCAGCTGGAAGATTCGATGGATTTTATGAACACAAATTGCAAGCTTGGGACAGTGCTGCCGGATTTTTAATGGTTGAAGAAGCTGGTGGAAAGGTAACCGACTTTAAAGGGGATTATTATTCTCCTTACCAACCACATATCATTGCGACCAATGGACATATTCATGATGAATTAGTAGCTGTTGTAAACGGAGGACCTTTCTAAATTGATTTTATGGAACAAAGAACAGAAATAGCCGATTTGGGCGAGTTTGGTTTAATTGAACACTTAACCAAAAATGCAGAAATACAAAATGCTTCTACCATTCTAGGCGTGGGAGATGATGCTGCAGTAATTGACCATTTTGGCAAACAGACCGTAGTGACCACCGACTTGTTATTAGAAGGTATTCATTTTGATTTGATGTATACTCCCTTAAAACACTTGGGTTACAAAGCAGTGGTAGTAAACCTCAGCGATATTTATGCAATGAATGCGACACCTACTCAAATTACATTGAGCATTGGTATCAGCAATCGTTTTAGCGTTGAAGCATTGAATGAGTTTTACGAAGGTGTTTATTTTGCTTGTGAAAAATATGGGGTTGATTTAATAGGTGGTGATACTTCGTCTTCATTAAAAGGTTTTGTAATTTCTGTAACAGCCATTGGAGAAGTAGCCCCTGATCAATTTGTAAAAAGAAGTACTGCTAAAAAAGGAGATTTGATTTGTGTGAGCGGAGATGTAGGTGGCGCTTATTTGGGATTAACCTTAATGGAAAGGGAAAAAAAGATCTACCAAGAGAATCCAAATATTCAACCAGACTTAGAAGACGAGAGTTATATAGTAGGCAAATTACTAAAACCTGAAGCTAGAAAAGACATCATTGAATTTTTTGCCAGCAACCAAATTGTTCCAACAGCAATGATGGATGTTAGCGATGGCATCAGTAGTGAAGTTTTGCATATTTGCAAACAGTCAAATTTAGGAGCAAGAGTATATGAAGAGAAGTTGCCTATTGCAGATGCGAGTAGAAAAGCGGCATTTAAGTTTGGCTTAGATCCAACCGTTTGCGCACTAAATGGTGGAGAAGACTATGAATTAATTTTTACCATTGCCCAAGAAGACCACGATAAAATTGTACTGAACGAAGAAATCAGTGTAATTGGATACATCACCGACTTAGAAGAAGGAGTAAAACTCTTAACTAAAGGAGGCAATCAATACGACTTGAAGGCACAGGGTTGGAATGCTTTTAATTCTTAAGCATGAGAAGCTTGCTGGTATTGGTTTTGAGTATTTTACTAATGGGCGAATTGAACGCCCAGAAAGCATATAATGATTTACCAAAGTATGCAGCAAGCAAATTAAAAGAAGATGCTACAATATTAAAAAAAGTATTGGAAGCCAATCATCCAAGCTTGTATTGGTATACCCCCAAGGAACAATTAGACAGTGCTTTTGAAATGATGATCAATGGCATTACCGATACTTTAAATGAAATTGAATTCAGAAATAAAATTGCACCATGGGTGGCCTTAATAAAATGTGGTCATACTACTGCGCTTTATTCAAAAAAGTTCATCAAGCAATTACCACCTTATCGATATCCACGTTTCCCTTTACAAATCAAATTTTGGGAAGACAGTGCTGTTGTATTGAGCAATGGTTATTTTAAAGATTCCATTATTCAACGCGGAACTATTCTACAAGCCATCAACAACAAACCCATTGCGTATTACAGAGATCATTTATTTAAACAAATAACTACAGATGGATATGCCATCAATCACCAATACCAAACATTGAGTAGTAGTTTTCCGGATGGCTATAAACAGGTATTTGGCGTAGACAGTACTTATTTAATTGGATACATCAATCAAGCGGGAAAAGCGGATACCATATCATTAGGTAATTTTGCTCCAGTTCCAAGAGATACGGGCAGCAATAGACCTAGGCCAACAATTAGACAAACCACTTTAAGCAAAAGACAATTGCGCTTATTGTCGATTCGTTCCCTAAGTATAGATACTGTTACACTTAGCGCTTATATTAGACTGACTTCATTTAGTAAAGGAAATTTAAAAACTTTTTTTAGGCGCAGTTTTAAAAAACTCAAGAAAGAAAATATTCAACATTTAATTCTCGACTTAAGAGAGAATGGAGGAGGAAGAATCAGTAATAGTATTGCGCTAACGAAATACTTAAAACAAACCCCATTTAAACTTGCAGACTCTGTAGTAGCAATTAGCAGAAAATTTAAACACGGTAAATACATTCAATCAAGCTGGCTCTATTGGTTGGCCATGAATTTTGGGGCGAGCAAAGCCGCCGACGGTACAATTCACTACAAAAGATTTGAACAACACTATTATCAACCAAAAGAACGTTTGGCTTTTAAAGGAAGCACTTATTTAGTGCAAGGAGGTTATACATTTTCTGCAGCTACGATGGTAATAAGTGCATTAAAAGGACAAGACAATATGACCATAGTAGGAGAGGAATCTGGTGGTGGATATTATGGTAATTCGGCCCTGCATATCCCCAATATTACTTTACCAAACACGAAGCTAAGAGTGAGGCTCCCATTGTATAAAATGGTAATGGATCAAAACAGACCAAAAGGAAGTGGCATTATACCAGACATAAAAATACCGCCATCTTCGTATGCAATCCGAATGGGATTTGATCCAAAAATGGCGGCAATTCAAGCTTTGATTAAAAGCAAAAACAATTAATGTTTTTCTCCTGGCTTACACTTTTCTTTTAGTTCATGAAACACATCATGTGTAGCAGTAATTAAAGTGGTTAATTCTTTATCTGATTTTTTTGCTTTAACAGCATTTTCTACAGCATAACATTTTAAAACCAATTTTTTTAAGATTGGCTTAGCAACAGTAGCATCATATCCTGCCGGCACTGCACCTGATTCCCAAGCTTTTGCTTTTGCAACTAGGTCTGCAATATTCGTTTTCAAAGGCTTTAAATTTCCTTCTTCAGCAGGATGAAAAGTTTTGCTCATCACTCCGTGAAAATCTTCCATTTGTTTCCAACTTGCTTCTTGTGCATTTGTGCTAAAGCCGAGCATTGCAGCAAAAGCGAATACCAATAATTTTTTCATGATGTTTAATTTTTTGAGTCTATAAAATTACTTCATTCAACAGAATGTATCAACGCTAAATCCTCATTTAGTCCTATCCAGTCAGCTTTTTGGCCTGGCTTTAACATTCCTGTTATTCCCTGCTTTTGTATTACTTGCGCAGGATATAAGGAACACATTCGAATGGCTTCCCCTAATTCAATATGGCAATATTGATGCAATTTTTGCATACAAGCCAACATGGTTAATGCTGATCCACTCAAAATTCCATTCGATTCATATTTATCTCCATTTAATTGATGTGGATATGCACCAGTAGCAGTGTCTGTTACCGCGTCGGTGATGGCAAATAACCGATTCCCTAGTTGCTTTTTAGCAATTTGAATGGCTTCAAAATTTACATGGTATCCATCAGGCACAATGCTGCAATACACAGTGGGGTGATTAAAAATGGCTCCCACCATTCCAGGCTCGCGGTGTTGCAAAGCGCTCATAGCGTTGTACAAATGGGTAGCGGTTCCAATCCCATCGTTAAAAGCTTTTGTTGCGGTTGCATAATCGGCATTACTATGTCCTGCAGAAACCACTACGCCATATGATTGTATTAAATCTACAATGGATGCATCACAAACTTCAGGTGCAAGGGTAATCATGGTAATAACACCCTTTCCATATTCCAATAATTCTTTTACTTGTTCAGTTGTAGGTTGATAAATAAACTCGCTTAAATGCGCCCCTCTTTTAATTGGATTAATCCATGGACCTTCCACATGCAATCCTATACAACGATTACCGGGTTGTTTTTTAAACTCCCTAACCGCATCTATACAAGCATGAATTACTTCATTGCTATTGGTAGCAACAGTTGGCTGAAACCAAGCCGCACCGCCATTTACACAATAGTCTTTTAATAATTGTAAAGATTCCACCGTTGGATAAACGCTCAACAATTTTCCACCTGCTCCATAAATTTGTACATCTATTAATGCAGGAATGAGCAGTGGTACTTGCTTGGTGGCAGTTACTTTAAGCGCAACAGTAGGTAATATAGATTCTACCATACCATCTTGAATAATCAAGGCATGATTAATTAACCATTCTGTTCCAGTAAAAATTTTATTCGCTGCAATAATTTGTTTCATAACTAACTTAAATATGATAGATATTGAATTGATCGGCGTCTTTCCAAAATGGAAAACGTTGGCGAATATCTTGTAAATGTTGAGGGTCTAAAATATGGGTGCTAATCGCTTCTTCATGGGCACAGTGATAAACTACTTGACCCAGAGGATCTATCAACATAGTATCACCACTATGATTGATTCCATTGGCGTCTTCGCCTACTCTGTTTACTCCAATTACATAACATTGATTTTCGATGGCCCTTGCGATGAGTAATGTTTTCCATGCATGATTTCTGCGTTCTGGCCAATTAGCCACATATACCAATAAATCAAACTCAGGGGCTTCCTGAATTTGTTGTCTGGCCCAAACAGGAAATCGTAAATCATAACAAATTTGCAAATTGATTTTCCATCCATTCACGGCTGCAATCAATCGTTTATTACCAGCTGCATAAAACTGGTTTTCACCAGCAAATGCAAACAAATGTCTTTTATTATAATGAGCCACAGTTCCGTTGGGCAATACCCATAATAAACGGTTGTAGAAATGACCTTCTTCTTCTATTATGGCAGAGCCAGTTAGAATAATTTTTTTCTCAGCAGCCATGGTCTTCATCCACTGAACCGTAGGGCCATCCATGGTTTCAGCTAATTGAGCAGGATTCATGCTAAAACCTGTGCTAAACATTTCAGGAAGAATGACCAATTGACCAGGGGCGGTTTGCGTTTGAATTTTCTCGCTGAACTGAGCCAGATTGGCTGCTTTATTTTCCCAAACTAAATTGCTTTGAATAAGGGTTACCGATAATGGATGCATATACCAATTTTAAACCAGCAAGTTAATTGATTCGGTATTGCAATTGCAATCCTAAATAGCGGTGTCTATTTAATTGAATAGTGGTTTCTCTGCTTTGGTGCACCAACTCTATTTGAGCCGCCCATCTTCCTTCAGAATAAGCCAATCCAATGGTGTTTTGAAATACCAGGGTTTTAGGATGGAGCGTAACCGCCGAATCAGCAGCCGTTTTACTTCCCCCAGAAATAGTTGCATTATAGCCCTGTGCGGTAAGTTTTGGATTCCAATAAACATAAAACTCCTTACTAGGCATTCCCTTTTTTTCAACCCCTGCATTCCATAATTGGCTGCTTTGATTTTGGTTGAATAAGCCATAGACCATTTTGGTGCCTACTGATGCATTTATAAAAGCAGTGCCGAATTGAGCAGCTCCCCAGCCCATCCATTTAAATTTTTTGGTGGCGATGAGGTTGTGAGCATAAAGTACCCCAGTGTTTAAGACCAGTTGATTACTAATTTGATACCGCCATCCTAAAAAAGGTGCATATTGTAACCAACGGTGGTAGGTATTTTGTAAACCTTCTCCACCTGAAGCTGGGCCAATGATACCAAGGGTTCCCGTTAGTTGTAAAACCGTTTTTTCGTTGTTAAACCAAGTACGGGTATATTGAACATAAGTATAGCCTGCATAAGGTCGGTCTATATCTGCAGGCGTTCTAGTAGTTCTTTTAAGGGGAGTAAATATTTGTTGCCCTAATTCAAAACGATGAACTCTTTTGGTGTTTTTTTTAGATTGATCGGCATAGCCCAAGTGTAAAAAAATGCCGTTGGAATAATAAGCGTCTTCTAGCTTTAATAAGTATGCATCGTTCTCTGTGGTAAAACCAACTTGTTGGGCGCTTGCTTGCATGCCAAAAAAAGAGAAACACAAAAGATGGAGGTATATAAAGCGTCGTTTTTTTTTCATTTGTCTGCCCTAAATTTTTTCAAAATGCTTTGAACTAAACCTGGCTCAAAACCTCTTTGTTGTAAAAACGCCATTGTTTTTACTGTTCGATTAATATATTGTTCGTTTTTAAGGGTATTCCATTTAGTGGTTATCAATTTTTCGGCAACAGCAAGGTAGTCTTCTTCTGGAATTTCCTTCATTGCTTTTTTGATATTGTATTCACTTACTCTTTTTTGTTTTAATGCATACGCAATTTTAACCTTACCCCATTGCTTTTGCCTGAAATGCCCTCCTACAAAGGCTTTTGCATAACGCTCTTCATTTAAATAGTCTTCTTCAATTAAACGAGAGAGCAACATTTCTACTGTCACTTTTCCCAATTTTAGACTATACAATTTTTCTTTCACTTCTTGGTGACACCTGTCTTGGTACCCACAATAGTGTTTAAGCTTCATATAGGCTTTTTCAATAGAAGAATCTGGATCGGTTGAAAACAACTGTTAGTATTTTTAGGTAAAGTAATTATATTTGTTTCAGGACCCCAAATATCCCCCTCGATAAAACGAAGTCCTGAACTAGAATGGCTGCAACTCAATACAATGTTTGTTTGATAGATGATGATAAAATCTATCAGTTTACTTCCCGCAAAATACTCGAGTCCACCGGACTCGCTAAGAATATTTTGTCCTTTTACAACGGAAGTGAAGCCATAGGTTTTTTTAGAGAAAAATTGACCCAAGGACCCCATGAGTTGCCCGATGTTATTTTTTTAGACATCAATATGCCTGTAATGAATGGCTGGCAGTTCCTAGATGAATACCACAAAATCATAGAGCAGTTTAAAAAGCCCATCTATATCTATATGGTGAGTTCTTCTGTAGACGACTGCGATATTCAGCGATCTAGGGAATACAGTGGGGTTACAGACTATATAGTTAAGCCCATCAACAAGATCAAATACCAGGAGCTGATAGATCGGCTCAACTTCTACAATGGCTAGATTTTGGGTGTAAATTGCTTGTGAAATATCATCCCTTTACAGTAAGTTTGTCCTGATTAAAATGATCATATGAAATTTATCGTTTCTTCCTCTTCGTTGTTAAAACATTTGCAACAAATTAGTGGTGTTATTAATGCCAATACCGTATTACCTATTCTTGAAGATTTTTTGTTTGAAATAGAAGATAAAAAATTGAATGTAGTAGCAACCGACTTAGAAACTGTGATGCGCGTTCAAATGGAAGTAGAAAGCAAAGCCAATGGCCGTGTATGTATTCCAGCCAAAATCTTAATGGATTCATTAAAGAATATTGCTGACCAACCATTGACTTTTACCATTGATAAAAACTTTGCAGTAGAAATTACCAGCGACAATGGTAAGTACAAAGTGATGGGAGAGAATCCAGATAATTTTCCAAAAGAACCATCTGCCGATGATACCACCAGCTTTAATATGCACAGCAGTGCCTTATTAACTGCCATCAATAAAACCTTGTTTGCAGTAAGTGGAGACGATTTAAGACCAGCAATGACGGGTGTATTTTTTGAGTTGAGCAAAGAAGGGGTACAATTTGTTGCCACTGATGCGCATCGTTTGGTTCGTTACAAGCGCACCGATACTCATGCAACCAAAACTGATTCGTTCATTGTACCTAAGAAGCCATTGAACTTATTAAAGAATGCATTGCCTGATAATGAAGATGATTTAACCATCAGCTACAACAGCAACCATTTGTTTGTAAAGCATGGCTCAACGCATATGATCTGTAGATTAATTGATGCTAGATTCCCAGACTACAAAGTGGTAATACCTGCAGACAATCCTTATAAATTGATTGTAAATAAATCTGCTTTCCAAAATGCATTGCGTAGAGTAAATGTATTCTCAAACAAAAGCACCAACCAAGTTGCTTTAAATATTACTGGTTCAGAATTACAAATGGCTGCACAAGACGTAGACTTCAGTTTTGAAGGTAACGAGCGCATGAGCTGTCAGTACGATGGAGAAGATTTACAAATTGCTTTCAACGCTCGTTTCTTAATTGAAATGCTCAACGCAGCAGACACCGATGATGTAAAAATGGAATTGTCTACCCCTACCAAAGCTGGTTTAATTAAACCAACCGAGCAGGGCGAAGGCGAAGACCTATTGATGTTGGTGATGCCGTTGATGTTGAATAATTAGAAAAATTGAACTCTTAATTATTAGTGTAAATCAAGAAATCGGTATCCTTTAAAGAAATTTTTGTCTTCGATTAGAGATTGTTCAAACTCGTATTCAAATTCTCTAAGAGGAACACGATTTGATTGTTTGTAATGAAGTGTTATTTTATATAATGAACTCTTCTTCATTTGATTTAATGATTTACTCAATCCAAAAACTGATTCAAAAGAGGCATTTTTAAAATAATATGAAATGGTATCTGGAACTGTAGGATCCATGGAACCTTTATATATGTACTTATCAACTGTTTCGTAGAAATTTTTATCCTTTTCGGCTGATATTAAGCTCCAGTTTAAAGTATCAGGTAAAATATATTTATCAGTGTTTAAGCCATTAGAAAATAATAAGGAGTCAACTTTAAGCATTAAAAAAGAGGAATCCGTTTCCTTCAAAAAATATTTACCCGTATTTTCATTTTGTTTAAAAACAAAGAAGGGAGAGGAATTTTTTACATTAAGATTTGTTTCAAATTGAACCATTGGTTGCAATTGAATTATTCTTAGCTCACCAAGAGAAAATAGGTTAATTGTATCTTTTCTGATTATTAATTTTGAAGAATCGTCATAAAATACTCCAATTGGAATTGTTCTGATTACTCTTAAACACTGATTAGAATATTTATATTGGGGAAAATTAGAAGTACAAATGATACCTATAATTAAAAGTAAATAGAGAGTAGTTTTTTTCAAGTATTACTATTTATAGTAGTATGAATATACATAAAACCCGCTCTCATCTAGGAATTGACTTTTTTGTTTTATGATTTGACGTTTTTATTCGTTAGAGATAAATCTAAATATTTTTAAGAAAAATGAAATCAAAAAAAGTAATTAATTTACTTTAAAATAATATTAATATGATTGATCAAATCATTGACTACTTCAATACCATCCCTAGTTTACATAGAGCCCTGATCTTAGCGGGGGGGATTTTATTTTTTTGGATCGTCGAAGGCATTGTACCCTTGGCCAATTTTAAATACAACAAATACCGACATGCGGGCATCAACCTGTTTTTCACGGCTACTACCATCATCATCAATTTTGCTTTTGCATTAGTAATTGTAAAAGCAAGTGAATGGGCTATACAAAACCAATTTGGATTATTACAATTAACTCAATTGCCTGCTTGGGCAATGTTGATTGGGGGTTTGTTATTGCTGGATTTAGTGGGTGCTTATTTTATCCATTTTATTGAACACAAAATAAAGTGGATGTGGAAGTTTCATATGGTGCATCATGCAGACACCCATGTAGATACCACCACCGCCAATAGACACCATCCAGGTGAAAGTGTATTTAGGGCCGTATTCACTACCATTGGAGTGATTATTTGTGGCGCTCCTATGTGGTTGGTCATGTTGTACCAAAGTTTAAGTGCAGTCTTATCGCAGTTTAATCATGCCAATATGCGTTTACCGCTTTGGTTAGACAATGCTATTAGTTGGGTGATCATTTCCCCCAATATGCATAAAGTGCACCACCACTACAAACAGCCTCAAACAGACAGCAACTACGGTAATATTTTTTCTATTTGGGACCGTTTGTTTGGCACTTATAATTACACTCCTGTGGAATCTTTGCGTTATGGTTTAGATGTTCTAGATGATAGCACAGATGAAGCCCTCAACTATCAGTTGAAGATTCCATTCGACAACAGCATTAAAACACATTACTAGACCAGATAATGCATCTTTGTACAAAGTTTTATTTATGAACATCGTTGCAATGATTCCTGCTCGTTATGCAGCCACTCGTTTTCCTGCTAAATTGATGCAACAATTGGGCAATAAAACGGTGATTCGTCATACCTATGATAATACGATCGCCACAGGTTTATTCAGCGATGTGATAGTAGTAACCGATAGCGAAATTATTTTTAATGAAATCACTAGCAACGGAGGCAAAGCCATCATGAGTAAAAAAAATCATGAAAGCGGAAGCGACCGTATAGCAGAAGCTGCTGTTGATTTAGATGTAGACATCATTGTAAATGTTCAGGGCGATGAACCCTTTGTGCAAAAAGACCCTTTAGAAAAATTACTCGCAACATTTAAAGAACCTAGTGTTCAAGTTGCTTCTTTAATGCAGGAGTTAAAAGATCCAACTTTAATTGAAGACCCCAACTACGTGAAAGTTGCAGTGGACCGAAATATGAATTCACTGTTTTTTTCTCGCAGCGTCATTCCTTATCCTAGAGATAAAAATATTTCCATTCCCTACTATGAACATATTGGGGTGTATGCTTTTCGTAAACAAGCTTTACTCAATTTTACCAACTGGCCAATGACTCCATTAGAAGCAGCAGAAAAAATTGAATGCTTGCGCTACCTTGAATATGGCGTTCCGCTAAAAATGGTGCTCACCCAATACATGGGAGTGGAAATTGATACGCCTGAAGATTTAATAAAAGCTGCTAAGCTTTTAAAGTGACGAGGTCTTTGTGCCTATCGTCCTCTGTTAAAGTCTTTCGTATAGTGCTCTGAGTTTTTCTCGAGTCATGATGCTCTCCCAATCCTTTCCCAATGCATTTTCCCATAAGGGTTTCATGCCCAAGGATACATTCATCATGGTTTCAAATTGCTCATCGGTTAATCCTTTACAAATGCCTTGTGGTATTTCAATTTGATTTTTTTCTACCATTAATTTGAACTCTTTTACTCCTGCTGGATAATATTCTTCCAAATGATTCATGACAATGCAATTGCCAATGCCGTGCTTGGTACCTAGTAAATAACTCAAGCCATAACTCACTGCATGTGCAACACCAACTTGTGAATAGGCAATACTCATTCCACCTGCATAAGAAGCCATCATCAATTGGTCATCACTTTCGTTGTCCCATTGATTTTTTTCAACAAATACTTTTTGACAAAGCTGTAATGCTTTCTCTCCATAGCTTTTGCTGAACTCATTTAAATAAGTGCCTTCTAAACTTTCTATGCAATGGATATAACAGTCCATCCCGGTATAAAAACGTTGATTTGCTGGAGCGTCTTTAGTTAATTCTGGATCTAATACTATTTGATCAAATGGGGTAAAGTCTGAGTTCATTCCCAACTTTCGAGTTGGTCCTGTTAACACAGTGGTTCTACTTACTTCTGCACCTGTTCCACTTAAGGTTGGTATGCCTACTTTGTAAACACCTGCTTCCTGAACCAAGTCCCATCCTTGGTAATCGGCTGATGATCCTGGATTGGTCATCATCAAAGAAACCGCTTTCGCTAAATCCATGGTTGATCCACCACCAATGCCAATCACTCCACTAATGGTTCCAAATTCTTCTTTCAACGAGCGAGCCAACTCATCTACCTGACTCGTCTTTGGTTCATAAGTAACATCAGCCAACACTACTTTGTCTTTCCCTCTTAATGGAATGCGATTCAACAAAGGCTTCCCCTCAAAATAATGGTCTACTAAAAAAACCATGGGGGCATCACCCTTTCTATGTGGAGTTAATATTTCATCTAATTGATTAAAACTACCGCGGCCAAAAACCACATAACTAACCATCTTAAAATTCCTGAAGCTCATAGTGTTGTTTTACTTGGTAAAGTTCGTATTTATTTCCAGATAGATCTCATAGGCCAGAACCATATATTCTCGAACAAAGAGATATTGCCATCACTAAAAAATTCTATCCCAGTATCGTTTTCTTCTGGGAAAATTTGTGAAGTAAATACCAATTCTCCATCATTGGCATACACTTCAACAATACTCTTATCAAAAAAGATATGCAGTTTAACTTTGTCGTTTTGTTGTTTTAAGTACGCATTCTTCTTAGCAAAATAGGGATACTGTTTGCTAAATCCTGAAGGAGTATTGGTTCTATCAATAAAAAGTTGTTCAAGTGTTGCATCGTATCCAATTACAAAATTTCTGTTTCCACCAACTGCAATTTTAATTCCACTCACACTGGTAATGGCGGGCTTCAACTCAACTTCCATTTCAAAACAATTGCTTCTAAATGGAAGGACATACCCATTCTTAACCGCTATAGGTCCTTGCAAAACTTGCCCAGTAGAACGTATGGCTCGCAAGGCTTTGATGGGCTCTTGTACTAAAATCCATTCTGATCCCATTTTTTTCACGGCTAATTTCCTGGGCAATGACATAGCCCCCTTCCATGGATTGGTGGGTATTTCATTGGCATAATTCCAATTGTTCACCCATCCTATAGAAATAGGAATTCGATCGGGTGTATTCTTATAAGTAATAGCCGCATAATAGTCGCTACCGTAATCGGGCCTTACTACTTTATTGGATGGGTTTTCATTGTAAAATTTAGCGCCATCAAATTCCCCTACAAAATATTGCATGCTCGAGTTCTGTGATACCAATAATACCCATTTCTTTTTATCGGGTTCTCCTACAACAGGTACTTGAATTAAATCAGGACATTCCCATACACCAGATGTATCGCCAATTGGTCCAAAATCACTTTGGAAAGTCCATTGCTTTAAACTGAATGAAGTATAAATCGAAATCATTTTTTCATTGGGCATAGACACCATCATCACCCATTGTCTGGTCTTATCGTGCCAAAATACATTGGGATCTCTAAAATCGCGCATATTTAAATCTAGCACTGGATTACCCGAATACTTCGACCAAGATTTTCCATGATCAATACTATATGCCAAGTGTTGGGATTGATTAAGGCTGTCGTGTGCCGTAAACACTGCTACCAGCGGCGGGTTCTCTCTATTGCTGCTGAGGGCGCTAGTATTTTTTGCATCATATACTACCGATCCAGAGAAAGCCATTTTACCATCTTCTTCTCTTAGTGCCAATGGCATTGGCGTCCACTTCACTAGGTCTTTGCTTACTGCATGCCCCCAACTCATATGTCCCCAAATATTTCCAAACGGATTGTGTTGATAAAACAAATGGTATTGACCATTGTGGTATACTAATCCATTAGGGTCATTGATCCAATTTTTTTGTGAAGAAAAATGGTACTGTGGCCTAAAGCGCTCTGCATAATAAGAAGTCTGTGCGTTTAGTATGAAAGGGAGTATAAATAAAATGAGACCGACCGTTTTTTTCATGAATCAAAATTATGCTTACTTAAATTTAATGAATTATACTGATGCTTCTTTATTTCATCTCTGTCAAGGTTTTTTGTAGCCTAAACATTTCATCTCTTAGTCTCGCGGCTTCTATAAAATCTAAATCTCTTGCGGCTTTCTCCATTTCTTTTTTCACTTTCTTAATGGCCGTTTCTACTTGAGGTATGGTTTTAAATTCAACTTGTTCTTCTGCAGCACTTGGCACCAAAGATTCTTCTTGTTGTAAAGCATATGGATTAGATGGGTCATAACCCTTAATATCCAAAACAGATGTTTGTGCAAAAACCTGCTCTTTGCTTTTACTAACCGTTGTTGGTGTAATGCCGTGTTCTAGATTGTAGGCAATTTGTTTAGCCCTTCTTCTAGTGGTTTCATCAATGGTACGTTGCATGCTCTCGGTCATTTTATCTGCATAAAAAATAACCAATCCGTTTACGTTTCTTGCTGCACGACCAGCTGTTTGTGTTAAAGAGCGTTCATTGCGCAAGAAACCTTCTTTGTCTGCATCCAAAATAGCTACCAGCGACACTTCCGGCAGGTCCAATCCCTCCCTTAACAAATTCACCCCCACTAATACATCAATTACTCCCAAACGAAGGTCTCGCAAGATTTCTACTCGTTCTAAGGTATCTACGTCGGAGTGAATATATTTTGATTTAATATTTATTCGGCCTAAGTATTTGTCCATTTCTTCGGCCATTCTTTTGGTTAGCGTAGTTACTAAAACCCGATCTCCTTTTTTAACCCGGTCGTCTATAGCATCTAATAAATCATCTATTTGATTGGTGCTAGGTCTTATTTCTATTGGTGGATCTAATAAGCCTGTAGGTCGTACAACTTGTTCTACTACTACTCCGCCAGTTTTCTCTAATTCATAGTCTCCAGGTGTTGCACTAACAAATATGGTTTGCCCAGTTAAACTTTCAAACTCATGAAAATTGAGTGGGCGGTTATCCATGGCACTGGGTAGTCTAAATCCATAATCTACTAATACTAGTTTTCTACTTCTGTCTCCGCCATACATACCTGCCACCTGAGGAATGGTTTGGTGGCTTTCATCAATCACGCATAAAAAATCTTTGGGAAAATAATCCAATAAACAGAAGGGTCGGGTACCTGGTTTTCTTCTATCAAAAAAACGAGAATAGTTTTCAATACCATTGCAATAACCCAATTCACGAATCATTTCTAAATCGTATTCCACTCTTTCTTTTAAACGAGATGCTTCTATAAACTTTCCTACCGATTTAAAATATTCCACTTGCAACATCATTTCATCTTGTATCTCGTGCATCACTTCTACAATCATGTCTTTAGGAGCAAGATATAGGTTGGCGGGGAATATAGCCGCCGTATCCATTAAGCCAATACGCTTATTGGTAGCGGTTTCTATGCTTTCAATTTCTTCAATTTCGTCTCCCAAAAAAGTAACTCGATATCCAAAATCTACATAGGGCAGGTTGATGTCTACCGTATCTCCTTTAACCCTAAAAGTACCGCGGGTAAAATCCCCCTGGGAACGATTGTATAAAGAGTTTACCAATGCGTGTAAAAATCCTTGGCGAGATAACACCTGTCCTTTTTGTATTCGAATGATGCCATTCTCATATTCGGTAGGATTTCCCATACCATAAATGCAACTCACACTAGCCACCACAATAATATCTCTACGGCCACTCAGTAATTGTGAAGTGGCTTGTAGTCTAAGTTTGTCTAACTCTTCATTAATACTAAGGTCCTTTTCAATATAGGTACCCGTTACTGGCATATAGGCTTCGGGCTGATAATAGTCGTAATAACTTACAAAATAGCCCACTGCATTCTCTGGAAAAAATTGCTTGAACTCTCCATACAATTGTGCCACCAAGGTTTTATTATGGGTCAAAACCAGGGTTGGCCTTTGTACCTGTTGAATCAAATTGGCAATAGTAAATGTTTTACCACTTCCTGTTACCCCCAATAAGGTTTGGTATTGTTCGCCTTCGTTAACTCCATCTACCAGTTCTTGTATGGCTTTTGGTTGATCCCCTGCTGGCTGATAATTCGTTTGTAACTGAAAGGGCATAACTAAAATATTGAGCAAATTTAGCGGCAAATTGACCAAATCGGCCATTTTACTGCTTTTTAACAACGCTTTTGAAAAACTTAATATTAATTAATTGTTACCTTTTTGTAACTTTAAGAAAATCGGATATCGGTGAAGAAGGGGGTTTGGACCATATTAATCATAAGTTGCTTGGGCGTTCAGCATTTGAATGCACAGCAATTGGCTGTTCCCGAAAAAAAACCTGACCCAGTTGGGTCCTATATTGATTTTTATGGTGACAAAGTTCATACCCCCAGTATGAACGATTTACAGGTTCTAATAGGGCAGCCCCTTACACATACCGCTATAGAGCAATTTTACTCCTCTTTAAGTTTGTTACCGTTTGGCAATTTGGTTGAAAACTTATTGGCTTTTAAAAAAGAGAAGCAATTAGACGACTGGTTATTTTATCAGTTGATTAGAACCGCGGCGGAATCAATCAGCCCTAAAAAAGAAAACTACCATCGCTATACTTTATACAAATGGTTTTTGTTGAATCAAACAGGCTATTCCGCAGTTACTCGATTAAGGAACGATACTTTATTATTGTATGTTCAGTCTAATGAAAATGTATATGATATTCCCTCCATGTTGTATGATCAAGAACAGTATATCTGTTTAAACTACCATGATTATGGAAGCAAAATTGACTTTAAGCAAGGGCGTTTTCAAGATATTAAAGTAGTTACACAAAATATTGCTACAAAGGGATTCTCTTATAAGATCAATCGCATGCCCGATTTTAATCCGGAGAGCTACGAAGTAAAGCCTATTCAATTTGCTTATGGTCAACGCAATTACGAGTTCAAAGTAAAAGTGAATAAGTCAATCAATAAACTATTTAATAATTATCCTTCTGTTGAATATGCCATGCAGTTTACTGCTCCACTTAGTAATGCAACCTATCAATCTTTGATTCCTGCCTTAAAGCAAACCGTGGCTAAAATGAATCAGAAAAAAGGAGTGGACTATTTAATGCATTTAACTCGTTCCTCTTTTGCGTTTGAAAACGATGCTTCCTTATACGGAAAGGACAAAAGATTTTCACCTGAACAAACTTTATTTTCAGAATACAGTGATTGCGAAGACCGTGCTGCTTTCTTTTTTTACTTAGTAAAAGAGATTTACAATCTTCCAATGATTGTGCTTTCCTATCCTCAACATGTAACTGTTGCAATACAATTTGATTCTCCACAAGGAAATCCAATTGTTTACAAGGGAAACCAGTATTCAGTATGTGAGCCAACCCCACAATTTAAGAATCTAAAAATTGGACAGGGTATTCCTTCTCTTAAAAAAGAGGCTTTTGAAGTAGTATATGAATACCAACCTAGTTACCGCTAGTATTTATTTTCTTCTTATCGTATGAATATAAACAGGGGGCTGAAGGTATTGATTGGCTTCTTTTAAATCGTGAATTTTTCTAATAATGGGCATGCCTTTTACAACAGAACCAAAAGCAGCAAAGCCCAATCCATCCGCCATATTTTCTCCGCCAAAATCAAATCCAGTTTCGTCTTCAACCATGATAAAGAATTCGGGACCGCCAGAACCTGGTTCATTCCTAGCCATTGAAATGGTTCCTTCTTTATGTAATATCCCCGTTTGTTTTGTAGACTCGTGCGGTATTCCTTGAAGACTTTGTGCCAATTTATTATTCGATTTCCAAATACCCCCTTGAACTAAAAAAGCCTTTGGCGCATTAGAAGGTTGATTATACATATTAAGCACTCTGTAAAAATTGCTTTGATTATAATAGCCAGAATCTATATAAGCCAAAAATGCATTGGCTGTTAATGGCGCTTTATGCGTATACAATTCAATTTCTATTTCTCCATAAGCTGTTTCAATAATCACATGGGGTAATCCCTTTTGTGTTTGCTCTTTACAAGACCAAAGCAGTATGACTAAACAAATCGCTAATGGTTTTTTAAACATAACTATGAAGTATTGTTTAAGATTTAGGAGTCTTTAATTCTAAAAGTGTTATTTGAGACTTTTGGATAGGACTAAAATTATTATCTGATACCAATAATATACTTCTGTTGCCATTGGGTAAAATAGGTCCAAAGCTGATTCCTTCAATATTATCTGTATAAATACCCAGGTCATCTAAATTCATCAACAATGTTTTTTTCATCGGTTGATATTGAGCTGGCGCTTTAAGAGAAGCAAAGGTGGAAACATCTGTTGCCTGGTTATAGTCTGCTAAAAATATTTTAATGGAGCAGGCAATTCTTCCAGTAGAATAAGACCGCTCTAATACCAATAACTGATTATTCCCAATCCACAAAAATTCAGGAACACTATTAATTTTATATTCATTAATAGGATTAGGGGCGTATACTACTGGAGATAGTTCGTATGCATATTGATGGGTGGGTTGTTTTGTTTGCATATCAAACTGGTAAAATCTAATCATTGCACCATTTGGTTGTAAATCAGCTCTAGGACCATCTTCTTGTAGCGGTTCTTCAACATTAAACATCAAGGTTTTATAATTATCTGCATAACTCATCCCTTCTAATACTCCGTTTTGTCTGGGCCCTTTTTCTTTAAAGCTCATATAAAGATTTTGGGGTATGGCAAGACTATCTTTAAATTTTCCTGTAGAATTGACGAAATAGACAGATGGATTAATTAAAATACTGTCTTTACCTCTTATGGTATTTTCTCCTTCACTGCTCCAAACCAATAAATTGCTATTGGGATTATAACGCATACTTTCAGGATCCGGCGTTTTATACGGATTCTCTTTAGTACTTGGGTAGGTTTTACCCAATTCATCTTTTAAATAAGCAAAATTGGTAAACAGTACTGTGTCAATTTTATTTTGCTTGATGCTTATTTTAGCAGTATAAAATCTGGCAGGATTAATAGAAGATCGATCGTCGCAAACTAAAAAATACCGGTTCCTTTTTTGATCGTAATCAATGGAAGACAAACCACCCACAGTTGTTTCCATAAAAGAAAAATTATGAGGAATAGTATACGTATGCAAATAAGTTAATTGTGTTTTATTAACGGGATAATCTACCGTTAGTTGTTGGGGGCTTTTACAAGAAAAAAATAACATTGAAAGAACAATGGGGGCACTCAAAAAATACTTCATATTTGTTATTAAGGCCGCAAATGTAGTAAAAATGGGCTACCAACGATTGACTCTAGCATATTGGACCATCATCGCTGTGTTTTTTAAGTTTAATTTTCTCAGGATATTTCTTCGATGCGTGTTAATTGTTAATACGCTTAAATTAATGGCTTCTGCTATTTCTTGGCTGGTTAAGCCCTTACTAATTAAAGAAACGATTTCTTTTTCTCTTTTACTTAAGCCCCCATCCTCTTCTTTTAATTGAGTCTGTAGCTCTTCTCCCCACATAAATACATGATTTCCAGCAAGTACTTGTTCAATTGCCTCAATTAACTCATCAGAAGAAAGGTTTTTGATAATATATCCTTTTACACCTAAAAGTCTGCATTGGTGCATAATATCGTTGTCGTTTTCCATGCTTAATATAATGATGGAAGCGTTGGGATATTTACTTAAAATTTTTTCTGCAACCTGATAACCGTTGCCATCGGGGAAATGATAGTCTAATAAATAAATGTCTGGCCGTCTATCTTCATATAATTGAAAAGCATCTTTTGCAGTAAATGCTTCTCCTACCCAATTAATCCATTCTTGTTCCCTTAAAACCATCTGAATACCTTCCGCAAATATTTTATGGTCATCAGCAATGGCTATTTTGGTTCTATTAGGCATGAAGAGGGTTTTTCGATCCGGATATTTCAATTACAATACTAGTGCCTTTTATGTTTGAATCAATCAAAATTTTTCCACCTAAGTATTCCACTCTATACCGAATATTTTTAAGCCCTATGCCTTCGGATTGATTGGGTATAAAACCTGTTCCATTGTCTTCAACTAATAGGGTAATAGTTTGGTTGTTGGGTTCCTCCCATAATGAAATATATACCTCTGTAGCATGGGCATGTTTTTTCACATTATGTATCAATTCAGATACAATTCTATAAAGTCCGGCTTCCACTGCTAATGGATACCTGCTATGAATAGTACAATCTAAATGTGTCTTAAACTCGTTAGATAAATTCCATCTGGCAACCGTTTTTTCTAAAATAGCAACAAGGCCCTTCTCTGGTAAATTAACCGGCATTAAATCATGGGCAATATTTCTAAGGTCTTCAATTGCTTCAGACAATTGTGTATCTAACCAAGCTTGGTTAGATATATCTTGTTTCAACTTGTTAAAAGCACCAATTCTAATACTACCGAGTAACCCACCTAATCCGTCGTGTAGTTCTCTGGCCAATCTTGATCTTTCCTCTTCTTGAGCTTGAATAAGCCTATCTGCTTGTAAACTTCGTTCCAATATTAACTCTTGTTGTGCCTGCTCTCTTTCCTTTTTATAATAATTGTATCGCTGTGTTAAACCAAATGAAAGAATGGTACTATTTGCCAATATTCCTATTGCCGATCCATACTTATTAATAAAGAAAACCCAGTTCTCTTGAACATTATATTGAGATAGTATAATTAAAATACTAAAAACAGCATGAACCATAAAAGCAGCAAGAAAAAATAAAGAAAGCGCTTTGGCTTTTTTATAGCTCTTAATGATAAAAAATAAAACAGTTGCCATAGATACCAACCATAAAATATTTGCAACACTTAGGGTTAAATATCTAAGCCATTCTTCTGCTAATAGAATATTTCCAAAAACAAATACTGCAATTAAAAGAATTAGAAAACCCTGCAAAACTCTTGTGAATCCATTATAAATAGGGGTTCTCTCGGTTGGGGTAAAATATTTTCTAGCTAACTCTACAATAAAAAGAAAAGAAGTTGTACTAAATATAGGCCTTGCCTTACTAGCCATTTCAGGAAGGTTGGGCCAAAAAAATTGAAACCCTATTCCCCAGTTGGATATTACCCATAAGGCGGAAGAACAGACAAATAGAATGTAAAAAAAATGAATATTATCTCTGAGAGAGGCCCATAAAAACAAATTCAACAAGACCAAAAAAATCATCCATCCAATAAAAATGCCGTATGCCATTTTTTGGTTAGAGAGATATTGGGTCATTTCTTTTTCGGCTACTATTCTAATTGGTAATTCGAGGGATTCTCCTTTTTTGTCTACTTCAATTAATAAGCCGTTGGTTGAATTTGGAATTTGAAACCAAAAGTCTGGATCATTTAATACTCGTTTACTAAAATTAAAATAATCACCAGATTCATAAGCCAAAATGGGCTGTTCATTTTGAATAGTATAAATTCTTATTTCATTAATATGCGGATTCGCAATTTGCAAAAAATCACCTATTTCATTCGGAGTATTTACATAAACCCACCATTTGTATTTTGAAAAACCTGGATTAAAAAATCCATTTACTACACTGTCTTTTTTATTTAGAATGACTTTATAAGCAAGAAAAGGGCTCATTGCTTTTTCGTCTGAAAGCGTATAAATAACGGGCTCTTGAAAATTATTGTTTTCTTGTGTTACCCTATAAATCCAAAATACAAGTCCACTAAATAATACTAGGCTTAGCATTATTGCACTTAGCTTGGTATTATTTTTCATTACCATTATTTATTTTACATTGAATTGTAGCAAAAATTATTTCAAAAATGCAGGAGGGTGAATGGTTTCCCACTCCGTTGCTTGTTGATAATATTTTGCAGCCAGCAATATTGAAGCTTCTTGGTAAAGGTTGCCAATAAAGCTTATACTGGTAGGTAAACCTGATCTTTTATCGAAACCTGTTGGTGTGCAAACAACTGGCTGTCCTGTTAAATTGGTTATTGCTGATTGGCTTCCGCTGCCCCTTGTTGGACATATTAACACATCAACCTTACTTAATGCCTCATGAACTTTTTGTTGCAATTGGTAGCGCATTCGATTGGCATTCACATATTCTACCGCTGGCACCAATCTAGATACCCTAAAGCTATTGGGCCAATCAAATGGTCCTTGTCTAGTTAATTCGTCATCAATATTTAATCTCGTTAAACCATCAAAGGCAGCTGCAGATTCTGCACTAATAATTACATCCATAATATTGGCTTTGTAAACGGCCGTATCTGGAAACTCAATTGGAATTAACTCCGCGCCCATTTCTTTAAATGCCGCCAGCACCTTCCATTCGTTTCTTGATGTGTCTTTAATTAGATCAAAATAGTTTTTTGCATACCCTATTTTTAATTTTTTGATGTCCCCATCTGGTTGATAGTTAAATGGAATATTCACTGCAGACTGGTCTAAGCCATCTGTTCCATGAATATAATTAAATACAATTGCAGCGTCTTCTGCAGATCTACATATTGGACCAATCTTATCTAAGCTCCAGCTTAAAGCCATAGCACCTGTTCTACTAATTCTTCCAAAAGTTGGCCTTAGTCCGGTTGCACCACATGTAGATGAGGGAGATATTATAGAGCCCCAGGTTTCTGTTCCAATTGCAAACGGAACCAAACCAGCAACTGTTGCAGAAGCAGAACCTGCAGATGATCCAGAAGAACCCGTTTTTAAATTCCATGGATTCTTTGTTCTTCCACCATACCAGTAATCGCCCATTGCTAAAGCACCCAAAGTAAACTTAGCTACCAGTACAGCACCTGCATCTCTTAATCGATTGTATACATAAGCATCTTCATCAATTACTTGATTTTGATAAGGAGCAGCACCCCAGGTTGTTTTGGTCCCTCTTACAGAAAACAAATCCTTTAACCCATAAGGAATACCATGCAATGGACCGCGATACTTTCCTGAAGCAATTTCCTCGTCGGCCAACCTAGCTTGCTCTAGCGCAATTGATTCAGTAATTGATATTACGCATTGAAGGCTATCAGCGTATTGCTTAATTCTATCAATAAAAAATTGGGTAAGCGTTACAGAGCTGATTTGTTTAGATTTTATTAAAACCGATAAATCTGCAATACTATAAAACGCTAAGTCGGCTTTATTGATTGGATTTAACACGTTTTTATTTGTCTTCCACTTTATGGCTTTTTGCTTTTTTTCAATTTGCAATCCAGGAACAACTGGGTTTTGCCATAAACTCATTGGCAAACTGTTGTTAAGATTTTGTTTATGCATGTCTTTATACACTTTTAGGTTGTCTTTAATACCAACATACATAGTATCAACCTCTTTATTATTGTATTGCAAGTCAAATAGCTTTGCTGCTGAAACAATATCCTGTTTAGTAATTGTGTCTTGTGCAAATGATTGCAAACTCAATAGTAGTGCAAATAGCGTCGTATACTTTTTCATAGATCAATATTCAAATTTTATTCTTCTAATTGTGCAAAAGTATTTCCTTTAAAAGGATCTCCTGTTTCAAAACCTTTTTTAAACCAATACATTCTTTGTTTTGAAGTTCCATGTGTAAATGCATCTGGAACAATATAACCTTGGCTCTGTTGTTGTAACCGGTCATCGCCAATTGCGTTGGCTGCATTTAAAGCGGCTTCTAAGTCTCCGGGCTCTAAAATATTCTTTAATTGATTCGCGTGATATGCCCATACTCCTGCCAAAAAATCTGCCTGTAGTTCTAATTTAATTGAAAGCTGGTTGTATTCTTTTTCAGATAAGCTAGATCGCATACGTTGTACAGAAGCTGCTGTTCCATTCAATTGTTGAATATGATGACCAACTTCATGTGCAATAACATAAGCCATGGCAAATTCACCTGGGGCATTAAAACGTGTGGAAAGTTCTTGGAAAAAAGATAAATCTATATATACTTTTTGGTCTGCTGGACAATAAAAGGGGCCCGATGCATCGCTTGCAAAGCCACAACCAGATTGGGTTTGCTGTGTAAACAAAACTAGCTTGGGTGCATCATAGTTTTCTCCTCTTGCTTGATAAATAGAGTCCCATACATCTTCAGTATACGCCAATACTACTTTTGTAAAAGAAGCCAATTTTTCATCTGCTTCAGAAATTGGCTTATTAGAAACTGCTGGCGCTTGTTGAATCACTTGGTTTACAACAACTGCAGGATCTCCTCCTAAAAAAATGTAGAGCAAGCCAATGATAATAGTACCAATACCTCCGCCCGCAATCAGGCCGGTTCCACTTCCTCTTCGGTCTTCAACATTACTACTTTCTCTATTACCCATCCAACGCATACCTACAAATTACCAATAAAGGATAGTTTGAACAATTATTTAGCCGGATTTTTGCAAAGAACTATTGTTCTTGCAGAAAGGATAAATAATACTAAAATGAAATAAGTGCTGATGCCAATGAACCAATAAGTGATGATTAAAATGAGTATTAGATAAAATGGATATAAAATAAACAAAGAACCAAATAATACCGAATCATAAAAAACAGTTCTGTTTGTTTTACTTTTTACTTGTTTTTGAATTACACTAAAAAAGGGTTGATGTAATAGTTTTCCTAGATGAGCTAAGAAATGAAGTGCCTTTCCCTTTTTTGTTTGCGATGTTGAGGGTACTATTATCAACTGCTCTAGCCGATACTTAATTTCAGTGTTAAAGTAGTTCATGTTTTTTGCTCTGTCTTCAAAAGGCAAAAGCTGCTCAGCTAAAATAGGATTGCCCAAAGCTATTTGCACTGTTTTTCCCCAAGCGTTAAAACCATCATATGCTATTCCTACAGGAAGTACTTGTAGCCGATTTTTTCCTTCATAATCTAAAGCAATTCTAGCTGCACCTTTTTTAAAAGGTTGTAGCTGATTGGTTAACAAACAAACTCCTTCAATAAAAATTAAAACAATGCCATTTTTTTCAAGAATTCTTTTAGACGCCGCAAATGCATAATTATTATTGACTAAATTTTCTTTTCCCTCGCTTAATCTATAAATAGGAATCATATTTAAAAGACCTAATAAAAACCGATGGTATGGTTTATTAAAAGCATCTCCTCTAGCTAAAAAATGAATGGGATGTTTAAAAAAAGCGCCAATAATAATCGCATCTAAAAACGAATTGGGATGGTTGGCAGTTAAGAGCAGCGGTCCTTTAATGTTAAGTGCCGATTTATTTTGAATGTATATTTTTCTACAGAAAAAAAACAGTGCAATTCTAATCAGTGGCTTAAGTATTGAGTAAATCAATGACTTTTATTTTAGGGTAATCTTACGGTTACAAAGATATTTGCTCCCATACCTAAGCCTGCATTTTTTCCCAATAGTGTGTAATAAGCCTGTAGGGTTGGAGTAATCATTCGATTAATCTTTCTGCCTATACTTAAATTTAAAGTGGCGGCATTGAAGTTTTTATTCAATTGTAAGTTGGGATTAAAAGCGGTATTAACGCTTTGGGAAACCTGATGAGACAAAGATGCAGTTACAGAAGTATGTTTGTTATACATTTTACCCATGGTAATAACAGCCCTGTATTGATTGGGACCATCTTGAGCATCTAAAAATCTAGAATAAATAAATTCAACAATCGCGAATCCATTTTTATAAGGAGTAAATGAATAATTCGCACCCAACATGACCGACTTAGAAGCATATCCTAAATAAGGTGTTTGGTTGTTTTGATAACCTGGAATTCCGACACTGCCTCTAATGGTAAAGTATCTTTTATAATCAACCGAAGGAAAGTGTACAGAGAGGCCAAGGTTTATATCTGTAACACCAGATTTGGTTTCTGAATTATTGCCATTAACCAATGTTTGTGATGCAAATGGAATCGTAACAGACATGTCTACCCTTCTGCTAAGCCCATGCGAAATATTCAAACTATAAGAGCTGGCCTGGAAATAATCGCCAGGATTATTGCTTATTAGTTTTCCTTGATCATTAAAATATTTGGAAGAATAAAAATAATTGAAGGTTCCTGTTATGGCGGTTCTTTTTTTACCAATTGGATAATCTGCAAAAACCGAATTGACGCTGCAAAGCAGGCAGGCAATTAGTAAAATAATATAGTTATTGGTCTTTTGCATTTATCTTTTCTTTTTGCTTACTGCTTTTTCATTAAACCAAATACCAATAAACGAGTTGTGGTAAACAGGAATTTCGTGTCCTAGGTCGGGAAAAATAAATAATTCGCTTTTTGAAAGGGCGTCAAATGGTAGCTTATTATATGCTGCAATAGCACTCCCTGGTGCAATAAACTCATCTTGTAAACCCACTGCATATAATACAGGGCATTTTACTTTTGGCATGAAGTTTTGTAGGTCAAAATAATTAAAGGTTTCCAGCATTTGTTCTTCGGTAAAATCTGGATTGTCTTTCAAGTATCTAACAATTGCATCAGAGGGGAATGCCAGCTCGCGTTTATTTTTTCCAACAGCAAAACTGTTTTTCCAATCGGCAAAAACGGGATTGCTCGCAATTACTGCGTTTATTTTATCTGGCATTAATGCTGCTGTTACCAAACCCATGGTTGCCCCTTGACTACCACCAAAAGCCAATACCCTATTTAGATCCATGCCCATATGTCCATGAGCATAAACAAATTCAACCGCCCTTACACAATCCATATAAATACCCTTGTATACGTAAGCATCCTTATCCTCCACTTTAAGCATAATCTGCTCTATATTGTCGGGATTAAATTCTTTTTCATATTTCTTATCAATCCCTCTAACGTTTACTGAGAAAGAAATAAACTCATCAAAGAGTAGGGGCATTACCTCTTTCTTATACCCGCCAAAACCAATAATAACAGGATATTTTCCTTTTAATTTAGGGATTGATAAATAACCATAAAAAGGGAATTCGTCAATCCCTTTCATTTCTACCCTATATACATCATGGTATTTAGTGCTATGCTCTTCGTCCCTTAAAATTTTATATTGAGGATCCACTTTTGCCAAATCACTCATGGCCGTTTGCCAATATTCATCAAAATCTGGGGGTAAATAATACGGCGTTTTTATTTTACCAATATTGTACCCAAAAGCATATCGTGCAGTATCATCATATGTAGACGTGTTGGTTGCTGCTCGCAAATTGTACACCCCTTCCGTTTTGGGTTTCGGGATTTCAATTTGAAAACTCTTTTTGCCCTTTTTAGCAATTTTGAGTTTTACCTGTGTTGAACTAACCGTTTCTCCTAACTCAGTTTCAACAATAGCTGTAAAAGTGCCGTCCTGTCTTACTTTATATTTATTGGCAATAGAAACGGAGTATTTTATTTTTTCACCATCATAAAAAACGCCATCTTTTTTAGAAGGTATTAGTTTGATGATCATTTCACCCTCTTCTTCTTCCGACTCTGGCTCTTCGGTAGTAGGGGCGTCTTTAATTTCATCGGCACTTAAAGATTGTCTTCCAGCAACCCCAGATAAATTATCTTTCGACCAATTAAGCGGCGGGGTGTTTACAATGGGCTCTTGTGCTATTTCTGGTTTACGGTCTTTTGATTTTCTTGGGGGTCCTATATAAGCAAAGCTGCCATCAAAATTGCTATTGAAGTTGGTTAATTCAATTCGCATTTTAATTGTATAGTTCCCTTCTTTTACAATTGGCACTTCAAAATTAGAAACCAGTGTTTTTTTTGCATTAACTCTTACATCTAAACTATTTTCTAAAATTTCCTGATTGGTATTGTCAAAAACCGTGTACACCAATGTACCCTCTTGAGGGTCTTTTAAGTTATTGATAAACTGAATTTTGTATTTAACAGGAAACTTTTTATTGAATCTAGCCTTCTTGTTATATGGTAAAATATTTACTGTTACAGGATCTTTCGTTTTCCCTTTTTGTGCCTTTCCTTCAATGCACCATAATGCCATTCCGGCAATTAGTAAAAATGTTAGTTTAAAAAGGGTGCTATTTTTTGGATGGAAAATCATAATTAATTTTTCTTTTCTAAGAAGTTTGATTTCCGAATATATAAGTTGATAGGCTCTTCTATAAACTTATACAAAATAATTGAGATAAGTGTTAATATAAGCAGGTGAGAAAACAATACGAGTGCAGTATAATTTAAGTGTTCAGATAACCACCAATATTCGTTTCTATCTAACCATGCATAAAAAATATCCGCAGTGCTGTGCAACCAGTCAGATGTTAGTCGAGAAATAAAACCAAGGTGAATCAGATAAAGGATATAAGAGCTTTTACCAACCAGCTCTCCTGTTTTACTTCCTAAAATGGATTTAACTACTGAGTTTTCTTTTATTAAACCATAAAAGAAGGTTGCAATAGCAATAGGCAATAAAATATTATTAGTAAAAATACCAATTGGTTGGTATAGCGCAAATGGCACTTCTTTGCTGATCGGTTGATTAATCATTATAAGGTTGGTGCAAGCAATTCCAATAATACCAAGCCAAGTGTATAAAGAAAAATTACTTACAGAATCATCTGCCTTTCTTATAATCATAGCCAACACCATTCCTGCAAAAAACTCAAATGTTCTTCCAAGAAAAGTTGAAATAAATAAGAATTTAAATGAATTAAAAAATCCATAGAAATCTACATTTCTAAAAATCAATACCAATGAAACACCAAGCGCAGTAATAACCAATGGAGCAACTAAAAAATATATTTTACTTCTTTTTATTAAGATAAAAAATATAGGCGCTGAAAAATAAAAACACTCTTCAACTGTTAATGACCATCCTTGAGCAATTCCAGTAAATTTCATGTCATCAAAAAATCCTCTGAGGAAAGTGATGTTCATGATGAATAAAGTAAGCGGACTGTTTTTTTCGTTGTATATGCTGGTATCATTGGCTATCCAAGCAAATAAAAAAACAACTATTGTTAGAATTAAATAAATAGGATAAACCCGTGCAATCCTATTTTTCAAATATTTTCGCATCCACTTACTGGACAATTCTACATTATCGTAATAACGCAAGCAAATTAAAAAGCCACTTAATACAAAAAACATCGATAAGGGAAAATGAAACTCATTTAATACCCTGAACAATAAAGGTGGAAAATCTTCTTGATTAAAATGATGAAAAAAAATCAAAATAGAAGCTAGGCCTCTAACACCTGTTAACGATGGTATGTATTGTTTTGCTGTCATTAAATTTTTGATCTTTTATAGTTCGCCAACTAAGGATATAGATCCTCCGCCTCCTTTACCCGTATTCCTTCCGTTCACATCTGTAAATACCGAGAGGAAAATTTGATATTTCTGGCTGATTTTTCTACCATACCCTGCTGTTAATCTAAAATAATTAAACTGTCGGTTTAAGAACAAATTGTTCGGATTCAAGACTAGGCCGGTTTGAGTACTGGTAGATTTCGTACTGGCTAGTTGAAAAGTCAATTTATTGTCTTCATCCAAAGGAATACCCAATAAAGCATCACCAAAAATTTGAGTAGGCCCTTCAGGACTAAAATATTGCCGAACGCCTAGATTGATATCAAAATAAGTATTAGAATATCGCTCCCCATTAGACCCAGAATAAGTGAATTTTACTTCTCCGCCTACTTGCTGAAATCCGGTAAATGGTTGTTTAGCTGCGTCATTGGTATAAAGCGGAACAATTAAAGAACCAGTTACCGTTAAAAATTTAGAATAATCAAATGTGTTGAGTAAATAGGATAATCCAAAGCTGGCGTCTCCAAAACTAGAGTTAGACTGTGCTAAATTGGTCTCTAATTTTCTTTGCATGATATAAGAGATATTTCCTACAAAATCCAAGCGCTCTCCAATTCCAATACCGCCGTATATTCCAAAGTAGTGAGATGCAAATCTTCCCCCATTCGAGAATGGAATATAAGTGCCAGCTGCATCCCAATATCCCTTGGTTGTATACAAGTTATAAGATGGTACCAATAAATATTTTCCTCTGCCAATTGGAAAACCTGCATAAGCAGTGTTTGCTACAAATGCAATAACTATAAGACTTAATAATTTTTTCATCAGTTTTTATTTACGTTCCTCAGAGTATTTTTTTCATCCAAAAACTTTCATAACTATAATAGACATGATCCATGCCGTTGTCGTCTAAACTCATGTATATATTTCTATTGTCTATTCTTATTTGATTGTATAAAGCAATTGCGGCTTGAGGAGGACAGATCGTATTTTTTTGATTGTGCCCAAACAAAACCCTACAACGAATATTCGGTGCAAAATTTACTGGATCAAAAAAGTCCCAGTTTTTAAACAATGCATCTTGGTTTAATCGGTTTCTTGGATTTTTTATATATGCCTGAAAATTGGCTACAGGCCAGGGCATTACTTTTTGTGAACCAGCCATAAAAAACAAGGTTCGCATATCAGTATAAACCGGTCTTTCAATGATGCAACCTTGTGGCCTGTTGTCTAGAGAAGCTACCACAGCTGCTAAAACCGCACCTTGACCTTCCCCTTTTACAATTACTTTTTTGAGATCTAGTTTCAAATAATCATGTCTATACAGAAAATCTAACCCTCGTAATGCATCCATATAAACAGCACGGTAGATGTATTTATTGCGGTCGTTTAAATTAATAATATTGAAAGTATTGAAATCGGCATTGGTATTGTCTTTGCTATTTCCATGGCCCCTAACATTCACTCTGAATACAGCCATATCTGTTCTTAAAGAATCAGGACGCATATCTTGTAAATAACCCGGTAGTTCATAGATAACAGCAAATTTTCCTTTTCTCTTAGGCACCGATAACCAACCCCTGATGGTTTGATATTCTATTGATTGAAACTCTACCAAAAACACATCTACATCTCTAGTACTTTGATCACCCCTTCTTGTAACCCTAAACTTGGGATCTATATTGACCAATTCCCTTCTGGCATCATCCCAAAACTGATCAAAATCTGCTGGTCTGTTTACATTTGAATATACTTTTTCAGGATCAACACCATATCCAAAATTGAGGGTATCAACATAATTATTAGCAGAAACCATTAATTGTAACTGATAAAAACCTGGCTTGGTTTTATCGTTTTCAAGGTATAAATCTTTCATATACCCTTTTTTGGCATCCATGGTAAAACCCATTTCTTGGTTAAATACCTCTTCGCCTTTATAGTTCACCACTTTGGCTTTTATGGTACCCCTGATTTTTTCCTTCGTATTATTCCGAAAACGAAGGTTATAGCCAATCTTATCATCATCTCTAAAAATAGCCTCTTTTCTGAAGGGTTTTATATCGAACCCTATTCCTTTTTGTGCATGCGCAATGCCACCGAATACACAAGCCAATAAAATCAGGCATTGCAGAATACGGCCGCTCAGGATGGAATAACTGGGTACCTTTGCGTTCATTTGCACGAATGAATTAAAATTTAGGGCATTAAAGAGCCACTAAGTGTTTGATAAACGCCTAGATAGGGGTGAATATTATCTAAACGGGTATTAATTTAATACAAAAGCCCCGGCCTTTGCAGACCAGGGCAATTTACTAACCCATCTAAAAAGCGATTTATTGTTCTGTTGCTTCAGCGGGAGTTTCCGCCACCACAATTAACTTAGCCCTTATTTTAGCTTCAATTTCGTTAGATAATTCTGGATTATCATGTAATAAGGTTTTCACCGATTCTCTTCCTTGGCCGAGTTTATTGCTTTCGTAACTAAACCAAGATCCACTTTTTTGAACGATGCCCATTTCTACACCCATATCAATAATTTCACCCACTTTGCTAATGCCTTCTCCAAAAACAAGGTCAAATTCAGCTGCACGGAAAGGAGGAGCCACTTTATTTTTTACTACTTTAACTTTTACTCTATTACCAATGGCCGTATCTCCATCTTTAATTTGAGTCATTCTTCTAATATCTAAACGAACAGAAGCATAGAATTTCAACGCATTACCACCAGTTGTGGTTTCTGGATTTCCAAACATAACCCCAATTTTCTCACGAAGTTGGTTGATGAAAATACAGATGGTATTGGTTTTATTAATGGTTGCTGTTAATTTTCTTAATGCCTGACTCATTAATCTAGCTTGTAAGCCCATTTTACTGTCGCCCATTTCCCCCTCCAATTCTCCTTTAGGTACTAAAGCGGCAACCGAGTCTATAACAACCACATCTAAAGCACCAGACAAAATAAGTCTATCGGCAATTTCTAATGCTTGTTCACCATAATCGGGTTGTGAAATCAACAGATTGTCAACATCAACACCCAATTTTTGCGCATAAGCACTATCAAAAGCGTGTTCAGCATCAATGATAGCACACATGCCCCCTTTTTTCTGTGCCTCAGCAATAACATGAATGGCGACGGTTGTTTTACCAGAAGATTCTGGTCCGTATATTTCTACAATTCTACCTTTAGGAAGACCACCTACACCTAATGCAGCATCTAAGCCAAGCGAGCCAGTAGAAACGACTTCCATTGGGGCTGTGCTTTTTTCGTTCATCATCATTACGCTTCCTTTTCCAAAATCTTTGTCGATTTTATCAATAGTCAGTTTAAGCGCTTTTAATTTTTCTGCATTACTCATGTTGTTCTTTTTAGATGGTCAAAATTAATGAGGTGGTAAAACTAGTGGTTTTTAATTATACACACTAATTTTTTTAGTATTTTTTTACTAACGTGTTTAGTTTTCTGTTTATTGTACCAAAAATAATACGCCACCAAGATTATTGGCAGCGTATTAATACATTTATCCTTGTTTTTTTAGCTATTTACCAGCCAATACCATAATCTTCTCCATTATTAGATGATCCACCCCAAAGGCTATTGTGTTTTCTATCTATGAAAATGGCATTAATTGGGCCACTGGTGCGTTGACCAAAACTCAATTTATAGCCCATTTTTTTAAGCGCTTCACGAGTAGGTTCAGGCGTTCTAGCAGATAATAATAGGTCTCCAGCTCTAGGCTTTCTGTCTTTCATTTTGGTTCCACCCAAGGATAACCAAAGTTGATTGGTGTTAATATTTTCTGCCTCTGAAGCCTGTTGTACAGTCATGCCAAATTCAACCATATTTAAAAAGAACTGCAATAGGTTTTGGTCTTGGGTATCTCCTCCTTGAACTGCAAATGAAAGATAGGGTTTTCCATCTTTTAATGCCATTGAAGGAGTTAGGGTAACTCTTGGGCGTTTTCCGGGAGCAACTACATTAAATGGGTTGATAACCGGATCTAATACAAAGCTTTGCATACGCTGGCTCATTCCAATCCCCGTGTTTCCAGCAATAGTAGCCGGCAACCATCCACCGCTAGGTGTAATAGACACCACCCAACCATCTTTGTCTGCGGCTTCAACACTTGTAGTACCCCTCCAAAGACGGTCCATATAAGCTTCTAATTCCGCTTTAGCGGTAACAGTGCTGTCGTGTGCAGGAACAAAATTTCTTTTTCCCGTACTATCCATTTCAAGGTTCCACTGTTTAATTTGTTCGTTATAAGGATTAGTACGTCCTTCAAAAGGATAGGGATCACCTGGCGTAATTAAGGCATTGTTTTTTTCAGGGTTGATTAAAGCTGCCCTTTGCTTAGCATACCCTTTACTCAATAATCCACTCATTGGCTGAGGTGTTGGAGCAAATGCAGGATCGCCGTAATAAAAATCACGATCCGCAAATGCAAGGCTCATGCTTTGGTAGATAGTATTAATGTATTGAGGAGAATTGTAGCCCATTTTTTTCAAGTCAAAATTTTCTACAATATTCAAAGCCTGTAACATAGAAGGTCCTTGCGTCCACTGAGTTAATTTATACACATCAATTCCTTTATAATTAATCATTGACGGAACTTCTTCTTTTACTTTCCAGTTGGCCAAATCTTCTTTGGTAATTAATCCGCCTTGTTCTTGCGCTCCTCTTACAAATTCATCTGCAATATCTCCTTTATAAAAACGGTCATAAGCTGCTTGCAAAGCTTGTTTACGTGTTTTTTTATTCTTTAAAGCGGTTTGTTCTGCTTCTACTAATTTTTTTAAGGTGTTCAATAAGTCTTGTTGAACAAATATTTCACCTGCTTCAGGCGCTTCTCTTTTTTGACCCAAATGCGGCAGCAATACTTTTTTACTATAAGGCCATTGCTTAATTCTTTCTTTTCCTCTCTCAATACTATTTGCAGTTTGAGCGTCTATTGGATAACCCGCAGCCAAATCCATTGCGGGTGCCAATACTTGTTTTAAACTCATGGTTCCATATTCTGATAACATATGGATGATTCCTCCCACCGTGCCAGGAGTAACGGCCGCTAAAGGACCATATTCTGGAGGAAACTGATAGCCTTTTGATTTAAAAAATTCTGGAGTAGCTCCTGTTGGTGCAACCCCTAGCGCATTAATACCAATAACTTTTCCTGTTTTTGGATTGTAAATAATAGCTTGTGTTTCACCGCCCCAACTCAATACATCCCACATAGTACAGGTAGCAGCTAACATAGCACAAGCAGCATCAACAGCGTTTCCGCCTTGTTGAAATACCATTGATCCTGCAGTAGCAGCAAGTGGCTTTCCCGTTATAGCCATCCAATTTTTTCCATGCAATGGAGGCTTTTGTGTAGCCTGTGCAGTAAGCATTACAGTAGTAAATAATAATACCGAAGTCAGTAAAGTTTTTCTCATAAAAGATAGTTGTATAGATTTTATTTTGATTGTTGTGCTTTCATTACCCTTAATAAATTTCCGCCCATTATTTTTGTAACGTCTTTTTTGCTGTATCCTTTTTCTAATAAAGCTTTTGTAATTAAAGGATAGGTTGTTACGTCGGTCAGTTCTCTTGGACTGGCGCTAATACCATCAAAATCAGAACCCATACCCACATGTTCTACTCCTATTCTTTTCACTATATAATCTAAATGATCTAATAACATACTCATTGGGGGTTGAATAGCCAATGACTCTTCTTTATATTTATCTACCACTAATGCTTGAGCATATTCTTTTTGCATGCCTTTTGCAATCAATTCTTTTATTTCTGATTGTTTGTTTTGTAGGAAAATTTTTTCTCTGTTTTTAAAAGAACTGTCTATAAATGCAGAATAAAAATTTAATTGAATAACACCACCGTTTTTTCCAATAGCATCAATTTGTTCATCTTTTAAATTTCTAAAAACAGGGCATAATGTATATGCATTGCTATGTGAAACCAATACTGGTTTGGTAGTTGTTTGAATGGCGTCCCAAAAAGTTCTTTCGCCCACATGGCTGAGATCTACCATCATTCCTAACTGGTTCATTCTTTTTACTACTTGTTTACCAAAATCAGTCAAACCTAATTTTGCAGAGGGATCATTTTTTAATTTAGTTTCATCCATAGCAGAACTTGCCCAGCTGGTTGAATTATTCCAGGTAAGCGTCATATAACGTACCCCTCTGTTAAATAATGAATCTACTTTATTAATATCATCTTCAATCATGTGGCCTCCTTCAACGCCAAACATAGCAGCCAATTTATTTTTACGGACTGCTTTTTTTAATGCAGTATAACTTTCTACAATTTCAATTTTTTGTGGATTGCGTTTTGCTACAGCATAGAGTGTATCTATTTCTCTATTAGCCCAAGCGTATGGTTGAAGTTTATCACCATCACACCAAACACTAAATAATTGTACATCAACACCTGCTTCTTTAAACCGATTTAAATCGGAATGTGTTTTTCCTTTTAAGTCTTGGTCTATTAACACATTTTTTTCAATAGCTGCCGTGAGTAAATCATTATGAGAATCTGCCATGATTGCTTTTTTATGCACTTTTTTATATGATTGTGCATAAGCAAAAGAACAACAGCATAAAAGTGTAAAAAAGAGGTACTTCATTGATTAGCTTTGGCTAAAGCTAAAAAAATTGTGTTGGCTAGCCTTAATTTATTTTTGAACGGATGAAGAAGTAGTTATATTAAAAAAAACTTACTTAAAAGGATTACTCCATTTGGTATTGGTAGCTATTGTTGGATCGGTCAATGTTTTCATAAAAGCAACTATTGCAGCTTTTTGTGCATTATTTAAATTCAATTGTATAGGAGTACCATTGGGAGTTTTCAAAGCATTGTCTAAATTGGGATGTGCTTTTACTCCACTATTATAATGTTCTACCACTTGCTCTAAAGTTTTAAATCTACCATCGTGCATATAGGGTGCAGTTAATTCAATATTGCGTAAAGTATGTGTTTTGAATTCTCCTCTACCTGCTCCATTGTCATTGGTTGTATTAAGATCTAATCCATTATTCCGAGGTCCATTATTAGCAGATACAAAAGCTTCAGTAGTATGACATCCAAAACAACCAGCGCCACCATTTTGAACAGGCATTATGAATAATCTTTTTCCTTCATTTTCTTCAGCAGTAAAATTGGGGAAATTGGCGGGCATATTGTTTACTTGGGCTCTACCAACATCATATTTACTATTACTGCTAACTATACTTCTTACAAACTGAGCTAGTGCCATTGCAATTCTATTACTATTAATAGCGGTATCCCCAAATGCATTACTCATGAGTGGTGCATAAAATGCTTGCTCTCTAACACGTTGAAGTAGAGTAGGAATAGTCATACCCATTTCTGTTTGGTCTTGAAATGGCATTAATACCTGTTGCTCTAAACTAGCAGCACGCTCATCCCAAAAGAATCTACCACGCTGGTAAAATTTTGCATTAATTAAACTCATGGAGTGTCTACCCGTTTTACCCCCAGCAAATCCATTACTCAAAATAGCAGTATCACTAAATCCAAAAGAGGAGTTATGACAGCTTGCACAAGAGATAGTCTTATTAACACTCAAATTTTTATCATAAAAAAGAACTCTTCCAAGAGTTGCTCCATTATTTGTTGTTGGATTATTTACAGGTGTATTATCAATTCCGTTTACAGAAGTAGGAGCACCACCGCCAGCATTTACAAAAAAATATGCAGGTAAATTCAAATTGACGTAATCAAAAGGAACAGTTGGTAAATTAAGTGCAGCCGAGATAATTGCATTGTCTGTATTGGTTGTAACGGTTGGGGTTACAACTGTTTGATCATTTTTATTACAAGCAATAATTGCGATTGTTGCAAATAAAATAAGCAGGATGTTCCTTTTCATATTAGGCATTTTTGGCTTAGATACCTTTTTCGTTGAAAAGTTTATCCTCAAAAGAGAAAGCTTTGTTAAAACAAATGTATATTATTTTAACCCCCTATTAATCCTGCAGCCCTACTAATATCCATCATTCTTTCCATTGGTTTTAAAGCTTGTATTCTTAGATTTTCGTCCATTAATATTTCTGGTAATTCATACTTCATACAGAGATATATCTTTTCTAAAGTATTTAGTTTCATATAAGGACAATCATTACATGCACAATTATTTTCCGGAGGAGCTGGAATAAATGTTTTTGAAGGATTATTTATTTGCATTTGGTGTAGAATACCAGTTTCTGTTGCAACTATATATTCCTGCGTTTGATCTGTTTGAGTATATTTTAATAATTGAGTTGTACTACCAATATAATCTGCAATATTTAAAATAGCTTCTTCACATTCTGGATGTGCAATTAATTTTGCTTTAGGATGTCTAATTTTTAGTTTAACTATTTTTTCTAAACTAAATATTTCATGAACCATACAAGCACCATTCCAAAGTAACATTTCTCTTCCCGTCTTTTTACTTAAATAAGCACCTAAATTTTTATCTGGGGCAAATAATATGGGTTGATCTAAAGGGATACTTTCAATTATTTTTTCTGCATTACCACTGGTACAAATAATATCACTTAAAGCCTTGATATCAGCGGTACAATTGATATAAGAAACGACAATATGATTGGGATGTTTTTCTTTAAATGCTTTGAATAAAGGGGTTGGTGCACTATCTGCTAAAGAGCAACCTGCTTTTAAATCGGGTAATAAAACTTTTTTAGATGGATTTAAAATTTTTGCAGTTTCTGCCATAAAGTGAACTCCAGCAAACACAATGGTGTCTGCGGTAGTTTGTTTAGCCTGTTGTGCAAGACCCAAACTATCCCCAATATAATCTGCCACATCTTGGATATCTGTTTCTTGGTAGTAATGTGCAAGTAAAACTGCATTTTTTTCTTTTTTAAGTTTTTGTATCTCAGCAAAGAGATCCAATTCGGGATCAATTTCCAAATCTAAAAATCCTTTTTTTACTAATTCTGCTTTTGCTATGTTAATATCCAAAGTAATAATATTTAATAATTATTTATATAAAATCAACTACTACTATTATAAGTGTGTATATCGGGATAACTTAGTTACCCACAAAGCGCAAAGTTAATCTTACTTAGTTTATCCACCATTATCCACTTTCTTTTAAACAATAATTTCACTCAGTTTTATTCGGTTATATTGGATTATACACAATACTGTATAACTGAATTCACATCAGTTTTTTTTTTAGTTCACTTTTCTTGCACTGTTAATTAACAGGTATAAGTTCAACTCTTTTTTACCCAAAGTCTCTTTTTGTGATAAAAAATTTTTTTTTATTCTATTTGTTTGCACAATAAAATAGGATAAAAGATGATTTTTCCACCAAAAAATGAGGTTACCAACAGAATAATGTGCATATTTTTCCACAACTTATTCTACCTGTTTTTCCCTTATTTTTGCCTCCCCGTATATGAAGCGGGATAAATTATATATTAATTATTAATTATGTCTGTAATTCAAACAATTCGTGACCGTGGCACCTGGATTATTTTTGTAATCATAGCAGTAGCATTGATTGCTTTTATTCTTCAGGATGGAGCTGGACGTGGTGGATCAGCTTTTTCTAACAGTTCTGTTATTGCAAAAGTCAATGGTACATCTATTGAACGTGGCGCTTTTGAAGAGCGCTTAAAATCTCAAGAAGCTATGTATGCTGGTCAAGGGGCAACTCGTGATCAATTAATTGGTACAGTATACAATATGGAGGTAGATAATATTGTATTAAACCAAGAATTTGAAAAATTAGGTCTTACTGTTTCTGCAAAAGAATTAAATGACATTTTATTTGGAGAGAATTCTCCTTTGCGTCAAGAATTCACTGATCCTAAAACCGGAGAGTTTAAGGTAGATGATGCCAAAAGAGCTTTTGCCCAAATAAAGAAGAGTAAGAATGCTGAACAAATTAAAATGATAAATAGTGGATATATTGAACCAACTATTCAAAATAGTTTGCGCAATAAATACCAAAATTTGCTAATTCAATCTGTTTATGTACCAAAATGGATGGTAGAAAAACAACAAGCAGATAATAATGCTGTTGCTTCTGCTTCTTATGTTTACTATCCTTATGTTGCAATCGCTGATTCAAGTGTTAAAGTAACAGAGGCTGATATCAATAATTATGTGAAGAAGCATAGTAATGAATTTAAGAAAGAGGAGGAAACTCGTTCTATTGCTTATGTTACTTTTAGTGCAGCACCAACTTCTGCTGATTCTGCAGCAACATTAGCTCAGATAAACGACTTAAAAGCTGAATTTGCTGCTACTTCAGACGCTGCTGCATTTTTAGGAAAAGTAGGAACCGAATTAGCATATTATAATAGTTACTTTGGTGGTTCACGTATTCAAGTAACAAATAAAGATTCAATCACCCGATTACCTGTTGGTGGTTTATTTGGACCATATGTAGATGGTAACAATTATGTATTGGCTAAAATGGTTGGAATAAAGCAATGGCCTGATAGTGTTACTGTAAGACATATCTTAATTGGTACCAACGATCCTCAAAGTGGTCAACAAGTTAGAGATGATTCTACTGGTAAAAAATTAGTGGATAGTATTCAAACTGCTATTAAAAATGGTGCAGACTTTAATACTTTGGTTGCAAAATATTCTGATGATGGCGGAAGTAAGGAAAAAGGTGGTGTGTATGATTATTTTCCTCAGGGTCAAATGGTAATTCCATTTAACGATTTCGCTTTTGATAATCCTGTTGGATCTAAAGGTGTTGTAAAAACAGATTTTGGTTACCATTATATTGAAGTATTAGGACAAAAAAATCGTGCTCCAGCATACAAAATTGCTTATTTAGCAAAGCCTATCCTTAGTAGTAATGAAACGATGAATGAAGCCAATACTGCTGCAGCAAGCTTTGCTTCTGGTGCAAAAGGAACAAAAGAATTTAATGACAATGCTTCAAAATTGGCTAAACCAATTTTATCTGCAACCGAAATAAAGCAAAACGACTTTACTGTTGGTACATTGGCTAACACCCGTTCTTTAGTTAGATGGATTTATGAAAACAAAGAAGGTGCAGTTTCTGATCCCACAGAAGTAGGGGATCAAATTATTGTAGCCATGATCACTAATATTAATAAAGCAGGATTGATGGGTGCAAATGAAGCAAGACCGTTGGTAGAAGGATTAATTAGAAATGACAAAAAAGCGAAAATAATCATTGACACAAAAATGAAAGGAAGTAGCTTGGAGGAAATTGCAAAATCTTCTGGTACATCTGTTTTAAGAGCAGATAGCCTAAGCTTTGGTTCTGGTTTTATTAATGGTGTGGGCAACGAACCTAAAATTGTTGGAGCTGTATTTAATAAGGCTATTCAAGGAAAATCTTCTGATTTAATTGCTGGAAATTCAGGCGTATTTGCTGTAAAGGGTGAAACCATTGCTGCAAAACCTGCTGATGCTTTACCTGAAACCGTTAAACAAGCATTAATCCAAAATAGAAAAATGGCTACTTATAGAAGTGTTGAAGCTTTAAGAAAAGCAGCAACTGTTAAAGATTATCGCTTTAGTTTCTATTAGTATCGATAATTAAACGGATTTAAAGCCCACTTAGTAATAAGTGGGCTTTTTTTGCGTCTATCGTAAAAATTGCTAAAAGCAATTAACTAATTTTATACTCTATTATGGAACCTATAATTAATAAAGTAGCCGAAAGCGGTATCATTAGTCTTGATTTAGAAACCTTCTTTTCAAAGGATAAGATATTGGTCTTTGATTTAAAAGACTATTTATTTATGGGTTTAATTCTTAAAGAAAAAGATTTTAGAGCAGCTTTACTTAGTACAGATTGGGAAAAATACAGAGATAGTTATGTTGCTCTTACTTGTAGTGCGGATGCTATCATTCCTATGTGGGCTAATATGTTGGTTGCTGTATATTTAACGCCTATTGCAAAAGGCGTATACTTTGGAACAGAAGCATTTGTAAAAGAACAATTATTATTAAGTGCTTTGGATAATTTTAATGGTGCCGATTATACTGACCAACGTGTTGTGGTAAAGGGTTGTGGCGAAGACCCTGTTCCTGCATCAGCTTATGTAAAAATTACCACGATATTAAGGCCATTTGCTAAGAGCATCATGTATGGGGAACCCTGCAGTACTGTTCCTTTGTTTAAGAAAAAATAATTCTTAAGCAGTCATTTAAATATTTATTGTTCTATTTTTTACTTCTTCAAATTGTTGATCATAGTCTTTTCTTATTGTCCCAAATAGTCTATCCCAAACAAGGGTGTATAATCCATAATTACCTTTAAAATATTGATGATGTTGGTTATGATTAACCGAAGTGTTTATCCATTTTCCTATAAATGTTTTATTGAATCCTTTTGGATATAATTCAAAACCAAGATGTCCGTAAACATTGTAAATAATAGAGAAAAGAAAAAATATAGCCAAGTGTGTTATATGTACTGGTAAGGTAAAATAAAATATTACAACAATACTTTGTTCTATTACGGCTTCTAGCGGATGAAATGCATAAGCTGCCCAAGGAGACGGATTGGTAGATTGGTGGTGAACCAGGTGTACATATTTAAATATGGATGGATGGTGCATTATGCGATGCATGATATAAAAATAGAGGTCGTGCATGATAAACATTATTGGAAAAACAGCATAATAATACCCCCAACCCATTTCATTGATTTCTTTATATCTGGTTGTATGTGGCCCAATACTTGGGCTATTTAATATGACTATTATTAAACTAAAAATAATCATTGTGCTTAACGAATAGGAGAGCTCTCTTAAGTAATCTTTTGTTTTGGGAAACTTCTGTTGAATTTTTTGATACAACCAATTTTTTCTAAATATTACATAGAATAGTAAAAAAGCAATAAGCGCAGCTCCAAAATAGCGGCTTCCAATTTTTTCTAATGCAGTAAAAAATAAGTCCCAATTCATGGTATTGTTTTAATGTGCTTCTAACCAATTTTTGCCTTTACCAACTTCTGCTTCTACCGGAACCTCATTGGGTAAAGGAAGTGCATTCACCATGCAGTTAATAATCAAATCTTGCAAAGCATCTGCTTCAGATTCAACTGCATCAAAAACCAATTCATCGTGTACTTGTAAAATCATTTTTGATTCCCATGCTGACTTTTTCATTTCAGCATGAATTTTTATCATAGCCAATTTAATCATATCGGCTGCCGTTCCTTGTATAGGAGAGTTTATGGCATTTCTTTCGGCAAAACCCCTTACTGTAAAGTTTGCACTATGAATATCTTTCAACCATCTTTTTCTGCCCATTAAAGTTTGTACATAGTCGTGTTCTTTCGCAAATTTGATTTGGTCATCCATATATTGTTGAATAAATGGAAACTCTTTTTTGTAGTTCTCTATTATTTCTTTTGCTTCTGCCCTGCTTACACCCAAATTCTCAGCTAATCCAAAAGCTCCTTGACCATATATAATACCAAAGTTTACACTTTTTGCCTTGTACCTCATTTCTTTGGTAACAGCACTTTCTTCTACACCATATACTTTAGCAGCTGTTGCAGTATGTATATCTTTTCTTTCTTTAAATGCCGCACACATATTTGGATCTCCACTAATTGCAGCAACTATTCTTAATTCTATTTGTGAGTAGTCTGCACTCATTAATATTCTCCCCGGTTCTCTAGGAACAAATGCTTTTCTAATTTCTCTTCCCCTTGCTGTTCTTATTGGTATATTTTGAAGATTTGGATTATTGCTACTAAGCCTTCCTGTTACTGCCACAGCTTGTGCATAAGAGGTATGAACCCGGCCTGTTTTCTTATTGATCATTTCGGGTAATGCATCTATATAAGTAGACTTTAATTTAGTTAATTCCCTAAACCCCAATATATCATCTACTATTTTGTGTTGATTGGCTAGTTTCAATAATACATCTTCTCCAGTTGCATATTGTCCCGTCTTTGTTTTTTTTGCTTTTGGGTCTAATTGTAATTTATCAAATAATACTTCACCTAATTGTTTGGGTGATGCTAGGTTAAATCTTACACCTGCTTGGGCATAAACACTTTCTTCACATTTTTTCGCTTCTATTTCTAATTCTCTACTGTATTCATGTAAAAATCCTTCGTCTACTTTTATCCCCTCAAATTCCATTTCGGTTAAAACTCTAACCAATGGATTTTCTACTTCATAAAACACCCTTTCTACTTCTTTTTCTTTAAGTAAAGGAACAAAGCATTCTTTTAATTGAAGTGTTATATCTGCATCTTCTGCTGCATATTCTTTTATTTTATCTAGTTCAACATCACGCATATTTCCTTGGTTTTTTCCTTTTTTACCAATTAGCGTTTCAATTGAAACCGGTTCATACCCTAAATACTGAGCACTAAGCAAATCCATACTGCGTCTACCTTCTGGTTCTATTACATAATGGGCTAACATGGTATCAAATAGTTCCCCCTTTGGTTCTATGCCATACCATTTCAACACCAATAAATCGTATTTTATATTTTGACCAACCCAACATTTGTTAGGATCGTTAAATAAAGGAATAAATAATTTTAATCTCTCTGTAGTTTCTTTTTGTTTATTTCCAAATGGAATATAATACCCCTTATGTTTTTCGTATGAAAAGCTTAATCCTACAATTTCTACATTATTGGCATCTATACCTGTTGTTTCTGTATCAAAACAAATTTCTTGCTTTGTTAATAGTTCTGCCACCAGTTCTTTAATAGCTTCTTCTGATTCTATTAAAAGGTATTGATGCTTAGTGTTTTCTATATTTTTGTCTGCAACTAATCCGTAATTATTAGGATTGGTTTCTTCCTCTATTGTTTCTTTAACTGTAACAAGTTTCTGTTCAACCGCATTTCCGAATAAGTCTGTTTGTACACCTTGAGGAGCAGATTGAAAGGCATTAAATGTTTCACCTAGAATTCTTTTTCCAAGTGTTTTAAATTCCAGTTCTGTAAATACTGCGTCTAATTCTTCTCTATTCCAATCCTTCAAACGATAGTCTTCTTCATGAAACTCAACAGGAACATTGGTTATAATCGTTGCTAATTTTTTACTTATAATGGCTGACTCCTTTCCGGACCTAACTTTTTCACCTAGTGCCCCTTTTATTTTATCTGCATTCTCCAAAACACCTTCTAGTGTATGGTATTCTTTTAACAGCTTTGCTGCCGTTTTTTCACCTACTCCAGGAATACCTGGAATATTGTCTACTGCGTCTCCCATTAAACCCAACATATCTACCACTTGTTCTACTTTAGCTATATCCCATTTGGTACATATCTTTTCTGCGTTTAGTATTTCTTCTGCATTCCCATAAGCTGGTGGTTTATAAATATATACATGGGGCTTTACTAATAACTGTCCATAGTCTTTATCTGGTGTAACCATGTATACTTCATAACCAACATCTGCAGCTTGCCAAGCTACTGTACCAATAATATCATCTGCTTCATAACCATCTAGTTCTACAACAGGAATATTAAATCCACGTATGATTCTTTGTATATCAGGAATGGATGCCAATAAGTCTTCAGGTGCTTCTTGTCTATTTGCTTTGTAATCTGTAAAATCGGTATGGCGCTCTGTGGGTGCATGTGTATCAAAACAAACGGCTAAATGCGTTGGTTTTTCTTTGTTAATTAAATCGAAGAGGGTAGAAGTAAAACCAAATTGTGCATTGGTATTAATTCCTTTGGAGGTGATCCTAGGATTTCTAATCAAAGCATAATAAGCTCTATAGATTAAGGCTAAAGCATCTAACAGAAACAGTTTTTTTTCCATAAAAGCTAAGGTAACAAATAGGGCGCTGCAGTTTATTATTATTCTACAAATTATTGAATTGAAAAAGCCCGGAACTATTCGTTACCGGGCTTCTCAAAAATTAAGCAAGAACTTTTGGTTTTTTACTTAATTGAATATTTATATTTATAACGCTCGTACAATTGCTTGTGTTTGTCGTCTAATACAATTTTTCTTCCTTGAATAAATGCGTGTTCTACAATGCTGGTATGCATGTCTAAAATATCACCTGCACTAATTATGATATTGGCGTCTTTACCTTTTTCTATAGATCCCGTTGTTAAGTCTGCACCTAATATTTTAGCCGCATTTAAGGTTATAGCACTTAAAGCTTCTTCCTTAGTTAAACCATAGGTTGCTGCGGTTCCTGCATTAAAAGCTAAGTTTCTTCCCCTGTTTTGAGGATCATCATCGTTAATACAAAATAATACACCTGCTTTTTGTAATACAGATGGAGCTTTATAGGGCATATCTACATCATCATCATCCGACGTGGGCAGATTATGCATTTGACTTAGTATAACACTAATATTATGCTGCTTTAATAAGTCTGCTATTTGCCAGCTTTCTGAACCACCTACTATTACTACATCAAAACCAAACTCTTTTACAAAGTCAATAGCTAACAACATTTGTTTAACCTGATTTCCATGTAAAAACAATTTTTGTTTTTTCTGAAATAAGCTACGCGCTGCTTCCATTTTTAAATTAGTTTCCTTCGGCGTATTTTCTATATATACTTTCGCTTGTCTAAAATAATCCTTCACTATTTCAATTCTATCTAAGGCTGCTTTTAGAGGGTCTGTTGGAGCCTGTGGCATAAACTGTGCAAACAGTGCGCCTAATCTACCTCCCGGACGACCTAATAAACTTGGTAAATATATATGCATACCATTATCCATTTTGTATGCAGCATCTTCCCAATGCCAAGCATCCAGTTGTACAACACTAGATTGACCAGCAAGCAAAGAACCAACAGGTGCTGTATGTGCCAACAAAATACCATTCGACCTTAGTGTATTCGTAATCTTTGAATCTGCATTATAGGCGGCAATAGAACGAATGCTAGGATTCATGTCTCCAATTTCATTGAAGTCTGTAGTAGCTCTTACGCCCGATATTTCTTGTAAGCCTAAAGTTGAAGCAGGTAAAATCAATCCTGGATAAATATGTTTTCCAGTTGCATCAAATACCTGAACATCACCTTGAGGTATGGCAATATTATTTCCTACTTCTTCTATTTTACCATTATTTAATTTAATAGTTGCGTTTTCTATAACAGTTCCATTTCCTACATGAACAGTTCCGTTCTTTAAGAAAATCAGCCCCTTCTGTGATTTTGCAGGATAAACGGTTTCCTGTGCTTTTGTTGCTCCTACTAATAATAGTAAAGCACTTAGTGATATGATAATTTTTTTCATGATAATTTTTTTAGTGGTTGCTATTGTGTTCAATACCTTCTTCTTCACCAGCTTCAATTTCTAGTAAGCCTAATTTATGTCCATGGTCTAAACAAGTATGTACATATTTATAACTTGGAGTAAATGGAGCCATTGGAGCGCCGGTTCTTTTTTCTCCCACCATTTTACTAATTAAACGAGTACGCTCTGCTTTTACTTCTTTTCTCATTGCTTCGTCTTTTGCACGATCAAAGAAAATAGTTCCATCAACAATGGTATAAAGAGATTTGGCATAAATGCTTAACGGGTGCGCCGACCATAATACAAGATCTGCATCTTTGCCTTCTTTAATACTACCTACTTTGCTGTCTACATGCAACATTTTAGCAGGATTAATAGTTACCATATTTAAGGCATCTATTTCACTCATGCCACCATATTTTACACTTTTTGCTGCTTCTTGATTTAATCGACGAGCCATTTCTGCATCATCTGAATTAATAGCCACGTTTAAACCAACTTTGTGCATAATGGAAGCGTTGTATGGTATTGCGTCTTGCACTTCATTTTTATACGCCCACCAGTCTGAAAATGTTGATGCTGCAGCACCATGCGCTTTCATTTTATCTGCTACTTTATATCCTTCTAAAATATGGGTGAAAGTATTCACTTTAAATCCAAATTTTTCTGCAACCCGCATAGCTACTACAATTTCACTTGCCACATAACTATGACAGGTAATAAAGCGTTTGCTGTTCATGATATCTACCAGTGTTTCTAACTCAAGGTCTTTTCTAAAATTACCTTTGGTATTTGCTTTTTTAGCGGCCTCATATATTTTAGCTCTATTAAACGCATCTGTTAATACTTGTTCCACCCCCATTCTGGTATCAGGAAAACGGGTATTACCTTGAGTTGAAGATGAACGTTTAACGTTTTCTCCTAAGGCAAATTTGATAAATGGATCGGCGCCTTCAAACATTAAACCTTTATCGTCTGTACCCCAACGAAGTTTAATTAATTGTGTTTGACCACCTATGGTATTTGCAGAACCATGAAGAATATGTGAGCTGGTAACACCGCCACTTAATTGTCTGTATATATTAATATCGTCTGGATCAAGGTTGTCTTGCATTCTTACTTCTGCAGTTACCGATTGGCCACCCTCATTGGTTGAAGCTGATGCAATATGTGAGTGTTCATCTATAATTCCTGCGGTTAAATGTTTACCAGTTGCATCAATAACCTTAGCGGTTGCATCGTTTAAGCCCTTTCCTACTTTTGCAATTTTTCCGTTTTTAACCAAAACGTCTGCACCTTCTAATTTACCCGCTTTTTCACTGGTCCATACCGTTGCGTTTTTAAATAAAATGGTTTCTGGTTTAGGAATATTTGCTTCATCATTACCAAATGCCGTAAAAGGATAAAAAGATTTACCTGTTTTAGGCATTACCTTAGGTTTCGACTCTTCTGCTTTTGCAGTTGATAAACTAATCTCTTCCGCAGACCAAGTAATATGGTTACCCAATGAATCTACACCTGTGCCATTCCAACTTTTGCCATTACTAAATCCACTTAATTTAACTGCGTTTGTTGGAAGTGGAGCTACGGCATTTGCTCCCATACCTGTGCGCCCAGCCATTCCCATTCTTCTTTGCATTGGAGCAAAACTAATTTTAACCGTTTTGCCATCATAACTAAATCTGTTAGACAAAGTATCTTTTCCTACTAAAGTTGCAGAACTGTTAGATTTTACTTCTAAAGTAAATCTTTGAGGTCCATTATCTGTATTGACAGTTAATGTATAATTACCATTGATGCTTTTCCACGCATCTTCCTTAACCGCGTATTTTTTACCATTTACCCAGTTCTGTAGAATAATTGATTTTTCAGTAAAAACAGGAGCCGTTGTAATAACAAAGTTGGCCAGTTTGCCTTCATCTAAACTTCCTACTTTATCATAAACCCCTAACCATGTGGCCGGGTTCTTGGTCAAAGCTTCCATAGCACCTTTTTCTGATAAGCCATATTCCATTGCTTTTCTAAGATTACTTAAAAATGATTTTGGATCTCTTAAATCAGCTGAGGTTAAACAAAAAGGGATTCCAGCTTTTTCAATAGCTGCTGGATTGGTTGGTCCTAATTCCCAGTTTTTCATATCAGCCAACGAAACCATTCTTGCATCATTTGGATCTTCTACATCTTGTGCTTGTGGAAAATTTAGTGTAACAATCATGGGTGCTTTTGTTGCAGCCACTTCTTTAATTCTTTGGTATTCTTTACCAGTTGATTTTAGGATATATTGAACACCAAATTCATCTCCAATTCTATCTGCTCTTACAATATTCCACAAATCAATTCCACGGTCTTGCACGTCAAAAATCTGAGGCAGTGCTTGATTTGAATTAAAATATTTAAGGGTAATATTAAATCCTTCTTTAGTTGCAGCTTCTGGATTATTCTTATACCAGGCAGCATCGTTATAAGTTTGTCTTAAAAGTGCAATGGAGCCCATTAAAGAAGAAGGATAACTCTGTGTAGAAGAACCTTTGCTAAAAGAATACAAAGCAGCTGCTTTATCTTTTACAATTACAAAATTGTCTTTTTCTCCTGAAAGTGTTACTACCGATCCTGTTCCTCGAACAATACCATCTTTTTGGTGGGTAAGCACTGTACCAAATCCTGCTTCACGCATTGGTTTTGCTTTTGCTTCATCTACACTAAATATTTTATAAGCGTTTACTTCAGACTTTAGTGCCTGGTTCCATCCGTAAGCGCCTTTTTGATTGTTGGTTAATTGAGCGGGACCGCCGAAACCTCCACCTCCAGTGGGTCTTTGAATTTGCGGCATGCCATAATCTGAATAAATGTCAATAAAAGATGGATAGATATACTTGTCTTTACAATCAATAACTACTGCATCCTTTGGAACAGCCACATTGGCGCCAACAGCAATAATTTTACCATCTCTAATAACCATTATACCATTTTGAATGGTGTTTTGGGCATCTTTAACAATGGTGGCATTGGTGAATGCATAGCAGCCATCTCTTTTATCTGCTACACCATTCACGGGAAATGTTTCTTGGGCACGCAACATGGTTGTCAATACCAAACAAGAAAACAACAACTTGATTTTTCTCATAAGTTAAGGTTGTTTAAGTAGGATTCTAAAGCTACTACAAATGTTTGTCTTTGTAAAAAGCAGCTTTTATGATTATGATGAGTGGGTGAATACATTAATGTGCTATCTGTTCTTTTTTATATTGACTGCCTTTTGGATCTATTTTGATTGTTACTTTTCCCGTTTTGTCGGATAAGGCTTTAAAAAACAGACTAGTTCCACCCTTGTTATCATTAGAGGAGCTGTTCATTTTTTTAGACTGGTTACGCTTTATCATATTATTTAGTGGTACTTGAATATGTAGTTTTGTTTTCCCATCAAGTCCATAATCCCCTCCTATAAATAAATTTAATGCCGATGTGGCTATTTCCATTCTGGGTATATGAATATTGCCTTTTTCTATACTTAAATTGTTTTGAATTGTTGCAAAATATAGTGAGTCTAAATTCCTTTTCTTAAATATATGTTCTTGTAGTTTTAGTAGAGGCTCATAATTCAACAATCTACCTTGTTTTAGTTGAAAGTTGACGGATGCTTTAATGTTACTAGGTTCAATACCGCCTTGTTGATTTAGTTTCGTAGTTAATAGCCCATTTATAGTGAGTTCACCACGAATATTTTTATGTGAAATTCCAGGTAAGCTAAAACTATTCATACCATAGAATAAGTCTTCTGCTTTAACACGGTTAACTTGATATTTAGCGGAAAGAAATTATCTGTTATTAGTAGTGATCATTTTAGTAGATAGCACTATTGTACCTTTCCCTAAATTCATTTCTAAGTTTTTCAATTGCCAATTTCCCGTGTTTAATTCTATTGTAGATTTTAAATTGTTGGCAATTAATTTTTGCCATTTAATTGATTTAGCAGTTAAGTTTATATGTATCGTCTCATTTTCTAGAATATGGTCAATTCTACTAAATGTATTTTTTCCGGATTTTTTAAATCTAGGAACATCCTGTTGTATGGATGAGCTGAAATTATTTAAATCTAAAAAAGGGCTTGAAATATTTAAAATAATATTTGCTTTACCAGGAGAGTTTGGAATGGCTGCTAATGAATTGGTTGAAATACCAGTAATATTTAGTTGACTGCCTTCCTTTGTTTTGGTTGTTAGTTTTTTAATCTCTACCGTATTGTTGTTAATAAGAATATCTGCAAATGTGTTGGTAATAATTTTTTTGATTGGTTTAATAAATATTTCTCCATTGTTTATTTCTAAGCTGCCCTTTAATCTTGTATTATTTTCTGTTATATTAGTTAGAGGTCCTTCAAAGTAGATATTGAATTTCCCGTATCCTTTTTTGATAACTATGTTTTCTGTATTGAGTGGTGGATTTAAGGCTGCTAAATTAAATTCTGTTTTAAATCCTCCTTTTAAAAGTGGATTAGTTAAGTTGGAGATTTGTATATTATTTGTTTCAATTGGAATTTGATGCCAATTCCCAATTAGTTTTGATAAGTTGATTGAACTATTTGTATCATGTGGTGCTAGGTTTTTGTTGACCTGATTGTTAAAAGTACCAGCTATATTGGCTGAGGTAAATTGAATTTGTGAATTTCCAATGTTGGTGTTTGTTACCTGCCAATTGGCTATAACAGTTGGTTCCCCACCACTTAAAGGTCCTTTAATAATTGCATTTATATTTAGCGGTTTAGTAATGGTGATTTCTTTTAAGACCCGATTAATATTATTAGTCAGTATTGATTTAGCAGATTGAAAAGGAATATTATTTGTTATAATATTTAAATAAAACAGACCATTTTTTTTCAAATCAAATTGACCAGTAATTTCAAACGGGATTTTACTTATCGTTATATCTATTTTATTTACAGATATTATTTTTTCGATTTTATTATAATCGACTATGTAGTCGCCTTCCAATAGTTGATCTCTTAAAAAACTTCCTTTTTGATGATTAAATATCAATGCCTTTACCGCTATTTTATTTTTGACATTGAATAGTATTTTGCTTTTTGTTTCATTCGTCTTAATATTTAAGGAATGAATTAGGAAATTAAAATCTTTTAACTTTTGATCATCTTTAATACGTATGGTAAAATTGTTTAGTTCTATTTTTTCTGGAAAACTGTTTGAACTTTTATTTTGTTTTGCTTTTACCTCATCAATATTACGTTTACCATCTTTATCAGTGTAAATAAACAATTGTCCATTAGTTAATTTTGTTTTATTAAAAACAATTTGGCCTAATATCAATGGCCAGGTTTTTATCCTAATGGAAATACTTTTAGCTAGAAATAATTTTTGATGGTGTAGATTATATTTTGGTCCCTTAACATCTACATCTTTGAGTTGGATTGATAAATTTGGAAATTGTTCAAAAAGGCTTAATTGAATATCATTTATACTAACTAGACTATTATATTTTACTTCAATAGATTTTCTAGCATCTTCTATTAACTTTTTTTTATTTTGTTGTACATAAATACTTGCAACAAAAAATAGCAATAGTATCAATATCATTATACTTGATACTCCATATAACAACCATTTAAGAAAACGTTTCAATAACAATTGTTTTCTTGAAGTTAGGTTATCTACCCATGTAAACCATTAGTATTTGAATATCGGATGGATTAACACCACTGATTCTACTGGCCTGTCCCAAAGTGCTTGGTTGTATCTTTTTCATTTTCTGCAATGCCTCATTGGACAGCGCATTCAGTTTATTATAATCAAAGTTTGCTGGTATGACCATGTTTTCGAGGTCACTCATTTTATCTACCAATTGCTGTTCCTTCTCAATATAGCGTTCGTATTTAATTTGGATTTCTGACTGTAATAATGAATCATCTGAAATATCTGAAAGTGAATACTTTAATACAGGAAGTGCTTCTTGTAAACTATCTAAGGAGACATTGGGTCTCAAGATTATTTTCGATGCTTTCTGTTTCTCTGTTATAGCTGCAGATTGTATGGTAGTTAAGTATTCATTAATTTCAGCCGGTTCAACAGAATAATTTTTAAGCGTCTCTTTAACAAAAGCAACTTCCCCTTTTTTAATTTCTACTGCTTTCATTCTTTCTTCTGAAGCCAATCCGATTTTAAAACTTTTTTCGGTTAATCTTAAGTCGGCATTATCTTGTCTTAATAGTGTTCTAAACTCTGCTCGGCTTGTAAACATTCTATACGGTTCATCAGTTCCTTTATTTATTAGGTCGTCAACAAGAACGCCTATATATGCTTCAGATCTTTTAAGAATAAATGGTTCTAAGTTTTTTGACTTTTGGTGTGCATTTATTCCGGCTATTAAACCCTGACAAGCAGCTTCTTCATATCCGGTAGTTCCATTAATTTGACCAGCAAAAAATAAATTGCTAATCTGTTTTGTTTCTAACGCATGTGTTAATTGTGTGGGCATGAAGTAATCATACTCAATTGCATAGCCGGGTCTGAAGATCTTACATTTTTCAAATCCTGGAACCTGTCTTAATGCTGCCATTTGTACTTCTTCTGGTAGAGAAGTGGAAAAACCATTTACATATATTTCGACCGTATCCCAACCTTCGGGTTCTACGAATAATTGATGACGATCTCTATCTGCAAAGCGACTAATTTTATCTTCAATACTTGGACAGTATCTTGGACCAACACCTTCAATTCTACCCTGGTACATCGGTGATCTGTCAAAACCCGTTTTTAATAAGTCGTGTACTGTTTGATTGGTATAAGTAATAAAGCAACTTCTTTGATTTTCAGGTTTTACTCTTGGAATATTCATATAAGAAAAACCTATTATGTGTTCGTCTCCCTTTTGCTCTTCCATTTTAGAATAATCCAAGCTTCTACCATCTACTCTAGGAGGAGTTCCGGTTTTAAGTCGATCACTTTCAAATCCCAATGAAACCAATTGTTCTGTAATTCCTGTTGCTGCTTTTTCTGCTACACGACCACCGCCAAACTGTTTCTCTCCAATATGAATTACACCATTTAAAAAAGTACCGCTAGTGACTACTACAGATTCGGCCATGATTTCGTGGCCAAGACCAGTAATCACCCCACAAGCTTTATTATTTTTAATAATGATTTCTTTTACCATGTCTTGGTAAAAATCTACATTAGGAGTTTTCTCTAACCACTCTCTCCATTTAGCAGCAAAAAGCATCCGATCATTTTGCGCCCTTGGGCTCCACATTGCTGGACCCTTGCTTAGGTTCAACATTCTAAATTGAATCGTACTTAGGTCTGTAATGATTCCACTGTATCCACCCAATGCATCTATCTCTCTTACAATTTGTCCTTTTGCAATTCCACCCATCGCAGGGTTGCAACTCATTTGGGCAATTGTTTGCATATTCATGGTAATCAATAAAACAGAACTACCCAAATTGGCCGCTGCTGCCGCTGCCTCACATCCTGCATGGCCAGCGCCCACTACTATTACATCGTATTTTGAAAACATAGTGCAAAGATATTATAGGATAAGCCCTAACCGAATTTTTTTAATATTTCTCTTTCGGTTAATACCGATTTAGCAGATTCCGTTTCAAGGTATTGTTGATACTCTTGATGGGAAAAGCTAGGAATTGCATCCAGTGCTAATTGATTGGTTTGAATGAAATCAAATAGATTGGATGGCGGTGAAACAAACTGTTCGTTAATAATAGACTCCACTTTTTTTATATAGTATATACAACCCCTAAAGGCTGTTTTTTCATAGACCTCTTCAAAGTATTTCTTAGCAAATAATAGGTCGGAGGAACCTCCCAAACCATCTGTTGGAGATACTCGAATATTTAAATAGTTCCAACAAGCTTTTAATTCTTCCTCTGATGTTGTATCAAACCAAGTAACTGGTATGATATGTTCAAACTGCCAGGCTTTTCCAAAGTTCTCCCAAGATAGACCGTTAGAAAACTGTGCTTCAAACCAATTTCTGAGATCTGTTCTGCACAATCCAAAGTATGCTGCGTATTGTTCACTAGGTGCATTTTCAAGCACAAACCGCCTAAATGCCATCTGCCATTTCCTTTTTTCGTTCTGCATATAATCCTTCTAGAATGTAAAGATCAACGTTCCACGTGTCACATCCAAATAATGTTTCAGGGTGGAACGGTTGCCCGTGGAACTAGTTGAATTGGTTTTGACGAAAGCTAGATATCAGAATCTAGTTCTTGGGAGCTTCTGGACAACCCAGTTCTTGTACTATAAGGAATTGATTATTGGGAACTTGCTTCACACTAACCCCCATTTTGGTGTAATTGGAGTTGAATAGGTTTTTCCTATGCCCCATGTCGGGCAAATTAATATCTAGATAAAGTAAGAGCAATGAGCTTAATCCATCTTGGTCGTTCCCTAATGAGATGTTTTCTCCACTACAGGCTTTATACCCTGCTTTTTTCATTCGATCACCAAAGCTGGACCCATCGGAAGATTGATGACTTACTCTTCCATTGTTCTGGGCAATATCATCTGCATGTAGTTCTGCTGCCTTAGTTAGTTTAGCTTCAGGCTCCAAAAAGGGGAGTGGAGCAATTTTACCCAAATCTTTAATCAAGCTATTGGCATATTTTCCTTTTAATGTAGGTTGAAGCTTAATAAAAGGAATTAAGGCTTCATCTCTAAATGATTTTGGATACAATCTGGCATAGTTGGTCCAATAAATAAATGAACGAGCTGCTTTGCTAGAAGATCGATATACTTTATTTTCTTCTAGCTTCTCCACTAGATCCTTATTCAGCTCTATATTGGGTTCGAAGGGAATGTCTTTAAGTTCTATCTGACTATAACTTTGGCCAGTTATATATCCAGAAAAAAACAATAAACAACCGAGTACCAATATTCTTAGATTCATTCTTTGGCTTTAGTAATCAAGAGCAAATACTGGTCCTCTTTCTGCCTCATCAATATAATTTCACTTTTCTTTTTGTCTTTATAGCCACATAAATGAAGTGCGCCATGAAAAAGCACCCGCTGCATTTCATTCTCGTAAGAAACCCCATGTTGAATAGCATTGTCTTTTACCCGATCTATGCTTACATATATTTCTGCTTCAATAGGTTCACCCGGTTCGTTTAACCCGAATGTGATGATATCGGTGTAATAATTATGTTGAAGAAAGTCTTGATTAATTTTCAAGAGCATATCATCAGAACAAAAAATATAATTAATGCGCTCCAGCTCCTGTTTTTCTTTTTTGAAAATAGAGCCAATAAAATATTTTAGCCCTGTTTTGTTTTTAAATACAAACGGGCGATCTCCGGTTCTGAAATTGATTTTGCTCATAGTTGGTTATTACTCCAAAATTCGTAACAAAACCAATACGGGCTAGATTACCTTTACCATATAATCGGAAATATGAAAAGATTGTCTGAATTGACAGCGGGGCAAAAGGGTATCATCGATTCATTTGAGAAAGACGAGATTTTTATCAAACTCATGGAAATGGGATGTGTGCCGGGCGAAAAAGTGAAAGTAGAACAGATTGCTCCACTAGGCGATCCTATTTCAATCTGCGTATCTGGTTATAGATTGAGCCTAAGATTAAGTGAGGCAAATAGCATTTTTGTAACCGAGGATTTGTCTTAATAAATTGATAATCAACAAGTTAGATGAAAATTGGCCTCTACTTTGGATCCTTTAACCCCATACATACGGGCCATTTGATTATAGCCAGCCATGTTTTAAATGAAACTGATTTACAGCAAGTTTGGTTTGTGGTGTCGCCCCAAAACCCCTTTAAACAAGAACATAGTTTACTCAACGAATACCATCGTTTACACTTAGTGCAGTTAGCGGTGGAAGAAGACACTAGATTAAGAGCATCAGATATTGAATTTAAAATGCCCAAGCCTTCTTACACAATAGACACTTTGGTTTATTTGAAGGAGAAATACCCGCAACATCAATTCACCATTATTATGGGAAGCGATAGTTTTCAGAATTTACCCAAATGGAAAAACGCATCATTATTAATTAATGAATATGACTTCATCGTTTATAATCGCCCAGACTTTCCGGTTACTAATAAACACGAAGCAAGGGTAACTATTTTAAATGCACCTTTATTAACCATTTCTGCAACCCATGTTCGGGATAATATTAAAGCAGGAAAAAGCATTCGATACTTGGTTCCAGATAAAGTGCGCGAATATATTGAAGCCAATAAATATTTTAAATAAAATAGTATGAGAAAAATATTTCTATTCCTCTTTATTATCAGCTCTATAAATGCAATTGCCCAAACCTTAACGGTTGACCATATTATGCGCGATCCTAAATGGATGGGAACTTCTCCCTCTAATGCATTTTGGAGCAACGATAGTAAGACGGTTTATTTTAACTGGAATCCACAAAAAAATAGTTCAGATTCTTTATACGCATATTCAATTAATGGAACTGCGCCAGAGAAAGCCAACAATTCAATTATAGAACGCAATAGCGCACTAAATAATGCCATTTATAATTTGGCCGGAACACAAATGGTGTATGCGTTTCGTGGCGATATTTATTGGACGGAAATTAAAACCAATAAAACCATTCGGTTAACACAAACAGAAGAGCAAGAAAATAATCCTTCATTTATTATGAATGATGAGTGGATTGTTTTTACTAAGTCTCCCAATTTATTTGCTTGGCATACCAAAACTGGGGTACTCATGCAACTGACCAATATTGGTTCCGGTGGGAGGGCAACTGCAGGAAACTTCAATCGCTCCGCGGCTTCAATCAACACACAAACCCAAGATGGTTGGTTACAGAAACAACAGTTGGATTTATTTGAAGTGCTAAAAGAAAGAAAAGATAAAAGAGAGCAGCGCGCTAATTATGTAAGAAATAATCGAATTGTTTACAATGATACCATCAAAAGAATTTCAACTGATGGGAAAATAATGCAAGGCCTACAAATCAGTCCAGATGCGCGTTTCGTAACCTATCGATTGTATCAGGCACCAGCTGGAAATAAACAAACTATTGTTCCAGATTATGTGACCGAGTCGGGATACACTACGGATTTAAATACTAGAACCAAAGTGGGTAACGCATTGGGCAAGTTTGATTTTTATGTTTGGGATCGTATGCGCGATACCTTGATGCAAATAAAAACGGATGCAATTCCAGGTATACAAGACTTGCCAGATTATGCAAAAGATTATCCAAAAAGATACGAAGGAAAAAAACCCACGAATAGACCTGTAGTAATATATGGTCCTTATTGGAACAGCAATGCAAGCTTTGCAATAGTTGATATTCGTTCTCAAGACAACAAAGACCGTTGGATCATGCAGCTAGAAGCAGCTACTGGTAAGCTTTTGCCAATAGATCGTCAAAGAGATAATGCATGGATTGGTGGACCAGGCATTGGTGGTGGAAACTTCGGAACCAAAATTGGTTGGATCAATAATGATCAGTTTTATTTTCAAAGTGAAACTTCCGGCTATTCACACTTATATGTATTCGATGTAAAAACACAAAACAAAAAAGCATTAACGGCCGGTAATTATGAAGTGCAAGATTTGAGATTGAGCAAGACCAAACAGCATTTTTATTTATTGACCAATGAAACACATCCTGGAAAATTAAATTGGTATCGAATTAAAACGGATGGTACTGCAAAAGAAAGAATCACGGCATGGGAAGGTGGATATGAAGTAAGCATGAGCCCAGATGAAAAATGGATTGCATATCGCTACTCATATATTAATAAGCCTTGGGAATTATTTGTACAAGAAAATGCGCCGGGCAAAAAACCGATACAGGTTACTAATTTGTCTATGAGCGATGAATTTAAAAAATACGATTGGAAAGAAGCAAAAGTGACAACGATTCCTGCACGCGATGGGCAATCCATTTATGCAAGAATTTACGAACCTACTGATTCAAAGAAAAACGGTGCTGCTGTATTTTTTGTTCACGGTGCGGGCTATTTACAAAATGTGCATTATTGGTGGAGCAGTTATTTCAGGGAATATATGTTCAACAATTTGTTGGTAGATAAAGGGTATACCGTAATTGACATAGACTATAGAGCCAGCAGTGGATATGGAAGAGATTGGCGCACTGGCATCTACCGACATATGGGTGGAAAAGATTTAACCGATCATGTAGATGCCACGGATTTCTTGGTAAAAAATTATGGCATTGATAAAAATCGAATTGGTTTGTATGGTGGATCTTATGGTGGCTTTATTACATTGATGGGATTGTTCACCACGCCTGATGTATTTAAAGCAGGTGCTGCATTAAGACCAGTAACCGATTGGGCACATTATAATCATGGCTATACTGCCAATATATTAAATGAACCAGTTCAAGATTCTATTGCTTATGCAAAATCTTCCCCCATCAATTTTGCAGCTGGCTTGAAAAATCATTTATTGATTTGTCATGGCATGGTAGATGTGAATGTGCATTTTCAAGATGTTGTGCGCTTATCTCAAAAATTAATTGAACTCAAAAAAGAAAATTGGGAACTCGCGGTGTATCCTATGGAAGACCACGGCTTTGTAGAACCTAGTAGTTGGACGGATGAGTATAAAAGAATTTTGAAATTATTTGAAGAGAAATTGGGAAAATAATTTTTTGGACTACTAAAATTCATAACCAATTTTTTTGGCATAGGTTACCAATTCCTGTCGGGTTGTTATGTCAAGTTTTGTGTAGATTTTTTTTCTGTGATACTCAACATTTTTTTCCGAGCAAAACCAAATTTTTGCAATCTCTTCAGTGGTTAAATTCTGAATATTGTATTGAATGAATTCTATCTCTTTATAGGTAAAAGCATTATTACCTATGAAAGAATATTTATTCCAATCTAGGGAAGCTAATTGTTTGGAACGATAATATTTGTTTTTCAAAAATCCATGTTCAAGAATTTCGATAAGGGCTGATGAAAAATTTAATTTTTCATCAGCTTTACCTACAAAGCCATGAATGCCAATGTTAAAAAGGTTTACAATAGCATCTAATTCCGCCACAAAAGTAAAGACCAATATTTTAGTGGATGGATATAAATTCTTTATTTCTTTAATTGTATCATAACCATTCATTTTCGGCATTGATAAATCAATCGATACTATATCGGGGATTTGATTAGATAGCTTTAATTCGTTTAAAAAATCAAAACCATTCCCGGACTCTGCAATGATATCGCAATCAAGTTTTTCTTTGACCTCATTAATCATCATTTTTCTAATTGCAGCATGATCTTCTGCAATACCTATTAATACCCGCCCCATCACATTTACTTATTTCCAACAATAATACATTACAACAATCAATTATACAAAATTCTATGTATTAATTTTTTATTGAATTTAAACTTCTAGGGTTTTACCTAGTGATTATTCTAATTTATATGAGGATACTTGTAAAACAATAGGAAGTACAACTATTGCATTACCAAGCTTGGTCAACGGGAAAGTACTCCTTAATTAACCCGAAATGTAGGCATGCATAAAAATAAAAAAGGATGATGGTAGAATCAATACTACTTGGGGATTAGCAAAATACAGCCCAGCAAAAAGCGAAACTGGAAAAACCGAGTTCACGGTAGCGGGAATTCTGCGTGACGCTTAATATATTCTATGCGAAAAAGAATTGAATTTACTGTATTTATGATAAAAAGGTTCTCTATTAATAAGCTTGCTTTTTCAATAATTATATTGTTAACAGTTATGGTAGCTGGATGCAAAAAGAATTCCAATATCGAATTGGCAAAACTTCCACTTACAAATATTCACAAAGATCCAATTTTTAAAGAGTTCATAATTAACACACAGAATCAATATAATTCTGTAAGAGATTTTAGTGTTTTAAAAACCTATATGAGAGATGGAAAAATTTCAAAGGCTGAAGCAGATTTACTCCCCTCTTTATATGGATATAATAATAGAGAAGAATTTCTTGCTGCATTTATTCATTTATCAAATATTAAAAGCTATCTTTTAAATAAATATGATTTTAAAGCATCCTCATATGACGATAAAAAAGAAGCAATTTTGAAAACATTTGAGCAAATAAATGAACTGAAAAGTTTTCAAACGACATATCAAGCACCTTTAAAAGCATCCTCGAATTCTGTTGTAAGTACATTTATTGTGGATGATTGCGAAAAAATCAGGAGAAATTGTATCTTGTCAGTTGCGGCTGAAGCAACCATTATGCATATAGGATGCGCTGCTTTAGATGTTACTATATTATTAGGAATCGCATGTCACTCAGCAGCAACATTATATCAGTATACTGCGGGCGAAAATTGTAATTTAGAAGCAAGTAGATGTAAATAATTAAACTATGAAGAATATCAAAATCTTAAAATTTATTCCATTTATTTCACTTGCTATATTATGTTTAATAAAAGTATCATCATTTAATTGGCTGCGAGACAATTATTTCAAAATTGCAATTATTTTAATTTTGATTTCAGCTTCTTCATTGCTTTTAGTGAAATTTCAAGAAAAGACTAACGCAAAAATTGTTTTTGGAATTTCAATAATTGGAGCTGGTCTAATTCTAATATCTCAATTGTTTAGCATTTAGTTTGTTTGCAGTAACAGATTTCGGATGGATGGATCTATTATTTGGGTGCTTTAATTAATTGTGCATTACATCTCCAATATTAATTCAAAGTAAACAGAAGGTTATGATAATGTAAACGTATCATTATCAAATAGTTAAGAAGGGCTGTCCAGTGGACGGCCTTTTTTATTGCAGTATACATTCGCGCAGAATAAACAAAACTGCATTATGAAAAACATTTTTTTAAAAACAGCAAGGGTGCTCACACTGGTTTTAGTGTTGATGCAAACAACCTTTGTTTATGCGCAATCTCTGGCCGATTTAACAGGGACGGTTCTAAATGAAAAAGGAGATCCGTTGTCAAGTGTGACGGTTTTGCTCCAAACCAAAGGAGCAGGAAATCAAACAGTAACAACCAACGAAAAAGGGAATTATACTTTTAAGCAATTAGCTATTGGCAACAAATACAATTTGACATTTTCTTATGTTGGTTTTACTCCAATTGCTCAAACAATCACTATTAATAAAACGGGTAACAATATTGTTACTAGAATGAACTCATTATCTAGTGAATTGAATGAAGTAGTAGTAACTGCATTAGGAATTAAGAAGCAGGAGAAAGCATTGGGCTATGCTGCTCAAACCATGAAAGAGGGAGATGTATTAGATGCTCGTTCAAATAACTGGGTAAGCTCATTATCAGGAAAAGTAGCAGGATTGAATTTGTATTCTGCGGGATCTGGACCAGGTGGTTCTGTACGTGTTTCTTTAAGAGGAGACGCTTCTATGAATCCTGATGGAAATAATGCATTGATTGTATTAGATGGGGTGCCGATGAATGGTGGTGGAACCAGTTCTGGAGTAGGTAATGCGTATGGTGCTGGATCAGGTTCAGATGTACCTGTAGATTTTGGAAATGGTATTTCAGATATTAATCCAGATGATATTGAAAGTATCACGGTATTAAAAGGACCCGGTGCAACGGCTTTGTACGGTAGCCGTGCAGCCAATGGAGCTTTATTAATTACTACTAAATCTGGTGCTAGAAAAGACAAGGGTATTGGTGTTTCATTCAATTCGAATGTGAGTATGAACACCGTATTAAGATGGCCAGATTATCAATACGAATATGGTCAGGGAACAGGAAGAGCATTGAATACTGCGGGTGAAAAATATTATAGTTATGGTGCTTCAGCTGATGGGGGAAGTACCAGTGGAACCAGTAGTGCATTTGGTCCAAGATTTAATGGTCAACAATATTTTCAATATGACCCCAATGTAGAAGGGCAGTCTGCAACCAGACTTCCATGGGTAGCAAAACCAAATAATATCAAAGATTTTTGGAGAACTGGTTCTACCATCACCAATAATATTTCTTTGGAAAGCGGCAATGAAAATGGATCAGTAAGGGCTTCTTTAACCCATTCAAAAAATGAATGGATCATGCCGAATACTGGTTTTGAAAGAATGACTGCTGCATTAAGCGTTAGTCAAAAAGTATCTGAGAAATTAAAGTTTGTTGCTAAAGTAAACTATACGAATAAGTCTAGTGATAATTTACCTGCAACTGGTTACAATAACCAGTCTATTGCCTATTTCATGATTTTCCAAAACCCCAATGTAGACTTAAGTTGGTATAGGCCTATTTGGAAAAAAGGGCAGGAGCAAGTAGATCAGGTTCACCCATTCAGTAGTTTTATTGATAATCCGTATTTGATTGCTTATGAAATGACCAATGGAGTTAAGAGCAATGCCTTCTTAGCGAATATGGCGGCAACTTATACCATCAACAAAAAATTTGATTTAATGCTTCGCTCTGGTATTGATTTATCTAGCGAAATTAGAAAGCAACAAAGACCCTATTCATCTGCGAATTATTTGAGAGGGTTTTACAAAGAGCAAAATATTCAAGATTACGAAATCAACAGCGACTTCTTATTGTCTTATAAAGACAAGATTGGATCTGATATTAATGTAACAGCTTCTGTTGGAGGAAATGCAATGAGCACCAACTATAACAGAATGGATGCAAGTGTAATTGGATTGGTCATCCCTGGTGTTTACATGTTAAGCAATGGAGTGGGAACACCTGCTGTGCTAAATGTTGCAAGAAATAAAAAAGTAAACTCTTTATATGGTACTGCTTCATTTGCCTATAAAAATAAATGGTTTGTGGATGTAACAGGAAGAAATGATTGGTCTAGTACTTTACCTGTTCAAAACAATTCTTTCTTTTATCCCTCTATTAATACCAGTGTTATCTTAAGTGATATTTTACAATTACCAGCTGCGGTATCATTTGCTAAATTCCGTTTGTCTGCTGCACAAGTGGGTAACGATACCGATCCTTACAAAACCAGTAAATATTATGGTACTAGCCCATTCCCTGGTTCTGGATCTGTACCAACTTTATTGCATAACGTAAATTTTAAACCAGAAATTTCTACCAACTATGAAGCGGGTTTAGATATCCGTTTATTCAAAAGCAGATTGAACTTAGATTTAACGGTTTATAGTAATACTACTCGCAACCAAATTTTAGAAGTACCGATGGATCCAACTACGGGTTATGCAAGAGCGGTCTTAAATGCAGGAGCGGTAAGAAACCAAGGAATAGAAGTGGTTCTATCTGGAAGTATTATCAAAAATAAAAACTTTAGCTGGAATACCATTTTAACTTGGGCTAAAAACCAGAACCGCGTGATGGAATTAGCGGAAGGAATGGACGGAAAACAAGATATTGGTTACGGTGGTAATGCTACCATTCAAGCTAGAGTGGGCGGCACAACTGGAGATATTTATGGATTTGGATTTGTGCGTTCTCCAGATGGACAAATCGTTTACAATACAACAGGGTTACCAGCACGACCTCAAGAAATTCAATACATCGGTTCTGCTTATGCAGACTGGAAGGGTGGATTAAGAAATGAATTCACTTACAATAATTTCAGATTTAGTTTTTTAATTGATGGACAATTAGGTGGTATGATTTATTCTCAGAGCCATCACAAAATGATGGAGCAGGGTAAATTGAAATCTACTTTAGCTGGTCGTGAAGAGAATTTCATTATTGGTGCAGGTGTTGTACAAAATCCTGATAAATCATATTCACCAAACACGAAGAAAGTATTACCTGTTGAATATTATGGTGATTACTACAGAAGAGCAAACGTAGAGTCTAATTCATTTGATGCTTCTTATTTAAAATTGCGTGAAGCAAGATTTGAATATAATTTTCCTAAATCTATTCTAGGTAAGTCTTTCTTTAAGCAATTAAGTGTTGCATTATACGGAAGAGATTTATTGATGATTACCAGCTTCCCCATATTTGATCCAGAAACTTCAGCATTAAATGGTTCTACCATTTTGCCAGGAGTAGAAATGGGCCAATTGCCTTCTAGCAGAACCATTGGAGCAAATATTACTGTGAAATTTTAAATCAATCACAATTGTAATCAGCCCTTCAAATACCTAAAAAAAAATCATGAAAAATAAATTATCTATAGTCTTATCCTTATTGATGCTATTATTTATGGCGTCATGCACAAAGAATTTTGAGGAAGTTAATACCGATCCTAATCGAGTTAATAAAATTAGCCCGGGTACATTATTGAATCCAATTTTATATGAAGTATCGTCATTTAATATGCGAAAAGCAGATGACTTTACTTTTAACCTCATGCAAGATATGTTGCCGTTTCCAAGTGTATCGGGCGGTGTTCATCGTTATGATATTACGGAAACAGCTGGTAATTCTACTTGGACTACTTATTACAGATGGTTAACCAATGTAAAAGAAATGTACAAGGCTTCTGTGGAGCAAAACGATCCCAATTACCAGGCCATTGCAATGACATTGAATGCGATGATTTATTCTAACCTAACCGATTGTTTTGGGGATATTCCTATGGAAGAAGCAACTAGAGGCGACGAAGGAATTTTTAGACCAAAGTTTACCACACAACAAAAAGTGTATGAAAAAATTATTGCAGATTTAGATTCAGCCAATAATTTATATGTAACAACAAAGCCAATGATTTATGGAACAGAAATGTTGTTTTCAAATAGTGTAATCAGTTGGAAAAGATTCACCAACTCTTTGCAAATGCGTTTGTTGTTGCGTTTATCTAAACGTACCGAAATGGGTACATTGGCCAAACTCAGAACCATTGTAGATAATCCAACAAAGTATCCAGTATTTACTTCAAACGATCAGGCAGCAATTGTGAAACTTTCAGGTGTTACGCCATTTGTTTCTCCTTGGGGAAGAGCAATAGACTTTACCACGTTTAGAGCAGCGGGTTTATTTTTTACAGATAATTTAAATGATTTCAATGACCCTAGAAGAGCAAGATTATTAACGCAAGCAAGAAATAAAATTGGCAATGCCAATATTGGATACAAAGGTATTCCGAGTGGATATGCTGGAAGCGATAACCAGTTTGATTATATTCCTTCTAATATGAATATTGCTTTAGTTACTGCTCCTATGAATGTAGTATTAATGCCTTATGCAGAAGTAGAAATGATTAAAGCGGAATTAGAGTTCAGGAACAATAATACTGCAGCTGCAAAAGCCGCGTACGAAAAAGGTGTAAAAGCATCTATTGAACAAATGGGTGCAGTAATGCCAACAGATTATTTTACCAATGCAAAAGCAGCTTATAACGGAACGCTAGAGCGAATTATGTTACAGAAATATTATGCTTTATTCTTTACCGATTTTCAACAATGGTTTGAATACCGCAGAACAGGATTTCCTCTAATGCCCAAAGCTGCAGGCATGTTAAATAATCAAGTCATGCCGGTTCGTTACAGATATCCACCTGCTGTACAAAGTACCAATACTACCAATTATGATTTAGCAGTTCAGGCAATGGGCGGAGACAATATCAATATTAAAGTTTGGTGGGAGAAGTAACTCAACAGATTGCTGAAAATAGTTGAACTGAAAAAAATACGCAAATGAAAAGAAGAAACTTTTTAAGAAACCTGGGTTTTACTGGTGGAATATTTGCATTGCCTTCTGTTATATCTGAAACGAATGCTGCTGCATTTGAAAAAGAAAACGATCTAGTAGTTAAAGGCAAAGTAATGAGTGAAGGAAAAGGGATTGCTAATGTTGCAGTTACCGATGGAACACAGGTTTTCAAAACGAATAATAAAGGAGAGTATCAATTCACTGTTAAAGAAAATGCTGATTTTGTTTACATTAGTTCACCTGCTGGATATGCGTTTGATCATGAAAATTATATAGCTCGCTTTTTTGTTCCAGTAAAAGGAAAGCGAGGAACATTGAATCACGATTTCGTATTAACCAAACTCAACACCAACGACCTGCAACATAATTTTGTAGTATGGGCCGATACACAAATGATTTCTGCATCAGACTGCGAACAGTTAAAAGCGACTACGGTACCCGACTTTAAAAAATTAATGCAACAATACCCTATCAATACTTTGTTCCATGGGATTGGATGTGGCGATTTGGTTTGGGATAAGTTTGAGTTTTTTAAAGATTATAAAGAAGCGATTGCCATGACGGGTGTTACTTTTTATAATGTGATTGGGAATCACGATATGGATTTGAATTCAAGAACGGATGATTATTCTGCAGAAACTTTTAAAGAACAATTTGGACCCACTTATTATTCTTTTAATAGAGGCGCTATTCATTATGTTGTATTAGATGATGTGTTCTTTATTGGAACAGCTAAAAAGTATATTGGTTATTTAACAGAGAATCAATTGGCTTGGTTAGAAAAAGATTTACAAATGGTTTCGCCAGGAACAACCGTGGTAGTGAGTTTACATATTCCCACATTTACAGGTGCACCAAAAAGAAATAAAAAAGAAGAGGACTTTGGCGGAACCGTTTCGAACAGAAAAAAATTGTACAGTTTATTAGCTCCTTACAAAGTACATATTCTATCGGGTCATACGCATTTTAATGAAAGTTGGGAGGATGGAAATATGATGGAGCATAATCACGGCACTGTTTGTGGTGCTTGGTGGACCGGTCCAATTTGTGGAGATGGAACCCCGAGAGGTTATGGTGTGTATGAAGTAAATGGTAGTGATATCAAATGGTATTACAAGAGCACCGAAAAAGAAACCAATCACCAGCTACGTATTTATCCAAAAGGCTATGCCAAAGCTTATCCAGAAGAAGTAGCGGTAAATATTTGGAACTGGGATGTTAAGTGGACCATTGAGTGGTTTGAAGATGGGGTATCAAAAGGGACTCCAGAACAAAGAGTAGCCAAAGACCCTTGGGCCATTGAATTATATGAGGGTCCATCGCTCCCCCAAAAACACAAGTACATAGAACCCACATTAACCGAGCATTTGTTTTTTATAAAGCCATCTGCAAATGCGAAGTCAATTAAAGTAAAAGCCACCGATCGATTTGGAAAAATATTTGAAGAAGCGATAATGATCAGTTGATATCTGGGGGCAGACATCAAAAAAAGGGCACCGTTATCTAGCGGTGCCCTTGTCAATTATATAAGTGAATAAATTATCTATTCATGCTGGCCAAAAACTCTTCGTTGCTTTTTGTTCCGCGCATACGCTTGAGTAATTCATTCATGGCTTCTTCAGGATTCATATCATTTAAGAATACACGAAGAATATTCATTCTTTGTAGTACATCTTTATCTAATAATAAATCATCTCTACGAGTAGAAGAACCCACTAAATCAATGGCAGGGAAAATACGCTTATTGGCTAATTTTCTTTCCAACTGTAATTCCATATTACCTGTACCCTTGAATTCTTCAAAAATCACTTCGTCCATTTTGCTTCCAGTTTCTACCAAGGCAGTTGCTAAAATGGTTAATGATCCACCATTCTCAATTTTACGAGCTGCTCCAAAAAACTGTTTGGGTTTTAGTAAGGCGTTTGCTTCCACTCCCCCACTTAATACTTTACCACTTGAAGGGGCAACGGTATTATGGGCTCTAGCCAAACGAGTAATTGAATCTAATAAAATCACTACATCATGACCGCACTCTACCAAGCGTTTTGCTTTTTGCAAAGCAATGGCGGAAACCTTTACGTGCTTTTCAGCTGGCTCATCAAAGGTTGAAGCAATTACTTCTGCATTAACGCTGCGCTCCATATCGGTCACTTCCTCAGGACGCTCATCAATTAACACCACCATCAAATAACACTCTGGGTGATTGGCAGCAATGGCATTGGCCACTTCTTTCAACAACATGGTCTTACCCACTTTTGGTTGAGCTACAATCAATCCACGCTGGCCCTTACCTATTGGAGTGAATAAATCAATAATACGGGTGCTATAGTTGGTAGGAGAAGTAAATAAATTCAGTTTCTGAAAAGGAAATAAGGGTGTTAAGTAATCAAAAGGTACGCGATCACGCACTTCGTCGGGGCGCTTACCATTGATAAAATCAACTTTTAAAAGGGCAAAATATTTTTCACCTTCTTTAGGAGGACGAACAGACCCAGTAACCGTATCACCAGTTTTTAAACCAAATAATTTGATTTGAGAAGGAGATACATATACGTCATCTGGAGAAGACAAATAATTGTAATCGGAAGAACGTAAGAAACCATATCCATCAGGCATCATTTCTAACACCCCTTCACCAGGAATCACCCCTTCAAATTCAATATTGAAAACAGGTTCTTTTTTAACAGGCTGGTGTCTAGGACGCTCTTGCTGTAAAGTGGTTTCAGGAGCTTGCGCCGCTTCCCCATTATTGTCGCTGGCTTCCAAAGTCTGAATAATGGCTGCAGCTATATTAGCTGTTGGGTCATTTTCTACTTGATCATTCTTATTAGTGTCATCAGATTCAGTAGGTTTTTCTAATCTAGGTCTTGGCCCAGGCCCAACCGGTCCTTTTTTAGGTGGCATGGCTTTTTTGATGGGTCGGCTAGGTCCTGCTGGTTCGTTGTTTTTTATTTCAGGGGGATTAGAAGCCACTACAGTCACAGGTGTTGGAGCGGCTTTTGTAACTTTCGCTATAGGCGCTGGTGGCGCTTCTTGCATTACTTCTGCCTCTTCTGTAGAACCAGTAGATGTTTTAAAATTAACGGCCTTCTTAGGACGACCCGCTTTTTTAGGTGCACCATTTTCTTTCGCGGTACTTTCTTGTACAGCTTGAGAATCAAGGATCTTGTAAATCAAGCCTTGTTTGTCTTGTTTTTTTGCACCAGTAATTTTTAAACGTTCTGCTATATCCAGTAACTCTGGTAGTAGCATGTCATTTAACTGAAGAATGTCATACATAAATGGAAAAATTGTTTGGGGGGTATCAAATTCAAACTATAAAAAAGGTTAATCCAGTCTAAGGAAAAAAAGCTCAGAAAGGTTAATTGGGTTGATTTGGAAAGAGAGTAACTGAAAATTTGGAGCTCAATAACGGGCTAATCAGCATTGTTTCCACTGCAATGTTACTAAATATTTAATAAATACTAAAAAATGCTTTAATTGTTTTTTAGATAGATGGTTTGAGAAGGAAAGGCAAATTCAATTTGTTTCTCTTTAAAACAGCTGGCAATAGCTAAACATATTTCCTGATGGATGTCCATATATTTAATAAAATCGTCACTTAAAACAAAGTATACAATTTCAAAATTGATGCTAGAATCTGCAAATGACAGCAAATGGCATCGGATTAATTCAGTATCTGTTGTATTATTGATGATATCTTTTATTAATTGAGGTATTTCAGCTAGTAACAAAGGGTTTGTATCATAAGTAACCCCGATCGAAAATATTTTTCTTCTTTTTTCTAACCGCTTAAAGTTTTTGATAGTCGCTTTTACAATTTCTGAATTGGGCATAATTAATTGCTCACCACTTATGCTTCTAATGCGAACCGTTTTTACGCCAATCTTCTCAATGGCCCCTTGCTCAGCACCCACTACAACAAAGTCTCCCACTTCAAAGGGTTTGTCAAAAAATATGACGAAATAACTAAATAAATCACCCAAAATATTTTGGGCGGCAAGCGCTATGGCAATACCCCCCACTCCTAATCCAGCAATGATGGTGGTAATATCGTAACCAAGATTACTTGCTAAAAAAAGAATACCTAAAAACCAAAATACAACTTTAAGTACGGTCAGAATTCCCGTTAACTGCTTCATTCTTTCGGAAGGCTCACCCTTTATATCCATATAGGTCTTTACACCATAATAAAGGGCATAATTGATCATATTAACCACAAAAATCATGGTAACCAAACTTACTGCTACACTTAGCACTTTGTCTGCTTTAGTAGAAATGGTTAGAAGCTGAATTAGGTAATAATTCAATATTAAATAAACAATTGGTACAGCAAAACGATCAAAAGCACTTACTAATACATCGTCAAACTGATTGGTAGTATTGGCAGCCCATTTTTGTAATTTTTTAACTGCTATTTTTTTGATGATTCTTAAAAGTATCCAGGTAAGAAACATGCCTCCTACTACTATAAAATATTTCTCTAAACTGTTGCCCCAATAAATCGTATCTAAAATTTTTTGCATAATAATCTGTTTTATTCAACCTGAATCGCTAAAAGGGTAATAGCTAGGCACTTGATTGTCTTATATTTGCAAAAACCTTGCCCAAAAAGCAAATAATTGTAAAAAGATGTTTAACACTAGAATCAAGATAAAAACGCTGTTGGCAGATGGTAAGCCAGGAGATCAGGTAACTGTAATGGGATGGGTGCGAACTTTTCGCAACAATCAGTTTATAGCTTTAAATGATGGCAGTACCAATAATAATTTGCAAGTAGTAGTAGCGTTGGGATTATTAGACGACGAAACTTTGAAAAGAATTACAACAGGTGCATCGCTGAAAGTAATAGGAGAAGTGGTGGAGAGTGTAGGTAAGGGACAGACCATTGAAGTGAAAGCGGTAACACTAGAAATACTAGGAGACTCAGATGCAGAGAAGTATCCGCTCCAACCTAAAAAACATAGTTTAGAATTCTTAAGAGAGAAAGCGCACTTGCGTTTTCGTACCAATACATTTGGTGCGGTTTTTCGCATTCGTCATTCATTGGCATTTGCAGTGCACCAATTTTTTAATCAAAAAGGGTTTGTGTATTTGCATACGCCCATCATTACTGCAAGTGATGCAGAGGGTGCTGGTGAAATGTTTAGGGTAACTACATTACCAATGGATGGCTCTGCTCCAAAAGACGAAGCAGGTAATATTGATTATACAGAAGATTTTTTTGGAAAGAGTACCAACCTTACCGTAAGTGGACAACTAGAAGGAGAATTGGGCGCCATGGCATTCTCTGAAATCTATACTTTCGGACCAACATTTAGGGCAGAGAATTCGAATACAACCCGCCACCTGGCTGAGTTCTGGATGATTGAGCCTGAAATGGCTTTTCATGATATTGAAGACAATATGAACTTGGCAGAAGAATTTATCCAATACCTGATTCGTTATGCAATGGAGCATAATAAAGAAGATTTGGAATTCTTAGACCAGCGTTTAGCAGAAGAAGAAAAACAAAAGCCACAGAACGAACGCGCAGAAATGGGCTTATTAGATAAGTTGAATTTTGTTATCAGCAATCAGTTTGAGCGCATCACCTATACAGAAGCTATTCAAATTTTATTGGATAGTCCAGCTTACAAAAAGAAGAAGTTCAAGTACGATGTTAGTTGGGGAATTGATATGCAGAGTGAGCACGAACGCTACTTAGTTGAAAAGCATTTTAAAAAGCCAGTTATTGTAACAGGGTATCCAGCAAAAATCAAAGCATTTTATATGCGATTGAATGATGGATGCGAACCAGGTAAGGAAACGGTAGCCGCGATGGATATTCTTGCACCAGGTATTGGCGAAATAGTAGGTGGTTCACAAAGAGAAGAGCGATTAGAAAAGCTAGAAGCGAGAATGGCAGAAATGCATATTCCTGCGGAAGAAATGAGCTGGTATTTAGATACGCGCCGCTTCGGAACCGTACCACACGCGGGTTTTGGCCTTGGTTTTGAGCGAATGGTACAGTTTGTAACCGGTATGACCAATATCAGAGATGTGATTGCATTTGCAAGAACTCCAAAGAATTGCGAATTCTAAAGAAAAATAATGGTGGATAATGCGTGAATAACCATTCCACTCCTTATATTTGCAGCCCCGAAGGGGAAATATCTACGGAAGGTGCGGTAGCTCAGTCGGTAGAGCAAAGGACTGAAAATCCTTGTGTCGCCGGTTCGATCCCGGCCCACACCACCACCAAGACCTCAACAGCAATGTTGGGGTTTTTTGTTATATTAATACTCAATGAGCAGAAAGATATTTTTATCGTGTATTCTTCTTTTTATTGTGTTCTATATAATCCTAAGTGCAAATTATTGGGTAATTCAAAAACATGAGAAACATGCCAATGAAATAGCGGTGTTGCTTTCTCCCAAATATTTTTCTAAGAAGCTGACGGGTAAACTATACAATGTTCCTGAAATAATTCAACCCTCTGACCCTATTTTTAAGGAATTGAAAGAGAAAGGAATTATAAATGACCAATCCTATTTTTCCTATTCAAGTCCTGGTTGTATATCGCTGATTACAAGAAAATCGAATAAAATTTCTGGAGGCTTCTCCGATATTTTAATTACGCGTAATGAAAAAGGAGAAAAATTCATGTGTGGTGTCAATACTGTTTATTCACTGAACAATGATGAAAATGCAGAAGCGTTAAATATTCAAGCTTATAATCTCGCTGGGCATATGACATTGGCTTTTGTTAGTACACTGTATTAAGAATAACAACCATAAGTGATTTGATACCCATATTTATATCCATAAATATCCATAAATGGAGATTAATAGAAATAATCGTCTTGTTTTGATATTTCATGTATTTTTATTTAAAGTCCTCTGAGAATGGAGCCACCTCCTCAATCCATTGCAATAGAGCCGGAAGAACTCTATTCTATCTATCAATCCTTGCCCCAGCCTACTTTCATTTGGAAGTACGAAAATGATGATTTTCATTTAGTAGGATTTAATCATGCTGCTACCAAATTTGCCAGCAACCAAATTGATCAGTTGCTCAATAAAAAAGCAACTGATTTATATAAAAACGATCAAAAAGTAATTGACGACCTACACCGTTGTTTAAAAGAAAAGACTTCTTTTCAAAAGGAAATTAATTACCATTTTAAAAGCAAGGATTCAGAAAACTACATTCATGTTCATTATGTATATGTAAATGATCAAATAGTTATTGTTCAACCAGAGGAAATAACGGAAAGAAAAATACTAGAACAACAACTCATTGCGAGCGAAAACAGGTTCCATACTCTAGCAGATAATTCTTTAATTGGTACGTTTATTCTAAAAAATCATTGCTATACCTATATCAATAAAGAGTTTGCTAAAATATTCGGATATAATATTGATGAGGTACTGGGTAAAGATCAAAATGATTTAATAGTAGAAGAAGACAAGGGGGTTATGCAACAATACCTCTCTGAAAATATTGGTAATGAAAAAAAGCATTCCTGCGAAATAAGAGGAATACACAAAAATAATTCAATCATTAATATTGAGTTTTTTGGTTCCATTAAAACCATCAATGGTCAAGAAGCTATTCTGGGAGCTGTGTTAGATATTACTGAAAGAAAGAAATCAGAAAGGAGGCTCTTAGAAGCTCAATCGGCAGCTAAAGTAGGTAGTTGGGAAACAGACTTATCTAATTTAAGTGTGTATTGGTCCGATGAAACATTCTCCATTTTTGAATTAGATAAAAATATATTCAAACCAACCCATAATTCGTTTTTAGATTTAGTTCATCCGGAGGATAGACAAAAGGTAGATGAAGCTTTTAAATCTTCTTTTACATCTACCGATTATGATACTATTCAACATAGAATTATATCGCCCAGTGGGAGTATAAAATTCCTTGAAGAAAGATGGAAGGTGTCTTTTAACTCAAATAATGAACCTATTAGGGTTTTTGGAACTTGCCAGGATATTACAGAAACCATACAATACGAGGAAAAGTTGGCATTGTCTTCATTGATTGTTAACTCGTCACATGATGTAATTCTGAGTATTACTTTGGATGGAACTATTACTTCATGGAACAAGGGTGCTGAAAAAGTATTGGGCTATAGCGATAAAGAAGCAATTGGTCAATCTATCTATATTTTGATTCCACCTGAGCTTCATGAAGAAGAAATAAAAATCATCACAAGTATAAAGGAGAAGAAAGTAATTGATCGATATGAAACGGTGAGAGTGAAAAAAGATGGAACTATTGTAGATGTTTCTCTAACTGTTTCACCAATTGTAAATGAATTTAATCAGGTGATTGGTGCTTCTAAAATTATGCGAGATATATCTGCTCAAAAAGTAAGTGAGTATGAGAAAGCTCAAATGATGAACGATTTAATTCAGCGAAATAAAGACCTTGAACAGTTCGCTTATATTGTTTCTCATAATCTTCGTGCGCCGGTTGCTAATATAATCGGGGTAACCAATTTTATGAAAATGCCCGATATTGATCCAGAGGAAAATACTCAAATGGTCGGTGCCTTAAATAAATCTGTTGTGGCACTGGATAATGTAATAAAAGACTTAAGTCTAATATTGCAAATTAGAAGAGAAATTAATGAACAGAAAACATTGATACGGTTTTCTGAAATAATGGATGAGATTCAGCTTGCAATAGAAAATTTAATCCAAAAAGAAAGTGTAGAATTTGTCTTAGACTTTTCAGAAATAGACGAAATTAATTCTATAAAATCTTATATCTACAGCATTTTTTATAATTTGATTTCAAACAGTATTAAATACAAACAACTCGATCTTCAACCCGTCATTAAAATAAAGTCTTACTTAATTGATAAGCAAATTGTTCTTGTTTTCAAAGACAATGGTTTGGGTATTGATCTTAAAAAAAACAAAGACACGGTATTTGGTTTGTATAAGAGATTCCACTCTCACACAGAAGGGAAAGGAATGGGGCTATTCATGGTGAAAACACAAATAGAAACACTGGGCGGAAAAATCAGTATTAGAAGTGAGCCTAATAGGGGTACTGAATTTAAAATTGAACTGCCACAAGAAACAATCCGATAAAATAATTGTTATTAGTGGGTGGATAACCGCCAACCCATCAATCTTGTCTGGTTAAAAAGAGACCTGCGAACCCAGGATCATGCGCCTTTATATGCTGCAGAACAAGAGGGTTTACCGTATTTGATTGTTTATTTGTTTGAGCCTTCAATTATTCATTATCCTGATACAAGCATTCGACATCTGCAATTTCAGTATCATGCTATTTTGGCGATAAACCAAAAACTTGCTCAATATAATAGATGCGTGAGTATTTTTTATGCAGAAGCGCTAGAAGCTTTTCGAGAGATAGCTGAGCAATACAATATTCAAAACATTTTTAGTTATCAGGAATCAGGAACAAAAATCACTTATGATAGAGACAAACTAGTAAAGCTTTTTTCCAACACCAATCAAATTGAATGGAAAGAGTTTCAGCGAGATGGAATTATTAGAGCCATTCGAAATCGAAAAGACTGGGATAAAAAATGGTATGCCACAATGCATGCACCCATTATTCAAAACAAGTTTAGCAGTAGTGCATTAATTAATTTTGAAACTCAATACCAATTACCTCAAGACTTTAAAGACAAGCTTTTCAATTATCCAGTTACTTTTCAACCTGCAGGGGAAGACAATGCCTTAAAGTATCTAGAAAGTTTTATAACAGAAAGAGGGAAGAATTACAGCAGACATATTAGTAAACCTTTGGAAAGTAGAAAAAGTTGCACTCGACTTTCACCATATATCAGCTGGGGTAATCTTAGTATTAAACAGGCTTATCAAGCATTGAATGAAGCACAAAAAATTTCGAATTTTAAAGGACCCATAAAAAATGCCATCACAAGATTAAAGTGGCATTGTCATTTTATTCAAAAATTTGAAGTGGAGGGTAGTTATGAATTCAAATGCATTAATAAAGGTTACGAGTTACTAGCGCATCAAAAAAATGAATCGTTTATAAAAGCTTGGGAAGAAGGTAAAACAGGCTTCCCTTTAGTAGATGCTTGTATGCGTTGTTTGATTGCAACTGGCTGGATTAATTTTCGGATGCGCGCGATGCTGGTATCTTTTTTATGCCACCATCTCTACCAAGATTGGAGATTGGGGGCGCACTATTTGGCCAGACAATTTTTAGATTATGAACCGGGTATTCACTATCCACAGTTTCAAATGCAGGCGGGAACTACAGGTGTGAATACTATTCGGATCTATAACCCAATTAAGCAATCCAGCGATCATGATCCCGAAGGAAATTTCATAAAACAATGGGTACCCGAATTACAAAATGTACCCAATGCATTTATTCATGAACCTCATACGATGAGCTTAATGGAGCAGCAACTTTGTAATACCATTATTGGAAATGACTATCCTATACCAATAGTGGATGCAACTATTGCAGGCAGAGCGGCTAGAGATAAAATTTGGGGTCATCGTAAAGAATTACTTGTAAAACAAGAGGGCGCTCGAATTTTATTTACCCATACACGAAACTGATATATTTGTATTGATTGGTTTTTTAAACTATTTTCAACTGAGCCAATATGATATTAAATAATTGAAACCAGCTTGTCTAAAATAATGGTCAATCATAAAAGGGAAGAAATTCTATTGTTTCCAGATACTTATACTACACAACCGGATTCATCGGCTGAAGAAAAGATTTTTTACGTCAATGGAGTTAAGTGTGTGAGTGGTCATTTTAATCCCAAGTTGGAAGTTTTTGTTCCAGCTAAAAATACCAATGGTCTTTCTGTAATTATATGCCCTGGCGGAGGATATGAAAAATTAGCGATTGATTTGGAGGGTAATGAGGTAGCAGAAACTTTAATTCAGTGGGGTATAACTGTTTTTGTTTTGAAATATCGTTTCCCCAATGGTATAAATGCTGATCATGAAACACCTCTTCCTTTGATCGATATTAAAAAAGCCTATTCAATTGTTCAACAAAGAGCCAATGATTGGGGTTTAAATCCTGCACGCATTGGATTGATGGGGTTTTCTGCAGGAGGGCACTTGACTTCATTGGCATCTTGTTTATTAAGCATTTTCAATAGTAAAAATGATCAACAAAATGTAGTACCTCCTCTTTTTACCATTCTTATATATCCTGTCATCAGTTTCTCTGATGCAATCACACATATGGGCTCTAGAGATCATTTTTTGGGTCCCAACCCCAATGCTGATTTAATAAAACAGTATTCATCTGAATACTTGGTACATCCATTATCTCCGCCTGTTTTTTTAATTCATTGTTCAGATGATGAGGACGTACCTGTAGAAAATAGTTTATCCTATCATAAAGCCTGTGTAGAAAACGGCGTTTCAGCACAAATGCATATATATCCTGCGGGAGGTCATGGTTTTGGGATGCATAATACTTTAGTAACAGAAAAATGGATCGATCAACTTCAAAAATGGTTGGTTAAATTTTAATCCATGACTAAAAAAATACAAAGACATATCTTTTTCCTTTTTATTCTGGGATTAATATCGCTTAAAATTTCAGCACAGTATAATATTGACTTTAATCGTTTTTCAGTTGAAGATGGGCTTTCCTCAGAATCGGTTTTGTCGATTACACAAGATCAAAAAGGGTTTTTATGGATTGGGACAATGGATGGACTTAATCGTTTTGATGGTAAAAGAGTGAAGGTATTTAAATCTTTCTACAACGATAATCCAATAGGACAAAGCATAAAAATAACCACTTTGTTAGCTGATAGTTTAAATAGAATTTGGATTGGCACTAATAATGGCTTGTATTTATATGATAATAGAGTAGATTCTTTTTCGGTTTTTTTTCATTCATCTCAAGATTCATCTAGTATATCAAATAACTCTATCAAGTCATTATATAAAGATAGGAGAGGGAATATTTGGGTGGGAACTGCTAGAGGATTAAATAAAGTAGAATTTAAAAAAGACAAACTTTCTTTTTTAACTATTCGTTTGAAAGGATATACAGAGTTTGAATCTGCCAATTTTTCCTGTACCTATGATTCTGAGAATGGCAAATTATTAACTGGTTCCGATAAAGGACTTATTGAGGTTATTATTGGTAACAAACCAGAAGAAATCAAACTCGAAAGGATTATTTTAAAAAATATTGATGTTATTTCTGCAACAATAGATAGCCTTTCTAATTATTGGATTGGAACTGCTAATAATGGCGTTTTTGTAATCAATCACAATTTTAAAATCACTCATCATTATCAAAACAATATAGGCAATAAAAAACTGCTTAGTAATGTAATACGGAAGGTTTACACAGATAAGTTAGGACGTGTATGGGTGGGATCTTTAAAAGGATTAGACCTCTTTATTCCAAAAACAGGGAATCATTTTTCTTTTATTCATCATCCAGAAAATGACCATTCTCTTGCTTCAAATTCTATTTATCAATTAATGGAAGACTGGCAAGGTAATTTATGGGTGGGTACATTTTTTGGTGGCTTAAATTATATAGAGGCAAACAGCTCTCCCTTTACTATTTATCAGAGTTCTACTAGTAAAAATTCCATTAGTAGTAATATCATCAGTGCAATTGTTGAAGATGAGAAGAATAATCTTTGGATTGGTACAGAAGCAGAAGGACTCAATTATTTTGATAGGTCTAAAAAGCAATTCACAAAAATTGTTTATACCGAAAGTGATAAACCTAAACTAAGCTCTAACCTAGTGAAATCATTGCTAATTGATAAACAGCAAAACTTATGGGTAGCAATGCATGGCGGCGGTGGGGTTAATGTGTTAGATAAAAAAGGACAAAAAATAGCCGAGTATGGAAGAAACAAAGGCAAAAACGCTATCAGTTCAAATACGGTGAATGCCCTTTTATATGACAACAATCAAAATATTTGGATTGGTACAGAGGAAAACGGGATTGATATTTTTAATCATACTAATAAAAAAATTGAAACTTTCACTCAGTTCTTCAAGGGGAAAGAATTATCTAGCGATGCAATTACTTATTTATTTGAAGACACAAAAAAGAATATATGGATTGGAACAAAAAAAGGGATTAATCGCTTATCGCATATTGATGGGAAAATCAATATTTATTTAGAAGGAAAAAATGAAAGTCAATTGCAATCTGACTATATAAATTGTATAGCAGAAGATAAATCAAATCAAATTTGGATTGGAACTTATGCCGGTTTATCTGTTTTTAATAGTGCAACGAATCAATTTAAAACATTTACAGTAAAGGATGGGTTGGCTGGAAATAAAGTAGTTGGTATAGTTGCCGACAACCAAAATAATTTGTGGATTAGTACGAATAATGGTCTTTGTTTTCTTGGACCAGATAGAAAAAAGTTTTATTCATTTAATATTTATGATGGTTTACCCGGTAATGTTTTTAATTACCGATCATTTTTAAAAGATCAAAAAGGAAATATATTTTTTGGAACACACCATGGCCTAGTTGAATTTGATCCTAAAAAGATTTCACTGAATTTAACCCCTCCCCAAATGATACTTACGGGCCTGACGATAAACGGTCAGCCTATTAATAGTTTTGATTCTTCTGAAATTTTATCTCAAAATATTTCGGAAACTAAAAAGCTGATATTGGATTATGATGAAAATGTAATTTCAATTGAATATGCTGTTATTAACTTCATTAAATCGGCAAAGAACAAGTCGGCCTATCGGCTTGAAGGCTATAATAAAGATTGGATTTATACAAACGAACAAAAAGCAACTTTTACCAATGTTCCTACTGGATCATATAATTTACACATCAAAGCTGCTAACAATGATGGAGTTTGGACTGAATCGCCATTAATCATTAAAATAACAATTCATCCACCACCTTGGAAAACATGGTGGGCATATACTTTGTATGCGCTTATTTTATCTCTTATAATTTTTGCTGTAATATTTTTTATTTCATCTCGTATTGCTTTAAAACGAAAACTACGTTATGAACATTTAGTGAATGTGAAACAACAAGAATTGCATCAGATGAAAATGGACTTCTTTACCCATATTTCTCATGAAATAAGAACACCTCTTACTTTGATTATGGGTCCTGTTGAAATGCTTTCTGGATTATTGTTAGATAACAAACAAGTACAAAAGTTACTGTTGACAATAAAGAGTAATTCGGATCGTCTATTGAGTTTGACAAATGAGCTGCTTGATTTTAGAAAGGCAGATGCTGGTCACACGCATCTAAATATTCATCATTTAAATATTGTTGAATTTACAAAAGCTCAATTTGAAAAATTTATCAACGAAGCAGAAATGAAGCATATTTCTTATCAGTTCAATTCATCAAAGGAAAATATTCAATTTTATTTTGATCCCCATCATATGGAAATTGTGCTTTCAAATTTGTTATCTAATGCATTAAAGTTTACTTCAGATGGTGGGATTATTTCAGTTGATTTATTAGATACTCAGCTTGATTTTGTTGAAATTAAGATTTGCGATAATGGTATTGGAATTCCACCAGAAGCACATAAACATATATTCAATAATTATTATCAAGCAGACGCAGGTAGGGTTAAACATGTTGGAACGGGTATTGGGCTGGCTTTTTCTAAAGCCCTTATAGAATTACACAAGGGTAATCTTGATTTTTATTCTAGAATAAATACCGAAACAGGATTAAATGAAACTTGTTTTATTATTACCTTACAAAAAGGGAAGAGTCATTTTGATGGCAATTTTACAATAATCGAGTAGCGCCCTAATGAATACTATGGGAAATAAGAAAATATTGATTATTGAGGATAATGATGAGTTAAGGGGTTTTATTAAAAGCTGCTTAGAGCATTTATATGAATTATCTGAAGCTCCCGATGGTAAGAAAGGATGGGAAATAGCGGTTAACGAGCTGCCTGATTTGATTGTTACCGATGTTATGATGCCAGAAATGGATGGCAATGAGTTTTGTAGAAATCTGAAAAAAGATGAAAGAACCAGTCATATCCCAGTAATAATGCTTACTGCAAAAGCAGCTGAAGAACATCAAATAGAAGGTCTTGAAAGTGGGGCAGACATTTATCTAAATAAGCCCTTCAGTATAGTTGTTTTACAGACCTATATCAATAATATTTTAAAATCAAAAGAAGCATTAAGGCAACATTACAGTCAAAAAATATTTCTTGAACCTTTGGCAGTTGAAGTTGGAACAGTAGACAAAAAATTCATGGAAAGGCTAATGGCTATAGTTGACGAAAATTTGGAAGAACCTAATTTTAGTGTGCCTATTTTATCTAAGGAACTAGGAATGAGTAAAGCGGTACTTTATAAAAAGTTTAGTGCATTGGTAAAAATACCCATTGGAGAATTTATAAAATCCATGCGCCTTAAAAGAGCAGTTAACTTACTAACGCACGACAAAATGAACATTTCTGAAATAGCATGGAAAGTAGGGTTTAATGATCGAAAATATTTCAGTAAAGAGTTTAAACGATTTTATGGTAAATCGCCCTCTGAATATCTAAACGATCATGAAAAGGGTTTGGATTCTGCTAACAGATAAAAAACAACCCCTAATTTAAGATGTTTCTACCCCTTCTGTTTTGTAGAGATTGTTAAGATTTGTGTATTGGTGATTTCACCGAGTATAAAGCTTGCCAATATGGAGTCAAAAAAGACATTCTACAGAACGATTGTGCTGTCTGTTTTTATTACAGTATCCTCTGCTTTTGTATTGATCAAAAATGAGCAAAAAAATGCCAAATCAATAGGAGATGTAATAGCTGTTGCAAAAAAACAGTACCGCCAAATGCTTATGCATTCTTCTGAACTATCTAGTTATCCTAGAACAGCCGATAAAAATGGAAAAACCAAATATGTGTCCATTGAAGACTGGACAGGAGGGTTTTGGCCAGGTAATCTTTGGTATTTATACGAATATACCAATGATGTTGATTTCAAAAACGAAGCCGTACGATGGACAGAAAGTTTGGAGAAAAATCAGTTTAACAAAAGTCATCACGACTTAGGCTTCATGATGTATTGTAGTTATGGAAATGCTTATCGTATTACCCAAAATAAAAAGTATAAAGATATTTTAATACAATCCGCTAAGTCTCTTATCTCTAGATTTAACCCTACCGTAGGCTGTATTAAATCTTGGGATTTTCGTGCTTCATGGGATGGTAAAACAGTTTGGTATTATCCTGTAATTATGGATAATTTAATGAACCTTGAATTACTTTTCTTTGCTACAAAAGTTACTGGAGATCCAATCTATAGAAACGTTGCTATCAAACACGCAGAGACTACTTTGAAAAATCATGTTCGTAAAGACTATAGCTCTTATCATGTGGTTAATTATGATTCAGTTTCAGGAAAAGTTTTAAATAAGCAAACTTGCCAAGGATACTCAGATAATTCAACTTGGGCGCGCGGACAAGCTTGGGGTATTTATGGTTATACAATGATTTATAGGGAAACGGGTGATATTCGTTTTTTGGATGCAGCAAAAGGAATGGCTGATTTTTACATGAATCATAAAAATCTTCCAGAAGATAAAGTTCCTTATTGGGATTTTAATGTAAATCAAAATGGGTTTACTCCAGACTGGAAATACAACCCTACTGCGCTTAATTATATACCTAGAGATGTGTCTTCTGCTGCAATAGTTAGTTCTGCTTTATTTGAATTAAGTGGTCATTTAGGGAAAAAAGGTGATGCGTATAAAAATTTTGCCATTTCAACCATCAATACACTTTCATCGTCAGCTTATTTAGCAGATACAGGTACCAATGGATACTTTCTTCTAAAACATTCAGTGGGTAGCTTTCCGCATGGTAATGAAATTGATGTGCCATTAGTATATGCTGACTACTATTTTCTAGAAGCATTATTACGAAATAATCAACTTACTAGAAACACCGCCCCATAAATTTAAAATTGTTAATTGCTAAACATTAGAGAAATGAAAAATTACTTACTTGCTTTTATTCTGCTTTTAATTGCAGAAGGCGTGCTGGCTCAACCAGTGGTTATTAAGGGTGTCGTAACTGGCGCTGACGGAAAACCCTTGGAAGGGGTTTCGGTTATAGCTAAAGGAACCAAAATAGCTACAGCTACCAATGGAATGGGTAGTTTTAATATTAGTGTTCCACAAAAAAATGCGACACTTATTTTCTCCTCAGTTGGTTTTGCTAACAGAGAAATTCTGGTTGAAAAATCTACTACATTAAATATTACGCTTAAAGAAACCGTGACCGAAGATGATGAAGTAGTTGTAATAGGTTATGCAACGCAAAGAAAGAAAGATGTTACAGGTTCAGTTGCAAAAGTTAATGTTCAAGATTTGGATAAAGCTCCAGTAAGGTCATTTGACGAAGCTTTAGCTGGTAGAGTAGCTGGTGTTCAAGTTAGTTCTGAAAGTGGTCAACCAGGATCTGGTATTAATATTGTAATTAGGGGAAATAACTCTATCACTCAAGATAATTCACCGTTGTATGTGGTGGATGGTTTCCCAATAGAAAACCAAGACAACAATATTATCAACCCTAAAGACATAGAATCGATAGAAGTTTTAAAAGATGCATCTGCCACAGCCATTTATGGAGCACGCGGTGCAAACGGTGTAATCATCATCACCACTAAAAAAGGAAAAGAGGGACCAGCAGTTATAAGCTTTGATGCATCCTATGGTGTTCAAAATAATTTAAGAAAAATACCCATGATGAGTGCATATGATTTTGTGAAATACCAAATCGAATATGATCCAACGCCAGTTTCTCCAACTAATTTTCCTTCTCCTACACAAGTATATTTAGCCAATGGTAAAACCTTGGATGATTATAAATCAGTAAGTGGAACTGATTGGCAAGATCTTGTTTTGAGACAAGCACCCATGGCAAATTATAATTTATCAATAAGAGGGGGAAATGCTCAAACAAAATACTCCATATCTGGCTCTGCGTTAAATCAGGATGGAATAATGATTGGCTCAGGATATAAAAGGTATCAGGGAAGAGTAGTGCTAGATCAAATAGTGAATAGCAAACTTAAAGTAGGTATTAATGCCAACTATAGCAGCCTTCAACAATCAGGTATTAGCCCTAGTCAATCCGTTTTTGCTTTTTCACATAATATTATGGTTGCTGTTTGGGGAGCTAGACCTGTTTCACCCAATGTTGCAGATATAGAAGATGTATTACAAGATCCTAGCATTGATCCTGCCAATGATTACAGGGTTAATCCAGTTATTAACTTGAATAATTTAGTTCGTGAAAACAAAACCAAAAGTCTTGGGGTGAATGCTTATGCTGAGTATTCTATTATCCCTTCTCTAAAATTAAGAATGAGTTTAGGTTTTGTTGATAATATGCGTGAAAATGATGTTTTTAATAATTCAAGAACGCAATATGGATTTCCCGGAAGTGCAAACGGAGTAAATGGCTCTATCACTTTCAATAAGTTTAATTCTTGGTTAAGCGAAAACACTCTTACTTGGGATAAAAGATTTAATAAGCATCAAATCAATTTGCTAGGTGGATTTACTGCACAGGGTGCAAAAACAGCAACCTACGGAATGTCGGCAGATAAATTACCCAATGAAAACTTGGGCTTAAGCGGTTTAGATGAAGGCAACTTGTTACCAGTGACTGCCACCAGTTCTTTATGGACAATGGCTTCGGTATTGAGTCGTTTAAACTATAGTTATGATTCAAAATATCTATTAACGGCATCATTTAGAGCAGATGGTTCTTCTAAATTTTCATCAGCCAATCATTGGAGTTATTTTCCATCAGCTGCAGCATCTTGGCGTTTTAGTAATGAAAAATTTGCCAGCAAACTTAAATTTCTTTCTGATGGTAAATTGAGAGTTAGCTATGGTGTAACAGGAAATAATAGAGTTGGCGATTTTGCTTACCTAACTACTTATGGATTACCAATTGGAAATAGTTATGTTTTCAATAATAGTTATGCAAGTGGTATTGTTCCAACTGTTTTAGGAAATACAGATTTAAAATGGGAGACAACCAAGCAAACTGATATAGGATTAGATCTTGGTTTTTTAAATCAGCGAATTTTATTGACAGTTGATTATTATAAGAAAACGACTTCTAATTTATTGTTGTTTGCAAGTTTACCAACATCAACTGGATTTGATAGAGCGTTTAAAAATGTTGGTAGTGTAGAAAATCAAGGATTTGAATTCACTTTAACAACCTTGAATATTAAAAATAAGAATTTTACTTGGAGCTCTAATTTTAATATAACACTTACGGGTAGTGGAAGCAAGGTCTTAGGTCTTGCTGAAAACCAAAACTTTTTATTGAGTTCTATTAATTGGGATAATGGTTGGAGAAATACGCCGGCATATATTGCTCGTGTAGGTCAGCCATTGGGTCAAATGTATGGGTATCTATCAGATGGAGTTTATCAGATTGCTGATTTTAATGAAACATCACCTGGTGTATATGTTTTGAAAACTACAGTTCCAACAAATGGTAATACAAGAGCGAATATCAGACCGGGAGATATTAAGTATAAGGATTTAAATGGTGACCTAGTGGTGAATGCAAATGATTACACGGTAATTGGTAATGGTGTTCCCAAGCATATCGGAGGTTTCTCCAATAATTTTACTTACAAAGACTTTGATTTAAATATCTTTTTTCAATGGTCTTATGGAAATGATATTCTAAATAACAATCGACTTTTGTTTGAAGGCAATGGAGTGAATAGATTGAACTTTAATCAATTTGCTGGTTATGCAAACAGATGGTCTCCTGATAATCAGAATTCAACTATTCATAGAACCAGGGGCTACTTTGGTGGCGGCTACTCATCTTCATTAGTTGAAGATGGCTCATTCTTAAGACTAAAAACCGTTTCATTAGGGTATAATTTAAATAGCTCTGTATTAAAAAGATTAAAAATCAGGGGCTTTAGGGTGTATGTTTCAGCACAAAATTTGCTCACATGGACAAAGTATACTGGTATGGATCCAGAAGTTAGTGCATACCACTCTGCATTAACACCGGGATTCGATTATTCAACTTATCCAAGGGCAAGAACAATAACTTTTGGTGCAAATATTTCTTTTTAAACTTCCAAAATTGATTGTATGAAAAAAATAACATTAACAATAATAGCGGTTTCGGCAATAGTTGGTTTATCTGGTTGTAAAAAATTCCTGGATACAAAACCAACAGACTCTTTAACTCCAGTAGAATATTATAATTCTGAAGCTAAATTAACCAGTGCTTTGGCTGGGGTATATGATGTGATAGGTACAGAAGCTATGTATGGAAACAATTTATGGTTAGAGTGGAATGGGGGTACCGATGATGGATATTATGCTAGATCGGGTCAAACAACCGGAATCATGGTACATAACTTTGATTTTGCCAATGATCGAGTAGCTGCATTATGGGCAAATTGTTATATTGGAATAAATAGAGCCAATCAATTAATTGCCAATATTAATATCCCACAAATGGATGCGGTTCAAAGAGATGCCATTCTTGGAGAAGCATTGTTTTTAAGAGGATACTATTATTTTTTATTAGTGTCTAAATTTGGTGATGTTCCGCTTCGTCTTACGCCTACTAGTTCACCCAATAATGCAGATATTGTTCGAACTCCTGCCGCAGAAGTGTATAAGCAAATATTAAAAGACATGACTGATGCAGAAGCAAAAGTTAAAACGTCTTCAGCTATAGGACATGCAAGCAGGGTTTCTAAAACAGTTGTACAGGGAATATTAGCAAGGGTTTGCTTGTATATGGCTGGACAACCATTAAATGATAAAACCAAATATGCAGAAGCCTTGGCATGGTCAAAAAAAGTGCAGTCTTCTGGAGAACATGTATTAAGAACAACTTTTAATGCAGCCCTTACCAATAGCGCCTATAGTCAAATTTTTATCAATCATTCTCAGGATATTTATGATGTGAGAGAGAGTATGTGGGAAGCTGATTTTAAAGGAACCAGGGCTGACGGATATCTTGAAACAGGTAGACTTGGAAATACAATGGGTATTACCATGACTGCTGTTAAATTTGAAGCAGACTCAGGCTATTGTTATGGTTTTATAAAAGGAACTGGAAGGTTATATAAGCTATATGCAAATGCAGATTTAAGAAGAGCTTGGACATTAACCACTTATACTTATAATAATTCAACTGGTGCCAGGGTACCTATTTCTCCTACCGTTAATATTTATGGCAGAGATGCTGCCAAATGGAGAAGGTCTTATGAACTCCTTTATCCGAAAAATAAAAATCATGGACCTACTAACTTCCCAATTCTTAGATATGCCGATGTATTGCTCATGTTGGCGGAAGCGGAGAATCAAGTAAATGGTCCTACTGCAGCTGCTTATGATGCTATTAATCAGGTTAGAAGACGTGGGTATGGATTACCTATTGGAACTCCTAGTGTTTTAGCAGACCTTGCTCCTGGATTATCTAAAGATGCATTTCAATTGGCTATTGAAGATGAAAGATCTAGGGAATTATGTTTTGAAGGTTTAAGAAAAGACGATTTAGTTCGTTGGGGAAAATTGGTAACTGCTATGAAGGCAGCAGCTGCTGATCAAAGAGCCAATGGAGCTGGATTTGCATATGGTGCTTTGAGTGGTGAGAATGTAGGAGATAAACATAAGCTTTATCCAATACCGGCTGCTGAAATTACCGTGAATAAATTAGCTACACAAAATCCAGGTTGGTAATTTATAAAACTATTTGAATGAAGATGTATAAATCCAATATTCTTTTTGTAGTATTTCAAGTATCATTCATATTATCCATCTCAGCTCAAAAAAGAGCTGAGATACTGGATGAATACGCGAAAAATCCATCCGCTTCTATACTACCTAATTTTTCATATGTAGGTTATCACCATGGAGAAAAAGCGATACCAGATGTAAAAGCCAAGGTTTTTGATGTAACTAAATTTGGCGCTATTCCCAACGATGCAATTTCAGACAAGCAAGCCATCGAAAAAACAATTGCGGAGGCAACAAAGAATGGAGGAGGAATTGTTTATTTTCCGAAGGGACGTTTTTTAATCAACGAGGATGGTGATAATCATACACCAATAAAAATCAACTGCAGTAATATTGTTTTTAGAGGTAGTGGAGCTGGTAAAAATGGTACTGAATTATTTATGAAGAATAAACTTGATCCGGCTGATCCTGCTAAAATGTGGACTACTCCTTCAATGATTCAATTTAATACATCAGCAAAAAACATCAATATTGGTCAAGTAGTTTCTCCTGCAGCCAAAGGTAGTTTTAACATTGAAGCGAATAATGTAAAAGATTTAAAAGCAGGTGACTGGATATACTTAGAAATGAAAAGTACTGATCCTAATTTATTAAAGTATGAGATAGGAGATTTAAAAGCAGATGATACATGGACCTATATTCTAAATGAAGGGGTACATGTTAAAGTGGTACATCAAGTTAAATCGGTATCTAATAATACCTTGACCTTAGTATCGCCTATCATTTATCCAATTGATCCAAAACATAAATGGGAAGTATATAAATATTCTCACAATACAGAAGTTGGTATTGAAGAAATCGCATTTGTGGGCAATTGGAAAGATAAATTTGTTCATCATGGCTCTGCTACTGATGATAGTGGTTGGTCTTTGATTCAATTTTCTAAAACAACCAATTCCTGGATTAGAAATACCCGATTTACAGATGTAAATGTTGCTGTTCAAATAGGTGGAGGAGCCAATATAAGTGTGCTCAATTGTTTGATAGATGGAAATCCTGGTCATGAAGCTATTTTTAATTTAGGAGCCACCAATGTATTATTGGGAAATCTGGTTGATAAAGCAGGCATGTGGCATTCTTATGGAGTAAATGGATTTTCAACCAATACAGTTTTATACAATGTGACGTATCCACCAACAACTTGTTTTGAATCACATTCTTCTCAACCAAGAAACACATTGTTGGATAATGTAACCGGTGGTTTACTAAGTGGTAGAGCTGGTGGTGCATTATTTAATATGCCGAATCACTTGTCGGGATTGGTATTCTGGAATTATAAACAAACCAATGAAGCAGTCAGCAATTTTGATTTTTGGCCAACTGTAGAAGAGAATAAATGGTGGCGAATGCCATTTCCAATTTTAGTTGGATACCATGGTGCTAATACAAGTTTTGTTAAGAGTCATCTTAAATATGCTGAGTCAATGGGTGAAAGGGTTAACCCATCTTCATTATATGAAGCCCAGTTGTTATTGCGTTTAGGACAACTTCCACAATGGCTTACATCTTTAAAATCAGAATAGCGATATCGCTTTATTTAAAAAATTATTTTGAATCAAATGAATACATTAGCATCATTTAATCTCTCTGGCAAAACAGCCTTGGTAACTGGATGTGATACTGGCTTGGGTCAAGGAATGGCACTAGCATTGGCTGAAGCGGGTGCAAATATTGTAGGTGCGTCTGTAGTGGATGATTGCTCAGCAACACAAGCCCTGATAGAAGCAACAGGAAGAAGTTTTACTTACCACAAAGTAGATATATCAGACAGGGATCAACTCTACTTATTCATAAACAATGTTAAATCTGCCAATAAACGTATTGATATTTTGGTAAACAATGCAGGTATCATTATGCGCAAACCTGCAGCTGAACATCCAGATGAATATTGGGATAAAGTAATCTCCATCAATTTAGATGCACAGTTTATAATAGCGCGCGAGTTTGGTAGTCATATGATTGAAAATGGAGGTGGTAAAATTATTTTCACCTGCTCATTACTTAGTTTTCAAGGAGGCATAAATGTACCTGGCTATACTGCCAGTAAATCTGCCGTTGCAGGTCTTGTAAGGGCATTTGGCAATGAGTGGGGTAGTAAAGGAATTTGTGTGAATGGTATTGCGCCAGGATATATTGCAACCAATAATACACAGGCTTTACGTGAAGATCCAGAAAGAAGTAAATCTATTTTAGATAGGATACCTGTTGGTAGATGGGGAGTACCGGATGATTTTAAGGGTCCTGTAGTATTTCTAGCATCAGCTGCTGCTGATTATGTAAATGGAACAGTTTTATTTGTAGATGGCGGATGGATGGCAAGATAACATTGAAGTAAAAATATATTAAAATGGAAACCCGATTTGCCAATAGCCCCAATGAAGTAAAACAGTTTGATACAGAACAACTGCGAACTCAATTCCTCTTTCAAAATTTGTTTGAAAAGGATGAAGCAAAGTTGCTTTATACTCATTTTGATAGAGTTATTATAGGCGGAGTAAAACCAGTTAATAAAACAATCTCTCTGCCCAAAGAAGAAGAATTAAAAGCAGAATATTTTTTACAAAGAAGAGAAATAGGCATTATTAATGTTGGAGGCCAGGGGACTGTAATAGCTGATGGGAAAGAGTTTACGCTTCAAAAATTGGATTGTGTTTATCTGGGAAAAGAAACTAGAGATGTACATTTTAAAAGCGCTAGCAAAAAAAATCCTGCGTTATTTTATTTATTATCTACCCCTGCACACCATAAGTATCCTTCAAAATTAATGTCGAAAGAGAAGGCTACTCCAGTGCAGCTGGGAGAACAAGCTACTTCTAATAAAAGAACTATTTATAAATACATTCATTTGGATGGAATAAAAAGTTGTCAGTTGGTGATGGGCTTAACTGTATTAGACAATGGCAGTGTCTGGAACTCGGTGCCGCCCCATACACATACAAGACGAATGGAAGTTTATTTCTATTTTGATTTGTCTGCTGAGCACCGAGTTTTTCATTTTATGGGACAACCACAAGAAACTCGGCATATTGTTATGGCAAACCATGAAGCAGTTATTTCACCACCTTGGTCTATGCATTATGGTTGTGGCACATCCAATTATGGATTTATTTGGGGAATGGCTGGTGAGAATATGGAGTTTTCAGATATGGATCCCCATCCAATTGCTACATTAAAATAAAATGTGGCTTACTTGTTTAACTGATTTTATTCAGCACTTAATTCATCCTTATGTTACATAAAATTTTTGTAGGTATTGTAGGATTACTCTTTTGTATGCTCCAATCAGATTCATTTGCACAGGGTAAAAAAAATAGTATTATTCATATAAAGCATACTGCAAAAAGGGCTCAGCTAGGACAAATTGTTGCTGTTGCATGGAAGGATATAATTAAAAAATATCCTTCTATTGATACAAGTAATTTTAAAGTTATTAATCAGTCAACTAAAAAGGAAGTGGTATATCAGTTAGAATACCTTGGAAATAAAGCGCCTCAGCATTTGCTTTTGCAAGTTGATTTAATTCCAGGTCAGGTTGGAAAATATCTACTAATAGATTCACCTCATGCGGAATTTGTATCACAAACTTATGGTAGATATGTTCCTGAGCGTAAAGATGATTTTGCATGGGAGAACGATAAAATTGCATTCCGTGTTTATGGAAAAGCATTAGAGGGAACCAATGAAAATGCGAATGGAATTGATGTTTGGGTTAAGAGGTCGAGCAAGTTGGTTATTAATGAAAGATATAGACTAAAGGATTATCATACCGATAACGGGGATGGATTAGATTATTATCATGTAGGTCTTACATTAGGGGCAGGTAATTTAGCTCCATATATAAACGATTCAATTTATTTCCCCAAAAATTACAGCGCTTGGGAAGTACAAGACAATGGTCCACTTCGTACCACTTTTAAATTAACATACCAACCTTGGAATGTTGCTGGCGCTGAGGTTAGCATGACAAAAACAATTTCTATTGATGCAGGTTCTCAAATGAGTAAGATTGACATTCATCTATCAACTGCATCACGTGATTCATTACCTGTTGTAGTTGGGATTATCAAAAGACCAGGCGAAGCCAATTATTATTTTAATCAATCCAATGGAATCATGGCTTACTGGGAACCAACAGATGCTAAATTTGGAACAACAGGCGTGGGCTGTGTTTTCCCCAAAAGGGTAAATGAAATGCGAGAAACAAAAGAGCATTTCCTAACCAATTTTACTATTAAAACAAACAGCAGCTTTAGCTATTTCACGGGTGCGGCTTGGGATAGAGCCAATGAAATTACCAACGCAAAAGCTTGGTATGCTTATTTGAATGAGTATAAGAATCAACTGAAGACAAAAGTGATTACTAATGTGAATTAATTAATTTATGAATTTATTTTTTCCGTTTTATCACATAAACAAATACCCAGCATGATTTCCGCATTTGGTGAATTGTTGTTGCGATTTTCTCCATCATTGAATCGAAAGTGGATTCATGATGCTATAACACCTGTGTATGTAGGTGGCGCTGAATTAAATGTTGCAGCAGCATTGGCTTGTTGGGGTCTACCCGTGCAGTATTGCACTCGACTACCGAATCATAGTTTGTCTAGAGAAATTATTAGTGAACTTCAAGAAAATAACATTGAAGTTTCCATTGAATTTGGGGGTGATCGCATTGGCACTTATTATTTACCACAAGGTTCAGATTTAAAGAATGAAGGCGTTATTTATGATCGTGCACATTCTGCATTTTGGGAATTAGAATCGGGGATGATGAACTGGCAAAAAATATTAAAAGCCAGCAATCATTTTCATTTCAGTGCAATTAGCCCAGCATTAAATCAACAAGTGGCTGATGCTTGCGTTGAAGCTGTTATTGCAGCTAAATCAAAATCAATTCCAGTTTCTATAGACCTAAATTATCGAGCAAAGCTTTGGCAATATGGTAAACAGCCTCCTGAAGTGATGCATTCGCTAGTGCAGCATGCTGATATTGTTATGGGAAATATTTGGGCTGCAGAACAATTATTACATATTCCATCAACAATTGAAAGCAGTCAAAATAAAACGAAAGATGAATTAATAACAGCAGCATTGAAGAGTATAGAATTACTAAAGCAGAAGTATAAACAAGTAAAAACAATCGCTTACACTTTTAGATTGAATCAAACCTATTTTGCTGTGTTACAGCATCAGGGTCAAACGGTAGTATCTCATGAATTTTCAATAAGTCAAGTAGTTGATAAAGTGGGAAGTGGAGACTGCTTTATGGCAGGGCTTTTATTCGGCATATATGAACAGCAGACCCCCCAGGAAATTGTTGATTTTGCAGCTTCGGCAGCAGTAGGGAAAATGCAAGAATTAGGAGATCATACCAAACAAACCGTTATGGAAATTTTAAATAGGCTACAATCATGATTGATCAATCTGTAACTATACAAACATTATTAAATCAGCAGAAAATTCTTCCGCTTTTTTACCATTCCAATCCAATAACTTCTGTTTTAATAACGCAAGCACTGTATGATGGTGGTATCAGAATGGTTGAGTTTACCAATAGAGGTTCATCTGCAAAAGAATGCTTTCAAGCACTGGTTGAAGCTCGTAAAATTTCGATGCCTGAACTTATTTTGGCAGTTGGAACAATTGCCACAGCAGATGATGCAAAAGATTTTATTACAGCTGGAGCAGATGTATTGATTAGTCCTTTTTTTGATAAAGAGGTAGCGCGAGTAGCAAAGGAAAAATCTGTTCTTTGGATTCCTGGTTGTATGACGCCAACAGAAATACATCATGCTGTTGATGCAGGTTGTAGTATAGTGAAATTATTTCCTGGTAATGTTTTAAAGCCTGATTTTGTAGTTGCAGTTAAACCATTATTTAGTAAAACCCAGTTTATCATAACAGGAGGTGTAGAGCCAGACGCAAATAATATAAAAACTTGGCTTGAAGCTGGCGCATTGGCAACAGGATTGGGCAGTAAGTTGATTACAAAACAAATTTTAGAAAAAGGATTATATGAAGAGCTGCAGCTACAAACAACAAAGCTCTTAGAATCCTTACAATAATATTTTTCATCATAAATAATTTAGTATGCAACCAATTGGAAAATATCGGTGGACTATTTGTGCGCTACTGTTCTTTGCTACTACTGTTAACTATTTAGACAGGCAGGTTTTGAGTTTATTAAAACCCACATTGGAAGACGAGTTTGGGTGGACGAATACCGACTATGCAAATATTGCATCCGTATTTCAATTCACTTATGCAATTTCTATGTTGTTTGCTGGGAGATTTATTGATTGGTTAGGAACAAAATGGGGTTTTGGTTGGGCAATAATCATATGGTCTATTGGTGCAATTCTTCATGCAGCAGCAATACCAATTGGAGATAGCCTTGGAGCGCTATTAAGTTGGGCTGGCATTGGCGTTTTTTCAATTAGTGTTATGGGATTCATGTTCTCAAGAGCAGTGTTGGGATTGGGAGAGTCTGGTAATTTTCCTGCAGCTATAAAAGCAACAGCAGAATATTTTCCAAAGAAAGAGCGTGCGCTTGCAACCGGCATATTTAATTCTGGTGCAAATGTGGGTGCTATTCTTGCACCACTGACTGTTCCTTGGATGGCTGCTAATTGGGGTTGGGAGGCTGCTTTTATTGTAGTAGGTGTTTTTGGTTTTATTTGGTTATTGGTATGGCTTGTTTACTATGAACAGCCTCAATTGCAAAAACGACTTTCGAAGAGTGAGCTTGAATATATCTTGAGCGATAAAGCAAAAGAAGATGTTGTAGAAGCGAATAAAGAAAAAGTACGCTGGATACAGCTGCTAGCATACAAGCAAACATGGGCTTTTGCTGTCGGTAAATTTTTTACTGATGGCGTGTGGTGGTTTTTCCTTTTCTGGTTGCCTGCATATTTAAAAGATCAATATGGAATGACTGGTACCGAAATAATGTTGCCTTTGGCAGTATTGTATAGCATGACCATGATTGGAAGTATTGGGGGTGGATGGTTTCCAATGTATTTTATGAAAAAGGGATATGAACCTTATGATGGTCGTATGCGTGCTATGTTTTTAATTGCCATTATACCATTGGTAGTGCTAGCAGCTCAACCATTAGGCGGTATTAGTTTTTGGTTACCTGTATTATTAATTGGATTAGGGGCTTCTGCACATCAAGCATGGAGTGCTAATTTGTTTACTACGGTAAGTGATATGTTCCCTAAGAAAGCGGTTGCGTCTGTAGTAGGAATTGGAGGCATGGCCGGGGGTATTGGTGGTGTTTTGGTTACAAAATCAGGAGGTGCATTATTTGACCATTATAAAGCATTAGGGCATATTGAAACGGGTTATACTATCATGTTTGTTTTTTGTGGTGTAGCTTATTTACTTGCTTGGATGATTATGAAAGCACTTGTACCGAAGTACAAAATCATTACTGATTTATAAAACTCAAAACCGAATAGATGAACAATAAATTACTGGTACTAGTTGCTTGGATATTCTCTTTACATATTGCCAATGCACAAACAGCAATGCCCTCTCTTTTTAGTAATGATATGGTTTTGCAACAGCAAACAATGACTGCCTTATGGGGTACTGATAAACCTGGAACTAAAATTATGATTACAGGAAGTTGGGGAAATTCAGCAACGACAATAACCAGTAAAGATGGACATTGGAGACTGAAAATTCAAACACCAATTGCTGGAGGCCCATATACAATGAATATTAAAGGAACTAAAACCCTAAGCTTTAAAAATGTATTAATTGGAGAAGTTTGGTTATGTTCTGGTCAATCGAATATGGAAATGCCATTAAAAGGGTTTAATAATCAACCTATATACGGCAGTAATGAAGCTATTTTAAATGCTACAAATCCAAACATACGATTCTATACTTCACCCCGCAATATTAGTATAACACCCTTATACGATGCTAAGAGTGAATGGAAAACGGCTTCACCTGAAAACGCACCCAATTTTAGTGCAACCGCTTATTTTTTTGCTAAAAAAATACAATCTATACTGAATATACCAGTAGGTATTATACATACTTCTTGGGGCGGTTCTTCTATTGAAAGTTGGATGGATGCACAAAGTTTAGCTTCATTTAAAAACAAAAAAATTCCTGAAGCATTACCCGTAAAGGATCCCAATAAAGTTCCTACTGTTATGTATAATGGCATGTTGCATCCATTTATTGGATATGCAATCAAGGGAGCATTGTGGTATCAAGGAGAAACAAACAGAGACAATGCTTATGAGTATAAGGATTTGTTTACTAAGATGATCAACGAATGGCGAAATCAATGGCAACAAGGAGATTTCCCTTTCTATTTTGTTCAAATTGCCCCTTATTTACCAGGAAATGCAAATAGTGCTTTTCTTCGTGAAGCACAATTACAGACAATGTTAGCAGTTAAAAATACTGGGATGGCGGTCACTTTAGATATAGGCGAACAGAATTTGATTCATCCACCAAATAAAGAACTCGTTGGTAATAGGTTGGCATATTGGGCACTTGCAAAAGAGTACAATGTAAAGGGAATTGCTTATTCTGGGCCCATTTATCATCAAATGGAAAAAACCACGGATCATAAAATTATTCTTAGTTTTCATCATGCCGATTTAGGCTTTAGTGGTTTCGGAAAACCTTTTATAGATTTTGAAATAGCAGGGGAAGACAAAATTTTTCATCCTGCACAAGTAAAAATTAATCCGGAGAAAAAAAGTTCCCTTATCATTTGGAATGATTCAATTAAAAACCCATTGAGTGTTCGTTACGCTTTTAAAAGCTGGGCGGTAGGTAGTTTATATAATATACAAGGATTACCTGCTTCATCTTTTAGAACCGATGAGTGGTAAGAAAGGAAAGTCATTTTTAAAAAATTCCACACTTATATTTTAATAAACTCTTGTCTTTGTTTAAAGTATAGTACAAAGAAACTTCGTTAGAATAACGCAATTGACCTGCAGTGATGCGGTTGCTAAAACTCATATCATTGGTATAACCTAATCGCCAATAATTCCATTCAATTCCAATATAAGGAATGATACTCTGATCGGTCCTGTACCAGGCACCTAAATATAATTCAACATAAGAACGCAATGCATCTTTAATATAATAACTGTAAGCCCCTCCAATCAATAGTTGATTAAATGTTTGTTGTTGTTGAAACTGAAAACTTGCATGAAAAGTTCCAGCATATCCAACTGGGCTCATCATGCCTCCATGAATTGTTTTGCGTAATGGAGCAATGCTGGTATTGCTGCCAAACTCTTTTTGCGATTGAAGTAGATTAAAGAGGGAGACACCAATATAATAGTGGTGTTCGCTGGTAGGCGCATATTGGAATAGGATTCCTGTATTAATATCAACCCCCGATTTACTCAAATTATTGTTTAATAAAATGTCTCCACTAGGAAGGGTAAATCCACCAGGGGTGAGCTGGTCTTCAAACTGTGCATTGGCTGTATTGAATCTTCGATTGCTGTAATTGCTTTGGAAGCCAAGGGTAATGGATCTTTTTTGTTCATCGTCTAGCCCCTTCATATAAGACAATGAAATGGCTAAGTTGTTATTCGTAATAATCTTATTTCCTGTTTGATCAGACAGTAAAAGAACACCCATACTTAGCCGATCATTTAATTTTATTTTATTCGTGAGTAAATTAAAATCTACTGAAAGGGTTTTGGTATTATAGGCATTATTATAGTCTGCATTTTGAGAACGAATATTACTTACTGCTCTCATGGTTCCATTAAAGTTTCCGGTTAAAGCTGGGTTTACTGTTAACGGAGAAGAAAAAAATTGAGAGAAGCTAGGATCTTGTGCAATTACAATATGGCTAAATAATACTACTAGCGCAAAAGCAAGTGAAGCACGAATTAAAAGAGTATTCATTTGCTGTGGCATCATCTGAGTAGCGTAATATTTCCTTTATATGATTCTGTTGTTCCATCGGAGAGCAGCACTATTAGCTGATAAATATAAGTGCCTACTTCTGCTGGCTTTCCGTTATAAGTTCCATCCCATCCATCTATATAACTATTGGGCAAAGTTCCAGACTTATTAAAAACAGTTGCTCCCCATCTATTCATGATTCTAAACAATTTCACTTGCGTTACTTCTTTACCAGCAATCACATAAAAATAATCGTTCTTTCCATCTCCATTGGGTGAGAAAACATTGGGTAAAGATATATGTGAAGTAAAATAGGCATTCACCGGAATGGATGCGGTGTCTATACAACCATATTGACTAGTAGCTATTGCAGAAATGATGGTGGATGAATTTGTTTTAAGGATGGGTGTAAAACAATCAGTACAATTAAATGCAAAGCTGGGCGTCCATCGAATATTAGTTACTGGTTCTCCAAATTGTAAAATAGATAATGGATAGGGATCTCCTCTTGGTATTGCAATTTGTGTTACGGGTAAGCCAATGGCAAATTCCTTATATGGCTCACCAATAATATTATTAGTGGTTTGCTCTTCATAAATAGCCAAGTCGGGATTCATATATAGGTATACATTGTTTGCACCTTTTCTAGCAAATGCATGAGGGATGGTCGCGCACCCGTTCGTGAAAACAGTTGAAGAGGGAATAATGATTTCATAAATTAGCTTAGCACTTGGCTCTGTTTTAAGGGTATCAAAATATTGAACCTTAATTGACTTGGTTAGTTGTTCATATCCATTTAATAAACAGAGTTGGCTTGTAACAAAAACACTATCATTATTCGTATAACAAAATATTTTTTGATCACTAACCACTAAGTCGTTTGGAAAAATATTGATGGTAGCAGTAGTAGAATCTTCGCAACCATATTGTGTGACCGTTTTTACTTTTAAATATGTGGTATCCAATATTTTCATGGTTGGCGTTAAACAGTTGGTACAGCTGAAGCTTCCTACATTACTGGTCCAAGCAATACTTGTCAACGGGTCTGGCGCATAGTTCAATCGTATATTCTGAGTACTATTTACAAAAACGGTAGTGTCTTTTGGGCTAATACTTCTAGTGGGTTGAAATAAAAATCTTCTTGTGTAGTTATTTACTTTAGTAATTTCTTGTAAAGTGTTTTCTGCATCTAAAATTAAATAGACGGAATCTTGTCTGTTTCTATCCACTTTTACATAATGGGTATAAATGGCAGAACAATTGCCTAAAATATCAGCAGGGGTTTTAAACAGACTATCCAATTCTTTTCTTCCAGGCAAGCTGGTGTCTTTATCATAAAACCGAACGGTAGTTCCCGCTGGTATGGTGTCTACCCCTGCATTGATGATTCCAAAAACTAAGCGGATAGAATCATTTTTATAGCAGTTGGCAGAATACAGAACCAATGCAGCATCACTGGTTGCTTCAACTACATTTAAAGAAAATCGTTCTGAGGTTGATGTACAAGTTCCTTTGGTTGCTGTTAACCAAATACTATAATTAGCACTTGTAGGGAATGAGTATTTAAAATCTACTGCAGTGCTAATTAATTGTTGTGCACCAGTTGTATTATTTCTGATGTACCATTCAAAACTATCTGCATTTTGAGAATAGTTTTTAAAAGTAACCGTGTCTTCGTAAATGCTGTTCTTTGAAGAGATAATTCTTTTATCTGGAGAAAATCGAGCAACTGTTCCGCAGCTAACGATTACTTGTGTATAATAACTGCTGGTACAAGTTCCACCTGCATTCAATGCTTTTAGTTTTACTGCATAAGTTCCAGCGGTGGAGAAAAGATAATTAAGATTGGTGCTCGATGCTACTAAAGACTCTACCCCTGTTGCGGTGTTTTTAATCCACCATTCATAACTGTTGGCACCAGTTGAACGATTGGTAAACTCAACCGAAGTGCCAGTTAATGGAAAAGGATTAGCAGTTACTTCATACAAAGCATTAATATTATCGGCACATACGGGAGTTGCACCATCACTCACTAATAAGCTACCCCCGTTAAATACCGCTAAGAATGCACGCATACGCTCTCCTTGTCCGGGAGTAAAAACGGTTGGGCAACTGGTTCCGTAATCCATAAAGTTGGAGATATTGTCTCGCACGTCAACTGTGAAAGGGCCTGAAAGGGTATCTGTGCCGCAAGAATTTTCAGGATTATTACAATCAGATCCTTGCGTACTTCTATCGGGAGGGGTGTCGCAAACCCGATCCCCATCTGTGGTACAATCGTTGTTTACACAATTGGTTCCTTGAAACGTATGCAACAAAGACAAGTAATGTCCCATCTCATGTGCAATAATAGATGTAACCAATCCTGCTACAACCATTCCACCACCTGCGGAAGCATAACCACCATATGCTACCCTAGTCCATTGCCCACATTCAAATACACTTGGTTGAATTTCTCCATTAATTTTTTTCACAACCCATATATTGGCATACTTAGCAGGGTCCCATTTTATTTGGTTTTTCATGGCAGCATCTTCTAAGTCTACATCTACTGTATCATAGAATGATTTGATTCTATTAATGCCATTTGATTTTTCTCCGGTTGGGGTTCTTTGTGCCAACTTAAATTGTATACGGGTATCTGCTCCCAATGTGTCTACCCCGTAAGCTCCTTGGTGCGCATATGCTTTATTTAGATCGTCTAGACTTGCTTGCACCATTGCATCGGTAATAGCGAAAGGATCTTCACTGATAATATGATACACAACTGGAATATACACGGTGGCAGGTAATGGAGTAGAATTAGATTTTATGATTCCGCTAGATTGATAGCGAATAAGACCTTTTGAAAAAATAGTTTGTCTGGCTTTTAAAATCTGAGAACGAATGGCTTGATTTAGTTTTTCTTCCTCCGCCTTATACTGCTTTGTTTTACTACTATCAGCTCTTCCTAAATCATACCCACATGCTACTTGGCCATATATAATATGGGTTATGAATGTGGTTAACAGAATAAGTAATATTTTCAAATAGTTATTCATTAGGATTATTTTGAAGATAGCTATTTTAATGATGCTGAATAAAGGAACTATGCAGCTTAATATGCAATATTTAAAATCAATTAAAATAGTATCGCTTAAATTTTGATAAAATGAAAAATACTGTAGTTATAACTGGTGCTGGCGTATCTGTTGAATCGGGAATTCAACCATTCAGGGGAAAGAATGGAGTTTGGAATGAGAACCCAACGGAAATGGCTACCTATCGAAATTATAGAATGAACACCAGCTCTTTTTTGCAATGGTATTTCCATCGTTTTGTAAGCTGTAAAGATGCTTTGCCCAACAAAGCCCATGAAATATTAGCCAAAAGCAACGTAAAAGTTATCACACAAAATATTGACAACCTTCATATTAAGGCTAATCACGCTTTGGATGGCCTAATAGAAATCCATGGAAATATTAATTACAAAAGAAAAATTCATGCGCATTACCGCGATGAGTTAGTGTGGGCCAATTGGAATGCTGTAAATGAAAATAATCTCGAGCAAGAATTATTTGAGCTATTCCATATCCAACGCGATGGAACTATTGATGAGAACAAATCGGAGCGGCCTCATATTTTATTGTTCGATGAATACTATACCGAATTGTATCAATATGATAAAGCGTTAACCTGGATTGATGAAGCGGATACCATCATTTTTATGGGTACTTCTAATTCTGTCGGTTTTACATACGGCGCACTACAAGTTGGTGTACATAACCATAAAAAAGTAATAGTGGTTGATCCTAATCCCGCTTCTTCTTTTAACCACCCCAGTGTTGAAATCATTCAAGAGACTGCTACCCATTTTTGCTCAAGATATTTTTAGTATAGGGATAAATCTTTTTTATCTTACAACGGAAATTTCATCATCCCCCTTTAAACTCCATTTCATGAAACAAAAAATGCTCTGTTCCTTGTTGGCTCTTTCTATATTGAGCTGGCAATCTGCAACCGCACAGAACACATCTACAACAGCCAAAAGAAAACTGCAACCTGCAGATATTTATCGTTTGCAAACACTGGGTGATCCACAAGTATCTCCAGAGGGCAATTGGATTGCCTATACATTATCATCTGTTGATTCTGTTCAAAATAAGCGCAATACAGATATTTGGATGGTTAGTTGGGATGGAAAGCAAACGATACAGTTGACCAATAGCCCTGATGCGGAATCTCAACCAAGATGGAGCCCCGACGGAAAATATTTGTCATTCGTTTCTGCACGAAACGGTGCAACCAATAGTCAAATTTGGTTATTGAATCGTTTGGGTGGTGAGGGATTACAGCTGACTAATTTGAAAACAAGCCTCATGGATTATTCTTGGAGCCCAGATGGTAAAAAGATTTTGATGACCATTAAAACCCCGGCTGATACGGCTAAGCCTAAAACGCCTAAACCCATTGTTATTGATCGTTACAAGTTCAAGCAAGATGTAGTGGGATATATTACGCAGCGGGATCCCATCCACCTATTTCTTTTTGATATTACCACAAAGAAAATAGATACTTTAACTAGTGGTGAGTTTGATCAAAGAGGCGCAGTGTTTAGTCCTGATGGAAAACAAATTGCATTCGTTAGTAATACCACTGCTGATCCGGATAGAAATATCAATACCGATATTTTTGTGATGGAAGCAAAGCCTAAAGCCATTCCCAAACAATTAACTAAATGGCCTGGATCAGATGACAGTCCTGTATGGAGTCCAGATAGCAAAACAATTGCTTATTTAAGTTCTGCCTCTGAATCGTATACCGCATACCAAGAGCAATATCTTACCGTAATTGACGCAAGTGGTGCTGGTACCTCTAAGTATTTATCTAAAACATTAGACAGACCAGTTGGTAATATTAAATTCACCAAGGATGGTTCGCATGTTGCAGCCTTAGTTTCTGATGACAGAGAAAGATATATTGGTCAATTCAATATTGCAACAGGTGCACTCACTAAAATTGCTGGTGGCAAAAGAAGTTATGGTGCACTTCAATCACATAGCAACAATAACTGGCTAGCTGCTATGAGTGAACCACAATTGCCTACTGAATTATATGCAGTTGAAAATGGTGTTCCTAGAAGATTAACTAAACACCAAGATGAGTTTGTGGCTCCGCTGGAACTCGCAACGGTAGAAGGTTATAGCTCTACCAGCTCAGATGGAACAAAAGTATCGAGCATTGCACTTAGACCAGCTAATATTTCTGCAACACAAAAATTACCAACGCTGTTTTATATACACGGAGGACCTGTAGCACAAGATGAATATGGGTTCGATTTAACTCGTCAAATGCTTTCGGCTGCAGGCTATATGGTGGTTGGTGTAAACTATCGCGGTAGTAGCGGACGTGGATGGGATTATTCTAAAACCATTAGTGCCGATTGGGGTAATAAAGAAGTAATCGATATTCAAGGTGCAGTTGATTATGCTGTAGAAAACGGTTGGGCAGATAAAGACAAGTTGGGTATTTGCGGTTGGAGCTATGGCGGCATATTAACCGACTATTTAATTGCATCCGACAATCGTTTTAAAGCAGCCAGTAGTGGTGCGGGTGTAGCAATGGTTTCTTCATTGTATGGTGTTGATCAATACATTAATCAATACGACAACGAGCTAGGAGTTCCTTGGAAAAATATGGATCGTTATTTAAAATTGTCTTATCCATTTTTAAAAGCAGATAAAATAAAAACACCTACGCAGTTCATGGTAGGAGAAAAAGATTTTAATGTGCCTGCTGTAGGAACTGAGCAAATGTATCAAGCACTTCGTTCATTAGGAACGCCCACTGAACTGATTATATATCCAGGACAATTTCATGGCATTAGCACACCTAGTTATGTGAAAGATCGTTTTGAAAGATATATTGGCTGGTTTAATAAATACCTTAAATAAATCAGGTGCGAAATAAAAAAACATGGTTGATTTTGTTGTTCAGTATTTTGATTCAACAAATTAATGCACAAAAAACATTTAAGACCGATGTATTGGTGGTGGGTGCGAGTGCCAGCGGTATTGCTGCTGGCATTCAATCTGCCAGAATGGGCGCTAATACTATCATTGCAGAGCCCAGTACTTGGTTGGGTGGAATGATTACAGCCGCTGGTGTTTGTGCATTTGATGGAAACCACAATTTGCCGGCTGGTATTTTTGGAGAGTTTAGAGCTGCTTTGTATAAAGTATATGGAGGCCCTTCTAAAGTAGCCACTGGTTGGGTAAGCAATACTTTGTTTGAACCACATGTAGGTGATAGTATTTTTAAAACAATGGTTGCTTCCGCGCAAAACCTTACAGTACAATACCAATGGAAATTTCAGAAAACCATTGTAGATAATGGGGTGATCAAAGGCGCCGCGTTTACACAAACGCTTACAGGCGAAAAATATATAGTGTATGCAAAGCAAGTGATAGATGCCACCGAACTAGGAGATGTCATAGCAAGTGCAGGCATACCCTATGATTTAGGCATGGAATCGAATGAGATTACCCAAGAGAATGTGCATAAGGGGCCAAGCAATGATATCCTTCAAGATATTACCTATGTAGCCATCTTGAAAGATTATGGTATGGGGAAAGACTGCACCATTGCTAAACCACTTAACTATAATCCAGACGAATTTGATGCAGCCTGCACGAATTATTATTTTAATCTTTTGCGTCAAAAGCCTAGCGTAGATGCGCAAAAAATGTTGAACTATGGAAAACTTCCCAATAATAAATACATGATCAACTGGCCGGGCTTTGGCAATGATATGTATTTAAATATTGTTGAGATGAAAGAAGAAGAGCGGCAAAAAGAATTGATCAAAGCAAAAGAACAAACCCTTCGTTTTATTTATTTTATTCAACATCAATTAGGATTCAAACAATTGGGGCTAGCGGATGATGAGTATCCTACGAAAGATCGTTTTCCAATAATTCCTTATCACAGAGAAAGCAGGAGAGTAAGGGGTTTGGTAAGAATGGATATTCATCATATAGCAAAGCCGTTTCAAATTGCAGCACCTTTATATAGAACAGGTATTGCAGTAGGAGATTATCCGATAGATCATCATCACAAAAAAAATCCGGAAGCACCACAGCACCTCGATTTTTATGGAGTACCTTCTTTTAATATTCCTCTTGGAACTTTAATACCAGCGAATAACCCAGGAATTATTGTAGCAGAAAAAAGCATCAGTGTTTCCAATGTGGTCAATGGCACTACTCGTTTACAAGCAATAGCATTATTAATTGGTCAGGCGGCTGGCACACTGGCCGCAACTGCTGCGAAAGAAAATATTCCAGCCCAAAAAGTAGCTGTAAGAAAAGTACAAAATGCATTGCTCCAAACGAATGCCTATATCATGCCATACTTTGATGTTCCACTTTCACATCCACATTTTGAAGCAGTACAAAAAATAGGTGCAACTGGAATATTGAAAGGGCAGGGTGTTCCAACAGGTTGGGCCAATAGAACTTATTTTCATCCTGATTCATTAGTAAAGAGAACTGAATTGGCGAAAGACATGGCACCATATTTTCTTATTCAGGATAATCATCAACAAAAAGTAACCCTTTCAGCAGCCATTGATATAATTATGCAAATGGCCAAACAAGCGCTTTTACTGAATCATCAAAAGAACAATCAAAAGGTTCAGCTTAATCCTAACCATAGCTGGAATTATTCAGATAAAAAAAGTTTTACCCTGCAAATTCAAACAGCCTGGTCTAAATGGAAGCTGGGTTATTTTGATGAACAAATGCCCTTAACCCGATTAGAGTTTGCGGTCCTTTTAAATGCCACTATTGATCCCTTCAATTTAAAGCAAGTGAATCATCAAGGAACAATTATTGAATAACCACTTTCTTCAAATAATAACCAGCAGCATCCACCATTGGAACAGTAGTACTTTTTACTGATATACCATCTTTGCCCAATATCATTCGAGTAGCATTACCGTTAAGGGTAATTTCAAAAGGCAAATCCATAAAATAATTCAATGGTTTAATTTGGTATTGTTGGTAGCCAGTTTCTTTAATAGACACTTCAATAACTTGAGTAGTTCTTAAGTGAAAATCAAAAAATGGTTTTAAAGAATAACCTGCAGCTTTACTAAACAGTTGTTCTACATCAGTGGATGTAACAGTGTTATCATAAGTATAAGCTTCATCAGTTGCTAATTGCTTTAATGTTTTTAAAAATACTTCATCACCTAAAACATACCGTAAGCTGTGCATAAAGAAAGACCCCTTTGTGTAAATATCATTACCAGCATAGGTTTCATCCTCTGATAATTCTTCGCCACCCACTAATGGCTTTCTATAGCGAATGCCTCTTTTATGATTAGCAATAATTTGGTTATACGCTTCTTGACCGCCTAATTCATACATAGCCAAGGCTTCCGCATAAGTACCAATTCCTTCCTGAATCCACATATGTGCCCAATCTCTATTCGTTACTTTGTTTGCCCACCACTCATGCGCGTATTCGTGAAATAAGTTAGCTGAGTAATCTTGCCCGCCCACTTTAGTGAAAATAAATTTATTGTCAAAAGTAATCATGGTCTGGTGTTCCATACCAGAATTGGGAACAGCAGCAATGCCAATCTTTTCTTTATACCAAGGGTATTCACCAAAGTATTTTTCTAAAATTTTAGAGTCTCTTTTTTTAGCTTCAATTACTCTTTTTGCTTGTGCTGAATCTTCTTCTAAAATGTAATATTCAATCGGAACAATATTATTATTGATGGTGGTATAACTGTCTTTAAAAACGCGATATTTTCCAATATTAAATAACACACAATAATTACTGATGGTATAATTGGTTTTCCAATAAAAAGTAGACTTGTTTTTCTTCGTAACTGTTTTTTGTAAAAGCCCAGGACCCGCAACAGATAATCCAGCAGGAACTGTAATATTCATTTCCACACCTTCATTGGGTTCATCACTCGGATGGTCTTTACAAGGGAAATACATTCTTCCACCTTCTTTTTGAATATTGATAGACACCCAGTCATTGCCAGAGCGGTCCTTGGACCAAGTAAATCCACCTAACCATGGAGGTCTTACTGCTTCAGGAGGGTTGCCCGAATACACAATGAGTACGGAATGATTTCCAGCATTAAATTGGTTGCTGGTCGAAAATGGTTTAACCCCATCGCCCCCATTTGCCTTAATAAAAATTTTCTCTTCGTTATGATCAAATGAAATAGGCTTCCCGTCTACTTTGATCATTTCAATCGTATAATGCTGAATAAGATCTAACAGAATGGTATCAGCCGCATTTTTTAATTGCAGGTTTACAGTGGTATTTCCTTTGATGAATTTATTGGCAATGTCTACATCTAAATTGAGGGTATACTTTCGAATATCCATATTGGCTTGAACGGGTTTGAGTTTACCACCCGAAGAAAGCTTGCCAACATCGGTTTTTTGCGCTGTTGCAAATGGTGTACTGAATATTTGCGCAATACCAAACAAACAAAACGCAGCAATAATTCGAAGATGTTTACTATATAACATGGTAATAATTATTGAATGATTCTAATTTTAATATTTCTAAAAGATACACCTTTTGCCCAATCCTGTAAACCAATATGACCTTTTGTTGATTTACTAAAATCAGGAAATACCGCAGCCTTACTATTGGCCACTAAGCCCTTCCAACGCTCGGATCCAATTTGTTCTTCAGCGGTCATGGTTCCATTCAACCAATAATTAATTTTCCCATTTACTTGCTTGATTCTACTATTATTCCACTCACCTGCTGGGTTAGGCTCAACAGTTGTTTTAAGTGGAGCAAGGCCGTAGAGTGCACCAGCCCCCTTTTTTCCACCATCCAGGTAGCCAGCTTGCATATTGGCATTGTCTAATAACTGGTATTCAGGACCGGTAGCCCAGGTAGCAATATAACTGGTATCGTCCTGCACATTTATAAAAACCCCGCTATTTCCTTCACGGGCAATTTTCCAATCAAAAGTCAGTTCAAAATTTTCATATACCCCGTCCGTTACTATATCTCCATGTGTGCCAGAAGTATCATTGGTGTTAGTCGTTAACTCTCCATTAATTGCTTTCCAAGCATGCTTCATATTGGGCTTGCTAAACATATGCCATCCATTGGTCGTTTCTCCATCAAACAATAAAACCCACCCCTCAGCCTTTTCTTGGGCAGAAAGGGTGTTTTGATCTGTAGAATGATCTTCAAAAAAATAAAAAATGAAAAAGTATATAAAAACGAAAAATGCTACAACCAGCGCCACAATTTTCAATACAGGATTATTTTTCATATTGGCATTAATTGATTGAATAGTAAGATAAGACTGTTTAAAATAAAAACCCTATTCACCGATTATTAATCCATATTCTCCCTAGTCATCAAACAAAATATAAATATTTATTATGTTTTATAGGATAAAAAAGAAATTATGATTAGTTTTAATCCCCCCTTTTAACTCAAAAGCATTGCTATATGATAGATCAAAGCCAGGTATTAATTACCTTACCCGATGGTGTTTTTATGGAAGGTCATTTTAAGACCAAACATTCTTTAAAGATAGAAAGCAGTATAAATGGAACGCTTTTGTCTAAGCAAAAAGTAATTCTTGAATCTAATTCGGTGTTTAATGGCGATTTAATATGCTCCGAATTGGTATTATCTGGAAAATTTAGCGGCAATATATTTTGTACAGGTAAAGTACAAGTGAAGCAGGGTTGCCAAATTTCAGGTAGGGTTTATACCTATCGTTTTGAAAACGATGAAATGACCAACTTAGACTGTATCATTAGTGTACCAGATACCAATACCATCAACAGAATCAAAGAAATTATTGATGGCATAGATGTAGATCAAAAACTAAGTTCAGATCCAAACCTACCAAGCCTAATCAAAATTTACGAAGACAATTTAGCTGCAAAAGAAAAAGTAAAATTGCCAGAGTTGGTTAAAGAACAAGCAAAGCCTATTCCAATTCCAAGCGGAATACCAACAGGTGCAACCAATGGCGTTCACACCAATGGTGTTTCAAAATAATTTATCCCAATTTGTATGTAAAGAGGCTGCCCAACTGGGTGGCCTTTTTTTATTCACAATTCCGTAATAATTCCTTAACCCTGGGTTAATATGCTAATGGGAGATTTGTAAAACACTACCCATGGAAAAACGCTCGGTGAACGTAGTAGTAATCAGCGATTTGCATTTAGGAACATATGGTTGCCATGCAACTGAAATAGTTAACTACTTAAAAAGTATTACTCCACAAATTTTAGTATTAAACGGCGACATCATTGATGGATGGCAGTTTAGTAAACGATATTTCCCAGCAAGCCATTTACAAGTCATTAAAGAAATCATGAACATGGTAAGTAATGGTACCAGGGTCATTTATATTACTGGCAACCATGATGAAATGCTGCGCAGATATAGTGATGTAGAAATTGGCAATTTTAAATTAACAGACAAAGTAGTGATGGAGATTGATGGAAAAATGACTTGGATTTTTCATGGGGATGTATTTGATGCAACTACTAAGGGAAGCGCCAAACTGTTAGCTAAGCTGGGAGGTCATGGATATGACTTACTCATTTTAATTAATCGCTTCATCAATTATTTTTTAAAGATTGCTGGGAAGGAAAAAATGAGTTTGAGTAAAAAAGTAAAAGACAGTGTAAAGCAAGCTGTTTCTTGGATAGGCAATTTTGAACAAACAGCTGCAGAGCTGGCTATCTCCAAAAAATACGATTATGTTATTTGTGGGCATATACATCAACCCCAAGTAAGAACAGTTGAAACCGCAGAAGGAAAAGTGATTTATATGAATAGTGGAGACTGGATAGAAAATTTGACCGCTTTAGAATATTGTAATCACGAATGGTCTATTTATCAATATGACCCAAAGGCATTTATTAAGGATGCTACTATAGCTAAACCAAAACAGTCCAAAGAGCCTGCATTAAATGTGATTACAGACGAAGTAACCCTGTTTTTAAACTCCTTAATACTACAAGCATGAAAATATTTTATGCAGTACAAGCAACAGGGAATGGGCATATTGCTCGAGCAAAAGAATTAATTCCATATATACAACGATACGGGCAAGTAGACGTTTTTTTGAGTGGCAATAACAGCAACTTAAAAGTAGACTTACCCGTGAAATACCAAAGCAATGGGGTTAGTTTATTTTATGGCAACAGAGGGGGATTGGATTATTTTAAAATGGCCAAAGAGTTGTCCTTATTCAATATCATCAAAGAAGCTAGATCATTACCAGTAGATCAATATGATTTAGTAATTAATGATTTTGAAAGTATTACTTCATTGGCTTGTAAAATAAAGCAAGTGCCCTCCATCGGTTTTGGTCATCAAGCCAGCTTTAAAAGTTCATTAACACCAAGGCCCAATAAAAAAGATTGGATGGGTGAGTTCATTTTAAACAACTATGCATCTGCCACCAAATACATTGGATTGCATTTTGAACAATACGATGAATTCATTTATTCTCCTATAATAAAAGAGCAGGTATTATTAGCTAGCCCTAAAAACCAAGGACATATTTCTGTTTATCTATCTCATTATAGTGATGAAGTAGTAGCTAGTTATTTAAATCAATTGCCCAATCAATTGTTTCATTTATTTAGCAAAAAAGAAAAAACAGTCAATCAGCGAGCCAATATCCTTTATATGCCAATTGACAATGCCTTATTTACAGAGAGTATGATTAATGCAGCAGGCGTAATTACAGGGGCGGGGTTTGAAACACCAGCAGAAGCACTATACTTAAATAAAAAACTACTCTGTGTTCCTATAAAAGGGCAGTACGAGCAATTATGTAATGCAGCTGCGCTCAAAAATTTTGGCGTTCCTATTTTAGCAAATTTAAATGCTAATTTTAGCAAGCAAGTAGAAGCCTGGTTGAATGGCGCTAATCAAACTCAACTCCATCTTAGCTTTAATACAGGAACTATTGTAGAAAAACTAATGGAAACAGCTGCTTCTATGCATGTACACCAAGAAGAATTTAATCAATACGAACTCGATCATCTTTCCCTAAAATTTCGCTAATTGAGTAAAGAAGCCAATTTAAAAGCCAGTGATTTTGGGAATGATTTTTTATGGGGTGTGGTAATTGCTGCAGCACAAAATGAAGGCGGTTATAAAACAGAAGGGAGAGGGCTCTCCATTTGGGACCAGTTTGCTAATAAACAGGGAAAGATAAAAGGAAGTGCTACCCCATCAGTCGCTTGTGATTTTTATCATCGCTATAAAGATGATTTATTATTAGTAAAAGCATTAGGCTTTAAAGTATTTCGCTTCTCAATAGCTTGGAGTAGAATTTTACCACTTGGAATAGGAAAAATAAATCAGGAGGGTGTTCAATTTTATCATCGATTAATAGATGAGTGCCTCAAATTAGATTTAATACCCTATGTAACACTTTACCATTGGGATTTACCCGCGGCATTAGAAAAAGAAGGAGGTTGGACTTCCACTCATTTATTAAAATGGTTTTCTAGGTATGTTCAAATATGTACCCAAGAATATGGAAGCAAAGTAAAAAATTGGATTGTGTTAAATGAGCCAATGGGTTTTACTTCATTGGGTTATATGATTGGTAAACATGCACCAGGTAAAATGGGACTCAGTAATTTTTTACCAGCAGTTCATAATGCGGTAATGGCCCAAGCTGAAGGGGGAAGAATCATTAGAGCAAATGTGCCCCATGCAAATATTGGAACCAGCTTTTCATGTAGTGAAATTATTCCCGCAACACAAAATAAAAAAGATATAGAAGCAGCCAATCGCATTGATATTTTATTGAATAGACTGTTTATAGAACCCAGTTTAGGCATGGGTTATCCATCAGATGGATTTGCATTGATGGATAAACTGTATTTACACAATAAAGCTTGGAAGTTTACTGAAAGGATGCGTTTTGATTTTGATTTTATTGGCGTTCAAAATTATTTTCCAGTGGTGGTGAAATACAATGCAGTCATACCTATTATTCAAGCATCGGATATCAATGCTAAAACTAGAAAAGTACCAGCTACCGATATGGGCTGGGAAGTTAATCCGAATAGTTTCAAAAATATTATTCAGCAGTTTGCAGATTATCCAGGCGTTAAAAAAATAATTATTTCAGAAAACGGTGCATTTTACAAAGACAAAATAATCAATGGTGTTATCAACGATACCAACCGAATCCAATACTTTCAGCAATACTTAGTGGCCTTGCTAAAAGCAAAAAATAGCGGAATCAATATTGCAGGATATTTTGCTTGGACACTCATGGATAATTTTGAATGGTCAGAGGGATATCATGCACGATTTGGGTTGGTGCATGTAGATTTTAAAACACAATTAAGAACAGTGAAACAATCTGGACATTGGTTCAGGCAATTTCTTGCACAATAAAGTTGTAAATTGGTTGCATGAAAACCAATTCGAAAAATCCATCACTATCCATTGCAATTAATCTGCTGTTGTTCACAGCCATCGTTTTAGGAAAATATACAGCAGCCGTTGCTCAAGCTTCAAAAACAAATTTGATCTCCTATTATATAACTGCTAACAAAGTTTTTGATGGAGAAAATATGCAGCAAAATTGGGCGGTCATTGTTCAAGGCAATACCATTACTGCAGTTGGACCAAAAGATAAAATAGCAGTACCTGCAAATGCAAAACTGATTAATTATCCCAATGCTACATTAACACCTGGCTTAATTGAAGGACATTCTCATATATTATTATATCCATACAATTTAACCGATTGGGATACACAGGTAACTAAAGAGTCGGATGCTTATAGAACAGCAAGGGCTACGGTACATGTAAAGAAAACTTTGTTAGCTGGTTTTACTACCGCAAGAGATTTAGGATCAGAAGGTGCTGGTTATGCAGATGTAGCCATTAAAAGAGCTATTGAAGATGGCATAATTCCTGGTCCTCGATTATTGGTTGCAGGAAAAGCAATAGTAGCAACTGGTTCTTATGGTCCTAAAGGGTATGACCTTGATCAACAAATTATGATTGGCGCAGAAGAAGCAGATGGAAATAATTTAATTAAAGTGGTGAGAGATCAAATAGGTAAAGGCGCCGACCTTATTAAAGTATATGCCGATTATCGTTGGGGTCTAAATGAGGAAGCCATGCCTACTTTTACTTTAGATGAATTAAAACTAATGAATGAAGTAACCAGAAGTAGTGGAAGAGTGATGGTAGCGCATGCTAAAACCAATGAAGCTATGCAAAGAGCCATAGTAGGTGGAGCAGTTACTATAGAGCATGGAGACTTGTTAAATGCAGAAACTGCATTATTGATGAAACAAAAAGGAGTTACTTATTTTCCAACATTGGCTGCAACAGAATCAGTAACGCAATACAAGGGTTGGAAAAAAGGAGTTGACGCAGAGCCTGAAGCAGTAACCCAAAAAAGGAAAGCATTTAAAATTGCCATGGACAATGGAGTAACCATTGGAATGGGTGGAGACGTGGGGGTGTTTGCGCATGGAGAGAATGTTTTGGAAATGGAATTGATGGTGGATTATGGAATGAAACCAATACAAGTATTACAAGCAGCTACTAGTGTTAATGCGAAAGCCATGCAAATGCAAAACAAGATTGGATCTATTAAAGCAGGACATTTAGCCGACTTGGTCATTTTTGAAGGAGATCCTTCTGTATCTATTTCTGCATTACGTAAACCTTTGTGGGTAATGAAAGACGGAGTGATTTATATACCTTAGGCAAATGTTGTACCAACGTTATAAGAAAGAAATAGCGATGCTAATTGGATTAGTTATTGCATTGTTGTTTTATTTTTTCAATCCATTTTCATTAGCACCCAATTCGGTAAAAGTATTGTCGGTAGCTTTTGCCATGATCAGCTGGTGGGTATTAGAAGCTGCACCATTGGCAGTAGTAGCATTGGTACCAGTGGTGGTATTTCCGTTGTTGGGAATTGCATCTATTAAAGACGTAACTAAGTCTTACTCCGATTCAACTATTTTTTTATTCATGGGTGGTTTTTTTATTGCATTAGCAATAGAAAAATGGAACCTGCATAAACGCATTGCACTTGGTATCATTAATATTACTGGAACCAATGGAGACAGAATCATATTAGGGTTTATATTGGCCACTTGTTTTTTAAGTTTATGGTTAAGCAATACCGCTACCACGATGATGATGCTACCCATTGCGGTCTCGGTGATACATGTGATTACGAAGCATCACAACAAAGACGGAAACATCAAAAACTTCTCGTTGGTATTGATGTTGTCTATAGCTTATGCATCCAATTTTGCACTAGGCACCATTATTGGTACGCCACCCAATGTGGCTTATGTGGCGCATATTAGTGAGCGGTTTAATTATACTATTGGATTTGTTGATTGGATGTTGGTATTTATGCCTTTAACCATTGTTATGATTTTTGGACTCTATTGGGTAATGGTTAAATGGCTGTATCCAAATAAAATTAGTCATAGTGTAGAAGGCAAAGCATTTATTCAAGAAGAACTGGCTAAGCTGGGTAAGGTTTCATTACCTGAAAAAAGAGTATTAATTATTTTTTCAGTCACGGTTTTTTTATGGATCACTAAAGATTTAATTAACGGTTTTCAAAAGACCATTCAATTAGACGATGCTATAATTGCCATGGCGGGGGGATTAACACTGTTCATTGTTTCGGCTGGTAGCACTGCAGCCGTTAACGCTGATTTAGCAGAAACTGATCATGTGAAAATGGATGTCTTAAACGATATCGAAGTGTCAGCACAGAAAAGGTTATTAGACTGGGAGGACACTAGTAAAATGGCCTGGGGAATATTATTGATGTTTGGCGGTGGTATTGCATTGGCCAAGGCATTAGAAGATGCCAATCTGTTACAACAACTCGGTACTTATATAGCTTCATTCTCTTCGAGTAATTTGTTGTTGATGATTTTAGTAGTGACCACACTATCCGTTTTTTTAAGCGAAGTAATGAGTAATGTGGCGCAAGTGATTGTGCTGGCTCCAGTAATTTCTTCTGTTGCCATTGCATTGAATATGGATCCTTTGTCGTTGGGTATACCCATGACATTGGGTGCAAGTGTAGCCAGTATGTTGCCCATGGGTACACCACCCAATGCCATCGTATTTGCCAGTGGTCATGTTAAAATAAAAGACATGATAAAAACAGGATTTGTTTTAAATATTATTTGCATCATCATCATTACGCTGTTCTGTTGGTTGCTTCAACCTTATTTAATTCGTTTGCATTAATAGTAAAACAAACCAAACTATAAAACCTATTTGTTTTTCTTTTTGTTGGGTTTCATACTATGTTGAAATAACCAACTCATAAAAGTTGGTTCTGCAAATGCATTGTCCCAACTATTGTGATTTACACCTTTGTATTCAATATACTCAACGGGTACTTTTAGCTCTTTTAAACGTGCCACCATTTTTCTAGATAAGTCTACGTTCACAACAACATCTGCATCTCCATGAAATACACGGAAAGCAGTATTCTTAATGCTATTGTTATATAAAGAATCGTTACCGCCACCGCAAATTGGTGCGGCAGCTGCATAAAAATTAGGATTGCGATAAACAGATTCAAAAGTACCCATGCCACCCATAGATAAACCGGTAATATAAATACGAGATGGGTCTACCGATTCTTCATTAGCCAATTGTTTAGCCAAGGCGTTGGCAGCTGCCTGCGGCCAGCTTGGAATACTGTCATAATTGAATCGAAACTGTACTGGGCTCTTTGTACGATCTATTGAAGACGTTGCCCAAAAGGAATTGGAGGGACATTGTGGAAATACAACTATTGCCGGGTATTCTGTTCTATTCTCCCGACTCAAAAACATTTTTGCTCCATGTGTCAATTGTTTCTCATTATCGTTACCCCGCTCGCCCGCACCATGTAATACCATGATCAACGGATATTTTTTACTGCGATCGTAATTTTCGGGGTATAAAATTCTGTAGGGTAAATTTTTATCCGGTGCAAATGCAAACGATTTTTTTTCAAAAGGTTTTAGTGCAGGATTGTAAGTGCTTTTAGACATCCAGTTGTTCATTTCCAACCAATCTGTAAATCGCTCAATCCAAGTATTGGTGGGTTTTTGCGCACTCATACCAAATCCATGTCCACCTTTTGCATACAAATGCAGTTCGGCTTGCTGCTTATTTGCCAACCACTGACTGTACAAGTCTACACTATGACTGGCTAAATCGAGGTTGTCGTCTGTGGCAGCTAAAATAAAAGCTGGAGGTGCTTTTGTATCCAGTTTGCCTTGCAATGCTTTAGGAAAAAATGCATAAACAGGGGCTATAAAATTGGGCTTATTGGCTTCAGAGTAACCGTAAGCTGTTCCTGCAGTTACCGTTCCCCCAGCAGAAAAACCCATGATGCCAACTCGGTTAGGATCCAATTTCATTTCATCGGCATGTTCACGAACATAAGCAATAGCGTTTCTTCCATCTTCAATAGCCAACGGAATTAGCTCCATATTTTGTTGGTTAAATTTCTCAGTTCCCCAAATGGCATTCATTTCAGTAACTGGGTCAGTGGTATTACTTTTTATTAAACGATATTTTAATACAAAACAAGTAACTCCTTTTTTAACCAACCATTTGGCCACTTCGTATCCTTCGTTGTCGATAGACAAAGCCCGGAAAGCACCACCAGGGGCTATTATTATAGAAGTGCCATTGGCTTTTCCTTCTTCTGGTTTAAAAACGGTTAGGGTTGGCTTGGCCACATTGTAAACGATTCTTAGACCCCAATCGTTTTTGGTGTTTTCAGCCTCATCCCAATTCCAATTTTCTGATCCCTTTATGGGACTTTTGTATAATGGAATTACCTGATTTTGGCCAAAACTGTTAGAAGTAAAGCCAATTAAGATTGTTAAAAAAAGCAGGATTTTGGTCATTTTATTGAAGTTTTTAGAGAAAAAAGATCGGTTTTGTTTATCAATTGAGCCTTTTTGGCTGTTTTTTTAGTAAATTTCTATTAAATCAGTTGGTTATTAATATTGTTTTACTGTTAACTTATTGTAATTTAATATCTTTGCAAATGTTTCAGCCTGAATAAACAATAAAATTCAGCAGATTTTTTTGCTACCGAAACCTGCGTTTCAGTTCAAAATTGTCAAAATTGTATAAAGAATGATTCAAGAGAGTTTACTGGAAAAAATTAGAAGTTTTACTACCCCCGACGAATTAAAAAGCGCAGGTATTTATCCTTATTTCCGTGCAATTGAAAAAAACAATGACACTGAAGTAATGATTGGTGGAAACAAGGTATTGATGTTTGGGTCCAATAGTTATATGGGGCTTACCAACCATCCTGAAGTATTAAAAGCAGCCAAAGATGCAATTGACCAATATGGAAGCAGTTGCTCTGGTTCTCGTTTTTTAAATGGTACTTCTAACTTACATGTAGAATTAGAAAATGCACTTGCAGAGCATATTGGTAAAGAAGCGGCCCTCACTTTTACCACCGGATTCCAAACTAATTTAGGTGCTGTTTCTGCCATTACGGGTAGAACAGGTGTGATTATATTGGATGAATTAGATCATGCATCTATTATTGAAGGAGCTCGATTGTCTTTTTCTAAAATTTTGAAATACGCCCACAACGATATGCAGGACCTTGAGCAAAAACTCAGTACGGTTCCATTGGATACCATTAAAATGATTGTGGTAGACGGTATATTTAGTATGGAAGGTGATATCTGTAAATTGCCTGAAATTGTTGCACTTGCTAAGAAATATCAATCATTGGTAATGGTTGATGACGCACACTCTTTAGGTGTGTTGGGTAAGTTGGGTAAGGGAACGGCAGATCATTTTGGATTAACCAATGAAGTTGATTTAATTGTTGGAACTTTTAGTAAGTCATTGGCTTCATTAGGCGGCTATGTTGCTGGAAGCAAAGAAATGATCAACTTCTTAAAGCATACTGCACGTCCAATGATTTTTAGTGCAAGTACGCCTCCATCAGCAACTGCTTCTGCATTAGCTGCTTTAAGAATTATTCAGCGCGAACCTGAAAGACTAGAAGCACTATGGAAGAACACGGCTTATATGGTGAACGCTTTACAAGAACTAGGTTTTGAAATGGGTGCTTCAGAAACCCCCATCATTCCAATATATATAAGAGATAATTTCCTCACTTTTAAATTTACTCAACGCCTTTTCGAAGAAGGTATTTTTGTAAACCCAGTGGTTTCCCCTGCGGTTAAAAGTGATTCATCGCTTATTAGAATGTCTATCATGGCCACACATACGAAAGAGCAATTAGATACTGCATTAGAAAAATTGCAGTTGGTTGCCAATGAGCTGAATATAGCTAGACACGTATCTGTAGCATAATACCGCTTCCATTATGGATATTACCATTCAAGAAGTAACTGGTAAAAAGCAGATGAATGCTTTTCTAGACTTTCCGTATGCGTTGTATAAAAACAACCCCTACAATATTCCCAAGCTTAGATTTGATGAGGCGGCTACGCTCAACCCAAAAAAAAATCCAGCTTTTGATTTTTGTGAAGCCCGCTATTGGTTGGCTTTTCAAAATGGAAAAGTAGTTGGAAGAGTGGCTGCCATTTACAACAAGAAATATGTGGAGCGTTGGAAAAATAATTATTTGCGTTTTGGATGGATTGATTTTATAGAAGACTTCCAAGTGGCCAAAGCATTAATAGATCAAGTAGAAAATTGGGCAAAAGAATTAGGTTGCACTGCTGTTCATGGTCCTTTGGGTTTTACCGATTTAGATTATGAAGGCATGTTGGTAGAGGGTTTTGAGGAGCGAGGTACGATGGCTACTATTTACAATTATCCTTACTATCCAATATTCATGGAACAGTTGGGTTACGGTAAAGCGGTTGATTGGCTTGAGTATCGCATAAATGTTCCAAAAGAGTTACCAGAAAATATTTTAAAAATTGCCAATCTGGTAGAGCGCAGATTTAAGTTGCATGTAGTTCCTATGAAATCTACCAAAGATTTAAAGCCTTATGCAAAAGAGGTTTTTCAATTGGTAAACGAAACGTATGCAGAACTATATGGAGTGGTAGAATTATCGCAACGTCAAATTGACTACTACGTAAAAATGTATTTCTCTATGATTAGGGTAGATTTTATTACCCTGATTGCCAATGAGCAAAATAAATTAGTAGGATTTGGTATTTCAATGCCCTCGTTATCTAAAGCTTTACAAAAAGCAAATGGGTCTTTATTCCCTTTTGGCTTTATTCATTTGCTAACAGCCCTTAAGAAAAATGATGAAGTAGATTTATTATTAATTGGAATAGATAAAAGTCTTCAGGGCAAAGGAGTAAACGCAATTGTTTTAAGAGAGTTTAATAAAAACTATGCAAAAGCAGGAATAGTGTTTGCAGAGAGCAATCCTGAGCTTGAAGAAAATACCAAAGTGCAAAGTACTTGGCAGCATTTTGATGCAAGACAACATAAGCGCAGACGTTGTTTTATTAAGCAACTATAACCAGCATTTCAATGAAAAACATACTGATAACAGGTGCCAGCGGATTCATTGGTAGCTTTTTAGTGGAAGAAGCTTTAAAAAGAGGATACCGAACATTTGCTGGAATAAGGTCATCAAGTAGCAAAGGATATTTAAATCATCCTGATTTGCATTTGTTTGAAATGGATTTTTCGAATCAAGAAAAATTACAAAATCAAATCAAAAAAAATGCAGAAGCATTTGGCCCATTTGATGTAGTGGTGCATGCTGCAGGACTCACTAAGAGCAGGGTTTTAGAAGAATATTATACGGTCAACTTGCACAATACCGAAAGACTAGTTGATGCATTGATTCAGTTGGAAATGGTTCCTGAACGCTTTGTTTTTTTAAGCAGTCTTGCTTCTTATGGTCCTGGCCAAGGCAAAACACCTGTTGCAGAATCCAATATTCAAGCACCTATTACGGCATATGGAAAAAGTAAATTGGCTGCAGAACAAATGTTGGCAACCAAGAATCAATTCCCATTTGTTATTGTTCACCCAACAACCGTATATGGTCCAAGAGAAAAAGACTTATTGGTCTTAATTCAGTCTTTAAACAAACACTTAGAGTTGTACATTGGTAATACCGAACAGCAACTCAGCTTTATTCATGTGGCTGATGTTTGTAAAGCAGTTTTTTTAAGTATTGATCAACCTATTGTTGCTCAAAATATTCTTTTAAGTGATACGGATAATTATACGGCAAAAGAGTTTAACAATATGGTTAAAGCAGTACTAGGTAAAAAGACAATTCCCATTGTAGTACCGGTTCCAATTGCAAAAGCAGCGGCTCATGTGAGTGAGTGGGTGGGTAATTTAAGGGGAGTAACGCCTGTTCTTAACAAAGAGCGGTTGAAAGAGTTTCAGGCACCCAACTGGGGGGTAGATGCAACTGTACTAAAGCAATTGGGTTTTACACCAGATTATCCTTTACAAAAAGGGCTGGAACATACCATTGAATGGTATCAAAAACATGGATGGTTAAAGCCATGATAAAATTTTATTAAAAGAATCTCACTTTACAACTTATAGTTGTTTTACCCTAATTTTACGCGTACAACCATTGGTTGTAAACTATGCGTAAGCCAACCCAGTTACATACTATTCTTAACAAGCTGAATGCTGCATTTTTTGTATTGGCATTGGTATGGCTTACAGTAAGCACGCCATTTATTATGGCAAATCAATTTAATCAAGACCATTTAACCAATATAGAATCACCAATTGACAACGGTGGTGAAGAAGAAACGGCCAATCCTTTAAATAATAGCTCCGAAGAGAAGCCGCACAATTGCAACAGTTTATTAGAAGAATATTTGCACCATACTTCTTCTTTAATAACCATCAGTTATACCACTGTTTCTCACTGTATTGGTTTACACGCAGATAGCTATCATGCATACCATGGTGAACTCTTAGTGCCCCCTCCAAACCGAGCGTAGTTTAACGCCACAGTTTTAATTTACTCTTTTTGTTGAACAAGTTGTTAATGCCACTCTTGAGCATTAATCAGAATAATTTAATTATGAGAAAACACTCTAAAGAATACTTAGAAACCTTAACTCCCGCTAAAGCGTATGAATTATTAGTAGAAGGGAACAATCGATTTGTAAATAATTTAAGTAAAGACCACGATCATTTAGAAATGATTAATGAAACCCGTGAAGGTCAATTTCCATTTGGGGTTGTATTGAGTTGTATGGATTCAAGAACTTCTGTTGAATTAATTTTTGATCAAGGTTTAGGAGATTTATTCAGTATCCGCGTAGCAGGAAATATTGTAAACGACAGTATTTTAGGCAGCCTGGAATATGCAGTCAAATATGTGGGTTCAAAAGTATTAGTAGTATTAGGGCATACCGCCTGTGGCGCCATTAAAAGTGCCCAAGCAGATGTAAAAGATGGTCATATCACTGGATTGCTCAGTGCCATTAAACCTGCTATAAGTAAAGCCATGTTGAAAAGTAAAGACCAACATTGTTTTAAAGACAATGTAGCTTATGCCAATGTAGAGAATAGCATGGAAGAAATATTACATAGAAGCGAAATTATTAAAGACTATTTTTCTAGGGGTGAAATTGGAATTGTAGGGGCTATGTATAATGTAGAAACAGGGGAAGTAGACTTCTTTAAAAACCTAACTACCCAGCCAGTTCAAAAGAAACAATTAACAGAAGCAGTATAAGATTATGAAACTTTCTACTAAGTATTTTAAGGCAGACATGCTTGCAGGAATGGTGGTGTTTTTAGTAGCATTACCCCTTTGTTTAGGAATTGCAGTAGCCAGTGGAGCACCTCCATTTGCTGGAATTATCTCTGGTGTAATTGGAGGTATTGCAGTTGGTTATATGAGTAATTCAAATGTAAGTGTATCGGGTCCTGCAGCAGGACTAATTGCCATTATTTTAGTAGCAATAACCGAAATGGGTTATCAAACCTTTTTGTCTGCAGTAGTAATTGCAGGCGCCATTCAATTGGCGTTAGGCTTAGCTAAAGCAGGAGGAATCTCTAGTTACTTCCCTACCAGTGTAATAGAAGGTATGTTGGTAGCTATTGGTATTATTATCATCAAGAAAGAGATTCCACATGCAATCGGATATGATTTAGATCATCAAGGAGATTACTTTTATTATAATATATTAGATGACAAGAGCTACTTTTCTGATTTAATTCATTCCTTCAATTTTGCACATGCCGGTTCAATCATTATAGCAATTGTGTCTATTGCAATAATTGTTGCATTCAATAAAGTGCCTGCGCTTAAAAAGTTAAAAGCGGTACCAGGTGCATTGGTAGCTGTGGTAGCAGGAATTTTATTGAATGAATTATTTTCAATGGCTTGGAATGATATCACTATTAAAGACGAACACTTAGTATTACTTCCAGTAGCTACTTCTTTTAGTGAATTCACTAGTCAGTTTACTGCACCAAGTTTACAAGGATTTATAAATGTGAAAGCTTGGACAGTTGGTGTAACCATTGCCATTGTGGCTAGTATTGAAACGCTGCTATGCTTAGAAGCGGGTGATAAAATGGATCCAATGAAAAGATTTTCAAGCGCAAACAAAGAATTAACTGCACAGGGTATTGGTAATATGCTATCCGGATTTTTAGGTGGAATACCAATGACTTCTGTAATAGTAAGAACATCGGCCAACTTAAATGCAGGGGCAAAAACCAAGTTGGCAGCTATTGCACATGGGGTCTTTTTGTTAGTTGCTGTATTGGTCATACCTGGTCTTTTAAATAAAATACCCATGGCCAGCTTGGCAGCAATTTTAATTATGATTGGGTTAAAGCTAGCGAGTATAAAGACCTTTAAGCATATGTGGCACAATGGTGCCCAGCAATTTATTCCTTTTATGGTAACTGTAATTGCAGTGGTATTTACCGATTTATTAAAAGGAGTGGGTGTTGGTTTAGTGGTAAGTATTTATTTTATTTTAAAAGGAAATATGAAATTGGCTTATTTCTTTAGAAAAGAAAAGCATCATACAGGAGAAACCATTCATATTGAATTGGCACAAGAAGTTTCCTTTTTAAATAAAGCAGCAATAAAACAAACATTGGCTCATTTACCAGAAAATTGCACCGTTATTATTGATGCAGCCCATACGGTTTACATAGATTACGATGTACTAGAAATGATTAAAGACTTTATGAATTTTGGATCAAAAGATAAAAATATATCAGTGGTATTGAAAGAGTTTAAAGAAGAATACAAGATGCAAGAATATGCGAGTAATCATGTAACCAACTAAATCCATTCATAACCAAATCCGGGTTGTTGATTAATCATCATCAACCCGTTTTTTATTTCAAAACCACCTTTAACCAAATCTTCCGCTAAATCAAAACTTCCATCTAAATCAAGGTACTTTGTATGCGGACAACTATATGCAACATGCAAAGCAGCAGTAATACTAATAATGCTTTCATCGTTGCAGCCCCAAAATAATTGTATACCAGCTGGCTTAGCTATTCCTGCAATTTCTCTAGCACCCAATATACCTCCACACTTCATGAGTTTTATATTATAAATACCAAATGGATGGTTAACAGTGGCTAAATCTAAAGCTGCTTTAGCATGATGAAGCGATTCGTCTGCAGCTAATTTTTTTCTTTTAGATTGATCTAGCAACAACAAATCGGTTTCTTTACCAACAGTCAGCGGCTGTTCAATTAATTCAAGACCGGTGTGTTCGGTTGCATTAATAAACCGCGTTAGTTTGCTTAAAGTGTAGCCTTGGTTAGCGTCTACTCTTATGCTGATTTGCTTGCCATATTTTTCGTTTAACAATAATATTCTTTCAATATCTTCTTCTACATCTAAACCCGTTTTAATTTTAAAAATGCTGAAGCCCTGAGAAAAATATTCTGCAGCTTCTGCCATTGTTTCTGCCCTATTTTTAATTCCAATAGTTACTGAGGTTTTGAGTGGTCCTGATTGTATTCCATAAAATTCTGCAATAGATATATCTGCCCATTTTCCGAAAGCATCATGTAAAGCAATATCTAAAGATGCTTGTGTTCCTGGTAAATGGTGAAAATGTTTTTGAACTTCTGCTATTATTTTTTGAAAGCATCTTATATCTCGGCCCACTAATTGTTGAACAAAATCAGATTCAAGATTAGCCAATGTTTGGATAGGGCTTTCTCCAACAACATCTTCAGCGGGACTGGCCGAACCAATTCCAATAACTCCATTGGCCAATTGTATTTCTGTAAATACAATAGAAACATCGGAGTACGTATTGTATGCAATAGTATAGGGCTTTTTTAAAGCCATATGTTTGATGAATGAACGAATAGCAACAATTTTCATACTCAAAATTTTTATTGCAATAATGATTTTAATACAGGAATCAATGGGGCTACTCCTTTTTGAATGGGCAGTAAAACAGGAATATTTAATGACGATTCCATAGAAGCTTGAATGGTAATTGCTTCTTCATTACTGCACCCTTCAGTGTTCATGGCTAAAGCAATTACTTTGGAGCCAAACTGTTCAATGATGGCTATCTCCGATTCAACACTGGGTATTTTACCCCAATGTGGTTCGTTATCAAAATAAATTCTCTTTGGCGCAAAAAGTAGTACTACATTTTTTGCGTTTCCGGAAATCAATAGCTCTAATCCACAAGGCCCACTTGGGTTTCTTAATGCCGACTGACCTTCTAAAAAAATGATATCGGGCTCCACTTCTTTATTACAACTAAGTATAGCGTTTTCTAATTCTCCTGAAACGAAATCGTTTAGGGTAGAATCAAATACAAATCCATATTTACTCCCTTGTAACCAACCTGTTTGTCCTGTATAAATCATTTCTGCTTTAATGTTTTCTTTAGCGCAAGCCTGCATCAACATTCTAGCAGTTGTTCTTTTGCCCATTGCACAGTCCATCCCAATTACTGCCACAATAGGTGTTTTGATGTTGAAAATATTACCTGTAAAAAAATGTAGGTCTTCTCTTTTTTTAGGCTTTCTTATATCTGTTAGTGTGCTATTATTTTCTCTTGCTAATGCAACTAAATCTACATGATCATTCAAATAATCGTGTAAGCCATTTACAATGGAAAGTCCTTTTTTAATGGCTTCTTTAATGATGACCAACATTTCTGCTGGTAATGTTCCTCCTACAGTTGCAACCCCAATAATTAATATTTCTGCATCTTGAATTGCAGATATTGCATTATTTAAATCTGCAAAAACAGGAATATTCCTGTATATGCCATCTAGTAATTCACCCGCATCTTTATTGGCTGTAAGGGCATTGTCAATAATTCCGACAATTAAAAATCGTTCAGAACCTCTTACCAAACCATGTGCCGTTTTTGCATCCGAAGTTTGGTATAATCCATTCGTTAAAACCAATGCTTTTTTCATCTTCTTTACTAATTGCGTTTAATTAAAGTTCCCGATAATTCACCAGTAGCTTGTTGTTGTTGATATACTATTTTTCCATTTACCCATACACAATTAATGCCAGTAGACAATGCTTTACCATTTTTGATTGTTGCATAGTCGTTAACTGTAGATGGATCAAATAGCACTAAATCGGCAAAATAACCCGTTGCTATTTTTCCTCTTTTTTCTAAGCCTAGATGTTGAGCTGTTAATTGGGTCATTTTATGTATTGCTTGGCTTAACGAGAGTTTATTTTGCTCTCGAACATATTTGCCAAGCACTCTCGTAAAAGCACCATATCCTCTAGGATGCCCACCTGCAGCTCCGTCTGAACAAATATTTGCATGAGTCCATTGAATAAATTCGGCAACATCCTCATCTTTCATAGACTTGCCAGCTAATGCTTCAATACTACCAGCATTAGGGTTTGCATTTTTATAATCTGCTGCGAGTTGAATTAAACGCATTAGTGCTACTGCCTCTGTTTCGTTTCTTTCTTTAGCAATAGCAGTAATTGTTTTGCCTGCATAAGAAGGATAAGGAGCAAATCTTACTAATACCGATTCTTTGGGGTCAAATAATTTGTTTACTGCGAGTTCTGCACTGCTTAAGTTGGTAAATGCTTTGTCTGGAAATAACACACGCAATGTTGAATTCCAAAAATTATAAGGATAAACATCTGCAGTAATATCTACTCCTTGTTTGCGTGCTAGTTCTAATTTTTTAATAATTAATCCTGCTTTGCCCCAATCATCTTTATTGGCAATTTTAATATGAGACAATTTAACAGGCATACCCGTTATTTTACCAATATCTATAATTTCGTCAATGGCCTCATTTAGCTGAATGTCTTCACTTCTAATATGGCTTATATATCTGCCCTTATATTTTGCAGTTAGTTGGGCCAATGCAACCACTTCTTCTTTGCTGCTATAAAATGCAGATTCATATTCAAGTCCAGTAGATAAGCCTAAAGAGCCCTTTTCCAAATCGGCGGCTAAATACTTTTTCATTTGATCAATTTCTTCCAAAGTCGATTTTCTGAAAACATCATTTTCGCCCATTATTTTTTCACGAATAGAACTATGCCCTGTATAGCTAGCTACATTTACTGCAATATTGTTTTGTTGAAAAAATGCATTTAGACTATCCATTGGATAACTGTCTCCATCTTGTCCTATGATTATTGTGGTAATCCCTTGGTTGGTCATAGCCACTCCGGTTGGCTCTTTTTTTAGGCTACCAAAATGATGACTATGAGAATCTATAAAGCCAGGGCTTAAATACTGCTCTTTTCCATCAATAACTATTTCACCTGCTAAAGGTTTTAAATTTCCAATTGCCACAATGTGGTTTCCGTTTATTCTTACGGCCCCCTTTATAGGATTACTTCCTGTTCCATCTACAATCCAAACATTTTGAATGATGGTATTGCGGTATTGTTTTGCTTGGCTTTGTAATTGACTTTGAATAAGCGTTAAAAGCAGCACCGCAAAAAAGCTAAATTGATTTTTCATGAAATGTTAGGATAAAGTATTCTTTAAATTTATCAAACATGATTTGAATCATAAAATGCTTTTTTGATTATTTGGATATTTGCATTCAAGCGAAATGAGGAGGCAGCTGATTATATTGATGTTTTTGAGTTCACTAATGGTGCAAGTGTTTGCTGGGTTTATTTTAAAAGCAGATTACGCTATCAATAGAGCTGTGTACATTAAATCTTGTATTAACAAAAACAAACCTGTATTAAAGTGTAATGGTAAATGTCAATTAAGTAAAAAAATATTGGCTGCAGAAAAAGAACAACAAAAAGCTGCGCAAAAAGGATCTTATCAATTCAATATTTCTATTGAAATTCTTTGTAATACCGTTTTTATTCCATCAATAAATAAGCTAGAAATATCAATTAATCCAATTAAGTTTCAGTACGGCAATAAAGATGAACTAGCGGGTCATCATGAAAATATTTTTCACCCCCCTCAGCTGGCATGATAATTTTTAAGATCTAATTATTTTTTAATCAAAAAATTTTGTCATGAACATTTGTTCTTCTAAGGCATTGTTGAGCCTTCTAATCCCAACTATTGCCCTTACTCATGCTGCGGCACAGTCTTTCAGTAAAAATGCTGATACTTTTTTTAGTAAAACCCTTGCACCTGTTAGTGTTTATGCAGTAAAAGGTAAAACACCACAAAAAACTTACCAACTCAAATCTGCAGATTGGGTGCAACACGATGCATCACAAGTATTATTACAAATAGCAGGCTTTAATGCAATTCGGAAAAGTGGAAACTTTGGATTTGACCCTGTTTTTAGAGGATTTAAGTGGGAGCAAATCAATTTGATAACCGATGGTGCAATGGGTGCGCATCAAGCTTGTCCAAACAGAATGGATCCACCGAGTAGTCAGATAATGATTAATCAAATTAAAGAAATAGAACTATACAAGGGCCCCCACAATTTTAGGTATGGTCCTTCTACTGGAGCAATTATTAATTTTAAAATGAGTGATCCTGTTTTTTCAGAAAAGCCAATATGGAATGGAAGAGTAGGTGGTGGCTATGAAACCAATGGTAGTATTAGAAGAACAGAAGCGTATTTTAATAGAAGTAGTAAGCGTTGGCAAACTGCATTGGCATTCTCTTATTCTGCAGGGGATGATTATAAAGATGGAAAAGATAGTATTATGCCGGCTGTATTTAATAGAACAGCGATCAATTTCACTACTGCTTATTTAGTAAAACCAGGGGCGGTTGCTTCAATTAATATTACCCGAAATTTTACTCGTAATACCAGTTTTCCAACACTAATGATGGATTTGCTGAGCGATGATACTTGGATGATTCAAGCAAAGTTTCAGGTAGCGGCCAAAAATAAATGGTATAGCCAATGGAACACACAAGTGTATACTTCGTTGGTAGATCATCAGATGGGAAATGGGCTTAGACCGAGTTCTGCTACTATGTTGTCTCATGTGTTTGCTAATACGGAAACCACAGGAGGAAGAACTGAATTGGTTTTTAGAAAAACCAATACTGTTTTATATGTAGGAGCCGATTTAAAATACGAATATGCAAATGGCACTAGGTCAAGAAAAATGATGACAGGTATGATGGCTGGCAAAGTGTTTTATGATACTTTATGGCAACAGGGCTCTATTTTAAGAACCAGTGCTTTTGCTCATCTAGAAAAAAAATTAGGACAGTTTCAATTGACTACATCTGGAAGAGTAGACTTGGTTCATTCTAAACCTAATCAACCTGCAGCTAAAACTATCGCCAACAATGTATTGTTAGCCGCTAATGATTTTAATACCAGTTTTAGTGCTGGAATAAGCAGAAATTTTGGAAAGCATTTTCAATTGGCATTTTGGTTGGGTCATGGAGTTAGAAGTGCAAGTATTACCGAAAAATTTATTAATTATTTGCCTGTAGGATTAGATGCGTATGAAGTAGTAGGGAACGCCCAATTGAAGCCTGAAGCCAATACCCAATTTGATTTATTGTTGAGATATCAAACGGTGAAATCACTGTTTCAAGTAAATTTTTATAGTGCAAGGATTAGTCAGTTTATTACAACAGTGGTTGACCCTAACTTAAAACCTGTTATTGCAACTGCTCCAGGCGTGCGTAAATACATCAATGTAGCAGATGCGGCTATGCTGGGATTCGAGTTGAATTATGCGCAACAAATTGGCGCATTTTTAAACCAAGAAATGAGCTTTGCCTATGTACATGGTCAAAATAAAGAATTGCACGAACCATTACCAGAAATCAATCCGTTTGAATTGAAGTATAAATTAGCGGCTCGTTTAATGAATTCAAAACTACAGCCCTATATGAACCTTAGGTATAGCTTTGCTCAAAACCGCATTTCTACTTCGTTTAATGAGAAAGCAACAGGAGATTTTACTGTTATAGATTTAGGCTTGAAAGTGATGACCACAAAAAATTTACAGCTTACTGCTGCAGTAAATAATTTGTTTAATATTTCTTATAGAGAACATTTAAGCAGATTTATAACCCCCATATTGCCACTGAATGCAACGGGAAGAAATTGGGTATTGATGATTTCGTACCAGTTCTAGGGGACGGGTCTTTAAGCTTATTTTATAGTGCTGTTTCATTAAACAGCACTATATTTATGACCCAATTCACTGATGAATGCCCGAATCTAATTTTGAGCGAATACCATCTACACCTCCTGTAATACTGCCACTCCCTCCTGGTACTAAACGGTTACAATGGTCTGTAATGATTCCAGTTTATAACTCTATTCATTATTTAGAGCAAACCTTAAAATCAGTATTATCTCAAGATTTTGGAGAAGACCGAATGCAAATAGAAGTGGTGGACGATATCAGCAATGATGGGGATGTAGCTGCATTAGTAGAAAGAGTTGGTAAAGGAAGGGTAAAGTATTTTTTACAACCAGTGAATGTGGGCAATGTTAGAAACTTTGAAACCTGCATTAATAGAGCAGTTGGAGAATACATTCATATTTTACACGGAGACGATTATGTAGAGCAAGGGTTTTATAAAGCCATCACTCAATTATTTATTGATTTTCCTGAAGCAGGCGCCGCTTGTACAGATTGGCGTGTAGTGGATGATGCTGGTATGCCGGTTTGGACCAATGCTCCTGTTGGAGATGAACGAGGAATATTAAAGGATTGGCACCAACGAATTGCAATCAGACAATATCTAGAACCGCCAGCAAAAGTGGTAAAAAGAAGTACCTACGAAGACTTGGGCTCTTTTTATATGGTTAATTGTTCAGAGGATTGGTTAATGTGGAATAGAATTGCCGCCAAATATCCAGTGGCTTATCATCCAGAAGTATTGGCTAAATACCGTAATCACGATCAAAATACAACGGCAGTCTCCTTTAAGAATAGAAAGAATTTTTTAGACATCGAAAAAACGATGTTATACAATATTGCCCATTTGCCCGAAAATTTAAGGGCAGCTGCTGAAAAAGCATCCCGTAAAAACTTCGCTTTTTATTTTGCTAATTTAGCCCATAGACAATGGCATGCCAATCATGATAAAGAAGAAGCATTGATTGTAGCTAAAGACGCATTGAAGTTTCAAGTAAATGCTTACTCATTAAAACTCTATCTTAAACTCTTGCTTAAATTGGCAACAGGATACAAGGGGAAATCCAAATAAGTTCTAACCATTTTATTTTAGTTTTGCCACAAATTTCAAGAATGGCAAAAGCGTTTCTTTTCGATTTAAATGGCACTATTGTAGATGATATGGCATACCATAAAAAAGTATGGTATAATGTATTGGTAAATGAATTGGGGGCCAAAATGAGTTTTGAAGAAGTTGCTGCAGAAATGTATGGTAAAAACTCAGAGTTACTAGATCGGGTATTTGGTAAAGGCGCATTTACTCCTGAACAAGTAAGTGAAATTGAAATGGCTAAGGAGAAAAAATACCAGGAAATATACCGACCATTCATGAAACCCCTAGATGGTTTAATGGAATTTCTAGCTGCTGCGAATGCTGCGGGAATTCATATGGGTATTGGTTCTGCAGCTATTCCTTTTAATATTGATTTTGTTTTAGATGAATTAAATATCCGCCATTATTTTTCTACGGTAGTGAGTGCATTTGATGTGCCAGTGAGTAAGCCAGACCCAGCTGTTTTTTTACAAGGGGCTGCAAATTTAGGAGTAGACCCTGCCAACTGTATTGTTTTTGAAGACGCCCCCAAAGGAGTAGAAGCAGCCGCAAATGCAGGTATGAAAGCAGTAGCCATTACTACTATGCATACCCCAGATGAATTTAAACAATACAATAATATTATTGCGTTTACTAAAGACTACGGAACCCTTTCTCACCTATTGAAATAAGTTATACAAGATATTGGTATAATAATTTGGACTAGCCCATTTGTTTTGGTTAAATTGTTTTCCAAAATCAGTAATAATGGCCATACCCAATTGGATAGGTGTTTATCCTGCACTGCTAACTCCTTTTAATTCCGACGAAACTATTGATGAAAAATTATTTTTAAAAAACCTACAAGCACAAATTGACGCGGGTGTTCAAGGAGTGATTATAGGAGGCTCATTAGGCGAAGCAAGTACTTTGTTGAATGAAGAAAAAATCATGCTTTTAAAAAGGGCCAAATTAATTGCGCCCATGAGTTTTCCTATTATTTTAAATATTGCAGAGTCTACTACTAAAGCGGCAGTAGCCTTTGTAAAAGAAGCAGAAACAGCGGGTGCAGATGGGTTTATGTTGTTGCCCCCTATGCGTTATAAGTCGGATGATAACGAAACTGTTCAATATTTTAAAGCAGTAGCTGCTGCCACTTCTTTATCCATTATGATTTACAATAATCCAGTGGATTATAAGATAGAAGTAACATTAGATATGTTTGAACAATTGAAGGAGCACTCCAATATTCAAGCAGTAAAAGAATCTACCAGAGATGTTTCTAATGTAACCAGAATGAAGAATCGTTTTGGAGATCGATTTAAAATTCTTTGCGGAGTAGATACGCTGGCTTATGAAGAACTCTGTTTGGGTGCAGATGGATGGATTGCTGGTTTGGTAGATGCTTTCCCTGAAGAAACAGTTGCGATTTATAAATTAACCAAAGCAGGAAAGTTAGCAGAAGCATTAAGCATTTATCGTTGGTTCTTGCCCGTATTAGAATTAGATATTCATCCTAAATTGGTGCAATATATTAAATTGGCTGCAACCCATACTGGTATTGGATCTCCGCATGTAAGAGCGCCCCGACTTCCACTAGCAGGAGAAGAGTTAAATAAGGTAAATAATATCATTACCACCGCTTTGGCTAAACGACCTATTTTACCAGACTATCGATCTTTATAAAATATTATGGCTACTAGTTTACAATCATTTAGCACATTAAAAGGAGCGTTTATTCCTACGAGTTATCCTATTTCTTCCACTGCAGAAGTAGAACAAGTACTGCATGATGCAGCAACGGCTTCAATCCCCTTCAGTAAAAAAACTTTTATTGAAAGAGCGGAATTTTTAGAAGCCATTGCAGAAGAAATCATGGAGTTGGGAGATCTATTATTAGAAAAAACCCATGAAGAAACGGCATTACCTATTGCAAGACTAACTGGAGAAAGAGGAAGAACTTGTACTCAATTAAAACTCTATGCAGACCTCTTGAGAAATGGTGCATGGTGTGATGCAGTGATAGATACAGCCATGCCCAACCGCCAACCCTTGCCCCGTGCCGATTTAAGAAGAATCTTACAACCCATTGGGCCGGTATTGGTTTTTGGGGCCAGCAATTTTCCTTATGCTTATTCAACAGCAGGCGGTGATACGGCTTCTGCTTTGGCAGCAGGATGTCCTGTCATTGTTAAAGCACATGAGTCGCATTTAGGTACCAGCGAATTGGTTGCAAAAGCAGTTTTGCGCGCAGCTGAAAAAACAGGAATGCCTAAGGGTGTATTTGCAAGCTTAGTAGGAACAGGTCCCATTTTGGGTCAACAATTAGCAGCCGATGAAAGAATACAAGCCATTGGTTTTACAGGATCATATAAAGCAGGTATGGCATTGTACACCACTGCAACACAAAAAAGAAAAACACCTATTCCGGTATATGCAGAAATGAGTAGCATCAATCCGGTTATATTATTACCTGAATTACTAGCTCAAAAAAATGCATCTATTGCAGCTGCATTAGCAGGTTCAATTAGTTTAGGTGTTGGGCAGTTTTGTACAAGTCCTGGATTAATATTTGCATTAGACGACAATGCAACCCATTCTTTTGCAGCTGAATTAGCCACTGCATTGGCTGCAGTTTCACCTGCTACTATGTTGAACCCGCAAATATGTAACACGTATTATGCCGATAAAAAACAATTGGCCAGAACAAATAATATTAAAATAATTTTTGAGGGATCAGAACTGTCTGAAGTTTTTCAAGCCACTCCAGCTTTAATGCAAACAACAGCTTTGCATTTTATGGCAAACCATTCTTTGCAAAAAGAAATCTTTGGGCCTTGTAGCTTATTGGTAGTATGCAAAAATGAAGCTGAATTATATGCAGCAATTGCATCCATGGAAGGACAGTTAACGGGATCAGTTTATGGATCAACCGAAGAATTAATTCAACACCAACCACTGGTTGATTCTTTGCAACAAAAAGTAGGCAGATTAATTTTTAACAATGTACCTACAGGTGTTGAAGTATGCAATGCCATTGTACATGGTGGCCCTTTCCCTGCAACAACCGATGCAAGAACCACTTCTGTAGGACCTGAAGCCATTAGAAGATTTGCAAGGCCAGTTTGTTACCAAGATTGTCCAGAAGCATTGCTACCATTGTATTTACGCAATAATAATGAAGCAGGAATACTGAGATTGGTTGATGGAGTATTAACCAATGAAGGGGTTGAATAAAATAGTTGTTTTTAAAACCTAGCTAGAATCTTATGGCGCATAAAAAATTCTTTTGTATAGACGCACATACCTGTGGCAATCCAGTAAGATTGGTTGCTGGCGGAGGCCCATTATTAGAAGGCAATTCAATGATGGAAAGGCGATTGCATTTTATGCGCGAATTCGATTGGATTCGCAAAGGGTTAATGTTTGAACCACGCGGACACGATATGATGAGTGGAAGTATATTATATCCACCTTGTGATCCGCAAAATGATATTGGTGTATTATATATAGAAACCAGTGGTTGTTTGCCCATGTGCGGACATGGAACTATTGGAACCATTACCATTGCAATTGAAGAAGGATTGGTTCAACCGAAACAGCCAGGTAAACTTAGAATAGAAACACCAGCAGGCTTGGTATTGATTGAATATAAACAAGAAGGTAAAAAAGTAGTTTCCGTAAAACTAACCAATGTGCCTGCCTTTTTGTATGCAACTGATTTAGCAGTTGAATGCAGTGGGCTAGGCACCATTAAAGTAGATGTGGCTTATGGTGGAAACTTTTATGCCATAGTAGATCCACAAGAAAATTTTGCCGGATTGGAGCATTTTACCGCAGACCAATTAATTAGTTTTAGCAGGGAGTGTAGAACTTATTTAAACAAGCATTACTCATTTGTACATCCGGCAAACGAACATATCAAAGGCTTAAGTCATTTATTGTGGACAGGTAAAACAATTAGCGAAAAAGCTACTGCAAGAAATGCCGTTTTTTATGGTGACAAAGCCATTGATCGTTCTCCTTGTGGTACAGGAACATCCGCAAGGATGGCACAATGGTATGCGAAGGGTTTATTAAAGCAAGGAGAAGTGTTTGTGCATGAAAGTATAATTGGATCTATATTTAACGGTACTATTGAAGCAGTAACAACAGTGAATGAGCAGCCAGCCATTATTCCAGGAATAGAAGGATGGGCAAGGGTAACCGGATACAATACCATTATTATAGATGATGATGATCCTTATGCACATGGATTTCAAGTAATTTAAAGGCACCACTTAATTATATAAAAAGAGATAAAGTTTAAAATAAACCGATGAAAAAATATTTATTAGCACTAAGTTTTTCAGCAGCAATAGTAGCAACGCCAGCAATTGTAGATGCACAGGTTTCTGCCAATGAATGGATTCCCTGTCAGGAAATGCCTGCATTAATTCAACGATTTAATGCAGATAGCAGGGTATTGAATAGATATTATAGCCCAGCATTGAATAATAGCAGAGGCGGTTTTGGTGCAGACTGGAGTATTGGATCACCCGAAAAAAATACCCGTTTACAAAAATTAGTACAAGACTACCAACAACAATTGGCAGCAGTTAATTTTAAAAACTTAAGTCAAGAGTGTAAGGCAGACTATATATTATTCAAGCGAGACCTAGCTAGTAGATTAGAGCAATTGCAATTAGATGCTGCTGCATTACAAAAAGTAGCAAGTTGGGTAGGTTTTACCGATAAAATATATGCGCTAGAACAATTACGAAGAAGAGGAACACAGCCCGATGCAAAAGCAGTTGCAAAAGAATGGAATGATATCATTGATCAAGTAAAACAATTGCAAGAAAAAATTAAGAAAACGAATTCAATAGAACCCGACCAAGTAGCAGCCGCTACTGCCGCTATTAATAATGCACGAAATACGGTGCAGAGTATTTTTGAATTTTACAATGGATATGATCCCATGTTTAGTTGGTGGGTTCCGGTAACACAAAAATCATTAGATGAAGCGTTGAATGCATACAGTACTGCATTTAAAGCAAAAGCCAATAGCACATTAACCGCTTCCGATAAAAGTGGGATTGTTGGCGTACAAGCTGGTAGAGAAAGTTTGATTAGACAATTAAAAAATGAAATGATTCCTTATACCCCAGAGGAATTAATTGAAATAGCCAATAAAGAATTTTCTTGGTGTGAAGCAGAAATGTTGAAAGCTGCCAAAGAAATGGGATTTGGAAATGATTGGAAAGCAGCGTTGGAAAAAGTAAAAAACACTTATGTACCAGAAGGCAAACAACCCGAGCTTATCTTAAAGCTTTACAATGAAAGCATTGATTTTCTAAAGAAAAATCAACTAATCACTATACCACCATTGGCCGAAGAAACTTGGGGTATGATGATGATGAGTCCTGAAAGACAGTTGGTTGCTCCATTCTTTTTAGGGGGTGCAGATATTATTATTTCATATCCCACCAATACCATGACGTATGCAGACAGAATGATGAGTATGAGGGGGAATAACCCACATTTTTCTAAAGCAGTGGTACACCATGAATTAATTGCCGGTCACAATTTGCAACAGTTTGTTAACCAACGAAACAGAACATACAGAAATTTTGGAACACCATTTTGGAGTGAAGGATGGGCATTGTATTGGGAATTGATTTTATGGGATATGCAATTTGCTAAAACACCTGAAGACCGCATAGGTATGTTGTTCTGGCATATGCATCGTTGCGCTAGAATCATCTTTTCTTTGAACTACCATACCAGTAAATGGACCCCTCAACAATGCATAGACTTTTTAGTAGACCGTGTAGGTCATGAAAGAGCCAATGCTGAAGGAGAAGTAAGAAGGTCTTTCACTGGTGCTTATCCTCCACTGTATCAATTAGCCTATTTAACCGGAGGCCGTCAGTTTTATGCATTAAAGAAAGAATTGGTAGACAGCAAAAAAATGAGCTACAAGGAATACCATGATGCAGTAATGAAAATGAATGCCATGCCAGTAGAAATGGTAAGAGCCATTTTAACCAAGCAACCATTAACGGAAGATTTTGCTACCAACTGGAGATTCTACGAGAAGCAATAGCTATACACGGTACCAGTCTGCTCTCCAATTTTGGATAGCCAACTTAATTGCTTTATTCGATAAGTTTTCTGCTGCGGCTTTTGTTGCTAAGGCAGGAAACTCTTCGTCTGAAGCAAAGCGCAAAGCAACAATTTGACTAACTGTTAATCCTGCTGGTAACAGTTTTCCTGTTAATGCAAAGTGACGCAAGTTTTCTTCTGCTCTGATGGCTCTGTCTTGTGCTTTTAAAGCAAATATGCGTACATAAGCAAAGAAGAAACAACAGATTAATGCAATCACACAAATTAATGACGCGGAATATTTGTTCTCAGGAGCAGAACCATTCAGGTTAATGAATGAACCAATTAATACTGCAAGGATTGCAAAGAAGGTAAGACCATGCCATCCAAATACCAATTGTGAGTGATTTTTAAAGTTTTGCTCTTTCATATTTATAATCGTTTAGTCCAAATATATACTATTGTTCCGTAGCATCTTCATTGCCTATTGCAATAAGGTAATTGAAGAGGTTCACTTCAGTAGCCAAGTTTAGTTTTTTTCTTAAACGATAACGACTGATTTCTACACCTCGTACCGATATATTCATCAGCTGTGCAATTTCTTTGGTAGTTAAGTTCATGCGCAAATAAGCACAGAGCTTGATTTCATTGTTACTGATATTGGGATGAATCAACTTGAGTGATACAATAAAATTACTGTGAACTTTATCGAAGTGTTTGGTAAAATACTCCCACTCTTCGTCTAGTTGTTCGTCTTCACCCAATGTTTTAATCATTTTCTTTAACTCGGTAATGGCGTATTCGTTGTCAATTTTTTTAGTGATCTGATTTAGCTCAGTCTTAATTTTAGTAAGCAGCTCTCCTTTTTTTACCAAGTGCATTGCCGAGGAAGCCAGTTCTGTATTTTTAAAATTAAGGTCTGCTTCTAGTTTTTCATTGCGCAAAGCAGCCAGTTCACCATCTGTTTTACTTAATTCTAATTCATGTATATAAACCAACTTTTTTTGTTCTTCTTGAAAGCGTAGTTGTTGCTGTATGAATTTCTTTTTCTGCCAATAGTATAAACCAAATAATGCAGCAATGGCTAAAAGACCATAAACAAAATAAGCCCAACCTGTTCTGTACCATGGTGCTAACACCACAAAACTATAATTGGCAACAGCAGACTCATTTCCTAAATTATTGCGAGCCTTTATCTCAAAAACATATTTCCCTGGAGAGAGATTGGTGTATTCTTTTTCTGTTCTTTGACTCCAAGCAGACCAACTGTTTTCTAATCCTTTTAATCTAAAACTATATTCAATGTTATTTAGGTACCCGTGAAGTGATGTAGCAAAATCAATCTGCACACTATTAAAATCATAATTGATTTGTGGAATATTTTCTTCCAGCTGCACAGCTGGGAGATCTAAGCGATTAAAGTATCCGCCAAATACCAAGCTATCTAAATTGCTACCAATTTTTAAAGACCTTACCTGAACAGAAAGTGGTGGCGTATTCTGCTTGTATTTTTTATAGTTGATATGATAGAATCCACGCTCGCCCCCTAAAAAAATATTGTGCTGGTCTACGGCATAAATCATTTCGAATCCGCTCAGCATTTTATTTTTTAATTCAGGGACATCAATTAATTGCGGTTGTTCTACAGACAAATCAATTACGCTAACATTTTTTTCATGGATATACCAGATATTACCTTCTTTGTCTTCTTTTAAATAACGAATGCTTTTGTTACCTAATAGGTTTAGAAAAAAACCATCTGGTTCAAATAAGTTGGTTTCTTTATTGTATTGGTAAACCCCATTACTGGTAGCAACGTTTATTTTATTTTTTATAAAAAATACATGGTTGTTCAAATTAGATGGAAGGCCTTGTTGAATACCATAAGTAGTAACTTGTTTATTACTATCTATTTTAAATATGCCATGATAGGGATGTGATACCCAGGTATTTAAATTAGCATCCACTGCAACAAAACGAGACGACTCGTTAAAGTTGGGGATAGGCGTTTGAACAAGACCATCTATATAAAGTAAGCCCTTGTAATTACCAGCTATAATCCCGGAACGGAAAGGAATGAAATTCCAAAATCCTGCATAATTAGAAAAAGGAATGGCCGTATTTCCTTTTATTTCAAATGCGCCCTCATGATGACCCAACAATAATTTGCCATTGATTTGTTGTAGATTCCAGTTTTGTCCACGTGTATTGTTTACCAAAGAAAAATTTCCTTTGCTAAAGCTGAGGTCTTTTGCGGGTTGAAGGGGAGCCACAAATAAACCATTGGATGTACCCAAATAAAGTTGGTTGTTTTGGACCATGGCTGTGTAACCAGACTCTTCATTTAACTGGGGTGAAATATTTTTGATGGCACTATTATTCGCAATAAAGTCGATGCCGTTGTTGAGTCCTAACCAGAGATTTTTTTCCTTGTCTAGAAAAATACTGAGGATATTATTGTTTTGCAACCCCTCTGTTCTAGCAAAACGTTGGATAATATTTCCACTATGATCTATAATATATACTCCACCATTGGTAGTGGCTAGTGCAATCCATTCGTTGTTTACCATTGTAGCTGCATAAATACGCTCATTGGCAAACAGGGCATTATTGTCCGAATTGATTTTTGCTAATTGGTTTTGACTAAGTATGTATAACCCGTTTTTTAAGGTGGTTATCAATGATTTGTTTTCACCAATCGGTATTATGGAAGTTACCCCATCGGTCTTGGGTAATTGGAGACTATTTGTTGTACCTGCCACTAAAGAAGCGGGTAAAAGCGGAAGCAATTGGTTTTTATCAAAATAGAGCAGCCCCTTTTCATAGTCGTGTACAATCAGTTGGTCATTGGCTGTTTCTAGGTAGGCAAACTCACCCGGAGCGGTAAAAACGGCCGTTTTACCATTTAAAAACCGGAAAATTTTATTAGAAGTTCTAAAATAGACCCCCTTTTTATAAGAAACGATGTCCCAAACATCCCCAAAACTGCGGTCGGCTTCTGGAATTGCATTAATTAATGAGGTAAATACCAGTTTCCCCCAGCGATTGGGTAAAAAATAGCCCAATTCGTCTTGACCGCCTACATATATTTTGCCATCATTGCCAATTAAGACCGAACGAACGATGGTTTTATTCGGTAAAGGGTATAGTTGCCAAGATTTACCATCAAAAGTTAAGAGCCCCTCGTTATTGGCCAGATAAATGACCCCCTGTTTGTCTTGTCGGATGTCCCAGTTTTGGGCACCAGCATTGTATTGGTTTTTAGAATAGTTGATTATTTCGGGTAACCCAATGGTGTTTTGCGCCTTTATACAAAGCGGGAAAAAAAGCAGTATGACGATTTTTTTAAGCAAGCGATAAAAATGGTATGATGAATATAACAAAAAAAGCTTGATGTAGTTTTGATGTACTCCATTTTGTTTAAAATCAACCATTTACAATTCATGATGTAGTAATGTAGGGGCAAGTTATTCTTTCATTGATGTAGAGTGAAATAGTTTTATGTTGTTAAAACGACTGCATTTCATTCACCAAAAAGCTTGCATTATGAGATTAAGATTTCTACTGCTCTGCCTCCTATTTATTATGGGTGGTTTTCTACAGCAGGTACTGGCGCAGCAAATTGCTGTTAGCGGTAAAGTAACCAATAAAACTACAGGGGAAGCACTGGCCGGCGCTTCAGTTATTGTTCAGGGTACCACAATGGCTACCCAAACCAATGCCCAAGGTCAATTTACCATCAATGTTGCCAAAGGCGCAGTGGTGGTAGTATCATTTGAAGGATTTGAATCTGTAAAAAACACCATCAATGGACCAGTAACCCTGGGTATTGCTTTGGAGTTGAGCACAGCCAATACCTTAAATGATGTAATCGTAATTGGATATGGTACCAGAAAAATAACCAAGGTTTCAGGTGCTATTTCTACAGTTAAAAGTGAAGACATTGAAAAATTAAAGCCTGTTAGAACAGAAGAAGCCCTACAGGGTAGAGCGTCTGGGGTAAATGTGATTCAAAATGGTACACCAGGATCTAAGCCAACTGTATTGGTAAGAGGTATTCCTTCTTTCTCTGGTACAGACCCAATGGTTATTATAGACGGGGTTCCTCAAACACTAACCGACTTCAACTCTATTAATGCGGCCGATATAGAATCGATCAACGTGTTAAAAGATGCAGCGGCAACCGCTATTTATGGGGTAAAGGGCGGTAATGGAGTTATCGTTGTTACTACTAAGTCTGGTCGTAAAAACCAAAAAACCGATATCACTATCAATGGTAACTATGGTGTTCAGAATGTAATTAATACCATCGGTGTATTGAATGCTTCAGAATATGCTGCTATGATTAATGAAGGAAGTACGGTAGCTGGAGGTCCAGTGGTATTTTCCGATTTAAGTAAAGTGGGGGTAGGTACCAACTGGCAGAATCAGGTATTTAAAAATGCTTCTTTCCAAACGCATTCAATTGCGGCAAGAGGTGGAAGCGATAAAATGACTTATTTCTTAAGCGGTGGATATGTAGACCAAGGTGGTATAGTGGGTGGAGACAGCAAGAGCCGTTTTAGCCGTGGTAACTTTACTGCCAACTTAAATTTCGACTTAAGTTCTAAAGTAAAATTATTAATCAATACTACTGCCGTAACGCTTTCTGGCAAAGGGGTTCAAGAAAATTCATTCAACTCTATTATTGGTAGTGCCATCAATTTCGACCCTACTGTTTCTGTATTGAACACTGTTCCAAACACAGTGGGTCAATATGGATTTAGTACGTTGTTGTTATCGGAGATTTATAATCCCCTTACCAAATTAGAAAATACTTACAACAGAAACACTGGTTCAAAAATCTACGGAAAATTTGAATTACAGTACGATATCATGAAAGACCTTAAGTTGACTACTCGTTTTGGTTATACCAAATATGATGGCAATGCAAAAGGTTTTAATCCATTGGTATTTTATGGTCCTCAAAACGTAGACAACTCTATGAATGCGGATGGATCAACTGTTGCAGGAAGATTCAATAGTGTATCTCATGAAAAGACCAGCAACTTTAACTGGACTTGGGAAACCTACGCGAACTACAATTTCAAGATCAAAAACGATCATCAGTTTGAAACTGTAGTTGGTATGGCTGTTGCAAAAACATCAGGAAATGCAGCAGGTGCAAGCAGACAAGATGTTCCATTTAACTCATGGGATTTTGCAGATTTTACAGCAGCTACTGGAAACAACAATGCTACCAATAGCAATGCAATCAATGGATATTACTATCAATATTTTAGAAGAAACCTTTCTTATTTTGGACGTGTTAACTACGATTACCAAGACAAGTATTTAGGTTCTTTAACTTTAAGAAGAGATGGTTCTTATGCATTTGGATCAGAAAACAGGTTTGCTAATTTCTTATCCGGATCTGCAGGATGGGTTATCTCTAATGAGTCATTCTTTAAATCTAAAGTAGTAGACTATTTAAAGATTCGTGGTAGTTATGGTTCAATCGGAAATGAAAATGTAAATCCTCAATATGTTTCTATTGTAACAGGTGGTCCTAGTTATGGTCCTACCGCTAATAGTAATGGATACAATTTTGGAGATGTATTTTATCCTGGTTCAACAGTTGCATCTGCAGCCAATAATGCTTTGCGTTGGGAAAAACAATTGCAAGCCAATTTTGGATTTGATGCGGCATTCCTTTCTAGAAAATTAAATTTATCAGTTGATTATTTCCAAAAGAATGTAGATGGTTTATTATTTACCCCATCTGCTTCTATGTATTTAGGTACGGTGCCTATACCAACTGCTAATATTGGTTCTACCAGTACACGTGGTTTAGATTTAAGCATTAGCTACAATGATATTTTTGGTAAAGACCTTAAGTTCAATACTAGCTTAACTTTTACTACAGCTAAAAACGAAGTAACTGCTACCAATGATGATGGTACAGCAAAAATTTTAGGTGGTTTCTATTTCAATGGACAAAGTCAAAATGTGACTGTATTTGAAAAAGGCGCAACCCCAGGTTATTTCTTTGGATACAAAACAGTTGGCTTATTTCAAAATGCAGCAGATATAGCTAAAGCCCCAACACAAGCAGGAGCTGTTCCAGGCGATATTCAATTTGCAGATATTAATGGAGATGGTGTAATCAACGCAAACGATCGCACTAAAATTGGAGATCCATTCCCTACGTTTACCATGGGTTGGAACTTAAGCTTAGATTATAAAAACTTCGACTTCAACATGTTTACTTACGCATCAATAGGCAATGATATTTACAAAGCTTATGAGCGTAATGCCAACTTCTCAAACAAATCAAGAGAGGTATTGGCTCGTTGGACTGGCGAAGGTTCTACTAATGATGCAAGATATCCTCGTTATTCATTTACCGATGCAAACAGTAATATTAGAGTAAGTGATCGTTATGTTGAAGATGGTTCATTTGTGAAAATCAAGAATATTCAACTAGGATATACATTCACTTCACCTACTATTAAAAAAGCGTTCAGCAAATTAAGGGTTTATGTACAGGTAAGAAATGCATTCACATTTACCAAGTACACTGGATTTGATCCTGAAATAGCTGGAGGAATTTTAGATACAGGTATTGATCGTGGTGCATATCCACAAGCAAGAACCTTCTCTGTAGGATTAGACATTAAACTCTAACGAAAACAAATTACAACAATGAAAAAGTTCAACTATACTATCCTAAGCTTGGCCATGGTTTCCATGCTTAGTGTCTCCTGCAAAAAGTGGGTAGACTACGATCCTAAAGAGGATTTTGTAATTACCGAAAAAGAATACCTCCGCTCTGAATCAGATTATAGAACCATGGCAGTGAGTGTGTACACGCCCTTGCAGTGGTTAAATCAAGCAGTAGTAGTAGGTGAAATTGCATCGGACAATGCAGTTGCGGGTGGCGAAAATGCATCAGATGTATTAAGCTTACAACAAATAGACGACTACACGCATACTCCTATCAACAGTACCTTACAAGAGTTATGGGTTAGTGCTTACGAAGGCGTGAATCGTGCGAATTACATGACACAGTATAAAGCAACTAACCTTGCTGGAGCTACTGTAAACTTTGCAGGTAAAGATGCTTTATATGGTGAAGTATATTTTTTACGTGCTTACTACTATTTTACTTTAGTAAAGTTTTTTGGAGATGTTCCATTGTTTGTAGATAAGCGTTTGGGCTTAACCGATTCAAAATCTTTGAAGCGTGCACCTAAAGCAGATGTGTACAAACAAATAGAAGCAGATTTAACTGCAGCAGTTGCAGCATTACCTGCAGTGCAAGTACAAAAAGGAAGAATTACCAAGTATGCTGCACAAGCATTATTGGGTAAAGTTTATTTGTACCAGAATAAATTTACAGAAGCAGCTACTACTTTAGAAGCAGTGATTACTGCCAATGCATTTTCATTGGTATCTAATTATGGGTCTATGTTTTTAGCTTCTGGCGAAAACGGACCAGAGTCTGTTTTTGAAATTCAGTACAGCAATAACTCACCTTATTATAACTGGGGTGGAGCAACAAGAGGTCAAGGAAACTATGCAGTACAACAGTGTGGTGTTAGAGGATTAAATGGATCAGGAGCCATGCCTTATGCAGCAGGTTGGAGTACCAATTTACCCACCGCAAACTTAGCAGCAGCTTATACTGCAGGTGATCAAAGAAAGGAGGTAACCATCTTAGACATTGAAGCATATAAAGCGGCTAACCCAAGTTTCAATATCACTTATCAAGTTGCACCATTTAAAAATACTGGCTTATACAATCAAAAGTATTTACCACGCAAGGGTGAAACATCTGGTCAAATTGAATTGAACTACACCAATAATTTCCGCATCATTCGTTATTCTGATGTATTGTTAATGGCTGCAGAAGCATTCAATAGATCTGCTGCGCCTAACGATGCAAAAGCTTTAACTTATTTAAACAGAGTAAGAGAGCGTGCATTTGGAAACACTAGTAATAATTTTTCTGGAGCGGGTACTGCATTAAGAGATGCTATTTGGAATGAGCGTCGTTTAGAGCTGGCTATGGAAGGAGATCGTTTCTTCGACTTAGTAAGAATAGGTCAAGCAGCCACTAAAATCACTGGCTTTGTAGTGGGCAAGCACGAAGTATTTCCTATACCTCAGCAAGAAGTGGAAATTTCAGGCTTACCACAAAACAGCGGCTATTAATCAACCCACAAAAAAAATGATATGAAATCAATAAAATTTTTATTCAGCGCAGTACTGGTGGGATTGCTTTTCACCGGCTGTACCAAAAAGGAGTTTACTGATACTTCTTTTGTAGAAGGGGCAAGCGTTCCAGATAAATTGAGCGCGTTATTTACGATTACCCAAGACAATACTGGACTAGTTACTATTACTCCTCAAGGAGAAGGTGCAGTGTCTTATGATGTATATTATGGAGACGCTACTACCACCCCAGCTAAAGTGGTAGCAGGTAAAAACACTACCCATATTTATAAAGAAGGCGTATACAATGTAAAGTTGGTAGCCTATAACGTTTCAGGAAAAACTAAAGAAGCTACTCAACAACTAACAGTAACATTTAAAGCACCAGAAAACGTAGAAGCAACAGCAGTTATAGATGCCAGCAATAACTTTAAAGTGAATGTGGGTGCAAAAGCTTTGTACGAAACATTCTTTCAAGTGTATTTTGGAGATGTAGCCAATGAAGTACCTACTAATTTTAACGAAGGACAAACAGTGAGTCATGTATATGCAGCAACTGGAACCTATACTGTTAAAGTAGTAGCATTAAGTGGTGGAGCTGCTAAAACAGAAGTAACCAAAACGGTTACCATTGTAGATCCAGTTTTATTGCCACTAACTTTTGAATCACCTACCATTAATTATGCGTTCAGCAATTTTGATGGCGGTAATTCAAGTGTGATTGATAACCCATTTAAAACAGGCATCAATACAACTAATAAAGTAGGTAGAATGATTAAAGGTGCAGGACAGCCATGGGGTGGATCTGTATTGCCTTTGAGCGCACCTATCGATTTTAGCACCAACAAGATTTTCAGAATGAAAGTGTATTCACCAAGAGTGGGTGCAAAAGTTTTGTTGAAAGTAGAAAATGCTGGTAATGGCGGTATCAATTTTGAAAAAGAGCGTACCACTACAGTTGCCAATGCATGGGAAGAAATTGGATTCGATTTCAGTACCATCAATACAGCCAACGTGTACAACAATATTGTATTGATTTTTGAATTAGGAACAGTAGGTGATGGTTCACCTAATTTCACTTTCTTATTCGATGATATTCGTTTGGCTGCAACTATGCCAACCAATCAAATTGATTGGCCAGTATCTTTTGATGTTGCAGGTACCAATTATACCGTAACTGATTTTGGAAACAACCAATCTGAGTTAGCAAATGATCCTACCAATGCAGCTAATAAAGTAATGAAGACTACTAAGCCTAATGGTGCTGAAACATGGGCTGGAACTACCATTGGAACGCCTAGTGGTTTTGCAAGAGCTTTACCTATTACTACTACTACTTCTCAAATGAGTGTAAAAGTATATTCACCAGCAGCAGGTTTAAAAATCAGGTTAAAAATTGAAGATGCAGCAGATCCTACTAAGTCAGTAGAAACAGATGCTACTACTACGGTAGCCAATGCATGGGAAACTTTGATTTTTGATTTTGCAAATCATGTATCAGGTACTGCAGCCATTAATGCAGCTTATCGTTATGATAAAGCATCTATCTTCTTTGATTTTGGAACAGCGGGTAATGGTAAAGTATTCTATTGGGATGATGTACAATACCTAAGCACCAATGTAGTTGCAGGCGTAACATTGCCATTGAGTTTTGAAAACACTGCTCTTACTTATACATTCCTCAATTTTGATGGAGGTGGCGCAACCGTAATTGATAACCCACACAAGACCGGTATTAATACCAGCAATAAAGTGGGAAGAATGATCAAGAGTGCAGGCCAACCTTGGGGCGGTTCATTCATTGAATTAGCGGGTCCAATCGATTTTAGTAAAAAGACTTTCAAAATGAAAGTGTACTCACCAAGAGTGGGTGCTAAAGTATTGTTGAAAGTAGAAAATGCAACCAATGGTGCATTAAACTTTGAGAAAGAAGTAACTACAACAGTAGCCAATGGTTGGGAAGAACTAACTTTTGATTACAGTGCCATCAATACCGCTAATAGTTACCATAAAATCGTATTGATTTTTGAATTGGGAACAGTAGGAGATGGTAGTAGCAATTTCACTTTCTATTTTGACGATATCAATCTTTTTTAATTGAATAAAACGAGCATTATGTTTAAAAATATAATTTCCCTGTCTGCGTTTTTTGTTTCTGCAGTGCTACTATTTACAGGCTGCAAAAAAACAGAATACAGCTTTGGTGCTATTAAGGCCCCAACAGGATTAACACTCAATACGGTTATTGCAGGTGTTGATGCAAGTAACCCAAATGGTAATGGTACAGGTAATGTAGCAATTACTGTAGCAGCTACCAATGCTATTACTTATAATATTGATTTTGGTGATGGTAAAACACAAGTAGTACCAACAGGTAAAATAAATTACCGATATACTACACCAGGTACGAATGAATTCACGATTGTAGTGAATGCAATTGGTACAGGTGGAAGCATTAGCACCATCAGCAAAAAAATTACGGTATTTGTAGCATTTGAAATTCCCACTGCAATTGTAACCGCATTAACAGGTGGTACTTCAAAAACATGGGTAACCGATAAAGGAGCTGTAGGTCATTTTGGAGTAGGACCAGCGAATGAGTTTGCACCTATTTGGTATGCAGCAACACCAGATTCAAGAGAAGCATGTGCCTATGATGATGAAATTAGTTTCAGCAAAGATGCGAATAACAATATCACCATGACCATCGATAACAAAGGACAATCTTTTGCAATTGGTGCTGCCAGTGCATTCTATGGATTTAGTGGAGGTGATGCTTGTTTTGCAATGAGCATAGCAGCTCCAAGAAAATTAAGTTTCATGGATGCAAGTACTGGATCAACTGCAGCAAATTCAACTAGAATTGCATTTACTGTACCAGGTAATGGTATCATCAATTTTGGAACAGGCGGAACCAGCTATGAAATATTGGCTATTTCTGCAACCGAATTAAGCTTAAGAAATATTGGTATAGACGGAAACTCTTGGTACCAAAAATTGAAAGTAAAATAGGTTATGAAGTATATTTTAAGTGTGATAACTATCGGATCTTTCTTGCTGCTTAGTTGCGGCAAGAAAGAATCTGCGCCAAGTGTAGTAACGCCAACCAATCTTACATTGAATGCAGTGGTAAGTACCGATAACAGTGGTAATGTATCATTCACTGCATCAGCTACCAATGCAAGTACCTACGATTTTGATTTTGGTAATGGGGTTTTTCAAACGGTTCCTTCGGGGATAGTAACTTATAAATATCCAGCAGCTGGCACTTATACCGTAAACGTTATTGCAAAAAGCAGTACGGGTCAAACAGCCTCAAAAAGCACTCAGATAACGGTTGCCGTAGCGCAGTCGCTGGTGTTTTCGGATGAGTTTGACGCAAACGGCGCGCCTGATCCCTCCAAATGGGGATACGATATAGGCACAGGTTCTGGAGGATGGGGAAATAATGAGTTACAGTATTATACCAATCGCTTAGACAATGCATTTGTATCTAACGGCACATTAAAAATCAAAGCCATTAAAGAAAATTTCAGTGGAAGTGCGTACACTAGTGCACGTATTTTAACTCAAAATAAATTCAGCTTTAAGTACGGAAAGGTAGAAGTGAAAGCCAAACTACCTGTAGGAGTAGGCACTTGGCCAGCAGTATGGATGTTGGGAAGTAATATTACCACTGTAAGTTGGCCAGCCTGCGGCGAAATAGATATTATGGAGCATAAGGGATCACAGTTGAATAAAATTTATGGCACCGTACACCATCCAGCAAGGTTTGGTGGCAATGCAGACGGAGGAACACGCGATATTACCAATGCAACTACAGAGTTTCACATTTATACTATGGAATGGAATGCAACATCTATTAAGTTTTTAGTGGATGGAAATGTATTTCATACTGTAGCCAATACTTCTAGCTTACCCTTTAATCAAAACTTCTTTTTAATCATGAACCTGGCCATGGGCGGCACTTTTGGAGGCGCAGTAGAAAGCGGCTTCAGTAATGCCACTATGGAAATAGATTATATTCGGGTTTATCAATAGTAGTACAGTTATGAAGCAAGCAAGCACAAGCATCGGCAGGTATTTAATCATCCTGCTGGTGCTTCTTTCTGCCAATGTTCAATCGCAATCATTCAAAAAGTTAGTGTGGTCCGATGAATTCAATGGTAAAGGATTACCCGATAGTACCAAATGGGGGTACGATGTAGGCCGCGGCTGTCCACAAAACTGTGGATGGGGCAACAATGAGTTACAGTATTATACATCCAAAAATACCAGTAATGCCCGAGTAGAAAATGGCATGTTAATAGTAGAAGCACATAAAGAAAATGTGGCCGACGCTAAATATTCCAGCGCAAGATTAGTTACCAAAAACAAAGGCGATTGGAAATATGGACGCATAGACGTAAAAGCTAAACTGCCCGCAGGACGTGGCATGTGGCCAGCTATTTGGATGTTACCCACCGATTGGAAATACGGCGGATGGCCTCATAGCGGAGAGATAGATATCATGGAGAATGTAGGATTTTGGCCCGACTCAGTATTAGGAACGGTGCATACCAATGCATACAATGGAATGAAGGGAACACAAAAAACCTTGGGAATGAATTTCAAGGATTTGTCAACTGCATTTCATGTGTACAGTATTGAGTGGGATGCAGAAGAAATTCGATTCTATGTAGACAACAAGCAGTACAATTCTTTTAAGAATTCACATAAAAATGTAGACGAATGGCCCTTTGATCAACGCTTTCACTTACTCATAAATATAGCAGTAGGCGGAAACTGGGGTGGACAAAAGGGCGTAGACGACAGCATTTTTCCGCAAAAAATGTGGATTGATTATGTTCGCGTGTATCAATAAGATTAATACCGCAGCTTACCCTGACTAGGTAAATAAAACGCATGAGCAGAACGGAGGTAACGCTCCATTTCATTTTTAGTATCTCCCAACACAGTAGCACTGAACGCATAAATATTCAACATTGATTGAATGAATGCTGGAAAGTCTTGGTGTTGGGAGATTTTATTTAAAGCCAATTGATAAGCATCTGCATAAACAATCGGAATCATTATTTTGGTTAGGTTCTTCGCAGCCAGTTCTGCATTCATCATTAAGCGAGCCAAAGCACCATTGCCTTCCGCAAAAGGATTGACCTCGGAAAGCAAGAATAATAAGTAAATAGATTTAGCAAAAGGATCCTGCAATAAAGCATACCAATCAAACCCTTTGATAAGGGTCCCTTCAATTAATTGCCAGGGCACCAATTCGGTAATGCCCGAAGGGTTATTGCTCTCTTTAAATTTACCCGGATTTTTATTGGGTCTACTCGCTACTAAAAAAGCATGACGCTTCTGCAATAGTTGAATAAACTCCTGCGCCGTTTTAGGGCAGGTGGCCATTTCTTTTTTGTTGGAAGCAAGCTGGTAGGTATGCAAGAGGTCTTCTGCATCTTCTCTACGACCAGAAAGCGGGGAAGCGGTTTCCACCATATGACGGGCTTCGGATAGTTCAAATTCGTTGCCATCGATGTACTGAGAAAAATAGCTTTCAAAAAAAGCAAAGTGCTGAAAAGTTGCTGTAGACAAATTTTGGTCGGGATATTGGGGGTAATTGTTGCCCGCTAAATGCCCGTATAATTCTTCCAATAATTTTACACTGGGTAGGTGGAAGGGTTTACCCAAATAATTATTTAGCCCGCTGGAGTTGTTGGCATTTGGTCCCAGGGCTTGTTGTTGAACCACGTTAATTAACTTGGTCAAGACGGTTAATTCTTTTTCTAAACCAAGCATGGGCGCCAAAACCTTGGCTTGCTCTTTTAGCCGAATTAGGGCCGATTCTGAGTGAATTTGAAGCAAATCGGTCAGTTTTTGACTGATTTCGGCTGTTTTTAGCGATTTTGCCGCTTCCTCTGATTTACGAGAACTCGAGCAATTTTCTAAAAAAGCCCGAGCATCTTGAGAGCGGTAAAGTTCATCAAAAAAGGGCTTGTCGTCTAAAATAGGCCCCCTGCCTTTGAGCAAATGAATGGTGAGGCCAGGCAATTCCACCATTTTGGTATACCCATGGGTTATAAAAATATGACCAGTAGGGGTGGGCTTGCATTCCAGCGCCGACCGATGACTCAAGACTGCACCCGGATATAAATGAGCAATGATTCTGAACCAGTTTCTTTTTACAATCGCATGCGTATTATCCGCAAGGTTGGTCGTGTAAACACGGGGTGCAATTTTATAAGCCAAGCCCTTGCGAACCAGTTGTTGAATGCGCTTCGATTCAGCAGGATTGGCCGATCCAAAGAGGATTTCGGACAAAACAACCGGGTTAGAATTTTCCATTAAATATTTCCTTTGCTTAAAATTGGCAATTATTTTGCGAAAAATTGATATTTATGGAAAATAAATTTTACTAATTAGTAAATAGCAGAAATTTTTTTAGAATAGTGATTTTGCGTGCTTGAATACGCCGTTTTATGATAATTGGACTCCTAATTATTCTAGATTAAGAAACTTTACTAGCATATAATTCAATTCTAAAATTTCAATGGAAGACAGTTTGCCCAAAAGTCCTTTAGCCAAGGTTTTATCAAGTGTAGCTATTTTGCTGGTTCTAATTAATGAGTGTTTTCTTAGACCATTTATGGAATTAGGGATAAGTAGAACATCAGTGGCTTCTTTCCATTGAAGTTGGGTTGTTATGAAGCACACAGTAAAATCAAGTGCTGATTCAGCTAAAATGACAGCTGGCCTTAGTTTATTACCAGTCAAATTGGTGAAGGGAAAGTTGATTAATACAATGTCGCCCTTAGCCATTGTACACAACTTTTAAATCAGAAACGGTATAAAGCTCTTCTTCGGTTTCTAGAAAATTAAAAGCGCTACTTTCTGAAGCTAGTTTTTGAATGCCTTTGCTTAGTTCTTGTTCTTCATACTTTTTAAAAACAAAATCAGCAAAGTCTGATATTTCTTCAGCTTTGTCCTCTGGAAGCTGATTAATAGCTTTCAAGGTTCGTTCGATGATGATTTGTTTTGTCATTTTGTATGCGTTGTATCCAAATTTAATAATAATTATTCATTTTAAGCCTAATTAAAAGCGTCCTCCAAATTGTCGAAATCTATGCCTAAGAGTTGCTTAAAGTAATAGATATCCAATTCGGTTTTGGGATAATTTTCTAGAGGAGCCCAGGTATTTTCTTTAGATAAAAAGACTTCCATTGCTTCAACTTGAGGAAATACTTTGTAGTCCATTTTAGTTCCGTTGATGGTAATATAACCAGGGTAGACAAAATCCATATTAGCATCTTTGGCAAAATCCATGGTGAGGAGCATTAGGAATTTACCCAAACTGAAGCGTTTGTAATTTGGATGATAAAAGTGAAGAACAGACATCAGCGATTTTTCACCTCTATCAAAAAACCCCACAGCAATTAATAGGTCCTGATCAAAAATCTTAATCATATGGGTATCAAAAACATCTTCTGGATCATTGAGTGCGGGAATACAATCTTTGCAACTTGGGTAGCCATCAAAATTGACGCTGGCTAAATACTGGGCGTAGAGTGTTTCTATTTCTTCTGTTATTTCAGCTTCTTGAATTACAAAGGAAAAGCCCGCACACTTTTTTCTAATTCGCTTGGTAGTAGTTGTTTCTTTTGCTTTTTTCAAATTTAACCTTAACCAAAATACTGGGTCGTACTGACCACTATTCCCATAGTTTCCTACATAAACCTGATTGGTAGTGAACATATCTTTGCCCATTCTAAAATAGCCCATCCCTAGACCAAAATCTAAGGCAATGCGTTTATTGCTATTAAAATCTTCACTCATAATATAAATTTAGCCAACTCCTATGCAACCTATTTGCATTGTGGATATTTCAAGGGGCAAAATTATATGTAAATCAAAAGTGCTATTTTTAAATATAACCTATTGGTAATGCCCAAAAACAAATCTGCTGTTTTACGATATAGAATTATTGATGGATGTTTAACCAATAGCATGCACCCCTATCCTAGCTTGGAATCGATTCATCAAAAAGTGGAATCGCAATTAGAAAAAGCCATTTCCATTTCTATGTTGAACAAAGATTTGGCGGCTATGAAAGAAATTTATGGGGCGCCTATTGCCTATCATAAACAGAAGGGTGGGTATCATTATAGCGAACCCGATTTTTCCATTTCAGAATTTCCGTTAACCGAAGAAGAGCGGGAAGCATTGGATTTTTCCACTGCCCTATTACAGCAAATCCGCGGTACCCGATTGTTTCAGCAGTTTGAGAATGCCATTAATAAAGTAATAGAAGGGTATAGAATTAGTAAAATAATCGGCGTATCACAGCGACAGTTTTTGCAAGTAGAAGAACCCGTTCGACCGCAAGACAGCCCTTACTTAGAACAATTGTTACAAAGCATTATTCACCAACAACCATTGGCCATTACTTATCAAGGATATGGCCGCGAGCCCAAGTTGCACCAGTTCTCTGCGCATTTATTAAAAGAGTATCGCAACTGCTGGTATGTGGTAGGCTATTCGGATAGGGGAAAAAATCTATTGATGTTTGCCCTCGATAGAATTAAGGAAATCACCAACAGTAATAGTGAGTATATCAAAGTGGAGGGATTTGATCCTGATGAATTTTTTAAGTACTCTTTTGGTATCACACAGATACACGAAGCCAAGCCCGAAAAAGTAGTCTTGCAGTTTACTGCGTATCAAGCACCCTTTGTTTTGAATCAACCCTTGCATCATTCTCAAAAGTTGTTAAAACAGAATGCCGATTTTGTAGAAATAGAATATCATGTGTATATTACAACTGAATTAATCATGACCATTCTTTCTTACGGAAAGGAGGTTAAAGTAATTCAACCACAAACTTTAAAAGACAAAATCAAAGCTACTGTGCAAGAAATGGCAGCTCAGTACAAATAAAGATCCCTCCCCAATTAGTACGTATTATCAATTAGTCTGCAAATAGGTTGCAGACATCACAATTATATTTGTTTGCAAAAACAATTATTATGGAGCCAATGGTATTAATTATTGGAGGGGGAGTGGTATTATTAGCCATTTTAGCCACCTTATTTTACGCAAAAGCCAATACTGGCTCGCAGTTAACTGTATTACAAGAACAGTTAAGGCAAAAAGAATTGCAACTAAAAGAGCAATTGAGTTTTCGTGCCCTATTGCAAACAGAGAAAGAACAGTTGTTGGCCAGGGTTTCAAAAACAGAAGCACAGTTAGAGAACAGCCAACAAGCATTGGTACAAGCCAAAGAAGCCAGCGATAAATTAAGCACTCAATTAAAATTAGAGTTTGCCGAAATAGCGCATAAAGTGATGCTCAACAATAGCGAGCAAATGCGTGCCAAGAGCGAGGAAAAAATTGGCGAGCTCCTTAATCCCCTTAAAACAGAACTGGGCGAATTCAAGAAAAAAGTGGACGATGTATACGTAGCGGAAGCCAAAGACCGACATGTATTAAAAGCCGAGATAGACCGACTCATTACCATGAGCCAACAAGTAAGCCAGGAAGCCAATAATTTAACATCAGCATTAAAAGGGAATAATAAAACGCAGGGCAATTGGGGAGAAATGCTTTTAGAAAGCATTCTAGAACACAGCGGACTCGTGAAGGGCCGCGAATTTGTAACCCAAGAATTTATTAAAGACCCCGGCGGCAATATCATTAAAGATGAGGAAGGACGAGGCTTACAGCCTGATGTAATGGTGTATTATCCTGACCAAAGAACAATTATTATTGACTCCAAAGTTTCGTTGGTGCATTGGGAACAATATGTAAACAGCGAAGATGAAACAGAAAGAACCAAGGCATTGAATATGCACTTGGCATCTATTAAAACTCATATAGATGGACTGAGCAGAAAGAACTATCCCAAATATGCGAAGGCATTGGATTATGTGTTGCTCTTTGTTCCTATAGAGCCAGCCTTTTTAGAAGCGGTAAAAAAAGACACCAATCTTTGGAAGTATGCTTATGATAAGCATATCATGTTGGTAAGCCCCACCAATTTATTGGCGGTTTTAAAAATTATTGCCGACCTATGGACTGTTGAACTTCGAAATCAAAATGCTATTGAGATAGCCGAGAAAGCGGGAATGATGTATGATAAGTTTGTGTTGTATTTAGAAAGTATGGAATCGGTAGGCAATGGCATTAAAAATGCACAGACTGCTTATGATAAAGCCATGGGGCAATTGAGTACAGGCCGAGGCAATTTAGTGGGTCGTGCAGAAGAGTTAAAGAAAATGGGGGCTGCAGCACAGAAACAAATTCCGGATAAAATATTGTTTGAATTAAAATAATATGCCAAAGCCACCCAAACATATCTTATCTAAGTCAACCTTTATGTATGGCTGCCAGTGCCCCAAGCGCTTGTGGTTGCATAAATACAAGCCAGCGTTAAGGGATGAAATGGATGAAGCACAACAAGCGGTATTTCAACAAGGAACAGATGTTGGAAAGTTAGCAGAGCAATTGTTTCCAGGGGGAGTAGACGCGCGGCCAAAAGATAGTTTCTCTTATCAGCAATCAGTAGCCGATACGGCGAAGTATATAGCGAAAGGACATGAAGTGATTTATGAAGCGGCATTTCAATACGAAGGGATGTTATGCGCAGTAGATATTTTGGTAAAGCAAAATGACCAATGGTATGCTTATGAAGTAAAGAGTACCACTTCTGTAAAAGCACAACATATACCCGATGCGGCATTTCAATATTATGTGATCACCCATGCAGGATTGGTACTGGCTGATTTTAGTATTATCCATTTGAATAATCAATATATCCGCAAAGGCGATTTAAATATACAAGAACTGTTTGCAGTGTCATCCGTGTTAGAAGATATTTTATTGGAGCAAGATTTTATACATGAACAGGGCGAGAGCCTGAAAGCTATGTTGCAAAATAAAACAGACATGCCCCAAGTAGAAGTGGGCAATCATTGTGAGAAACCTTATCCATGCGACTTTCAGGGCTTTTGTTTCAAAGGGATTGAAGCTGACGAACCCGATTATGGTGAACCCTATATTAACCAAGAAGCCATACAAGCATTTGTTGAACAAATTGAATATCCAATTTATCATATTGATTTTGAATCATGGAGTGCAGCAGTACCAGAGTACGATGGACATTGGCCATACAGGCAAGTTTGTTTTCAATATTCAGTACATGTAGAAAGCGCAGCAGGTGCTGAGCCAGCACACTATGCCTATTTAGCCAAAGGCACGCATAGCAGTAGTTTGGAATTTTTAGAAAGTTTGTTAGGTGTGTTAGGTGAAGCAGGCTCTATATTGGTTTATAACAAAAGCTTTGAAGCTACCCGATTAAAAGAGTTGATGCGCGAACATCCTCAACATACGGAAGCAGTTGAAAATGTTTTGGATCGACTACTCGATTTAATGCAGCCCTTTAGAAAGGATTATCGCTTACCTGAAATGGAAGACTCATATTCTATTAAGTATGTATTACCTGCATTAGTGCCTGAGCTGAGTTACAAAGATTTAACCATTGGTAATGGCGGGGATGCGAGTACTGCATTTTATCAATTGAAAAATACGATTGACCCAGATGATGTTGAACGAACTCGAAAAGCTTTACTAGAATATTGTAAAATTGACACTTGGGCGATGGTGAAGTTGTTGGGGGTGTTGAGGGGGATAAATGTGTAAATTGCTTTAGTTTGAGTCAACTTATTTAAAAGATAACAAATGAAAGAAACTGAAGAAATAAAACAAGCCCTAATAAATTTTAGAAATGAAAGAGATTGGGAACAGTTTCATAATCCTAAAGATTTGGCACTAGCGATAAATGTTGAAGCGGGTGAATTATTAGAATTGTTTCTTTGGAAAAATCCTGAAGAAGCTAATCGAGAAAAAGTTAAAGAAGAGTTAGCTGATATTTTAGCTTATGCCTTTTTATTGGCAGATAAATACGGGTTTGATATCAAAGAAATTGTGATGGATAAGATTAGAATAAATGGAGAGAAGTATCCTGTCGATAAATCAAAAGGGTCTGCAAAAAAATATAATGAGTTATGAATTTTGTTAACGATTTTGAAGTCTTACAATTTGATTTTAATTCAAAACTTTTTGATAATTTTCACAGTCTACATTATGCAAAAGAGTTATGGCCAATTGTATATATTCTGAGTGATGGAGTTATTAAAGAAGCCTATGTTGGTGAGACTACTGATACTTATAATCGTATGAGTACTCACTTAAAAAATAATGCTAAAAATAAACTTACATCGGTTCATTTAATCACAAGTCAGAAATTTAATAAATCAGCTACTCTTGATATTGAGTCTAATCTAATTAAGTATATCTCGGGAGACGGACAATACAAACTTACCAATGCAAACCTAGGTTTGGCGAATCATAATTATTATCAAAAGAAAGAAGTTTATTGGGATATATTTAAATCTATATGGAATAGATTGAGATCTGAGGGTATTTCAAAACATTCAATTGAATATATTGATAATTCAGACTTATTTAAATACTCGCCATACAAAATATTAACAGTAGAGCAAAGAAATGGATTGCTTGTCATAATGGAAAATCTACTCAAAGAAGAGTATAAAAACTTCATAGTTGAAGGCGGTGCTGGTACTGGTAAAACTATACTTGCAATTTTTTTATTCAAATTATTGAATACGAGTAATGAAGATTTTAATTTCAAAGAATTTGGAGAAGACGAGGCAAAATTTTTAAAACTAATAAATGAACTAAAAGACAAATACCCTTCGCCTAAAATGGCTTTGGTAGTGCCAATGTCTTCATTTAGGAAAACTTTAAAAAAGGTTTTCAAAAATATCAAAGGTTTAAATCAAAATATGGTTATAGGTCCAGCTGAATTAATAAAAGAAAATTTTGATATTGTTATTGTCGATGAATCTCATCGTTTAAGAAGGCGTGTTAATTTAGGATCCTATTTTGGTGCTTTTGATGTTGTTTGCGAAAAATTAAATCTTAACAAGAATATCTGTAATGAACTTGATTGGGTTATTTTACAGTCAAGAAAAGCAATTTTTTTCTATGATGAGAGCCAGTCAATAAAACCATCTGATGTTAAAAAAGAAGATTTCGATTTTTTAAAAAGAAAAACTGATACAAAAATTAATTCACTAAAATCTCAATTCCGAGTAAAAGGAGGTAATGATTATGTTGAATATATTAATAACATTTTGAATTGTTCAATGCCCGAACATAACACTATTTTTAATTCTAAAGATTATGAATTTATACTATTTGATTCTATTTCAGATTTAATAGAACAAATTAAGTTAAGAGAAATGGAGAGCGGGCTCTCCCGATTAATAGCTGGCTTTTCATGGCCATGGATTTCAAAAAATGATAAATCTCAATTTGATATTAAAATTGAGAATGTTGAATTAAAATGGAATACTGTAAAAGATGATTGGATTAATTCAGATAATGCTATAAATGAGGTTGGTTGTATTCATACAACTCAAGCGTATGATTTAAATTATGCTGGTATTATTTTTGGCAATGAAATTACTTTTGATAAAGAAAAAAATGAAATTGTTATTCTTAAAGAAAATTATTTCGATAGGAATGGCAGTGTTGGTATTTCAGAAATGAAAGACTTAAAAAAGTATATTCTAAATATTTATAAAACAGTTTTACTAAGAGGCATTAAAGGAACATATGTTTATGTTTGTGATAATAATTTAAGAGAATATTTTTCAAAGCATATTCCAAATTTTAAAATTGAAAAAACACACTCTGTTAAAAAACAATTTGATGTAATACCTTATATTAATTCAGTACCACTATTTGATTTAAAGGCTGCGGCTGGAAATTTCAGTGAGTTACAGAAAGTCTCTGATTGTGAGTGGGTGGAAATTCCATCCCGATTTAAGCCTTCTAAAGATCTTTTTGCCTGTGAAGTCATTGGTGATTCAATGAATAAAGTTATTCCAAACGGCTCTATCTGTTTATTTCGAAAATACACTGGTGGTTCAAGAGAGGGGCAAATTGTTTTAGTGGAACTTACAGATATTCAAGATCCTGATTCTGGTTCATCATATACAGTTAAAGAGTATAGAAGCAAAAAGAAGTTTATAGATGAACAGTGGAGTCATCAATTGATTCAACTAAAACCTCTATCCTTTGACTCCAAATATTCTGATATTATTATCGAAGAAGATGAGTTAAGACAACTTAAAGTTTTAGCAATATTTGAATGTATCATATAGCCTATTCCTCTTTCAGTAGCTAGCTAATTCCTAAACGCCCCATATTTGTAAAAATCGGTCATCACTATTTTAGCACTCTGGTATTCTTTCAATTCGTATGGTGGTGCAATGCCTATCTCTCTTAGTTCCGACATTTCTTGTAAACGTTTATAATAGGCTTTGTTTACATCAGTTAAAGTAAAGGTTGGTTCATCATCTAGTTTTAGTAAATGGTAACACTTTGAGAGTGGGCGTTTATCTAAATTAGAGGTTGGTTGTGGAATGCTAGTTGTTTTTTCAGCTTTTACGGGCTCTGGCTCCTTAGATAAAATATAGTCAGCCAATCTTATCAATGCTACTACCCAAATAATTATCCAAATACCAGACATAACCCCTTTTTTATTTATACACAACCTTTATTTCTGCCAACCTTTTATATAATTTGATACAATGATAATTAATTCTATTTCAACTACAGAATCCTTACCAGAAATATAATTTTAGGCACGCTCCCCCAATAGGTTACATTCACCCCCTTTAATTTTAGCTCCCTCAAATACATACCATGCAAACACTAAAAAACATTCTCGACGCCGAATTAGATCGGTTAATCAGTATTCAACATTTTCAAGAACCTGCGGTGGGCGTGTCTTCTGGTTTTAAGCGCTGCTCCTGAGTCGGGTAAAACGGCGTTTTTGCTCAACCTATTATTAAGCATTACCGTTAAAAAGAAAATCCTACTCCTGAATCGGATGACTATGGGGTTATTCCCGATTCTTTAATAGAGCAGTTAAAAAAGATTGCTATCGATTTTAATGCCCCCAGGCTTTTCTGAAATGCATATTCGTATTCCGCTCAATCGTTGTGGCCCTATTACCACCGTGTACTTTACCGCTAATATGGAATGTCAGCTGGTGTATGAGGATGGGGTGTAATTGAAAGTTCAACTGTTCGGAATTTCCGAACAACTGCAGCAGATGGAAAAACTAGGGTTCTAACAACAGTTTAAATTGTTTAAACAAACAAAAAGTGTTAGAATAGATAGGTTTGAATCTGCTTAAAATTACATTTTTGCCAGCTTCTGTTTATGCGTATAATATTGGTGATATTACCCTGAAAATGAAAAATTAGGAAACTTTCGATTTAGCGTTTTTTTACAAGATCTAATTCATATAGATTTTGAAGGTTTTGCCAAATGGTTGGTTCCATGTCTAATCCCTTGCCTATTAAATCAGCGTGTTCAGGAGTAATTCCTCTTTTTCCTTTAATGATCTCATTTAGTTGGTCTGCTTGAATCCCTGATTTAATGGCAAATTCTTTCTCACTAATTTCTCTAGCTTCCAGTTCATCTAATAAAATCTCTCCTGGATGGATGGCTTTGGCAGGAGTTATATGTTTCGTTTTCATTTTTATAAAATTAATTCAAAATTCCATAATTTAGTAGAAATAATTATATATTTTTATAAATATTCCACTATTTAGTGAAATTTTTTATGAATTACTCACTAAAAACCCAATGAACATGAAACAAAGAATTGATTGTCCATATTGCGATGGTAGTGCTAACCTTCACAAGGAAGCAAGGGAAATAATCTATCGTAAAGAATCTTTTAAGATAGTAGCCCATTTTTTCAAATGTGAAAAATGCAGTGAGGAATTTACCACTACAGAAGCAGATACTATTAGTTTGATGCAAGCCCATAACCAGTACAGGGAAAAAAATAATATTCCTTTTCCAGAAGAAATTGCAGGTATAAGGTCTAAATATGATTTACCTGCTTCAAAAATGAGTGAGGTTCTTGGATTGGGTGCCAATGGATATAGCAACTATGAAAATGGAGAGATACCTACTCCTGCATATGGTAATTTAATAAGTGCGGCCTCTGAACCTCAAACTTTTATGAATTTTCTTGATAAAGCAAAGGATCAATTTTCAGATAATGCTTTTAAAAAAGCAAAAGAAAAAGTTGCATATCTTATTCATGCTGAAGATGAAACCAATATTTTGTGTGAGTCTTTAAATGTTTACAATAAACCTAATAATTATACAGGGTATAAAAAGCCTGAACCTTCTAAAATTGCTAATCTTTTCACTTATTTTATTAAGCATTCAAAACCAGATTTTAATGATAAGTTGAAGCTTAATAAGTTGCTTTTCTTTACCGACTTTACTCATTATAAAAACCATGGTTCTTCCATAAGTGGTTTAAGTTATCGGGCTATTCAATACGGGCCAGTACCTGCTAACTATGATAATATTTATGCTTACTTAGAAAACGAACAACTAATCAGTTCCCAATTTTTAAAACTTTCTAATGGCGGAGCAAGAGAAGTATTTCTTTCTAATGCTGAGTTTGACAAATCACTTTTTAGCGATGAAGAATTAGAAACACTTGCAAATATCAAAGTAAAATTCGCCAATATGTCAACCTGGGACATTGTAGACTTGAGTCATCTAGAAAAGGCCTGGAAAGAATTAGAAGCAAACCGAGAATTGATAGGTTATCAAGACTATGCATTTGAATTACTTTTTTGGTAAATCCTAGTAAATTAACTTTCCTGAAATTATTGCATGTGAATTTTCTTGATATGAGCAACATTTAGCGAACGTATAAAAATGTGTTCGAAAAAGGGCAACTTGATTCTTTGGCAACTGTTCGGAATTTCCGAACAACTGCGGCCTAGTTACCTCTTATTAATATTATATAAATATTTCATAAATTTATTGAACACCTTAAATCAGTGCTCTATGAAATATTTAGTGGCTTCTACAATTTTACTATTAGTAACATTGTCTATTAATGCTCAGTTGGTCAACTTCAAATATGATAGATTGGGTGATTTTAAAGAAGGAATGGCCCAGGTTTTTGTTGGATCAAAATTTGGGTTTATTGATATTTCAGGTAAGGAAGTAATCCCTCCTATTTACGAAGACAATTTTCCCCATTATGAATTCAATAATGGTTTCATTGTCTTGAAAAAAGATAATTTGCTGGGTATTGTCGATAAAACTGGTAAAGTAATTGCTCCTTTTGAATTTAAAAGTATTGGTTCATTTAGTAGCGGAATTGCTGAAGCTACTAAGCCAGGAACCAAAGTTGGATTTATTGATCAATTTGGTAAAACAGTCATTCCTTTTCAGTATGATATTATTATACTACTCGGTGGTGTAAAGTGTATTGACGGAATGATTCCTGTAGAAAACAACACCAATAAGAAAGGATACATTCATAAGACTGGAAATCTAGTTGTACCATTTAAATATGAAGTAGCCCGTAATTTTTCGAATGGGCTTGGTTTGGTAAAGCGTGTATTTAATGGAAAAGTAAGTTATTTGAATAATTTTGGGGCTGCTGTGATTCCTGAAAAATATGATGATGGCAGAGATTTTATTGATGGTTTTGCAGCTGTGAATATTGGCGCAAAACAAACACCCACTTATGAATTGTCGGGGGGCAAATGGGGTTTGATTGATAAGTCTGGAAAAGAAGTTGTTCCATTTATATATGATCGCATTTATGAAAATAAAAATGGCTTTGCAATTGTTGCTAATGGTAAATATCCAAATGAAAAGAAAGGACTAATAAAAGCAGATGGTAAAGTAATACTACCAGTAGAGTTTGACGATATAAAAATGTTGAATGGTCGTTTGATTGCAAAGAAAGAATTTGCAGGTCCTTATGCATTGTTTGATATGGCTGGAAATAAAATCACCGATTTTAAATGGTATTTTTCGGATGTGTTTGCCGATTTTAGTGATGGCTTAATTGCTGTAAGAGAATTAGTGAACGGTAAGTTGGGAAAAGCAGGCGTCATTGACCTTAACGGGGTTCTAAAAATTCCGTATAGTTATGATATAATAGGAAACTTTAAAGAAGGTTTGGCCCAAGTTGCTAGTAACAATAAGTATGGAGCCATTGATAAAAACGGGAAAGTCGTTATTCCATTGGTGTATGACTATTTATATGGTTTTTCCGAAGGTTGGTCTGGGGTAACTAAAAACGGCAAGTCTGGATTTATTAATAAGGCGGGTAAGTTAATGGAGTTGTCTAAAAATTCAGCCCCCATAGTAACTTCAGCTGTAAAAGCAGTGGAGCCAGTCGCTTCTAGTAAATTTCAGTTTAAAAATGATTTTTTTGGTTTTATTCACGTGATGAATGGGGTTGTTCAAAATAAAACTACTGGTGATTATTCTGGTGCCAAAGTGGGCATACTCACTAAAAATAATGCTGTAGTTGTACTCCCAAAATATGACTGGGTAACAATAGATACCGCAAATAAAATTTTCTTTGTATACAGCGGTGTACATGTAACATTTAATCAAAATTTTACTGCTAAAATTGATACATCATCAAATACTAGAATTGGTATTATTGACTACAATGGTAAACAGGTATATCCTCAGACCTTAGCCAATGTTACCTCGCTCCCTAATAAATTTATAGTTGTTCAAGACGCCTTAACAAAAAAATCAGGTGTTTTAGATAGTAAATTAATACCGATTATTCCGTTTAAATATGATCTGGTTTATAATTTTACAGATAGTGCTATTGCTGCTCAGCAAAATGGAAAATTTGGCATCATTAATTTGAAGAATGAAATCATCTTGCCTTTTGAATATGATACATTATATGACGGCGGAGCTTTATCGCCAGGTGGTTATCGCATTATCAAAAATGGTAAAACAATTCTTGTAAGTGGAAAAGGTAAAATAAAAAAGACAAGCCCAGAACCGCAAGAATCTAAATACCAATCTGCATTGAGTAGAGCCAAAAACACAAATGAAAGAGTAGCTGCTTTAAATGAGTACTATCTGTCTATTAAAAATTTGGGTTTTGCAAATAGCGATATAGAGTCTTTGCTGGCAGATAAATTTTTGCAAATGACCTATATTGACTTTCATAGTGTTTTTCAAGCTTTAATGTCTAATAAGATAAAATTCGATGATGTTAAATTATACCAGAAATCACTAGAAGTTTTAACCCGCGAACAACGAAATGCGATTAAGCTACTCGCACAATATACCGTTGATGATTTTGTAGCTACTCAGAATAATAAACCCAGACCTACTTATCCAGTTGGTGTTCCAAAGCCTGGTTTTGGTTGGGGTAAAAATTAAATCTTCCGAGTTTGGCGTTTCTTCTTGTCAACTTTTCCATGAACGAAGAAGATTTTTCGTAAATTGAATGCTACCTAAAGCATTCTCATGAAAAAACTTTTCCTTGCCATTGGCCTGTTTGCATGCGCAGCCATTGCAACAACCGCATCAGCACAAGATACCCTAGCTATTTATCGCAAGCTCGATTCTATTGCGGTGATTGATCAAAAAGTAATGATGCCTATGCGAGATGGCATTCGCCTGGCTACTGATATCTATCGTCCGAAGGGCAATGGAAAATATCCGGTAGTGTTTTCTCGTACGCCCTATAATTTCAATACTTGGATTGATGGTAAAATGGTCAACGGTCCGTTGCAAGCGGCTTACGAAGCAGTGAGCAGAGGATATGTTTATGTGGTGCAAAATGAAAGAGGTCGCTTTTTCTCTGAAGGCGAATGGGATATTTTAGGCACGCCCATCACGGATGGTTACGATGCGCTTGAGTGGATGAGCAAACAATCTTGGAGTAATGGTAAAGTGGGTTTGATTGGTTGTTCTTCTACTGCTGAATGGCAAATGGCGGTGGCTTCTCAGAACCATCCTGCTTTAGCAGCTATGGTGGCGCAAGGTTTTGGTGCAGGTGTGGGTCGTGTTGGTAAATTCATGGAGCAGGGCAACTGGTACCGTGGTGGTGCGCAACAAATGTTGTTCACTTCTTGGTTATATGGTACGCAACATGATAAGCTAGCGCCGAGATTACCTTTGGGTATTCAGCAAAAAGATGTGCAGCGTTTGCAGAAGTTTTATGATATGGGTCCTGAATATCCAAGAGTAGATTGGGCACAAGGATTAAGACATTTACCTGTTCAAGACATCATCAAAAATGTGCAAGGCTCTGAAGGTGTTTATGAAAAAATGATCGTGCGTAAACCCAATGATCCCGGTTGGTTCAAGGGTGGCCTCTATCACGACAATATGCCGATGGAAGTGCCTGCTTATTGGTTCGTGAGTTGGTACGATGTTTCTTCTGCGCCCAATATTGCTCTGTTCAATCATGTGCGCAACGCGGCTAAATCTAAAATGGTGGCCGATAATCAATACTTAGTAATTGCGCCTGTTTTACATTGTTCTTATAAACGTGCTACGGAAAATACCATCGTAGGTGAACGCAGTGTGGGTGATGCGCGTTTGAATTATGATGAGCTTACTTGGGGTTGGTTTGATATGTTGTTGAAAGGTCAACCAAATGATTTTAAAACCACTCAACCTCGTGTTCGTTATTATACCATGGGTGCTAACAAATGGCAACAGGCTGAGAGTTTTCCTTTGCCTAATACGGAGATGAAGCCTTTCTATTTAGCTAGTGCGGGCAAAGCCAATACCCGCAATGGCGATGGCGCATTATCGATGATGCCTCCTTCCAAAGATATTCCGGATGCTTTCACTTACGATCCAATGAATCCCGTGGGTTCTTACGGTGGTAATGTTTGCTGTACCGGAAATGCCGTGCAAGGCGGCAGCTTTGATCAATCCCAAATGGAATTGCGCAATGATATTTTAGTGTACACTTCAGATGAATTAAAAGATGGGGTGGAAGTGACCGGGTTCATAGAATCTACCCTCTATGTTTCTTCTACTGGCCTAGATACCGATGTGACAATTAAATTGATTGATGTGTACCCCGATGGCAAAGCCTATAATTTAGATGAAACCATTCAGCGCTTGCGTTACAGAGAAGGTTACGACAAAGAAGTGTTCATGGAAAAGGGCAAAGTGTACAAAGTAGACTTAACGCCAATGGTGACCAGCAACTATTTTGCACCTGGCCATAAAATTCGCATTGAAGTTTCTAGTAGTAACTTTCCTCGTTTCGATCGCAACTTGAATACTGGTGGAAATAATTACGATGAATCTAAAGGTGTTGTGGTAGAGAATAAAATTCACCACTCTAAGCAATATCCTTCTGTAATTAAATTACCAATGATTAAAAAGTAATTTATTTCAAGGCAGATGCGGGTAATGTAAAGCCCATGCTCTCTGCGCACCAAAATATATTTACAATATAATAACGGTCCTGGTCCTTAAACAGTTGAATGCTATTGATTCCTCTGTTGGTACTAGGACCGTTTTCCGTTTCTCTAGTTTCATAAGTGCTGAATGCATGTACTACTGTGCCAAATGAAACGGTTTCGCGCTTTAATTCTTTTTCGAAGAACCCTGTTTTTATACGGGTACTAAACATCGTAATATATTCTTCGGGGGTCATGGTTCTGTATTGATAACCCCCATTCGGATTTTTTCCGGTTGGAATTAATTTGGCATCTTTCCCAAACAAGTATTTAAATCTTTCCCAATCGCGGGCTTCGCCCGGTGCGCCGCAAATCACATTGTATAGTGCCGCAATGATATTGTTTTCAGAGCTTACGTCATTAACATACTTCGCATTGGTTTGAGCAAACGAATTACTTGCTATTAATAAAGTTGCAATCAATAATAATTTTTTCATGGGATGAAATTTTGGTATAGTGAATATATAAAAATCCCCTCATTAAAATGAAGGGATCCGTGTCACTAACAGCTACACTTGGGGGTATATGCTTAAGTTCAACTATTGTTTAAAATGAGCGTGCTCAGGATTATCGTCAATCAAATCATATTCTCCTTGTAGTGCGTATTTTCCAAATACAAGCAATCCACCTACTACAATCGGCAACAAAATAAAACAAATAATGATGCCAAACACTAAATCATCTTGTTTACCACTGGTTAATTTAGGTATTCCTAAAATGGTTACACCAAAATAGCCCACCGCTAAACCTAATGCCAACCAAACAACGCCGAGTATTTTCTTAATCAAATTCATAATAAAAAGTTTAATCGTTAATTTCTTTATCCTTCCCGTTTATATATATCACGCCAATTACCAAACACACTGCTGCTACTCCTATTGGATACCAGAGTCCTTCTAAATACCAGTCTGTCTTACCAGCGGTTTTGGCATTAGTAGCGAAGTAGGTAGCAACTGCCGGCAATAATCCCCCAAAAACACCATTGCCTATATGATAGGGTAAACTCATACTTGTATACCTGATTTTTGTTGGGAACATTTCAACTAAGAATGCGGCAATGGGCCCATATACCATGGTTACAAATAACACTTGTATAAATACCAGTAATATGAGCTTTTGCTTATCGTTGCTATTGATACTGATTTTAATAGTAGTCGTTATTGCTCCATTGGTTGGATTGGTTTTTTGTATTTCTTGTTGGATGGTACTGTCTGCATATACAGTGGTGACTGTGTTTACATTATTCACCATGCTATTGCTGGAACTTAATTCAATCTTATTTGCCACGTTGGTGGTTTGGTACATATTTTCATATATCGGTCTGTACGATACAATGGCTATTAACATGCCTGCCATCATGATCCACTTGCGTCCTATTTTATCACTGAGCCATCCAAAGACTAAGAAAAATGGTGTGCCCAACATGAGTGCAATGAACATTAAACTGTCTACTTGTTCTTTGTCTACATTCATGGTTTTTTCTATAAAACTCATGGCATAGAATTGTCCGGTGTACCAAATAACACCTTGTCCCATTACTGCACCAAATAATGCCAGCAATACAAATTTGAAATTGAGTTTTTTACCAAAGCTTTCTTTTAATGGATTGGTGGATGTTTTTCCAGCTGCTTTTGCTTTTGCAAATACCGGAGACTCTTCCATATTTTTTCTGATCAAATATGAAACCAATACCATTAAAATGGATACCCAAAATGGTACCCTCCATCCCCATGCATCAAAATCTTCTGCTGATAATGCTGCACGGGTTCCCATGATCACCAATAAAGAAACAAATAACCCCACTGTTGCTGTGGTTTGTATCCATGCGGTCATGAATCCTCTTTTTCCTTCGGGTGAATGTTCGGCAACATAAGTTGCTGCACCTCCATATTCTCCTCCCAAAGCCAATCCCTGTAAGAGTCTTAGCAATAGTATGAGCACGGGAGCCATAAATCCAATGGTTTCATAAGAAGGTATACAACCTATTAAAAATGTAGCACCTCCCATTAACAAAAGGGTTACCATGAATGTGTACTTGCGTCCAATTAAGTCCCCCAGTCTTCCGAAAAATAATGCACCAAATGGTCTTACCACAAAGCCTGCTGCAAATGTGGCCAACGTACTTAAGAAGGCTGCAGTGGGATTGTCTTGCGGAAAAAATTTAGTAGAAATAATGGTAGCCAAACTTCCGAATATATAGAAGTCGTACCATTCTATCATGGTACCAACGGATGATGCGCTGATAACACTAGTAATAGAAGTTCCTTTTGTTTTATTCATCCTTAAATATATCGTTTTAACAAGAAATGTTTAACAACTCTCTACAAGATGTTTTAAATTACGCTTGTAAAATTGTGCCATGTCCTATCCTTATCAAATCAATTCTTTTGAAGAGTACCAAAAAGTGTACAAAGAGAGTGTAGAGAACCCTGAAGCTTTCTGGGCTTCTGTTGCAGAAAATTTTGTTTGGAAAAAAAAGTGGGACAAAGTGCTCGATTGGAATTTTACCGAACCGAAGAACGAATGGTTTAAAGGGGGCAAACTCAATATCACCGAAAACTGTTTAGACCGTCATTTGGCCGAGAGAGGAAATGTTCCTGCTATTATTTGGGAGTCGAATGATCCCAATGAAAAGCAACGCATTCTTACTTATAGCATTTTGCATAAACGTGTTTGCCAATTTGCGCAAGTACTCATTAACAATGGTGTTCAAAAGGGTGATCGAGTTTGTGTATACATGGGTATGATTCCTGAATTGGCTATTGCTATTTTAGCTTGTGCTAGAATTGGGGCCATTCATTCGGTTATTTTTGGTGGATTTAGCGCGCAAAGTATTGCAGACCGCTTGTACGATGCGCAAAGCGAATTCATCATTACTTGCGATGGTGCATTCCGCGGTGGAAAAGATATTCCGTTGAAATCAGTTATTGATGATGCATTAATTGGCAATAGAACAGTAAGAAAAGTCATTGTATATACGCGCACAAGAACGCCCATCTCTATGATTAAAGGAAGAGATGTTTGGTGGGAAGATGAAATGCGTCATGTGGAAGAAATGGGCATTCGTGAAATTGATGCGGTGGAAATGGATGCAGAAGACCCACTCTTTATTTTATACACTTCAGGTAGTACGGGTAAACCAAAAGGCGTGGTGCATGCATGTGCTGGTTATATGGTGTATACCAACTATACTTTTGTAAACATCTTTAATTATCAACCAGGCCAAATACATTTTTGTACGGCTGATATTGGGTGGATTACAGGGCACTCTTACATTGTATATGGTCCATTAAGCGCAGGGGCTACTTCTCTCATGTTCGAAGGGGTTCCTACTTGGCCCGATGCAGGAAGGTTCTGGGAAATTGTAGATAAATACAAAGTCAATATTTTATATACTGCCCCAACTGCTATTCGCTCTTTAATGAGTTATGGCCTAGGACCCTTGCAGGGAAAGGATTTAAGCTCATTGAAAGTTTTGGGAACTGTGGGTGAACCCATTAACGAAGAAGCTTGGCATTGGTACAATGAAAATGTAGGCAAGAAAAAATGCCCCATCATTGATACCTGGTGGCAAACGGAAACTGGTGGTTGTTTAATCACCAACTTAGCGGGAATCACCCCTTCTAAACCAGGTTGGGCTACTTTGCCAATGCCTGGTATTCAACCAATTTTAGTAGATGAAAAAGGGGTAGAAATTACAGAAGCAGAAGACGGCGTTTTTAAAGGTAATTTATGTATTAAGTTTCCTTGGCCTTCTTTATTGCGCACGACTTATGGAGATCATGAACGCTGCAGAACCAATTATTTTGCCACTTATGAAAATTTATATTTCACCGGTGATGGTGCGTTAAAAGATGAGAATGGATTCTATAGAATCACTGGTAGAGTAGACGATGTACTCAATGTAAGTGGCCACCGTATTGGTACGGCCGAAGTAGAGAATGCGATTAATATGCATGCCGGTGTAATTGAAAGTGCTGTAGTGGGGTATCCGCACGATGTAAAAGGTCAGGGCATTTATGCTTATGTTATTTATAGCAATACCCATGGTGATGAAGAACTCACTCGTAAAGATATTTTGCAAACCGTTACTCGTATGATTGGGCCAATTGCAAAGCCCGATAAAATACAGTTTGTGAATGGCTTGCCTAAAACGCGTAGTGGTAAAATCATGCGAAGAATTTTGCGCAAGATTGCGGAAGGAGAAACAGAAAACTTGGGCGATACTTCTACTCTATTAGATCCTGGCGTAGTGGAAGAAATAAAGAACGGCCATATTTAATATTCTAGTGGTTATCATGAAATCTTTATCTTAATAATAATCATTCGATTATCTTTAGGATAAAGATTGCTGTTATGAAAAAATATTCTTTTTTAGTTGCGCTTTCACTTTTTGTAAGTACTGCGCTTAATGCCGCCGATAACGATATCATTGGTCGTTGGGATTTAACCGTGAACATGGATGGTCGCATTGCGCCCTCTTGGTTAGAAGTAAAATTGTCTGGCGTAAAAACACTAGTAGGTTATTTTGTAGCCGATGGCGGTAGTGCAAGACCCATCAGTCATGTGCAAGTAAAAGAAGGTAAAATTCATTTCAGCATTCCTTCTCAGTGGGATCGTTTAGATAAGTATATGGAGTTTGATGCGGTTTTAGAAAACGATCAACTAAAAGGGACCATCACGCAGAGTTATGGTAAAGTACATTCATTCACTGGTGAACGCGCCCCTTTATTAAAAAGAGACAAAGCACCTGTATGGGGAAAGCCAATTAATTTATTAAGTGGCAAGGGCATTGAAGGTTGGCACGCCGATAGAAATAATAATCAATGGGTAAATATCAATGGCGTTTTAACCAGCCCTAAAAGCGGCGCCAATATTATTACCGATCAAAATTTTGAAGATTTCAAATTACATATTGAATTCAGGTATCCCGCAGGAAGCAATAGTGGCGTGTATTTGAGAGGTCGTTACGAAATTCAGGTTGAAGACAATATGGGTAAAGAACCCAGCTCTACTTTATTTGGCGGTATTTATGGTTTTATTACTCCAAACGAAATGGTGGCAAAATCACCAGGCGAATGGCAAACCTATGATATTACTCTAGTAGGTCGTCGTGTTACTGTGGTGGCGAATGGTAAAGCCATTATTGTAGATCAAATTATTCCAGGCATTACTGGTGGTGCGCTCAATAGCAAAGAAGGTGAACCAGGTCCAATTATGTTGCAAGGAGATCATGGTCCGGTAGAGTATCGCAATATTATCATTACGCCCGCGAAATAACTCACTTAATTTGGCGAACTAAAATTGTATAAATGAGAAAAATCTGGGTAACTGTTTTTGCATTTGTACAAATAGTGCAAACAGTAAATGCGCAATCTCCCAACGAAAAGCTTGCAACAACAATTGCGATTGCTAAAGGAAAACTAATCATTGTGGGTGGTGGCTCCATGCCCGATACCATGTATCAGCTATTTGCGAAATCTATTGGAGGGAAAGACCAGTCGGTGGTGATAATCCCTACGGCAACTAATGACTCTGCAATAAATGCGGGTGCACATTTAACCAGATTTAAAAAAGAGGGCTTCACCAATTTAACAACGGTACATGCACGTAACAAAGTTGGGGTTGATGCGCCTGAGTTTATAAAAGCCATTCAAAATGCAAAAGGAATTTATTTTTCTGGGGGCGATCAAAGCCGCATTGCAGATGCATTTCTGGGCACTCGGGTACACGCTGCTATGCTAGAATTATTTAAGAGAGGTGGTGTTTTTATGGGTACTTCTGCGGGTGCTACTATTATGGGAACATTATTAGTGGGAGGAGATGCACGAAAAGATTTGACCAAGCCTTTTGATTTTCCTGCTGCTTTAAATTTATTTCCGAATACGGCTATTGACCAACATGTATTGGCCAGAAACCGTCAATTCGATTTAATTCCGGTGATAGAACAACATCCGCATTTATTGGGTATTGCCATTGATGAGTCCACTGCTATTGTAGTAGAGGGTAATCAGTTTTCTGTGTTGGGTAAATCTTATGCAATGGTGTACGATGCGCAAGATTGGGATAAGCAAAAAAAGCAATGGGGCCGCGTGTTGAAACCATTTATGATGATGACTCAACCACAGCGTTATGATTTTGTTTCTAGAAAAATCATTCGCAATTAATTATATTTTGATCCAACTTTTTTTTCTTGTTTTTAATCGGTGATTGCCGATAAATCCACTGCAATTTGAGCACCTAATGCTGCATTGTTTTTAATCAATGCAATATTGGCTTCTAAGCTTTCTCCTTTGGTATGATTGGCAATGTATTTGAGTAAAAATGGCGTGATGTCTTTTCCTGATACTCCGGCTCTTTTAGCTGCATCTAATGCCAACACAATATGTTCTTCCATTTCTGCTACGGGTATTTCCTGATGAGAAGGTACCGGGTTGGCAATCAACACAGATCCGTTCAAACCCATGTCCCACTTGACTTTCAGCATAGTTGCAATAGCTTCTGGTGTGTCTAGTGTTAATGGACTATTGTATCCACTGGTAGAAGAATAAAAACTGGGGAATGCTTCTTGCCCAAATGTTACAACTGGTATTCCTTTGGTTTCTAAATATTCCAATGTGAGCCCTATATCTAAAATTGATTTTACGCCTGCTGAAACTACGGCCACATTAGTATGTTCCATTTCTGTAAGATCTGCTGAAATATCCATGCTGGTTTCTGCTCCTCTATGAACACCGCCTATTCCACCTGTTACAAAAATGGGTATGCCTGCCATTGCTGCAATTCGCATAGTGGCTGCAACTGTTGTTGCTCCGTATAGTTGCTGACTAATTACATAAGACATATCGCGCAAACTCACTTTAAGTATGTCTTTTGCTTGTCCAAAATAATCTAATTCTTCATCTGTTAATCCTACCGTGCATTTTCCTTTGATGATGGCAATGGTTGCTGGGATGGCTCCATTGCTTCTCACAATTTCTTCTACAGCCCTTGCTGTTGCTACATTTTGTGGGTAAGGCATTCCATGCGCAATGATGGTACTTTCTAAAGCTACTACGGGTTCTCCGTCTCTTAAAGCGGCGGCAACATCGGGATGTAAATGAATGGCTGGATGCATAAGTGTAGCGTTAAGATGGATAATATTTACTTACTCTTGATAAAAGTTCAGTCTGCGACAAATGCGTAACAATTGCTCCATTCACTTGCAATATCTCTGCAGACAAAGTGTGTGCTAGCTTGATGCATTCTTCGTCGGTTCTTCCCAGAGTTTTTCCCAATAAGAATCCAGACAAAGAGCCGTCTCCTGCTCCAGTGCAATCTACAACTTCTATATCGGGCGCGTGTAAAGTAATTGCTTTGTCTTTGTTATAAAAAGCAGATCCTTGCTTGCCATTGTGTAACCAAATATTTTGCACCCCTCTTTTTAATAACTCTTCTACTTGCAATTGGGTTAAGAATGATTTTTCGCTGCACATCACTGGTAACTCATCTTCATTAGGTGTTACCATATATAAGCCTGCTAAATCCATATCTTTTAATTTGGATGCGGGTGGTACCGATACGGGTTCAATGATAAATGGAATACCCGTTCGCTTGCTAAACTGTAATAACCAGTTCATGCTTTCTACACTAGTATTGGCATCTGCCATAATGTATTGGGCACTTAATAAAAGTTCCTCCTGTTTTTCTAAATGAGCAGGGGTAACCATTTCTACTGCTGCATTAGATAAAAAAGCGGTATACAATGATCCGTCTACATTTAATACCCCTGTATACCTACCTGAAATTCCTTCTTTGGTGATGCTGGCATCAATTTTGACCCCTGCCGCACTACAAGATTGTTTTAACCAATCCCCATCGCTATCGTTTCCAAATACACTGATTAATTGAACATTTGCCCCTAGTATACTCAACTGTTTGGCAATATTATGGGCTACCCCGCCGGCTGTTTTAGTAATTTTTGCATCTACAGTAGTTGCAGGCAAAATGGAATGTCCTGCATGGATGAGCTCATCTACCAAAATGGCCCCTACACAAATGATTGGTTTTTGCATGCGGCAAATGTACAAAGTGGATTGGCCTTTTTATGTTATTTTCATTATTCAATTTTGATTTATGAATAGAAGAAAATTTTTGCGCAATGGTTCTTTGGCGGCTGCAGCTGCTGTAACTGTAGCGGGTACGGCTGCTACCGTTTTAACTGGATGTGGCGGCGGCAAAGATCAATCTAAAACCAATAGTTCCGACAGTGCTGAATTGGCCGCTGCTGAAGCAACTGGAAGAGATGAGTTTGAATACTCTGAATTCACAATTGCCGAATTACAAGCAGCTATGAAAGCTGGAACTCTTTCTTCAGTAAAATTGACCGAACTATACTTGCGCCGCATTAGTGAAATAGATCAAGGAAGGCATGATCTATTATCGGTGATTGAAGTAAATCCAGAAGCCATGCAATTGGCTGAGCAAATGGATAAAGAAAGAAAAGCAGGTAAACTTCGTGGTTCATTGCATGGTATTCCTATCATGATTAAAGACAATATTGATACGGCCGATAAAATGCATACGACCGCTGGGTCATTGGCTTTAGAAAATCATATTGCTGCAAAAGATGCTTTTGTAGTAAGTCAATTACGCAAATCAGGGGCCATTATTTTAGCTAAGACCAATTTGAGTGAGTGGGCCAATTTTAGGTCTACTCGTTCTAGTAGTGGTTGGAGCAGTAGAGGTGGACAAACCAGAAATCCTTATGTAATCAATCGCTCTCCATGCGGTTCTAGTGCTGGTTCTGCCGTTGCAGTTTCTGCTAATTTATGCGCAGTTGCGGTGGGTACCGAAACCGATGGCTCTGTTGTTGCACCTGCTTCTTTTTGTGGTATTGTAGGGCTTAAACCTACTGTTGGCCTAGTAAGTAGATCGGGTATTATTCCTATTTCTGCAACGCAAGATACCGCTGGTCCTATGACACGCACTGTAGCTGATGCTGCTATTCTACTGAATGCAATGGTGGGCGTTGACCCTGCGGATGCTGTAACATTAAATGCTAAAGATAAAATTGCCAAAGACTATACTGCTTTTTTAAATAAGGATGCTTTAAAAGGAAAGCGTATTGGGGTTGAGCAATCTTTTTTAAGAGGTCGTCAAGAAGAAGTAGTGGCTTTGTATCAAAGAGAAATTGATCAATTAAAAAAATTGGGTGCTACTATTGTTCCTGTGGAATTGGTAAAAGAAACAGGTCCTTTGGGTGAAGCTGAATTTCAAGTGTTGCTCTATGAATTTAAAGATGGCCTCAATAAATATTTATCTACAGTTAAAAATGGCGTGAAGAGCATGCCTGAATTAATTGAGTACAATAAAAAACATGCAGATAAAGTACTCAAATATTTTAAGCAGGAACTGGTTGAAATGAGCAATGCTAAAGGCGATTTAAAAAGCAGTGAATACCAGCAGGCATTGGCAAAATCTACTTCGGCTCGTGCAATCATTGATCGTGTGTTGAAAGAAAATCAATTAGATGCCATTGTGGGTACCAGTTATGGACCGGCTCATTGTATTGATTGGGTAAATGGAGACCAAGACCCTGGGTTCTATTTCTGTCCACCTGCTGCTATGGCAGGTTATCCGCATATTACTGTTCCGATGGGTAATATTCATGGCCTGCCTGTAGGACTTTCTTTTATAGCTTCTGGTTATCAGGAAGGAACCATCATCGGATTGGCTTATGCTTATGAACAAGCAACCAAGCATAGAACCATTCCTCGCTTTAAACGGTCTATTTAAGTGCGAAAATGATTTATATTCATGTTTTTATTGATCTGTTTAAATTAATATAGTGTCTGAAATTAATACCAAACAAGTTTCTCCTTTAGGTTGGATTGCCAGTACCTGGTTTGCGATGGGCATTCCATTTATTGCACTGTCTAGTACAGCGGGTATTATGTACCAGTCATTTAAGTTGCCTGATGAAGAAGTTGTTTTTTGGACTTCTTTTATCATGTTGCCTTGGGCACTTAAATTTTTATGGGGGCCTTTATTAGAGATGTTCAAAACCAAGAAATACTTTGTGTATGTATCTCAGTTTTTTTTGGGTGTCTTATTTGCTTTAGTTGCAGTGAGCATTATTTCTGACCGATTTTTTGGTTTGTCTATTGGTTTATTTACTGCGATTGCTGTTGCTGCAGCCACACAAGATTTAGCAGCGGATGGTGTATATATAAATGAATTGAATAAATTTCAACAACAACAATTCATAGGTTGGCAAATAGTGTTTCAGCAGTTGGCCAAAGCCATTTTTGGATCTGGATTGGTATTATTGGCGTTTCAATTAGAAGAAGTCTATGGGTTAAAAATGGCTTGGATGACGGTGATGATTATTTATGGAATAGCCATGATTACCATGGGTGTTATTAGCGTAAATAAATTGCCTACAGGTGGAGATGCAGTGCATGCTGTTGAATCGGCGCCCGAAGCTATTGTTATTTATAGAGATGTATTGTTGCAGTTCTTGAAGAAAAAAAATCTATGGATTGGTTTAGTATTTATTTTTCTTTATAGATTGGCAGAAGCCCAGGTAGTAAAAATTGCTCCTTTGTTTTTTAAAGCATCTAGAATGGATGGTGGGCTAGGAATTGATAAAGCAGACACCAGTTTTATTTTTGGGGTGATTGGAATAATCGCATTTGTTTTGGGTAGTCTGGCATCTGGTTATTTTGTTGCGTCTAAAACATTCAATAGAAAAACCTTGCTCATTTTGTGCGCTGTAATGAATATTCCTTTGTTGATCTATTCTTATTTAGCAATTACGCAGCCCGTAGACGAAATGCCCATTATTCTACTGGTTGCATTTCAGCAGTTTTGTTATGGCTTCGGTTTATTGGCACTGGTTTACTATATTTTACAAGAGATGGCACCAGGCAAATACCAATTGGCTTATTTTGGCTTTGCTGCTGCTGCTATGCAATTTGCATTCATTATTCCTGGAATGTTCAGTGGTTATTTAAGCGAATACATGGGATATTATGAGTTCTTCATTTGGGTCATCATATGTACCATTCCGGCTTTTATTATAAGCGCAACGGTTCCATTAACAAATGGTACAGAACCTACTGCCAACTAGGGTTTCCTACTAAATGCAATTTGGTTTGTCTTCCACTAATGTATTTAAAACCAGTTTGGTCAAAGTATCCATCTTGTTCTAGCATGATTCGGATGGTCTTTTTCCATTCTTTAATTTCAACTGCAGCGTTCAATTCTATTGAATAAGCAGTATTATAATACATGGGATAATCGCCGCTTCCTGGTACGCCATTTTGTTGATCCCACATACCAATGGTGGGTCCAGCTGCATGTCCATGAGCACCAATTGGATGGGTATAAATGGTAGCGTTAATGGTTTCTTTTTTTGCTTGTGCTAATGCATCTGATAATATTTTGTTTCCCGATTTGTTCAATGCAAATTGATTGGTTAAAATATCTTGTAATCGATTTCCAATAGTTAATGCGTTTTTTAAATACTCAGGTGCATCCTTTTCTTCTGGCTTTAAAACATAGGCATGCTCTTGTATGTCTGAGTTTAATCGTAAATAAGTAATTCCAAAATCTACATGTAACAAGTCTCCTTGTTGAATAATATTTTTTGGATCGTACCCCTTATTGCTGAACGCTTTTAAATGATCAAATTCAATTTGGTCATTGCGTTGAATTTCTACTGAAGGATGAAACCAGGTACTTAATCCAAGGCTATTGATTTTTTGTCGGTACCACCATACAAGGTCTTCTGATGTGGTAATGCCCGGTGTAATTACCTTGCTGCTAAATCCCTCCGCAATAATGGCTTTACTAATTTGCACTACTTGAGGGTAGTATTGCATTTCTCTGGCTGTTCTGGTTTCTAACCAAGCTACTGCCAATGGTTCAGAAGAAACCACTTTTGTTTTATATGCAGCAGGTAATTTTTGCATGAATTGTTCATACTCTGTATGGTCTAGCCCGTCTGCATGACCAAAACTCTTAGACATATTAATGCCTATTTTTTTTGGTTGATGCTTATTAACCAATGCCATTAATGCATCCCACTGATCGGGATACTTGGTCATATCCCAAGCAGCTTTAATTGAACTACCCACATTGTATCTGGCTACGGCAGACTTGGTGTATTCTTTGGTTACTGGATTATAATAAAATACCAACATGGTAGTTCTTCTTGCACTAATCCAAGTAGCTGGTAACATAGTTTTTACAATAGGATCTTCATTGTATTCTCTAGTTATCATTACCCACATATCTATCCCTGTTCTTTCCATTAATAGTGGCAATAAATTGTTTAGTCGGTCGTCTATAACTTCATCAATAATTTTTGCCTGCTCTCTTAATGGTAGTACTTGTGCGTTTAACTCATGGGTAATACATATTACCAATAAGAAACTCAAAACAGCGGTTAGGATGCGTTTATTCATTTTAGTGTACTTTTATTAAATATACTATTGCGTTGCCCAATAAACCCCTTTTATTGAAACCTTTTTTTTGCCTTTTGTTATTGCTATTTGGGCAATGGGTATTCAACAATGCAGCGGCACAAAATATCCCATTTCCCCAGAAAGACATTAGTGATGTTTTATTTGGATCGAAAAAGCGCAAAGCCCAATCTCAAACAGATTCTCTGGTTCCAAGAAAATTCTATACCAGTTTTTTACCCATTCCTGGGTACAATCCTGCGTTGGGTTTTGTAATAGGAGGTGGCATAAGTACCAGTTTTTTATCTGGTCAATCAGCAAGTACTCGTCGTTCTAATATTCTAGCCAATGCAACCATCACCACGCGAAATCAGTTTAATCTGAATATTCGCAATATGATTTATTTAAAAGACGATCAATGGGTTTTACAGGGGGATTGGCGCTGGCTTATTTTTTCTCAACCCACGTATGGCTTGGGCATCAATTTTAATAATGCTTTTAGGCCTCCTGCAATAGAACAGCCTATGAAGTTTAATTATATCCGTTTTTATCAAACCCTCTATAAAAAAATATTGGGCCCATGGTATGCGGGTATTGGTATTAATATAGATCGTCACTATAATATTGTTGATCAACTCTTAGACACAACAGGTCCTAATCCTTTTCTTACTGCACATTATGCGTATTCTACTTTAAATAATATTAGGCAAGACGAGTATTCTTCTGTTGGATTGAGTGCTAATTTTTTATTTGATAATAGAGACAATGCGGTGAATCCTAGAAAAGGTCAATATGCATTAATGAGCTTTAGAATCAATAATGAAATATTCGGAAGTACGCGTTCGCATAATACTTTGTACTATGAATTCAGAACGTATTGGAATCCCACTAAAAAGCTGTTAAGGCCTCATATTATTGGATTCTGGACGATGGGTCAGTTTGTTACCAGTGGCAAACAACCCTATTTAGAAATGCCTGGAATTTCTTGGGATATGTATAATAGAACGGGGAGGGGCTATATACAAGGAAGAATTAGAGGAGAAAATATGTGGTATGGTGAAACGGAGTATCGTTTTCCTATTTCAAAAAATGGATTATTCGGCGGAGTTGCATTCTTGAATTTAACTACGGCTACCAACGAAGCCAAACAGCAGAAACTGGCTGATGAATTTGCTGCAGGCTATGGTATTGGATTAAGAATTAAAATGAGTAAAAAAACAAATACCAATATTGGTATTGATTATGGCATGGGCCGCGATGGCAGTAATGGCATCTATATTAACTTACTCGAAACTTTTTAATTGGGATACTTTTACCAAATGAATGTCTAGTTCAGTAGTCTATATATAAATACGGTGGCCCTTTTCATTAATATAGGATACTGTTTTGAGTTTAATGTTTCACCGGGCGCATGCGATCCTTTGCCAGATGCACCTAAGCCATCTAAACAATCTGCATAAGCTGCTACATAGGAAATATCTCCAGCTCCTCTACTCCCGGGATTACCCGGTACTACTTTGCCCAAACCCATGTCTTCACTGGTTTTGCTTAATATTGTTGCCAATGCTTCATTCCCTTTTGTGGGAGCCATCGAAGGAATGCCATCTTGAAAACTAATGCTTGCTTTTGCGCCAGGTAAACTTTCTGAAACAATTTTACGCATGGTGTTTCTGGCTTTTAATTTTTGCTCTTCGGTTAAGAAACGGAGGTCACCATTTACAAATGTTTTAGGCGAAATAATATTGGTTTTACCAGATGCTTCACCGCGTTGTTGTTCAAAATTGGCATTTACTTCAGACCCTCCAATAAATATACCAGGGTTGAATGTGAGGTATTGTTCTTTGCTTAATGTTTCTCTAAAGCTGTTTACAATTCTAGCTGCTTCATAAATAGCGCCATAACCTGCAGCACCAAATACACCAGAAGAATGTCCTTGCTTTCCTTCAACAGTTAACTCCCAAGAACTCGCTCCTCTTCTTGCAGTTGCAATGGTATTAAAGCCTGCAGCTCCTTCAAAGGCCAATACCACATCATGTTGCTTTGCCCTTTCAATAAAATCTCCTCTAGTGAGGCTTCTTGGCTCTCCTGCATTTTCTTCGTCGCCTGTCATATAAATAGTGATGGTTGCATTATTCAACAAGTTTAATTCGTGCATGGCTTTCATTGCAGCAATGATGATTACATCGCCTCCTTTCATATCATTAATTCCCTGACCAGTGATGGTGCTATCATTCAAAACAGTAAATGGATTGCTGGGCATTTCTGGTTCAAATACGGTGTCTAGATGGCCTAATAATAAAAGTTTTTTTCCCTTATTGCCTTTTCTTGTTGCTACCAAATGACCTGCTCTCTTAACAGAATCGGGCATATTAATCCACTCTATGGTAAATCCTAATTTCTCTAATTCCTTGCTGTATAATTGACCAACTGCTTTTACTCCTGCTATATTAAATGTTCCACTATTGATGTTAACACTATTTTTAAGTAGGTCTACCATTGCAGGATAATGCTCCTCTATTTTTTTTATTAATTTTTGTTCAATCGGTTGAAGAGTTTGAGCGTTGGTTATTAAAAAAGAGAAGCTAATAAGGTAGAAAAGGAAGCATTTTTTCATAAAAGCAAATTTGACACTCAATTTAAGCATTCAATTGTATTTAAAAATTGATAGGGTAAGCCGTTTAATTGATACTATTGAAAATAATCGCCAATCCTTTCGTTATTGCGGATGCTTATTGATATTTTTAATCAAATTAATTTATTGTACATGCCCAATAATGCTGCTTATAGTTCAAAATACGAAACCCTTTTGGCTGTTGGTCAATTGGGTGGATGGGAATACAATGTACTCACACAGGAGCTTTGGTGCAATAGCTATTATTTTGAAATGCTTGGCCGCAAAGAGTACGCAACAGCTGATTGGGCAAAATATCCTATTAAAGAGATTTGGGAAGATTGGTTACATCCGGAAGACCTAGCAAAAGCAAAAGAGTATTTTGCCGATTATATTTTAAATCCTGTTCAAGAATATGCGCAACAGTTTAGAATGCTTCATGCCAATGGCGATTGGGTGATTATTTTAAGTAGGGCATTGGCCATGCGTAATGAAGTAGGCGAGTTAACCGGAATGATTATTGGAACTCATTTGGATATATCGGATACCTCACGTCTTTCTGAAAATTTCATCATCACACAAAAAGAATTTGAAAAAAGTAAAAAGCAAATTATTAAAGACAATGCTTTTTTGAAAGCTATTTTAAATAGCCCAAAAGATTTATTTGTTTTGGCTATTGACAAGCATTATCAGTTTTTAGGTTTTTCTGATTCATATATTCCATTTGCTAAAAACGTTTTATTAAAAGATGTTCAAGTGGGTATGAATGTTTTTGATGTATTACCTGAATCTATGCATGCAGTTGCAAAAGCCAATTATGATAGGGCTTTAGCGGGGGAAAACTTTATTATTACCAATAATTTTATTGCCCCCAGCGGTAAAAGATTGTATTATGAAAACAAATACAGCCCTATCATAGATCAGCATGGTAAAATATTAGGACTCACTTTATTTAGTAACGATATTACTGCTATCAAAATTCAAGAGGAAGAAATGCGAATTGTAGACCTTCGCTATGCCGCATTATTTGATGGAGCTGAAGATGCGATATTAATTGCTGATGCTACTACTGGTCATTTGGTTGATGTGAATGATAGAGCAAGTGAATTATTTGGTTATTCCAAATATGAACTGGTTGGGATGCATCAAACTCAACTTCATCCCCCTAACGATTTGGCTAAAATAACTTCATTATTTCAGCAGTTTTCTTCAAGTAAAACAAACGGTCATCAATTTGTTGATACAAATATTATTGATCATAAAGGAAAAATAAAGCCCGTTCGAATTACTGCTGGGGCCCCTTTTAGAGCAGGGAAATATTTGTTTTTAGCGGCTTATTTTAGAGACTTGAGTACAGAAAAAGCGGCCATTGAAAAGGCGCTAACTATTCAAGAAATGCTTTCTAAAGCAGAAGGGATTGCGCATGTAGGAAGTTTTGAAGTAATGCTTCCAGATGGTCATGCCATTTGGAGTGATGAAATGTTCCGTATTCTTGATTTATCTCCCCATGAAACATTGGCTCATAAAGACCGATTTACTGAATCGGTTATTCCAGAAGACCAGGAAATATATCATAAATGGATGGGGAAAGTATCCACTATTGAAGGGGAGTCTTCTCCTATACAAGTTCAAATTCAAACCCGGAAAGGCAGCATTAAACATGTAATTATTAATGGGGTTGGGTATAAAGATTTACAAGGTCAAATTTATAAGTTCATTGGTGTGGTAAAAGATATTACTACCAGGGTATCTACCATGGAGAGCCTTAAAATTCAAAACCAAAAGTTAAGAGAAATTGCATGGGCTCAGTCTCATTTGGTAAGAGGTCCGCTTTCAGATATTTTGGGTATTACCAAAATAATTAAAGAAAAATTAGTTGACGAAGAAGAAAAAGAAACCTTGATTACTCAATTGCATGATGCTGCAGATAAGCTAGATCAAGTAGTTAAAGATGTGGTGAATAATGCAGGCTCTTTTGACGAATCGTTGCAATGAACTAAAATTACCTAAAAGTAGGTATATCTGTCCCCCAATTTTTAAGCATATTGCACTAGGATTTCATCCTAAAAATCGGGGTACTTTCATATCGGGGGGTGTGATTGTCCCCGATTTATTTTTCAATAATTGATGATGCTCCGTTTTTAAAATTCATTAATCAACGCTGCTGTTTTAGCAGGATCTTCTTCCATAGGAACATGGCCAATATTGTTTAAGATGGCTAGCTTGCTTCCCTTAATATCTTTATTAAATAAATAGGCGTTTTGTACAGGAATCAATCCATCTTTATCTCCCCAAATAATGAGAGTGGGTTTTTGAATGGTCTTAATTTTGTCTGGCTCCTGCTCTAATCCCTTTTTAAAAATGGCTAATAAAGCTTTTCTGTTTCCCTTTGCAATAGCCATATCATGAAAGCGATCAATCTGTTCTTGATTAATTATAGTGGGGTCTTGATAGATTCCCTTTAAGCTGGCACTTACCAATGCTTTGGGAGTAATGAACAACATCACATTATTAATTATTGGCGTTGAAGCAATTTTAAAACCAATGGAGCCTTTTACATTCATGACGGGGTAACCGGTTGCATCTATCAATATGAGCTTTCTAACTTTTTCGGGAAAATAAGTAGTGAATTGCCAAGCAATACCACCACCTAATGAATTACCTCCAATATCGCAAAGGGGTATTTGTAATTTGGTTAAAAAGGAGTCTAAAAATTGACTATAATAGTTGAAGCTGTATTCATTGGTTGCATTAGGGCCCGTGAGTCCAAATGCGGGCATATCTAATGTAATGACTCTTCTGTTTGGATTAATTTTCTTTACTACCGCTTCAAATGTGTGCAATGAAGAACTAGTACCATGAATTAATACCAGTGGAACGGAATCAGTTGGATTTCCTTGGTCTCTATAATGTACATTCATGCCCATCAATGGCATAAACTCCGATTCGTTGTTTACATACAATGGTTTTAATTCATCTAAACTTCTGTCTGGTTGAAAATAAATGATGAATAATAAAACCAATAAGGCAAGGATTGCACCAAAAAAATAACCAATATATCGTAAGAACTTTTTCATGAATCATGATTTAGTCTCACAAATATATTGGTCAGTTGTATAAGGCTGTATTAATTTGTACGAATGGCGCCTATTCCCTCATTAAATAATTGCTTATTTAAAGCAGGTATTTCTATTTTGTTAAGGTTATCTCCTCGCTCTTTCAATACCTGCCATTGTTTGGTGTATTCTTTTAATAAATCCAAATTTGGTTGATTCACTCTTGGTATATCACTTTCTGTTTGATTCATTAAGAACATATAGTTGGCAGTAAATTTATTCAAGAAGTTCTCCGCATCATCATAAGCAGTAGCCTTACGCTGAATCATATCTTCATCCCATGCTTTCATTTTTTGTGATAAAGCTTCTGCTTTGGTTTTTAATTCGCCTGCTGGTAGGCTTTTAATAATTTGATCTAATTGTTGCTTTTTCGAAAATAATTCGTTGACCATATTATGCATTTCTTTCACAGTGTTTTCCATTCCCGTCATTACTTCATCAAACGCTGCATACTCTGCCGCAGTGGTAGGGTAATTGGGATTTGCCAAAATGGTTGCTTTGGTGTTTACAGTTTTTCCTTCTGCTTCAATGCTGATGGTATAGGTTCCTGGAATGGCTTTATGTCCGCGGAAACTACTTTCAATATAGGTGTTTGGAATACCCGGCATAGTTGCGTGTCGTAAGTTCCATACAAATCTGTTCAAGCCCTTATTGGTAGATAATAATGCATCTCTTGGAGGTGCTCCATCGTATCTTTTATAGTTGGGGTCTGCTTTAGAACTAATTGTTTGAATTGTTTTTCCATTACCATCTTTAATGGTCATAGTGATGACTGATTTTTCTTTTAATTCAGGTAAATCATAATACACTACAATTCCTGTTGCAGGGTTAACTCCTCTGTATGGATTGGTTCCATCAAATTCAGGATTATTGCCATCTAACTCCGAACTGCCACTGGCTAATATTGCTGGCGCTGGTTCGTAAACTGATAGGGTAGTTGGAGCAGTTTTATATTGTCTAACCAATGTTAAATCGTCCAATATCCAAAATGATCTGCCAGATGTAGCTGCGATTAAATTGTTTTGATGTACGCGTAAATCGGTAATAGGCGTGTTGGGTAAGTTTAATTGAAACGGAGTCCAATTTTTTCCTCCATTAAAAGAAATATATACGCCGTTTTCTGTTCCTGCATACAACAAATCTTTTCGTTTATCATCTTCTCTTACAACGCGTGTAAAAGAACCTACTGGTATTCCATTGCTAATATTGGTCCAGGTTTTTCCATAGTCGGTACTCTTATACAATCCGGGTGTATGGTCGTTAAATTTATAACGCGTGGTTGCAATATATACAGTGGCTTTATCAAAAGGCGATACTTCTATGGCATTGATTAAACACTCTGCCAATCCTGCTGGTGTAATGTTTTTCCAATTTGCTCCTCCGTCTTTAGTGATATATACCAATCCATCATCACTACCTGTATAGATCACTCCTTTTTCTAAAGGCGATTCAATTACATAACTTAATGTTCCATAGTTTTCTGCACCCACCGATTCATTGGTAAATGGTATACCCGGTTTTACTTGTTTTTCTTTTTCATTACGTGTTAAGTCGGGAGATACTTCGTCCCAAGTTTTACCCATATCCCTTGTTCTTAGTAACAAATGAGCACCATGATAATAAGTACCTGGTTCGTGTTGGCTATGTATGATGGGTGCATTCCAGTTGTAACGATACTTCATGTCTTTGGCATCCATTGCTAAATATTGAATGGGTGCAGCCATGATATTGGTACTTGCATTTGTTTTGGTATCTAATACTTCTATTGTTCCTTGATAAGACCCGCCCAATACATATCTTGGATTATTTGGATCAAACGCTAAGAATGCACTTTCACCTCCTGCGGATGCCGACCAATCGGCGGCTGTAATCCCTCCGGAAAAAGACCTACTCGCAATTTTTACTGATGAATTATCTTGTTGTCCTCCATAAATATTATACGGAAATAAATTGTCTACATTAATGCGATACATCTGTGCAGTTGGCATATTGCTTTGGCTGCTCCAAGTTTGTCCTCCATTAAAACTTATGGTTACGCCTCCATCATCGGCCATCACTAAATTTTTTGAATCGCTTGGATTAATCCAAAGATTGTGATAATCTCCATGGACACCTTGTAGATTTTCCCATGTTTTTCCGCCATCAATTGATTTTAATGCGGGAGCACTTAATACATACAAAGTGTTTTCATTATTTGGATCTGGAAACACTTCTATATAATACCATGCACGCTGAATGATTTTATGTTCTGCTGAAACTTGGCTAAAACTTTTCCCCGCATTATTTGATACATATAATCCTCCTGCATTTTTTTCGAAATCGCTTTCAATTAATGCATATACTTTATCTGAATTTGCTGGGCTTACTGCAATAGCCATTTTACCCATTTCTTTAGGTAAACCTTTGCTCAATTTTTCCCAATTAGCACCGCCATCGGTTGATTTGTACAATCCACTTCCTGGGCCTCCACTGATTACTTTCCAAGGCAGTCTGCCATGGTCCCACATGGCTGCATATAATATGCTTGGATTTTTTGCATCCATGGATAATTCTGCACATCCCGTTTTATCGTTGATGTATAAGATTTTTTTCCATGTTGTTCCTCCGTCGGTGCTTTTGTAAATTCCTCTTTCTGTAGAATTACTATAAAGTGCTCCTTGTGCGGCAACATATACAATATCAGGATTGGTTGGATCAATAATTACGCGAGCAATATGTTGTGTAGCATCTAGTCCAATTTTTTTCCAATTTTTTCCAGCATCTGTACTTTTATACATGCCATCTCCATGATGGGTCATTACCCCGCGCATGGCATGTTCTCCCATTCCTACATATACTATATTGGGGTTGCTTTCTGAAACGGCTATAGCACCAACTGATCCTGTTTTAAATTGCCCGTCGGAAATATTTTTCCAACTAATTCCTCGGTCGGTGGTTTTCCATAATCCACCACCAGTCGTACCCATATAATAAGTATGGATATCTCCTTTAACACCAGTACCTGTATTAGACCTGCCTCCTCTGAAAGGCCCAATACTGCGCCATTTAACGGGTTTAAAATATTGATTTACATTTTCGGTATTGGGTTCTTTGCTGGCTTGTGCAAATGAATAGTCTGCACCAGTTATAAGGAGCAAACCTAAAAGCAGTTTATGCATATTGGCTGAATTTTATTCAGAAATATACGCCATATTCTTTATTGTATCTTTGTATGATGCCAAAAGGGAAATTAGATATTATAGACAGAGTATTGGAAGCTTGTTACAAACACAATCCTGATGCTTTGTTTGTGATGAGTTTAATGCACCAATACGAAGAGCGAGGTAGTTTAAGTAAAAAACAATTACAAGGCTTATTGGCTAAAGCCAGTAAAGTGCCCGATATTCCTATTAATTTATTGGCAACACTGGAAGCCACTATCAATAGAATGCATACCCGCGAAAAAGCACCTGCAACAGTTGGTAAGCCCTTGTTCGAAAAAGATTTTCCTCTGGGTGAAAAAATGGAAGCCATTCTTGCAAAATATCCGCAGCATAAACGAGTGATTTTTCTTTTTGATAAATACAATCGCAAAGAGCATTTAACACCTATTGAAAAGGATGAAGTCATTAAATTTCATAAACTATTGATTAAATAAGTACATGACTTTTATCATATCTGTTCAAAAGTAAAAAAGGTATCTTCGGCGCTTTAATCAATTCACTTTTTATGAGTTTAGCCAAATCTATAGAAGCGCGTAGCCAAAACCAATGTGAGCTTTGCGCTGCAACTACCCCATTGTCTTTATTTGAAGTGCCGCCTGTAGACAGAACAACTGAAGATAACTGCATCATGATTTGCAGTAAATGTTTACAACAAATCGAAAAGAAAGAAGCTTTAGACAGCAAGCATTGGGACTGTTTAAATACTGCTATGTGGAGTGAAGTGCCAGGTATTCAAGTAGTTTCTTGGAGAATGTTGAATAGATTAAGAAATGAATCTTGGGCAGCAGATTTATTAGATATGCTTTATTTAGATGATGATAAACTAGCTTGGGCCAAAGCTACTGGTGATCATGATAATGATGGCTCAGTAGACTTGCATTTGGATTGTAATGGACAACAACTTTTTACGGGCGATTCCATTGTGTTAACTAAATCATTAGATGTGAAAGGAACTAGTTTGAATGCAAAAATGGGTACTGTCGTGAAGAATATCCGTTTGGTTCCCGATAATACTGAACAAATTGAAGGTAAAATTGAGGGTCAAATGATTGTTATACTAACAAAATATGTTCGCAAAGCATAACTTTATATGCAAATATGCGAGTTAGAAATCCTAGAACCGGTGTATACGATTATGAAATACCCGATTGTAATGCAGCTCAAATAGCACAACGTTGTAAGCAATTACGCAACCATCAAGATGCATGGGTAAGATCGGGCATTACAAACCGTATTGCGGTTTTACAAGAATGGAAACAAGCGATCATCATCAACAAAGAACTGTTGATTGGAGCATTGGCTGCTGATACTGGCAGAACTTGGGAAACAATTGCCGAAATAGATTGGGTGATTGACTCTATTGATAAATGGTGTGCTACAACAAAGGACTTTTATGAAGAATATGCTAATTGGATTCCTTACCAATTGGTTGCTATTATTAGCCCATGGAACTTTCCTTTGGCTTTATCTATGATGGATACCATACCAGCCCTTTTATCAGGAGCTGCAGTATTGGTTAAGCCCAGCGAAATAACACCTCGTTTTATTGAAGTGATCAACAGAACTATATTGTCGGTACCTGGGTTACAGAAAATTTTGTTGTTTACTCCCGGTGATGCAAGTGTTGGTGCAATAATGGTTGGTTTAGCAGACTTAGTTTGTTTTACTGGTTCAGTAAATACAGGAATGAAGATTTCTTTAGCAGCTAGTAAAAAATTGACTCCTGTTTTAATGGAAATAGGGGCTAAGGATCCGGCAATAGTTTTGCAAGGAGCTAATTTGGAAGTTGCTGCTACCGCTATTTTAAAAGGAAGCACTACTAATGCAGGACAAAACTGTTTGAGTTTTGAAAGAGTATATGTGCATGAATCTATTCATGATGAGTTGGTTGATTTATTAATTGAAAAAACAAAAGCACTACAGCTTGTTACCGATGATCAGCACAAAGGGGAAATTGGCCCAATCATTTTTGAAAAACAAGTTTTAACGATTAATACCCATTTAGAAGATGCCAAAAATTTAGGCGCAATAATTTTAACTGGTAGTAATGCTTGTGAACAAATTCATGGAGGATTTTATTGCAGGCCAACAATTGTAGTGAACGTTACACATAATATGTTGTTGATGAAGGAAGAAACTTTTGGGCCTATTATGCCAATAATGTCATTTAGTACAAAAGAAGAAGTAGTTGAATTGGCTAATGCTACTAAATATTCCTTAGGTGCTGCAGTATTTGCTGCTACTGATGAAGAAGCAGAAGATATTGCTAATCGAATTCATGCGGGTTCAATAAGTATTAACGAGTCGGCGCTCACTGCCATTTTACATTATGGAGATCATCTTAGTTTTAATATGAGTGGAATTGGTGGATTAAGAATAGGACAAGAAAATTTTAGTAGGTTTTTAAAAAAGCGTACAATCCATTTGTTAAAGAAATCTAATTCACATTAATATGTGATTGGTTCAAGTTGGCTTAAAGGGGTTCTTTGCAATCCTAAATTAATTCCAATGAAACCAATGAATCTTTTTTTTGCAGTGCTTGCTTCACTGCTGTTTTTTTCTTGTAAAAAGAATGACAATCCAGTACCTGCTCCTGTAGCAGAAACCAAACTCTTAAAGAAAATCTACACAAGCGCAAATGATTTTCAATTGTTTACTTACAATGAAAGCAAACAACTTGTAAAGTTTACGAATCAATATGTGGATGACCCTATTAATAATGGCATTATTAAAGAGGAATCCACTTTAACTTATGAGGGTGATAAGTTGAAGAGAGTACAGCATGAAGGTGGATATATGCTTTACCATTATACTGGAAATCGTATAGATTCTATCCAGAACTTTACATTAACCAATCGATTAATGAGTGTTGATTATCCTGAAATTAATGCACAAAATCAGCTAGTATCAGTTACAACCAAACTTCCTGGTCTCTTCCCTGGTCTTCCAATAGCACTTCAACGTTTGTTTACTTATTCAGCTGCTGGTAACTTAACTGAAATGAGCTATTCATTTAAAAGAACCACCAATGGAGTTTACGAGTTACAGGAAAGAATTGTGTTTTCTGGATACGACAATAAGCATAATCCAGATCAATTTAGTTATACCGAACATTATATTCCTGGCTTAATATTCATGAAGAACAATCCTGGGAGAGTTCAATATTATGATGATAATGGGGATATTTCTGAAGACATCAGTTTTACATTTCAATTTGATGCTGCTGGTTTAGTTTCTAAAAAAACGGCTACCACAGTAGGTTCGCCTAATCCTGAAGTTTCATTTTACGAATACTATTAAATTTTCACATACTCATGTGGTTGTTTCAATCACATGAGTATATTTTCTTTGCTCAAGTTTAATATCACTATTTATGAATAAATTTTTTACACTCTTTTTAGCGCTTAGTATTGGATTCTTGAGTGCATGTTCTTCTGTAAAGCTTTCATTACAAGGTGAAGCATGGAAGGGTAAAGAAATTTTTCCTGTAAAAGGAAGAGGTATTGCGTTTATCAAAGAAAAATTAAGCTTTGGCAATTATGCTACTAGTTATGTAAAACGTTCTTGGACACGTGGTGGCAATTCAAAATATGGAATAGGAACAGGAATGCCTGGTACACCCGAGTATGCAAATATTATTTCTGTAGGGTATATTGATAGAAAACAAACACTACGATTTGGTTTAAGTGATGGAACAGCTAATCAATCAGATGTTTTTGCTGTGGCTAATTTTAATGCAAGAGAAATTCAAATTGGGAAAAATGAGAACAGTCTTTTGAATATTGCTTTGGATATTTTTCAACAAGCTAAAAAGCCGTCTACTTCTATGTATTATGTTCAGTTGTACATGAATAAAGAAGAATCTCCGTGGCAATTAATTCATGATAACTATACTTCTCAGCAGCAAGCAAAAAACTATATTGGTTATTTGGCTAAGAGCAAGAATCACTATTACCAAATAGTACCTATTTCTAGTGTTGAAAATAATAAAGGTAAAATTATGAATATGCCTTTTGGGGCAAATGGATTTGCTTTCTTAACCAAAGAAGGCCAACCATTGGCAGCGGTCTCCTTATTGGATAGGGGAACTGTTTATTTTGCAAAAGATATTTTACCTGAAGAAAAATTTTTATTGGCAAATGCTGCAACAGCGCTGCTAATGCAACAAGAACTTGGCAGTTAACCCATAATTCCTTTTACAGCTCCCCCATCAATTGTGATGGTTTGACCTGTTATAAATTTACTTTGTGGGCTCAATAACCAAATGGCCAATCCTGCAAAATCAGCTGCTTCTCCTAGTTTTCCCACTGGAATTTGCTGTATACCCATTTCTTTCACCTGATCAAAAGGTAATCCTGTTTGTTCGGCTTTTTTGATGTAAAGCCTATTGATGGCAGGGGTATTATGAGAGCCTGGTCCTAATATATTTAATGTAACGCCTGTTGAAGCAATTTCTTGTGAAAGGGTTTTAACCATTCCAACTACTGCTAGTCTTAGTGAAGTACTCAAAACTAAATTTTCTACTGGTTGTTTTACGGAAACACTTTCTATATAAACAATTCTGCCATAACCAGCTTTTACCATTTTTGGAACGATTGCTTGTGTTAGCGCCACTTTCCATCTTAGTATTGTGTGGTAAGCTTTATCCCAATCTTCTAAAGTGGTTTCTAATACCATCTTTGCTGGAGGTCCTCCTGCATTAACAACCATTCCATGTATGGGTTGGTCTTTAATTATATCTAGTAATTTGGAAATTGTTTCTTCTTCGGCTAAGTCGCCTGCTAAAATATTAATTTGATTAGGGGCTGTTAATTGTAGTTCAGTTAATTTGTCTATTCCCCTTGCAATAGCTATAACCCTTGCTCCTTCATTCACTAAAGCCAGTGTTATTGCTTTTCCAAATCCGGAAGTTGCTCCTCCAACTATAAATAACTGTTTTTGTAGGCCTAAATCCATCCCACAATTTATACAATTTTATCTTTAAAAGCTTTTGCAACTGCTTCGCTTTTGCTGTTTACATGTAATTTTTCGTAAATCTTTTTAATATGACTTCTCACTGTATCTATTGCAATAATCATTTCTGCAGCAATCATTTTATAACTATATCCATTTACTAAAAATTGGAGTACTTGTTTTTCTCTTTCACTTAAATTATAGTCTTCTCCTTTTTGATTATTCATTGCAGAAAACATTTTTAAGACTTGAGTGGCAATATTAGCACTCATTGGAGCGCCTCCACTTGCAGCTTCAGTAATATATTCCAGTAAACGAGCGGGAGCAGTCTTTTTCAAAATATATCCATTGGCTCCGTTTTTAATCGACTCAAATACATTCTTATTGTCATCGAATACGGTAAGCATTAATATTTTTACTTCTGCATTTTTTGTCCTGATATTTTTCAACCCTTCAATTCCATTTATACCTGGCATATCTATATCCATGAGAATTACATCTGGATTAAAAGCAGCAACTTCATCTACTGCATTGTTACAGTTTTTGTAAGCAGCAACAACCCTAAATCCATCACTACCATCAATAAGCATGGTTAGACCTTCTCTTAGTTGAGGGTTGTCTTCGTATATAAGTACTTTAATCATGAAGTTGAATTGTATGTTAAAACTACAAATTGAAATGATTCGGTACAATCACATAAATATGTATTTGTTTAGTAGCCTCTTCCTCCTGTTAATATTGAATAGGTTTTCGGCAGTGATTTTTTAATGAATGATCCAACTGCTATACAAATTAGTATTACTATAAGTGGTACTAATAAATAACAGGTTATTCTGTTTAGCCAAAAATTAGAAGTAATATTTAATGCGTAGGTCATTAAATAAGGAAGCATGGGTACATGTAGTGCAAATATGAAAAAGGAGTAATTACTAATTTGGTGAAACCACTTTTGGTTAATGGTGTATTTTATAACCGGATCAATGCCATACCAAATAGCAGTCATTCCACAAAGAATAGCTATCCTATGCAAAATGGTTAGGGTTAAGTGAGTCGAAGCAACATTAGGCTCAAGCTCAAATGCCATGAAAGTTTTAATAACACTTAGTCCTACAAATAGGATGAAAAAAATTCCGGTACTTAACCATTTGGGCCTTTTTTCTAAAAAAATACCTTTCTTTTGGGCCAATACGCCAATGCTAAAAAAGAATAATCCTTGGCCATCAAATATGAATATCTGAAAGGGAAAGAACCAAATTAAAAAAGTTAAACCTAACCAAAGAATGGGGATTCTATTTAAAATCCATCTAATGAAAGGATAAATCAGGTTGTATACAAACAAAGCCATAATAAACCAAAGTTGAAAAGCGATTGGAGTAAAGAACCATCTAAAAAATATACCATTCCATCCAATTTCACTATATGGTCTATTGTCTCCCATTTGATCAATTCCTGATTGAGCAACTATTGCCGCACTACCCTTAAACTGTTGCAATGAATAGGTGAATAATAATGCAATTGCACTCCATAATAAATAAGGAATCATTAATGTGTTAAACCTTTTCTTAATGCTCTCTACATATGGCCTTGTATCGTACAAAGCAAATAAATATCCTGATATAATGAACAAGATGGGTATCCTAAACCTTAGTATCCCATTCGCAAATAAGTATTCAAAAAAACTGGTAGAACTTAACGACTCTTCTACTGTACTATAAGGTGCTAAATATGTTTCCTTAAGATTGTAGCCATGTACATAAGACAATAAGCAAATACTTATAAAAGTAAAAAATCTGAATTTTTGGCTAAGTGCTCTATTCATAGTTTTTTATTGAACAGGTATTTGTAATTCAATATGAGTGCCTTTATTTATTCCAGAATTAATTATTAATATTCCATTCAAAGCATCAGAACGTTTCCTCATATTACCTAAACCATTGCCGTTATCTGCATTTATTGTATCAAATCCAATTCCGTTGTCTATTATTGATAAGTTTAATTTTTTACCATGAACTGAAAGTTCAATGGTGATTATTGAACATTTTGAATATTTAGCAGCATTATTCACTGCTTCTTTAAAAATCAGAAAAAAGTCTCTGCGTGCTTCCATATTCAGTTTTACTTCATTAACCATCTCTGTGGTTAAAAAATGGAGTTCAATATCTTTTGCCTCGCATACATTGGTAGCAAACTCACGCATTCTTGCCACAATCTTTTGCATGCTATCGTTTGATGGTTTGATGCTCCAAACTATATCATCCATCGCTTCCATCATTCGTTGACTATTGTCCGAAATTTTATTTAAGTATTCTCCTGTTTTAATATTATCGGTTAGTCTTGCCTTAGCCATAGAACTCAAAATATTGATTGTGCTTAAAGTACTCCCCATATCATCATGTAAGTCTCTTGCTACTCTTGTTCTAATATTTTCTACTTCAATTAATTTATTTAACCTTAATCGATGCATAGTATAGGCTATCAACCCTACAATAGTTAATAATAAACTGATAAACCATCCCGTTCTCCAAAATGGCGGTCTAATATAAATTTGCATACTACTTATATTCTTAGACCTATTGCCATCATTGTCCTCGCAATAAATTTGAAAAGTATAATTCCCTGGTCTCAAATAAGAATAGTTGACTGTATTATTTCTATCTGCTTTTATCCAATCTTGGTCTATGCCTACCATTTTATAATAGTAGGTTAGTTTATCTCTTAAAATAAAACTGAGAGCAGAGAAACTAATGGAAAAACTATTCTGGTGCGAATTCAATAGTACTTTTGGTAATAGTTGTAAAGAATCTACCGGTATATACGTATTCGACAATTTAAAATCGGTAAAAGCTACGTCAGGAGGGATTGTGTTGTTTGTAAAAGAAGTTGGAGAAAAAAATAATAAGCCATTTGATCCGGCAAAAAGTACCTGCTGGTCTTTGGTAATATAATCTGCTTCAGTTGTTAGGTTGGCAATTACAATACCATCCTTTTTTTCATAAGGAGTAATAACTCCGTTAACTGGATTATATCTACAAAGCCCATTCCTTGTAATCATCCAGCAGTTGCCTTTCTGGTCTTTTCTGATTCTTAGAACTGAATTGGCCGGTAATCCATCTTCAGTTGTTAGCCAAGTTACTTTCTTAGTTTTTTTATTTATAAAATTGAGCGCACCTGCCGCAAATACCAATGTACTATCGTTTAGTTGATCTATATCATCTCCTCCTTTTTGAAAAAGGGGGTTGTCTTTGTCTGAAACAGTATAGTGATGAATTAATTTTTTCCCATCTCCGCTAAAGCAATAAAGTCCTTGATTAAGAGAGGTTACCCATAGTAGTCCTTCCGAATCAAAGAAAATCTTTCTAACGATTGTGCCAATTTTCTGTACTACATCAAACCCTTTTCCATTGTATTTGATGATATCACCTCTTTGTGTACTCATCCAAATATTTCCTTGAGGATCTTCGGTAATAAATCGAATGGTTGCTCCTGCAACTTCTTTGGCTTCAAAATATTGCATTTTTTTAAATAAGGTGTCGTACACCATATACTTGCCTGCCTGGCATCCCAGCCAAACTTTGCCATTACTGTGTTGGTATAAGCTCCAGATTTGTTGATACTGTATTTTTGATTCACTAGTAAAATGCTTAGGCATATTACTAAGTAGTTCGTTTTTGTAGCTAGTTAAATTTTTAGTTAGTGTAAGTATTCCCGATCCCCATGTACTTAACCAAAAACCACCATTATTTAATTCTAGAATATCTGTTATTTCTATTCCACCTTTTGTTTCACTAAAAATGAAATTAACTACATTTCCACTACTACTTTGATCACTAGACATGTACAAGCCATTGTCGCTAGCAATCCAGATATTACCATCTCTGTCTTCGGTCATATGATGAATATGCTCATATTGAATTCCTATACTACTTCCAAATTCACTTTTATAAAAATTAAATTTATTTAAGCGTTGATTATAGCTGTACAATGCATTACTTCCATACATCCAAAGACTTCCAGACTTAGTTTCAAAAAAATATCTTAATTCTTCATACTGTGGGTTCACATTCAATCCAGCCGTATCTGTTAACTCTTTACCAGAATAATCGTAAACCTGTCTTATATGTTTATCAGGCCAATTAAATATCCAATACCGTTGTTGTTGGTCAATATAAACTTCTGTTATATTTTTCCATTCATCTCTTTTATTAAGCAAGGGTATTTGTAAGGGGTTGTATGCAGAAGTATAAACTTTTTTTGTTTTTCGATCGTAAACAGCCAATCCTTTATTAAAACAGGCAAACCATATTTGACCTGTTTGGGTATTTTCTGCAAAAGTTTGATTAGCAATCCATCCTTTTGGCAGTACTATTTCTTTTTCTGGTAAAAAAGCTTTTTTACTAGGGCTATACCTAAATATTCCCACTCCGTGAATATTTAGAAAAGTATTTTGTTTGCTGTCTTGTTGTAAACGCATTCCACTTTTTGATGGAATTGGTTTAGCTGATTGGATAGGTATAGTTTCATATACCAATGAGGCATGGTTAAAAAGACCAATTTTCCCTTGTGAAGCAAAATTTAGTAATAGTTCTTGTTTTCCTACTGGAATAATTTGATGCAAATCTGCAATAGGCAGGTTGTCATTGCTTGGCTTACTGGTGCCATAATTAATAAATCTATTCCCATCAAATCTTTGTAGACCGTTTGCTGTACCTACCCACATAAATCCTTGCTTGTCTTGGTAAACCGTATAGGTAACATTAGAGGCCAATCCTAAACCATCTTCTTTTCCGATTTTTAAAAATGCATACCCTTCTTTTTGAGCAACAGAAATTAAACTCCCATGCAATAATATAAAGGCAAGTATCCATTTTTTCATTACTAACAAATTTACAAATGCTGTTTGGAAATTAACACTATGTGAGACAAAACCACATGTTTATGTGAGCTTCTGGCCTATAAAGGATCAATTTTCACATCTATGTGCGGTTGATAAAGCGTTTTTTGTTGGCCATTTTTGCTGTATCAAAATTATTAAAATCAAAAATTCAATTTTATGAAAAACGTATTCCTCTCATTCGCATTTACTGCACTTTGTTTTAGTGCAATTGCATCAACGGGTATGAAGCCTACTTTTAAAGCTGGCAAAGCAATAGCCGCTCCTTATAAGAGATTGGTTGTTTATGGAAATTTAAAAGTGGTGCTTGTTAGTGCAGATCAACAGCATGTTTTTATTGCTCCTCAATCTGAGTCTGCAAAAGTAAATACCATTTACAGTAAGAATGAATTGGTATTAGATGGATCGTCTGTAAGCGAACTTGGTCAAGTTACTGTTAGGGTTCCAGTTAATCAATTAGAATTACTAGAAATAATAGGAAATGCAACAGTACTTTCTGAGAGCACTTTAAATATTAATAACCTTATCGTGTCTATGCAAGGAGAAGGTAAAATAAATATTAAGAACACCGGATCTATTAAGGTTAAATCTGATAATGGATATCATTTTAAAACAATTACCCAAAAAGGAAATGTTTGTATAGAATAAATTAGCCATGTTAAACACGAAAGAATTTTTAAAGTCACTCACTAGTCAACTATCTCAGATTGAGCTAACTTTTGCAGCCGAAATTGCAAATGCAAATGAAGATAGTTTGAATGCTATACCCAACTATGGTGGTTGGTCTATTTTGCAGGTTTTAGATCATTTGAATTTCTACAATCGATGGTATTTACCCAAAATTGAAGCTGCCATTAAAAAAAGCCTAATGCAGAAGAAAAGCATTCCTGAATTTTATAAATCTGGATGGTTGGGTGCCTATTTTATTAAGATGATGCAGCCAAAATTAAACGGCAGCCTCGCTTCTAAAATGGAAGCTCCCAAAAATGCAATTCCAGCAACTATATTAAATGCTGAATTGGTTTTAAATGAATTCTCGGCTCACTTAGTTCATTTAAACCGTTTGCTAGACTTGGCTATTAATGCCGATATCAATAATACCAGAGTAGTTACTTCACTTTCCTCATGGATTAGTTTGAAAACTGGAGATAGTATGGCTTTTTTGCTTGCGCATATGGAAAGGCATTTTCTACAGATTATGCGCATTAAAAAAAGTATACCACATAAATATGTGATGTCTGAGTTGGAAACTCAGTCTTTTTAATCAACCAATGGTAAAATGTAAAGATGAATGGTTGCCAAAGAATGAAATAAGACAATTCACTTTATTCTAGTATTTTTTTTCACCTCTTTATGTGATTTTCTTACTGCTTTCTTTCAACAACTTTTGTATCCTCAAACCTTTTTTATGTCAAAGTTATTTACACTCTTCTTTTTTGTTGGATTATTTCTTTCAGCTTCTGCAGCAAAGGATAATAATATTAACGGTTCTGTTATTGCGGAAGGCAAGCCAATCAGTGGCGCAGTTGTTTATTTATTAAAAGACACTGGCTCTGCTATTGTAAAAACAACTATCACTGATGCAGATGGTAAGTTCAGTTTTAATAGTCCCCTGGCTAATTTTCGTATTACCGTGAATGCAATGGGCTATAATGAATTTACTAGTAGCATTAAGCAACCAGGTTTGCCGATTGAAGCGGTTTTAACACCTTCGGAAAAACAAATGACGTCTGTTACAGTAGTTGCTCAAAGAAAATTAGTAGAAGTTAGAACAGACAAAACAGTAATTAATGTGGATGCTGCTCCTACTAATATTGGAACAACTGCCTTGGAAGTGCTTGAAAAAGCACCAGGTGTAATGGTAGATAAAGATGGAAATATCTCTATGTTAGGCAAAGCGGGTGTTGTAATCATGATTGATGGTAAGCCTACTTATATGAGTAGCACTGATGTTGCTAATTATTTAAAATCTTTAAGTAGCACTCAGCTAGACCAAATTGAATTAATTACACAGCCTTCCGCAAAATTTGATGCAGCTGGTAATGCTGGCATTATTAATATCAAAACGAAAACGAATAAACCAATGGGTACAAATGGTACTATTGGAGCAACTTATTCTCAAGGTGTAAACAGAAGATTGGCTTTGAATGGTAGTTTAGGATATAGAAAAGGGAAGTTGAATTTGTTTGGAAGTGTTAACTACTTCGATAATATCTCTTTTAATAGAATAGAATTATCTAGAAATATTTTGAATCCTAATACGAAAGATATTTTATCTGTTCTTGATCAAACTACTGATATGGGTGTTCGTGTAAAGCCCTTGAATACCAAGTTTAGCCTAGATTATTTAGCAACTAAAAATACCAGCTTCGGTATTTCATTCTCTCATAATTACAATAACAATTTCTTCACCTTGCCTACTAGAATGAACGTGAGTGATGCCTCAGGAGTTTTACAGGGTGTTTATAATTCAACTACTGAGAATGCAATGACTATTAATAACAGTATTGGCAATATTTATTGGAAAACCAAATTAGATACTACTGGTAAGGAGTTAAGTGCAGATGTTGATTTTATTAGAAATAGTTCAGACTTTAAGCAAAACATGAGCAGTTATTATTATCCTCAATTAAATAATCCTGCTGAGGCTCCCTATATTTTAAGAGGCATTAATCCCTCTATAATAAATGTTTATACCGGAAAAATTGATTATGTACACCCGCTAAAAAATAATGCAAAATTTGAAGCAGGTATTAAAGCAAGTATTGTTGAAACAGATAACAATTCACTCTTTAATGTACTAAAAAATAATGCCTGGGAAGTAGATCCAAGAAGTAATGAATTTATTTACAAAGAAAATATATATGCCGCTTATTTGAATGGAAACAAGCAATGGAAAAAATGGGGTTTACAATTGGGTGTTCGTTTAGAAAACACCATCATGAATGGCAATCAGGTTACTACTAATCAACAATTTGAGCGTAATTTATTACAATTATTCCCCACTGCCTTTGTAAGTTATAAAGCTACTGATATCAGTACGTTCACGTTGAATTTTGGGCGTCGTATTGATCGTCCTAACTATAGAGATTTAAATCCTTTTCAACTTTTATTAAATCCGTTTACCTATAACCAGGGTAATCCAAATTTGAGACCTCAGTTTACTCAAAATGCCGAGTTAGGGTATAGTTTAAAAAACGGAATGTTCACTGCTAAATTAGGATATTCTAATACAACTGATATTATTACACAAGTTATAAGGGCAAATGATATTACTAAAGTAACCTATCAAACAACAGAGAATATTGCTTCTAGAGAGAATATCAATTTTAGTGTTGGATTTAATAAGTCGCTTAATAAAGTAATCACTACTGGTTTGTTTGGAAATCTTTATTACAATAAATACAGAGGAGAGTTTAATGGGCAGCCTTTAAACGAATCATTCACTTCCTTCTCACTAAATATGAATAACCAATTCAAGTTTGGTAAAGGCTGGTCTGCTGAACTAAGCGGGTTCTACAATCACAAAAACTTGTTGCTTGCTCAAGCATTTATTGAACCCATGTGGCAAGTTGGCTTTGGAGTAAGTAAACAAGTATTCAATAATAAAGGAACCATCCGTTTGTCTGCAAGAGATATTTTCTTCTCACAAATTGTGAGAATTGATCAACAATATCAAAACCTCGACAGCAGATTCAAGCAGTTTTCTGATAGCAGACATGTAGCTCTTTCCTTCACTTACCGTTTTGCAAAAAATGCTTCAAATGTGGTGAGAAGAAGCGGTGGTGCTTCTCAAGAAGAACAAAACCGAGTAGGAGGCGGAAACAATTAATCATATTTTATAAATAATAGCAATGAAAAAGTTATTTGTATTAGCTAGTTTAGTTAGCATGGGGGCTTTAATCCAGTCATGTTTAGATAATTCTAATCAAACCCAAAAACATGCTGTTTCAAAAGAGCAAAGTATTGAGCGTGGTAAATACCTAGTGAAGATTACGGGTTGCGGAGATTGTCATTCCCCCAAGAAAATGGGTCCAATGGGTCCATATGAAGACAGTGCTCAATTGCTGTCAGGATTCAGGGCTAATGATGTTTTGCCTGAAATTGATACCAATAGTTTAAAAAGAGGATGGGCATTATTTTATGCAGAAGGAACTGCAATGGTTTCTCCTGTAGGCATATCTTATGCTGCCAATATTACTTCGGATACCACGGGCATTGGTTCTTGGAATTTTGATCAATTTAAAATTGCAATGACCAAGGGTAAATGGAAGGGCTTAGAAAACAATCGTCACTTGCTTCCTCCCATGCCTTGGCAAAACTTTGCTCAAATGAAAGAAGAAGATTTAAGGGCGATCTACGACTATTTAATGAGTACCAAACCAGTTAAAAATTTAGTCCCTTCTGCCGTACCCTCTGTACTTCAACAGCTTTAAAATCCAATGTTTGAATGTTTACTCTTCTGTGGCTGCTGGTAATTCAGCGGCCACTCCTTTTATAAGGAGTTGAAATTTTGTATTCAGAGATACCGTAAACTCTCCGCCTTCTAAAATCAATTTAGTATTGGCATCGTCTAACATTACACTGGCCAAATCTGATGCTAATGCAGAGCTGCTGATTAAATTAGCTACTTTGCCATTTTTAAATTCAATAGTGAATTTATACCCTGCTTTTCTTCCGGTTCCTAAACGCTCAAAATCAATTCTATTAAGGTCAAGCACTTGGTTATCCTGCTTGGTTCTCTTTAATAATATGCGAATAATCGGTAGGTACTTGGTCCAAATCTGGGCGTACATGTAGCAGGGTTAATGGTTAAGAATGATACAAAGGTCCGAAAATTATTGACGATTTCCGAATTTGGTTTTTAAAAGGCTGCTTATCTTCTATATTCGCAGTACTATGAATGCAATTTCCGGCGTAATAATAAACAAGCTAATGGTGCACCAGGCGGGCAATGCAGCCCAAGGAAGCTCCCTAATTTTATCTGAAACGGCTCACGAAATTCCCGATGAATTTTGGCAGCAGACATTGACCCATTTTTTCCTAAAACCCTTTAATGAGGCCGAACAATACCAATTGAACCAAGAAAACAACCTAGTTTATGATACTATTGTTCAGGTATTTGAAGGGGATATCACATTTGAAACTGGGAGTAAAAAGTTAGCGGAACATTTTCATGTAAAGAGTCAGTCTGTTTTTGCTAAATCGGGTGAGTTTTATATGGTATTTTTTGAAAATATACCTTTTGATGATGGTTTTACCGATGCAATTGGTCTTTTTCATACCAGCACTAAAGACCAATTTTTAAAAGTTAAGACCCAGCCAGCTGGCATCAATTTGTCTATTGAGGACGGAATTGACCTCAAAAAGCCTGAAAAAGGGGTGATTTTGCTAAGAAAAGAGCAAAATCAAGGGTTTTTAGCCTTGATTCATGAATCTACAGCTTCTAAACAAGGAGATGCTGCATTTTGGAAATCGGCCTTCTTACAAGCGGCTCCAATTATTAACAGTTACCATAATACCAATGAAACTTTGGGAATGTGTAAGCTTTTTATCAGCAATGAATTAACCGAGCATTTTGATACTAACAAAACCGATCAAATTGATATGCTGCAAAGAAGCATGGATTATTTTAAAACCCATGATCAATTTCAGATAGATGAGTTTAGTAAAGAGGTATTATACCACCCCGAAGTAATTGATAGCTTTACCCAGTATAAACAACAATATGAAGTAGCGAAGCAAGTTAATATTGAGGACGAATTTGCTATTAATCCAGCGGCTATTCAAAAACAACAAAGGCATTTTAAGAGCATACTTAAATTAGATAAAAACTTTCATGTGTATGTGCATGGCAGAAGAGATTTGATAGAGAAGGGCTATGATGAAATGACGGGCAAACATTACTATAAACTTTACTTTGATCAGGAACAGTAATCAGCATTCATTCATCATTTGTAAATAGTCGTATTGTAGGTCTTCATGTAGTGTACCAATTGCGGCATTTAACTTTTTAATTTGTTGTTTATACAAATTAGCCAATGCGGTGCTTTTCATAAATGGTATACCTGATCTTTTTAGGCTTAAACTAAAATGAAGTAAAATAGCTACTTCTGCTTGCTTAGAACCTGTATAACGTATATGTTTACTAGCAATCCTCAGAATTTTACGAAGGGTTTTCTTTACAAAATAGAGGTTTTGGCCTGGATCTATTTCACTAAATACGTCTGTAATAAGTTGATTTACTTCAGCTATATATGCTTCTTCGTTATGTGCTTCAAATAACAAGTAGGTAAGTAATTCTTTATTCTCTTTTTTGAATTTTGCCAGTCTCAAACAAAGTTCAGCCAACTCTTTGCTGGAGTTGCTCATTAAAGCTTGTTTGATCTCGTGCACAGATGCTGCTTTCATACAAAATTTGCGTACTTTGGTTATCACAAAAAATTAAAAATATGCAATTGGACCGTCGTAAATTTTTACAACAGGGTACTTTAGCTGCTTTAGCTACTGTTACGCTTCCTTCTTGGGCTTCTGCTGCCGCTAAAAAGAAATTCATTACAGGTGTTCAATTGTATTCTGTACGTGAAGATATGCGTAAAGACCCATTGGCTACTTTAAAAGCAGTTGCCGAAATGGGATATAAAAATGTAGAGCATGCCAATTATGTGAATAGAAAATTTTATGGCTTCACCGCTACTGAATTTAAAAAAGTTTTAGATGACTTGGGGCTGAAAATGCCATCTGGACATACCGTAATGGGAGCGAATCATTGGGATGCATCAAAAAATGATTTTACCGATGCTTGGAAATATACCGTTGAAGATGCGGCAGTAGTAGGCCAAGAATTAGTGATAAGCCCATCTTTAGAGTCGGGTTTGCGTAAATCTAAAGAGCAAATGTTGCGTTTTATGGAAGTGTTTAATAAATCGGGTGAGCTGTGTAAAAAATCGGGAATGCGATTCGGCTATCATAACCACGATTTTGAGTTTACACAAATGATGGGTACCGAAACCATGTACGAAGTAATGCTTAACAATACAGACCCTTCTATGGTAACCCAGCAATTTGATATGGGTAATTTGTATGGAACAGGTGCTGATGCATTATCTATTGTAAAAAAATATCCAGGTCGTTTTGTTTCTATGCATGTAAAAGATGAAATCAAAAGAACCAACGGCAATGGATATGAAAGCACCATCTTAGGAAAAGGAGTACAACTAGTAAAAGAAATTGTGGAAGAGGGTTTAAAAAATGGAGGCACTTTACACTTGATTGTTGAGCAAGAAGCATATCAAGGTATTGCTCCGTTGGAATGCATAAAAGAAGATTTAAACGTCATGAAAAAGTGGGGCTTTAAGGGGCAATAGTATTTTTGTATAATCATTACTATATCCCTTTAGATAATTGGTTACTAATCGTTATAACATCAAAAAAAAATTTATGAGAATAGGGTTTGTTGCATTTTGTAGTTTGATCATGGCCTCCGCTTTTGCTCAATCGCCTAGTACGGCTGAGGTAAAGCGTTGGGAAGCGCAAGCCAAACAAGTAAATATTGTAAGAGATACCTATGGTGTTCCGCATATTTATGGCAAAACAGATGCTGATGTTGTTTTTGGATTAATGTATTCACAATGCGAAGAAAACTTTGAACGTATAGAACGCAATTATTTAGAAATGTTGGGTAGAAGAGCTGAGATGGAAGGAGAAAAATTGGTGTACAATGATTTGCTCATGCGTTTAATAGCCGATAGCAATGATGCAAAAAAAGATTATTTACAAAGCCCAATCTGGTTAAAGAAGTTATTAAATGCACATGCAGATGGAATTAATTATTTTTTGTACAAGCACCCTGAAGTTAGACCTGTTGTTTTAAAGAAATTTGAACCTTGGTTTCATTTAATGTATACCGACGGAAGTGTTTCTGCAACAAGTACCGGTGGAGCTTCGGTTGAAGAAATTAAACAGTTTTATGAAAACGGTCCTGAAACCAATTCAACAGCTTATCATCAAATAAAAGACATTGAAGAAAGAGGATCCAATGGATTTGCGATTGGTCCTAAACGTTCTGCTTCGGGTAATGCGATGCTCTATATTAATCCACACGTGCCTTTTTATTTTAGATCAGAAGCGCAAATGGTGAGCGAAGAAGGCTTGAATGCTTATGGTGCTGCTACTTGGGGTCAGTTTTTTATTTACCAAGGATTTAATGAACATGTAGGATGGATGCACACTTCGGGCTATACAGATGTAGCAGATTTGTATGAAGAAAAAATTTCTAAAACAAACAAAGGCTGGGTATATGAATACGACAAAAAATTCATGCCTGTAAAATCTAAATCTATTACCATTTACTATACCGTTAACGGTGAAAAACTAGCGAAGTCATTCACTGCATTTTATACGCATCATGGTCCTATAGTGGCTAAAAGAAATGGAAAATGGTTGGCATTAAAAGAGTACAATCGATCTATGAAGGCATTGATACAGAGTTGGAAAACAACCAAGGCCAACAACTTAGAAGAGTACACTTTAGCAATGAAAGGACTTTCTAATACAACCAATAATACGGTGTATGCCGATGACCAAGGAAATATTGCTTATTGGCATGGAAACTTTGTGCCTAAAAGAAATCCTGGTTTTGATTTTAGCTTACCAGTAGACGGTTCTATTGCTGCAACAGAATGGCTAGGCGTGCACCCATTAGAAGAAACGGTACATTTAATTAATCCATCTAGCGGGTGGATGCAAAATTGCAATGCAACTCCATTTACATTAGCAGGAGAGAGTAGCCCGAATAAAAATAATTATCCATATTATATGGCTCCTGATGGCCAGAATGCCAGGGGAATAAATGCCATGCGTTTATTAAACAATCGCGATAGCATTACATTAGAAGAATTAATCGAAATTGGATACGATCGTTATTTAACAGCGTTTGATATTTTATTGCCTCCTTTGTTTAAGGCTTTTGATGCAACCAGTAATACCGACTCTTTAAAAAATAAAATTAGACCTGCAGTAGAAACCTTGAGGGCTTGGAATAAGATTACCGATACTAGTTCGGTTGCAACTACATTAGCAATTGATTGGGCTACTAAAGTAAATGCACTTTGGCCTCGTGCTAAAACCCAAGAAGAAAATACAGAATGGATTGGCAGATTCAATGCAATTGCCAGTGGTGTCAGCGGAAGAAAAATGTTAGAAAAGTTAAATGAAGTGGTGAACGAATTAACAGCCAAGTATGGATATTGGCAAGTAAGATGGGGTTCTATCAATCGTTATCAGCGCCTTACCGGTAAATTTGCAGAAGTGTACGACGATAGTAAAGAAAGTTTAGCGGTTCCATTAAGCTCTTCTAGGTGGGGCTCATTGCCTGCATTTGAAAGTAGATCAATGTATAGTTCTAAAGGTCGTTATGGTTTTTCTGGAAATAGTTTTATTGCAGCAGTTGAATTTGGTAAGCGTATTAAAGCTAAAACGATTGTGACAGGGGGCCATAGTAATAATCCACTCTCTCCTCATTTTAGAGATCAATCTGTAGGATTTATTTATGGCAAGTTTAAAGACGTATTTTTTTATAAAGAAGATGTATTCAAAAACAAAGAAAAGGAATACCGTCCAGGAGAATAATCTACTGGATGGTATAACTCATTCCTCCATCTTTTTCATCTTTTAATTGAACGCCTAAAGCACTTAATTCATTTCTGATTTTGTCGGATGTAACAAAGTCTTTTCTATTCTTTGCTTCTTTGCGAATATTTATCAATAATTGTAAAACTCCTTCAAGTTTATTGTTGTTGTCTGCCTTACTGCTTTGTAATCCAAAAATATCTACAATAAATGCAGATAGTTGTTTTTTCATTAATGCAATCGTATTACTGTCTAAAGCATTAGCACTAATATGTTTGTCTTTTAAAGAATTAATTACTGGAACTAATTCGAACATATTGGCAATTACTTTGGCAGTATTGATATCGTCGTTCATAAACTCATCAAACTCAGTAACCAACTTGATTACTTTTTGATTAAGTGTTTGATCATTTGCAGTTTCATTAGCTACATGGTCAAAACTCATAAACCATTCATAAGCGTCCATTAATCTTCTCAAGGCTTTTTCACTTGCTTGTAATGCTTCATTGCTAAAATCTAGTGTACTTCTATATTGTGATTGTAAAATAAAGAAGCGAACAGTAGAAGGCGCATACGCTTGTTCTAATATTGGATGTGTTCCCGCAAATAATTCACTAAGCTTAATCACATTATTATAGCTCTTCCCCATTTTCTTACCATTAATGGTAATCATATTGTTGTGGAGCCAATACCTTGCAGGCATTTGATGATTGCACACTGTACTTTGAGCAATCTCACATTCATGGTGTGGAAATTGTAAATCCATTCCACCTCCATGAATATCAAATTCTTTACCTAAGTATTTTGTACTCATTGCAGAACACTCAATATGCCATCCAGGGAAACCTTCACCCCAAGGACTCTGCCAACGCATGATATGTTCTGGAGGTGCATTTTTCCAGAGGGCAAAATCACTTTTATTCCGCTTTTCTTCTTGGTTGTCTAATTCTCTGGTACTTTCAATTTGATCGTCTAAAATTCTACCACTTAAAATTCCATAGGGTTGTCCTTTGGCGCTAAAATCGGTATTGTATTTATCTACATCAAAATATACAGAGCCATTCGATTCATAAGCATAACCATCTTCAATGATTTTTTTAATCATTTCAATTTGCTCTACAATATGTCCTGTTGCAGTCGGTTCAATACTAGGCGGTAAGTTGTTAAATTGATTCATTGCCCAATGGTACATATTGGTATATTTTTGTACCAACTCCATTGGTTCTAGTTTTTCCAAAACCGCTTTAGAACTAATTTTATCTTCTGCTTCTCTACCTTCTTCTTCAAAATGGCCTGCATCGGTAATATTTCTTACATATCTTACTTTGTAACCTAAGTACATCAAATACCTATATAGTACATCAAAAGTGATAAAAGGTCGTGCATGACCTAAATGACTTTCTCCACTTACGGTAGGGCCACAAACATACATTCCCACATAAGGGGGATTGATGGCTTCAAAATTTTCTTTTTTACGGGTAAGCGAGTTGTATACTTTCAGCGACATGATGCCGCAAAGTTATTTTATTTTTTCAAACGAATATCAGCTACTAGCATGATATGGTCACTTAAAGATTCATCCACCATATCAAACTGCTTTACTTCAAATTGTTTATCTAATAAGATATAGTCAATTCTAAGGGTTGGCGCTAATGAAATAAAGGTTCTACCTAAGCCGAAACTTCTTTGTAGAAAAGCATCGTTTTTATCTCCTTTAATATTAAAATAGGTATAGGAGTTGGGAACGTCATTGAAATCTCCTGTAATCACCGTAGGATAAGGGCTTTTATCAAGAGCATTTCGGACTAAATTGGTTTGAATCCCCCTTTTTTGATAGGCTGCCTTCATTTTGCGCATTATACTGAGCGAAGCACTTAAAGAAGATTCATCTGAGTCTTTAATTTTTTCAATATCCGCGTAATCTTTCTTTTTAAACTTAAAAGACTGTAAATGGGTTGTAAATACTCTGATGGTATCATTCCCTTTTAAAAGGTCGGCATATATTAAACTTTCTTCGGAAGGGAAAACAACTCTCCCAGAATCGATAATGGGATATTTGGAGAATATAATGCATCCGGATTGATAAGTGCCGTCGTTTCTCTTATGATCTTTAGAAAAAAAGTAAAAACGATGGGTGCTTTTGAATAAACTGATATTATTTTCTGACTCAGCATTATTAAACTCTTGTAGGCATATTACATCGGGATAGGTTTTTAATATGCTTGATGCTACTTCGTTTCTTACTAATTTTTTTGCTAATGCATCTTTTGATAAACCATTAAAACTTTGGATATTCCAATTGACAATTCTAAAATGATTTTCGGCTTTTCTTTTTGTAAAGATGGAATTTCCAGTCCAAGCAAATACTACTGCTATTTGTTGCCATCCAATTAGTAAAGCAATAATTGGCAGTAAAGACCAAATTGGTTTAGATATTAGCCAAAATAAAGTAAATAAGATTAATGCTAAAATTAGGTAGGGCGTGGTTAATGCCAAAAATCCATGTAGCCAAATTTGGTTAGGATTAATATAGGGGGATAATGCTGCAATCAAAAAGAACAAGGCAATAATTGCATTAGCAATGATGAAAATTTTCTTAGTGGTTTTTCTAATCCAGCCTTTAGCCATAATTAAAATTACAAAAATTTTAATTGGCAAGTTGTAGATCTGCAATCACTGGGTAATGATCTGATAAATTGAGTTTTGGAGAATAATACTGAATTGTTTTCCAATCTGTAGAAGTGAGTATTAAATCTATTCTTGCTAAAAAACTCCCTTTTTTATAGGTTCCCCTTATGCCGGTACCTTTTTCTAAATATGTATCGAGGGTATTTTGTCTTAATAGTTGATATACATAACTACTAGGCACTGCATTCAAATCGGCACAAAAAATAAATGGCATTTTGGTATCGTCGAATGCATCAAGTACTTGCTTGGCTTGATCAGTATGTATTCGATCATAATACTCTAATCTCTCAAACCGATTCGTATTAAATAAAAAATTAGTGTCTTCTTTAACGTATTTTAAATTTCCCAATACCCCACTAGATAATTTATTGTGGTGTAAAAACATTGATCTAAAATGAGTATTAAATAGGCGAACAGATTTTCCACCTATTTCTACATCTGCATATGCAATACTTTCTGGATGAGATGCTTGTGTGTAAATAATTCGACCACTATTTTTTATGGGAAATTTAGAAAAAATAATGGTCCCATATGCCACGTCGTCCATGCTAAAAAACTGATAGGGAAATCCTAAACTATCTCGAATAAATCCTGGGATATCTCGTTCTGCCCAACCTGGAGAAACAATATAATCTTGAAAGCAAAGTATATCTGGGTTTACTTCTTTGATGAATTGTAGCATTTCACCTTGATCGTATTTCCAAGATTCAATTTCTGGCTTACTAAATAAAAACTCATTTACATTCCAAGTTAATACCCTTATTGATTGGGGGTCTTTTGCTAGATTAAATGAATTGCTTAATCCAATTGAGTAAGTATTCAAGAGATTAAAGCTTCCAGGCAGTAATAACAAAAAAACCAGCCATGATTTTTTTCTAAACAACCATACAACCATACAGCACCATAAAAAGCTTACTAAAAAAAGTATGGGAAACCCAATTGCTAAAAAAGTGATGCCTGTAAAAATATGAGGATCCATCCAACCGCTAAATGCCCCAATCCAATAAATGAAAATTAAGGGAAACCCCAATGCAGCTATGCTGGTCTTAATAAAAGTAAAAATGGGGTGTGGTGATTTCATTACAGTTCTTGGTCGCTGGCTCTTTTTAGAAAAGCCTTCTCCTCGTCTGTTAAAAACGCATATCCATGCTGGTTTATTTTATCAAGGATATCGTCTAGTTTCTGTTGGGTGATATTGGCAATCTTTTCGTACGGTTTTCTATTGGCTCTGTAGAAATGTTTTTCTGATTGTTTTTGTTGTTCTTTTTTCTTCTCAGGATTAAATAAGTTGTCTACCCAATCTACCAGTGTATTCATCCAAGCACTCCAATCAATCCCTTTTTGTAATTGTTTTACAAAAAAGAAACCAATAGCTCCTCCTGCCAAATGTGCTGCACCTGTTCCAGCATTGCCTCCAGAAAGGGTGGCAAAATCTATAGCTACAAATATCAACGTGAGTACCCAAAGGGGTATTCCTCCATTAATTAAGGGGAATATCCTGTAATCAGGCGCCAGTGTAGTAGTAGCCAATGCAACCGCCATCACTGCGGCACCTCCTCCCATCATAGCTGGGGTGGTTAAAATATTTCTTTCTAAAACAGGGAATAAGTTGTTGGTTAATAAAAACACTATTGCACCAACAAATCCTCCGTATAAATAGATGGGCAATAATTTACTATTACCAGCCAAGTCTTGCAGAATATATCCAAAAGCCCATAACCACAATAAAGTACTAATCAGTTGCCATATACTTAAGTGGGTAAACATTGAAGTGAAAATGGTCCATGGTCTTGAAAAAAACATATCAGGAACAGGAGAAAGCGTAAACCAGTCTAATATTTGCTTATTGAAAAATTCCAAAGGAATATCCGATAAGAAGTAAACTATCCTTATGAAGTTAATTAATACAAAAACCAAGGAGTTAACCGCAAATAAGAATACCAATGCGTTATTGTCTTGGCCAAGTAATATATTTCGGGCGCTTTTTTGTGTTAGTGGTGACATACTAATAGAACGTTTTTTTGCGGGTTTTGTTCCAAGTAATAACAATTAGTAATCCAACAATGGCCCCGCCAATATGTGCCCATCTGGCAACATTGTCTCCTGCAGAGTTTTTTAGAGCGAAAAAGAACTCATAAGAGAAATAGAGGAGTCCAATCCATTTTGCCTTAATTGGGAATAGAAAATAGATATAGATATAGGTATTGGGGAACAAATAAATAAAGGCTGCCAAAATACCAAAAACGGCTCCACTCGCACCTAAGGTTGCGGTATTAATATTTTTATCGTAAAAGTTGGTCAATGCTTCAAACATTTGAGCACTAGCAAGGGTGTTGTCTGGGTTTAACCTTAAACTGCTAATAATTTCACTGTGATTTTCGAAACGTATATTATAAGTGTCAATAAACCGAATCATTGCATTGTTCAGAGATGCACCTCCATCTTCATGCAAGTTAAAAATGACTTTATAATCATTCATGAGTGGCACAAACTCATAACTTAAGAATAATAAATGAATCAAGGCTGCACCTAGTCCGCAAATCAAGTAAAAAGTTAAAAATCTTTTAGAACCCCATAAGTTTTCTAAAACCGACCCAAACATCCAAAGCGCAAACATATTACCTAAAATATGCCCAAAGTCTCCGTGCATAAACATATGGGTTATCAATTGCCATGGCTGAAACAAACTACTTTGCCAACCATGCAAGGCAAAAATATTTTCCATATTCAAGAATCCATTCGGTCCTGAAATGATATTTTGTGCCAGAAAAAAAAGCCCATTGATGATCAACAAGTTTTTTACGATGGTAGGTAATATTTCAAATCTACTGGGTCTAAACTCTGTCATAATTCATTAATCAATTTCAGTTGTACAACATTTTCAATATGCAAGGTATGTGGAAACATATCAACTGGTTGTATTTTGGTTACTTGGTATTTTTCGCTCAATAAGGCCAAGTCTCTTGCTTGCGTTGCAGGATTACAGCTTACATAAACCACCGTAGGCGCTGCTATTTCCAGTAATTTTTTCACTAATTTTTCGTGCATTCCAGCTCTTGGTGGATCTGTAATTACAACGTCTGCTTTTCCATGTGCTTCAAAAAAATCATCATTGCAAATATCAATTACATCTCCTGCAAAAAAAGAAGCATGGTTTACCCCATTTAAAGCTGCATTTTCTTTGGCATCTTCTATAGCATCTGCAACCATTTCAACCCCAATCAGCTTTCTAGCATATTTGCTCACAAATAATCCAATACTTCCTGTTCCACAATACAAATCATAAACAAGCTGGCTGCCATCTAGTTCAGCAAATTCTCTAGTTACTGCATATAATTTTTCTGCCTGCTTAGTATTGGTTTGAAAAAATGATTTAGGACTTATCTTAAATGAAAGTTCTTCTAGTTTCTCAATGATATAGCCCTTACCATGGTAAACGATGGGTTCTTGATCGTGAAGGCTATCATTCCTTTTACCATTGATGGTATATAAAAGGGTAGTTATTTCTGGGAATGATTGTAATAATTGGTCTAATAGCGCTATACGATGTTCTTTGTCTTCATAGGCAATGACCATATTCACCATCAACTCTCCTGTAGTACTGCTTCTAACGAGGAGGTTTCTAATCCACCCTTCATGTGTTTTAATATTGTAAAATGGCAATTCATTCGCTAGAACATAAGCTGCTACTGCTTTTCTAATGAAGTTAGTGGGCTCTTCCTGCAAATGACAAGTGTCTATTTCTACTACTTTATCAAAAAATCCGCGTACATGAAAACCTGCTGCTCCTGGCTGGTTATTGAAATCGACTCCTTCTGCTTTCATTCTTCTAAATTCATCCGTTGGGATGTATTTACGGGTAGCAAAAGTGTATTCCATTTTATTTCTATAGCCCCGAGTTGTATCGGCTCCAATTATAGGAGCTATTTCTGGAAGATTAATTTTTGCAATGCGGGTTAGGTTGTCGGTAACTTGTTTCTGTTTATAAAACAATTGCTTTTCATAGGGAAGCATCTGCCATTGGCAGCCTCCACAAACGCCAAAATGTTCACAAAAAGGGGTTACCCTATCCGAAGACAAGCTATGAATATGAACAGTATGCCCTTCGGCCCAATCGGCTTTGTTCTTAGATAATTGAACATCTACCACATCACCTGGAACTGCTCCCTCAATAAAAACTACTTTACCATCTACTCTAGCCAAAGACTTTCCTTCGGCGGCATAATCCTGTACCAGTATTTTCTCTAGTACAACTGTTTTTCGTTGTTTTCTCACGCTGTAAAGGTAGGTCGTTTTCTATTTAGCCCCCTAAATTGCGTATTTTTAGCACTAAATAAGGAATATGCGTTTTTTGATGTTCAGTGTGTTGATATTGATTCAGTTTCAAAGCTTATTAGCTCAACAAAAAAAGGTAGTTACTGGGGGAAGGGAGATCGCTATTACGCTTACCCCTCTTAAAAATTGTACGGTTTACTTAGGCAGCTACTTTGGGAAGGGGATGACGTTGGTTGATTCTACCCGTTTAGACCAAAATAGTAAAGGGGTATTTAAAGGTCCTAATAAGCTTACTACCGGTATTTACTTTGTGGTTTCTCCTACTTATACCATACAATTCGAGTTGTTGATGGATCAGCAACAACGGTTTACTATTCAGGCAGATACAAGTGCCAAAGAATCTGCTATCATCAAAGGCTCTCCCGATAATGACTTATTTAAAGATTATGCTGGTTTTTCTAATGAAAAAGGAAGATTGCTGCAGCAATTGAAGTTGGCATTACAGTCTGCCAATGGTGCTGAAGCAGATAAAATCAGGGTTTCTATTGCCAATACCGAAAAAGAAATCAAGCAGTATCAAACCAATATTCATAAGACAAAACCAACATCTTTATTGTCTTCCTTGTTTTATATAATGCAGCGCCCTGAATTACCACCAGTGCCAATTGTAAAGGGTAAGCCAGATTCTGCTTATCCATACCAATATGTAAAACAACACTATTGGGACAATGTACTATTCAATGAAGATAGGTTGTTGAGAACACCCTTTTTCGAGCCCAAGTTAGATGAGTATTTTAAATACTATGTTTCTGCAGACCCTGATTCTATTATTTCTGAGGTTAAGCAAATGCTGCTGATGGCTCGCACTGGAAAAGAAATTTATCCTTATTTACTCACTAAGTTTACCAATAAATACATTAATCCTGAGTTTATGGGGCAGGATAAAGTGTTTGTTTATCTCTTTGAAAATTTTTATGCAAAAGGAGATACGGTTCTCTTAAATCCTGCATCACGAAAATCAATCACAGAAAGGGCTTACAGTTTAATGGCCAATCAAATAGGCCAGCAAGCACCAGTGCTTAATTTAACCGATACCAGTGGAAAAAAAGTGGCATTATACGAGATAAATGCCCCATTTACCATTGTAACATTTTGGGACCCCAATTGTGGTCATTGTAAGGAAGAAATACCTAGGTATGATTCAATTTATAAAGCAAAATGGAAGTCATTAGGAGTAACTGTTTACTCAGTAAATATTTATGAAAACGAGCATGCTGCTTGGAAAAAATTTATCGTTGAAAATAAATTGTCTGCTGATTGGTATCAAGTTTACCAAACCAAGGAAGATAAACTAGCAGAAGAAAAAGCAGGATTGCCCAACTATAGGCAGTTGTACGATATATTTAAAACCCCCACTGTTTATTTATTAGACAATAAGAAACGCATTTTAGCAAAGCAATTGTCGTTAGAACAATTTGATGCCTTAATGGACGCCAAAAAACGCTGATTTTATGCAAGAGACTGATTTCTAATTGATATCTGTTTAAACTATGATGTAGTCACTTTACATCATGGAACATATATATGAAGAAATCAAAGAAAGGCACCACCAAAAGTTGCGTGTGCCAGCTGCCATCATAAGTTCTATCATGTTTACCTTCTTGATAACTGTTTTCCTTATGATGACCAATAACTACATACAATCTAGCAAGGAATCTGATCAAAACCTTTCTGTAGTAAGCAATACAGCGGAAAACAATCTTTCAATAATTGCAGCCAGTAATTAGCGTTTAGCATAATTTTTTATTTATATCCCCCGAGTGTACGCGGAATCATCATTTATGGTGATTCCGCTTTTTTATGACTAATCTCATTTTTTTTGAATGATCTTATTGGTAAATTTAATTAGGGGTTGTATCCCTAGTTTAAGGGAAAACGCAGCATCCTTAATTGGTTAAATTTGTATAAGTTTTTAGTTACAATTCTTATTTATTACAAGAATTGCAAAAGAATATAGAATGTATTTGATAGGTATAATAGAAGATGATATTCAATTGAGAAAAACCATGGAAAATTATATTTCCTTGCAACAGGATCTTTCCTTGGTTTTTTCATGTAATAGAATCGAAAAATGGATTAGTATCAGACAAGATGCAGGTATAATACCCGATTGCATTTTATTAGATATAGGCTTGCCTGGAATATCTGGCTTAGACGCTATTTCTATAATTAGTAGTTATTACCCTGGGGTTAAAATATTGGTAATAACGGGTATGGAGGATCCATTGGTTGCTTGGCAAGCAATGATGAATGGGGCAAACGGGTTTTTATTAAAGCCTTTCAGATTGGCAGAAATGCAAAAACAATTGGAGATTTTACAATCTGGCGGAACCGTTTTAGAGCCCGAAATAATGACTGGTTTAATTCAAACAGCAAGAAATAGATTTAATTCCGCAGGTGGAATAGAGCGGTTTCAAGAATTTGGATTAACACAAAGAGAAATTCAGGTTGCTGAGTTATTGTTAGCAGGATCTAGTTATAAAGAAATCTCAATCATTTTAAATGTTTCTTATACCACTGTGAATGAGCATATAAAAAATATTTATAAAAAAGTAAAAGTAAATTCTAAAATGGCATTCATTAATAGAGTGTCGGGTAAGAACTAAAACTGATTCGTTTCTAATGATAAACAAAGAGAACTCATACACCATACTTATTGCCGACGACGATGAAATTAATCGGGTGATTTTAAAACATATGTTGAAGTATGTTGATGCAGAAATTATTTGTGTTTCTGATGGTGAAGAAGTGATGGCGTTCTTAAATGAAAATGGCAATAGTAAAGTTATTTTGTTACTCGACCTCAATATGCCAAATATGGATGGGAATGAAGTGATAGCAAGAGTAAATATGGAGAGTTCACTTAAAAGTAGAATTAGAATTATTGTAATTACAGCTAATTTATTATCTGCTTATTTAAAAATTGGTATGGGAGATAGTGTGCTTGAATGTTTAGAAAAACCAGTAAATAAAGAAGAGTTAATTAATCTAATCAAATTGGGTTCAGCACAATTAAATTAATCAAATATGAATCTGAAAAAAGAGGAATTATCCTTTATATTCAATAGTCTGCCCAATGCAGTACTATTTGAGTCTTCAGATCATACTGTGCAATATGTTAACCAAACTTTTTGTACCCTTTTTGGAATTGATGCTCCTGCCGATATTTTAATTGGTACCAATTGCAAAGACAATGCAGTTCAGTCGGCTCATTACTTTTCTGAGCCGTCTCTTTTTTTATCTAGAATTGAATCCATCTATGCCAATGGACAGGAAGTATTGAATGAAGAAATCCGATTTGTAAGCGGCCAAACCTTATTGCGCGATTATAAACCCATGACTATTGATGGAAATATCATTGGTCATCTTTGGTTATACAAGAAGCCAGATACTGATATTAACTTTTTAAGTGCAGCTTCGTCTGAGCGACATTTTTATGAAGACCTTTTAGATAATATACCAGCTGATATTGCCATTTTTGATCCCTCACATCGCTATCTGTTTGTAAACAAATTGGCTATTTCAAAAAAAGAAATACGTGATTGGATTATTGGAAAAGACGATTTTGATTATTGCAAATTTGCAAATAAGCCTATAGATGCTGCAGTAAGTAGGAGAAGCCTTTTTGAGAAAGCCATACGTTCAAAAAAAACAGTTGAGTTTGAAGAAGTCAATTTAGATAGCGTTGGAAATAAAGTTTATAACTTAAGAAGATTTCAACCTGTTTTAGGAGTAAGTGAAAATGTAGAGTATGTAATTGGTTATGGAATTAATATTTCTAGTATCAGGGAAAGTGAGCAAAGGCTACAACAACACTATGATGAACTGGGATTAATGTTTAATAATATTGACCAGTTGGTTGTTACTTTAGATATGACTGGCACGGTCAATTTTGTGAATTCACAGTGGTTAACACTTACTGGTCTTGAGAAGGAAATGTTGGGCGAGAACAGTATTTTTAGATTAATTGAGTCTGGATTAGAACAGTTTAGAAAAACATTATTTACTGTTTTCAGTGGACATACAGTACCAATCAGAAAAGAAAATCAGGTAATTATAACAGACAAGCTTGGACGGCTGAGAACACTTAGGTATTATATGTCTAGGTTTAATCAGGTTGAAGAAAGAGGTCAAATTGTGGCAATATTTTTTACTGATATTACCGACCAGCTAAGGGCCGAACAAGATTTGTTAGATGCTGCTATAAAAGAGAGAAGTTTGAGCGACATGAAAACAAACTTTATGTCGATGGTTTCTCATGAATTAAGGACTCCCCTTTCTGTGATTCTGTCTAGTGCAGAAATTCTCGAAATGATTTATAGCAAATTGCCTTCAAAAGAAATAGAAAAAGGTGCTGCTTATATAAATAGGATTATTGGGCAAGTAGATAAAATGACTCAATTAATGAATGATTTTTTATTCATTAGTAAGATTGAGTCTGGGAAAATTATACCGCAATTAGAACTCATAGATGTTAATTCTCTACTAAATGAAATTAAAGAAGAATCATATAGTCCTTGGTCTGATGGCAGGTTCCTCAAAATGATTTTTAAAGGAAATCCTAGTTTGGTAAAATTTGATAAGACCATGATTAGGCATATCCTTATTAATTTATTGAATAATGCATTTAAGTATTCTGCTAATTCTAAAGAGTCGCCAATTGTTAGAGTTAGCTATACTAGATCATGGTGGTTTTTAACAGTGGTTGATTGTGGAATTGGAATAGAAGAAGACGATATAATCAAATTGGGCGAGCCCTTTATACGTGGATCTAATGTTGGCGAAATCGAAGGAACAGGCTTGGGACTAATGACCATCAAATTTTTCACAGATCATCATCGTGGTTCATTTAGAGTAAGGAGTAAAAAAAATAAGGGTACAATAGTAACCATTCGCTTTCCATACGATATGAATAAAACTGGTAAATAATGAGTAAAAAAATTTTAGTAGTAGAAGACGAAAAAGATATTCGCGATTCTTTAAAAACAATTTTAGAGTTGAACGACTATGAAGTGGAAACTGCAGAGAATGGTCAAGTAGGATTAGACAAGGCTATTGAACGAAAGCCAGATTTAATTCTTTGCGATGTAATGATGCCGGTTTTAGATGGGTTTGGATTATTGGAGCAATTGCGTAAAAAGGCAATTGAAACCCCCTTAATTTTTCTCACTGCAAAAGCTCAATACAACGACTTAAGGACTGGTATGAATTTAGGCGCAGATGATTATATTTTTAAACCTTTTAAAAGTGCGGAACTGCTTCAATCTATTGAAAGAAGATTAGAAAGAAAAGACCAATTAGAGCACCACTTAAAAAGTTTAATTAATAGTCTTGAGCAAACTATTATACTCATGGTTGGCCATGAGTTCAAAACCCCGATGCATGGAATCTTGTCTTTTACCAATTTAATTAAACAAAAAGCCAATGATTTAGCCAACGATGAGATTGAAGATTTTTGCAACTACTTAGAAAGATCAAGCAATAGGTTAAAGCAGACTTTTAGTAAAATAAAAGTGTACTACGACTTAAAGTTATCTGGTATTGCTCCAGTGAGTGACCGAAGCAAGGTTCGGCTAGATTTATTGGTGCAGCATATTGCCAACCAAGTTGCAGCTGATCATAATAGAGTTGCTAATTTGAGTGTAGCAACAATGGATCCAATAGAATTTAATATTAGTGTTGAATTATTTTCTATTGCTTTATATGAGTTAATTGATAATGCGTTTAAATTTTCTGATAAAGATGGACTCGTATCAATCAATCTTACTGCTGGTCTTAATGGCGTTAGTATAGAAATAATTGACCAAGGAAAATTGTGTAAAGCATCTGAGCTAAATGTTCAATCTGGTGCTATAGGTCAAATTAAGCGTTCCAAGTTTGAGCAACAAGGCTTAGGTATAGGACTTGCATTAGCCATGTTAATTGTAAATAGCCAAAATGGACAAATATTTTTTGAAGATGTAAAGCCACAAGGTATTAGAACTGAAATTTCATTGAACCAATAATCCATATTCATGAACGAAAGAAAAAAGGTACTTATAGTAGAAGATACCAAAATGCTCCGAATGTCACTTGAAGTAATTCTTCAGGAAACCTATGAAGTAGCTGGTGCTGCTGATGGTAATGAAGCCTTAGAAATACTCCGCAGCTTTTCGCCAGATATTATACTGCTCGATTTAATGTTGCCCTATCCATTAGATGGATTTTCTTTATTGCGCTTATTTAAGAGTAGCCCTACAACCAATAGCGTTCCTGTTATTATTATTTCAGGTATGTCTGGAGATGATAAAATTATTCAAGGATTAGAGTTAGGTGCCAATGACTTTATGGTTAAGCCAATAAAGTCTAAAGAGTTACTGCTTAAGATAAGGAATCTTACAGGTATTGTTCAGATTAACGAAGAGAATGCAAAACAAAAAAGATTGCTTTCAACTAGAGGGTCTTCTAACGGAAATTCCAAAGATTTTTTTGAAGATTCGTTTGAAGCAATTGTAGAAAAATTAAACGAAGACGAATTAAATACAATACCAGCTATTGCTAAAAAAATGTCTGTTAGTGTTTCTACACTAGAGAGAATGATAAAGGCTAAGTATAAAATGACGCCCAAGCAATACATCACAGAAATAAAACTGATGAAGGCAGAAGTGTTATTGCGTCAGGGTAATACCAGTGTGAAACAAGTTTCTTTTCAATCTGGCTTCAATTCTGTAGCCTATTTTTGTCATTGCTTTAAGAAAAAATACGGCAAACCACCTAAAGCATATTCAGCCAATTTTATTGGTTAATAAAATAAGTTTAAGCTACAATTGGTAGAGAGAGTATCACTTTGGTGCCTTTGTTAAGGGAACTCTCTAACTTAATTTTACCTCCATGTATTTCCATAAACTGTTTGGCAACCGATAGACCTAAACCCGAACCTTGATAAGTTTGGGTATTAGATGCTCTATAAAAAGAATGAAATACTTTTTCAATTTCATCCTCAGGAATTCCTATACCAAAGTCTATAATACTTATAAAGGCAGTATTGTCTTTATATGAGATGGAAATTTCAGGATTAGGGCTTCCCTTTGAATATTTAAATGCATTGGAAATGATATTGGTTAACACATGCATAAACAATAATTCATCTGCTGCTACTTTGTTATCTGACACTTCTTCTTTAAGTAGGATGGTTCTACCATCCTGCTCATTCTGAAAATAGGTTTTAATGATAGACCTAATAAAAGCAGACAAACTTATTGGATTCAAGTTATAGGCAAGTTGTTTTGCATCGTATCTGCCCACCAAAAGAATATTATCCATTAATTGAGTCATTCGATCAATTTGATCTTTAATCATATCTGCAGAATCCTTGATTGTATCAGATAAGGCAATATTTAATTTCTTTGCAGACAATTCAATCACTTCAATATTAGAGAATATAACGGTAAGTGGTGTTCTAAACTGGTGTGAAGTGAGTGAAACAAATCCAGCTTTTAATTCTGATAATTCTTTTTCCTTTTCTAAAGCAATCTTTTTATCATGAATATCAATAATACTTCCTGCAATAAAGTAATCCTTAACAGATGCAGCTTTATTTTCTCTCAGTGATAATTCTACCCAACGCCAATCTTTTGACTTTTGTTTTAATTTGACTTCTATTGTAGTTCTTCCTGTTTCTGAAGTTTTTAAATTTTCTAGCTGTTCAAATATGAGTTGATTGTCGGATTCTTCAAAGAATTCTGTAATTGGCTCCATCATACAATCTTGAATATCAAGCCCTGATAATTCAGGCCAGTAATTATTCATGAATGTAATTTGATTGTAACTGTTTAATCTAAAAACTGCTTCACCCAAGTTATTGATGAGTTTGTCAAATTCATTCTTTTGCTCTTCTAAAACCTCTTGTTGTTTTTTCAAAGCGGTTATATCTACATGTGTCCCAACCATGTAAATGGGTTTGCCATTTTCATCTCTTTTGGCAATGCCAAATCCATTGATCCATATATAGTGACCTGCTTTATGTTTAAGCCTAAATTCGTTTTGGTAAGTTTCAATTTCTTTATTGAAATACGCATGTAAACAGTTCTCTGCGTTTACGATATCATCTGGATGAACCCGAATTTTCCAATTATCATAAGTGTGTTCAAATTCATTGGGTTCATAGCCAATCATTTTCATGAAAATAGGAGAATAGTTCAATTTATTATTGACTATATCCCATTCCCATAAACCCTGTTGTGATGCGTTAATTGTTAGTTCAAATCTTTCAAGTAATTTGTTTTGTTCTGATGTAGCTTTTTCTCTTGAGAGCCTTATTCCAATATTTCTAGCTACAGTATAAAGCGATTGTACTACTTCTTGTTCCCATTTGTCTTTGGTAGTACAATTGTCGTATCCAATCCATCCCCAATAATCTCCTTCACAAAATATAGGAGTAAATAAATAAGTTAGGATTCCTTGAGACTCCATGATCTCTTTAAAAATTTCATTGGTGGAGTCTTCTACTAATCCATACATGTATTTGTCCTTCGAAAGGGTTTCGTACATATAAGGGAAGAAATCGTAGGATATATCACTTAACTCTGGGTTGCCAAATTGAGGCTCAATACCCTCCCTACACCATTCGTGGGTATAATATAATCTTAGCTCGTTGCCGATTTTTTTATTAGTGAATACGTATACTCGGTCTACTTGTGTGGCAAAGCCAAGTATAGCAATAACTTCATTGATTGCTTTGTCTATATCTCCTTCTGAAAGTAGGGCACTATTAGCTTGAGAAATGCTATTTAGTAAATGTAACATCGGGGGTTAAATTGGGTTCGGCCAAAATTATCAATATTTCATCAGGACGACTATCAATTAATCGCTAATCAAATATCAATTATTCGGATTAATCCTTATTTAACAAACGGCATTCACCACATTCCAAATTACCTTAGGTTTTCCAAGGGTATAATAGTGTAAAACAGGTACACCAAAGGCTTTGAGTTCCTTGCTTTGTTGAATTAACCATTCGGTTCCTACCTGCTCGCAATCTGCATCTGTTTTGCATTTTGAAATGGCATTGGATAAATCAGTAGGAATGTCTACATGAAATATTCTGGGTAATACAGATAACTGTTTTTTATTGGTAATGGGTTTTAATCCTGGGATGATGGGAACGGTGATACCCATATCTCTACAAGCTTTTACGTAATCGTAGAATTTTTGGTTGTCAAAAAACATCTGGGTCATGATATAATCTGCACCCGCATCTACTTTCTCTTTCAATCGTTGTAAGTCTATTTCTAAATTGGGGGCTTCAAAATGCTTTTCGGGGTAACCAGCTGTACCAATACAGAAATTGGTTTTACCTCCATTTTGAATGTCTTCGTCTAAATAAATCCCACTGTTTAAATTCACCACTTGCTTCTGCAAATCAATGGCATATTTATGTCCATCTGTTTCTGGTTCAAAGCTTGCTTCGTTTTTAGCTGCATCCCCTCTTAAAACCAAAACATTGTCAATTCCTAAAAAGTTGAGGTCTATTAAGGCGTCTTCACTTTCTCTTTTGTTAAATCCGCCACAAATAAAGTGAGGCACCGTGTCTATGCTGTAATGATTCATAATAGCGGCACAGATCCCAACGGTACCAGGGCGCTTGCGCACTTCTACTTTTTCAAAAGTGCCATCCGCTTTCTTTTTAAAAGCAGTTTCACTTCTATGATAAGTTACGTTAATCCAAGACGGTTTGAACTCCATTAACGGGTTCAAGTGATCAAAAACATGTTGGATGGTCTTTCCCTTTAGTGGAGGTAAAACTTCAAATGAAATTAATGTGTTCTTGGCCTGTTGAATATGTTCAGTAACTTTCATGCCGCAATATACAAACGACATATTACATTTGTACAAAGCGTTACCGGTGAACTTGACTATACAAACCAATAACCTCTACAAAAGTTACAAGGGTAGAACCGTTGTAAATAATGTTTCTGTAAACGTTAAACAAGGTGAAATTGTGGGTTTATTGGGTCCGAATGGAGCAGGTAAAACCACTAGTTTCTATATGGTGGTTGGTCTAATTAAGCCCGATGAAGGAACTGTATTCTTGAACGACCAAGACATTACCAAATTACCCATGTATAAAAGGGCTCAGATGGGTATTGGCTATTTACCCCAAGAAGCAAGTGTTTTTAGAAAGTTAACGGTTGAAGATAATATCATGGCTGTTTTAGAGATGACCAATCTTACTAAAGCAGAGCGTATTCATAAAATGGAGTCTTTGTTAGATGAATTTAATTTGCACCATGTAAGAAAAAACAACGGAGATAGTTTAAGTGGAGGTGAAAGAAGAAGAACTGAAATTGCTAGGGCATTAGCTGTTGATCCAAAATTCATTTTATTGGATGAACCCTTTGCAGGTGTTGATCCAATTGCGGTAGAAGATATACAAGGAGTGGTAGCTAAATTAAAGTACAAGAATATCGGAATTTTAATTACAGACCATAATGTAAACGAAACCCTTTCCATATGTGATAGGGCTTATCTTTTGATTGAGGGTAAAATATTCAAACACGGAACTGCAGAAGAATTGGCAGAAGATGAGCAAGTTCGCAGACTTTATCTTGGTACTAACTTTGAATTAAAACGCAAAGACTGGATCATTGATATGGCCAAGGAGAATAGTGAACAAAATTTATGAAATTATTAAGCCCTGCTATATCACGTTTGGCCCGAATAAGGCACTGGCGTATTGCTCAATGGGCTAATGATCCAATTGCTTCTCAACGCGAAGTGCTTCAAGACCTTATTACCCACGGACAATACACGGAGTTTGGAAGAAAGTACGGCTTTAATCAACTTTTTAATATTCGAAAATTTAAAGAAGCAGTCCCTATTCATGAGTACGACGATTTAAAACCTTATATCGATCGTATTATGGCGGGTGAAGAAAATGTACTTTGGAATACACCTGTTAGTTGGTTTGCAAAAAGTAGTGGTACTACCAACGATAAAAGTAAATTCATTCCTATTACACAAGAGAGCTTGGAAGATTGCCATTTTCAAAGTGCAAAAGATGTGCTCACCATGTATTATAATAACAGAAGTGAAAGTGATCTTTTAACAGGAAAAGGTTTGGTGATTGGTGGTAGCCATCAAATAAGCCAAATAAATGAAGACATGCAATATGGCGATTTAAGTGCGGTCTTATTGCAGAACACACCCATTTGGGCTAATTGGATTAGAACCCCTGAGCTATCAATAGCATTGATGGATGAGTGGGAAGAGAAGATTGAAAAAATGGCCCATCATACTATTCAAGAAGATGTTACGTCTATTTCCGGGGTTCCTACTTGGACATTGATTTTGATAAAAAGAATATTGGCAATAACAGGGAAACAAAATTTGAAAGAAGTATGGCCTAATTTGGAACTATATATTCACGGGGGCGTTTCATTTACCCCTTACCGTGCTCAATTTCAACAGCTCATTGGAGCTGGTTGTAGTTATTTAGAAATGTATAATGCCAGTGAAGGGTTTTTTGCTGCTCAAGTTTCTCCAGAAGAAGAGGGAATGTTGTTATTTACAGAAAATGGAATTTTTTATGAGTTTATGCCAGTTAGTGAATACGGGAAACCCAACCCGAAAACAATTGGTTTAAGTGATATTGTAGTTGGTGAAAACTATGCTTTAGTCATCAGTACCAATGGAGGCTTATGGCGTTATTTGGTAGGAGATACTGTACAGTTTATTACCAAGTATCCATTCAAATTAAAAGTGACTGGTAGACTAAAGCAATACATTAATGCGTTTGGTGAAGAATTGATTGCAGACAATGCAGACCGTGCTATTGCAATGGCTAGCGCTAATACGGGGTTGATTGTAACTGACTATACAGCAGCCCCCATCTATTTTAGCGAGCAGCATCAAGGAGCACATGAATGGCTGATTGAATTTGAGCAAAAACCAGATTCAATTGAACATTTTACGTTTGAATTAGATACTGCACTCAAAAGTTTAAATAGTGATTACGAAGCTAAAAGACATAAAGATATGGCCCTATCAATGCCAGTGGTGCACGCATTAAATCCTGGTATCTTTAATCAATGGCTAAAGCAAAAAGGGAAATTGGGTGGACAACATAAAGTACCAAGGTTAAGTAATGAACGTTTATATATAGATGAAATAAAAAGTTTTTATTTGTAAAATATTTAATTGAACCAAATGAAATTATTAGAAGGCAAAGTTTCTATTGTTACAGGAGCAGCTCGTGGAATTGGAGCGGCCATTGCTTTAAAATTAGCAGAACAAGGAAGTCATATTGTATTTACTTATGTTAGCGATAGTAGTGCGGAAAAAGCGGCTGCTTTGGCTACACAAATTGAAGCAATGGGTGTGAAAGCTAAAGCGGTAAAGAGCAATGCAGCCGTTTTTTCTGATTGCGAATCTTTAGTAAATGACACCATAAAAGAATTTGGCGCTATTGATATTTGTGTTAACAATGCTGGTATATCAAAAGATAATTTGTTGTTGCGAATGACCGAAGAGCAATGGGATGAAGTAATAGATGTTAACTTAAAAAGTATCTATAATATGACCAAGCAAGTGATTCGTCCAATGATGAAAGCCAAGCAGGGAAGTATTATCAATATGAGTTCAATTATTGGTATTAGAGGGAATGCGGGTCAAAGTAGTTATGCTGCTAGTAAAGCCGGAATCATTGGGTTTACCAAGTCTATTGCTGCAGAACTGGGTTCAAGAAATATTCGCTGCAATGCAATTGCCCCTGGATTTGTAGAAACAGATATGACCCACTACTTAAAAGATGGTGAGGGAGCTACACAGTTTTTGCAAAAAATTCCTTTGGGCCGATTTGGAAAAGCAGAAGAAATAGCTAACACAACCTTATTCTTAGCGAGCGATATGAGTTCGTATATTACCGGTCAAGTTATTAGCGCTTGTGGAGGATTAAATATTTAAAATGAAAAAATTAATACAGCATACAGCATCAGATTTTTCCGCTTCTATTGTTGTTTTGCTGATAGGGCTGCCCCTTTGCCTTGGCATTGCATTAGGTTCTGGGGCACCTTTGTTTTCGGGCATCATTGCAGGTATTGTTGGTGGTATTGTAGTTGGATTTTTTAGTAAGTCTGAATTAAGTGTAACAGGGCCAGCGGCTGCTTTAACTGCAATAGTTGTAATGGGAATCACTAGTTTGGGCTCTTATGAGGCATTTTTAGTAGCAGTTGTTTTAGCTGGAATTTTTCAAATTATTTTAGGATTTTTTAAAGCGGGAGTCATTGCTCACTATGTACCTAACTCGGTTATAAGAGGCATGTTAACCGCTATAGGACTCATCTTAATTCTAAAACAAATTCCTCATATTCTTGGCTATGATGTAGATTTTGAAGGCGATGAACGTTTCTTTCAAAATGATCAACAAAATACTTTTACCGAAATTCCACAAGCATTCAACGCTATCAATTCTACTGCTTTTTTAATAGGACTAATTAGTTTAGCTATTTTATTGATTTGGCAAACTAAATCGATAAAGAATACAAAATGGATGAATTTAATTCCTGCTCCATTATTGGTTGTTTTGCTAGCAACTGGTGCAAATTATTTTTTTGAGTACAATTCATCAAATGCCAAATTGGAAGCAAGTCATTTAGTGAGTCTTCCTATTCCCAAAGATTTAGCCGATTTTATTTCTTTTTTTACACTACCTAATTTTGGTAGTTTACTTAACCCATCTATTTGGGGTATTGCGTTTTCTTTGGCCATTATCGCAAGTTTAGAAACACTATTGGCAGTAGAAGCAATAGATAAGCTAGATCCGCTAAAAAGAATTACGCCAACAAATAGAGAATTAAAGGCCCAAGGAATGGGTAATATTATTTCAGGTTTAATAGGAGGGTTGCCCATTGCTTCAGTTATAGTAAGAAGTTCAGTAAATGTGAACGCTGGTGCAAAATCAAAAAAATCAACCATTATTAATGGCATTTTACTTTTGCTTTGCGTGGTTTTTATCCCAGGATTATTAAGCAGAATCCCCTTGTCTGCACTAGCTGCAGTGCTAATTTTTACTGGATTTAAGCTAGTGAGTATAAAAGAAATCAAATTCTTTTATGCAAAAGGTTGGGATCAGTTTATGCCTTATGCTGCAACCATTATTGCCATATTTTTAACTGATATGCTTACTGGAATTGTGGTTGGAATGCTCGTAAGTTTATTTTATTTAGTTAGGAGTAATTTCAGGTCGGCTATTTTAGTAGCAAACGATCAGAACAATTATTTAATTCGGCTAAGAAAAGATGTTTCGTTTTTGAATAAGCCCATCATAAAAAAGCATTTGCAGTCGTTTCCTAATGATTCTTTTGTTATGATTGATGCCACTAGAGCAGATTTTATTGATAAAGATATTATTGAAGAAATTAATGATTTTATTGAAACAGCACCATCAAGAGGAATTAAAGTTCACGTTAAAAAGGGCAATTATCAACCCATGCATTTGTTATTTAAACAGCCATAATCTTTATATATGAACTCATACCAACGGTTACTATTAGAAAATAAAGCTTGGGCACAAGAAAAGTTGACGGATGATCCCAATTATTTCAAAAGATTGGTTGATGTACAAACTCCTGATTTTTTGTGGATTGGGTGCAGTGATAGCAGGGTTCCTGCTAATGAAATAACAGGTACTCAGCCTGGGGAAATATTTGTGCATCGAAATATTGCCAATATGGTCATACATACCGATCTTAATTTATTAAGCGTATTGCAATATGCAGTTGAGGTTTTAAAAGTGAAGCATATCATTGTATGTGGACATTACGGATGTGGAGGTGTTAAAGCGGCTATGACTAATCATAATTTTGGAATTATTAACAAATGGATTCGAAATATTAAAGATGTTCATCGTTTTCATAGGGAAGAAATTGATGCAATTTCCGATGAAAACACCCAATTGAACCGAATGATAGAGTTAAATGTGCAAGAGCAGGTATTAAACTTAGCAAAGACCTCTATTATTCAAAAATCATGGAAAGAAAGGCAGGGTCCTGACCTCCATGGATGGGTGTATGACTTGCACGATGGATTGGTTAAACCCATCTATGAAATGAGCGCAGGAACCCATATTGATGAGATTTACGAATTTGATGACCTATAGTAGAAACTGACCAATTATTCTTTTTAGGAATATTAAGCTGTGTACTTTCACAAAAGCTTATTGGCAGATAAACTACTTTAGGTATAATACTTGTAATATTTGCCCGCAATGGAAAAAAATAAGAATGCTGTTTCGCCAATGGGCGCAGCTCGTAAAATTTTAGAGCTACTTAGTTTAGATAAAAAAGACGTTTCCTCCATTTACGCATTTGCTATTTTAGCAGGTATCTTAAGTCTTGCTATGCCATTGGGAATACAAACCATTATTGGCTTTGTAATGGCAGGATCATTATCTACATCAATAGTTATTTTAATTGTTTTAGTGGTGGCGGCAGTACTTATTTATGGTCTCTTACAAGTAAGGCAACTTCAAGTAACTGAGAAAATACAACAAAAATTATTTGTTAGATACTCGCTTGAATTTGCAGATAGGCTACCAAAAATGAATATTGAAAAACTGGATGCATATTATTTGCCTGAGTTGGTTAATCGATTTTTTGATACCGTTTCTTTACAAAAAGCAGTAGAAAAATTATTGCTTGATGTGCCAGCTGCAATCATTCAAATTTTCTTTGGTCTTATATTACTTTCGTTGTATCACCCTGTATTTATTGGCTTTGGCGCTGTTTTAACTTTAATAGTTTATTTAATTATGCGTTATACATTGCCTGCAGGATTTCAGGCAAGTATTGAAGCAAGTAACCAAAAATTTGCCACTGCTGCTTGGTTAGAAGAAATGGCAAGGGTTATTAAGTCGTTTAAATATTCAAGAGGAACGAAGCTCAATATTCGTAAAACAGATGGCATCGTAACTCAATACTTGGATGCTAGAACAAGTTATTTTAAAGTATTGCTAACACAGTACTGGAGTCTAATAATATTTAAAGTAGTTATTACGGCTGCAATGCTTATTGTGGGCGCCGTATTATTAGTAGATCAGCAAATTAATATTGGTCAATTTATTGCAGCCGATATTGTTATCTTAAGCATCATTGCGTCTGTTGAGAAGTTGATTTTAAATATGGATAAGGTATATGATTTACTTACTTCTGTTGAGAAATTGAGTAAAATTACTGAAAGCGAGATTGAAGTTCAAGGAACTGTTCAACTGTCTGATACCCCCAAAGGAGTGTCTTTATTATTTGAAAATGTTGGATTTACTTATGGTAATAACGCAAAAGCGCTGGAAGGATTGAATATGAATATAGCACCAGGTGATAAAGTGTGTATCATGGGAGAATCTGGGTCTGGAAAGTCTACCATTCTACGATTACTAACTGGTGCATTTAATAATTTTACTGGATCCATATTATTAGACGGAATTCCAATGGGTAATTATAACCTAAATTCAGTAAGATCACAAACAGGAATTCTGTTAAGTCAACAAGATATTTTTCATGGCAGTATTTGGGAGAATATCACTATGGGAAGCGAAGAAATTAAATATGATGAAGTGACCGACTTGGTAAATAGGTGCGGCTTAACCAGTTTTGTTCAGGGGCTTCCAAAAGGATATGATACTGTTTTAGATCCTACTGGTAAACGGTTAAATAGTAAAATTAGACAAGACATTTTATTGCTAAGGGCATTACTTGGTAAAAAAAGACTTTTATTGTTAGAAGAACCACTTAATTTTTTAGAGAAAACATATAAACACAATATTCAAGACTATATATTTTCAGAAGAGAATGCAACTGTAATCATTGCTACCAATGACGTTGAAACTGCAGCTCGTTGTAATAAAATTATTTATTTGCAAGATGGCTTTGTAAAAGCAGCTGGTAATTGGTCTACTATTGCTCCACTTTTAAATGAAAATTATGGACAGTAATAAATTTATAAGTACTGTAATAGAAGATGTAGTTGAAAATAGTTCAATCAACTCATATCAACATATTTACAGGATACAGAATAAGAACAATGTTAAGAAATGGCTTTGGGCGTCATTGATTTTATTGATTATTGTATTGTTCTTGCCTTGGACCCAAAATATTAGAGCAAAGGGTGCGGTAACCGCATTAAGACAAGAAGATCGCCCACAAGAATTAAATACGGTTTTGGCTGGTAGCGTGGTTAAGTGGTATGTTAAAGAGGGCGATTATGTAAAGAAAGGGGATACCATTATGCAAATTGGGGAGGTTAAAACGGATTATTTTGATCCTCAATTACTTAATAGAACCAAAAAACAAATTGATGCCAAGCAAATTGCAGTAGATGGCTATAGTAATAAAGCTGCAACTGCTGTATCACAAATAAATGCCTTAGAAGAGGCACGAGATTTAAAGCTTGACCAGTTAGATGTTAAACTTCGGCAGCAAACCTTAAAAGTAGTTAGTGACAGTATAGACTTGGGTGCAGTGATGAATGAATTAACTGTAACTAAAAGGCAAATTGATGCTGCAAAAAACATGTTAGATAGTGGGGTAATTTCTTTAGTTGACTTTGAAAGAAGGAAAGTAAGTTACCAAAATGCATTGGCTAAAAAAATCAGTGCAGAAAATAAGTTTTTGCAAGCCAAGCAAGAGTTAACCGCCATCCGAATTGAAAAAAATGGAACTATTCAGGAGTATACAGACAAAATTGCTAAAGCACAGGGTGAGCAATTTGGTTCATTGTCTAATATGGCAACAGGAGAAGCTGATGTAGCAAAATTGCAGAATGCTTATAGTAATTATGATATTAGAAATAAGCTCTATTATATAACAGCACCCCAAGATGGTCAAATTACCAAAGCTAGAAAAGCGGGTATTGGTGAAATGGTTAAAGAGGGAGACATGATTGTTGAAATTGTTCCTGATAATATAAAATATGCAGTAGAGTTATTTGCAGAACCTATGGACCTACCACTTTTAGCAATAGGCCAAAAAATCAGGTTTGTTTTTGATGGTTTTCCTGCAATTGTTTTTACAGGTTGGCCTGCAGCATCTTATGGTACATTTGGAGGGCGCGTTGCAGCGGTAGAAACTTCGGTTAGTACGAATGGCAAGTTTAGATTATTAGTAGTAGAAGACCCTGCTGAAAAACCATGGCCGCGACAATTAAGAATGGGCGGAGGAGCGAATGGTATTGCATTATTAAAAGATGTACCAATTGGATATGAATTGTGGCGAAATATCAATGGATTCCCTCCTGAATACTATACACCTATGCAGGGGAGTGAACTAAAAGAAAAAAAGGGAAAATAGCCATGAGAAAATATTTATTCTTAATTGGCTGTATTTGGGCATTCAATTTAAATGCACAGGTATTAAGCCCTGAAAAATTTATTGAGCAGGTTAGGTCTTTTCATCCAATTGCTAAACAAGCAAATATTAAAGTTGAAAAAGCGAATGCTGTATTATTGAGTGCAAGGGGTGGCTTTGATCCTACCATAGAATTGGATGCAAGTAGAAAAACATTTGACGGTAAAAATTATTATTTTAATACCAACCCTGAGTTTAAACTGCCTACTCGTATTGGCGGTTTGGATATTAAAGCGGGCCTTGAAGACAATGGAGGTTTGTTTTTAAATAATCAAATCACTCGAGGGCAAAGTAGTTATTTAGGATTGGAAATGCCACTGTTAAAGGGATTGCTGATAGACCAACGAAGAGCAAATCTTCAACAAGCTTCATTGTTTACACAACAAAGCGAGCAGGATAAGCTCAAAATGCAGAACGATTTGCTTTTTGATGCATATAATGCTTATTGGCAATGGGCGGGCTCTTATAAATTATTTAGTGTTTACAAACAGTTTGTACAAATAAGTTTAGATCGTTTTCGGCTGGTTAAATTGGCTTACCAAAATGGAGACAGAGCTTTAATTGATACCATTGAAGCGCTCACTCAAGTTCAACAATTTCAATTATTACAAGCAGATGCAAAAGCTAAATTAGTTAATGCACAACTTGAGTTGGCTAATTTTTTATGGAATGAAAATGACGCTGCTTATTTATTGAATGATAATTTAGTGCCTGATACGGTTCAGTTTCAACTATACTTAGCAGTAGAAGACCCTGAACAATTAATCAATAGAGCCAATACAGAAAACCCAACATTAAGAAGTTTAGCTTTTGAGTTAGAAGCATTAGAAGTACAAAGAAAATTAAAGTTTCAGTCTTTACTTCCTTCTTTAAATATTAAAGCCAATTTATTAAACCAAGGCTACAATGTGATGAAAGATTTTGGAGGTGCATTATTGCAAAACAATTATGTATGGGGCGTGCAATTTAAAATTCCAATTTTCTTGAGAGAAGGTCAAGGTGCTTATAAACAGGCTAAGCTAAAAATTGCAGAAACCAATTACGAGCTGAATGCTAAACAGTGGAGTACTGCTAATAAAATTAGGTCGTACTATGCTGAATCAATTTTATTAAAAGAGCAGATAGCTGCTGCCCAGCAAGCATATAATGGATATGCCGCTTTGTTAAAAGCAGAAACCCTCCGATTTCAAAATGGGGAAAGCAGCTTATTCCTTCTCAACACCCGCGAAAATAAAGTCATCGAAACAGCAGAGAAGCTCATTCAATTAAGGGCTAAATACCTTAAAGCCAGTTATGGAATTAACTGGGCTGCGGGTAGTTTACGTTAAGACAATTTCTGTTTAAACCGTTGAATAAAAGCTTTGCTGTGTTCGCTTAGAATTAACCGTCCACTAATGGCAGCCCTTTCTTTCAAGAGCTCATCCCAATGTTCTGTGCCTTTCCAAAAAATGGTTTTTAATTCATGCAATGCATCTGGATTGGAATGAGATAAAGTGGTTGACAGTCTAATGATAGACTCGTCCATGCCTGCTACATCTGGATGTAATTCTGCATATAACCCTTTTCTTCTAGCCCAATCTGCTGGTCTAAATGTTACCGCATCAATGGTTAATTGTGAGAATGCAGATAAGCCAATTTTTCTTTCAACTGCAGGACCTACCACAAATGGTCCTATACCTACTGCGAGCTCGCTTAATTTAACATCGGCTCCTTCGCATGCAATGGCATAATCTGCCGCAGCAGCCAGCCCTACTCCACCCCCAATACATTTACCTTGAATTCGAGCTATAATTATTTTTCCGCAAGTGCGCATGGCATTAATAACATGGGCAAAGCCGCTAAAAAATTTAAGACCTGCTTCTTCTGAATTGATGATGGATAACTCATCAAATGATGCACCTGAACAAAATACTTTTTCACCAGCAGAACGCAATACAATTACTTTGGTGTCGGGGTTTAAACCTTCACTATAAATTTCTTTTGCTAGGGTATCTAATATTTTCCCTGGCAATGAATTGCTTTGTGGATGAAAGAATTCAATAGTTGCAATACCATGCTCGCGATCAACTTTTACAAACCCTTCTTTAATATGCTCTATCATATAAATGATTTTATTGTATTGGTTTTTTAGCAACCATGGTTAAGATAGTTGCTATTCCGGTTAATTCATTGGTTTCATCAATCATTTCTACCAGCCATTTAACAATCCCCTTATCTATATCAGTTGGTTCTTTTTTCTCTTGCCTTATTTTTTCTTTGCAGGTAAATCGAATATGCATTTCGCTTCCTGGATAAACAGGTTTAGTAAAACGCAATTCATCAATACCATAATTTAAGAGCACAGGGTTTTTTTCGTAGCTGTCTACAAATAATCCTGCAGCCATACTCATAATTAAATAACCATGTGCTACTTGTTTCTCAAACATTGTGCCATTGAAATCGGTGTTTTCTAAATGCGCATAAAAATGATCGCCACTTAAATCGGCAAAAGCATTGATGTCTTCCGCAGTTATTAATCTTTTCTCGGTGATTAATTGATCACCAATAACTAGTTCTTCAAAATATTTTTTGAAAGGATGAATAGTTGGGGTATTTCCAGTTGCTCCAGGTTGATACACTTTGCTGATTGCGGTGATCATGTCTGGCGAACCCTGCACTGCTACTCGCTGCATATAATGTTTAACGCCTCTTAATCCCCCCATTTCTTCTCCGCCTCCTGCCCTTCCCGGACCACCATGTACCAATAAAGGCAAAGGAGATCCATGCCCAGTACTTTCTTTGGCGCATTGATCATTCAATACCAAAATTCTGCCGTGGTAATTTCCTGCACCTATTACATATTCTGTAGCAATAGTAGGGTCGGTTGTTACAATACTACTTACTAACGAGCCCTTTCCTAATTTGGCTAAAGAGATTGCTTCTTCTGTATGCTTGTAGGGCATCAAGGTAGCCACTGGTCCAAATGCTTCTACTTCGTGTACGTTTGAATTGCCAAATGGATTTTCATTCAATAATAGTAAAGGGCTTACAAATGCCCCTTTAATGGGGTCTGCATCTAATACTTCTACTGAATCTAATGAACCATATAAAATACTTGAAGTCTCTAATAATTTGTTCACTTGCGCTTTTACTTCATTGCGTTGTGTTTCTCCTGCCAATGAACCCATTCTAACTTTAGGATTCAAAGGATTGCCAATAATATTTTGAGCAAGGGCTGCACTCAATGCTTTTTGTACATCCTCTATTTTATTTTCAGGAACAAAAATTCTTCTAACTGCTGTACAGCGTTGTCCTGATTTGGTTGTGATTTCTCTTCTTACTTCTTTAATGAAAATATCCCACTCTGGCATTGTTGGAGTAACGTCTTCACCTAAAACTATGCAGTTGAGAGAATCTGCTTCCATGGTAAAAGGAACATTCTCTGCTAATATTCTTTTACCTGATTTCAACATCAAACCAGTTGTTGCTGAACCAGTGAAAGTAACCACATCCTGCGATTGAACATGGTCCAATATATCACCTGCACTACCACATATCAATTGCAATGCACCATCCGGTAAAATTCCAGATGCAATAATTCTTTTTACTACGGCTTCAGTTAAGTAAGAAGTTACCGTAGCTGGTTTTACTATAGCAGGAACACCAGCCAATAAATTCACGGCTATTTTTTCTAACATGCCCCATACGGGGAAGTTGAATGCATTAATATGAATGGCCACTCCTTCTTTAGGAATGAGTAAGTGGTGCCCCATAAAAGTATTGGCTTTGCCTAAAGGATGGTGTTCTCCATCTAGGCAATAAGGCGTGTCTGGTAATTTTCTTCTTAGTGATGCGTAAGAGAATAAATTTCCAATACCGCCTTCTATATCTACCCAGCTATCTGCTTTAGTAGCACCAGTTTGATAACTGATATAATATAACTCTTCTAAATGTTCCCTTAAGTAAAGGGCCAATGCCCTTAACATTAACCCCCTTTCGTGAAAACTCATTTTTCTAAGCGCAGGGTTACCCTTACTTCGTGCATAATGAAGGGCCGCCGCAAAATCCAACCCTTTTGAAGTGGCATTGGCAATTGGCTCGCCCGTTACAGCATTATACAATAATTGGCCATCTCCTTCCCCTTTTACCCATTGGCCCATTAAAAAGTTTTCTACAGTATACATATGGTCTAGTTCGTTTCGGCACAAAGCTAACGATTGATAGCTTTATTAAAAAGGCATAAAAAAACCCGTCCCGATTAAATCGGGACGGGTATAGCAGTTGGTTATTGGTCAAAAAACTTTAACAGTTCTATTAGTTAAGACAGCCTTTTATCGATTTCGCTGCAAAGAGATGAAAAAATTTCTTCAACAGTTCCTTCACCTTTAATAGTGACTACTTTATCAAATTGGCTATAGTAGTTGGCAACCACTGTTGTTTTGTCTTTATATTCTACAATACGGGCTCTAATAACAGTTTCATTGGTATCATCGCTTCTACCACTTGTTAATCCTCGGTTTAGTAAACGCTTCACTAATTCCTCCTCAGATACTTCCATGGCCAATAAAACGCCAATCTCGGTTTGTTTTAGCTTCAATAATTTATCTAAAGCTTCACTTTGAGCAGTAGTTCTAGGGAATCCGTCAAATAAAAAGCCTTTCGCGTCTGGATTGGCTTCCAAAGCAGAAGAAATCATACCAATTACCACCTCATCGGGTACCAATTGGCCCTTGTCCATCAAGTTCTTTGCCTCTAATCCTAGTGGAGTTTGACGTGCAATTTCACTACGGAGTAAATCTCCAGTAGACAAATGCTTTAAGCCATATTTTTCAATTAATTTCTCACTTTGCGTTCCTTTACCACTTCCGGGAGGACCGAATAAAATAATATTAAACATGTAGGTTCGATGCTTGCTTGAGCTACAAATATACAAAGGGCTTGTTAAAAATCCTTTAACAAATGAGCCCCATCCATCAAAAACAAGGGTTTTGGCTAAATTTTTGGCCTTTGGGCTAAACAAGTACAAACCTTATCTGTCTTAAGAACGTACATTCAACTGATTAAATATTCCCAAATATGAAATGGACAGCCATCTTGCTTTTAGCGGTTTTCAGCCTTAGTAGCTGCCAAGCACAGAACAATTCAAGTAAGAAACTTGTTAGTGATACTATGAGCAAAAAAGACAACCCCTATTTTGCAAAAGGAGAAAAAGGTAAATTGACTGTTAAAGACAGTGAATGGAAAAAAGTACTTTCTCCTGAAGTATATTATATAGCCAGAGAAAAAGGCACTGAACGCCCTTGGACCAGTAAGTTCGAAAACTTTAAAGAAGTGGGCACTTACTATTGCGCAGTTTGCGGAAATGGGCTTTTCAAAAGTGATACCAAATTTGATAGTGGATGTGGATGGCCCAGTTTTTATGAGCCACTCACTAAAGGCGCCATTATTTATTTGCCAGATAATACACATGGCATGCAGCGAACTGAAGTTCAATGTGGTCGTTGTAAATCACACTTAGGTCATGTTTTTGAAGATGGCCCGCCTCCAACAGGTTTGCGTTTTTGCATCAATGGAGTGGTTCTTGATTTTGAAAAAGCTGCTGAAGCAGAAAAAAAATACAACGAGAAGAAAGGATAGTGAGACTGAGAATGAAGGGGCCGGAGTAATCCGGCCCTATTTTTTTGCACCTACCTAACTGCTGCTAGGCTAATATGTCTTGGACATTCTTATTAATATTCTCGGCAATTTTTTCCATGGGTAAATCGTTATCGTCGTTTCCAAATGGATCTTCAATTTCTTCCGCAATTAGTTCTAAACTGGCCAATACATAGGAAATAAATAAAGTGGCTGGGATGGTAAAATAGCCCAATGTTAATGCAAATCCTAAGGGCAATGTTATAATATACAAGAAGATAAATTTCTTAATGAATGCGCTATATGAATAAGGAATTGGGGTGTTCTTAATTCTTTCACATGCCCCACAAATATCCATGAACGATTGTAATTCATTATTGATAAATAATAATTCGTACTCAGAAATTACCTGGTCTCTTTTTAATAAATGAACTTTATTCAGAAGAACAGCCACTACCTGATTTGGAATATGTTTACTCGTATCAAATCCGGTAATTTCAGGATGTGGTTGTGCATCTAAAGCCAATCTGGTTTTTTCGTTTTGCAAATGGTTTTTTAATTCAACCGCAAACAAGGGAATAATTTTTTTGAAGAAGCTCCTGTTTTTTTCGTCATCATGAGGTAATAGGCTGTTCATTTTTAGGGCGAGATTGCGGCTGTTATTAACCAATGACCCCCAGAGCTTTCTTCCTTCCCACCAACGATCATAAGCGGTATTGGTTCTAAATACCAATAACATTGAGATAGCAAATCCTAATAAGCTATGCATGACAGTAATATTCTTTGCATAGCTGGTACTAGACAATTGTAAATAATTGATTTCAATGTACACAATTGCCCATGAGAAAACACCCATGCCCAAAATCAATGGTAATAACTGTCTTACTGTATCTGTTTTGTGAAACTGAAAAATAAAACGCAACCAATCTTTGGGATTATAACTAATCATGAACTGCTTTTTGCTTTTGATAAAAATAATACATAGAGTAACTGGTAATGATTACTCCTGCTACAGACAAGCCCATCACACTATTCGAAAAAAAGTTTACCCAATTCAATTGTACTTTAAAAATTTCTTTGCTCAACAAAACACTTACACTTCCTAAATAACCAAAAGAGTCTGCTACATAAATTAAAAAACCAGCATTGCCCGTGAATCGGAATGCAGCAATCATGCGTTCAAAAAAAACAGAATTAAAAGGAATGTACACCATGTATAAACCCAGTCCTACCAAGGTCATCCACCAAATAGGCGCTATAGAACCTTTACTAAATAACCAAGTGCTCAAGCCCGCTACCACAAAGCCTAATCCTATAAAAACATGCGCCAGCATAAATGCTTTGAAACTATTCTTGATGAGTACCATACTCCCAATCAATACCAAAATAATTAAGGTGATTGGGGTCTCCGTTTTAGAAAATATGGCCGGTTGATTTAAGTAGCCCATTTCCTTCCACATATCTGCACTAAAATTATCTCTGATATCTCTGAAGATGGTAGCGAATGCATAAATTAACACAGCAGCAATAATACCTGGTAAAAAATGTTGGATGAATTTTTTTCGATCATCAGCATTCATGGCTGTTCGGTTCATGCGCAAATCAATGTCTTCCTGCGTTGGCGGCGGAATCCGCTCCATCAGATAAATAAATAATAATAAGGGTAGGGCAAATACCAACCCAGTAGCAAAAGGCACCCAGAACTCACTCATATTAAATTGCATGATGAGCCACCCACCCACCGACTTCACAAATCCCGATGAAAAAATAAAACTCACTGCAAGTGCTGCACCAATAAAATCAGTGGTTTTCCTTCCCTCTATATAAGAGAAAATAACGCCCCATAACATACCCAACGGAAAACCATTAATAAAAAGAAATACGATATTATAAGGTGCAGGTACAAGGGCAAATAATAACCAAGCCAACCAAGCAATACCCACTAAAACCAAAACAATTTTGTCTCGACCCAATCTTTTTAATTCAGAAATAAATTTGATGCCATAAAATTTCGCCATTAAATAACCCATCATCTGGCTCAACACCAATAAGGTTTTATAACCCAATCCCCAATAGGCCATTCCGTCGAAAGTGCATACAGTAAAGGATTTACGAAAACCAAAAATCATGGTATAAGTAAGAAACGCTACAATAGCAGCGTATAAGCCTACTTTAAAGCTGCTTTGGGGTACTGATAAATTGTTTTTCAATGGCGTTGTTTCTACCGATAAATATAAGCCACTCATCCTTAGTTTTTGGCAATTGGGGCTTTATTTCAGAAATTACCTGCTCTTAAAACTAAACTTGAATATGAGAAAATTACTCTTGGCCTTTGTAGCAATTACTGCTGTATGCAGTGCGTATGCGCAACAGGTAGATTTATCCAAGCATTTTAAAAGCATGAAGCCCCGAAATATTGGGCCTGCAGGAATGAGTGGTCGTGTAACTGCTATTGATGCAGTTTGGACCAATCCCAATATTATCTTTTTAGGAACAGCCAGTGGCGGTGTTTGGAAAACAGAAAATGGGGGTGCATCTTGGACGCCTATTTTTGATGATCAACCCATACAAAATATTGGAGCCATTGCATTGGTACAATCCAATCCTAGTGTGGTTTGGGCAGGAACTGGAGAAGGGAATCCACGTAACTCAATCAGTTTAGGAGAAGGTATTTATAAAAGTTTGGATGGCGGAAAAACATGGAAGCGCATGGGTTTAGAAAAGACGCGCAATATTCACCGCATCATCATAGACCCAACCAATCCAGAGGTAGTATATGTAGGAGCAATGGGTAATCCATTTGCAGATCATGCTGAAAGAGGCGTTTACAAAACCACTGATGGCGGAGATACTTGGAAACAAATATTATACACCAACCAAAATAGTGGAGTAGGGGATATGGTGATGGATCCAGCCAATCCCAATAAGTTGTTCGTGAATATGTACGAGCACAAAAGAACACCTTGGAGTTTAAAAGGTGGTGGTAGTGGAAGTGGTTTTTATATGACCATGGATGGTGGCAAATCTTTTACCAAATTGGGTAAAGCCAATGGTTTGCCCGATGGGGATTATGGCCGTATAGGAATCAGCATTGCTCGTACCGATCCAAACCGCGTATATGCATTAGTAGAAGCCACTAAAAATGGTTTGTACAAATCGGATGATGGTGGTTTTAAATGGGAGTTGGTAAACAGTGATCCTTCCGTAGTAACCAATCGTGCATTTTATTTTCAGGATATAGCAGTAGATACTAAAAACGAAAATAGAATTTACAATATCAATCAGGTAATTAATGTAAGTGATGATGCAGGAAAAACTTGGAAGCCAGTAATTCCATACAGTGGTATACACCCTGATCACCATGCATGGTGGATTCATCCTTACGATGCTAATTTTATTATTGATGGAAACGATGGTGGTATTGGTATTACACGCGATCGTGGTAAGACCTGGCAGTTCGATGAAAAACTACCATTAGGACAATACTATCATGTGAATGTAGACAACCAAATTCCTTACAATGTAATGGGTGGTTTACAAGACAATGGTAGCTGGCATGGACCTGCTTATGTTTGGAGAAGATCTGGAATCAGAAATGCATTTTGGCAAGGTGTAAGTGGTGGAGATGGATTTGATGTAATGCCAGATGCAGAAGACCCTAACTGGGTGTACACTATGAGCCAAGGAGGAAATGTATCTCGTTATAATATTGCTACTGGTGAACAATGGAGCATTCGTCCTCCACGTCCTAGCAAATCAGTTAAGCAACGTTTCAACTGGAATGCAGCTATTGCACAAGATCCTTTTGATAAAGCCACCATTTATTATGGAAGTCAGTTTGTAAACAAGAGTACCAATAAAGGTGCAGCTTGGGAACAAATTTCAGGCGACCTTACTACCAATGATTCTGCAAAAATTGATCAAAGTAATAACGGCGGAATTTCTGTAGATATTACTGGTGCAGAAAACCATTGTACTATTTTAACCATTGAACCTTCTCCTAAAGAGCAAGGGGTTATTTGGGTTGGTACCGATGATGGAAATGTACAATTAACCAGAGACGGCGGAAAAACTTGGACCAATTTCAGGGGTAAATTGCCGGGAATGCCTTTAGGAGCATGGGTTCCACAAATCAAAGCGTCTAAGCACAATGGCGGAGAAGCTTTTGTTGTGGTAAACGATTATAGAAGAGGTGAAATGCGTCCATTTGTTTATAGAACTTCCGATTATGGAAAAACTTGGACAAGAATGGTGGATGAGAAAAAAGTAGTGGGTTATGCATTGTGTGTGATTCAAGACCCAGTAGAACCCAATTTAATTTTTGTAGGAACAGAGCAAGGATTATTTATCAGTTTAGACAATGGCGTTAATTTTCAACAATTTAAAAATGGCTATCCTTCTGTGTCTACTTATGATATGGCCATTCAAGAAAGAGAAGCCGATTTAGTGATTGCAACTTTTGGTCGTGCATTATGGATCTTAGATGATATTCGTCCATTAAGAAAATTAGCGGCAAACAAAGGTCAGGTTTTTGCAAAAAAATTAGTAGCATTTGAAGCGCCTCAAGCTTATCAAGCTAAGATGAAAAATGCTTCTGGTATTGAATACAGCACTTATGGAACTTATGAAGGGGAGAACAAAAGAACTGGTGCACCTATCAGTTTCTTCGTCAATAAAACTGCTGCAGATACAGGAAAGAATAAAATTTCAGATACCCTTCAAATAGCTATTTATGATGCGAATGGAGTGAATGTGAGAAACCTTAGAACCCGCGCAGATTCTGGCTTCAATAAATATTATTGGGGAATGGAAGGACGCGGTATTCGCCAAGCTGGTGGTGGCGGAAGAGGCGGCGGCGGTGGACGCTTTGGTGGTGGCGGTGGTGGATCTGCTGAGCCAGGTGGGTTACCAGTAAATCCAGGAACTTATAAAGTAGTAATGAGTTTAGGTAGAGATTTGAAAGACAGTACCATAGTGGTAGTAAATGATGATCCAAATGCACCAACACCTTTAGCAGTAAGAAATGCTATTAGAGCAGCCAATGCAAGAATGGAAAAATCAATTGTAAAATTGACTGCCTTAAATGATCGCTTAACCGAAGTAGAGGAGATCATGAAAAAAGTAGAAGCGGGTTATGCAAGCATGGATCGTAAAGCTGTTGATACCATTCGTAAAGCGGCTAAGCCAGTTGCAGATGCATTGAAAGAAATTCGCGAAATGCTGAATGGTAAACCCCAATTGAAGCAAGGGTATGGCAATATTCCTCAAGAAACCGTTAATGGTATTTTAGGGGAAGCTCGCCAAGTAGTGATGGGTAAAACCACGATGCCAGGCGAACAAGAAAATCGCATCATGGGCTATGCAGAAGAAGCAGTGAATGGAGTAATTGTAAAAGCCAATGCCTTATTTGAAGGCAGCTGGAAACAGTACCGCGCTTTAGCAGAAGCTGCACCGCTTAAATTCTTTAAGGACTATAAGCCACTAGAATAAAACAATTTAGAATTGTAGATATAAGCTAGACAATCCCCGCTATAGAAAAAGTAGCGGGGATTTTTTTGCTAAAATTTATTGAATCTTAAAGATCCATGATAAGTAATTATCTGCTCTTTTGAAGATTTTGGGTAGATTACTGTTTACAATAGTTTGACCGTTTGAATCTGATTTGAAAATAATTTTTTGAATCAAACTGTAGTCTGGTTCAACTAACCTCCCTCCAATTGTTCTATTTATTATTACGGTATCATTTCTGTTTAAATTATATGATATAGCAAATCTTATAGTATCGATTTGAAACAACTGACCAGAAATATTTCCTTGTTTAGTTAGAAAACTTGCTGCTGATTCTTTATTGCTTCCATACTTTTCTTTTAAACTATCTAATTTAAACTCATCATAAAATATTTCAATTCTGATTGTACTGTTTGATTCATTAATTATTTCATTGCTGCAACTATAATCCATTGCGCATTTGCTGAAAGAGATTAATAGTATGAACAAATAGATGGTTTTCATTACTTCCCAAAATAGTTAAAAATATTTTAACATATCAGGCAACGCTATGGGTAGTGTCAGACTCTGTGTTTAAACAACAAACATTTCTCCACCAAAACTACTCCACATGAAAAAGTTATTGACCCTATCTATAATGGTTGCTTTTGTAGCCATTGCTTGTTCTAAGTCAGAATCAGGCACAACAACCCCAGCCCCTGGTACAGGTGGCACTACACTCAACTGCACAACCATTGATAGCAGGTTTACGGCAGTCGTTTTCCCAATCATTCAAAACAGCTGTGGGGCAGTGGGTTGTCACAATACTGGCAGTGTGAATGGTCCAGGTGCTTTAACCAATTATGACCAAGTTAAAGCTGCAGCTGCGCAAATTAAAAGCTCTGTTGAAGCAGGTACAATGCCTAAAAATGCCTCTTTAACAACAGCTCAAAAGAATGCCATTTCATGTTGGGTATCTTCAGGTGCATTAAATAACTAATTGCATGAAAAGAATACTTATTGCAATTTTATTGATGTTGGCTACACAAAGCCATGCGCAAGAGCGACTGCTTTGCAGAAATGCTTCTGTGAAATTCTTTTCTAAAATGCCTTTGGAAAATATTGAAGCAGTGAATAATCAAGGTCTTTCTGTGATTGATTTAAAATCGGGCAATATTGAATTTAGTGTGCTATTGAAAGGATTCATTTTTCCCAATGCTTTAATGCAAGAGCATTTCAATGAAAATTATGTAGAGAGTAGTAAGTATCCTCGTGCATATTTCAAAGGCATTATTCAGTCTTTACCAACCATTGACCTAACTAAAAACGCCAACTACCAATTCAATGTAAAAGGCACGATGCAATTACATGGTAAAACTACTGAGATGGCTGCTGTTGCTCAATTACAAGTGAAAGATGGAATCATTTCTGGAGACTCCAATTTTGATTTATTATTGGAAGACTACGCTATTCAAATACCCAAATTGGTTAAAGATAAAATTGCAAAAAGCATCCATATTAATGTTAAAGCAATCTATCAAATTCAAAAACCCAATCTATGATGCAGAAGATATATACTACTATTGGTTTAATGATACTATTTACTGGTTCTGTAATTGCACAAGACAATTTATTAAAGGAATTAGAGAAAGACCAGAAGGGGAGTAATAAAGTAACCGGTGCTTTTAAATCATCTAGAGTAATCAACGGCCATTCAATGGAAATATTGGGCGCAGGCATGTTAGACTTTAGAATCTTGCATCGCTTTGGTCCAGTTAAACAAGGCATTGGAGATTTATTTGGGCTAGACCAAGCCAGTATGCGCATGGGTTTTGATTTTGGATTGAGCAATGATTTAACCATTGGCTTTGGAAGAACCACTTTCAAAAAAGAATACGATGCTTTTATTAAATACCGTTTAATTCACCAAGAACAAGCAGGTACGCCTGTTTCATTAGTTGCGGTTGCAGGTACATCAATTTTTACTTATAAAAGTCCTGACCCATTAAAGCCGTTAACTTTTAATGATCGGACAGGATATTATGCTCAATTGATTATTGGCAGAAAATTCAATGAATCATTTTCTTTGCAATTGAGTCCCACTTTAGTGTACAGAAATATGATTGATCCTGCTGACAAGAAAACCATTTATGCATTTGGGATAGGAGCCCGACACAAGATTTCAAAAAGAGTTGCTTTGGTGGTAGATTATTCATTGGTAGCTAATGGACTGCCTATGTCTGTTGGAACCAACCCATTGTCTATTGGTGTAGATATTGAAACGGGTGGGCATGTATTCCAATTGCATTTTTCTAATTCAACAGGAATGAATGAGCGCTCCTTTATAACCGAAACCACCAATAGTTGGTCTAAGGGAGAATTCCAGTTTGGATTTAACTTGTCTAGAATATTTTCTTTGAAAAAATAATGCCTAAATATTTGAAGCGTTATTTCCAAACGCTATCAAATGCTGTATAGCCTTTAAGTATAAAAGAAAACTTTGCGCCATTGTTGTCTACAAACTTTCCTTTCTTCGTGTAGATGGCAATGGCACCCCCAAACCCTGTGGTAGAGCTGTATTGAAAAGGAGGCCTAAATACTTTAATCATCGCAATATCTCTAGGAAATACCATTGTTTGTTCTCCGGGCATTACTTCGAACTCATCAATAAAGATGGAGCAAATCTCTTCCCTCCATTTAAATACTTCATTATTGGCGGAGTCTATGGCAACGTTTAAACCGGGTACTTTTTGTTGTAAATACCAAGCCAATGATTGCGATTGGGCCAATTCATCATTTCCTAATCCATCAAAAATATACGCATTATCATTTTTAAATAATCCACTTGTATAGGACTCTTCGTATTCTTGCACTTTTGTTTTTGCTTTTGTGTACACCGTTACATTGGGTAAATCACTTCCAAATTCAGGATCATCTAAAGAAAGACTGTAGTCTATTTTTTTGTTGATAAACTCTCCAGGTTTTCCAACACTGAAGAAAGCTGTCTGAATAGCTGCTGGTTCAAAAGCAGAATCAACAGGGGTTTTCAATAAAATGGCTAAATAATTTTTCTTGGGTTTTTGTACAGGTGAAAAATAAAAAGAAGCAGTGTCTTGAAACAACATAGGCTTCATGGTAAAAAAGCCTTTTCCATCAACTTTTACACGGTCTACCATCATTTGTTTAGTACTGGTACGCATCATATAATTGATGACCGTGTCTTTTTTATCTCTTTCAATCACTTGACCTTGCATTCTGTAAAAGCCTGATTGAATTAAACAACTAATGGCGTAGTTGCCACTAGGAATTTGCTCACTTATTTTTAAAGCAGCATTTACTTCACCTTCAATCATTGGATAGCGAAACTTCCATCTTTGCTTAGTGTCCAAATGATCTATCCAAATATGTGCAGTGGCCGATTTTAATTTTTTGTTGATATAGTTTGGATAATACAAACGAAGCTCTAATGAATCACCTTGCAGATAAACTGGCTTAGATAATGAAATGGCAATGGAGTCGTTTTCAGTTTGTCCATAGATTTTCGAAATACTCAGCGATGCTATTAATGCAATAACAGTGACAAAATATTTTTTCATCATATACTTGTGTTGCGCTAAGAAAGTCTAGGATGCTTTTCTAGGTGTTACTGAAAAACCACCCCCTTTTTTAGACGAAGAAAAGTTTTTATTGTTCATTGCACCAGGTGCTTTATTCATCATACCTGAAGGTCCTGCAGACTTAGATACCATGCCCGATGCAGGAGTTGCTTTCTTTGTATTCTTTCTGGTTGATTTAGCTTTTCCCATATATTTTATATTTTAATAAAGTTAACTTCTTTTCGCGTAAAGCAATTTGTTAAAATGGTATAATCGGTCCTAAATAAATGCAATTGCTTACCTTGCACGAAATTTTTTTATGAGCCAGTTGAGTCATTTAGCAGAAACCTTAATAGGAAGTGAAATTGTAAAGTTGGGAAATGCCATCAACGAAAGAATTAGAAATGGAGAGACCATTTATAATTATACCATTGGTGATTTTAATCCTAGTGAATTTCCAATTCCTGCTGAATTAGAGCAACTGATTATAGAAGCCTATCAACAAAAAAAGACCAGCTACCCCGCAGCTGAAGGCATTTTGGATTTACGTAAAGCCATCAGTGGATTCATTCAAGATTGGGAAGGGCTTAGCTTTACACCAGCTGAAATTCAAGTAGCATCTGGTGGTCGCCCATTAATTTATGCATTGTTTAAAGTAATAGTAGACAAAGGCGATAAGGTAATTTATGGTGTACCATCTTGGAACAATAATCACTATGTTCATTTAACCGATGGAGAACATTGTGAAGTAAACTGTTTGCCCGAGAATGATTTCATGCCAACAGTAGAAGATATCAAGCCACATATAAAAGGAGCTACCTTAATTTGTTTGTGTACACCACAAAACCCTACTGGTACTACATTAAGTAAAAGCGCTTTGGCCGAAATTTGCGAATTAATTCTTGCAGAAAATGCAACCAGAACACCCGATCAAAAGAAATTGTATTTAATGTTCGATCAAATGTATTGGACGCTTACCTATGGTGATACCGTTCATTACAATCCATTAACATTGAATCCTGCCATGAAGCCTTACACCATTTTTATAGATGGTATTTCAAAAGTGTTTTCTGCAACAGGCGTAAGAGTGGGCTGGGCATTGGGTCCTGAAAACGTGATTGCAAAAATGAAAGCCATTTTAAGTCATTTAGGTGCATGGGCGCCAATGGCCGAGCAACATGCGGTGGCCAATTATTTACCAATGAAAGAAGCCATCGGAAATTACCTTACTCATTTTAAATCGGAAGTTGAATATCGCTTAAGAACCATATACAATGGTATCAGTGCATTGAAGCAAAAAGGATATCAGGTAGATGCTATTGCGCCGCAAGCTGCAATCTACTTAACCATACAAATTAATTTAAGGGGGAGTAAAACTGCCGAGGGAAATGTACTGGCTACACAGTCTGATGTAACCACATATATTTTAAGTGAAGCTAAAATTGCTATTGTGCCGTTTTCTGCATTTGGTGCAGGAGCAGATAGTAGTTGGTATAGATTAAGTGTAGGAACTTGCAAGAAAGCAGATATCCCAACTATGTTACAACAATTGGAATCTGCTTTGAGTAAACTTTCTTGATATTTGTTATTGGGTCACAGTACTCAATATTGGGGGAACCTTCGTTCTAGTTTTTATTGCAAATAAAGATAAATGCCTTGTTTGGCTTGTCTTGCAATATTTGTTTTACCAAATGCGTTTTGGTAACAATCTTATGTTTATTAATGTCTATGATTTCATTTGCCACACAAAATGCTGCCCAGTTTTCAACAGGGCCTAATATTTTATTTAACCCTGCAACAACTGAAGCCGCTTGTGCTTCGGTCAAGAATTCTTGTTTAGTTAAAACCAATAGATCTCTGTTCATGGTAAACAAATTCAGTGTTTAGGGCAGCCACAAAATTTGGTTTTATTCGATTTTTGAAAAACACCACATGAGGTAGATGCCAGCATGATTACTAACACTAAAAGGATAATTTGGTTTATTTTCATTTTCATATACTCAACTAAAGTAATAAAATAGCTTCATTAATTCAACAAACGCAACTTTGAAAAATCAATTTAACATTTCTACCGTTTTAATTGCTCCACTAGATTGGGGACTCGGTCATGCTACCCGTTGCATCCCAATTATCAAGGCTTTCAGGCAATTAAATATCAAAGTGATATTGGCTGCAGAAGGCCATCAAGCTGCATTGTTGTTGAAAGAGTTTCCCGATTTAACCATTTTACCTTTAACAGGTTATCGGGTACATTATGCAAAATCACGCTTGTTGCTTTTGTTTAGTTTAATACTTCAGATTCCCAAACTCTATAAAACAATTAAAGCCGAAGAAGCTTGGCTAAAAAATGTGGTTGAAGAAAATCAAATTGACTTGATTATTTCCGACAACCGTTTTGGGTTGCACCATCCTGTTGTTCCTTCTGTATTTATTACCCACCAGTTAATTATAAAAGCACCCTATCAATGGGTGGAATATATTTTTAGACGGATCAATTATTATTTCATCAATCAGTTCACTGCATGTTGGGTACCCGATATGATGACCAATCCGGGTTTGGCAGGCAAGCTATCGCATCCTTCAGTAATGCCTAAGGTACCTGTATCATATATGAAATTACTCTCTAGATTTACAAGGGTGTCCTGTGCTACAAAATATAGTTTTGCCATTGTGTTATCTGGTCCTGAACCACAAAGAACCATTTTAGAAAACAATATCTTGATAGATTTAGAAGCATTCACCAAGCCGGTAGTATTGATTCGGGGGCTTCCAACAGAAACCGAACCTATAGAAGTACCTCCACATGTGAGGGTTTTCAATCATTTAGACACTATTGATCTTGCATTAGAATTGCAACAAGCAGATTATATCATTTGTAGAGGTGGATACACTTCATTAATGGAGTTATTATCTATCGACAAAAAATTAATTGTAGTTCCAACACCAGGGCAAACAGAGCAAGAGTATTTGAGTGAATTATTGATGAATACAAAAAGGCTTTTGCGTATATCGCAATCAGGATTTAGTTTAGAAGATACTTATACTAAAGCCCAAAGCTTCACATACAGTAAAATGAATATTGATCAGTTTGATGTAGAGCAACTTAAAGCATTATTGCTAAATTTGCCTAAATGAACCAATCCTACAAAGCATATACTGCTGCCCTTGTTGCAAACTTGATTTTTGGTAGTAGTTATGCGGCGGTCAAATTCATTACTCCAGGGTATATTCATCCATTTGCGTTGAACTTTGTAAGGGTAGCAGTAACGCTTTCTTTATTTTGGATACTATTTTTATTTAAGCCAGGTAAAGTAAAATTTGATCGAAAAGATTTACCCCGTTTTTTGATATGTGCGCTTACTGGCATTGTGATTAATCAATTGTTTTTTATCAAAGGAGTTTCATTAACTACTGTAATACATAGCTCTTTACTATCATTAGGTTCACCTATTTTCATAACCATCATAGCCGCTTGGTTATTAAAAGAAGGTTTTACTTTATTGAAAGCAATTGGACTGGCTTGTGGTGTAGGAGGTGCAAGTATTTTAATATTAATGAAAGACCAATCAGGTGGTGCAGCAAGTAATATGGTTGTAGGCGATATACTTGTGCTTATTAACGCCATATCTTATGCTTTTTACTTGGTACTAGTAAGACCTTTGATGGCTAAGTATTCAGGAATTCAAGTACTACGTTGGATATTTACATTGGGGGCTATTGGCATACTACCTGTTGGCCTTCCTTATATGTTAAGTACTAGTTGGGAAAGTTTTGATTTCACCCATTGGGTGGTATTAGGCTATGTAGCCATCTTTTCAACTTTTGTAGCATACCTATTAACGGTCCAGAGTATACAGCTAATTGGCTCATCTGCAACAGGGGCTTTTATTTATACGCAACCAGTATTTGCAGCAATATTTGCGATGATATTCACAGGCGAATATTTTACTTTTTATAAATTAGTGGCGGCCATTTTAATTTTTACAGGCGTATTTTTAGTGAACACCAAGAAGTTGACTAAACCTGCTTAGGCCAGTCGGCAAACCAATATTCTTTTTTCGCTTTTGCCCAGTTTTTCCAGCTGGTCGTATGCATTGTAATTGCGAATATGGCGCAAGTGGGCATATCGTCAATTTGTGTAGATGTTAATTGGTTTACAAAATCGGTAATACCCGGATTATGCGCAAAAATAGCAGCCGTATTTATTTCATCTGGTAGGAGTACAATCGCTTTGGCAAATCTTTCAGGAGGTGCATGGTATAAAAAATCGTGTTGAATCATTTTGCTTTTAGGTATTTCATTAGCATGAGCAAAATATTCCGCTGTTGTTAAAGCCCTTAAAGCAGTACTAGTAATAATTGAATCTATTTTAATACCTCGATCAAGTATTCTTTTAGCCATCATTGGGGCATCTTTATGGCCTCTTTCATTTAAAGGTCTATCAAAATCGTCTTGCCCTGCATTGGCCCAACTACTCTTTGCATGTCTTACGAGTAATAAATGTTTCATGATGTTAAGTTAGTTCATTTGAATTGTACATTTGTACCGTGGCAGTTACAAAATTATTGATTGATGAATTTATTGTTTTAAGTAAACAATACCCTGTTTTTGATGTAAGAAGCGAGGGTGAATTTGAACATGCCCATATACCAGGGGCGCATAGTTTACCATTATTTAATAATGAGGAAAGAAAAATAGTAGGTACCGCATATAAACAAGAGAGCAAACAGAAAGCCATTAAAATTGGACTCAAATATTTTGGTGTCAAGATGGTTAAAATGGTAGAAGCAGTAGAACAATTAACAGAAGATGCCAATACCAAAACAGTATTAGTACATTGCTGGAGAGGGGGGATGAGAAGTGCGGGTGTTGCATGGTTACTAGATCTTTATGGCTTCAAAGTATATACTTTAGTAGGGGGATATAAAACATACCGAAATTGGGTACTCAAACAATTTGACCTGACTTATCCCATTCAAATTGTTGGAGGATATACAGGCAGTGGTAAAACGGAAGTATTACAAGAGTTGAGTAATAGAGGAGAACTTGTTATAGACTTAGAGGGATTAGCGCATCACAAGGGTTCAGCATTTGGGGCATTAGGGCAACCGCCACAACCCAGGCAAGAAATGTTCGAAAATTTATTAGCTACCCAGTTAAGTGATAAAGCTGTTTTATTGACTAGTGAAAAAGTAATTTGGCTTGAAGACGAAAGCCAACGTATAGGCGAAGTAAATATTCCAACGATTTTTTTTAAACAAATGCGTGAGAAGAAAGTATTGTTTCTAGATATTCCATTTGATGAAAGACTGCAGTATATTTTGCAAGGCTATGGAAAATTTAGTAAAGAGCATTTAGTAAATGCAGTCATTAGAATCAAAAAACGCTTGGGAGGATTAGAAACCAAGACTGCTATTAATTGTTTAATTGAAGACGATATTATGGGATGCTTTGCCATCTTATTAAAATACTACGATAAAGGATATTTTGCAGGATCACAAAAAAGGGAAAACCCCGAACAATTAATTCATAAAATACCTTGTAATAGTGTGGATGCCAAAACCAATGCAATCAGGCTTTTGCAGTAATTAATTCTACACAGTGGTAAAATTTAAAAATTAGAAATCCATTTGTATAAGGTTAGCCCACTCATCCAACTCATTGCAATCACTACCATCCAGCCTGCAATACTTAACCACAATGGATGCTTATAAGTTTTAATCAATTTCTTCTTGGTGGCTGCCAATAAAATAATAGCCAATGCTATGGGAAGAATTAACCCGTTGAGTGCCCCCACAGTAACCAATATTTTTACGGGATTTCCAATCAACTGATAAGCAAGCGTACTCGTTATGATAAAAAAACTAATGATCCATTTTTCGTTTTTTTCTAACCAAGGATGAAAAGTTTTGATAAAAGATACAGAAGTATATGCAGCTCCAACAACAGAAGTGATTGCTGCAGCCCACATAACTACTCCAAAAAAACGATATCCCAAATTGCCAGCAGCCAATTGAAATACGGAAGCTGGTGGATTATTAGGATTGATGATTAATCCCTGATTAATAACCCCCAATACACAAAGGAATAATAAAAAGCGCATGATTGATGTGATCACAATGCCAGAAACAGCACTTTTATTTACTTCGGGTAAAGCCTGTTCTCCCTTTATTCCAGCATCTAGTAAGCGATGTCCTCCTGCAAAGCTGATATAGCCACCAACGGTTCCTCCCACCAAAGTAACAATTGCCAATGCAGAAAATTGTTCAGGAATAAAGCTGCGATAAATTGCTGTACCAATAGGTGGCGCTGCTTTAAATACAATATACAAAGTGAGTGCAATCATTAATAAGCCTAAAATTTTCGTAAATCCATCAATGGCTTTTCCTACTTCTTTATACCAAAATATAATCAACGCCACAATACAACTAAAGATGCTGCCATAAGTAGGATCAAGGCCTGTCATTACTTGCAGCCCCAATCCACTTCCTCCTATATTGCCAATATTAAAAGCAAAGCCTCCTAATACAATAAGGGCTGCTAAAAAATAACCCATACCAGGTAAGAGTTCATTGGCAATTAATTGTGCTCGTTTTTCAGTAACAGCTATCACTCGCCAAATATTCATTTGTGCCCCTATATCCAATAAAACAGAAATCAAAATCACAAAGCCAAAACTGGCAGTTAGTTGTTGAGTAAATACGGTGGTTTGTGTAAGAAAGCCTGGACCAATAGCTGAAGTAGCCATTAAAAAAGCTGCACCTACTATTGCAGATTTTGTTGAAGATGGTTGAGGACTTTGCTTTAGCATTAGATGGATGAACAGGGTTTAATCAAAATATTGTTTGCATGCATTGCTGTATAAATACTTCTTGCAAAAGATACAGCATGATCTCCATCTCCATGTATACAAATGGTTTCAGCTTCTAACGACACAATAGATCCATCGGTTGCAATTACTGTTTTGTGTTCAATCATTTTCAATACTTGCGCTAATGCATTTTCGGTAGTATGAATCATTGCATTGGGTTCAGATCGAGGTGTTAATTGTCCTTTAGCATTATAGGTTCTATCTGCAAATACTTCTGATGCTGTTTTTATATGCAATGCTTCTGCCTCAGAAATCATATAACTATTGCTTAGTCCATACAGCACTAATTGTGGGTCTAATTCTTTAATAGCCCTAGCAATAATATAACTCATGGTAGCATTTTTAGCAGCCATATTGTATAAAGCACCATGTGGTTTAACATGATGCAAAATGGCGCCCATTTCTTTGCAAGCATCTTGCATCAGCGTGATTTGTTCCGCTACCAAATCATATAATTCACGAACAGATAATTCCATTTCCGTTCTACCAAAATTGGCTTTGTCGTTAAATCCTGGATGTGCGCCAATAGCAACCCCATTTTCTACACAGTAGGCGATGGTTGATTTTATTGTATCTATATCACCTGCGTGATACCCGCAAGCAATATTGGCACTACTAATGAATTTCATGAGTGCTTTGTCGTTGGGGAATCCTTCTCCTAAATCGCAATTAATGTCGATGGTATGCATTGAGTTGTAAGGTACAGGCATTCTTTAATTGTTGCAAATATTGCCCCTGTCTGGTATTGATTTTTTCAGCTGTTTCCATATTTACTGGAATTAGCCGGATGACCGTTCCTGGTGACTGTTGAACCAATGTAGGAATATCCGATTGAATAATATGGCCAATTCTAGGATAGCCCCCTGTGGTTTGGTGATCGGCTAATAAAACAATGCATTGACCACTGGGCAATAGTTGAATGGTGCCATTGGTTACCCCACTGGAGATTAATTCAATTTGTTTTTTGCTTTTTAATGCAGGTCCTTTTAACCGATAACCCATTCGGTCACTATCAGCAAGTATGGTAAACTGCGCATTGGTCATGAATTGTTGAGAAAATGTATTCAATAGTGAAAATTCATTTCCAGGTAAATACCTTAATGATTGTGTTTGATACAATCCTTTGGTATCGGCCATCCAGGGGAGTACCTGTAATTGGCTTTGACTATTTTTTTGAATCGCACTTGCTTTTAATTTTAGTTCATCGTCCTTTTGTAATGCACGTCCTTCCATACCTCCTGCACCTGCGCGGGTATTGGTGCTATAGCTATTCATCCATTCATTCAGTTCTAATCCACCCTGAATAGCCAAATAACCAATATGTCCTGATTGCTTTTTAGTAAAACTTAATACTGCATTTTCAGGAACAAATATTGGATGATTAATGGGAACAGGAATATCATTAATGCTGGCAACAAAATCGGCACCACTCAATGCAATAAAAGCAGCTGTATTAAAACGAAATACGGGCGCAGGGTAAAAAAATTCAATAACCGCTTCATCTGCTTTATTTTGAATTAGCAGGTTGGCTATTTGCATAGCCAATACATCCATGGCACCGTTGGGATTGATACCTAGGTGTTGAAATCCTTTACGGCCAGTGTCTTGTACCGTACTAAATAACCCCGCTTTAATGATGGTAATACTCATAGCTTAAGCGGCATTAAATTGATGAAACTGTTCAAGGGTAATAGCTTCAAATTTGACCCAATTACCTGGCTTAAATAAACAAGGTTCTTCTTTGGTAATATCAAATATTTTTAATGGAGTTTGGCCAATTAATTGCCAGCCTCCTGGTGCTTCTATCGGATAGATTCCTGTTTGCTCACCAGCTATACCCACACTTCCTGCAGCAACTAATTTTCTAGGATTGGCTTTTCTGGGTAGTTGAATTTGTTGATGAACAGATGCCATATAAGCAAAGCCTGGTAAGAATCCCAACATATATACTTTATATATTTTGCTGGTATGTAAGGCAATGAGTTCTTCAATGGAGCATCTTGTTATTTGTGTTGCTTCTACTAAATCTGGTGCTAAGCTGGTATCATAGCATACGGGTACAATTATTGGAGCTGTTTCTTGAGCAACAGTTTCTGGAGCTACCGTTAATGCAGCTAATTTTTTCTTCAACCATTCAAAAGGAGACCCCCCCATTGCTTGTTTACGAATTATAGTTGGATTATAAAGTAAGGTTAAACTGCTGTAAGCAGGTATCATATCGGTTACTCCTTCTATAGGATGTATTTGAAAAAAATGAAATGAATGCATTACCTGATCATTCACTTCCTCAGAAATGGTAGAAGACCATTCAATAGTAATGGCTTGGTCTCCCAATGCATAGATATGTGCAATCGTTTTTTTCACTGTATAAAGTTACTTAATTAAAGCCCCGCGTTCATACAATTGATTTTATATTCAACGGGTTCTTCTTTATCTTTCCAATCAACAATAAACTGTATGAAAAAAATAATTTCACTTTTTACGCTTGCAGCTTTAATGGCTGGGCAAGTGAATGCCCAATCTAACCCCAAATGGTTGCGGTATTCAAATATTTCGCCAGATGGTAAAACAGTCGTGTTTACTTACAAAGGAGATTTGTATACTGTTTCATCTTCAGGCGGTAATGCTACTGCATTAACCATGCATGAAGCACATGATTTTATGCCGGTTTGGAGTAAAGACGGTAAAACCATTGCATTCGCAAGTGATCGATATGGTAATTTTGATGTATTCACTATTCCTGTTACTGGGGGCGAAGCCAAAAGAGTTACTTTTCATTCGGCTGCAGAATATCCCTATGATTTTTCAGCAGATAACCAGAAAATTATATTTGGATCAGCAAGAATGGACTTGGCAAGTAATAGACAGTTTCCTACGGGATCTATGCCTGAGCTTTATAGTGTGGGTGTAAACGGAGGTAGACCCACTCAATTATTAACCACTCCTGCAGAAGAAGTAAAGTTTAGCAAGGATGGAAATAAAATGATTTATCAGGATAAAAAAGGAGGAGAAAATACTTGGAGAAAACACCATACTTCTTCTATTGCCAGAGATATTTGGATCTATGATGTTAAAGCAGACAAGCATACTAAGCTAACTAACTTTAATGGAGAAGATCGTAATCCAGTTTTTGCCAATGCAGAAAAAGAGTTGATTTATTTAAGTGAAGAAAGCGGCAGTTTTAATATTCACAAAATGCCAGTTGCAGGCGGTAAGAGCGAAAAATTAACTTCATTCAAAAAGCATCCAGTACGTTTTTTAAGTACATCAGCAGATGGTACGCTTTGCTTTAGTTATGATGGTGAATTATATACAATGAAAGCAGGCGGCAACCCACAAAAATTATCCATCAATATTTTAGCCGATGCACGCAAGAACGATGAGCAAGTAATGCGCGTGAGCAGTGGAAGTAATATTGCTGTTTCGCCGAACGGAAAAGAAGTTGCATTCTTATACAGAGGAGATGTTTTTGTTAGTAGCGTAGATGGAGGTGTAACTAAAAGAATTACAGCAACCCCAACACAAGAAGTAGGGATTGGTTTTTCACCAGATGGTAAATCAATTATTTATACTGCAGAGCGGAACAATAAATGGAGCATTTTTGAAAGCACTAAACTACGTGCAGACGAACCTTATTTTTATGCATCAACCCTAATTAAAGAAACACCAGTATTAGATAATGCGAACGATAATACACAACCATTGTATTCTCCTGATGGAAAAGAAATCGCGTTTGTAGAAAATAGAAACAATGTTCGTATATACAATATTGCCAGTAAGCAAAGCAGAACAATATTAGGTTCAGAGCAAATTTTTGCTTGGACAGAGAATGATCAATATTTTCAATGGAGTCCAGACAGCAAGTGGTTGTTATTTGATTATGCAGTAGTAGGAAGTGCAGTAAGTGAAGTGGGTTTAGCAAGTGTTGATGGAAAGAAAATCATGAATATTACAGAGAGTGGATTTAATGATTATCGCCCTAAATGGGTAATGGGTGGTAAAGCTATGTTATGGCAAAGTAATCGAGATGGATTAAGAGGCGCTGCTATGAGCGGAGGCGCACAAAGTGATGCTTACTTAATGTTCTTCACACAAGCGGCAATGGATCGATTTAAATTGACCAAAGAAGAATTGGCGCTAGTAAAAGAAATGGAAGAGCAAAAAACCAAAGCAGATACTAGTAAAAAGAAAACTACTACAGTAGAACCAGTAGAGATAGAGTGGGAGGGTTTAACACAACGTAGAGCAAGAGCAACCATACACTCATCTGGAATGGGAGATGCTTTGGTGAGCAAGGATGGAGAAACATTGTATTATCTCGCTCGTTTTGAAAGAGGCATGAATTTGTGGACTACTAACTTAAGAACCAAAGAAACCAAAATGCTGGTTCCATTAAATGCCAATGGTGCAAGTATGGTTTGGGATAAGGACCAGAAAAATATTTTCATCAGTAGCGATGGCAGCATTACCAAATTAGATGTGGCTAGTAGTAAGCAAGATCGAATTGCTATCAATGGCGAAATGGCCATCAATATGCGTGAAGAAAGAGCAGCTATGTTTGAGCATGTTTGGAGAAGAACCAAGAAAACTTTTTACAATAAAACTTTCCACGGAATTAATTGGGATAGTTATAAAACCGATTACGAAAAATACCTACCATCCATTGGCAACAATTATGAGTTCAGTGAAATGTTGAGTGAGCTGTTGGGAGAATTGAATGTAAGCCATAGTGGAGCTGCATTTGGCAACTTTAATGCCAATGGAGATGCCACTGCTTCGTTGGGTGCGTTTTATGATGCGGCTTATTCTGGCAATGGTGTAAAGATTGAAGAAGTAGTATTAGGCGGTCCATTAGACAAAGCAGGATTAAATGTAAAAGCAGGAGCCATCATTGAAATGATTGATGGGGAAATGGTTACAGCAGACAAAGACCTTGCGCAATATTTAAATAGAAAATCTGGCAAAAAAGTATTACTGTCTTTGAATGAAAATGGCGCAAAAAGAGAAATCACCGTTAAAGCCATTAGTACAGGAGAAGAAAACGGATTATTGTACAAGCGTTGGGTTAAAAGAAATGCGGATGAAGTAGAAAGATTAAGTGGCGGTGCATTGGGTTATGTACATATTCCTGGCATGAGTGATGGTACATTTAGATCTACTTATGAAGACATCATGGGTAAACATTTCTTAAAGAAAGGCGTAGTAGTAGATACCAGAAACAATGGAGGTGGAGACTTAGTTGCAGACCTAGCTGTTTTCTTGAGTGGTAAACAATTTATGAACTATACCAATGATGTAAGAAGCAATGGATTTGAACCCAATTTCCGTTGGACTAAGCCGAGTATTTCATTGGCCAATGAAGCGAACTACAGTGATGGACATTGCTATGCATTCATGGTACAAGAATTAAATGTAAATAAGTTGGTAGGAACGCAAGTTCCAGGTACTTGTTCATTTGCAGCATGGGAAAGCTTAATGGATTCAGGCATCAGATGGGGAGCACCAACCGTGGGTGTTAAAACCAATGCAGGTAAGTATTTAGAAAATGCAGCCACCGATCCAGACTTCTTAGTGTACAATGAATATGAAGTAGTGAAGAAAGGAGTAGACCAGCAATTAGAAGTTGCAGTGAAAGAATTGATGAAGACGATTAAGTAAAAAATAAATTGTGTTAAGCAAAAGGCCTCGAAATTTTCGGGGCCTTTTTAGTATTTTATTATCCAACGTGCAGGTGTATATCCATTAACTGTGAAACTATGTTTGTTAGTTGGGCTTTTGAACTCTTGTCTATTTGAGTAAATTAAAATGGCAAATGGGTTACTGCCCCAACCTCCTATAAATGGAGGAGGAATGATTTTTATGATGGCAATATCAGACATTGGAAAACTAATGAATTGTTCCGGCTCAACTAAAATTTCGTCTATAAATAAATTAGCCTCATTGGATGATCGATAAGCAAATGACCAATACAATTTTTCATTTTCTGAATTATCGGTTTTGGTGTCACTCATTGTGAATAAGGATTTGCTAGGTTTAACTGTTGATTGTAAAATTCTTAAACCCGGAATTCGATCATTTAAATAATCTAAAACAGTTGTATAGCCTATCATCGTAAAATTCTCGAAGCCTGAAATAATTTTCTCATCCTCTCTTTTATACAAATCAGTGGCATACTTTTCATTAAACATTTCTTCTTTACTTTTTCTATGCCCATACACTACTACTTCTGGAATGGTATTATCATTCCTGAATTTAAATGGATCGAATACTATTTCAGTTGCTTTAGGTAACTCAATACTTTTTTTTCCAATCTGTACAACGAGTGTTTTTGAAACTTCAGCTTTAAAAACTGAATCAACAGGGGTAATCAAACTGATATTTAAAGCATCATTTTTCCCTTTCTTTTTTTGTTTAGGGGTAAAAATGAAATTGACACTGTCTTCAAAAATGTATTTGTTGATTCTGAAATTACCTTGTTCATCTGTTTTAATATCATCCATGATAATTTCCTTCCCAGATGATAGGATCATGCTTATTACTGAGTCTTTTTTAATAAAATTATTTATGCTACCATAGATGGAAAGTGGCGATTGTTGAACTAAGAAGTGCAATGCATAAGCACCCTCTTTCATACTGCTGTCTATTTTGATTGAACCTATGGCTTTCCCCCCTGCTATTGGATACCTAAATTTCCAGGTCTTTAAACGGTTTAAGTCTTCAACCCATAAATGGAGTGTCAATATACTTTTAGGTTTATTCAAATAAGAAGGGTAAACGCATTCAAATTCCAGTGATTCACCGAGCTGAATTTTTGAAGCTTTTAATTGAATATCTAAACTATCAGCAAGCGCAGTATTAATTGCGCAAAGAATACTGATTATTAAGAGGAAGCATCTCATCCTTTTCTAATTATCTCCGCCCCCAAACTTTGCAAGCGTTGATCTATAAATTGATAACCACGATCTATCTGTTCAATATTTTGAATGGTGCTTTTGCCTTCTGCACTCAATGCAGCAATTAAGAGTGCTTGTCCTGCCCTGATATCAGGGCTGCTCATGGTGATGCCGCGTAAAGTATTTTTTCTGCCGAGTCCTATCACGGTTGCTCTATGCGGATCGCACAAAATAATTTGTGCACCCATATCAATGAGTTTGTCTGTAAAAAACAAACGGCTTTCAAACATTTTCTGGTGGATCAAAACTGATCCGATGGCTTGTGTAGCCACTACCAATACAATGCTCAATAAGTCGGGGGTAAAGCCTGGCCATGGATGATCAGAAATAGTGAGTATTCCTCCATCCATAAATGTTTGTATGGTATATGATTCCTGTGAAGGAATATAAATATCATCTCCTTGAATATCAAATTGAATACCTAGTTGCTGAAATTTTTCTGGAATAATTCCTAAGTGTTGTACCCCTGCATTCTTAATAGTGATTTCACTTTTTGTCATTGCGGCCAAACCTATGAAACTGCCTATTTCAATCATGTCTGGAAGTAATCGGTGGTCTGTTCCGCCCAGCGTTTCCACTCCCTCAATCACCAATAAATTACTTCCAATGCCACTTATTTTTGCACCCATTCGGTTGAGCATACTGCACAACTGTTGTAAATAGGGTTCGCATGCTGCATTATAAATAGTGGTAGTACCTTCTGCTAAAACAGCGGCCATTACTATATTTGCGGTGCCTGTTACAGAGGGCTCATCCAATAACATATAACAACCTTTCAATGCATTGGTGGTTAATGTAAAGCAACCAATGCTTTCATCGTATGCATAATGGGCACCTAGTTTTTGAAAACCGATGATATGGGTATCTAATCTTCTTCTGCCAATTTTATCGCCACCCGGTTTGGGTATAAATGCTTTTTTAAATCGGGCCAATAAAGGACCCGCAAGCATTACACTGCCTCTTAGTCTTCCGCTTTTTTGCCTGAATTTTTCCGAAGCTAAATAGTCAACATCAATTTCGTTGGCTTGAAACTGGTAAGTGTCTTGATTAATGCGATTCACCTGCACGCCCATTTCTTTCAATAGCTCAATGAGTAAATTTACATCGACTATATCTGGAATATTTGAAATGGTTACTGTCTGATTCGTTAATACAACAGCAGAGAGTATTTGCAAAGCTTCGTTCTTTGCACCTTGCGGGGTGATGGATCCCTTTAATTGCTTACCTCCTATGACTTCAAAACTGCTCATCAAATATTAATAGCGCTTCTTAAATCCACCTGGGTTTCTATCGTTGCGATTACTGCCGCCGCCATTTCTTGGGTCGTTGCGCTGACCACCACCTTGATTTCTATCATTGCGTTGTCCGCCGCCATTTCTTGGATCATTGCGTTGCTGCTGACCTCCACCTTGGTTTCTATTATTTCTTCCACCAAAATTTTGTTTCCATCTTCCGCCACTGCGTGCTGGATAATCATCACGCTCGAATGGTTGATTGCGGTGCTTAATATATGGCGTGTTGCTGAATTCTAGTTGACCTCCAGTAATTTGATCTAGCTCAGAACGGATGGCATCATCATGTACCAATTCTTTATGCCAGTTGCTATAAGATAATTTCATATAGTACGCAATGGCATTGGCAAATCCTACTTTCTTCTCGGGGTCTTCTTCTTTTAAAGCCTTATCTATCACCACTTCTAAGTTCTTTCCTAAGTGTGCATATTTAGGATTGCGCTTTGGATAAGGAAGTGGATCGGGTTTTAACTTATAGGTTTCTTTTTGTGGGATGGGATATGGGCTGTCTACCTCCAGCGTAAAATTGCTGATGAAAAAAAGATGATCCCATAGTTTATGCCTGAAGTCTTCTACGTTCTTCAGGTGCGGGTTCAAAAATCCCATCAACTCTATCACAGATTGTGTTTGTTGTTGTCTTTTGTCTCTGTCTTCAATTGTGAGGAGGTAATCCACCATCTTCTGTACGTGTCTTCCGTACTCCTTCATTCCCAGGAGTTTCCTGGAGGTATTATATTCCATGTAAAATTGCTTGGTGCAGCAACAAATATAAGTTTTTATATTTGCAACATGGAATCGCTTTTGCAACAAATTAATGATCATAAGTTAGCTATCACTGCTTTTACCGCTAATAATACAGACGAAGTAGAACAATTCAGAATAAAATGGCTGGGAACCAAGGGCTTGGTAAAAGCCATTATGGGCGAAATGCGTAATGTACCCAACGAACAAAAAAAGGAGTTCGGACAAATTCTAAATGAGTTCAAACTCTTTGCTGAAGCGCGTTTTCAAGCATTGCAAGAGCAGTTTGCAGGGGCTTCAACAGCAACTGCTGGGAAGTCTGCTCAAGATTTATCGTTACCTGGTGATGCGGTTTCAGTAGGAAGTAGACATCCACTTACATTGGTGAGAAATGAAATGGTTTCCATCTTTAAAAGGCTTGGATTCTCTGTTGCAGAAGGCCCTGAAATTGAAGACGACTGGCACAATTTCGGTGCTATGAATCTTCCAGAAGACCATCCTGCTCGTGATATGCAGGATACTTTCTATATTAAAAAATCAGAAGATGGAAATGGCCCAACCTGGTTGTTGAGAACCCATACGAGTAGTGTACAAGCTAGGGTGATGGAAAATCAAAAGCCGCCCATCCGAGTAATTTGTCCAGGAAGAGTGTACCGAAATGAAACCATTAGTGCCCGTGCACATTGCTTTTTCCATCAAGTGGAAGGATTATATATTGATGAAAATGTAAGTTTTGCCGACCTAAAGCAAACCTTATACTTTTTTGTACAAGAGATGTTTGGCAAAGACGTTAAAGTACGTTTTAGACCCAGCTATTTTCCTTTTACAGAGCCAAGTGCTGAAATGGATATCAGCTGTTTAATTTGTGAAGGAAAGGGTTGTAATATTTGCAAACATACTGGTTGGGTAGAGATATTAGGAAGTGGAATGGTACATCCTAAAGTGTTGGAGAACTTTGGAATAGACTCTAATAAATATACTGGCTTTGCATTTGGAATGGGTGTGGAAAGAATTACCCAATTAAAATACCAAGTGAACGATTTGAGATTGTATTCTCAAAATGATGTTCGCTTCTTGAAACAGTTTACAGGCGTTGTTTAATCTTTAGACCCCCTTTTTGCTGAATATTTGAATATTGGAGCATGCTTGGTTGAATTGTTTTATATTCATCCAACTTATTAACCTGTTATGCTTGCTATTCTTGTATTCTTTTTTGCCCATTGGTTTGGGTCCTTGTTTTTTCATTCGTTTTTTCTACATCGCTTTGCTTCTCATAAAATGTATGAGTTGAGTAAAAACTGGGAAAGATTTTTTTATTTGAGTACCTGGTTTGTACAAGGTTCTTCCTATTTAGTGCCAAGGGCATATGGAGTGATGCATCGAATGCACCATGAATTTAGTGATACAGAAGAAGATCCGCACTCGCCGCATTTTTTTAAAGATGTGTACCAGATGATGCGCAGCACTATTCTAATCTTCAGAAGTTTTTTAACGGGTAAGCGTATGCCTGATCCCAAATTCACCAAAGATTATTTACCTGTTTGGGATAAATTAGACAAGTTTGGTCATCATCCTTTAACCAGATTGGTCTTCATGGCTGCTTATACTAGTTTTTATATTGCTTTTGCACCCAATGCTTGGTGGTTTTTATTATTACCCATTCATTTTTTAATGGGGCCTATTCAAGGTGCAGTGGTGAATTGGTGCGGGCATAAATATGGCTACAGTAATTTTGACAATGGGGATCATTCTAAAAATAGTTCGCCTTGGGGAATATTATTAATGGGAGAACTGTTCCAGAACAATCACCATTATGCCAAAGACGACGCCAATTTTGCCAAAAAATGGTTTGAGTTCGATTTAACTTTCTTAATCATGCGCGGCTTTCATGCTGTTGGAATAATAAAATTAAATCCAGTTCATTTACCGCCTACCAAGCTTTCCCCTCAATCAACTGAATCAGCTTTGACTGCAACGCACTAAATTGCAGCAATGAGTACGGTGCATTCAACAAAAGGTGTGGTATTGCGTACCATTAAATATGGCGATACCAGTATCATCACTTCTGTGTACACAGAATTGTTTGGGATTCAACAATACATTGTAAAAGGGGTAAGACAAAGCAGTAAAACATCTGCTGGTAAAGCCAGTTATTTTAGCCCCGCCGCAATACTAGAACTTGAAGTGTATCATAATGAAATGAAGCAATTGCAGTTCATTAAAGAGTACCGATGGGGATATATGTATGAGTCGGTTTTGTTTAATGTGGTAAAGAATACGGTTGCCCTATTTGTAATGGAATTATTGCAGCACAGCTTAAAAGAACCTGAGGCCAATCCTGAATTATTCTATTTAATTGAAGACACACTCAAACAATTAGACAAGGGTAATGCAACTTTAACCGGAAACCTTCCTTTGTATTTTACCTTACACTTAGCTTCTGAGTTAGGCTTTCAATTACAAGGCGCGTACAGTACTAAAACGCCCATCATAGATTTACAAGATGGGAATTTTGTAGAGAATATACCATTGCATCCTTATTATTTAGAAGGTCAGCTTGCGGAAATTACTTCTGCTATTTCTAATTTGTCTTTTTACAACGAATTAGAAACTATTCCATTAAATAAAAACATTCGCAGGCAATTATTAGAAGCCTATCAACTTTATCTATCGCTTCATATTCCTGGCTTTGGACAAATGAAGAGCTATGCTATTTTACAAGAAGTGTTGGCTTAAATCCATTTTTGTTTTTGGGCAATATTGATAGCTTGAGTTCTATTATTCACGTGTAACTTCTCATAAATATTTGCAGCATGTTTTCTAACAGTTAGAGGGGATATGAAAAGTTTTTCTCCAATGGCTTTATAATTTTTCCCGCTAACCATTTCTTTTAAGATTTCTATTTCACGTTCACTTAAATCTGAACTATTTTCATTTAGTTGTTCTTTATGTTGAACAATGGGGTGGGTTGGAACTTGCTTTAAAAGCTCCAGTGTTTTTCTGGCAATTGATGGACTCATAGGAATTCCATTATGCTCATATACGTTATTTATAGCATCTAAAATATGAATAGCGCTGTCTTCTTTTAATAAATAACCACTCGCTCCAGCTTTAATTGCTTCAAATATTTTATCGGTTTCTTCAAATACAGTTAAAACAATAAACTTAATTCCGGGATAAGCAGCCGTTGCCATACTAATGGCATCAATCCCATTCATTTCAGGCATTTCGAGATCCATTAATACAACATCAGGCTTGGTTGAAACCAATTTTAATTTTTCCAAGAAATCAATTCCATTTTTTGCTTCAAATAATATTTCAATTGATGAGTGCTCAATTAGCTTATCCTTAACTGTTTGACGGTTAATGGGTTTGTCATCAACTATGGCAATTAGAATAGGCATTGGGTAAAATTGTGTTGATTTTAGATAAATGTCAATACTCTATTAAGAGCATATTTTTGTAATGGTAATGGTAGTGCCCAAATTCTTATTGGATAATATTTCAATTTTTACCCTTGCATCTTTTGCCCTCCACTCAATATTTTCTAGTCCATTACCTAAGTGTTTTTTGTCAGTTTCAAACCCTATGCCATTGTCTTTTATGGTAATGATCAATTCTGTATTGCAATCAACAGTAAAAATAATTTTATTTGCATTGCTATGTTTAATGATATTTTGAAGTGCTTCTTGTAAAATTTTATTAAGATTAATGGCATCAGATGCTTTTAATAAACAGTTGTTTTTAATGTTCTCGATTGATTCAAATTCAATGTATTCAAAATTTTTAAGAACATTAAAGCAGTAAGTTTTAAACTCGTCACTAAAATCGGCGATATAAATTTCTTTATTGTTCAATACCCAAATAGTTTCACGTAAACTATTCAGAATATGTTCTGCGTTATTTTGAATTTTATCTAACTCTTTTGTATTGCCTTGAATGTTTTTAAGCTTATCAACATTGGCCAATAGTGCAGAAGTATATGCTCCCATATTATCGTGTAAGTCTCTACTAATTCTTTGCCTTTCAAATTCAAGCTGTTCTTGTAATTGAATGGCTTGTAATTTTTTGCGATACTTTCTATTGGTTATATATTTAGCAGCAAACCATATGGCTGTAACTGATATGCCACCACCCAACAAAAGAAACCACCATCTTGAGTAAATGGGGGGCAAGATTCTTATTTGTATACTTTTTTGTACAATGGCACTTTTATTGAAAAATCTGCCACTTGCTATTTCTATGGTATAGCTACCGGGATTAAGGGCTAAATTTATTTCCCTTGTGTTTCTTAGATTTTTCCATTCTTTATCAAAGCCTACTAACTTATACTGATAATTATAAGCTGTAGCAGTACTATACCCAATTGTAGATAGTTGAATTTTTATTCTATTATCAGTATGTCTAAATTCCAAATCATTCAAGTTCCAAAAAGCAGTGTCTTCAGGTAAATGCTGTTCGTTTGAGCTAATTTTTGTAACAATTAGTTTACCATTATCATGATTGGTATTTATTTCGGTAGGATGAAATGCGTTTAATCCATTTATTCCGCCAAAATACAATTCGCCATCTGTTGTTTTTGCAATTGCCCCATAATTGAATTCTTCATCTTGTAAGCCATCTGGTTTATTTAAGTTTGAAATAGTGCCATTGGTATCAATTTTACTAATCCCTTTTTCGTGGCTACACCATATATTATGATCATTATCAACAATACCAGCATAGATATAGTCATTCCCTAATCCATTTTTGGTTGTGTAGGAATTCAATAACGTGCCTTTATTCGAAAATTCATATAAGCCTTTACTGGTTCCGAAAATCCAATTATTCTTTCTTTTGTCAATATATACCAAGCTGCTTTCTATTAAACCAATTTTTTGTAAACAAGCCTGTATAAAATCGGAACTACTTATTTCTAATAGTGCCTCATATTTTGTATACGCTGGAAAGCTATTCAGTTTAAGAAGGCTGATGGTATTTGTTCTTTTTTCAAATGATACTAATCCGTTTTTGTACTTTATACTAAGTTTTAAGTTCCCTAGATTGTATAAGAATTCAGTCGGGTTTACTTGAAGTGGAATTGAATAATAGTTCGGCCGTTCATTAGCCAACTCTTTTTCTTTATAATCAATTTTTATTTGCTTTATCGATAAATTCTTTCTATTTAAAATATAGAAGTCGTCTCTGCCATAAAGCATTACTAAGCAAAAGATTTCATCTAATGCTAAAATAGAGGTTACAATTGTGCCTGTTTTTGCTCCTAATTTTTTTAAGGGGTATTTTTTTAAAATATTTCCAATGGTGTCATATATAATTAAACCAGCTCCAAAAGTGCCACATACAATTGTGTTATTCCATTTGTCAGGTAAAAAGCATTTAATAAAATTTTCTTCTGGTACTATAGATGAAAATAACTTGATTGGTTGTTTTTGAAGTAAGATTTCATGTAGTCCACTTAAAGTAGTGTTGGCCCATAAAACCCCTTTTGAGTCTAAAAATAGACTTGTATAGTATCCTTGTTTTAAGGTTGATGTACCATTTAACCCCACTAGTTTAGTTGTAAAATTCAATCTTGATTTATCAAATTCCCAAATCTCGTTTTCCATTATTATCAGGAATGCCTGATCATTTTTATTGATAATATCTTTATTCTTAATAAAGGATTTCATGCCAAATCCAAAAGGATAAGGCAATTGTTTAATGATTTCTTTGTTCTTTATATCGTATGCTAAAAAGTGTTTTTCAGCAAATGCTACAACAATAGAATCATTCACCCTTTTCAAAATATAGTAGGGTACTTTTTGAGGATTAGGAATGGAAACCCGGCTATTTTTCTCAATATTTTCTATGTGTATTCCAAATCCGTCTTCGGTAAAAAACTGCAATTGACTGGTATTATGGATTGAAGCCAAGCCAATCGTTTTTGATTTCTTCTTAATTAATTGAGTGGTTTGCTTTGTTATTGTATTGATTACTTGATAATATCCGTTATTGGATAAAATGATTTGTTTTTTATCAGGACTAACAAATATTTGCTCCTGCCAATTGATTTTTTGATTAGGTAGTTTAACATGATTAAAAGAGAACGTTTTTGGATTGTAAATGGAATAGCCGCTATTGTAAAATATCCAAATATCTTTTTCAAATCCTTGATGTATTTCAAAGAATAGAGAGCCCGGTATCTGGTGTATTCCTTTGCCAAAAGGAACTGTGTGAAAGTTTGATCCATCAAACCATTGAAGCTGGTGGTCGCTTAGCAGCCAGATAAATCCGTTTGTATCTTCAGTAATTCCTTTAATTACTTGTTTACTAAGCCCATCGCTACTCTTGAATACATTGAATTTGACCCGTTGTGTTGATTGAGCATTAGTGCTTATTACCAATAGTAATAAACTCAAGTATGTTAATATATAAATGCGCTTACTCACTATTGTAAATGTACTGTTTCAAATAGAATTAGTAACTCGTTCAAAATACTCTATTTAGAGTATTTTTTTGATTCGGTTATGCTTTCATATTTGTACGAATAAATATGGAATATGCAAGTAAAACTGATTCTTTCCCTTTGTTTTTTAGTCAGTGCAAGTGTTTCTGAAGCACAATTTTGGAAAAAAGATAAAACGGAAACTACTACAGAGGTCAAAAAAGATGAATCCAAAAAAGGAGGTAGCATATTTCAAAAAGCCATGTCTAAAGTAACTAAGCTGGTGGGTAATTTGGCAGGTGAACTAGGGGGTTCAGTTGCTGAAACCCCCAGTTTGGATAATGTTGAAGTACTTGCATCAGTTGGTACCAATATTTTCCCTAGAGATCTTGGTTTAGCAACAAATGATTTTTTAAAAGGGGAGTGGGTAGACAATGGTGATTTTACTATGTTAATGTTGAGTTCACCTAACGGCTTTCAGTTTTTTAAATACGCAGGTACTATTAAGTTGAATGGTAAAGAGCTAAAACACCAGTCTTTTGGTATTCACACTGCAGTTGAAGCCCCCAATAGTGGTAATAAGAAAATCAGTTTTGAAAAAAATGGGGTTGAAGAAGGAAGCTTTACGATTCCACCTCCTGCTAAAAATATTCAACTACTTAGTATTAATGGTGCAAAGTCTTCTATAAATATAGACTTAACAAAGGATGTAGTACTTGAATTGGCTAATTACACAACAGGTCCCGATGCTTTAATAAGGGTAGATATTGTTACATCAATTATTGGTATGCGTTCTTTAACTATGGCTGCCTATGTTAAGCCTGCACCTAAAGTGGTTATTCCGGCTGCAGCATTTCGAAATATCGAAACCCAAAACAAGGGTATAGGGTTTAAGAACAGCTATTTAATGGTAAGTGATCAGCAATTGGTAAAGTCAATTGCACAATCGGGTGTTTTTAAAGAGCCGATTGTAGCTGTTACGGGATCTAATGCGGGCATGTGGGTAAATGTTACCAATTCACCTGAAATAGAAAAAGGTATTGTATTTTCTGAAGTTGATAAAGTGAATGGGAGTGAACTGGAAGTTTCTGTAAAGAAATTAAATGCGGCCTATGCAATGCCATTGTCTTTTGCAAAAAAGATTGCTGTTGCGTCTATGAGTATTCAAGGAACCACACAATTATATGAAAGCAAAACCAATAATTGGACCAAAACCGAAACAACCAAATCAATTGATTTTCCTCAAATTCCTGAAGAATGGCTGCAAGAAGTTTTAGCTGGAATGTATGCACAATTTACCCAAGCAACGGCTGCAGTATCCAATGGCCAAGTACTTCCAGAAAATGCCATTCCTTCTGCACCTTCTTATGAATTGGTTCAAGATTTCTTTAAAGATGAGATGAACACAGCGGATCAATTCTTAACTGTCTATAAAAATCTGAATCCTATTAAACCACTTACTTCTAGCAGCATGCGCTTATTTGGAGAGAATGCATTGCTAAAAGAAACTGGTGCAGATGCCTTGTTAAAAGTAAGCATTGCTTTACAGTTGTCTTACGATGGAAAGCCTGCTATGACACCCTATTTAACAGTTGAAATGGATGGAGTATCCAATGGTGGTTTCCGTTCTTTTGTAGGCAATACAAAATATTTTTCTGTTACAATTAAAGGAGCTCCTTATATAATCAAAAAGGGTAAAACCCTCACTAAAGAAGAGATAACTAAAATTGTTCAAGTTAATGACCTAGCTGCAGCTTATAAAAAAGCATTAATCAATTTAAAAGAAAAGGAAGCAGCAATAGGAGACTATGAAATTGTTTGGAAGCTTCAACAGTAATTAGGAGTAATCAATAATATCAAAATAAATATTTTTCATTCAATTATTTTTTATGCGAATTATTAAAGCATGTAATTATTTTTTTTTTCTAAGCTTATTTTCTATTGCCTGTTCTAAAAACAGCTCCGATCCCAATGGTGGCGCCACTGGAACTGTTGCCAATAATGTAGTATACTACATAGATAGTGCCAATATTCATACGACTGATATCAATGGAGCAAATGCCAAATTGGTAGTAGCAGTAACGCCTCCATCAAATTTGAATTCTTATATCGGGGATGCTTGTGTTGCTAGCGATGGCAGTAAACTGTATTTTTTTCATATCACAAGTGGCTCTAATCCCTCCACTAAAATCGTTTCAGTTAATAAAGATGGTTCTAGTCTTACTAACATTGCTACATTGGCAATTTCAACTGGTGTAAATTATAAAAGCATTAAGCAGTTAAGTAATGGGAAACTAGCTTTTATTAAAAATAATTTTGGATCTAATCCAATTTCAACATCAATTGAAGTGATTAATTCTGATGGAACTGGTCAAGAAAAATTAGCCACTGTGCCATTAGGTTTTACTAATCATCAAATAGCTAATGATGGTAAGCGTTTTGTAATTACTTCTTCTGCAGCTATTCCTTTGGCCTATTCAGGTACAATTGTAAACAGTAATATGGGTGACCCTAAATCGATCGTAAATTCTAGAAATGTTTTGACAACCAAAATCAGTAGCGATGGAACTAAAATAGTATATGCAAAAATGAATGGGACCAATAAAATAGACCTGTACAGTTATACTACAGCAACTGAAGCGGAAGTGTTGGTAAAGACAGTAACCCTGCCTGCAGATATTACTAGTTTATCTACATGGACAGTTCGATTAAATTGGATGGAAGGGTCATCTAAAATATTATTGAGTTTTGCCAAAGACAGCAATTTTGGTACAGTTGATGGGTACTTAAATTGTGTTCTAATAAATGCCGATGGTTCCGGAGAAAAAACTTGGAAAATCAATAACCAAGATGATTGGTTGGCATTTACAGAGTAAGAAATTCTTCTCTTTGGGTCTCCTCATTCGAGCTAAATGCTGGGATGAGGAGTTTTTTTACATTTTTCTCAAAATTTTTTGAAAACCCCTTTACGTCTGTTTGTTTAAACAATTGACCCCCAAAAATCCACAAATGGTTTTAATAGTATTTATTATTATAATATGACGAAACCCCTATTGTTAGTGAGTTTCAACCATTTTTCAATATTAGCGTTTAACTTAGAGATGTTCATTCTTAAACAATCTTTTCTTAAACCTAAAAACTTCTAACATGCTACAAGTCCTCTTGAATGCAACTCCAATTGCGAGTGACAATTATGTTGCGTTTACCTTTTTCATTGGTACGATGGCCATGATGGCTGCATCGGTATTTTTCTTCTTTGAATTAAATAATACCGACAAAAAATGGCGTACCTCTTTATTGGTTTCTGGATTAATCACTTTTATTGCTGCGGTTCACTATTATTACATGAGAAGCTACAATTTAGAAACAGGTGAATCACCCACTTTCTTCCGTTATGTAGACTGGATTTTGACTGTTCCTTTGATGTGTGTTGAGTTCTACTTAATTACTAAAAAAGCAGGTGCTAAAGTTTCTCTATTGTGGAAACTAATTTTTGCATCATTAGTAATGTTATTAACTGGATACATTGGTGAAGTACTTGACAGAAATGGTAGTGTACTATGGGGTGTATTATCAGGATTGGCTTACTTCTACATTGTATACTTAATCTGGTTTGGTGAAGTGGCTAAACTTGCTCAAAGTGCTGGTCCACAAGTTGCAAAAGCTACTAAAGTGTTATCATGGTTCGTATTAGTAGGTTGGGCTATTTATCCATTAGGATATATTCTAGGTACTCCAGGTGGATTATTTGGATGGCAACCAGTTGCTGATACAGCAGCAGCATTAAAAGCAATGGATATTGTTTACAACATTGCAGATGCCATCAATAAAATTGGATTTGGTTTAGTAATCTACGCATTAAGCCGTAGTGAAGAAAAAGCATAATCTAATTCAAGCTTAAGTAATAATTGGGTTGCAATAGTTTGATTATTGCAACCCTTTTTTATGAATACAACCAATTACGATATTGTCATTTTAGGAGGCGGATGCGCGGGTATGCAGTTGATGTACCAGTTCATTCATCATGCTCAATATAAGGGTGAATCTATTCTTATACTGGATGCAGATAAAACCTACTTACAAAGTAAATCTTGGTGCTTCTGGCATACCAATGATGCTCATCCTTATCAATCTATTTTTAATACTACTTGGAATAATTTGAGTATTGGATTTCTGAACGAGACGATTGAAAATACAATTCATCCATATCGCTATAGTTTTATTAAAAGTGAGTCTTTCTTTGACTTTCATTTTGATGAAATAAAAGATAACCAATCAGTAGTTTATTCCAATGATGCGGTTTTATCGATTGATAAAGATGCCAATCAATTTATCATTCACACCAATAAGGGTATTGTTACTACTCCAGCATTATACTCTAGTTTCTGGAACCAACAACAGGTATCCAAGGAAACCAATCTGTATTTAAAGCAACAATTTTTTGGATGGGAAATTGAAGTTGAGCAACCCGTATTTGATGCTTCAGCTGCTACATTAATGGATTTTAGTATTACTCAAACCAAAGGTGTAAATTTTGCGTATGTGCTGCCTTTTAGCACCCATAGCGCTTTAATAGAAATTACTGGTTTTTGTTCCGAAGATTATACTACTGAATTTTTTGAGGAAGAGTTAAAGAAATATATTCAGCGAAAATGGAACTGCTCTTTCAAGATTGTTAAAACAGAATATGCTAGTATACCAATGACCAACTTTTTGTTTAATAGGTTTACTAGCGAAGGAGCTATTGCAATTGGAACTGCTGCTGGTATGATTAAACCTACCACCGGTTATGCCTTTAATAGAATTACTAGAGATAGCAAATTGTTGGCTAACCAGTTTTTTAATAAAGAAACACCAGCTGAATTTACGCATACTCGATTTAAATTCTATGATCGATTACTATTACAATTACTTAAGTATAGCCCAGCTAAAGCATTGCATATATTGATGCAGCTTTTTCGCAAAGTTCCCTATCAGCAAATACTTCGTTTTTTAGATGAAGACAGTTCTTTGTTTCAAGAAGCGGTATTGTTTGCTAAATTGCCTAAGAAAGATTTTTTAAAACAGGTATTCAAGCATGGCAAAAAGAACTAAACAGTTACATTTTAATCGAGCACTTTTTATTTTTCTTGCATGCTTTACTGGCATTATTGGAATAGTACATCATTTTCTTTTTTCTATTCCCGATTATATTCAATGGGTTTTCTTTAGCGTTGTTATTATCATTACTGGAATTCCTCATGGTGCATTAGACCATGAAGTTGCTAAACAGAGTAGTAACTTAAATAATCAAGTTTTTTCCGCAAAAAAATTTCATGCTAAATACCTCTTTTCAATGCTGTTGTATGGAATTGTATGGTATGTATTTCCAACGGTATCTTTCTATCTTTTTTTATTGATTTCTGCTTTTCATTTTGGAGAAACCGATTTGCCCATTGACTCGCCCAAAGTTCCTTTACTGGGCGTTTTGTTGCAGGTGTCGTACGGTCTGTTGATTTTATTTATTATTCTATTTGTGCATATTGATACCGTTTTGCCAATCATACAAAAGATCAATATTTTCAGTCCAGGATTAATCAATTATTTACAAGGGCAACATATTGCCTTATTGGCTATTAGTGGGAGCTTTGGCTTTTTCATTTTAACAATCATTGCTTCCTATATTATTCATAAAAAAAATATTGTTGATTTAAAACACTTTTTTACGTTGGTCATTTTTGTTTTTATTAGTGCGTTGATTCTTCCGCTGCCATTATGCTTTATTATCTATTTTGGTTTATGGCATTCCATTACTTCTCTAGAAAATATTCGGCAGCATTTATCTAAAACAAAAAAGGAAAAATTATCATGGAAATCATTAATGATTCAATGTGTGCCGCTCACTGCTATTTCATTGGTGGGTCTTTTTTCTATTATATTTTTCTTAGACCTTACCAATAATATTAATTTGGTAATCATGGGCTTGTTCATTGGAATTTCTATTTTGACTTTGCCTCACCAAGAAGTAATGAGTAAAATGTATTTGCTAGTCAGAAAAAAATCGGCCAATTAACCATTCTATGTTAAATCGGGTCAGTTGAACAATGTTAAACTAAGCGCTTAACAGTGCTAGCCTCGCTAATTTGATTGTTTACTAGTTGGTCAATTACAATCACTCCTGGTTTTTTACCTATTCCAAAGCTCCCAAATTGTGAATCAAGTTGTAATGCTTTAGCACCATTCAGTGTTGCCCATTGAAGCATTTCTTCTAATGATATGTTTGGAAAATGTTTCGTGATGGTTTTTATTTCTGACAAAATGCTCAATTGGTGGTTGCTCGATAAACTATCGGTTCCTAAAACGATATTGGATTTTTTATTGCGCAATAATTCAATAGGTGGCAATTTATTTTCTATGTATAAATTGGCATTCACACAAAGGGTATAATACAAGTCTTGTGAGTTTTGCTTAGACAATTGGTTTGCATAATCCATATCGGCTTCGCTGGTGGTTGTATTGTGCACCAATAGAATGTTTTTGGCTTTTTCTAATTGGGGGAAGTAAGACGGCAGACTGTTTTGGCCTGTTGGGGTAAAATGGGTATGGTCTATATTCATGGCATTGTACATGCGCACAAAGTCTCCGGTACCTTTTGTAAATAATTCATTTTCGGCCGGGGTTTCCTGATTATGTATGGTTACTGTATTTCCTTCAAAATGCGGCATCATCATTTGCCAGAGCTCATTAGAAACGGAATAGGGCGCGTGCGGACTAAATGAACTTTTTAGTGGGCTCAATGAAGCGGCGGCTTCAATCAACCTAAACTTCGATAATACTTCTAGGGCATTTGCAAAACGTGATTCAGCAATGGCGGGCTTCCATCCACTAATTTCTACAAATGTGTGATAAGCTAAATTCCCTTGTTGTTTTTGGGGGGCTGTTAGGGCATTATTACTGATATCTCCCACCGCCACAATTCCTGCTTCTAGCATTGCAGCCTCCCCTTGAGCTATAGCAGCCAATATGGTTTCTTCGGGGAAATGCCTTTCGTTTACAATTTTTAAAATAAAATCGGGCAAGCCAGTATGTTCTGGAATGATGCCCTTCATATGGCTCAATTCTAAATGACAATGGGCATTAATAAAACCTGGTGCAATAATTCCTTTGAATTGTTGTACCTGTTCCCCCGCATCTGAACGTGGAATAATGGCTTTTATAATCCCATCTTCTGTGGTAATGAGCACCTGGTCTGGTCCTAGAAATTGGCTTCCATCAAATAAATTTTGCCCTGAAAATTGTAAATATGCCATGATTACAAAGGTAGATGAAAAAAAGATGCGCAAATTTTTATTGATAATCAATGTGTTACAAATGTGCTTGTAAAAATACTTCCTGAATTTCTTGGTTTATCCATTGCAGTATCAGACCTTTGCCCTCCCAAAAAATGGGAATATTCTAATCGGTGGGATAGCGCCGATTTCACTTAAAACAAAGAATCATGAGTAAACTTCATTTCACCACCAAGCATGCGAATGCGGCTACCGTTCAACACAACTGGTATGTAGTTGATGGTACTAATCAAACCGTGGGACGTATTGCATCTAAGATTGCTGCTGTTTTACGCGGTAAAAACAAAGCTTATTACACTCCTCACGTTGATTGTGGAGATTACGTAATTGTATTAAACGCAGAGAAAGTTGTTTTCACTGGTAATAAGTTAGAAGACAAAGTATACCTAAACTTTTCTGGTTACCCAGGTGGTAAGAAAGAAGAAGTTGCTGGAAGCTTATTAAAGCGTCGTCCAGAAGTAGTAATGGAAAGAGCTGTAAAGGGAATGCTACCAAAAAATAAATTAGGTCGTAAAATGATCAAAAAATTATTTGTGTACGCAGGAACTACACATCCTCATACCGCTCAGCAACCTAAGGAACTTAAATTCTAAAACATTGTCTGGTAGCAATGCCAGACGCCAAGCATAATCAAAATGGAAAAACAAAAAAATGCAGTTGGTCGCCGTAAAGAAGCCGTAACACGTGTCTTCATTAGCAAGGGCGAAGGTAAAATAACTGTAAACGACAAAGATTACAAAGCTTATTTCCCATTGGTTTATTTACAGAACCAAGTTGAAGCTCCTCTTAAAACAACTGAACTAGAAGGCAAGTTTGATATCGTTATCAATGCTGCTGGTGGTGGTTTAAAAGGACAAGCTGAAGCAGCTAAATTGGGTATTGCCCGTGCGTTGCTTGAAGTTAATCCTGAATTACGCCCTGCATTAAAAGCTGCTGGTCAACTTAAACGTGATCCTCGTAGTGTTGAACGTAAGAAATTTGGTCATAAGAAAGCACGTAGAAGCTACCAGTTCAGTAAGCGTTAATCGTTGTATTGAATATCTACTGAAAATAAATTTTAAAAAATTATATAATTCACCACAATGGAAAATAACACTTCACTACAACAGCAACTATTGGAGGCCGGCGTTCACTTTGGTCACCTTAAAAAGAAGTGGAATCCTAAGATGTTGCCTTACATCTTCGCTGAGAAAAAAGGTATTCATATTATTGACCTTAACAAAACAGTAGATTACTTACAAGAGTCTGCTGCTGCTATCAAGCAAATTGCTAAGAGCGGTAAGAAAATTATGTTTGTTGCTACTAAGAAACAAGCTAAAGAAATCGTTACTGAGTGTGCTAAGCGTGTAAACATGCCTTATGCTACAGAACGTTGGTTAGGTGGTATGCTTACCAACTTCAACACTGTTCGTAAGAGTGTTAAGAAAATGCAGAGCATTGAAAAAATGTTGGCAGACGGTAGCGCTGAAAGCTTAACTAAGAAAGAAAGATTAACCCTTACTCGCGATAAGGATAAAATGGAAAAAGTATTAGGTGGTATTGCTCAATTGGGCCGTCTTCCTGCAGCTTTATTCCTTGTAGACATTGGTCATGAGCATATTGCTTTAGCTGAAGCTAAGCGTTTGGGCATTACTACTTTTGGAATGGTTGATACCAACTCTGATCCTAATAAAGTAGACTTTGCTATCCCTGCAAATGATGATGCTACCAAATCTATCGCAATCATTACTAATTACATTGTTGCTGCAATTGCAGAAGGTTTAGCAGAGCGTCAAGCATCTAAAGATGAAGACGAAACTGATGACAACAACAACGAAAATGAAGCAAGAGCTCGTCGTTTAGAAGCAGAAGCACAATCTGAAGCTGGTCGTGGCGGAAGAGGTCGTGGTGCTGGTGCTCCAGCGGGTGGACCAGGTGGTGCACCAAAGCGTCGTACTCCAGCGGGTGGCGGTAATCGCAGACCTGCAGGTGGTGGCGGTAGATAAGCCTTATTTGAGAATTTTTAAATTGAAATAATTATGTCAACTGCAACTATTACAGCTGCCGATATAAATAAATTACGTCAGGCAACTGGTGCCGGAATGTTGGATTGTAGAAAAGCTTTAACTGAAACCAACGGTGATTTTGAAGCTGCTATTGATTGGTTACGTAAGCAAGGTCAGAAAGTGGCTGCAAAACGTAGCGATAGAGAAGCTAAAGAAGGAGTGATCATTGCTCGTACTTCTGCGGATAACAAAGTTGGATTTGTAGTTTGTATTAGCTGTGAAACCGATTTCGTTTCTAAAAACGCTGACTTCGTTGCATTTGCTACTTCTATTGCTGATGCAGCTGTTGCCAACAACGTTAAGAGTGCAGAAGAGTTAAATGAAGTATTGATTAATGGTGCTAAAGTAGCAGATTTAATCAATGATAAATTAGCTGCAATCGGTGAAAAAATTGGGGTTGCTAAATTTGAAAGAATTGAAGCTCCTTATGTTGCATCATATATTCACGGTGCAAACCGTATGGGTGTTTTAGTAGGATTAACTACTGATGCTCCTGAAGCAGGAAAAGACGTAGCAATGCAAATTGCTGCTATGAATCCTCTTGCGGTAGATGCGAATAGCATTCCTGCTGAAACCATTGAAAGAGAAAGAGCCATTGTTATTGAAACAATGAAAGCTGATCCTAAGATGGCTGGTAAACCTGAAGAAATGGTGGCTAAAATTGCAGAAGGCAAGTTAAATGCATTCTTTAAAGAGAATACATTATTGGCTCAGGCTTTTGTAAAAGATGGCGGCATTACTGTAGAAGCTTACTTAAAGAGTGCTGGTAACGTTACTGTTACTGAATTCAAGCGTGTTGCGCTAGGATAATTTGTACTCATTGAATATTTTTTCAAAAGCCTCTCCTATTTATCGGAGGGGCTTTTGTACTTTTGTAACCTACTCAATTATAAACGAATCTCATGCTACCAAAATTCAAACGTATCCTACTTAAATTATCCGGTGAAGCTTTATTAGGTGACCAAAGAAACGGAGACCCTTTTAATCCTAAAATCATTGAGCAATATGCCCATGATATTAAGCGTGTAACCGATTTGGGGGTTCAAGTAGCAATTGTAATTGGGGGTGGTAATATTTACCGCGGAATGAACGAGGCCGATAGTGGTATTGAAAGAGCCCACGGCGATTATATGGGAATGTTGGCAACTGTAATTAACGCCATGGCTATGCAGGCTATGTTAGAAAAAATTGGGGTGTATACAAGATTGCAAAGTGCCATCAATATGGAACAAGTGGCTGAACCCTATATCCGTAGAAAAGCATTGCGTCATTTAGAAAAAGGTCGTGTGGTAATATTTGGGGCTGGTACCGGTAACCCTTATTTCACTACCGATACCGCTGGTTCATTAAGAGCTATTGAAATGAAGGCAGACGTTATATTGAAAGGTACAAGGGTTGATGGCATTTACAGTGCAGATCCAGAAAAAGATCCAACCGCTACTAAATTTGAAAAACTAAGCTTTCAGGAATGTATTTCTCAGAATCTGAAAGTGATGGATATGACCGCATTTACTTTGTGTATGGAGAATAAATTACCCATCATTGTTTTTGATATGAATACTCAAGGAAATTTACTTCAAGTGGTAGAAGGGGCCAATGTAGGTACGCTGGTGAGCTAGTTGCCCGTTCGTGTAATAATATAAGCTATTCAATCATCCTATGGTAATTTCATACTGATGCGTAAGTTAATTCTGCTTGTTTTTTTAGGAACTGTTTCGGCTCAGTTTGGATACAGTCAAAATAGACTGAGTTTGTCTGATGCTTTGGCTATTGCTCTAAAGAATAGCTATAATATTCAACTGGCTAAAAACAATGTTGAAATAGCGACAATTAATAATTATGTTGGGGTTGCTGGTGGATTACCCACTGTTAATGCTACCGTTAACGATGTAGAAAATATTACTACGATTAATCAAAAATTTCCAGACCCTTCTAGAGATGTAACCAGAAGTGGTGTTTCATCAAATAATATGAATGCCAATATTACTGCAGGTATTTTATTATTTAATGGATTTAGGGTTAAGGCAGCACAGCAAAGATTAAATGAATTACAAAAAATGAACCAAGACATGCTGAATGCACAAATTCAGAGTACCATGGCTTCGGTAATCACCAGTTATTATGATGTAGTTCGTCAGCAAAATTTACTCAGCACTATTAATAAATCTATTGAAGTTTCTCAACAAAGAATCGATATTATTAATAGCCGTCAAGAAGTTGGCCTTGCCAATAATGCAGACTTGTATCAAGCTCAAATTGATTTGAATGCATTGGTTCAATCTAAACAAGCACAACAACTAATTATAGACCAAGGGAAAACCAATTTGCTGAGTTTGATTTTTGTGAGTCCTGATTCATCAGTGGTTATTAATGATACCATTGTGGTAGATGAAAAAATCAATTTCAGCCAATTAAAAACACTGGCTTTAAAGAATCCACAAGTTTCAGTAGCAGAGCAGCAAATAAAAATAAATGAGTTAATCGAAAGAGAAACTGCTGCGCTCCGCGTTCCTACTTTACGTGCTACCACTGGAATTAATTTTAGTAATACCAAAAGTGGGGCAGGATTTATTCTTGAAAATAGAAGCTATGGTCCATTCTTGGGAGTCAATTTAGCTATTCCTATTTACAATGGACTAATCAATAAAAAACAACAACAGGTTGCGGAAATTAATACACGCAATGCAAAAGTGCAGCGCGATCAATTCTTATTAGATATTGAAACAGGTGCAGTAAGAACTTATCAAGCTTATGCAAATACTTTGGCTCAATTGAAAACTGCCAAACAAAATCAAGTATTAAGTAAGCAGTTATTAGACTTAGTGATGCAACGTTTTCAATTGGGTCAAGCTACTATTGTTGATGTAAAACTAGCCCAGCAAAGTTTTGAAAATGAATCGTATAGATTGGTTAACTTGGCATTTACAGCCAAAGTTGCCGAAGTTGAATTAAAGCGCTTGGCCAATATTATTGAGCCTTAATTTTTTTAAAGTGTCTATAGCTATACAGTCTAAACTACCCCACGTAGGAACTACCATTTTTACCGTAATGAGCCAATTGGCCAATGAATATGGTGCAGTTAATTTAGGGCAGGGTTTTCCCGATTTCATGATGAGTGCCGAATTAACTGGATTGGTTGATAAAGCCATGAAAGATGGTTTCAATCAATACACCCATATGAATGGGTATCCGCCGCTGCTGTCTGCATTGTCTTTGAAAGCAGCTAATTTATATAGTGCTTCGGTTGATTCAACGAGTGAAATTACCGTAACACCTGGAGGCACTTATGCTATTTACACTGCACTCACCACAGTATTACAACCTGGCGATGAAGTCATTTTATTTGAGCCTGCTTATGATTGTTATATCCCTACGATTGAATTAAATAAAGCGATTGCTGTTCCTATACAATTGGAATATCCCAATTATGCTATACCATGGGATGAAGTAAAAGCCAAAATTTCTCCTCGCACTAGAATGATCATGATTAACTCGCCCCATAATCCAACGGGTGCGGTAATGTCTGCAAACGACATGCAAATATTAGAGGGTATAGTTGCAGGTACTGATATCTTAATTTTAAGTGATGAAGTATACGAACATTTAATTTTTGACGGGATTGAACACCAAAGTATTTTGAAATACCCTGGATTATTCGAAAGGAGTTTTGTTTGTTTCTCTTTTGGTAAAACCTATCATTGTACAGGTTGGAAATTGGGTTATTGTATGGCACCTGCACACTTAATGAAAGAGTTTAGAAAAGTGCATCAGTTCAATTGTTTTTGTTGCAATACCCCACAGCAAGTTGCTTTAACTACATATATCCAAAACGCAGATGCTTATCTACAATTGGGCATACAAATACAAGCTAAGCGAGACTATTTTAGAATATTGATGCGCGATACGCCATTTACTTGTATTCCCTCTCATGGAAGTTATTTTGAGTGCTATAGCTATGCTAATTTCAGTCAGGTTTCCGATAAAGAATTGGCCACAACGCTCACCAAAGAATTTGGCGTGGCAACCATACCAGTTTCGGCATTCTATCAAAATGGTCAAGACAATAAAGTATTGCGTTTTTGTTTTGCCAAAAAAGAAAGCACTTTAGAAAAAGCAGTAGAAGGCTTGAAGCGATTATAAGCCCCATTTTAAACATAAGTGTCCAATTTATACTTTTAATTGCCCAATTAATTAAACACTATTGTTTATTTCTTTACGCTATTGAAAAACAATAGAAAAAAACAGCATCGAGGGCACTTGCTTAAAGAATTAGTAAAAGCAAATGGGATTGCTATTTCCAAACTTGCTCAAAGGGTTGGTATTAGTCGTTCTAGTTACTACAATCATGCAGAAGACCCAGAATTATCAATTGATTTGATGGTGAAATATGCTAAAGTATTGAATGTTAATTTATCAGATTATGTAACAGAATTAGGAGAGTTAAACGCAACTGAATCTATACCCAATTATTTACTTGAAGCTAGACCCAAAAACTTACAAGAAGCCAATGCAATAATTCAAACATTGCAAAATAAGTACATCACTCTTCTAGAAAAATACCATATTCTTCACGAGCAATTAAAAAAATAGGATTGGCATGAATAACGCTGAAACTATAATCAGGATTTTCATTCTAGACAACCAGGAAATTTTTACTGATGGGGTTAAGCATTTATTGGAAAGTCAACAATCAATTGATTGGATTGATCATACACTGAATGCAAAATCAATCGAAGAAACTATCTTTAATTTCCAACCTGATATAGTATTAATGGATTCAGAATATCCAGGGCTTTCTATTTCTTGGCTTGATAATTTTTTAAAGCAACATTCTGCACATAGTAAATTGATTGTTTTGAGTTCAGTTCAAAATGATCAATTACTCTTAGATGCAATGGCTATTGGCATTAAAGCCTATTTAATAAAGACTTGCAAAAGACAAGAATTAATTGATGCAATTAATTCAGTTAGCGAAGGCAATACTTTCTATTGTAAAGAAACCACCAATCGGTTACGTGAACTGATAGCCAATGGCAGGTATCATCCACATCAAAAAAATGTATCCATTCAATTATCTGAAAAAGAGAAGTTGATTCTGCAATTAATTTGTTCAGAATATACCAGTAAAGAAATGGCAGATCATTTAAACATGAGTTTAAGAACTATAGAAGCTTATCGCCAATCTTTACAAGAAAAAACCGGCTCGAAAAATTCGGCCGGCTTGATCCTTTATGCTATTCGCTCTGGTATTGTTGCTTTAAAAGCATCTTGATTACCATTTGCCATCTCCGTCTAATATATTACCTAATCCTCCTAGTATACTTCCTTCCTCTTTTCGGGCTCCTACACCATATTGTAGTATTCTGCCTGCTAAGCGGCTGATTGGTAAAGTCTGAATCCAAACAGAACCAGGTCCAGTAAGGGTGGCAAAAAATAATCCTTCCCCTCCAAATAAGGTGTTTTTAATCCCCCCTACAAATTGAATATCATAGTTTACACCAGAGGTAAAACCTACGATGCAACCTGTATCAATTTTTAGTGTTTCGCCAGGATGTAAATCTCTCTTGAATACGTGGCCACCTGCGTGTAAAAAACTCATGCCATCGCCTTCTAATTTTTGCATGATGAATCCTTCCCCTCCAAACAATCCTGTACCAAGTTTTCTTTGAAATTCAATTCCTACATTCACTCCTTTTGCTGCACATAGAAAACTATCTTTTTGACAAATAATTCTGTTGTTATATGCAGATAAATCAAGTGGTATGATTTTTCCTGGATAGGGTGAAGCAAAACTTACTCTTCGTTTACCTTGATTCACATTGGTAAAGGCAGTCATGAATAAACTTTCACCAGTCAACATTCTTTTTCCTGCACTCAAGAGCTTTCCAAATATGCTGTTGTTTTGTTGTGACCCATCACCAAACATGGTTTCCATCATCACTCCATCATCCATCATCATGAATGCGCCTGGCTCGGCAATGGCTGTTTCATTGTAGTCTAATTCTACTTCTACATATTGCATTTCTTCTCCAAAAATGCGGTAGTCTATTTCGTGATTTCGCATATTCTAATTTTTTACTAAAATAAGTTTTTGTTCTCCCATCCAAACTTTCTTTCCTTGAATTTTCCTTACACCAAACATAATTCCTACAAAAATAAAGAAGAGTGGTCCGGTAAATCCAAATAATGCTACGTATTTAGTTCCGTAAAATCTTTCCATTGGTCTTCTTAATCTTTCAGAAATTAAGTACATACTTGGTACCATTATTAAAGTCAAGAAGAAAGAGAATATTAAACCATAAATAATGGTCCAAGCTAAAGGTCCCCAGAATACTACTGAGTCGCCACCAATAAAAATCTTAGGGTCTAAATGCGTGAACATAGACACGAAATCAATATTGAATCCTACTGCCAATGGCAACATACCCATGATGGTAGCTAATGCTGTTAACAATACCGGAATAATCCTGATTTTTCCTGCTTCAATTGCTGCTTCTCTGGTTTTGTAACCACGTCCTCTTAACTCATCAGTAAATTCGATGAGTAGAATACCATTCTTAATTACAATACCCGCTAATCCAATGATACCAACCCCTACCATGATAGTAGCCATACTCTTTCCTGTTAATGCATATCCTAAGAATACGCCAATGATAGAGAAGAATATTTCGGTCAATACAATAAACGGTTTACTCAAACTATTGAATTGCAATACCAATATTAAAAAGATGATTAGTAGTGCGCTTATTAAAGCAGTTCCTAAGAATGCACTGGTTTCAGCTTGTTGCTCTCCTTCACCTGTTTGCTTTATAGTGATATCTGCTGGGATAGGTGTTTTAGCTTTAAATTCTTCAATCTTTTTAGCCAATGCCTTATTAATTTCTGGAGTTAATGAAGGGTCTGTTACAGCTGATTGAATTTGAATGGTTCTTTTTAAATTCTTCCTTTTAACTCCACCTGCTGTATTGGTGTATTCCAATGTAGCCACACTGTTCAATGGAATTTGTTTGATTGCTCCAGAGGTGAAATCTCTGAATACAATACGCATATTCATTAACTCATTGATATCGTTTCTAGACTGTGCATTTAAACGTAATTGTATTTTATATTCATCTTCGTCGTCTTTTAGTTTGCTCACTTCCTTACCAAATACAGCCGTTCTTAATTCCATTCCAATTTGCGCTGTACTTACTCCTTCTGCTAAAGCACGTTGTCTATCTATATTAACAGTTATTTCAGGATTATTCAAGTCAACATCCATTTCTAAGTTTTGCATTCCTGCAATTCTATTGGTGTCTAAGTGGTTTTGTAACTGAATAGCTGTTTTAGCTAGTGCATCAAAATTGTCACCAGAAACTTCAATATTTACAGGAGGTTCAGTTGGAGGACCTGCATCTTCTTGTCTTACTTCTATAGAACCACCTGGAATCCCTTTCATTTGTTGTCTGATTTCTTCTTGAATGGGGGCTGAGCTTTTGCCATGTCTTTGTTCAAATTCAACAAAAGAAATTTGTATTCTTCCTAAATGCGTTTGTGTACTTCTATTGTTGTCTCTAGGATTGTTGGCTCCTACTGCAACGTTTGAAATAACACTCTCTACAATACTGCCTTCTTTACCAGGTTGTTCATTCCCTAGTATTTTATATACCCTTCCTTCTAATATTCTCAATACTGAATCTGTTGTTTGTGATTTAGTACCGATAGGCATTTTTAAATACACATAAACAAATTTTGGATCACCGCTTGGAAAGAATGGTTTTGGATTATCTCTAAGAATCAATAGGATTAAAGAGATAGGAAATAATACAAATAATCCTATTAATAAATACACGGGTCTTTTTCTAACCAATATGTATTTCAATAAAGATTCATAACGGTTCATTAAACCTGGTAAAGCTCTTTCTTGGAAAAAGTGAATGATATTTCTAAGCACATATCTTTCCAATACAATCAAGCCCATCATAAAGATTAAGAAATTGCCAAACCCATGCCAGCCTGCTATATTAAATAAAACACCTAATATAGCTGAACCCCAGAACCACCATTTTTTGAATATGGCGTTTTTAGGAGATTCAAATTCACGTCCTTCAGGCTTCATAAAGCTTACCGCAAATACTGGGTTGATAAAAAAAGCAACCACCAATGATGCTGCCAATGTTAAGATAAGCATGATGGGTAAGTATATCATGAACTTTCCAATAATGCCCTTCCAAAGTAATAGCGGGAAGAAAGGAGCTAGGGTGGTTGCTGTTCCTGCTAACACCGGAATAAATACTTCTCCTGCTGCTTCTTTTGCTGATCGTACAATTTTTACTTTACCATTATTATATATTCTATGGGTGTTTTCAATTACCACAATTGCGTCGTCTACAATAATTCCCAATCCAAACAATAATGCAAAGAGTACAATGAAGTTGAGTGTGATTGCGCCACCTGCTATTAATTCACCCAATGGTAAAAACATAAAGGAAACGAAAACAGAAAGTGGTACACTTAATGCCACAAAGAAGGCATTGGTTACACCCATAAAGAACATCAGAATCAATAATACCAAGATGAATCCAATGATAATGGTATTAACCAATTCATTAAAAGATGTTTTGGTTCCTTTACTTTGGTCACCTGTAATAACTACTTTAAGGTTTTTGGGCAACTCTTCACTCTGCTGCATTTCTGCAACAATTTTATTAATACCATCTGCTGTATTAATTAAATTTTCTCCAGCTCTTTTTACAATATTAACGGTGATAACGTTTTCGCCATCTAATCGGGCATAGCTCTCGGTTTCTTTTACAGTATCAATAATTTGTGCAACATCTTGTAAGTAAATTGGAGCTCCATTCACATTCTTGATTTGAATATGCTGCATGTCATAGGCGCTGGTAAACTGGCCTTTAATTTTAATATTGCGCTTCATGGTTCCTACTTCTACCAATCCACCACTAATATCTTTGTTCTCTAAATTAACTGCACTTTCAATATCCCTAAATGTAAGTTTAGCAGCTGCTAATTTTGCTGGATCAATGTTGATTTGAATTTCACGTTCTGGTGCACCTACTATTTCTGCGCGGTTTACTTCTTTTAATTCTTCAAATCGATCTTGTAATTTATCTGCATATTGTTTTAGCTTAATACCATCAAAATCGCCACTTATATTAACGAACATGATGGGCTGATCACTAATTGAAAACTCTTGCACATTAGGTAAAGAAGTTAAATCGGTAGGTAAGTCTGTTTGTGCCTTATCTACTGCATCTTTTACTTTTATTTTAGCAATTTCTGGTTTTATATCTGTATCAAATTCAACCACAATCAAGCTATAATCTTGTTGGGAAGTAGATTGAATTTTGTTCACTTTAGCGCCACTGATGCCCTTCAATTGTTTTTCAATTGGTCGGGTTACTAAGTTTTCAATGTCTTTCGGTGAATTACCAAAATATACGGTAGTAATAGATATGGTAGGGACTACAATATCTGGAAATTGTTCTTTAGGAAGAGTTGTGAACTTATTTAATCCATATAATGAAATTAAAATCGTTATCACGTAAACTGCCGTTCTATTATCTATAGCCCAACTAGTGGGTTTAAACTCTTTGAATTTTTTGGCTATGCCTTCAATGAAATTCATGCTTAATTATTTTTATTGTGCTAAAACCTTTACAGTTTGTCCATCATAAATATTCTGATATCCTTCGGTGATCAGTAAGTCTTTCTCGTTAAGACCAGTTTTTACTTCTATTAACTTACCATATAGTTCACCTACCGTAATCATTTTCTTGCGAGCAACTAATTTTTTACCCTCCTGAACGGCTACATATACATACTTACCCTTTTCTTCTGTTTGAACCGTATTTACATTAATTGAAATAGCATTGGGTACTTCGTAATCTTGAAATTTCACTTGAGCCAATTGATTGGGTCTAATATTGGCATCATAAGGAATCTTTATTTCTACGTCGAAGCTTCTAGTATTGGCATCAATAGATCTGCTAGCTGTTGTTACAGTTGCTTTAAATTCTTTATTTAAGTCGGGTAAGCTAATGATTGCATTAGCTCCTGCTTTAATTCTATTGCTGTAGTTTTCTGGAACACGTGTTACCACTTTCATGTTCTGGGTATTCACGATTTTTATTTGAGGAGTAATTCCTGCAAGACCTACAAAAATTTCACCTACTCTAACATTTAGTTCGTCTACTATACCACTTACGTCTGCAAGAATATTAGTTGCTCGTAATTGCTCTTCTGTTACTTTTATTTGTTCCTCTGCAGCGGCTAATTGACGCTCTAAAGACTGTACATTGTTTTTAGCAGAAATTAATTGAACTTCAGTTCCAATTCCTTCTTTCCAAAGATTGTTCTGTCTGTTGTATAAATCTTTTGCAAAGCTTAATTGGCTTTTTACTGTTTCAATAGATTTTTGAGCAGCAATAACTGATTGTCTAATCACTGCATCGTCTAACTTGATTAGCTGTTGTCCTTTAGTTACAATATCTCCTCTTTTAACATAAATAGCTCTTACTTGACCTCCACCCATTCTTGGTGAAACGTAAGAAATATTATCTGAGGTAATATTTCCCTGTAAGTCTATGTAGTGAACAAAATTCTCTCTTGCTACTGGAGTGATATTAATCAATTTGGCATTGGCTCCAGCATTAGCTGTGTCTAATACATTGATTTCATTTTGTAAGACACCAATTTTTTCAGCTAGTGCATTCTGCTCTGTTTTTAATTTCTCTAAAGCGGCTTTTTTAGAGGCAAGGTCATTGTCTTGTTTGCTGTTGGTGCCACAACTGCTTAGTATCGCGATTGTAGTTAGAATATGTAATAAATAGATTGTCTTTCTCATTGTTTATGGTTTAATATTTTTATAATTTTCCTATTGCAGTTAAGTAATCAACTCTTGCTATAATGGCATCATATAATGCACTGATATAATTGGTTTGAGCAGCTTTTAAGTCTACGTCTGAAGCATTTATTTCAGTATTTGATCCGGTACCTGCCTCGTATTTTTTCTTAGTTTGCTGGTAAACTTTTTCTGCTAAAGCCATATTGTTTTTTTGAAAATCTAAGGTTGCAATAGCCGTTTTGTATTTTAATCTCGCTTGCTCTACTGATTGATCTATATTCAGTTTTAAGTTTTCTAACTGATTATTGGTTTGTTCCAATTCAATTTTTGCTTTTTTAATTCTTGCGTCTTTTGCAAAGCCGCTAAATATGGGTACGGCAATATTCACCCCTATTGAAGAAGAGGTAAACCAATCTCCTTTACCAAAAAAGTTGAATTGATTTCTTTGAGCCAACTTGCTATAGTTAGCTCCCAATGCTACTGTTGGTAGTTTGCTTAATTCATACCGCTTTACGTTAAATGCATTCAATTGCTTAGCAGAACTTAGGTATTGAAAATCTCTACGATCCTCATAACTGTAATCTCCTTTTGTAATATCCTCTTTAATTTGAGTATAGTCTAAAGTATCCGTTAAAACTAAAGTGTCTGTTACCGGCATTCCCATTAAGGTCTTTAAACCTATATATCCCATTGCAATGCCGTTAAGGGCTTTGATTTTTTCGGTGCTTAAGTTATTTAACTGTACAGCAATTTTATCAATATCAATTCTTTCTGCAAATCCATTTTTATACAATGCTTTTACATCATAGTCTAGTTTTTCTAGTCTTTTGATATTGGCATCTAATAACTCAATTTGGGTTTTACTAACTACTAATTGATAATAGACTTTATATAAATTGGTTTTGATATTTTCTTCGGTAACCCTTGCAGCCGCTTCTTGAAAATCGATGGATGCTTTTCTGGCTTGTAATCCAATAAATACTTGCCCATCAAATAGTAATTGTTGTAATGAAACACCTGCACTGGCATTCCATTTGGTTCCAAACTGCGCTGCAATAAATCCAAAGTCACTTGGCATTTTGATTGGGTTACCATTGCCATCTCTAACACCTTGGTCAATAAGTACTTGATAGGTAGCTGGTGAAATAAAGTTGGGTAAGGTTTGAACTGCAACGTTGGGTAAGTGCTGTGTTCCAATACTACCTGAAATAGTAGGTAACGCAGAAGCAGTAATTTCTTTATTGGTTTGCATTTGTGCTTGAATGGCCAATAATGCATTTTTTACTTGCACGTTGTTCTTTTTTGCATAAGCAACTGCTTGCTCTATATTGAATTCGTACCGATTGGCTTTTTGTGCCATTGCGGTTTGCATCGTAGCCATCATGCAAAGCAGTGCGATTAATTTAATTTTGGTGTGCATATTGTTTATTTTTCTCTTTGCTGTTTATATTTGGTTATTAGTTTTTGTCCTTTTGGTGTACATATGCCATATAAAAAATGTTCCATTAATTCCATCTCAACTTGAACAAGAGTGAACTTGCTTTGCATAAAAACTTCTGGGTTAAAACCTAGGAAAATACTTTCCACTCTGTAACGTGCTATTACTTCTACATTAATATCTTGTCTGTAGTAACCTTCTTTAATTCCCTTTATCAGGTTCTCTTTCATGATGTTCACAAAAAACTTATTCTTGTGTGCATTCATTTTTTTATATGCTTCTGGATGGTATTTCTGCATTTCAAAAATGATTGCAGGGTTCATGGTGGCGAGCATTTCTTGCAACATTTCGAATCCCCTAAAAACTTCTTGAACTGCATTGTCGCAACTGCAGGCAATACTGGTACATTCGTGCATGTCTTGCTCAATTTCTCTTTGAACAACTGCATCTACTAAATGATCCTTGTCTTTAAAGTATTGATAAATAGTCTTTTTGCTGGCGCCCAAGTTGGATGCGATATCGTCCATAGTAACACTCTTTAATCCGTATCGGAAAAAGAGTTCCTGGGCTTTTTCTACAATTCTTTGCTCCATATTATTAATTTCGGAGGGCAAAACTATGGAAACTATTTTCGTTACCAAAGTTTCCAACATTTATTTTTCATTAAATTATTGTTAAACGCTATATATCTTGGATAAGCGGTAAACCGACTCAACTGCATTAGTTGCTGTATCTTGCAGGCATTATGACCTTCAAGTCTTTGTTAAAACGCTTACTGCAATATTTTTTTCAGGGCTTAATAGTATTGGCACCCATTGGCATAACTATTTGGGTAGTAATCAGTTTATTCAATGTGGTTGACGATATATTGCCTAGCATTATTAGAAATGTAGCACCCGATTTAGCTCAAAGAGATGCAGATGGCAATATTATTAGAATGCCTGGTTTAGGGTTTCTAGTGGTGATTGCATTGGTTTTAGTGGTTGGATGGCTTTCGTCTTTATTTGCGATTAATCGATTAGTAGCACTGTTCGACACTGTTTTAGAAAAAACCCCCGGAATTAAATTCATTTATTCATCCGTAAAAGATTTTTTAGAGGCTTTTGCTGGTAATAAGAAAAAATTTAATCAACCTGTTTTAGTAAATGTAGATGGAGCAGATATTTGGAGAATTGGATTTATCACCCAACAAAGCAGCGAAGATTTTGGTTTGGAAAATCATGTAACGGTTTATGTACCACATTCTTATGCAATCTCTGGCATTACCTATTTTGTTCCTACTAATAAAGTAAAACCACTTCCCAATATTGGTGCTGCTGATGCAATGAAGTTTACTGTTTCTGGTGGAGTAACAGATGTACATGATTAGTTTTTATTAGCAGTTAACTTTGTATCATGACAATTGCAGTAAATGCTATTTTTTTTAACTCAGCCAATTTAGAAGGCTACGGTCATTATACGGTGTCCATCTTTAAACTGTTGGTTAATCAATATCCCCAGCATCAGTTTGTATTTATTTATGATCGGCCTCATGCTGCTGATTTAATTTCAGGACCCAATGTTCAATCGATTACAGTTGCTCCCGCTGCCAGACATATTCCTGCCTTTTTTTATTGGTACAATATTAGTGCGGCATTGGCTATAAAAAAATTGAAAGCCGATGTATGGGTTCAGCCATATGGTTTTTGTAGTATTAGTACTGGCATACCACAATTATTGGTGGTGCACGATTTAGCTTTCAAACATTTTCCTAAGCATATTAGTTGGACCCAGCGCTGGCATTACGCAGCAATGACTCCCCGCTTTTTAAAAAAAGCCAAACGAGTTGTAACTGTTTCTGAATTTTCAAAACTGGATATTATTCAATCTTACCCTAAACTAAAATTAAATCCAAGCGTGATTAGTGGGGCTGCCCGTAATGGATTTATGCCATTAAGTTGGGAAGAAAAAGAACAAGTAAAAGAAGCCTATACGGATGGTTATGAGTATTTTCTGTGTGTCGGCGGCATTAATCCCCGAAAGAATATGATGCATATTTTAAAAGCATTTTCTCTTTTTAAGAAATGGCATAAAAGTAATATGAAATTGGTTTTTGCAGGCAGACTTGCATGGCAATACCAAGATTTTGTAGAAAAACTCAAAACATATAAATACAGAAATGACGTTGTACTAACAGGTTATGTAGAAGAAAGTATTTTGCAAAAGCTTACTGGAGCTGCTTATGCAGCATTGTATGTAACCCATTTTGAGGGATTTGGGCTGCCGATAGTGGAAGCCATGCAATCGGGCGTGCCGGTTGTGGTTGGAAACAATTCGAGTATGCCAGAAGTGGGTGGAGACGCTGTTTTGTATGCAGATGCAGCTCAGCCAGAAACCATTGCGGAACAAATGCAACAGCTTTACCGCAATGAACAAATGAGGGAAAAATTGATTAAAAAAGGGATTGAAAGAGCTGCTCTTTTTAGTTGGGAAAAAGCGGCCCAGTTATTTTGGGAGGAAATACTCGCTACAAAAGCGGTTTCGTCTTAGTTTTGCGCCACTTTAAATGATGTATATGAAGCAATCTACTATTTCTGTAAATGTTACTTTAGATGAAAATAAAGTTCCTCAACATATTGACTGGTCTGCATCAGACAGCACAGCTGATGTAAAACAAGATGCCAAAGCAATGATGTTGGCCTTTTGGGATGGTGCCGATAAATCTGCTATGCGAATAGATCTTTGGACAAAAGATATGATGGTAGATGAAATGGCCGATTTTTATTACCAAACTATGATGGGTATGGCCGATACCTATTTAAGAGCAACTCAACAACAAGATTTGGTAGAAGGCATGAAAAACCACGCAAAGGAATTTTATAAGAAGTTTCGCGAATCTCAATTAAATCAAAATAAATAATACACCATGAGCTTAGAAGAAAAGGTAATGGGTGGCATGAAAGATGCCATGAAAGCCAAAGATGAAGCCTTGTTAAGAGGGTTAAGAGCCATCAAGGCCGAAATAATTAAGGCTAAAACTGAACCAGGAGCCAATGGTCAAATTACCGAAGAACAAGAGCAAAAGTTGTTGCAAAAGTTGGTGAAACAACGAAAAGATTCTTTAGAAATATATCAGCAACAAAACAGGGCCGATTTAGCGCAAAAGGAAACGGAAGAAATTGCGGTAATTGAACAATTCTTACCTAAGCAATTAACTCAAGAAGAGTTGGATGCCGCTGTAGCTTCAATTATAGCAGAAACTGGTGCAACTTCCGCAGCAGATATGGGAAAAGTGATGGGTGCTGCATCTAAACAATTAGCTGGTAAAGCAGACGGCAAGGCAATTGCAGCTGCAGTTAAAGCGTTATTAAGCAAATAACCTTTATGTTTTTAGATATAATGGTGCTGGCATTGCTGGTTCTTGCTTTAATAAAGGGTTTAAAACAAGGATTGGTTGTGGCAGCACTTTCATTTGCAGCTGTTTTTATAGGACTAGCTGCTGCATTAAAGTTGAGTACATGGGTAGCTGAATGGTTGGGTAACACAGTAAACATTGCAGCAAGCTGGCTACCATTCTTGGCATTTATAGTAATTATGTTGGCCGTTTTTATTGCGGTAAGAATTTTAGGTGCAGTATTAGAACAAGCCTTGGAGTTGTCTTTATTAGGATGGGCCAATAAATTAGGTGGATTTGTTTTATATGCCCTTTTGTACATCACTGTTTTTAGTGTGATAATTTTTTATGCAGAAAAAATGCAGCTGCTTAAACCCGAAGCCGTTGCTGCTTCTAATAGCTATCCCTATATTCACTTTTGGGGACCTTATTCGGTGGAAGCATTAGGTAAAATCATTCCTTTTTTCAAAGATATGTTCACCGATTTGACCATTTTTTTTGGTTCAATTAATAAAAATATCACTTAAAAATCTCTAGTATTTTAACTACTTTAGCAAGAATTGCTAGGCCAAAAGAAAAACAACCCAATGAACTACGAGCTAAAAGAAGTTGATAAGTTTAAATTTATTGAAGAAGGGGAAGGAGAAACACTCTTGCTTTTGCATGGTTTATTTGGTGCAATGAGCAATTTTGCGGATCTCATTGAGCATTTTCGTAAAAGCCACAAAGTAGTGGTACCCATTTTGCCTCTATTTGATTTAGATATCTTTCATACCAGTGTAGGTGGTTTGCAAAAATTTGTAAATAAGTTTATTGAAACCAGAGGTTATTCCAATATCCATTTATTAGGCAATTCATTGGGCGGACATGTTGCATTGGTGCATGTTTTAAAACACCCTGAACATATAAAGACCCTCACATTAACTGGCAGCAGTGGGTTGTTCGAAAATGGAATGGGAGACAGTTATCCTAAACGTGGAGACTACGAGTATATTAAAAAGAAAACACAGCTTACTTTTTATGATCCAGCAATGGCTACTAAAGAACTGGTAGACGAAGTGTTTGAAATAACCAATAGCCGAGTTAAAGTGATTAAAATCATTGCTTTAGCAAAAAGCGCTATAAGAAACAACTTAGGTGAAGAATTGAATCAAATTAAGCAACCTACTTGTTTAATTTGGGGAAATAACGATACCATTACCCCTCCATTTGTTGGAAAAGAGTTCAATAAATTGATTCCCAATAGCGAACTACATTTTGTAGACAAGTGCGGACACGCTCCCATGATGGAAGTTCCAGTTGAGTTTAACAGTATATTAAGTGCATTTTTAGATAAACACAAGGGTTAAACTAACGCTGGTGCGTAATTCATTTTGTACATTTGTAATTGAATGATCGTATCTCAATTATTAAATACCAGTTTCCCCTCACTGAATATTTCGGATAAGCCATCATTTGCTTTGCAGTTAATGGATGATTATGATGTGTTGCATTTGCCCGTATTAAGTGAAGAAAAATATGTTGGCTTAGTATCTAAAGAAGATTTATTAGATGCAATAGATGCAGACATGCATTTATCTGACCCCGAAATATTGAAGCAGTATTTGATTCATCAAGAAGAACATTTTTTAGGAGCGTTAAAACTAATTGCTTCATTTGAACTCTCTCTACTGCCAGTAGTTAGTGCTCAAATGGAATTACAAGGAGTATTGCTTACCAAGGAATTCTTAAAAGGGATGTCTACTTTTTTAGGCAATGAAGACAAGGGCGCTATCATTGTTTTAGAAACCGATAAGCGCAATTTTTCATTTGGTGAATTAAGTAGATTGGTTGAAACCAATGATGCCTATATTACTCAGCTGAATACTTATACTGAAGCCGCTACTGGCTTGGTTGTTATAACTATAAAGATTAATAGAATAGAAGTGTCTGATATTGTTGCAACATTTCAACGATACGATTATGCTGTAAGACATTTTTATGGAGAAGAAGAATATGCCAATGAGCTGAAAGAAAATTATCAGCACTTGCTTTCTTATCTCAACATGTAGTCAATTAAAATTTCCCCCATGAAAGTTGCCATTTATAGTCGTGGTTTAGATATAGAGCAAGAAAATCCATTATTAATTTTATTAGAAGAATTGAATAGGCACGATACCGAAATATTGTTGTTCAATACTTTGTTTGAGCAATTTAATATTCCACAAGAATTGTGCAACAAGATTCAGCAGTTTTCTGGTTATGAAGACTTAGGCGAATCGGTTGATTGTGTAATCAGTTTAGGTGGAGATGGCACTATGCTAGATACCATTACACTAATTAGAGAAAAAAATATTCCCGTATTGGGTATTAATTTTGGAAGGTTAGGATTCTTAGCGAGCATCAGTAGAGAGGAGCTCGCTACTGCTGTAGATGCTTTGGTGAATCATACTTTTATCATAGACAAGCGAACCCTGATCCACCTAGATTCCAATACCCCTTTATTTGCAGACGCTCCTTTTGCTTTAAATGAATTTACCATTCATAAGAAAGACACTTCTCCCATGATTAAAATTCATACTTATATGAATGGGGAGTTTTTAAATACTTATTGGGCCGATGGATTAATAGTTTCAACGCCAACGGGTTCTACTGGATATAACTTAAGCTGTAATGGTCCTATTTTATTTCCAGATTCTTCTAGTTTAGTGATTACACCAATTTGTCCGCATAATTTGAATGTTCGTTCTATAGTTATTCCAGATAATAATATTATTTCTTTTGAAGTGGAAGGCAGAGCCGATGAATTTATTGTTGCAATGGATGCAAGAAGAGAATTGGTTCCTAAATCGGTTCAGTTGGCAGTAAGAAAAGAGGCTTTTAACATTAGTTTAATAAGATTAAACGAAAATACTTTTCTTTCTACGCTGCGAACCAAGCTTACTTGGGGTCTTGATAAAAGAAATTAACAATTTAGATAATGATTTTTGTTGCTATTTTACAATAGCATCCATTGAACCCAATATTTATGTTGAAAAAGCTTTTAGTTGCAACAGCCTTATTTGTAGCCGGCACTTCGGCTAAAGCCCAGTTGATGGAAAGCTTTCAGCATTCTGGAGAAATTGGTATTGGGGTTGGGATGGGGCATTATTTTGGAGATTTAAATCCTGAAATAAGGTTCAATAGGCCCAAAACCGCTTTTGGTATTTTTTATAGAAAGCAAATCAACAACTATATCAGTGTTCGTTTATCTGGAGAATATGCTTTATTAGGATATTCGGACAGGTACAGCAACAATGATGTTCAAAGAGCTAGAAACCTAAGCTTCAACAGTAATGTTTGGGAAGCGGGTATTTCTGGAGATTTTAATTTTTTCCGATTTCAACCAGGCTTTGAAGCTTTTAGTTTTACCCCCTATATAGGCCTTGGAATTGGTGCTTTTTCCTATGATCCCTATGCTTATTTGGGGGGCCAGAAATATTTTTTACGATTATTAGGTACAGAAGGGCAGGGATCTTCGCTTTATTTAGACAGACCAGTGTATAATCCAATTGCCATCAGTATTCCTTTCACTTTTGGCGCCAAATATGCCCTAAATGCAAGAACCAATGTTTTTGCAGAGCTCATTTATCGATTTACCAATACTGATTTTTTAGATGATGTAAGCGGCCAAACCTATGCCCCTGACGCATTTTCACCATTGCCAGACGGCTCTCCTAGCCCTGCTTTTTTATTACAAGATAGAAGTTACGAAACAGGCGCTTCTATTGGCGTTAAAGGTCGCCAAAGGGGAAATAGCCTTAAAGCAGATGCTTTTGCAACCATTAAAGTGGGTATTTCTTTCAATCTTCAGAGCTACCGCTGCCCTACTTATTAGTGAATAAGCTAGTTTTAAGGTATTTAAATCGGCAGAAACCATTGATTTTGTTAATTTTGCACACTAAATTAAACCCATGGTTAAAAAGGAAGACCTTTTGCCACTAATTAACAAGGATCGTTTGCCCAAGCATATTGCCATAATTATGGATGGGAATGGTCGTTGGGCAGAGGAAAAGGGACAAGATAGACTGTATGGTCATTTTCATGGGGTGGAGAGCGTTAGAGATATTGTAGAAGGTGCGGCTGAGTTGGGTATTGGCTACCTTACCCTATATGCGTTTAGTACGGAGAACTGGGACAGGCCTCAACCAGAAGTGGATGGCTTAATGGCTTTATTGGTAGACACTATACGCAAAGAAGTACCCATCCTCAATAAGAATAATATTAGGTTACACGTTATAGGAAATACCGAGTTATTGCCTGAATTTGCGAGGAATGAATTGCAAGAAGCTTTGCAAATGACTGAACAGAATACAGGGCTCAACTTAGTGATGGCATTGAGTTACAGCAGTAGGTGGGAGTTGGTAAACGCGGTAAAAAATATTGGTTTAGATGTAGAAAAGGGTTTAATTCGTGCTGAAGACATTAATGCCGATACCCTTCAGCATTATTTGGCAACCAGTAACTTGCCTGATCCAGAATTAATGATCAGAACCAGTGGGGAATATAGAATTAGTAACTTTCTTTTGTATCAGTTGGCTTATGCGGAATTGTATTTTACCAATACCCGTTGGCCAGATTTTAGGAAAGAAAATTTATATGAGGCAATCATCGACTTTCAATCTAGAGAACGGCGTTTTGGCAAAACCGGTCACCAGATTCAGTCAGAGACTCAAATAGCTTAGTTTATTTAACAAACAGTTTTCATTATTCGGGGTAATTTGCCCAGCTTAAAGAACCAAATTAATTGCTGCGTGTGCGGATTTAACCAAAGCCGCCAACAGAACAAACAGAAACGGGATGCAGAAAGTGTTTAAATTATCATTGTTCGCTTTAGTTGTTTTATTATTTACTAAACCTGCTTTTGCACAAGAAACCTCCGATACAACCATCCGCTCTATTGACGCAGATTTGATCAATCTTTTTAATCAAAAGACGCCTAAGAAATACAAGATTGCATCGGTAAAAGTAACTGGCAATCGTTTTTTTGATGAGAACTTGTTGATCTCAATAGCTAATTTGAATATTGGGGATGAAGTCACAATTCCTGGAGGAGACAATTTTTCTAAAGCCATCACCAAATTATGGAGCCAGAATTATTTTAGTGATGTAGAAATTTATATTACCAGAGTAGAAGGAAAAGAAATTGACATTGAAGTATCGGTTACTGAAAGGCCTCGTTTATCTAATTTTTACTTTAAGGGAATTCCAAAAGGACAGTCTGACGAAATCAGAGGAAAAACAGGATTGGTTCCCAATCGTGTGGTAACTGAAAATATGAAGATCACTGCAACGGAAGTAATCAAAAAATTCTTTGCAGAAAAAGGATACAGAGATACCAAGGTAAAAATTGCAGAAAGAAAAGACACCACTTTTGAAAATACTTTAGCACTAGACTTTTTTATTGATAAAGGACCTAAAGTAAAAATCAACAATATCAATTTGGGCAATGTAAGTATTGACGAAGCCAAATTGAAAAAGCAATTTAAAGGTTCTAAAGAAAGATCTAGGTTCACTTTGTACCCAGTAATGGACAGCGGAAGAATTGTTATTCCAAAACATTACACTTTTGAAGAGTATATGAAAGAAAAAGGCTACCTCACTTTTAGTAAAACCAAAAGAGTGATGGATCCTTATGTGAGAATCAAGTTCAGTTCTGCAAAGTTTGATGAGAAAAAATACACCGAAGACAAAGAATCTATACTTGAGTATTACAATACCTTGGGATATAGAGATGCCGTCATAGACAATGACACTGTGTACAGTGTAGGAAATGGTAATTTAAATATTGACCTCAAAATGAACGAGGGTCGTAAATATTATTTTGGTAATATTTCTTGGAGAGGAAACACCAAATATTCAGATTCCATTTTAACTACTATTCTTGGAATTCGTAAAGGAGATATTTATAACCTAGATGTGTTGAATAAAAAACTAGGAAAATCTTCTTCACCAGATGGTGCTGATATTAGTGGATTGTACCAAGATGATGGTTATTTGTTTTTTAGAACAGAGCCTATTGAAACTGCTGTATACAACGACACAATCGATTTTGAAATTAGAATTATTGAAGGTCCTCAAGCAACCATCAAGAATGTTCGTATTGCCGGAAATGATCGTACTAAAGAATATGTAATTAGAAGAGAAATTAGAACCATTCCAGGCGAAAAATTCAGCCGTCAATTATTGATTCGTTCTGTTCGTGAATTGGCGCAATTGAATTATTTTAACCAAGAAAAAATTACTCCGAACCCAGTACCTAATCAGGAAGATGGAACGGTTGATATTAACTATAGTGTTGAAGAAAAATCAAGTGACCAATTAGAATTGAGTGCTGGTTGGGGAGGATTGATTGGACTAACTGGTACACTGGGTGTTTCCTTTAACAATTTCTCTGCAAAGAATTTATTCAAGAAATCAGCTTGGGATCCATTGCCAATGGGTGATGGTCAAAAATTAAGTTTACGTGTACAAAGTAATGGTAGAGCGTTCCGTTCTTACAATTTCTCTTTCACCGAACCATGGTTAGGTGGTAAGAAAAGAAACGCATTAACGGTAAGTATTTTCAATACTAAGTTTGGTCAAACTTTTGATCCTTTAACTGGCCGATACGATCCAAATATTGCCAACGACCGTTATATTTCTACTACTGGTGCAACAGCAAGTATTGCTAAACAATTAAAATGGCCCGACGACTATTTCTCTTTGTCGATGGGATTAAACTATACCCGTTATAAGTTGAGCAATTATGCCATCGACCCAACCAATTTACCTGGTTTTGAAAATGGTATCGTAAACAACTTGAACTTTAGAATTGCGTTACAGCGTTCGTCTATAGATCAACCCATGTTCCCTAAAACGGGTTCTAATTTCATGGCCAGCTTACAAATTACCCCACCTTATTCATTAATCAACAGCAGTATCAATCCTGCTGGTAATCCATACAAATGGATTGAATACCATAAGTGGCGTTTTAATGGAGAGTGGTTTGTACCGTTGGGTAAGCCACATGGAGAAGACCGCAATAAGCAGTTTGTAATGCGTTTTGCTGCTAAGTTTGGATTTGTAGGTAAGTTTAATGAAAACCTACAAGTATCTCCTTTCGAGCGTTTCCAAGTGGGTGATGCGGGTTTAACCAACCAGTTCGCTTTATTAGGGTTCGATATTGTGGCCCATAGAGGTTACCCCGTTTACGACAACTCTAATCCACGCGTAAACCCAGATCAGCAAAGAGCTAGTCAGTACTTTACCATCTTTAATAAGTATACCATGGAAATGAGGTATCCGCTGAGCTTAAACCCCAGCAGTACCATTTTTGGATTGGCCTTTTTTGAAGCTGCCAACGGATGGTATTCATTTAAAGATTATAATCCTTTCCAGCTAAGACGCTCTGTGGGTGTAGGTATGCGTTTCTTCTTACCTATGTTTGGTTTGCTTGGATTTGATTATGGCATAGGATTGGATAGGTTTAATGGAACCAATCAATTAAGGGATGCAGCTCGCTTTACCTTTATGCTTGGATTTGAACCTGAATAACCATAAAAAATTAGGTATGAAAAAAATTCTAGTAGCATTCGCCACATTATTATTACTTACAACTGCTGTTGAAGCACAACAGCGTTATGCCATTATTGATACCAAGTATATCCTGAGTAAAATTCCGGAATACAGAGATGCCGATAAAAAACTACAATTAGTAGGAGAGCAATGGCAAAAAGAGATTGATGATAAGCAGGCAGTTTTAGATAAAATGTACAAGAATTATGAGGCAGAGCAGATTATGCTTACCGATGATTTAAAGAAAAAGCGCGAAGACGAATTGTTTGTGAAGGAAAAAGAGATTCGCGATTTGCAAAAAAAGCGCTTTGGTTACGAGGGTGATTTGTTTAAAGAGCGCCAAAAATTAGTTAAACCTATACAAGATAAAGTGTACAATGCTATTCAAAAAATAGCCGTAGCAAGGGTTTATGATTTTATCTTAGATAAAAGTGAAGGAATTACCGTTATATTTGCCGACCCAAAACTGGATAAATCGGATGAGGTTTTAAGGGAATTGGGCATTAAAAATTAGTCAATCAAAAACAAACAATAAATTTCATTACAATGAAAAAATTTCTCTTCGTGTGTGTGGCTTTTGCAGCGGTTACACTTTTTTCTAACAGCGCAAGTGCACAGGTTAAAATAGGATACTTTGATGAGCAAGCGGCTCTTTCATTATTTCCTGGTATTGCTAAGATTGATACCTTGTTGAATAGTTACAGATTAGATTCTTTGCAAGAAGAATACAAATACAATGTATCTGACTTTCAGCGCAGAGACAGCATCTTCAAAAAAGATTCTGCTACTATGCCTGCTAAAGCAAGAGAATTAGCTACTAGAGAATTATTACAATTGCGTTACAAGTTAGTAAACTGGCAAGAGTATTCTCAGCAAATGGAGCAAGCTAAATATGAAGAGCTAGTAGGGCCATACAGACAAAGATTATATACTGCTGTGCAAGAAGTTATTGCAGAGCAGAAATATACTATTGTATTAAAAGCAGAAGTAATTTCTCCTTATGGAACTCCTAATTTGTTGGATAATATTACTATCCGTGCTGCCCAAAAATTAAAGTTGGCTTTACCTAAAGAAATTGAAGATGCTTGGAAAGCTGCATCAGGTAGCAGTTCTGCTCCAGCTAAGCCTAAGCCTGCAGGGAAAGGATAATTTTAGTCAAAACTATATATACAGCCTCTCTGATTTATTTCGGAGAGGCTTTTTGTTTTTATCTTTAGTTTATGCATCAACAATCTCCCATTGGCGTTTTTGATAGTGGATATGGAGGGTTAACCATTTTGAAAGAATTGGTAAAGCAACTACCTCAATACGATTATTTGTATTTGGGGGATAATGCCCGTGCGCCTTATGGAACCCGATCATTTGAAACGGTTTACCAATACACTTTAGAAGCAGTACAATGGTTTTTTAACCAAGGTTGTGAGTTGGTGGTGTTGGCTTGCAATACGGCTTCAGCCAAAGCCTTGCGTACCATACAACAAAAGGATTTAGCCCAGTTTGGGCCCAGTAAAAGAGTATTAGGGGTGATTAGACCCACCGCGGAAGTGATTGGTCGTTTTTCAGAATCAGGGCAGTTGGGTGTGTTAGCCACTAAGGGGACAGTAATCAGTGAGAGTTATCTGTTAGAGATTGCCCATTTCTTTCCAGATATGACCGTGTTTCAACAAGCATGCCCTATGTGGGTACCATTGATTGAAAATGGCGAACACGAAGGAGCGGGTGCAGACTATTTTGTGAAAGATAGTTTAGATCAATTAATGAGCCAGTCGCCAGCCATTGACACGGTTTTATTGGCTTGCACGCATTATCCATTATTGATTCCTAAAATAGAGGCCCAGCTTCCTAAGCATATTCAAGTGGTTTCCCAGGGTGAAATAGTTGCTCAAAGTTTGGCCAATTACCTAGAAAGGCATCCTGCTATGGCCGATCATTGCTCTAAAAATGGGCATATAAGGTTCTGTACCACCGATTCAACTACCGATTTTGATGAAAAAGGAGCTATTTTCTTCGGAAAATCCCTTAAATCGGAGCATATTCTGTTGGGTCATTAACCTTTTTTACTTAATTTTGCCGTCCTTTCACAAGCGGCGGTATGGTGACTGCAGCAATGAAATGAAACCATATTTTAGGGTTAGTAAAAAAAGACATCAATGAAACGTACATTCCAACCACACAAGCGTCGTCGTAAAACCGTACACGGTTTCCGTAAACGTATGGAGTCTGCTAATGGCCGTAAAGTACTGGCAAGCCGCAGAGCGAAAGGTCGCAAGAAACTTAGTGTTTCTAGCGAAAAAGGATTAAAGTAATCCCCCACACCCTTTAGGGTACAGCATTCTGTTGAATGTTGTAGGGCATGATCATATTAAGCTCCGTCTTTGTGACGGAGCTTTTTTAGTTTTGTAATCAAATGACAAAAAATAACACTTATTCAAAGCAAGAAAAACTCAAGAGCAGAAAAGCACTGGAGCAATTATTTGCCAAGGGTAAATCATTTAGTGTCTTTCCAATTAAAGTGTTTTACACTATTTCTGATGGGGCATTGGTTCAAGCTGGGGTTGGTGTTAGTTCTCGGATTTTTAAAAAAGCACACGACAGAAATAAAGTAAAGCGTTTGTTGCGCGAAGTATATCGAACACAAAAGCAACCGCTTTATACAAGTGTTGCATCAAATCAACAACAACTCAATGTGTTCTTTTTATACATCGGAAAAGAGCTTCCAGTGTTTGCTGATTTACAAATAGCAATGGAAAAGACTTTGGAAAAATTGATTCGAAAAATTAGTGAACCCACTCCCAATGTGCAGCAGCTGTAATCAACCCGCCATAAAAAACGATCAAACACTAAAAGCGTTTTCTATCACGCGGATGCTTGGGTATTTATTGATTCCTTTTATTAAAATTTACCAATACATTATTTCACCGGTGATGGGACCTAAGTGCAGATTTGTTCCCACCTGTTCTCAATATGGAGAACAAGCATTGAAAAAATACGGCTTGTTTAAAGGAGGATGGTTGTTGATTAAAAGACTCAGCAAATGCAGACCTGGCGGAGGTTCTGGCTGGGATCCATTACCTTAATCCTATTCAGGTGCAACAGTGAGCGCTTGCAGCTTGGTAATCATTTCTCTGATTTCCTTGATGCTATAGAAGCGATAAATTTCAGGATCTTTTCCATCTATTTTTTCTGCAGAACGCATTTGATGATAAGGCCCCACAACTTGTGCTTGTGCATTCGCTGTAATAAAAGTTGCTTGGTTAGGAAGGATGAAAAAATTTCTATTGGCTGCAGAAACATTTTTTCCTTGACTTAATTGTTGTAGTGAATCTATTTTTTGAATTAAGCTTTCTTGTGTAATTACTTTCTGTGCCTGACCTGCGCTTGAATATTGTTGATAGCTACCAATAATGGTATCATTCTTTACATTAATAATATACAATCCATTTTCTTTTAATTGAACAGTAGCTTCTCCCGCTGGAGTATTTAATTTAAAACTGATATCTGCTTTATTAACCGCCACTAATTTTTCTTCATGACCCGCACCATCTTTTGCTTGTATGGTACCTGCATTTAAATCAACGGTTGCTTCTCCTTTGCTCATAACGATAATGGTTTTATCATTTCCAGCACAGGCAATTAATAAACTGCTAACTAAAATAAATGCAAGTAGGTTTTTCATATAAGCTTATTTAAAAAAAATCACGCTGCAGAATGCTACAGCGTGATGTGAAAATACATGATTTTTATTTATTTAGCTGCTGCAAAACGCTCAGCTACTTTGCTCCAATTTACTACGTTCCAGAATGCTGCTAAATAATCAGCTCTACGATTCTGGTATTTTAAATAGTAAGCATGTTCCCAAACATCGGCTCCTAAAATAGGTGTGCCTTTTACTTCAGCTACATCCATCAAAGGATTATCTTGGTTAGGCGTAGAGCTTACATCTAATTTGCCTTCTTTCACAATTAACCAAGCCCAACCGCTACCAAAGCGAGTCATACCTGCTGCTGCAAATTTTTCTTTGAATGCATCAAATGATCCGAAAGCAGCGTCAATAGCTTCTGCCAAAGCGCCTGTTGGGTTGCCACCTGCATTCGCAGCTAAGCTCTCCCAAAAAAAAGTATGGTTCCAATGACCACCGCCATTGTTACGTACAGCAGGGCTAATGCTACCAGCTGATTTTACCAATTCTTCAATAGACTTGCCTTCGTTGGGAGTACCAGCAATGGCTTTGTTTAGATTGTCTACATAAGCCTGGTGGTGCTTACCATGGTGAATTTGCATGGTAGTAGTGTCAATATGCGGCTCAAGCGCATCGTGCGCATAGGGTAAAGGTGCTAGTGTAAATGACATATTTATCTGTTTAAATGGTATAATAATTGATTACAAATTTAAGCTGCATTGGTTTAACTAGGTGTTAAAGCGGGGATTTGTTTCGGAATTCGACATTGATAGTTGATGTGCTTAGTAAAATACTTCGTTCGCGGCCGATTATTGCGTGTATTTAACTCATAAGCCTCCTATTTGTATACAATAATCGAATGCTCACTTTCGTATTTTACTAAGCACATCCAAATAACTCAATTTCATACCAGTACAATAATCGAATGCTCATTTACGTGATTGTTTGAGTACAAAATTTGTATTATTCGTCTGTTTTAGTTTCCTTAATGCTCTTGTAAAGTTAAACTGGCTTCTATGTACTTTTTTCTTAGTATGCTATCTTTTGATTTGGGATAGGCGCCTATAATGCAAATGGATATATTCTCAAATCCCATGATGGTAGTAATAGTGATAAAATTTTCATATTGTGATTGATCAGGACTTATTTCTTCTCTTATTATGCTTACAGCTTCCTGATTATTTACTTTGTGATATTCAATATTTAATATTAATGATGTCTCAGTTGATTTCTCCTCTAAGAACTCAGATTTAGTTTTGGAATAAAGGCTTGGGAAAGTAATATATTTTATACTAGCGCTAATGTTCTTATTAGTATAGCCATTCCCTTCTGCTAATTGAACAAATCCTGTGTCTGGTTTATTGAATGAAAAACTTTTTGATAGCCATTTCAGAATACCTAAAGAATCAACTGAATTTTTCGTGTTGCTTTGTGCAACAGCTGACAACGACCATAAAAGAAAAAAAGTGCTTGAAGTTAATATTTTAAACATCTGATTATTTCTTTATTTACTTGATTGTACAATATTGTTATAGTAATTAAAAATGTCTATGCACCTTTTTACAACTAGATCAGCATAAGAACTGGTTATGATATTTGATTTTATTGTGCCTCCTCCGGAGTATTCATCTTTAGAGAGGGTTCTGATTAATTTAGATTCTGTATCTCTGAATTGCAACCAATCTTTTTGTGTAGTCACAAGTGTTGCTTTATCTTGAGGCTTTAATAGTTTTAAAAGCCTGTTATAATATTTATTGAGTAGTTGATCATACGCGGATGACATCTCTTGTATAGCTTTATTCATGCCAACTATGGTATTATCAATTTTCATTCGTTGCGCCATTACTTGTCCTATGTAAAATCTGTCTCTTGAAAACTCAATTTGAGGAGTTATTTCTTTAAGTTTATCAACTTGTCCCGCTGATAGCTTAGCTATTAATGTGAATAGGGCAAAAAAACTACTTTCTTATACATGACTTATATAGGGTTTAAAAGTTTTTTTGAATTCGTTTTTTATTTAGTCAGGATTTACCAAAAATTAAAAAGTCTTTTGAAAATGATTCTGTCAAAAAAGGCCGCCAATAAAACACCTGCTGCATACATGATAAAATCTAAAGGGTCAAAGACACGGGCGAGTGCGTAAATACCGAAATATTGTAGCGTTTCGGAGAGAGAGCATAGCAAAAATATAGCCAATGCTTTTGAGTGCCATTTTTGGAGTCTCTTGAATTGATCTTCTACAAGAAACAATAGCATATAGTATCCAAATGGGATAGCAATGTCTGCAAAATAGCTGTGAAAGAGAATACGAATTCTTTCATTTGCCCAATCTGCACCTATAATAAATAAGGCTGCAATAATTAAGATATTAAAGACTACGACCTGTTTTTTTGTTTTCAAGATGAAAATTATTTGTGTTTCTAAATCAAATATTCTGAAATCGCAGTATCAGTATACCAAGCACCCTTAGCATTTTTCTTTATTACAATTGTGGTTGCACCTGATTCTGGTGAATAAATATAAACGATGAAAGTACTCTTGTCTTTTGAATATACTGGGTTGCTTACATAATATACAGGAACGTAGTGAAATTTCTTTGTAATGGCTCTATAGTGTTCTGATTCGGTGGCGCTGCTTAGCTTGGGGAAGTGTATTGTAAAATCTTTTAATCGAATGTTTTTATTGAGCCAAGGTGCGCTGGCTACCATTTTGGGTAAACTATCTTTTGCCATCTCTGGGAAAGACTTTCCCAGTATATGCCAGAATTGTCTTTCTCTTTCTGTGTCTTCCGTAACCATTTTAATGTCCTTAGTTTCCATCGGAATCAGCACAATAGAACCTTTTGTTTGAAATCGCAAGAGAACTTTTCTAATGAAATATGCTTCTGGATTATTGTCTGGATTTTCATGCGCACGACTACTGACGCATGAGATAAAAAATAAAAATGTATACAGTATTCTCATAGTTACTACTTATCAAAATACAGATAATTTATTTATATTCAATGATGTTATTTTCTTTAATCGTTAATGAGGCGAAAAAAATTGTTAGAAGTAGGTATTCTGGAGCAAGTTTGTTTGGACAAATTTTTGTCGGCATTCTGATTGTATATCTTTTATCTTCTGCCATTGTACTAGGTGCAATGTTGAATTCTATTTTATATAAATTAACCCCTGGAAAAGAGTTTGATACATTTTGTGGAATCTTACTTTATTACTTTTTAATAGATATACCTCTTCGTTATTGGTTTCAAGAATTACCAACTTTATCTGTTAAGCCCTATTTAATTCAGAATGTTAAAAAAAGTCAACTCATTAATTTTTTAAACCTTCGTTCTTTACTAAGCCTTTTTAATTTAATTCCATTAGTATTATTTATACCATTTATGGTAGGAAATGTTTTAGAGAAATTTGGAGCTAACGTTTTCATAGCTTTTTTAGTTTGCCTATTTTTTCTAATGCTTGCCAATCATTTTATGGTAATTTATTTAAAGCGAAAATCAATTATCAATACAAAATGGTTAGTTGGATTTGTGCTTGTTATTGCGTCTATTTTCTTGTGTACTGCCAATAATATTTTTTCAATTTCAGCTATATCTGTTTATTTTTTTCCGCAGTTGCTCAACAATTATTGGCTTGCACTGATTCCTGTTTTATTTTTTATATGGGCATTTCTTATCAATCGCTCATTGTTAAGGGATAATTTTTATCTTGATATTGATGCCAATAACAAAGCAAGCAGCAATCTTTCTTTAAAATGGACAGATAGCTTTGGTGAGTTAATTTCAAATGAATTAAAACTAATATTCAGAAATAAACGCCCAAGAAACACCATTTTAATGAGCTTAATATTTCTTTTATATGGTTTTATGCTTTATAATAAAGATTTATTTAATGAGCAATCGCCTAGGCTGATAATAATCGTTATGGCGTATATGATTACTGGTTTGAGTAGCTTGAATTATATGCAGTTTTTATTTTCTTGGCAAACAGCACATATAGAACAATTGATGATCTCCAAACATGGACTCACTAATTATGTAAAAAGCAAGCTGAGTTTAGTAAGAATTTTGAACACCGTTCCATTTATTATTAGTTTGTTTTACGGCATAATGGATTGGAGAATCATACCATTGCATGTCGCTTTATTTGCATTTAATATTGGACTCATTTTACCATTTGGCGTATTGATTAATGTTTATAATACAAAGGGAATTGATATCAGTAAAAGTGCCAATTTCAATTATCAAGGAGTAGGGTTAAATAGTTTCTTAAGTACATTAATTCCATTGCTCTTATTAATGGGGATTTATGGCATAGTTATGTCATTCTTTGGATTTTGGCCTGCTGTTGTTTCAATTGGAATGGTAGGTTTCATTCCATTGTTTCTTCAAAATTGGTGGATCAAACAAATAGTACTGCGCTTAAAAAAACAAAAATATTCAATCATAGCAGGCTTCAAAGAAAAATAATTAATGATGATATTCATAGAAAACCTTACAAAAAAATTCGGCGGTGTTGTTTGTGCAAATATCCCTGAGTTAAGTATTAATAAAAGTGAACTTATTGGTTTAGTTGGTAATAATGGGGCCGGTAAAACAACACTGTTTAGATTGGTACTCGACTTATTAAAACCCGAGTCTGGAACTGTTTCAATAAATGGTATTCCAGTTAATGGTACAGAAGATTGGAAAAACTATACAGCAGCGTATTTGGATGATGGTTTTTTGATTGATTATTTAACTGCAAGCGAGTATTTTTATTTTGTTGGTAAACTGCATGGTCTAAATAAACAAGAAGTAGATGATCGTGTTTCTTCCTATGCTTATTTCTTTGACGGTGGGGTAGATTTCAAAAAATACATTCGTGATTTATCAAAAGGAAATCAATTTAAGGTAGGGATTGTAGCTTGCCTATTGCAGAAACCTGAATTATTAATTTTAGACGAGCCGTTTGCTAACTTGGATCCTAGTTCGCAAATTAGATTAATTAAAATATTACAGGAATTGAATATTAATGATAGAACTACTATTATAGTTAGTAGCCACGATTTAAATCATATAGCAAAATTAAGTACCAGAATTTTACTAATGCATAAGGGAGAGATCATCAAAGATATATCTGTAAGTACAGAAACGCTAGATGCATTAGTTGAGTATTTTAATGTTTAGTTCATGCTTATTCCATCAATTAATAGTTTAAAATCTTCTTCTTTTTTATTAGATATTAAGAAGCTGATTTGCTCTATGTTTTTAAAGTTGAAATTTGGCCTATTTAATTTTTGACCAAAATACTGAGGATAAAATTCGCCAATGGCTAATCGAATGGTTTCCCATTCACCTGAAGTTTTAAATGGATGAACATAAGATACGGACTGATATAAATCATTCTTGAGTCTAAATTCATAATGTTTGCCATCACCTTTCACTCGTAAAAAAATGTATTTGGTTTCATCAGGAATAGTGGTGGATTGATTCAATTGAATGGATGCAAACCCACCATTATTTGCCAATGAAACATGACCAGAAAATTGTCCATGACCTTCACTGGTCATTAAAAGATTGCTCCTGGATATTCCACCCATCACCCCATCATTAACAATTCTCCATTCTCTTAAATTTGATTGAGTTGAAAAACGATAGATTTCTTTCATATTGTTTTTCGGATAGAAATTAAGTAGGAGTAGCAGCAAAATCCATTTCATCGTATTTCAATTATTAATGTATAATTACGATTTTTATAACGACTTGTTCAATACCCGCTCAAATAAACACATAGCGAGCATTCGAGAATTGCATGCATTAGTAAGTCGTCAAATAAGTACATGCAAGGCTCGGTAGCGAGCGAAGAGTTTGTTTGAGTAAGATAGAAATGTAATTGGCAGCGAGCGAAGTGTTTATTTGAGCAGGGTTTGAGTAAGCTGAGGCAGTTATCGCTTTGATCTAAAGAAAGACTTCATTAAAAAAGCACAATCAGCTTCAAGAATACCGGCAATTAATTCAGTTTTTGGATGAAAAGGCCATTGCTCTTTAGTGAGATGCCGATAGCCATTTTTTTCATCAGAAGCACCATAGACGATGCTGCCTATTTTGCCCCAGTAGATTGCCCCACAACACATGATGCAGGGTTCAACTGTAACATACAAAGTAGCTTCTGGTAAATATTTTGCTCCTAGTGAGCTGTAAGCAGATGTGAGTGCTAGTATTTCTGCGTGGGCGGTAGAATCATTTAAGAGTTCTACTTGATTATGCGCCCTTGCAATAATTTGATTGTTCATTACCACCACTGCGCCCACGGGTACTTCATCCGCATCAAAAGCTGCTTGCGCTTCCTTTAATGCTTGTTGCATAAAGTACTCGTGGTTCAGGGTCGGCATTATAATTCTCTAATTTGGATATTGCGAAACCATACATCATCTCCGTGATCTTGTAAAGCAATATGTCCACTAAAAGTTCTTCCGAATGCAGCCATGGTTTTGAATTTGCTGTTGCCTATTAAGCTGTACCAAATTTCATCTCCATAACTGGTTTTAACAGTGGTTACGCCATTGAGTTTTAGTTCAAGTGTTCCATCTTTTGCAATGATTTCTGTTTTATTCCATTCTCCCACTGGTTTAACAGCAGTGTCTGGTCCTTCAATTAAGTCATACAAATCTCCAGCGCGGTGTTTTCTAATTTTTGCATCAGGATGTCCTCCATTGTCTAATACTTGCATCTCTGGGCCTGTATGCCAAACAGCTTTGTATTTAGATGGATCATTCTGTGCCCAAAATATGATGCCGCTATTGCCATTTTTTGAAATCTTCCATTCAAGTTTCAAATGAAAATTTCCAAATGATTTTTCATGAATAATATCACCGCCGCCTAACTTCTGTTCTTTCTTGGCTTTGGAATCTAAGTACAACATTCCGTCTTGTACTTTCCAAGCACCACCAATACTGTCCTTGGCATAGGTTTTCCAGCCATTGGTTGTTTTGCCATCAAACAATTTAATCCACTTACCTTTCGAGTAATTAGTACGGGTTGTAGAAACTGCCGCAGGCTCATTTGCGGAAGCAGATAAATTTTTCTTTGTCACCGGTGTTGAAACCAATGCAACTGCAATGGCAGTGATCCATAGTAGATTAGTCATGTAAATTACTTAAGTAGTAAAACGTATTTAACCATTGCTTTTGCATCTTCTTCACTCACTTGAGGATGTGGTGTCATTGGAACTTCACCCCAAACACCTTTACCACCTTTGATGATTTTACCTGCTAGCATACTGATATTTTCTTCAGTTGCTTCATACTTATTAGCCACATCTTTATAAGATGGTCCAATTAACTTGTCGTTTATTTTATGACAGGTCAAGCAATCTGATTTTCCAACTAATTCTAATCCTTTGGTATAGTCTGGATTACTGCTTAAATCTGCTACCGGAGCCACTGCTGGTGTGGTTTCTGCAGCTTTCTCTTCTTTCTTTTCTTCACTACCGCCGCAAGCTGCTGCAACTAATCCGGTAATGGCAAATAGCACTAAGTACTTTTTCATAATGGTTTGTTTAAAAAGTGAATCGCTACTTTTTGTAGCGTTGTTAAAGTTAGTTGATACCTAATATTTTTTTATTAAAATTTTCGTCTGATCCAGTTCCTGCAAAATCATCAAATGTTTTATCGGTTACTCGAATGATATGTTGTTGAATAAATGGTGCTCCTTCTGATGCGCCTGTTTCAGGATGCTTCAACGCACATTCCCATTCCATCACTGCCCAACCAGTATAATTGTATTGAGCCAGTTTACTAAAAATGGTTTTGAAATCTACTTGTCCATCTCCTAATGATCTAAAGCGTCCTGCTCTGTCTACCCAACCTTGATAGCCGCCATAAACACCTTGTTTGCCTGTTGGGTTAAACTCTGCATCTTTTACATGAAACATTTTAATGCGTTCATGGTAATGATCTATATAGGCTTTGTAATCCAAGCATTGTAATACAAAATGGGAGGGATCGTATAACAAACAAGCACGTGGATGATTGTTTACTTTTTCTAAAAACAATTCATAAGTAACACCATCGTGTAAGTCTTCTCCTGGATGTATTTCATAACAAAGATCTACGCCGTTTTCATCAAATTCATTCAATATAGGCATCCATCTTTTTGCCAGTTCAGTAAAACCTGTTTCTACTAAACCTGCTGGTCTTTGGGGCCATGGGTAAACCGTTTGCCACAATAGTGCTCCGCTGAAAGTAGCGTGGGCATTGAGTCCTAGATTTTGAGATGCTTTGGCTGCATACTTTAATTGCTGTACTGCCCATGCTGTTCTTGCACTTGGATTCCCTCTTAGGCCTTCGGGAGCAAAGCCGTCGAATAACGCATCATAGGCTGGGTTTACGGCTACCAGTTGTCCTTGTAAGTGGGTCGATAATTCAGTTATTTCCAAACCTGCGGCGGCTACAATCCCCCTAATCTCATCCGCATAAGTTTTGCTTTCTGCTGCTTTTTGTAAATTAATACAACGCGCATCCCAAGAAGGAATTTGTACTCCCTTGAATCCTAAAGAAGCAGCCCATTGGCAAATAGATGCCAATGAATTAAAAGGGGCTGTGTCGCCCATAAACTGAGCCAGAAAAATTCCTGGGCCTTTAATATTGGTCATTGTTTAGATTTTATATTCGGTCCACTTTAAATCAGATTGTGCAGAAGCAACTACATTATCTATGAATGCCATACCTCTAATTCCATCTTCTACTCCTGGAAAATCCAATTGTTCTTTAGTAGGTGTGGTGCCATCTATTTTTGCTTGAACGGTCGCAGTAAAGTTTTTATAGATATTGGCAAATGCTTCTAAATAACCTTCTGGATGTCCACCTGGCGTTCTGCAATTACTTGTAGCAAAACTAGATAAGCGATCGGTATAGTTAGCACCTGCACGCAATATTTGCATGGGTGCTTCTAACCATTTTACTATTAATGTATTGGGTTCCATCTGCGCCCATTCCAATCCACCTTTTTCTCCATACACGCGAATCTTCAATGCGTTCTCTTCACCTGCTGCAACTTGTGATGCCATTAACACACCTGATGCTCCATTGCTAAAATGCAATAGCACCGATCCATCGTCGTCTAATAAACGGCCTTCTACTTTTGTATTAAGGTCTGCACATAATTTTGTGATTTGTGCGCCTGTTATATATTCTGCTAAATGGGCGGCATGTGTACCAATATCTCCCATGCTTCCACTCTTGCCTGATTTTTTAGGATCGGTTCTCCATGCTGCTTGGGCATTGCCTTCTCTTTCGCTTAGTTTACTCAACCATCCTTGCGGATACTCTACCCATACTTTTCTAATCTTTCCTAAAGCACCATCAGCTACCATGGCTTTGGCTTGTTTAACCATTGGGTATCCTGAATAAGTATGGGTTAAGCAAAGGGTTAATCCTGTTTCAGCAACTACGGCTTTTAATTTTTTAGCTTCTTCTAATGTAAAAGTGATGGGCTTTTCTATCACTACATGAAATCCATGCTCCAATGCCATCATGGCTGGTGCAAAATGCGCAAAATTGGGCGTTACAATCGTAACAAAGTCCATGCGTTTGTCTGCTGGAAGTGCAGCTTCCTTGGTGATCATTTCATCATAAGTAAGGTAAATGCGATCTTTGGGTAAATACAACATTTCACCTGACTCTTGTGCAATGGTTGGGTTGATGCTTAATGCACCACATACCAATTCAATTTGTCCATCCATATTGGCTGCCAAACGGTGGATAGCGCCAATGAACGCATCTTTACCACCTCCCACCATTCCCATTCTTAATTTTCTAGGCATAGTATTTTTTTTATTGTGATTTGTTTTTTTAAAGGAGCACTAATTTAAACATTCTCCCCGATTATATTCATTTAACTCTTATTAATCATTGTTGCAATCTGTTTACCGAATCATTCGGCTTATTGAAGGATTTATAAAATTCCTGGTGTTTTGATGCAAACAAATAATTATATTAGGGTTCTAATTGCTGTATGAAAAATTTGTCCAATAGGCGCTCTGCCATAAAAAACATTATTACCGGTTCTGTTGCTGTGGCATCGGCTCCGTTAATTCCATCTTTAGCATCTTGTGCTACTGTTTCAACAACTATGAAAGGGAATATTAATCACGCTGTTTGCCGTTGGTGCTTCAGTGACTTATCCTTAGATGATCTTTGTATTGAAGCAAAGAAATTAGGAATCACTGGTATTGATTTAGTAGGTCCGAAAGATTGGCCAATACTAAAAAAACATGGCATGGTGTCTACTATGTGCAATGGTGCCGAAATTAATCTGGTAAAGGGATGGAACGACCCTCAATACCATAGCACGCTAATCAAAAATTACACCGAGCATATCAATTTAGTAGCCGATGCGGGGTACAAAAACCTGATTTGTTTTAGTGGCAATAGAAATGGTATGGACGATGCTACAGGGTTAAAAAACTGTGCGGATGGCCTAAAGAAAATCATGCCGCTTGCTGAAAAAAGAGGGGTTACCATTATCATGGAATTATTGAATAGCAAAGTAGATCATAAAGACTATATGTGTGATAAAACACCTTGGGGTGTTGAATTGTGCAAGCAAATTGGATCTGAAAATTTCAAGTTGTTGTATGATATCTATCATATGCAAATTGATGAAGGGGATGTGATTAGGACCATTAAAACGAGTGCGCAGTATATTGGTCATTATCATACTGCGGGTGTTCCTGGTAGACATGAGATTGATGATTCACAAGAATTATTTTATCCTGCTATCATGAAAGCCATTGCTGCCACTGGATTTACAGGCTATGTAGCGCAAGAGTTTATTCCTATTGCAAAAGATAAAATAGGCTCACTTAAAAAAGCAATTGACATCTGCAATATTTAAATTTTTATAATCATCTATCAACGCTTAAACCACCAACATGGCTGAACAAAATTTTGACGCGATTGTGATTGGCTCCGGCATCAGCGGAGGCTGGGCTGCAAAAGAGCTAACAGAGAAGGGCTTAAAAGTATTGATGCTCGAGAGGGGTCGCAATATTGAGCATGTAAAGGACTACGTGAATGCCAACAAAGAAGCTTGGGATTATCCGCACCACGGAAGAAAAACGCAGGAAATGATTGCGCAAAACCAGGTGCTCGATCGTGATTATCCTTTGAATGAGCAAACTTATGGTATGTGGGTAAAAGACACTGAAAGCCCTTATACTGAAGTAAAAAGATACGATTGGTTCAGGGGATACCATGTAGGTGGTCGTTCTTTATTATGGGGTCGTCAGAGTTATCGTTGGAGCGATTTAGATTTTGAAGCCAATGCCAAGGATGGCATTGCTGTAGATTGGCCGGTTCGTTACAAAGAGATTGAACCATGGTACGATTATGTAGAAAAATTTGCAGGTATTAGTGGAAACAGTGATGGGTTAGATGTATTGCCCGACGGACAATTTATGCCACCTATGGAAATGACTTGCGTAGAAAAAGACGTAGCTCAACGATTAAAGGAATATTATAAAGGACAGCGTGCGATGATTATTGGTCGTACTGCAAATATTACACAAGAGTTAGAGGGAAGATCTGCTTGTCAGTTTAGAAACAAATGTTGGTTGGGATGTCCATTTGGTGCATATTTCAGCACACAGAGTTCTACTTTACCTGCTGCAATGAAAACAGGTAATCTTACATTAAGACCTTGGAGTATTGTTACTAAAATATTGTACGACAAAGATAAAAAGCGTGCAACTGGGGTTGAAATTTTAGACGCGGAAACCAACAAAACTTATGTGTACAATGCTAAAATCATTTTCTTAAACGCATCTACCTTAAACTCTGCTTGGATTCTAATGAATTCTGCAACAGATGTTTGGGAAGGTGGATTAGGAAGCAGCAGTGGTGAATTAGGTCATAATATTATGGATCACCATTTAGGTGTAGGCGCAGGTGGAAGAATGGAAGGCTATGAAGATAAATACACATTTGGTAGAAGAGCCAATGGTATATACATTCCTCGTTATCAAAATATTGGCACTGATAAACGCGATTATTTAAGAGGCTTTGGTTACCAAGGAAGTGGTAATAGAGGTGGATGGGGCAGCAAAGTTGCTGAATTTACGATAGGCGCAGATTTTAAAGAAGCCATTTCTGAACCCGGTGGCTGGAGCATGGGTATGATGGGCTTTGGTGAGGTTTTACCAGATCACAAAAATTTCGCAACCCTTGATAAAACGGTAAAAGATAAATGGGGTTTGAACGTGTTGAAAATTGACGCTGAATTGAAAGAGAATGAAATGAAGATGCGCAAAGACATGTTGGCCGATGCCATTGAAATGCTTACCAATGCTGGTGTTAAAGATGTTAAAGGGTATGATGCCAACGCAGTGTTGGGTCGTGGTATTCATGAAATGGGTACTGCAAGAATGGGTGCTGATCCTAAAACATCAGTAGTAAATAAACATAACCAAATTTGGGATGCACCAAACGTGTTTGTTACAGATGGATCTTTCATGACTTCTGCTGCTTGCGTGAATCCATCTCTAACTTATATGGCATTCACCGCTAGAGCTGCAGACTTTGCAGTAAGCGAATTGAAAAAAGGAAATTTATAAATTATTAAATGCATTAATCATGATGAATAGAAGAGAAGCATTATCCAGCGTTGCCCTATTGTTGGGTGGCACTATTTTGGGTTCACAGGCTTTTTTATCTGGCTGTAAATCAACAGCGGGTGATGCAGTAGCATTTACGCCTGAAGACATTGCTTTTTTAAATGAAGTAGCAGAAACTATTTTGCCTAAAACCAATACGCCTGGTGCCAAAGAAGCCAATGTGGGTGAGTTTATGACAGTAATTGTAAAAGATTGCTATAAGCCTGCCGAAGCAAAAGTATTTATGGAGGGTATGGCCGCTTTAAAGTTTAAAGATTCAAAAGCAAAAATTGGCAAAGCCTTTATGGAAGCCAGTGCAGAAGAACGCACCAAATTGTTAACTGAATTAGATGCAGAAGCCAAAGCTTTTCAAGAAAAGAAAAAGCCAGAGGAAATGCCTCATTATTTCAGAATGATGAAGGAGCTTACTTTATGGGGTTTCTTTACTTCTGAAGTAGGTGCAACAAAAGTATTGCGCTATGTTGCTGTTCCAGGCAAGTTCGAAGGATGTGTTGATTATAAAAAAGGAGATAAAGCTTGGGCAACCTAGTTGTATGGCATAGGTTTTGTTTTAATCCTCTTGATTGACTATTTAAAAAAAAGGTATGAGTAATAATAGAAGAGATTTCTTAAAAACAGCAAGCCTTGCTGCTGCAGGTTTAAGTTTACCCTTTGTTGGTAAATCAAATTTCTTGCACACTTTAGGCGAAACAAAAAAACTTTCTGCATTTGGTTTGCAATTGTGGACTGTTAAAGAAGATATGATGAAAGATGCCAAGGGCACTTTAGCAAAACTGTCTTCTTACGGGTATAAGCAAATTGAAAGTTTTGAAGGCCCTAAAGGATTTTTCTGGGGTTGGAAAAATACTGAGTTCAAAAAATATATGGACGATTTAGGGATGAGCTTAGTGTCTGCTCACTCTAATAACACCGTAGATTTTGAACGTAAAGCAGCCGAAGCAGCTGAAGTAGGAGTGAAGTATTTGATTTGTCCTTACAAAGGAGCACAAAAATCGATTGACGATTTCAAACGTTTCAACGACGAGTTTAATAAGAGTGGTGAAATCTGTAAGAAAAACGGAATTCGTTTTGCCTACCATAACCACGATTACTCCTTCAAAGTATTAGACGGTCAAGTTCCTCAAACCGTTATGATGGAAGGAACGGATGCTGGTTTAGTAGATTTTGAAATGGATATTTATTGGGTGGTTGCAGCCAATGAAGATCCAATTGCATGGGCTAAAAAATACCCAAACCGTTTTAGACTTTGTCATGTAAAAGACCAAACTAAAACCGCAAAAGGTATTGAGTCTTGTCATATTGGTAAAGGCAATATCGATTTCAAGAAGATACTCGGTCAGATGAAGAAATACGGTATGCAACACCATATTGTTGAGCAAGAAGCATTTACAGGAACCAATCCTTTGGAAAGTGCAGAAAAGAATGCGGCTTACATGAAGGAGTTCTCAATCTAAAAATTCATTCATATTCTAGAATATGAAATGGGTTAGCTAAACGAGCTAGCCCATTTTTGTTTCGGGGGGCTTTAGTTTTTTAAAATAAAAACCCGCATAAAAAATTCTTCTATGCGGGTTTGTTTGAAACAAGTATTTACATTTAGAATGTTCTGTATTCCTTTTTCACAAACTGATTGGCTTCATCAAAGTTGGTGATTTTCATATTAGGACCGTCCCAAAGTAGTTTGATATTTCTGCCGGGATAAGACACTCTTCCATTAGCCGCTTTCTTCTGAATATCGAAACTTCTAATAGCTAGGTTGCCCATTAACACACTTTCCGTTAAAGGACCAGCAATATTAAAATTAGAACTTAACTCTTTTTCTTCGGGTGAACCATAACCGGCAATGGCAGCTTCAACCCATGCAGCATAGTGACCTGCGTCACCTTTTGGAACACGCTTAATGGTTTGCGGAACAGCATCATATTCCTTGCTCTTAGATGTTGGCAATAAATTAGGTAAAGCACCATAAGTGCCACAAATCATTTTACCTTTTGTTCCTTCAAAAATGGCTCCATTACCACCGTCTCCCATCATTTCATTTGGTCCTAATTCTTCAGGACGTGCAGGTTGAATTCCTCCATCCATCCAATGAAGTTTTACATCTGGTTTTCCATTTTGTCCTTTGAAGGTTAGGATAATATGTGATGCAGTAGGACAGCTTTCAGGATAATAAGCGCGTGTCCATGGTTGTAAATACCTGGTGGCTACACTACACTCCGCAGAAACAGGATATCCCAATCCTAATACTGCAAAAGCAGGGGCCATGATATGACAAGCCATATCTCCCAATGCACCGGTACCGTAATCCCACCAACCTCTCCAGTTAAATGGCAATAAACCGTCAACATAATCTTTATTTGGCGCAACACCCTGCCATAGATTCCAATCTAAACCTTCTGGAACAGTCCCTTTGGTAGTAGGCCAACCCACTCCCTGTGGCCATACCGGTCTGTCAGTATAACAGTAAATAGTATGCACATCTCCAATTAATCCTGCATTGTACCAATCAATTAATTTTCTTACTCCATCACCACTGGCACCTTGGTTGCCCATTTGTGTAACCACTTTGTATTTGTGTGCCGCTTCTGTTAATTCTCTTGCTTCAGAAATATTGTGTGACAATGGTTTCTGTATGTACACATGTTTTTTCAACTGCATAGCTGCCAAGCCTTGAATGGCATGCATATGGTCTGGCGTTGAAACTGAAACTGCATCAAAATATTTATGCTCCTTATCGAGCATTTCACGATAGTCTTTATAATACTTGGCTTTTGGATAACGCTCTCTGCTTTTTTTGGATTGTCTGTCGTCTACATCACATAAAAAAGCAATATCTGCTTTGCCACTGTTGTAGAAACTCCACAAATCACTTTCCCCTTTTCCTCCAGCACCTATGCCGGCAATTTGGAGTTTATCACTGGGGGCAACAAACCCTCGTCCTAACACATGACGGGGAACAATGTAAAACCCTGCTGCAGCAAGACCTGCGTTGCGCAGGAACGACCTGCGAGAATTGGTTTGGGCTGTTTGGTTTTCTGTGTTTACAACCCCTTTTTCTTTCTTTTTCATATGGAGCAATTGTGAAGTATGAATATACAGATTTAACTAACTTGTTCATCTAAATAATTGATGAATGCAAGCCCTTATAGCACAACTTCAGCAGCAACGCCATTTTTTTGAATCAGGCGCTACCAGACCCTATGCTTTTAGAAAGCAGCAACTCTTAAATTTGAAGAGAGCAGTGGAAGAACACGAGGAAGCAATTTATGCTGCACTCTATGCAGATTTACATAAAAGCAAAGAAGAATGCTGGGTAACAGAGAATGGATTTTTTATGGCTGAGTTAAAAGATACTTTGGCTAATTTAAAATCTTGGATGGAACCTGAAGCTGTGCCGACTAATTTATTGAATCTTCCCTCTAGCTCTAAAGTGATGCGAGAACCCTTGGGTGTAGTATTGATTATTGGTCCTTGGAATTATCCTTTTCAATTATTATTTACTCCATTAATGGGAGCCCTTGCCGCAGGAAACACAGTGGTGTTGAAACCCAGCGAGTTTGCTCCCGCTACTGCGGCAGTAATGGAAAAAATTATTCATGCTGTATTTCCACCAGAGCAAGTATTATATGTGCCTGGTGATGGGGCTACCGTTATTCCTGCAATGATGAATCATTTTGCATTTGATCATGTTTTTTATACTGGAAGTACGGGTGTTGGAAAAATTATCTATAAAATGGCTGCTGAAAATTTAGTGCCAGTAACATTAGAATTAGGTGGTAAAAGTCCATGTGTAGTTGAGGAAGATGCCAATATAACTATTGCAGCTAAAAGAATTGCCATGCCTAAATTTTCTAATGCAGGACAAATGTGTGTGGCTCCTGATTATGTGTTGGTGCATGAATCTAAAAGAGTGGAATTGATTGAAGCACTTAAAAAAGCGATACCTCAATTTTATGGCAATGACGCTGCAAAAGAAGAAGGGTATGGAAGAATTATTAATGAAAAACAATTCAATCGTATTATTCAATATTTGTCAGACGGAACTATAGTGTATGGTGGTAAATATGATGCGGCTTCTCTTTATATAGAGCCAACCATTTTAGACGGGGTTTCAGTTGATTCAACTATTATGCGTGATGAAATTTTTGGCCCCATATTACCTATTCTAAGTTTTAATACCATGGAGGAAGCCAAAGCCATCATTGCAAAAAATCCGAATCCATTGGCATTTTATATTTTTACGGGGAGCTCAGCTAAAGAACAAGCTTGGTTGCAGGCAGTGCCTGCAGGAGGGGCTTGTGTGAACACTGCAACACTTCATTTAACTAATCCAAATCTGCCTTTTGGCGGAAGAGGATTTAGTGGTACGGGTGCCTATCATGGAAAGTATAGTTTTGAAACTTTTAGTCATAAAAAAGCAGTGATGAAAACGCCTACTTGGTTTGATCCCGCTTTAAAGTATCCTCCTTTTACTGGTAAACTAAAATTATTAAAATGGTTGGTAGGTTAAATTGTTGGCTTGGTCTAAACTTTTTTAATTGAATAAACGTATATGAAGCGAATGCTTATTATTCTTATTGCATTGCTGGTAATTGCTGGCTTGCTGATAAAAAAACCTCAAATGACCTGGAAACAATCCATATTAAAAGCCGCTTATCCCATTATCATGTTTGTGGGAAAGCTTACGGGACAATCTAAAAATATTTTACTCAATAAAGATCAAGCAAATCCTTCTGATTCTTTTTACGATTTAATAGCCATTAAAAATAATGGGGACACCCTTTATTTTAGTGAGCTCAAAGGAAAAAAAGTTTTATTGGTGAACACAGCTAGTGATTGTGGTTATACTGGCCAGTATGAAGAATTAGAGCAATTGCATAAGCAATATGGAGATCGTTTAGTATTGCTTGGATTCCCTGCAAATGATTTTAAAGACCAAGAGAAAAAATCGGATGCAGATATTGCTGCTTTTTGCAAAGTCAATTATGGCGTTAGTTTTCAGTTAATGAAAAAAGGGCAAGTGATCAAAGGAGCCAATCAACAAAATGTTTATCAATGGTTAACAGACCCATCTAAAAATGGTTGGTGCAGTAAACAACCTGATTGGAATTTTTCTAAATACTTAATAAATGAAAATGGAGTACTTGATAGCTATTACTCGCAATGGGTATCTCCTAAAGACATTCCCATTAATTAATTGGACATTTTTGGTGATAGTCAATTAACTCAATCGGCATGCGCTCAAACTCGTAACCTTCATAGTTGGCGGTCACTTCATCTAATACTGATTCTATTTCTGCTGGTTCCATTAAAGTAACTAGGCGGGCTCTATAATCCTTTATACCTGGTAATCCCTTTAGGTAATTGGTATAATGCCTGCGCATTTCAAAAATACCCACTTTCGGTCCTTTCCATTCCACCGATTTGCGTAAATGTTTTTTACAAATTGCTACTCTTTCTGCTAAAGTGGGTGCTGGTAAAATTTCTCCTGTTGCTAAATAATGTTTTATTTCTCGGAATATCCAAGGATATCCAATAGCTGCTCGGCCAATCATAATGCCATCAACTCCATAACGCTCTTTGTATAATTTGGCTTTTTGTGGACTATCTATATCGCCATTACCAAAAATGGGTATTTTAATTCTTGGGTTATTTTTCACTTTAGCTATCAAAGTCCAATCTGCTTCACCTTTGTACATTTGGGCCCTAGTTCTGCCATGAATAGCTAATGCCTTAATGCCTACATCTTGCAATCTTTCAGCAACTTCTTCAATATTTTTATTTTGATCGTCCCAACCCAATCTGGTTTTTACCGTAACAGGTAATTTGGTGCTTTTAACAGTTGCTTCTGTTAAGCGAACCATTAAATCGATATCTTTTAAAACACCTGCCCCTGCGCCTTTAAGGGCTACTTTTTTTACTGGGCATCCAAAATTGATGTCTAATAAATCGGGGTTAACCGTTTCTACAATCTTTGCGCTCAATGAAAGGGCATCTTCATCCCCCCCAAATATTTGAATACCAACTGGGCGCTCATATTCGAATATGTCTAATTTCTGGCGGCTTTTTATTGCATCTCTAATAAGTCCTTCACTACTGATAAACTCTGTATACATTAGGTCTGCTCCATTGTCTTTGCACACAGCTCTGAACGGCGGATCACTTACATCTTCCATTGGAGCCAATAAAAGTGGAAAATCAGGCAGTACTATTTGATCTATTTTAACCATATTGCAATACACTACCTTTTATCATTTAATGCTTTGCGGAAGATAAAAGGAAATGCAAATTTACAACCTTATTACTCAATTTGATGAATCAGAAACCTGTTGTTGCCTATTCTAGTCAGTTTGCGATGCTTTTAGGCTTTTTAGGAGTGGGATTAATTTTAAGTGGATTATTGATGAGTTGGCTAACTTCTGTGCTACTTCATGTGCCATTTTTACAAGTTCCCGATGCCTTAATGAAGCCTGAAAACGTTCAATTTTCTCGCTTTGCCAATGCTTTTACCACTTTTATCGCTTTTTTTATCCCCGCCTGGGCGGTTGCTAAAATTGCCCATAAAAATGCATTTCAAACCCTTGGATTTAATAGTCATATTAATATTAAGCAAGTAGTTGCGGTAGGGGTTATTTCTTTTGGCGCACTATTTTTAAGCGGATCCTTATCTGCCATTAACGAAATCATTCCCATGCCTGCGGACTTTTTAGCAAAAGCTAGGAAGTTGGAAAATGAGTATCAACAAACCATGATTACCCTGGCTACTATGAAAAATATGGGCGATCTAATGCTAGGATTATTAGTTATTGCAGTAGCTCCTGCCATTTTTGAAGAAGTATTATTTAGAGCAGGATTTCAACGAGTTTTAGTGGGCCTCACTAAAAATGCTGCAATAGGAATCATTGTTTCTTCTATTTTATTTAGCGCCATACACGCTTCTTATTTTGGATTCTTGCCAAGGGTTGCTTTGGGAGTAGTATTGGGTCTTATTTATTATTTAACCAGTAATTTATGGTTGGCCATTTTAATGCACTTTTTAAATAATGCGGTTGTAGTCATTCAAATTTATGTATATACTCAAATGGGCAAACCCATTAAGGAAGCCATGGACGAAACAATGCCTATTTGGTACGGTGTATTTGGTTTACTCATTGTTATACCCGCACTATTATTTTTAAAAAAGGAAAGAAACCAAATTATAACTAAGCAGGAATTAACTTTAGCCAATGAATCAGTGGACTAAAATTTTTGCAACCAAAAGTTTAGCAGAAGCAAGCATAGTGGAAGGCATGTTATTAGAGAATCAAATACCTGTTCAGCAATTGAATAAACAAGATAGTAGTTACCCGGTATTGGGTGAGGCCGAAATTTATGTGCCCGTTCATTTAAAAGATACCGCATTACAATTGATACAACAGACATTTAGCCAGTAGCCACGCTAACCTTATCTTCGCTTTATTATGGCATTAAATCTTCAAACATTAAAAACTAGGGCAATCACTGCGGTGGTATTTGTATTAGTAATGCTGGGTGGTTTATTCTACAATCAGTGGAGTTTTTTAGTACTGTTCTCGATTATCATGGTAGGCTGTTTAGTAGAATACCATCAGTTAATGGGGAAGATAAACGCTACATATGCAGGGGCTCCTTTCATATATAAATCCCAAAATATTTTAGGCAGTTTTTGGGTGATGCTCATCATTGCAGGGAAAGGCACTTTGTACCAGTCTTTACCACTATGGTATTGGGGTTCATTCATCATTTATTTACTCATCATCGTATTGTTGGTCACCATTTTTTTCTACAGGCCTAAGTTGGGCTATCCAGTTAATTTATATTCAGCCTTAGGCGTATTGTACATTACCATTCCATGTGCCATGATGGTAGATTTATACGATCATAGTGTTCAGTTTTTTAAAGGGCCAGATTGGATTTTGCCCATGGTGATCATAGCCTCCATTTGGATCAACGACACTATGGCTTATTTAGTGGGGTCTCTAATTGGTAAAACGCCTTTAAGCCCTATTAGCCCTAAAAAAACCAAGGAAGGTACTTATGGAGGGATGATTTTAGCGGTAATAGTGGTAAGCGTTGCTGGAAATTTTTTCTGGAATCTTCCTTATCAAACACTTATAGCCATATCGTTAACAGCTGCCATAGCAGGTACTTTGGGAGATTTATTAGAAAGTAAGATCAAACGAAAAGCGGGGGTAAAAGACAGTGGAAGTTTTATGCCCGGACATGGTGGTTTCTTAGATCGATTTGACTCCTTATTGATTGCTATACCAGCCGTTTGGATTGTTTTATTTCTTTTTTTCTAAGAGTATCTTATTCCAACCATACATTTGCACTTTAATTATTAATATTTATGACTATACATAGGGAAGGATATAAAACCATTGCTATTACAGCTTTATTATTTGGAGCAATTAACCTAATATCATTTAGCTTTTTAAGTGCTTCATTTCCAACTGCGGCAATGATTATTTTCATCGCAACATTGGCATTGTTTCTTTTTATTATTTCTTTTTTCAGAATACCCAATCGAACGCACACTTTAGACGACAGTAAAATTATTTGTCCTGCAGATGGAAAAGTAGTGGTAATTGAAGAGATAACCGATGTAGAATATTTTAAAGACAAGCGTATTCAAGTAAGTATTTTCATGAGTCCGGCCAATGTGCATGTGAACAGATATCCAATGAATGGTGAAGTAACTTATAACCAATACCATAAGGGAAAGTATTTGGTTGCTTGGCATCCAAAGTCTTCAACTGAAAATGAACGTTGGAGTGTAGCTGTTAAGAATCAATACGGCGAAATATTATTTAAGCAAATTGCTGGGGCTTTGGCAAAAAGAATTTGTAACTATTCTGCTGTTGGCCAAAAAGCCGTTCAATGCAATGAGTATGGCTTTATTAAGTTTGGAAGTAGGGTAGATGTGTTGTTGCCAGTAGGCACCAAAGTGAATGTAGAGCTGAATCAGGTAGTTAAGGGCGGAGTAACTGTGCTTGCTAGTTGGTAATCAATCGCTTAGGACTTTAACAATAAATCTGCTGAAAAATTCAACAAAATCGGTAATTTCACTATCAAATTAAAAACAAATCATATGAAAAAAGCGTTCTTATTTGCAACAGCTGCATTCTTAATGAGTGGTGTAGCATTCGCACATGGTGATGGAAAAAAATGCGCAAAAGGAAAAGATTGTGCAAAAGAAGGTAAAGAAATGAAGTGTGATATGAAAGGAAAAGAAATGAAAGATTGCTGCAAGAAAGATGCCGCTAAGAAAACGACAGCAACTAAAAAAGCATAATCAATCCCCCCAATTGTTACGTACCCGTCCCGATTTTATCGGTACGGGTTTTTTATTGCGTTAAAGAATTTGCTCTAATTCTTTAAAATGAAAAATGGTATAAGTAGGTTGAATATGTGGAGCTGCATTAATATGATTTACAAACACAGTATCCAAGCCTGCATTTATTCCACCTTGAATATCGGCATCTAAATTATCTCCAATCATGATGCTATTTGATGTATTTGCACCAGTTTTATTGAGTGCGTAATCAAAAATTTCTTTATTGGGTTTTAGGCTATTGCTTACTTCCGATGTAATCATTTCGGTAAAGTAATTGGCAATATTACTCTTGGCTAATTTATGTTGTTGCACTTTTTCAAAGCCATTAGTAATTAAATGAAGGATATATCCTTTCTCTTGTAAGTATCCCAAGATTTCATGAGTATAAGGAAAGAGCTTGTTTTTATTTGGAAGTATATCTAAAAAATCAACTCCCATAGAACGAGATAATTTTTCATCGGCAAATTTAAAATCGAGCATCGCTAAATACATTCTTTTCCATCTGAGCTCATCCTGTTTAATTTGACCTTTGGCATATCTTTCCCATAATAAGTGATTGTGGAAACTATAGCGTTCAAAAAAATCATCGAATTGCTCAATCCCTTTTTGGTGTAATTGATTGATATCATATAAATCTTTCAATGCTTCTTTAGAATTGGTGTCGAAGTCCCAAAGTGTATGATCTAAATCAAAAAATAAGTGCCTGTATTGCATAGGGTAAAGTTAGTAACTTTAATAGATGAATATAATAGTAACTGGCGCATCTAAAGGGATTGGAAAAGCTATTGCCGAAAAGTTTGCTCTTGAAGGTAATACTCTATTGCTTTGTAGCAGGGGCGAAAAGAGCTTGTACGATACCGTAAATGAATTGCAAACAGCCTATCCCAATAGTTTTATTAACGGAATGTCATGCGATATGGCCAATAAAGAGGATGTATTGGCATTTGCTGAATGGTGTTTAAAGTTTGGAGCACCAGATATGCTCATTAACAATGCGGGACAATTTATTCCTGGAAGTATTCATAATGAAGCAGAAGGTATTTTAGAACAAATGATTCAAACAAATTTGTATAGTGCCTATTACTTAACAAGAGCACTACTGCCATCAATGATTCAAAATGGTTCGGGTCATATTTTTAATATTTGTTCCATTGCATCTTTAAATGCTTATGCAAATGGGGGTAGTTATAGCATTAGTAAATTTGCTTTGTTAGGGTTTAGCAAGAATCTACGCGAAGAATTAAAGCCAAAAGGCATTAAAGTAACATCCGTAATGCCCGGTGCAACACTAAGTGCAAGCTGGGATGGTTTTGATATTGACCCCAATAGAATCATGGAAGTAAATGATGTAGCCGAAATGATAGTTGCTGCATCTAAACTATCCCCAATGGCTGTGGTGGAAGATATCGTGATGCGACCTCAGTTAGGGGACCTCTAGGATAAAAATGTCGTTTTTTTACCACTGTATATGGCTTAATTCGTTGCAGTTTTAGGTTAAATATCTAAAACATGAAACGAAAAGAATTTTTTGCCAAAACAGCTATGCTCTTGCCTACTGTAGTAGTTATGGGGAACTTAGTAGCACAAACGAAAGCTACTAAAACTAGAAAGCCATTTATAGTGGATGCAGGGAAGTCTAGGTTTGGGGAAGTTGTAAAGTTTTTAGGAGTACATCCTAACGACTTAAAAATATCTTCCAAAGACACCAATGGTCAGTTGTCTGTTTTTGAATATGTGGGTACTGCAAAAGTGGGCCCCATGTTACATGTTCATTTGGAACAAGATGAAATATTTACAGTGATTGAAGGTAGTTATCGTTTTGTGGTTGGATCAGAAATCCACGTATTAAATGCAGGTCAAACCATTTTCTTGCCCCGAAATATTCCACATACTTGGATACAATTAACCGATTTCGGTAAGATGATTTATATGTTACAACCAGCGGGTAAGATGGAAGAGTTCTTTAGTTTAATGAATAAAATGACAAGCAAGCCTACTGAAGAAGAAATGAATAAAATTCATGCCGCACACGGCATGAAAGTAGTAGGTCCACCACTTAGCTTATGATTTAGTTGTAAATTAGATTCAACATGATTCTGAAGGATTTTCTTCCAGCACCTGATGTACAAAGGTTTGTACAACTTTTTAGGATTGTTCATTTAGAATTTTCCAAAGGAGAGGCAATTCCTATAAAAGCCTATCCGCCCAGGCCAGAGCAATGTTTGGCTTTTTATCCATACGATAAAGAAAGGGTTCAATATGCTGAGTCTAATAAAGTAGTTCATCAATTACCAGTTGTTTTATATGGACAGTTTACGCAAGTAACCAATCGAAAAATTGGCCATCGTTTCTTAGTTTTTCAGATTGTTTTTTTGCCTGGTGCACTGTATCAATTAACCGGAATACCTTCCAATGAATTAGTCAATGAGTATTTAGATGGCAGTATCTTTTTTGGAAATCAAGTACATGAAGTGAATGAACAATTGTACGAAGCAAAAAGTTATGAAGCAATGATTGCCATTGGTAATCGGTTTATTCAAAAGCAAATGGCTATATCAAAAAAGCCCATACTGCCAATTGATTGGGCATGTGGGCAACTCTTGAGTAAAACCAGTCAGTTAACAATTGATCAAATTGCTAGGCAAGCCTGTTACAGTACTAGACAATTAGAAAGAAAATTTAAAGAACGAACAGGCGTCAACCCTAAATTATTTATCCGACTAATCCGATTTGATCATGCTTTTCGTCAAAAGAATAGTCAACCTTCAATGGACTGGCTAAGGATTGCTGTAGAATGCGATTACCACGACTATCAACACTTGGTAAAAGATTACAAAGACTTTACACAGCTAACCCCCAATCAATTTCACTTAATTGAAGAGAAAGCACCCGAAAGAAAATTTGGATTGAACGAAGGATTTTATAAAAAAGAATAATCAGGTTAATTAAATCTTTTACAAAGTTCCTGAAAGCAGTATTTGCCAAGCTTCTTGTACTTTTTCTTGGTTCAATAATTCAGCAGCATATTTATGTAATTCCTGTTCCATTTCGTTGGGATTGATGGAATAGTATTGAATAATATTTTTTAATTGATCATCATGAAATGCAGGATCAATCGAGGGTAATTCGTTTACGTTACCCAATTGTCCTAAATGATTGCCGGTTAAAATGGAACTGCTTTTTATGCTTTCTGGAATGGCGTCTATTCCAATCCCCAATGCGGTATTGGGTTTAGCAACTTTGAATAGATTTTGGCTATTTACTTTGCAATACCAATCGCCTCCGAGTCTTGCTACTAATGCTAATTTGGTTTGGTCAATCATGGTCCCTTCTGCATTCAGTATAGCATCGTCTATATGCATGCAAAGTACTTCTGCAATGACCAATTGACCTGCTCCTCCTTGGTCACCTAAACTTTTTACTTCATTTATTTTACACTCTAATTTTATTTTAGCTTCTTTTACCATCGGTGGTTTAACCATCGTTGCAGCTTCTTTGGTAAAACCTGCTTTAATGAATTCATCTACTCCCTTTGGATATTCGCAACTAGATAAACTCATTTGTTGTACCATGCTATAATCTACTATATTGATTACGCATTCTGGCACTGCTAACACATTATCTAAAGTGTGTTTAGTAGTATTATCTCTTCCTTTTCTTGCGGGTGAAAAAACAACAATTGGGGGGTTAGAAGAAAATAAATTGAAAAAACTAAATGGGCTCAAATTACTATTACCTGCTTCATCAATCGTACTGGCAAAACAAATAGGTCTTGGCGCAATAGCGTGTTGCAACCAAGCTTGTTTTTGCATAATGGGTAACTCAGACAAAACTATTTTCATAAATCAGGTTTATATTTTCTTTTTAGCCAAAATAGAAAAATCATCTTCGTCTTTCACAATGGTATTACTCAATTTTCCCAAGCCAGTAATTTCCATTTCAACTACATCTCCTGCTTGTAACCATTGTTCTTGGTAATTAGGGTCATTTAATTTACCAGTGCCATTCAATTCTAAAAAGCATCCAGTACCCACGGTTCCACTTCCTATTACATCTCCTGCTTGAATATTTACGCCATAAGAACAACGCTCTATAATTTCAGCAAATGTCCAGTCCATGTCTCCTACATTGCCTTCGCTTACTTGTACACCATTAACCCAACATTTCATATTCAGGTTCCAGCTTTTACCAACATGACCTTCTTTTGCCGGAATTTCAAATTCTTCTAATTCATCTAGTGTTACCAAGCAAGGTCCAATCACCGTAGAAAAATCTTTTCCTTTTGCGGGTCCTAAGTTCAATAACATTTCTTCCATTTGCAATCTTCTTGCACTCATATCGTTCATAATCATTAGTCCACCAATATATTGGTCTGCCTGTTCTGCTCTGATATTTCTTCCATTCTTGCATATCACAATAGCAGCTTCTAATTCAAAATCTAGTTTTTCAAAATGATCAGGCATACAAACAATATCTCCAGGCCCTTGCACACTATGATGATTGGTAAAATAAAAAATTGGATACTGATCAAATTCTGGAATCATATCTACTTTTCTATTTCTTCTTGCTGCTGCCACATGTTGTCTAAATGCATATCCATCTCTACATGAAGTAGGAAATGGAACAGGGGCAAGTAAAATCGCTTCTTCAAGTGAAATACCTCTGTCTTTACTTAATCTACCCGATTTAATGGCAGCTTCTGTTTGTTGCGCAATTGGAAACATATCGTCCCAATATTGTAAAAACATATTCATGCTATTGGGGAGTTCTGGATGCATCAAGTCGCAATCAAATAATAAACCATCCACTAAAAACGCCAATTGATCATGACCGTTAGACAAGTAAGAGACAAGCTTCATGCTGAAATATTTTGGCTGCAAAAATAGGTTAAAAAGCCTGTAGGAGACTGTATCTTTAAAGCATAATTGCTGATATGAAAAGATTGTTATTGATTGTTTGTATGATAGTAATCCTAGGATCTAATTTAGTGGCTTCAGATAGTAGTTGGATTAGAATTAATCAATTGGGATACCTACCTAAAGGCAGCAAAGTAGCAGTGTTTGGAAGTAAATCTACTCATGCCATCACAAGCTTTCAACTAATTAATGTAGCTACACAGAAAGTAGTATTACAAGCTGCTGCTGGTAAAAACTTTGGTAGTTACGGTCCATTTAAAACAACCTACCGTTTAAATTTTAGTTCGGTGGTGCAGTCTGGTCAATACTATTTAAAAGCAGGAAAAGTAGTTTCACCTGTTTTCAAGATTGATCCATCTGTATACGATGGAACGGCTGACTTTTGCCTTCAATATATGCGCCAGCAAAGAAGCGGCTTTAATCCATTCCTAAATGATAGTTGCCATACGCATGATGGATATACATTGTACGGAACATCTGCGGGTATTAAAGACAGTACAAAAATTGATGCAAGTGGAGGTTGGCACGATGCCAGTGATTATTTACAATATAGTAGTACAACTGCCAATGCAACTTTTCACTTGCTTGCGGCTTATAGCCATTTTCCTCATGTATTTGCAGACCAATATGAATGGAATGGATTGAAAGGAAAGAACAATCGTTCAGATATTTTAGATGAAGCCAAGTGGGGACTGGATTGGTTGGTTAAAATGCATCCAAGAAAAGATTGGATGTTTAACCAGCTGGCCGATGATCGGGATCATATGAGTATGCGAATACCCAAAGAGGATAATTATTATGGTAGAGGTTTTGAGCGACCTGTTTATTTTATTAATGGACAACCACAACAAAGGGGAAAATTTTTAAACAGCACCACTGGAACAAGTTCAACTGCTGCAAAATTTAGTGCAGCATTTACATTGGCTGCAGCTATTTTTAAAACAACTCCATTTGCAAAATTGTATGAAGAAAAAGCTAGTTCTGCTTATCAGTTCTCTTTAATTAAAAGGGGTGTTACTCAAACTGCATCGGTACGATCGCCTTATATTTATGCAGAGGAAAATTGGGTGGACGATATGGAATTGGCCACTGCTATGTTGGCTAAAGCAAATAAGCTTTCTATTAATACTGCTTATGAATACGCAAAGCAAGAGCCCCTTACACCTTGGTTAGGAAAAGATACTGCCAGTCATTATCAATGGTATCCCTTTATTAATTTAGGACATTATGAATTGGCTAAACAACTTAAAGGAACGCAACGTGACACCGTTATTCAATTTTATAAAAATGGTATTGAAGCAGTTTGGCAAAAGGCAAAACAAAATGCTTTTTACAGAGGAGTGCCATTTATTTGGTGTAGTAATAATTTAACTACGTCATTTGCTATTCAATGCAAGTGGTATAAGGAGTTAACAAACGATAATAGTTATGACCAACTAGAACAAGCTAATTTAGATTGGTTATTTGGCTGTAATCCATGGGGAACAAGCATGGTGTATGGATTACCTAATTGGGGTGATACACCTATTGATCCACATTCAGGTTTTACACACTTAAAAAATTATCCTATTAATGGTGGCTTAGTTGACGGACCAGTTTATACTAGTATTTATAAAAATTTGATTGGTATACAACTAAATAATCCGGATGAATATGCAGCATTTCAAAGTGATTTAGCCGTATACCATGATGATTATGGAGACTATAGTACCAATGAACCTACTATGGATGGAACAGCCAGTTTAATTTATTTATTGGCAGCCCAACAAAATAGTGCAAAAAATAAAGAAAAGATCATTGCCAATAAGATTGTTTCGGTTTCTATTCCCATAAAGCAAATGGGGGCTATTATTAAATCTGTTAGCCCTACTGAACCATCGGTATCATTGATCTTTACTGGAGATGAGTATGGCGAGGGATTGTCAACTATACAACAAATATTGGCCAAAGAAAAAGTGAAAGCGGGGTTCTTTTTTACAGGACGATTTTATGAAAATAAAGCTTTTTCAAAAGCTATTAAAGGGTTAGTAAAAGAGCAACACTATTTAGGGGCGCATAGCAATGATCATTTATTGTATAATGATTGGACCAATAGGAATAAGTTATTAGTGAGCTACGATTCCTTTAGTACCGATTTAGACAAAAATTATGCTGCGATGGAAAATTTGGGAATAAATACGCAGCAACGTAAATTATTTATACCTCCATATGAATGGTGGAACGATAGTGTAGCTAGTTGGTGTAATTGGAAAGGGTTAGAACTATTCAGTTTTACCCCTGGTACTTATACCAATGCAGATTATACTTGGCCTGAAATGGGGAGCAACTATAAAAGTAATGCTACACTTATGACTCAATTGAAAACATTGGTTAGTACTCCTGGAAAGCTAAACGGCAATATTTTATTGGTTCACGTAGGAACCGATCCGAGAAGAAAAGAAAAATTATACAATGAGTTACCTGCTGTCATACAGTTACTAAGAAAAAATGGCTACAGCATCAAAAGAATTGATGAGCTGATTAATTAAAACTACCATTTTTCTTCTTCGGATACGGAAGGGTCTTGCTTGTATTTTTGTCGAGATACTTTTTTTTCTTCAAGTCTTTCTATGATAGCATCTGCAATAACGGGTGCAGCAAAATTGGTGTTCTCCTTATTGAGTAATGTTTTAATTTTTGCTTCGCTTACATCAATTCGGTAGAGAATAAATACCAGTTTTTCAAAATCATGAATGATGAGCCAATTGATTGCGTCAATTAATTGAGTCTTACTAAGTTGTTCAATTGCTGCAATATCTAAAATAGGAGAGGCCATATTTAAAATTAATATTTCTCTATTACACCCAAGCCAAATAACGCAAAATCATATTTGGCAGGGTCTTTAGGGTCTAGCTTTTTTAAATAGCTAGTCAATTCTTCTGCTGCCAACCAATCTGTTTGTTTTCTATCTAATAAATTGAATCTTTTGGCTACCCTAGCAACATGAACATCTATTGGACAAATCAGCTGACTAGGCTGAATGTTTTTCCAAATTCCAAAATCTACGCCTTCTTTATCTTTTCTCACCATCCAACGTAAATACATATTGAGTCTTTTACAACTAGAGCCTTTTTCTGGTGTTGAAATATGTTTCTTTGTTCTTAGCGGTGCATCTTCTAACGAAAAAAAATATTGGTGAAAATAACTAAGCGCTTCTTTAATGCTTGCAGGAGGTTGATATGCAGGCATGAATGCATTTTCTAAAGATTCGTATATGCTATAGTGTTGTTTAAAAAATTCAATACAATATAATAGATCGGTAGCGTTGAAAGTTCTATGCTTAAAGCCTTCTAATTTTTTTAATTCAGTTATTGTTGCATGTAAGCAAAATGAATGTGGTTGCATTTGCATGAGTTGCATCAACTCTTTAGACTTATTAATGATTGTGGTTCTATTCCCCCATGCAAAAATGGCAGCAAAGAAACCTGCAATTTCAATATCTTGTTTTTTAGTGAATAGATGCGGTATACATACTGGATCAGAAGCAATAAAAGAAGGCTGGTTATATTCTTTTACTTTTCTATTAAAAAAATCTTGCAGTTTTGCCTTGGCTTCCATTTATTCATTTAAGAAATAGGTCATAATTTCTATGCCCAATTTATCTGCAATATCATTTTTGTTAAATGCATTAATTACCACTACAATGCTGTTTTGTGTGATTGGGTTAAAAGCCGCAAAAGTAGAAAAGCCATAAGTACCCCCATTATGCCAATACAGTAATGTTTTTCCGTCTTTTTCAATGGTATGCCAAGCTTTGGCAATAGCTACTTGTTTGTTTAATTGGGTAGTTTTTTGTAGAACAGATTTGACCACAGGTAATGACTGATTGGATGCCATAAAATCTAAGTATTGCAAAAGGTCGTTTGCATCCGATTTTATACCACCTGCACCCACTAATATATTCATGTCCCAATAGCTTGCAACTTCATTTCCAAAATATCCAGAGGCTTTGGGCATTCTTTTGGCAGATTCTATTCCTGTATGCTTTAACTGAAAAGGCTTATTGATGTATTCAATTAATAATTGCTGATAGCTTTTATTGCTGATATTTTCAGCAATAACGCCTGCTAAACCAACACCCAAATTGGAGTAGGCTATTTTGCCAAAAGTTTTGGGTTCTGTTATATTTAAATAGTAATATAAATTGTCTTTATTATAATTGGCGTAAGGTTGTAGACGATCTTGGGGTATGCCAATATTTTCAGGAAGTCTTGGTAATCCTGAAGTATGATTTAATAGATGCAATAGTTGAATGCCAACAATTGCTTTATTTTTAGCTAGACTATCAGGTAAAAATTGAGTGATTAAACTCGTATCTGCTATATTGTTTTTTTGCAATACAGATTCTAATAAAAAGGCAGTAAAAGTTTTACTAATGCTACCAATTTCAAATTGTGTTTCAGGAGTAAATGCAAGATTCGATTTTTTATCTGCAACCCCAGCCGTAAAGAATTGATGTTTACCCTTTACGGAGCTAGCAACCAAAATGCCTGGTACTGTGTTTAAATTAATAATGCTATCCAATTTCGCTTGTATTGGATGTACATTACTTACTTGTGCAATACTATTTGCGAAAACAAACAATATTACACAAGTCAGTATCCAGAAGTTTTTTATCATTAGGCTAATGCTTTTTCTAAATCTGCAATTAAATCGTCTGCATCTTCAACTCCAATACTTAATCTGATTAATGTATCACTTAAGCCATTTGCAATACGTTTTTCTCTAGGTATGGATGCGTGTGTCATAGAAGCTGGATGATTAATTAAGCTCTCTACTCCACCTAAACTTTCTGCTAATGAGAATAATTTGGTAGAAGACAACACCTTTTTAGCAGCATCCATACTATCATCTTTTAATTCAAACGAAAGCATGCCACCAAAATCGCGCATTTGTTTTCTAGCGATTGCATAGTTAGGATGATCTTCAAATCCACACCAGTATACTTTACCCACTTTTGGATGTTTTCTTAACCAATGGGCAATCACTCTACCATTTTCGCAATGTCTTTGCATGCGTAAGTGTAATGTTTTAATGCCTCTTAAAACCAAGAAGCAATCCATTGGTCCAGGTACTGCACCACAACTTTTTTGTATAAAATAAAGCTGCTCTCTTAGTTCTGCACTATTCATCATCAACGCTCCTTGAATGACATCACTATGCCCACCTAAATATTTAGTAGCAGAGTGCATCACAATATCTGCACCCATGTCTAATGGGTTTTGTAAATAAGGAGAAGCAAAAGTATTGTCTACACAAAGCAGTACATTATTTGCTTTAGCAATGGCTGCAACTGCTTCTATATCGGTAATATTCATCAATGGATTAGTTGGTGTTTCAATCCAAATTAATTTTGTTTTAGCAGAAACAGCCGCTTTAATATTAGCAACATTGGTAGTATCCACATAAGTAAAAATGATACCAAATTTTTCAAACACTTTAGAAAAAAGACGATAAGTGCCTCCATACATATCATTTGCTGCAATTACTTCGTCTCCTGGACTTAACAATTTGATGACTGCATCTGTTGCAGCAACACCACTACCAAATGCCAATCCAAATTGACCATTTTCAATTTGTGCATATGCTTCTTCTAAGGCTTTTCTAGTAGGATTTTGGCTTCTAGCATATTCAAACCCTTTATTTACGCCAGGAGCTTCTTGCACATAAGTGGATGTTTGATAGATTGGAGTCATAATAGCTCCAGTTGATGGATCTGGTTCTGCTCCAGCATGAATGTATTTAGTAGCGGTCTTCATAGTATTTTATTTTTTGGTAGTTACAAGAGTCATAGGTAATTCTGCACGCTGGTTGTCCCAAAGCATGACTAAATTGGCTTTTCCGCCATTCTCATTAAAGTAGATGGTAAAGGTTTCTACAATTTCATCAGTTGTTTCGGGTTTAACATCGGCCCTAACCACATCTTTTCTAGTATCATAAGTAAAACTTCCCCAACAAAAATTGTCTTTGCTTACAATTATGGTCCATCTGTTTTCTGATGGAACACAAAATAAAGTATACCTCCCTTTTGGGATTATTTTGTTGGCAATTTTAACTGGGCTAAAAATTTCTAATTCAGTGGCTTCATTAGCACCCAAACGCCATAGTTCGTTGTACTTTATAATCCCCCCAAAAATAGTTCTACCGTTTTTAACTGGCCTTCCATAAATTATGCGGGCTATTGGTTGATCCTTGGCTTTGCCACTCATTTTTAATAGGGGGTAGTTATCTGGCCAATAACTCATATCCATGGGTGATTTGTCTAATTCAGTTGGCTTTTGTTGACCAACAGCAATCAGGCTGATGCAAGCAAATGCTAAAAAAAATCCGATTTTTTTCATTTGAATCATTTTTACAAATATACCTAGCTATTGTTCTACCAATTGTTGAAATTGACCAGTGGCAAATATTTTAACATCCGGTATAAAATCGGCGGATAACTGACGTATCTGCGTATAGTTGGCTAAAAATAGGTCAAAAGCTTGTTCTGCATTAGTTAAATAAGCAGCTCTTCTTTGTAATCCTTTAAAACTGTTTTCCATTCCCCAATCAAATCGGTAATTATACAACCAGTTTTGTTCTTGCATATAAGGGAATACCCTTGCAAAGTATGGAGGAAACCATTCTTGCTGCGTGCCAAGTTGGGTATAAGTGGTTTCGGTAAAATGCATCCACTCATCTGCCGTTTTCTCATTGGGGTCTAATGCTAAGAAATGATCATAAACTATATCTGCAAAAGCGCCAGCATAAAGCCTAACCAAGGGAGAAAAAATTTGCTTGATGGCTTTTGTGGTGGCATGGTCATCGGTAAACTGATCAATTGCCCTATGCAGCTTTATTCCTTTTTGAATGGCAATTGGATAGTCAAATTGTTTTTTACCCTTCACATAATCACTGATCATGTTCCCAGTTAAAATGGCTGGGTCTCCAAAAGAAAAATATGCATGTGCTAGATAATTCATGACTATTGATTTGTTTTATTTATCCAGTCACTTATAATTTGTAGTGCTATTGGGGAGAAGCTTTCCTCAATTGTTCCATAGGATTGTTCAGGGCTAGTGCATGTTTGAAATAAATGGTTAAGGGAAGGAAATATTTTTACTTCAAATTTTTTATTCTTTGCTTTCTTCAGGGCTTGTTCAATGCCGTTGATATTTTCTACTGCTTTTACTTGTATATCTGAAGCACCGTTTAAAGCCAGTACAGGTATTTTTAGTTTGGATAAATTTTCAGCGGGATCATAGTTCATAAAAAATTGCAACCAAGCCAACGCAGGTTTGAATTGATTCACTAAACCTAAGTATGGTTCAATTCCTTTGGCAGTAAGTAGTTTGGACTCGTTTACAGCGGAATTAGCTTGCTTCCAATTAGCATACGATTTTTTCATGTTGGCTTTAATAGTATCCGCCTCCGTACTGAATCTAAAATGACTGTTCATTTCATTTACTAAAGAAGCTGCAATGGAATAGTCGGTTGTAGACAAATTGGGTTGAATAAAATTTCTGCGCATTTGGTCATTCCAAATTTTATAACCAGGAACACCAGGTCCAGCTAATAATACCATAAAAGTTACTTGCCTGTTTTTAACTGCAACCATTGGTGCAATTGCTCCACCTTCGCTATGTCCAATCAATCCAATTTTTTTGGGATTGACTTCTGTTCTGGTTAATAAATATTGAATGGCTGTTTCTACATCTTTCGCAAAATCTTTACTGGTGAGCAATTGTGGATTAGGACCTAAACTGGTGGTACCTGCCCCTCTATCGTCTACTCTTAATACGCCAATTCCAGCTTTCGTTAAATGATCGGCCAATACCCAATATATTTTGTGATCAAACATAGTTCCATCTCGATCTTGTGCGCCACTTCCTGAAATCAATACTACAGTTGGAAAGTCTTTTTTATTTTTTGGCAAGGTTAGCGTTGCACCAAATTGAACGGTTTGAGCTGCATTGGTAAATTTGATTTCATCACTTGTATATTCAAATGGTGCTTTGGGTGTTTGCGGTCTTACAATTGGTTTTGGTGTAGGTGCTTTATTAGACTCATTCGTTCTTGTTAAAACAAGTGAGGTATTAAAGTTGCCTTGTTGAAATACACCATCTATTTGATTGGCTCCATTCCATTTTCCTTTATAACTCCCGTTGATTGAAGGAATAGCAATAATAATGCTATCATTCTTTAATTGTGTTGTTCCTGTTTTAATACCAAATGCATTTTGAGCAGGGCTATCAAAATTGGTTTCTATTTGGTTATTCACTTCTTTAATATGAAATACCAAGGGCAATTGATTTCCACCTGCATCAATATTTCCTTTCCATGAACCAATTATAGTTTGTGCGTTACCCGTATAACAAGACATGATAAGTATTACTAGGCCGATTATATTTTTGAATTTCATGTTTATGCTTTTGATTTTTTAAATAAGCGGTACGAATAAAGTATGGGATATACAATCATCACCAATAGAACAATCATGGAGAAAATAAAACCTGCTGCAAAAGGCATAAATGGCGAACAAACGGCAATTACTATGCCTCCAATCATCCATAGTTTGCTGCTAATTTGGTGTGTTTTTCGCCAATTTTCTGGGTCTTCTAAAGTCCATGATAAACGCAAGCCTATAAAATAATTCGGTTTAATACTGTGCATGAAATTTCCTAGTCCAGCAAAAAGTAGTCCAATCAACGGCATTAAAAATTGATTTGATTTCATAGAGCCCGTTGTAGCCGATTGAATAATGACCAACAATATTGCACTTAAAAAAACAATAATCAGGAATGCAATCTTTTGTAGTAATTCGGGTGATTGACTTGTTTTTTTGGGATCTATTTTGTTGGCATTTTTCACTATCAAATAGGTAAAAATAGACACGAACGACATAAAAATAGATACAACTATGAGGGTAGACTTTTCACCAGTTTTGTCTGCTTCACCCTTGTAATTAAAATGGGTGGGTATAATAGTTGGTAATGATTCATAAATACTACCTAAGTAGGTAAATGGTAGCCCAATAAAAAAAGCAACCACCAAAATTTCTTTTAAAGAAGTTGATTTCATACTCTTATTTTTTAGATTTAAACTGCATCATCCACTTGAGCATTTCATCCATTACTGTGGTATTTATTGAATAATGAATAAATTGACCTTCTTTATTCGCAACCACTAAACCTGCTTGTTTTAATAAGTCTAAATGATGAGATATACTAGGTTTAGATATATTGAATTGCTCTGCAATTTCACCTGCAGACATATCGCTTTTTTTTAATAGCTCGAGAATCCCTCTTCTAGTTTCATCATTTAAGGCTTTAAAAAGAATATTCACGACTTTTAGATATTTAGACAAATGTCTAAATAATAATTCATTAAACCAAATATATGCCAACCTTAGAATAAAGGCAGACTTATCTCAGTTGGAAGTAGCACAGGCCTAATCAAATTTGAATTGCTAGAGCTGGTTCATCTTGCTGAAATCTGCTTCTTTTGATAAGTCATTTACCAGTTTAATTAATCGTTCAACCAGTGCAGGCCCACACCATCTCCTGGTATAGCTGGGTAATCCAAATGGCTCAATAGGTGTGAATTCCCAAGGATGAAAATAAAGACAGAGATAACCGTCTTTCGCCAAAGTTTGTTTGCACAATTGCAAGTACAAGCTATAAGGCATATTCTTGAAACTTAACCAAAAAAGAGGAACCCTAATGCCAGGGCTAACAGAAGCGGGTATTCTTTTGATACCACTTTCAGTGTAAACAGTTCTTGGCAAATGAAAATTATTGTATCGGCCAGGCAACCAAGTAGGATTGATAGAAGAGTCGTATGCATACCCAGCTGCTTTAACATCTTCCATTAATACAGGGCGCATTCTGGGCATTCTTAATCCTGTGACTTTCTGTTCTGTAATTTCTTCTAATCGCAACCTAGCGTTTAATAAATCTTCTGTTGCATAAGCAGTATGATAATATGTATGCGAAGCTATTTCATGTGTTGTTGATAATGCCTTTATTTCATTGGGAAAATGATTGGCAAAATTGGCGGTGGTAAATAAAGTGCTTTTTGCTAAATCTAAAATGGGTTGAATGGCATCGAGTCCTAGTTTCCCAATTCGCATTTGTTCCTCAACTGGTATATCAAATTGATATTCCAAGGGCATATCAAACTCTTCTACATCAAAACTCAATAATACCTGCCTATTCATTTTCACAAATTCGTTTCTTTAACCAAATAATGTGGCCTACTCTTACTTTGCATAAATAGCTTGCCCAAATAAAGTCCAATGATTCCTAAAATCATCAGCTGTAATCCCCCAAAAAATGCTATAGCAGCAACAATAGATGCCCAGCCCGAAACGGTATGGCCTTGGTAAAAACTATAAATGATATATGGAATATACAAAACAGATAAAAAAGCAAAACTAAATCCAAGATAAGCCGCCATGTACAAGGGTTTAGTGCTAAAAGAAGTAATTCCTTGTAAAGCAAATCGCACCATTTTTTTGATGGTGTATTTAGACTCGCCCGACAATCTTGCTGCTGGGTAATAAGCTACTCCTGATTGACTAAAGCCCATCCATTTAACCAACCCTCTTATAAACAAATCATGTTCTCTAATTTGTTTAAAAGCTTCCACTACTTTGCGATCCATTAACCTAAAGTCTGCTGTTCCTTGCTCTAATTCTATATCAGACATATTATTGATGATATCGTAAAATATAGCAGAAGTTTTTCTTTTTAGTAAAGACAAATCAGTCTGTTCTTTTCGAATGGTGTAAACGATATCTGTTCCTTCTTCCCACTTTTGTATTAGTACTGGAATTAAATCTGGGGGATGCTGTAAGTCTGCATCCATCATTATCACACAATCTCCATCTGCAAAATCTAAACCTGCTTTCAAGGCATTTTGATGACCAAAATTTCTAGAAAGACTAATAAAATGAATATGATTATTTACGGCGGCTTCTGCTTTTAAAACGGGTAAAGTTTGATCGGTACTTCCATCATCCACAAATAAAATGCGATAATCGTATGCTAATGGCGCCATGATATTTTTAATGGCACTAGCTATCACGAGTACATTTGATTGCTCATTACATGCAGGTATTACAAATACAACCATCTTGCTCATTTTGCAGGTATTTTAGGCAGATGAATTTTCCAGCAACTGATAATTAACCAGCACCAGATGATGAAACAAGGTAAAGCTTTCAAAGAATAAGCAAGAATAAAATTGATTCTAATATAGGGTGGTATTAAGTCGGTTGGTGATAATATTGTCATCAAAAATAATAGCCAAAGTGTTGCTTTAGTTTTAGTTGTAAAAGGTTGTTGCTGGGAAATAAACCAAAGTGCTGCCCCTGTTACTGCAATCACAAATGTTGGACTCTCTGCAGCTGAGCTAAAAATCACTACAGATATTAACACTAAGGCTAAATAGTTTAATTTAAAATCTGGATGGTCTTGATTTTGTCTTTTTAATAAAGGAATACCGAATAATATTCCTGCAACCGCAATAATTGGAAAGTCAATTGGACCATAGTATTTAAATATTCTGCGAATCATTCCTGGAACAGATATATCCTGCATACCTGCTGTTCTTGAATTATCAATATTCTGCTGATTTCTTCTAATGATTTGGTAATACCAATCTTCATAACTCTGTACAATATAATCATAGCTAGAATAAAGAATGGGTGCTGCAACTATAATCGTTAACCAAACCAATAAGGAAAGGATAAATTGGATTTTATTTTTTGAAAAGAAGAAAAAAGCCAATCCAGCAATACCATACAGTTTTGTTAATATTCCCAGTGCTATAAATAAAGTTGCTATCCAATCTTTACCTCTTAATGTGAAAACGAATGTGAAAATGAAAAATGCTGTAAACATTGGATTGAACTGAACACTGTGTATTGAAGTCATCATTTCAATCAAAACAATCCAGTATAAAATAATTTTTTGTTTTTCTTCTACTGGCAGCATTTTTAAAGCAATGAATAATGCCGCTGCATTTGCCATAGCCCATAAAAAACATCCTATATAGGTTGGGAGTAAAGCAAAAGGGGCAATCACCAAAGAAAAAGCTGGCCCGTAGTTATTAAAAGAAACATATTCATCTGGGTAGTAACTAAATAAATATTTTTCTTGTACTACATGTTTAAAAACACCTTCGAATATCAAATAATTATCAATACCTGTAAGGCCTCTGCTCATTTCGGCAATAACTGCAAAAGCGGCTAGTAAAAACCAAATACAATAGATTAGGTAAACCGATCCAAATTTGGCTGTTTCCCATTTATGAAAAATGATTTTTTCCAATTTTGAACTCATTCACTTTCTTTTTTAAAAAATACCATAATGGAAACACCTGCAGGAAAACGAATTCCCCATTTTAATAAATAATAATCGAAGGAGAAAATTCCTGCTAACAAGTTATTAAAAAATCCTTCTGTACCAAATATGGCATGATCAGATTCAATGGTTTCTTTTTTAGGTCCCTTTAATTTATTCAATCCAGTTGCTAGTAATCGAAATGCAGCTATCGGTATAAAAAGGAAAGAATTGAAGTAAGTATGATATACAATTTTACCGTTATGTTTTTTTAATAATCCCAATAAATCGCTTCTAGTATACCTTCTAAAATGTTGGTTAATGACATCATGCTCTCCCCATAAAAAAGCATAGGCAGGAACAGTTATAGCAATATGTCCTCCTGGTTTGCAAACACGCATCATTTCTTCAACCGCTTTAGCGTCGTCTTCTACATGTTCAATTACATCAAAAGCGCAAACCAAATCATAAGTATTATTGGCAAATGGCAATTCGGTAATAGATCCCTGAATAAGGGGGGTGCTTAAAAATGTTTGGGTATACTCGCAACATTCTTGGTCATACTCTACCGACATCACTTCCCCAAACTCGGTTAACATATCCGATGTGGTTCCAGTGGCAGCACCAATATTTAAAGACTGAATTCCTTTTGGGTTGTTTAATATATGGTGGATTCGATCCCTCAAAATCTTTCTTCTAACAGTAAACCACCAGTTTACCCTTTCTAAATGATAATATTCTTTAAAGTATTGTTGGTCCATATATTTTTTGGGGGGACTTGCAAGTAACGAAAATTCTATTACAATTTAAGAGAGGCATACCAGCTAAAAAATTTACTTTTGCCCCTCTAAATTTTATTAATATGAGTAAAGGACCAGTTTCTCAGTTTGTTGAGCATCATTATAGACATTTCAATGCTGCAGCTTTGGTGGATGCTGCAAAAGGGTATGAAACCCATTTGTTAGAAGGAGGAAAAATGTTGGTGAGTTTGGCAGGGGCTATGAGTACTGCTGAATTGGGTATCAGTTTAGCTGAAATGATTCGTCAAGATAAAGTTGCCATCATTAGTTGTACTGGTGCTAATTTGGAAGAAGATATCATGAACTTGGTTGCACATAGCCATTATAAGCGTGTTCCTAATTATCGTGATTTGAGTCCTCAAGAAGAATGGGATTTATTAGAAAATCATTACAATCGTGTAACTGATACCTGTATTCCTGAAGAGGAAGCTTTCCGTCGTTTGCAAAAACATATTTATAAAGTTTGGAAAGATGCTGATAATGCAGGAGAGCGTTATTTTCCGCATGAGTTTATGTACAAAATGCTCTTAAGTGGCGATTTGGCTCAGTATTATGAAATTGATCCAAAGAATAGTTGGATGTTGGCTGCTGCTGAAAAGAACTTACCTATTGTAGTTCCAGGTTGGGAAGACAGTACTATGGGTAATATTTTTGCTTCTTATATTATTAAGCAGGAATTAAAAGCCTCAACCATGAAGAGTGGTATTGAATACATGGTATGGTTAACAGAGTGGTATCGTGCTAATAGTGGCGGTAAGGGTGTAGGGTTCTTTCAAATTGGTGGAGGTATTGCTGGTGACTTCCCTATTTGTGTGGTTCCAATGATGTATCAAGATTTAGAATGGCATGATGTACCTTTTTGGAGTTATTTCTGCCAAATCAGTGACTCTACTACTTCTTATGGTTCTTATTCTGGAGCCGTTCCCAATGAAAAAATTACCTGGGGTAAATTAGATATTCATACCCCTAAGTACATTGTGGAGAGTGATGCAACGATTGTTGTGCCTTTGATTTTTGCCTATTTGTTGGGTTGGTAGTACAATAATAATTAATATGAATTTCTTAGCCCCGATTGAATCAATCGGGGCTTTTTTATTGGCTAGAATATAGTTATTAGCTATATTATTTCAGGAAACCTTGACTAAATGTGCTTTTTAGGTTAATTAATGCCATTTTAATGTTTAAACCTTTAAGATTATTTTAACAATATTAAAAAAATATGTACATTGAAATCTTAAAATTCTAAACCAAAACCTAAACAAATGAGAAAAATTTTGTTGTTAATGCTGGGTTTTATTCTTTTTACGAATATTACTTATGCGCAAAAAACAACAGTGAAGGGAAGGGTTACCGACACCAATGGTGTAGGGGTACCTTCTGCAACTGTTAAAGAGAAAGGCACAAAGAATGCGGTAAGTGCCGACGGAGAGGGCAATTTTACTATTTCAGTTTCTCCAAATGCAACCCTGCAGTTTACTGCAACAGGTTTTGGGATGGTAGAATTATCTGCAGACAAAGCTTCTTCTGTAAGAATGAAAGAAGAAGTAGATAACCTGAGCGAAGTAGTTGTGACCGCTCTAGGTGTAAAAAGAGAAAAGAAGGCCTTAGGATATGCAGTTCAAGAAGTAAAAGGCGAAAACCTAACGGTTGCAAAGTCATTGGATATTAGTACATCATTAGCTGGTAAAGTTGCTGGTGTGCAATTAGTGGGTTCACCTAGTTCTTCATTTGATAATGCCGATATCTTGATTCGTGGCGTTACTGGTTTAGGACCTCAAGCGCCTATTTTTGTAGTTGATGGAACCATCACTAATCAGTCTGCTGTTATATTAGATAATATTGAAAGTGTATCAGTTTTAAAAGGACCTGCATCTACTGCTTTGTATGGTCAACGTGCTGCAAATGGTGCGGTAGTTATTACAACTAAAAAAGGAAGTCGTAAGAAATTTACTAGTGTAGATGTAAACCTAGGATTAACTTTTGAAAAGTTAGCCTTACTTCCTCCATATCAAAATGATTACGCAGGTGGATATTCTTCAGCTTTAACTTCTGCTGGATCATCATTTGACGCACAGGGTTTTTATTTGTTTAAATACAATCCTGCTATACATCCTGCATCTTGGGCTGCTTTTAATGGTCAACGTATGTTAGAGTATGGTGCCGATGAAAGTTGGGGTCCTAAAATGAATGGAGATAATTATCGTGCTTATTGGAGCTGGTATCCTGGTGCAGAATTTGGTCAGCAAACTCCTTTGGTTGCCCAACCAAATAACGTGAAAGACTTCTTTAGAACCGGTGTAAATAAAAATAATTCTGTATCATTTTCTTCTGGTGGCGAAGGCTATAATTTAAGAATGACTTATGCCAATCAAAACAGAAGTTTGATGATACCAAATGCAAACAGAGATCAACATCAGTTGGCTTTGAATGGTTCATTTGATATTGGTAAGTATATTACTATTTCTACTGACCTTACCTATACTACAAATAGTACACAAGGAAAGCCAGCAGAAGGGTATCGTTTAGATGGATTGAATATCACGCAGAATTTTAACCAATGGTTTCAACGTCAATTAGACATGAAGCGTATGGTGAATTATAGAGAACCTGATGGTAGTTTAAATTCATGGAATATTGGCGACCCGAATGCAAGTGCTGATATCTCAGTTTATGGTAGACCTCAGTATTGGGATAATCCTTACTTTATCGTAAATGAAGCAATTGCAACACAAGCTCAAAACAGGTTAATTGGAAACGTGGGTATGAATATTAAAGTCAATAAACACTTAAATATTCAATCTTATGTAAGAGCGAATACTTATAACAATGAAAATACTAGTAGAATGCCTACTGGGGCCTTAACATTAGACTACTTTAATATTTCGCAGGATCGTTATTCAGAAATGAATTTTGAAACCAATATCATGTACAAGAATAAATTTGGAGATTTTTCTGTAGATGGAATGATTGGTGGTAACGTTCGTAAGAACAGCTACAGTGCATTATCAATGGGTACACAGGGTGGATTAAGCTCTCCTAATTATTTTGATATTGCTGCTTCTATCTCAAGACCTAGTGTTAGTCGTTCTTACGAAAAGAAAACAGTGAATTCTGTATTAGGAAAAGCTTCTGTTGGTTGGAGAGATTTATTATTTGTTGAAGCAACTTTGCGTAATGATTGGTCATCTGCATTACCTTCTCAAAGTAATTCCTATTTATATCCTTCATTAAGCACCAGTTTTATTTTCACTGAATTGGTTAAAACCAGCTGGTTGACTTATGGTAAATTAAGAGCGTCTTTTGCTAGCGTAGGTTCAGACTTAGGGGCTCATGCACTTAATTTAGCAATAGGAAATGGTTCTTTTTACGGAACAAATCCTTCTGCAACTATCGGAAATCAATTTAAGGGTGGTGGAATTAAACCAGCTTTAACCAAGGCCTATGAGTTTGGTGTTGAGTTGCGTTTATTCAAGAAGATTGGTTTAGATGTTACTTATTATCAGAATAATAATACCGATCAAATTTTAGGTATAGATGTAACGCCTGCAAGTGGATTCTCTACAGCACAAATTAATGCAGGTAATATTCAAAGTAAGGGTATTGAAATTACCCTTAGTGGTAAACCAATTGATACCAAAAACTTTAGCTGGGATGTAACTTTAAACTGGGCTAAAAACCAGAACAGTATTAAAGAATTGGCTCCAGGAATTAATACTTACTTATATGCAACCAATCGTTACGATACTCGTTTAGAGCATAGAGTAGGAGGAGAATGGGGTACTTATTATGGTAGAAAATGGAGAACTGATCCAACAACAGGTCAAACTTTGATTGACGCAACTGGTCAACCATTGTATGATATTAACGTTCCAATCGGAAATGTACTTCCTAAGTTTACTGGCGGTATGTTTAATGCATTTAAGTATAAAGCATTTGATCTTACTTTCAGTATTGATTTCCAAAGTGGTGGTTTATTCTATTCTGAAACCAGAAACTTTAATTCAGGTACAGGGCTTTCTCAAGAAACAGTTGGTAAGAATGATAAAGGAAATGATTGGAGAGATTATCCAGGTGCTTATACCACTGCAGGTGGTAATGCTGGAGGTGGAGGAATTCGTATTCCAGGAATCTTTGCTAATGGTGCTTTAGCGGGTAAAGAAAACAACCGTTATATTTCTGCAAGAGCTTATTGGTATACTGCGCGTCAGCGTGATGCAAGCAATGTGTTACTAGATGGTTCTTACGTTAAATTAAGAGAAATCAGGTTTGGATATACCATTCCAAGTTCTGCCTTAAAATCTTTGCCTTTTGTAAAGTCTGCTAATATTGGCTTTATGGTTCAGAATGCATGGTTAATTTGGGCTACTACCAAAAAGTGGGGTGTTGATCCATCTGAGTTAGAAACTTTCTATCGTGAAGGTGGTCAGTTATCTTCTACCAGACAATTTGGTATCAACTTAAGAGCATCATTTTAGTAAACGAATTCAGTAAAAACAAAAAGACATTTTATGAAAAAAATATTAATCGTTTTTGGTTTGCTGGCTACGTTACAAAGTTGTAACAAGTTTGGCGATACCAATATTTCTCCTGCACAGTTAACTACGGCTTCTACCAAAGCATTATTAACGAATGCAGAACAAGCATTAAGTACTTATGTTACTAGTGCTAGATTAGGTTCTTTGTATATTCAACATTTATCTGAAGGTCCTTATCCTGGATCTTCATTGTATAGCGATAGAAACTCTAGTTTCGCTGGTTGGTATACAGGTCCATTGTATGATTTACAAACTATTATTAACGATAACAATGCAGGTTCATCTTCTGCCAATGGAAATGGCTCTAAGAGTAACCAAATTGCAGTTGCTCGTATTTTAAAAGCATATTACTTTTTACAAATGACCGATATATGGGGAGATATTCCTTATTCGGAAGCATTACAAGGTGATAAAAATTATGCGCCTAAATACGATAAGCAACAAGATATCTATACTGCCTTATTTAAAGAGCTTACTGAAGCTGTGGCTCAAATTAAGGAAACAGAGTCTTCTGTAGTTGGAGATATTTTATTAAATGGCAATATGGCCGCATGGAAACGTTTTGCAAATACCACTAGAATGGTTATGGCATTGCGTATTTCAAAAGCCGATATTGCAAAAGGTAAAACTGAATATGCTGCTGCTTTAGCTGCTGGTGTTATATCTAGTAATGCACAAAACATCAATTATAATTATATCGCAGGTGATCCTAATAACTACAATCCTTGGTATAACAATTATACTATCAGTAATCGTAACGACTATGCTATAAGCAAAACCATGACCGATTATATGGATCCAAAAGCAGATCCTAGATTGCCAGTTTTTGCTGAAACATTAGCGGGTGGTGTTATTAAGGGCTTACCTTATGGTAGAAACGTTGCAGTGAATATTCCAGCAGCTTTTAGTAGAATTGGTACTGCATTTAGAAGCCAAAACTCTCCTCTTACTTTACACAACTATGCGCAAGTTTTGTTTATGCAAGCTGAAGCTGCTAAATTAGGATATGTTGCAGGTGGTGATGTAGAAGCTGAGGCAAAGTACAAAGCAGCTATTAAAGCTTCTTGGGAAATGTATGGTGTATTTAATCAAGCTAAATATGATACATATATTGCTTTACCCGAGATTGCATATGCTGCAGTTGATGGTCATAAGAAAATCATGACCGAAAAATGGGTGCATAATTATTTAGCTAGTTATGAAGCTTGGAAAGACTGGCGTAGAACAGGTTTCCCAGTTTTAACTCCTGCAACTGATGCAGTAGATTCAAGAGGAATCCCAATGCGTTTAGGTTATTCACCAACAGAAGCTTCTCTAAATCCGGTAAACTATGCTGCTGCTGTTACAGCACTAGGTGGAAAGGACGAGAACTATGGCTTAATGTGGTTGGTTAAATAAATATTTTAGTTTTTGGAGTTTCGATTGCTTGTAATTAAAAGCCCCGGTACTATATTAGTCCGGGGCTTTATTATTTTGCTATTGGTTTTTTCAATCATTCACGACTAATAGTAATGCTATAAAATTATCTCGCAGGCATTGTTAATGGAATATCTCTCTTTAACATTTCCTCTCTATTAGCCATTTCCCATGCTGTATAAAATACCAGCTTTGCTCTTTTTTCCATTAGTTCAAAGTTGATTTTATCTACAGTATCGCCTGGTTGGTGGTATTCTGCTTTAAGCATTCCATCATAAAAGAATAAAATAGGAACTCCTTTACGTGCAAAATTATAATGATCACTTCTGTAATAAATTCTGTTTACATCTTTTGGATCATCATATTTATAATCCAACGTCATGTTCAAATGTTTAGCATTAACACCCTCGTTAATTTTTGCTAAATCAGAGCTTAATTTATCGTGACCAATCACATAAATATAATTGAGGGTATCTGCAGTTTTTCTTTCTGTATCTACTCTACCAATCATATCGGTATTTAAATCTACCGTGGTTTTATCTAAAGGAAAAATTGGATGCTCCGAATAGTATTGAGAACCCCAAAGGCCTTTTTCTTCTCCGGTTACTGTCATAAATACCAAAGTTCTACGAGGCTTGTTGCCTTTTTTAGCAGCAGCTGCAAAAGCTTCTGCCATTTGCATTACGCCTACTGTACCAGAACCATCATCGTCTGCTCCGTAATAAATCACATCGCCTCTTTTACCTAAATGATCGTGGTGACCGGTCATGAAAACGTATTCGTCTTTTTTGTCGGTACCTTCAACAATTCCAATTACATTGCTGGTTTCTAAAGCAGTAGATTTTTTATCAGCTGCAATGCTTAACTCAGCAATATATTTTCCTTTAGTTAAAGAAGCCAAACTTTCACTGGATAATTTAGCGGTACGTCCTGCTAAAGCAGAAGCTATTTCTTCAGAAACAGTCATCATCATAAATGGAGCGCCAGTTGGCTTATTCATGTAAATATTTCCTTTAACAGCAGTGGCTGTTTTACGAGGAAAATCTTTAGACACTAATACAATACCAGTTGCACCAGCAGTTCTAGCCGCTGCAGCTTTTGCTGCACCTGAAATAGGGCTTGGCACTCTAGAGCCAGGAGCTGGTGTAGGCGCTTTATAGCCTGCTGGTGCACCATCTAAAATCATTACAATTTTACCTTTAACATCAAGGCCAGCATAGTCGTCTATTGAAGCAGCTTTATCAACAATACCATAGCCTACAAAGACCAATTCTTTTGAGCTGGTTTTTCCATTAGCGATGGATTGTAAAGACATCATATAGTCTTTGTCCCAATTAAATAGTTTTCCATTTACCCTTAATTCAATACTAGACAGTTCGTCTTGGTATACATTAAAATATTGTTGGTAGCTATTTCCATTACCTGGCTTAAGCCCCATTCTTTTAAATTCAGATTCAATGTAGGCAGCGGCTTTTCTTTCACCTGGCATACCCGTTTCTCTTCCCTCCATTTCTGGTCCAGCCAAAATGGTCAATTTTTGTTTCATTGATTCGGGGGTAATTAATGCAGCAAACTTGGTTGATGCATCTTCTTTTTGTCCGTATGCAATTCCCGTAGAAAGGAACATGGCACCAAACAGGATTTTTTTCATCATGGCTTTTTGGTTTAGTTACAGCTAATTTTATTCACTCTGTCGGCGTGTCTACCACCTTCGAATGAAGTATTCATAAAAAGATCAATCATTTGTTCTGCAAGGGGTAGTGCTACAAATCTTGCTGGAATGCAAATAATGTTAGCATTATTATGTAATCTAGCTAATTCCGCTACATCATTTTGCCAGCACAATGCCGCCCTGATTCCTTGGTGTTTATTAGCAGTAATGGCTACTCCATTGGCACTTCCACAAATCAAAATACCAAAACCTGCTTCACCCTTTTCTACTGCAGAAGCAGTAGGATGTGCAAAGTCGGGATAATCTACAGAATCCAAAGAATAAGTTCCATGGTCGGTAACTTGGAAGCCTTTTTCGGTTAACCAAGCAATTAAAGCAGATTTATACGCAAAACCCGCATGGTCACTTCCAATTGAAATGGGTTTGGAAACGTCAAAAACATAAGCCATAAAATAGTCTTTATTGTGATGTATATAGGTTGATTAATCCCACTCTTTGTTTTCGTCTTTTTCTAATTTCTTAAATACTCTTGCGGAAACAAGAATACTTAATTCATATAAAAGGAATAATGGTATGAACACAATTAATTGGCTCATCCAATCTGGGCTAGGGGTAATAAATGCAGCAACAATTAATATAATGACTACTGCATACTTACGAGTTGCCCTTAAAAAACTAGGTGTAATAATTCCAATTTGTGTTAGAATATAGGCCAATACAGGCAATTCAAAAGCTAGTCCGCAACCTAAAATGATATTGGTTAAGTTGTCTAAGTAGTCAGAAAAAGTGGGTCTGGTTACTATCATATTTTCGGTACCCAACTGAAACCCTGCCAAGAAGTTAAAAGTAAATGGCCCTAATAAAAAGTAGCCAAAAGCCGCGCCACAAAAGAAGAAGAAAGAAACCCAGAAAATAATGAAACGAGTGTTTTTAACTTCTTTTTCTTTTAATGCGGGTTTTACAAAACGCCAGAATTCCCAAAAAATATAAGGGAAAGCCATAATGATACCACCCACAATAGCCATACTAATAGTACTTAAGAATTGGCCACCAAAAGTGGTACTCTGCATGGTTACTTCAACGGGGGGCATACACAGTGCATCCCCAATTTTTAACCAATGACTAAAATCGCACAAAGCTTTATAACTAACAAAATCTTTATTGATAGGGCCAACGATAATATTATCGAATATCCAGTTACGATATATAAATATTACCAAGGCCATTACCAAAATGGAAATAACCGAACGGATAATATGACCTCTTAATTCTTCAAGATGATCAATAAATGACATCTCCTCTTTATCTGCTGTTGCTTTTCTATTAAATAGTGCCATGTTTATTGTAATACTTTCATCTTAACCATTTCTATTCTTCTCTCAGATACAGTTAAAATATCAAACTTGAAATTATTGATGATAATGGTTTCTTTTTGTTTGGGTATGGTTTCATGTTCATTGATAATGTAACCACTTAAAGTTTCAGAATCACTTGCTGGGAAATCTAAATTGTATTTTTCATTTAAATAATCCAATTCCATTCTGCCACTAAAAATAAATTCGTCTTCAGCTAATTGCTTCTCTACAAATTCTTCAGTATCGTATTCGTCTTGAATTTCACCAAAAATTTCTTCTAATAAATCTTCCATGGTTACTATTCCTGATGTGCCACCAAATTCATCTACTACCCAAGCAATACTTTTTCTTTCTTTAGTAAATTTATTCATCAAATCAGTTGCACTCATGCTTTCAGGTACAGCCACAATGGGATGAAGCATGGCTTTAATACTTTCAGGGCGATTAAATAAATCTAACTGGTGAATATAACCTACAATATTATCAATGCTGTCTTCGTACACCAGCAGCTTACTCAATTTGGTTTGAATAAATAAATTTCTTGCTTCACCAATAGAGTCTGTTACTTCTAATGCAACAATTTCAGTTCTTGGCACCAAACATTGCCTAATTTTTACGGTAGGTAGGCTTAATGCATTTTCAAAAAGCTCTGTATTTAATTCCTGGTTTTCGTCGTCCTGGTCTTTGGTCTGTTGAAAAAAATGTTCTAAGTCTATTTTAGTAAAAGCTTCGTTTTTGTCTTTCACTCGAACATTAAAAATGTATTTCAATATCCATTGAGAAATGTTTACGAATAAATTGGTTAGTGGGAGAAACAAGTGATGAAAGAAATTGGCAACTGGTGCAAATACAAATAATAAACTATCACTCTTTGCCCTGAAAATTGCTTTTGGTAAAAATTTACCAATTACTAAAACCACTAGTGTGGAAACTAAAGTATCAAAAGCCAGTTTTAAAAAGTTGTTTTCAATTTGGAGGGGTAGCCAAATTCCTGTTTTAAGTAGTTCATCGAAAAGCAATCCATAGATTACTAAAAATACATTCACCCCAATCAAACAGGTTCCAATAAATCTAGCAGGAGATTCAATGAATTGGGCCAAAATGGCGCCACTTCTTTTACCCTGCTTTTTCTTTAGTTCAATGCTCAATCTATTGGCAGTTACGAATGCAATTTCATACCCCGCAAAAAAGCCGATAAAAAGCAAAGTACCCACTATACTAAGAATGGTATAGATATGCGTCATAATGGGCCAAAGTTAAGGTATATACAATAACAAAGTACCCCGTAGAAACGGGGCACGATACCGACTTAACACATGAGATTCGGTGCTGTAAAATTTATATGGTTATTTTATTTAAAGTCAACAGTACAATTCTGGCAACTCATGTCTATTTTAAGGCCTTTACCTTCACCTACTTTAGCGCTAAAATTTGATTCGTTGTCACGAGATTGTGAATAACGGGTAATAGAACGATTGATTTCAACCAACTGCTTAGCCAAGGCATCAGTTTCTTTTTCTTTTACTAATGGTTTTTTCTCCTCTACTACTAGAGGTTCTTTTTCAAAGTTTCCGTATACAGTGCTGTACGCTCCAATGAATTTAACCGAATAATTCTTGATATTTCTTAATGGAATGCGGATGTCGGCGTATTTGTTGTCAATTTTAATTACGTCAAGATTTGCTCCAACATTTCTGATTTTAACATCGGCGTTGGTTCCATCCATTTCAAGAGAGTTATTTAATTTGGTGATTCTGAAATTACCATAGTTCTTTCTTCCTCTTAATTCGTTGGCATCTTCTATTTCATATTCGTCGTTGGTACTTCTGAATACCGCTTTTTTAGCGCTGGCAATTTCAATGGTAGAGTACTTGGTATCTAAGTCTGCTTCACCAATTTCTTTTGCTGAAAATCGGCCATTCATAAATTCAATTTCGGCAATGGCAGCATTCTCCATGGTTACATTGGAATATTTTGAACGGAGGTATAGTTTGGAAAAGCTTTCTGCTTCTAAACTACCGTTGGAAATATCTACGGTAGCATTTCCATAGTTTCCAGTTAGTTGAAGATCGCCATACTTGCTATCGATATCTAATTTGCTAGCAGCAGGTACATAGATAGTAACTATTCTCTTTGTATTCGATTTGCTGCCTATGCTTTCTCCTTTGTCGTTAAATACTGCTACACCTGTACTTCCACTCCAGCCAAATGTGCTGCCATTAATAGTGTAACTACCGCCAGAAATAGTTCCAGACTTAACTCTTACTGTTGTTCCAATTGATTTTAAGGAAAGATTCATTTTTTCAAACCATTCTTCATCACTTAATTTTCCTTCACCTTCATAATAAACAGTAGTTACTACTTTTACTTTAGATTGATCCCAAATTTTAACTTGGATATTTCTAGAAGTATTGTCAATATATATATCGGGGGATTTAGACGTGCTAATTTCTTGACTTACTTCTTTGGCTTTAACATCTTTTAAGTCTTTAAATACATAATCAAAATTCTGATTGATGTTCATAGGAAATCCTGTAACAGTTACAGTACCAGTGCCTCGCATCGGGAAACCTTCTACCACAATCGGTTTCAAGGCTTTTGCCATGCTTTCTTTAACAGACCTTTCAATTTGAATATTTGAAACTTTTACTTCTTTGTTTGCTTTTTGAATTTCCTTTGCAGCGTTCTGAATTTCTTTTTCTGCTTTTTTGATTTCTCTTTCAACTTCCTTTTCAGTAGTAGTTTGTTGTGCAGAAGAACTCAATGATCCTGCGCCAATTGCACATAAAATCATTGCTCTGATAATGGTATTTTTCATTGTTTCTGTTTTTAAATATTAATAAAGTAAGCACGAGTAGAATCTACCGGCCCTCTGTTTTGTTTGTAACGATTATTGGTTTTGTTCATTTCTAATTGCAACTGCTTTAGTACAGTTAATTTATATTGATACAGATTTATCAGTTGATCAAGCTGTTGGTCTGTTAGTCCTTTTTTACTAATTTCTTTTTTGATTTGTTTTTCCTCTTGTTCTAGTTGAATAATTTGGGATTTGAATTCATTAAAATAACTCGCAGACTCCGCGTACATAGGAGTGGTGCTGATTTTTCCTTTTTGTAAATTGATGATTTGTGTAAAGCCAGTTTCCATATTAGCTAATGCGGTCATGGCGTTATTGCTGCTGTTTACTGGTGAAGCAGAACTGGCCGTTCTTGATTGTACCGATTGAGTAGCTTTACTCAATATTGGTTGAGTTGAACTAGTAGAAGGAGCATTAGATTCTGTTGCAACCAAAGCTTCAGTTGATTCTCTGTTGCTGGTTGAATTATTGTTAGTGTTGTCATTGTTAGAGTTGCTGGGCCCACTATTTGGTTTTTCTTCATTCGTTACCACTTGTTCTTGCAATGGTTTCACCATATCATTATCAGTAAACAAATACCAAGCGCCAATCCCCGCTAAGCCCAAAATACAAGCAGCTGCAGACCATTGCACCAACTTGCGCATTGAAAAAACTTTAGCTGTGGCATCAAGTTTTACCGATATAGATTCGTCATGCACCTGAGCGAAGTTTTCTCCAGACTGAGTTTTTAACTGTTCTTGCACTTTGCTCCAAACCAATGAACTGGGCTCATCGGTATCAAGCTGCTCATGATTGGTGATTAAATATTTTTTAAACTCATCCATGTATTTGTACTTGTTTGTAAATTCTTTGTTTCAATAATGCCCTGGCTCGTTGGTATTGGCTTTTACTCGTTGATTCTGAAATTCCCATGCTCTCTGCAATTTGTTTGTGTGAATAATCTTCAAATACATACAAATTGAATACCTGTCTACAACCATCTGGTAATTGCTTTATGGTTGCATGAATGATCTTGAAATCAATTGTTTTCCACCATTCCATTTCTTCATTTACCAAATTGCCTTGTTGATCTGTATCCCATTCTTCCCAGCGAATATTTTTTTTGCTGAAACGAATGCATTCATTTACCACAATTCTTTTAAGCCAGCCACCAAATTGCTCTGCAACTTTAAGCTGATGCAAATTGCTAAATGCAATAATAAAACAGTCTTGTAAAAGGTCTTCTGCGTCTGTACTGTTACCAGTCATTCTGGTACAGATATTAAACATTGCTTTACTGTATTGATCGTACAACCAAGCCTGGGCTTTTGCATCTCCATTGCAAGCCTTTTTTACAGCAGCTTTTTGTATGTCTATTACCTGTTCCAAGCAGTTTTCATGAGTAAGAGAAGGTTTTTATGAAAAGTTGGAAAGAAGGTCAACTATTTTTTTGCTTTTTAATATTCGGCTATAACCGGTTTATTCTGCATGATTGCTTCTATTTTGCCAACCACCTCAGAAGTTAACAGTTCCACTGCTTTTAATGCGGTCAAATTATCTATTAATTGTTCTTTCTTGGTAGCGCCCAAAATGGCAGTTGTTACATTTGGATTTTTAATACACCAGGCAATACTTAAAGCAGGCAAGCTGCAACCCAACTCATTGGCCAGTAATTGTAGTTGTTGTACTTTTTCAATTTTGTCTTGCATAATCCAACGCTCTTTCAACCAATCGAAACCTTCAATGGCTAATCGGCTGCCTTCGGGTATACCATTATTGTATTTGCCAGTTAACAAACCAGCGGCCAAAGGGCTCCAGATGGTAGTGCCCAACCCTACATTTTTATATACTTCTAAATAGTCGTTTTCTATTTTATTTCTTTCGAATAAATTGTATTGCGGTTGTTCCATAGAAGGGCCAATCAAACGATAGTGTTGCGCAACTCTATGTGCTTCCATCAATTCAACACCACTCCATTCACTGGTGCCCCAGTATAAAATTTTTCCTTGTTGAATTAAGGTATTCATGGTTAACACTACTTCTTCAATCGGCGTGTTTTTATCGGGTCTATGACAGAAGTATAAGTCTAAATAATCGGTCTGAAGCCTTTGCAAGGCTTCATTACAAGCTTCCGTTAAATGCTTTCTGCTGAGGCCTGTTTGATTGGGTTTATTCTCTTTTCCTCTCCAGCCAAAGAAAGCTTTTGAAGAAATGGTATAAGAAGTTCTGTCCCATTTTTTTGCTTTTAATACACGGCCCATCATTTTCTCACTTTCGCCCAAAGCATATACTTCCGCATTGTCAAAAAAATTGATGCCATTATCGTAAGCAATACCCATTAATTCGTCGGCACTATTGTCGCTAATTTGTTTATGAAATGTTACCCAACTACCAAAGCTTAATACGCTTAATTGAAGGCCTGATCTTCCCATTCTCCGGTATTCCATAAAATTGATTTTATTGTTTTTTATCTGTAGTACTGTCTGGTAATATTAGAAAGCTACCCAAATCTAATTCATAGTAAGTAATATCTGTTAGGGTTTGATTAGAGCTGAAACCTTTTTTAGCATACAACTTTTGACGCGGATTACGCTGACTGGTCGTAACGGGTTTGTCGGTATGAAATCTTCCTAATGTTTGATCCCAAAATAATTCAGAAGTTTCTAAAGTATCTCCATTAATGCGGATAATAATTACACTATCTTTTAAAAAAATCTTGTTTTCATTTTCCATGTATCGGCCATAATTGGCTCTGAGTGTGCTTTCTAACCTCATGCTGTCGTTGTAAAACTCAACAAAAAGTGTTTTAGGAAACTCAGATTTGAGTGCACTGTCTCCTTGATATCGTAATAATAAAGGAGCCGTTAATTTCGCTTTCATTTTACCCCCCATACTCAAGAAGCTAACAATATTTTTGCCTTCTTCAATGCCTGGTTTTTTCTTCCCCAATTCTTTTACTTCATTTACATCGTTCTCACATGCGTGCATAAAAAAGCAGCCTATAAAAAAGGCTGCAATAATATTTTTGTTATGAGTGTGTAGATTAATCATACTTGCGTTTAATAAACCACACATCACTTAAACTAAAACCAAGGGTTAATTGGGTATAGTTCTCCGTAATATTGTTTACAGCTGATCCTCTTTTACCAAATTGAACAGCTGCTTGAACAACCGTATATTGTGTTTCGTAGTTCCTCCATTTTCTGATAGGGAAACCTGCACCCAAAGTGAATGAACTATGCTTTAAACCATTGCCATCTGCATTGATATAATCTTTGCCAAACTGAAATCCTAAACGGTAGTTCACATTGCTTAAATAGCTGGTACCACCATCTGGGTTAGGGCTAATTTGCGCACCCATTTTTAAAGCCCAACTATTGTTCAAAGCATCTGGTTGACCATAATAACGATACTTGGTCCATTGTGTAGTAGTGAATTCTAAACCCGCAGACCATAATTGGAAATTTCCCCTAGAATTGGTAAGGGTTCTCATGATCATGAAGCCAGCATCATAAGTTGCAGGCATCACAATGGTTCCTTTGATATTGTCTTGTTTAGCAATACTGTCAACTTCAATTAATCCACCAGCAGCATTTACCACAAAAGTTTGTCTGCTGATACTTTGAACTGCATTCATATTCTGTTGTAAAGAAGCAGTAGCGCCCACTCTCATTAATAGACTTTTTGCAGATTTATCTGCTGCATTTTCTTTTTTAGATAAAGTGAATTCGTATTGAACACCCAACTGTAAAAATACTTTTCCAAAATTGGTTTGAGTAGCAGATTTCGATTCAAAATATTGTAAGGTATCGTTGTAAAAAGTTTTGGTGGTGCTTAGTTCTTTTCTTCCAAAAGTGTAACCAGTATTTAAACCCACACTTAAATTCTTCCATTTCTTACCTATTCCAATAAAAGCCTGATTGGTGCCGCCAGTACCTTCGTAAATGGTACCTATGCTGTCTCCAGCAAGGCGGGCCCTGCTTTCTACGCCGTAGTTTACCCTGGTTATAGGCCTTAATCCAAAAGCCAAACCCAAACCCTTTGCTTTATTTAACGGAAAACTGACCGCTAAATAGCTAGGGATTAAATAAACAGAACTAAAAGTTCCACTGGGATTATTACTTTTTAATTTTCTGGAATCAATAGACAAACCCAAATCGTAGGTAACCATATAATTGGAACCATAGGTAGCTGGGTTATTAAAATTGATTGCTTGTCCTACATTGTAATTATTACCATCGGCATAAGCGGCTGAAAGACCACCCATAGAACGGCTAATGGCATGTTGGGAACCTACTAAATTGCCCAATCCGTAACGGGAAAATGGTGAATTTACCTGAGCAGATGAACTGATTGCGAAAAAAGAGATGAAACTAACCACAAAAGCCAGCCTACCTGTTGTTGAACTCACTGATTGCATATAAGCCTTTAAAAATTAGGTTTGGGTCGGCAAATATCCTGTTTTTTAGGTGCGGTACAAAAAAAGGCATATCCCCCCCGGTTAATAGCACGTTAAAGTTGCTGTATTTTAGGGCATATTCGTCAATTATTCCATCTATTTCTTTGGTCATGCCCCAAATTACCCCACTCAAAAGATTGGTTTTGGTATCATATCCAACTAAGGGAAAGGGCGATTCTGCCTTTATATAGGGTAATAAAGCAGTTTGCTCGTGCATGGCCCTGAAGCGCATATTCATCCCAGGCGAAATGCTCCCTCCTAAAAATTCGTGTTGATTATTGATAAAATTATAAGTAATACAAGTTCCCAAGCCAATTACCAGGTTATGTTGTTTGGGGAAAAGGTCTACCGCAGCAGCCACCAAGGCCAAACGATCGGCGCCAATTGTTTCGGGTTTGCCAACAGGGGTGGTTAAAGGAAGTAAGCTGGCATGACTTAATCGATGAAACACTGTTTGCTCGGCCATGATAGATTCAATGGCAGGATCATGATTGATTACTGAAGAAAGAATGACTTTTTTAGGTTTCCATTGATTCATCAGTGCTGTTATGCTTTCAACAGTAGCTTCGGGTAAATTAATTTCTTCTTGAAAATCCCTCCCATTGAATACCGCCACTTTCAAACGTGTATTGCCAAAATCTAAACAAAGTGAAATACCCATGATGGTTAATTAAGGTTGAACCCTTTTATTTTTTTAAAAGAGCCATTAATGATGATTTTTTCTTTTAACTGCTCCATTCCAGTGATCACTGGAATCACTTTTTCTAAATGTCTTCTTAAATACTCTAATCTTTGCTCTTCTTTAAATAAACACAGTAATTCGTATTCTTCTTTTAAAGATAGCCCTGCATGGTGCGCCATATCATAACTCAAGATATCGGCTACTTTTTTATTGAAGTTCTTGGTTACGTTTAATAAACGATGCAGTATATAAACTGAATCTAAAATTTTGAAAGAGATAAAAGGCTTGGTGCTTGCATCATTATTAGGATAACTAACAATGGCACCACTGAATAATTTATCTGGGATGGATTCAATCAGTTCCAACACTTGAAACACCCTGATACCGCGGGTTTTAATATCCATTCTACCATCTTCATACACTTGTACAATCTCTGTAATCTCCACCATGGTGCCTGTTTCGGCCACTCCTTCTTCTAACACAGTAGGGATGCCAAAGGGTTTGGCTTCTGCAAAACATTCGGTGATTAATTCTTTGTAACGGGGTTCGAATATGTGAAGATTCAACTCCTCACCAGGATAAACGACCAATGCCAATGGAAAAATTGGAATAAAATTAATCATACACTTCAGCTTATCCGTACAAAAGATTTCAGTTCTTTGCTTCACAATTTAGTTAAAATGAAAATTGCTGGCTTCACAATTATTAAAAATGCGGTGTTAAATGATTATCCCATTGTTGAAGCGGTAAAATCTATTTTGCCTGTGGTAGATGAAATGATCATTTTAATTGGGGATTGTACCGATGGAACCGTTGAATTGATGGAATCAATTAACGACCCTAAAATCAAGATTCATCACTCTGTTTGGGATCCCAATTTAAGATCGGGAGGGGCGGTATTGGCCGTAGAAACCAATAAAGCGATGGAATTGATTAGTGAAGATGCCACTTGGGCATTTTATATTCAAGGGGATGAAGTAGTACACGAGCAGTACCATGCAGCCATTAAAGCAGGGTGTGAACAATACCAAGACGATCAACGGGTGGAAGGACTTTTATTTAAGTACCTACATTTTTACGGAACCTATGATTATGTGGGGGATAGTAGAACCTGGTATCGAAATGAAGTGCGTGTAATTAGAAATGATTGCAATATTAAAGCGTATAAAGATGCACAAGGATTTAGGAAAGGACAACAAAAATTAAATGTAAAAGCCATTGATGCCTATGTATACCATTATGGTTGGGTAAAGTCTCCAGCACAAATGATGAAAAAGCAGAAAGAGTTTAGTAAGCTCTGGCATAATGATGAAGCCCTATCAGCTTATATGGCTCAACCCGATTTTTTTGATTACAGTCAATTTGATTCTTTAGAAAAATTCAAGGGGACTCATCCGCAAGTAATGCAGGAAAGAATTGAGCGCGCCAATTGGCCAATCAGTTTTGATCCTGCTAAGAAAAAATTCAGCTTAAAAGACAAGGCCCTCTATTATTTTGAAAAGGCAACAGGAATAAGGCCTTTCGATTTTAAAAACTATCGACTAATTCGATGATTTTTTGTCGCTTGCCAGCAAACCAATAATGGCCAAACATGCAGCAATGCACCATATTGATAATTGATGGTGGTTTCTACTAGGCAAGAAACTGCTATAGCCAATGTCCAAATAATCAAGAAAGGATTCTTGTTGCGATATCCATACCAAGCAGGATAAAATAACCATGTAGTAAATATCACCATGCCCCACCAACCACTGCCCATCCACCAAAACAACCATTGATTAAATGGCCAACCGTATTGGGTGTTTTGCCCATTCATTACTTGAGTAAATTTTAGTTGTAGTGCAGATGGTATAGCAGACCAACCAATTGCAGTACTATGATCTTCTGTTATGGCTTTTAAAGCCACTGTATTAATGGCTCTTCTTACTCCATCAGAATACGTTGAATCATATCCTTTGGTATTATAGGTTTTCCAATCGTAGAGGGTATACCTGATTTTTTGTTGAACAGTTGGTGTGATAGCAAGCATGACGATGAATGCAATTATTGCAATCAATATATTTCGACTGCGATTCCTATTTGTAATAGGTTTTGATTTCAAATAATACATTCCATAACCAACAACGATGATAGCCGAAATGACCCAACCTGTTCTAACTGCCAATAAAAGAATCGCACCCAATAAAATAATAAAAGATGTTTTTTTATACCGCGCATTACGAACAGGCAATAATGTAAACAACAAAGCACTGCATAAAAAAATACTAAAACGAACATGATCGGTATCCATGAATACAGGCAATGTTCTACCTTGTCCATATAGCTCAAATGCTTCACTAGCATGCAATACAAACCATCCCAATGGGTACAATAATGCAATGAATGCAGCATGAATCCAAGGTTGCGAAATGGTTTTAGTAAAAGCGTATTTTTCTGCAACAATAGCAGTAATGCCTGCAATTGGATAAACCATGAGGGTGAGTAAAAAAGATATATTGGCTTCTGTAAAACCCGCTTGATAAATTCCAGTGAATGCCAATAGCAAGGGAGACACACACCAAAAAAACAGTGGCGAAAAAAGATCAGCGTTATTTTGTTTTAGATAGTAAATAGCATATACAGCCATTAATCCCATACTGATAGATAAGACGGCCCTACTCCATAATAGCCCACCCAACATAATAATGGCCAGTACTAATAAAATATTTGTTGCTCTTTTTGGCATACAGTTAGCATAAATTTACATTTACAGCAGTTATATGTGGAAACAATTATTAGCAGGCATACAAATAGGCAATCATCAATCCATTGCAAGAGCTATATCATTAGTAGAAAATGAAGTGGAAGGCTATGACCATTTTTTACAAAGTTTGCCCATTGGAAAAACGCCTATAACTGGAATCACCGGACCTCCAGGTGCAGGAAAAAGTACCTTAACGGATGCGTTGATTGGACATTGGACTGCACAAGGGAAAAAAGTAGCCATTCTATGTATTGACCCTTCTTCACCATTTAATATGGGTGCGTTATTAGGAGATAGAATTAGAATGAGCGATTGGTACAATCATCCGGGCGTATATATTCGATCATTGGCTACCCGAGGATCCTTAGGGGGCTTACATCCTTATATAATTGAAATCACTGCAATTTTACAAACAGCGGGCTTTGATGAAATTATTGTTGAAACGGTTGGAGTTGGGCAGAGTGAAATTGAAATTGCTGGCTTGGCCGATACCACTGTTGTTGTAGTAGTACCCGAAGCAGGCGATGAAGTGCAAACCATGAAGGCAGGCTTAATGGAAATTGCAGATGTATTTGTGGTGAATAAAAGTGATCGACCCGATGCAGATAGTTTTGTAAAAAACCTGCGCTTGATGATGGCGCCAGCTTTTAATACCGATAAAAAAATTGAAGTGATTAAAACAGTGGCTTCACAAAAAGAAGGAATAGTGGAATTAGCCAACGCCATTGAAGCGCACCAACAACATATATCCATCAACAATCGAAAAATTTGGTTACTTACCGAACGTGTTTACCAATTGATTGCAAGAAATAGAATGAAGCCTTACGATAAGAAAGCCATTTATCAAGCATTACAAGCCAAAGCATCCAAAGAGCAGTTTAATCTTTTTACTTTTGTAAACGAGTATGCAAATACAGGGAATGCTTGATACATGAATAAACCAACCACCATTTTATTTGATGCGGAGCGGATGAAATATCCCAATACGGGCTTGTTTTATTTTTGTAAACAATTGGCCCAATCGTTAATTGCAAAAGCAACTGCAGCAAATATTCAGGTTCAATTATTCTTGCCAAGTAATCAACAACAACAGTTTTTAGCAGACACTAAAATATTGCCGATTCAGTTTTGGTATAAATACCATTTGCCCATTTTTAAAGAAGTTGATATTTGGCATACGACTAGTCAAGACAGTGCTTATTTCCCTTTTCATTTTAAAAAGCCTATTGTATTTACCATCCATGATTTAAATTATTATCATGATGAACGTAAGTCGATGACCAAAAGAAATAATTGGTTGAAGCAATTGCAAAAAAAAGTAGATGCAAGCAGTCATATTGTATTTATATCGGAGTACACGGCAAAAGATGTGCAAGCTCATATCAATTTAAAAGGCAAGCCATTTTCAATCATTTATAATGGATGTAATTTTAATGAAACCAGTTTGCCAACCATTCCAATACATGCGCCTAAAGAGCCATTTATTTTTTCCATTGGTACGATTGCTTTAAAGAAAAATTTTCATGTATTGCCTGCACTATTAGCCAACAATCAAATGCAATTGGTTATTGCGGGCATTACACAACAGCCACAATATCTAGAACAAATTATTTCCGAAGCCAAGAAATGGGGTGTTGAAAATCGATTGATTTTTACAGGAGCCATTTCAGAAAATGATAAGCAATGGTATTATGCCCATTGTAGGGCATTTGTATTTCCTTCTTTATCTGAAGGATTTGGGCTGCCGCTAGTGGAAGCCATGCACTTTGGCAAACCAGTCTTTATCTCGAACGCCACTTCATTGCCAGAGATAGGCGGAGATGCGGCGTATATTTTTCCTGATTTTGATCCAGCCAATATGCAAGCTGTTTTTGCAGAAGGCATGAAAGATTTTAAAGAAAACAATCGCGAAGAAAAAGTAATGGCGAGAGCAGCTTTATTTAATTGGGATGAAGCAGCACAAACTTATTTAAATATCTATCAACAATTGGCTTAAATAATTTTCACCAACATTTTTAAGCAAAACAACCATTGCCTTAATTGGGATCTTTTTTTAGAAGCCAATAGTTGTTGATGGTACTTGAAAAATAAAACCATTCTTTGTATATTATTGAAGAGTCCCGATCCATGGTAATATTGATTCAGCTTGGTCAATACCATTTTCTCCTGTGTTAATTCAGAAGGACAATAGGAATAAAACAATTCAATTCTTTCTTGGGCAATTTGTTTTTCCTTTAATGCAACTTGTACTTCTTGAGCTTTATTTCTTTTACCACCTACTGCACCAAATACGTTGTTGCTATGTTGCCTGTACCAAGCCAATTGGTCTGGAATATAGCGGATACCGCCATTAACAGTTGCAGTGTATGCAATCCACCAGTCGTGTGGAATAATAGTGGGGAAAGGAAAAATATTTTGTAAAAATTCATTCCTAATTAACATAGCGTGCCCATAAATTCTACAGAAAATTGCTTGTTCTAAAGGACTTGAAAAATTTTTGCAATTGACCCTGTCTGCAATGGTAACTCCAATGGGTTCCATATTTTCATTGCATAAAACAGAATTGGCATATACCAACGCAGCATCTCCTATGGCTGCATATAATTTACTTATTTTTTGTGGATGCCATTGATCGTCTTGATCACATAGAGCCACGTATTCGCCTTTTGCCAATCTACAACCTTGTTCAAAATTTTTGATATAGCCTTGGTTGGTTGTACGCTTAATAATTTGAATGAAGGGATGCTTAGATTGGTAAGATTCAATAATAGCAAGTGTATCGTCTGAACTATTATCGTCGGTAACAATGATTTCCAAATTGGGATAATCTTGTTGCAACACAGAGTCTAATTGTGTACGAAGAAATTTTGCTCCATTGTAAGTAGCCAAGACAATGGAGATTAAGGGGAATTGCGTTTGATTCGTCAACATCTTGCTTGCTCTAAGTAGACTAAATTAAATATTATATTTACAAATTGGCAATAAAGCTAAACAATCATGCAATCATCTTTATCGATAGTGATGTGTACCTACAATGGCGCCGCATTTGTGGAAGCACAAGTGAAGTCTATATTGGCACAAACTTATCCTTTCGAAGAATTGGTGATTGTAGATGATGCTTCTAGCGATCAAACTTATGCGTTATTGCAACAATTGGCTACAGCCGATGCAAGAATTAAGTTGTATCAAAACACTACCAATATTGGATATAATGCCAATTTTGAAAAAGCAATTCGGTATTCGAGTGGAGCATATATTGCTTTTGCTGACCAAGATGATATTTGGGAAAAAGAGAAACTGGCATTGATGATGGTCGACTTACAACCCAGTACTGCGTTAATTTATTGCGATTCCGTAAGATTTAGTGATGCCATCCCAACCCATCCGCAACTCAATAAAAAAAATAGAAGAATAAAAGGGGAAGATCCCTTGTTGTTGGCCATGTTTAATACCGTAAGTGGGCACGCCAGTATTATGCGCAGATCGGCATTAATGCCCATACTGCCATTCCCCAAAGATGTTTATTATGATTGGTGGATGGCCATGCATGCAACCATTTCAGGCGGCATTCAATTTATTCCATTTATAGGAGTATACCAACGCATGCATACCCAGAATATTACGATTCAACAAGGTTTAACAGAGCAAGAACATCGCAATCGGTATAGGACCATGTTGAGCAAGCATTTGGCTGCATTTGCCACAATTCAAGGCTTTCCAGAGACCGTTCAATTTTTTTTCAAAAAGTTCAGTCAACTATGGAATCAATCATTAACCAAGAAGTTGAATTGGCGTTTATTTGTTTTTTTACTTCAACACCACCGCAAACTTTTTTATTATAAAGTAAGACGAGTACCTATCATCTCTGCATTTAAAGTGAGTTTTTTATTTTGTTTTAGGTGGTAATGGGTTATTTTCGGGCTAGTTAATACCAATCCCCATATGGCATCTAGGTTTAAACCATTAATAAAAGCATTTGGACTAGTAGACGGCATCAAGTTCTATATACATTTATTGTTTAAGAAATACGGCGCATTTACCTCTTCTAAATACCAGACTACTTTTCATTTACGTAGTAAAACAACCGACAAATACACGTTTAAGCAGGTGTTTTTAGACGATCAATATAATGTGTCATTGCCATTTACACCCACCCGTATTATTGATGCAGGGGCTAATATAGGATTAGCTGCGGTTTATTTTTCACATCGATATCCGGGAAGTAAAATCATAGCCGTAGAGCCAAGCAGGGATAATTTTCAAGCTTTGCTAAAAAATATACAAGGCCATCCTTCCATTAAAGCCAATTGCATGGGCTTATGGAATAAAGACGTTTACTTATCTATCATGAACCCAACAGGACCCAGCAGTTCCTTCATGGTAACAGAAACCAGTCCTGATAATCCAGAAGCCATACCCGCAGAATCAGTAGAAACCATCATGCGTGGAGAGCAATGGGATACTATTGATTTATTAAAGATAGATATAGAAGGATCAGAGAAAGAAGTGTTTGAGCAGAACTATGAATACTGGTTACCTAAAACCAAAGCCATTTATTTAGAGTTGCACGATCAAATGAAAAAAGGATGTTCCAAATCGGTATTCGCCGCCATTAGTAAATACAATTTCTCTTTTTCCATTTCAGATGAAAATCTGGTGTTTATTAATGATGATTTGTGCTAGTTGTTGTTGGCTTCTTCTGCTGCAATAATAGTTTGCTCTTTTTTCCACCAACGGAAACCAATAAAGCCCATGATGGCCAATGGCGCGAATGCTAAGTAGATAATGGCAGAGTTCAAGGCTTTGGCAGGGCCTTCACCTAACTGAGAAGCTGTTTTGGTACAAATAGAACACTGGGCTTGAATAGATTCAGTTGCCAAAAGAAAAACTACCATCAACAATAAAAACAGCCCTTTCTTCTTCATAATCGGTGTATTAAAGCACAAAGATATAACCGTTTTTTGAGGATAATGTTTAACTTAAGCGTTAAAATTAAACCCGTGGAGCCAAGAAGGAATTTCATCAAGAAAGCAGGCGCAATGGCCGGCGTATTTGCTGGTTATGGCTTTTTTAACCAATTACAAGCTGCGCAATTTAAAGCGGCGGCTGCAATCACTTCAGACAATCCTATTCTTGCTGCTTCAGACGAAGATTATTGGCAAGTGATACAACAAGCTTATACGGTGCCATCTAATTTCATCAATCTGAACAATGGCGGGGTAAGTCCATCGCCCAGCGTGGTGCAACAAGCAGTAGAACGCTATAATCAATTATCGAACCAGGGTCCTTCTTATTTTATGTGGCGGATTTTAGACCAGGGCAGGGAGCCACTCAGGCAAAAATTGGCTTTGTTGGCGGGCTGTTCACCCGAAGAAATCGCAGTGAACAGAAATGCCACAGAAGCGCTGAATACCGTCATTTTTGGACTCAATTTGCAAAAAGGCGATGAAGTCATTGGCACGAAGCAAGACTACCCCAATATGATACAGGCTTGGCGTCAACGGGCATTGCGAGACGGCATCGTGTATAAACAAATCAGTTTTGATTTTCCAATTGAAGACGATGAAACCATTGTGAAAGCATTTGAACAAGCCATCACGCCTAAAACTAAAATTTTACATATCACGCATATCATTAACTGGGTAGGGCAAATTTTACCTGTTAAAAAGATCTGTCAAATGGCGCATCGCAGAGGGTTAGAAGTGATTGTAGACGGCGCACACTCATTTGGTTTGCTCGATTTTGCCATACCCGATTTAGAATGCGATTATTTTGGTACCAGCTTGCATAAATTTTTAAGTGCACCTATTGGCTCGGGTATGTTATGGATTAAGAAAGAACATATCCCCAAGATATGGCCCTTGGTATGCAATGATAAACCGCAGAGTCCAGACATTCGAAAGTTTGAAACCCTTGGTACGCGTAGCTTTCCCATTGAACAAGGAATTGGAGAAGCCATTGCATTTCATACTGCAATAGGCAGTAAGCGAAAAGAAGAGCGGATTCGCTATTTAAAAAATTATTGGGCGAGTCGAGTTCAAAATATACCAGGCGTACAATTACATACTTCTTTGAAACCTAACTATTCTTGTGCTATTTGTGGAGTAAGTATTAAAGGCTTAACACCTGCTCAATTAGACCAACAATTGTACAATACCTATAAAATACATACCGTAGGCATTGTATGGGAGAATATTAGTTGTGTAAGAATAACGCCGCATGTGTACACGCGAATAGCAGACTTAGACGTATTAGTGGCTGCAATTGAAAAAATTGCGTCGGGCGTAAAAGGATAATACAATAAGTGGATCAGCAACTCCGCGTAGCGGTACTGACCCACTTGTTATTGAATTAAGAAGCTTTTGTTGCTGCTTTTTTTGCTGCTGCCTTTTTTGCTGCAACAGGATTAGCTGGTCTAGACTTACCGAAAGACCCTTGGAAACGTTTTCCTTTAGCTGTTTTTTTGTCACCTCTACCCATGATAAATAATTGAATAAGTTGTTTAATAAAGTGTAAAAATAGAAAAACCCCGCGAAAGCGGGGTTCAATTCTTTTGGAAGGCAAAAATTATAACTTACCGCTTAATTCTTTACCAGCTTTAAACTTAGCAACTTTCTTTGCTTTAATCTTAATAGTCTCACCAGTTTGAGGGTTACGACCAGTACGAGCAGCACGCTTAGATACAGAGAAAGTACCGAAACCTACTAAAGTTACTTTATCACCTTTCTTTAATGTTTTAGTTACAGCATCAATAAAAGAATCCAAAGTAGCGTTTGCTTGTGTTTTGGTGATACCCGCATCATCAGCTAAGTGTGCGATTAATTCAGCTTTGTTCATAGATGTATTTTTAAAGTGTTTTTTGATAACAGAACAAATTTATTGGCTTTTAGCTACCAACAAAATTTTTATTCTTTTTTTTGATTAGTTTGTTTGGCTTAAAAGCCTTATTAATAAAGGGTTGACGAGGAATTTAAACAAAAATAAAAAGTGTATGATTTACATGGTAAATCGCTGAAAGCCTTGGTATTAAAGCGTTTCAGCTGTTTTTTTATGCAATTCAATGCCATAAAGGGTTTCAAAGGAATATAAGGAAGATTTTTAAATACCAAATTTGTTTTCTAAAACTATCCACACTCAATTCACAACCTGCATAATTGACCTAAAAGCCATCATTTGGTTGCCCCATTTCTGCATAGTATCATTGCGCAGAGCAGTTGCGTGTAATTCAATGTAGCGGTTATAATCGGCCTTGGCTTCGGCATGGTACTGCACGGCATAAGTAACGCCATCTTCTTCATCCGTTTCTAATAAACGTACAAATTGAAAATGGGTAAAGCATCCGGTGGCCATAACAGCCGGAATATGTTCGTTTTTCATCCAATGAAACCAATCGGTATGAATGGTGTGTGCTACTTTGGTAGTTACATTATATATAAACATGATTATTTTATTTCAGCATAAATAGGACAGTGGTCGCTGTGTTTGATATCGGGATAAATAGCCGCTGCTTTTAGTTTTTTGCTCAGTTCTTGGCTTAGGCAGATATAATCAATTCTCCAACCTTTGTTGTTTAAACGAACAGAAGGAAAGCGTTGACTCCACCAACTATAAGCACCCGTTGTTTCAGGATGCAATTGCCTAAAACTGTCTATCCAACCATTGTTTAAGAATTGGGTCATCCATGCTCTTTCTTCTGGTAAAAAACCAGATGATTTTTTATTGCCTTTAGGGTCATGAATATCGATGGCTTCGTGCGCAATATTATAATCGCCCACTACAATTATATGAGGCCTGGTTTTTTTTAACTCCTCTAAAAACGCTTGGAACTGGTTTAGCCATATATATTTATAAGCTTGTCTTTCATCACCACTGGTGCCAGAAGGATAATAGGCATTCACTATAGTGATGTCTCCAAAATCTGCACGGATTACACGACCTTCCAAATCACTTTGTTCCATATTACTGCCATAGTGTACTGCATCAGGTTTGATTTTAGTAAGGATTACTACGCCGCTGTATCCTTTCTTTTGGGCAGTAAACCAGTAACTACTGTAACCAGCTTTGTCAAAAACAGCATGATCAATATCTTCTTTGGTGGCTTTGCTTTCTTGCAAGCAAATAATATCTGCGGGATCAGACAGCAACCATTCGTCAAAGCCTTTTTTTATGGCAGCCCTGATGCCATTCACGTTGTATGAAATAATACGCATAAAAATTATTGAAAGAAACGATTGTAACTGAGTAAAATTAATTCGTTAATCAACTCGGTTGAAATATTGGGGTTAAAGATAACCATCCTTTCGGGGTGTTCCATACCGCTCAGCAGCACAATTTTTTCATTGTTTAAATAAATGGCTCGAAAAAATTCACCCACTTCTATACTAAAAGCTTGGTTGCGAATTTTCCCTTTTAAATAATAGAGTGAAGAAAAATTGATTTCATTGTTGAAGTCATTGATTCTGGTTAGTGAACTACTGTCAATTCCATTGCTCGATAAATAGGGATATATTTTTTTAGTGCTGTCTAGTATATCAGTTTCAATACTAAACTGGGCTATGGTATCTTTTTCATTGAACAAAAAGTTATTGTTTCCTTCTAAGGGTTCTACAATTGGCATATTACTTATTCCTGAACTGCTACTTCCCCTTACAAGAGCAGGAATCACTAATTGATAATTGCGGTTTAAAACAATATTTCTGGCTTCTTGTAATAGAAAAACAAAAACAGCTTGCGGATTCTCTTTTTCCTTTTCTACTATGATGCTATTAAGTGCAGGCTGCAATGAAGTTTTATTTTTACCCCTTAAAATAATTTCTAGGTAACGTTGTTCGTCCCACCTGATTAATTCGGTTTTGCCATTGAGCGCATATTTACTAAATAGTCCCTTGCTTTCAATGGCAATTTTAGGCATATTTGTAATAGCACCAATAATAAAATTATCCCCCATACTAGGAGGTACAGCTTTTAATTCAATTTGTTCGCTTTGGTTATTGCTGTCTAAAATAATCTCCATTGATTTTTTCATCAGCTCACTAAATCCTTTGGCGCTTAAATGCAAATTATTAAAAGGAATACCAAAGCCTATTGAATTGCTTTTCTTGATAAACACTTCTAAGCTTCTATTGAAAACTTCGGCAGCACTGTTGTTTTGAATACTCAATTCTACTAAGAGCACAGACTGAATGCCTTGTTGACTTGAATCGTTTAACTGATCAGGATAAAACTGTTTGAGGTATAAGCTGGCAGGGTATTCGGCCAGTTTCATATGAATGATTGGAGAGCTTGTGGTATTGCTATTACTGGAGTTGAATTCTTTGATATTTTTTAAAAGAGAAAAACGAATTGGGCTGGTTCCTAGGGAATATCCTTTTTTAGCAAGTAGTTGTTGGTTTAGGTCTTGGGTAAACTGAGTGGCAACAGTTGGATTGTTCCAATAATACATTAAAGGCCCATGCAAAGAAATAAATTGAAAATTTCCAGGCTGAACCATAGTTTGAGCATGAACAAACACCACACTCAAAAAAACCATATAAAATGTAAAAATTGTTTTTTGCATACAACTAGTGCTACAATTATCGGGCTAGACTTGTTAGAAAGTATTAATTTGAATTCGGTATTAAATGTAAGTCAAAATGAAGAAACGATTAGATAGAATCATTCCCCCAGAAGCAGCAGTGTATTTAGATGGCCCCAAACCAAGGGCTTATGAGTTAAAATTTGCTTGGAATGTATTTTTAGAATTTATTCAATCGTTTCGATTTTTACATTTTCTAGGTCCCTGTGTAACGGTATTTGGAAGTGCAAGATTCAAGGAAGATCATCCTTATTATAAAGCTGCACAGGATATAGGGAAGCATATTGCTGAAATGGGATTCACCACCATTACAGGTGGAGGCCCTGGTATAATGGAAGCAGCCAATAGAGGGGCTTTTGAAAATGGTGGACAATCGGTAGGTATTAATATTAAACTGCCCTTTGAACAACACGAAAATCCTTATGTACACAAATCAATTACGCTTAAATATTTCTTTGTACGAAAAGTGATGTTGGTGAAATACTCTTATGCATTTGTATGTATGCCAGGCGGATTTGGCACCATGGATGAGTTTTATGAAGCATTAACCTTAATCCAAACCAAAACCATCAATGATTTTCCGATGGTATTGTTTGGGAAAGAATATTACCAGCCCCTCATGGATTATTGTGCATTCATGGCAGAGCAAGGCACTATTTCTAAAGAAGATTTAAAGCTGGTTCTATTAACCGATGATGTACACGAAGCAGGCCACCATATCAGCACTTATGTAAGAAAGAATTATACCGTAAAACCCCGCAAACGTTTGTGGTGGTTTTTTGAGAAAAGATAATTTATTGAATGATACCCACTTTTTTTAAAAAACCAATTACCCCAACCGTCGTTTTCTGATTGGTTTTTTTAAAGATCCGTTCCATTTTTTTATTAATGGAAGAGGCAGAAACACCCATATCTGCTGCCACTTGTTTTCTTGAAAAATCATAAGCGAGTAACTGTGCAGTTTGAATTTCCTTTTCCGTTAATTGTTTAGCCCAAGGAAAATTTTGCTGCTTAATGGTTTCTATTTCTTCAGGGCTAAAAATAAATTCAGGTGGATAGTATTCTTGACCGCTTAATATTTTTCGAATAATTTCAGCAAGCTCATTATCGTTAATATTTTTAAAAGCAAAACCGTTCACACCAATTCGAATCATTGCCTTAACCGCATTTTCATCGGTTATCATTGAAAAGATTAATATCTTGGTATTTGGATAATGCTTCTTTACATGTAGTGCTACATTATAGCCAGGCATTTCGGGCATATTAATATCTAAAATTAATACATCTGGAATTAGTCCACTCTGAATGGCTTCAATACAAGCTTTACCAGATAGTGTAGTGGCGATAACCTTAAAATTCACCTTTCTTAATAAATCCCCCATTGCGTTCATGACCAAAGCATGGTCATCACACATCATTATTGATGTCATGTTTTACGTTTTACAGCCTATTAATACGAAACACTTGGGGGTATTTGTATTGATGCAAAATAAGTATTAAGGCAATACAAAAACAAATACTTATGTTAATTTATTTTAATAATTTTTTTCAGGGCGGGGGGTAAAAATACCCCCCGGTGTTTTTTTTTAATATGATAATTTAAGATGATGTTTACTGCATAATTAGAAATTATGTTAACTGGTGTTTTATTTAATAGTTTACATGAAAATCAACCATTAATTGTTGCCGCTTTATTAAAGGGATTAAAAGTGAACGTAAGCATGGAAACGATTAATGATACATTACAATCGCATCCCGACTATCCAAGCTTTTTATCTATTTCAGATTCATTGAATAATTGGAAGGTTGAAAATCTGGTTATTCAAACTTCGGTAGAAAAATTATCAGAGATTCCCACACCATTTATTACAAGCTTTAAAAAAGGTGTTTTTGTAGGAGTATTAGAAGTTCTAGAAAATGAGCTAGTTATTGTAAACCAACAAGGCAAAAAAGAAACGATTGCTAAAAATGTATTTTTATCTCAATGGACTGAAAACTTCTTAGTTGCTGAAGCAAATGAGTTTTCTGGAGAAATCAATTACCAACAAAAGATTAATGCTACTAGTGTAAAAACGGTTGTTTATAGTTTAATCCCACTAGGAATTTTGACTTCTTTATTCATTCCATACTTGAATGGTTCCATTACCCTTTTGCCCACATTGTATTTATTGGTGAAGTTAATAGGTTTAACTGCATCTGTACTACTACTATGGTATGATATAGATAAAGGCAACCCTTTATTAAAACAAATCTGTTCAGGTATACAAAAAGCCAATTGCAGTGCTGTCTTAAATACCAAAGCTGCATCGCTAGGGGGCATAGTAACGTGGAGTGAAGTTGGATTTGTATATTTTTCAGGGTCATTACTATTCTCAGCACTCGCTGGTATAAATACGGTATTGCCTGTTTTAAGTATATTTTCTTTATTAGCCCTGCCTTATATCATTTTTTCTATTTATTACCAGTGGAAAGTAGCTAAGCAGTGGTGTGTACTCTGCTTAATGGTACAGGCTGTTTTATTGGCTGAAGGAATATTGGTTATAACAAATAACAGTTTTTCATTTTCTGAGACAAAGGAAGCATTTGCAAACAATTTTATTTTGGCGCTATACGCTTTATTAATACCATCAATATCTTGGTTTTTGGTAAAGCCTTTGTTAAAAAGATTGCAGGTAGCTAAGTACGAAAAGAGAAGTTATTCAATGCTAAAGTTTAACGATCAAGTATTTTGGTCATTGCTTAAAACTCAGCCATCCATTGTTGATCATTCTACAAGTGAATTGGGTATAACTATTGGTAACCCCAATGCAAAACATACTATTATCAAAGTTTGCAATCCTTATTGTGGCCCTTGCGCAACAGCACATCCTGAGTTAGAGAAAATTATTGAACTAAACCATGATGTAAAAGCACAAATCATTTTTACAGCAACTAATCAGGAGAATGATAGAGGTGCAAAACCAGTTAAACATTTATTAGCTATTGCTGAAAAAGGCAATGAACATATTACTCATAAAGCATTAGATGATTGGTATTTAGCTAAAGAAAAGAATTATGATGTTTTTGCCAACAAATACCCAATGAATGCAGAACTAGATAAACAAACAGACAAAATCAATCAAATGAAAGATTGGTGTGAAAAGGTGAAAATCGAATACACTCCAACTATTTTTATTGATGGTTTTCTATTACCAAAAGGATATCAAATAAAGGACATTAATTATTTTCTTTCATGAAAAAGAAAAAACATATTTCTTTTCGACTAGTACCCGAAAAGAAAAGCCAAATGGTACTACACTTTATCGCGAATGAGTGGTTTGGCAAGCCAATAATCTGCTGATGCTTAAAGCTGCAGAAACTCTTTATGTAACCGCTATTTATAAAATAAAAATAGCATAAAATTTAATTTATGAAACAGAAAGTCGAAAATTTAGGCTTCCTTTTACCTAAGAATGCTCAGAAGAAAATTTTAGGTGGGAATATTGAAGATGAAACAACACAATGCTATGAATGTACTGCAGGAGAAAAAGAATGGGGATTCGGTTGCCCTAGTCCATTGAGATCTGATTGTAAATGCGAGAAGTGTTAGGGGTTGATTTATAAGAATTTTCATAATCAAAAATGATATAAGTGAAGAATACTTATATCATTTTTGATTTTAAATAAAATTTCATGAATTTCATTATTGCTTTTTTAATGGTTTTGTTTACTAATTTTTCATTGTACTCACAAACCACAGATATTTCGATAAGTGGTAAAATTAATGGCACATACCCTGATAAAATATTTTTATTTTTTGATGGAAATATAAATGCTAAAGATAGTCTAAGTTCAGTAATTGCAAATGGGCACTTCCAGTTTAATCTAAAAACAAAACTTCCAATATTATGTAGATTACATTTTAGCGAAAACACTAATATAGTTGAATTTTATATCGATAACCCAACTACATTAATTTACTTGAATAGTAAAATTGAAACCAATAGTGAGAATAAAACAAAACGTACATATTTTGAACTTGACAGTATTAAGGGATCAGTTATCGAAGTCAATAGGCAGTTATTCGAAAAATCCTTAGCGAAAGTAGAAACACTTAATATTTCTACTATAGAAAAAAGAAATTTGCATTATAATTTATTAGATAGTTTTATCACAAAAAATCCTAAAAGCAAACTTGCACTATACTTTTTGGCAACAAATAAAATTCTTTCTTTAAATCAAATTAACCTTCTAAAATCAAATTTTGATACTAGTCTTTTATCATCTTATGAAGGACAAAAACTAAATCGATCAATAATATCGCTATTGCGCTTAAAAAATAGATTGATAGGAGAGCAATTTCACCATGTTAGTCTTCCAGATAAATTTGGAAAAAAGATTGAAACTTCAATATATGCTGGTAAAATTGTTTTAATAAATTTTTGGGCTTCCTGGTGCGCTCCATGTAGGGAAAAGCATCCAGAAGTAGTCAAATTATTTAATTCTTATAAAAGATCTCAATTTGATATTATTGGTATTTCCTTTGATGATAATCTAGAATATTGGAGAGCAGCTGTAGTAAAGGATAAGATAAAATGGTTACAGTTAATTGACACGAAATATACATATGGTACACTTTCTTCCTATTATGATATAAAAGGAGTGCCATCAAATATCCTTATTAATAGAGATGGAAAAATTTTGGGCTTTGATTTAACAAATCAAGAAATCAAAAAATTTACTGATGATAATCTTAAATAATAGAACAGAATATTAATAACAAAGTCCTTCTAGTTAGAACCTAGCGTTTTTGGTTAATACTGAGGTTGAATTGTAAGTCCCCCAAATATTAAACAGTTTTATTTAGAGTGTAGTCATTTTTAGTATGGTTGGATTTTTTTAAAATCATATTACTATTGCGCCCCCACCTGCCTCTATATGATAAGTAGGTACTATGGTCGTGTGTTAATTTTCAAACATCTGGGTTAAAGTTGAGTTTTGAAAAACTAATAGAAGAAGCTCCAAAGCCTGTAAATCTTCATTGGGGTTTAAACATTCAATTGTTTAGCAAATGTTCATTATATGAAATTTAATAGTTGCAGAATTGCTAGGGGGTATTTTTACCCCTTGATTTGATTTTTACATCTGAAAATAGCTTTCAATAATCATCGGGGGGTAAAAATACCCCCCGCTGATTTTTTTTATTTTGAAAATTATAATTGATGTTTACTGCATAATTAGAAATTATGTTAACTGGTGTTTTATTTAATAGTTTACATGAAAATCAACCATTAATTGTTGCCGCTTTATTAAAGGGATTAAAAGTGAACGTAAGCATGGAAACGATTAATGATACATTACAATCGCATCCCGACTATCCAAGCTTTTTATCTATTTCAGATTCATTGAATAATTGGAAGGTTGAAAATCTGGTTATTCAAACTTCGGTAGAAAAATTATCAGAGATTCCCACACCATTTATTACAAGCTTTAAAAAAGGTGTTTTTGTAGGAGTATTAGAAGTTCTAGAAAATGAGCTAGTTATTGTAAACCAACAAGGCAAAAAAGAAACGATTGCTAAAAATGTATTTTTATCTCAATGGACTGAAAACTTCTTAGTTGCTGAAGCAAATGAGTTTTCTGGAGAAATCAATTACCAACAAAAGATTAATGCTACTAGTGTAAAAACGGTTGTTTATAGTTTAATCCCACTAGGAATTTTGACTTCTTTATTCATTCCATACTTGAATGGTTCCATTACCCTTTTGCCCACATTGTATTTATTGGTGAAGTTAATAGGTTTAACTGCATCTGTACTACTACTATGGTATGATATAGATAAAGGCAACCCTTTATTAAAACAAATCTGTTCAGGTATACAAAAAGCCAATTGCAGTGCTGTCTTAAATACCAAAGCTGCATCGCTAGGGGGCATAGTAACGTGGAGTGAAGTTGGCTTTGTATATTTTGCAGGGTCATTATTATTCTCAGCGACCTCTGGTATTAGTAAGGTATTGCCTGTTTTAAGTATAATCTCCTTATTAGCCCTGCCTTATATCATTTTCTCTATTTATTACCAGTGGAAAGTAGCCAAGCAGTGGTGTGTACTCTGCTTAATGGTTCAGGCTGTTTTATTGGCTGAAGGAATATTGGTTATAGCAAATAACAGTTTATCATTTTCTGAGACAACAGCAGCATTTGCAAACAATTTCATTTTTGCACTTTACGCTTTACTCATTCCCACAATATTTTGGTTTTTATTAAAGCCATTGTTGAAAAGATTACAGATTGCTAAGTACGAAAAGAGAAGTTATTTAATGCTTAAGTTTAACGATGATGTATTTTGGTCATTGCTTAAAAATCAGCCATCTATTGTTGATCATTCTACAAGTGAATTGGGTATAACTATTGGTAACCCCAATGCAAAACATACTATTATCAAAGTTTGCAATCCTTATTGTGGGCCATGTGCAACAGCACATCCTGATATTGAAAAGATTATTGAGAGTAATCCAGAGGTTAAAGCTCAAATTATTTTTACTACAACAAATCACGAGAATGACCGTGGTGCAAAACCTGTTAAACATTTATTAGCTGTATCTGAAAAAGGAGATGAAAATCTCACCAAAAATGCGCTTGACGATTGGTATTTGGCTAAAGAAAAAAGTTATGATGTTTTTGCCAACAAATACCCAATGAATGGAGAAATAGATAAACAAACGGACAAAATCGACCAAATGAAAGAATGGTGTGAAAAAGTGAAAATTGAATACACTCCAACTATTTTTATTGATGGTTTTTTATTACCAAAAGGATATCAAATAAAGGACATCAATTATTTTCTTTCATGAGAAAGAATAATCATATTTTTTTCGACTAGTACCCGAAAAGAAATGCCAAATGGTACTACACTTGGTGATCAACAAGTGGTTTGGCGAGCCAATAATCTGCTGATGCTATAAGCTGCAGAAACATTATTAATAAATTTAATTTTTTTAAAAATGAAACTGAAATTCGGAAATTTCGGAACTTTACTCACTAGATCACAAGCGAAAAGTATTATTGGTGGATATATGGTAGAAGATCCTAGCTCATGTACTGTAGATTGTACTGGATGTCCGCCATATAAATGTACTTCAAATTGCGAAGCAATGAAGAACGGTGAATCTGTAACTTGTGATGGAGTTACCAAAAAATGTAAAGCTTACCCAACATGTTGGGAATAATTTTATGCCGACTATTTTAGTCGGCATACTTTTTTAAAACTTTAGAATGTTTAAAATAGTAATATACTTTTTAATTTTAACGGGTTTTACTCCTTGCTTCTCACAATTTGATAAGGTGAATCTATCTGTTAAGCCTGGGAAAAATGAATTTGATTTTAGTACTTTCAATTTTCATTTATCCAAACAAGATATTAATAGTTTTGTAATCCCTCCTTTAAAGTATCTTTTAATTTTTGATTCTTATACAAACGATAATAAATTATTCTACTTTAATTACAAGAATGGTATTGTACCTGATTCCATTTTTACATTAATTAAAAGCAAAAGAAGTCTTGATTCTGACGATTTTCTTGTCTTAGATAATGATGATATTTTAGAAGTATTAGTTGGCATTGACTCATTAGATAATTTAATAATAATCCCTAATGCTAACAATAATAAATCATTTACTGACGACTCTGTTTATGTCTTTAAAAGAAGTTTACAACAAACTAATCAGTTTGAAATAAGTAATGTTGAATTTAAGAATATCGATTATCGGATAGGTAATAATAGTTCTAACTTGAAAACTTACTATAAATTAAAGATAGAAGTTGATTTTGATAGTTTTGACAAGCTAAAAGTAATGTCAACAAATATTTCTTTTTATGAAGGAGTTATAATGATTGATAATAATAACTTTATTTTAAAAATTCAATTAAGTGGAACAGGATTAGATTTTAAATATAAATATGGAATTTACTATAAACTCATAAGCCCAATTTTAAATACTGCTGTAAATTTAGTTCCCGAAAGAGAAATCAAGAAAAGCTCAACATTGGAAAAATATACGTTTACCCTAGATAGTGTAAGTCTTTTTGGTGATGTTGCTTATGTAAAAGTTAAAAAAAATAATAAAATCTTTAGTGAAACTTCTTTTATAAATAATCTTGAAGGTTTTAATTTATTAAATAATTCAACTTTTAAATTCCTCAATAATAGTTATTATAAAGTCCTTGACTTTTGGGCTTCTTGGTGCTTACCATGTTTGTCAGACCATAAACTATTAATGAATGATATTTTTAAAATTCAAGCTAAAAATGTATTATTCTTTGGTGTTATTAACGATGAGAATGATTTAATGAATTCAAAAAAATACTTATTAAATTCAAATTATTTATGGAAAAATTATTTTATTAAATCCAAAAAGCATATCGAATATTTTAATGTCAAATCATTTCCAACTTATATTGTTTTATCAAAATTTAATCAAATTATTCTCAGAACTAATAGTTATCAAGAATTAATGAATTTCATTAACCAATTAGATGTAAAATAATTTTTATTGGACTAATTATGATTAACCGCTGCTGAGATTTTTAGCTCCTTTTAGTGAAAACATATATTAACTCAAGCTTTATTAAACAAAACTTCTTTTTCTACCCTCAACAAAACCAAATGGACTGCGGTCCTACTTGTTTGTATATGATAAGTAGGTATTATGGTCGTGTGTTTGCATTAGAGAAGCTAAGGGAGTTAACAGAGATAGGTAAGGAGGGTGTTAATTTATTAGGTATTAGTGATGCTGCTGAAAAGATAGGTTTTCAAACATCTGGGTTAAAGTTAAGTTTTGAAAAATTAATTGAAGAAGCGCCAAAACCCGCAATACTGCATTGGGGGCAAAACCATTTCATTGTTTTACCACCACAAAAGAGGGCTTTTTTTTCAAAGCCAAAAAACATAATAATAGCTGATCCCGCTAAAGGGATTATTACCATCAGCAAAGAGCTGTTCTTACAAAAATGGATAAGTGATAAAAATGAGGATGGGGAGTCTACCGGTATTGCCTTAATTCTAGAGCCTGGACAAAACTTTTATAATGCCAATTACGGGCATGATTTTAAAGAGTTAACAAACAACCATGCTAACCAACTTTGGGGTTATATAAAGCCACATAAAAAACTGGTATTCCAACTTTTCTTAGGGGTCATGCTGGGTAGTTTATTGCAATTGGTATTTCCTTTTCTCACACAAAGTGTAGTTGATGTTGGTATCAACACTCAAAATATTCAATTTGTATATATTGTTTTATTAGCTCAACTGGCTTTGTTTATTGGGCGTTTGGGAGTAGAATTTATTCGCAGTTGGATTTTATACCATATCAGTAGTCGAATCAATATTTCTATTCTTACGGGTTTTTTGATAAAGCTGATGAAATTGCCATTGGCTTATTTTGATAGCAAAAAAACAGGGGATATTCTTCAAAGAATGAATGACCATAAACGCATTCAAAATTTCTTGACTGGAACTTCACTTAGTACTTTGTTTTCTCTATTCAATTTATTGGTTTTTTCTGTTGTGTTGCTTAATTATAGTGTACTCATTTTTGGTGTTTTTACAGCTGCTAGTGTGCTATACATTTTATGGATTTTAATCTTCTTAAAGAAAAGAAAAGAGCTTGATTACCAGCAGTTTGATATTGCTGCTGCAGAACAGAGCAGTACCATTCAATTGGTACAAGGTATGCAGGAGATTAAGTTGCATGGTAGTGAAAAACAACAAAGATGGCAATGGGAACATTTACAAGCATCACTATTTAGGGTAGGAATGAAAGGGCTTGCATTAAATCAATGGCAACAAGCGGGTGCTTTCTTTATTAACGAGGGCAAAAATATATTCATCACATTTGTGGCAGCAACAGCAGTGATCCAAGGACAAATAACCCTTGGCGCAATGCTTGCAATTCAATATATCATTGGGCAATTAAACTCCCCAATTGAGCAAATGATTGGGTTCGTTCAAAATTGGCAATTGGCTAAAATTAGTCTGGAAAGATTGAATGAAATACATCAATTGGCCGATGAAGAACAGTTCAATTTGAACAGTGATGCTTCTTCAGCCTTGGTTACAGAGTTGCCTCAAAACCGATCTATACACCTTCAAAATATCAGCTTTACCTATCCAGGCGCTGGTAATGAGCCTGTACTTAAAAATATTTCCATGCAAATACCACAAGGAAAAGTAACAGCGATTGTAGGGTCTAGTGGCAGTGGTAAAACCACCTTACTAAAATTATTGCTCAAATTTTATGAAGCGAAGTCTGGGGATATATATATTGGTGATCAGGCAGAATCAGCAGGTTTAAATTTGTCAAATATTAGCCATCGTGCTTGGCGTAAACAGTGTGGTGTAGTAATGCAAGACAGCTTTATTTTTTCTGATAGTATTGCTAAAAATATAGCTGTTGGGGAAGATTATCCCGATAAGGCAAGGTTAAGATATGCTGCAAAAATTGCCAATATCACTTCGTTTATCGAAAGTTTACCACTGGGTTATAATACCAAAATTGGTGCAGAAGGCACGGGGGTAAGTGCAGGGCAAAGACAAAGGATCTTAATTGCTAGAGCTGTTTACAAAAACCCGGATCTAATTTTATTAGATGAAGCTACCAACGCATTAGATTCTAATAATGAAAGTACTATTTTAAAAAACTTAAACTTGTTTTTTGAAGGTAAAACAGTTGTAGTGGTAGCACACCGCTTAAGCACTGTTCGTAATGCTGACCAAATAGTGGTATTACACAATGGGGTGATTACCGAGCAAGGTACACATGCTAAATTAACAGCAATGAAGGGTGAATATTTTACTTTGGTTAAAAATCAATTAGAATTAGGTGATTAAAGACGAATTATGCCTCAACAAGAAGAATCATATAGTTTAGATGCAATGCTCGAAGCGGCTAATATTGAACGGTTAGATGAGGCAGATCGTATTTATAGCCATGAGGTTCGCGAAATCATTAGCAGTAAACCTGTATGGATAGTAAGAAATGGCATTGCAATGTTTTTTGGCATTATTGGTTTGTTATTTACGTTAACTTTTTTTATTCAATACCCAGATATCGTTAAAGCACCTGTAAAAATTGTTGGGGATAATTTGCCAAAACAAATTATTAGTAAATCTGAAGGACGAATTGTTTATTTAAATGCACTTGAAAATAAAAAAGTAATTGTTGGTGACGTTTTAGCCATTTTACAAAGTAATGCAGATTACAAACAAGTGCTGTTGTTTAAAAAATGGATTGATCAAACTGAACTTGATTTAAAAGGAAATAATTGGAATGCGATTAGCCAGTTAGCAACACTCAATCAATTGGGAGATTTACAAAAAAATTATCAAGATATTGCCCAACAAATCTATCAACTCTCTTGGGCAAAGACTAAAGGGTACTTTAACCAAAAACGTGATGCCATTGCTCAAGACATTAGGCTGATTAATCTGTCTAAGGAGAACGCGAATAATCAAAAGCAATTGATTCTTCAAGATTTAGCAATGCAACAAGGAGTATTGGACATTAATGAAAAACTGGCTAATGAAAAAGTGATTGCACCGCTTGATTTAATTAAGGATAAATCAACCGTATTATCTAAGAAACAACAATTAGTTCAAGTTGATGCTGCGGATATTAATCAGTCTGCTAATATTGTTGCCAAACAAAAAGAATTATTGGAAATTGAAAAGCTAAATGCGGATATCCAACAAAACTTTATTGCAGCTCTCTTTAATGCCAAAAGTGCATTGACCGAATGGTCAAATCGATACATATTAGTTGCCAGTGAAACAGGTACTTTACAATTTGCCAGTTACTTTCAAGAGAATAGTTGGATCAAAACGGGTCAAGAGCTCTTTTATATTATTCCGAAACAACCCACCTATTTTGCAGAGCTGATTGCATCCCAACAGAATTTTGGCAAATTAAAGCAAGGTCAACAGGTGAATATTGCACTTAATAGTTATCAACGAAATGAATTTGGTGTGTTACAAGGAACTATCATTAATATTCCGCAAGTTCCCTATAAAGACACTAGTTTCTTAATTAAGGTTAAGCTAACTAAAGGTTTGCAAACAAATTATCAAAAGCCCATCCATTTTAGTAATAGTTTGACTGGCACTGCAGATGTCATTACAGCGGAAGCTAGTTTAGCCGATCGGTTATTGTATCAATGGAGGGGTTTGTTTGCAAGATAATTTTCGGGGGGTAAAAATACCCCCCGGTATTATTTTGGGCTTGATATTAGAATATGTATGTTCACGGTATGAACTTATCTATAAAATGGTATATTTTTTTTATTCTTTGTTCCTTCGTAGTTAAAAATTCTTTTTCTCAACAACAATACGAGAATAAAAAAATAAAATTTATTGAATCAGTAACTGAATATTCAACTCTGGAAGAATTTTTGTCAAGACCAATTTATAAAGATAAAATTGTTTACATCGATCTTTGGGGTACCACTTGTTTACCTTGCCTCAGAGAATTTAAGTATATGAACACATTAAAGAAAAAGCTAAAAAATTATGATATTAGTTTCCTCTTTATATGTCAGAATACCCAAGGTGATACCAATAATGAGTGGAAACGAAAATGGAAATCAATAGTGAATAAATATCAGTTAGAAGGTACACATATATATACCTACTTAAAACCCCCTGATAAATTCGTGCATGAAAAAATTGACTTTGAGTACATGAAAAAAAATATTAATGAACCGTTAGGTTATGGTATACCAAGGTATCTCATTGCCAAAGGCGGGAAAATATTAATCTATAATGCATACAAGCCTAGTGATGTTTTTAAATTAACACACCAAATAGATTCATTAAATCTTTTTTAAAAATCAATTTAAGTAAAATGAAACAAAACTTATCAAAAATCGGAAATGCCCTTTCAAGGCAAATGCAAAAAAGTATTGTAGGTGGTATTGAGTCTGGTTCATGGTTATGTACATTTACATACACAAATGGCTTAACATTGACTCAGGTTTTTACTGAGCCAAATGGAAATGCAGCTCAATGTGCGGCTGATTATGTTTGTTGGTCTGATAATACTTGCACAAATGCTGATTGTGCTGGTTCTGGCGAGTGTTAAAATCTAATCATTGTCAAAAAAATAATGCAAACAAAGCAGGGACACCATAATAGTACCTATATTCGGAAATACTATACTGTAAAATCCCGCAATCGTTTGTGTTGTTTTTTTGAGAAGCGGTATGTTGTCAAAAGCATATTTGCTTTATTGTGCTTCTACTTTTTTAGTTGCCGTTCAAGCCAATACAAAAAAGACTATATCAATAAAAGAGGTGAACGAGTTTTTACTGATTACAATAATAATCGTACAATTATATTTTCAGGCGAAGCTGCAAAATTAAATGCCATACTACGGAAAGATCAATTTCTTGATACTGTTTCCTTTCGGGAATTGAAAAAAAGAATCAATGTATACGAACGATTTATTGCTTTACATCCTGACTCAATTATTGTAAGACAAACTGACTTTCCTCAGAAATTAACTCAGATTGACTCGTTTTATGTAAACAAGTATAAAATAAAGTACTTAAAACGAAATAAGATTACATCTCCAAATATTCATTTCTAAGTTCAAATAAATAGTGCCTGCGTGAAAAACTTTTATGTTAAAAACGATAATTAGCAAATTAAGAATTAGTATTATAACTTCAGTTCTCTTGCTAATTAATTCAGTATTCCTTCAATTAGCTGTAAAGGGAAATCCTATCAATGTATACAATAATTCACTTTTGAATAAAAATTGTGTATCACAGGATAGTCTTATTTATTTTAAAATCATTGATTCTATTTCAAAGGAAACTATTCCATTTGCAACAATCATTTTTATTGAGAATGACACAAATAAAATGTCTATTGTTTCAAATGAAGATGGCTCATTTTCTATTCCCAATTCAAGCTTCCCCAAAAAGGTAAAAATTTCTGCAGTTGGTTATGAAGAACAACTGTTTTATTTGTTTCATGTTAATCGGTTGCTTTTGAAGCCATTAAAGAGCTTATTACCTGAAATTATCGTTAGAAGTAAGGCAATGAAATCAAGGAGCGCAAACGCAATAATTAAACAGGTAGCTAATCGCTTTGAGGATAACTATGGCAATTTTTCTTTTAGTCAAAATTTAAAATTTTCCTCAGTAATTTATAATTACGACACTTTAAAAGAAAAGGCTGAAGAATTTGTAAAGGTATATTATCGAAATGCTGATAAAAGCATGAAATCTCCAAATTGGATTAAAGACACTTTATATCAGGATAAACTTTTCACCAATTTTATTGGAGTTTCCCGATTATGTACAGGTGATATTATTCCATGGTTTGATATGCTGCGAAAAGGGTTGCCAATTGACGGAAATAATAATAAAGGATTAGACTTTAAACTTATTTCCAAATACAAGGATGAAAAATATGGTCTTGTTTATATTGTAAGTTTCATGCCAAATAAATCTTTTAAAGATTCATTTTTAGGTCGAACTGTTGGAGGATTAGCAAGAGGATACCTGAAAGGAGAAATCAGGATAAGAGAATTAGATTATTCAATTATTAGATTGAAGTATGTCTGGGAAATGAAAGTTGAATCTCTCAATAGAGGTACAACCAATTTATTTCATACTAAAACATGGAAAGCAAATCGTGTTACAAAAATGATATCAGATAAAATATTTTACAAGTATGATTATATGTATTATAAGGATGTTCATACTGGTAAATACTTTATTGACTCAATCAATGCGGAATGCTTTAATTCAGGATATCAAATCGAAACTAATCGCAACTTACTTTTAAACATAAAATTTAATGTTAGTAATAATGGAATTGAGATAGATAAATAAGCCTAAAACCATAATTTTAATACATAAACCCAAATAGCCATAACGGAATTTTGGTTCCAATTCCTATTTCAATTTCATCTGCTACAATGATGTGTTTTTCAGTTGCTTTCACTTGTTTAGCCGTTTTATTTTTTCCGCCTACTTCTATATGATAGCCTTCTGTCAAGAAATCACCTTCTTTAGGCGCAGATACAACCAAACCAGCATTTTGCAATTGATTAAAGAGAAATGTCTCCCTTAAATTACCTATATCTGGGGAACTCGTTAATGCGTATGATAGATTCGTATTCTCTAAATAGATCTTTTCCGGTTTTTGCAAAGTTGAAATTCCTTTCCCCGAGGCTTGTAAGGTGTTGATTATTCTTGCCTGTGTTAGTTGAGATATATAAGTATAAAGACTGTCTCTACTTATGTCTAATTTTTGCGCTAATGCACTAATATTTGGTTTGAATGGAATCGACTCTGCAATTACAGCAATTAATTTTTTCACTTTTAGCGCAGTGCCTGGTCCATAAGATGCAATAAATGCTAAATCTGTTTCAATTACTGCATTGATGATTTGATTCAGCTTTATAGGATATTCTTTTTCACCTTCCGCTGTAATGGGCAAATAACCATACTGTAAATATTTTTTGAATAGCGGTAGGGGGTGTAGGTCTTCTGTTATTTTAACTGCTATTTGGTGATGATTTTTTAGTAAGTCTTTAAACGAATAAGCTTTTAATTTTTGTTGTGTTGAAAACTCTATGAACTCTCTAAATGATAATCCTGCTAAACTATAATGAATCACTCTTCTGCTTAAATCGGCTTCTCCTCTATATATATCTAGTGCACTTGAGGCGGAGAATATTATTTTTAAATCGGCAAACCCATCATAAATATTTTTTAATTCTCTTGACCAATTCGGATACTTATGAACTTCGTCAATTATTAAAATACGCCCTCCCAATTTATACCAATCTTCTGCAGTTTCTAGTAAAGAGTGATTATAAAACCATGTATGATCTGCTGTTACATACAGCGCATTTGCTGGTTGTTTTAAATCAAATTTTAAATATTGTAGTAATAAGGTTGTTTTGCCAGAACCCCTTGGGCCTTTAATACCAATCATTCGTTGGTTCCAATTAATATTGGCATGTAGGTACCTGCGAAAATTATTGTGAATGCCTTTTAATAAGCCAGCCTGAAAACTAAATAGGGTTTCCATAAATGTCGTTTGTATTCGACAAATATACTATTAAAATGTCGAATACAAACGACAAAAATTCTTACATTATAGGCCTCAACCATTTCTCCGCTGTGGCTTCGTCCATGCCTTTGCGGGCAGCATAGTCTTTAAATTGGTCTTGCTCAATTTTGCCAATTCCAAAATACTGACTCTGCGGATGCGAAAAATACCAACCACAAACTGATGATGCTGGATACATGGCCAAGCTTTCCGTTAAAGAGATGCCCGCATTGTCTTGTGCGCTTAACAAATCGAATAACTTGTATTTCTCTGTATGATCAGGGCAAGCTGGATAGCCTGGTGCGGGGCGTATGCCCTTGTATTGTTCTTTAATTAATTCTTCTGGGCTTAATTGTTCTTGTGCGTCATAGCCCCAATATTCTTTACGTGTATGCAAGTGCAACGCTTCTGCAAATGCTTCTGCAAATCGATCGGCCAATGCTTGCAACATAATTTTATTGTAGTCGTCGTGTGCCGCTTCAAATTTTTCTAAATGTGGTTCTATGCCATGAATGCTTACCGCAAATGCACCAATATGATCTTTTTTATTGGCAGTTGCTGGGCTGATAAAATCGGCTAAAGATAAATTAGGTTGTCCGGGTGCTTTCTTGATTTGTTGGCGATGAAAACTCAATTGCACTTTGTTATTTCCTGTACGTACTTCTACATCGTCATGGTTGCTGGCTGCTTCCCAAAATCCTATCACACCTTTTGCCGTTAACCATTTTTCTGCAATGATTTTATCTAACAAAGCATTGGCATCATTGTACAATTTGGTGGCTTCTGTTCCTACCACTTCATCGGTTAAGATGGCTGGAAAATTGCCATGCATTTCCCATGTGATGAAAAACGGTTTCCAATCTATGAATGTTCTTAACTCATTCAAATCGTAATTATCAAATACTTTGGTGCCTGTAAAGCTAGGCGTAGGGGGAGTATAACTGTCCCAATCAATGGCCACTTTATTTTTCAATGCCTCTGCATAGGGTAGGTATTGCTTTACGGATTTTTTGTTGTCGAATCCTTCTTTTAGTTTGCTATACTCTTGTACTAATTCATCTAAGAATGGGGTCTTTAGCTCTTTATTCAATAATGATCCTGCTACTGTTACACTTCTAGATGCATCTAGTACATGCACTACACCATTTTGGTATTCTGGCGCAATCTTAACAGCTGTATGCATTCTAGATGTGGTAGCACCTCCAATTAATAAGGGCTGTTTCATATTCCTGCGCTTCATTTCTCGCGCTATATGTACCATTTCATCTAAGGATGGCGTAATCAATCCACTCAATCCAATGATATCTGCTTTCTCTCTTTCTGCGGCTTCTAAAATCTTATCTGCTGGTACCATTACCCCCATGTCTACTATATCATAGCCATTACAACCTAGTACAACACCCACAATATTTTTTCCAATATCGTGTACGTCTCCTTTAACAGTGGCCAATAATATTTTTGCAGCACCAGCGGTTTCTTCATTCACTGTTCCTGCTGCCAAGTGTGCTTGTTTTCTGTCTTCTTTTTCTTGCTCTATATATGGGGTTAAAATAGCTACACTCTTCTTCATTACGCGGGCACTCTTTACCACTTGTGGTAAAAACATTTTGCCTGCTCCAAATAAATCGCCTACGATATTCATGCCATCCATCAACGGGCCTTCTATCACATCCAATGGTCTTGGATATTTTTGTCTGGCTTCTTCTGTGTCTTCGTCTATATAATCGGTAATACCATTGATTAATGAATGTGCCAATCTTTTTTCTACTGGCTCTTTTCTCCAGGCTTCATCTTTTACTTCTACTTTGCCCTTGGCCTTAACGGTTTCTGCGTGTTGGATTAATTTTTCTGTGGCTTCATTGTTGTCGTTGTTTCTATTCAAGATCACGTCTTCACATAAAGCCCTTAGGGTGGGTTCTATTTCATCGTACACTACTAACTGCCCAGCGTTTACAATCCCCATATCCATACCCGCTTTAATGGCGTGTAATAAGAATACTGAATGGATGGCTTCTCTTACATGGTCGTTGCCTCTAAACGAAAAAGACACATTCGATACACCTCCTGAAACCTTTGCCAATGGCATCAATCGCTTGATTTCTCTGGTGGCTTCTATAAAATCTACTGCATAGTTATTGTGTTCTTCTATACCTGTTGCAATCGCAAATATATTCGGGTCGAATATGATGTCTTGTGGATCAAACCCTACTTGCTCCGTTAATATCTTGTATGCGCGATGACAGATTTCTATTTTTCTCTCCTTGGTATCTGCTTGGCCTACTTCATCAAATGCCATTACAATGACTGCTGCTCCAAAAGATTTACAAATGAAAGCTTGCTCAATGAATTTTTCTTCTCCTTCTTTCATAGAGATGGAGTTTACAATACATTTTCCTTGCACACATTTTAATCCTGCTTCTATGATCTCAAACTTTGAGCTATCAATCATGATGGGAATGCGTGCAATATCTGGTTCACTTTGTAACAGATTTAAATAAGTGGTCATGGCACTTACGCCTTCTAACAAAGCGTCGTCCATGTTCACGTCTAATATTTGCGCGCCGCTTTCTACCTGTTGTCTAGCAACAGATAATGCTTCTTCAAATTTATTTTCTCTGATTAAGCGTGCAAATTTTTTTGAACCTGTTACATTGGTTCTTTCACCTACGTTTACAAAATTGGTCTCTGGTCTAATAACCAAAGGTTCTAATCCGGCAAGCCTTAAATATGGTTTGATTGTACTCATTGTTTAAATGGTTGTTTCAACCACAGGTAATTGTCTGGGTTGCATTTTTCTTACGTTGTCTGCAATATGTTTAATATGATCGGGTGTTGTTCCGCAACAACCACCTACAATATTCACGAAACCTTCTTTGGCCCACTCTTCAATAAAATGTGCTGTTTCATGTGGGGCTTCATCGTATTCTCCCATGGCATTCGGTAACCCTGCATTGGGATAGGCCGATGTATAACAGGCTGCTATTTGTGATAACTCTTCTATATGACTTCTCATTTCTGCTGCACCCAATGCGCAGTTCAATCCAATGCTGATGGGGTTGGCATGTAATACCGATGTGTAAAATGCTTCTAGTGTTTGTCCACTCAGGGTTCTGCCCGATGCATCGGTAATGGTTCCGCTGATCATGATGGGTAATTCTGGTATGCCCTTGTCTCTGAAATATTTTTTGGCTGCGTAAATGGCGCCCTTTGCATTCAGTGTATCAAATATGGTTTCAATTAATAGTATGTCTACACCACCATTAACCAATCCATCTATTTGTTCGTAATAGGCATTGGCTACTTCGTCAAATGTAACTGCTCTAAATCCTGGATTGTTTACATCGGGTGATAAGCTCAATGTTTTGTTCAATGGGCCTATGGCTCCTGCAACAAATTTGGGTCCTGTACCTGGATGTTTTTGCATGAACTCCGCTACTGCTTCGCGGGCACATTTAGCGGCGGCTACGTTCAACTCATAAGCCAAACTTTGCATATCGTAGTCTGCCATAGCAATGGTAGTACTACTGAATGTATTGGTTTCAATAATGTCTGCACCTGCTTCTAAATACAACAAGTGGATACCCTTAATAATTTGTGGTTGGGTGATGCAGAGTAAATCATTGTTACCCTTTACATCTAAATGCCAGTCTTTAAATTGCTCACCTCTGTAATCGGCTTCTGTTAATTGATGCCTTTGAATCATCGTGCCCATGGCACCATCTATTACAAGGATTCTTTTCTGGAGTTCTTCTTTTATTAGCATAGCTATTGGTTCAAACACTTTTAGTGATTAATTAACCAATAAACGCCAGAATGTGTGGGGGAGGTCACTTCAAACGTTTATTAGTTCTAAAAACTAACCCATAGCGGTATAGTACCGTATTGGCTAGGACCTTGGCTGAACAATAAACAAATCCACCAAAGTCGGTGCAAAGATACACCCATATTGTATTCTAGCAAAATATAGCCCTTCGTAAATGGCTATTGATACACTGCATTGATGTCTGCATTCACTTTTTCTGTAACTGCTGATGCATCAATATTAAAGTCTTTCATTACAATCGGAAATTTTCCTGTTGCTGAAACCTTGCCTGCTTTCAAAGTGATTAAACCGTTTACTGTTAAAGGTTTAGTTACGCCGTGTAGCGTAAGTGTTCCTTTTACAACCACTTTGTAAGTTCCATCTTTGGTAAAGTTGACTTCTTTGATATTGCTGATATTTCCTTTGAATTCTGCTCTTGGAAATTTATTGCTCTCTGCATAATCGTTGTTGAACTTCTCTTGCATTTCTGCATACTCAAACTTAAACCCTTTAATGAGTAAGCTAAAACTCAATTGTCCATTATCGGATAATCTGCTGGCCACTTCATTGTTCACTGCTTTTACGTCTTCGTCATTGGTGGCAATGAAACTTACTTTTGCGTTGCGCGTTCCAAATAGTTTTTGTGCGTATAATTGAGTAAATCCGATGGCTAATGCGGCGAGTAATATTATTTTTTTCATATCATCTAATTTGTTGGGGTTATTAATTTTTTGCGAAATGGGTGATTACGGTACGAGTACCCCTTCGTTAATTACTACATTCGCATCTGGTATATAGCCAGTACAAATTCCTTTGAAACGGATGGTAGTGCCGGGTTTCAGCTCTCCGGGGTTGGTTTTAAACGTACAGTTAATAACAAAAAATGCATCGTCTGTTTTAAAATTCACCACCGATTGTCCATCTTGATTGGTGCTCTGGTCTAGTACTTCTCCCTCTATTTCAATGGCTTTGTCTAGGTATTTTGTGTTGGCTGCCGCTTCATCATTTTTAAATGCTTCAAATAATGCTTGTGCCTTGATGGCTATTGCTTTTTCGGTGGTTACGTCACGGTGCGGCTTGGTGAATATTCTGTAAACGATGATCCCGCCGGTAACGGCGCCCACCAATACCAGGGTTAATATGATTTTAGTCCACTTTTTCATGTGTCTGCTATTTTAATGTTTAAACAAAGAAGTTAGGTTTTTGTTTGGAATTGGCTTTCAAAACTTACTGCACATACTGCTGAACCGGTAATCGATTGGCGATGCTGCGGGCCAATGTCATTTCATCTGCATATTCCAACTCTCCCCCAAATGCTATGCCACGTGCGATGGTAGTGACTTTACATTTTAAATGGGCAATCTTTTTCTGTATAAAATAAATGGTGGTATCCCCCTGAATATTGGGGCTAAGTGCAAATACCAGTTCATCTACTTGTTCATGGGTAATTCGGTTCACGAGCAACTCAATGCTCAACTGATCGGGGCCAATTCCATCCAAGGGCGATATAATCCCCCCCAACACATGATATGTTCCATTGAATTGCTGGGTACTTTCGATGGCTATTACATCTCTGATATTTTCTACTACACAAATGATTTGTTGATTGCGCATGGTATTGGCGCAAATGGAACAGGTTTCGCCATCACTTACATTGTTGCAGCGTTTGCAAAATTGTATATCCCTTCTCATTTTTGCAATCGTGTCTCCAAACAATGCTACATCGTTGATGTCTTGTTTTAATAAATGTAGCACCAGTCTTAACGCCGTTTTTTTTCCAATGCCGGGGAGCTTAGAAAATTGTGCTACTGCATTTTCTAATAAGGTTGATGGGAGTTGCATTATGTAAAGATAATCGGTTTACTTTGTGCTTTAGATTTTGTATATGAAGCTGCATAATTTTAATTCTGGTCCTTCCATTTTACCTCAACCCGTTTTAACCCAAGCGGCTGAAGCCGTTTTGAATTATAATAATACTGGTTTGTCTTTGTTAGAAATTGGCCATAGAACGGCTTGGTTTCAAGAAATTTTACAAGAAGCCAAAGATTCGGTGAAGCAATTAATGGAGTTAGACGACTCCTATGAAATCCTTTTTTTACACGGGGGAGCAACAACGCAGTTTATGCAAGTGCCTATGAATTTGCTCGACACCCATGCTACCGCAGCGTATTGCGACCATGGTGTTTGGGGCAACAAGGCTTGGAAAGAAGCCAGCTTATTTGGGAAAGTGAAAGTGGTGGCCGATAGCAGTGATCAACAATATCGTTATATTAATAAAGGGTTCGATATTCCTTCCGATGCTGCTTATTTGCATTTGACTTCTAACAATACAGTAGAAGGTACGCAGTGGCATAATTTTCCTGAAACTGCCGTGCCATTGGTGGCCGATATGAGTAGTGATATTTTTAGTAGGCCTGCCAACTACAATCGCTTCAGTTTAATTTATGCGGGTGCGCAAAAAAATATGGGTGCTGCTGGTGTGAACTTGGTGGTGGTTAAAAAAGAGATCCTAGGAAAAGTAGCGCGTACCATCCCAACGATAATGAATTATCAGAAACATATTGAAGCGGGTTCTTTAATGAATACGCCTCCTGTGTTTGCAGTTTATGTGAGTATGCTTACCCTTCGTTGGATTATTCAAGAAGGTGGGTTAGATGCAATGGGTATTCGCAATCAAAAAAAATCATCTTTATTATACGATACCATTGATGCCAATCCTTTATTTGATGCACCGGTTGCGGTTGAAGATCGGAGTCAAATGAATGCGGTGTTCTTTTTAAAAGACCATGCATTGGAAGCGCCGTTTTTAGACCTTTGTAAAAAAGAAGGCATGATTGGTGTGAAAGGATATAGAACGGTAGGGGGTATTAGGGTGAGCATGTACAATGCTTTACCTATTGAAAGCGTAACCAGTTTTTGTGACTTGTTGCATTTCTTTACCCAAAAGCATGGGTAATATCCGATTATCATAACTTTTCATTTAAGAATATATCACCGATATTTGCCCAATGGCAATTATTAAACCTTTCAAGGCATTAAGACCTCAACCTCAACTTGCTAAACAAGTTGCGAGTTTACCTTATGATGTATTAAATAGTGTAGAAGCTAAATTGGCTGCTCAAGGAAATTCTTATTCTTTTTTGCATATCACTAAAAGTGAAATTGATTTATCGGATAAAATTGATATTCATGCACTTGAAGTATATGCACAAGCAAAAGATAATTTAGATGCTTTTATTAAGCGTGATGTATTATTTAGAGAATCTAAAGACTGCTATTATATTTATCAGTTGGTAATGAATGGTAGAAGTCAAACGGGTTTGGTTTGTGTGAGTAGTGTGGATGATTATGAAAATGATATCATTAAAAAACACGAGTTTACCCGTCCTGAAAAAGAACAAGATCGCATCAATCATATTAAAACTACGGGCGCTCAAACGGGCAATGTATTTTTAGCTTATCGCAATCACGCTGCGGTGGATGCCATTATTGATCATTGGAAACAAGCCAAGTCTCCTGTGTATGATTTTACTGCTGAAGATGGTATTCAGCACAGTATTTGGATTGTAAGTGATTCTGAAATTGTTGCTTCAATAACGGCTGCATTTGAGAAAGAAATTCCTTGCACATATATTGCCGATGGTCACCATAGAGCGGCTTCTGCTGCTAAAGTGCGTCAACAAATGCAGGAGAAAGCACCTGCTGGAGCTAGTTATTTTTTAACCACCCTCTTTCCTTCGAATCAGTTGCATATCATGGATTACAACAGAGTGGTAAAAGACTTGAATGGATTATCTGTTTCGGATTTTTTAGCTGCTTTAGGAAAATCATTTGAAGTGAGTTTAGTAGGTAAACAAATGGTGAAGCCCGAAGAAATTCATACCATGGGTTTATATGTAGATGGTCAATGGTATAAACTTACTGCAAACGAAGGCACTTATTCGAATGACCCAATTGGCGTATTAGACGTATCTATTTTACAAGAACAAATTTTGGGTCCTATCTTAGGAATTATGGATCAGCGTACCGATAAAAGAATTGATTTTGTAGGTGGTATTCGTGGTTTGGGTGCATTAGAACAAAGAGTAGACAGTGGTGAAATGGCTGCTGCTATTAGTTTGTATCCTGTTACGATTGATCAACTTTTTGCTATTGCAGACAGTGGCAATGTAATGCCACCGAAAAGTACTTGGTTTGAACCTAAATTAAGAGATGGTTTATTAACGCATTTAATTGCAGATTAATTAAGCATGAAAAAATTATTCTTTATCCTTTTTGCCTTGGTGCTGGCTGTTGGCGTAAACGCGCAAACGCCTACTGTTAAAAAGTTTCAGGAGTCTGCCATGGCACTGATGCAACAAGGTGATTTTACCAATGCCATGGTTGCACTTGAAAAAGCCAAAGCCATTGAGCCGCAAAATTTAGAGACGATCAAGAATATTTCTTTCTGTTTTTATTTACAACGGGAATTTGCGCAAGCAATTGATGCGGGTAAAATTGCCATTGAATTACCCAATGCAGATCAGCAAAGTTTTCAAATTTTAGGATTGTCTTATAAGTCTATTGCAGACTATTCCGCGGCCAATAAAATCTACAAACGTGCATTGAAAAAATTTCCGGATGGGGGAGTGATTTACAGTGAATACGGGGAAAGCTTATTGCAAGAAAACAAAAAAGACGAAGCCATTGCAACCTGGGAAAAAGGGATAGAATTAGCTCCTTCTTATAGCGGTAATTATTACAATGCGGCTAAATATTATTATAAAGAAATGAATTGGATCAGGGTATTGATTCATGGAGAACTATTTGTGAATTTGGAGAGTTACTCTGCTAGAACCAATGAGGTAAAAAAAGCCATGTTGGATGCCTATAAAAATATGTTAAGGCCCATTGTTAAAACGCCTTACCATTTGATTCCTAAATATGCCGATTTTGAAAAGAAGCAATTGGATATTTATGAAAAGACCAAGCAACAAGTAGCAGAAGGGTTAACCATTGATCATATTGGTAGTATTAGAACCCGTTTGCTCATGGAATGGATGTCGGACAATGCTAAACTCTATCCTTATCAATTGTTCTCGCACTGGCAACATATGATTAGAGAAGGCATTTTTGAAGCCTATAATCAATGGTTATTTGGAGCTTCTTTTGGTGAAGAAGCTTACCAAAAATGGCTTAGTACACATGCGGAAGAAGCCAAAAAATTTACGGATTTTCAGCAAAGCAGAATTTATCGACAGCCAGGCGGTCAGTATTATTTAAACTAGTTATTCAAGATAGTTGTTAAGCCAGTGCAAACTGGCTTTTTTATTTGTTTTTATTTGCCTAATTTGACTGTCTAAATAAAGTGAATTCACTTTAAACGATTGCATTATGAATACGAAGCGTTTATTTGATGCGGTGGCTCATCAGTTGGAAAATTTTCCTAAGAATGATATGTTGGCTGCCAAAGAAAATGGGAAATGGAAAACCTATAGTACCCAACAAGTAGCGGATACAGTTAATAAATTAAGTGCTGGTTTGGTTTCATTGGGTGTTAAAGCCAATGATTTTACTCCTGAGTCGAGCGATAAAATTGCTATTATCAGCAATAATAGACCTGAGTGGGTTTTTACAGATCTGGCTGTTCAGCAAGTAGGGGGCATATTGGTTCCTGTTTATCCTACAACCAATCCCAACGAATTGGCGTTTATTTTAAATGATGCTGCTGTTAAATTCATCTTTGTAAGTAGTGAAGATTTATTGTTGAAAGTGCAAAGCATTATCGATAAAGTTCCCTCTATTCAAGGGATTTACACTTTTGATAGTATTGCTGGTGCAAAGCATTGGACCGAAGTAACTGCATTAGCAACCGATGAATTATTGGCTCAAGTGGATACTATAAAAAAACAAGTTCCTGCTGAACAGTTGGCTACCATTATTTATACTTCTGGTACTACAGGTACTCCTAAAGGGGTAATGCTGTCCCATTCTAATATTTACACGAATGTGCAGTTTAGTAAAAAGAGTTTTCCTTTTAATGATGCACCTGAATCTAAAGTGCTTAGTTTCTTACCCTTGAATCATATTTTTGAAAAGACCTGTACCTATATCTACTTATACAGCGGCATCAGTATTTATTATGCGGAAAGCCTTGAAACCATTGGTGATAATTTAAAAGAAATTAAGCCCAATGGATTTACTACGGTTCCTCGATTACTTGAAAAAGTGTTCGAAAAAATCATGGCAAAGGGTAGTGAGTTAACTGGCACCAAACGAAAATTGTTTTTCTGGGCAGTTGACTTAGCAGAAAAATACGATAACAGAGTAAGTGGAGGTGCTTGGTATAATTTACAATTGGCCATTGCCAATAAATTGATCTTCTCTAAATGGAGAGAAGCATTGGGTGGTAATATTTCCTTTATAATTACTGGTGGTGCTGCCTGTCAGGTAAAACTGTTGCGCATTTTTAATGCTGCGGGAGTGCCTGTTTACGAAGGATATGGTCCAACAGAAAACAGTCCAGTTATTTGTGTAAACAGACAAGAGAAAGGCGGAACCAAATTTGGAACAGTAGGGCCTCCAATTGAAGGCATTCAAGTGAAGTTGGCTGAAGACGGTGAAATCATGGTAACAGGTCCTTGTGTAATGAAGGGGTATTATAAACGCCCAGATCTTACGGCAGAAACCATGAAAGATGAGTGGTTACTTACAGGTGATATTGGTGTATGGGATGAAGGCAAATTTTTAAAAATAACCGACCGTAAAAAAGAACTCTTTAAAACCAGTGGTGGCAAATATGTTGCGCCTCAACCCATTGAGAATAAATTAAAAGAGAGTCCATTTGTAGAGCAAGTAATGGTGGTGGGATCGGAGCGCAAGTTTGTTGGAGCACTAATTGTTCCTTCTTTTGCTACGCTTAAAGAATGGATGCGCGAGAAAGGTATTCCTTATACTACCAATGAAGATGTGATTCATCATCCTAAAGTATTAGAACTCTATCGTGAATTGGTAGAGAGCTTTAATAAATTCTTTAATCATGTTGAACAGATTAAGAAGTTTGAATTATTGCCAAGAGAATGGACAGTAGACACAGGAGAAATGACACCTAAATTAAGTTTGAAGCGAAAAGTAGTGAATGAGAAATTTAAAGACGCCATAGAAAGAATCTATGCCTGAACCTAATGCTTTATTATGTATTCTGATTGTAGAAGATAATCCTGCAGATTTATTTGTATTAGAGGGACTCTTGTGGAAAACAAGATTACCTATTGGGCAAATTGTAAAAGCGAAAAGCAATGAAGAGGCAGACTCTTTACTAAAAAAAGAAAAGCCCAACTTAATCTTACTGGATCTTTCTTTACCAGACAGTGTAGGGATTGAATCGTTTAAGCATATCAATAATATAGCGCCCAATATTCCCATCATAGTCTTAACAGGATTGTCTGATATGGACATGGCCCTTGAAACCATGGCAGCTGGTGCGCAAGATTATTTGGTTAAAGCAGAGTTTGATGAAAAGTTGCTTTCTAAATCTATTCAATACAGTATTGAACGTAAACGCAATTTAGAAAATACTCGAGTGAGTAATGAGCGTTACAATATTGTAGTAAAAGCAACCAATGATGCAGTTTGGGAAATGAATTTAGCAGATCAAACAGTTTTATGGGTCGGCGATAATTTCAAGAAGACATTTGGTTACGATTTAGTAGATGTATATGTAGATGCCAACGATTGGATTTATAAAATTCACCCTGAAGATAGAGACCGAGTACAGCAAAGTATTACGGACACTTATACAAAATCGGGGAGCCCTTATTGGAAAGAAGAATACCGGTTTTTAAAATCGAATGGTCAATATGCTTATGTACTTGATAGGGGCTATATCATTTATGAAAATGAGCAGCCAACAAGAATGATTGGGGCCATGCAAGATATTACCGAGCGAAAGGAAAATGCGGAGATGATTTTGCTTTCCGAAAAAAGGTATCGTAGTTTGTTCTATTACAATCCCATGGCCATTTTTATTTGGGATTTGCAATCGCACCAAATTGTAGAAGTGAATGATATGGCCGAGAAAGAATACGGCTATACCCGCGACGAGTTTGTGCAATTGACTTTGTGGGATCTAAGATCTCCAGATAATTTTGGTAAGCTGAAATTATTTATTGAACATATCGCAACCTCTGATGAAATGGATTCTGGAGGAACCTGGGAACATATTACCAAAACTGGGGAGCGAATATTCATGAATATTTTTTCGCATCGCATTCAATACAATGGTAAAGATGCGGTGATGGCCATTGCACAAAATGTAACTGGTAAATTATTGTTGGAGAAAAAATTGGAAGAGGAACGCTTGATCAAGCAAAAAGAAATTGCCGAAGCAGTTATTAATACACAAGAGACGGAACGTCACGATATTAGCAGAGAACTGCATGATAATGTAAATCAACAATTAACTGTTGCTATGATGTATATCGCTTCTGCCGAAAAGAAACAGCAACCTGGATCAGATTTACTTCGTCAATCGGCCGATTTTATTTTACATGCGATTGAGGAAATTAGAAGACTTTCTAAAGGATTGGTTACGCCGTTAATTAAAGATTTTGGATTGGTAAAAGCGATTGAAAGTGTACTGGAAGACTTGTCTGCAGTGAACGATATGAAGATTGATTTTGTTTCAGATACTTTTTTTGAAGACGATATCCATTATGATTTTAAGCTCAGCATTTTTAGAATTGTTCAAGAGCAAGTGAACAATGTATTAAAACATTCAGGTGCTACTGAGTTAAAAATTGATTTGGGTAGAAATAGGAATAGTATTTATTTATCCATTTACGATAATGGGGTAGGCTTTGATTTGGCAGTTCAAAAAAAGGGGATTGGTTTATACAATATCACCAGTAGGGTAGAACTGTTTAATGGAACCATCAGCATTCATACTGCACCTACTTCTGGTTGTGCCATGCATATGAGTTTCCCTATCACTCAGGACATTATGCGTCACTAGTTCTTTTGGTGGCTGCTATAAATTTTTGACGAATAATACTTTGAACTGGTTTGCGTTGAATTTTACTTTCAAGCCAAGAAATGAAATCGAGGTACATAAATGCCCTGGTTTCCATTCTATCGTTGGCCATTCCTTTAAGTTCGGTTAATAAATTTTGAAACAATGGTTTTACTTTATTGGGAGAACTATGAAAGGATTGTTTTAAGAAACTAAACACTGCTTCTTCCGCAGCGCTTAAGTTTTGCATTTTTGCCATGAATCGATAAACCGATTTCAGCAAGTATTTCAATAAGTCAAAATTACCCATTTCGTAATGTGCAATCATATGCAAGAGTCGGGCATAACATTGTAAATCTGTTCTCAAATCTACTTTTAAGTTGATGATCTTATTTAAGTAATCAATACTCTTTTCTGCGTCGCCACTTCCAAAATACAAAGAAGCTATTTTGTAGTAAAATACCAATGTTCTGTGTCGGTCTAAATAAACTTCGTATTCTAATAATCGTTCTTCAATTTCTGGAACCAAGGATAATCCTTTTGTAAATGTTCCTTCCATGAAGTGCTTGTTTAATTTTGCGGTATATAAATAAGTAAAGCACTGTACTTTGTTATTGATATTGTTTTGAACCACCGGTGTTTCTATAAACGCTTCAAATTCTTTGATGGTTTCATTAAATTTTCTATAGTTTCTTAAATCAAAATGTGCTCCCAATAAATTATGCATCCCCTTGATATAATGGGCTGTTTCAATTTCGATCATCTTGGGTTCTGCCTTAAATAGTTCTGTCCATTTAATACAGTATCGGTAATACATTAAAAATTCTTGGGTAATAAATGCATACCAACAAAAACATTGGTACAAATAGAGTTTTTCATAAAATCCTTTTCCTTGCTCACTCTCATGTAAAATTGGATGATTAAAATAAACATCCAATGATTTTTTATCTTCCTCATTTCGAGCATGCCCATTTCTAATATACCACTCATACAAAAGCAAAGACAAATTAGATAGGGTGCTGATATTGACCAATCTTTCGTTGGTTTCATTAGATTCGGCACATAATTTTTCTGCCCTATCCTGCATACTTCTGGTGATATGCAAAGACTCAATTTTTTTCTCCAAAAAAAGCACTTGTTGAATATAAGTCACTTGATTATTGGCTTTGGCCAATTCTTTTACCTTGTCTAATATTTTTAAGCTTTGAATATTCAGTCCTTTGTTATACAAGATTCTGGCGAAGTCTAATTGTTCATGTAATTGTAGGTCTATATTTTCCTCTTGCTTCAATAAACGAACACTTGCTAGTATTTCTTGGTATAAATGTGCTTTTAGGTTAGAGAGTTGTTGCTTTTGTATGCTGGGTGTTTTCTTCAATAAAACGGCTTCATCGTATTGAGCCATTTTATCTAATGCATCAAATAGTTGAACCACTTTTAAGTTGCCTGTTCCCGTATTCCGGGTCATATATAGTTTGAAATTGCGCTTTTCGGCCCTTTCAAGCGATTGAATTAATTGAAATAAGGGGTCTATTGTTCGGTTGGGCATCGTAATTCGGTTGGGCTATAATTCAATACTGTATTGAATTTTATGGTTTTTGAAGGGCTTTACACAGCGTAAAATCACCTTCGTTTTGTTTCAGAACTAAAGATAAGGCAATCTAAATTCGAATACGACAGGCCGTACTGTTGTTATTAAAGGCAATCAATAGCAATAGCTACGCGCCTGTCTTTTTATATTAAAAATACCATTGAATATGGCTGAAAAGATTCACATTTTTGATACAACCCTAAGAGATGGGGAACAAGTACCTGGTTGTAAACTGAATACCAAAGAAAAATTGGGCCTGGCTTTACAGTTAGAAGAATTGGGTGTAGATATTATTGAAGCAGGATTTCCTGTATCTAGTCCGGGCGATTTTGAGTCGGTTACCCAAATTGCTAAGCATATTAAAAATGCCACTGTTTGTGGGTTAACTAGAGCAGTTCAAAAAGATATAGAAGTGGCCGCACAAGCGTTAAAATATGCTGTAAGACCAAGAATTCATACCGGTATAGGCACTTCTGATTTTCATATCAAAGCCAAGTTCAATTCTACACAAGATGAAATTTTAGCAAGAGCCATTCAATGTGTAAAATGGGCCAGGAATTTTACGGATGATGTAGAGTTTTATGCTGAAGACGCAGGTAGAACAGACAACGAATATTTAGCCAGAGTGGTGGAAGCAGTCATTGCTGTTGGAGCAACTGTTGTGAATATTCCAGATACAACGGGTTATTGTTTACCCCATCAGTATGGAGAAAAAATTGCTTTCTTAAGGAACAATGTTTCCAATATAGACAAAGCCATTCTTTCTTGTCATTGCCATAATGATTTGGGTTTGGCTACAGCTAATTCAATTAGCGGGGTAATGAATGGGGCACGTCAAATAGAATGTACCATTAATGGTTTAGGGGAACGTGCAGGCAATACATCATTAGAAGAAGTAGTGATGATTATTGCTCAACACAAGCAATTGAATCTATATACCAATATCAATACTCAAATGTTGAATCCATTGAGCAGAGAAGTGTCTGATATAATGCGCATGCCTGTTCAACCCAATAAAGCCATTGTAGGTTCTAATGCATTTTCACATTCATCGGGTATTCACCAAGATGGTTTCTTAAAGTCTGCAGAAACCTACGAGATCATTAATCCTGAATTGGTTGGTGCCGAAGGGAGCAAAATCGTGTTGACAGCAAGAAGCGGAAGAAGTGCGCTGGCCCACCGTTTTCAAAAGTTGGGATATGAATTTAATAGAGATGATATAGATGCTTTATACGAAAACTTTTTATTGGTGGCCGATGGCAAAAAAGAAGTAGTAGAAGCCGATTTACAACATTTAGCCACTAACTATAATAAAGTAAGGGCAATAGCATAATTAAGAAAAATGGCACAAACATTATTTGATAAAATTTGGGATGCACATGTGGTAGAAAAAATACCAGACGGTCCTTCTGTTTTATATATAGATAAACATTTTATTCATGAAGTTACCAGTCCTCAAGCTTTCAAGGGAATTGAAAAGCGAGGACTTCCTTTATTCAGACCAAAGCAAACTATTGCAACAGCAGACCACAATGTGCCTACATTGAATCAGCATTTACCTATTAAAGACCAGCTGAGTAAAATGCAGGTTGACCAATTAATTGAGAATTGTGAAAAACATGGGGTTGAATTATATGGACTAGGACATCCTTATCAAGGGATTGTACATGTGATTGGTCCAGAGTTGGGAATTACACAACCAGGAATGACCATTGTTTGTGGAGACAGTCATACCAGTACTCATGGAGCATTTGGCACCATTGCATTTGGAATTGGAACCAGTGAAGTGGAAATGGTATTTGCTTCACAATGTGTGTTGCAAACCAAGCCCAAAACCATGCGCATCAATATTGAGGGCAATTTGCCAAATGGGGTTGTTTCAAAAGATATTATTTTATACATCATTGTTAAAATTTCTGCCAGTGGTGCAACAGGATATTTTGTGGAGTATGCAGGTAGTACCATTCGCTCACTTTCTATGGAAGCTAGAATGACCATTTGCAATATGAGTATTGAAATGGGCGCTAGGGGTGGAATTATTGCACCAGATGAAATCACTTTTAATTATATTAAAGGAAGAACCTATGCACCAAAGGGTGCAGATTGGGATAAGCAATTAGCCAATTGGAAAAAATTGTATTCGGATCAAGACGCAATATTTGATGCAGAAATAAATATTAATGCTGCTGAAATTGCTCCGATGATTACCTATGGTACCAATCCAGGATTGGGTATGGCCATTGATGGAAATATTCCATTGACAGAATCAATTCCAAATCCAGGAGAAAAGAAAAACCTAGAACATGCACTAACTTATATGGGTTTAAACAGTGGTGCGGCTTTATTGGGAATGCCTATTCAGCATGTGTTTATAGGAAGTTGCACCAACTCTAGAATCGAAGACCTGCGATTGGTGGCCGAATTAGTAAAAGGCAGAAAGAAACACGACTCAGTAAAAGTGATGATTGTACCTGGTTCTCAACAAGTAGCTAAACAAGTACATGCAGAAGGATTAGATCGAATTTTTGCTGAAGCGGGTTTTCAAATAAGGCAAGCAGGTTGTAGTGCTTGTTTGGGAATGAATGAGGATAAAATTCCAGCCGGCGAATATTGTATTAGTACCAGTAATAGAAATTTTGAAGGCAGGCAAGGTGCAGGTGCAAGAACATTATTGGCGAGTCCTTTAACAGCAGCTGCTGCTGCTATTACTGGTGTAGTAACAGATGTAAGAGAATTAATTAATCATAATTAGTAGTAAATAAAGTATGCAAGCTTTACAGCAAATAAAAAGTTCTTTTGTTCCACTGCCCATTGAAAATGTGGACACGGACCAAATTATTCCAGCTCGATTTTTAAAAGCAACCACCAGAGATGGATTTGGTAAAAATCTATTTAGAGATTGGCGATATGAACAAGACGATGAAACAAAACCCAAGCCTGATTTTGTATTAAATCAAAAAGTATTTTCTGGAGAAATATTAGTGGCTGGTAAAAATTTTGGATGTGGTTCTTCACGAGAACATGCTGCATGGGCTTTATTGGATTATGGTTTTAAAGCAGTGGTCTCTAGTTTTTTTGCAGACATTTTTAAAAACAATGCATTAAATAATGGAGTGTTGCCAGTGATTGTATCGGATGATTTTTTAGCGCAAATTTTTGCACTAACTGCCACAGATACCCTTACTATTGATGTGGCTGCACAAACCATCACGATTGATTCTACGGGCGCAGCAACTTCTTTTGAACTAAACCCGTACAAAAAAACCTGCTTATTAAATGGATACGATGATATTGATTTTTTAATCAGTCAAAAACAATCCATTGAAAAATTTGAACTAGAAAAAGTGTAATATGGAAAAGAAAATAGCAGTCATAAATGGGGATGGAATTGGCCCAGAAGTAACCGCACAATCCATTAAAGTACTCAATGCAATAGCAGAAGAGTTTGGTCACCAGTTTACTTATACGCATGGATTAATGGGCGCGGTTTCCATTGATGCTACTGGATCTGCATTGCCTGAGGAAACCTTGGCAATATGTAAGGAAAGTGATGCCATATTATTTGGCGCCATTGGTCATCCTAAATTTGATAATGATCCCTCTGCTAAAGTGAGACCAGAACAGGGTTTATTGCAATTACGCAAAGAGTTGGGGCTATTTGCAAATATTCGTCCAATCAATACTTATCGCTCTTTACATCATTTGTCTCCTTTAAAAAGCAAACAATTAGAAGGGGTTGATTTTATTATTTTCAGAGAATTAACAGGCGGTATTTATTTTGGTAAACGTACACTTACTGAAGATAAAACCTATGCCACTGATGAATGTGCTTACCATGAATTAGAAATTGTTCGGGTTTCTAAAATGGCTTTTCAATATGCACAAAAAAGAAGAAAAAAATTAACATTGATAGACAAAGCCAATGTGTTGGAAACTTCTAGGCTTTGGCGCAGGATAGTGCAGGCAATGGCCATGCAATTTCCTGAAGTATCCGTAGATTATATGTTTGTAGACAATGCTGCTATGCAGATCATTGTTAATCCAGCCCAGTTTGATGTGGTACTCACTGAGAATATGTTTGGAGACATTATTAGTGATGAAGCCAGTGTATTAAGCGGTTCTTTAGGCTTATTACCCTCTGCATCTGTTGGTAAAACAGTAGCTATGTTCGAGCCCATTCATGGATCTTATCCGCAAGCTGCTGGAAAAGATATTGCCAATCCGTTGGGTTCTGTTTTATCTGCTGCAATGATGCTAGACCATTTTGGATTAGTAGCAGAAGCCAATGCGGTAAGAGAGGCAGTGAATTGGACACTTACACATGCGTTTGTAACAAAAGATATTGACCCAATTAATAATTATGGTACAGAAGCTGTGGGTGATTTATTAGCCGATTATATTAGAAAGAAGCATGAAACCAATGAAGGCAACAATGCTTCTTTGAATGCTTCTACTATTATTTAAACCAATCCTTTGTAAAGTCCTTTCCTATTTTAAATCAACTGAAATGCATTATTATCAAGCCGATACCATTATATATCACAACGGAACATTTGTAAAAGCAACCGACGCAAAAATGGATTTATATAGCCAATCACTGCATTATGGCTATTCTGTATTTGAAGGTATTCGTTCATATAAAACGACCAATGACTCTACGGCCATTTTTAAAGCAGTAGAACATTTTGAGCGTTTGAAAATTTCTGCTGAGTCCATCAATCTTCCTTATTCTTTTAATACACAAGAATTAATTGATGCAACTTACGAAGTACTCAAACAAAATAAGTTGGGTGATGCTTATATACGACCAGTCGTATATGCTCCTGCGAATATGAGTTTTGCTCGCAATACTGAATCTTATGTTTTTATTGAAGCATGGGAAATGGCGCCTTTTTTAGGCGATCAATTATTGCGCATTATGACTTCTTCTTTTCAAAGACCGAATCCCAAAGCATTTAAAATTCATGCTAAAGCAGCAGGGCACTATGTCAACTCCATATTAGCTAGTCAGGAAGCTAAAGACAAAGGGTATGATGAAGCATTTTTATTAGACATGAATGACCATGCGGCTGAAGGCCCTGGTGCCAATGTATTTTTTGAAAAAGACGGTGTATTGCATACGCCTCAAGCCGGTCATATTTTAGCGGGAATCACAAGGGCTACTGTTTTAGAACTTTGTTCGCAATTGAATATTGAAGTAAAAGAAGGGGTGTTTTCAATTGATGATATTAAGCAGGCTGATGCTGCTTTTTTCTGCGGCACAGCTGCAGAAGTGATTGGTTGGAAGTCTTTGGATGAATATGTATTTCCTAAAGCTTGGAATGAAACCAATAGTTATAAAGTACAGCAAGCCTATAAACAGTTAGTAGTAAAACCCTTGTCTGCTTAATTAAATAGCAATTATTATGGAGTTAAATAAATATAGTAAGACCATTACACAAGATCCAACACAGCCTGCTGCACAAGCCATGTTTTATGGGATTGGATTAACCGATGCCGATTTAAAAAAAGCTCAAGTAGGTATTGTGAGCATGGGGTATGATGGCAATACTTGCAATATGCATTTAAATGATTTAGCAAAGCTGGTAAAGAAAGGCGTTTGGGACAATGATTTGGTGGGATTGATTTTTAATACCATTGGAGTTAGTGATGGAATGAGTAATGGAACACCAGGTATGCGTTATTCTTTGGTGAGTAGAGATATTATTGCAGACTCTATTGAGACGGTATGTGGCGCACAGTATTACGATTCAATTATTGCAATACCAGGATGTGATAAAAATATGCCTGGGGCTTTAATTGCTATGGGTAGATTGAATAGACCTTCTATAATGGTGTATGGTGGTACCATTGCGCCGGGTCATTATAAGGGGCAAGATTTAAATATCGTTTCTGCTTTTGAAGCACTAGGCCAAAAATTGGCAGGGCAATTAGACGAGAATGATTTTAAAGGGATTATTCAACACGCTTGCCCGGGTGCAGGTGCTTGTGGTGGAATGTACACGGCCAATACCATGGCTTCTGCTATAGAAGCATTGGGAATGAGTTTACCTTTTTCTTCTTCTAATCCTGCGTTGAGTATAGAGAAGCAACAAGAATGTTTGAATGCAGGAAAAGCCATTCAAATTTTGATGGAAATGAATATTCTTCCTTCCGATATCATGACACGAAAAGCATTTGAGAATGCGATTACGATTATCATGGTATTGGGCGGTAGCACCAATGCGGTGTTGCATTTGATTGCTATGGCCAAGAGTGTGGGTGTTGCTTTAACACAAGATGACTTTCAAACTATTTCGGATAGGGTTCCTGTGCTTGCAGATTTTAAACCAAGTGGTAAATATTTAATGCAAGACTTACACCAATATGGTGGGGTACCTGCTGTAATGAAATATCTTTTGTCTAAAGGATTATTACACGGGGATTGTTTAACTGTAACAGGAAAAACCGTTGCTGAAAATTTAGTGAATGTTCCCGATTTAGATTTTGATCAACAAAAAATAATTCTACCAGTTGAAGCGCCTTTAAAAGCAACCGGCCATTTGCAAATACTTTATGGCAATTTAGCCACAGGTGGTAGCGTGGCAAAAATTAGTGGTAAAGAAGGGGAATTGTTTGAAGGTCCTGCAAGAGTTTTTGATGGAGAATTTGAACTAATTGAAGGCATTAATAGCGGTAAAATAAAAGCGGGCGATGTGGTAGTTATTAGAAATGTTGGTCCTGTTGGTGCTCCTGGAATGCCAGAAATGTTGAAGCCAACATCCGCCATTATTGGCGCAGGTTTAGGTAAGTCTGTTGCACTCATTACAGATGGTCGTTTTAGTGGAGGAACCCACGGATTTGTTGTGGGTCATATCACCCCAGAAGCGGTAAATGGGGGTTTAATTGGATTGGTACAAGACGATGATGTAATTGAATTGAATGTGGCTACTAAAAAAATGACTTTGAAAGTTTCTGATGAAATCATTGCTGCACGTAGGGCTCAGTGGGTTAAGCCTGCTTTGAATGCAACCAAAGGCGTTTTGTTTAAATATGCTAAATCTGTTAAAGATGCTTCTGAAGGTTGTGTAACCGATGAAGCTTAAATATTTTTTGTATGAGTACAATCGTTAAAGAATCCAATCAAAAAGACATTGTTGTTCAACTTACAACTGATATAGCTGTAACTAAAGAATTGTCTGGATCGCAGGCAGTGCTTGAAGCTTGTATTGCAGAAGGAGTAGACACGATATTTGGTTATCCAGGTGGAGCCATCATGCCCATTTATGATGCTTTATACGATTATAATGATCGTTTAAAGCATGTACTAGTAAGGCATGAGCAAGGGGGAATTCATGCAGGTCAAGGTTATGCAAGAAGTAGTGGCAAAGTAGGTGTAGTGTTTGCTACTAGTGGCCCTGGGGCAACCAATCTGGTTACTGGTTTAGCAGATGCAATGATAGATAGTACTCCATTGGTTTGTATTACCGGACAAGTATTTGCTCATCTATTAGGAACAGATGCTTTTCAAGAAACTGATGTGATTAATATTACGACTCCTGTTACTAAATGGAATTATCAAATAACCGATGCGACCGAAATTCCACATATATTATCAAAAGCATTTTATATAGCAGGTTCAGGAAGACCAGGCCCTGTATTAATTGATATTAGTAAGAATGCCCAAATTCAAAAATTTAACTACGAAGGATATACTAAGTGCAATCATATCAGAAGTTATAGACCAAAGCCAATTGTTCGAAAAGAATATATAGAAGCGGCGGCTCAATTAATTAATGAAGCAAAAAAACCATTTGTCATTTTTGGTCAGGGTGTAATACTTGGAAGGGCAGAAAAAGAATTTAAAGCATTTATTGAAAAAGGCGGATTGCCTGCAGCTTGGACCATATTGGGGTTAAGTGCTTTGCCTACTGATCATCCGCAAAATGTGGGTATGTTAGGCATGCATGGCAATTATGGCCCGAATGTATTAACCAACGAATGCGATGTATTGATTGCGGTAGGAATGCGTTTTGATGACCGTGTAACAGGAAGATTAGATAAATATGCCAAGCAAGCAAAAATTATTCATCTAGATATTGATCCTGCAGAAATTAATAAGAATGTAACTGCAACTATTCCAGTATGGGGCGATTGTAAAGAAACATTGCCCATGCTTACTCAATTGATTCAAGAAAAGCAGCACAAAGAATGGCTGGCTTTGTTTAATCAATATACCAAGGACGAACACGATGCAGTCATTAACGCAGAATTGCATCCAACCAAAGGGGAGTTGACCATGGGAGAAGTGATTCATTTATTAAATGAATTAACGGGTGGAAATGCAATTGTTGTAACAGATGTAGGTCAACACCAAATGGTAGCATGTAGGTATGCAAAGTTTAATGAAACCAAAAGCAATATTACTTCTGGTGGATTAGGAACCATGGGCTTTGCATTGCCAGCAGCAATTGGGGCAAAGTTTGGTGCACTTGATAGAACTGTTGTTGCAGTAATTGGTGATGGTGGATTTCAAATGACTTTACAAGAGTTGGGCACTATTATGCAAACAGGCTTGAATGTAAAAATCTTGATTTTAAATAATCGCTTTTTAGGAATGGTACGTCAATGGCAAGAACTTTTCAATGATAGAAGATACTCTTTTGTAGATATACAAAGTCCTGATTTTGTTCAGTTGGCAAAAGCTTATGGTATTGATGGGGCATCTGTAGATGATAGAAAACTACTAAAAAATGCTTTACAAACCATGTTAGATCATGATGGGTCTTATTTGTTGGAAGTAATGGTGGGAAAAGAAAACAATGTATTCCCAATGGTGCCTCAAGGTTGTAGTGTTTCTGAAATCAGGTTAAAATAATTGCTATGAAAAAAGAATATACCATTACTGTTTATACGGAGAACCAAGTTGGGTTGCTCAACCGTATTGCGATTATTTTTTCTAGAAGAAAAATCAATATAGATAGTTTGAATGTTTCTCCTTCTGAAGTAGAATCTATACATCGCTTTACTATTGTTATTAATGAAACTGTAGAAGTAGTAAGAAAACTCTGCTTGCAAATTGAAAAGCAAGTGGAAGTGCTGAAAGCTTATTATAATACCAATGATGAAATCATTTGGCAAGAAATGGCTTTATACAAAGTACCTACCGATGCAGTTGCAGAAAAACTACAAGTAGAACGTTTGCTCAGAGAGTATGGTGCAAGGGCTGTAGTAATTAGAAAAGATTATACCATTTTTGAAACTACAGGACATAGAGAAGAAACCGATCGATTAATCCAATTTTTAGAACCTTATGGGTTGATTGAATTTGTACGCACTGCTAGAATCGCAATCATTAAAGCCAGTAGTGGATTCCATGAAAAGATTCGTGAGTTTGAAGCTGTTGAGCCAGCAGAAGAACTCATTGAAAATGAATTTCTAGATAAGGGTCAGGCTGTTTTTACTATGTAATCTAAATTTTAAAAAATATCAAATTAAACAATATGGCAAACTATTTCAATTCTCTACCGCTACGTGAACAGCTTAATCAATTAGGCGTTTGCGAATTCATGGACCAATCTGCTTTTACAGATGGAATCAATGCATTGGTTGGGAAAAAACTAGTGATTATTGGATGTGGTGCACAAGGGTTGAATCAGGGATTGAATATGCGTGATTCAGGTTTAAACATTGCTTATGCCTTGCGCAAAGAAGCCATTGAACAGAAACGTGCTTCTTATATTAGTGCAACTGAGAATAATTTTGCAGTTGGAACATATGAGGAATTAATTCCCCAAGCAGATGTGGTAATCAACCTAACTCCAGATAAACAACATAGTTCGGTTATTAATGCAGTAATGCCTTTGATGAAAAAAGGTGCAACCCTTTCTTATTCACACGGGTTCAATATTGTGGAAGAAGGCATGCAAATCAGAAACGATATTACGGTAATTATGGTTGCCCCAAAATGCCCAGGAACGGAAGTGCGTGAAGAATACAAAAGAGGATTTGGGGTGCCTACTTTAATTGCGGTTCATCCTGAAAATGATCCGGAAGGAAAGGGCTGGGATTATGCCAAAGCTTATTGTGTAGGAACTGGTGGTCATAAAGCAGGTGTATTAAAATCTTCTTTTGTTGCCGAAGTGAAGTCAGACTTAATGGGTGAGCAAACCATTCTTTGTGGGTTACTACAAACCGGTTCTATTTTATCATTCAATAAAATGATTGAAAAAGGAATAAATGCCGGATATGCTGCAAAACTAATTCAATATGGATGGGAAGTTATTACCGAAGCCCTTAAACAGGGTGGTATTACTGCAATGATGGACCGATTATCTAATCCTGCAAAGTTGAAAGCTTTTGAATTATCTGAAGAGTTAAAACAAATCATGCGTCCTTTGTTTCAAAAACACCAAGACGATATTATGAGTGGTGCTTTTTCATCTGGAATGATGGAGGATTGGGCCAATGGAGATAAAAAATTATTGACTTGGAGAGAAGCAACTGGTGCAACTGCTTTTGAAAAAACAGCACCAGGTACAATGAAAATTGCAGAGCAAGAATTTTTTGACAATGGGCTTTTGTTGGTTGCTTTTGTAAGATCAGGTGTTGAATTGGCATTTGAAACAATGGTAGAAGCGGGGATTAAAGAAGAGTCTGCTTATTATGAATCATTGCATGAAACACCATTAATTGCCAATACCATTGCCAGAAAGAAATTGTACGAAATGAATCGGGTTATTTCTGATACGGCGGAATATGGATGTTATTTATTTGACCATGCTTGTAAACCGCTATTGGCAGGCTTTATGGAAAAAATTGGCACAGATACTATTGGTAAAAATTTTAATGAGGGGAAAGACAATGGAGTAGATAACAAAACTTTAATAGCGGTAAACGCGGTTATTCGTTATCATCCTGTTGAGATTGTAGGTGAAAAATTAAGACAAGCAATGACCGATATGAAAACCATTGCAACAAACCTTTGATTCAATCAATCATGATAGGGAACCATACAATAAAACAATCTTTTGGTTTAGATATTGAAGCAGCTAGTATAAAACTACGTCAAGTGGTAAAACATACGCCATTAATCTTTAATGCTTCATTGTCTAAAAAATATGATTGTACTGTTTATCTGAAAAGAGAAGATTTGCAGATTGTGCGATCGTATAAGTTGCGTGGTGCCTACAATATGATTAGTAGTTTATCCGAAACAGAAAGACTCAACGGAGTTGTTTGTGCAAGTGCGGGAAATCATGCGCAGGGTTTTGCTTATAGTTGTAAACTACTCAATATTAAAGGGGTAGTTTTTATGCCCATTATTACCCCCAATCAAAAAGTTACACAAACAAGAATGTTTGGAGATGGACATATTGAAATTAAACTAGTGGGTGATACTTTTGATGATTGTGCTACTGCCGCAAAAGCATTTACAGAAGCCAATGGAATGACTTTTATTCCTCCATTTGATGATGTTAAAATTATTGAGGGTCAAGCAACTGTAGGAGTTGAAATTTTAGAAGAACTGAAAAAGATTGATTATTTATTTGCGCCTGTGGGTGGGGGTGGATTGATTGCTGGCGTGGGTGCTTATTTTCATGATCAATCTCCATCTACTCAAATAATTGGTGTAGAACCTGAAGGCGCACCTTCTATGACAGAAGCCTTAAAAGCGGGTCATCCAATTAAGCTAGATAATATTGATCCCTTCGTGGATGGTGCTGCAGTTAAAAGAGTGGGAGATGCACCTTTTGAAATTTGTAAGGAAGTAATTGATCAAATGGTATTGGTAAATGAAGGAAAAGTATGTTCCACAATCTTGAAATTGTATAATGAAGATGCCATCGTAGTTGAACCTGCAGGTGCTTTATCTATAGCCGCATTGGATGATTTTGCTGCTGCAATAAAAGGTAAAACTGTGGTTTGTATTGTAAGCGGAAGCAATAATGATATTGATCGGATGCAAGAAATCAAAGAACGTTCATTACAATTTGAGGGGCTGAAACATTTCTTTTTAATCAGATTCGCACAAAGACCTGGTGCTTTAAAAGAATTCGTTAATCATGTTCTTGGGCCTACTGATGATATTGTTCGTTTTGAGTATATGCAAAAACACAATAAAGAAACGGGTCCAGCTTTGGTAGGAATTGAAATGCAAGACAAAGCAGATTATGAGCGATTGTTAGCAAATATGAAAGAATACCATATCAACTTTACCCCTATTAACAAGAATGATAATTTATTTGGGTACTTAATTTAATAACAATTTATATGCAGGTATTGAAATTTGGGGGGAGTTCTGTAGCCAACGCAGAAAATATAAGCAAGGTTGCAGTGATTGTTTCAAAAGCGATTCAGAAAGAAACTACGATTCTGGTAGTGTCTGCATTGGGTGGAGTGACCGATCAATTAATTGAAATCGGAATTAAAGCTGCTACTGGAAACGAAAGTTATAAAGAACAAATTCAATTGCTCGAGCATAAGCATTTAGAAACGGTACGCGCTTTATTGCATATACAAAACCAAAGTGCAACACTAAGTTGGGTAAAGCAGCAACTCAATGAATTGGAAAGAGTATGTGATGGTATTTTTTTATTAGGAGAATTGTCTGCTAGAATTAAAGACCGTTTAGTAAGCTATGGTGAATTGTTGTCGTCTTATATCATTACCGCAAAATTGGCGGAAATGAGTTTGCAGCCAGTTTGGACAGATTCAAGACAGCTGATATTAACCAATGAACAATATGGCAATGCAACGGTTCAATTAGAAAAAACCTATGCCAATATTGACAGTTTTTTAGCAAGACACCCTGCACAATTATATGTAGCGCCTGGTTTCATTGCTTCGAATGATAAAAAGTATACGACTACTTTGGGTAGAGGTGGGTCTGATTATACAGGAGCTATTTTTGCAGCAGCCACCAATGCAAGCACACTTGAAATTTGGACAGATGTGACTGGTATGATGACTGCTGATCCAAGATTGGTACAAAATCCAAAGCCTATAGAAGCCATTTCTTATCAAGAAGCCATGGAGCTTTCTCATTTTGGGGCAAAAATTATTTATCCGCCTACGATACAACCGGTAATGAAAAAAAATATTCCGGTTTGGGTGAAGAATACCTTTGAACCTGATGCTGCTGGAACTGTAATTCAACAACATGCAGTTGCCAATAATGATATTGTTCGCGGTATATCTAGTATCAATAAAATTGCTTTACTCAGTTTAGAGGGAAGTGGAATGATAGGTATACCAGGCTTTAGTAAGCGATTGTTTGAAGTGCTGGCCATGCGAAATATCAATGTTATTTTAATTACACAAAGTTCTTCAGAGTATTCTATTTGTGTGGCAATTAACGAAGCAGATGCTTCCCTTGCACAACAATCTATAGATGCTTTCTTTGCTTATGAAATAGAAAACGGGAAAGTAAATCCAGTATCGGTAGAAACCAACTTGAGCATCATTGCAGTAGTAGGTGAACAAATGAAGAGTCATCCAGGCATTAGTGGAAAAATGTTTGGGGGCTTGGGTAGGAATGGCATTAATGTTCGTGCAATAGCTCAAGGTTCTTCAGAAAAAAATATTTCTGCTGTTATAGCAGCTGCTGACGTTAAAAAAGCCATCAACGTATTACATGAAGATTTTTTTGAAACAACCTATAAGCAGCTAAATGTTTTTATTGCAGGTGCAGGAAATGTAGGTGGAAAATTATTGAGTCAATTGCATCAGCAAATGCAATACTTAAAAGAGCATATGCGATTGCAAATACAAGTAGTTGGAATTGCAAATAGCAGAAGAGTGATTTTGGATGATGCAGGAATTGACTTAACCAATTGGAAATCTTTATTAGATCAAGCTCCTGAAGCCAATATTCATTCCTTTGTAGCGTCGATTGTTGAAAAAAACTTGCGCAATAGTGTTTTTGTTGATGTAACTGCTAACGATACAGTTGCATTGGTGTATGGTAGTTTACTATCGAAGAGTATTGCAGTGGTAGCTTGTAATAAAATTGCTTGTTCAGCATCTTATGCAGATTATAAAAAGCTGAAATCATTAGCCAGAACATTCAATACCCAGTTTTTATATGAAACCAATGTAGGAGCAGGCTTGCCTATCATTGGAACCTTGAATGATTTACTAAGAAGTGGCGATAAAATCAATAAGATTCAAGCAGTATTATCGGGTACTTTAAATTTTGTTTTTAATCAGTATAATGGAACCATTCCTTTTGCACAAGTTGTAAAGCGTGCACAAGAGGAAGGTTATACAGAACCAGATCCAAGATTAGATTTAGGGGGTACAGATGTTATGCGTAAAATCATGATCTTAGCAAGAGAAGCGGGTGAACCAATGGAAATGAATCAAATTACCAATGAGGCATTCTTGCCAGCTAGTTGTTTTGAGGGCTCTGTGGAGGATTTTTATGCAGAGATGGAAAAACAAGAACCGCATTTTAAGCAATTATATGAAGCGGCTCAATTAAAAAATGCAAAATTAAAATTTGTTGCTGAGTTTGATAAAGGACTTGCCAAAGTAGGTTTACAACATATACCCGCTGATTCTGATTTTTATCATTTGTACGGCAAAGACAATTTGGTTTTGTTTTATACTGAGCGTTATCCAGAACAGCCCTTGGTGGTTAAGGGTGCAGGTGCTGGAGCAGAAGTAACTGCATCTGGTGTATTTGCTGATATTATTAGAGTAGCATAATTATGGCTAATAAAATTACCATACATAGTCCTGCTACTGTTGCCAATATGGTTTGTGGCTTTGATGTATTAGGATTTGCAGTGAATGATCCCTTTGATATCATGTATATTGAATTCAAAGTCGAGCCAGGTATTACCATTGTAAATGAAGACGACTTCAACTTGCCTACAGATCCACAACAAAATGTAGCGGGTGCCGCTTTATTGGCGCTGATGGAAGCTTACGAGAAACCAGTTGGCTTCAAACTCACCATTAATAAACAAATTAAACCTGGTAGTGGAGTAGGGTCAAGTGCAGCCAGCTCAGCAGGTGCAGTTGTTGGTGCAAATGCCATTTTGGGAAATCCCTTTTCAAAAGAAGACTTGGTACGATTTGCGATGAATGGTGAAAAACTGGCTTCAGGGGTAAAACATGCAGACAATATTGCTCCCTGTATTTATGGTGGTGTTACTTTAATTCGTTCTGTATTTCCACTAGATATTATTAAACTTACTGTACCTGATTTATATGTAACAATTGTACATCCGCAAATTGAAGTGAGAACTGCTGATGCAAGAAGCATTTTGAAACAGCAAATTTTATTGAAAGATGCTATTAAGCAATGGGGGAATATCGCAGGTTTAGTTGCTGGTTTAGAACAAGGCAATTATGAGTTGATTGGGAGATCTTTAGAAGATGTTTTGATAGAACCTACCCGGAGTATTTTAATTCCTGCTTTTGATCAAGTAAAAAAAATCAGTAAAGAGTTAGGGGCTTTAGGTGGAGGTATATCGGGTTCTGGACCATCTATATTTATGTTGAGCACCAATGAATTTACTGCTAAGTCTGTTGAAATAGCAATGGGTCAAATTTATGATTCCATAGGTTTAAGTTATCATACTTATGTAACTACCATTAATACCAATGGTATTCAATTAATGGAAGCGTCATGAAATATTTTAGTTTAAATAAGCAATCGCCCATAGTCAATTTTAAAGAAGCTACTATACTAGGACAAGCACCTGATAAGGGTTTGTATTTTCCTGAACGTATTCCTATTCATACTCCTGATTTTATTGGTCAACTTCAACAACTATCAAAAGAAGATATTGCTTTTCGAGTGATGGAACCATTTGTGGGCGACACTATACCTGCAGATGAATTATACCGAATTGTTAGTGAAACGGTTAACTTCCCTTTTCCTTTAAAATTGATTAACACTACTATAGCATCACTTGAATTATACCATGGTCCTACTTTTGCATTTAAAGATGTAGGTGCCCGATTCATGAGTAGGTGCCTATCCTATTTCTCCAAAAATCAATCCAACAAGATTACTATTTTGGTGGCTACTTCTGGGGATACAGGTGGAGCAGTAGCTAATGGTTTTTTTGGTGTTGAAGGAATTGAGGTGGTTATCTTGTACCCATCTGGCAAAGTAAGCCCAGTTCAAGAACTACAGTTGACTACATGTGGAGAAAATATTACTGCTTTAGAAGTTGAAGGAAGTTTTGATGATTGTCAGGCAATGGTTAAAATGGTATTTGCAGATAAAGACATCAATGACCGGATGCAGTTGTGTTCTGCTAACTCTATTAATGTTGCCAGATGGCTTTCGCAACAGATATATTATTTCTTAGCCTATCAACAATGGGAGGATCAAACTGCTCCTGTGATTTCAGTTCCTAGTGGAAATTTTGGAAATCTTTGTGCAGGTATTATGGCGTATAAAACAGGGCTGCCTGTCAAACATTTTATTGCTGCTTGTAATGTAAATGATGCCGTGCCTGATTATTTGCTAACAGGTATTTTTAAAACAAAGCCAACTACTCCTACTATTTCAAACGCAATGGATGTAGGCAATCCTAGCAATTTTGTTAGAATATTGGCTTTAATGAATCAAGATTATACTTCTTTTAGTTCTTTAGTTTCTGGTTATACTATTTCCGATGAAGTTACCATTGAAACCATAAGAGAGGTGCATCAACAATATGATTATCTATTAGATCCACACGGGGCAGTGGCATATGCAGCATTAAAACAGTACCAACAATTTCATGATGATGCTAAAGGATATATTGTAGAAACAGCTGACCCTGTAAAATTTCCCGATGCAATTAAAATGGCTATTGGTTCGGAGCCCTTAATCCCGCTTGCGGCAATGGAATTATTTGCCAAAGAAAAAAGAAGCATACCCATGTTAAACGAATATGCTTCTTTTAAAGAGTATTTATTAAGTAGGTGATTTAGTCTCTATAATTCAGTGCTGGTTTTCTATCACCTAGCAATGGCTTGTATTTATAATCGCCAACGCTTTTTATAAATTCTTCTTTTGCCTTAACAATCACAGCAGGTTTACTAAATAAATCAATTGCAGTAAGTGCCATTGTTTTTGATGCAACCAACATTCCTTTGGTACCAATTTCAGTACCGCCACATGCAACCGCTTGCCAGCTATGGGCTGATGTTCCAGGAATCCAAGTAGCCGCTTCCAATCCTACTGTTGGAACTACATAGCTTACATCACTCACATCACTTGAACCACCACCCGCATCAATTTCTTTTTGTAATGGTTGAATGGTACTAGCTTCTTCTATTGCAGGGGCTTTATTAAAAAAGCTTGCTTGTATTTTTTTCCCAAATGCTTTTTCTTCTTCTGTATACACGACCCCACCTACTTTTTCAAGATTTGCTTGCATTAGGGAAGCCAATGTTTTATTAATTAATAAGTCATGTGTTCCTCCCACTATTTCAAATTTCATGGTGGTGCCAGTACCCAATGCTGCTCCTTCTGCTGCTTTGGTGATTCTATCAAATACATCAACTGCAACTTCTCTTTTTGGATGGCGAACATAATAATAGACTTCTGCATAATCGGGAACCACATTGGGTGCTTTACCTCCATTGGTAATTACATAATGTATTCTGGTTTCCTGAGGAATATGTTCGCGCATCATATTGGCCATATTATTCATTGCTTCAACCGCATCTAAAGAAGAACGTCCGTTCTCTGGAGACATAGCAGCATGAGAGGATATTCCATAAAATTTAAATTTAGCAGACTTGTTGGCAATAAAACTGGTCATGATTGTTTCGTTTTGGTTGCCCGGATGCCAATGGATTACTGCATCTACATTATTGAATAGTCCTTCCCGAACCATATATACTTTACCACTACCACCTTCTTCAGCTGGGCAACCATACACTTTAATAGTGCCACTGATTTTTTTCTCTTCCATCAATTTCTTTATAGCGATGCCTGCAGAAACAGATGCCGTCCCAAATAAATGGTGACCACATCCATGCCCTCCTGCTTTTCCTTCAATGGATTTCTTTTCTGCAATGGCTTCCTGCGCTAATCCTGGCAATGCATCATATTCTGCTAGTATGCCAATCACTGGGCTACCTGTACCATAAGTGGCTACAAATGCTGTGGGTATACCAGCCACACCTGTTTCTACGCTAAACCCTGCTTCTTTAAGGTTTTGAACATGCAATGCTGCACTCTTGGTTTCCTTATAACCCAATTCGGCGTAATCCCATATTTGTAAGGCGGTCCGCTTATCAGCGGGATATGATCCCTCCAAAAACTGAAGTGTAGACGCTTTTAAATTACTTAAAGCGGTTTCAGCTTGATTCGGGACCGTTTTCTTTTGAGCGTAACTATTGACAGCAATGAATAATAGTAAAGTAGTAAATCTTTTCATGAAGTGAATTTCGTTTTGTTCAGCATTTAATAAATGAATATATTACTTTTTATAAAGCTTGCTATGAATAATAAATTAGCCATTTGGTCTATCACCGTTGGGTTAGGAGGATTTTTATTTGGTTTAGATGTTGCTGTAATCTCAGGAGCTGAACAAGCCATACAAGAATTATGGTCATTGTCAGATTGGATGCATGGAACAGCAATTGCCATGGCATTATATGGCACTGCTTTTGGTGCAGCATTGGGAAATATTCCTGCCAATAAAATGGGTAGAAAGCAAACCCTGATCTGGATAGGTATTCTATTCTTAGTTACTTCTGTAGGGGCAGCATTGTCTACTAATGTATATCTATTTATGTTTTTCCGTTTTGTAAGCGGACTAAGTATTGGAGCATCTTCAGTAGTTGCACCTGTTTATATCTCTGAAATAGCACCACCAAAGTACAGAGGGCGAATGGTGATTTCTTTTCAATTAAATGTGGTAGCGGGTATCTTGATTGCGTATTTTTCTAATTATTTGTTAGCAGGTGTGGGCGGAGAAAACGATTGGCGTTGGATGTTAGGAGTAGTTGCTATCCCTTCTTTATTTTTCTCATTGTTAATGTTGATTACACCCGAAACCCCAAGATGGTTGGTACTATTCAAAAAAGATGATGCTGCAGCAGCAAAGGTATTGGCATTAACTGGGGAAGACGCACCTAAAGTAATTGCAGATATTAAAGCTTCTGTTGGTAAAACGAATACGGAACCACTCTTCAATAAGAAATTTTTCAAGCCCTTGCTACTCGCTTTTTTAATAGCTTTTTTTAACCAATTATCAGGTATTAATGCCATTATCTATTTTGCACCCAAAGTATTTGAAATGGCAGGTATTGGCCGTGAAGGCGCATTGCTTTCTACTGTTGGAATTGGGGTTATGAACTTAATCTTTACCATTGCAGGTTGGTATTTAATTGATCGATTTGGAAGAAGAGTTTTGATGTTTATTGGTTCAGTTGGGTATATTTTTTCTTTAACTATGATTGCTGTTTCTTTTAATAGTACCGATCAAAGTATGGTAGTATACTATGTGTTTGTATTCATTGCAGCACATGCTGTTGGGCAAGGTGCAGTTATTTGGGTTTTCTTATCTGAACTTTTCCCTAATTCTGTTAGAGCAAGTGGTACTTCTTTTGGCTCTCTAGTACATTGGGTATTTGCTGCATTAATTGCACAAGTGTTCCCTTATTTTGCTGCCAATATATCGGGTACCATCATTTTTGGTTTCTTTGCATTGATGATGGTTTTACAATTATTATATGTTTGGAAAATGATGCCAGAAACAAAGGGGGTTGCTTTAGAAGATATGGGAGACACAATCATCTTACACTAAAATTATTGTCATGAAAAAAATCATTATTGCTTTAGTAAGTTTCTTGTGTTTACATTCTGCCTTTGCACAAGAGGGATTGTATTTGAGAACTCAATTCTGGGGAGGGGGTAGTTTAGATATCAGCTGGTTGTATTTTACAAAAGATGGAGTAATCTGTAAAAATCCAACTTATGGCATTAATCCCTTCAACTTGCAAAAGGAATTGGAATTAAATAAAGCCAATACTGGTAAATTTAGTATGGCTGCCAATAAAATGAATATTAACTGGAGTAGTGGTAAATCACAATCTATAAAAGCAGAATTTAATGGTGCATTATTGAAAGGATTAGATGGGGGTATTTGTACAAAAGCGAAGCCCTTTGCTGCAAAATCTTTGGCTGGTAAAACCTATAGCGGTTATGCTTCTGCAGGTTCAGTGTCTCAATCAACCGTAATTGAGTTTAAAGAAGACGGCACTTTTATAATGTATAAAAGAGGCGCCATAACGGGTTCCGGAAATATTAGTGGTTCTGCAAGTTCACAAGGAACTAAAACAGGAAAATATACGGTAACAGGCAATACCATTGTTTTTAATTACGATGATGGTACAGAATGGAGAACACTGGCACAGCCTTATGACTTAGGTAAAGACGAAATTATTTTAAATGATAAATTGTTTAGGAAGAAATAACTAATCTTTCCATCCCCATGGTGCTAATTGTGTTTCTATTGGCTGCTTTAAGTTGAAGGAAACGGTAAATAATCTATCTGATCCAATTCTTCTTAAGTTATAAGTAAAACTACTGTCGTTAATAGTAATCCACCATACATTAGAAGCTGCAGCGGGGATTGTTTTTTGCGTTTGTAGATCTGCAGGGAATATTTGCATATTCGAAAAACCTTCATTGGTTGATGTTCCGCCGTATTGAGTTACTGTATCTTCAGAGCCATCTTCATGACGATGATCGTGTTTTAGTGTTATGCTTGATTTCTTTTTGGTAAGCACCCATGTTCTAGATCGATTATCACCTACATTAAATGGTATACGAATCCGATTTTCTTCGCAGGCTTTTACATACATCACGAGTTGTTTGTCTTTGAAATCTGCAGTTGCGCCACTAATAATTATACCTTCATAAGCTTTGCCACAATGCTGTTGAAGCGCCGTCCAAAAACTATCTAATTTGGTAATCGGTTTTTGTGCAAATCCATTGAGTGAAATTAACAATGCTATAAACGGTATATATTTCATTTTCTTTTTTGAAACAATATACAGCATCTGTACTCAATTAAAACAAATACCCATAAATCTCATTTCTGAAAATATAGTTCAACCAAACAACGTCATTAATACTCATGATGGCAAATACTTGATATTGATTGTTTCCTAATAATGCATCTTTTTTATATTGTAGTACATGCAACTTGCCTGCTGAAATATTTCTTGGTTCACTTAAATAGAACTCAATGGGTTCATCACCTGGTTTTAAAGCAATATTTGCTTCTTTTGCAACTTGCAATGCCAACTGATATGCTGTTTGTTCGGCATCAAAACGATTAATACTTTTTTCTAGAGGAACCATTAATTGATAAGTGCCCAATTTGTCTTTGCGATGAATAATTTGACCAGCTGCTTTTGGGTCAAGTACGTATAAGTTCGTTGGAATCATAGAGCCATTTGCATTTACATCCCAAGTACTACCGGGTTTGTAAAGACTCTTAAAGTCTCGGTCTTCAGCATATGCAATCATTCCTTTGCGCATCACTTCTATGATATTTTTGATCCTGAAATCTTTAGGAGGTTTGTTTTCTGCCCAGGTGATATAATTACTGTCGTTTTGAATTGTATAGTATAGGTCATGGTTGGGTATGAATCCGAATTGCGGGAAGATGGCTGCATTCTCTTTCGCGGGTATTCTAATATACAAGTACTCTTGATTCTTTTCCCAAAAGTTAAACAAATAATAGGCTTTTAATTTTTTTAAATCTTCTGTACTCAGTGTAGTAATACCTCTAGGCCAAACATTGGCATTTTCAGTTCTAAGCAGCTCTAATGAATCAATCTGAAAATTTTTTTTCATCCTGGCTGTTTTTATTTCCTTGGCCGGCAGAAAAGAAGAGAAGCTGGAATTATTTGTATACGTTGATAGTTTATTTAATTGAACAGGATATTTGGTATATGCCTGCATTTTTTTGATGGAAGTGCTCGTGTCTGCCGTTTGCTGAATTTTTTTATAACTAGTACTTAAAACAACAAAATAGTGCTCAACTACTAAGCAAAATGGCTTTTTAAATTGATACTGTTCAGGTATATGCTGATTTGAATGCGGATAGAATTCTAAAACCTGATATTCTTTCGTTAATGCTTCAACACTCCATCCATTTAAACTTTGAATAATTTCCTCTTCGGCTTCACTAATACCGTCTTGAATCCATAATGGTTGCCCTTCTTTTTCAAGTCCATTTAACACTCGTTTTGCAGCAGATGCTGGGAAACCCCATCCTTCTTGTAGGCTATTATTATAACGCTTCCTTGTTTCTTTGTCTTTTACCATGGGGGCATCTAATACAATTCCTTTAGAACTGAGTATGCGTAACCGATTAATATAATTTTCAGTTTCGATCCAATTTTTTGCTGTAGCATTTTTACCAATACAAACTGAAAGGAGAATCAATATTAAATAGAAGGAATATTTAGTAGTCATATAAATGATTATTAAATAGTAAAAATAAGTTCCATTAACTTTATTCAAGTACCGTTAACACGGTATAATAAATCAATCATTTTATGGGAAAATTGTATCAACGGGCAGTATTCATTGCATTGATGTTTTCTAATGGACTACTCTATGCACAAACCAACACCAATATCACCATTGCCTCCCTTTTTAAAGTAGCTCCATTTCTGAAAGGGAAGACTTCATTCTTAGGAACTCCTTTTAATACGGCAGGAGACAAATTATATATGATTGGCCATCAGGATGGTAGTTTCCCCGATTTAGGTTGGCATGTAAAAGATGAAATGGGAGGCATTTGGCATCATCCAATTAAATTAATGGATGGTTTTAATGCGAGTATTAAAGTAGGAAAAAAAGCGTATGTTTTAGATAAAGCTATTGGGTTTGTTAATTATCCTTTTGGCAATAAACATATTTATACGGTGGGATCAACACCGCTGAATATTGAGCGGTATCAGTTTGTTCCAGACCAATTACCAGGCCTGCAGATTGAATATGCAATCAAAAACACCAGTAATCAATCGATTCAAATTGAATTTAATATTGAAGCTGTTTCAAATTTAATGCCTGTATGGTTGGGTGAAAGAACGGGAATGATTAACTCCAAGGATCTAGCCAGCTTTGATCCCTCCAATAACAGATGGATGGTAAAAGATTCATTGAACCCTTGGTATGTTGTTTATGGTTCTACTGTTAAAGGGGAAGCAAGCAAAATGGTTTTTTCAAAAACAAATAAGCCCAATACAGCTGTCTCGAATACCACTTACAAAATTGAGATTAAACCCAATGCTGTTTATTATTTACCATTCACTATTGCGGGTTCGGCTAAGTCTAAAGAACAAGCGATGAGCAGTTATAATCAAATCAAAAATGCAGCTGCTTCCTTACTTGCTATAAAGAAAAAACGGGTATTGAATTTGAATCAATATTCTACTTTGACTTTAAATGACAATGCAATTGCAACCAGTTTTGAATGGTTGAAGTATAACAGTGATTGGTTAACACAAGATGTTGAAGGAATTGGCAAAGGGGTAGTTGCTGGATTGCCAGATTATCCTTGGTGGTTTGGCGGCGATATGGTGTACACTTTAAAGGGATTGATTGCAATGGGCAGAAAGGATTTGGTTTATAGTACCATTGACTTGGTACATGGTATTTCTGAAAAAACAAATGGAAATGGGCGTATTGTTCATGAAGTGTCTACCAATGGTGCTGTTTTTAATCCTGGTAACGTAAACGAAACTCCTCAGTTTGTCTCTTTAATTTGGGACGTTTTTTGTTGGACAGGTGATACACTGTTTTTACAAAAATATTTTCCTTCAGTAGTGAAAGGATTGAATTGGGTATTAACCGAAAATGATTCGGATGGTAATTTGTTGCCAGATGGTGCAGGCATGATGGAAATTCATGGATTAACTTCTGAAATGATTGATGTTGCTGCTTATACACAGAAAGCTTTTGCCGATGCGGCTAAAATGGCATCGTACTTAAAACAAGAATTATTAGCTAAAGACTATCAACAAAAAGCAGATTTATTAAAGGTTAAAATCAATACTCAATTTTGGGTAGAGAAAGATCACTCATATGCTGATTTTATTGCTACTAAACAGCAGGCTCTGCACTTAATGGAAGATGCAATTGTAAGGGCTGATACTTTGGGAAATGGATGGGCTGTTAAAGAATTGACTAAGATGAAAGCTGCAACCGTCTTGGATACTACAAGCAAGAACAAAGGCTTTGTAATGCACCATAATTGGGTAGTGAATACCCCGCTTGAAACAGGAGTTGCTGAAAATGATCAAGCCATTAAAGCATTAAATACCGCCAAAAGATTTTCTAATGGGTTCGGAATGTATGTAACGGGAATTGATAAAAATGAAAAAAGAGACATGCAAGAGTATTCATATGCGGCTAGCGTAGGAAAAAATGATTTTACCTATACTGGTACGGTAATGACTTTACCTACGGCGGTGCAAATTATTGCTGAGAATAATTATGGAAGGCCTGATGAAGCATATGATTTATTGAAAAAAGTAAATAAGACTTTTGGATATGCGCTACCCGGTTCCATGTATGAAGTATCTCCCGATTATGGTATGATGACACAAGCCTGGAATGTATATGCTTATGGAGAGCCAATTGTAAAACAGTTTTTTGGAATTAGACCTTACGCGTTTAAAAAACAAGTAATTATTTCACCACAATTGCCTGCTGCGCTAACTCATGGAAGTATTGAACATGTAGTGATAGGCGATAACCAAGTTTCGGTTTCATTTAAACAAGTACAAAACGGTATTGAATTTACCATCACTCAAAAGTCGAATGATTGGAATCTTTTATTTCAACAACCCAAAGGAAAGTTTAAAAATTGGAAATTGAATGGAGCAGCTATTAAGCCAGTTATACTAGGAGATATGGAACAAGTCGAAATATTTATGCAAAAAGCAATTATATCGCTTAATAATTAATACTTGAAATTTAATAATTGATATTTTGAAGCCATTTAAGGTATTTAGCATCTATGAGCTGTGACGTATTTTTGTAAGAATCCATCTCCTATGAATACCTTATAGCCAATCATGCATACTTATTTTCAATATTTCAATGTAATCGCAATTTCATTTTCACTCTTTTGTTTGATCATAGTTCTTACAAAAGGAACAAGGAAATTGCCTATGGTTTATTTGTTTATCTCCAACACTATTTTGATTTTAACTTCAATACTTTATTGGTTATTTTCGACAAAATTAATTTTTCAATACCCACATTATTTAAGAGTTCCCGGCCCCTTTTTTTATTTAACAGGTCCAAGTATGTTCTTATTTGTTCGGACATTGCTTTATAGGGAAACTCATTTTAGAAAAAATGATTGGTTGCACACTATTCCTTTTGTAATAAGTGTTATTGAGTTGATACCCTTTTATTTTAGTGGAGCAGAACATAAATTGGGAATTCTTCAAAATAGTGATTTAGATTTTGCTACCCATATTACCAATTTCAATGAAGGGTTTATTGGTAAAGATTTGCATTACTTGTTTAAAGCAGGCAGTTGGGCTATTTATTTTTATTTCTCTCTAAAAGTTTATTTTACTTTTAGAAAGAAAATTAAAACTGATATTATTTCTGATTACAATAGAAAATTTGCTTTTTTACGATTTTTTTTATTGACTAAGGTAATTGGCTTTTTTCTTTTAAATATAACAACGTTGTTTGCGCATAGCAATCAATTATATACAAGCATTTTAATTGCTAGTAATTTCATCAGCTTAATCAATATATTTCTTTTGGCTTTTGAATATCCTGAAATGATATATGGGAAAGACTTTTACTCTGTCACTGAAAATAATAGAGAGAACTTAATGAAGATTGTGATGAGTCAAACTGAAAACTTGAAGTTTTTAGAAAACAGCAGACACGAGGCAAATATTCTATTAGATGTAAATTATAGAGTTATCTATTTTAACAAGTTAGCTGAGATCAAATTTTGTGAACTTTACAATCATTCATTACAATTGAATGACAATTTTACGGATTATCTTGATCCGGTTTCTAAGGATAATTTTTTTACGTATTTCCAACAATCCTTGCAGGGGAAAACCATACAGGCAGAAGAAAAATTCATGTTACATAATGAATCAAACTTTACTTGGTTACAAATTAGTTTTACTGCTCATTATGCTGAAAATGGTAAATTGATTGGTGTTTCTATTGGTGCAACAACTATTGATGCAAAAAGAAAAATGGAGCAACTACAAGCTAAATATTTGCAGAGTCTTGATGAGTTGGCATGGAACAGTTCTCATATACTTAGAGCCCCTGTTGCAAATATGATGGGAATACTTCAACTTTTACAAGAAACCAATATTAGTTTAGACGAAACAGAAAAATCTCATTTTCTGAAACACTTATCTAGCGAGGTAAAAGGGTTAGATACAGTTATTAAAGATATGGTAGGAAAAGCTAGAAAGGATTTAGATAATTAGTATGCCAATTAACTAGTTTAAGATAAAATTAATTAATCTGTATATTTGGCTATGCTTGAAATAAAATTAGATAGAAGTAGTTTTAAGGCCCAGAATGCAATTATGGCTTCTAGTCATGCCCAATACTACAAAAATCTGAGTTGGGTTCAGCGCTTAGAAATCGCCAATTATCTAAATAGTGTTGCATATAATTACCCCTTAAATAATCCACCTAAAATGGATAAATTTAAATTCTCGAGTCGTTCAATTAAATGACATGGCTAATATTTTTAATAATGACTTTAGGGATTTTATTTCAGCACTTAATAATCAATCAGTAAAGTATATTTTGGTTGGTGGATATTCAGTCATTCTTCATGGCTATCCCCGAACAACGGGTGATATGGATATTTGGGTTGAACGAACCTCTGAAAATTATCAAAAAATCAAAAATGCTTTTCAGCAATTTGGAATGCAAGTATTTGATATGACTTTAGATAATTTTCTTTCACATCCCAATTGGGACGTTTTTACTTTTGGAACACCTCCTGTTGCTATTGATTTAATGGTGCAAGTTGAAGGTCTAGATTTTGCATTAGCCTACGAAAAGTCGATATACTTTGAAGATGATGGTTTGTCTATACGAACAATTCATAAAACCGATCTCATTCAGACTAAACAGGTAGTTAACCGCCCCAAAGATCAAGATGATTTATTGAATCTTGTATAAGCCAAGATTGTCCCCACATTTCAGGTGCCAAGATTGGCGGCTTTGCTCCGCAAGCCAAGATTGGCGGTCTGCGACCGCCTTCTTCCCGTATTGAACTTACTCAAAGCCCCACGGCAACCAAAGGTTGCCTGGTCTTTTTATTTTCGTCAACTTACGAACGCAAGCGCTCGACGTTGCCTAAAACAAAAAGACCGCAGCTGTCGCTGCGAGGGTTTGTGGTCTCGCCAAGAATCGAACTTGGATCTAGAGTTTAGGAAACTCCTATTCTATCCATTGAACTACGAGACCATGATTCAATTATTCCAAAATGCTGGGGTAGAATCGGCGCAAAAGTAATAGAAATTATTTTACACCCGGTTGCTTTAACTGCCAACCTGTTTTCTTTTTTTCTGCATCCACCATTTCTTTTACATCGGCTAATAATTTCTTAGCATCATAAACAATTCCGTCTTTGATGGTGTAGACTACTCCGCCTTTACGAATGATTTCATTCTGGTCATTTAATTCAATAGCTCCTGTGCCATAGAAGTATTGTAAATTCTTTAAAGGGTTACCATCTACCACACATAAGTCTGCTAACTTGCCTGGCTCTATCGTTCCTAATTCTTTGTCTACTCCTAATGCTTGTGATGCGTGCATGGTTGCAGCGCGTATCACTTCTAGCGGCTGAAATCCCGCTTCGCGTAACAATTCTAATTCTCTAACAAATCCAAATCCATACAATTGATAAATGAATCCATTGTCTGATCCAGCTGTAACTCTTCCACCTCTATTTTTATATTCATTAATAAATGTCATCCACAATTTGTAATTGTTTTTCCATTCTATTTCTTGTTCTGTTCCCCAGCTATGCCAATATGATCCGTGTGACACCCTGCTTGGTTCATAAAATTTCCAAAGAGAAGGGAGTGTATAATCTTCGTGCCATTCTGCTCTACGCGCACGCATCAAATCTCTATTGGCTTCATAAATATTCATCGTAGGATCTAATGTGAAGTCTGCAGCAATTAATTCATTCATTACTTTATTCCATTTCTCGCTATAAGGCGCTGCTGCTTGTTTCCACAGCTTTCCTGCTTCTTCAAAACGATGTTGTTCGTTATTGTAATTATAATCGGCTGGATAGTTTTGCAATGTGCCATTTTCTAACATGGCTTCTGGTAAACCATACCAATGTTCCATGCTGGTCATACCTGCTTTTGCAGACTGTACTACATTCCATCTTGCTACATCTAATTGTGCATGATGCGCTGTACTTCTTAATCCCAATTTTTTATTTTCTCTTATTGCTGCATCCATCACTTCTGGCGATGCGCCAAAAAATTTAATTCCATCTGCACCTTTTGCTGCATTATCATTTACCCATGCCTTTGCTTGTTCGGCATTGATGATGGGGCTTTTGCTACCTTGTCCAAAAGCAGTATATGCATGAATACGCGGTGCAGTAATGCTATTGGCTGCACTTTTCTTTTTATGGTCTAATACCCATTCCAATCCATTACCAGCAGATGGGTCACGTATAGTAGTAATTCCGTGCGCCATCCATAATTTAAACACATATTCTGCTGGGGTGCCTTGGGCTCTGCCTCCAATATGACCGTGCATATCAATTAACCCTGGTAAAACATATTTGCCACTGCAATCAATTTCTTTTCCTCCTGCTTTAAGTGCAGGTCTAGATTTAGGGTCTATAGGCATGCCTGGATTACCTACATTGGCAATACGAACAATCTTATTATTCTCAATGATAATATCAACAGGCCCATAGGCAGGGGATCCAGTACCATTAATCACCATTGCCCCTCTTAAAATCAATTGGGTATAAGGACCCTGACCCTCTTTAACCAAGGGTGAAGGGGTAATTTGGGCGCCGACTGTAGTCATGAACAATAGACTCAAAATGGCAAGCAGCATTTTTTGCATACAAAAGATTTTGATGAAGTTAAGGCGCAAAAGCCAATTGCTAATCACTCTTGCCCAATGGGTGATAAGGCTTATCTTTGCCCCCCAAATTAAATACATGAAGTTTTATAATACTATTATCAAGTATCGTTTCTGGCTAAGCCTTTTGGCCTTGGTTGCTGCTGCAGGGGTCAATTATTCAAGTGGTTTTTGGCCTGCTTTCATCCTTTATTTTGTTGGGGTGATTGGATTAGCCAGCCATTTTTTCATCGGCCCTTTGCGTTTGATTCAAGAACCAATGGAAAGAGGGGATATGGAAGAAGTAGAGCGTATCCTCAACACAGTTTGGTACCCTAATTTATTGTACAAGCCTGTACGTTCAACTTATTATACCATCAAGGGCAATATGGCCATGATGAAGCAAGATTTTGATAGTGCCGAAAAGCATTTGAAAAAAAGTTCTGAGTTAGGATCACCCATGCCTGAAGCAGAAGGTGCAAACAAACTTCAATTAGGAATGATGAGTATGCAACGTGGTGACCTTAAGCAAGGGGAAAGCTATATTAGGGCTGCTATTAGAGCAGGTATTGCAGACAAAGAAAGTGAAGCGGTTGCATACATTAGTATGTGTCAAATCTTTATGAATAAGAGAGAATTCAGGGCTGCAAAAGATTATTTTAGAAGAGCAAAAGCTTGCAAGCCTACCACTAAACAAGTGGTTGATCAAATTAAAGAAGTAGAGAAATATATTTCTCGCATGCCAGGATAATCATGCTTCAAATAAAACATATTACAACAGAGGGTGCCGAGCTGGAAACAGCCCGGCATTTGTTTAAAGAGTATTCCGATGAATTGGCTGTAGATCTTTGTTTTCAAAGCTTTGACGCTGAGTTGAAAGATCCATTAAAAAAATATGGCCAACCACATGGCAGTCTTTTATTAGCCTATTTCAATGGTGTTGCTGTTGGCTCTGTTGCATTACAGCAACTACCTGAGGAAGGCGCTTGTGAAATGAAAAGATTGTATGTACAACCAGCATTTAGAAAATATAAAATTGGAGATGCATTGGTAGCAGAAATAGTCAAAGAAGCAAAAAGAATGGGCTATTCAAAAATGAAATTAGATACTTTAGAAAGATTACAAGCTGCCATTCATTTATACCTTAAACATGGGTTTGAAATCACTACTGCCTATTACCACAATCCCTTGCCTGAAGTGGTTTACATGGAAAAAGTACTAAGCTAATTTTTTTAACAAATTCTCAATCACCACAGGAAAATGCACGTGCTCCAATGCATGAATTTTAGTAGCTAAACTAGATGGGGTATCCGTAGGTTCTATGCTGCATTTGGCTTGAAAAATTATATCGCCTTCATCATAATGTGCATCCACATAATGTATAGTTATACCACTTTCTTTTTCTCCTGCTGCAATCACCGCTTCATGCACAAAATTTCCATACATGCCTTTGCCCCCGTAATTGGGTAATAATGCAGGATGTATATTAATGATTCGATTGGGGTATGCTTCAATCAGTGTTTCAGGAATTTTCCAAAGAAATCCAGCCAGTACAATAAAATTAATTCCTCTCAATTTGAGTTCGTTCACACAATCTTCCGTTTCGTAAAAGCTATTTCGATTAATAAGCAGGGTGTCTATATGAGCGGCGGCTGCAATCCCCAAAACCCCTGCTTCTTTTTTATTTGAAACAATTAGGTTGATCATAACTGCCTTGTTACTGGCAAAATGTTCAATTATTTTGGCTGCATTAGATCCTGCACCTGATGCAAAAATGGCCAGTTTTACCATGTTTTTACTGCTTTTTGGTCATTTTTTCCTTGATTCTGCCTAAATATCGCTTGAAAAAGCTGAATTGGCCAAATGGCACACTTACCAGTAAAACGCAGAATGGCCAAAGAATGGTTACTACAATTATGTAAATGATAAAGTAGATGATGCCTCGCTCTAAACTGGTAAAAGAAAGCAATTGTCTTCCTAAGTAACCGCATAAGCTGCCTCCTAATGCAAATGTGGTAAAGATGAGTGTAAACTGAAGCCAGCTTACTTGCCATTTATTTTTTAAACGATGCAGCATGGCTGCAAAAGTGCTTTAAATTTTCCATTTCATGACAATTGAAATCGCCTGATTTGTTGAACTCATTGAAAATTAAGTGGCATATAGATAAAAAAATTTTTTCCCTATTGCGTAATTGTCACAATCCTATCATATTTTTGCTTCCGTTTAAGGATATTTTTCCACACCAGAACCATCGTTGTGCATATGATATTGTCTAGATCCATAGCAAAAGCCAGCATTGCCGCTTTTTTATTTTTTGTGAGTCTGAGTTTCAGTGTAGCCGCCAATGCTCAGGACGGTAAGGCGCTTTTCAGCGCCAATTGTGCGTCTTGTCATGCTCCACATAAGAAATTGGCTGGTCCTGCCCTTGCAGGTGTAGAGTCTCGTTGGTCCAGTAAGGAAAACTTATACTCCTGGATTAGAAACAGCGCAGCTTTCCTTAAAACAGGAGATGCCTATGCAAATAACTTGTACAATGAGTACAATAAAATTGCAATGAACGCTTTCCCTACCTTAAAGGATGCGGAAATTGATGCGATTCTGACTTACATTAATAGCGTACCTGATCCTTCTAAAGCACCTGTTGCTGGTGAAGGCGCTGGAGCTGCTGCTAATGTTGAGGCAGACAATTCTTTACTATTTGGTATTTTAACCTTGATTTTAGCTGTTGTTGCTCTAATCATGTTACAGGTTAATTCTAATCTTAAAAAATTAGCCGACGATAAAACTGGCCAACCTGCTTTAGAGCCAATCCCATTCTGGAGAAACAAAGCGTATATCGCAATGGTTACTGTTGTATTATTTGTAGTGGGTGGTTATTTAACTACAAAAGGTGCAATGGCTTATGGTAGAAGCCAAGATTATCAACCAGAACAACCTATTTATTACTCTCACGCAGTGCATGCTGGTACCAACCAAATCAACTGTCAATATTGTCATACAGGTGCTGCTCAAGGAAAGCAAGCAACTATTCCTTCTGTTAACGTTTGTATGAACTGTCACCAAGCCATCAACGAGTACAAAGGAGAAAAAATGTACAATGAAGCGGGCGAAGAAGTAGATGGTACTGCAGAAATCAAGAAATTATACAAATACGCTGGTTTTGAAGAAGGTAAACCTTGGGATCCTAGTAAGGCCAAACCAATTGAGTGGGTTCGTATCCACAATTTACCTGATCACGTTTATTTCAACCACGCTCAACACGTAAAAGCAGGCCAAGTTGCTTGTCAAACTTGTCATGGTGAAATTCAGAAAATGGGTGAAGTAAAACAATTTACCGACCTAAGCATGGGCTGGTGTGTAAACTGTCACCGCGAAACCAAAGTTCAATTCAAAGACAATGGTTTTTATAGCATCTACGAAAAATACCATGCAGATTTAAAGAGTGGTAAAATTGATAGCACCAAAGGAATCACTGTTGAAAAAATTGGTGGTACCGAGTGTCAGAAGTGTCACTACTAGTTCTTAAAAGTTTAAAAAGGGTTGTTTAAATATATCATTCGAACGTGGAGTCCGCTCGCGGTTTCCAACTGTTAATCAATAATTATGGAGCAAAAAAAGCACTGGCAAAGTTTTGGAGAGCTGAATCAGTCTGCAGCGTTTAACAAGGATGTAAAAGACGAATTCAATGAAGAACTACCTATTGTAGAAGATGAAAGCAAAAGCTTTCTCGAAGCAAAGGCTCCCCGTCGCGACTTCTTGAAATATTTAGGTTTTAGTACAGCCGCCGCAGCTGCAGCAGCAAGTTGTGAAATGCCTGTAAAAAAGGCCATTCCATTTGCCAATAAGCCTGAAGACGTTGTGCCTGGTATTTCTAAATACTATGCAACCACATATGTACAAGATGGAGATACCGTTAGTATCTTGGCTAAAGTACGTGATGGTCGCCCTATAAAAATTGAAGGAAACGATCTTTGTCCTATTACCAAAGGAGGTACTTCTGCTCGTGTTCAAGCATCGGTACTTGATTTATATGATACTTCACGTTTACGTTTCCCTACCATTGATGGTAAGGAAGTAACTTTTGAAGCTGCTGATAAAGCAGTTGCTGCACAAATGGGCGGTAATATTGTTTTATTAACTAGCACAATTAATTCTCCATCAACACAAGCAGTGATTGCACAATTCTTGGCTAAATATCCAGGAAGCAAACATGTTACGTATGATGCGGTTTCATACAGCGCCATGTTATTGGCCAATGAAGCTACTTATGGTGTTCGTGGAATTCCTTCTTACCATTTTGAAAATGCAAAAGCAATTGTAAGCTTAGGTGCAGATTTCTTAGGTACTTGGTTAAATCCAGTTGAGTTTTCTAGACAGTATGCTACTGGTAAAAAATTAGACGAGAAGAATCCTAGCATGAGCAAGCATATTCAATTCGAATCTGTTGCTTCATTAACTGGGTCTAACGCAGATGAAAAATATTTACACCGTCCTTCTGAAACCCTTGCTATTGCTGCTGCTTTATTGAGTGCAGTAAATGGTACTGGAGTTACTGGTATTGCAGATGCAAAATTGAAAGCAGGTGTGGAAGCTGCTGCAAAAGCATTGAATGCACATAAGGGTGCGGCATTAGTTGTTGCTGGAAGCAATGATGTAAATGTTCAAATAATTGTAAATGCAATTAACAACGCCATTGGTGCTGGTGGTTCTACCATCAACTGGGGTGTTTTATTAAATACACGCGCTGGTGTTGATGCCAATTTTGCTCAACTAGTAGCCGATATGAATGCAGGTTCTGTTGGAACTTTATTGATTCACGGTGCAAACCCTGCTTATAGCTGGTTTGCGGCTGATCAGTTTAAAGCTGGTTTAGCAAAAGTGAAGACGACTGTATCTTTTTCAGGTAAAGTAGACGAAACTGCTGAATTATGTAAGTTCGTTTTACCTGACAATCATTTCTTAGAAAGTTGGGGTGATGCGGAAGCAAAAACTGGTCACTTCTCTTTTATACAACCTACTATTTATCCTTTATTCAAAACACGTCAGTGGCAAGACAGTCTATTAAAGTGGAGTGGTGCTACTGAAGATTATTTAGCTTATTTAAAGAATTTCTGGTCAGCTAAATTAGGCGGTGTTAATGGTTGGGATAAAGCTTTGCAAGATGGTGTTGTTGCCTTAGGTGAATCAGCTACTAAACCTGGAACCTTTAATGGCACTGCAGTTGCGGGTGCATTGGCAGCTGCTTCTTCTGCTAAGAAAGGTGGTAAAGTAGAATTAGTATTATATGAAAAAGTGGGGATTGGTGCTGGTCAAGGTGCAAGTAACCCATGGTTACAAGAATTACCTGATCCTGTAACTAGAGCTACTTGGGATAACTATTTAGTTGTTTCTCCAGCAATGGCTAAAACTTTATTAGGTATTGATATCAGCAACGGTGGTCAAGCGGATGCTTATGAGGTTAACCCTCCTAAGAAGGTCGTGAAGATTACTGTTGGTCAAAAATCAATTGAATTACCTGCCCTAATTGTACCAGGTACACACCCTGAAACAGTAGGTATTGCAGTAGGTTACGGCCGCAGCGAAAAAGTAGGTAAATCTGCAGCTGGTGTAGGTAAGAATGCTTTTGCTTTGGCATCTTTAAGTGGTTCTTCTGTTAACTTCTCTAATGGTGAAGTAAGCTTAACACTTACTGAAGAAACTTATCCTGTTGCATTAACTCAAACACATAGCCGTTATGATACTGAACAAGGTAATCGTACGGAAGTTGTAAAAGAATTAAGCTTAGCTGCATATAAACATCACCCAACTGAAATTCGCGATGAGCGTGACAAGGAATTAAAACCTTGGGGTGGTTTAGAAAAATTTGAATCTCAAGGAACCTTATATCCTGTATTTGAAAGACCTGGAATTAAATGGGGAATGAGTGTAGACTTAAATACTTGTACTGGTTGTGGTGCTTGCGTAGTAGCATGTAACGCAGAAAACAACGTTTCAGTTGTGGGTAAGCCAGAAGTATTACGTGGTCATGAAATGCATTGGTTGCGTATTGATCGTTACTACAGTGGCGATTTAGAAAATCCAAATGTAGTTTTCCAACCATTAATGTGTCAGCATTGCGACAACGCTCCTTGCGAAAACGTTTGTCCGGTAGCTGCTACCAACCACAGCAGTGAAGGATTAAACCAAATGACTTATAACCGTTGTATTGGTACAAGATATTGCGCCAACAACTGTCCTTATAAAGTACGTCGTTTTAACTGGGCCGATTACACAGGTTCTGATAGCTTTGGTGATAACCAAAAAGGTATCGTTAACGATGTTGTTTTAGATATGAACGACGACTTAACTAGAATGGTGTTGAATCCAGATGTTACTGTTCGTGCTAGAGGAGTTATTGAAAAATGTTCTTTCTGCGTTCAGCGTTTACAAGAAGGTAAGTTAAAGGCGAAGAAAGACAGTCGTCCATTAAGCGATAGCGATGTTAAAGTGGCTTGTCAACAAGCTTGCCCTACTAATGCGATTACTTTCGGTAACGCCAACAGCAAGGAAAGTGCTATCACCATTGCAAGACAAGAAAATCCGAATCGTCAGTTCTATGTGTTAGAAATGTTGCACGTATTACCAGGAGTTACTTATCTAGCTAAAGTGAGAAACACCGATGATATGCCTCATCACGAAGATGCTGAAGCAAAAACAGAAAAAGCACACGGATAATTTTTTAAGAAATTGAAATAACCAGATGCTGCTCTCGGGCAGATCAAGGACCAAAATAAGAACAGATGCATTTAAAGTACGAATCACAGCTCAGGGAACCACTGGTGTATGGAGATAAAACATACAAGCAGGTAACAGAAGACATAGTTCGCCCTATTGAAGCCAAGCCTACCAAATTATGGTATGTAGGTTTTTATATTGCTGTTGCCTTACTCATGTTTGGTGTCTATAGCGTATACCGTGAAGTAACTTATGGTATAGGTCAGTGGAACCTAAATAAAACAGTGGGTTGGGGATGGGATATTACCAACTTCGTTTGGTGGGTTGGTATTGGTCACGCCGGTACCTTGATTTCTGCAATCTTGTTGTTATTCCGTCAAGGATGGAGAACAGGTGTAAACCGCGCTGCAGAAGCGATGACAATATTCGCGGTAATGTGTGCGGGTCAGTTCCCTATCTTCCACATGGGTAGAGTATGGATGGCTTTCTTTGTATTGCCTTACCCTAACTCACGTGGTCCATTATGGGTAAACTTTAACTCTCCATTGTTGTGGGACGTATTTGCAATCTCTACTTATTTTACTGTATCTCTTTTATTCTGGTATTCAGGTTTGATTCCTGACTTTGCAACTGTAAGAGATCGTGCATTTACTAAATTACGCAAGCGTTTATATGGTATTGCTTCATTTGGATGGACTGGATCTACCAAACATTGGCAACGCCATGAGAGTCTTTCTCTAGTGTTGGCGGGATTGAGTACGCCGCTGGTACTATCGGTTCACACCATCGTATCTTTTGACTTCGCCACATCCGTTATTCCTGGATGGCATACCACTATCTTTCCTCCATACTTCGTTGCGGGTGCCATCTTCTCTGGTTTTGCAATGGTGCAAACCTTGATGATTATTGTACGTAAAGTGTTTGCGATGGAAGACTATGTAACCATTGGTCACATAGAAGCAATGAATAAAGTAATTGTATTAACTGGTTCAATCGTAGGTATTGCTTACCTAACTGAGTTGTTCATGGGTTGGTATAGCCAAAATAAATATGAAGGATATACATTCTGGTACAGCCGTGCTTACTTGTTCTCGCCTTATGGTTGGAGCTATTGGGGTATGATGGCTTGTAACGTGTTAAGCCCTCAAATTTTCTGGTTCCGCAAAATGAGAAGAAACATTTTCGTTACGTTCTTCATGAGTATCATTGTAAACATTGGTATGTGGTTCGAGCGTTTCGTAATCATCGTTACTTCTCTTTACCGTGATTACTTACCATCAAGCTGGTCTGTTTATTACAGCCCTACTATTTGGGAGATTGGTTTCTATGCTGGAACATTTGGGCTATTCTTTACTTGCTTCTTCTTATTTGCTAAATACTTCCCAGTTATTGCGATTGCAGAAATCAAGTATGTATTGAAAACTACTGGTGAAGGATATAAAAATCAAATGGCTAATATAGAAGAACAAAAATTAGAAGAGTTTGTGCATGAGCACGCTCACCACTAGTAGTTAGTGTGAAGCACTTGGTATAAGATTAAAATTATTTACTGCTTTTGCAGCAATGCATTTGCAGACAAAAAATAAAGTATGGCAAAAAAGAAATTTGTAGTAGGCTGTTTTGATGACGAAGCAGTTTTATTTCCAGCAGTAAAAAAAGTACGTACTGCGGGTTACAAGATCCACGATGTTTACACGCCATTTGCTGTTCATGGTTTAGACCATGCAATGGGTTTGCGTGAAACAAGCTTACACACTGCAGGATTTATTTATGGTATTACCGGAACTGCTACTGCATTAAGCTCTATCAGTTGGATTTTTACCAAAGACTGGCCTTTGAATATTGGTGGTAAGCCACATTTTGCTTTACCAGCTTGGATTCCAATCATGTTTGAGTTAACCGTTCTTTTTGCAGCTGTTGGAATGGTATTGACTTTTTGTTACTTATGCCAATTGGCTCCTTTTGTAAAGAAGCATCATTTTCATGCTCGTGCAACGGATGATCTTTTTGTAATGGTAATTGAGTGTACAGATAAAACAAACACCGATGATTTACAAGCATTCTTATCTAGCAATGGTGCATTAGAAACCAAAGTTGAAGTTGCTGAAGACGGTTGGTGGTTAGGTAGATACGATAAGGATGAAATGCCTTTTGAAGAAAAACAAATTGTTGCCGCTTAATTGTAGAACACTTAGAATTAACGAATCATGAAGAATACATTGATCATAGCTTCCTTAACTGCAGTAGTTGCTTTAACTGCTTGTAGCGATGTTAAGCGTACACCAGGTACGATTTATATGCCAGATATGGCTTATAGCCGTGCTTATGAGTCTTATGCTGACCACAGTAATTTAGCTGAAAAAGGAATTAACTACAACAGTCGTCCTGTGGTAGGTACCATTTCTCGTGAGGAAGATATGCCGTTCCATATTCCTATGGATCAACCTGGAGATACCACCAATTACACTGCGTCTAAAGCTGTTCCTAATCCTTACGATACGTTGAGTAAAACAGATATGGAGGAAGCTGAGCGTTTGTATTTAATCAACTGTGGTATTTGTCATGGTGATAAATTAAATGGAAATGGTCCTTTGTATAAAGACGGTGCTGGTCCTTATGCTGCAAAGCCTGCTGCATTAGTAGGAGATGCAAAATATGAAGCAATGCCTGCTGGTCAAATGTTTTATTCTGTTGCTTATGGTAAAAACTTGATGGGCTCTTACGCTTCTCAATTAAGTCGTAAACAACGTTGGCAAGTAATTGCATACATCAAAGCAAAACAACAAGCAAGTAAAGCAAAAGCAGCTCCTGCTCCGGCAGCAGATGCAACAGCATCAACAAAATAAATTTAGCAAATGGTCCTGCTAATAGGATCAATACTAACTGAACTAAAAGAGTAACAATGGCATCTTTAAGAACACAATTTGAAGTTCCCGGAAAAATGAAAACCTGGTCTTACGCCTTGATTGGCTTAGGCTTGGCTGCATTACTGTATGGAATGTTCACCAAAGGTTTTAGTTCCGATGAGCACGAGCAAGTGCATTTCTGGGGAACACTTATGTACAATACTATTTTCTGGACATTAATTTGTAATGCCAGCATGTTCTTTATTTCTGTTACTACTTTGGCGCAAGCTGGTTTTACACAAACTTTCCGTCGTATTCCAGAAGCGATTTCAACTTTAGTACCCATTTTTGGTGCAATCACTTTTGCAGTGTTATTATACATCGTATTTGGTCATAAGCATCATATTTACCATTGGTTAGACACAGAAGCAGTAGCTGCTGATCCTATCTTAAAAGGTAAATCTGGTTTCTTAAACCCCACTTTCTTTGTAATCTGGACTACTTTAACCATTGCATTGTGGAGTTTCTTGGGTTGGAGAATTCGTAAATTAAACGACGAGGCTGATGCTGCTCCAATGGATCGTGAAACCAGTGAAAAATTCATTCACAGAGGTACAGTAAGAACGGCTATGTTCACTGTTTGGTTTGGATTAACTGTTGGATCTACTGTTCCTTGGTTATGGATGATGAGTATTGATGCACACTGGTATTCTACCATGTATAGCTGGTATACTTTCGCAAGTTCATTTGTAGCTGGTATGTCTTTGATTGCGCTTTGGGTAATTTACTTAAAGAACAAAGGCTACTTAGAATTAACGAGCCAAGAGCATTTACACGATATTGGTAAATTCATGTTTGCCTTCTCTATCTTCTGGACTTACTTATGGTTCTCTCAATACATGTTGATTTGGTACGCCAATATACCAGAAGAAACGGTTTACTTCAAACATAGAACTCAGGGTGCGTACAAAGGAATTTTCTTCTTTAACCTTATTGTAAACTTCTTATGTCCTTTGTTGATTCTGATGAAGCGTTCTGCAAAAAGAAATTACACATTGGTAACTTTTATGGCAGTTTTAATCATCTTTGGTCACTGGATTGATTTTTATCAAATGGTCATGGGCTCATTAATGAAAGAACATGTATCATTGGGTTGGTTAGATTTTGGAATTCTTGCGTTTTTCGTTGGAGCAATGATTCTTTTTGTTGGAACGGCTTTGTCTAAGAAACCTTTAATAGCCAAATACCATCCATACCTTAAAGAAAGTGTAATTCACCAAGTTTAGTGAACACGATCATTTTAAAATTTGTTAGACATTAGATAATTTATATACAGCATTATGACAGCTTTATTAATCACCGCGGTTTCGTTACTCATCTTTGTAGTGATCTTTCAGATCTCTAAGGCAAGTGAGTATGTGGCAATTTTGAAAGGGGAAGAGCATAGCCGTAAGCAGAATAACAAGATTAATGGTTTTCTGATGGTCGTGTTTTTGGTTTTAGGACTTATTGGAGTATGGTACTGCAATGAGGTTTTATACGATAAAACATTGTTACCTCAAGGATCAGCCAGTGTGGAAGGAGAGCGTGTAGATTCAATGTTATGGTTAACATTAGCTGTAACTGGATTTGTGTTTATTGGAACGCAGATTGTTCTTTTCTGGTTTGCATATAAATACCAAGAAAGCGATAACAGAAAAGTAGTGTTTTTTGCACACAGCAATAAGTTAGAAGCAATCTGGACTGTAATTCCTGCAATCGTTTTAACTGTACTAGTTGTTATTGGATTGAGAAACTGGTTTCTATTTACCGGGGAGGCTCCAAAAGAAGCCATGGTAGTAGAAGTAACTGGAAAGCAATTCGGATGGATTTTCCGGTACCCAGGTAAAGATGGTGCTTTCGGTAAAAAATATTACAAGAATATTGACAATGCATCTAACTCATTGGGTTTAATTTGGGATGACCAATTAACACATGACGATTTAGTCATGGAGCAAACCATGTATCTAGTTAAAGGTCGTCCAGTAAAATTAATCATTGGATCTAGAGATGTGATTCATGATGTGGGTTTATCTCATTTCAGAATGAAGATGGATGCTGTTCCTGGTATACCAACCACTATGTGGTTTACTCCTAAGTATACTACAAAGGAAATGAAAGAGAAAACGGGTAACCCAGATTTCCAGTTCGAAATAAGTTGCGATCAAATGTGTGGAAATAGCCACTATTCAATGAAAGGAATTATTGAAGTAGTAGACCAAGCGGAGTTCGATGCTAAGATGGCTGGCCAATCTCCATATTACTACACTGCATTTCCTGACAAGGATCCAGCAAACGCAAAAAAAGACACGGTGAAATTAGTTGCTAAGCCTGTTGAACTAGCATCAAAAGTTACCGCCAAATTATAGAACAAACAACAACCAAGTATTAACAAGGTTGTAATAACTAATAAAGAATCAGTGTATGAGTAACGAAGCCGTATTGCACGCACCTGCTGGAGCAGGTTTACATCACGAAGCGCATGGTGACCATCATCATGAGCATCACCATGAGACATTTATTTCTAAGTATGTCTTTAGCATGGACCATAAAATGATTGCTAAGCAATTCCTGATTACGGGTATGGTTTGGGCAGTGTTGGGTGGTTTAATGAGCGTACTTTTCCGTTTACAATTAGGATATCCTGAAGCAAGTTTCCCTTGGTTAGAAGATATTTTAGGAAAATGGGCTGAAGGAGGTAAAATTACTCCTGATGCTTATTATGCATTGGTTACTACGCACGGTACAGTACTCGTATTCTTCGTATTAACAGCTGGATTGAGTGGAACTTTTGCCAACTTTCTAATTCCATTGCAAATTGGAGCAAGAGATATGGCATCTCCATTTATGAATATGTTGAGTTACTGGTTCTTCTTTGCAGCAAGTATTGTAATGTTATCTTCTATGTTTGTTGAGTTTGGACCATTCAGTGGTGGATGGACTGCTTATCCTCCATTAAGTGCATTGGCTTCTGCTTCTCCAGGATCTGGCACTGGTATGGACTTGTGGCTTATTGCTATGGCATTGTTTGTGGTATCTTCTTTATTGGGAGGCTTAAACTACATCGCTACCATTTTGAATATGCGTACAAAAGGAATGAGCATGACTCGCTTGCCTTTAACTATCTGGGCATTGTTCTTCACTGCTGTATTAGGTGTATTATCTTTTCCTGTATTGTTCTCTGGATTTATTTTACTGATTTTTGACAGAAACTTTGGAACAAGTTTTTATTTATCTGATATTTTCATCAATGGTGTTGGAGCTTTACCTAATGAAGGCGGTAGCGCTATTCTTTACCAACACTTGTTCTGGTTCTTAGGACACCCTGAAGTATACATCATTCTTTTACCAGCAATGGGTATGGCTTCTGAAATTCTTTCTGTAAACTCTCGCAAACCCATCTTCGGTTATATGGCCATGGTTGGATCATTGTTTGCGATTGCAATATTAGCTTTCTTAGTATGGGCACACCATATGTTTGTAACCGGATTGAATCCTTTCTTAGGTTCCGTGTTCGTATTGCTTACATTGTTAATTGCGGTTCCTTCTGCAATTAAAGTGTTCAACTGGTTAACCACCTTATGGAGAGGTAATATTCGCTTTACTCCTGGTATGATGTTCTCTATTGGTTTTGTGAGCTTATTTATCTCTGGAGGTTTAACAGGTATTTGGTTAGGAAATTCTGCGTTAGATATTCACCTACATGATACTTATTTTGTAATTGCCCACTTCCATATTGTAATGGGTGTTGCAAGTATGTTTGGAATGTTTGCTGGTATTTACCACTGGTTCCCTAAAATGTACGGTCGTTACATGAACAATACCCTTTCTTATTTGCACTTCTGGATTACATTAGCTGGAGCATACATGATTTTCTGGCCAATGCACTACCAAGGTTTAGCAGGTATGCCAAGAAGATACTATGACTATAGTGTTTGGGAAAGCTTCAAGCAGTTTGCAGAATTAAATAGATTCATTAGCACTGTTGCTATGATTGTATTTGCTGCACAGTTGTTGTTCTTGTTTAACTTCTTCTATTCTGTTTTCAAAGGTAGAAAAGTAACTACACAAAATCCTTATGGTTCTAATACTTTAGAGTGGACCACTCCAATTAATCCTGGTCATGGTAACTGGGTTGGCGAAATCCCTGAAGTACATCGTTGGGCATATGACTACGGTAAAGATGGAAAAGAATTTATTTCCCAGACTACACCGGTGGGAGCCGAGGAAAGCAGTCACTAATATTATTACTGAGTAATTTTTATTCAGTTGACATACTACAATGCTCCCGAATAACGGGAGCATTGTTTTTAAACTACAACGACGGAATGACAAAATCCAGTGAGCATAGGGTAAAAAGCCAAAGTTTTTCTTTAGCAGCAAAAGTGAAAGACTATATGCTGTTGATCAAGTTTACTTTGAGCTTTACAGTAGTGTTCTCTTGTGTGATTTGTTATTTATTAGCACCTAAAGTAGTTGAGTACGATTGGTACATGATTCTATTGCTCTTTTTAGCAGGGATGTTAATAACAGGTAGTGCCAATGCCATTAACCAAGCGGTAGAAAAAGATACTGATGCCATGATGAAGCGGACATCCAAACGTCCGGTAGCTAATGGAAATATGAGTCAGAATGAAGCCTATACATTTGCATTGATTGCTGGCTTAGTGGGTGTAGGTATGATGTGGTATTATTTTAATTTCTCCTCTGCATTGGTCTCTGCATTTAGTTTATTTCTGTATGCTTTTATTTACACTCCTTTAAAAAAAATCAATTCAATAGCGGTATTAATTGGAGCATTGCCTGGCGCTCTGCCTTGCTTAATTGGATGGGTAGCGGGTAATGATGATTTTGCATTGGGTGGTTGGGTGTTATTTGGTATGCAATTCTTATGGCAGTTCCCGCATTTTTGGGCGATTGCTTGGGTAGCCCATGCGGATTATACGAAAGCAGGATTTAAATTACTGCCTGCAGATAAGGGACCGACTAAATTTACCGCAATTCAAACCATCATGTATTCTTTTTTGATGATTCCGATTGGCATGGTCCCCTATTTTATTGGATTAACAGGAATAACCAGTTTATGGATCGTATTGGTTTGTAATCTATTCATGGTTTTTCAAAGTGCACGATTATATAAAGAAATGGATGTGAAAGCAGCCAGAAGAGTGATGTTCAGCAGTTATATTTATTTGCCCATTGTATTGCTTGCAATGTTGGCAGATAAGATTAATCATTAATTGAATTAAATTTAAATAAATGAATACGATAGCAAAGGAAGCCCCTAAAAGAATTCACCCACACAAGTTTACACTATGGGTGGCAATGGGTAGTATCATTATGATGATTGCAGGCTTAACAAGTGCCTACATTGTAAAAAAGAACCAAAGCAGTTGGTTAGAATTCGATTTGCCAGTTGTTTTTATGTATTCTACACTAGTGATTATTGCAAGTAGTGTTACAGTACATTTGGCAACAAAGGCTTTTAAAGCCAGAGAAATGGGGCGTTATCGAATGTTGATTACCGTTACTGCAATATTAGGGTTATTGTTTATGGGATTACAGATTTTGGGTTTTATGGATTTAGAAGCCAGAAATATTGCTCTTACTGGTGCCAGAAGTAATTCTGCCGCATCTTTTCTTTTAGTTATTACAGGTTTGCATATGCTTCACGTTTTAGGTGGAGTGATTGCTTTGATGGTTATTTTTATTAAAGCTTATGTAAGTAGTGTTAAAAATTACAGTAGTTTATCCATTGAATTGGTGGGTACTTACTGGCATTTTGTAGATATACTTTGGATTTATTTGTTCATCTTTTACAATTGGATTAGCTAATTACAAAAAAGTTGTGTTTTATGCACCTTTTTTCAACTCTAGCCAATACTTTTGTGTACGAAATTTTACTTTAACATGGCAACAACTGCAACAGCACCTACCACTAAATCTTGGGGTGGAGGTAAGAGTCCCTTTAACGTAGAGTACGGCAAAGTAATGATGTGGTATTTTCTCATGAGTGATGCCTTTACTTTTGGCGCATTTTTGATTTCATACGGCACCATACGTTTTTCTACCAATGGATGGCCTGACCCCAATGAAGTATTTAAGAGTTTTCCTTTTGCTCCAGAGGGCATGAATGCACCCTTGGTGTTTGTAAGTATTATGACATTCATTTTGATCATCAGTTCTGTAACCATGGTGTTGGCAGTACAGGCGGGTCATAATATGGATAAGAAAGGCGTAGTTAAAAATCTTATCTGGACCATTATTGGTGGTATTGCCTTTTTGTCTTGTCAGGCATGGGAGTGGAATCACTTACACCATGAAGGTGCATGGTGGGGTAGCAATCCATTCTTAAATCATGATGGAACTGCTTCTTCAACCAATTTCACGAACTATTTCTTTACCATCACCGGTTTCCATGGATTCCACGTATTCTCTGGGGTGATTATTAATATCATCATGTTAATCATGGCGATGACCAACAAGTTTGAAGAAAGAGGCCATTATTTGATGATAGAGAAAGCAGGATTGTACTGGCACTTTGTAGACTTAGTATGGGTATTTGTATTTACCTGTTTTTACTTGATTTAATTAACTAACTAACCGCTAATATTATTTTATGTCACATACAGCAGAGCATAACGAACATGCAAGTGGAGGTACCAAAGAAATAATCCGTATCACGGTTATTCTAACGGTACTAACTATTATTGAATTGATTATTGGATTTTGGATGATTGATATACCATTATCTAGTGTAGGGGTTAGATTGGCGCTTAAAGGCACAATCGTAATCTTAATGATGGCAAAAGCATTTTATATTGTTGCTTATTTCATGCACTTAAAGCATGAAATGAAAAACTTGATCATGACTATTGTGGTGCCATTGGCTTTGTTCATTTGGTTCATCATCGCATTCTTATATGATGGTAATTCATTCAAAAATTTACGTAACACCTACGATCCTTACTTTAAAGAGCAAAGTACTATTAAAGTAGAAAAGAAGGAACACGGTGCAGCTGGAAAACATGAAGGTGCTAAAGAAGAAGGTAAGAAAGCTAGTCACTAGTTTTTGATTGAATTCTAAATATATTTTTCTCCTAATTGAACCATCGCTGCATTGCGATGGTTTTTTATTAATACTGATATGAAAAAGAAATCGATACTTGGATTACTAGTAGCATTGGGAATCCCGATTACTTGTTATTTAATCTTAAAAACTGCCAGTCAAACAGCAGTGGTAATGCCAAGGCACTATTTACTAGATACAGTCATTAATAAAGTGGAAAATGGTAAGTCTACTACCGATACCATTTGGCATACAACTAAAAATATCAAACTAAGAAACCAATTAGGTGATAGCGTTAGTTTGTATGATCCTCAGGGTAAAATTATTGTGGCAGATTTCTTTTTTACCAGCTGTAGGAGTATTTGTCCTAGGCTCACTAGAAATATGTCAACTTTACAGCAATCTTTTAAGAAAGGGGGTAATGTTCGCAACAAGATTGATACTTCTATTGTTCAATTTATGTCGTTTACGGTAGACCCTGAAAACGATTCTGTGCCAGTTTTGAAAAAATATGCCGATCGATTTGGAGTGATACATGATAATTGGTGGTTTTTAACTGGCAACAAAAAAGACATTTATCAGTTTGCTTTTGAAGAGTTGAAAGTTGATCAATTTAGTGAAGAGCCAGTGAGTCCTGATTTTGTTCATACCAGTCGTTTCGTCTTAATAGACCGAGCATATAAAGTAAGAGGTTATTACAATGGATTGGATAGTTCCGAAATGAAAAAATTAGCAAGAGACATTGGTTTGCTGATGTTAGAGAAGGATGGTACTAAGAAGAGTGGAATATTCAGAAAAATATTAGATCTGAGCTGGCTTTGGTTAATCATTGTAACTGCAATTATATTCTTTGTAGTGTACATGCAAGGCAGAAGAAAAATAAACGGATAAGTAATAAAAGTAAAAAAGATTAAAATGCTTAAACCTAGTATTGCAAAAAATGATCGTTTAGCCAATTGGTTAATTGGAATATTTTCTCTGGTAGTATTTATAGTTGTAGTAGTTCTGGGTAAGTTTAAATTAGACGTAGCGCTAGGATTTGATGTACATATTTTTGCCACAATTAACGCATTTGTGAATGCATCAATTGCGCTTGTATTGGTAGCAGCTTTAGTGGCGGTAAAGAGGAAAAATTATGAACTGCATAAAAAATTCATGATGACCGCACTAGTTTTATCCATCTTTTTTTTACTGTCTTATATCGCACACCATTTATTAGCAGGGGAAGCCAAGTATGGCGATTCCAATCATGATGGTATAGTAGACGAAGCAGAAAAGCTAGCTGTGGGAGCCATGCGAATAGTGTATTTAGTTATCTTAATCACCCATATTATTCTAGCAGCCATTATTTTACCTTTTATTTTATTTACCGCTTATCGCGGATTAACCAGCGAATTTCCCGCACACAAAAAATTGGCTAGAATTACATGGCCTTTGTGGTTTTATGTTGCAGTTACAGGACCCGTGGTTTATTTCATGATTAGCCCTTACTATAACTAAGTTCTGTATCCTTGCGACCACTATGGAACTTCAATACCCTTACTACCAGTAGTGCAGTGGGGATGGGGATCGGGCCATCTGCATCTACTGATAAAATAAGGTATTACTGAATCGGGGGGAGTGTACTCAAGCTTTTTTGGTTAGTATAAGCAATTCATTTGCTTGAACTTCTGTGGCATACCTTTTTACTCCTTGCTTGTCGGTGTAATTTCGATTGATCAGTTTACCCTCAATCACCACTTCTGTTCCTTTAACCAGGTATTTCTCGGCAATATCTGCCAGTTTACCCCATGCTACAACATTATGCCATTGGGTTTCAGTCACTTTTTCGCCCTTTGCATTTTTGTAGTTTTCATTAGTAGCAACACTTAAATGGGCTACTTTTTTGTCTTCGCCAATTGACTTTACTTCGGGGTCTTGCCCTAAATTTCCAATTAATTGGACTTTGTTTTTAACTGCGTTCATAACGGTTCAGTTTTATAATTTTTAAATAAAAGCAGTGCGTACTGCCGTTAACACAACAAATATGTTAAACCTATTTAGCTGAATTGCTTTTATAAACGTCTGTTAACGTATATAGACGTTTGCAAACGTTTATCAATAAATGTGTACCGTTAAAATGCGGGTAATAATTAGTATTTCTACAGCCCAAAAGAAATTGTTTCTTGTTAATTTCAAATTGTTTGAGCCCACAATGCATATTATGGAAACCAATGCTAAGCAGTGTTTACACTGTGCCAAAAAAATTGCTGGAAGAACCGATAAAAAATTTTGCAGTAACCACTGTAGAAGTAGTTACCATAATCATTTTTATGGGGATAAAAGTAATTATATGCGAAGAGTAAATAGCTTGCTTTTAAGAAATAGAAAAATACTAGCTGATTTATTTGCTATGCATCGGTCAAGTGCAAACGTACCTTTAAGTGAATTGTATCTGAAAGGATTTAGTCCCTCGCATTTTACCCATCAGCAAAAGAAAGCGAAGAATCAACTGTATACTTATTGCTATGAATTTGGGTACCAAATAACGGGAAAAGATTGCATCAAGATTATTCAACAAACTAGTATCGAATAGTTACTTTGGTAACACCCGTATTCACCATGTCAATTTTTTTGGCTGCTTTTTTACTTAGGTCAATAATTCTTCCTTGAATAAAAGGTCCTCTGTCATTAATTCTTACTTTAACAGATTGACCATTGCTTAAATTAGTCACTTTTACTTTTGTACCAAACGGAAGCGTTTTATGTGCAGCGGTTAACTTGTTTTGTTTGAATTTTTCTCCATTACTGGTTTTTCTGCCTATGTATTTATCTGCATAATAAGAGGCCATACCCGTTTCGCTGCCTTTTCTAAAACAGGAAGTCAATCCAATTGCAAAGGTGCAAAAGAGTAAAAACAAAACGGGCTTCTTCATTTTACTAAAACGAAAAAGCCCGTAAAATATTGGGTATAAACAATTAAGCAAATGGGGCTTTCACCACTTTCGCTTTTACCAATGTATTTCTTATGTCAATATAAATTTCAGAATCAATGGCTGCATGAGGGGTAGCAACATAGCCCAAGCCAATAGCTTTGTTTAATGATGGGGCCTGCGTACCACTGGTAACTTTCCCAATAGTATTGCCAGCTGAATCTTTAATTAAGTAATCGTGGCGAGGGATACCTCTTTCTAACATTTCAAATCCTACCAACTTGCGTTGAACACCCTCAGCTTTTATCTTTTCAATGATTGGTCTAGCGGTGAAATCTTTGGTGAACTTGGTAATCCAACCTAATCCTCCTTCTAATGGAGAAGTGGTATCGTCTATATCATTGCCATATAAGCAATAACCCATTTCTAATCTTAGTGTATCTCTTGCGCCTAATCCAATTGGTTTTAAGCCTTGAGGTCCACCAATTTCAAAAATAGCGTCCCAAATTTTATCTGCTGCACCATTGCTGTCTTCAAAATAGATTTCTACTCCACCAGATCCGGTATATCCAGTAGCACTAATTAATACATTTTCTACCCCTGCAAAAGTACCCTTTACAAAAGTGTAGTATTTCAAGTTCATGATATCTAACTCGGTCAAGGGTTGCAATATCTTAGTTGCATTTGGGCCTTGAATAGCCAATAAACAGGTTTTGTCGCTAATATTATGCATTTCTACTTCTTTGGTATTGAACTGACTGATCCAATTCCAGTCCTTATCAATATTAGAAGCATTCACCACTAACATATATGTTTTATTGGGTTCTACACAGTAAACAATTAAATCGTCTACAATGCCACCAGTAGCATTGGGTAAACAACTATATTGAGCTTGACCTGCTACCAATTTTGCTGCATCATTGGTTGTAACTCTTTGAATAAGGTCTAAAGCATTTTCACCTTTCAAAATAAATTCACCCATATGACTTACATCAAAAACTCCTGCATTTTTTCTAACAGCAGCGTGTTCATCATTAATTCCTGTGTAACTGATGGGCATATTGTATCCTGCAAATTCCGCCATCTTGGCTCCTAGGGCAATATGTTTTTGTGTAAATGGTGTATTTTTCATTGAGCAATTTATTAGGGTGCAAAAATAAGTGAATCAACACGAAACACCCTAAAAAGCAAGAACCCCATCCCAATTTAGAGACGAGGTTCTTTTTCCAACCTGTGCCAACCATCTTTATGATTGTAGATTCAGTAAGGAAAATCTTCCTAGTTCTGAACCTAGCTCAATAATATCAGGAGATTCGGTCATTTTTGTTTTACCAACAGGGGTAGAAATATGTGGATCAACTATTGCTACTTTTTGATAACGGTAACGAGTAGTATCAACGGGCTTGTCTAATTCTTTCTTTAAATCTTCTGCCTCTTTTTGCTTACGCTCATATTCTTTACGTAACTCTTCCCTACTCTTTTTGTATTCTTCTATGGCACTTTTTTCTGAGTCGCTGTCATTTTCATTTTCATCTTCATCTTCATCATTTATTTCTCCAGCTTTCTTTACTCTTTCTAATCCACCAGGAGTCATAATATATTCCTGATTAGACATCCAGCTTTCGTATCCTTCATTATTCCACTCATCGTCCCAATCATAGTCATTTCGACCAGAGTTAAAGCTGATATGATTTAGTCTTCTTGAAACATTATCATCAATTTCAATTTTCTTCCCTACAGGTACAAAAATGGTAACAGTAACTCCTTGATTGCGGAACTTGGTTCCTTTATTTAATTTGAAACCACGATCTAAGTAGATAACACTGTCTTGCTGTGTGGCGCCATAGTTAATTTGTGCAATATTTCTTAAAGCTGCATTTTCATCAGAGCCATTACTAAATTTTACATAACTAACACGGTATAAAGAATCTGGGCTTTTTGCAATACGTACCCTAACATTGTTCAATACCAAACTATCGTCGTCCATTCTTAGCAAGCCATCCATTCTAAACCATTTGCCGCTTACTACTCTTAAATTAGATTCAGCTACTTTAATTGTTAGTTTGCTACTAGTAGGTTGAACAATTTTAATATCTCCTTTGTCTTTGGCACCTGCATCAAAGTTTTGTGCAATAGATGCAATAAGTAATATTACGCTTATCCAACCCAAGGTCCATAATCCACCAAAAGTGAATCCTAAATATTTACTACCTGCGGTTGCTCCGATAATTCTGCGAACCAACCAAGTAAGTAAACCAATTGCAGGAACAAATAAGAATAAGATCAATGTTGTCCAAGCAAGAAAGTTCTGCCAAAATCCTTCTAAGAAGAAACTCTTCAATGGAAACACACTTACACTACCTGCAATCATTCCTAATAAAGCAACCAGTATAGTGAAAGCCAATATTCCTGCTAAGAATAAAAAGAATGCTTTAAATAAGATGCCAATAGCATTGGCTAATTTATTGCCACCTTTTTTTGAAACAGAACTGGCTTCGGAAGCAAATTGTTTACTCTTTTCGTTTACAGTTGAACTGAACTCAGAAGAAAATTCTTTGGCTTTTTCAGAAAATTCGCCACCCCATTTTTCTGCGCGGGCTTTGAATCCTTCTAAGTCTTCCTGAATGGTATTCTTAATGGTATTTAAGTCTACTTTTTCACCCCTCATTTCTAATTTTTCTGAAGCGCTTTTTGCTTCAGGAATGACTGCCCAAAGAACAGCATAGATAACAAATAGGGTTCCACCAAAAGATCCAAATATGAATCCAGGGAAAGGATTAAACTCAAACCAGAATAGTGAACTTACAAAAGAGGAAATGATGCCGACTACCAATGGTAAAGCAAAAATCAATCTAGGAATCCAAACGGCTATATCGAAGTAAGTGGCAATACCGCTTGCAACACCTGCAATTACTTTTTCTTCAGGGTTTCTGTACAATCTTCTATTGCTGGTTACGTGATCTAATGGTTTAGAAGGAAGTATAATCCACAATAATAAATACAATAGGAATCCAGAACCGCCACCAAAGAATAATACTAAAAATAGTAAACGAACAACAGTGGGGTCAATTCTAAAGTATGCAGCAATACCGCTACAAACACCACCTAACATTTTTTCATTGGTATCTCTATAGAGTCTACCTCTTGATGCACTATGATCTGCATCTTGTGTAAAGTTAGATTGTTGTTGTTGATTGCCTCCTAATTGCGATTGCATATTAGATTCTTCACCTTCAAAATCTTCAGGTCTGCCCATACTGTTGATGATATTGTTTACATCTTCATCAGTAATACAAGTGCTTCCTTTTTTTAGGCTTTCACCAAAAAGTTCAGCAATACGACCTTCTATATCATTGATGATTTCATCTCTTCCTTCTTCATTAGCAAAGAAGCGGCGTAAGCTTTCTACGTATACTTTCAGTACGTCGTAAGCCGATTCCTCAATGGGAATTACTCTGCCTTGGAAGTTTATATTAATTACCTTTTTCATGGTATGTTTATTTAGCTTGGTTAAGGTTGGTTTTGGTTGTTTTCGTTTTCTGGTGATGCTATTGGTTGGGTTAGCACTTGAACTGCATCCGCTAGTTCTTTCCAGGTTCTTTCGAGTTCACTGTAAAAAGTGAGGCCTTTTTCAGTCATAACGAAATATTTGCGTGGCGGTCCGCTGTTGCTCTCTACCCAACGATAGGTGAGCAATTCTGCGTTTTTTAACCTGGTAAGCAGCGGGTACAAAGTACCTTCCAGAATATGAAGGTTGGCTGCTTTCATCCGATCAACTAAATCACTGGGGTAAACTTCTCCCTGGCGAATGATTGAAAGGATACAAAACTCCAATACGCCCTTCCGCATCTGACTCTGTGTGTTTTGAATATCCATGGCCTAGATTTTTATTGGATTAATAAACAAGAATTGGTTTAACTGGAGCTATACGGCTGAAACGTTGAATTTTCCAAAGTTGAGCTACAGTAAATCTTTTCTTGGTTTTGGGTTCATTGTTCATGTTTGAAGCAATGGTCTCTTTTACCACTTGGGTTAAATTAGTTAACTCGGTTTTGTTTAGTTGAACAAGTGGGTTAATGGTGGTGATTTTCATGATGATTATTTTTAGTTCGTTTGTTATCATTTATTTTGACAACACAAAGATGGGGTATTTTTTAGTACTATGCAACACATAGTACCAAGTATTTTTAGGTAATAGGTGGACTTTAGAATTAGGTTTTAAATAATTAATTGAAAATCAATTAGTTGTGATTTTTTGGGATTTTAAGAAAGGGATAATCGGTTTTAAAAAAGGATAAGTGGAGTTTGTTGGATTTTGCCTATTTAATCGCTGGCGGCGTATCAATATATAATAGTAAGTAGAGTAGCTATTTATAGTAGTATGTATTCCTCTATAACCCAGATCAAAAAATATTTAATCGTAAAAATACGATGAATAGAAAAATATTCTTAGTTTTGTTTTATCGTATAAAAACGATTAATCATGGCTTCTCCTAAATTAGAAGAATTTATAAAAGCAGAACAAGAGTTGGCACAGTTTGCAAAAGCATTATCACATCCAGCACGTATTGCTATATTAAAAGTATTGGCACAAAAAAATGAATGCGTGTGTGGAGAGATTGTAGACGAATTACCATTGGCTCAGTCTACTGTTTCACAGCACTTAAAAGAATTGAAAGAAGCAGGTCTTATAAAAGGAACGATTGAAGGACCAAGAAGTTGTTATTGCATTAATTGGAAAGCTTTCGAAAAATTCAATATCTCTTTTAATCAACTATTTAATAAACTAAAAGTGCAACAACAATCTTGTTGCTAACTATTCTTAAAAAAATTAAAATATATTTTATGCAAACAGATGAACAATTAAAACAAATCGTAAAAGAAAAATACGCAGAAATAGCCAATCAGTCTACTGCCGAAAATAAAGCTTCTTGTTGTGGTGCAGGAGGATGCAGTACCGAAGTATATAATATCATGAGTGATGATTATACAACTATGGAAGGATACAATGCAGATGCCGATTTGGGATTGGGTTGTGGACTACCTACACAATATGCTCAAATTAAGCAGGGAGATACTGTTGTAGATCTAGGAAGTGGAGCTGGGAATGATTGTTTTGTTGCAAGAGCGCATACAGGGGAAAAAGGAAAAGTGATTGGAATTGATTTTACACCAGCCATGATTCAGAAAGCAAGGATGAATGCAGATGCATTAGGATTTAATAATGTAGAATTTCGCGAAGGTGATATTGAGCATATGCCATTGGGGGGGAATACAGCTGATGTAGTAGTAAGCAACTGTGTTTTAAATTTAGTGCCGAATAAAGATGGAGTGATTAAAGAAATATATAGAGTACTTAAACCAGGTGGTCACTTTAGTATTTCTGATGTAGTGCTAGTAGGTCAACTACCAGATGCATTAAGAAAGGACGCTGAAATGTATGCAGGATGCGTATCAGGTGCAATACAAAAAGAAGTGTATTTAGAATTAATTCGCTTGAATCAATTTGAAAATATCATCGTACAAAAAGAAAAGCCCATTATTATTCCCAATGATATTTTGAAAAACTATTTAAGTGAAACTGAAATTGATGCCTTTAATAATGGGGGCGCAGGTATATTTAGTGTAACTGTTTATGCAGAAAAACCAAAGGGAATTACTATAACAGAAAATCCTGAAATAAAAAATAATGCTTCATCAACCGTTTGTACTCCAGGTGGGGGCTGCTGTTAAATTTTTCAAATATGGAACATTGTGCTCCTGCTGCTAATCGGAAGAAACTTTCTTTTTTAGACCAGTATTTAACGCTGTGGATATTTTTAGCCATGTTATTGGGCGTTGGCATTGGTTATTTTGTTCCTAAGTTTTCTGTAGCAATAGAATCACTTTCCAATGGAACAACCAATATTCCGCTTGCCATTGGATTGATACTGATGATGTATCCACCTCTAGCAAAAGTGAATTACAATAAGATTGGGGAAGTGTTTAGCAATATTAAAGTATTAAGCCTTTCCTTATTATTGAATTGGGTGATTGGTCCTATTTTGATGTTTATTTTGTCTATCATCTTTTTGAAAGATTATCCTGAATACATGATTGGATTAATCTTAATTGGTTTAGCAAGATGTATTGCAATGGTGGTAGTGTGGAATGATTTAGCTGAAGGTAATAGGGAATATGCAGCTGGGCTGGTGGCATTGAATAGTATTTTCCAGGTTTTCTTTTACAGCTTTTATGCTTATTTATTCATTACTTTTTTGCCCCCTTATTTTGGGGTTAAGGGTTTGAACGTGAATATCACCATTGCAGAAATTGCTCAATCAGTGGGTATTTATTTGGGTATCCCTTTTGCTGCTGGTGTAATCAGTAGGTATTTATTAATTAAATGGAAGGGGTTGGATTGGTTTAATAAAACCTATATCCCATTTATATCTCCCATCACTTTAATTGCTTTATTGTTTACCATCATTATTATGTTCAGTTTAAAAGGACAATTAATAGTGGAGATTCCAATGGATGTTTTACGAATTGCCATCCCTTTAGTAGTCTATTTTATATTAATGTTCATCATTAGTTTTTTAATAGGGAAAAAACTGGGAGCAGATTATTCAAGAAATACGTCCATTGCATTTACTGCAACTGGCAATAATTTTGAATTAGCTATTGCTGTAGCAATTGGTGTATTTGGTATTAATAGTGGGCAGGCGTTTGCTGGTGTGATAGGCCCACTGGTTGAAGTGCCTGCATTAATTGCTTTAGTTAATTTAGCATTTTGGTTTAGAAAAAAATTATACAAGTGAAATACCTAATTAATTTTTTAATAGTTAATTGTTTAGTTATGTCGTCAAAAGCACAACAGCCTGTTTTATTTCCAAGCTTGCAATCATTTTTTGATGAAGCCAAGAATAATTTTAATCAAATTCCTACGGACCGTAAAGCAGCATTAACCGAAATAAGTGCATATATATCACAAAAGAAAAAATTAGCCAAAGACATTGAACTCACTTTTATATGTACGCATAATTCTAGAAGAAGCCATATTTCTCAAATAATGGCTCAAGCAGCTGCTACTTATTATAAGGTAGGCAATATGTATTGTTATTCTGGTGGTACAGAAGTCACTGCTTTTAATATTAATGCAGTAAATGCATTAAGAAATATTGGTTTTGAAATAGCTGCAACCAATACTTCAACTAACCCTGTTTATGAAGTTAAATACGGCTCATCAACCCCAAAGCTGATTGCTTTTTCAAAAGTATATACCAGTTTGCCTAATCCTCAAAAAGAATATGGGGCTGTTTTAACTTGTTCTCAAGCAGATGCTTCTTGCCCCATTGTTCAAGGTGCCGATGGAAGATTCAAGTTGCCTTATGAGGATCCAAAATTAGCAGATGGTACTCCACAACAAAACAACGTGTACGATGAGAGGTGTAAGCAAATTGGTCTTGAAATGTTATATCTATTTAGTCAAGTAATATAGAGGTCGTTTTTCTTGCTCAATTAATTATTAAATCACCGTGAGCTCATAAAACTCTTCCGGGTTTAAATATTTTTTGGCAAGCACATTCAATTCTTCTGCCCCGGTATTTTTGATTAGTTGAACACTATTGTAAAAGTATTGTTCGTCTAAATTATTGAGCACATAGTTTTTCCATCGGGCAATTAATTGGAATGGGCCATCTAGATCTCCTAAAACGGTTCCTAGCATATAGTTTTTAACCAAGCTCAATTCATCTTCGTCTACAACTTCATTTCTAAGTATTTCCATTTCTTTATACACTTCACTAATAGTTGCTTCACAAACATCTCTACCAGCTTCTGTACTAATCATCCAAGCAGTTTCTCCCATATGATTTTGAATATAACTATGGATGCCATAGGTATATCCTTTGTCTTCTCTTATATTGCTCATTAGCCTAGATCCAAAAAATCCACCGAAAATATTATTCAATATTTGTGTTTTTTGATAATCTGGATGATGCTTATTGGGGAATGGGCGTGCAATTCTGATAGCACCTTGAACGCCATTTTCATCATTGATGATTTGGTGTTTCTTTTCTACTGCCGATTGTAAATTATATTGAATATGAGGAATGGCCCTTTGTTGTAAAGGCAAAGCACCAAAATATTTATTTAATTGACTTTGAAGATTCGAGGGGATTTTACCAGCAGTAAAAATAGTGCAATGGCCTTCTGTATAAAAGCGTTTAAAAAATTCTATTAATTCAGCTCTGTTTAATTGATCATAGTCTAACGTAGAAGTATACTTGCCATAAGGATGATGGAATCCATACACATATTCATCAATTAGTCGATTGGCTATAAAGTCGCATTTTTTAAGATTGACAGAAAGTTTCTGTTTCTGATTTTGTTGATAGGTGATCAACTCTTCTTCAGGAAAAATAGAATCGGTAATTATTTCTGCAACTACTGGCAACAATTCATTGAAATGTTTAGACAAGCAATGCAATGTAATCGATGCTGTTTCATTGTAACAGGTTCTATTTAAATAGGCGCCATAAAATTCAAAGTGGTCATTAATTTGATAGGCGGTTTTGGTGCTGGTACCATTTTTTAATAAAAAGTTTGTGGTACCAGCAACAATATTCTTTTGCTCAAACCAGTTACCTGCTTTAAATACCCATTCTATCATGAGTACATCTTGGGTGCCTGCATTCATGCTATAAACAGGAACTTTATTATCCAATTGATATTGTTCACATGTTCTAAGTTTTAAATCAAAACTTACCGCATCGGTTATAGTAGGTTGTATTTTTCTGTTCAACATTTTGGTTTTGCTTTATTTAGCCAGGTAGTGTAATGTGTTGCTATTGCTTTCTCTAAAAATTTGCTTGCTGTAATCAACAATATCTTGCGGATTAATTTCCTGGTATTTTTCTAATTCAGTATTCATTAAAGAAGCATCACCCATTAATTCGTACATGGCCAAACTGCTGGCCCTACTCATAATGCTCATATCTTCAAATGCTATTACGCTTTCTGTTTTATTTTTGACTTTAGTTAATTCAGCAATGGAGACTGGTTGTTCTTGTATTTGAGCAATCTGTTCTGCAATAGCTTGTTCTGCTTTATTAATGTCTACTCCTTTAACTAATTTTCCTTCAATAGTTAAAAGTCCAGCATCTAGGCTTCCAAAATGATAGCAATCTAAATTCGAAAACAATTTCTGTTCTTTAACCAATGATTGATATAAACGAGAAGAAGCCCCACCTCCCAAAATTTCTGTAATTAAATCTGCTGTATAATAACCTTTGTTTAAACGTGCATCCATATGCCAGGTTTTCACAAATGCGTCTAATGGTACTGCTGCTTCAATCGTTAATCTTCTTGCAAGGTCTTGAACGGGCTCCTGTGGTAAACAACGAATATATTTATCTCCCATTGGGATGGGCCCAAACCATTTTTCAGCAAGCTGTTTAATATCTTCTGTTCTTACATTTCCTGCTACCACTAAAATGGCATTCACTGGACGATAATGTTTGAAGAAAAAATGTTTAACATCGTCTATATGTGCATTCTCAACATGACTTAATTCTTTTCCTATGGTCATCCATTGATATGGATGTACCGTATAAGCCAATTGGCGCATTTGTTTCCAAACATCACCATATGGCTTATTAATATAATGCTCTCGAAATTCTTCGCAAACCACTTTTCGTTGAACAGACAAACTTTTTTCGCTGAATGCCAAGCTCAACATTCGATCACTTTCTAGCCAAAATGCTGTTTCAATATTTTGAGCGGGAAGCTGGCAATAGTAATTGGTTAAATCGTTGGTGGTATATGCGTTGTTATCTCCACCGGCCCTTTGAAGGGGTTCGTCGTAATCTGCAATATTGATGCTGCCTCCAAACATTAAGTGCTCAAATAAATGAGCAAATCCTGTTTTATTTGGATGCTCATCTCTTGCACCAACATCGTATAAAACATTTACCACTGCCATCGGGGTTGCAGTGTCTTCATGTACCAAAACGGTTAAGCCATTGTCTAGGGTAAATCGGTTGTATTCAATCATATTAATGCGTATCGGAGCGCAAAATAGTTCATCTTTACTTACCTACGAATGTCTTTAACATTCATGTTCAACATTAATGGAACATTGTTTCTAAGAACTACCACTTTAATTTTTCCTAAAGAGTTCTGAAAGAGGTTTTTATAAGCCTGAATATTATTAGAAGCATTGTTTTCTATTGAAAAAATAATATCCTCTGTTTTAAATCCAGCTTTGTCACCCGGAGAGCCTTCAATTATATCAATTACTTTTATTTGACCATCCACTAAATAAATGCCAAGTCCTGTATAGCTGTAGTCGAAAGCATCAGTAAAATGATTATTCGGTTTTATATGAATAGTTTGTTCAGGATAGTTTAAAGTAATATTAAACCTTCTCAACAAATCGTTTCCCATTAGTCCACCTAAAATGGGATAATTGGTTACATTAAAATCGTCTTCGAATATATGTACGGGCACTTTTTTAAACTTATAGTTGCCGATTTTTACCGATTTCATTACTGCAATTTCCATTTTCTTTTTACCCCCTAACCCTTCTGCCTGCGTTGGATAAAATTTTCTTTTGCTTTTAAAAACGGCACTATCGTCTACATAATCTCTAGATAATAAAAAGCAAAGACCTGCCCCGGTATCAAAAATAAATCGATTCAAAAATGACTTGCTGTCTTCTACATGAGCTTGTAGCAAAGGAAGCGTGCTAAAATTGGGTTTTAGTAATTGACCACCTTTAGGATATTTAAATCTTCCAGGGGTATGAACTTCCATTATTCTTTTATCGAAATCTAAATGAACAATATACCTTCTTAAAAAACTATACCCTATAATCCCATCAATTCTAACTCCATAAACACTGGTAAGTAGTTCATAGTTGTTTATGTGAAAATCTAAATTCTTTACTTCTATGCCAGGCATTTGAAGTGTATGGTTATAAGCAAAAGAAACTTTTTTTACCCCAGCAATACCTCGAATGGTTTTATCACTTAATGCAATGGGGATCTTTAGCTTTTCAACAGTTGTAGAGTCTAGTGAGATTCCTCCACTACCAGTGTCAAGAACAAAGTTGAGTGAATCTGTAAATCCATCTAACTGCGCTTTTAAAATGATGATACCACCACTCAACTGAAAAAAAGGAATTTTTGTAATGAGTTTGGAGTCTGGAGGAACAAATTCTTCCTGTGCACTAAGCTGTAGAAAGCATAATAGCGAAAATACCCATATGGCCAATCCCCGTTTCATACTATGTTAAGTTAATCGCTTTTTGTGCAAAATGATGAATAATTACATAAGCGCGCTCTTTTGTTGATATCCCTTTGGGTGAACCTTATCTATACTAACTTTGTTACTTATACAATTATGATGGAATTAGCCAATTTATACCAAAGAGCCCTCGATTTTGACTTTTTAAGTGTAGAAGAGGGAATGTACTTATTTGAGCAAGCACCTTTAGCCGATTTAATGCAAATAGCAGACGAGTTGCGTAAAAAGCAAGTCCCGCACGGTAAAGTGACTTGGCAGATCGACCGCAACGTAAATACCACCAATGTATGTATTGCCAATTGTAAGTTTTGTAATTTCTATCGGATACCCGGCCATGCAGAAGCTTATATTACCGAAATGCCTGTGTACAGAAAGAAAATTGAAGAGACGTTGAAATACGGTGGAGACCAGCTTTTGTTACAAGGAGGTCACCATCCCAACTTGGGCCTCGATTTTTATACGACTACCTTCCGCCAGCTAAAACAAGAATATCCAACCATTAAGCTACACGCACTTGGACCGCCAGAAGTGGCACATATTGCCAAATTGGAAAAAATGAGCCATCATGATGTGCTAAAAGCTTTAAAAGAATCAGGCTTAGATTCTTTGCCAGGGGCTGGAGCAGAAATATTGGTTGATCGGGTACGCCGCTTAATTTCGAAAGGTAAGTGTGGGGCAGACGAATGGCTGGCCATTATGCACGAAGCCCATAAACTAGGGATTACTACCAGTGCAACCATGATGTTTGGACATGTTGAAACCTTGGAAGAGCGCTTTATACATTTAGTAAGAATAAGAGAAGTACAAGCGATGAAACCCGCTGAGGCCAATGGTTTCCTAGCTTTTATTCCTTGGACATTTCAGGATGTAGATACCTTATTAACTAAAATTAGAGGGGTTCATAATTTAACCACCCCTGATGAATATTTGAGAATGATTGCCATAAGCAGAATCATGCTTCCGAATGTGAAGAATATTCAAGCAAGTTGGTTAACGGTTGGTAAAGAAACTGCCCAGCTTTGTTTACATGGAGGAGCCAACGACTTTGGTTCAATTATGATAGAAGAAAATGTGGTGAGTGCGGCTGGAGCTCCGCATCGATTTACCTATAAAACCATACAGGAAGCAATTAAAGAGGCAGGCTTTGAACCTCAATTGCGTAATCAGCAATACGGATGGAGGGAAATACCCGAGACCATTGTAGAGCAAACCATTGATTATTAAAATGTAAGGATTATCTTTTTGATTTTATGAAACTGATTCTTACTAATTTAAAGTAACTTTAGTAACGTAAACACCCCAATTGTTTCGAATCAGAAAAAGATGAACATATTCGAATCTGTAATTTGTCATGACTATACTGTAGTTAGAACTCATCGGGAGATTCTTGCAGTCAAGACCAATGGTGTACATATGGTTGGCCTTGCTTGGGTATGTAACGTACTTACTTTAATAGGAATAGGAATTGTTTATTTACTCCTGACCAATCAAAGCAGCGAAGTATATGATGTGCTCGCATTTATTCGGTATTGGGAACTAGCAGGACGGCTGGGAATTTTGATATTTCTTGCGTTGGTTTATTTTATGAGTTTTGGTGCATATGGTGGCAAAGCCATTTTCCTAGATATTATACGTCGTTTTAGCAAGCTAGAAGAAGAAGAAAAGCATGCTGTTGCAAAAAGAGGTGGCCGATATTTCTATCTTTCATTATTAAGTTTCTTAATTGTTTCTGGGGTAGTGGTTTACTTAATAAAATATGTTTATTAATTAGCTATGACGGTATTTGGAGCAATCATTTCGCATAATTATTTATGGTGTCAATACCGTCAAAGGGTAGGATTGGCTAAAACACAAGGCCCCTTAATGGTAGGCATAGTTTGGGTAGCCAATGTACTCACATTTTATGGGTACTATATTTATACCAACCTTGTTGCATTTAAAGAAAAAGATCCAGCATATTTAAATAGAATCATGTGGGAATGGCTAAATGCATTTAAGTTGTCTTTTGTAATTGGTGCATTATTGGTTTTTTTGCTGAGTTATTTTTTATACAGAATCAAAGGAGTGTATAATAATATTATTACCGAATTACTCAGTAAAGAATCTGTAAAGCAAAAGAAAGTTGCCAAATTAGGTAAAACTTATTTTTATGGGTCATTGATTGTTTTACTAATTGCATACAGTGTGCTGGCTTGGCTTTTTGTAAAATGGGGTTTTTGGGCAGCTTTTAATTTAGACACCAATTAAGGATAATTTGCCCCTTTCATACCAATTTATAGGTATCTCAAAGCATCTTCGGCTTAATTTTAAATAATTCTTATAGATGCTGTAACATAATATACAGCCATACGTATCATATATACAAACCAACTAACTGTTTCTATTTGTATGACCGAGTTTGAGTACAATGAATGTGTAAATAACCATGCCGATGGCCTTTTCAGGTTTATCGTGAAAAATCTTCGGCATGAAGAAGACGCAAGAGATATTGTGCAAACCAGTTTTGAAAAACTTTGGAGAAATAGGGACCAAGTAGAAACAGCTAAGTCAAAAGCTTATTTATTTACCGTTGGATACAATCAAATGATTGATCATATCCGAAAAAATAAACGGGTACAGTTAAAAGAGGAATTTGAAGAGCAAACAGGCATTCAGTACCAACAGCACTCGGGTTTAAAGAAAACATTAATGGAAGCATTAAATCGTTTAAATGAAACTCAGAAAAGTTTGGTGATGCTGAAAGACTACGAAGGATATAGTTATGAAGAGATTGGACAAATTATGAATTTGAATGAGAGTCAGGTAAAAGTGTATTTGCATAGAGCTCGATTAACATTAAAAAACTATCTGGTTAGCGCCGAAAACGTATTATAATGATTACTATAAACCGAAATAATTACGAAACCTATTTTCTACTTTGGGTAGATGGAGAGCTCTCCCCCGAAGAGATGGTTGCTGTAGAGCGGTTTATAGACAACAATCCAGATTTAGCCGAAGAATTAGCTCTATTACAAGATACCAAGTTGATACCCGAAGAGCAAATCATATTTACAGGTAAGAGTCAATTGTTAAAACAATCAACCAATGATATTACGTTAGATAATTACGAATCTTGGTTTTTATTATTTGTTGATAATGAACTGTCTTTGGCCGATCGCCAAAAAGTAGAATTATTTGTATTGCAACACCCCGATTTGCAAGCATCTTTTGAACTATTCATGCAAACCAAATTGGCTCCAGAAGAGTGGGTGTTCAATAATAAAGAAGTATTATATAAAAAAGAAGAGCAGAAACGTCCTGTGGTATATATGCGATGGCTGCGATATGCTGCTGCCGCTGCAGTGATTGGATTAGTTGCAACAGTTTGGATGATTGCCCCAACAAATCAATTAAAAACCCCAATTGAAATAAATGGGGCGCAACCTGAAGTAGTGGGCACACAACCAGCAATAAATAGAAGCAATAGTATTGAACAAACAGAGGAAGAACCTAAGAGTAATTTGGTTCAACTAGACCCTCAGGCTTCCATTCAAATCACCAACTCGCCTAATAAAACCAATGTTGAACAACCAAGCACTAGTAGTAATTCATCGGCTACAGTTAGTAATAGTGAGCCACCAAAAAAGGAAGAACAAGCAATTGCATATATTGAGAGCAACCCAATTTCAACTATAAAAACGGCCCCTACGACCAATTTAATTGCTGGTATAAATGATGTGGAAAATAATCAAGGTGCCAATATTGAACCGGCTGAAACAACAACTGATGGTTCTATGGATGATGCTAAACCAGTCTATACGGCTTTAGAAGATATGGATGAAGATAAAAGCCTTTTTATAGGGGCATTAGAAATAAACAAAGACAAATTGCGCGGATTATTCCGTAAAGCAGGAACGATTTTCCGTTCAAAAGCTAAACAAGAGGAAGACACTCGTCAAAGAAAATAAAAGTAAAAAACATGAAAAGAATTGTAAGCATGGTGGCAATGGTATGCATTGCCTTGGGTTCAAACGCTCAATCCACACAAGAAACAGATACCATTAAAGTGGGTAATTTTGTTATCATTAAAAAGAAGGGATCCGAAGAAAATACAACGGGTACTTCAAAAAGCAGTCGTGACAATTACAATTTGTTGCGTGTTGAACGCCGACCAGCAAAACGTAAAAACTTAAGCACCAACTGGTGGATTCTAGATTTAGGATTTGCTAATATGCGAGACAATACCAATTATGGATTTGCACAAGCGGGTTCTTATTTTAAAACCCTACGACCACAAGATGGTCCTGTAAATGAAAATAGTTATCGTTTAAACAGGGGTAAGTCTTCTAACGTGAATCTTTGGTTCTTCATGCAAAAATTAAATATCAGCAAGAACGTATTGAACCTTAAATATGGTTTAGGATTGGAAATGTATAATTTCCGTTATGATTCTAAAATCAGTTATAACAATGATCCAGCTCCTTATGTTTTTAATGATTCCATTTCTTTCTCTAAGAATAAATTATATGCTGGATACCTTACTGTACCATTTATGATTAATATTAATACAACCCCTGATAAGCGCAAGGGCTTTAGTTTCAGTGCTGGTGTAAGTGCGGGTTATTTAATATCTAGTAGCAATAAGCAAATAAGTGCAGAAAGAGGAAAGCAAAAAGAGAAGGCAGACTTCTATATGGAACCATTCCGTTTAGCGGCAATTGGAGAAGTAGGATTGGGGCCAATACGATTATATGGTTCTTATAGCTTAAACAAAATGCAGAAAGATATTACCAGGGTAGAACAATTTCCTTATGCAATTGGGGTTCGTTTAAGCACTTGGTAATCAATCCTTCAATCATTTATCTTTGTTAAGTGAATTTGAATTAACATTTGCTCCACAATTGGAATGGTTAATTTTCGTTTCTTAATCAGAGACTATGAAAAGGGCACTATACTGGATATTATTTTTAGCTGGAATTACCCTTACTACTTCATTTAGAAAGCACCGGGTAATTGATCCTGCAAATGCAGATAAGGATACCTATTCGGTATACATTATTAAAAGTGAATACGAATTAAAAATCTACGATCAAGCTGGTGAGTGGTTGGCTTCTTATCCTGTAGTATTTGGAAGTAAAGATTTGGGAGATAAATTATACCAGGGAGATAGAAGAACTCCAGAAGGGGTATTTCATATTACCGGAAAAAGAAAGCATGCCAAGTGGGAACGTTTTATGCTTATTGATTACCCAACGGCAGAAAGCTATGCGAAATTCAATCAACGCAAAGCATTGGGTCTTATACCGGCCAATGCAAAAATTGGGGGAGAAATAGGAATTCATGGTACTGTTCCTTATGATGATTACGCGATAGATCAATATAGAAATTGGACTGAAGGTTGCATCAGCACTAAAAATAAATACGTGCAGGAATTGTTCGACTTGTTGCCAGTAGGCACTAGGGTAGAGATTCGCAGGTAGGTCCTCTTTTATTCATTTAATATTATTATACACGAATAAAAAACCCCGTCTTGACTAATCAGGACGGGGTTTTGCTATTTGAAAATCAATTAGATTTTATATCCGTTATCGGCAACTAATCGATCAGAAATTCTTCTGCGCGCTTCTTTGCTATTGAAAGGTTCTACTTTAGTAAAACGCTTTAATCCAATATGCATCATACGCAATTCATCACCGTCTGCAAAGCTGTTCAATGCATCTTTACCAGCTTTGTTAATGCGATCTGCTGCATCGTACAAGTAAGTACGCATGATATCATTTTGTGTAGCTACTGCAGCGTCACCTCTTAAGGAAGCCAATTTCATCACACGCAATAATGCACTTTCTGCATGGAATACTTCAATAGCCATATCAGCAATATTCATCAAGATTTCTTGCTCTTTGTCTAATTGCATCATCAGTTTTTGAACTGCAGCACCAGCTACCATTAAAATGGCTTTTTTGAAATTAGCAATGGCTTTTAATTCCTTCGCATAAGTACCTTCCTCTTCAGAACCAAAATCAGGAATACTCATCAATTCTTTTTGAACAGACATTGCAGGTCCCATTAGGTCTAGCTTGCCTTTCATGGCACGCTTCAATACCATGTCTACCGTAAGCAAACGATTGATTTCATTGGTACCCTCATAAATTCTATTGATACGGCTATCACGGTAGGCTTTAGAAATTACATATTCATCGGAGAATCCGTTTCCACCATGTATTTGAACGCCTTCATCTACTACAAAATCTAATACTTCGCTGCCATATACTTTTAACATGGCACACTCAATAGCATATTCTTCTGCAGCACCTAATAGCGCTTCTGCAAAAGATTTTCCGCTTGCTGCTAATTCATGTTCTTTGTCGTCTATCCATTTAGCAGAACGATACAAAGCAGATTCGCAAACCCATAAGCGAATAGCCATTTCGGCCATTTTATGGCGGATAGCACCAAACTTAGCAATGGGTAATTTAAACTGCTCTCTCGTTTTAGCATATTGAACAGAAGTATCAGTTGCTTTTTTAGCACCACCCAATGTTGCTGCACATAATTTTAAACGACCAATATTTAAAATATTGAAAGCGATGATATGTCCTTTTCCAATTTCACCCAATACATTTTCTACTGGCACTTTACAATCTTGGAAATACAATTGAACGGTAGAAGAACCTTTGATTCCCATTTTGTGTTCTTCAGGTCCTTGGGTAAATCCTTCTGTACCACGTTCAATAATGAATCCTGTGAATTTGTCTCCATCAATTTTGGCAAACACGGTGAATACATCAGCAAAACCACCATTGGTGATCCAACATTTTTGACCATTTAATAAATAGTGCTTTCCATCATCGCTTAGTTTAGCAGTGGTCTTTGCACCCAATGCGTCACTGCCACTATTCGGCTCTGTTAATCCATAAGCACCCTTCCATTCCCCACTGGCTAACTTGGGAATATATTTTTGTTTTTGTTCTTCGGTACCAAAGTATAAAATGGGCAAAGAACCAATTCCAGTATGTGCTGCAACGGCAACAGAGAAAGAGTAACCACCTCCCATGCCTTCATTAACAATGGTAGATGTGATGAAATCTTTTCCTAATCCTCCATATTCTTCAGGGAAGGAAGTAGAGAGCAATCCTTGCTCACCTGCTTTTTGCATTAATGATGCTACCAGTCCTGGCTCCATCTTATCAATACGATCTACAATGGGCAAAATTTCTGCTTCTAAAAACTGATGGCACATGTCCATGACCATGGTCTGCTCTTCATTAAATTCTTCCGGAATGAAAGTTTCATGAGGATTGCTTTCCTTGATGATCCATTCTCCGCCCAAGAGGGCTTTTGTTTTGTTTGTGGCTTCCATCGTTAATTGTTTTGTATGTTAAAGTTCTTAATTCAATTGTTCTATGGGTGTTAAGGTAAGGTTATCATATACCTTTTGAAATACCGACTTTACTGTTTCAATGTCTTTCTTATCTACTCCTACCAATGCCTCAGCCATGGTTTGATTGGCTAGGTCAATCGTAATTTGTTGTAAGTCTTTTGCAGCATCTGTTAATTGTACCAGATTAATTCTTCTATCAGTTGGCGATGCAACTCGTTTTACTAAGTGTTGCTTTTCTAAATTATCAATAAGCCTGGTAATACTGGGTTTGTCGCGAAAAGTGCGATTACAAAGTTCTTGCTGGCTTAGTCCATCTTCTTTCCATAAGTGATACAATACACTCCATTGCTCAATAGTAATTTCTAATCCTGCATTGCGGAAATTCTTTTGTAGCCTTCTCGCCACAGCAGTAGAAGCCATCCCATTGATGACGCTGTACAATTCTCCTCTTTTAAAATGGTTGTTTGGCATATAGTTAGTTATGCAACTAATTCAAAATTGGTTTCTTTTGTTCATACTACCAAGAATAATTTGATGAATTTTGGGCCGTTTTACAGCCCCATCGCATATTTAACTAAGTCTTGATTCAATAAGAATGGTTTTCTTTGCTTTAATGGAGTTCTGGTTCATGCTAATTTGTGGGGTGTTGGCTGCTTTATATGGCGGCCTTATATTGGTTTACCGAAATTGGTTTAAAAGATTAAAGCCATTTGAATTATCAAAAGCCCTAGAACCGACTGTTTTTTTCTCTATCATCATACCTGCTAGAAACGAATCAGCCAATATTGAAAAATGCATTCAAAGCATTTTAGCGCAGCCTTATCCTTTGTATGAAATTTTAGTGGTAGACGATCATTCAACGGATGATACCCCCTTATTGGTCACGAAGCTTTCCGAGCAATATCCTCAAATTCAATTGATTCATTTGAAAGATCATTTAGATGGTCAATCAACTAACTCATACAAGAAAAAAGCCATTGAAATTGCAGTAGAAAAATCGATGGGTTCATGGATAGTAACTACAGATGCAGATTGCTTGGTTCCTCCTAATTGGTTGCAATATTTTAATGCAATGATTTTGACCAAGGATCCTGTATTTATAGCAGCTCCGGTCATGTTTACATTAAATGGAACATTTGTTGGCCAGTTTCAGGTATTAGATTTTTTGAGTTTACAGGGGATTACAGCCGCCGCTGTATCAGCTGGTTCTCTCAGTATGTGTAATGGAGCTAATTTGGCATACAGTAAAAATGCTTTTGAGGATGTTGGTAAGTTTAACGGAATTGATCGTTTAGCCAGTGGAGACGATATGTTCTTGATGCATAAAATGAAAAAACAGTTTCCGAATCGGTTGGCTTATTTGTTTAACATTGAAATGATAGTTACTACCGCACCAATGCCCAATTGGTATTCATTTATTCAACAGCGTATTCGCTGGGCAAGTAAGGCAGATAGTTATAAGGATAAAAAAATATTCGGCGTTTTATTACTCGTTTATTTATTCAATTTGGTCTTATTACTTGGATTATTGGGGGGTATTTTCTCACTTGAATTACTGCTCTTTACCAGCTGGGTCATTGCCATCAAAACTTTAATAGAGCTGTATTTTTTAGTACCAGTTGCACAATTTTTTAAATTGGAAAAGTCATTACTGCTTTTCCCAGTGATGCAGCCATTTCATATGGTTTATACGGTAATAGCAGGATGGCTGGGTAAGTTTGGTAAATACCAATGGAAAAATAGAACGGTGCATTAATCGTTTTCTTTTGAAGATTTATCTGGGAACCAGGCGTATAAAAACATTGCAGCTAAAATAAAGGGGGTTAGTAGCAGACGGAGCATAGTGTGTTGGTCTATTTCTATATTAGACACCAAAACTATCCAAGTGTATATGGCTGGCTCATTAATTAATGATTAAAACGGGGTTTAATCGGTCAATACCTATTTTGAACCGCTTAACCTGCTAATGCTTCTTTTTCAATTTGTTGATGGTGTTTCAAACTAATCAAAATACCTGCTGCTAACCAGAACAATCCGCCAATTTTATCGGTCTCAATTAAATCGCTTGTGAAATTGAGTGAAGCAATCATGAGTAACATGATTCCCAATCCTAGCGAAATGGCGCGGTAATAATTGTTTTGAAATTGATGATAAAGTTGTTGTGATAATAATAACAAGTAAATAAAAAATCCTGTGAAAAGAAGGAGAGCAGGTATACCTTGTTCAATCGCTATTAAAAGAAAATAATTATGAACAGTGGAATTTTCTGGATTATTGCTTACCCATGTTTTAAAAGGTGCAGCAGTATAGGGTTGATAATTGTTGTAAAAACTATTGGCTCCAAATCCGGTCCAAGGTTTTTCAGCCACCATTCTTACACCTGCCACCCATCTATGAATTCTTTCTGCATTTGAAATATCTTTTAAACCAATGGTTGCATTTAAATGTTCCGAAAAATTCTCATGGAAAATAGTTTGGTCATGTTCAGGTGCCAAACGCATAAAGCGATTATTGTTTATTAATGCAACAAATGCTATGAAGATTGTTATCATCCCAATTAATATGGTTTTGCCCAGTATATTTTTTTTGATAAACCAGTAAGCCATCATGCCAATTATTAATGCCAACCATGCACCTCTTGAATACGCAAAAAATAAACCAATGAAGGCAATGCCCAATCCTATTTCGATTAATTTTTTGGTGCGAAGCGGATGGGTAAATTGGTGTATTAGTAAACCAATAGGGAGTAGACAAACCAACATGGCCGAATAGTTCACATGATTTCTAAAGAAAGGTCCCATTGTTTTTTTAATGGCTACAAAATCAAATCCATAAAACGCATGTCTAATTAAAGCTTGCACCACCATCAATAACATAGGTATGCATATATAGAGCGAAGTCTTTCTAAAATTACTTGATCGTTGATGTATCAAAGCCGTCAGCAGAACCAATGGTAAAATATACCAGGACTTAGCTAAAATATATTTTAGCGCCAACCATTGATTGGGTGCATAGTATAAACTGATGAACATCCATGTTAATAGGGCAATAATAAACCTGAAAATGGGCGAAGCAAAAATGAATTTGTATTGGGCCGGTTGGTACAATATACTCGCAAATACAGTGATTGATAAAATGATGAGTAAGGGTTCATCGGGGAGATCTAAACCTAATGATGGCGTGAAATTATATTCGGTTGATAAAGGAAGTACAACTAGCAATAGCCAATACAGTTGTTCAGTTTTGGTAACAATGAATTGGAAGAGGGGGAATGCTGTAATTACAATAAAAGGCACCACAAGCAAGTATGGTTCCTGCGTTAGCAGCGACCATAATCCACATAAAAAGAAACTGCCAATGGCAAACCAATTGAACCATTTAGAATATATAATGCTGGGCATTTAAAACCTATTCGGTTTTGCAGTAACTAAAATTAAACCGGTACTAAAAATGAATCCGAGTAATGCGGATAAGGGAAGTACAACTGCTTTATTGGGCCAACTGATTTTTGCAGGTGGTGTTGCTTTTTCTAAAACGATGATTGCTTCTGGTGTAGTTGAAGCAGCCATTTTAGTTTCAATACTCATTTTATTAAATTGGTCTAATTGGCTTAAAACTGCATCCATTTTTATTTTGGTTATCGCATCATTTCCTTCAGCGGCTAAGACTAATTGATTGTATTGATTCGTTAAGTCTGCAATACTACTATCTAGTTGTATGCCAATTTTTATATACTGTTCTTTCCAAATACCTTGCATTTTGGCCGCTGTTTGTTCGGTCATGAAATTAACAAGGGCAGCAGCAGTGTCTTTGCTTTGATGTGTGTAGGAGATTTCCAATTCATTGTTCACCGTTTTTACCAGACTCAGGTCTTTTTTAAATTTTCGAATGGTATTATACATCTCCATTCCAGCATCTTTCTCTTTTATTTGATAGTAATTAATAAGGTTAAACGCATTGATTACTTGTTTAAGACTGGTATCCATACTGGCCATGCTCATCAATCTGTCTAAGTCGTCCCCGGAACCAAAAAATGAATAGAGGTGTTGTATTTCATCATTAAATAAACGCGCTTTATCGGCCAATACTGCATTGCCTGGCAAAAGCTTGGTGATAGCGGTATATTTTGGGGTAATCAGGAAAATTATTCCAGCAGCTATGGCTACAGATGAAATGGTGAAAACCAAGATGAATTTCCAACGATTCAAAACGGCAGTGGTTAATTCGGCTATATTAAAGTTATTCATTCCAATTATTTTAGAGTGGGCTTACCACTACATTTCTATCTAAACTTTCTTCTAAAGAAATAAAGGTTTCCGTTCTTTCTATTCCCTTTATCTTTTGTAATTCGTCGTGTAATACAAATCGTAATTCTTGAATGTCTTTGCAAACGATTTCAGCAAACATGCTGTAATTGCCTGTAGTATAATTTAACCGCACAATTTGTTTGATTTTTTTCAACTCCTTTGCAACAGAATCGTACAAAGAACTTTTTTCCAAGTAAATTCCTATAAAAGCAATAACATCGTAGCCCAATGATTTGAGGTCAACCGATAATCTTTTACCTTTCACTACTTTTAATTCTTCTAACTTTTTGATCCGTACATGGATGGTGCCTCCAGAAACGAATAATTTCTTACCCAAATCGGCATAAGAAATCTCTGCATCTTCCATCATTTCTTGAATAATCTGAAAATCTAGTTTGTCAAGATTTAATTTATTAGGCATTTTTGGTCATTTATTTTAATATTATTCAAATATATGTAGTTATTATTGAATAATATCTATAATTTTATAAAAATGTTTGAAAAATAACTAATTAAACAAAGTTTATCTTAATTTTGATTTATCAAAGTAACAAATTAGTTCTTTTTTACTGTGGGGTGATGAAACTTTTGGCAGACATGCCCTCTTGTCTCGGGGGTGAGGATAACAGAATAAACGTAGTGTAGAGCCGCAAGGATAGCAATATCTGAGCGACCGGGGTCGACCACCGAACTTTGTACTACAGCTAACTGCCTCGTGGAGGTTCGATCCCTCCCCCTACAGCATTAAAAAAGCTCCGAATTATTCGGGGCTTTTTTTGTTTAGGAGATGCAATGATTTGATATATCTTTCATCGTTAATTTGAATCATGGTCAAGAAAGTCTTTTCCAATCTTACGTTTTGGGTGTTGTTTGCCATTACTGCGGGTATTTTATTAGGTCATTTTTTTCCTGAGAAAGGAGTTGCTATGCAGCCTTTGGGAAAATACTTTATAGATATCATTAAGCTTTTTATTAACCCCATTATTTTGTTGACCATTGTAACGGGAATCTGTGGTATGGGAGATTTAAAGAAAGTGGGAAAAGTGGGAGGTAAGGCCATTCTGTATTTTGAGATTGTTACCACCATTGCATTATTAATTGGGTTGGGGGTTGGTTTTTTGTTTGAACCTGGAGCTGGAGTTAATACGGCGGCAGTGAATAAAGGTGATATTTCTAAATATAGCGGTGCACCTATTTCTATTTCATGGATACAATTCTTCAAGGACAATATAACCATCCAAGTATTGCTTTTGGCAATTATTTCTGGAATTATAATTAGCAAATCTGCATATAAAGACAAGATTTTGCGTGGCTTTTATTTTAGTTCGAAATATGTTTTTAAGGGGTTGCACTGGGTGATGAAGTTGGCTCCTATTGGCGCTTTCGGTGGAATGGCATTTACTATTGGTAAATATGGATTGGCCACTTTGATTCCATTAGGTAAATTGATGCTTTGTGTTTACGTAACGATGGCATTGTTTATTTTTTTGATACTAGGTTCTGTAATGCGATATTATAAAATTAGCATTTGGAAATTTTTGGGATATATCAAAAATGAATTATTGATTGTATTGGGCACTTCCTCTTCTGAAGCTGCATTGCCTTCTTTAATGGAAAAGTTGGAACATATGGGTTGCCACAAATCGGTTGTTGGATTAGTGGTTCCTGCTGGCTACTCTTTCAATTTAGATGGCACTTCTATTTATTTGTCGATGGCTATTGTTTTTTTAGCACAGGTATTTGACGTTACCTTAAATATGGAACAAATCATCACCATTATAGGTATTCTGATGGTTACTTCTAAAGGAGCTGCTGGGGTTACAGGTAGTGGTTTTATCATTCTGGCTTCTACACTTGCTGCCACCAAAGTGATTCCCATTGAGGGATTGGCACTGTTACTGGGAGTTGATCGTTTTATGTCTGAAGCAAGGGCTATTACCAATTTTATTGGGAATGGAGTTGCTACCATTTTTATTGCCAATAATGAAAAAATGTTCGACAGAAGTAGGATGCATAAAGCTTTTCATAAGCACGATATCAACGATTATTAAGCTAAATTTTATTAAGTTATTTTAGTGAAAATTATTTTTATTATGTTTCAATAAGATTAGTTTTTTTGTTCAATTTGAAATGATTATTAAAAAGTAGTTCTATGAATAATTTTATTAAGTCTTTATAAAATGAAAAACTAATCAATAGATGAATAGGTTGTTTCGCGTACATGACTTTGTACATAATTTTTTCACTACCTTTTTTGCCAAAAAACAAATTTGCAAATCCAAACATCAATTTGTGGTGAAGAAAAAAAGGTTGAGTTAAAAAGCCACTAATCCTAATTTTTGAGAATGCTTTGTAAACATTTTTTTGGAAAGTTTCAAAATTAGTAACTGAATAATTATTTGAATTATATGATTTAACTAATGATTCAGCTGCAAGAGATCCACTAATCATTGCATGTGCAATTCCATTTGCACTTACTGCATCATTGAATCCTCCTGCATCTCCGATTAATATAAATCGCTCTCCTATTATTCTTCTTTTTTTTATGCCGAGATGATACCCATGGCCTATTGGACTTCTAATTTCTATTGCATCCTTAAACCGAGTCTTTAAAACGGGATGATTATGTAAATTTTCTTCTAATACTTTCCTAAGGTTGATTTTATGTTTCTTCCTAACATCATTTCTTATAGCAATGTTTACATTAACTATGCCGTTTTCAACTGGCATTACATACATTCCACCAGATTTTAGGTCTTCTAGCAAATAACATTCTGCTGTACTGCTATTTGATATACCAGTAACATTTTTGTAGTAAGCTGTAATTCCACATGCATCAGTTTCATTTTCCCATTTCCAATCGGAAAGTTGTTTCACTATTTTTGAGTTATATCCATTTGCTATTACAATAATTTTTGCTTCCAAAATCAAATTATTTTTTTTATTTTGGATTGATACCCCATTTTCATGAATTTGTATATTGGTTGCTTCAAACTCTTCTATGACTGTGATTAAAGGATTTGATTTAGCATGATTGATTAATATATTATCTAAGTTCAGTCGTCTTATTCCAATAGATGATTCTAAACCAATTTTGTCGTTAGCATTTGAAATAAACGGAAGATAAACTTCGTTGCAATTTGGCGCAAATAGTCTAACTCCATTTATGGTTTGCTTAGCATTATTAAATTCATCTGAAGCTAAAATTTGAGGATCTAGTTGATGTAAATATCTTATCACAGATGAAGTCAGCGATTCTCCACAAACTTTGTCTCTTGGGAACTTTTCTTTGTCAATTAATGTACATGGAATATTTTTTTTTGCAAGAGACAACGCTGTGTAAACGCCGGCAATTCCAGAACCAATTATACATATATCATTATTCTGTTTCATAAAAGCTTTAACAATAATAGTCTTTAATGGTTTAATTTACTTCAATCTCATTCTCCAACCTGCGTATAACATTCGTCCGTTGATGGGACCCCAAACTAGGGATGCGTCAAAGTAAGGACTGAATGGATTGGCGGCGGATACAATCACCCCTTGCTGAAAAAAGTTCGTTAGGTTTTCTGCTCCCACATAAAAATCAATGGATTTATTTTTGCCCATCGTCTTGCTAATTTGTGCTGCCATTAAATAAAAATCAGGCGACATGGCTTCTCTTTGAAATTGGATTGGATTGCTTAGTGTAGAAGGAATTCGCTTCTGTCCATTGTAGGTAATGGTATAATTGAATTTCCAGTTATTACCAGTTGTATAATCTAAACTTAAGAAAGCCCTATGTTGCGATACAAATGGTTTTTGTAATAACTGATTACTGTATGTGGTCTTCACATCAAAAAAACGATAAGCCAATTTAACTTCCAATTGACTAATGGGTTCCATGCTTAACTCTGTTTGAAAACTATTGGAATAAGATTTTCCTTTGAGATTATAAAAACGAATTTCGTTCGTGGTTTCTAAATCAGTTACTACCTGATTGGTAAAATCGTTTCTAAAATAGTCAATTGCTAAGCTTGCTTTTCTGTTGAATAGTCTAAAGGATTGATCAAAACTGATTCCTCTGTTCCAAGCAATTTCCGGATCGAGACCGTAGGCTTTTCCTGTGCCAGCACCAATGATATTTAATTGTCTTGCGCTAACCAGTATGCCCGTATTTTCTGCAAAAATATTGGCGGTTCTTTGACCTCTTCCTGCACTGATTCTAAAAATACTTCCTTTAAACGGTTCATACCTGATATGCAATCTTGGGGTTAAAAATGAACCAAATAAATTATTATGATCACCTCTAATACCCGCTACCATACTTAGTTTTTCTGATGCAGTATACGTGTATTCAAAAAACGCACCCGCTACTGTTTCTGTTCTTTTGTAATTGGTGGTATTAAATAATTCATTGTAATTATCGTGCTGTAAACTTAATCCTGTTCTAAATTTATGATTGGTATTGCCAATGATGCTTTGGTAAATCAAATTACTGTAGAAGCTTTTTTGATTGGCATTGTAAATGGTTTTACCAAAATAAGAATCTTGCTCATGATTAATAGCTGCAATTTGTAAGCCGATGCTCTTATATACTTTTTGTGGAAAAACATATCCAATTTTTGCAAATCCTTCATAACGATTGGTATTGATGCCCAAGCCATAAATGCTATTAGAATTTTGGTGTTGCTTTGGATCAAAACTAGTTTGTCCTCCTGTTTTGTTGTCCTTCATTACTTTAATTCCCATCTGTGCCATCCAACCTTTTGAGTCGTTGTATTGGTACCTGTTGACCATGCTGAACTGGTTGCCAGTAGGTAAATCTCTGAAACCGTCTTTATTAAAATCAATCTTACTATTGTTTAAAAAATTATCGTGCAATAATAATCCTGCCGACCATTTCTCGCTCAACTTGGTTTGTAAATTTAAGTTTAGATCGGTCTTTCCAAATTCATTAATGTAAATATTTGCTAAGAGTCTTTCACCCACTGCTGGCTTTTTCAATTCAACATTAATTTGTCCTGCAATACTTTCAAACCCATTGGCTACTGATCCTACTCCTTTGGTTAATTGTATCGATTCAATCCATGGGCCTGCTATAGAGTTCAATCCTAGCGGAGTGGCTAATCCCCTTGGTCCAGGTAAATTTTCTACGGTGAGTTGAGTATAGTTGCCGCTTAGGCCCAATAGCTGTATTTGCTTTGATCCGGTTACTGCGTCATTATACGAAACATCTACTGAAGGATTGGTTTCAAAGCTTTCGCTTAAATTACAACAAGCTGCTTTCAACAATTCTTTTGCTGTCATGATCTCAGATCGAATGGGGCTAATGGTACTGATATAGCTAGATCTTCTCGTGTTGGTTACCGTTACATTTTGTAATTGTTGGTCGTCTGCTAAAATTACTTTTAAAGTTGAAGGATTTTCTACAGTAAATGTGTCTGACTTGTAACCAATATAACTTATGATTAATCGGTTTGAACTAGTGGTCATAGGAATACTAAAATATCCTAGGCTATCAGTCAACACGCCTCTTTCTGTATTCAACCATTTGATGGATGCTTGATACAATGGATTGAATTGTCCTTTTTTATCTGCTTCTAATACAATGCCTCTTACTTCATCGGTATTAATATTCTCCGCATCGTGTGCTTTCTTATCTTGTTCACGATAATGACAACATTCTGGTAATTCATTGTACACATTGTCTTTGGCTTTCTTATTTAACAAGTCGTGCCCTGCTTCTACAATTCTATTTTTGATTTTATTGATATTCACCAAGGAAGGAAAATAATGCAAGGTCAACATTTTAGACGCTATATCCCAATCTGCTTTTTGTACTCCTTTTCCTTTAGCTGCTTCTTCTATTCTTTCTTTGCACATTTCACAAGCGCCTTCTACTCTGAATTGAACAGTAGTGACAGTGGTGTCTGCAGTCTGTTTGCTTGGTGTATTTTGAGCGATGATTGCATTGTTCAAAAAAATGAATAATAATGCAATGATCCAGTATATATTTTTTTTCATCTTCTTCTGTTTTAAAAATTTCCTGACACTTTTTAAAGTGCCAGGAAATAATGATTAGTGCTTACTATGCGCTGGCTTTGCTTCTTTTAAGGCCATGCCACATTTACTGCATTTTGCATCTTTTTTAGTGCTGGTAATATCTGCATGCATTGGGCATACATATTGTTTTACCGGTGTTAAAGACATTTTACATTTACTGCATTTGTCCTTTTCTGTTCCAGTAATTTCTGGATGCATTGGGCAAGAATGCGTTGCTTTTGTGCTGTCTTGCTTAGGTGCAGTTTGCTGTGCATAGGTAGCAAGGCTTAAGAAACCTGCTAATACTAGCATGATTGTTTTTTTCATGTTGGTTAAATTTATAATTGATAAAGAAGATGCGGTATATAAACGCCAATAAATACTAGCTCGGAATGAGTAGTATTCAAATAAAGAGAAAGGTATCAGATTCTGTAATTACAATAAAATTGGTAGAGTGGTATAGGCGAATACAATGGTGGCGGATTGCTTTGTGGTACTGCAATAGCCCCTTTGTAATTGACCAATTGAATGGTTGGATAAAAAGTAGTATTATTCGTATGCAATTCAAGTGAAGGCATACTAGTTAACCCTGTTTTCGCAAAATGAGTATCCTGTGATTTTACAAATTTCACTTTGGTTTTGCAGCAGTCTTTCATTTTGTGTTTCATTCCACAACTGGCCTCTTCAACTGCTGCATAACTGATAGAAGTAGACTTTAATTGATTGCAACAATAGAACTGCTTGATACTTACACCAAAACTGGCGGCAGCATATACGCAGAACAATAGTATCAATCCAAGTCTTTTCACTATGCAAAGGTAGGGGGCATTTCTATTTCGGGCTTGTTTTAAATGTTAAAACCAACCTTTATCTTCGCGGTTATGGGCCAAAAAAAACTCATCCGATTTGAAGCAATTAAATCTTTTCCTAATGTGTTGGAGTATCCACAGGATATGAAGGGCAAATGGGTTGATTTTTTCAAAAATGATCATCCAATTACCCTTGAATTAGCTTGCGGAAAAGGCGAGTATGCTGTGGGTTTGGGTCGCATGTTCCCTGATCAAAACTTTATAGGGATTGATATTAAAGGCAATCGAATTTGGCGAGGAGCCAAAACAGCTATTGACGAGGGGCTAAATAATGTTGCTTTTATTCGTTCACATATTGATAAAATCACCGATTATTTTAATCCAGGTGAGGTTTCGGAAATCTGGATCACTTTTCCTGATCCACAGTTAAGGGGTTCCCGTTTCAAGAAAAGGCTTACCCATCCAAGGTTTCTGCGCTTATACCAAACCATCTTGCAAAGCGGCGGCTTAGTTCATCTTAAAACAGATAGTCCTGACCTTTACCAATTTACTTTAACTGTAATCAACTTATTCCAGCTTGATTTGTTAGAAAGTTCAGATAATGTATATGCTGCTAGTTCTGTTAAGCCAGAATTACAAATTAAAACACATTATGAGGGTTTGGATATTGCCGGTAGCAACAGAATTCATTATTGTTGCTTTAAAGTAGACAAACTTCTTCCTATTGAAAAAGATGACATTTTAAAACAATTGATAAGTGAACAGGGAGCTGATTGAGGGTAAAGATTTTTATTACGACGAAAAAGGATACATGGTTTTTACTGCCGAGTATCACTTAAATAAAGGGCATTGTTGTGGATATGGCTGCAGGCATTGCCCTTATGACTATGATTGTGTTCCTGAGCCAAAGCGTTCTGCTTTATTGGAAGAAAAAGCGAATACAGCATAGTCTGTAAGTATCTTGCATTTACTGTATGAAGAAATCAGTTGAAAAATTAAAAAGCATTTTACCCAGTGGGGCTAATGAGCCCTCCTTCTTTGAACAAGTATTTGAAGTAGCTAAATTAATTCCGAAAGGAAGGGTTACTTCTTATGGCGCTATTGCCAATTTTTTGGGAACTAAAATGAGTGCAAGAATGGTAGGTTGGGCAATGAATGCTGCTCATGCTATACCTGAGATTCCAGCTCATAGAGTAGTGAACAGAAAGGGATTACTTTCGGGCAAAATGCATTTTGCTACACCCACTCAAATGGAAGAATTACTAGCTAAAGAAAAAGTTAAAGTGGTGGATGATCAGGTGGTTGACTTTGAAAAAAAATTCTGGGATCCTGCAGTAGAATTATCTTGAACTATATTTGCGCTCCATGAGCACAAAACCTGTTTTACATACGGTACTATCTCCACGTTTATTGGATATATATGATATTAGTAACAGCATTGTTGTTGTAATAGACGTATTCCGAGCAACTTCAACAATTGCAACGGCTTTATATAATGGTGCTAGTAGGGTTATTCCGGTTGATACAGTGGATAAGTGCATACAAATTGGAAAAAATACAGGTGGAATTACTGCGGGGGAGAGAGATGGAAAAATTATTCCTGGATTGGAGCACGGTAATTCGCCAGCTGAATATCCTCGTGAATTTATTGAGGGAAAAACTTTAGTGCTTACCACTACCAATGGCACTAAATTATTGCATATGGCTTTGCAAAATGGAGCAGATGAAGTGGTAACGGGATCATTCCCTAATTTATCAGCGGTTTGCAATCATTTGATTGCTCAAAAAAAGAATGTAATTCTGGGTTGCTCTGCTTGGAAAGACAAATTTAATTTAGAAGATACTTTGTTTGCTGGAGCAGTAATTGAAAGAGTTAAGGCATATTTTACCATTCATTGCGATAGTAGTTTAATGGCAGAACAGATGTATCAGTTGCATAAAAATGATTTAAAAGGATTTATACGTAATACTACGCATTGGCATCGATTAGCTCAATATGGGTTAGAGAAAGATTTAGAATATTGTGTAACCCCTGATTTGGCTAATATTTTGCCTTTTTATAAGAATGGGGACCTTATTGTGAAAGTTTCTGGCGAATAACAAACAATTCATTCACATTTTACAGTTTATTAATCCATTTTAAAATTCCTTTCCTTTACTTTTGCAAATTGGCCTTTTTTGGCCGATTTTAAGCAATGGCACTACCTTATTTAATAAAACATATTTACAATTTTGGTACGGAAGAAGTAATCCGTAGGGGCAAGAAAATTCATGCATTGGGTAATGTTGAATTGATTGAGTATGATGACTTGATGGGTAATATTATTTTTAGGGTGAAAGACGATGGCTATAGTACTTTTTATAAAGTGCATATCAATCAGTTTAAGGATCCTAAAACCATTTCTTTAAGATGTACTTGTCCTTATAATTTGGCTGAAGTGTGCAGACACAAAGCAGGTGCTTTATTTCACTTGCAAGATATGTTAGATAAAAACTTGTTGGGGGATAAAGAAACCATTTACGATCAAAAGCATACTACAGTTAAAATAAAACTCTTGGATCTAAAGTTGATTCGAATGCTCACATCTACGGAGTCTTTCGAAAAAGCCGAAGAATATTTAAGAACTAATAAAGCAAGCATTTTAGAAGCTAAGAATGAGCGAGTGGTGGCAGAGTTGGATTATGAGAACGAACAATTTAAAGTAGTTCTCCAAAAAAACGAGGAAAGAAATTTCGACACCAGTTGCACCTGTAACAGTGAAACAGAGCATCCGCTTTGTGTTCATAAGGGAATTGTCTTTTTACAGTTATTTAAAAATCATGGTGCAGCTTATTTTGACAGCATTAGAAATTGGGATAAAGAAAAGAATAAGTTATTAGCGCTTTATGGTTATTCTTTAGATGATGATATTAAGGGTAAATTTGAATTTACTTATACGGACGGAAAACCTTTTCTCCGCGTATTAGATAGCAGTATAAAAAGGGTTGCAGTGGTTGCTGGGATTGAAACAAAGCCCAGAACGCTTGAAATGCAACCAGCTTTAGAAATAGAAACAGTATCTGATCAAGAAGCTTCTTTAAAAATAGGGTTGGTGATTACTTCTTTTCCTACACAATATCCCAATGTGCAAATAGAAGCTGTACAAGGAGAAGCCAATGAGGAATTAACCAAATTCATTAGCAAGACTGTAAAAATAGATCTCACAAAGTTTGTGAATACGGCTGTTTTTTCTGAAGACGATAAAATGGTATTGCAGCAATTGCGCAAACTCATGTCTGCGGAAGTGAATCGATATTTGAATCGTAATTCTCCATTTAGTGGTATTTGGGAAAATATTATTCAACAGCATACAGATGAATTGCCCGAAGAAACCAAGCACTTAATTAATGAATACCTGCATCCAAAACTAAAAAAATTATTTACTGAGTTTGCTGGTTCTCCTTTTGTGTTTTATTTGCCATCAGGTAAAAGGTTTGTGACAGAGAATTTGCAAGAAGCAGTTTTGTCTGATCATTTTATTCAACCTGAGTTTAGTATTAATTATAACAACCAACAATACGAAGTAAGTTGTAATGTTCAGCTGCCAGCTGCTTTAATTTCGATTAGCAATAATGAATGTGAGTCGCCAATGTTTTTTCAACATGGGGCCAATTTTTATATTTGGAAAAAGCCAGAAGACATATTATTGGTTGAGCAATTTTCACCAACTGGTAAGTTGACTATTGCTGAACAAGATTGGTCAGAAAAATTAACCAGTTTTATTTTACCTATTTCTAAAAATTATCCGGTTCATTTTGCCAATGTTAAAAAAGAAGAAGTAAAAGATGTTAAGCCAGAATTAAAAATTCTTTTGAAAGAAAAAGGGGAGTACCTTCTTTTTCAACCAGTATTTAATTATAAAGGCTATGATGTTCAGCATACTGATAAAGAAAAAATATTCTTCCCTATAGCAGATAGGTTGTTGGTCATTCATAGAAATTTAGCTGCTGAACAAGAATTACTTGCTCGAATTGAATCGCTACATTCCGGATTTGTTCGCCCTGTAGACTCTAATATCCTTGCTTTAAAAGGGAAAGATGTATTGAGGAACAATTGGTTCTTCTTATTTATTGATGCAGTAAAAGAAATGAATATTCCTGTTTTTGGATTTGAAGCATTGAAAAATTTCAGATTTAATACAGCAAAACCATCTACTAAAATATTTATCAGTAGCAATACAGATTGGTTTGATGCCAAAATTGAAATTCAATTTGGCGAGCAAAAAGTAACGGTTGATGATGTTAAAAAAGCATTGGCTAATAAACAACAATTCGTACAATTAACAGATGGTACCCTGGGTATTTTACCTGAAGAATGGGTGAAGAAATATTCTTTACTGTTTAGAGTAGGAGAAGGTAAGGCGGGTAATATGAAACTCAGCAAATACCACTTTAGTGTAATTGAGGAATTGTATTTGCAAAGAGATGAAGAAGAATTGTTTTTTCAGTTAGAAGAGAAATATGAGCGTCTAAAAGACAATCATGAAATTAAGCCAGTTCCGGCTCCTGCGCATTTGCAATCTATCCTTAGGCCATATCAAGAAAGTGGATTTCAATGGTTGAATTATTTACGCGAAGTACAGTGGGGTGGAATTTTAGCCGATGATATGGGTTTGGGTAAAACCATTCAAGCACTTTGCTTTTTACATCATCTAAAGACAGAAAATGGAAGCTTGAAGGCTTTAGTAGTTTGTCCTACAACCTTGATGTTTAACTGGCAGAATGAGATTAAAAAATTTACTCCTGATATTAGTTTTTATATACACCATGGCGGTGCTAGGCTAAAAGATGGCATTAGTAATAAAGCTTTTGACGTAATTATTACCACTTATGGTACTTTGAGAAGTGATATCAAGCAGTTTGTAGAAGTTTCTTTTGACTATGTTATTCTTGATGAAAGTCAGGCTATCAAAAATCCTGGAAGCAAAGTAACCAAAGCTGCTTCTTTACTTAAAGCAAAGAGTCGATTGTGTTTAAGTGGAACACCATTACAGAATAATACTTTTGATATTTATGCACAGATGAATTTCTTAAACCCAGGTATGCTGGGTAGTATGGAATTCTTTAAGCAAGAATTTTCTATTCCTATTGATAAGTTTGGAGAAAAAGAGCAAAAAGACCATTTGCGAAAGTTGCTATATCCATTCATCCTAAGAAGAACGAAGGAACAAGTAGCCAAAGACCTACCAGAAAAACAAGAGATGGTTCTCTTTTGTGAAATGGGCCAAGAGCAAAGGAAAATTTATGAAGCGTACAGAAATGATTATCGAGATAAAATTTTGGGAGTTGTAGAAAATCAAGGAATACAAAAATCGCAATTAACCATTTTACAAGGCTTGATGAAACTTCGTCAAATTTGTGATAGCCCTGCTATAGTAAAAGAAGAAGAGCGATATCCAAATGTTTCTGTAAAGTTGGAAGAATTGGGTAGAGAAATCACCGAGAATATCAGTAATCATAAGGCCTTAGTATTTTCTCAGTTTTTGGGAATGCTTGCGTTGATTAAAGAGAAAATGAAGGAATTAGGGGTTGATTATGAATATTTTGATGGAAGTAGTACAGTAGCTGAAAGAGAACGTGCCATTCAACGTTTTCAAAATGACGACAATTGCAGGGTGTTTTTGATTTCACTTAAGGCAGGAGGAGTAGGACTTAACCTTACTGCTGCAGATTATGTTTACATAGTTGATCCATGGTGGAATCCTGCTGTAGAACAACAAGCCATTGACCGTACTCACCGAATTGGGCAGACTAAAAATATTTTCGCATACAGAATGATATGTACCGATACAGTAGAAGATAAGATTCTTAAATTGCAAGAACGAAAAAGAAATCTTGCTCGAGAAGTAATAACAGACGATGAAGGGTTTATAAAAACCTTAACTAAGGAAGACGTGGAGTACCTATTCAGTTAAGGCTTTCACCGATTTGATTCATATTGTTTCCCATTATCACGATAGCTTGCCATTAAAATTATTAATCAAGTGTTTTGCTTGGTTCCATTTTAGCTTTGGCTTTTAAAAATTGATTTATGCGTTTACTATTATTGGTGTTGAGTATTTTCTCTGGTGTTGCTTTAATGGCACAAAGTACAGCTACCCTAAAGGGGAAGTTGGTAGACAGTGTTGGCAAGCAAGCACTTAAAGATGCTTCCATTACCGTTTTAGAAGCCAAAGATTCTACATTGGATGTATTTGGATTAGCCAAAGCAGATGGAAGTTTTGTAGTTGAAAAAATTTCCTTTGGCGAAATGATTGTAATGATCAAATTTCAGGGATATGAAGCTTATTCAAAAAAGATCAACTTCTCTAAGACTAATGCATCGGTAGATTTGGGTACTATATATTTACGATTGGCTGCAAATGATTTAGGTGAAGTTACTGTTACACAATCTCCCATTTCTATAAAAAAAGATACCGTTCAATTTAATGCTTCCAGTTTTAAAACTAAGCCCAATGCTGTTTTAGAAGATTTATTAAAAAAATTGCCTGGTGTTCAGGTTGAAGCAGATGGAACCGTTAAAGCACAAGGTGAAAATGTACAAAGAGTATTAGTGGATGGTAAACGATTTTTTGGAGATGATCCAAAATTGGCCACCAAGAACTTGCCTCCTGATATGATTGATAAAATTCAAGTTTTTGATGCGCTCAATGACCAAAGTGCTTTTACGGGTTTTGATGATGGAAATAGAATAAAGACCATCAATATCACTACTAAAAAAGATAAGCGCAAAGGATATTTCGGAAGAGCTGTATTGGGTGGAGGATCAGATTCAGAAGAAGGCCGTTATGATAATAGTGTAAACTTGAGTTATTTTAATGGGGATCGTCAACTTACGTTTACAGGTCAGGCCAATAATGTAAACAAGCAAAATTTTGGTGCACAAGATTTGTTTGGCGGAGGTGGTGGTGGAGGCGGAAGAACCATCGTGGTTGCAGGTGGCGGTAGAGGCGGTGCAGGCGGCGCTACTAATAATAGCGGAGGCATAATTAGAACTTTAGCTGCTGGTTTAAACTATAAAGATATTTGGGGTAAAAAAACAGAAGTGTCTGGTAGTTATTTCTTTAACGATATGCAAACAGTTCGAGAACAAAATAGCTATACCCAAAATTTGATTCCAGGAAATCCTGATTCATCCATCTTCAATTCTCAACTAAATAATTCTATTACAAAAAATCAGAACCATCGGATCAATTTCAATATTGAACACCAATTTGATTCTTCTAATTCTTTAATTATAAGACCCAATATTAGTTTTCAAGAAACATCATCCGCCACAGACGTAACTACTTTTTCTACAAGAGGTACCAGTAAGAATTTGAATAATTCTATTGCATCTACTGATAGAAACAATAGTGGCTACAATGCTAGCTTGGAAGCAACATTTAGACACCGATTTAAGAAGAAAGGAAGAACCTATTCAATTGCTTTTAATCCTGGCCAAAGTGTTAATGATGGAACAACTTCTAACTATTCCATCAATAACTTCTTTAATACAGCTACTCCTTATGCGGATACCATTAATCAAGTTGGTATAACTAATAGAGATAGCAAAACCATGAATGCTACATTCTCTTATACAGAACCCATAGGTAAAAATCAGATTATTGAATTTAACTACAACTATAATTCGAACGTAAATAATTCAGGCACGCAAACATTTGCCTACAATAAAGCGAATGGTCAATATGATATTGTAGTTCCTAATTTGACCAACGTTTTTGAAAATACATTTAATTCAAATAGAATAACATTGAATTATCGTTTGCAAAATGCGAAGTATAATTTCAGTATAGGTTCAGGAATTCAAACCGGAGATTTAATTAGTAAAAACTTAAGTAAAGACAGTTCTATTACACAGAACTTTGTCAATTTCTTTCCTACCATGAATTTTCGCTACGACTTCTCTAGAACGAAGAATTTAAGAATTTTTTATAATGGAAGAACCGGTCAACCTACTGCACAACAGTTGCAGCCTGTAGTTGACAATTCAAATCCTTTGAACATTACAACGGGTAATCCAAATTTGAAGCAACAATTCATTCATACTTTCCGCATATTATTCAATTCATTTGATGTTGTTTCTCAGAAATTATTTTTTGCAACTATCAATGCAAACTTTACCGCAAACGACATTCAAAATTCAACTACTTACTTGCCAAATGGTGCACAGTTTACCAGACCGGTTAATTTAAGTGGAACCTATAATATCAATGGATTTTTGAATTATGGATTCCCTTTAAAGAAACCTAAGAGCAATATCAATTTAGGTGTTAATTTAAGCAACAGTCAAAGTCAAACCCTAGTGAATAACTTGAGTAATTATACCCGAAATACTACTGCTGGTTTTAACGCATCTTGGACTACCAATATTAAAGAGGGCTTCGACATGAATTTCTCATCTAATTCTAGTTTTAGCTTTGCTCGTTATACATTACAGCCACAGCAGAATGGTGATTTCTTTACCCAAACTTTTGTAGCAGAGCCAACTATTTATACTAAGTCTGGTTGGGTGTTTTCGACTGATTTCAGATATATCAAAAATACAGGTAGAGCAGAGGGCTTCAATACGAATATTCCATTATGGAGTGCAAGTATTGCCAAGCAATTATTCAAGAAAAAAGAGGGCGAATTAAAGTTCTATGTATTTGACTTGCTGAACCAAAACCAGAGTTTAACTAGGAACGTTACTGGTAATACCATACAAGACGTTTCTACTGTTGTTTTGAAAAGGTACTTCATGATCAGCTTTACCTATAACCTGAGAAGTTTTGGTGCTCCTGCTGCCAATCAACAAAGAGGGCCAATGCAAATTTTTAGAGGTGCTCCTGGCCAAGGAATGCAAATGATGCGGAATTTCAGGCAGTAAATGTTAACTAATCTGGAATTTCAGTTTTATTGCCCTTTGTATTTCAAAGAATTGTAAATTTGCATTTCATTTGAAACAATGGTAGCAAGCATTACATTCAATTCATACGCTAACAACTGTTCGTATTTTACGGAACAGTTGCTGATACCATTCATCGTATTACCGAGGCCGCGACGTGGTTTCTGATAGGACGAGCAACTGGCACTTGCCCCTATCAGTGAAAATTTCTCCGAAAAATTGGTCAGGGCTTTAAGCTATCTTTTTACTCTTATAATTATACAAATACGTTGGAACAGTCAATTATTGTTCGTGTAGCAACTGCTAATGATATTCATTATGCAACTACCATTACAGATGAAATGGAAGCTTCTGCAAAAGCACGTGGTACAGGTATTGCCAAAAGAAGCCCTGATTATGTTGCCAATAAAATGCGCGAAGGAAAAGCAGTTATTGCGCTAGAACCCAATGGTAAATGGGTGGGTTTTTGTTATATAGAAGTTTGGGGCCATGAACAGTTTGTAGCTAATAGTGGATTAATTGTTTCTCCATCATATAGAAAGAGTGGAGTAGCTAAACAAATTAAGCAGACCATTTTTAATTTATCAAGAAAAAATTATCCATCAGCCAAAATATTCGGATTAACTACTGGCTTGGCCGTTATGAAAATTAACAGTGAGCTGGGTTATGAGCCCGTTACTTATAGTGAACTAACAGATGATGAAGAGTTCTGGGCTGGCTGCAAGAGCTGTGTGAATTATGATATTTTAATGAGTAAGGATCGAAAAAATTGCATGTGTACTGCTATGCTTTACGATCCTGCAGATCATTATGAACCCGCAGAAACCATTGCCGATTTCAAACAAAACTCAAAGTTATACGAACGTTTCATGAAAGTGAAGCAGAGTAAATTATTGAAGTGGTTTAGGAAAAAGACTTCTAAAAATTATTTTGTTCAATTTTAAATGCAGTAATCATGCAATCAAAAAAATTGGTATTGGGTTTTAGTGGCGGATTAGACACCACTTATTGCGCCATTTATTTGTCTCAGGAAAAAGGATTTGAAGTACATAGTGTAATTGTAAATACTGGCGGCTTTACTGAAGATGAATTAGTGCATATTGAGAAACATGCTTATGCCCTAGGTGTTAAAACACATACTACTATCAACGCTGTAAAAAGCTATTATGATAGCATTGTAAAATACCTGATTTATGGTAATGTATTAAAGAATAATACTTATCCACTAAGTGTAAGTGCAGAAAGGCTGAGTCAGGCAATGCATATAGCAGAACATGCTAAAAAAATGAATGCAATCGCTGTTGCACATGGTAGTACAGGTGCCGGTAACGACCAAGTAAGATTTGATATGATATTTAATATCATGATTCCTGGTATAGAAATTATTACCCCCATTCGCGATTTACAATTAAGCAGGGAAGCAGAGATTGAATACCTGAAAGCAAAAGGGGTTCAAATGAATTTTGAAAAAGCGGCTTATTCTATCAATAAAGGACTTTGGGGTACTAGTGTAGGTGGTAAAGAAACTTTGTATTCAAAAGGTTTATTGCCAGAAACAGCTTGGCCCACTCAGGTTACCAAAACTGGAGAAGAGGAAATCAAGATTCATTTTGAAAAAGGAGCCATTACTTGGGTCAATAACCAGCACTTCACCCATCCATCTCATGCCATTCAATATATACAGTCTTTGGCTGCGCCTTATGGAATAGGGAGAGATATTCATGTTGGAGACACCATCATTGGAATTAAAGGAAGGGTTGGATTTGAGGCTGCTGCTCCAATGGTGATTATTAAAGCGCATCACGCTTTAGAAAAACATGTATTAACCAAGTGGCAACTCAATTGGAAAGATCAGTTGGCGCAGTTTTATGGAAACTGGTTGCACGAAGGTCAAATGATGGATCCAGTGATGAGAAATATAGAAGCGTTTTTAGAAGACACACAAGAACATGTAACAGGTTCTGTATATGTTCAATTACTGCCTTATAGATTCCAGATTATTGGTATTGAATCTGAGTACGATTTAATGAGTAGTAAGTTTGGAAAATATGGAGAAATGAATAATGGTTGGACAGGCAATGATGTAAGAGGGTTCTCAAAAATTTTTGGAAACCAAACGGCTATTTATCACAATATTAAAAACGCATCCAATGATTAAAGTTGGAATAGTGGGGGGTGCCGGATATACAGGGGGAGAGTTAATAAGACTTTTATTAAATCACCCCGAAGCAAGTATTCATTTTGTTTATAGTACTAGTAATGCTGGCAATCCTTTGCACAAAGTTCATGCTGATTTATTCGGAGAAACTGATTTGCTTTTTTCGGCTGAGTTAAGCAATGATATTGATGTATTGTTTTTGTGTATGGGTCATGGCGATGCTGCTAAATTCTTAAAAGAAAATGCCATTGCTTCATCTATCAAATTAATTGATCTTTCACAAGATTTTAGATTAAATGAAAGTGCCGTATTTAATGATCGAACATTTGTGTATGGCCTTCCTGAATTAAATAAAGATGCCATCGTACATGCGCAAAATATTGCCAATCCTGGTTGCTTTGCAACAGCTATACAATTGGGATTATTGCCTCTGGCTAAGGCAGGCGTATTAGCAGATATTTATACCACTGGTATAACTGGCTCTACAGGTGCTGGACAAGGCTTAAGCAATACTTCGCATTTTAGTTGGAGAGCCAATAATATTGAAGCTTATAAAACACTCGCACACCAACATGTAAAAGAGATTACTCAATCTATTAATCAATTACAAATTGATGATGCACTGTCGGTTAATGGCGAAGGAAGAGGATTGCACTTTGTTCCTTGGAGAGGAGATTTTACAAGAGGTATTTATATCAGTTCCATAGTTGAAATTGGTTTGCCATTTGACGAAGTAAAACATTTATATCAATCCTTTTATGCTGATGCAGCTTTTGCCATTGTATCAGACAAAATGATCAATTTAAAGCAGGTAGTGAACACCAATAAGTGTTTAATACATTTAGAAAAACAAGGCAATAAACTGGTTGTTCATAGTGCCATCGACAACTTATTGAAAGGCGCTAGTGGTCAAGCTGTTCAGAATATGAATTTATTATTTGGATTAAATGAAAAGGCCGGATTAAAATTGAAAGCCAGTTATTTTTAGTTATGAAATTATTTGATGTATATCCGTTAAACAATATTACCATTAATAGAGCCCAAGGTTCTTATGTGTGGGATAATAATGGTGTTCAGTACCTTGATATGTACGGTGGACATGCTGTAATTAGTATTGGTCATACGCACCCTCATTGGGTAAAACGTATTCAAACACAATTAGAGAAAATTGCTTTTTATTCTAATTCCATTATTATTCCTTTACAACAAGAGCTGGCAGATAAGTTGGGAATAATCAGTGGTAAAACCGACTTCCAGTTATTTTTATGTAATAGTGGTGCCGAGGCCAATGAGAACGCACTTAAACTCGCTTCTTTTCATACGGGAAGAAAAAAAGTAATTGCTTTTTCTAAATCTTTTCATGGTAGAACTTCATTAGCAGTAGCTGCTACAGATAACAAATCCATTGTTGCGCCGGTTAATGAAACAGATCATATTATTTTCCTACCCTTTAATGATGAGGCGGCTCTATCAGAATGTTTTAAAACAAATGGAGCAGAAATTGCCGCAGTAATTATTGAAGGGATACAGGGTGTAGGTGGAATTGTTCCGGCCACTGTTGAGTTTTTGCAATTAGTTAGAAAACTTTGTACTGAGTTTGGCGCAGTATATATTGCTGATAGTGTACAATGTGGATATGGAAGAACGGGACAATTTTTTGCACATGATATTGCTGAAGTGAATGCAGATATCTATTCTATGGCGAAGGGTATGGGGAATGGATTTCCTATAGGGGGGATTTTAATTGCTCCACATATTCAATCTAAACACGGAATGTTGGGTACTACTTTTGGTGGAAATCATTTAGCATGTGCCGCTGCTTTGGCTGTTTTAGAAGTAATGGAAGAAGAGAATTTGATTAGTATGGCCAAACAAAGAGGCATGTATTTAATGAATCAATTAAAAGCCATTGAAGGGATTGAAAACGTTCGCGGTAGAGGGTTGATGATTGGGTTTGACCTTCCGGATAACTTGAAAGGCTTAAAGAAATTATTACTTGAACAATATAATATTTTCACTGGGGAAGCAAAGCCCAATGTGATTAGATTGTTGCCTTCATTAGCGCTTTCAAGAAAACAAGCAGATGAATTTTTAGAAGCGTTAAAAGAGGCTATTATTGAAATACAAACCACTGTTGCATAAATATGAAAAACTTTATTTCTGCATCCGACGTAACCAATATTCAGCAATTGGTAGATAATGCCTTGAAGTACAAGCTGAATCCTTTTCTTGATGGGCATTTAGGTAAGGGCAAAAGAATAGGGCTACTTTTTTTAAATCCTAGTTTAAGAACCAGATTGAGTACGCAGGTTGCTGCGGCTAATTTAGGAATGGAAGCAATTGTGTTTAATGTAGACAAGGAAGGATGGGCATTAGAATTTCAAGAAGGGGCAGTGATGAATGGCACAACAGTGGAGCATATAAAAGATGCTGCTCCTGTATTAGGCCAGTATTTTGATGTATTGGCTATTAGAACATTTCCAACTCTTAAAAATAAAGCCGAAGATTATAGTGAAATGTTTATTAAACAATTTATTCGTTTTGCAGGAGTGCCAGTAGTTAGTTTAGAGAGCGCAACATTGCATCCCTTACAATCTTTGACAGATATTATTACGATTCAAGAATTGTTAAAAAATGCTGCTGCATACAAGCCCAAAGTGGTATTATCTTGGGCGCCTCATATTAAGCCATTACCACAATGTGTTGCAAATAGTTTTGCACAATGGGTAAATGCTTGGGGTGGTGCTAATTTTGTTATTACCCATCCCGAAGGGTATGAGTTAGACGAACAATTCACCAATGGAGCAACCGTTATTCATGATCAAGCCGAAGCATTAAACAACGCTGATTTTGTTTATGTAAAAAATTGGAGTAGTTACGAACAATATGGCCAACAATTAAGTTCAGATACTAGTTGGATGTTGACCAATGAAAAATTAGCAATCACTAATGATGCTAAAGTAATGCATTGTTTGCCTGTTAGAAGAAATATTGAATTGAGTGATGAAATTTTAGATGGGCCAAATAGTTTGGTTACTCAACAAGCGGGCAATAGAGTTTGGGCAGCTCAAGCAGTACTTGCTGAAATATTAAATTCTTTAAATCAATAACATGAATCAGCTGGTTATTGTAAAAATTGGGGGCAATATTGTTGACGATGATCATGCACTACAACAATTCCTGAAAAATTTTGCTGCAATAAAGCAGGCTAAAATATTGGTACATGGAGGTGGCAAGTTGGCAACAAGATTGGCCGAAACAATGGGTATACAGCAGCAAATGGTTGATGGAAGAAGAATTACCGATGCAGAAACCTTGAAAGTAGTTACCATGGTTTATGCTGGTTATATCAATAAGAATATAGTAGCTCAATTACAACAATATAGCGCTAATGCCATTGGTTTAACAGGCGCAGACGCCAATGCTATTCTTGCGCATAAGCGTATAAGCAAAACAGCAGAAGCTACTGACTATGGATTTGTGGGTGATATTGATCAAGTAAATGCTGGATTTTTTAATGAGTTAATTCAGCAATCATTGGTTCCAGTGGTATCTCCAATAACTCACGATGGGAAGGGTCAATTATTGAATACCAATGCAGATACCATTGCGCAATCCATTGCAACAGCAATGAGTACTTTTTTTGAGACGATATTGGTTTATTCATTTGAGAAAAAAGGTGTTTTGTTAGACATTAACAATGCTGATTCGGTTATTCCGATCATTGATTCCAACTATTATCAAACGCTTAAAGCGAATCAGCAAATATTTGCAGGAATGATTCCTAAATTAGACAATGCTTTTGTTGCCATTGAACAGGGTGTTTCTAAAGTAATTATTGGAAACGCAGCAGATTTAGATGAATTAATAACTGGTAAAGCTGGTACAACCATTCAACATGGATGAAATAAAACTATTGTATAAAGAAGCAGTTGACTTATTAAAACAACTGATTACTATTCCATCTTTTAGTAAAGAAGAAGATCAAACAGCTGATTGTATTGCCCAGTTTTTCAATAAAAAACAAATCCCATATAATAGAGTAGGAAATAATATCTGGGCTAGTAATCTTTATTTTGATATTAATAAGCCTACTATTTTATTGAACTCACACCATGATACCGTTAAGCCAAATAGTGGTTATCAGTTGAATCCTTTTGATCCATTGATAAAAGATGGAAAATTATTTGGTTTAGGAAGTAATGATGCGGGTGGTTGCTTAGTTTCTTTACTTGCTTGCTTTGTTTACTATTATAACAAACCTGCTTTAGCTTTTAATTTGATTATAGCCGCAACTGCGGAAGAAGAAATATCAGGTAAAAATGGGGTAGAGGCTTTGATCCCCCAATTACCTACTATTGATTTTGCAATTGTTGGCGAACCAACATTATTAAACTTAGCTATTGCCGAAAGAGGATTAATGGTCATAGATGCAAAAGCAACAGGGACTGCGGGTCATGCGGCCAGAAACGAAGGGGAGAATGCGTTGTATAAAGCAGTTAAAGATATTGAATGGATTCGGCAATATCAATTTGAGAAAGTGAGTGAATTATTAGGGCCAGTTAAAATGACGGTTACTTCTTTTAATACCGAGAATAAACAACACAATTTGGTGCCTGCTTCTGCAGAATACTTAATTGATATTCGAGTGAATGAACTCTACCTATTCGAAGAAATTCTGGAAACTTTAAAAGCCAATTTAACTGCAGACATTTCACCCAGAAGCACTCGAATTAAATCTACTTTAATCAATCCAAATCATCCTATTGTAAAAGCAGGGGAAGCTTTAGGGAGTATATATTATGGAAGTCCAACAACCAGTGACAAAGCTTTAATGCCATTCCCTGCACTTAAAGTAGGACCAGGTGATAGTGCTAGAAGTCATAATGCGGACGAGTTTATTTATTTATTGGAAATTGAAAAAGGAATTGAATTTTATATCAACTTATTAAAAGGGGTATTATGAAACTTTGGAGTAAGAGCAATACCAACACCACTCAAGCAGTAGAACAATTTACTGTTGGAAAAGACAAAGACTTCGATACGCTATTAGCTCCTTACGATGTATTAGGCTCTATTGCACACGTTAAGATGTTGGCTAGTATTGGTTTATTAACCAATCAAGAAATGCTTGCCTTAGTAAAAGAGCTACAAGCCATTTATCAATTGGTGATTCAACCAGGTTTTACTATTCCTGAAGGAGTAGAAGATATTCATTCTTATGTTGAATTACTGCTAACTCAAAAGCTGGGCGATATGGGTAAAAAAATCCATAGTGCAAGAAGTAGGAATGATCAGGTTTTGGTAGACATCAAATTATATTTAAGAGCCGAAATTAAAACGATAGCTGAATCAACTTATGCTTTGTTTGAATTGCTGCAACAAAAAAGCGAATCCTATAAAAACCATTTGTTACCTGGATATACGCATTTGCAATTAGCCATGCCTTCTACTTTTGGACTTTGGTTTGGCGCGTATGCAGAAAGTTTAGTGGACGATTTAACAATGCTAGAAGCGGCTTACACAGTAGTCAATAAAAACCCTTTAGGTTCTGCTGCTGGGTATGGTTCTTCCTTCCCCATCAATAGAACTATGACCACTGATCTGTTGGGCTTTGATCAGCTCAATTACAATGTAGTATATGCCCAAATGGGAAGAGGTAAAACAGAAAGAATCGTGGCAACAGCATTGGCTAATATTGCAGATACCTTAGCCAGAATAAGTATGGATGCTTGTTTGTACTTGAATCAAAATTTTGCGTTCATTAGTTTTCCGGCAGAATTAACAACGGGTTCAAGTATTATGCCGCATAAAAAAAATCCAGATGTTTTTGAATTAACAAGGTCTTATTGCAATAGAATAAAAGCGTTGCCGAATGAAATTAGTTTAATGACCACCAACCTGCCTTCTGGATACCAACGTGATTTGCAATTATTGAAAGAACATTTATTTCCTGCTTTTACTGAATTGAATAATTGCATTGAAATGATGCAATTGATGTTTAGCCATATTCAGGTATCACCCAATATTGCCGATGACCCCAAATTTCAATACATGTTTAGTGTGGAAGAAGTAAATAAATTGGTTTTACAGGGTGTTCCATTTAGAGATGCTTATCAACAGATTGGAAATGCTATTGAAAATGGACAATTTAATTATTCAACTTTGGTAAATCATACACACGAAGGAAGTATGGGTAATTTATGTAATGCTGAAATTAAAGTAATGATGGATCAATTAATGGACCGTTTTCAATTTAGCAAAGCAACAACAGCCTTTCAATTACTTTTGACTTAATTTGCAACTACTTTATATAAAATCAAATGAAAAAAATACTTAGTTTATTCGTTTTAGGTGCATTTGTATCATTTACTCAGGCACAGGCGCAGCCATCTACAAAAGCCCCATTAAAAAAGCCAAGCCCCATTAAAACTGCAACTAAGCCTGTTGCTAAAGTGGCCGCATCAGCTGCTATTTTTAAGTCTTCTGCAGATAGTGCTAGTTATGCATTGGGTATAAGAATAGCGCAAAATTTAAAATCACAAGGGTTAGATCCATTGGTGGCAGCCATGTTTCAAAAAGGAATTTCTGATGGTTTCGCTGGTAAAAAATCGGTCATAGCCGATGAGTTATTAGACTTGTGCATTGGAAATTATCAACAAAAATTAAGTGCAGAGAAATCATCAGTGGCAAGAGAGGCTGGAAAGGCTTTCCAAGCAAAAATGGCGAAGAAACCAGGGGTTGTAACTTTGCCTAGTGGATTACAGTATGAAATTATCAAAAATGGTACTGATACGGTTAAACCAAAATTGACTAATAAAGTTAAATGCCATTATCATGGTACCGTAATTAGTGGTGAAATATTTGACAGCTCTGTTGAAAGAGGTGAGCCAGTTACCTTCCCTTTAGGTAATGTGATTTTGGGTTGGCAGGAAGGACTTCAGTTAATGACTGTTGGTAGCAAGTGGAAGTTTTATGTACCTGCTGATTTGGCTTATGGCGATCAACAAAAAGGCGATAAAATTGTACCCGGTTCCCTACTTATTTTTGAAGTAGAGTTATTAGGGGTTGAATAAGTCATTCGGCCGAACTTTAGTACATTTGCCATTCTAATGAATGGAATATGAACGAAAAATTTGTTGCAAGAATTGCCAGTGAATTGGCTGAAATTGAATCGGCTGGTTTATTCAAAAAGGAAAGGGTTATTACCAGTGAGCAAGGCCCTGAAATTGTAGTGAATGGTAAAAAAGTATTAAACTTTTGTGCCAATAACTATTTGGGACTTTCTTCTCATCCTGATGTAATTAAAGCAGCACATAAAGCCATTGATACCCATGGGTATGGGATGAGCAGTGTGCGCTTTATTTGTGGCACCCAAGACATTCATAAAGAATTAGAAAAAAAGTTAGCTGACTTTCTAGGAACAGAAGACACTATTTTATACGCGGCTGCATTTGATGCCAATGGGGGTGTATTTGAGCCATTATTTGGAGAAGAAGATGCCATTATCAGTGATGCTTTGAATCATGCATCTATAATTGATGGGGTTCGCTTATGTAAAGCGCAACGTTTCCGTTACGAACACAATAATATGGCAGACCTTGAAGCAAAGCTGAAAGAGTCGGCCAATTGCAGAAGCAGAATCATCGTAACAGATGGTTCTTTTAGCATGGATGGAACCATTGCCCAGTTAGATAAAATTTGTGATTTAGCGGATCAATACGATGCTATTGTAATGATTGACGAATGTCACTCATCAGGATTTTTAGGTAAAACAGGAAGAGGTACCCATGAATACCGTGGGGTGATGGGTAGAATTGATATTATCACAGGTACTTTAGGTAAAGCTTTAGGTGGAGCAAGTGGTGGCTTTACTTCTGGTAGGAAAGAAATCATTGAAATGCTTCGCCAGCGAAGCCGCCCCTATCTTTTCTCTAATACAGTTGCACCTAGTATTGTGGGTGCCTCTATAGCAGTATTAGATATGCTCACTTCCGCTACCACATTAAGAGACCAATTAGAATACAATACCAATTATTTTAGAACAAAAATGACAGAAGCGGGTTTTGATATAAAACCTGGTGATCATCCGATTGTTCCCATCATGTTATACGATGCGGTAATTGCACAAAATTTTGCTGCTAAATTATTGGATGAAGGCGTTTACGTGATTGGATTCTTTTATCCAGTGGTGGCAAAGGGTTTGGCAAGAATTAGGGTGCAGTTAAGTGCTGCTCATGAACAGGAGCACTTAGACAAAGCCATTGCTGCGTTTACTAAAGTGGGTAAGGAGTTGGGGGTGATTAAATAAGAAAAATTATGAGAAAATTATTAGTGATATTAAATGTTGGATTATTTTTTGCCGCTTGTTCACCCAACAATGTGCAAGTAAATGAAGAAATAGGCAAATACTTTGATTCTACAGGTGTGAAAGGAACTTTTGCTTTATTTGATAATGGCACTGGCGATTTTACTATTTATAATTTAAACAGATATAAAGACTCAGCCTATTCTCCGGCTTCTACTTTTAAAGTTGTTCACTCGCTAATTGCATTAGAAACTGGTGTAGTCTCTGATGAAAAAATGACCATTCAGTTGGATTCTGCGGTAACCATGGAAACAGCATTTAAGAATTCGATTGTTCCCTATTATCAAGAAGTAGCTAGAAGAATCGGGAAAGATACTATGCAATTTTGGTTAGATAGTTTGCAGTATGGCAATCATAGCATTGGAAAGTCAATTGACAGTTTTTGGTTAAATAATACCATCAAGTTAACCCCTGATGAACAATTGGGTATTATGAAGCGCTTGTTTTTTAATCAATTACCTTTTCAAAAAAGAACGCATGAGATTGTGAAGCGTATGATGTTGAGAGAATCGAATGCCAATTATCAATTGAGTTATAAAACAGGCTTAACCTATAATGAAAACGGAGATCAACTTGGATGGGTGATAGGTTGGATTGAAGAGAACAAACATCCCTATTTCTTTGTATTAAATATGGAAGCTCCTTCTAATATTTCACTGGTTGATGCAAGAATATTATTGCTCAAAAAAATATTAAGCAATCAGGGATTTTTTGAAGGAAAACGATAATCCCCATAAAGTACTTTATGCAACTATACTGTAACTCATTAACACAACTTAATAGACTAAAAACGCGTGAAGTAAAAATTGGTGATTTGCTGTTAGGCAATGGTCATCCAATAAGGGTTCAAACCATGACCACTACTGATACCATGGATACCATGGCTACAGTGGAACAAACCATTCGTTGTATTGAAGCCGGTGCTGAATTGGTAAGGATTACTGCTCCATCCAAAAAAGAGGCAGAAAATCTCCAAAATATAAAAGACGAGTTGCGTAAACGCGGCTACACTACTCCCTTGGTAGCTGATATTCATTTTACTCCGAATGCTGCAGAAATTGCAGCTAGAATAGTAGAGAAAGTTAGGGTGAATCCGGGCAACTATGTTGACAAGAAAAAGTTTGAACAGATTGATTATACCGACGCAGAATACTTAGAAGAAATTGAACGTATTCGGGAACGCTTTACACCGTTGGTGTTGATTTGTAAAGAGCATGGTACAGCAATGCGTATTGGTACGAATCATGGGTCGTTGAGTGATCGAATTATGAGTAGGTATGGTGACACGCCCATTGGTATGGTAGAAAGTGCGATGGAGTTTTTGCGTATTGCTCGTTCAGAAGACTACCATAATATTATATTAAGTATGAAAGCCAGCAACCCACAAGTGATGGTGCAGGCTTATCGCTTGTTGATTCAGCAAATGGAAGCAGAGTTTGGAGAATGCTATCCATTGCATTTAGGGGTTACAGAAGCAGGTGACGGAGAAGATGGAAGGGTTAAAAGTGCTGCTGGAATTGGTACTTTATTAGAAGATGGAATTGGTGATACCGTTAGGGTTAGTTTAACCGAAGACCCAGAGTTAGAAATTCCAGTTTGTAAAGATTTGATTAAACGATACAGTATTGAAAATCGTGAAGGTGTTACTCATGGGCTTGTTCCAGGCATTTCCAAAGTGCCTTATGATCCATTTCATTACAGCAGAAGAAAAACATTTGCAGTAAGCAATATAGGTGGAGCCCAGGTTCCAGTGGTGATTGCAGATTTCAGTAAAATCTCCAATATTACTCCCAAACATTTGGAAGCAATTGGGTACAAATATGATGAAACAACAGATAAATGGGCCATTGGGGATGCTGCTGCAGATTATATTTTCACCGGAAATCAATTACTTGATTTTGCATTACCAGGCACTTTAAAAGTGATTGTTTATCCTGCAACTTTTGAGGAGTGTCCAGATAAATACAGTTATTTCCCCATTTATGACCGGTCAGGGTATACTCAAGCGAGTATTAAAAGCGATGCCATCAATTTTGTAATGGTTGATTGTTATAACGATGCTACTATTGTTAATGATTATACTTTTTTGGAAGAATTCGCCAATGATGAAACAGTGGTGCTTTGCTTAAGCAGTACCAATGCAAATGCGATGCAATCTATCAGAAGAATGATGATGGAGCTAATGAATCTGCAAGTGCAAAATCCTGTTGTAATTATTACTGATAGCAATTGGCAAACAGCTGATGAGCATTTAATTCATTATGCAACTGAGTGTGGCTCTCTATTATTAGATGGGATGGGAGATGGTATTTGTTTGGGAATGAATAACAATAGTTATCAAACAATGAATACAGGTGTGGTAGATACTAGTGGACGTAATTATTTGAGTAATACTTCAGTTGAGCAATTTATTAACTCTTCTGCGTTCAGTATTTTACAAGCTACTCGAACCAGAATTTCTAAAACTGAATACATCAGCTGCCCAAGTTGTGGCCGAACCTTATTTGATTTGCAAGAAACCACTGCGAAAATTAGAAATGTAACCAATCATTTGAAAGGAGTTAAAATTGCCATTATGGGGTGCATTGTAAATGGTCCGGGTGAAATGGCAGATGCAGATTTTGGTTATGTAGGTAGTGGTGTTGGAAAAATCACTTTGTATAAAGGAAAAGATATCATGAAGAGAAATATTGATAGTGAGATTGCTGTTTCCGAATTAATTAATCTGTTGAAAGAGCATGGTGCTTGGGTAGAGCCAGCTTAGTTCATTCTAAATTATTTTATGCTTCAAACTGACTTTTTAGTAATTGGTTCTGGTATTGCAGGATTAACGTATGCATTAAAAGTGGCTAAGCAATTTCCTGATAAAAAAATCATCTTAATTACTAAAACCCAGGCAGATGAAACCAATACTAAATATGCCCAAGGGGGTATTGCAGGTGTATGGGATGCAAGCAGAGATAGTTTTAGCAAACATATTGAAGATACGCTGATTGCTGGTGATGGGCTTTGTAATGAAGCGATAGTAGAGATAGTAGTAAAAGAGGGTCCAGAACGAATCAAGGAGATTATAGATTATGGTGCGGCATTTGATAAAGATGAAGAAGGTATTTATAGTTTAGGAAAAGAAGGAGGTCATAGCGAAAACAGAATTTTACATCATAAAGATGTAACTGGAATGGAAATGGAAAGAGCACTCTTGTCGCAGTTGGCTGCCTTGCCCAATATCCAATTATTGAACCATTGTTTTGTTGTTGATTTATTGACTCAGCATCATTTGGGTTATTTGGTTACCAAGTCTACTTTGGATATTACTTGCTATGGGGTTTATGTATTGAATTTGCAAACCAATCAAATTGAAAAAATTGTTTCTAAAATAGTTTTGTTGGCTTCAGGTGGTTGTGGTCAAGCATACAGAACCACAACGAATCCAAAAATTGCTACTGGAGATGGTATTGCAATGGTTTATAGGGCAAAGGGTAAAATTGAAAACATGGAGTTTATTCAATTTCATCCAACTGCTTTATACGAGCCAGGTGTTTCTCCTTCTTTCTTAATTACAGAAGCTGTTAGAGGCGATGGTGGTATTCTAAGGAATAAAGCGGGTGAAGCTTTTATGGAACGTTATGATCATAGAAAGGACTTAGCGCCTAGAGACATTGTTGCACGCGCCATTGATAATGAAATGAAGCGAACTGGTACTGAACATGTTTATTTGGATTGCAGGCATATGGGTAAAGAGCAATTTATTCATCACTTCCCTAATATTTACCAAAAATGTTTATCAATTGGAATTGATGTAATGCAACATATGATACCTGTTGCTCCTGCGGCTCATTATAGTTGTGGAGGTATTAAAACAGATGAATGGGGAAGAACTTCTATTCGAAATTTATATGCTTGTGGAGAATGTGCTAGTACTGGATTACATGGTGCAAACCGATTAGCCAGTAATAGTTTGTTAGAAGCAATGGTATTTGCTCATAGATGTTTTATTGACACCTGCAAACAAATTGATCAATTGAGTTTGATTGAGCATTTGCCAGATTGGAATGCATTGGGAACTGCAGAGCCGAGGGAAATGATCTTGATTACACAAAGCCTCAAAGAATTGCAGCAAATCATGAGTGATTATGTCGGTATTGTTAGAACCGATATAAGATTAAGTAGGGCAATGAAAAGATTGGATTTATTGTTTGAAGAAACAGAGCAATTGTATCGTTCAACTAAAGTGTCTCCTCAACTTTGCGAATTGCGTAATTTAATTACAGTTGGATATTTAATTGTAAAAGGTGCGCAGTTTAGAAAAGAAAGCCGCGGGCTTCACTACAATACGGATCACCAAGAAAAGAGTGCTATTTTACAGAATATTATTCTTTAAAGCCCCCAGGCTATGTATTATATAATCTACCCTTTATTTTATTTGTTATCTCTCTTGCCTTGGCGGGTCATGTATTTTATTGCAGATGGGTTATATATTTTGGTGTTTTATTTATTTGGATACAGAAAGAAAGTGGTGTTGAATAATTTATTGATTGCATTTCCTGATAAGACTGAAAAAGAACGTATCAGAATTGCCAAGGATTTTTATCACAATTTCATTGATACCATTGTTGAGACCATTAAAATGATTTCGATTAGTACCAAAGAAGCAGATAAGCGCTTAGTTGGAAATATCAAAGTGTTAAATGATTTGTACAGCTCTGGGAAAAATGTTCAATTATTAGCAGGCCATTTTTTTAATTGGGAATTTTTAAATCATTGGATTCCAAGACATAGTTTATATCCATTTGTTGGGGTGTATCAACCCTTGTCTAATAAAGTCATGGACAAAATAATTTATGATATGCGTGCTAAAAACGGCACCATCCTTATTCCAACTAAGCATTTCAAAAACCAATTCAGGAGTTATGTTAAAGATCGATATGCTTTAGGGCTTGCTGCCGATCAAAATCCTCCCAGCGATTTGAAAGCCCACTGGGTACCCTTTTTCAACCGATTGACGCCTTTTATTTTGGGGCCAGAAAAAGGAGCAAAATTAAATGATACACATGTGGTATTCTGTCACTTTTATAAAGTGCGAAGAGGCTATTATGAAATCAAGTTTGAATTAATTACTTCTGACCCACTTTCTTATAATGATGGGCAACTAACCAAGTTGTTCGCAGCTAAAGTAGAACAAGCAGTAAAATTAAAGCCTGCCAATTATCTCTGGAGTCATCGCAGATGGAAATGGAGCTTTGATCCAACCAAACACAGTGCATTAGAAATTAAATAAGCTTAGTTTAAGGCTGCTGTTTCTTTTTCAAACTCAAATTTTTCGGGCAAACCCTTTATTGCTTCAATTCCGCCAATCACATTTCTAATATTGTGAATGCCCTGTCTTTTAATCATAGATGCAGCAATTACACTTCTGTATCCACTTGCGCAATGAATATAAATATTGTGGTGGTCGTCTAAATTGGCCATACTACCTGGATCGGTTAATTGGTCCAATGGAATATTAATTGCTTCTTTTACGTGTTCATTGGCATATTCTGTTTCTCTTCTAACATCAACAATCACTAAGTTTTCGTCGAATGGAATATCCATGGCTAATTCATCTGCTTCAACATCTATGATCATATCGATTGATTCTCCAGCAGTTTGCCAAGCTTCAAATCCACCAGATAGATAACCAACTACATTATCTATTCCCACTCGGCTTAATCTAATAATTGACTCTTTTTCAGCACCTATTTCTGTTATTAAAATAATCGGTTGTGTAAATGGCAATAAAGTGCCTGCCCATTCTGCAAATCGACCATTTAATCCAATATTGATTGCGCCAGGAACAAACCCTTGCATAAATTGATCAGGATGTCTGGTATCTAAGATTATGGCGTTATCAGCAATTTTTTCTTTGAAATCGTTGATCAATAAAGGCTGCATGCTGTTGGCTAATATGCTGTCCAAACTGGTGTACCCTTCTTTATTGATACTCGCATTGATAGGGAAGTACGCAGGAGGAGCGTTTAATCCCTCCGTAACAGCTTTAATAAATGCTTCTTTTGATTCCGCTTGTAAAGCATAATTACTTGCTTTTTGAACTCCAATTGTACTAAAAGAATCAGCGCCTAAATTTTTTCCACAACTACTACCAGCTCCATGTGCAGGGTATACGACTACATCATCCGCAAGAGGAATAATTTTCTCTTGCAAACTATCATACAACATTCCAGCCAAGTCATTCATGGTTATTTCATTGCTTTTTTGTGCAAGGTCTGGTCTACCTACATCACCTACAAATAAAGTATCTCCCGTGAAAATGGCTTTATTATTTCCTTCTTCATCCTTTAATAAATAACAACTACTTTCTAGTGTATGGCCTGGTGTATGAAGTACCTGAATGGAAATATTACCCAGCTTAAATATTTCTAAATCTTTTGCAACATGTACTGGGTATTTGGTTACGGTACTTGGCCCATAAACAATGGTAGCGCCTGTTGCAGCAGCTAAATCTAGATGCCCGCTTACAAAGTCTGCATGAAAATGTGTTTCAAATATATACTGGATTTGGGCATTCCGCTCTTTTGCTAAAGCTAAGTAAGCATCAATATCCCTGATTGGATCTATGATTGCGGCTGCACCATTACTTTCGATATAGTACGCAGCTTCGCTGATACATCCAGTGTATAATTGTTTTATAAACATGCAATGATTTTGCGGCAAAGGTAATTAATCTACCAATGCTTTCACAAAACCAACCACATCGTTTAAGCGAGTGTAATTGACGGAGTAATAAATGAATTTCCCTTCTCGGGTGGTACTCACAATGCCGGCTCGTCGTAAAATGGCCAGGTGCTGTGAAGCTACGGATTGTTCTAAACGAAGTTTTACATAAAGCTCTGTAACAGTCATCTTTTGATGCTCATCTAATAGTTTGATGATTTGCTGTCGAAGCTTGTGGTTAATGGAGCGAAGGATCAAAGATGCCTTCTTTGCCTGAAGGAAATCTACCTTCACAGGCTCTGCGCCATTGGTTAATAGGATTGATTGAATGGTTGCGTTCATGTCAAGTAATATTGGGGGTATTAAGACTTATGCAAAGTTAGCTTTTTTGTAATGCATAGAGAGTGGTTATTCGCATTAGTTTTTCCGAAGGGCTTATTGTGGCTTTATTGGTTGATAAAAATCTTTTATATAAAGCGGTTCAGAATAGGCCAAATTGGAAAATTTTTTTGCATGAAAAAACGATTTTGAAATCGTAACCATATGATTTACATTGTGTTGCGAATAATCTATACTATAGTTGAATGGTAGGGTAAATTGTTCAACTTTCTGAGCACCATCTCCACAAAAAATTACTTTAGAATGACAATTTAGCCCCTCAAAAAAGACATTATCAAGTACTAATGCGTGTGTATTATCTAACTCTAATAGCTTTTGGTTGTACATTCCAGCAAAAACTTCCATTCTTCTTGCGTCTATCATTGCATAAAAAACAGCGTCTTTTTCTAGATCGGTTTGGGGGGTATTTTCAATGGCTGCATTGGCAATAACAGCAAGTGTATTAACCATTATTAATGGTTTATTTAATGCGTAACAAATTCCCTTTGCCGAAGCCAATCCTACTCTTATGCCAGTATAACTTCCTGGTCCACCAGTAACAGCAACCGCATCTATATCTTTTAATTGATAACCTGCTTCATTCATAATGGCTTCAATAGCAGGTTGCAAAAAAGCCGCATGGTCTTTTTGGTGTTGATGAGATTGACTTGCCAATACCTTACTATCCTGGCTTAAACAAACGCCCGCATAACCTGTTGCTGTATCAATATTTAAAAGTAAAGCCATGTATTAGAGGTTTAGAAACGCTGGTGCCAAACTATAGCGTTCATTTGTTTTTGCTAAGCTTTGCAAAAGTGTTGAAACCTTCTGAAAGCCAATTAATTCGCACCATTCAAATGGACCATAGGGATAATTGGTACCCAATTTCATGGCGGTATTTATTTCTTCTTTCGTACTTATATTTTCTGCTAGTGCAAAATAGGCTTCATTGATGATCATTGCAACTACTCTAGGGCCTATCATCCCCAATTCGTCTGCAGAAACAACTGATGTTAAACCTGCTGCTTCCAATAGTTCTACTGCTTTTTTAACTGCTTCATCATTGCCAGCAATTTCCAGAGATGGTTGAGACAAAAAACCATCCCATCCATTAAACCGAACAAAATTCTTGGGTAGCATTTCAGATGGAGTACATACTGCATTCACTAAAACAATTCTGTTTTGAATAGAAGAGAAGCAAGGCCCATCCTCTTCAAAGCATGCATCAATAAATAAATCACCATAAGGAATTGCTTCATTGGTAGATTCATACCTTTCAATTTTATTCTTGCCACCAATTAATTTGTTGGCCAATGCGAAGTATTGATGGTCTGTAGCTCTAATAATAATTTGCATAAATGGGCTTGGTCTGCAAATTTAGGTTGGCAGGTTGATTAAAAAGCAGCAATTTGCTTCCATTAAACAAATTCTATGTCTAAACAAGTGGTAAAAACAGTGAATGCACCTGCTCCTATAGGGCCCTATAATCAAGCAATTAAAGCGAATGGCTTTGTTTTTTTAAGTGGTCAGGTTGCATTTGATCCTGCAACAGGTGCATTGGTACAAGATAATATTGCTGCTGAAACACACCAGGTGATGAAAAATATTGAAGCGGTTTTAAAAGAAGCGAAATTGTCTTTTGAACATATTGTAAAGACGACTATTTTCTTGAGCGATATGACTTTATTTGCCGAAGTAAATGAAGTGTATGGTACTTATTTTAATGGAGACTATCCAGCAAGAGAAACAGTTGCTGTAAAGGGATTGCCCCGTGGTGTGAATGTTGAAATTTCAATGACAGCTGTAGTAGATTTATAATTGGGTTAACTGATAACTTGTTTTGAATTGGTATTGTTTATTGGGCAAAAGCATGAGCAATCCGATGCCATTATTAAAATTATCTGGAGCTCCAGATAAGTTTTCAATGGCAATACTTTTTCTGTGTTCAGGCGTATATACTTGTAGAATGGGATAATGCTCATCGGGTACTACATCTAGTTGTAAATGCTGGTTACTCAATACACATTTTCCATTTGGGGCCAACTCAAAAGAATTGTCTAAGAAAATATTTTCAAGTGAATGTTTTTGTAAAAATCTTTTATCTTTTATTTTTTTCCCAGTGGGGATTAAAGCCTCATCAAACTCCAATTGGGTATCGGCGTCAAATTGCAGTTGGTACTGATCTACTGGACCTCCTAAAGTAAAATAGGGGTGCCAACCATCAGCATATGGAATGGGCCCCTCATTTTGGTGATTGATTGATGTGGTTACAGATATGCTATTATTTGGTTTTAGCTCCCAAAGCAAACGAACCGTATACTCAAATGGATAGCCTGAATCTGATTTTTGATATTGGTAAGACAATGAAATTGCCGCAGCATCTTCAGATTGGGTCATATTATCTATTTCATAAACGGCATCATAAATTAATCCGTGTAATGCATGGTTGCCTAAGTAGTTTTTGCGAATGGTGTAAGATTGACCATTGTAATTATATTGACCATTATTAAGTCTACAAACAAATGGGCTTATTTTGGCACTTTTAAATGCTGTAGTAATTTTTTCTTCTGCCTCTTTTACTGATTCAAAGGCATCAATGCAATTGAAATGGCTTCCGTTTAATGGAATATGGAAGGCATTCAACAGTCCTCCAAATGCAAATATTTCTGCAGTGCATCCTGTAAGTGTATCTGTTAAGTGAATAACTGGATGGGCTTGTTGGCGGTTTATCGCTACTATGAATCGCATAAAAATCCTTTAAATGTCAAGATAATGCAAAAGCCCCTTTTTTTGACCAAATAAAAAACTAACGGTTGTTCACCCCTTGCATTTATACAGTATTTTTGCCCGAGTTTAAAAAATAGGATATGGCATTTTCATTAAAGAATAAAGTTAGAATAGTAACAGCTGCAAGTTTATTTGATGGGCATGATGCTGCAATCAATATTATGCGCAGAATTTTACAGTCTAAGGGGGCAGAAATTATTCACTTAGGACATAACAGAAGTGTTGCTGAAATTGTGGAATGCGCTATTGAAGAGGATGTGCAAGGTATTGCCATTACCAGTTATCAGGGAGGTCATGTAGAATTTTTTAAATACATGAAAGATTTGCTTGATCAAAATGGTTGTGGACATATTAAAATTTTTGGTGGTGGAGGTGGAACCATTTTGCCAGAAGAAATAAGGGAATTACACCAACACGGTATCACAAGAATTTATAGTCCAGATGATGGACGTACAATGGGATTGGAAGGGATGATTGAAGATGTGTTAATGCAATGTGACTTTGAATTGAATTCAAAAGCAAACACGGAAAAGCCATTGAATTTAGGAGAAGTAAAAGAAATTAGAAGCGTTGCCAGAAAAATAACTTTAGTTGAAAATGGATTAACGGATGGTTCTACAGAAGCAACTGTTTTAGATACTGAATCAGTTCCTGTTTTAGGAATTACCGGCACAGGAGGTGCAGGTAAAAGTTCGGTAACCGATGAAATTGTTAGAAGGTATTTGAACAATTATTCCGACAAAACGATTGCTGTTATTTCAGTTGATCCGTCCAAGAAAAAAACAGGTGGGGCATTATTAGGAGATCGAATTAGAATGAATGCAATCTCTCATAATCGAGCGTATATGCGCAGTTTAGCCACCCGAGACGATAATACGGCTTTGAGTGCACATGTTCAAGAAGCGATTAATATTTGTAAAGTGGCAGGTTTTGATATGATCATTTTAGAATCTGCAGGAGTAGGACAAAGTGATGCATCTATATTAGATTTCTGCGATGTTAGTTTATATGTAATGACGCCTGAATATGGAGCAGCATCTCAGTTAGAGAAAATTAATATGCTCGACTTTGCCGATTTAATTTGTATTAACAAGTTTGATAAAGCTGGAGCACTTGATGCGTTACATGATGTTCGAAAGCAGTATAAGCGCAATCATGAATTATGGAATGAAGCAGATGAAAACCTACCAGTTGTAGGAACCATAGCTGCACAGTTTAATGATACAGGAATCAATCAGTTGTTTGATAAAATAATGAATACCATTCAAGATAAAACGGGTGTTTATTTTTCTTCGGTTTCTGCAATACAAGCTGGCTTGAATGAAACAACTACAAGAGCACAAATTATTCCGCCTAAAAGGGTGCGATATTTAGCTGAAATAGCAGACGCCAATAGAAGCTATAATGAATGGACCAATGAACAGTGTTTAATAGCTTCAAAGTGGTATCAATTGAATGGTGCAATTCAGTCTTTGCCTGCAAACAGTAGTGCAAAACAAGAGTTAGAAAATATTGCAGCTTCAATGGAGTCTTCTCTTCATCAAGATTGTAAAAAAATGATTCAGCAATGGCCTGAATTAGTAAAAAAATACCAGGCAGACTTTTTTGAATACACGGTAAGAAACAAAACGATTAGGCAGCCACTGACTACCCAGTCATTGAGTGGTACCCGAATTTCAAAAGTGATTTTACCGCGTTATAAAGATTGGGGAGATATTCTAAGATGGCAATTACAAGAAAATATTCCTGGTGAGTTTCCTTATACAGCTGGGGTATTTGAATTAAAAAGACAGGGAGAAGATCCAACAAGAATGTTTGCAGGTGAAGGTGGCCCTGAAAGAACCAATAAACGTTTTCATTATGTTTCATTGGGTCAACCTGCAATCCGTTTATCCACTGCATTTGATAGCGTAACACTTTATGGGGAAGATCCAGATCCTCGTCCTGATATTTATGGAAAAGTGGGGAATAGTGGTGTGAGCATTGCCACAGTGGATGATGCTAAGAAATTGTACAGTGGATTTGATTTGTGCGATCCCAAAACATCGGTTAGTATGACCATCAATGGGCCTGCACCCATCATACTTGCATTCTTCATGAATGCAGCAATTGATCAATTATGTGAAAAATGGATTACTACCAATGATAAATGGGCAGAAGTAAATGCCATCATTGAGAAAAAGTTTAGTAAAACACCTAGACCTGTTTACTATAATCCATCTTCACCAGAAAGATTGCCTGAAGGAAATAATGGATTGGGAATTGGTCTATTGGGCGTGAGTGGAGATGAAGTGTTACCAGCAGAAATTTATGCTCAATTAAAAGCGGAAGCACTTACTCAAGTGAGAGGTACAGTGCAAGCGGATATTTTAAAAGAAGACCAGGCTCAAAATACTTGTATTTTCTCTACTGAGTTTGCACTTAAGTTGATGGGAGATGTACAGTCTTATTTTATTGATCAAAAAGTTCGCAATTTTTATAGTGTTAGTATTAGCGGATATCATATTGCTGAAGCAGGTGCAAATCCTATTACTCAGTTAGCATTTACCCTTGCTAATGGTTTTACTTTTGTTGAATATTATTTGAGTAGGGGAATGCATATTGATGATTTTGCACCAAATCTATCTTTCTTTTTTAGCAATGGAATGGATCCAGAATATAGTGTAATTGGAAGAGTTGCTAGAAAAATTTGGGCGAAGGCAATGAAGCAAAAATATAAGGGGAATGATCGCTCTCAAAAATTAAAGTACCATATTCAAACAAGTGGAAGAAGTTTGCATGCTCAAGAGATTGATTTCAATGATATCAGAACAACATTGCAAGCACTCTATGCGATTTATGATAATTGTAATAGTCTTCATACCAATGCATATGATGAAGCCATCACAACACCAACCGAGGAAAGTGTTAGAAGGGCAATGGCAATTCAATTGATCATTAATAGAGAATTGGGTACTGCCAATACCGAAAATTTTATTCAAGGAAGTTTTGCTATTGAAGAGCTAACCGATTTAGTAGAAGAAGCAGTATTGACCGAATTTGAACGAATTTCTGAGCGAGGTGGTGTTTTAGGGGCAATGGAAAGAATGTACCAGCGTAATAAAATTCAAGAAGAGAGCTTGTATTACGAAACAAAAAAGCATACAGGCGAATTGCCTCTAATTGGGGTAAATACTTTCTTGAATAAAAAGGGGAGCCCTACCATTTTGCCCGGCGAAGTAATAAGAAGTACTACCGAAGAAAAAGAGCAACAAATACAAAACCTACAAGCATTCAAATTAAGAAATCAATCAAAGAGTGAGCAAGCATTATTGCAGTTGCAAAAAGCGGCAATAAATAATGATAATTTATTTGCAGAGCTTATGGAAACAGTAAAGTATTGCTCCTTAGGACAAATTACCAATGCACTTTATGCAGTAGGTGGTCAATATAGAAGAAATATGTAAATTCAATTATGAAAATTCCTTTTTTGCTTTTCGCGTGTATAATGATGGCATTTGCTACTGGTGTTTACAGCCAAGCTAGGAAAATAGATACCACTATGAAATTGGGCAATATTGGTTTCAAGTTGGTATGTAACAATAAAAATGAAGACAAGAATTATGTTACCGTAAGCCCAATTGGATTTGGTAGTGGAGCTAGAGATGTAAGCTTTGAGGTAAAAGGTAGAATTAGAAAAGCAGAAGTAGATGATTTGAACAACGATTTTTATCCTGATATGGTCATTTATATATATTCGAGTGACCCCAACGACAAAGGCACAGTGATTGGAATTGCGTCTATTAAAAATGAATCATTGGCAGGTATTGGTTTCCCAGATATTGTAGATGATCCTAAATTAAGAACAGGGTATAAAGGCTTCGATACTTTTATGCTAATGGAAGGTACCCTAATGCGAAGATTCCCTGTTTATACTGCAGATTCCGTAGGGGCCCAAAGAACGGGTATGTATAGGCAAATTCAGTATAAAGTAGCTCCAGGCGATAGGGGAATGCTGAGCTTTAAGCCAGTGAGGAGTTATGAGTTCGCCAAACAATAAGTCATTTCTTGCCATTATTTTATTGTAAACAGTAATTTACTGTTTATCAGAATGCTACCTTTAGTTTCCTTAATTGAATTGTATGTATAGGAAATTAATTGTTGCTACGCTATTACTTGTTTCAGCTTTTGCAAATGCACAAACTGTTCAGCAATTACTTGCTAAAAAAGTTTTATTGCCTAATGGATGGGCTTTAACGCCTATTGGGAATAGTTTTCCATTAGGAGATCTCCCGCTTAATATGGCAGTTAGTAAATCAAAAAAATTAATGGCTGTCACCAATAATGGACAGGGAACGCAAAGCATTCAATTAATTAATCCTACTACTGAAAAAGTACTTGATACTAAAATTATTGAAAGGAGTTGGTATGGGCTTGTATTTAGTGCCGACGAAAAAAAGCTATATGCATCTGGTGGTCATAATAACAGAATCGAAATATTTTCAATTGACAATAATAAACTGGTCCTAACCGATTCTATTGTTTTAGGGAAAAAATGGCCAAATAAAATAAGCCCTGCAGGGATTGCTATTGACGACGAATCGCAATTATTGTATGTAGTAACTAGAGAAGATAATCAATTGTATATTATAGATATTCAGTCTAAAAAAACAGTTTTCAAACAAGCATTGGGTGGGGAAGCATATGCTTGCGTTTTATCTCCCAATAAGAAACAATTGTATATAAGTTGTTGGGGTTGCGATAAAGTGTATTTATTTAACACTATCGAAAAGAAAATCACTGCTGAAATACCAGTGGGTGATAATCCCAACGAGTTATTATTAAATAATAAAGGAACCATTTTATATGTAGCCAATGCTAATGATAATTCCGTTTCAGTTATTAATACCAAGGAAGAAAAAGTAGTTGAAGTATTGAATGTGGCTTTATATCCTGATGCGCCCAATGGCTCTACTACCAATGGCTTAGCTTTATCTGTAGATGAGAAAACCCTATTTGTAGCGAATGCAGATAATAACTGTTTAGCAGTGTATGATGTAAGTAAGCCAATTCAAAGTAAAAGCAAAGGATTTATTCCAGTAGGATGGTACCCTACCAATGTAAAAGTAGTGGGCAACAAAATATTTGTTTCAAATGGCAAGGGTTTTTCCTCTAAAGCCAATGTGTATGGTCCCAATCCTTTTGCAAATAAGCAAATTGTTTTACATCATGAAGGAGATCCAAATAAACCAAAAAGTGTTGAATATATTGGTGGATTATTTATGGGAACAATGAGTGTGATTAATATACCTACTCCAAAACAAATGAGTGTATATTCTCAAGTAGTGTATCAAAATACTCCCTATAATAAAGTGAAAGAAAAAATAGTGCAAGGTGAAGTGGGTAATCCAATACCTAGAAAAGTAGGTGATAAAAGCCCCATTAAATATGTATTCTATGTTATTAAAGAAAATAGAACCTACGATCAAGTATTGGGTGATATGAAAGAGGGTAATGGGGATCCTCGTCTTACTTTATTTGGTGAAAATATTACCCCCAATCAACATGCGTTGGCAAGAAACTTTGTTTTATTGGATAATTTTTATGTTGATGGAGAAGTAAGCATGGATGGACACAATTGGACCATGGGTGCCTATGCAACTGATTTTTTAGAAAAGAGTTGGGTAAGTAGTTATGGTGGAAGAGGCGGTAGTTATGACGGAGAAGGGAATAGAAAAGTAGCCAATAATAAAGGAGGCTTTTTTTGGGATCATGCAAAAAAAGCTGGGGTAAGTTTTAGAAGTTATGGTGAGTTTGTAGACAATTACAAAGCCAATATCCCTGTATTAGAAGGAAATTTCTGTAAGTATTTTACTGGCTATAATAATGGGGTTATGGATACTACTCGCTTTTACCAGTGGAAAAGAGATTTTGATTCATTACTTGCAATTAACAAAGTGCCTCAGTTTAATTCTGTTCGCTTTTCTAATGATCATACAGAAGGATTGAAATTAGGTAGACCTACTCCTTATGCTCATGTGGCCGACAATGATTATGCTGTTGGTTTATTTGTTGAAAACTTAAGTAAAAGCCCAATATGGAAAGAGACCGCCATATTTATTGTTGAAGACGATGCGCAAAATGGAGCAGACCATGTTGATGCACATAGAAGTATTGCATTTGTTGCAGGTGGCTTTGTGAAAAGAGGCTATATTGATCATACCATGTACTCTACCTCTTCTGCACTTAGAACCATGGAATTGATTTTGGGTATTCCCCCAATGAGTCAATACGATGCTGCTGCTACACCTATGTGGCGCTGTTTTACCTCAACACCAAATACAAGTTCATATAGCGCATTAATGCCCAATATTAACTTAAAGGACAAGAATACTGCCATGAATGAATGGCAACGAAGATCTGAATTATTTAATTTAGCTAAAGAAGATGCAGTGCCAGACTTAGAGTTTAATAAAGTATTATGGCATGGTTTAAAAGGCAACGAAATTCCTTTTCCTGGTCCTAAGAGAGCAGCTTTTTATAAGCCAATAGAAAAAGCAGATAAAGATTAATCAACAATTTCGAGATTGAGTCCTTATATAAGTATGCGTCAGTTTTTGATTGAAGAAATAAAAACCTGGGAAAGGTTTTATCGAGCCAATTTTATCAATTGTTTAACCGGCTTTAAGCCAGTTAGTTTAGTTGGCTCTATTAGTAACGCTGGTGTTCCAAATTTATCTGTAGTTAGTAGCATTGTGCATTTAGGTGCAGACCCCGCTTTAATAGGATATATCAATAGACCAATTGCAGCTGCTCCAGATACCATTACTAATATTGAGCATACAAAGTGCTATACCATCAATCATATCAATGAAACTTTTTTGCAACAAGCACATCAGTGTAGTGCAAAATATTTGCCAGAAGTGAACGAGTTTGAGGCAACTAAACTAACAGAATGGTATGAAAATGGAATTGTTGCACCCTTTGTAAAGGAAGCCTTAGTTCGATATGAAATGGAACTAGTTGAGATATCTCCAATTCATTACAACAATACCTTTTTTGTAATTGGACAATTAAAGTCTGTTTTTTTGGAAGAGTCAATTATTGCTCCAGACGGATTTTTAGACCTTTCTGCAGCTGGTTCTATTGTTTCAATAGGACTAGATGGATATGCAAAAGCAGAAATGATTGCTAGGCTTCCATATGCAAAGCCATAGTAAAAAGGGAAAACATATTCGCATCTTGGGGTAGCTGAATCATTTGCTTGAATTCCATCCCGACTTTTTCTAAGACCCGAATGGATGCAATATTTTCTGGTTTTGTTATACCTGCTAATTGAGTTAGATGCAATGATTCTTTTGCATATTTTACCACGGCCTTACTAGCTTCGGTTGCAATACCTTTTCTCTCGAAGTTTGGCATTAATGCAAAGCCCAAATCTGGAATAGTTAATCCCTCTCTTTTTACTATTCCACAAATTCCCGCAGATTGATTATCTTTTTTTTGGGTAACTAAAAAAAGTCCAAATCCGTTTATATTATAACTGTTAATGATGTTGTTGGCGATATAATTGCTTGCAGTTGTTTTATCATTTATATTTCTGTTCCCAATATGTTTTATCCAAGTTGGCGTATTCATTAGTTGCATCATAAACCCTGCGTCTATAATGGTTAAAGCCCTGATTCGTAACCTTTCTGTTTCTAAATGTAGTTGCATTATCTGCCGCTGGTTATTACAATTTTAGTAACTATATTTTCATTTCCTTTTCCATCTCTTGCTAGTACTAGATAAACACCTGAGGCAATTTTATTGCCTAGGTAATCTCTTCCATTCCAAACAGCTTGTCCACCTAAGCTTCTTGTTTGATAAACCAATCTGCCATTCAGTTCCGTAATTTTTATAAGCGTGTTTTCTGATAAACCTCTTATGGCAATTTGACCATTGAATTGAGGGGGAACAGGATTGGGGAAAACCAAAACATTATTTTTTTCTTCTACTGCTTCAGTTGCCGTTCCTCTATAACTACATAGTCCACTAAAAGTAGCAAAGTAAACTTCGCCCGTAGTAGGGTTTACTGTTATTCTTTTAACATCATTGCTTAACAAAGGGCTATTATTAGCGGTAAAATGGTGGATGATTTTTTTTGCATCTGCACTAATTAACCAAACCCCATTTTGTGTGCCAATCCATTTTTGATTGGCTCCATCAAGTGCCATACATTGTATTTGTTCACCCTTAAACAAAAATCCTGCAAATTGATCTTGTTGAATAATAGGAAGTGTTGCTTCGCAGTTACCCAAAACATTATCAGTACAATAAATAATCCCTATTCCATCGTCTGTTCCAACCCAAATGCTGTTGTCTTTGTCTTTTAAAATGCTTAAAATATTATTGGAAGGCAGGTTTCCGTTTCCTGCACCTTGTTTAAATAATTTCCATTGATCATCTCCAGTTGTTTCAATATTATTACCATAATTGTAATAAATGAGTCCGTTTCCTTTAGGGCTCTGAATCCAGAGTTGATTAAAATCGTCTGCAATAATTTGTGCAACGGCATTCTCTGTTAAACTAAATGGAATGGTAAATCCAAACCATTTATCATTGGCTGTTTTCAGCTTTAGTGCATGGGGGGCGCCATAATTACTGATCCATAAATTTCTTTTGCTGTCTATTGCTAATCCACTAACCCTGTAACTTCCTGGATCACCTATAGCGGCTTCTAATAAACTATTTTGTCGTTTAAAAATTTGTAATTGTTGGTTGTTTTGTTTTATTAGTCCACCCCCATAGCTGCCTGCCCACAAACTGCCATCAACTGGATCAACAATTAATGATATAAAATCTAGGGCTGTATCTAACAATGGAGTGTTATATGCCCCAATATTGCTCCAAATGCCTTCTTTAAATTGAAGGATTCCTTCATTATTAAATTGATAATTCCAAGCGGTATTTACTGATCCTACTGCCTGGTATAGTGTTTCATTGTAAAATGCAAACTCCCCATTAGAAACACCTAATGGTCCATTAGGGATATACCTTTCGGTGATATTACCAAAAGAAGATAAGCCACCGAATTGATCTGCAACCCATAGTGTAGCGTTGTTTAATAGGGCTGAAGAAGGGAAAGAGATAATGCCTGGTGCTGCTACAGTTTTTTCGATACTCCCATTTGGATTTAGTATCAGCACTTTAGAATTGCCAGTAGTTGTTCTTAGGCAAATGGTTATTTTATTTTCACTAATACCAGTATTAATAATTTTCCAATTGGATTCTTGAAACAGTAATTTCCATTGATTATTTTCTTGTAAAAAAATACTGTCATTTTTGGAGATTATCAATTGGTTATTAATAAACCCAATGAAGGATATGCTTCCATTAGATGGCCCTGAAATATTCTCCCAATTTTGATAGTTAGCCGGATCTAAACCAGTTTTCGTAATTCTTTTTATCCCTTCATCTGAAGCAGCATAGTAGTGCTGATTGTTTTCTGTAAATGCATTTATATTAATCTGCCTTCCTGCATTCCCAATCACCCAAGTATCTTTTATTTCGTATTTGTTAAGGTTGATTAATACAATGCCTAGTCCTGTAGATAAATAAGCTGTTCCAGTTGAAGCATAAATACTATTGATGGTTTTATTGCCTGTTATGTTGCTTCTTTGTATATCACTTAGGTTTTTGGTAATGCTTCCTTTTAGTAAATCAATATTGCTGTTTTTATAAGCAATAATTAACTGACTATTTTGTTCATCCCATGCAATTTTTTGAATACCTATATCGCTCAGTCCATTTACTTTATGGTACCTACTTATTTCTTGATTGGCATCAACTGAAAATAACGCATCGTTGGTAGCAGCATAAATAAAATCACCTTTTACTACCTGAATCGCTTTTTGATAATTCAAATGTTCTCTCCAAAATCCAATTGCAACGGGTTGTTTTTGCGCTTGCAATATGCAAATGAATGACAAGCAAAACAATAGGAAGGCTATATGTAATTGCTTAAACATGTTTAAATATATAAACTATCTATTCATAAATATTTACAATGCCCTGTTTTATAGCAAAAAGAACCAACCCAACCCTTGTTTTGATATCTAATTTCTTAAATAAATTATCTCGATAATTATCAATAGTTCTTACACTAACGCACATTTCCTCGCCAATTTCTCTATAAGACTTATCTGCACATAGTAGCTGTAAAAAATGAGCTTCTTGTTCTGAAATATTTAAAAGCAAAGCTGTTTGTTTCCCTTCTTCTTCTTCATTTGAAACATAGTTAATGAGTTTGTCTCTAACTAATTCATTAACATAGAACTCGTTTCTTTGGATAGATTCCATGGCTTCTTTAAATACATGCGGTTTACTGTCTTTAATAATATATCCTTTTACTCCGTTTCTAAGCATTCTAATAATGGCCATATCGTTAGACAGCATGCTTAATACCAATACTTTTACTGTTGGTAAATGTTTTCTTATCCAGGCTGCTGTTTCATACCCATCCATTTCTGGCATCGTAATATCTAGCAATACAATATCTGGCGGTGTAATCGTTTTTACTTTCTTGATAAATTCAAGTCCATTTCCTGCTTCCAGTACTACTTCAAATTCTCCCAAAGAATTAATTATCGCAGCCAATCCAGATCTTAGCAACTCATGGTCATCAACTAATGCTACGGTTGTTTTCATTTTTATTTTGAATTTAATAATATGGTTATTGTGGTGCCTTGGTTAATAATACTGTTAATATGAACAGTAGCATTAATTAGTTTTGCTCTTGAGAAGATATTGTTTAAACCCACACCTGTATTTTCCTGTTTAATATCTTCTGTATTAAATCCAATTCCGTTGTCTTTAATTTCAACTTTTAGTTGTTGGTTTATTTTTCCGATGTTAACATGAATGGTATCACAAGCCGCATGCTTTAAAGTATTGTTGATTACTTCCTGTATCATTCTATATAAAATGACGTCTACACTCTTATCTAATATATCTAGATTGACATCTTCATCAATTACTAAGAAGCTTTGGTATTTACCTGTTTTATTGATATTGTGTAAAAGCTGCTCCAACGACTCAATAAAACCAATTTGGTGGAAATTATTATTAATCAAGCTATGACTTATATTTCTTAAGTCGTTCCAAACTTTCTTTAAGAAATTGTAAATTTCTTCTTTCTCTTTTTCGTCTACTTTTTCTTTTAAATAAGCAATACGAAGCATCGATAAGTACACAACTTGTGCCGTATCATCGTGTATTTCAGATCCTATATAGTTTAGGGTTTGATTTTGTATTTCTAACTGAGATTTTATAATGGTTTGTTCAAACTTATTTTTCATCTCTTCTTTTTCCTTTTGATTTTGACGTTGTTTGCGCAAAAAAAGATAAAGTAGTACCAATAAAAATACTGCTAGTAATACAAAGAATACAGAGGAGATAATTATTGTGACGAGTATGTCTTCTTGGTTTTCCGGCATAGTATGAAGGCGTAGATAAATGCAGAATATAAAACCACATTTAAGCTCTGGTTAATAATACCATATATTTTCTTTCCTTCTTGTTGAAGGTCATAACTCCTTAAATACTCAAATAAGGCATTAATAATAACAGATCCCATGTAAAATAACAATAAGCCCGTGCATACCCAAAAGAAGGGTTGTTTGGCTAACGGATGATCTAGGTGTTCTGGTAAAACCGACTCATAAAAAAAGAGACAACAAAAGAGGACTACAAAAAACGAACCCAGCAAAAAAGTATAAGTATGAAAATTGTTGTAACCCTGAACGAATTGTAGGTTTAAAAAAACCATAAAAGCATAAAACGGGATGAAACCGATGGTCAGTTTTTTAAATAAGGTGGTTTTCAAGTGTTTTGAAAACAAAAAGGAGTAAAAAATAAATTCTATAGTGGTAAAAACATTAAAAAGGGTATAATTTCTTATGCCCTTAGTAATTAGGTAATAACCTATTAGTTCTACGGTTAGCGTTAACAGTAGAAAAGGTAAAAAATATTTAAAAGGGGTGTTTTTTAGCCATCTATATAATAGTATACAAACTAAAAAACTGCTGGCTTGCACCAGCAGGTAAATATTTGTCAACATCCTTTTGGATTTGAGTGAAAAGCTAACTTATGAAATAATATCCAAAGTTGTATTTTATGGCCAGATAGTTCCATGGTTCAAATAATTCGAACCATCGCCAGGAGTAGAACCATCCCCAACATCTTGGCTTCTAAAATTGCCACTATTACTTCTTTTGTTGTTTCCTAAGAAAAATACAGAAACCCTGCCTTTATACTCGGGTTTAGGTGCGGTAACTTCATCATATTGACCAAAATAGACATAAACCTTGTCTGATTTATATTTCTTTTTAATTTCCTTGATGTATTTTTCCATGTCTTCAGCATCAAAAACCACGTATTCTGTGAAGTTTTTGCCAGAATAATTTTTCTTGTAGGTTTCCTGCATTCTTGCGGCAGCAGATTCAGAGATTAGACCATTGATTGCAGATGCATTTGCAGCTGATCCAACAACATTCATTTCCGCATCTTTTTTATTGGATTGTAGTGCATTAGCTTCAGTTTCTGCTTTCTGACAGGCAGTAAAGCTAAGGGACGCGATTACTCCCAGGGCTAAAAAGCGTTTCGAGAATAGGTTTTTCATAAATAGCGATTTTATTGTTTGCGAGGATTGTGAATGTAAATTAATTCAAGTTTGAATGCAAAGTATCATCCTTTTAATAATAAAAATTAAAAATAATGTGTAATACAATGATAATTAAGTATTTAATTTTACCACTACAAAAAATAGGGTGAAATCACGCTGACTATATATATAGGTATTGCTTGATTTTCTCTTTTTCAATCTCATCTTTACAACAGAATCAGCCTAATTACTGCATAATTAGGGGGAATTGCAGCAAGAGACCGCATTAGATTTTTTAAAAGAGGGAATATGAATACGGAAAATCGATTTTTTTTGAATGAAAAGCAGGCTTTTTATGCATTAAAGCGGTTTTTTGCGCTTTCTCAAAATGCATTGTTTTTAGCCAATCAATCCAATCAAACATTCACTTTTTTCAATGATCATTTTGCTCAATTTTTTCCAGATACTATTCCAACAAATCAATCAATCGCATTTGAAAAGCTATATGCCATCGCACATGAAGACGATCGTCACTTGCTACACAAATTATTAGCTTCAGATGTAGATCAGCATACGGTAAATGTAGATGGTGAGAATATTCGTTTCTTTTGTAAAAAAGGAATTTGTAGGGTATTTAATTTGCGTTGTACAAAGCTTGCTGATGCAGCGGATGATTATAGCATCACTGGTATACTAACAGATGTTACAGATATTCTTTGGTTTGAGCAACAACAAAAGAAAAATGATAAAACATTTAGAGAATTGTCTTTTATCACTTCTCATGAATTGCGGCATGAATATGCTAAAATTCAATCCATTATCCAAATGATAGATGATGTAAATATTAGTGAAAAAGAGCGCAATGAAATGATTGCTGCTTCGCGGCATTCGATTCAAGTAATCAACAGTACTATTTTTAAAATAAATCACAAACTTTCATTTAATCAAACAGATGGATATTTTGATTTTTATAAAAAGAATCATCAGTATAAAAAAATTGTTTTAATTGATGATGATAGTTTAACCAATATCATAAATAAGCGAATTATTCAAATGGTTAATACAACTATTGAAGTGGTGGTGTTTACTGATATTGAAGCCGCAGAAATATTCCTTAAAACCGCTGATCAATCAGGCGATTATTTGATTTTATTAGATGTAAATTTCCCCTTTAGTAGTGGTTGGGAATTTTTAGAAAATTACCAGCAATTTCACATTCAGTCAAAAGTGATTGTTTTGTCCTCATCAATCGATACATACGATAGAGATAAAGCAAGAAAATATTCAATGGTAGTTGATTATATTACTAAGCCACTTTCTTTAGAAATGGTTAAAGAAATGCTTTATGCTTGAGCATTGATTTGTTTTTGAATAGCTTTTTGGGTCACTATCCAAAGCAAGACAGATAAAACAACAGAAGTGCTTATTGTAATCCATGAAATAAATGTTGGAATAAAAATAAATTGCGTTTCTAATATTGATTTTAATACTAGTTGAAGGAGTCCTATCATGACAGTTGCTAATACTATGCTGATTAGATTTCCTGGGTAAAATTGGCCCAATAAAAACTTAGATAATTGCTTAGGTGCAGCACCTAATGTGATCAATAAATTAATTTCTTGTTTACAATTAGCAATGGTTAATTGTATAAATAATGTAAAAATTATTAAAGCAAATATCAACATCAATCCTCCTGTTAATCCTGCAATTGCAACTACCGTGTCTATTACTTTTCTGTATTTACTGTATCTTAACTTTTCACTATTGGTACTAAGATTATTTTTCTTTAAAAAGCTTGCTATTGCAGTATTCGATGGATCATTGGTCTTTAGCACTAATCTAGATACTTCATTGTCTGATTTTATTTCTGCGTAATTATTTCCCCATTGTATAAATTCTGCAGGCACTAGCATAGACGAAATTCTATCGCTTAATCCTACAATTTTTGCGTTAAAACTAATGGGGCCATTTTTGCCATAAACCGTCAATTTAAACACTATCATTTTTACAATGGAAGGTGTCAGTTGTGGAAGATTTTGAGATATTGAAAACTGAAAATTATATATGTCTAAAAACATATTTGGCACAATCACTGGTACAAACTCAGCATTTGGATCCCAAGTGAATGAAATATTTTTAACGTCTATAAAACTGCTTGGAACACTCTCAAATGAGATGTCTGTATAAAATGGAAATTGATTACTAATACTTTGAATACTGGCTTTAAACCTACTAGGGTTAAGTACTCCAACCGATTCTGTAAATGGCTGTTTGGCTATTTCATTAATTAATTCTTGGTCTAATTTAGTATTACCTAAATTGTTGTTGTTTAAGGTTTTGTTGATCACTAAAAAATCTGCAATACTGTCTTTGTTATTAGGGCTATTCAATAAAAAATGATAATTCGATTGTACTTGTATTGCTGTTAGTAATAAAAAAACAGCAATTGCTAATCCTATTCTAGACGTCATCATTCTAATTAGACCTGAATGATTGCGAATCAATTTTTTTAATAAATGGTTTAACAAAGCTTATAAGTTTAAACTTACTTGATAATCAAAGTGTTCATCTTTATCTAAGTCTGTAATGATTAATCCAGCATTTCTTTTTTTGCACTCCACTTCAATTAAACTGGCAGCTATTTTTTTATTTGCAATATCCAGATGACTAAAGGGTTCATCCATTATTAAAAAATTAAACGGTTGCATCAAAGCCCTAATGATACATACTCTTTGTTGTTCCCCATAACTGCAATGCTTTGCTTGTTGATCTAAGATGGCTAAAACTCCTAATTGGTCAGCCATTTGGTTTATTTGTTCTGCTGCAACAATAGGGCTTTGCAGAACTCTTTTAAGTTCAATATTTTCTCTTGCTGTCAAATTGGGGAATAATCGTAAATCTTGGAAAACAATACTCCAGTGTAACTGTCTATTAAGCGCTAACTCGTTTGGCGTCAATAATTGAATATCCTTTCCATCATAAAGTATATTGCCAGCATAATCCTTTCTTAATCCATAGAGTAAATGAACCAATGTTGTTTTGCCAGTACCACTTGGAGCTGTTATTTTAATAAAATCTCCTTTCCTCCACTCTATATTTTCTCCCCATATACCAGAAATACCTACAGATGATCTGTCTGCAAGTATTGCTGGTATTACTTTGTTTAAATTGAAATGCATTAATTAGCTCTTATTACCGTTGGTATTCCTGATGGGAATAGCTTTTCTTCCATTTCTTTTTCTCTTCTTGCAACTGCCCTGGTATCAACTGCAATATTGGTAAATAAGCTAACCAATGTTACTAAGCTGTTTTGTTTTTGGTTTTGCATATTAATTTCCAAAACAGAACTGATGCTATTATCAGAATAGTTTTCAGAACTTCCCATGATGTCTTTAATAGTATTTTTAGCAGTGATTAATGAATTATAATAGCCCCCAGAAGAGTCTTTAATAAATCCATTTAGTGTATTGGCTACATCAATATAGATGACTGTTGACTTACCTTTAAAATAATTCAATGCTTCATTATTAATGGTAGCTTTTGTACTATTTGATTTGTATTGTGTATAAGTAATCGAATCACTAGCAATGATCATCCCTTGTTCATTTGCGACCATATAGATTCCTATTTGACCAAATAAGTCGCCTGACTTGTATTCATTCCCTTTTTTAACTGCAAAACCACGTTCTGCAATTTTATCCATTAGTTTCTTAAAGCTCTCTGGTTTTCCAGCAGGGATATTGATGATTAATTTTCCCATTGGTTTTTTTACCACCATCGATAATTCATCTTTCCTTATTTGAGGCTCATTCATACCCATTCCTAAATCTGAAACTACAACAGCAATATCACCTTTTATTGATCCATATAATTCTGCAGCTGTAACACCTGATTTGGTTAAAAATTCATTTACAAAGCCTTCTACTTCTAATTCTTTTAAGACACCTCCAAAAATTGCAGGATTAAAAGAAGCCATTACAATAGCATTTATATTTTGTGAGGGAAAGGTTTTGATTAAATCGGTATTTACTGTTGGTCCTGCATATTTTTTTAGGATACTGCTCAATAATGGATTGGTATGTGTTACTGATTTAGCAATAATTTTACCTTCTTCAAATGCTAAAGTGGCTGATGTGTAATTATTGTTTACCAATTCTTCTAGTTTAGGCAATTGCAATGGCATTCCACTTAGAGCAGCCAATGAACCGCCTGAGCTTGCAAATACATAACCCTCCGCTTTGGTTTTAAACATTTTACCAAACTCTTTAACAGCCGCCATTGAAGCAGATTCCTTCTGTGTAAATAAACGAGACAATTCAGTCAGCATTGTTTTTTTATTGTCCTTTTTTTCAGGAATAACAAATCGCATATTTACCGTATCGTAATATGGTTTCACTTTATTTTCGTAAATCATTACCAATGCATGTTCCTTATTCCATGCTAAAATATTATTGTCGCTTAATGGTAGGTATTGGTAATCGGCTTCTTTAGAAAAAGTTTGTTTGTCTTTCCAGTTTAATTTGCTTAAGTACCGATTAAATACCGCTGAGTCTGAAATACTAAAAAGTAAATTCATGATATTGGCATCCTTATTCTCTTTTTGAGGGTAACTAAAAAAGTGAATTTTTTCTTCCCAATTAATGCCAGAATTATTTCTAAAGTCTGCTACTTTTTGTTGGTCTTCGGGTTTGGTAGAATCTTTTTGGTATCCTTTTGATAGAATACTATCTAAACTGATGCCCCCATTTTGTAATTTTTCTTTAAATGCGTTGGGATCAATGCTAACTACTACCATCGCCTCCTTAGGAATCATTTTAGTTTCCTTTGGGGCGTTATTGGAGCAAGAAATTAAGAAAAAGCTGCTGATACCAATCAGCATAAAATAGTGAATACCGCGTTTCATAAGTAAAAATTATACATTGAAGTTAATTCTTACCTCGGTATTCACGTGTAAATATGATGTTAATGGATTATAGCCTGATAAATGGCCTCCTGGATATTTGGACGTACGTTCATTTTTCCAAAAAGGGTATTGTTTCTGGTGGGAGTTACCCTATTTGATAAGAAAATATAGATTAAATCATTGTCTGGATCTACCCAAACACAGGTTCCCGTAAAGCCAGTATGCCCGAAGGTATTTAAGGACACAGATTTTGAAGGATAAGGTTCTTTTCTACTTAAATTGTCTTTTTCTGGTTTGTCAAAACCCAATCCTCTTCTACTAATATCGCTATTGTAAGCGGTAAATTGTTGAATGGTTTCTTTCTTCAAGTATTGTTGACCATTCATTGTACCTCCATTCAATAGCATTTGGTACAATTGGGCTAAATCGTAGGCATTACTAAATAAACCTGCATGGCCTGCTATACCGCCAAACAATGAAGCTCCTTCATCGTGTACATCTCCTCTCATCATTTGCTGCCTAAAATGTTTTTCGTCTTCTGTTGGAACCAATGAATTCAAAGGGAAATATTTTCTTGGAGTAAAACCAGTAGTGGTCATTGAAAGCGGGTTGTAAAATATTTCTTTACTATAGTCATGAATATTTTTTCCGGTTACTGCTTCAACTACTTTAGCCAAAAAAATAAAATCATTATCGCTATAAATATATTGCCCTGATTTGGTTAGTGGACTCGTTAAAATTCTTTGGAAAATGGTGTCCTGCCAATCGTTTCTTAGATAAATATTTTCAGCTACGCGAACAGAAAAACCTGGCATTGAACGCTCTCTAAAGTAGGCGGGTAAAGGTTTTCCAGTTGTACTATCTAGTAGTTCTTTATAAAAGGTAATAAACGATTTAAGTCCAGCTTGGTGTAGTAGAATATCTTTTAGCTTTAAATTGGCCTTATCTGAATTTTTTGTCCAACTTAAATAATCTCCCAATGTTTTTTCTAAATCAACTTTACCTTCGTCTACCAATCTCATTATAGAAACAGTAGTTGCCGATACTTTTGTTACAGAAGCTAAATCATAAATCATGGATGGATTGAGTGCTTCTTTTTTATCTGTATTGGTATATCCAAACGCTTTGTGGTAGGCAATCTTCCCCTTTCTGGCAACTAATACTACACAGCCCGGAACAGCACCCTTTTCAACGGCATCATTTGCAATGGAGTCAATTTTATTCAATTTATTGGCATCTAAACCAGCTTCCCATGCTTGTACTTTGGGGAAATAACTATTGTAAGTGATAGAAGTTCCATAAGTAAGTGAAGGTGTTACTGTCACTGGTAAAATCCCCTTTGCTTCACTTCGGCCAATTAAAATATCATAAACGGCCTCTTGGGTAATTTCATCATCTTCGTAACATGCCAACAAATTTGCAGTATTAGTAGAATTAGCTATTGCATAGGGATTGCCAAAATACATGGTAAGCGTGTTAAAAGACTGTAAAGCGTTTAACAAATAAACGGAGGCATTGCTCAACCCAAAATTCTTTGCTGGCCTTCTGCTATAATTATGCATACCAACAATGACTAAATCAAATCCTGCTTCTTTTATTTTTTTAACCAGCAAATTGGCTGAACTACTATCTGCTCTTTCTAGTGGAATATTATTGGCTGATTGATCATCCATTAATTGTTTTCCAATGGATGCCCTTGTTCCAAATAAAAATACAGATGCGTTATAATTATTTTTTAATTGAGTTGCTATCAAATTTTCTCCTGGTGCTCCAATAGAAATATAGGCTATACGCTGTCCTTTTTTCAATGGGAATACCTGGTTATTTTCTTTCTTTAATAAGGTGATTGCATTCTTACTAAGAAGGGTTCTAATTCGATTGGTTTGAACGTTTAAATCGTTCACCAAGTTTGTAGTGTCAATTGGTTTTAATTTATTTAGCCCCAAGTGATATTTGGCTAATAATATTTTTTTGACCTTTGCATCAATTGATTCCCAGCTTAATCTTCCGTTATCAATAGCTGTTTTAATAGCTGCAATAGTTCCGGGTACATCTTCTGGCAAACAAAGCATATCATTACCCGCTATTAGCGCTTCAACGGAAGCTTCACCAGATGGAAAGTACTTGGTAATTCCTTTCATTTCTAATGCATCAGTGAAGCTAAGCCCTTTGAATCCCAATTCATTTCTTAATAAATCGGTGATACTTTTTTTGGAAAGGGTGGCTGCTAAATTTGCTGTAGTATCTATTGCTGGAATGTACAAATGTGCCGTCATCATGCTGCCTAACCCTGCTTTAATTAAGGCCCTAAATGGGTAAAGTTCTAACTCATCTAGTTGCGCCCTAGATTTATTAATTACTGGTAAATCATAATGACTATCTACTGCAACATCTCCATGTCCTGGGAAATGTTTACCTGTTGCCATTACCCCCATATCTTGCATGCCGCGCATATAGGCTGTTCCGTATAATGCTACTTTGTATTTGTCTTCTCCAAAGCTTCGGTCGTTAATTACCGGATTCATTGGATTATTATTGATATCTATATCCGGTGCATAGTTGACTTGAATGCCCAATCTTTTGCATTGGTCTCCAACTGCTTTTCCAAATTCATATATTAGTTCCGCGTTATTTACTGCACCCATCATTAATTGTCTTGGGAAGTTAATGACACTATCTAATCGCATTCCTAAGCCCCACTCTCCATCAATGCTAATCATCAAAGGTGTTTTAGCCATTGATTGATACATATTGGTAAGCATGGCTTGTCTTACAGGGCCTCCCTGAAAAAAGCAAAGACCACCTACATTGTATTTGCGGATGGTCTCTGAAACTTTTACTACATGATCATTGCCCAAATTACTGTGGGCGCGAATAATCATTAACTGCGCTATACGCTGTTCTTTATTTAATTTTTTAAATTTCTTGTTAACCCATTTAATGGCTTCAGGCGTTTCTTCATAAAACTGCTGAGCCACTAATGCAGTATTGCCAACTGCTAGAATTGTTAGAATAAATAACCACTTTTTCATACGACCTGTTTAATAGCCACACAAGGTATGAAATGGAACGGTTTATTCTCCTTCTTCGGGTGCTTCAGTTAATTCAATGGTAATATTATTTGCTTTTAATACGCCATACCATTTAACCATTTTTTTCATATCACTTGCATATACACGTTCAAAATCCATATCTGGATATACTTTTTGGAAATATGATTTTACGGCTGCGGCGTCTTTTTCAGATGGCAATGCTTCTTTACTAGCATCCATTGCTTTGAAAACATCCGCCAAGTTTACGTTTTCTCTGATGGTGTAAACCTCAATGCTTTCTAAGTGTGAAAAATTATGAATTCGGCTGCTTACAAATTTGGTGGTATTGTCTTCTAGTGATTTTACAATAGCGCCATCATTTTTGCTGCTCAACATTTCGAATAAGCCGCTCATTCCAGTTACCGATATTAATTTATTGTATTCCATAGTTCATTTATTGAGGTGCAAAGTAAAGGAAATTGTTTTGGAGAAGCATCTGATTATTGAATTGATTGTAAAGCCCTTTCTAATCTAGCTTTTAGATCGGGATAGGAAGTATATCCTCTGGCTAATAAATGAAATTTAGTTTCAGATTCTTGCAATAATACACAAGGATAGCCAGTTACTTGCAGTTGTTTTACTAATGCAAACTCATAATTCGCTTTCTCTTTGTATTCTTCACTTTTAAGCCTTTCATAAAAAAGCTCAGGTTGAATACTGTACTTTTCTAATAAATGCTTGTAAGCCTCATCATCGGTTAGGTCTCGGCCTTCAAAGTGAAGTGATTTTTGTAAGTCTGCAGCAAATTCGACTTGCTTTTCTGGGTAGATTTCCTTGAAAATACTTAATGCAATTGCTGGTTTTTCGGAGTGAGGGTACCAATCACTGAGATCTGGGTTATTGATATGCCAGAGGTAATCGGGTCCAAAACTAACCCCACTGTATTCTTCCACTGTTTTATAGGCCGACTGAATATAGCCTGCTGTAGCACTAATATGAACGGGTTCTTCTGGCAAAATCATTCCTCCGGATAAAACTTCAATTTGAAGATCGGGGAAATGATTAGCTATTTGGGTCATTACCCTGCTAAATCCATAACACCAGCCACAATAAGCGTCGTAACAATAAAAGAGTATTGGTTTCATAATGCAAATTTAGGAATGGATTCTATAGCTTTGCTAGCTGATTTAATCAATTAAATGTAAGGATATGCCCGGATTTGAACTTTTTGGTGCCGAAGAAAGAAAGGAAGTAAATGATGTGTTAGAAACAGGTATTTTGATGCGTTATGGATTTGATGGCCCAAGAAAAGGCATTTGGAAAGCCCAAGAGTTGGAAAAAGCGATTACTGAAACTTTCGGTTGCCAATACGCGCAATTAACTTCTTCAGGAACTGCGGCGCTAACAACCGCTATGGTTGCTTTGGGTATAGGTGCAGGTGATGAAGTAATCATGCCAGCTTTTACTTTCGTAGCAAGCTTTGAAGCAGTATTAAGTGTGGGTGCTATTCCAGTTTTAGTAGATGTGGATGATACACTTACTTTAAATCCTATTGCTGTTAAAAATGCAGTTACGCCTAAAACTAAATGTGTCATGCCAGTTCATATGTGTGGAAGTATGGCTGATTTAGATGCATTGGCGGCAATATGTAAGGAACACAACTTGATTTTATTAGAAGATGCTTGCCAAAGTATTGGTGGAACATACAAGGGTAAAGCATTAGGTACTATTGGCCATGCGGGAACTTTCAGTTTTGATTTTGTAAAAATGATTACTTGTGCAGAGGGGGGAGTAGTGATGACAAATGATAAAGAAGTCTATACCAAATCGGATGGCTACACCGATCATGGTCATGATCATTTAGGTGTTGATAGAGGTGCCGATTTGCATCCCTTTATTGGATACAATTATAGAATCAGTGAATTACATGCTGCTGTTGGGTTAGCCCAAATCAAAAAGTTGAGTACTTTTTTAGAATTACAGAAAAAAAATAATAAAGCACTAAGAGCTTATTTAGAACAAGTACCTGAAATTAGTTTCAGAAGAGTGCCCGAAGGTGGTGAAGACAGTTGTAGTTTTTTAAGTTGGTTTTTGCCTACTGCAGAACAAACACAAGCGGTTGTAGCTGAAATGAAAGAACAAGGAATATTAGCGGGTAATTTTTATTGGTTTGCTAATAACTGGCATTATATCAGCAAATGGGATCATTTAAAAAACGCCACAACGCTCAGTAGAATTAGTGATGAGCAAGAAGCGGCATTAACCAAACTTAAATCAACCGTTTTTGCTGAAAGTGATGCAATCATGAGTCGTTGCATTTCAACAGCTATCAGTTTGGTGTGGACAGAGGACCAGATTCATGAGAAGGGAACTAGGATGGTTGCAGCAATAAACAAAGTCTTAGGAAAATAATTACTGGTTTTTGCCTTCAAGCTTATTGACATAATCTAAACTGCCTAGTCTAAAACGGAAGGGAATTTTGGTCGCTTTTTCTAGTTGTAATTCTTTTTTGCAAAAAAAGCCCAATCCTTTAACATAATGATCAGGAGGTAAAATTTTGATAGGGCTATTTTTTAGGCTGTCCATCCTTTTCTTATATGCTTGAATGCTGCTCTGTCCTTGTATGTTTGTTGGATTTTGCAAATTGTTTATTTGTGCTGAAATAGCAATTGTGCTCATTAGGGATAAATTCACAAACAAACAAATCCTTTTAAACATGGTGTGGCTTTAAATCTTTGTAAATTTACAGCGTAATTAGTTAATCAATGTCTCTCAGTCAATCATTACAGCAAAAATTATTGCAGAAACTGTCTCCTCAACAGATTCAGTTGATGAAATTATTGCAAGTGCCAACAGCCAATTTAGAAGAACGAATCAAGGAAGAATTGGAAGAGAATCCCGCATTAGAACAAGGGGAAGAAGGACATGAAGATGAATATACTGATGAACTAAAAGATGAATTTGATAGTGTTGGTGAAGAAGAAGTAGATCCAGATGGTAGTGCAGATGATTATGAGAACGTAGACATCAGTGAATATGTAGTAGATGATGATGGAGAAATTGCCGATTACAAAACCAAGGACGATAATTATCCTGAAATGGATGACCAAAAAGTTATTCCTATAAAAGTTGAAACCAGTTTTCATGAATTGGTGTTGAATCAATTGGGAATGCTAGAATTAGACGAGCGCAGTTATAGAATAGCAGAACAAGTGGTTGGGAGTTTAGACGATGATGGTTATTTACGAAGAGAGCTTACTTCCATTGCGGATGATTTGGCTTTTAGGCAAAGTTTAATTGTAGAAGAAAAAGAAATTGAAGCAATCATTGTTCAAATTCAGCAGTTTGATCCTGCTGGTATTGCTGCTAGAGATTTGCAGGAATGTTTGCTCTTGCAACTAAAAAGAAAAACGGACGAAGGGAAAAGTGTTGAATTAGCGGTTCAAATATTGACCAAATATTTTGATGAATTTACCAAAAAACATTACGAAAAAATACAAAAAAGTTTGGGCTTAACCGACGATCAATTAAAAGAAGTGATTGGTCAAATTATTAAGTTGAACCCGAAGCCTGGGGGTAATGTTGGAGAGATGAACAAGGCGGAGAATTATATTGTACCCGATTTCTTTGTTATCAATAATAATGGGTTATTAGAGCTCACCCTTAATTCAAAAAATGCACCTGATCTTAGAGTGAGTGAAGGATACAAAGACATGTTGAAAGATTATGAAAAGGGTAGCAAAAAAGATAAGCGTCAAAAAGAAGCGGTTCTTTTCATAAAGCAAAAAATAGATTCTGCTCGTTGGTTTATTGACATGATTAAACAACGTCAGGATACATTAGTAGGCACTATGGGGGCCATTATGAAGCACCAGCAAGAATTTTTTCTTACAGGTGACGAAACAACCATGCGTCCTATGATATTAAAAGATATTGCTGAATTAACTGGCTTAGATATTTCTACTGTAAGTAGGGTAGCCAATAGCAAATTTGTGCAAACAGAATTTGGCACTTATCGCCTTAAATTTTTCTTTAGTGAATCATTAAGTACGGAGAGTGGAGAAGAAGTTAGTACACGTGAAGTAAAAAAGATATTGAGTGATATGATTGAATCTGAGGATAAGCATAAGCCACTCAGTGATGAGGTATTAACAGAAATGTTGCAAGAGAAAGGATATAATATTGCTCGTAGAACGGTTGCTAAATACAGAGAACAATTGAATGTTCCAGTGGCAAGATTGCGTAAAGAACTTTAATTTTCTTCAATGATATCTGAAACAACTACAAATAGTAATACTCATCAAAAAGAACCCTTAGATAATAATTCAGTTGCGGGAGTTCAATGGCATTTTGTAGTAACCGGTTTTGCCAAAATGGTTTCTTATTTGTTTCACCCACTTTTTATTCCCACTTACTTTTTTTTATACTTAATGCAGTATTACTCTTTTGAGTTTGCTGGAATAACCGATTGGCAATTAAAACTTCGTTTATTTGGTGTTTTTTGGATGACTGCTTTTTTTCCTGCTTTTGCCGTATTTCTTTTATGGCGCCTTAAGTTTAGTTCAGGAATATTTTTGCGTACACAAAAAGAAAGAATTGTTCCCTATATCATTACCATGTTTTTTTATTGGTGGATGCATTATTTGAGTCGTAATTTTCCCGATCAACCTGAAGTATTGAAGTTTTTTTATACAGGAATTTTTATTTGTTCTGTTGCAGGATTATTAGCCAACAACAGTTACAAGATCAGTATGCATGCAATGGGAGCGGGTGGCTTTGCAGCGGCTTTGATCCTCACTTCATTTCACTATCAAAATACAGACGGTATTGCTATTAGTATTGCTGTATTATTAGCGGGCATAATTTGTACTGCTCGATTAATTTTAAAAGAACACTCTCTTAAAGAAGTCTATACAGGCTTAGCTGCAGGAGCAATATGTCAGTTGCTTTCTTATTACTTTGTAATGTAATATACCCAAGGATTCCCTTGTTTTTTTGTTTCTTTGCAGCTCATTCAACCTTTTTTCATGTGGTATAAGGCAGGGAAAACAATTTTACGTTTCAGAATTAGTTTGTTATTTATTTTATTTTTGGCTACTGCTTTTATGGCATGGCAGGCTTCTAAGGTTCAACTCAGTTATGATTTCACCAGAGCCTTGCCTACGGATAATCCTAAGTTTATAGAATACCAAGATTTCCTAAAGCAATTTGGAACAGATGGTAATACAGTGGTAATAGGCTTAAAATCTGATCAATTTTATGAAAAAGATTTTTTTAATGAGGTCTATGCACTAAGTCAACGACTTAAAAAAGTACCAGGTGTTAATGAGGTTCTTAGTGTACCTGATGCAGTTAATTTATTAAATGATGAGGTGAATCAACAATTGGTTCCCCAAAAAATATTCAATCCTCCTTATGCTAACCAAGCTGATCTTGATTCTGCAAAATTGATTTTTGAAAGCTTACCATTTTATAGAACCTTATTGCATAGCCCAGATAAAAAAGCATATCTTCTTGGTGTAACGGTTAGCAAGGATTCCATCAATAGTAAATACAGAAGTATACTCATTAATGATATTGTTAAGGAAACAAAAATCTTTGAATCGAATACCAATTCTGAATTACAATTAAGCGGTTTGCCGTTCATTAGAACCATTATTGGGGATAGAATAAAAGATGAAATGAATTGGTTTTTAATTGGGTCTTTGTTGCTATCTGCAATCACATTATTTATTTTCTTCCGATCTGTTAGTGCTACAATAATGAGTTTACTTGTGGTTGGTATGGGTGTTATTTGGAGTGTGGGAACGCTGGTATTATTCGGTTACAAAATTACATTGCTTACTGCATTAATTCCGCCATTGGTTGTGGTGATTGGTATTCCCAATTGCATTTATTTTTTAAATAAATATCATACCGCATATAGAGAAAAGGGAAATAAAGAAGAAGCTTTAGTAACCATGGTTGGTAGAATGGGTATTGTAACTTTGTTCTGTAATATTGCAGCTGCCATTGGGTTTGCGGTATTTGCATTAACTAAAAGCCAACTATTAAAAGAATTTGGGGCAGTAGCTGGAATCAATATTTTGTTATTGTTTTTTATTTCCTTGTTTTTTATTCCACCTGTACTAAGTTTTTTACCTGCTCCAAAAACAAAACATACTAAGTATTTAGACAATGCATTTTTAGCTTCTATTTTAGTTAGGATTGAGCGTTGGGCATTTCATCATACCCGTATGGTTTATATGGTTACCATTGTTGTTACACTAATTTCCATACTGGGAATTTTTAGAATTAAGAGTGAAGGATTTATAGTAGATGATTTGCCTAAGGCCGATAAAATTTACACAGATCTAAAATGGTTTGAAGAAAATTTTGGGGGAGTAATGCCGCTAGAAATTATTGTAGACACCAAAAAGAAAAATGGGTTGATGCGTTCTGTTAAACCCATTGCTGCAATAGATGAATTCTCCAGTTATTTAGATTCTTCGGAAGCAACTGCAAGACCTCTTTCTTTTGTAGAAGGGTTGAAGTTTGCTAAGCAGGCTTTTTATGATGGCGATACCTTAAGTTATGCTATTCCTTATGAAAGTGATTTGGCATTCATTGGGCCTTATTTGAAGCCCAAAAAAGACAGTGGTGCCACCAATGGATCAAGTGCATTCAATAGATTGATTAATAACTTCATTGATAGTAATAAACAGAAAGCTAGAATTAGTGTGAATATGAAAGATATTGGCAGTGCAAAACTGCCTGAATTGTTGGCTAATTTCGAAACTAAAGCTCACCAAATTTTTGATACCGCTTCTTATAAAGTGAGTTTTACAGGTAGTAGTGTTAGTTTTTTGGAAGGTTCTAGTTTTATTATTAATGGATTAAAAGAAAGCATTTTCTGGGCTTTTTTATTAATCACCCTATGTATGCTTTATCTATTTAAATCGGTAAGAATTTTATTTAGCTCTCTTATTCCGAATTTAATACCACTAATCGTTACTGCAGGGGTTATGGGGTGGGCAGGAATAGCACTGAAACCTTCTACTGTATTGGTTTTTAGCGTTGCATTGGGGATTGTAATAGACGTGACTATTCGGTTTTTAATTAATTATAAACAAGAGCTTCCTGCTCATCAAAATCAAGTAGGACCTACTTTAATCCAAACCATTAAGCATACCGGAATAAGTATTATTTATACTTCCTTAGTTTTAATTGCGGGGTTCATCATTTTCAGCTTTAGTAATTTTGGTGGAACTAAAGCCTTAGGTTGGCTAACTTCATTAACACTAGTTGTAGGAACCATTACCAATTTGGTATTATTACCTGTTCTAATATTGACTATCTCTGGTAAGAAAAAAGGATAACTGGTATCTTTTGCGGATAAATGGATAAAAGTTTTCGATTTGTTGCAGCGTTTTGTTTATTAAAACTGCCTAAATTTAACAACTCTTAAACTAAAACTAAAAACGCATGAGAAAACTAGCTGTTTTTTTGACATGTGCACTGCTCTTTGTAGCACAAGCATATGCTCAAACTGCACGAACAGTTACTGGAAAGGTAACTGATGACAAAGGTGCACCGTTGAGTGGTGTTACCGTTAGCGCTGTGGGTGCAAATAAAAATGCTCTTACAGACAATGGGGGAAATTTTTCAATTCAGGTAACGGAGAAAGTGCGAACCCTAAGAATTAGTTATGTTGGGTTCGATTCCAAAGATGTAAGCATCAATGGCCTTTCTTCTGTTAATGTAGGCCTTAGCCAAGAAGACAAGTCTTTAAGTGAAGTTGTTGTAGTTGGTTATGGTACACAAAAAAGAAAGGACCTTACCGGTAGTGTTGCTAGCGTTAAAGGAGAGGCATTGGCCAATAAACCAACGCAGAGCTTTGAACAAGCTTTAGGTGGTAGAGCGGCGGGTGTGCAAGTAGTTATTCCAAGTGGTGTTTTGAACGCTCCTCCAGTTCTTAGAATTAGAGGTACCAATTCTATCTCATTGTCTTCTTATCCATTGATTGTAGTGGATGGGGTTGCAGTATTTACTGGAGATGGTAGTTCAACCAGTGCTGCTGGTAACGTATTATCTTCTATCAATCCAAATGATATTGAAAGCGTAGACGTAGCAAAAGATGCGGCTGCAACTGCTATTTACGGTAGCCGTGCTGCAAACGGTGTTTTGTTTATTACAACTAAAAAAGGAAAACCAGGTCGTTCAAAAGTAACAGTAGATAGCTGGGTGGGTATTAGTAATCCTCAGCGTTTACAAAAAGTATTGGATGCCCAACAGTACACTGACTACAAAAACGAAGCGTTGCGTAATGCGGGCACCTTTAATGCTGCAACCAATGCATTTGCTACTACATTAGGAGCTGATGGAAAAATCATCAATACCAATTGGGCTGATATTGTTTATCGTCAAGGAATTCAGCACAGCAATACCATCAGTTTATCTGGTGCCAATGAGTCTACTAATTATTATTTTTCTGCTGGCTATACAGAGCAACAGGGTATAATTAGAAGAAACGATTTTAAGCGGTTGAGTTTATTAATGAATATCGATCATAAAGCGGGAAAGTTCTTTACGATGGGTGGTAAAATTCAATATACCAGTGATCAGAATACTGCGGCAACTAGCTCTGGTTCTTTAGGAGATGCATTTGCTACTGCAGGTATGGGTCGTGTTGCATTGATTACTGCTCCAAACGTAGGGCCATATTTGGCAGATGGAAGTTACAATAGAGTTAATAATTTGATTGGTGTGATGGGTAATAAATTAGGTCAGGTTGGGTTCTACAACCCGCAAATTGCTTTAGATTTAAACAGATCTAACAGCTATGGCGAGCATTTTATTAGTAATGTATATGCACAATTTAAACCAACCAATTGGTTAGCTATTAGAACACAATATGGTTTGGATTATTTGATGGTGGACAACGATTTCTTCTCTCATCCAATTTCTGGTGAGGGGTTCGCAACTACAGGATCGGCTACTGCTATTTTTAATAAAAACAAGCGTTGGGTTTGGACAACTACCGCACAGTTTGACAAAGTATTTGCTGAAAAGCATACAGTGAGTGCATTGGTGGGTATTGAACACCAAAAATCTGATAACAATAGTTATGGCTTGAACCGTGTAACGGTTTCTGATCCTGCATTTACAAATATCCAAGGTGGTTGGGCAACTCCAAATACTTCTGGTTTAGGTATTGGTGAAAACTATTTGTATTCTGAATTTGCTCGTGCGCAATATAACTACAATAGAAAGTATTTCTTAACTGCGAATGTTCGTAGAGATGGTGCTTCTCAATTGGGTGCAAACAGCAAGTATGGTACTTTCTGGGGAGTTTCTGCAAGCTGGGATGTATTAACTGAAAAGTTCATACAGAATATGAAATTAGACCAGGTTTTCAGTAGCTTAAGATTGAGAGCCAGCTATGGTAAAGTCGGTAATATTGGTGGCTTAGGAAACTTTGCTTCTTTATCTTCATATAGTTCTGGTTTATATGGTGGATTTGCAACCGTTGCTTATGGCCAAGCAGGTAACCCGAACCTTACTTGGGAAACCAGTAAAAAAACAGACGTAGGTTTAAACTTTGGTTTGTTCAACGATCGCTTAACTGCTGAAATTGGCTACTACAATAGTAATAACGATGGGTTATTATTATTTGTACCACAACCTCCTTCTGCAGGTTTGCCTTCCAATATTCCTACCAATATTGGTTCAATGTACAATAGAGGTTTTGAATTTGATATCAAATACAATGTAGTGCAGAAGAAAGACTTCTCTTGGTCTACCTCTTTCAACTTATCAACTAATGACAACAAAGTATTGTCTTTAGCCCCTGGAATTAATAATATTATCAGTTCAACTGGTGGATTAGAAAATCCAAGCATTACTTTGCCAGGCTATCCTATTGGTATGTTATTTGTTACCAGAACTGCTGGTGTTGATCCAGCAACTGGTCGAAGAATATTTATTAATAACCAAGGTAGACAAGTATTCTTCCAACATGTTGCACCTTCTGGGCAAGCTCGTTTTATGTATGCTGATGGAACTACTGCACCTACTGTAAGTAGTGCGGATGCTATTGTTTATAAAAACACCAATGCCAAAATATTTGGTGGATGGGAGAACAACTTAAGATTTAAAAACTTTGAATTAAATGCATTATTCACTTACCAAATGGGTAACTGGTTGTATTATGGTACTCAAGCAGGTTTAAGAGACCAGCGTTTTTGGAACAATGAAGTAGGTGTATTAAATAGATGGCAGAAGCCTGGTGATGTTACTGAGTTTCCTAAACCTGTTTTTGGGGACAACGTATCAAACGGATCTGCTTTCCCTCTTGATATCAACGTGTTCAAAGGCGATTTCGTTAAGTTAAGAACTTTAACTGTTGGATACAATCTTCCTAAAACATTGTTAGATAAAGCCAAAATTTCTAATGCAAGGTTTTATGTTTCAGGAAACAACTTGCTAATCATTACCAAATACCCTGGTCCAGATCCAGAAGTTTCTTCAAACGGAAATGGTACAACCAACTTTGGTATTGACAGAAATACAGTAGCTAACCAACGTACTATTACTATTGGTTTAAATGTTGGATTCTAATTGTTAAACTATTAATTCAGAAAAATGAAAAAGAACCTTATATATGTTTTGATGGCTGCTGGGCTGGTTCAATTAAGCTCATGCGCCAAAGAAAATTTTGTGAATCCGGTTCCTACCAATGTAATCTCTGATCTTACTGCATTTGACAGCAAAGACAGAATTGAAGGCCAGGTTCGCTCAATTTATGCTTCTATAAAAAATGCCGGAATGTATGGCGGCCGCTACCAAATATTTAATGATATCCGTGGCGGAGATTTTATGAATGATCGAACCAATGTGGTAACTGGTTTTGATGTTTGGAATTACACGCCTTCTAATAGTTCTACCAACTCTGTTCAGAACCATTGGTCTAGGGCTTACTATGTCATTAACTTATCTAACGTTTTCTTAGATGGGATGGCAGCTAAAGGAACAGCTGTTGTTGGGGCAACTATTTCTAATAACTACCAAGCAGAAGCACGTTTGTTAAGGGCAATGAGTTATTATTCTTTATTGCAATTATATGCTCGTCCTTTTTGGGATGGTAATGGATCAAAGCCTGGGGTTCCTTTGCGTTTAAAAGGAAATACTGGTTCTGATAATTATGCCTTAGCAAGAGCAACAGTTGCAGAAGTGTATACCCAAATTTTAGCAGATTTAAATTTTGCTGAGACCAATTTGCCTACTACTAACAGCAGTGCAATCAATAATACTACAAGAGCGCATAGAAACACTGCTATTGCTTTAAAAACAAGGGTGTATTTGAGCATGCGCAGGTATGCGGATGTAATTACGGAAGCGAATAAAATTGTTAGTGCAAATGCGCCTTTCACTGCTACTTCTGGTGTTGCCCATGCTTTACAATCAGATGTTACCAATGTATTTAAAGCTCCTTATACCACAACTGAATCGATTTTCTCTATGCCTTTTGCTTCTAATGAAGCCCCTGGTGGACAAAATCAGTTGGGGTATTATTACGGGCCTGCAGCTTTTAATGGTGGTAATGGGGAATACTCTTTATTATCCACTGGTATTGTTTCTAACGCTGGTTGGAAAACCACTGATAGAAGAAGAGCGATGGTTGGGGTATATGGAGGGAAGAGTTATTTAACAAAGTATAGTGTTCCATCAATATTTACAGACTATGCTCCTGTAATTCGTTATGCGGAAGTATTGTTAAACTTAGCAGAAGCAAGAGTTAGATCTACCAATACAGTAGATGCGCAAGCCATTGCTTTGTTGAATGCAGTGAGAGGACGTTCTGATGCATCTACTGTTTTTACTGCAGCTGATTTTGCGAATTCAGATGCATTAGCAAATGCAATTCTTACCGAAAGAAGAATTGAACTCTTAGGGGAAGGATTAGCTGGAACAGACCTCACTCGTTTAGGATTACCGCTACCTGCTAAGCCTGGTGTTGCAGCAATTGCAGCAACAGCACAGCAATATATTTGGCCAATTTCTTCATCTGAATTATTGTTGAATCCACTTTGTACAGACAATTAATTGGATAGAAGTTTGATTTTTTCAAAAGGCCTCGATACTTATCGGGGCCTTTTTTATTTGATATATTCCCATTTTGCGATAGAATTATTAAAAAATCCTCATTTTAATTGGTAAAATCCTTAAAAGTTTATATAAAATAAATTAAATTAATGTGTAAGTGATATTATTATGAATTAACTATAAATTAAAATTCATGTCATTACAATTTGAGTTATTTTTTTTACCGTTCAAACATTTAAAATGCCACAAAACAGTGGTTTTAATCTTTCTTTAACTATATTAGCATTCCAAAAACTTAAAAACTGAATCATGAGAAAACTAGTCACAGTATTCCTGTGTCTGTTGTTCAGTCTGTTTCAACTACAGGCTCAAAACAGAACTGTCACAGGAACCGTAACAGACGAGAGTGGAAAACCCGTGTCAGGGGCTTCTGTATTGGTGAAGGGTACCACAACTGGTACACTTACTAAAGAAAATGGTAGCTACTCTATTTCTGTTCCGTCAACCGCAACAGCCTTAGTTATTTCTGGCTTAAACTTAGCGCCAAAAGAAATAAAATTAGGGAAAAGCAACACCGTTAACGTATCACTAAGTTCAACAGTAGAAAATTTGGATGAAGTGGTAGTAACTGGTTATGCTAGAGAAAAGAAAACCCAGTTTGCTGGTGCTGCTGCAGTATTAAGCGGTAAAGTAGTAGAAACTGTACCAGTAGGTTCATTTGACCAAGCTTTACAAGGTCGTGTTCCTGGTATGTTGGTTAACTCTGCTTCTGGTCAACCAGGAAGTTCAGCTTCTGTTACTATTAGAGGTATTCAATCAATAGCTGGTGCTGGTGCACAGCCTTTGTATGTTATTGATGGAGTTCCTTTGCCTGCTTTTGATATGCAGACTATTAACCCGAACGACTTTGAATCTATTACAGTATTAAAAGATGCAAACTCTGCAGCTTTATATGGTGCTAGAGGTGGTACTGGTGTTATTGTTATCACTACAAAAAAAGGTAAATCAGGTCCTACCAACTTAACTTACAGAACACAGTATGGATTTACTCAAGCTCCTGATTTCAGCCGCTTGAATTTGATGAATACTGCTGAAATGTTTGCTTATGAGGAAAGAGAAAGATTTACAAACACTCCAGGTTGGACTTATTCTCCCAATAACCCAGCTATTCCTGCGGGTATGACTGCTGCAAGAAAGCAGTTTTTGTATGATAGCATTAAAGCTATTGATACACATTGGCCAGATATCTTATACAGAACAGGTATTTCTAAAACACATGAATTCAACCTTTCTGGTGGTAATGAAAAAACCAACTTTTTCTTATCAGCTGGTATGTTTGATCAACAAGGTATTGATTTAGGTTCTAGTTTAACTAGATATACAGTTAGATTAAATGTTGAACACAAGAGCAATAATTTAACTGTACGTTTCAATAATCAAATAGGTTATTCTATTAGTAAGTTTGCTGACTTTGAGGGTGCAAATACTCCTAGAAATCCATTCCAAATGACTTACCGTGCTAAAACATATGAGAATCCATTCAGAGCAGATGGTTCAATCATATTTGGCGCAACTACTCCTTTGGCATTGCGTCAAGTAGGTAACTTATTAGAAGGAATTGCAAATACCAAAAGTTCTTTGAATCAAATTAAGTTGAACTCTGGTTTAACTATAGCGTATAAGATTTTACCTAGTTTGACTGTTCAAAATACATTCGGTATAGATGTGTCAAATGACGACCGTTCACGTTATATTAACCCAGGATCTTATTGGGGATCATTACAACAGTTTCAGAGCGGTTTAGCATCAGAAGGACACCGTTTAACTTCACAAATCATCAATACCAGCAGCTTGGTTTACTCTAAGCGTATTGCAAATATTCATGAAGTAGAAGCAGGAGCTTATTTTGAAGTTATTCGTGGCTGGACAAAAGCAATGGGTCTTACTTTATTTAACTTAGATCCACGTTTAACTGAAACAGGACAAGGTGCTGGAGCTTTACCTACAAATGGTGCAGCAACATACCCTCAGAATGCTTCTTCTGCTAAGTCTGGATTTGGTATCCGTTCTTATTTCGCAACTGCACGTTATACTTATGATAATAAGTATTCAATCAACGCGAATATCAGACGCGACGGAACATCAAGAATTGTAAACGTTGCAAATCGTGAAATCACTACTTGGTCTGCCGGTTTCACTTGGAATGCTTTGAAAGAGAATTTCTTAGCGAACCAAAGAATCTTTACAGATTTAAAAGTACGTGCTAGTTATGGTATTGTTCCAAATATTGGATCTATTGCTACTGGTTCTTATGGTGTTCCTTTGAATGGAGTACCTAACTACCAAGGACCTCAAATTCCTACATTTGGAACAACAGCTTATGGTGGTTCTGCAGTAGTAGGTTTGGCTCCAAGTAATCCTGGTAATCCGGATTTGAAAATTGAAAGAATTCAAAAAACCAATATTGGTGTTGATTTCGCAGTTTGGCAAAATCGTGCAAGGTTCACTGTAGATATCTACAAGAACAAAACCATTGACTTATTTGTAAACCAACCTTTATCTGGTACTACTGGTTTTGGTTCATTAGCTATTAATGCTGGTGTAATGACCAATACAGGTATAGAATTCACTGGTAGTGTTGATGTTGTTAAGAAAAAAGATTTCGGTTTTACTTTAGGAGTGAACCATTCTATTCAAAAGAACAATATTGAAGACTTAGGATTGGTGAATGAGTATGTAGTAGGTACTTTCATTATTAGAAAAGGTCTTCCTTATGGTTCTCATTATACAACCAACTACTTAGGTGCAGATCCTGCAACTGGTCGTCCAATGTATGAAAGCCCAACCGGAGCTACTGTATTTTCTGAAGCACAAGCTGGGCAATTTGCTAAATATGGTACTTTCTTACCAAAGCACCAAGGTGGTTTCAATTTAGATTTCCGTTTCAAGGCAATCACTGTTTCTGCTTTATTCTCTTACCAGTTTGATGTAACTCGTTACAATAACACTGGTAACTGGATTACTAGAGGAACTTTAGGTTATCACCAAGCAGTAAGAGCTTCAAGAGAGTTGATTGATGGTCAGTGGCAGAAAGCTGGTGATGTTAAAAAATTCCAACGCTCTACCTTAGACAGAGGATTTAACTCATCTGATGTTCAAGACGCTAAGTTTATGCGTTTCAGAAACTTAGTTGTTTCTTACGCTATTCCTACCATTAAAACTGCAAGTGGTACTACTTTAATTAAGAGTGCTCGTTTTTATGTTCAAGGACAAAACTTAGCTATTTGGAGTCCTTGGAAAGGATTGGATCCAGAAGATAACAACAATATTAGTTTGAACGAATATCCTAACCCTAGAACATTTGTGGTAGGTATCGATATTAACTTCTAATATTATTAAGGTATTATATTCTTTATTGAATATCAAATTGAACAACATGAAAAAAAATAAATTAGTCATCTTTTCTTTTTTACTATTGTCTTTAGGGGCTTGTAAAAAAGTGATTGATGTAAAAGAAACTGACTTCATCGGTGGAGACATCGCTTTGAAAACAGTAGCCAACAACGAATCAGGGATTATTGGTGCCTATGCTGCTATGAACGTAGAAATGGGCATTCTATTAAATGCAACTTTTGCAGACGAAGTAAAGCCTGGTGAATTTTATAATGCGGCTACCACTCATGAGTGGCAGTATAGCTCTCAGGATGTAGGTTTACGCGATAACTATACCGCTTTTAACTTGTACTACAGAATTATAGACAGAGTTAACCGTGTATTGGTTGCTTTGCCTAACGCTGTAGCTGCAAATGCAACTGAAGTTGCATTAAAAGAAAGATTAAGAGGTGAAGCATTGTTTTTACGTGCTTTCTGTCATTTTGAGTTATACAAATACTACAGTAATACTTCAGTTGGTTCTGAGTTAGCTGTGGCTTATATGGAAACACCTTCTCTTGTTTCAACTGCAAGAATCACACTTACTCCATTTGTTGCAAAATTAAAAGCAGATATGGCTGCGGCTAAACCGTTATTGCCAACTGCTTTAACTGATATCTATCGTGCAACAAGACCTGCTGTTTCTGCTTTACAGGCAAGAGTAGCTTTGTACTTGAAAGAGTATACAGATGCTATTACTTTTAGTTCTGAATACATTACTGCAGTTCCTTTGTCTCCTATGAATCAGTTTGCTGGAATTTGGACTGATGCTAATAGAAATGAAGTTGCTTTCAAATTAAGCCGTACTCCATCACTAGGTGGTAGAATTGGTTCTTTATTCCAAGGTACTTCTGCTAACTCAAGTGCAATTGCTCAATCTGCTTGGGTTCCTTCAACTAAATTGATGAGTGCTTATGACCAAGCGAATGATGTACGTTTTGGGGTTTACTTCAGAACAGAACCATTGTTAGCTGCTGCTGGTCGTCCTGCTCAATTGGTGGCTAAATATCGTGGAACTACTTATGGAACTCCAGGTGAGCACGTTGCCGATGCGAAGGTTTTCAGAACTGGTGAAATGTACTTAATTCGTGCTGAAGCTTATGCTGAAGGCGGAAACTTAGTAGGTGCAGCAGCTGATTTGAATGCTTTGCGTGCAGCTAGAATTACTGGTTATACCAATGTTACTTTAGCTACTAAAGATGCTGCAATCACTGCCATCTTAGAAGAGCGATTTAAAGAGTTGCCTTATGAAGGACACCGTTTTTGGGATTTAAAAAGAAGAAACTTACCTGTTTCTCGTTTGTTAGCTGATGCTCCTAATGCAAATGCACAAACATTACCAGCAGGAAGCTTCCGCTTCTTATTACCAATACCTAACCCTGAAATTAATGCTAACCCATTGATTCAACAGAATCCAGGTTATACCAACTAATCTATTAAGATTGTAAATAAAATAGGCCCCGATATTTATCGGGGCCTATTTGTTTATGAGTGCTAGCCAATTAATGCAAATCAAGTGGCAATTTGAACTTTAGAAATGATAGCGCTAATTAATTTTAATCTTTTTGAGCCACTTGATTATTAAATCTTATTTTAATAGTTCCTCCAGCGTTTTAAATAATTGGTTACCTCTCAAATCAGAAGCGATAATTTTTCCCTCTGGACTAATTAAAACATTAAAAGGAATGGCATTGAATTGATAAATATTCGGCATTTCGCTTTCCCATTGTTTTAGATCACTTACGTGCTTCCAATTTAATTTATCCATTTTAATGGCATCTAACCAAGCTTGTTGATCGTTGTCTAATGAAACACCAAGAATAGTAAAGTTTTTGTTTTTAAATTGATTGTAGGCAGCAACAACATTGGGATTTTCTTTTCTACAAGGGCCACACCAGCTAGCCCAAAAATCTACCAATACATATTTTCCTTTTAAGCTGCTTAATGTAAATGGTTTTCCATCTAAATCGGGCAAGCTAATTTCAGGTGCATCTTTGCCAAGTAAAGCATATGCAGGAGGTGCTGCTGGTTGTTGTTTAGCAGAAGCATTGATTAACTCCTTGATTTTATTTAAACCAGTATGTTCTTTGTATTTTTCTGCTGATTCATTTACCAAGGCTTTTAGTTCGTCTGGCGTCATGGTTCTTGAAGCCATACCCAGCGCATAATACCTTGCTGCAGGGCTTTCACTTTCTTTGATAAAGTTGCGAACCATGGTATTCATTTCTTTTACTTTAGCATCTCTGCTAGCTTGAATCACTTGTAACAAGCTATCCGATTTAGGCTGTGCTTGTAAAGAATCTATTTCCATGAATACCGCATACAATGCAGAATCTTTTTTTCTGTAATCTTCAAACAGCGTATGCATGGCCATTGAAGCAGGTGAGTTTTTAACTTCATATACTCTGTAGCGAGTAACGTCTAAATCAACTTCAATTTCATCGTTATCATTTACGATTAATACATCAGGTCCATTTTCTAAAACCAATCTATACAATCCCTCTTCTTTTGCAATACCCTTTAAGCTAAATTTCCCATCAGCTTTCAAGCTAATTGAATCTAAAATAATGGGTTGCTCTCCTCCATAAGGTAATTCTTGTAAGTAAACTTTAGGCGCAATGGCATTCTTAATTGTTCCTTTAACGGTAAAGGCCCCGTACTTTTTTTTCTGGTCACAAGCACTAAATAATAGTGTTGTGCCTAGTAGCAAAAAACTAATTTTTTTCATAGGTATCTTTTAAGTATTTAATTTTTGTTCAAGTAATTGGGTAACAATTTTCGGGTCTGCTTTGCCCTTGCTTTTCTTTTTTACTTCTCCTACAAACAATCCAATCAATCCTTTCTTACCTTTTTGGTATTCCTTTACTTTGTCGGGCATAGATTCAATTGTAGCATTCACCCATTGTTCCAATTCGTTACTATCGCTTACTTGTAATAGGTTTAATGATTCAGCCAATTCAAGTGGCGATGTTGAATTATTCAACATCGCAGGTAATAATTTGGAAGCAGCAGTAGAAAAATTAATTTTCCCGCTCTCAATTAATTCAATAAGATTCGCTAATTCAATTGGAGTTAATCCAAGCTCTTGGATATTTTTTTGCGAATCATTCATCAATTGTTTGATGGGCCCTAATATCCAATTTGCTGCCATTTTGTAATGAGAACTATATTGTATAGTTTGCTCAAAAAAATTGGCAATGGATTTTTCTTCGCAGAGTTGGCTCGCGTCGTAAGCACTCAATTGATACTTGGTTTGGTAGTTTTGTATTAATTGATGGGGTAGGTCGGGTAATTGATTTTTTATTGAATCAATATATGCCGCTGTTAGCTGTATTGCAGGCAAATCCGGATCAGGAAAGTATCGATAATCATTTGCTTCTTCCTTGTCTCTGATGGCAAAAGTAGTATCATTATCTGCGTTAAAACTCCTAGTTTGTTGTTGAATCTTATTTCCTTTTTCTAATTCCTCAATGATCCGGTCGATTTCAAATTCAATCGCTTTTTTTACATTTCGAATAGAGTTCAAATTTTTGACTTCTACTTTTGTGCCCAATTGTGTTTCACCTCTTAATCTAACAGAAATATTTGCATCACATCTTAAGCTTCCTTCCTCCATATTTCCATCGCATATATTGATCCAACGAACCAGTTTCCTAATTTCGGTTACATAATTCCAAGCTTCCTCTGCAGAAAATAAATCAGGCTCAGTAACAATTTCAATTAGAGGAGTACCTGCTCTATTTAAATCTATGCAAGTGTTGTCAGGGTCTTGGTCGTGAATGCTTTTTCCTGCGTCTTCTTCCAAATGAATTCGATTTAATTGAACGGCCCTTTCGCCTTCATTCGTTTTAATCGTTACAAAGCCTCCAATACAAATAGGATGGGTATGTTGTGATATTTGATATCCTTTCGGAAGATCTGGGTAGAAATAGTTTTTTCTTGCAAAAAAAGATTGCTCAGCAATGGTACAATTACAAGCCAATCCCATTTTGACAGCATATTCAATGGCGCGTTGATTTAGCTTAGGCAAACTCCCAGGATGTGCTAATGCAATAGGACTTACCTGTGTGTTAGGAGCATTGCCAAATGCAATACTGTCACCACTAAACAGTTTACTATTGGTTGATAGTTGTGCATGTACTTCAAGACCAATAATGGCCTGGTATTTTTGAGATAAGTCCATTATACAAGCCTGCTTATTTGTAGAATTAGTTCAGACAAATTCGATGCATCCTGTCCACCTGCAGTGGCCAAAGTTTTTTGTCCGCCTCCTCCGCCTTTTATTAATGGAGTTGCATATTCCTTAATCAATTTTGGAGCTTCCAATCCTTTTTCATTTACCATACTATCACTCAACATAATACATACTGCAGCTTTACCAGCAATATTGGCGCAAAGCACAACAAAGTAGTGATTGCCTAATCCTATTTTTAAATCGAAGCATAGTTTCTTTAATTGATCTGCACTATTCACTTCAACTATTTCGCCAATAAATTGCCCTTCTTCACCGCCAATCAAAATCGGTTTTGTTTTTTGTAGTAATATATCACGGATGGATTGAAGCTGTTTGGTTTCTAGGCTCTCTAATCTTTTTTCGGTCTCTTGTTTTTCCAGCATTAATTTCTCCACCGCTTTTATTGGATCTTGGGTTTTTAATAAACCAGCAACAGTTTTTAGTTCTGTGTATTGCTTGTTCAAAAAATGAAATGCATTGCTGCCTGTTAATGCTTCAATTCTTCTTACTCCAGCAGCAACTGCGGATTCTGCAGTTATTTTAAGTAACCCTATCATACCAGTATGCATAACATGGGTACCACCACATAATTCAACTGAGTAGTTTGGATCGACTACAACTACTCTTACAGTATTCCCGTATTTTTCTCCAAATAATGCCATCGCCCCTAGTTTAAGTGCTTCTTCTTTAGGCATTTCGGTGATGACTACGGGTATATTTTGTCTTATTTTTTCGTTTACAATATGCTCTACTTCTGTAATTTCTTCCTCTGTTAAACGAGCAAAATGCGAGAAGTCGAATCGAAGACTCTCTTCATTTACCAAGGATCCTTTTTGTGCAACATGGGTTCCCAATACTTTTCTTAGTGCTGCATGAAGAAGGTGGGTAGCTGTATGGTTATAACAGGTGAACAGTCTTCTTTCTGCATCTACTATAGCAGTAAATGGTTTTGCTGTATTAGTAGGAAGTTGATTTACAAAATGTACAATCAAGTCGTTCTCTTTTTTGGTATCTGTTACTGATATTTTTTCACTACCAAAATCTAACCAACCTGAATCACCCACCTGACCACCACTTTCTGCATAAAATGGAGTGGTATTAAATACCAATTGAAACTGTGTTTTTCCTTTAGCGCTGATTTTTCTGTACTTGGTAATGGTACTTTGAGTGCTTAATAGATTATAGCCAACAAATCCTTCTCCTTTTTCTTCTGAAACAATTACCCAATCTTCTGTATCTAGTGTTGCAGCTGCTCTACTTCTGCTTTTTTGTTGTTGCATTTCACTTTCAAATCCAGCTTCATCAATGGTTCTATTGTTTTCAGAAGCAATCAATCTGGTAAGATCTATTGGGAAGCCAAATGTGTCGAAGAGTTCAAATGCAGCTTTACCATCAATGATATCAGTGCTGTTATTAATCATGTCATCCATTCTTTTTAATCCCTTGTCTAGGGTTTTTAAGAATGCATCTTCTTCTTCTTTTACTACTTTATTTACAAAATCTAATTGCTGCTGTAGTTCTGGGAATACCGTTTCAAATTGTTTTGCCAACACAGGCATCAATTGAAATAATAGAGGCTGCTTATAATTCAAGTAAGAATAGTAGTACCTAACCGCTCTTCTTAAAATTCTTCTGATTACATAACCAGCACCTGTGTTAGATGGTAATTGACCATCCGCAATAGTAAAACCAATTGCCCTAATATGATCTGCAATCACCCTGAATGCAATTGCTTCTTTTGAATCGGAGCGGTCGTATTTGTTGCCAGTTAGTTTTTCAATTGCTTCAAATGTTCCAGTAAATACGTCGGTATCGTAGTTACTTTGTTTACCTTGAATAACCCTTACCAATCTTTCAAATCCCATTCCAGTATCCACATGTTTGGCTGGTAATTCTACTAGTGAGCCATCTTTTAATCTGTTGTACTGGATAAATACATTGTTCCAGATTTCAATGACTTGAGGGTGGTCTTTATTAACCAATTGGCTTCCTGGAATTTTTGCTCGCTCCTCGTCAGATCGGCAATCTACATGAATTTCAGAGCAGGGGCCACATGGTCCGGTGTCTCCCATCTCCCAGAAATTGTCTTTTTTATTGCCATATATGATGTGGTCTTCTGCCACCAATTTTTTCCATTCCTGTAATGCAAGGGTAGATGCTGGTATGCCTTCAGAAGGATCACCCTCAAATACCGAAACATATAATCGATCTTTGGGAAGCTTGTATATTTCTGTAAGGAGTTCCCAGCTCCAAGCAATCGCTTCTGCTTTAAAATAATCACCAAAACTCCAGTTACCCAACATTTCAAACATGGTATGGTGATAAGTATCAACCCCTACTTCTTCTAAGTCGTTGTGCTTGCCACTTACGCGCAAACATTTTTGGGTATCTGCAATTCTTGGGCTGGCTGGTACAGAATTTCCAAGAAAATAATCTTTGAATTGGTTCATTCCAGCATTGGTGAATAGTAGGGTTGGATCGTTTTTTACTACTATTGGCGCAGAAGGAACGATTTGGTGCTTTTTTGAAGCAAAAAAATCTAAGAATTGTTGGCGAATTTCGGCACTCGTCATGATGAATTACTTTTTATATGCCATTAAGGCTGTAGAAACTATATTTGTTGTTATTTAAAGGGGCAAAGGTACGGATTTAAGGGGCTGAAAACCGATCATGAAAAAGGTAAAATACTACTATAATACACATAATATGCGCTTTGAGAAGCTGACTACCCCGCTTAGGGTTAGGTTGCTTCAGGTATTAGGGTATATAGCAGCATCCATAGTTACTGGAATCCTCATTTTTGCCATTACTTTCCGTTATATAGATTCTCCCAAAGAAAAGTTGCTTCGCCAACAAAATGACGATTTGAAGCAGAATTACAAGGTAATGGATGAGCGAATTAAACAGTTACAGCTCCAAATGGACGAAATAGCCAATAGAGACAATTATGTTTATCGATCCATCTTTGAATCGAACCCCATACCAGATAGTGCCAGGGTAAAGGAAATGGAGAAGAAAAAAGAAGTGCTATTGGTGCAAAGTATGGGGGAGACCGAGTTGGTGACCAGCATGGCTGCTCAGCTTAATAACCTGAGTTTAAGGATGGCTTTTCAGGTGAAATCATTTGGGGCCATTGAGAATATGGTAAAAAACAAAGAAAAATTATTAGCTGCAATCCCATCCATACAACCTATTAGCAACAGAACTTTAAATAGGGTTTCTTCTGGTTTTGGCTATAGGATTGACCCAGTTTATAAAGACCGAAGATTACATCCAGGATTAGATTTTACTGCCCCAATAGGCACCCCAATTTATGCTGCAGCAGACGGAGTGGTAAAGGATGCCGGGTTTAATACAGGTGGATACGGAAATAGGGTGGTGGTAAATCATGGATTTGGATATGAAACCTTATATGCACATATGGTTCGAATAAAAGCTAGGGTAGGCACTAGGGTTAAAAGAGGAGAAGTAATAGGTTATGTAGGAAGCACAGGAAAAAGTACGGGCCCCCATTTGCATTATGAAGTGCATAAAAATGGTACCCAATTAGATCCTATTTACTTTTTTTATAATGATTTAACCCCTGCTCAGTTTGATCGTATTCTTAAATTAGCCGCTGCAAGTAACCAAAGCTTTGACTAGATCTGCAACAAAAAAGACAATTACTTGTAATAACAAAAAATTGTATCGTGGAACCAGGCGTACGTGAATACCTTTTACGAATTGTAAATACCCTTTCTGTGGGTTTATTTTGGTTGGCTATTAATTCTACCGCAGGAATCATGTATGACCATGCTTTTTTTCATGATACCATCACCATGGGTAATATCATTTTTTATATCTGGTTTATTACTAGCTTTATCTTTTTCTTGCGCTGGCAAATCAAGCTATGGAGTAAACCCATCGATTTTGAACAATAGGATTTTGATTACCTAAGTTTTATTTTTCTTTTGTATCAAGTATTACAGGGGGTATTCCCTTTTCCTTGTACAATCACTTTAGAATTAGGCGAAGTAACCAAGGCTTTCATTACTTGAATCTGTTCGTATTGCAATTGTTTGTCTCCTAAACCAGCGCTGATTATTTGCTGGTAATCTGCAATACCTCTTGCTTCCACTCTTTTTCTTTCCGCTTCTTGTTTTTCCTTTTGCAAAACAAATTCCATTTTTTGGGCGTCTTGCTCCGCTTTGATTTTTTCTTCTATGGAGGTTTTTACGTTATTTGGCAAAGTGATATTTCGAACCAATAATTGCTCTAATATCAACCCTCTTTTTTTAAAATCGTCATCAATAGATTTATAAATTCTATTTTGAAATAAATCTCTTTTTAACGAATACAAGTCAATGGCAGTATAATAAACCGCATTGTCTCTAATTTTTGTTCTGGTGAGTGGGCGCACTATTTTGTCTCTAAAATCTAGCCCGGTTTCTCTAATTAATCTGGGGGCTTCACTAGCTGTAACTCTATATAAAACCGTTAAGTCTATCACAACTTCTAATCCATCAGCAGTTAAAACCCTTATTGCATCATCCCCAGATAGTTCCCCTTCATCATTTACTCCACTCATGGTATAGTTCTGTGTTTTGATATCTACTTCTCTTACTTCAACCAATGGGTTAACAATGTTTAAACCACTATATAAAATATTGTTAGAGATTTTACCAAATAAACTTTGGACACCGATTTGGCCTGCGTCAATTTGTTTAATGCAAGAGCTGAATACCCCAACCAATGCAATAACGATACCTGCAATTCTTACTCCCTTTGCTAGTTTAATAAACTCTTCTCTTTCTTTATTCATAAAACCAGCGGCAACCAACAAAATGATGCCTAGAATAATTAATATCATATAAGAAATTTTTTAATAAATACAAGGTAAGCTCTTTTAACCAGACCCTACTAACTACTATGATCCATGATAATGACCCAAACACCGTTTATTTTTTTGAATAACAAAGTGTAGTGCCCACTTACATTTCCTGCATTTCTGGTTAATTCCCATTTACCCAAAACCATCCAAAGCTGTTTAGATAGGGGCTTTACTTCTAATAAAGTAAAATTTAACTGACCCATATAATCTTTGTTGGGGTAGTTCTTTTTATAGTTATTAAGGGTATTGGTAAAGCCATAAGTAGGACCGTTTTTGCCAACAAATAATAGGCTGTCGTTGTTCCAGTACCCTTTCATAAAAGCATCAATATCACTTCTGTTCCAAGCTTCAGTTTGTTCTTTCAAGATTTTTCTGATTTGTTTCTCTGGACCAGCTTGTCCAAAGCTATAACTGATTCCACCAAATGCAGTAAGTAATAAAATACAAAAGAGTTGCTTTTTCATAATTGTGGCAATAAGTGTTTATTAAAATTAGTTAACTTTCTCGAATGGATTATAAGAGTCATTTGCAGAACGATAAAAAATTGGCTTCCATTTTAACGCAAGACCCATTTGTTTTAAAGCGAAAAAAGAATATCCCCATTCGTTTAATGGCTAGTATTATGAGCCAGCAATTAAGTACTAAAGTTGCAGCGGTTATATATAAACGATTTCTAGCTTTATACAAAGGAAAAGAACCTAAAGTAGAAGCAGTATTGGAAACACCCAATGAAGCACTAAGAGCTATTGGGTTAAGTAATGCGAAAGTGAGTTATGTGAAAAATGTTGCTCAATTCTGCATTGAGCACAATATAAATGATCGCTTGCTTTCTACTATGAATGATGAAGCAATCATATCATTATTGGTTCAAATTAAAGGAGTAGGCAAATGGACGGTAGAAATGTTGTTGATGTTTGGTTTGGGGCGGGAAGATGTTTTTGCGGTAGACGATTTGGGTATACAACAAGCCATGTGTAAGTTGTACAAAATTGATGCAACCCATAAGAAAACGATGCAAGAAAAGATGCTAAAACTTGCCCAAAAATGGGCTCCCTATAGAACCTATGCATGCTTACACTTATGGCATTGGAAAGACAGTTGATTAAGCTGAATTTCTAGCAGCATTGATAATTCCAAACATAGATCGGGTAATTAATTTCTCATAATTGATCTTGAGATCTTCTGCAATTTGTTCATTCTTTAATTGGTGCAATGCGTATTGCTGGATGGTTAAAAGTGGCAAGACAATTTTATCTCTCATCAATATGGATGCTCTTCCTGGCTGATCATCTTCCATTAATACATTGTTGCCAGATAACTCTAATACCAAAGAATGGGTTAAGTCGTATTCAGCTTTGATTAAATTCCAAACAGGACCGAATAGTGGATCTTCTTGAATATATGCCGTTAAGGGAAAGAATGATTTGAGCATGCTCATCATACTATTATCTATCAAAGTCCTGAAAAAAGCCACTTCAGTAAACAATGATTTTACTTCATCCCACCTGCCTGAATTTTTTAATTGCTGTAATGCAGAGCCAACTCCAAAATATCCGGGAACATTTTGTTTTAATTGACTCCAACTGCCTACAAAAGGTATTGCCCTTAGATCTTCAAATACTAATTTGTCTGAATTTCCTCTTTTGCCTGGCCTACTTCCAATATTACTTTTGTTGTAGTAATTCAATGGACTAAACTGTTGCATGTATGGTAGAAACTGCGGATGTTTTTTAAATGATTGATACACTTGGTGGCTAATGCCTCCTAGTTCTTCCAATAGGTTTCTATGTGTTGGGCTTAATTCAATCCTATTTTCTGCAAATACGGTGTTACTAATTCCAGCACTTAATAATTGTTCTAAATTATATTGAGCCGACTTAAGTGTTCCAAAATTGGAAGTGATGGTTTGTCCTTGAATGGTTAATTGTATTTCTTCGTTTTCAATATTATTACCCAAGGAAGCATAAAATTTATTGGTTTTTCCGCCACCTCTAGAAGGAGGTCCTCCTCGACCGTCAAAAAACTTTACTTTAATTCCATTTTCTCTAGAAATAGCGGTTAGCTGCTCTTTTGCAGTGTAAATACTCCAATTAGCTTGTAAATAACCACCATCTTTAGTGCCATCACTAAATCCTAACATAATCGTTTGCGATTGGGCACGAGCTTGTAAATGTTTTTTATAAATTGGTAATTGATAAAGCCACTGCATGATTTGTTCAGCTTCTTTTAAGTCGTCAATGGTTTCGAACAATGGAACAATATCTACCGAAAGCTGGTCGGTATTCCATCCGCATAATTTAAAAAGGATAAATACCTCTATCATATTTAATGCAGACTGACAATTACTGATAATATAGCGATGACAACCTTGCACTCCATTGATTTGTTGAATGCTATTGATGGCAAAAATACTTTCAACCGTGTCTTTGGATATTTCAGTAGAAGTATCATCTACTCCAATCACTTGATCAATCTTTAATAAACAATTGATTTTTTCTTCTTGGCTGAATGTATCGTAGTTGTTGGGTAGGATGCCCGGCTTATTGTTTTCTTTGAGTGTAGCGTCAATATTTTTAATAACAGCTGTATGAATTCTACTGTCTTGCCTTATATCAATTGAAGCAAACCAAGTACCAAAAATTTTTACCTTATTAATCAAGCTGTTTACTCGATTAATGTATAATGAATGATGATTGGCAACCATCAAATCTTTTATTTCTTGTAATTTTCCTAGTAACTCTTTCTGGTGAATCCTTCTGCTTTCTTCTGGTCTAAACACATTTTCATACAATTGTGCCTCCAGTTTTGTGACCAGCATATCTACTCCAGAAAAAGTGAGTCTTCTTTTTAATTTTCTAATATCCCTGTAATAACAAACTACTATGGCACTTCTTAATGATTCTGCAATTTTTAGGGTTGTTGATGCATTTACAAATGGATTCCCATCTCTATCGCCTCCGGGCCAAAAACCCAATTCAATAAATGGATTATGATTTTCCTCTTCTAATATTTCGTTGCTAATAAAATTATAAATATTTCCAATCGACTGGTACAAAATATTTTCTAGGTACCACATTAAGTTAACTGCCTCATCCAATGGAGTAGGTTGTTTCTTGTTGAAAAATGGAGTAATACCCAATTGTTGAATATAGAGGTTGATGGTTTCAAAATCGTTTTTAGCAATAGCTTCACCTAAATCATGAATAATACCCAAAACACTACCAGGATAAAATTGGGTTGGATGGGCTGTTAATACTACCCTAACTTTGAATTGTTTCAGCTTCTCTCTCAATAAAGGGAGTTTCCCTTTAAAATAAGCTTCATTGTATAAAGCTTTCAAACTACCCGTTCCGTTTAAGTTGTGAACGGTATCAAAAGCAGCATCTTCAATTGCATCAAAAAGCACCACTTGACGTTCAATATATTGTACAAATTTGAATAAGCGGTCTACCTGTTCTGCTTCATTGCTTACTTGGGCTTGCCTATTAAAAAAATCTTCGATAATTTCTTTTGGCGTCTTACCATTTTGGTATCCATCTATACATGATTGCAATAATATTGGAAGTAAAGCCCCTACATTGGCTATCCCTGAAAATGGGAGGGCAGCAAAAAGGCTGTTATAAATGGTATACTTGTCGGCAACATTTTGCCTAAAAGCGAGTATGGGTTTATTTAAATACATAGCAAATACCTATGAATATACAAATTTTTTTGCCCGATTAAACCTTTCATCTCCAATTTTATCTAACTTAAAAGACAATCGATATATATTGAATCAAGATTCTCAATTGGTGAAGCAGTTTAAGATTCCTTCACAAAAAAATGCAGCGTTTACTCAACTGGTAAAACAATACCAAGAAAAATTGTATTGGCATATTAGAAGGATGGTAGTAGAGCACGAAGATGCCAATGACGTATTGCAAAATAGCTTTATAAAAATTTGGAATGCATTAGACAATTTTAGAGAAGACAGTCAATTGTATACTTGGTTATATAGAATAGCAACCAATGAAAGTTTAAGTTTTTTGGAACAAAAAAAGAGAAAGCAAACCAGTTCATTTGATGATGTAGCAGAAGTTTATGGAAACAGCGTTAAAGCGGATAGTAATTTTAACGCGAATCAATTAGAGTGGAAATTGCAGTTGGCTATTCAGCAACTTCCAGAGAAACAAAAATTGGTTTTTAACTTACGGTATTTTGATGAGATGACTTATGAACAAATAAGTAAAATTTTAGATACCAGTGAAGGAGCTTTGAAGGCCAGCTATCATCATGCTGCAAAAAAAGTGGAAGAATTTATTAAAACGCATTAAACCCAAGGGTCGTATTGGAGTCTTAAAAAGGAAGAAAATGGAAAACAAGGAAATCATACAAGAATTAGAACAAGTGGCACCTTTGCTGAATACTATCGCAAAAACACCAGTTCAATCAGTCCCTACTGGTTATTTTGATCATTTTCAAGTTCAAATAGCCCCTGACCATTCAATTACCCAAATTGAGGAGACACCAGTTGTTCAGATGAAACAAAGCCGTAAATGGTTTACCCTTGCTGCTGCGGCCGTAATTATTGGTGTATTAGTAATAGGAGGGTTTAATTTGGTAAATCAACCAAAAATTTCTTCTAATCCTGAAATAGTCATTAATATGGAACAAATTGCTAAAATAGATATTAATGAATCTGTAAAAGCTTTGTCTAATGATGCTATTGATGAGTATTTAAAAACTGCCAACGCTTTAGCGGGGCCTGAAAATAGTTTGCATCAATATACCGTGGATGCAATTTCTGAAACAACGGTGGCTGAGATTTCAGATGAAGAACTGCAGCTTTATCTGAGCGAATAATTGAATTAACATTTAAAAAAACAACAACATGAAACGTTTACTATTAATCATTTTAATGGGCGTAACAGCTATTGCACAAGCACAAGAACCACCACCACCTAAGATGGGTAGAATGCAAGGTGGAATGCCCCCTCCACCGCCTCCTGGGGAAAGGCCTAATATTGAAGCTATTAAAGTTGCTTATATCACCAAGCAATTAAATTTAAGTGCCGAGGAAGCGCAAAAGTTTTGGCCAGTGCATAATGCATATATGGCGGAATTAAAAAAGGCAAGACAGGAAAATAAATCTGCCGAATTGGCTTTTGAAGAACAGGCATTATCGATTCGTAAAAAATACAACAACGATTTCAAAAAAATCTTGAGCGCAGAAGATAGAGTGAATACGGTTTTTAAATTAGACCGCAATTTCAACGATATGATGCGCCAAGAAATGATGAAGCGTGGTATGAGGCCTCAGGGTCCTGGCGATAAAAAAATGGACAAGCCCGAGCTAAGAAAAAGAATGATGCAAAGAAATCGAACAGATTCTACCATCAAGAAAAACTAAGTTAGACTTGAATGATGAAATACTGGGCTGGAGATATCATGGTAAAACAGGTATTTCCAGCCTTTTTCTTGTCCTGCTTCCCACCAAACTCTTCTTAGCTCCATACACTTCTTTCCATCAAAATCATATTTAGCCACGAATCTGCTTTTCATTTGCTGCAACTGAGGAGCATCGTCTCCGCCAAAAAATATAAGCTCATTTTCTTCTTGAATAAAAAAGACCTGATGAAATTTACTATGAGCTCCTGTTAACTGGTATTCAATATAGTTGTCAATAAATCCTTGATCATCTTCTAGCCAAACTACTTTGCTGAACTCTTCTAGTATTTGAATATCGGCCTGAACATAGGATGCAGAGCCAATTCCCATAGCATATTCATATTCCCTTCTTTGCACATAATAAGTAGCATAAGGGAATGCAATAAATTGTTCTCCTGTAGAATAATTTCGAGTAGTAATTCCACCTGCATGATCTTTATGCAAATGGCTCATTAATACTTTTGTTATTTGAGATGGATTATACCCCGCTTTTTCTAGATTATAATAAATCTGAGGTACCCCATTAGACATATTGTAGCCTAATCCTGTATCAATCAAAATAAGGTCTTTTTGTGTTACCACTAAAAAGGGTTGAATTTCAACCAACAAACTACCAATAGGTCTGCTATTCAATTCTTCGGTTGCTGTATTAAATGGAACAAATACCTTGGTTTTATCAATAGTAAAACTTCCTTCAGATAATGGAATAATGGTCATAATAATCAATTAACGCAAAACCATTTGGCGGTCTGCATCTAGTCTAAGTAAAATAAAAATCAAAATGGTAAATGTTAGTAAAGAAGATCCACCATAACTAACCATTGGTAATGGGATACCAACTATAGGGAAAAAGCCAATTGTCATACTTACGTTTACCGCAAAATGGAAGAAAAGAATACTCACTACACTATAAGCATACACTCTACTGAATGTACTTCTTTGTCTTTCTGCTATTCGAATAATACGATATAAAAGTGCTAAATAAATTATTAGAAAAATTACACAGCCAATAAAACCAAAGGCTTCACCCAATGAAGTAAAAATGAAATCGGTGTGTTGTGCGGGAACGTATTTCCCACGTGTTTGTGTACCTTTTAAAAAACCCTTTCCTGCAAATCCGCCAGAACCGATGGCAATCTTACTTTGGCGCACATTATAATCATCTGGTTTCTTAGGGGCTTTTTCATTGCCTGCTTTTTGTTTTTTTAAGGATTTAACATTGTCGGAACAATTGTAATCCTTACCCACCATACTATAGATACGGGTGCTTTGGTAACACTCAAATACATTATTGAATATATATGGTATAACAAAGCGTTGCGTTCCTGCACTGATCATCCAAATAATAACAATCGTAGTAATTAATCCTTTGTTCCTTCTTGCCTGTCTACGAGCAAAGTAAATAAGTAATACAGCAATTGCACTGAGAATAATCAGTAGGGTATTAGGTTCAATAATTAAAGACGCAATGACCAATACGCCAAATGATGATCCAAAAATTAAAATTTGTGCAGGTAAACCTTCTCTATACATGGCAATTAAAAAAGAGCTATACACCAATGCCAAACCTAATTCGTGTTGTAAAATAGATAGTATAGCCGGAGCAATTGCAATAGCCCCTGCGATCAGTTGAAATTTCAATTTGCTAAAATCTGTTTCTTGTCTTGATAAAAACTTGGCCAATGCCAATGCCGTAAATATTTTACAGAGTTCTGCTGGTTGCAAATTAAAGCCACCACCCATTGGAATCCAACTTTTTGAACCATTGATGTTTTTCCCAATAAAAAAAGTAGCAACCATTAATAATAAGCCAAATGCATACATTAAATTGGCAAATGCAGTAAAGAGTTTGCTATCTGTTAGTAAAATAAATGTGGCCACTAAGGCACAGAACCCTGCAAAGAATAATTGTTTGCTATAATTTGTTTTACCACCTATAAATGATGTAAACCAATTGCTGCCTTCGCTAAATTCTACCATGAAAATACATAAGACGCCTATTGCAACTAAAATAGAATAGAGCCAAATCATGGGGTAGTCTACCCCTTGTGAAATATTTTTATTTTTCATCATTGTGCACGCCCTCCTATTCTTTTCTTTTTGTCTTCGCTTAATAATAAGGCTGCTTTGATTTTGTATTTGTCGGTACTGTCTTTTTTATTGCCTACAGGTTTGCTTCCTTGTTCAAGTGTAGCTTCAGTATTATTTTTATTATTTTCTTTTACATTTTCTGCCTCCTCTTTTTCTGCTGCTTCTTCTAGTGCTAATTTGGCTAATCTAGCAGCTCTTTCTTCATCTTTTCTGGTATACCAATTTTTAATAGCTTGAGGAATTAAATTCATATTGGTCACCCTTTCAGCAGTAGCTTTTCCTGCTGCACTAAGTGTATCGTTCAAATATTTTTCCATAATTAAACTAGCAATAGGGCCTGCAGCAACTGAACCATATCCTCCATTTTCTACCACTACAGCAACAGCAATTTTTGGATTGTCTTTTGGTGCAAAAGCCACAAATAAAGAGTGGTTTTTTCCATGTGGATTTTGTGCCGTTCCTGTTTTTGCGCAATATTCAACGCCTGGAATTTTTAAGTGAGATGCTGTTCCGTAAACTGTAACATCGTGCATTCCATCGTTTACCGCTTGATAATCGTTATCTGAAATATTGGTAACCACATGTTTTTTTCGATACTTATTCATCAACACGGTATCTTCTATTTGTTCGTTTTCTATACTGTCTACAAAGTGTGGTGGAAAATAATACCCTCTATTGGCGATGATGCACATTAAGTTGGCCATTTGTAATGGAGTTGCTGTCATTTTATCTTGACCAATCCCAAGAGTAAGAACGCTACAGCTGTTCCATCTTCTTGCGCCTCCAAAAAATTTATTGTAAATGCTGGTGTCTGGAATATTGGCTTTGTCTTCACTAGGTAAGTCTACTTCTAATCTTCTGCCCAAGCCAAAAGCATTCATATATTCTTTCCATTTCAAATAACCTTGATTGGTATTGCCCCATTTTTTATTGTCTAATGCTTTTCTAAAAACGTCGGAGAAATAAGAGTTACAAGAATTGGCTAATGCTAATCTTAAATTAGCAGCATGACCTGCATTACTGTGTTCGCATCTTACATAAACACCACCACATGCCCCATATCCACCACTACAACCAATTCCATAATCGGAAGTAATTAAGCCTTGATCTAGCGCCACCAATGCTCCTAAGGGTTTAAATGTAGATCCGGGTGGGTATTGTCCTTTGATGGCTCTATTATACATTGGCTTTGCAGTATCCATTACCATTCTGCCCCAATTTTTTCTGCGAGCATTACCCGTTAAAACATTGGGGTTATAGGTTGGGCTAGATACCATGGTAATGATACCTCCAGTTCTTGGGTTGATGGCAACTGCGCTACCAATTTTATTTTGTAACAATTGCTCCGCCAATTGTTGTACTTCAACATCAATACTGGTAAATAAATTTCTACCAGCAACTGGGATGGTATCGAATATGCCGTTTTCGTAAGGTCCTTGAATTCTGCTCTTATTGTCTCTGATAAAACGTTTGATGCCTCTTTGCCCCATTAAAATAGATTCGTAGGTTTTTTCTAAACCACTCATACCCGCATAGTCGCCCATTTCATATCCTAAGTGTTTGTTTTTTCTTAAGTAACTGGTGTCAACTTCTGCAATATATCCAAGTAGTTGTGCGGCTGTATTAAATGGATAAGTTCTAACAGAACGTTCGCTTAAAACAAAACCGGGAAACTTATACATATTCTCGGTAAGCTTCGCATATAACTCAGCACTTAACAAGGGCTCAAAAACGCTTGGACGAACACGGGTGTTTTTAAAAATCAGGTCAAGCATTCTTTTTTTATACTCAGCTGTATCAATCCCTAAAATGGCGCAAAGTGAGGCGGTATCTGTGCCTTTTGATTCGGAAGGAGTAACAATTAAATCGAAACTGATGGTGTTTTCGAGTAAGGCTCTTTTTTTACGGTCAAAAATAATGCCCCTATCAGGATAAATAATTTTTCGGTAAATGGCGTTGTTTTCTGCTGCCAGTTTATATTGGGAAGAAAAAATTTGAAGATTAATCAGTTGTGCTGTTATTACAATAAATACAACACCAATGATGATTTGGATAATCCTACCACGGCTTTGATTAAATACGGACATATATTAGGAGAAGTCAATTGATTTGACCACGTGAAATTAAGCATAAACTAGAACTACTGCACTAACTATTCGTTCTATATTTTGCTTTTCTGTTGAACAACATTTCAGCCAAAAAGATGAGTAGTAAACTAATACCAGTTGTGCCACTCACTTTGCCTAAGAAATAGGTAAAACTTCCAAATTGAAGCCACTCTAATAATACTAAATAAAAGTGGTGAATAAAAGTAAGTAAGCCAATGTATAAACTGAAAGGCGCCCATCCCATGCTCTTAATGCTGGGCTCTACATAGCTTTGTTCGGTGGTTTCTTGTGGAATTAATAAACTTAATAAGAACGGCCTGATATAGCCAATTAGTGTGCAAGCTGCAGCATGAAGACCCATGGTTCCTGTAAAAAAGTCCATGGTTAATCCAAATAGGAAAGACAATAATAATACAGACCAAGGTCCCATTTTAAAAGGCAACCAAAGAATGTATAAAAAATAAATATAAGGAACAATAAACTGGTGCAAAGCGGGTATTTTATTCAATACAAATTCTTGTAGAAGAATAAAAAAGGCAAACCGGAATATATTGGTTAATAAACTGCTCATTGCTGTTGATTTCGGTTTTCCAATTCAATTTGTTCGTTGTAACGGGTGTTATAAATTACATCAACCGATTGTATGGTAAAAAAGTTGGTAGCAGTTTTAATTTTCAAAGTATAGTAATTCGTAGCAGGATCTGCAGTAATGGAAGCTACTCTACCAATCATTAAATGCGATGGAAAGTTGGCCGAGTAAGCACTAGTGAGTACTGTATCACCTTTTACTACTTTCGCGCTTTTAGAGATATTTCTTAAAACAAGCAAAGAAGGATCTGCGCCATCCCATTCTATACTACCAGTAGTATTGTCTTTTTTAAGCATGGCAGAAACTTTGCTGTTTCTGTGTAACAAACTCATCACTTTACTAATATTGGCAGACATATCTACCACTACACCCACAATTCCACTTGGTCCAATTACAGCCATGCCTTTTTTGATGCCTTGTTCAGCGCCTCTTTCGAGCATTAAGTAATTATTTTGTAAAGTGTAAGAATTGCCAATCACCTTAGCAGGGAGATAAATGAATTTTCTTTTTCTTCCCAGGGTATCTACAAAACTTGAATCAGTAAAATTAATTAAGCTGGTGTCAGGTGAAATAAAATTACTACCCAATGCATTTCTTAAACGGGTATTTTCTTCGGCTAATTTTTGATTGGCTTCTTTTAAATTAAAGTACTGTTGTAAGTTGGCGTAACGACTATTAAAATATCCAGTTACTTCAAATACAGTACTTCCAAAAAACGTTTCATGTGTTTTGCTTACTTTGGTCAGCATCACAATACATAGAATTTGCAACAGCAAAAAGCTGAGGAAATTAAAGTATTGCCGTATGAACAGAAAAATATTTTTCAAAGCCGATTAGCTGTTCTATCTCATGATAAATGGAAAACGCTGATAGTTCTTTAACGCAAGCCCAGTGCCGCGTACCACACTTTTCAATGGGTCGTCTGCAACATGAACAGGCAATTTAATTTTTGCACTTAAGCGCTTGTCTAAACCACGTAAGAGGGCACCACCACCAGTTAGGTATAATCCCCTACGGTAAATATCTGCCGCCAATTCTGGGGGAGTAGTTTCTAATGCTTTTAAAATAGCTTCTTCTATTTTGAAAATGCTTTTATCTAAAGCTTCTGCAATTTCTTGATAGCTCACCATGATTTGTTTTGGTATACCCGTAACCAAATCACGACCATTTACTGGCATGTCTTCTGGAGGATTATCCAAGTCTTTCATTGCAGCACCTACATTAATTTTAATTTGTTCAGCAGTACGTTCTCCAATTAATAAGCTATGGTATCTTCTTAATGCTTCCATAATATCTGCAGTAAATTCATCACCTGCAATACGAATACTTTGGTCGCAAACAATTCCTGCTAAAGCAATCACTGTAATACCTGTAGTACCACCACCAATATCAATAATCATATTTCCAACAGGCTCTTCTACATCAATCCCAATACCTAAAGCTGCCGCCATAGGTTCATGAATCATGTATACTTCTTTTGCACCTGCTTGTTCAGCACTATCTCTTACAGCACGTTTTTCTACTTCAGTAATTGAAGAGGGAATACATATAACCATTCTCCAACTTGGAGGAAACAAAGGCTTCTTGGGATAAATCATTTTCATTAACTCACGAATCATTAATTCGGCGGCGTTAAAGTCTGCAATTACTCCATCTTTTAAAGGTCTGATGGTTCTGATGCTTTCATGTGTTTTTTCGTGCATCATCAAAGCCTTCTTACCTACTGCCAAAACCTCTTTCATATTGTTGCGATTTAATGCAACAATGGAAGGTTCGTTTACAACTACATCGTCATTGTGAATAATCAAGGTATTGGCAGTACCCAGATCCATGGCTATTTCCTGAGTGAAAAAATTAAATAATCCCATTGTATGGTTAAGTTCTTGTGTATGTTAAAGCAATAGTTACAAAGGTGCTTGAAATTAGTGGAATTAACAAGGGAATTCAAACCCAATATCCTTTCTAAAATACATGCCCTCGAAGGAAATTTGCTGCAGGGTCGTTTTAGAACGTTCAACGGCTTCTGCAATATTTGCCCCATATGAAGTTACTGCCAAAACCCTGCCACCATTTGTTAAAACCTGCTCACCCGAAGAAATAGTACCAGCATGAAATACCAGGGTGTCTTTCGGAACCTCACTAGCAGCAGGTAATTCAATGGGTTTGCCCTTCGCATAATCACCCGGATATCCACCACTCACAGCCATAATGGTAGCTGCGCTGCGTTCGTCAAAACTAATATTGGCATCTTCTAGGGTTCCATTGTCCATTGCTGCAAATAAGGCCACTAAGTCTGTTTGTAAGCGGGGTAATACCACTTCTGTCTCTGGATCGCCCAAGCGGCAGTTGTATTCAATCACATAAGGCTCTCCGCCCATATTCATCAAACCAAAAAAGATGAATCCATGGTATTCTAACCCTTCTTTAGCCAGTCCTTCTACTGTTGGGCGAATAATTTTTTCTTCCGTTTTTTGCATGAAAGCCGCATCCATAAAGGGAACCGGACTAACACAACCCATTCCACCGGTGTTCAATCCGGTATCACCTTCGCCAATGCGCTTATAATCTTTAGCATGGCCAATAATATGGTAGGCTTCTCCATTGGTTAGGGCAAAAACGCTTACTTCAATACCTTGTAAAAAGGATTCAATCACTACTTTTTCACTGGCAGCACCAAATTGCTTGCCTAGGATCATTTCGTCAAAACAAGCCAAAGCTTCTTCAGTGGTTGCTGCAATCACGACTCCTTTGCCAGCAGCTAATCCATCGGCTTTTAATACAATGGGCAATGCATGTTCTTGAATATATATTCTTCCTTCCTCAATAGAATCAGCGGTGAATTCTGCATATGCAGCCGTAGGAATGCCATGTCTTTGCATAAATTTCTTACTAAATGCTTTGCTGCCCTCTAATTGGGCCGCCGCTTTAGAAGGACCCACTACAATGATATGGTTTAAAGAAGGGTCAGCTTGAAAGAAATCATAAATTCCTTTTACTAAAGGTTCCTCGGGACCTACTACCAGCATATTAATCTGGTAATTCATACAAGCATCTTTAATAGCATCAAAATCGGTCAATGAAATAGCCAAATTGGTTCCAAAAGCAGCTGTACCAGCATTTCCAGGAGCAATATAGAGTTGATCACAATGATGACTTTGGGTCATTTTCCAAGCTAATGCGTGTTCACGGCCGCCGCTGCCTAATAGTAGAATATTCATGAAAGCTAAATTGGTTGCGAAAATAACCCATCAATTTCACTTTTATCACTATTTTGAGCCATTAACGAAAATGATTGCTATGACGGAAAGAACGAAATCAATTGCGCATCCAAAAGGACTGTATGTATTGTTTGCAACCGAAATGTGGGAGCGCTTTAACTATTATGGCATGAGAGCCATCTTGGTCTTGTTTATGACCAAGGCATTAATGTTCGACAAAGTATTTGCATCCAATTTATATGGAAGTTATACGGGCTTGATTTATTTAACACCATTGGTGGGTGGATATGTAGCGGATAGGTATTGGGGTAATAAACGTTCCATTTTAGCAGGTGGAATCTTGATGGCAATAGGAGAATTCATTTTGTTTTTTTGTGGCATGTTATATGAGTCTAACCCAGATGCCTCTTCTTGGTTGTTCTTTTCTGGTTTGGGTTTCATGATTGCAGGGAATGGATTTTTCAAGCCCAATATTTCTTCATTGGTAGGTCAGCTATATAGAAAAGGAGATACCAGAACCGATTCGGCCTATACCATTTTTTATATGGGAATTAATGTGGGAGGGGCTTTGGGCCCATTTGTATGTGGCTTAGTAGGCGACACAGGCAACCCAGCCGATTTTAAATGGGCATTTTTGGCCGGGGGGATTGGAATGCTCTTGGGAGTAGCCACCCTAAAATTATTACACAACAAATATGTGTTAGACCCAGAAGGAAAAACATTGGGACTTACACCAGACAACGCACCCAAAAAATTCTTGAAACCACTCTTTATGGTGGGATCATTATTGGCGTTTTCTATTTTGACGATTGGGTTAATTTATGCCGACGTTAAAATTTTTAGCTATTTATTTTATTTGTTGATAGCGAGTATTTTATTGATTGCATTCATTGTGTTCTCCGATAAAAGTTTAAGTAGTTTAGAGAAGAAAAAAGTAGCGGTTATTTTTACTGTTTCTTTCTTTGTGATTTTCTTTTGGAGTGCATTTGAACAAGCAGGCGCATCACTCACTTTTTTTGCAGAAGAGCAAACCAATAGAGACCTTGGATTCTATGTGGTGCCAGCCAGTTTCTTTCAATCATTAAACTCCACATTTGTTGTAATACTCGCACCCATCTTTGCTTTTTTGTGGTTAAAAATGGGCAAGCGCGAACCATCATCCCCTACCAAAATGGCCATGGGTTTATTCTTATTGGCATTGGGTTATTTATGGATAGCTTTTGGCGTAAAAGATGTGCAACCCGGTGTTAAAGTAAGTATGATCTGGTTAACAGGTATGTACTTTATGCATACCAGTGGAGAATTGTGTTTATCGCCCATTGGTCTTTCATTGGTAAATAAATTAGCACCAGTAAAATTTGCCTCCTTGTTGATGGCGGTATGGTTTACTGCCAATGCATTTGCAAATAAATTAGCAGGGGTGTTAAGTGCCTTGTATCCTGACGGAAAAACAACTTATGTAATGGGATTTGCTATCACTAATTTGAATGAGTATTTCATGATGTTTGTGGTAATGGCAGGAACAGCATCAATCATCTTATTTATATTAGCGAGCAAGCTGAAGAAAATGATGGACTAATTTTTTAAATAACTTTTTATGTCTCAACCAACTAAGCAATTCAAACCCTTTGTGGCCCCCGAATCTAAAATGGCTGAACTAACCGTCAAGTCTATATTAGTAGGTAGTTTATTTGGAGTAATTTTTGGAGCAGCCACTGTATACCTAGCATTAAAAGCAGGCTTAACGGTTTCTGCATCTATACCCATTGCGGTGATTGCCATTACCTTGGGACGTAAGTTTTTAAAGACCACTATACTTGAAAATAATATTATACAAACCACGGGATCTGCAGGCGAAAGCATTGCAGCGGGAGTAGCATTTACCTTGCCAGGATTTTTATTTTTATCTTCTCCTGACAGCGCAGAATATTTTAATTATTTAACCATTTTAATTTTAGCGATTGTAGGTGGATTACTCGGTACTTTATTAATGGTGCCATTAAGAAAAGCCTTGATTGTAAATGAACACGATAACCTACCTTATCCAGAAGGCACTGCATGCGGAGACGTATTAAAAGCAGGAGAGAAAGGAGGAGATTTTGCCAAGACTGCATTTTGGGGATTAGGAGTTGCGTTTGTGTATGCACTCTTGCAAAAAGTATTACACGTCATTGCAGAAACACCTTATTATGCCACCCAACAAATCAATAAGTTTTTTCCATCCGCAAAAGTGAGCGGAGAAATCACTCCAGAATATTTAGGGGTAGGATATATCATTGGTCCTAAAATTGGCGGCGTCTTGGTAGCAGGAGGAGTGTTAAGTTGGTTGGTCTTTATTCCATTATTTTCTTCCTTGGTACCACCCGATATGATTGCAGCACAATTAGTGAAACTAGGGTACTTGGCCGATGTAGCAGTGGCTGGAGGAAAAGGCGGTTGGGATCCCGTAGCACATAGTTTTAAAGATTTTTCTTCTGCAGTGTATTATGCTTATATCAGACAAATTGGAGCAGGAACGGTAGCAGCAGGCGGTATCATTACATTAATTAAAACTATCCCTACGATTGTTAAATCGGTAAAAGGTTCTGTGGCTTCTTTAAAAGCAGAGAGCGGAGAAAATGCAGGCACTGTGTTAAGAACCGAAAAAGACTTGAGTTTAAAAGTAGTAGGCTTGGGTACATTGGGCTTGATTTTATTAATTACCCTATTGCCACAAGTGCCCGGTGACAGTGTGTTACAAAAATTATTAATTGGAGTTTTAGTCATCATATTTGGGGCATTATTTGTAACCGTTTCTTCCAGAATTGTAGGCTTAATTGGCTCATCTAACAACCCCATCAGTGGTATGACCATTGCCACTGTAATGGGAACTAGTTTGATTTTTTTAAGCATGGGATGGACAGGTCAAAGTTATGAGCCATTGGTGTTGGTAGTAGGCGGAATGATCTGTATAGCCGCAGCCAATGCAGGTGCTACATCACAAGATTTAAAAAGCGGATATATTGTAGGTGCAACACCACGCAATCAACAAATTGCTTTATTTGTGGGCGCCATTGTTTCTTCTTTGGTGATAGGCTTAACCGTGAAATTCCTAGATAAACCTAGTTCAGAAATGTTGAGCCAAGGAATTAATCATGCAATTGGTACAGAAAAATATCCTGCCCCACAAGCCACATTAATGGCTACATTAATTAAAGGAATACTTTCACAAAACCTCGATTGGCAATATGTGTTTGCGGGTGTTTTCTTGGCTATCACCATGGAGCTTTGTGGTATTAAGTCATTGAGTTTTGCGGTGGGAGCATACCTGCCGTTGGCCACCACTTTGCCTATCTTTTTAGGAGGTGCTATTAGAGGCATTGTAGAAAGCAAACAGAAAAAAGCGAACACACAGTTGAGTGCCGAAGAAGAGGAATTAGGCAAAGGGAATTTGTTTGCAACAGGATTAGTAGCTGGCGGAGCTGTAGCAGGGGTAATCATTGCATTTGTGTCAGGTTCTGAATCTGGCGAGAAATTCCTAGCAGCGGTAAGTCAAGAAGAAGGCCTGGTTCATTTGCTATCCGAAAATGGCTATTTCTTATTGGGTACTTTGTTTTTTGCATTGATGGCTGGTATCCTTTATAAAGTAGCAACCAAAAAATAACTTTTCACTCGTTAAACCTTTGGTTCGTTTAGCTATCTTACTGCAAATTCAGTACATGAAATTTGCAAAAGGCATTTTATTTTGCTTAGTAATCATAGCCACTTTCGGATTCAGCTCATTGGTGGATGATCCCATTCCCTATAAAAAGTTTGGCTATACTCCGCAACAAGCAGCAGCCAGATTATTGGATCGATTTAGTTTTGGTGCCAAGCCAGGCCAAGTAGATGCTGTGGTTAATATGGGTTTGGAAAACTGGTTGGAACAACAGTTCGCCGCCAATCTACCCAATATCGCACTAGAAAAAAGACTGTCTAATTTTAAATCATTATCGCTATCTAACGATACCATTGTAAACACCTATTTAAACGCTGGTCAGGTTATTCGTTTAGCAACTAGAAAAGGTATCATCAATAGAGATTCTATTAAAGGTGATCCCAAAGAATACAGAGAGCAGGTTCGGGTAATTATGGAGCAAGAGGGGTATAAGCCGATACTCGAATTGCATCGTGAATTGGTTAATCAAAAAGTATTGAGTGCAGCTTACAGTAATAATCAATTGCAAGAAGTACTCACCGATTTTTGGTTCAATCATTTTAATGTTTCAGTAACCAAGAATCAATGCCAGCAATACGTGTACACTTATGAGCGAGATGCCATTCGCCCTAATGTGATGGGAAAATTCAAAGACTTGTTATTGGCTACTGCACAGCATCCGGCTATGTTAGAATATTTAGATAATGCAAGTAGTGTTAGCATAAAAAATCAGCCAAGGGCAAATATGGCAGCGCCTAGAAATGCTAGAGGCTTGAATGAAAACTATGCACGGGAGGTAATGGAATTGCATACACTAGGTGTTGACGGTGGATATACGCAAGCAGATGTTACTACAGTTGCCAAAGCATTAACAGGATGGACCGTAATGCCATTGGCAAAAGATGCACCAGCAAGAAATCTATTAGAAAGATTAAATCCTGCTCAGTTAGAAAGAAGAGGGTTTGTAATGAAAGGTGATTTCTTATTCAGAGCAGATCAACACGATAATGAACCCAAAACAATTTTGAATAAAAATTTTCCTGCCAACGGGGGTTACCAAGAAGGGATTGATGTGTTAACCATGTTGGCCGAGCATCCATCTACAGCAAAATTTATTTGCACCAAGTTGGCCACCAGATTTGTGAGTGATACACCTTCTGCGAGTTTAATCAAAAACATGGTGAAAACATTCCAATCAACTGATGGAGATATCAAAGCGGTTTTGCGCACCATGGTGTATGATCCCGCATTTTGGAAAAAATCGGTTTCGCATGAAAAAGTAAAGTCGCCTTTTGAAATGGTGATCAGCGCTGTAAGGGCAACCAATGCACAAGTGATACAACCTTTTCAATTGTTTAATTGGTGTACCAAAATGGGGCAACGTTTTTATTATTACCAAGCACCAACAGGTTTTCCTGATAGAGCTTCGAATTGGATTAATACAGGCGCACTGTTAAATCGAATGAATTTTGGTTTGGCATTTGCTTCACAAAAAATTCCTGGAGTAAGAATGGATTTAGCTGCTTTAAATAATTACCATGAACCCGAAAGCGCTATTGATGCGTTGACAGTGTACAGCAATATTTTATTACCGCAGAGAGATCATGCTGCTAATATTAAACGATTGATTCCCTTGGTGAATGACGATGCTGTAGAAGAAAAAATTAGTAAGGCAGCAACAGTAGATAAAACTGCTGAACAAATGATATTAGATAAGGGAACGAAGAATATGTTGTCGCAAGTTGTAGGAATCATTATTGGCTCACCCGAATTTCAAAGAAAATAATATGAGTAGTAGAAGAGCATTTATGCGATCAGGTGCAATGGCACTATTTGCAACCGGCATTGCTGGAGGGATACCTGCGTTTATCACTCGTGCGGCTGCTGCAGGAATGCCCCCTGCTCCCTACAAAAAAAATAAAGTATTGGTATGCATCTTCCAAAGAGGCGCTATGGATGGATTGATGGCGGTTACGCCATTCACAGATACGGAATTGAAGAAAGCTAGACCCACTTTATTTATGGATCCCACCAATGGTGCGGGTAAATTATTTGATTTGGATGGGCAGTTTGGAATGCATCCCAGCTTTGCATCTTTGCATCCATTTTTTGCAGACAAAAGATTAGCCATCGCGCATGGAGTGGGAAGTCCGAATACAACCCGTAGTCATTTTGATGCACAAGACTATATGGAATCGGGCACACCATTTAGCAAGAGTACCTCTAGTGGTTGGTTAAATAGAGCAGTAGGTTTAATGGGACATGATGCCAGTCCATTTAGGGCAGTAAGCATTACTGGTGCATTGCCTAGAAGTTTATATGGAAGCCAAGAAGCATTGGCCATTAGTAACCTAGCAGACTTTGCCCTTCAAACTAAGGGAAACCCAATGGCCGCTAATTTAACAGCGGGCTCTTTTGAAGAATTGTATGAACAAACCAGTAATCGTTTATTGAATAGAGCAGGCAAAGAAAGTTTTGAAGCATTAAAAATGTTGAATGTAAATGATATCAAAAATTATCAACCCGTAGCGGGCGTAGTATACCCCAACAGTCCACTCGGTAATTCATTAAAACAAATTGCCGTACTCATCAAAATGAATATAGGATTGGAAGTGGCATTTGCAGAGAGTGGGGGATGGGACACGCATTTTAATCAAGGCACCCTCAACGGTGTATTCGCTCGCAACGTGCGAGACTTTAGTGATAGCATTGCCGCATTTTGGAATGATATGAGCGGTTACCAAGATGATGTTACCTTAATGACCATGACCGAGTTTGGAAGAACCGTTGCGCAAAACGGAACAGGGGGTACTGATCATGGAAGAGCCAGTTGTTCTTTTATATTAGGCAATGACGTACAAGGCGGAAAAGTCTATCAACAAATAGGTTCACTCGCCAAAGACCAATTAGAAGACCAACGCGACCTACCTGTTACCACTGATTTTAGATCGGTATTTAGTGGAGTAGCCAACAAGCATTTGAGCATTAATAACAACGGCATATTGTTTCCGAAGTGGGAGGGGAAGGCGTTGGAGATTATTCGATAAATCACTTCACCACACTCAACCGATACTCCTGAATCAATGCAGGATTCTCTGGTGTAAGGGTGAAGAAGATTTTCAGTTTCCCTTTTTCTCCATGGATGATGAATGAACCACGTAGTTGATTCTCTGGAATTAGTTCTTCAATCGTCATAACCTTTCCAATGGTTTGAAAAGCAGTTGTGGCTTGCTTTACCAAAGAATCGGTATAGTAGTCATCAAAAAAGTTTTCAGCAAATATGCCCGATTGTTTTGCGTTGGAAAAATTTGGCAACAATTTTACCAATTCATTTTTTCGTTGATTTAAAATTGTTGAAACAGGTAATTGCATGGGCTTTAAACCTGCTAACTTTATTACACTATCCAATACTTTTAAATTAATAGATGTAGTAGGCGCATAGGTTACATTTGCCAGCAACACTACGCCGATGCCATATTCAGGCATGATGCGCCAGTTACTGCCGAAGCCAGGTAATCCGCCACTATGTCCTACATATACTTTGTTGTTACAGTCTCTAAAAATATTGAGTCCATATCCATAGGCGGAAACTGCAGGGCAGGCAATTCCATTTCCATAATTAAAATAAGGATTCATAGAAGCATAGCGCCAAGGCTGGTGCATTTCGCGGATACTACTTCTATTGATAATAATATTCTCTGGATCATTTCTTGCGGGCCATGCCTGTTGGTGCAATGCCATGTACTTACTGAACGATTCAACGGAGGTAATTAATCCCCCCATTGCCCCATAAATACCGTCGGGCAATAGCGCTTCCTCTTTAAATGAATCATTTACATAACGATAGCCTTTGGCCAATTGATCGGATGGAACTTTGCGATAGTCCCAGGCTGCTTGCATACCCAGTCTTTTAAAAAAATGTTGGTTGATGTATTCGCTATAGGATAGGCCCGTTACTTTTTTAATGATTAAACCCAATGTGGCAAAACCAACATTGCTGTATTCGTATTCAGTGCCATTTACATTGGAGAAACTCATTTGCTTCTTAAACAGCTCAATTAATTCTTCCTCTGTATCAGCCAATTGTCTGTCTCCCCATGGGTTGTCTTCGGGTAATCCACTGGAATGCGTGAGCAATTCTCTAATGGTTATTGGGGCTGCATCTTTGGTTAGCGCTTGGTTTTTTAATTCAGGAATATAGTTGGAAACAGGATCGTCTAATTTTAATTTTCCTTCGTCTCTTAATTTAATGATGGCCATGGCGGTAACGCTTTTGCTCATTGAAGCAATTCGATACATGGTTCTTGTATTGGCTTTGGTTTGATTAGTGATGTTGCTATATCCTTCACTGCCAGTCACAATTAATTCACCGTCTACCACTACGCCAAATGAAAAGCTGGGGAAATGATTGGCTTTTGCATAGTTGCTGTACATGGATTGAATTACAGGGGCAATGGCTTTCACTTTTGCTGCTCTATCCTTGTCTGCAAAAAAGGGAGTTTGGTATTGCTCATTCGGATTTTGTTGAGCGGTTGCAATTGTTACACTGCAACAAGTGAATACGAATGCAGTGATTTTTTTTACCATTGATTGCATAGGAGGGAATTAATAATTGAGTAATTGCTGTACCTGTTGGTCTAAGCGGCTCTTGGCCATATAATTTTTTTCCAATTCAATATTAAATGGAATAGGCGTGTCTAAGGAAGCGCATCTCAACACAGGCGCATCCAATAATTCAAAACAATGTTCACTGATCCATGCACTAATTTCTCCACCGATTCCACCCATTAAATTGTCTTCGTGTAGTATCAATACTTTCCCAGTTTGTTCAACAGCTTCTTTAATTGCTGTATAGTCTAATGGGGCCAATGTTCTTAAATCAATAATATGTAGGGAGATCTCCGGATGGGCTTCTTGGTAATCTAATGCCCAATGCACACCAGCTCCATAAGTAATGATGCTGATATCGTCTCCTTCTTTTACCGTAATGGCTTTTCCTATGGCAACTTCATAATAGGCTTGTGGTAATTTTCCACTAATGCTTCTGTAGAGTGCTTTGTGTTCAAAAAACAACACAGGGTTTGGGTCGTTAATAGCAGCAATCATTAATCCCTTTGCATCATGTGGGTTAGATGGATACACTACTTTCAAACCAGGCACATGGGTAAACCAAGCTTCATTGCTTTGTGAATGAAATGGTCCTGCACCTACACCACCACCTGTTGGCATGCGTACAACCACATCGGCGTTTTGTCCCCAACGATAATGAATCTTAGCTAAGTTATTGACGATTTGATTAAAGCCCACTGTCACAAAATCAGCGAACTGCATTTCCATCACGGTTTTAAATCCCTCCAAACTCATACCTAAGCAAGTACCCACAATGGCACTTTCGCAAAGAGGTGTGTTACGCACTCTTTCCTTTCCAAATTTTTCTACAAAACCTTCGGTGATTTTAAATGCGCCGCCGTATTCTGCAATGTCTTGCCCCATCAATACTAGGTTCTCGTGCTTTTCCATGCTCATATGTAAGCCTTCGGAAATAGCATCAATTAGTCGGGCTTCTCTTGAAGGAGTTGCTGAACTTTCTTGATTGTTGTCTAATTCAATAACGCCTTCTATTTGTTTTTTAGGTGCAAATACATCTGCTATTTCTTCTGCAGTATCCACCACCATTTCATTAGCGTTGAATGCATCCGCTAATTCTGTTTCTATATATTGCTTGAATTCATTTCTGATGTCCGCAATACCCATTTCGGTAATCACTTGCTCGTTAATTAGAAACTGCTCGTATTTTTTTACTGGGTCTTTATGTCCCCATTCTTCAAACAATTCTTTGGGTACATATTTAGTGCCACTGGCTTCTTCATGCCCACGCATTCTAAAGGTCATGCACTCAATAAAATAAGGTTTTTGATTATTGATGCAATAGTCTCTTACTCCTTTGATGGTATTGACTACCGTTAAAATATTATTGCCATCAATGCGAATGCCTTCCATGCCATAGCCCTTGGCTTTGTCTACCAATTGCTCGCATTTGTATTGTTCGTTTACGGGGGTGCTTAATCCGTAACCATTGTTTTCAATAATAAAGATGACCGGCAGGTTCCAAACTGCTGCCACGTTCAACGCTTCATGAAAATCACCTTCACTGGTTCCGCCATCTCCTGAAAATGCAACAGAAGCTTTTGCTTCTTTTCTTAATGCATAAGCCAATGCAACACCATCGGCAATGGCTAACTGCGGCCCTAAATGAGAAATCATTCCGCAAATATGATACCGCTTCGATCCAAAATGAAAGCTTCGCTCCCTCCCTTTACTATACCCATCTTTATTGCCCTGCCATTGTCTAAATAATTTATTCAAAGGCATTTGCCTTGAAGTGAATACGCCTAAATTTCTGTGCAAAGGCATAATCCATTCATCGTTGGCCATGGCCAATGTAGCGCCCACTGCAATGGCTTCCTGCCCAATCCCACTAAACCATTTACTGATTTTTCCTTGACGCAAGAGCACCAACATTTTTTCTTCAATCATGCGTGGCAATAACAAATTGCGATAGAGATAAATCAATTCTTCATTGCTGAACTGTTCCCGATTAAAATCCATGGCTATAGTACATTATTAGGCAATAAAGTTAACCCTATTTGTGGAGCTTCCCGAAGGAAAAGTCTTGAAACATTCCATCAAAAAAGCCCCGAATTGCTTCGAGGCTTTCAATATAAAATTTGATAAAAATTAATCTCTGCTACCCAATTTGCTTAATAATTTAAGTATTTCAATGTACAACCAAACAATGGTTACCATTAAGCCGAAAGCACCATACCATTCCATGAATTTAGGCGCGCCTCTTTCAGCACCTTGCTCAATCATATCAAAGTCCATGATTAAGTTTAACGCTGCAATAGCCACTACAAATAAGCTGATGCCTATGCTTAATAAACTGCTGTCGTACATAAAGCTTACGTTCACGCCAAACATGCGCAATACCATGGTAATTAAATAAAAGATACCAATACCCAAAGTAGCGGTAAATACCATTGATTTAAAACGTTCAGTAGCACTGATGATACGGAAATTATACAATAAGAACATGGCCAATGCCACGCCAAATGTTAAGCCCACTGCCTGCATAATTAATCCAGGATAAGACTCAGCAAATGCTGCGTTCATTATAGCAGAAATACCACCAATAAATAAGCCCTCTAATAATGCATATAGCGGCGCCAAAACAGGAGCCCAGTTGGGTTTAAAGCTGATGGCTAATGCGGAAATTAATCCTCCAATAATACCTACCCACATGAGTGTATTCATGGTATCCTGCTTTAGCTGTTCGTATAAATTCCAGTTGTATGCTGCACCAGCAATCAGCATCAGCATCATAAAACCAAATTTGTTGATAGCGCCTCTAACAGTCATCGTGCCCATATTGGCAGCAGCCATTTCGTGGCTCTTATCAAACATCTTCTCCGTAAGGGTAGGGTTACCCGATTTAAAAATTGCCATATTGAATTTTTTTCTGTTTCAAATCTACTATAAACAAATTTCATTCCAAGGGGTAGATCATGCGCTTTAACAAGTTCTAAACCGGATTTTGTTTACGAAAATGGCAATAATTGCACAAAAGATGCCGAAAGGACAGTTTAGATGCCCCCCAAAATTGGTAACTTTGCCCTCTCAATTAGCATAGATGAATAACAAAGAGTCGGTTTTACAAAGTGTGGTAATCAAGTTTGCAGGGGATAGTGGAGATGGGATGCAATTAACAGGACAACAGTTTACCAATAATACCGCATTGTTAGGGATAGATCTGGCTACTTTTCCAGACTTTCCCGCAGAAATCAGGGCCCCAATCGGAACGGTTCCAGGGGTGAGTGGATTTCAGTTACATTTTTCTTCTAATAAAGTATTTACACCAGGAGATATTGCAGATGTGTTGGTGGCTATGAATGCAGCTGCATTAAAAGTGAATTTGAAAGCCATTAAGTCGGGTGGTAAAATCATTGTAAATATTGATGGTTTTGATGCGAAGAATTTACGTTTAGCTAATTATCCAGAAGGCGTGAATCCTCTAGAGGACGGCAGTTTGGATTCTTTTGAAGTCATTAAAATTGACGTGACCAAACTAACACGTGAAGCACTTAAAGAATTTACCGATTTAGGTACCAAGGAAAGAGATCGCGCAAAGAATATGTTTGTATTGGGCTATATCTATTGGATGTACAATAGAAAACTAGACAATACCATCGATTTCTTGCAAGAGAAATTTGGAAAGAAAGAAAATATTCTGCAGAGTAATATTAAAGTGTTGCAAGCAGGATATAATTACGGAGACACAACTGAAACATTTACATCAAGGTATACCGTAGAGAAAGCCAAAATGCCTGCTGGCTTGTATCGCAGCATTATGGGTAATCAGGCATTGGCCATAGGGTTGATTGCGGCTGGCGAAAAATCGGGGCTGCCTTTGTTTTTAGGAACATATCCTATTACACCTGCTTCAGATATTTTACACGATTTAAGTAAGTACAAAAGTTTTGGTGTAAGAACATTTCAAGCAGAAGATGAGATAGCGGGAATCACCGCCGCGATTGGAGCAAGTTACGGCGGATCAATTGGCATCACTACTACATCAGGCCCCGGTATGGCATTGAAAACAGAAGCCATGGGATTGGCAGTGATGTTAGAAATTCCTTTGGTAATCATTAATATTCAGAGAGGTGGCCCTTCCACAGGTTTGCCAACTAAAACAGAACAGAGCGATTTGCTGCAAGCCTATTACGGAAGAAATGGGGAATGCCCTATGCCGGTAATAGCATCAGCCACGCCTTCTGATTGTTTTGATGTGGCATTTGAATCGGTAAGAATTGCCATTCAGCATATGACACCGGTGATCTTGTTGAGTGATGGATATATTGCCAATGGTGCAGAGCCATGGAAGTTTCCACAAACAGCAGACTTGCCAGCAATACCAGTAAGTTTCAAGAAAGGTTTGGCGGAAGATGAACCTAAGTTCATGCCATATAAACGCGATGAAAAACTAGCCAGACCTTGGGCGGTACCGGGAACTGCAGGCTTAGAACATCGCATTGGTGGATTGGAGAAGCAAGACGTTACTGGTAATATCAGCTATGATTCAGATAACCACCAGCATATGGTTAAAACGCGTCAAGCCAAAGTGGATTTGATTGCAAAATATATTCCGCTACAAACCATTGATAGTGGTCCTTCAACAGGTAAAGTATTGGTGTTGGGTTGGGGCTCTACTTATGGTGCTATTAAAAGTGCTGTATTAGAATTGCAAGCAGCAGGCCATGCAGTGAGCCATGCACATATTCGTTACCTACGTCCATTCCCAAGTAACTTGGGGGAAATCATTGCCAATTTCGAGCAAGTATTGATTCCTGAAATCAACAACGGCCAATTGATTAAAATTATTCGTGATCAATATTTGGTGGATGCAAAGGGCTACAATAAAATCATGGGTGTGCCGATAACCAAAGGGGAATTGGTGGATGCGATTTCGAAAATGTTATAGAAATGCCTAATTCAGTTAATAATAATGAGGATATTGTAGTTGTTGTACGCAGTAAGGGGAAGACTGTGGTGGTAATGCGTTTAGAAGAGTACAACAGCATACAAGAAACCATCTATTTAAATAGTACTCTAGCCAATAGAGCCAGATTAGAAACGTCCATAGCGCGCATTGAAACTACAAAGCCGTTACAAAAATAGCTCATTAACAAATGAGGAACATCGATTGGTGTACATGGTCAAAGGAGACTGTATTTATATTCTACAGTGTAGGTTTTATTATTAAAATTTATCTAATCAGAATATGGTTTGTTTTCATTTAAAAAAGAATAGTTACTGGTTGATTTTACTACTCTTGCACGCACCTATTAATATAACCCCTTCAATTGCTTCGGACCACATATTTTCCTACAAGGAAAGTAAATATGAATTTGAAAATGATGATTTCAATATCATTCATATCAATAGTTTTGATATTACTCTATTAAACACACTTCCTTCTTTGAAAAATACTTTACTATTAAATCAAAATGAGTTTGTAAAAAAATTTGGTAAACCCCAAAAGAAACTTGTTGAATATTCTGAGTTGGATGATGCAAATATGGATTGTTATATATATCAAGGGATGAAAGCTTGGTTTATGAATAAAAGCCTAGAATCAATAGAATTATCTTCATCCAATTATTGTTTAAATTTTTTTAATAAAAAGGCGATAAAAGTAGGTGACAACATTGAGGCAATTGTTAAAACGTATCCAAAGTCTTGGCAAAGTAAACGTGATAATCAAGTCTTTGTTGGATTAAAAAACAAACAGGTGGATATAGATATAAACTTACTTTTTGAATTTGATTTAACTACTAGGAAGATAACCGGAATATCTTTTCAATATTAGTCAAACAATCATTTTGTTTCAATAATATTCTATTAATGATTGAGTAATCTTTTCTCTACTCCTTCAAAAGTCATTTTCACTTTTTGAATGCTACCGTCTTCATTAAAATAGAGTTTATCAAAACAGGTAACTCGATGGTCTCTATCTAGATTGGGTATAGGTCTTCGATGGTATACAATAAACCAATCATCAGTACCAGGAATATTCATCACAGAATGGTGGCCAGCGCCTGTTGCAATGGAGGTGTCGGCTTCTAATATAGTGGTTTCTCTTTCGAAAGGTCCATAGATATTGTTTGATCTTGCATATGCCACTTTGTAGGTTCCGTTGGTCCATCCACCTTCTGACCACATCAAATAATAAGTACCATTTCTGATAAACATGGTTGGCCCTTCTACATATCCTTTGGGTGTAATTTCTTTGACGATATCGCCATTGGGAAATGGTTCTAGTGCTGTAAAATTTTTGTTGAGTTTGGCAATATTGCAACGCCCCCATCCGCCATACATAATATAGTATTGTCCATCTTTATCTTGAAAAACAAACTGGTCAATGGGTTGGGCGTCATTGTAAAATTGATTGATCAAGGGTTTGCCTAAATAATCTTTATATGGTCCTTCGGGATTAGGCGCCACTGCAATGCCAATACCTCCATTGTAATCATCTTTTACGCCGTTTCTCTTTTTGCTTTGAATATCATTGGCAGAAAAAAATAAAAAATATTGATTGTCTTTTTTTACAATCGATGGTGCCCACATAGCCATATATGCCCATTTAATGATGCTGGTATCTAGTACGCGGACATGTTTTTTCCAATTGACTAAATTGGTGGAAGAAAAAGCATCTAAAAAAACTTGTGATTTGTATTTGGATGAAAAAGTGGGAAAGATCCAAAATTGGTTCTTCAGTATTACGCCTTCGGGATCGGCATACCAGCCTTCAATGACAGGATTGCCAGATTTTAGCCTATTGTTTTTTTTTGTTTCTTGCGCAGCAATGGTTGCAAATGATGATGTGCATAGCAAAAAAAAGCAAATGATTTTTTTCATAACACTATATTGATTTGCTTTTTTTCTTTTCTTGTTTCGCAAAAAATGCACAGCTGTTTTTGATGCCGCATTCATCACATTTGGGATTACGAGCCAAGCAAGTATACCTGCCATGTAATATCAACCAATGATGCGCTCTGTGTACCAATTCTTCGGGAATATATTTAATCAATTCTTTTTCTACTGCAAGAGGGGTAGTGGCTTTTGTGCTTACCAAACCCAATCGATGACTGACCCTGAATACGTGCGTATCCACTGCCATATTCGGTTGTTCATCAATCACACTGGTAATGACGTTGGCTGTTTTTCTTCCTACGCCGGGAAGCTTTACTAATGCTTCTACCGTCATAGGAACTTCTCCCCCAAATTGTTCCAACAACATATTGGCCATGCCAATTAAATGTTTGGTTTTATTATTGGGATAGGAGATACTTCTGATGAGCGGAAATAACTCATCAAAACTGGCTTTGGCCATTTTTTGTGGTGTAGGAAATACTTTAAAAATACCAGGCGTAGTTTGATTGACTCTTTTATCGGTGCATTGGGCTGAAAGGATTACAGCCACCAATAATTTAAATGGATTATCATACACTAATTCCGTTTCTGCAATGGGAGTGGTTTCCTGAAAATAGTTGATGACTTCCTGGTAACGCTGTTTCTTGGTCATGTGCAAATTTCACTTTTTCTCTAATTTTTGAAAAATACTTCTTTGTGTTTAATAACTCTCTGATTCGTAAAAAAAAGGAAGCTTTACTAGTCCGTATTTTATGCAAAAACTTGTTAATTCTGCTCTATTATTAACCTCAAATATTTCAGATAATTTTGAATAATAGTTTTTTATACTGTGAATACTTTTGTTCATAATCATCCCTATTTCAGGAAAACTTAAGTTTGCAGCATTTAATATTAGATATTCCTCAAGGCTTGTTGAATTAATTTCTATGTATTTATTTCTATTTATTTTTGTTGATATTGATTTATGAATTGTCTTACTTTCATTAACTAATATTTTGTCTATAAAGCTTTCATTATTTAAAGCTATCCTTATGCTGTGATTTAATAAATCAAATTTTCCATAAGTGTCCTTAAAAAGGTTTGCTTCAGGATAACAAAAGTGTTTTGAAATAAAACAGGAAGCACCCTCTGTAATAAATTCTGCTATTAATGAAATATTTGCATAATAAGATACTCCGATAATTTTAATTTGTGGGTATTTTAAATTTAAGTAAGAAGTACAAATAAGCCCATCAATTTTTGGCATTTCAATGTCAATAATTACAGCATCGGGTAGAACTTTTAAACAATTCAAATTGTAAATAAAATCATAACCGTTGTAAGTATTGGCAACTAATGTAAGTTCTTTACTTTCTTTTATTTTTTCACAAATGATTCTATTTGTATGAATATTGTCTTCAACAACAGCTAATCGTATCATTGAAAATTAATTATTTCATCTCTTATTAAATTACGTTGTAATAATTGTAAAATAGCTATATGGCTAATTTTCAATCATTTTTGATTAATTAGCTATATGGTTAATGATTAGTTTTGCTGTCAAGTATATTTTTGAATATGTCAAAAGATATACTATGAAAATAATAAGCTATTTAATTTCCTTTTTTTAATGATCATGTTATATTCATCCTGCCAAAAAGGAATTTTAGTAAACCACGATAATGATATGACTAAAAATATTACCCAACAAGTCGATGAGTGGCTAAATTCTCAAATTGTAAAAGAAACAAATAGTAATAGCTCAATAGCTATAAGTAGCAATGAAATAAATGATAACCGATTCAATTCATTTATAGGAATTTCAAATTTTAATATTAGCATAGCTGAGCAAAACTCTAATATTCTACATCTTAAACAATGCATCGATGTTAGCTACACTAAAACAGAAAAAAGAGATAATAATATTAGTTTCTTAATTATTCCAATTAAAGAAGAGTATAAAGCAAAAATAAAATTTGATAAAAATTCTACTCTGAGTTTGTTTTTAGTTATTGATAAACTTGGCAAAATATTATCTGGAAGTATACTTTGTTTTGAACCCAAGGATGGTAAAAGACAAAATGGGTATAAATCATTTACCTTAAAGAATATTTTTAATAATATGCCTATAGAGGATGATGGAACCTTTAAATTTTATGGTGTAAATGGGATCTTACAATACCAATTTCAATTTGAAGAATCGAAAATCAAATCTTTTGCTATAATTAAACCTAAAAATAAAACTTTAAGGAAGAACAACGCTGTTAGTGGCTGTACGGACTGGTATTTAGTCACTACATATTACTATTCTGATGGAACTACTAACGTTGTAGAGTCTTATTTAGGTACAACTTGTTCAAATGTAGATCCCGGCGTAGGGGGTGGAGGAGGGAATGGGGGAAATGATGGGGGTGCACCTCCCAATAACGAAAATACTGTAACATATTCTGTTAAAGTATCTTCATTTAGTTCTGATTTGACCAATGATGAAGATGGGGCTAATTTTTCAGTTAATCAATCTTCTTATGGCACTATTCAAACAAATTACATTCGCTTGAAGTATACTCATACAGCAAGTGTAGAGTATGTAACTTTTGCAGGTTATACTATTGTATCATCGGTATTTCCTAATCCTACAACTGCTGATCCAATGTCTTCACCATTTATTGATTCACGAGGTTTTTCAGGCACAAGAGATATTACCTTATTAGGACACTACAACACATGGGAAAGCCTTACTCCTCCATTTATACGGATTAATTGGCGTGTGGATGTACATGGAAGGTATATAAATAATCAACCGAATGTTTACACAAAGCAATGGACTCATAATCATTCAGAAAATTTCTAATGATCATTATACTCAAGTTGATATTTATACAATAATTTATTACTGATATGATGAAATTAATTCAATATACTTCTGTAACTATTTCTCTGATAATAGCAATTGTGTTACTTGTTGAATTTGCAAGTTTCCCAAAGGCTACGAAAATTTATTTATTTCTTACGCTTTTAACAATTTCTATACCGGCTATTTGGTTAGTAGTCAAGAATCATAAGCGAAAAAAAGAGGGTTAAGCAAAATTCCATTCAGCTACTTGCTTTTGGTCCATCAATTAGAACTATTTGTTGTTCATTCTGGCATAATCTAAAATTGCTTTGATGGATTTTTTCGAAGGAGATTTTAGTTTCAATTTATCTAACTGATCTTTAGACCGCTGCAAGCTTTCTACTTGTTTTTTTAATTCGGCGTCTTCTAATATAGCTTTATCAATGGCTTTTGTAAGCTCGGGTGTGCAATCCTGGTATACGTACATAATCAATTCCTCTTCTTTAAAGTCTTTCATAAGCAGTTGGCTGCGAGTGAACAAGAGGATACGGTCTTTTATAAAACGGTACCAATATTAAAATATTGTAAAGAATTAATTTTTTCGGGCGCTGGAGTCTTCAATAATAAAAATATCTTCCCCGTCTTTCTTCATTAAATACCGCTCACGGGCATACTTTTCTATGGCTGCCGGACTATTCTGTAAATCGTATAGTTCTTTTTTGGTCTTTTCTATTTCCTGCTCGTAGTATGCTTTTTTTAGTTCTAATTTTTTCAATTCGTCCCTGCGTTCTTTTTGCTGAAAATAATCTCGCTGGTCGTAAAACAACATCCATACTATAAATAGAATAGCCGCTATCAAGTATTTATTAGTGAGGTATGGGATTGCTTTCTTCATAAAAAAAATGGCAGATAAAAGTAATAAGAAACCTTTATCTGCCAAGTAAGATTTGTGCACAGTCGTGCAAATGATTTATTTACCGAACTTGATTTTTCCTTTTGGATAGGTTCCTGTTTCACCCAACATTTCCTCAATGCGAATTAATTGGTTGTACTTTGCCATACGGTCGGTTCTTGAAGCTGAACCAGTTTTAATTTGGCCACAGTTCAACGCTACTGCTAAGTCTGCAATGGTTGTATCTTCTGTTTCACCACTTCTATGACTCATAATGGTATTGTATCCATTGTGCTGAGCCAAAGTAACAGCATTGATGGTTTCGGTGATGGTTCCAATTTGGTTTACTTTAACCAACAAACCATTGGCAATATGTTTGTCAACCCCTTGTTGAATACGATCTACATTGGTTACAAATAAATCATCTCCTACTAATTGACATTTACTGCCAACCGCTTGTGTCAAGGCTTTCCAACCATTCCAATCGTCTTCTGCCATTCCATCTTCAATAGATACAATGGGGTACTGCTTCACCCATTTTTCCCAGAACTTCACCAACTCATCGCTGCTCATGACTTTACCACTGCTCTTGTGGAATACATATTTTTTCTTCTTTGCATCCCATAATTCGCTGTTAGCGGCATCCATGGCAATCACAATTTGTGAACCAGTTTTATAGCCTGCTGCTTGTATAGATTCCAATACGGTTTCAATGGCTTCTTCGTTGCTTTGAATATTCGGTGCAAAACCTCCTTCATCACCCACGTTGGTGCTGTATCCTTTCTTTTTCAACACCGTTTTAAGGGTATGGAAAATTTCTACACCCCAACGCAATCCTTCGCTAAATGATGGAGCGCCTACCGGCATGATCATGAATTCTTGGAAATCAATTTTATTGTCTGCGTGTGCACCACCATTTACAATATTCATCATTGGAATGGGCAATGTTTTGGCATTGGTTCCGCCTATATAACGGTACAAGGGCAATGAAGCTTCGTCAGCTGCTGCTTTTGCAACTGCCATACTCACTGCTAATATTGCATTGGCACCTAGCTTGGCTTTGTTAGGGGTGCCATCTAAATCGATCATAATTTGATCTATTGCTGCTTGTTCAGAAACATCTAATCCAATGATTGCGTCAGCAATAGCAGTGTTTACATTCTTGACTGCTTTTAAAACCCCTTTTCCAACATATTTTTTCTTATCGTTGTCACGTAATTCAACTGCTTCATGAATTCCTGTGCTTGCTCCGCTTGGAACAGCTGCTCTGCCTAATGCGCCATCGTCGGTTAATACATCTACTTCTACGGTAGGATTACCTCTACTATCTAATATCTGTCTTGCATGTACATCAATAATGTAACTCATGGTATTTGTTTTAAATGGACTCAAATATAAGTATTATGTAGTTTATACACTAATAGCGCCTGTTAAGCTTCTGAAAACTGCTTCTAAACTACTGCTTTGATTTAACTCATGAATTGGTTGATTGGCCACTAAATTGCCTTTGTGAATGATAATCACCCTACTGCAGATGGCTTCTATTTCTTGCAAAATATGACTAGAGAATAGTACAGTTTTATTTTGCCCTAAATCCTTAATCAATTGTCTTATTTCTATAATTTGATTGGGGTCTAATCCGGTGGTAGGTTCGTCTAAAATTAATACATCGGGTTCGTGTATAATAGCGGCTGCTAATCCCACCCTTTGCTTATAGCCCTTCGATAGTTGGCCAATTTTTTTATGTTGTTCAGGGCCTAATCCCACCTGCTCTATCACTTTTTTAATTTGTGCTTGCAGATTGTGGCAATGGTGCACTGCTGCAACAAATTGCAAATACTCTTTTATATATAAATCGTAGTAATGTGGATTGGCTTCTGCCAAATAACCTAATTTACTTTTACAGGCGATGGGGTCTTTGCTCATATTGATTCCACTCACTTCAATGCTGCCTCCATCTGGTTCAATGGATCCTGTAATCATTTTCATAGTAGTACTCTTTCCTGCCCCATTAGGTCCTAAAAAGCCAACGATCTCTCCTTTTTCTAAAGAAAAGGAAAGATCGTTCACTGCTATTTGTGTTCCGTATTTTTTAACCAAATGGTTTACTACTATAGACATTGATACTGTTTATGAGTACCAAACCTAGTTCATTTTGGTTTTATTTTTTTAGATGAATCGTTAATATTTGGGCATTTGCTACTTTAAGTTGCTCCTGATTTCATCCATTACTGCATTGAGGTATTTATTTGCAGCTGCTGCAACACCAGCTTTGTATTTACTTGACTCTACAGGAATGGCTTGTACATTTTTCATGAATCGATCGTCTACATCAAATACCCTGAATAATCCTGCATCTGTTCCCCACATATCCACTTTAGCTTGTTCTTCTGCTTTGTATTTTTTCTTTTCAAGCACACCATCAATGGTGATTGGCTTTTTTAACAACCAGTTACCTACACTAATATTAGACATGCTTTGTTTGATATTGAAACCAATGACAGAACTTCCATTGGCATAAAATCCTGTTGTTCCACTATAGTCTAATGCATCGCTACCAATCATTAAATTGGTTTCTGCAACTACTTTTGCACCACCACCTAGTCTACCCAACAATTTGCTTCCGCCAGATTCAGCTTCAATTGCAAATGGAACGGCTATATTCACCATCAAGACCATTGCACCCCCCAGTTGTTGGGAGATTTTTGGGGCTTTACTAAAGAATGAGTTTTTTTCTTTGCCATCGTCATTTACTTTTTTAACTAAATAGTCGTATCCTCTAGGCGCAACGGTAACATAGCCATCGTATTGGGCCTGACTTAAACTACCACCCGATCTTTTAACCCAATCTTGCAATTCTTCAGCTGCCAATGCTTGATCTGCAGTAATAATTTCAAAACCTTCTGCTTTTAATTGATCAACTAAGTTTTTATATAGTTCGTCTGTAATGTCAATCAAATCATTTTCTTGTACACCTTTGAGCCCTAAGGATAAGCTAGCACTTACGGCACTTTTATAGCTTCTTGTATAGTCGCTGCCTCCTCTAAATCCTCCTGCCTTTTTCTCAGTGGCCAAATACATGGTTTGAAAATTGACCTTGAATTGGCTTATGAAAACTTTTTTAGGTGCATCTTTTAGTTTTCTTAAACCATAATTGTTTATGTCTTTGAGATCAACTTCGCCAATTGTTTGGGCAATTAAGTTGTTGCAGCAGAAAAGGAGCACTGCATAAATTGCTAGCTTTTTCATGATTGTTTATTTTAGAATGAAGCTATTGCAGTCAACTACATCAAACAATACAGCATATGCTGTATTTTAATTCCAATTGTATTTATGGGCTAGTTGTATAGCTTGCGCTTTAGAATTGATATGTAGTTTTTCATATATTCTACTGATATGTGTACGCACTGTTTGAGGGCTAATAAATAAGGAACTTGCAATTTTTTTATAGTCTTGTCCTTCAACTAAGAGTTTAAGAATTTCTTGTTCTCTATCTGTTAGCACATTTAATATATTATCTGAAGTTGATTGATTGGATGGGTACGGATGGTTACCTAGCTTTAACCACTGTAATGTTTTTCTCGCTATTGCAGGGCTCATAGGAGCTCCATTTAAATGGAAAGCATTGTTGATGGCATCAATTAACATATCGGGCGCATCATCCTTTAATAAGTAACCAGCTGCTCCTGCTTTAATGGCTTCGAATATTTTTTCATCATCATCAAAAACAGTTAACACAATAAATTTAATCATTGGGAAGCGAATAGTAGCAATGGCAATGGTTTCTATGCCATTTAAAGTTGGCATATCCAAATCTATTAATACCACTTGGGGTAAATTAGTAACGGGTATTTCTTTGATCTTGTCTAAAAAATCTAAGCCATTCACAGCTTCTAAAACAATTTGAATATTGGCTAAGCCATGCAAATTCTGCTTAATCATTTTTCGGTTAAGGGATTTGTCGTCTACTATGCCAATTTGAATCATGTTATTAAAGTTCACCTTAATTATGCAAAAATGCTATACTGCATATGCTGTATTTGCTATGTGCTTCAAAATAAATGTATTAATTTAAAGCTTATATGCGGTTTAAGGTATTCGTTTTAATTATTGCATTACTGTTTACCCTATGTGGGTACAGTCAACCTGGCTTTCTGCAGTATTCTGTCAAAAACGGACTTACACAAAATGCAGTTACCGCAATTTTTAGAGATAGTAAAGGATTGGTTTGGATGGGAACGCAAGATGGGTTGAATCGATTTGATGGGTTGTCATTTAAACAGTACAAGCATAATCCAATAGACTCAAATAGTTTGAGTGATCAATATATTACTGCTATTTCTGAAGATGGTTCTGGTAATATTTGGGTGGGTACAAGAAATGGATTGAATAAATTAGACTTAAATAAAGGGAAGTTTGAGCGAATTCATCCAGATCCTTCTAAGAAAAAAGTAATTCAATACTTATTTGAAGAGATTTACCCAATTGGGAATGGTAATCTTGCAATTGTAGTTGAGGGGCAAATATTTATATGGCAACATAGTTCAAAGTATTTTAAAAAAATAGCTAGTAGCATCAACAATCAGTCAAGTTTTACTGCTAATGAAAAAGGAATATGGAAATATCAAAATGGTCAATTCTATTTATATCATCCAGAATCAGGTAAACGCTTAAAAATATTTGACGCATTTAAAAATAATAAGCGCTTAGTTGTTGGAACCAAATTATATCTCAATCAAAACCAAGCAATTTGGGTGGTAGATGAAACCAATGAATCAAGACCTATCATTCATTTTTTCGATACAAAAAATAAGCGTTGGTTGAATGATAGTGTTGTATTGAATGAGAAAATAAACCAAATTAGTTTTGATCAAAAAAATATTGCTTGGATTGCTAGTTTGTCTGGTATAATTAAAATTGATTCGTCTTTAAAACCTGTTTCATGGAAAACAGCGCAACTGCCAGCATCGCTTAATCAATCTAATGCTGTTTTGTGCACATACCACGATAGTTTTGGGTTAAGCTGGATTGGCTTTGCCAATAACGGTGCGATACTTTACAATCCCGCTTCTTCCTCATTTCAATTGTTTCAGCCTAACAACAAACGCGAAACCGTTTTTGCTTATACCCAAGACTCATTTGGAAATGATTGGGTTGCTTCTATTTCTGGGTTGTACAAAAGAACGGCAATTGCACAACAAACACAACTAAAAATAAGAAGAAAAGTAAGGGCACTTGCGGCCGATGAAAACGGATATATATGGGCTGCTATAGAAAATGAAGGTCTTTATAAAATTAATCCTTCCGGTTCACTTGTTATGGTTGCAAGTATTCAAAATAAATTATTAACAGACAATACTATTTTTCATTTAAATATTGATCATAAAAACAAAAAATTGTTTGTTGCAACCAAATCTGGTTTAATCGTTTTGAATTTAAAGAACAATCAAATTATTCGGTATTATGCGGAAGCCCCCTTAGTAAATAATCAAATTACTGGCTCTTATGTGCTTCATTCCTTTACAGATAGTAAAAACCAAACTTGGGTAAGCACAAATGCTGGTATTGATGTATTTAACCAATTTGGTTCTAGAATTAAGTACTATAAAACCGATAGTGATCAAAGTCCATATATCAAGAGAACAATTATTACAGGATGTACCGAAGATAAGGTTGGGAATATTTGGATTGCCACTTTAAGCAATGGTATTTATAAGTTAAATAATGGAAAATTTACTTCATACAATCAAACCAATGGCTTATCAGGTAATATTGTATCGGGTATTATAGCCGATTCATATAACAGAATTTGGGTAGCAACTACCAGCGGAATGAATTTGCTCAATCAACAATCTGGAAGAATAGCTACAATCACAGAACAAAATGGTATTCCTGCATCTGATTATTTACTAGCAAGTATTGCAAAGAATAATAGTGGGAATATTCTATTAGGTAGTTCTGAGGGATTGGTGATGATTAATCCAAATACTGTTTGGCCAATTCCAATTCAGTTAAAATGTTTTGTTACAGATGCCGCAATCAATTATTCTCAAGTTGGTTTAACAAAACACTTTCAATTAAATTCAAATGACCAATCTATTTCATTAGAAATTTCAGCTCCCTGCTTTATTAATGCCGATAAAGTTGTTTATCAATATAGGTGTTTAGGAATAGTTGACCAGTGGGTAACATTACAACCTAACAATAGAAGAATTAGTTTTACCAATTTGCCATATAAAAAATTGCAATTAGAATTTAGAGCAGCGGAAAATATTGCCTTAATGAAATTTGGATCAATAAGCACGCTATATATTAGTCGGGAACCTCCCATTTGGCAAAATAGCTTTTTCATTATTCCGGCTAGTATTCTTTTATTGTTGGGAATTGTTTTTTTCATTCGATTTTTGACTAAAAGAAAAATACAAGAACAGCTTCGAAAAGCTGCCGTTGAACAAGGGATTTATAAAGAAAGAGAAAGAATTTCTAGAGACTTACATGATCATTTAGGGGCTTATGCTGCAGCTATAAAATCAAATATTATCCAGTTAGAAAAAATGGATTCCAATAGTTCAGAAACTATGTATCAATTAAAAGGGAATGCAGAAGATATGGTTAGTGCCCTTAGAGAAACTATTTGGGTAATGCAGTACCAACAAATTAGTATGACTTCGTTGAGTGATCGGTTTAAAAATTTAATAAACAGAATTGCCCCCAATTATCCCTCTATTCAAATTGACGTTAAGGAAGAAATAATTCAAGAGAAAATGATGAGCCCTGGGGTTAGTATTCATTTGTTGCGAATGATGCAAGAAGCATTAACCAACTCTTTGAAACATGCTCAATGCACTCAAATTTACATAAAAATAGCTATTAATGACCCTATATTAGTGGTTATTGAAGACAATGGAATTGGCTTTGATATGAAAAAAGGCTCTGATGGATACGGGCTGCAAAATATGCAAGATAGAGCTAGTGAAGCTGGATTAGATGCTAAAATCATATCAGAATTGGGAAAAGGAACCCGAATAAGCTTTCGTTTCTAGGCGTATAAACCCTTCTAAAACCGTACTTTTGCAGTCCGAAAATGAATTTAGTATATGCTGAATAAGCTAGAAGCCATAAAAGCAAGATTTGATCAAGTGGGAATTGCGCTCACCAACCCTGAAATTATCAATAATCAAAAGGAATTTGGGGTTTATAGCAAAGAGTATCGTTCTCTAGAGAAGATTGTAAAACCTTATGAAGAATATATTCGGGTATTGGCCGATCATAAATATGCCAAAGAAGGCTTAAATAGCTCTGACGAGGATATGCGCGAGTTGGCTAAAATGGAGTTGCCTGAATTAGAAGTACGAAAAGAAGAATTGGAAAAGGAATTAACCAAGCTACTAATTCCTAAAGACCCACAAGACGATAAAAATGCTATTCTGGAAATTAGGGCTGGAACTGGTGGAGACGAAGCCAGTTTATTTGCAGGTGATTTATTAGGAATGTATTTAAAGTATTGTTCTAAGAAAGGTTGGAAAACGGCTGTAGTAAGTGAGAGTGAAGGCACTGTAGGTGGTTACAAAGAAGTAATTGTAGAAGTTACTGGAGAAGATGTATATGGTACTTTGAAATTTGAAAGTGGCGTACACCGTGTACAAAGAGTTCCCAATACAGAAACACAAGGTCGAGTGCACACTTCAGCAGCTACTGTTGCGGTTATGCCCGAAGCCGATGAAATTGATTTTGAATTGAAAGAAAGTGATGTGAAAATGGAAACTGCTCGAAGTGGGGGTGCAGGTGGTCAAAACGTGAACAAAGTGGAAACAAAGGTTTTCTTAACGCATATTCCCACCGGGGTTGTAGTGGTTTGTCAAACAGAGCGTTCCCAGTTGGGGAATAGAGAGAAAGCAATGACCATGCTTCGTTCTAAATTATACGAAGAGCAGGTTCGCAAGCATGAGGATGAAATTTCTAGACAACGTAAGACGTTGGTGAGTACGGGAGATCGAAGTGCTAAAATTAGAACATACAACTGGCCGCAGGGTAGGGTTACCGATCATAGAATTGGACTTACTTCTTATAATTTAGACGCAGTTATTAATGGTGAAATTGAAGAATTTATTGAGGCTTTGCAAATGGCAGAAAATGCAGAAAAGATGACGAATCAATAAACTTTCTTAACTTAACAATATGAAAAAATTACTGTTACTCCTATTGATAGTAGTATTCTGTGTTAAAATAGAAGCACAAGAATACGGAACAAGAATTTTCTTGAAAGATGCGAGTGGGTTAGATATTAGGTCAGCCTCTGCTACAATTGAAAATGTAAATTATCTTTTTCATCCAGATTATTTAAAAGCTTCATTATATACAAGAGCTGGAAAATTAAAAAGCGAGGCTAAATATAAATTGCTTTTGCAATTTAATCGGTTGTTTTATCAGGAGCTAGATGGCTCAGATATGGAAGTGATTAGTCCAATTTATCGGATTGAATTTGAAATGCCCAACGGTAGTATTACTGTTTTTGAAAAAGGGTTTGATGTGGTAGACAATTTAAATCAAAACAATTTTTACCAGGTTTTGTCTGATGGCAAAGCCAAATTATTAATGGATACCAAGTTTGCCACAGAGACCAAAATGGTTTATGGTACTGGAGCAGTAACTACTACTGATAAGTTGATTAATTACTATGGAGCAATTGGCACTAAGATAATAAAAGTGTCTAAAGAAGAAAATCTCTTGTCTTTAATGGAAGATAAGTCTGCAGAAATGGCTGCTTTTATTAAAAAAGAAAAAACTAAGTTTAAAAGGCAGTCCGATTTGGAGAAATTATTTAATTATTACAATCAACTAGTTAAGTAGTTTTTTTCATGAAAGTAGTTGTTGCCTTTTTTTTTATTGCTATTATTTTTTCTTTCCCCAAGTTTGCAAACGCCCAGCTAGCTGGAGCTTATAATGTTTACTATTTCCGCTTTAATATGGATCCTTCCTATTATTCTGATGGAAATTATTCTGGTATTCCTTATGAAGGAAGTCCTTGGTTTAATGCCAGTTTTATTCCTGCACGTATTACGCTGTTTAATGGCGAAGTAATTGAAGGAAATCAGTTTAAACTAAACTTATACAATAGCCGTTTATTTACTGAAGACGATCAAAAGCAATTGATTGTTTTAACTTCTGCTGTAAAGCGAATAGAATTTTTGAATGAAGGGAAAAGAGCAGCTGTTTTTCAAGCGGGATTCCCAAGAATTGATAAACAGAGATGGAATAGTTTTTATCAGGTATTAGCTGAAGGGAATGCTAAGCTGCTTAAATATATACACTACACTTTTTCTGATCGAATGCAATACGGTCAAGGGGTTAGCTATAAGCTTGAACCTCAATTCTACTTTTATATTTTCGCAAATAACGAAATGCACCGGATTAAAAAAGTAGATGATTTGACATTGATGTTTCCTGATTGGATAAATGAAGTAAAAGGTTTTATTGATAGGGAAGGGCTGAAAATAAGAAAGGAAACAGATTTGGTTAAAATTGTTTCCTTTTATAATAGTTTGGCTTTGTTAAATAAAACGGAACAGCAGCCCTAGTTATTGATAATTTGATCGGCTTCTTGTTTCAATTTTAGCTCCCATTTCCACGCCGTGTCCATCATTTCCTTTATTCCATATTTGATTTTCCAGCCTAGCTTAGTTACTGCCGCATCATTATTTGCATATATGGCCACTACGTCACCAGCTCTGCGAGGACCAATTTCATAATTCAATTTTACCTTACTTACTTCCTCGAATGTATGGATAGCTTCTAATACGCTTACTCCATCACCAGTTCCCAAATTAAATACGTCGCATTTGGTTTCATTTTTCCCATTCAATAAATATTGTATGGCCAATGTATGTGCATGTGCTATATCTGACACATGAATATAATCTCTTACGCATGAGCCATCTTTGGTTGGGTAATCGCTTCCGTGTACCCACATTTTTGGTAGCTTACCTATTGCAGTTTGTGTAATTGCAGGAACTAAGTTTTGCGGCTTACCTACCGGTAGTTCACCAATTAAACAAGACGGATGTGCTCCCACCGGATTAAAGTACCTTAATAGAATGGTATTGGTATTAACTACTTTTGAAAAATCTTTAATTACTACTTCTCCCATTTGTTTAGTGGCTCCATAAGGCGATTCTGCAGGTTTTATTGCAGAGTGTTCAGTAACTGGAATTACATCAGGATTGCCATAAACAGTACAAGATGAGGAGAATACAAAATTGGGTATAGAAAACTCCTGAACACATTTTAATAGGTTAATTAGTCCAAACATATTGTTCTCATAATACCTTAATGGTTCTTCAACAGATTCGCCCACTGCTTTGTATGCAGCAAAATGAATAATTCCGTCGATATTTGTATTTTCTTGGAAAACAGCTCTTGTTTCGTCAAAGTTTTTTAAATCAACGGTATAGTTTTTAATCTTCTTACCTGTGATTTTTTCTATTCCAGCTAGGGCAATTGTAGTTGACCTTGCAAAGTTGTCGATGGATATTACATCATAGCCATTTTCAATTAAATCTACAATGGTATGTGAGCCAATAAATCCGGTTCCGCCGGTCACCAAAATTTTCGCCATATTGAAGTTTATTCTTTACTGCAATATACTGTAAAAGCCAGCTTCAGAAGCTTAAATCTTTATACAATCAATTTAATTATTGCATAAAAAATGGCGGCAATAAATGCTGAAATAGGGATGGTAAGAATCCATGCCCAAAGTAAGTTTACGGTAACACCCCATCTTACTGCACTTAAACGTTTGGTTGCTCCAACACCAATAATGGCTCCTGTTATGGTATGAGTAGTTGATACGGGTATTTTAAAGTGCTCAGTTAAAAATAAGGTAATTGCACCGGCGGTCTCTGCAGCTACCCCTTCTAATGGGGTTACTTTAGTGATTTTTGTTCCCATTGTTTTTACAATCTTCCAACCACCACTCATTGTACCAATACCTATACACAAAAAGCTGGTAAATGGAACCCAAGGATATGCGTTCACGAATGTGTTGAAATCCATGACAACTCCATTGGTATTTTTTTCATAAAATATAATAGCTGCGCCAATGATTCCCATTACTTTTTGCGCATCGTTTCCACCATGTCCAATGCTAAATGCTGCGGAAGAAACCAACTGTAATTTCTTAAACCAATTCTCTGCTTTGTAGGGATTGGATCGCTTGCATAAATGAACAATGATAATGGTAATTACAAAGGCGATGAACATTCCAATTAAGGGTGCAAAAAAGATAAAAAGGAATGTGGGTATTACTTTTGAATAATTAATTACATCTCCAGCTTCACCAGACAAACCTCCTGCATGCGCTAAGGCTGCTCCAATAAAACCTCCCATTAAGGTATGCGAAGAACTAGATGGAATACCAAACCACCAAGTGATTAAATTCCAGGTGATGGCTGCCATAATTCCTGCCATTAATACTTCTAAAGTAATAAAGTCTGCATTCACCCATTTAGCAACGGTATTTCCAATTCCAAATTCTTTGAAAATATATTTTGAAATAAAAAACGCTGTGAAGTTAAAAAAAGCCGCCCAAACTACAGCTTGAAAGGGGGTCAGTACTTTGGTGGAAACAATTGTTGCTATTGAATTTGCTGCATCATGAAATCCATTGATATAGTCAAAAATAAATGCAAGTACTATAATGATTACCAGTAATGTGAACATAACTCCTTTTAAAGATGATTAAGCGTATTTGATTATAATTGACTCAATTACATTGGCAGCATCTTCACATTTATCAGTTGCAATTTCCATTACTTGATAAATTTCTCTCTTTTTGATTACTTCTTTAAAATCGTTTTCTTGCTGAAACAACATTTCAATACTCATGTCAAACACATCGTCTGCTTGGTTTTCAATGCTATTCACTTTAACCATGGCTTCGGTCATTTCACGAAGGTTTTTCATATCCCTTAAGCCAAATACAGCTTTCTTAATTTCAATGGTGCCTTGCAAAATCAAGTCGGCCATTTTTTGAATTCCGGTATCGTTGGGGTTTACACTGTAGAAGTTTATTTTTTTTGCAGATGCAAAAATATAATCTGCAATATCATCTAAGGCAGTGGCTAAGTAGTGGATATCTTCTCTGTCAAATGGGGTGATAAAATTTCTACCCAATTCAGTAAAAATCTTATGGGTATTATCGTCGTTCTTGTGTTCGAGGTCTTCAATTAGAGCCAAAATGGCTCTTCTCTTGTCTTGATCTGCTTCACTAACCATTTCCTTGAGCTTAATGCCCATTTCGTGCGCTTTTTCTGCTACGTCTTCAAAAAGTTCATAGAATAGTTTGTTCTTTGGCATAAAAAAACGGCCGATATTATTCATTCCCATGATAGTCAATTTTGAGCGAATTTACCCTTTTGCTTAAAGGGGTTCGCAATTAATCAAAAGTTAATAATTAGATAATATTAAGAAAAAATATAGATATCTATTTGCTGTCTAAAGTAAATCCAACAGTTGTACCCACATCAATTTTTGATCGTATATGCATTGTTTGACCATGTGCCTCAATAATATGTTTGCAAATGGCCAACCCCAGCCCTGTACCACCAACGTCTCTACTTCTTCCTCTATCTGTTCTGTAGAATCGTTCAAATACCCTAGGCAGGTGTTCTTCTGCAATCCCTATACCGTCATCACTGAGCTCTACCAAAACGTGTTCTTCATCGGTTTTGTAGATACTTGCAATAATTTGACCTCCCTCTTTGCCGTATTTAATGGCATTGATGATAAGGTTATTGATTACTTGCCTAACTTTCTCTTTGTCTGCAAAAACAGCTACCGGAAACTCGCACCCTTTTTTTATGCTGGAATTTATTTTTTTAGCATCTATTTTAATAGAGAGAGTCTCATAGATTTCTTTTATTAAATCTTGAATAATGAAAGATTCTCTGTGTAATGGTTGTTCTCCACTTTCTAATCTTGAAATAGCATCTAGATCTTTAACTAGGTTTACCATTCTATCTACGTTCTTAGCCGTATTCTCTAAAAAGCGAATACTGATTTCTCTATTGTCAATTGCCCCATCCCTTAAAGTATCTATATAGCCTTGAATGGCAAAAATGGGTGTTTTAAATTCGTGGGCTAAATTTTGTAGGAACTCTTTTCTGAAGACTTCATTTTGTTTCAAAATTTCTATTTCTGCGCTTCTTTGTTCTGCCCATTTCTCCACATCTTCTCTTACTTCATCAATGCCCTTTTGTGGTAAAATGTATTTGTAATAAGTCTCTTCTCTTTTTGATGCTTTTGTTTGATAGATGAACTTGTATATCAATTTTATTTTTCTATAAATAAAAGATTCTAAAACAAATCCTATTAACAAATAACTACCTATAAATGTTAGAATTAATGATACAATGGCTATAATTAAATCTGGTTTAATAAACCAAATGCCAATTGAAATTGGAATAGCCAGAATAGCGGCTGTGAAGGCCGAAAGCTGCTTGGGAGAAAGATTTTTGGTGTTCAGCATAGAGGCAATTTACATTTTTGCAGCTGAACTATGTGTTCAAATTTCAAATTTGTATCCTACCCCTTTTACGGTGGTGATGCAGTCTATGCCTAATTTTTGTCTTACTTTTCTAACATGCACATCAATGGTTCTGTCGCCCACAATTACTTCATTGCCCCAAACTTGAGTGAGGATTTCATTTCTTAAAAAAACCCTTCCAGGTTTCGAAGCCAGTAAATAAATTAATTCAAATTCCTTCTTAGCCAAAATCACTTCATTTCCATCAACAGAAACTAAAAATTTAACTGGATCTATTGCAATATTGCCAATCTGTAATGTTTTACCTGCTTCTTTACTTGTTACCCTTCTGAATAAGGCATTTACTCTGCTTACCAATACTTTAGGGCTGATGGGTTTGCTAATATAATCGTCAGCTCCTGTTTCAAGTCCTTTAATTTGAGAGCTTTCATCGCTCATAGCGGTTAGAAAAATGATTAGTGTATCTTGAAAGCTGGGCTGGGTTCTTAATATCTGACAAACTTCAACCCCATTTTTTCTAGGCATCATGATATCAAGAATAATCAAATCGGGATAGAGTTGTTTGGCTTTCTCTATTGCTTCGTTGCCGTCCTTAGCCGTATGAACTTGGTAACCCTCTTTTTCTAGGTTGTATCGGATGATTTCTAAGATATCTGGCTCGTCGTCTGCAATTAATATCTGTTTGGCCTTCCCTTCCATGTTAACATTCTATTTACACAAAGTTAATTTCATTCAATCGCAATTAGCTCTTTTTGCATTATTATCTAATTGTTAACTGACTGTTTACCTATTTTTACACTGAATATGAATAAACTAATACATACTCTCTTTTTATTATTTGCTTTTAACGGGGTCCTAATTGCTCAGCAAATAGACTCTATTCCTCCAATTCCTGCAATGCGTCAATTGCATCACGAGTACATAATAAGAACCTTTAGTTCAATCAAAGCATACCCGGCAACAGATAATAAATTGTCTGATGCTGAACTTGCAATGGTCGCCAATATTATTACTAGGTTAAGAAGCAAAATAGAACTTAGTACTGAAATAGATAATAATGCAAAGTATACTTGGTTAAGGGGTGTTAATGATTTATTGCAAGGGTATCTTGCGAATTACCAAAGTAATAAAGTAACTGGTACTCCTTTATCTAATTTATTGAATGCTTATCAGTCTGCAATGAATGAGCAATTAACTGGAGGATCAATTGCTCCATTAATGAAGCAACTAGATGTAGAGTCAGCAATTATTTTGACAGACAATTTTGCGCTTGCCACTAATAGAGGAATGTCTGCAGCAAAGGACAGCATTTTGGTTAAGCAATGCGATCGTAATCCCGATAAAATTTTGCCCATTTTATTTAGAAGTCCTTCAACTGCTTCAGCAGACTCCTTAATTATTTTAGCAGCTTTTAGAAATCCGGAAGAGTTGTATAGTTATGCTGCAGCGCCCAATCCATTGGGTAAAAAAATTCAATCGATCAATCATCCTTTTGTGAAGTTGGTTTCAAGGCTCTCCTTAACCAGTACTGGAAGAATGTATTTTCCTTTTTTAGATCAATTGTATACGGGCAAATTGAAAATGGATTCCATTACCAAATTTGTTGGGAATGATACTTCTGCAGGTTATTTTAGTTTATTAGTAAGAACTAGAATTGATTATGCTAAAAGAATACAACAGGGCGATACGCCAATGGCTGCAAAAGTGTTATATAATAAATTAAAAGCTAAAAGCATTGAGTTGTACATAAATGAAATCAATGCATTGCACAACGAAAAAAGTGATTTTGTAAGATTTAAAAGTATAAGCAAACTGAGTCCTCAAGAATTGTATTACTTGGCCGTTACAGGCGAAGAAGAAATGTATACATCTAGTTTTGTAAATGGGGTATATCCCAGAATTTTTTCTGGAATGAAAAGCCCACGGTCCGATTCTTTATTGGCAATGGTGAATAATGATCAATACAAAAAGTTTATTAAAATTACTGCAGCGTATAATAAGTTAGACGACTTTCTAGCAAAAATGGATAAGAAAGATGCAGAACAATTGATGAGAGGTTTTGTAAATGGATTAGAGAAAACCAATTCTTTAGAAGACGCGGTGGACGTGGCAGATTCTTATGCAAGCGTTTACAATCCAGCTCTTAAAAAATTAATGTTGTCTCAAGTTCAATTAGAACTCAAAAGATGTATTGGAATAAAAAATAAGAGAGGGCAGGTAATTTATGAATTACTCGAAACTATATTTTCTTCATTAGAGCCTTCTAATAAAATTGACCTATCTGCAAAGTTGGGCATCATGCCTATTTATGAATTGCCCAATACTTATTTGAAAGACAAAGAAAATGGGAGAGTAGTGATGCAACAGTTTTTTTATGGTGATAAAGACGGAATGGTTGTATTCAATGCATTTTTAAATAAATTCAGAAATACCAATTGGAAAATAACTAAGAAATCTCAATGGGTAGAAGTGAGTTCTAGAAAAGGTACACCTATTACCATTTACGCAAACCTTCCATTGGATGAAACGGAAGAATTGGATGCCGCATCTCAGGATAGCTTAATTGCTTATTTGCATGAAGAAAAATTGCACCCTTCTATTGTTATTCATCGCGGACATAGTTACTATTTAAAACAAACAGTTCATAAAATGCCATCTTCGGCAAAATTGGTTTTATTGGGAAGTTGTGGTGGTTATCAAAGCTTAAACGAAGTCTTAGAAATAGCTCCAGGTGCACATATCATTTCGTCTAAACAAATTGGTACGGGCATTATTAATCAAGGTTTAATCAATGTGATTAGTGAAGAATTAAGGTTGGGGAAGAACTTAAAATGGCCAGCTTTATGGAATAGTTTAGCCATTCGGTTTAGTGGAACAGCCAAAGAAAAGTTTGACGATTATGTTCCTCCTTACAAAAATTTAGGCGCCATTTTTATTACAGCATTTAATACTTACATGCAGCAAGAGACTGAATAGCTTTATTGTAAAAATGGATTATGCCTCTTCTCGTGCCCAATAGTGGTGGTAAGTCCATGACCTGGGTATACTTTAACATCGTTGGGGAGCGTAAAAAGTTGTTCTCTAATGCTTTTTAACAACTGTTCATGATTACCACCTGGTAAATCTGTTCTGCCAATACTTTCCCTGAACAACACATCTCCCCCAATAACAAAGCTTTCGAATTCACTGTAAAAGCAAATACTTGCAGGGGAATGACCTGGGGCAAAAATCACTTTCAGGGCATCATTTCCCAACAAAATGGTATCTCCTGGATGCAGGTATTGTATTGGTCCATTGTAATTTTCAAAAGGCAATCCCCATTTTTCACCTGATAAGGGAGCCAATTTTAACATTGGCTCTTCATCTGGATGAATACAAAGCGGTGTTTTGAAAGTTTCATATACCCATTTGTTTCCAAAAACATGGTCCAAATGGCAATGTGTGTTTAACAATTGAACCACTTCAAGCCCAGTTGATTCAATAAATTGAAGCAATTGTTCTTGTTCTGCGGGGAAATAACAACCAGGATCTATAACAATGGCTTTTTTATGTTCATTGTATAATACATAGGTATTTTCCTGAATTGGACTGAATGTGAAAACCTTAACCTTTATCATATACGTATTTTACCTGCTTTTAACGGTAAATGACTAATTTTAAATACCAAAGTTCGGATATGCAATTGAATAGTATTAGTAAAGTAATTTTTTTTCTTGGTTTATTAAGTTCTGCTGCTTTAAGTGCACAGGTTAATAGTGTTGAATTTGGTAAAAACAGAATTCAACATCAGAAATTTAATTGGAAGTTTTACCAATCTCCCAATTTCAATACCTATGTAACCCAAGGAGGAGTAGAATTGGGCAAATTTGTGAGTCAGGTTGCAGAAGAAGAATTAAAATCTATTGAAAATTTTATTGAGTATTCTTTACAACGTAGGGCCAATATTGTCGTGTATAATAATTACAACGACTATAAAAGCAGCAATATTGGTCTTGGTTCTGATTGGCAAAATTCAGGTGGTGTTACTAAATTGGTGAATAATAAAATCATCGTTTATTTTAATGGCAATCATACCAAGTTAAAAAACCAAGTAAGAGAAGGAATTGCTAAAGTACTAACAGACAACTTGCTTTTTGGCGACGACATTGGGGAGTTTGCAAGCAACCAAGCTTTATTGGATTTGCCTAAATGGATGGTAGACGGATATGTTGCCTATGCAGGACAGTCTTGGAGTACAGAAAAAGACGACGAATTAAAAAGCGCCATATTAAGTGGCAGGTATAATTCATTTTATCAATTTGCATTTGAAAAGCCTTTATTGGCTGGTCATGCATTTTGGAATTATATAGGAGAAAAATATCGTAAGGAAAATATCACTTACTTATTGTATTTGGCTAGAATGTATAAAAACATCAACAATGCCTGTTTAAGAATTTGTAAGAAAAAATTCAAAGACGTATTGGCCGATTTTATGCAGTTTCAGCAAGATCGTTACATTAAAGATATTCGCCAAAGAAGAAACCAATTAAAAGGCCAGTTAACAGTTACAGAAGAAATTGGAAAAAAAGATTATTTCAGATTCCAGGCCAACCCCAATCCTAGAAGCAATACTTATTCTGTGTTAGAATTTAAAAAGGGTATCTACACAGTTAAACTCATGGAAAATTTTTATGATGAGAAAGTACTATTAAAGAGTGGGGTTCTTACTAATATGCACGATGTGAATCCAAATTATCCTATAATGGCATGGGATGGGAAGGGATCTAGATTATTGGTGATTTATTGGGAGAAGGGCAAGATCAACATGTTTGTTTACGACTTAATTGCCCGTTATAAGCGATTCAAACAGACCATTGAAGGCTTTGATCAAATTTTAGATGCAAGCTTTATGCTTGATGCAAATACCCTCGTATTAAGTGCGGTTAAAAATGGCCACTCCGATATTTACACTTATAAAATTGAAGAACAAAAGGCCACGCAAATTACCAATGATATTTACGATGACCTAGATCCAACGCTGGTGTCATTCCCTAATAGAGTTGGCATTATTTTTTCTTCAAATAGACCGGGTAATAATGCTCCCAATAAAGACACGGTATTACCTAGCAGGTATCCATTCAATATTTACATGGTAGATATTTTGAATGATAGCAAGGAAAAGCAGATTGCCCAATTAACAAACGTTAAAATGGGTAATGCGCGTTTCCCTATGCAATACAATACCAATCACTTTACATTTGTTTCTGATGAAAATGGTATTGGAAACAGGTGGGCTGGATTCTTTTCTACTCAAAGAAATGGCTTAGATACATTGTATTATATAGGGGAAGAAGTACTTAGAAATCCCGCGCCTAAAGAGTTTGATTCTACTTTAACAGCATGGCAAAAACAAGAGCCCGACAGTGTTAGTTATTTTCAGGTGTACAAAGATTCAACCTATACTTTCCCAATCACCAATTACCAAAGTTCATTATTAGAAACTAGAATTGCAGGAAACAATGGACAGGTAAGTGAAGTAAGAAGAGAAGGTGATTTTAAGTTCGTATACAAATTGAAAGTGGATGAATTGGCATTGGCAAGAAGAAATGTAAATGCCCGCAATACAGAATACGTAAAGAAAGTATTGGACGATAAAAAAATAGCAGAAGGGAAAGCCATCCAATACAACAACAATAAACCAGCCAATGATACTGCAAAAAAAGTAGTAGTATTTCAAAATGAATTTGCTGATGAGCTTCCAGATACTAGTTCAAATAATGCTCCTTTGTTAGTTCCTTCCAATCAACAAAGACAAAGTAGCTTAACAAAATCAAAATTGTTCGATTATCGTTTAAAATTTAGTTCTGATTATTTGTTAGGTGGTTTTACCAACAATGTTTTAATCAACCGTTATCAGCCATATGCAGGTGGATCAGGTCCTATTCAATTAAATAATGGAAATGATTTCAATTTCACTTTCAGGGTAGGTGTAAGTGATTTAATGGAAGACATAAAGTTTGTAGCTGGAATGCGTTTTGGAACCAATTTAGCAGACAAAGATTTAATGTTCTCTTTCCAAAACATGCGTAAAAAATTAGATTGGGGTGTTACTTATTATAGAAGTAATGTTACCAACTTCTTTAATACACAGTTTAATAATATGTTGTACACCAATTTGTATCAGGTGAATGCAACTTACCCTATAAATGAGGTTAAAAGCATTAGAGCAACCATTGGTTTGCGTTCTGATAGAGGGGTTCTGAAGTCTTATGATAATATTGCTGGGCAGCCTAATCCAAATGCATTGGCTTATCAGGATACTGTTTCAAAATTTATTCTATCAAGGATAGAATACGTTCACGATAATACGATTAACCCAACCCAGAATATTTGGAATGGATTACGATATAAAGTTTACTTAGATGTAAATATGCCAACCTTAAAAACGGCTGTCAATAATGGTAAGCCTACCATGAATTTTGGATTTGATGGAAGGTATTACCATAAAATTTACCGCAATTTCATTTGGGCAGGAAGGGTGGCGGCAGACTTCTCTTGGGGTAACCAAAAATTAATTTATTACTTGGGAGGTGTTGATGGATGGATTGGACCCAAGTTCAATAATGGGAATCAACCGGCCGCAGATCAAAATTATGCATTCCAATCTTTAGCAGTAAATATGCGTGGTTATACACAAAATATTGCCAACGGTAATAATGCATTTGTAATAAACAGTGAATTTAGACTACCGCTTTTTGCTACCATTTTCGATAGACCCATTAACAATGCATTCTTACGTAATTTTCAATTGGTGCAATTTCTAGACTTAGGAACTGCATGGAATGGCAAGTATAATGGAATAAAGCGTCCAGGCGAAGTGATTACCAATAATCAAACACCAGTAGTAGTTAAAATTGACGCCGGAGGATTAGGGCCTTTTGCGGGTGGATACGGCTTTGGTGTAAGAAGTACTTTGTTGGGTTACTTCATGAAATTTGACGCAGGTTGGCCAATGAAAGGTATCTTCAAAGGCGCACCAGTTTACTATTTTGCTTTAGGATTTGATTTCTAATAGAACTACTTATTTGGCCTGATCGGAGTACCCTTCATTGGGTACTTCGATATAGGGTTCTCTCAATTCAACAGGAGCTGATTTTTTTCTCACTTTCATATTGAGTAATTCTACTGAGAAAGAAAAAGCCATTGCAAAATATACATAATGCTTTAGGTGTAGTTCATGCGCTTTTTCTGCATTCCAGCCTTCTACCAATAATACCATTCCAATCATCACCAAAAAAGATAAAGCCAACATTTTCAAAGTTGGATGCTTGTGTATAAATGAAGAAATATTCGCACTAAATAAAAACATAATTATCATTGCTATGACTACCGCAGCAATCATTACTTCTAAATGTTTGGCAGTACCTCCAGCTGTAATGATACTATCAAAACTAAAGACCATATCTATCATGATAATTTGAGCAATACCACTAGCAATACCCAATTCCTTTGTTTTTCTGCCTGCTAATGCATCTTCTTCTCCTTCTAATTTGTGGTGTATTTCTTTTACTGTTTTATAAATCAAAAACAGTCCTCCACCTAACATTACCAAACTTGCTAAGTCAAAATCTTTGCTGAACAAACTAAAGACAGGTTTTCCCTTTTGCGTTAACAACCAACTTAATCCAAATAATAAAATAGTTCTTGTTATAATGCCCGTAAACATCCAAATTATTCTTGCGTTCTTTTGAAATGCTTTGGGCATTCTATTCATGATAATGCTTACGAATATTACATTATCTATGCCTAATACCACTTCTAGAATGGTTAAGATTAAAAAACTGATTAAACTTTCGGTGGTAAATAAATGTTCCATTAATTATTTTTTTTCAGCTAAGTATTTACAAATATTTTTTACAATGGACGGGCCTTCATAAACAAAGCCAGTCCAAACTTGAACCAAAGAAGCTCCAGCAGAAAATTTCTCTTCTGCGTCTGCACCTGTAAAGATTCCTCCGCTTGCAATAATAGGAACTTTACCGGCTGTTTGAGTTGAAATATATTGTACTATTTCTGTAGATCTTTTTTGTACTGGTTTACCGCTTAAACCACCCATGCCAATAGATTCGCTTAGTAAAGCAGAAGTAGCACTTAAATTGGATCGATCTAGCGTGGTATTGGTTGCAACTAAACCACTTAGATTCATCGATAAAGAGAGGTCAACAATATCATCTAGTTGTTCTTTTGTAAGATCAGGTGCAATTTTTAATAAAAGCGGTTTAGGTTTTTTCTTCCCAGCATTATGGTGTTGCAATTCGCTAAAGATTTTTGTAAGCGCATCTTTTTCTTGCAAAGCCCTAAGACCAGGCGTATTGGGTGAACTTACATTAACCACAAAATAATCTACCTGATCATGCAATTCATTGAAACAAATGCTGTAATCTTTCCAAGCATCTTCGTTGGGCGTTATTTTATTTTTACCAATATTACCCCCGATGATTAAATCGCCCACTGATTTGCCCCTGCTATTCCAATTAATTAATCTTTCTTTTACAGCAGCTACTCCTTCATTATTAAAGCCCATTCTATTGATCAATGCCTTATCTGCAGGCAGTCTGAATAGTCTTGGTAAATCATTACCAGGTTGACCTTTTGGCGTAACAGTACCAATTTCAACAAAGCCAAAACCAAGTGCTTCTAATTCATGCAAATAGGCCGCATTTTTATCGAAACCTGCACCTAACCCTACTGGGTTTGGAAAGTGAAGCCCCATCACATCTTTGGCTAGAGAAGTGGGTTTATATTGAAATAGATTTTTTACAATCGTTTCTCCAATCCCCAAAGTAGTAGCCATTTTAAGGCAATTCATTGAAAAATAATGCACTTTTTCAGGTGGAGCTTTAAAGAGTATGTTTCTGAGTAAAGTATACAATGTGTTATTTTTTGCGAAAATACCCCGAAAGCCCCATTTAAAATTTAGTTGCATAAACAACTTTTAATCATTTTTACTACATTTGGATGATTAAATCAAGTTTATGCAAGAAGCCTATATAGTAGCGGGATTTAGAACCGCAGTTACTAAAAGTAAAAGAGGTGGATTCCGATTTTTTAGACCCGATGATTTGGCTGTTGAAGTAATCAAAGGATTAATGGCATCTGTGCCGCAACTCGACTCGAAATTAGTAGATGATGTAATTGTAGGGAATGCAGTACCTGAAGCGGAGCAAGGATTGCAGTTTGGTAGAATCATTGCAGCAAAAGCATTGGGAATTGAAGTGGCAGGTATTACGATTAACAGGTATTGTGCAAGTGGATTGGAGAGCATTGCAACTGCAACCGCTAAAATTAGGTCGGGCATGGCGGAATGCATAATTGCAGGTGGAACAGAAAGCATGAGCTTAGTACCCACAGCAGGGTGGAAAACGGTACCTTCTTATGCAATCGCTAAAGAAGAACCAGATTATTATTTGAGTATGGGTTTAACTGCAGAAGCAGTGGCCAAAGAGTTTAATATTTCAAGAGAAGACCAAGATGCTTTTGCTTACGCGTCTCATATGAAAGCCAAAACGGCCATTGAAAATGGTTATTTTAAATCGGGCATTTTACCCATTGCTGTAGAAGAAACTTATGTAAATGAAAAAGGTAAAAAAGCAGTCAGGTCTTATACGGTAGATACAGATGAGGGATTAAGGGCCGATACAACGGTGGAAGGTTTATCTAAATTAAAAGCAGCTTTTGCGGTTGGAGGATCGGTAACTGCTGGAAATTCCTCTCAAACCAGTGATGGTGCTGCATTTGCTTTGGTGATGAGTGAAAGAATGATGTTGTCGTTGGGTTTAACGCCAATTGGAAGATTGGTCAACTGCGCATCTGCAGGGGTTCATCCAAGAATCATGGGCATTGGTCCTGTTGCTGCTATACCTAAGGTATTAAAGCAAGCAGGAATGAATTTAGGTGATATTGACTTATTTGAATTGAACGAGGCTTTTGCTTCTCAATCTTTAGCGGTCATTAGAGAGTTAGGGTTAGACACAACCAAAGTAAATATTAATGGTGGTGCTATTGCACTAGGCCATCCTTTAGGATGCACTGGTTGTAAATTAACCGTTCAGTTGTTGAATGATATGAAGCGCTTGAATAAAAAATTCGGGATGGTAACTGCCTGTGTGGGTGGTGGGCAAGGAATTGCAGGGATTATAGAAAACTTGTAACTTTAGGATTATGAAAACCATCATTGTACCTACTGATTTTTCAACTACTGCTAGTAATGCTGCAGATTACGCTGTTCATTTTGCGCAACAAGTAAAAGCAGAGCGAATTGTTTTATTGCATGCTTACGAAATACCGGTAGCGATTGATCCAATGATGCCTGGAATTCAGATACCTGAAATTGATGGCTTCCGAGAATCAGCAGAAAAAAGATTGTATCAATTTAGGGCCGACTTATTATTAAAATATTCCAACACAGGTCTTGTGTTTGATATACACGCAGTATATGGTTCTATTCTTTCCGCCTTAGAAGATTTTGGGGAGAACAACCCTATAGAATTGGTGGTTATGGGAATTACTGGCGGGGGTGCTTTAGAAGAAACATTAATTGGAAGCAATACCGTTCATATTGCAGAGCATAGCCATATTCCTTTGATTATTGTACCCGCAAAATCTAGTTTTAAGCCTATTCAAAAATTACTATTTGCCTGCGACTTTAATGATGCTGAAAAGTACATACCTGTTGAGCAAATAGGAAATATGCAACAGTTAACAGGAGCAGCATTGATGGTATTCAATATTGAGGCTGAACCTGATGAATTTGAACAAACATTTCCTGGAACAGTAATGGGCGAAAGTTTTGCAGTACATAGTGTTCTAGAAAAATTGAACCCAAGTTATCATTTTTCTCATGATGAAAATTTTATAGAAGGGGTTAATCATTTTGTAGATGAACAACAAGTTGATTTGATAATTACCGTTCCTAAAGAACATAATTTCTTTGCTCAATTGTTTTCTTCAAGCCATACAAAGAAATTGGCTTTTCATAGTCATGTTCCTATTTTGGTTTTAAGCAAAAACAATTAACTCAAATATTTACCTACTATCGGCATTCTTCTTCCTACTCCAAATGCTTTTGGAGAAATTCGAATGATGGGGCAAAATTGATTGCGTTTGTATTCGTTGTTATTAACCATCTTGATGGTACGGTCTACTAAAGCAGCATCAAAACCTTGCTCTTTCATATTGGCTGGACTTTGTCTCTTTTCAATATATTGGAACAATAATTTATCTAACACTGCATAGTCTGGGAGGCTGTCACTGTCTTTTTGATTGGGCCTTAATTCTGCACTCGGGGGCTTGCTAATAATATTATGGGGTATAATTTCTGATGTCTTGTTTATGTATCTAGCTAATTCATACACTTGTAATTTATAACAATCACCTAATACGCCGAGCCCTCCAGCCATATCTCCATAAAGTGTTCCATAACCAGTGGCTAATTCACTTTTATTGGAAGTATTTAATAATACGTATCCAAACTTATTGGCAATGGCCATTAAAATATTTCCCCTACTTCTACTCTGTATATTTTCTTCTGCTAATGAAAAAGGAAGGCCATTGAAAAGTGGATCTAAAGTTTTTAAAAAACTATTATAAACCTGGTCTATTTGAATAATATCGTATGGGTTATTTAAGTTCTTGCTCAGTGCTACTGCATCGTTTACAGAATGTTCAGTAGAGTAAGGGGAAGGCATTAATATGGCCCTTACATTTTCTGCACCTAGTGCCTCACAGGCAATTGCCAATGTTACAGCGGAATCAATCCCACCGGAAGATCCAAGAATGGCTTTGGTAAAACCCATTTTACCAAAATAATCTTTAATGCCTGAAACCAATGCTCGGTATACCTGTTCAATATTTAATTGTGGATCAAGCGTTGCTGGATTTAATTCTTTTTCTGGTATTCTACTAGCTGGCTCTAAAATGGGTCCAATTATTGATCCATCTTCATTTAATTCAACACAGTCTAATGCTTCTTCAAATAGCGGAAAGGCTTTCATTAAATTGGCATCCTTGTCAAAAACCAAGGATGCTCCGTCAAAAACAATTTCTGTTTGACTTCCTACTGCATTGCAATAAAACAATGGAATCTTATATTTTAAAACGTTCGATTTGATTACCGCTTTTCTATCTTCATCATGGGTATAATCAAAGGGGGAGGCACTAAGGTTAAGCATGATGTCTGGATTGAATTTCATTAATTCATCCATAGGACAAATGCGATACAAGGGGTTGTCACCTAAATTCCAAATGTCTTCACAAATAGTGACCGCTAGTTTTTTCCCTTTAAATTCAATTATATTCCATTCGTATGCTGGTTCAAAATAGCGGTATTCGTCAAACACATCGTAAGTAGGTAACAGGGTTTTATGTACGATGGCTTTCACTTCTTTTTCGTATAAAAAATAAGCAGCATTAAAAAGATCTTTCCCTTTTAAATGTTTATTCTTTACAGGGCTTCCAATTAAAACGCCAATAGTGTCTGCATGTTCTTTTATTATATTAACCGCGTTGGTGCATTTTTCAATAAAATCTTCAAATTCAACAAAATCTCTAGCAGGATATCCAGACACCGTCATTTCACTAAAAAGTATCAAATCTCCACCTGCTGCTTTAGCTGTTTCAATGGCTTCGATTATTTTTTGGGTATTTAGCTCAAAATTGCCAATATGATAGTTTTGTTGCGCTATGAATATTTTCATGAAACAAATTTCATCAATTTAACAACATGATTGCAATCCTTTCCGTTAATTCGCCTATGAATTCAAGGATTATTGCTTTGTTTTTGCTTTTGAGCTTGGGTGCTTGCAGATCAGGTGAAGATGCGCCCGATATTTCTCAAATTAAAATTCAATTAGATCAGCAGCATTTTGAACAAGATTTTTTTGCCATTGATACCAATCAATTAGAAAATTCTATTGCTGTACTAGATAAAAAGTATCCAGGTTTTACAACTGTTTTTCTGTCTAATATTTTGGCTTTAATGCCTCAATCTGAATCGGCCGATTTAAAAAGTTTTTACAAGGCTTATCAGCCACTATACAAACAGTCTACTTCTATTTTTAAGGAACAAGACAATCATATTCAAAAAGTTATTGCCGGATTAAAATACACAAAACATTATTTTCCGACATATCAACTGCCCACCAAACTGATTACTTTCATTGGTCCAATAAATAGTTTTGGATCTATTCTAACGGAAGATGCTATTGCTATTGGATTACAGCTGTTCATGGGCAAAGATCATCCCCTTTATACCAGCGAAGAAGGTCAGGCTTTGTATCCTGCTTACATTTCTAGAAAATTTGAACCTGCGTATATACCAGTAAGTGCAATAAATAATATTGTTTTAGATATGTTTCCTGAACAAATGTCTGGAAAGCCCTTAATTGCACAAATGGTTGAATTAGGAAAACGAATGTATGTAGTAGATCATTTACTCCCTCAACTTTCCGACACCTTAATCACAGGGTACTCTTCTAAGCAACTTGAGGCCTGCATCAACAATGAAAAAAATATCTGGAGCTTTTTTATCCAAAACGATCTTTTGTATAAATCGGACCCGCAATTGGTAAGAGAATATGTTTCTGAAGGCCCTTTTACCCAAGCTTTTGGGAAGGAGTCTCCAGGTAATATTGGCCAATTTTTAGGTTGGCAAATCGTAAAAAAGTGGATGAGTAAAAACAATCAAATAAGTTTTGATGCACTAATGAAAAAAGATGCGGTGCAATTATTTGAAGAAGCAAAGTATAAGCCGAGTTAATTCATTTTAGAAGGAGCAACCAAATCAAAAGAAGGAATAGGGACACTAAAATTTTGTTTCGAATGTTGATTTAGCATGGTATATGACCCTTGCATTTTGCCCATTTCTGTTTTTAAATTACAACCACTTACATAAGTGTATTGCTCGCCTGGTGCAAGAATTGGTTGAACCCCTACAACTCCTTCTCCTTCTACTTCTCTATGTTCTGCATTGCTATCAAAAATAAACCAATGTCTTCTTAATAGCTGAACAGCAAACTTATTGTGATTCTCGATAGTAATGCGGTAGGCAAACATGAACTCTCCTTTCAGCGGATTGCTGTAATCGGACTGATAGAATACTTCTACAGTGATTTCGATTCCTGCTGAAATTTTAGAAACCATATTTATACGGATTGGTCATTGTAAATGTAGGTAAATTAACATTCTATAAGGGGTATTTCATCAAATAATCATGTGAATAATTGCTTAAAATAGTTGAATCAGCTGTACTTTTGCACCACAAAAAAAGACGTTTATGACAAAAATTGCTGTTGCTAAAGGTGATGGAATAGGTCCTGAAATTATGGATGCAGTATTATCCATATTCGATGCCGCTAAAGTGCCATTGACGTACGAAGTTGTAGATATGGGTAAATGGGTATTTGATAAAGGATACAGTAATGGCATGACCCCTGAAGCAAAGCAGACTATTGAGACTTTAGGAATACTTTTTAAAGGGCCAATGGAAACTCCTAAAGGGAAGGGAGTAAAAAGTGTGAACGTAACTGCTAGAAAAACCTGGAATACTTACGCTAATAAAAGAACCTTTCAAACTTTACATGGGGTAGATACCGTTTTTAGTAAAGCGGGAATTCCTATTGATATAACCATTGTTAGAGAAAATATTGAAGATACTTATGGTGGCATTGAACATATGCTTACCAATGATGTGGCGTTAAGTAGAAGATTTATTACCCGTCCGGGTAGTATGCAAGTGATTAAGTATGCATTTGAAATGGCCAAGAAAAAGGGCTGCAAACGAATTACTTGCGGTCATAAGGCCAATATTATGAAATTGACCGATGGATTGTTTTTAGAAGTATTCTACGAAATTGCTAAGGAATATCCTGAGCTAAAAGCAGATGATGTTATTGTAGATGATTTATGCATGAAGTTGGTGAGCAAACCCGATCTTTTTGATGTGGTGGTGTTAACCAATTTACAAGGTGATATTGTAAGTGATTTATGTGCTGGACTTGTTGGTGGATTGGGCTTTGCGCCTTCTGCCAATATTGGGGATCATATCTCTATTTTCGAAGCTGTGCACGGGACTGCTCCGGATATTGCAGGTAAAAATATTGCCAATCCTACCGCTCTTTTACTAAGTGGTATTGGAATGTTGCGGCATCTTGGTTTAATGCAGTCTGCTGGCACCATTGAGAATGCTTTATTGTATACACTCGAAAGTGGCAAGCATACCGGCGATTTTGGTGAAAAAGGAACCACTAATTTGAATACAACCGAGTTTGCCAATGCCATCATTGCTAATTTTGGTCAAAAGCCTGCTCATAATCCAAAACCTGATATGCAGGATGTATCTGTAACACCTACCATATTTGCTTTGGAAAACAATCCCATGTTAGAAACAACAGATACCAATAATGAATTTATTGTGGGTGTAGACATGTTTATCGAAAGCAATGAGCAACCAAATGCTGTTGCGGAAAAATGTTTGAAACATACATTGGATTTATTTAAGCTAGTCACCATCAGTAATAGAGGTACTCAGGTATGGCCCACAGGTTCAGTTTATACTAATTTAGTGAATCAATACCGTTGCAGATTTGAAAGTGTGGGTGATATTCCGCTTACACAAATTGATATTATTGAGCTCTATAAAAGACTTACGGCCGATTTCAAAGTTTGCTCTACAGAAATATTAAACATGTGGGGAGACAAAAAAGCCTATAGTCTTGCACAGGGGCAATAATTGAGTTGATTTTTAACGTAATTTCACGGCTCATTTAAAGCATATAGTACAATGGCTGAAGTGATTTTAATGCCCCGATTAAGTGATACCATGACCGAAGGGGTAATTGCCGCTTGGCATAAAAGGGTAGGAGATACAGTACAGAAAGGTGACTTACTGGCTGAAATTGAGACGGATAAAGCCACAATGGAACTAGAAAGTTACCAGGATGGCGTTCTACTTCATATAGGAACACCCGATGGAGGAAAATTACAAGTAAACGACTTATTGGCCATATTTGGAAAGCCAGGTGAAGATATTACTGAATTAGTAAAAATTCACGGCAGTGGTGCGCTTGCTCCAATTCCAACCGCTGCGCCAGTTGCACCTGTTGAAACTGCTGCACCTGCAACAGCTCCAATCCCAACGGAAACAACTACTTCAATGGATATTTCTTCTATGGATGAAGTGGTTTTAATGCCTAGATTAAGCGATACGATGACCGAAGGGGTAATAGCTTCTTGGCAAAAAAATGTGGGTGATATTGTGAAGAAAGGGGAGGTTTTGGCTGATATAGAAACCGATAAAGCTACCATGGAATTGGAAAGCTACAAGGATGGTGTGTTATTGTATCAAGGAGCTCAGGCAGGTGAAAAAATATTGGTTAACGACTTACTTTGTATAATAGGTAAGGAGGGATTAGATGTTGCTGCAATTGTAGCAGCGGTAAAAGCGGGAACAGGTACAAAAACGCCATCTGAAGAAGCGCCTGCCGCTCCATCGGTTGTTGCACCGTCAGCTCCTGCAGTTACTGCTGCACCTGCTGTTGAGCAAGCAGTGGTGAATAGTGGTAGAATATTTGCATCGCCATTAGCCAAAAGAATTGCTGCTGAAAAAGGCATTGATTTAAAATATGTAAAGGGTTCAGGTGATAATGGAAGAATTACCAAAATTGATATTGATCAATACGTACCATCAACAATTGTAGCGGCCGCTGCTCCTGCAGCCAAGTCTGCTGCCCCAGTTGTAAGTAATGCTGTTGCCGGGCAAGTTAGCTTTACAGATGTTCCTGTTTCTCAAATGAGAAAAGTAATTGCGAAGCGTTTAAGTGAGAGCTTATTTACTGCTCCTCATTTTTACTTGACTATGCAAATTGATATGGATGCTGCAATTGCTGCAAGAACCAAAATCAATGAAGTGGCTTCTGTTAAAGTAAGTTTTAACGACTTAGTAGTTAAAGCAACTGCAATGGCATTGAAAAAGCATCCAAAAATTAATAGCAGTTGGATGGGTGATTTTATTCGTTATAACGACCATATTAATATTGGTGTAGCAGTTGCAGTAGACGAGGGTTTATTGGTTCCTGTAGTACGTTTTGCCGACGGAAAATCGTTGAGTCAAATTGGTGCTGAAGTAAAAGACTTTGCACAAAGAGCAAAAGACAAAAAATTGCAACCATCCGATTGGGAAGGAAGTACTTTTACTATTTCTAATTTAGGAATGTTTGGTATTGATCAGTTTACCGCTATTATTAATCCGCCTGATGCTTGTATTTTAGCAGTAGGGGGTATTTCTCAAGAACCAGTAGTGAAGAATGGTCAAGTAGTTCCAGGAAATATTATGAAGTTGACTTTAAGTTGCGATCACCGCGTAGTGGATGGTGCAACAGGTGCTGCATTCTTACAAACCTTGAAACAATTATTAGAAGAGCCAGTTAGAATGCTCGTTTAATTTTTTAGATGGTATTTATGCTTAGCAATACTTTGGCTAGGCATTTGAAATAAATAAAAAACCTCACTAAATGTGAGGTTTTTTATTTGGAAAAGAAGCATTTATGTTAGAGATCCCACTCACAACCAATGGGTGCGCCAGGCGGTATTTCTTTATGTTGTGGTAAACTAATTTCTTTGGGATTATTAATTCTTTCAATGGCGTATCCAAAATGTGGGGTATCAGTTCCAGCTTTTACCATACTCTCTGCATATTTTTTCAGTGAGTTTAAACGGTTAAAACAGATGGACTGAACTGCATAATTAGCTTGATCATTTTTGCTTAAAGCTAATAACCAAGTCAATACCATTTGTTGTGTTTGTTTCTGAACCTCTTTGGCTAAACCTTTCTCTGGTGCTGCTTTCCAAACACTATTAATGATAGCATCTAATACATCGTCCCAGCCTGGTGTACCCGACATAGCTTTCAATTGCACTAAACGATTGGCACGCTCTGCATTAAATAAGAAAGATAATTGAAAATGAGTAAGTGCTTCAGCGGCAGCTAATGGGTCGAAACTCATTCCTGTTCTTTTAGCAAATACTTCCCCAACACCATTGTACATAGGTGGCCTAGGCGGTATCAATTGAACAATTTGATTGGGTAATGTTAATATACTTGGAGACAATGTTTTAAGCATTGCATTCAAGGCTTTTAGTTGAGTAGTTGCTGGTAAAACAGTTGGTTGAATCTGTTTGTCTCCCCTTACATTGTAACTGTAATACATACCCCCTATTAATTTACTTACAGCTTCTGCTTGATAACGATGATAATTATACACTGGAACTAATGCATCTTCTAATGTACTCATTGGGGTATTGGGTCGAATGGCTGATTCAGAAAACTGATCCAACGCTTTTTGTCTTACTGCTAATACATTATTGAGTTCTGTAATTGGGTCTTTGTCATTATCCCATAAATGCGCGTCTGGATGAAATCCACTCACTGCTCTCGCATCTGCATCTGCAATAAAGAGCAAACCTTTTTGTTGATTCTCTTCTAATAATTTATTGAGTGCGGCGGTTTCGTCGGTACCATTTGGGAATTGACTATACCCATACATGATTGCACGTTTATCCCATTCTCCAATTTCATTGGTGTACACTTTACTAAAATCAATGGCTCCTTTTGAATTAATAAAAACGGCAGGATGCGGATAATCCATTACCGATGCACGATTGTTTACACTAGACGCATAATTGTGCTGTAAGCCAAGTGTATGGCCTATTTCGTGTGCGGATAATTGTCTAAGTCTTTGTAATGCTGCTTCTCTCATGGTTGCTGGAACAGGCTTTCCTGTTTCGTAAGGGGAAAGCAATCCTGTGAAAATTAAATAGTCTTGTCTTACCCTTAATGACCCTAATGTTACTTGTCCTTTAATGATTTCTCCCGTGCGGGGATCGGTAACGGAAGCACCATAACTCCAACCTCTGGTAGATCGGTGCACCCAATTAATCATGTTGTATCGAATATCCATTGGGTCTGCAGAATCGGGTAATACTTTTACAATAAAAGCATTTTTAAATCCAGCAGCTTCATATGCTTGGTTCCACCATTTAGCACCATCTAGTAAAGCAGAACGAATGGGTTCTGGGGTTCCATTATCTAAATAATATACTATGGGCTTTACAGGTTCACTAATAGCAGCAGTAGGATCTTTTTTAAATAAGCGATGTTTGGCAATGACCATTTGTTGAATTGGTTCGGTAAAATCGCTGCTGTAATCGAAATAAGTTTTTCCAAAATAGCCGCTTCTGATATCGTATTTGCGCGGTTTAAATTGATTATCGGGCAATTGTACAAAAGAGTGATGCATCCTTAAAGTGATTGCTTCTGTAGAAGGGCTTACTGCTCTAACTAATCTGCCTGCATCTGCTCCACCTACAAAACTGATCATTGCTTCAAACTCTGAATTTAATGGGAAGTTTCTGGTATTGTTGATGTAGATGGCAGACCTTGCTTCGTTAAAAGAATAGCTGCCTTGGCGCATGCTTCTGATTTTATCAGCAACACCATGCGCATCTCTAATTAAAAACGCATTCAAATCTATTAGGTAAGTTCCATTTTCTTCTGCTTCAATATTAAAAGAGGCAATGGCCGATGAGGCAAATGATTCTGCTACTGCTTTCTTTTCCTGCACATCTTTTGAACTTGCTCTATAGTCGTAGTTGGGTTGAATGAGCAATAATTTTTTGCCTACTTTATGAAAATATACAATTCGGGTATTTCCTATTTGTCCTCTGTCTAGCCCAATATCATTGGATCCAAGGCCTGCTGGCAAACTATTTACATATAAAAATTCCGTATTCAATTGGTTAACCAATAACCAAATTTTGCCATTATTAGTATCGTACCAAAAAGGGAAAAAACCATCCATTTTTTTCATGGATTTTGTTTTTTCTGCAATAACTGAACTGTTCTGGGCTTGAAGTGAAACAACAAAAAAACAAATCAAAATGAAGGTCCATTTTTTCATAAGAACTATTTTAAAATCATTGAGGTAATTGCAAAATAAAAGACCCTGCTCTTATAAAATAAAAACAGGGTCATATTATTTAAACTGATAAAACTTAACCGTTGTTTTCTGAACTAGGAGTTTCAGGAGTAAAAAGCGTTGGAGCTTCTACCACTACTGGTTCAGCAGCAGGCACAACTGGAGCTACAGGAGCTGGTGGTGCTACTTTTTTGATTGTTTTTTTAACAGCTGGTTTCTTTGCTGGTGCAACTTTTTTAGCGGGTGCAGCTTTTTTAGCAGGGACTGCTTTTTTAGGTGCAACTTTTTTTACTGGAGTAGCTTTCTTAGCGGGTGCAGCTTTTTTAGGAGCAACCTTTTTTGCTGGAGCAGCTTTTTTAGGAGCTACTTTCTTAGCTACTTTTTTAGGTACAGCTTTTTTTACGGCTTTTTTAGGAGCTGCTTTTTTAGCTGGAGCAGCTTTTTTAGGAGCGACTTTTTTGGCTGCTTTTTTAGCTGGAGCAGCTTTTTTAGCTACTTTTTTAGGTGCAGCTTTTTTTACGGCTTTTTTAGGAGCTGCTTTTTTAGCTGGAGCAGCTTTTTTAACCGCTTTTTTAGGGGCGACTTTTTTGGCTGCTTTTTTAGGAGCTGCTTTTTTAGCGGCTTTCTTTTTACTTGCTTTTGCCATGATGGTATTAGTTTGAATGAAAAGTTTTAGAAAAACAGTAAGTTAGAATATTTTTTTCAATATAATTTAATTTCATTTTATCCTATTTCTTTTTGCTTTTGCTATAGCCATTTTTTTGTAACCAAAGCAACACTTTATCTCTCTGATCTCCTTGCACAATGGCTTCCCCGTCTTTGGCACTTCCACCTGTTCCACAAAAATTCTTTAATTGTTTTGCCAATACTTCAAGATCATTTTCTTTTCCAATAAAACCTGTTACCAGGGTTACCGTTTTACCCCCTCTTTGTTTCTTGTCTAATTGTATTATTAGATTTTGTTTGGCCGGTTCAAGCGTTGCTAAAGATTCGTTTTGGGTTCTATTAAATTGAAAGTTAGGATCTGTACTGTAAACAAATCCAGCTTGATCTGCAATGTTTTTCTTGCTCATTTTTTAGATTTTACTAAAATAATCGTAAAAATAGTCCCCTTTCCTATTTGGCTTTCTACTCTAATTTCCCAATTATTGGCAGCAGCGTATTCAGCACAAATTAATAAACCAAGCCCTGTTCCTTTTTCCTTTTGTGTACCAGGGGTAGTAAAATGGGTCTTTAATTGGAATAAGCGATTGATTTGTTCTGGATTCATGCCAACTCCATTATCTTCTATACATATTGCTAATTGATCGTTCTCGATTTTGCTATACAAGCTTATTAAGCCTTGTTCGTTAGTAAATTTGATCGCATTCAATAGGATGTTACGAATAATAATATCAAAATGCTGTGGATCTGCTTTAATAGTTAAACTGGAATGAATTTTGTTTTCTACTGTAATTTTCTTTTGATCGGCCAGCCCTTTTAATAATCCAACAGAGATGGCTGCCTGTTTAGTTAAATTAATTTCTTTTAAATCTGGTGTATCTACACCTTTCATTCTAGACCTAGACCATATTAACAAATTCTCCAGTACATAATTTAAGTTTTGAACCTGTTTGGTTAGATTCAATTTCAATTGATGATAGGTTTCATGATCTAAAGAATCGGGATCTAACATAGGAAGTACTGCATTTAAGGATGCAATAGGAGAACGCAAATCATGTGAAACAATAGAGAAAACTCTGTCTTTTAATAATAATGTTTCTTCTAATTCTTGTTTTTGTTTTTGTAATAAAAGGTTGGTTGCTGTTTTATATTTATTTTTTCTCCAGATATTAATTAGCAAAACAATTACTACAATCATAGTAATCATTAATGAAAAATTTAAAATGGTCTTTTTTTGGTTGTTATCTATTTCAAGTTCTTTTTCTAATTTAAGTTGATTTATTTCTGATTGTTTTTTCTCAGCCTCAAATTTGGCTTGCATTTCTGCTAGTTTAGACCTGCTTTTTTCTTGATACAAAGAGTCGTTTAGTTGGCTAGATTTTTTTTGAATTTGATATGCTTCTTTATAATTTCCAATTCCTTCAAAGGCAGTTGCCAATAGGCCATAAATTAATGCAGTTTCAGATTTTGCACCCATTTTAATGCTGAGTTGAAGTGCATTTTCTAAATAATTAATAGATTCTTCGTATTTAAGTTCGCTATTCAAAATTCTACCAATCCTATACATAGCAGTCAATTGAAGCTGTATGCTTTTTATGTTTATTGCATATTCTATTGAAAGATTGAAATAATATTTGGCACTGTCTAATAATTTTCTAGCTTCTGATATGTCCCCAGCATTTCTATAAGCAAATGCGATTAAATAATCATCTTTTAAATTTAGATTATGGGCAAGTGCTTTATTGGAATAATGCAAAGCGCTATCAGTTATATTTCCTCTTAAAAAAGTAAAAGACAAGTTATTTAATGCCCTCCCAATACTTTTTTGGTCATTCAGTTGTGTGTGAAGCGATAGGTCTTTAAAAAAGAATTCAATAGACTTAGTTGTATTGCCCTGAGAATTATAAACAGAAGCCATACATCTAAATGAAGCGGCTAGTGCTGGTAAGTTTCGGATAGAATCATTCCATTTTAAGGCTTTTGTACTGTAATCAAATGCAGCGGTAAAATCACCTTTCCTGTATTTAATCCAAGCTAAATTATTAAGTGCAATTCCTTTTTCTTTGGGTTCATTAATTTTTTCCGATTCTAATAAAGCTAGATTGGCGTAATCCATCGCTAGCTCTGTATTTTTATCTGATAATATTTCTGAAATATTATTTAGAAATCGAATACGTTCAAAGGCGGAACCCTGTTTAGTAAGCAAACGATCAATACTATCTTTTGCAAAAGTTTGGGCGGATAAAGTGGATTTTCCTAAAAAAAAGCAAGCAAGACAAAATAGAAATGCTAACTTTTTATATTCATCTTTCATGAATAAAATATATGCTGGAAAATTACAAAAAACAATACGCTAAAAGGGAAAAACTTTGTGAATCAGGTCATTTATTTCACGAAACTTGCTTTTAAGCTTAAATCGAGGCTTTGGGCTTGGTGAATTAAACCACCCACGCTAACAAAATCTACCCCAGTTTTTGCAAAAGCTTCAATAGTTGTTAAGCTAATTCCTCCACTAGCTTCAGTCTCTACTCTGCCTTGTATAATATTTAGCGCTTGGGTAACTTCTTCTGGAGAAAAATTGTCAAGCATTATTCTATCTACTTTATTTAGCACCAAGTTGCATACTAATTCAACATCTGAAAGGGTTCTGGTTTCTACTTCAATTTTTAGAGGTTGCACTAATTGTTTGGAATAGTTATAAGCTTGATTGATGGCTTCAATTATTCCGCCACAATAGTCAATATGATTGTCTTTTAGCATAATCATATCATATAAACCAAATCTATGATTAATGCCTCCTCCAATCTTGACCGCTTCTTTTTCAAGTAACCTAAAGTTGGGAGTTGTTTTTCTTGTATCTAATAAACGGGTATGGTATCCTTTAAGTAGTTGGGTATATTGATTTGTAAGGGTTGCAATCCCACTCATTCTTTGCATGCAATTCAACGCCAGTCTTTCCCCTTTTAAAATAGTATGTACGGATGCAGTAATTTCAAATGCAATTTCTCCAACCTGCATCTGATCTCCGTCTTTTTTAAAAGCTACAAATAGAGCGCTTGGTTCAATAAAGTTGAAAATTTTTTTAGCTACTTCAACGCCCGCCAATATACCTGCCTGTTTTATTTTGAGAAGTGCTTTGCCTTGTTGTGAAGCAGGTATACAACTCAAAGTAGAATGATCTCCACTACCAATATCTTCTTTTAATGCAGCTTCTATTAAAGAAACCAAAGCAATATCAAATGAATTCATGCGCCTTCTTTAGCTAATTCTCATTGTAATAATATACAAAGTCCCGTTTTTTTGCTTGAGCTGAACAGTTATGCTATAGCTTTTTCCAGAAGTTGTTAATTTTCCCAAGATATAAACGAGTGTTCCTTTTCCACCATCAGAAACCTTTTCAAATCCTTTTATTCCATTATCAGTATAAAATGATTTTAAGGCTAAAGCAGCTTGATTTTTGCTCATATTCTTCACTTCGTCTTTATCTAATAATTTCAAGTCTACATAATCATCCAAATAAGTGGTAATCATATCTGGGTTAGCCGATTTTAGTGCTCTAACAACCATATCTGTTTCAGATTGGGCTTGGGAATTCAATATCCCACCCAAAATAAATCCAATTACTAAAATCAAGTTCTTCATAAAATCCATTTAAGCTTAAAATGTGCTATAATCATGCCAAAAATGGGCATTTTTACCGATTTGATAAATGTACAGCCAAAAGCTGAATGAGAAATAAGTTAACTTTAACGCATGAGCAAAAAAGTAATATTAATCATCATGGATGGCTGGGGTTTAGGGAAAGTAAAATCTGCCGATGCCATCCAAAATGCCAATGTACCATTTGTTAGTTCTTTATATTCCCAATACCCAAATACAACGCTAATCACTTGTGGGGAGCAAGTAGGTTTACCTGAAGGACAAATGGGAAATAGTGAAGTAGGACATTTAAATTTAGGAGCTGGAAGAATTGTATATCAAGAATTGCAAAGAATAAATGTTGCAGTAAGAGATGGTTCTTTAGCAACCAATCAAGCATTAAAAAATGCTATTGAACAGGCCAAACTGAAAGGTAAAAAACTACATCTATTGGGTTTAGTAAGTGATGGAGGGGTTCATTCTCATACTAGCCATTTAAAAGCCATCTGTACCATTTGTCATGAGCAAGGGCTCAGTAATGTTTTTGTACATGCATTTACCGATGGAAGGGATACTGATCCTAAAAGCGGGTTGGGATATATTCAAGATGTTGAAGCACATCTAGAAAAGACAACTGGCACCATCGCAACAGTTAGTGGACGGTATTATGCCATGGACAGAGATAAAAGATGGGAAAGAGTTGCTTTGGCTTATCATTGTTTGGTTAATGCAAAAGGAAATATTGCCCTAAATGCTGAGGCGGCCATTCAATCTAGTTATGATGCAGGGGTTACTGATGAATTTATATTACCAACTGTTTTAACTAAAGCCGATGGAGCTCCTATTGCAAAGATTGAAGAAGGAGACATCGTCATTGCTTTTAATTTTAGAACTGACCGTTGTAGAGAAATCACTGAAGTGCTTACCCAACAAGCTTTTCCAGAACAAAATATGCATCCATTGAATTTGCATTATACTACCATGACCATGTATGATCAGAAATTCAAGGATGTGAATGTGATTTTTGAAAATGATAACCTAACCAATACCATCGGAGAAGTGTTGTCGGCTCATGGTAAAAAGCAAATTAGAATTGCAGAAACTGAAAAATATCCACACGTAACTTTTTTCTTTAGTGGTGGTAGGGAAGAGCCGTTTACCGGCGAATCTAGAATCATGGCTCCGTCGCCTAAAGTTGCTACATACGATTTACAGCCAGAAATGAGTGCTGCTGAATTAACAGAAAAAATTCTTCCTGAGATTGAAGCAGAATCTGCTGATTTCATCTGTTTGAATTTTGCCAACGCAGACATGGTAGGTCATACAGGTGTTTTTAATGCAGTGGTAAAAGCAGTGGAAACGGTAGACGCTTGTGTTGCAAAAATAGTTACACTAGCAATTGAGCATGGATATACCATTTTCTTAACGGCCGATCATGGAAATGCAGATTATTTGATTAATGAAGATGGTTCTCCTAATACTGCACATACTTTAAATCCAGTTCCATTATTTATAATTGATAAGGAATGGAAAGGGAAGATTGTACCCGGAAAACTAGCCGATATAGCACCAACTATCTTAACTTTTATGGGAGTACCTATACCAGCCCAAATGACTGGAAATATTTTAACCAATTAAAAAGTATACCATGTTTAAAAAATTGCTACTAACACTATTGGTCATTTTGCTGGTTCTACAAGCTTTTAGACCAGAAAAAAACATTACTGGAAATAAAGAAAATGATATTAGTTCATTGTATCCAGTTCCAGAAAATGTAGAACAAATTTTAGTGAAAGCTTGTAACGATTGTCACAGTAATAGCACGGTTTATCCATGGTATGCCGAAGTTCAGCCAATTGCTTGGTGGTTAGATGATCATGTAAAAGATGGAAAAAAGCACCTCAATTTTAATGAATTCGCTTCTTATAGACTAGCAAAGCAATACCATAAATTAGAAGAAGTTTTTGATGAAGTTAAAGGAGGTGAAATGCCTTTAGAATCTTATACCGTTGTTCATAGAGATGCCAAGCTTACTGACGAGGAAAGAACTATTTTGATGGATTGGTAGGTTGCAGTAAGAGACACCATGAAAGCCCGTTTTCCAGCAGATAGTTTAATAATAAAGAAGAAAAAATAACTTAACTGGATGTAATTCTAAAGGTTGATGATTGCATGTGTAGAAAGAAAATGATTTCAAGCATTTTAATGCTGGTAAGTGTTCTCGGTATTAATGCACAACAACTGAATTATACCGTCAAGACGAATTCAGCACTATTGGATGATGTTGTTGTTTATTCCAGCCGCTTTGCAGAAAAATTTAAAAGGGTTGCACAAACCATTGATGTTTTAAAAACACGAGAGCAACTTAATTATCAACCCAATACAGCCGATGCGCTAATTAATTCTGGTAAATTATTTGTACAAAAGAGTCAGCAAGGGGGTGGTAGTCCTGTTATAAGAGGGTTTGAGGCAAGTAGAATCTTAATGGTAGTAGATGGTGTTAGAATGAATAATGCTATTTATCGTGCAGGTCATTTACAAAATATCATTACCATCGATAATATGGTTCTAGACCGAATGGAGATTTTGTATGGTCCTTCTTCAACCCTATTTGGCAGTGATGCTTTAGGAGGAGTGATCAGTTTAAGTACCAAAGACCCTATTTTATCAACCACTCACAAAACACAATTTTCAGGCGCAACTACTTTACGTTATTCCAGTGCAATGCAAGAGAATAGGGGTAATATTCAGCTGAATATTGGTGGACAAAAATGGGCTTCCTTTACTTCAGTTAGTTATGGAAGTTTTGGCGATTTAGTTCAAGGAAGTAATAGAAGCGCTGCATATCCGAACTTTGGAAAAAGAAATATTTATGTTGAACGGGTAGGAAATATAGACATGATTATACCAAATTCCAATCCCAACAAACAAATTGGCTCTGCTTATAAACAAGTTGATATAACCCAAAAATTTCTATATCAGGGTAGCGAAAAAGTACAGCATATATTGAATCTTCAGTTTTCTAATACCAATGATATTCCTCGTTATGATCGACTCTCAGAGATAAGTGGAGGGGTTCCTGTTTTTTCGGAGTGGTATTATGGGCCACAAGTTAGAAATATGGCGGCGTATCATTTAAATGTAAAAGAGCAATCAGGTTTTTTTAAAGACATTAAAATCACCACTAGTTTTCAGGATATAGAAGAAAGTAGAATGGCTCGCCGATTTCAAAACAGCAGTAAAGATTTCAGGTGGGAAAGAATTAAAGTCTTTGGTTTAAATATTGATGCCAAGCATTATTTCGGTAAGCATGAATTGCACATTGGTGCAGAGTCTTATAGTAACTATGTAAAGTCTACTGCTGAAAGGACGAATATCCTGACTGGCGCAAAAAGCCGAATTACTACAAGGTATTCAGATGGTCCAACATCTATGGCCACTCATGCAATATTTGCTCAACACACGTTTAAAATTTCTGATCGATTAACCATTAATGATGGGCTCCGATTTAATCTGGTACAATTAAATGCACAATTTGTAGATACTTCGGTAACTCGCTTCCCGTTTACAAAAGTGAAGCAAAGTAATCAATCTATTACAGGCAATTTAGGAATCGTTTACGCCACCAAAAACAATCTAAGAGCTGCATGGGTATTTAGTACAGGTTTTCGCTCTCCTAATGTGGATGATTTAGCAAAAGTTTTCGATTCAAGAACTGGACTGGTTGTAGTTCCCAATACCAATATAAAGCCCGAATACACTTACAATATTGAATTTAATCTAAACAAATACAGCAACTCATTTAGTTATGGTGCAGCTGTATTTTATACTGCTTTTGAAAATGCATTGGTATTAGATAAATATTTATTTAATGGGCAGGATAGTATTTTTTATAGTGGAGTAAAAAGTGCTGTTTTTGCTTTACAAAACAAAGCAAGGGCTCGTATATATGGGCTTAGTTTAAATGCATCTGTAAAGTTGGTAGAATCCCTTTCTTTTGAAGGTGTGATTAATTTTACTAAAGGGCAATTTAGGGATGCTGTAAACGGTATAACCCCATTGGATCATGTTCCTCCAACTTATGGTCGGGTTAGTTTAAAACGCCAAGGCCCAAAATGGAATGCTGATTTTTGGGTGTTGTTTAATGGTTGGAAAAGGTTGGCTGAATACAATTTAAATGGAGAAGATAATCTGCAATATGCTACCCCGGATGGTATGCCTGCTTGGTACACACTTAACCTACGATCTTCATTTCAGTTGAAAAAGCAAATTCAATTGCAAGTTGCTCTTGAAAATATTTTAGACACCAACTACCGACATTTCGCTAGTGGTATTTCCGCTTCAGGTAGAAATTTGTCACTCTCATTAAGGTTAGCATATTAGTTAAAAATGAATATTAGCTAAATTGATAAAGGTGGGGGCTTTTGTTTAATTTGCAGGATGGAAATTAAGAAAGCAGCATACGTCATCTCTAACGCAGATTACAAAGCTTGTCCTGCACCGGATAGACCTGAATTCGCTTTTATTGGCAGAAGTAACGTGGGTAAATCTTCATTAATCAATATGTTATGCAAGAATAATAAGCTTGCCAAAACCTCTTCTGCTCCCGGAAAAACACAGTTAATTAATCATTTTGAAATAGAAAGTAGCAATAAAACAAACCAAGGTTTCAAGAAATGGTACCTAGTAGACTTACCAGGTTATGGATTTGCCAAGGTAGCCCAAAGCAGTAGAAGAAGATGGGAGCAAATGATTGAAAACTATTTGCGCAAAAGAGAAAATCTGGTGAATGTTTTTGTATTAATCGATAGCAGGCACAAACCACAAAATATCGATTTAGAATTTATTAGCCAATTAGACAAATGGCAAATTCCTTTTAGTTTGGTATTTACTAAAACCGACAAAGAGAAGCCAACAGTTGTAGCGAATAATATTCAAGCTTTTTTTGATACACTTAGAAGTACTTGGCAATTTTTACCCCAGCATTTTGTTACGAGCGCCGAAAAACACCAAGGGAGAGAAGAGATATTAGCTTTTATTCAATTAAAAAATGAATCAATTGCCTAGTACGGTTTCCATGGCTTTTGCTTTTAACAAACACTCTTCATATTCTAATTCTGGGTTACTGTAAATGGTAATTCCGCTACCAACTAAGTAACTTAAGTAGTGGGTTTGAGAATTATACAATAAGCTTCTAATAACTACATTAAAATCAAAGTCTTTGTTTGGATTGATATATCCCACTGCCCCTGAAAAGATGCCTCTTTCGATAGGTTCATATTGGTGAATTAGCTCCATTACTTTTTTCTTGGGTGCTCCTGTCATGCTACCCATTGGGAATCCGGTTTCTACCAACTCTTTTATACCCACTTCATCCATTAATTGTCCGCTGATGGTAGAAATCATTTGATGCACTTGTGGGAAGCTATATATGCCATACAATTCATCTACTAACACTGAACCTGGCTTGCACACTCTACTAAAGTCATTTCTGACTAAGTCTACTACCATTACATTTTCACTTCTATCTTTACTGCTTTCAAATAGCTCATTTTTCAGCTGAGTATCTTTTTGGGGATCGGTTAGCGCTCTTTTTACGGTTCCTTTTATTGGTTGGGAAATAATCTGATTCCCTTGTTTTTTTAACCATCTTTCTGGGCTTGCGCAAATTAAATGAGCGTTATTTTCTTTGTAATAACAAGCAAATGGGGTGGGAGAGAGTGTGGTTAATTGCTCATATAATGCAATGGGGTCAACTGATGCATTCTTTGAATAAAATTCCTGACAAAAATTGATTTCATAACAATCACCTTGTTGAATATGCGATTGTAATTGTTGTACAGTCTTGATATATGTTTCTTTGCTCATTCCAGCAGTAATGCTGATTGGAACAATACTACTTATTACTTTATTCTTAGCAACGATTTGTTCAAATATTGTCTCAGGTGACAAAGAATAGGTTTCAATAATTAAACTTTCTTCATTTAGGGTTATAATATGGTCTGGCCTAAAAAAGAAGGCATCGCTAAAATTTATCGGTGTCTTTAGTTGATTGCTATTTATATGCTTTGCATTGTATTCGTATGCAAAATGCCCGAATAGCCAATCTTGAGTGGATTGATAAAATGCATCAATTTGCTGAGCAGTATTCGCCCCTTTTATTATACCTAACTCACCTGCAGCAGCAATACATTCCACTGAATGGTGCTCAGAATGATATTGATGATTATCTAAAAAAGAGCAAATACTGAACTGGTTAATCCAATGCAGTATTTGCTCTTTTATATTCGGTAAGTTCTTTACAGAATATACCTTTTTAGTTCTTTTCAAAATGGTATGAACTTTTAAAAATCGTCGTCGTCATCATCGTCAAAGCCACCGCTTTTGTCATTAAAAAGATCAAATTCTTTAAAGTCTTCGTCTACTTTAAAGTCTTCCTCTTCTTCTTCTTTTTTCTTTCCGCCAGTTGCTTTTTTCCCCTTACTCTTTGGTAAGTCAAATTCATCAAAATCAGGATCCCAACTGTCGTCTTCTTCAGTTGCTTCCCAATCGTCTGCAGTTTCATCTGCTTCATCATCTAAGTCGTCATCTTCGTCATCTCCAGATTTTTTAGCGGATGATTTTGCGCCTGATTTTTTAGCAGAAGACTTCACAACGGGTTCATCGTCTTCCAAATCATCATCATCGTCGTCATCATCTTCCTTTTTCTTTGCTTTAGGAGACGGTTTACTTGCGGCTACTTTTGCCGGTACTTTTGGGGTAGAGGATTTCTTATCCTTATCAGACTTCGCTGCCATATTTCTAATAAGATTTAGAGCGTAAAATTTGTACGCAAAATTGTATTAACCAAATAAATTTTTCAATATCAAATCAAATGCCAAAACTACAAGCTAACAATCTGCTCTCTTCCTGGTCCATTAGAAACATACTTAACAGGTGCACCCACATAATTGTTGATGAAATCGATATAAGTATTCATTTCTTCCGGTAAAGCTGTAGCTGTTTTAATGGTAGAAGTATCTTTATTCCAGCCTTTAAAAGATTGAAGCACTGGGCTGATCTTAGCTCTGGAAATTTGGTAAGGTACTTCTTCGGTAATTTTTCCATTTACATCATAAGCTGTACACACTTCCAACTCTTTGAAACTGTCTAGAACATCCGCTTTGGTCATGATGATTTTAGTAACACCATTAATCATACAAGTGTACTTCAGTGCAACCAAATCAATCCAACCACAGCGCCTTGGTCTACCTGTAGTAGCACCAAATTCGCTGCCAATTCTTCTCAATTCTTCACCTGTAGCATCTTCTAATTCAGTGGGGAAAGGGCCACTACCCACACGTGTGCAATAGGCTTTTGAAACACCCATTACGTCGTTTATTTTTTTAGGAGATACACCTAAGCCAGTGCATACTCCGGCAGAAATAGTGTTTGAAGAGGTAACAAATGGGAAAGTGCCAAAATCAATATCTAGCATACTTCCTTGTGCACCTTCAGCCAATACTTTTTTGCCCTTTGTGATTTCATTATTAATGTAGTACTCGCAATTGATAACATTCAGCGTTTTCAAAAACTCTAATGCTTCAAAAAATTCTTCTTCCCAAGCAGAAATATCTTCGATAAAATGAAAATTATCTAATAATTTCTGGTGCTTTAAACGAAGTTTAATGTATTGACTAGTAAAGTTCTTGTCTAATAAATCACCTACTCTTAATGCATTTCTACCAGTCTTGTCCATATAAGCAGGTCCAATACCTTTTAGGGTAGAACCAATTTTACTTTCACCCTTAGATAGTTCTGAAGCTTTGTCTAAAGCTCTATGGGTAGGTATGATAATATTGGTACGCTCCGAAATAAATAAATTTTTTCTTACATCAATACCGTGTGCTGCAACAGCATCACATTCTCTTTTTAATGTAACAGGATCTAATACAACTCCACCACCAATAATATTTACTTTATCCTGATGAAATATACCTGAAGGAATTTGGTGTAATACCATTTTCTTTCCTTCTACATATAGCGTATGCCCTGCATTTGGGCCACCTTGAAAACGGGCTACGATATCATAATTAGGAGCAAAATAATCTACTATTTTACCCTTTCCTTCATCGCCCCATTGTAAGCCTAATATTACGTCAACCATAGTTTATTGTCTAAGCCGCAAAAATAAGGGATAAGAATAAGAGTTTGGGGTTAAATATTTAACCTTCTTTTTCTGTATCAAATCGATCAACCGTTTGGATTCCATTTAGCGATTTTAATCGATTTACTAGCTCTTCTAATTCCTCTTTGTCATGCACGAATACCTTAATGGTACCCTCGAATAACCCTTCCCTAGAATCAATACTCAGTCCTGAGATATTGATCCGTAAATCTCCACTAATTACATTGGTTATTTTATTAATAACACCCACGTCGTCTAGTCCTACAATCTTTAATCCGGTTAAGAATGAAATTTCTTTATTCTTTGCCCATTTAGTCTTAACTACTCTATGCCCATAATTGGCCAATAATTGTGTAGCATTGGGACAGCTGGTTCTATGTATAATTAAACCTTTTCCAGTGCTCACAAAACCAAATACATCATCCCCTGGAATAGGGTTACAGCATTTGGCCAACGAGTACATGATTTTATCGCTACTTTCCCCAAAAATGATTAATTCAGAATCTTTTTTAGGAATTGATTTGGTTGGGTCTGAAATTAATTCGGGAATAACTGGTTTTGGTTTAGGTATTTCAATTTTGTCTCCTAAAACCTGGAAATCTTTCAGCTCTCTTAAGTCTATTGCCTTGGTTGCAATTTTGTAATTTAAATCAAGTGAGGAATTTACTTTATAAAACTGCATTAGTTCATCAATATTAAATTGACTGTATGCTGCCCCAATTGATTCTAATTTTCTTTGTAAAACATATTTACCATCTTCTGCAATTTTTCTTTTCTCTTCCCGTAAACTGTCTTTGATTTTATTTTTGGCCTTGGCAGTAACTACCATATTCAGCCAATCTTCTGAGGGTTTTTGCTTATTGCTGGTAATGATTTCTATTTGATCACCACTTCTGAGTTTATGACCAATTGGTACTAATTTATGGTGCACTTTTGCTCCAATACATTTGGTGCCAATGGCAGAATGAATGGCAAAAGCAAAATCAAGTGCGGTACTACCCGTAGGCAACATTTTCACTTCTCCTTTAGGAGTATACACATAAATTTCTTCCGCTAAAAACGAAGTTTTGAAGTCTTGTAAAAAGTCTACTCCATCCGTATCAGGCGCTCCCAATACTTCTCTAATTTGACCGAACCATTTATCAAAACGATCTTCGTCGTTTCCATCTTTTCCTTCTTTGTATTTGAAGTGAGCAGCCAGTCCCTTTTCGGCAATCTCATTCATTCTCTTGGTTCGTATTTGAACTTCTACCCACTTACCCTGCGGACCCATTACCGTTGTATGTAATGCTTCGTAGCCATTGCTCTTTGGATTGCTTAACCAATCTCTTAATCTTTCTGGGGAGGGATTATACTCGTCGGTTATCATAGAGTACACTTTCCAGCACTGTTCTTTCTCTTTTTCAGGAGGTGCATTTAAAATAACCCGGATGGCAAAAAGGTCGTACACTTCTTCAAAAGCCACTGATTTTTTCTTGATTTTATTCCAAATAGAGTGTATGCTTTTGGGTCTACCATAAATTTCAAAATCAAATTCGGCAGCTACTAATTTCTCTTTGATAGGGCGAATAAATTCATTGATATATCTTGTTCTTTCACGTTTGGTTTCTGATAATTTTTTTGCAATGTCTTTATAAGCTTCTGGCTCCATGTATTTCATGGAAAGATCTTCTAACTCGGTCTTAATGCTGTATAAACCCATTCTGTGCGCAAGGGGTGCATATACCCAAACCGTTTCTGAAGCAATTTTTAGTTGCTTCTCTCTTTTCATATGGTCTAAGGTTCGCATATTGTGCAAACGGTCGGCCAGCTTTATAAGAATAACTCTAGGATCATCTGTTAGCGTTAATAGAATCTTTTTGAAATTTTCTGCTTGCTGACTGGTATTGGTGTCAATTACTCCAGATATTTTGGTTAATCCATCTACAATTTTGGCAATCTCTGTACCAAATTCCATTTCAACATCTTCTAGAGATATATCGGTATCTTCTACCGTATCGTGCAATAATGCGCAAATGGTACTCCGTACCCCTAACCCAATTTCTTCTACACAAATCATTGCAACTGCAATGGGGTGAAGTATATAAGGTTCCCCACTTTTTCTGCGCATGGTTTTATGCGCATTGGCTGCCATTTCAAACGCAGTTCTAAGTAATTCTTTATCCCCTTTTTTTAATTTGGGGCGCAAGGCTTTTAATAATGCTCGATAATGGCGAATGATTTCTTTTTTCTCCTGTTCTTCGTTCAGCGTGTATTTGGCTAAACTAGGCTCTATTGACTGAATTGGGGCTGAATCCATACATTACAAAGATACGAAAAGGCTTCATTTGAATTTGTTTTATGCGGCTGCTAAAGAATGATGTATCTTAAATAAAAATTTTTCTTGAAGCATCCCAATTTTAAAGTTTGTGTAATCGCCTTTGTTCTTTTGTTTATAAGTCTTCAACAAACAAAAGCCCAGTTTTCTGTTCCTGATACTGTTAAAACGGGTATTTATGTCACTAGTATTCATGATATCGATTTTAAACAAAAAGAGTATACAATTAATCTGTGGCTTTGGATGCGGTATACAAACCGAGATTTTGAATTTGATAAATATTTAGAAGTACCGAACGCCAAGTCGGTCACTAAGCTCTATTCTACCATTGATTCTTCGAGTGGAGATTATTTTATGCAAATGAAACTGCAATGTATCATGAAAGATAATTGGAGTATTCAGAACTTTCCATTTGATAGACAAAGGCTATGGTTCTCTATTGAAAATTCACAATTTGATGCTACCGAATTGGTGTTTTCGAGAGATACTTTAGGAAAAAACTATGATCCTCGGTTTACTTTAAGGGGTTGGGTAATTGATAGTTTTGTTACCAGTACTTCTGTAAAAATGTATGAATCTGCTTTTGGAGACCCATCTATTGACACAGCACATACTGAGTATGGTTCATATAGGGCAAGAATTAGTTTAAGCCGCGATGCAGGAGACTTATTCTGGAAAATGTTTCTGGGCATGTACATCTCTTTTTTGATTACCTATATCTGTTTTTATATTCATGCCGATAGTATCGACTCTCGTTTTGGATTAAGTGTGGGAGCGCTATTTGCTGTGATTGGTAATAAATATGTAGTGGAAGCTTCTTTGCCAGAGTCTACCACTTTTACTTTGGTAGACTTATTGCATGGCATAACATTATTGTTCATCATAGCAGGCGTAAGCTTATCTATTTACTCCTTGAAGTTACAGAAAGAGGGAAAACTTGCTCAGGCCAATCGATTTGATATGATTACAGCCCAAGTGTTTTTGGTCATTTATGTTGGCTTAAATAGTTGGTTAATTTGGAAGGCTAATCAACAATAATTTCTGTTTACATTTGCGCTGCAATGACCGCAAACGCCAAGAAAAAAATATTCGATTTCAGTTTATTAAGACGCATCTTCTTTTTTGTAAGGCCTTATAAGTCGTATTTCTATTTAAGTTTAGCCCTGGCCATTTTCATGGCAATTGCGGCTCCTGTTAGACCATATTTAATTCAACTAACGGTGAACGGTGCAACGGGAAAAGCAACACAGATACCCGATTGGGTAAAATGGGTATTGTTTGGAAATGATTTGTCCGATGTGAGTAGGTTTATCATTGCTGTCACTATTTTCCAAATCAGTTTTTTATTTGTTGAAACAGCTATCCGTTTTCTGTTTTCTTATATCACAGCATGGATGGGACAAAATGTGGTGAAAGACCTTAGGGTAACTGTGTATAAAAAAGTATTGGGTTTGAATTTGAGACAGTTTGATCAAACCCCAATTGGAACACTTACCACTCGAACCATCAATGACATTGAAAGCATCAACGAAATTTTTTCGGATGGCTTAATCCCCATTGTGGCCGATTTACTTACCATTATTATTACTTTGGCCACCATGTTTTATATGGATTGGAAATTGACCTTGGTCAGTTTAACACCATTCCCGATTATGATCATTGCCACTTACTACTTTAAAGAGAGCGTGAACAAAAGTTTTATGCAGGTTCGCAATGCGGTGGCCGCGCTCAACGCATTTGTACAAGAACATATCACTGGGATGCAAGTGGTTCAAGCTTTTGCAGCAGAAGATAAAGAGGCTGGGGCGTTCAAAAAAATCAACGAAAAACATAGAGACGCTAATATCAATGCCATTTTTGCTTACTCTGTCTTTTTTCCCGTGGTTGAAGTGGTATTGGCAGTTAGTATGGGTATATTGGTTTGGTGGATTGCCGACCGAACTTTAGATGCCGGTTTATTGGTGGCATTTATATTATATCTCAACCAAATTTTTAGACCCTTAAGAGTGATTGCAGACAAGTTTAATGTATTGCAAATGGGCATGATTGCAGCGGAAAGGGTGTTGAAGGTATTAGACAATACCGATGAATTGCCCCCGTCTACACCTAATGATTTTGCTCCAAAACATATCAAAGGCGATATTTCATTTAAAGAAGTGAGTTTTTCTTATACTGGTACCCAGAACGTGTTACACCGTATCAATTTTGAAGTAAAAGCAGGTGAAACAGTTGCCTTAGTTGGTCATACAGGAAGCGGAAAAACCTCCATTATTAGTTTGCTAAATCGTTTGTATCAAATTCAAGAAGGTGAAATAGCTATTGATGGGGTGGATATAAACCGCTGGGATACGGACTGCCTGCGTAAAGGCATTGGGGTGGTATTGCAAGACGTTTTTCTTTTTTCAGGAACCGTAATGGACAATATTACCCTCCGAAATCCTGAAATCAGCCTGGCACAAGTTGAAGAAGCGGCAAAAATGATTGGGGTACACGATTTTATCATGCAATTGCCAGGCGGCTACCAATACAATGTAATGGAAAGGGGAAGCACGCTCAGTCTAGGTCAACGCCAACTAATTTCCTTTATTAGGGCGCTACTTTATAATCCTGCCATTTTAATATTAGACGAAGCCACTTCTTCTATTGACACAGAAAGTGAATTGTTAATAGAAAAAGCCATTGATACCCTTATTTCAGGCCGAACTTCTATTGTAATTGCCCATCGACTAAGTACTATTCGAAAAGCCAATCAAATAATTGTGTTAGACAAGGGCGAATTAAAGGAAAAAGGGAGTCATGCCAGTTTATTGGCTGCCGGAGGATTCTATGCCCGATTACACGAAATGCAGTTTGAGAAAAAGAAAGCTGTTTTGCAGTAAATTTCCCCCTTCTACCCTTATCTTTGCCGCAAATTTAGAGATGGGTATGGCCTCAAAAAGCATAAAAACATTACTGGTAGCTGTTTTCAGCATATTCTTATTGCTTTTTTCTGCGAATTCATTTGCAAGCGACGCACCAGCAGGTGGCGGCGAAAAGCATGAAGCAAGTTCATTTGATCCGGCCAAGCTTATTATGGAGCATATCATGGATGCCCATGAGTTTCATTTTGCTACCATAGGGGAAAAACATATCAGCATTCCATTGCCTGTAATTTTATATTCTCCAGAGAGAGGATTGACCATGTTTAATTATTCCAAATTTAACCATGGACACGATGTATACCAAGGGTATAAATCTGAAGAAGGACATATCATTGCAGTAAATGAAGCAGGGGAACACGATACAACGGTAACCGTTTACGATATGAGTTTAACTCGTAACGTAGTACAAATGTTTATCGCACTTACTTTGTTATGTGTATTAATGATTGGGGTTGCAAATAAATACAAGAAGAACGGTGCTAAAGTAGCTCCAAGCGGATTCCAAAATGCAGTAGAACCTGTAATCACTTTTGTAAGAGACGAAGTGGGTAAACCTAATTTAGGTCATGCTTACGAAAAGTTCATGCCTTATTTGCTAACCGTATTTTTCTTCATCTTGATCAATAACTTGATGGGATTAATTCCTGGTTCAGCCAATGTAACTGGAAATATTGCATTCACTATTGTATTAGGTGTGATTAGTTTCTTTGTTATTTTATTCAGCACAAACAGACATTTCTGGGCGCATATTTTTAATCCTCCGGTACCTGGTTTTGTAAAGCCAATCTTAGTACCTGTAGAGTTTTTAGGAATTTTCACCAAGCCATTTGCATTGATTGTCCGTTTGTTTGCCAATATGGTTGCGGGCCACATTGTAATTACTTGCTTTGTGATGTTGATTTTTATTTTCGGAGCCATGAGTAAGGTTGCAGGATGGGGTTTTGCTCCTGTATCAATGGCATTTACCATTTTCATTTATTTTATAGAGATATTGGTTGCTTTTATTCAAGCGTTCATCTTCACTAATTTAACTGCCGTATTTATTGGTCAGTCAATGGAAGGTGCACACCACGATGAAGCGCATCATTAATTTTTTTTATCACTAAAACAAACAGTATGTCAGTTATTAACACTTTGTTGGATGTTAGCATGAGCCATTTAGGTGGTGCTATTGGTGCAGGATTAGCTGCAATTGGTGCCGGTATTGGTATCGGTCAAATTGGTAAAGGTGCTGTAGAAAGCATTGCTCGTCAGCCAGAAGCTTCTAACGACATCCGTGCAAACATGATCTTGACTGCCGCTTTCGTAGAGGGTGTTGCCCTTTTCGCGGTAATCGCTGGTATCTTGGCTGTATTAAAAGCCTAGTTGCACAAACTTTTTACTGCATCGTGCGCACAGGGCAATCGATGCAGTAATCTTTAACTAAACATTGAAGTTTTAAAAATATATTATGGAACTGTTATTACCCGGATTAGGATTGTTGGTATGGACTTTACTGGCATTCCTTATTGTATTCTTCTTGTTGAAGAGCTTTGCATGGAAGCCCATTTTATCTTCATTGAAAGAAAGAGAAACCGGAATTGCTGATGCAATTGCTTCTGCAGATAAAGTAAAGGCTGAAATGGCTGCATTGAAGAATGAGAACGAAGCAATGATGGCTAAAGCTCGTGAAGAGAGAGCGGTGATGATTAAGGAAGCAAAAGAAACAGCAGATAAAATGGTTTCAGATGCTAAAGACAAAGCAAAGTCTGAATATGATCGTATTGTAGCTGAAGCACAATCTGCCATCATGCAACAAAAAAATGCTGCATTAACTGATGTTAAAAATCAGGTAGGTGCTTTGGTAATTGAAGTAGCTGAAAAAGTATTGAGCAGAGAATTATCTAACAAAGGCGATCAAGAGAATTATATTAAACAATTAGCTGAAGGCGTTAAACTGAACTAATACATGTCGAATCCAAGATTAGCAGACCGTTATGCCAAAAGCCTAGTTGATCTTTCAACAGAAAGGAATCAATTAGACATTGTGCGTACTGATATGCAGTATATACAAGCTATTTGCAAAGCAAGTCGCGACTTTTTGAATATGCTACGTAGTCCTATTATTAAGGCAGATCAAAAAGAAAAAATGTTGGTTGCAGTAATTAATGGTAAAGTATCTGAACTAACTGCACTGTTTTGCAATCTATTGGTAAGAAAAGGTAGAGAGCGTGATTTACCTGAGATTGCTAACGCATTTATTAATCAATACAATGCAATTAAAGGAATACATCAAGTAAAACTTACTACTGCAGTGCCTGTTTCTGAAGAATTGAAAAAATCCATTGAAGCAAGCGTACAAAAGGCTAATAATTTTACTTCAGTTGAATTAGAGACTGCTGTAAATGAAAAATTAATTGGGGGTTTTGTATTGGAATTTAATAACAAGCAAGTAGATGCTAGTATTGCATTTGATTTGCGTGAAATTAAAAAACAGTTCCTTCAAAATCAATTTGTTCCAAATATTCGATAACAAAATACATTAAGATCAACTTTTAAATCATACAAAATGGTAGATATTAAACCAGATGAAATATCAGCGATACTGAGACAGCAACTCAGCAATTTCAATGCTTCTGCCGAACTAGAAGAAGTAGGAACCGTATTGCAGGTGGGTGATGGTATTGCCCGTGTGTACGGCCTTAATGGTGTACGAAGCGGAGAACTGGTAGTATTCGAAAACGGTGTTAAAGCAATTGCCCTTAACCTTGAAGAAGACAATGTGGGTGTGGTTTTAATGGGTGAAAGCGGAAGCATTAAAGAAGGTGCGAAAGTAAAAAGAACAGGTCAGATTGCATCTATCAAAGTAGGTGAAGGAGTAGTTGGTCGTGTTATCAATACTTTAGGTGAACCAATTGATGGTAAAGGTCCTATCAAAGGCGAATTATATGAAATGCCGTTGGAGCGTAAAGCGCCAGGGGTTATTTATCGTGAGCCAGTAAAAGAACCATTACAAACTGGTATTAAAGCAATTGATGCAATGATTCCCGTGGGTCGCGGTCAACGTGAGTTGGTAATTGGTGACCGTCAAACTGGTAAAACAGCTATTTGCGTTGATACTATTATTAACCAAAAGGAGTTTTTTGACGCAGGCAAGCCTGTTTACTGTATATATGTTGCGATTGGTCAAAAAGCATCAACTGTTGCTGGGGTAATGAAAACCTTAGAAGACAATGGTGCAATGGCTTACACCACCATCGTTGCAGCTTCTGCATCTGATCCTGCTCCATTACAATTCTACGCTCCATTTGCGGGTGCAGCAATTGGTGAATTCTTTAGAGATACAGGTAGACCAGCATTGATTGTTTTTGATGACTTATCAAAACAAGCCGTTGCCTACCGTGAAGTTTCATTGTTATTAAGAAGACCTCCAGGACGTGAAGCATATCCTGGTGACGTATTCTATTTGCATAGTCGTTTATTGGAAAGAGCTGCTAAAGTAATTGCCAATGATGATGTTGCTAAAAACATGAATGACCTTCCTGAGTCAATCAAACATTTAGTAAAAGGTGGTGGTTCTTTAACTGCTTTGCCAATTATTGAAACACAAGCAGGTGACGTATCTGCTTATATTCCTACCAACGTAATTTCTATTACCGACGGACAAATCTTCTTAGAAGGTAACTTGTTTAACGCAGGTATTCGTCCGGCTATTAACGTAGGTATTTCTGTAAGCCGTGTGGGTGGTAACGCGCAAATTAAGTCTATGAAAAAAGTGGCTGGTACACTTAAATTAGACCAAGCGCTTTACCGTGAGTTGGAAGCGTTCTCTAAATTCGGTGGAGACTTAGATGCTGCAACCAAATCAGTAATTGACAAAGGTGCTAGAAACGTAGAAATATTAAAGCAATTGCAATATTCTCCAATGTCTGTAGAAAAGCAAGTTGCCATAATCTACCTAGGTACATTGGGACTTTTACGTGAAGTAGCGGTTAAAAAAGTAAAAGAATTTGAAGCTCATTTCTTGATGGAAATGGAGAACAAATTACCAGATGTATTAGCAGAATTTAAGAAAGGAAACCTACCTGAAGATGGTCTTAAGAAAATGACCGAGTTAGCTAAAGGAATTGGCGAACAGTATAAATAAAGATTAAGGTTAAATGATCATATAGAGGTTGTCTTTTAAGACAGCCTCTTTTTTTTTCTTTATTTTTAATACATGCATCAAGCTACTTTTTTAGAAACTGCTCATTTATTCAGGCCTCTACATGAATCTTTGATTCAGTTGTTAAAAGAGTTGGAACCTGCTGATTGGAATAAGTCTACAGTAGCAAAAGATTGGAGTGTAAAAGATATTGTGGCACATTTACTCGATACAACTATAAGAGGGATTGCCGTTTTAAGAGATAAACATTTCGCTGACAGTGGTCCTTCTCAGCATGATTATCAATCTTTGGTTAAATATATCAATCAGTTAAATGCCAGTTTTATTTTTGCTGCTAAAAGGTTCAGTCCAGCACTATTAATTGAACTCCTAGAATTTACTGGTCCAATTCATACCCAATTGTTATATGAGTTAGCCCCTTATGAAAAAGCTGTTTTTTCAGTTGCATGGGCTGGAGAATCAACCTCTATGAATTGGTTCCATGTTGCAAGAGAATACACAGAGAAATACCATCATCAATTGCAAATTAGAGAAGCAGTCGGAAAAACAGAAGCATTGATGACAGCAACATTTTTTGCTCCATTTATCCAAACCTTTTTTTTAGGACTTCCTCATTTATTGAAAGATCATCAAGCACCCGATGAAGCAGTTGTTGCATTAGAAGTAGCAGGATCAATTGGCGCTATTTGTTATTTGCAATTTAAAGCTGGGCAATGGCAGATTCAGCAGGATGGACTTTTAAATAATTTATATGCAAGAACAGTTATACCCGCAGATATTGCGTGGAAGCTTTTTACAAAAGCTGTTTTGCCCAAAGAAATTTTTCCACTGGTTAAATTGGAAGGTAATCAAGCACTTGCAAAACAACTTTTGAATTTAGTTGCAGTTATAGCTTAGGTTAACCAATCTTATTGGTTTACTATTGGCATCAAACTTTAAAAAAGCTTGGTTTGCGAATGGTGACTGCAGATCCTTTTGCAAGCATAATGCTATGTGGTTCTTTCGATAAAGAAGGAACAAAATCAGCTCCATACAAACCTGCGATATCTGCATTTAGTTCGTAGTAAGTAATAGGGTATACATCCCAAGAGGGATGTTCTACTCCATACTCAATCAAAGTATTTTTGTTGAGTTGATTATAACCCCAATAGTGCTCAAAAATAAATTCCTCAGCAGAGTCTTTCGCAATTGGTATTGGTCGATTCAAGGCTTTTACTTTTAAGCTATTCCATTGTTGTTTGTTTTGCCACTCGTAATTCAATTGTAAAAAATCATTTTCAATATGTGCTTGGTGCTTCATGGGCATCCTGCTGTAATGCTCGTTATACAATGCATTGGCCATCCAAGCTATCATATGTTTAGGGACAATTTCGCTAACAAATGCAACACCTCGTTTCCATTTATTGCCTTCCTTTCGTTTAACATAGAAGCGCAAATTCACTTCTTCAAAATTGGTATGGTAGGGCCATTGTAAGCCAAAAACTTTTGTGTCATTAAAAAGAAAACCTACTAAGCTTACTAAAGCTTTTCCATCATATAAATCTAATTCGGTGCCTTTAGGAAGGTGGGGAGCTAAAATTGATGGAGAAACTTCGTAATTCAACATCACCAGGTATTCCCATTTAGCGGTAAGAAAAACAGCTTTATTTGCCATAAAATGTTCATTATCAATGCTATAACAATATAACACATTTAGTAGTTGATTGTAATAGGAAATATTTATAAAATAATTTGGTTTATAAAATAAACTAGTCTACGTTTGTCTTGTCAAAAGAATACAATGAAAGCAATTTTAATTTTTATAGCGGGTATGATGCTAGCAAGCTTATTAAAAGCCCAAGTTTTAATAAAAGGGACAGTAAAAGATAATAAAGGGCGTATTCTAGCTGGGGCTAATATTGCCATCAAAGACAGCTATGATGGAACGATGTCTGATTCCACCGGGTCTTTCTCATTTAAAACAACCGAAAAAGGAAATGCGCTATTGGTGGCTAGTAATATTGGGTATAAGACCATGGAGCTTCCAGTTGTTTTAGGAACTGATTCGGTGGTAATCAGCTTTAACCTAAAAGAAGAAATCAATGAACTAAAAGCGGTCATCATAACTGCAGGTTCTTATGAAGCAAGCGACAAGAAAAAAGGGACCGTTTTAAAAGCATTAGATATAGCCACTACTGCAGGTGCAAATGCGGATATTTCTGCCACCATTCAAACCTTGCCAGGTGCACAAAAAGTAGGAGAGCAGGAAGGACTATTTATTAGGGGTGGTTCTGCTGAGGAAGCTAAAATCATTATAGATGGTACGGTTGTTAATAATTTCTTTTACAGTAGTGTTCCAGGAATTTCACAAAGAGGCAGATTCTCACCATTCTTGTTTAGTGGAACAGTTTTTAGCAGTGGTGGATATTCTGCTTTATATGGACAAGCATTAAGTAGTGTGCTGAGTTTAGAGAGTTTAGACATCCCAGAAAAATCTGAATTGCAAGTTGGGTTATCTCCATTGTTTGCAACAGTTGGTTTACAACAAGTAGCCAACAATAAAAAATCAAGTTATGGATTCAGTTATAACTGGACCAACTTGGCAGTATACCAAAAATTAGTTCCGCAAGCACCAGACTTTTTTAAAGTACCCGATTTTCATACTGCCGATATGAATTATCGATTTAAAACAAAAAAGAATGGTGTCTTTAAAGTCTATGCTTATTATAACGCAGGTGCATTAGGTGTAAGAAATCCTTCTTTAGACAGTGTAGGATTATGGAACGCATTCAGTTTAAAAAATCAAAATTTATTTACCAATTTAAGCTTCAGACAATTTTTAGGAAATGGATGGAAAATAAATATAGCAGCTAGTGTAAGTTATAACAAGGATGAAATTCTCACTCAAGTTCAAAATCAACAATACCAAGCTGTACCTCTAACTAATATTGCGGTGATTGATCAAACTAATTTTTCTTTAAATGCGCACCAGTGGATGTTACAAGGAAGAATTGTAGTCGACAAAAGATTTGGTGCCATTAATACCATTCGATTTGGTACGGAAGTATGGAACAATGCCGACAGTAGTCGTTTTCAAAGTGTCAATGGTTTTTTTCCGTCTTCAATAAATGATTTTTATAAAGCAGGATTTGCAGAAGCGGATCTGTACATCACCAATGAATTGGCATTCAGGCCGGGGGTAAGAATAGAACATAGTAGCTTATTAAATAAAATGAATATTGCCCCAAGAGCAGCGCTATCTTATAAATTGGGAAGAAATAGTCAATTCACAGCAGACTATGGAATATTTTATCAAACACCTGAAAGAAGGTATTTAATCAATCAACCACCCGTTGATTTTTTAAGAGCAGATCATTATATTTTAACCTATCAGCATATTTCGAGTAGCTATACTTTTCGTGCACAAGCATTTTATAAAGATTATGTAAGTCTATTAAAAACGTCTAATAGTTTCCCTACTAACGTAAGTAATAATGGGTTAGGCTATGCAAAAGGGATTGAGCTTTTTTGGAGAGATAAAAAAACCTTTAAAAACTTTGACTACTGGATTAGTTATTCTTACTTGGATACCAAAAGAGATTATAATAATTATACTGCTTTAGTACAACCAACTTTTGCGGCAACACATAGTGGTAGTGTGGTTTTAAAAAAGTTCTGGGTAAAGAATATGTTTGGTGTAAACTGGAGTTATAATTGGAGTACAGGTAGACCATATTTTAATCCCAACAGATCTTCTAAAGAGTTCTTATCTGATAAAACAATTGGATACAGTTCAAATAATTTTAGCTTGAATTGGTTGCCTAAAATTGGGAAAGCCAATGCCGTAGTAGTACTTGGTGTAAATAATGTGTTTAATGAGCGACAAATTTTTGGATATAATTACAGTGGCCGATTAAGAGATACCAACGGAGAACTAATACGTTCTGAAGTAAATCCTCCTGCTGATCGAAGTTTTTTCCTGGGCATTTTTCTAAGCTGGGGTGTAGACCGTTCTCAACAAAATATCAATAATAATCTTTAATAAAACTTAAACTAAACAACATGAACAACACAAACATGAACGAACCTAAAGATGAAGTACTTTGGCAAATTGCCAAAGAAAGAGTAGGCTTTAAGTGGAGCTTGTTAAGCTATGTTTTCGTCAATCTTTTCTTAATTGGAATCTGGTATTTTGGGTCTAAGGGAAATCTAGATCATTTCTGGCCTATTTGGCCCATCCTAGGCTGGGGTATTGGATTGGTTTTTCAATACTTAAAAGCTTATCATGGCAACAGGGTAAACAATGTTGAAAAAGAATATCAAAAACTTAAAAATAATTAATCTTAAACAATCAATTTTTAAAAATCATTTATGAAAAAAATAATCTTAGCTATTGCGCTTTTCACAACCATTGGCTTAAATGCACAAACAAAATATGAATCTGCTATGCAGAATGGATTCAGTAAAATGAAAGATAGTAAAACGGCCGATGACATGAGTGCAGTTGCTTCTTTTTTTGAAAGAGTAGGCGATGCAGAGAAAACTCAATGGTTGCCTTATTATTATGCTGCTAGAAATTACACAATAGCTGCTTTCATGAATCCTGCTGCGGATAAAGATAAAGCAGCTGAAAAAGTGAAAGATTTAATTGCAAAAGCAGAAGCGATTGAAAAAGCAAATGCTGAAATCTTTTGTTTAAAGCAACAAGTAGCTGTTATGCAATTGGTAGTTGATCCTATGAGTAGATGGCAATCATATGGTGCTGTTGCTGCGGAAGCCATTGCAAAAGCAAAAGCAATTGAGCCCAATAATCCAAGACCTTATTTGTTAGAAGGCCAATATTTAATGAATGTGCCAGAAGCTTTTGGTGGGGGTAAAGCTATTGCGAAGAAACTATTTGAAAAGTCTGTAGAATTATTTGGCAATTATAAACCTGCCTCTCAACTGCATCCTAGCTGGGGCAAGGAACAGGCTGAACAGTTATTGGCCGCTTGTCAGTAATTTGTGTATCTATTTTACCCCTGCTACAATTGGCAGGGGTATCTTTATATTTCTAAACTGATTGTATGAGTAATCAAGCCCAACTTGCTGCCCAATCTAGCCTTGCATTAATTGAAAGCATGATTAACAAAGCGCAAAATCGGTACTCTGAAAATGGTACACTCTATCTTTTATGGGGATGGATTATTTTTATATGTTCATTGGGTCATTACGCATTACTTGCATACACTTCTTTAGGGGCCAATGCAGGATATATTTGGATGTTAATCATTGTGGCGTTGGTGTATCAATTGTATTATTTAAACCTGAAAGAAAAAAAGGAAACTGTTAAAACCTATACTGATGAAATGATTGGATACGTTTGGATGGTATTCGGAATTAGTATGGGATTGGTTTCTTTTATCGCCACAAAGCTGGGAGGCTGGCAATTGATGTACGCACTTATTTTATTATTATACGGAATGCCTACTTTTTTAACTGGGGCCATTATGCGTTTTACACCGTTAAAGATTGGTGGATTCGTTTGTTGGGGGTTGTCAATTTCAGCTGTCTATATTTCTTCCAAGGAAATCATCTTGTTATTAATTCCAGCAGTGATAAGCGCCTGGATTATTCCTGGATATATTTTACGCGCAAAGTTTAAAAATTCTTTCAATGGCTAATGAAACCAAATTTTCGGAACAAGAAAGTTTACAGCTAATTGCTGAAATGATTAAAAAAGCAAAAGGAAGCTACCACGATACAGGTATTGGGTCTTTGTTGTGGGGAGGAGTTGTTTCAATTGCATCCTTGATGAATTTTTTACAAAGAACCTATGATTTCAAATTATGGTTTGATATCTGGTGGTTGGTTTTAGCTGCCATTATACCGCAGGTATATATTTCTATCAAAGAGAAAAAAATTCAAAAAGCCAAGCAGTATGATGACGATCTGGTGAATTCGGTTTGGCTGGTTTTTGGCATCAGTCTTTTCGCAATGGGATTTTATCAAAATATAGTCCCTTTTCAAACCGAAAAATTAATTGCTGAAGAAGGTTGGACCTTAATGAAGCATTTTTCAGATGGTCGTCCTGATGAAGTAATTCGGCCCTTTACTCCCTCTCTTTATTCTATATATATATTATTTTATGCTTTCCCAACAATGGTTACAGGCTTGGTAAAAAAGTTTAATCCTATGAAGTATGGAGCAATCATTACTTATGGGTTGTTTTTGTTAAGTCTATTTACAGAAAGTAGATTCGATATGTTATTAGGGTCTATTGCTGCGTTGGTTTGCTGGTTTATTCCCGGCATCATTTTAAGAAGAAAATACTTGGCTCAGACTAGATCAAATGTTTAAGGAACTAGATCCCATATTACATTCGCAGTTACGGTTAGCAATAATGAGCTTGCTCATTAGTGTTAAAGAGGCTGAATTCACCTTTATTAGGGAGAAAACGAATGCTACTGCGGGTAATTTGAGCGTGCAGGTACAAAAATTAAAAGATGCTGGTTATATTGAAGTAATCAAGCAATTTAAGGACAACTACCCTCAAACAACTTGTAAAGTTACCCCGATAGGCCTCAAGGCTTTTGAAGATTATGTGAAAGCATTACAGCAATACCTAAAAGTTTAAACATCTTAACTAGTTTTGTTGTTATACAAACCAATGCAACAAATAGTAAAAGTTTCCCAACTCACAAAGCAATTCAATAGCCTCACTGCTGTCAACCAGCTTTCTTTCTCGGTTGAATCAGGTGATGTATATGGATTCCTGGGTCAAAATGGCGCAGGAAAAAGTACCACTATTCGAATGCTATTAACGCTTATTACCCCAACAAGTGGAGAAATATCCATTTTTGGATACGATTTAAACAAGCATCGAAAAGAAATTCTTCAACAAATTGGTGCCGTTATTGAAAAACCAGACGTCTATAAATATTTATCTGCTTACGAGAATTTAAAGCTGTTTGCCAAGCTAAGTGGGGTAAAGCCCACCAATAAAATGTTGATGGACCAATTGGAAATGGTAGGTCTTGCTTCAAGGGCACATGATACAGTTAAAACTTTCTCACAGGGAATGAAGCAAAGGTTAGGAATCGGCATTGCCCTTGTTCATAATCCTCAATTGATTATTTTGGATGAACCCACGAATGGATTAGATCCTCAAGGTATTGCCGATATTAGAAATTTAATTTTGATTTTATCGAGGGAAATGAAAAAAACGGTAATTGTTTCTTCCCATTTATTAAATGAAATTGAACAAATTGCTACTCGTATTTTGATTATTGATAAAGGGAGAAAATTAGTAGAGGGTACTTCTGCTGAATTATTTAATGACCAGCAAACCATTTTGCAAATTAGTGTGGCTAATAATGATATAGCCATTCAAACTATACAAGCATCTAATTGGGCAAGTAATTTATTGCCTGAAAGAGATGGACATATTATGGTTGGTCTAAATAAAGAAGATATTCCCAACTTCAATAGAATGTTGGCGGCGTCGGGCGTTGATATTTACTCCTTGCAGGCAAGACATAGCCTGGAGGATTATTTTTTACAAGTAACAGCAGGAAAACAACATGTGGGAACATTTACAAATTGAGTTATACAAAGTATTTAAAAGACCAAGAACTTATTTGTCTTTTGCTGCTATTACTGCCCTGATTGGCGTAATACAATTGGGTTTATTGGTAGATGGTAAAGAATATGCAGACTTTGTGATGGCCGACTTTGCCAATTCTTTTAGTGTAGATGGTAAAATATTAAATGGATATTTTATTTGCTATGTGATTCTTCAACTTTTATTGGTGCATGTGCCTTTATTGATTGCATTAATTGCTGCTGATATGATTTCTGGGGAAGCCAATATGGGAACCCTTAGGATTTTATTGACAAAGCCTCAATCAAGAACTGCAATAGTAATGGCCAAATTTATTGCTTCGGTTATTTATACTTTGTTGTTGTTGATTTGGATTGCGATTATGGGTTTGTTTTTGAGTATGTTGATATTTGGAACAGATGATCTTTTTTTAATGAAAAGCAGTTATGTGGTTATTGTAAAAGAGTCGGATGTTTTTTGGCGTTATGCTGGGGCATTTTGTTTTGCTGCACTGGCAATGATTACAGTAGCCGCATTAGGTTTCTTTTTATCTTTTTTTGCAGAAAATTCTATTGGACCCATTGTTGCAACCATGAGCGTTATTATTGTATGTACTATTTTAAGTACCATGAATATTCCATTGTTTAATTTGATTAAACCTTATTTATTCACTACACATATGATTACCTGGAAAGAGTTTTTTGACTTTAAAGTGAACGATGCCAACGAAGCAATTATCGGAAGTATTCAGTATCCGGATAAAATCATACGATCTGCTACTGTTTTAGCCGTTCATATTGTGTTGTTTGTTGGAAGTGCCGTTTGGTTGTTTAGAAAAAAAGATATTCTCAGTTAATCACCCATTTATGAAAATGATAGTGAATAAAAATTTTTTGATTCTTTTTGTTGCTTTGTCTCTTTCAGCTGCGCTTCATGCACAAGACATGAATGCTTTGGTGATGAAAGTAAAAGCTAAATTAGAAAAAGTAAAAGATTATACTGCTGACGGTAGAATGAAAACAGATGTTGCTTTCATTAAAGCTCCAATTGGTAGAGTGAAAGTATTTTTCAAAAGTCCCGACAAATTTAAACTACAACGTGATGGAGGAATCTCTGTGTTGCCTAAAGGAGGAGTCAGCATTAATATTGGTAGTATGATTATGCAAACTGGATTTGTGGCCATTGATGCAGGAATGAGCACCGTTGGAAGCACACCTGTTCGAGTGGTTAAACTTTTGCCAGATGCCGATGCAGGAGAAATTATTTTATCTACTTTATATATTGATGAAACCAATTTATTAATTCGAAAATCGGTCACTACTACCCGTGAAAATGGGACTTACGAAATGGAATTGCAGTATGGGAAATATGCTGCTTATGGTTTGCCCGACAAAGTATTATTTAGTTTTAATGCTAAAGACTACAAGCTCCCTAAAGGAATTACTTTAGAATTTGATGATACCGACAAAGCCATTAAAGACAAAATGAAAGGTAAAAAGGGTAGGGTTGAAATAAACTATACGGCCTACACCATTAACACTGGTTTAAGCGATGCCATTTTTAAATAGTTAGTATAATTCAACTGACCAGGTTCTAGCTGTATTTTGTCCGGGAGTTAATAGTATCATTCCTTCTTTATCTCTTAGTTCTCCAGTTGCATTTACAGAATCGGCTATGCCACACCAAGGCTCAATGCATACAAATGGGGCATCTTTTGCACTCCAGATACCCATAAAAGGAAATTCAGACCAAGAGAATAAGAAACCATGTTTAGATTGGTCATTGCTAAGGCGGATAGAAGAAGATTCCAATTGCTTAAATACTAAGGCATCTCCATAAAATAATTCCTTGCTTAAATTAATTCTATTGTTACTATGGAAAAATGGAATTGGATTTTCATCAATCAATCCTTCTGCTGTAATAGGCCATTTTCCTGCAGATTCAAGATGACTGAATTCTAAATAATATTGGCTAAAATCGAATTCATCTTCTAAGGGAACTTTAAATGCAGGATGTGCACCTACCGAAAAATAAAGCGGCTTAACATCTATATTGGTCACTTGATAAGTGCAACTGAGTTTATTTTTATGTATCTCATATACTATCGAGAACCTAAATAGAAATGGATATTGAGCCAAAGTTTCTGCGTCTGCGTCTAAGGTTAAACTAACACGGGTATTACTAGACTCTGTAAGCTTGAATTGTTTATCTCTTGCAAATCCATGTCTACTCAATTGATAGCTTTCTCCATTATGAGTAAATTGGTTGTTTTTTAAAGTGCCAACAATGGGGAATAATACCGGACTTTTCTTTCCCCAAAATGCGGGATCACCTTCCCATAAATACTCTAATTGAGTTTCTTTATTATAAACGTTTTGAAGTTCAGCACCCTTCTCTGAAATGGCAATTTTGAGTTCGGTATTTTCTAAATAAATCATGGTATTATCCTTCGTTTTCTTCAATTCTTTCATCAATGGCATTTGCCAGCATTCTTGCACTAATTTTACGCAGAGGGTTACGATTTCTGTCTGCATAGCCCATGCGTCTGTTAATAATATCGATGCACTCAAAAGTGGCAGCTAAAAAAGATGCATGGTCTGCTTTCCCTTTACCAGCAATATCAAAAGCGGTTCCGTGGTCAGGGCTGGTTCTTACAGCAGGAAGTCCTGCGGTATAATTGACTCCTTCACCAAAAGCCAATGATTTAAATGGAATTAATCCTTGATCATGGTACATCGCTAAAACGGCATCAAACTTTTCATGAGTGCCTCTTGCAAAAAAAGCATCTGCTGGATAGGGCCCAAAAATCAACATTTTATTTTTGGCTTCTTTTATAGCTGGTTTGATGATTTCAATTTCTTCTTTTCCAATCAACCCTTCGTCTCCTGCATGAGGGTTTAATGCCAACACAGCAATTTTTGGCTTATCAATACCAAAATCTTTTTGGAGAGACTGGTGAATGATTTGCAATTTGCTGATAATATTTTCTTTAGTGATATGCTTCGCTACTTCTTCAACAGTTACATGTTCTGTAACTAATCCTACTCGCATATTTTCTGCCACCATTAACATAACCACATCATTTACTCCGAAATAAGCCTTTAAATAAGGAGTATGTCCACTATACTGGAAGCTTTCTGATTGAATGTTTTTCTTATGTATAGGTGCGGTTACTAATCCATGAATATGGCCTTCTTTAAGTGCTTTGGTAGCTTCTTCTAAAGACTTTAATGCATATTGTCCACCCGTATTATTCAATTCACCTGGGGTAATCACCACTTCTTCTTCCCATACATTGAAAATATTTACCTGTTTTGGGTTGATGCGGGTAAAATTATTGATATTGGTACAATTGAAATTGGAATCTGGTATAGCTTTTCTATAAAAATTCAAGCTTTTATTACTCGCAAACACAATGGGAGTGCAGAAATCGAGTATTCTTTGATCCATTAAAGTTTTTATAATTAATTCAAGCCCTATACCATTTAAATCTCCGCAGGTAAAGCCAATCACTGGTTTTTGCATTTCATTACTCATGAGCCATTTTTTAGGGTGCTAAAATACTACTTTTGCAGTCATGCAATATACGCTCAAAAAGTCGCTGGGGCAGCATTTCCTCACCAATGAAGCCATCTGTAAGCAAATTGTTACTGCGCTGCAAGAAGACAGTATACATCAAGTGCTTGAAGTAGGTCCAGGTGCTGGAGCGTTGACCAAGCATTTGTTAAAATTGCCCATCCAGCATTTTAAAGCGGTTGAATTAGACCGTGAAAAAGTAGCATACCTCAAATTGAATTATCCTTCTATAGCAGATATGATCATTGAAGGAAGTATTTTGGACATTCCTATTCCCTTTCAAGACCAGTTTACTTTAGTAGGAAATTTCCCTTATAATATTTCTACGCAAATTGTTTTTCGGGTACTCGAATGGAAAGAGCAAATACCTGTGATGATTGGGATGTTTCAAAAAGAAGTAGCAGAAAGAATTGTTTCTAAGCCACATACCAAAGTGTATGGAATACTAAGTGTATTGGTGCAAGCATTTTATGATGTTGAGTATTTATTTGATGTGCCACCCGAAAGTTTCAATCCACCACCTAAAGTAATGAGTGGAGTTATTCGATTAAAAAGAAAAGCAGAACCAGTAGCTGTTAGGTCTGAAAAAGCATTTTTTACTTTAGTAAAAGCAGCATTTGGGCAACGAAGAAAAATGTTGCGTAATCCAATGAAACCATTTTTTGATGCTACAGTTTTGCAAGAAGAAATATTTACAAAACGGGCTGAACAGCTTACGGTAGAAGAGTTTGCCGCCCTTACATTTAAAATGGGATAAAGGAATTAATATGAAAGTACTTGTTACTGCAAAAGTTCATCCACATTTAATTGATACATTAAAAGCAAAACAGTTTTTTGTTATTTATCAACCTGCAATTACTTACGAGGAATTAAAATATTTAATTACAGATGCAGTAGGGTTGATTGTAACCACTCGATTAAAAATAGATCGCGAAATAATTGATGCAGCGCCCAATTTGAAATGGATTGGAAGGTTGGGTAGTGGGATGGAATTGATTGATGTTGCTTATGCAGAAAGCAAAGGGATTCAATGCGAAAGTAGTCCTGAGGGTAATCGAAACGCAGTAGCAGAGCATTCGCTGGGCTTATTGCTCAACTTAATGAATCGAATCAATAGTAGTTATGCGGAAATAAAAAAAGGACTTTGGTTACGAGATGAAAATCGAGCAGATGAACTGTCAGGTAGAACCGTTGGCATTATTGGCTATGGAAATACAGGGTCCGCTTTTGCTCGTTTGTTGCAACCCTTTAATGTAAGGGTGCTTGCAGTTGATAAATATAAAACCGGATTTGGCCAAGGATATGTAGAAGAATCAACTATTGAAGCAGTAGCGGCAGAAGCCGAAGTGATCAGCCTTCATCTTCCCCTAACCACTGAAACATTTCATTATGCAGGGGAATCCTTTTTTAATAGCCTACAGTGTCAACCTTATTTTATAACTACCTGTAGAGGTAAAGTAACCAATACAACCGCCCTAATTGCCGCATTAGAAACAAAAAAAATAAGGGCTGCAGGTTTAGATGTACTAGAAAATGAACAACTGCGCAATTACAATGAATTAGAACAATCCGAATTGCTTAGCTTGATTGCTATGCCCAATGTGGTAATTACTCCGCATATAGCTGGATATAGCCATGAAGCCTATTTAAAAATGGCTGAAGTGGTCTTGGAAAAACTCAATCTATCTGGTATTTAAAACTGAACTTTATTCAAAGCCTTCAACGTTTTTCCAGTGACAGTTAGTGATGCGGATGAATCAATACTTAGTAAGTGTTCTTTAAAGTGAAGATTATCCATTTTTATAGTTGCATTATTTAAGGCGCTAATTTCTCCCTTATCGATGGTATCTGCTGCTGAAACGCTCAGTGTTGAATTGTCTTTTGCTTTTAATTTTATAGACTTGCTGTTGAGTTCTATTGCATTGATGCTAGCGTATTTATTGGATTCAAGGTATATACTGTCGGTTTTATAATTATATAACGTTACATTAGAATTACTAGTAATTAATGACTTCAAGTTTTTACAATAAATACTAATCGCAGGAATACCTCCATCAAATGAAGAATCAGCCTTGAGGTATAGTGTATCATTTTTTACGAAATAATGAAAGCCTATCGGATTATAAAAATTAAATGCAATAGCACTTGTGTCTTTTCTTTCATAAATATTAATAAAGGGCTTGTAGGTATAGTCCACGTTTTTTAAACTGTTTAATTCTTTTATATGATGGAAAATGGGTAGCATTTCCTTTTGAATAACTGATTGAATTGCCCCTTTTTTATATTCCATACTCAATTTTATATTTACTGTAATTAAGCAGATACAAACAATTGTGAGGGTGATGATCAATAGAATATTACTTTTTTTCATTGCTATTTTTTATGTTGTTCTGCAGATATTGGTGATACAGTTTTTCTAACTCATTGATATTGACTGCTAGTATTTTCATATTCTTAAACAAGGTTGGTAATTCCTGCTCCATAAACTCTTTTCTTAAATAGGCTGTTACTTTTTCAATACTATAGGTATTCACAAAAAATCCCACGCCTCTTTTATTGGTTATTATATGTAAATCCTGTAAGTATTCATAGGTTCTCATAACCGTATTAGGATTCACTTCTAAATCAATTGCTAATTCTCTTACAGATGGAATTCTTTCTTCTTCTTTGAATGTTTTAGAAAGAATTTTTTCACAAATCAGATCGGCAATTTGTATATATATGGCTTTATTTGAATGAAAATTCATTGGCTCTTCTTAGTTTAAATCTGCTTCTCTTTAATTTTCAAGTAGCTCATTGTCCAGCAACTTAAGTATATAAATATTGGTAAAAACCATACTATTGTTGAGTACCAGAGTTTGGGTAATGTTACAATTCCTGTTGGCTGTTGAATGGAGCCAATTCTAAAAGTTTCTGTGAAATATTTTCCGTACGGCATAATCGGTTCAGGAATCATTAACCCTAAGATTTTATTGTTAAAAAATATCAATGTAACAACCGTTAGAATAAATAGGATTACGGTTTTGACATAAGCATTATTGATAAAACTCAATGATCCTAAATGGGCTATGGAAGTAGTGATAAAGTACATGACCAATATTTGTTTTATTAGGACTGTATCTGAATTAAATAGGTAGACTGCTTTATAGTAATGCTTCTCTTGTTCAATAATCCATTTTGGTATTGATACAAATTCATTATAAATGGTACACATGAACCAGTCAATGCTAGTAAAGCTTATCAAAAACACGATAATGTATACGATTTGGGTTAAAATAAAACCTATCAATAGCTTTTCACCAGTAGTTGCAGGTAATAAAAGAAATTGAATGGTTTTTGGTTGCGATTTAAAAAAGCTATAGAAACTAGCAGAAAACAAAGTTCCTCCTAAAAAGAGTCCTATAGTGAAAAGCATTTTTCTATCCCCAGATGGAAACATACTATGTAAACCAGCAACAATTAATAATGCGTATATCAATAAGATGATGCCAAAGCCAGCTGTAAACATGAGCAGATAGCTTTTGCCATTTTCTTTTAAATTTTTTCTCAACAATAATAATACCCTACTAAAACTAAACTGGTTATTCATAGCAATTAATTGAAAAGTTGTTTTATACCATTTTTGTTGTTGATTCCTGCATTAAAGAACAGTTCTAGATCTAGTTTTGTAGCTTCATCTTCCAATGATCTTTCTTTTACAATTAAATGACCAGCCAAACTAGTTTCGTAGTATAGATATTGATCTGTTGTTGAAATATTTGGTGACAGCTTGAACACTAATTTTTCTGTTATTGATTCTGTGTCTGTGTTTACAATTATTTCACCCTCGTCAACTAGTATAATTTTATCAATCAAACTATCTAAATCTTTCACTTGATGTGTACTGATGATGATACAAGTATCTTCATTTAAAACAGTTGCAATCAGTTTTCGAAGCATTCTTTTTGATGGTATATCCAAACCATTGGTAGGTTCATCCAAAATAATTAGTGAGGCATTGGATGCCATGCCCATTGCAATCCATACTTTCTTCTTTTGACCAAAACTCATAGTGTTTAGGTTGGTCATTGGTATATCGAACTCTTTCAAATAATGCAAGAATTGGTCGTTGTTGAATTTTGGATAAAAGGGCATATGTTCAGCGCCAAAATCAAGTACATGAATACTGGGGGTATCAATTTCTTCGGGGATAAAAAATACCTCGTGCATAAACGAGGGGTCTCTTTTGGTCGGGTCTGCATCAAAAACGGATAATTTTCCTTGCTGTGGATATACTAATCCAGCCATGAGTTTTAATAAAGTAGATTTTCCGGCTCCATTTTTACCCAATAGCCCATAAACACTACCCGCTCTCAATTCCAGATTAATATTGGCGTAAAGTAGTTTTTGTTTGGAGTACCCAAAACTGACATTGTTAAATTGGATCATTCTTAGTGTATTAGTGTAATAGTACACAGTAAAAGTAGCGTATTCTAATTAATCACCAAATTTTTTATAAATCCCATTTTGAACAATGGAATGATTAATCCCCCTATCTTTGTATTTATGCAACGCCGCAGTCAAATGTGGCGTTGTATTTTTTTTTACCAATCTTAAAGCCGGTACTATGAGTGAAACCAACATGTATGTTACGAAAGAGACTTTCGATAAGATGCGCGAGGAATTGCAGAAAATGAAATCTGTTGACCGTCCTGCCGCTTCTAAAGCTATTGCTGAAGCTAGAGAGAAAGGTGATTTAAAAGAAAACGCTGAGTATGATGCCGCAAAAGAGGCGCAGGGAATGCTAGAGGCAAAAATCAAACAGTTGGAAGGCGCTATTGCGAACGCTAAAATTGTAGACACGAGTACCATCGATACAAGTAAAGTAACTATTTTAACCAAAGTGACCATAACCAATATGGCCACTAAAAAAACGGTTACTTATCAAATCGTTGGTGAGAAAGAAGCAGATTTAAAGTTGGGTAAAATTTCAGCGTCATCACCAATTGGTAAGGGCTTGTTGGGTAAAGTGAGAGGCGAAGTAGCTGAAGTGCAAGCACCCAATGGCATCATCAAATTCAGGGTGGAAGAAATCACCGTTTAATCATTTTCCATGACTATTTTCTCAAAAATCATTGCTGGAGAAATACCTTGTTATAAGATTGCAGAGAACGAGCAGTTCTTTGCATTCTTAGACATTTTTCCTTTGGTAAAAGGTCATGTGTTAGTGATACCAAAAGTTGAAGTTGATCATTTTTTTGATTTGTCTCCTGAAATATTATCGGGTATGTTGGTTTTTGCACAACCCATTGCCAAAGCCATTGAAAAAGTATTCCCCTGTAATCGTTGCGGTATTAGTGTGGTGGGATTAGAAGTGCCGCATGCTCATATGCACCTTATTCCAATCAACAGCGCTGATGATTTGAATTTTACACGTGCAAAACTGCAATTATCAAAAGAAGAACTTAGTCAAGTTCAGGAAGCTATAGTTGAGCAATTAAGTTAAAAGACGCTGGGATTATTTTCTAATTCTATCCTCATTCTTTGCAATAAAATCACCCCATCCTTTCAAGGCTTTGCCTTTAATAGCCAAAGGACTATTGCTTTGGTAAAAATGACAAAGGGCTACAGCCAATGCATCTGTAGCATCAAAATAGACTGGTTTTTTTTCAATATTTAAAGTAAGCTGTAGCATTTTCCAAATCTGGTCTTTGTCTGCATTACCATTACCAGTGATGGATTGTTTTACTTTTTTAGGGGCATATTCAGTGACCGGAATTTGAGATTGCATGGAGGCTGCAATAGCCACTCCTTGTGCCCGACCAAGTTTAAGCATACTCTGTACATTCTTACCAAAAAAGGGTGCTTCAATGGCAAAACTATTGGGCTTGTATTGGTGAATTAGTCCAGTAATGGTTCTGTAAATAATTTCTAGCCTTGCATATATATCTTTTTCCTTGGTAAGCTTCAATGTGTCCATCATAATGAGTTCAGGCTTTCGTTTACGAATGCCCAACAATGCATACCCCAATAATTGTGTACCAGGATCAATCCCTAAAATAACCGAATCGTATTTCATTATTTAGTGAAAATAGGCATTATTAATAAATCAGTTACAACCTTACCTTTACAAAAAAACAGGACTTGACCAAACGCACTAAGCATTTTTTAAATTACATAGTAGGACCATTGCTTTTTTTATGGCTTAGTTGGGCAATATATAAGCAAATTCAAGTTCAAACAGATTTATCTCAATCTTGGCAAACTATCGTACTCGCTTTAAATGGCCCACAAAGTTGGAAGATTGGATTGGTCGTATTGTTAATGTTGGTTAATTGGGGAATTGAAGCAAGAAAATGGCAAATTCAAGTAAAGGGTATTCAACTTATTTCTTTTTTAAATGCTTTCAAAGCAATTCTAGCCGGCCAAGCAATGGGTTTTAATACCATCAATAGAATTGGAGAGCCTATAGCAAGGGCTGCATTTTTAAAAGAGGGAAACAGAGTGAGGGGGGCAGTTTTGTCTATCGTTGGAAGTATGGCTCAAATAATAGTCACTTTTGGGATGGGTACCATAGCATTGGTATACATGCGTTGGAATATTTTGAATGGGGAACGTCAATTAGAAGGGTTATCTATTTTTTGGTTGGATGTATTGACTTATGTTATTGCGATGGGCATTTTTTTATTTTCATTTGTCTATTTTAAGTTGGCTGGGTTAATTCAATTGCTTGAAAAAATTTCATTTGTTCGTAAATACCAATTCTTTTTAGCGAAACTAGAAGACTTTCATTGGAATGAATTAATCCGTTTATTGTCGCTCTCGCTATTTAGGTATTTGGTTTTTTTAATCCAATATTTTCTACTCTTGCAAGTATTTAATATTCATATTTTCTGGTTAGACGTATTCTCTTTAGTGGGAGTGATGTTTTTGGTTTTGGGAATTATTCCAACTATTGCTTTGGCCGAATTAGGATTTAGAGGAAAAGTTAGTTTGCTCTTATTGGGTTTGATGACAGATAATTCGGTTGGTATAATAGCAACAGCTGCTGGTATTTGGTTAATTAACTTAATCTTACCAGCAATTGCCGGTACATTGTTTATATTAGGTGTAAGATTATTCAGAAATAAATGAGGAATGGGGTTTAAAAAAATATTGATTGCATTTTTATTGGTGGTTTTAGTAAAGCCGCTTTCTGCAGGAGATGATTTTTGTGGAATAAGAAATTATGCTTTTCAAAGTGGAGAGCAGATTTCATTCACCGTTTTTTATAATGTAATTGGTTTATATGTGAATGCTGGCAATGCAACTTTTACTGCGAATGCAGAAAAATTAAATAATACGCCTGTATATCATTTAGTAGGTGCTGGTAATTCTAACAGCAGTTATGATTGGATATTTAAAGTAAGAGATAAATACGAAAGCTATATTGATACTGCTAATTTGCAACCCATCAAATTTATTCGCAATGTAGATGAAGGTGGCTATAAGATTAATGAGAATGTAACTTTCAATAGAACAGCTAATACTGCTACAAGCGAAAAGGGTACAGTTAAAGTTCCCAATTGTGTGCAAGATGTGCTCAGTGCTATCTATTATGCGCGCAATATTGATTTTGAAAAATATAAACCAGAAGACCGGATTCCCTTTACCATGTTTTTAGACAATGAAGTCTACAATTTATATATCAAGTACTTGGGTAGAGAAACAATTAAAACAAGATTCGGAAAATTCAATGCCATTAAATTCAAACCCCTATTAGTTAAAGGTACTTTATTTGAAGGGGGAGAAAAAATGACTGTATGGGTAAGCGATGATGCCAATCATGTGCCACTAAGAATTGAAAGCCCCATTGTGGTAGGGAGTGTAAAAGTGGATATGATGGGATACAAAAACCTACGCTATCCATTTAGTTCTCTGATTTCAAAACGATAATTGGGGTCAATATCATAAATTGGCCCACCTGTAATAATTCAGTCTAATCATCATAAGTCGGATAAACGAATTGCTTGGTGCATTCGAATTCCCTTTTCTGTTTGATGAACCGTGCAGCACTCAATGGAAGGATCGTGCTCAAAAAATAATATATACTCTTTCTCAGCCGCTTCTTGTAGAAATGATTTCTTTTCTTTTAATGTGGTTAATGGAAACATATCATAACCCATGATATAAGGAAGTGGAATATGTGAAGCGGAAGGTAATAGATCGGCCATATATACAATGGTCTTGCCATTATAACTGATCTGGGGCAACATCATACTCTTGGTATGGCCGTTTACAAAACGAATGCTGATATTATTGGTGAATTCAACTTTTTCTAAAAGCCCTTCATTAGTAAACTCATTGGCAGGGGCATCAATCATTTTTAATAGACCACTTTCTTGAATGGGTAAAATATTATCTTTTAAAAAAGAAGCTTTTTCTCGATCGTTGGGATTAACAGCCCAATCCCAATGGATTGGATTACTCCAGTAAGTAGCAGTAGGAAAATAAGGAACTAATTGGTTATTTACTCGTTCAATACTTCCACCACAATGATCAAAATGCAAATGAGTATGGAATACATCTGTGATATCGTTTCTGTTAAAGCCTAGCTTAGCTAATTCTGCGTCTAGCTCAATGGTCCCACTCATTCCATAATGCCCAAAGAATTTTTCATCCTGTTTAAAACCCATACCTGTATCAATCAATATCAATTTTTTATCGTCTTGAATCAACAAACTTCTTAAAGCCCAATTACATAAATTATTTTCATCTGCTGGGTTTAATTTATTCCACAAAGATTTGGGGACTACGCCATACATGGCACCTCCGTCTAGTTTAAAAAAACTATGGTTAATGCTGTATAATTTCATTGTACTTTTTTTTGGATTGCAATTGATTTGCAGAAATTAAAATGAATAAACCGATGATGAAAAATATTTCTAAAACTAATACTGAATTACGTTGAGAACCAGAGATTTCATTGATGTAGCCAAAGCTAAACATACCAACCACAATAGATACTTTTTCTGTTACATCATAAAAACTAAAATAGGAAGTAGTGTCTGTTGTTTCAGGCATTAATTTGGCATATGTGCTTCTGCTTAACGCTTGTATTCCACCCATGATAAACCCAACCAAAACAGCTAAGCCATAAAATTCATTGATGCCATCTCTCGGTAATAAATAACCAATTACACAAAGGATGATCCACAACACAATAGTGATCATTAATGCAGTAAAATTGCTGGTCTTTTTAGACAACCAGGCAATGGTAAATGCACCAGGAATAGCAATTAATTGTATAATTAAAATGGCGATGATCAAATTCATGGTAGGGATATTCAATTCGCTCTTGCCATAGAGTGTTGCCACCAACATGACAGTTTGAACCCCCATATTGTAAAAGAAAAATGAAAACAAAAATCTTCTTAATACTGGAAGCGATTTTAATTGCTGCCAAACTTTATTCAATTCTTTGTATCCCCCAGCCAAAATTTGCTTAGACGATTTGCTGCCCCCCGCCGGTACCGATTTTGGGAGACGTTTCAAAGCAAACTGCCCAAATCCCCACCACCAAATTCCTACCAATAAAAAAGAAAGTTGAGAAGCTTTACCAACGGTAATGCCAAAACTATCAGGTGATAAAACAAATACAAAACAAATGACTTGTAAAATCATACTGCCCGTATAACCCATGGCAAAGCCTTTTGCACTGACTTTATCTCTGTCTTCAGGGGCTGCTATTTCCGGCAAGAAAGAATTGTAAAAAACCAAGCTGCTCCAAAAACCAATGCAGGCGATTATTAAACAAGCCAATCCAAATGCTAAATTGGTCTTGTCGTAAAAATACATAGCAGTACAAGCAATGCTACCCAGTGTACAAAAGAAAAATAAGAACTGTTTCTTATTCCCTTTGTAATCTGCAATAGAACTTAAAATGGGAGATAATAAAGCAACAATAATAAATGCAACTGCAAGGGCATAATTGTACAAAGATGTGTTGACGAATTCCCTTCCAAATAATACAACCGTATCATTGATGGTTTTGTCGTTGCCGTCTCCTGTTACGGCTTCGTAGTATGCGGGGAAAATGGTAGATGTAATGACAAGATTGTAAGCACTATTGCCCCAATCGTACATTGCCCAACCATTGATTACTTTTTTGGAGGCAGTTTGTGTGGACATGCGTTTTATTTCAAGTGTCCGGTCAAGATAAGAATAATTAAGATCATTCCCACAATAACTCGGTACCAACCAAAAAGTTTAAATCCGTATTTCTGTAAATAAGTAATGAAAAATTTAATGGCCAATAATGCTACTAGAAATGCTACCACATTACCTAGGCCTAATAAAATCATATTGTTCCTAGTGAATATTAGTTCAGGGGTTTCTGTATACGCTTTTAATAATTTGTAGCCTGTTGCAGCAGCCATGGTAGGCACAGCTAAGAAAAAGGAGAATTCAGCAGCCAGTTTTCTTGTTAGTCCTTGTTGCATTCCTCCAATAATACTGGCAGCACTTCTACTTACTCCTGGAATCATGGCCACACATTGCCAAAAACCAATAACAAAAGCTTTTTTATTGGTGACTTGCTCGTCTGTTGAAATCGTAGGGTTTTTGAAAAAGGAATCAATAAAAATCAATGCTACACCTCCCAATACCATGGTAATAGAAACCACCATCGGGCTCTCTAATAAATGGTCAATCGTATCAGAGAATAAAGCCCCCAAAATCAGAGCGGGTAATACGGCTATAATGAGCTTTAAATAAAAATGCCAGCGATTCAATGGAAAAAATTTCCCCCTAAATAATATCACTACAGAACAGATAGCACCTAGCTGAATGGCTACTTCAAATAGTTTGGTAAAATCATCCTTTGCAATTCCCATGAAAGAACTGGCAATAATCATATGGCCGGTAGAAGAAATAGGAAGGAACTCGGTGACCCCTTCAATAACGGCTATGATAACAGCTTCTATATAAGTCATAAGGTTTAATTCAATTAAGGTCTAAGCAGCAGTTTTAGGCTTCTTAAAGATGGCGTATACTTCAATTAACAAGCCTACTACAATTAAAATGGGAGCTACTGTAATGCGGGTACTGCTGTATACTTCATTAGTAGAAAAAACAGTAGGGTCTTCGCTCTTGCCTCCGCTCATTAAGAACATTCCTAGTGCAATTACTAGCCCACCCACTAACATTAAGATGAAATTTTCTTTTGAAAACAAAGGAGTGGTTTTATTGGTCGTACTCATATAAATGCTTTATGCTTATTTTAAAATAGTATCTAGTTAATATAAATCGTCTAGTTTCATTTTCAAGTATTTCAACACACTTCTGTGCGTGCTCAATACTGATATGCCAACACCTAAAATAATCAATCCTCCAAATAAAAGTAAAGTATGATTGGTGTTTCTGATGCCTTTTAATTGAGGAAACTGAGATTCGGCCCAGCCAATTAAAGAGAATAATAAAATAATCGCAATGCCTGAACTAATCAGACCATTAACCACTGCGCGAATATTGAGGGGGCGTGCAATAAAAGACTGCGTTGCTCCCACCATTTGCATGGTCTTAATTAAGAATCGATTGCTAAACATGGCCAATCGGATGGTATTATCGATGCTAAAAATAACAATTACACAAAGTGTAATAGCAACTACTAAAAAAATCAATCCAATTTTAGAAGCCCTTTCATTTAAACTGGTTACCAAACTTTGCGGGTATTGTAAATCGGTAATTTGATTGCCATAATTGGCCATTAAATCGGCACTAATTACTGCCAAGCTATCCTTATTTACGTATTCGGCTTTTGCATAAAAATCAATGCTTTCAGGCAATGGGTTTACATCTAAAATTTTGGCCCAGTCTTCATTGTTTTCTTTGTTCCAAATTTCCTTAGCCGTGTTTTTATCTACATACACCACATTTTTGGCATAGGGTTTTCCTGCAATAAACTGCTGAATTTGAGCTATGGTGTCTTTATTCAGGGTTCGCATGTAGGCACTTAATCGGATATCTTCTTTAAATGTATTGCCAACAGCGTTAAGGTTTAAGAAAAACCAACCCATTATTCCCATGATTAATAAAACCAATGCTACCCCTACTACAGTGTAGATATAATTGGGTTTCCCCCTCTTCAATGATGCTTTTCCTGCTTGAGCCATAATTTGTATTCCTTTTTATACCGCTTCAATTAACGAGTGCTATGCTGTAAGAACGCTACAAATGTAGGGTTTTGACGGCTAAAGACTTACATTTGCACCCCTAAACCTGTGTTGAAAATAAGCGAATATTTTCGGGCAGGCGTTAAAGAAACGCAAATAAATAAAAAGGGCAGGCAAGATGGACTATCAATTTAGAGCAATTGAACAAAAATGGCAGGAGCATTGGAAAAATTCCGGGGTTTATACCGTTCCCAATATCAGTGAAAAACCCAAGTATTATGTGTTAGATATGTTTCCTTATCCGAGTGGTGCAGGTTTGCATGTAGGCCATCCTTTGGGATATATTGCTTCTGATATTTTCAGTAGATACAAAAGATTGAAAGGCTTTAACGTTTTGCATCCCATGGGCTATGATGCTTTTGGTTTGCCAGCCGAACAATATGCCATTGAACATGGTGTACACCCTGCTACCAGTACGGTTCAAAATATTAATAATTTTAGACAACAATTAGACAATATTGGTTTTTCATATGATTGGAGTAGGGAAGTAAGAACCTGTGAACCTGCTTATCATAAATGGACCCAATGGATTTTCTTGCAATTATTTAATTCTTTTTTTAATAGGCATAACCAAAAAGCAACGCCTATTAAAGATTTGATTGCTTCTTTTGAAAAAGAAGGGAACAGTGTACATGAATGCCCTGCTAATGATCAGCTTCAATTTACTGCAGCTGAGTGGAAAGCTTTTTCTGAAAAAGAACAGCAAGATATTTTGATGCAATATCGGTTGGCTTTTTGTGGCTACGGTGAAGTAAACTGGTGTGAAGCTTTGGGTACTGTGTTGGCCAATGATGAAGTGGTAAATGGATTAAGTGAAAGAGGTGGTCACCCGGTGGTAAAGAAAAAATTAAGACAGTGGTACTTGCGCATTACAGAATATGCTGACCGTTTAATCAGTGGCCTAGATCAGATTGAATTCAGCGAAGCCATGCGAGAAATGCAAACCAACTGGATTGGAAAATCTTATGGCGCTGAAATTGATTTTGCCATTTCCGATAGTGCAACTGCTGCTAAACTAAAAGTATATACTACCAGACCTGATACCATTTTTGGGGTCGACTTCATGGTAGTAGCTCCTGAACATGAATTAATTGAACAAATTACAACTGCCGATCAAAAGCAAGCTGTTGAAGAATATATTGCTTACGTGAAAAGTAGAAGCGATAGAGAGCGCCAAGCGGAGAAAAAAATCACTGGTTGCTTTACAGGTGCATATGCATTAAATCCGTTTAATCAACGGCCAATCCCTATTTGGATTTCCGAATATGTGTTGGCAGGATATGGTACTGGTGCAATTATGGCCGTGCCTTGCGGCGACGAAAGAGATTTCAAATTTGCGAAGCATTTTAATATCCCCATCACCAATATTATTGGAGAACATTTTAATGGCTCAGCAGCCAATTCTACCAAAGAGGTAGCATTGTCTAATAGTGAATTTTTAGATGGAGTTATTTTAAAAGATGCCATTGCTATTGTAATTGACAAGCTCGTGGAAATGGGCATTGGCAAAAGAAAAGTAAATTATAAAATGCGCGATGCTGCATTTAGCAGACAACGTTATTGGGGTGAACCATTCCCGATCATTTGGAAAGACGGAATAGCTTATCCTTTAGATGAATCACAACTTCCTTTAGAATTGCCTCAGGTAGATAGTTATGCACCTGGTCCGGAGGGAGAAGGGCCGCTGGCCAATATTCCAGCATGGATCCATCAATATGATTCAATCATTCCAGGTGGTGCGCTGGAAACCAATACCATGCCGGGTTATGCAGGTAGTAGTTGGTATTTTTTACGATATATGGATCCGCATAATAATGAAGCTTTTTGCGATAAAAAAGTTAGTGATTATTGGAATCAGGTAGACTTATATATAGGGGGAACGGAACATGCGGTGGGTCATTTACTCTATAGCAGAATGTGGACCAAAGTTTTATTTGATTTAGGCCATATTAGCTTTGATGAACCATTTAGAAAATTATTGAATCAGGGAATGATTCAAGGCAGTTCAAGGTTTGTATATCGGAATAAACAAAACCCTAATGAATTTATTTCTGCAGGGTTAATTAATGCCTATGATACCAATCCAATTCATGTTGATGTCAATTTTGTAGATGGATACGAATTGGATTTAGCTGCTTTAAAACAATGGCGCAATGGCGAATATGCTAACGCAACTTTTGTATTAGAAAACGGCAAATACATCTGTGGTGCAGAAGTAGAGAAAATGTCTAAGAGTAAATTCAATACAGTCAATCCTGATGTATTGGTAGAAAAATATGGTGCCGATACTTTTAGAATGTACGAAATGTTCTTAGGACCGGTAGACCAGAGCAAACCTTGGGATACCAAGGGTATTGAGGGTGTGCATCGTTTCTTGAAAAAGCTTTGGCGTTTGTTCTACGATGAATTAAAAGGGAAGGTTTGGAATGAAGACAGCCCCAATCCATCCGAACTGAAAGTATTGCACAAAACTATTTTGAAAATTCAGGAAGACACTGAGCGATTTAGTTTTAATACAGCTGTAAGCACCTTCATGATTTGTGTAAATGAATTGGCCGAATTAAAATGCAATAAAAAAGCAATCTTAGAGCAAGTCTTAATTTTACTAACACCTTATGCTCCACATATCAGTGAAGAGCTTTGGCATCAATTAGGTAATGAGGGTTCAATATTAAATGCAACGTTTCCATTGTTTGAAGCATCTTATGTTCAAGAGTCTTCCAAAGATTACCCAGTAAGCATCAATGGTAGAGTTAGAGCCAATATTAATTTACCTATTGATATGGAATCTGAAGAAGCGCAAAAAATAGTATTGGCCAATGAGCTGGTACAAAAATGGTTGGAAGGTAAAGCAGTAAAGAAATTTATTTTTGTAAAAGGGAGAATGATCAATGTGGTTATATAAGTGTTTATTGGGCATTGCCCTTAGTTCAACTTTAATGGGGAATGCACAGGACTCGGTAGCACCTGCGCCTAAGAAAACGTTTCGGAATTTTATTAATCCAGATTCATTGCCTTTGATGAATTTGCGGATTGTACCCATTCCTATCCTTACTTCCACCCCAGAAACGGGTGTTCGATTTGGTGGTGCGCTGGAATATTTTTTTAATGCAAAAGAAAAAGATTCCGAAGCAAGGGGGTCTTATATTCATGGCCAATTAACTTATAGCACATTGGGGCAATTTGAGGCAAAAGCCACTTGGCAAGTTTTTACCAAGGGGGAAAAATTTGTATTTCGTGGGTCTGCAGGATACAGCACGTACAATGATCGATTCTGGGGTATAGGTAATAATACCGTAGCCGAGAATAATTATTTAGCACAAGATTATAGTAGAATTTTTCTGGAATCTAGAACCTATCGCTTATTGAGAAATCAATGGTATATAGGTTTAAAGCTAGATTACAATGATGTTTACAATGTAGTAAATAAGCGCCCACTAAGCATTACAGAACAACAGGTGTCGGGCATCAATGGAAGTAAATCATTAGGATTAGGTCCCGCCATATTATATGAAGGGAGAGACTTTCCTTTTAGTGCACATAAGGGGGCTTTCGCAGAATTTTATTTTTCTAGGAATATATCTTTTAAAAACAATCCTTACGATTTTAATACTTGGTTTCTAGACCTAAGAAAATTTTATCCTTTAACACCCAATAGTACCTTGGCTTTTCAGTTGAGTAGTATTCATACGTCGGGTAATGTTCCGTTAAGGGAATTACCTAGAGTGGGTGGATCTGTTTTAATGAGAGGATATTTTACCGGAAGATTTAGAGATCGATCTTTTACCGCTCTTCAAGCAGAATATCGTTTTCATATATGGCGTTGGGTATATGGTGCAGCATTTGGTTCTGCTGGGTTGATTGATGACGCACCAAGCAGCTATTCTACTAACAATCTTTTAAAAGCGGGCGGGTTGGGTCTTCGTTTTCTCGTAAATAAGAAAAACAGAATGTTCCTTCGCTTAGATTATGCTCGAAACAGCACTGCTGGCGGAGCTTATTATATTCGCTTGAACGAAGCATTTTAAGTGTTCTTTTAAAGCTTCCTCCATATTTTACTATATTCATGGTCCAAATTCTGAACTATGAATAAGTATATTTTATCATTTGGGTTGCTTTTGCTTGCATACCCTGCTTTGGCCCAAAACAAAATGATCAGCAAGGCTGATTTGATGGCCAATAAATTACCGGAAAACTTTAGAAATCCATTACCCCAATTCATGAAATGGTTGGATGATGATCGAGTGATTTTAAACCAAAAAATTCATCCAGATTCTGCTGCTAAGAATTATGTGATGGAAGTGAAATCAGGAAAGTTAGTTGTTGCAACACCCGATCAAATGAAAGGTGCCGCGCCTCCTACCAAAACGGTATCAGTTAAAAAAGCAGATTTATTTTATAAAAATGGAGACATCGAAAAGCAAATCACTTTTGATGCTGCCGAAGAAAAAAATCCTACTTTTTCTCCAGATAGTACCTATATCGCTTACACCAAATCAAATGATTTGTACACCTATAATTTATTAACAAATAAAGAGACCAGACTTACTTTTAGTGGAACCAGTACTTCTTTAAATGGTTATGCAAGTTGGGTGTATTGGGAAGAGATTTTTGGTAGAGGAACTCGTTATCGCGCATTTTGGTGGAACCCCAATAGCAAACAATTGGCTTATATGCATTTTGATGAAAGCATGGTGCCAATGTTCCCTATTTACAGCAGTGAAGGTCAGCATGGCTTTATTGAAGAAACCCGCTATCCAAAGCCAGGCGATAAAAACCCAGAAGTAAAAGTTGGATTTGTTGGAGTTGATGGTGGTGCAACTACTTGGGCCGATTTTAATCCGAAAGACGACCAGTATTTTGGTTGGCCTGTTTGGAGAAATGATGGCAGCAGTTTATTGGTTCAATGGATTAATCGTGGCCAAGATCATTTGAAAATATTTGATGTTAATCCAGGAACTGGTGCTAAAAAAATCATGTATGAAGAACAACAGAAAACATGGGTAGATTTAGAAGACAGAGCTGGACAGCGCTTTACTTTCTTAAAAAATAAGCCAGCATTTATTTTAGAAAGTGATAAAACTGGATGGAATCATTTGTATTTGCACAATAACGATGGTAGTTTAATTAATCCTATTACTTCTGGAGAATTTACTGTATTGAATACAGAATTAATTGACGAGAAAAATGGAGTGGTTTATTTCACTGCAAGGGGCAAGGAAAATACTGCTCGTACAGATTTATACAGCGTAAAAATGAATGGCTCAGAAATGAAGCGATTAACCTTTGGCGATTATAATCATACACAAGTTAGATTATCACCTAATGGTAAGTATTTTGTTACGTCTTACAGTAATACCACTACTCCTACTAAAATGACTTTATTAGATGGTAAGGGAAAAATAGTACGTGAATTGGGTGATGCTAAAGGAGCTGCAATGAGCGAATATCAAATTGCAAAGACCGAATTTATCCGCATCAAAAGTGCAGATGGGCTGTTTGAATTACCAGCTCAAGTAACTTGGCCTGCCAATATGGATCCTAATAAAAAGTACCCCATGTTGGTAGATATTTATGGCGGTCCTAATGCTGGGAATACCTGGGATAGTTGGAGCTGGAGTCCTATTCGTGAAATCTATTCTCAAGAAGGATTGATCCATGTTAAGTTTGATCACCGTGCCAGTGGCCATTTTGGAAAAGCAGGGGTAAACTATATGCACCGCAATTTAGGTTTCTGGGAAATGCAAGACTATATGCATATGGCAAAGTGGTTCATTCAAAATGGACAAGCAGATCCTACAAAGATTGCCATAACTGGCTTTAGTTATGGTGGCTATATGAGCACATATGCATTAACTTATGGTTCATCTGTATTTACCCATGCTATGGCAGGTGGATCTGTAATTGATTGGAAATTATACGATAGTCATTACACCGAAAAATTCATGGACACTCCTGCAGAAAATCCAGAGGGTTATAAGAGCGGTAATGTATTAACCCATATTGATAAATTCAAAGGAGTATTGCAACTGGTTCATGGAACAATGGATGACAATGTCCACATGCAAAACAGTATTCAATTGGTTAGTGCTTTACAAGACAAAGGAAAAGATTTTGAATTCATGTTATATCCAGGAGGAAGACACGGTTGGGGCGGAGCCAAGGGCAATCACTTCAATAATTTAAAAACCAAGTTTATTTATAAGCACTTATTAAGCAAGGAAGTTCCAAAAGGAATGTTGCGCTAAACAGGCTTAATGCTGATTTTAAAGGCCACTCATTTATATGGGTGGCTTTTTTTGTTATACAATTACACTTACTTTCAGTATTCAAATTGCATTTATGATTACCAAGAAAATATGGGTATTATTGGGCTTAACTGTTCAGACCCTTTCCGCGCAAACGATTGCTCCTCGTTTTTTATCTCATCCCGTTTTATCTCCTGATGCACAAACAGTGGTATTTAGTTTTGAAGGAGATCTTTGGAAAGCATCCACTGCAGACTTGCAAGCTACTCGATTAACTGCCATGCAAGGATATGAAACAACCCCACGTATTTCCCCAGATGGAAAATGGTTGGCTTTTACGGGTGAACAAATGGGTAATTCCGATGTCTATATCATGCCCTTGAATGGAGGTGAAGTAAAACAGCTTACTTTTCATAGCGCAGCAGACCTTGTAGCTAATTTTAGTTGGGATAGCAAAACCATTTATTTTACCTCAAGCAGGTATGGTCCTGCATCTGCTTATACGGTGGGCATTAATGGAGGTACGCCAAAGCGTTTATTTGCCGATCATTATTTTTTGATGGATCATTTAATTGCTGAACATCCTACTACTGGCGATATTTATTTTAATGATACTTGGGAAAGCAATAATCAAGTGGCAAGAAAAAGATACAAAGGGCCATTTAACCCAGATATTCAATCATTTAATTTAACAACCAAAGCATATAAAAAGCATACGGATTGGGTGGGTAAAGATTTTGCAACTACCATCGATCAGAAGGGGGTTATTTATTTTATTTCTGATGAAGCCAATGGTGAGTATAACTTATACACTTTTAACAATGGTAAAAAAACAGCCCTCACGCAATTTAATAGCTCTATTAAAACGCCTGTTGTAAGTGCAAATGGGGGGTATGTGGTTTTTGAAAAAGATTATCAATTGTGGTGGTATAATGTGGCTAATAAAAAAGCTAGCCCATTGAATATACAACTGTATAGAAACCAAGTTTTACCTGCACAAAAAGAATATGATGTGCGTGGAAAGATAGGTGCTATGGATATTTCACCGGATGGTAAAAAAATAGCTTTTATTTCAAGAGGTGAATTATTTGTAAGTGATGTAGAAGGAAAGTTTGTAAAGCAAATCAATAAGGGAAATACGGAAAGAGCCAGAGAAGTAAAGTGGTTAGCAGATAATAACACTTTAGTATTTAATGAAACAGTAGATGGCTATTTAAATATTTTTTCTGTAACGGCTGATGGATCTACTATGCCTAAAAAAATCACCAACCTAACAAAGGACAATCGTTCTTTGGTGTTAAATAAATCAAAATCTAAAATGGTTTATTTAAGTGGGAGAGATGAAGTGGTGTTAATGGATACCAAAACGTTTGAGACAAAAATAGTTGTTAAAGATGAAATCTGGGCTATGCAAAACTCTAGCCCAGGCTTCTCTCCGAATGATGACTACTTAGTATTTACAGTAGTTAAAAATTTTGAACAAGACATTTTGATTCATCATATCAAACAAAATCAAACGTATAATTTAACCAACTCAGGTGTAACAGAAGCAGATCCTATTTGGTCGCCTGATGGGAAGTATATTTATTTTGTGAGTAATAGGACCAAGCCTTCTTATCCATTTGGCATGGCTAATCCAAGAATATTTAGAATGGCTTTAGAAAAATTAGATGAGCCATTTCGGTCAGATAAATTCAACGATCTATTTAAAGTAGAAAAGAAAGACTCTACTAAACCTGCCATGGTCATCAATATTGATTTTAATGGATTGATGGAAAGATTGGAACAGGTAGGGCCCAATTTTGGTTCACAGTATTTATTAAATGTGTTGAAGAAAGGCGATAAAACAACTTTACTTTATATCAGTGATCATGCAGAAGGAAAAATGTCACTTTGGAAAACTGTATTAGATCCTTTCGAACCTAGTAAAACAGAAAGAATAAATGGAATAGATGCCAACAGCATTGATTATGCTGAAGCAGGGGATAAAATGTTTTTACTAGGAAACGGTAATATCTACAAGTTTAATCTGGATGCTAATAAAGCAGATATGGTTAGTATTACGCAAACATTTCAAAGAAGTTTAGCAGCTGAGTTTAAACAAATATTTCAGGAAACCTGGGCGCAAGTGGAGCAAAATTTTTACGATGAAAAATTTCATGGAGTAGATTGGCGCGCAATGAAAAAGAAATATGAAGCTTACGTGCCAGCACTCAATACTAGAGCAGACTTGAGGGTGTTATTGAATGATTTATTAGGAGAGTTAAATTCATCTCACCAAGGATTTTCTTCTTTTGGTGAAGAAGAAACCATTCGATTGGTTAACCGAACTATGGAAACGGGTATTCGTTTTGATAATGATCAACCTTACACCGTTAAAGATGTGATAGCCAATACCGCAGCCGATAAAAAATCAATTGATGTTTTGCCTGGAGATATTTTAATAAAAGTAAATAATGAAACAGTCGATATTACTAAAGACCGAAACAGCTATTTTAGTAAGCCAAGTTTCGATAGAGAATTGCAATTGGTATTTAATCGAAATGGCAAACAAATAACTGTAAACATTCATCCTCAAAGAACCGTTGCAGCTAACTTATACGATGAATGGATCAAGAATAATCAAGCAATTGTAGATGTTAAAACCAATAAAAAAGTAGCTTATCATACTATGAAAGATATGGGCTTGGGTGAATTAGAGAAATTTTTCATTGATATGACCCAAGACCTATACCAAAAAGATGCATTGATTTTAGACCTTCGATATAATACTGGTGGAAATGTACATGATGAAGTATTGAAGTTTTTGAGTCAGAAAACTTATTTGCGTTGGAAATATCGTGAGGGTAAACTGACTCCTCAATCTAATTTCGGACCATCTGATAAACCCATTGTATTGTTGATTAACGAACAATCTTTAAGTGATGCAGAAATGACCGCCGCCGGATTTAAAGCGTTGAAGTTGGGTAAAATTATAGGGATGCCTACTTATCGCTGGATTATTTTTACCAGCGGGGCAGGATTGGTAGATGGGTCATTTGTTCGTTTACCTAGTTGGGGTTGTTATAGTTTAGATGGGAATGATTTAGAATTAACAGGGGTGTCACCAGATATACAAGTGCCATTAAATTTTAATGATAAAATCAATAAAAGGGATCCTCAGTTAGACAAAGCCATTGAAGAAGTGCTAAAGCAGTTGAAATAATTTATATTGAGGTATGTATTTTGATTTTAACTGGCGCAGCAGTCTATTACTGATTTTCTTTTTTCATGGATTGGTTTATGCATTCTTATTATTTAGGAAAGCATATCAACAGGATCGTCCCTCAGACAATTGGTTGGGATTGCTTTTATTAATGGGAATCTTATACATATGTCCATGGATGTTGGGTTATGCAGGATGGTATTGGGGAACTGAATGTTTAGAATGTAGGAATTTTATGTTCTATGTTCCTATGAATCATACCCTGCTCATGGGGCCTGTCATCTTCATGTATATACGCAGTTTATTAAATCCCTCTTTTACTTTCCGAAAATTAGATCGCTGGCATTTTGTACCTGGTATTGTGTATATTATTTGGACAATTATTGTAGCAGTCACCGATAGGCTGATTCTTAAAAGGTATTATTTAATGGATGGACAAAATGATCCAGACTTTGATACCTGGTACCAGGCAATTGGATTTTTTAGTTTGCTCATATATCTGGTACTCAGCTTGCGCTATTATTTAATGTATCGCGCTTTTATTGTTCAAGAACTGTCATTTGCAGACACTGTTCAATTTAAATGGGTCAGAAATTTCTTGATTGCTTGTTTTATTTATTTTTTCTCAACCATTTTTTTAGATATCCTAAGACTAGCTGGAGTTAATATTGGTTATCAAGATACTTGGTGGTATTATTTGTTGTTTGCCTTTATATTCTATTATATAGCAATAACAGGATATGCCCATTCTATAGAACAGAAAAAGAAATTTGAGTTAGATTTTTTGCGCTACCAAATGCCTTTTTTAATAGGGGGTGGATCTGGGCCTCAAGAAAGTCCAATAGAAGACGCTGCTTTTGAAGTTATGCTAGATGCTGCTACCCCAGCGGTTGAAGGTTCATCAGAAAGCTTTATTCCCCCTGAATGGATAAAGAAAGTAACACAAGCCATGGTTAGCGAAAAAATGTATCGCAACCCTGAGCTCACATTAACCGATTTGGCCAATCATCTAGGTACCAATCCTTCCTTATTGTCTAAAATTATTAATAGAAGTTTTGGTAAAAATTTTAATGATTATGTAAATCAACATCGGGTATTAGAAGTAAAAGAAAATCTAGCCAATCCCAATAATGCCCATTTAACCATCATGAGTTTGGCTTATGATGCTGGCTTTAATAGTAAGGCAACATTCAATAGAGCGTTTAAAAAATTTACGGGAGACAATCCTAAAAGGTATCAAATTAAGTAAGATTAAAATTCTAACTGGTTCATTATCAATGCATCATAATTTGATACTCCTTTAGTGTGTCTCAAATTATGATTTGAGGCGGCAAACTTTTGTTGTGGGTGCATTTTGCAGTCACAAACGAAAACCATGCAAAAATTATTGACGATTTGTTTATTGTTGATCGGCACCCTTTCCAAGGCCCAAACCACTACTTTATCAGATACACTTAAAGCCACCATTACTACCGAACTGACTGTTGTATCTAATAGGCCATTTATTAGAACTTTAGTAGACAAAACAGTATTGAACATTGCAGCAAAACCTTCTGCTACTGGTCAAAATGCCCTTGAGTTGTTGAAACTGGCTCCAGGTGTAGTGGTAGACCCCAATGAAAATATTCAAATGGGTGGCAAAAATGGGGTTACTGTATTAATAGACAACCAAAATACCCAGTTGTCTGCACAAGACCTTGCTCAATTATTAAAGAGCATTGAATCGGACAATATCAAAGAAATTGAAATCATAGCTAATCCATCTGCTAAATACGATGCAGCTGGTAATGCGGGTATCATCAATATTTTGCTAAAAAAGAGTTTGACCAATGGGTTTAATGGATCGCTAACGGGGAATTTTACCCAGAGTACCCATCACCGTTCTAGTGCCTCTATTAATTTGAACTTTAGAAAAAATAAATGGAATTGGTTTGGCAATTTGGGCACCAATGCTGGATACCAAGAAACCATTGCCAACAATGACAGAAAATTAATTGGTCAGCAATTGGTGCAACGCGGTATTGAAAAAGATCAATTTGGTGGAAACAATGCTAGGGTAGGAGTAGATTATGCGCTTAACAAAAAAACAACTATTGGTATACTTTGGTTGCGCAATACTAGGTTTACGAATATGGATAATGCCAATTTAACGGCTATTCAACAGTTGGGTGTTTTAGATACCAATGTAATAACCAATAGCATTGCCCCCAATCAATTTAAGCGCAATAATTACAACTTGAATTATCGCTGGATTAACGGAGATAAACAAAGTTTAAATATTGATGCAGATTATACTCAATTTTTTGCAGGTTTAAATAATCTTGTGAATGTATTAACCATCCCAGCCAATAGCGCTAATGCCCCTGAAAGAGCCATCAACAATGAAGCAGATGTGAATATTCAAATCAGTAGTATCAGAGCAGATTATACACAAAAATTAACTGATCAAATAAAATTAGAAACAGGATTTAAGTCGGTTTATTCCTTGTCAAATAACGGATTATTGGTTTCACAAAATCAAAATGGAATTTTTAAAGCAGATACAGGAAAGTCTAATCAATTTCAATTTAAAGAGTTTATTCATGCAGCCTATTTAAGCATCCAAGCCAATTATAAGCAATGGTCTATTCAAGCAGGTTTAAGAGCAGAGCAAACTTCGGTAAATGGCTTATCCACCAGTTTGCTTAAACAAGCCACCATTAAACCGGATACGACTTATTTAAATTTATTTCCAACCCTTTTTGTTCAGTATCAAATCAAGCAAAATCATCAATTGGGATTTACTTTTACCAAAAGAATAGATAGGCCTAATTACCAAGATCAGAATCCTTTTATTTATCAATTGGATGCGTTTAATAGTGAGCAAGGCAATCCTTATTTGATACCTCAAATTACTTATGGAGCAGAATTGAGCTACACTTATAAATATGCTACGAATGTTAAAGTACAATACGGTATTACCCATAACTATATTGAGCAATTAACTTATCAAGTAGGTAAAAATACCATCCAAACTCCACAGAATGCGGGTACCAGAAAAATGCTCAATATTAGTATTAGTAGTCCAGTACCTGTAAATAATTGGTTGAATATGTATATCAGTCTTTCTCCTTTTTATCAGTCGTATCAAGTAGCACTGAATGGTTTTGGAACACTTGAAAATCGTTCTCAAAGCAGTTGGGGTATGAATGGGTATATGAGTCAAAATTTTTCATTGGGTAAAAATTGGAATGCAGATATCAGTGGCTGGTATAATTTTCAAAATGCCACTACCATTTATCGTTCAAAAGCTTTGGGTAGCATTAATATTGGAGTGAGTAAAAAAGTTTTGAAGGATCAAGCAACCATTAAATTGGCCATCACTGATTTGCTGAATACACAACGTTGGGAACAAACAGCAACTACCAATACTTTAGATTTAAGAACGTATCGTAAATGGGAAAGCAGAAATATCGCTATAAGTTTTAGCTATCGATTTGGCAACAGTAAAATAAAAAGTGCCCGTGATAGAGAAACTGGTTCTAGTGCAGAAATTGATCGTATCAAGCAATAAATTAATCATCTAAAAAAACGAAAATGAAACAGTTAATCATCATTTGTGCCTTTTTTGTAGCAAACTCTTTATCTGCTCAAACTGGGGAATCAAAATTGATCAAGTTCTATCTTAAAAATGCAGCATTACTACCAAGGAAAGTAACGCTGATATCTTATAGTCCTGGGGTTACAGGTAATGCTACTTATGGTTATATATTATTTCCTGGTATTAAAAAAGCAGTATCCTACTCTGATGGCACAAAGTTGTATTTGGCTACGTCAAAGCAAGTTGGTGTAGTCATGAGTGGCAATCGAATTGACAAGGATCAACCTTTTTTAGTGGTGAGTGCGAGCTATGCTAATAAAACATTTAAAGTGAATTAGCAGTTGAATGCCATTTGCTTACCGCCTTTATTAAACTAAGTTTGCAAAAATATTTTGCATGGACTCAAATAGTTTTTATTTCTGGTTAAGTCAACAGCCTCAGCTTGTTATTCAACCCGTAGTGGCTTTTAATCCCCAAAGGGAAAAATTATTGGCATTGGATTTTACAGAACAAAATAAAGCTTTAACCATTGAAATTATCGAAGACACCACAAGCTTTTCTGACTACATTAACCATACACTAAACACTGCAGGTGCACTGTATGGCATCGGCGGGTATAATGAACATAGAACGGTATATGCGCGAAGTAGGGTGTTTGATGGTATTAAAGATGAAGACGCAAGATGCATTCATTTAGGAGTAGATATTTGGGGCAAAGCAGGTACAGAAGTGTCTGCGCCTTTAGATGCTACTGTGCATAGTTTCGCATTTAATGATGCTTATGGTGATTATGGAGCAACCATAATTTTATCACACCAAATTGCTGGAGCCCAGTTTTATAGTTTGTACGGTCATTTGGCTCTAAAAAATTTAGAAAATTTAGCAGAAGGAAAGTTCATTCATGCAGGAGAACAGTTTGCTCATTTTGGAGAACCCGCAGAAAATGGGCAGTGGCCCCCTCACTTACATTTTCAATTGATTTTAAATATGGAGAATAAAAAAGGTGATTATCCAGGGGTTTGTAGTATGGCCGATCGAAATACTTATTTAGAAAATTGTCCAGACCCAGATTCTTTATTAGACCTTTTGAAATGGGCTAAGTAGTGGGTACAAAATTGGGTTGTTCCCATTGTTTAATAATATGGGAAGGGATAATATGAATTCCAGTTTTTGAATGGGAAGCAAAATACGCCATACTTCTTGCAATTGCTTTTGCATGTACTGGAATATATTTTTTGAATCGACCTTTCATAATAGGAATGGCTTTCAATGCGAAAAATATTCCTAGTTCTTCTAGCCATCTAGACTCTTTTCTTGGTCCTAGAATAAATGATGGTTGAAATATATAAATGGAACTGTAATTGAGTTGCTTTAAGGCTTCTTCTAGTCTGCCCTTGGTTTTATTATAAAATACACTAGACTTTGGATTAGCACCCGCAGCACTTACAACCAAGAAACGTTTGCTGCCTGCTGATAGTTGTAGTTTGGCAATATGCAAGGGTGCATATAAATCTACTAGTGTAAATGCTTCTCTTGTTTTAACTGTTTTGATAGTTGCTCCTAAACAACAGTACACATCGTCTGCTTCAGTCCAAGATTCAATCGTTGCAAAATTGATTAATTGTTCTACTAATTTAGGGTGCGATCTGCCCAATGGCCTACGAACATATATAGTCACCTGACTATATAATTCCGATTCTAACAATATTTCTAGCAGATATGATCCAGTTAATCCGCTTGCACCAAGAACTAAAGCTTTTCTTTGCACTATCCTATAATTTTACCAAAGATAAGGACTGCTTTATTTGTACTTTTGAAGAGTTATGTCAAATAATAATCTGAACAGCGATTTAAATGCATTAAATCCCGCCGAAAAGGAGTTCGAGAATACCATCAGGCCTCGGGAAATTGATGATTTTTCCGGCCAACCTCAATTAATTGAGAACTTGGTCATATTTATTAAGGCTGCTAAATTACGAGGTGAGGCTTTAGATCATGTGTTATTTCATGGCCCCCCAGGATTGGGTAAAACCACTTTAAGCAGAATCGTAGCCAATGAATTAGGCGTAAGCATCAAAGAAACCTCAGGTCCTGTAATAGAGAAGCCAGGTGACTTGGCGGGCTTATTAACCAATTTACAGCCCAATGATGTGCTGTTTATTGATGAAATTCATCGTTTAAGTACAGTTGTTGAAGAATATCTCTATTCAGCAATGGAAGATTTTAAAATTGATATTATGATAGATACTGGCCCCAATGCCAGAAGTATTCAAATCAATTTAAATCCATTTACATTGGTAGGCGCTACAACTCGCAGTGGATTATTAACTGCTCCATTACTATCACGTTTCGGAATCAAGTCTCGTTTAGAATATTATGGAGCTCCTGTTTTGCAAAAGATTATTGAAAGAAGTGCTGCTATTTTAGGCACTAAAATTACTATTGATGCAGCTGCAGAAATTGCAGGGAGAAGCCGTGGTACACCTAGAATTGCCAATGGACTTCTGCGCAGAGTAAGAGATTTTGCTCAGGTATTAAATGATGGAAAAATTGATTTAGGTATTACCCAGCATGGTTTAAAAGCATTGAACGTAGATGCACATGGATTAGATGAAATGGACAATCGAATTTTATCGGCCATCATCAATAAATTTAAAGGAGGTCCAGTTGGTATAACTACTATTGCAACAGCTGTAGGCGAAGAACCAGGTACCATTGAAGAAGTGTACGAGCCTTTCCTAATTCAAGAAGGATTTTTACAAAGAACCCCTAGAGGAAGGGAAGCTACTTTGAAAGCTTACAATCACCTAGGGGTGGTAATGAAAAGAGGAGAAACTGGTGAGCTGTTTACCTAAGGGGCAACCAGTCTAAATCCATTTCCATGAATATTGACAATTTCAATATTGGTATCTTCTTTTAAGTACTTGCGTAATTTAGCAATATAAACATCCATGCTACGACCATTAAAATAGGTGTCGCTGCCCCAGATTTTTTTCAATGCTCTTTCGCGAGGCAATAAATCATTTTTATGCTCCGCTAACATTTTCAACAACTCATTCTCTTTGGGAGAAAGGGTTTGCATGGTAGCACCTATTTTTAATTCCCTCAATTTGGGATTAAAATGATAGCCTCCTAAATCAAATTCAATATTGTCGTTGATTTTATTTTCTTCTTCATTTCTTTTCAAAATGGCTTTGATTTTCATCAACAATACTTCACTGTCGAATGGCTTAGTGATATAATCGTCTGCGCCTAATTTGTATCCTTGAATAATATCGTCTTTCATGGTTTTAGCACTCAAGAAAAACAAAGGCACATCAGGATCTATATCCCTGATTTCTTCTGCTAATGTAAATCCATCCATATTGGGCATCATCACATCTAGTAAACAGATATCAAATTTTTCACGCTGAAATGCGGCTAAACCTAATCTTCCATCTCTTTCTAATGTTACTTCGTATTCATTTAACTCTAGGTAGTTTTTAAGTACCATACCCAAGTTGGTATCGTCTTCGCAAAGTAATATTTGGTATTGTTTCTTGTCTTCCATTTGTAGAATTTTGAGTGAAATAACAATAATTTACTATTAATTCCCGAGCAATGGGGTGCAATCTTTTGTTAAATATCCTATTGGGCTTTCTTTAGGTATTGCTTATCGGTAAGTGCTTTCAGAAAATTGACTAAATCTTTTTTCTCATCAACAGTTAATTTGAGTGGGTCCCTTAATGTTGAATCAATATTTATTGGCTTTGGAACAAATTGGTAAGGGTTGTCGTAATAGTCTACCACTTCTTCTAAAGTCTTAAACATTCCGTTGTGCATATAAGGTGCTGTAACCGCTACATTGCGTAGGCCAGGCGTTTTAAATTTACCGAGGTCTTCCTTTTTTTTGGTAATTACAGCACGTCCTTCATCTATTAAATTAACTCCATCAAATAAGCCAATATTTTTAAAATCGTCGTTGGTAAAATCGGGTCCGTTATGACAATCAAAACACTTGGTTTTATCGCTTACAAAAAGTTGTCTACCTCTTTCTGCTGATTCAGACATTTCATCTAGGTCAAAAGCAGATTCGTCGGTTTCCAGGGTGTTTTGGTAAGCAGCTAAAGCAAGTCCTATGTTTTTGGAGGATGGAAGCTGTTTAAAAATCGAAAGGAACAAGGGTTTATATACTTTACTATTGTTCAAGCGTTTTACTGCATCTTGAATGGAAAGGTTCATTTCCACCGGATTTTCAATGGGCATCAACGCTTGTTCTTCTAAACTGGCTGCCCTTCCATCCCAAAAGAAGGGATCATGACCGCGAAGATTCATCACTGTAGGTGCATTCCTGCTTCCTGGTGTTCCATCTACTCCTAAACTGTTGGCTAAAGTGTCTGCAAAACCAAAAGCGGGAATATGACAACTAGCGCAACTAATGGTATGGTCTTTTGAAAGGATTGGATCAAAAAAAAGTTTCTTTCCCAATTGGGCTTTGGTTTTAACAGGGCTGGGTAAATTAAAGCCGCTGCCAAAGGCAATAGCCAGTCCTAATCCCCCTAAAACCCACCACTTTTTCATAATGCAAAGTTACTTAATTTGTGATTTACTATTTTGCAGTAAATCATTTATATGAGTAATTCACAAGCATTTATCGAAGCCGTACAAAAGGGTTATCAATTTAAAGGGGAGTACGTGAAAATTGGCTGTGGCATGTTTAATGGAGAAGTGATTAAAGATGCGAGTGTTTTTATTCCACTTAAAACGATGAATAGACATGGATTAATTGCAGGTGCCACGGGTACAGGTAAAACTAAAACCTTGCAACTAATCAGCGAATGTTTAAGTGATAACAGCGTTCCAGTTTTATTAATGGATATTAAAGGTGATTTAAGTGGAATTGCTGCAGAAGCTGTTTCCAATGAAAAAATAATTGAGCGGGCAGCTAAATTGGGGATTCAGTGGAAGCCGAATGCTTATCCAGTTGAGTTATTGACGTTGACTGGTGGTAACGGGGTAAAATTGCGCGCCACAGTTTCAGAATTCGGTCCTGTTTTATTGAGTAAAATATTGGGCTTGAATGATACACAGGGTGGACTAGTATCTATCATTTTTAAGTATTGCGATGATCAGGCAATGCCCTTATTAGACTTAAAGGATTTTATAAAAGTGTTGCAATATATTGGGGCTGAGGGCAAGGTAGAAATCGAGAAATTATATGGAAAAATATCTACTACTTCTACTGGCACCATATTGAGAAAAGTAATTGAATTGCAACAACAAGGCGCAGATATTTTCTTTGGCGAAAAAAGTTTTGAAATAGACGATTTAATGCGCATTAGCGATGATGGCAGAGGTATGATTAATATTTTGCGCGTGACCGATATGCAAGACAAACCCAAATTGTTTTCAACATTTATGTTGCAATTATTGGCTGAATTGTATGCCAGCTGTCCTGAAGAAGGAGACTTAGAAAAGCCAAAGCTGGTACTGTTTATAGATGAAGCACATTTGATATTTCAAGAAGCATCTGATGCATTATTACAACAGCTTGAAACAGTCATTAAATTAATTCGATCAAAAGGGGTAGGAATATTTTTCTGTACACAAAATCCGCAGGATGTACCCGCTTCTATTTTAAGTCAATTAGGACTAAAAGTGCAACATGCATTGCGCGCATTTACTGCTGCTGATAGAAAAACAATTAAACAAGCTGCTGAAAATTTTCCAGAGTCTGATTTTTATGATGTAGATGAATTATTAACACAATTGGGTATTGGGGAAGCTTTTGTAACGCTATTAAATGAAAAAGGAATTCCAACTCCATTGATACATACCATGTTGAATCCTCCTCAAAGTAGAATGGATGTATTAACTGAAGCAGAGATAAATGCAATTAATGCAAAGAGTAAATTGGTGCCTAAATACAATCAGGTAATTGACAGCGAAAGTGCACATGAAATATTATCGGAAAAATTAGCAGAAGCTCAAGCAAGAACTGCAGAAAAGGAAGCAACCGCTAAGGAGGCATCGCTTTCCGAAAATGATAATAGACAGGGTAAGCAAAAAGAAGATAGTTTTTTTGATAATCCTATAGTGAAGCAAGTAGGAAGAACAGCAGCAAGTATTATCACTAGAAGCTTATTAGGTGCTTTGGGTTTAGGGGGAAGATCAAGCTCCAGGTCTAGTTCTAGAAAACGCTATTGATTTTTAAATTGCCAAAAGATTCTTTTTTCTTCGGAAATGATAATTTTATTTTCTGATTGTAAAAAATTGAGGACTGTCCAGATTTTTTTAGGGGAAATATTTTTTATTTCCCTCATTAATACTTCCGTATTGATTCCATTGGATGCGTTGGCCTTTAATAATAATTCTATTTGATTGAAGTCAGCCTCAGAAATTGCGGTTCTTTTATTGTCTAAGCAATGATCACAAACACCACAAACTACGGTACTATTGTCTCCAAAATATTGGCCTATAAAGTTGCTTCTACATGCTTTAGAAAGAGAGGCATATTCAATGATTGTAGTAATTCTTTCTGTGTTTAGTTTTTTTCTTTGTAAATAATGATCTTGGTTAATATGCAAAAACTGTGCGGGCGCTCTATTCACTAGGAAATGTATTTGAGGTGTTTCTTTTCTTGGTAAATATTCAATAATTCCATGTGTATGCAATTGTTTTAATTGCATTGTTATTGTAGGTATATCGCTTCTGCAAATTCTAGCAAGTGTTTGTTCATAAACAGAAATACGGTTATAAAATATTCCTGCATAGGTTCTAAGTAATGCTTTAATCAAAGGCTCTAATGATGGGTACATGATTTCGAACTGGTCCAAGGTTTCAGTGTCTGTAGAAAAATTAACCTGGGTTGGTAAAAAAATCTGTTCATTAAATTGAATATGTCCTTCTTGTTCTAAAATTCGAAGCACATTCACCACCAGTAAAGGGTCTAATTTAAAATGAGTGATAAAACTATTGAAATCAAAATCATAATAAATGCCTTCCCCATTGCCAACTGCAATTTGTAAGAAGTCTGCAATTGATTGGTACACTTCTTTTATTATTGGAATAGGTGGGAACTTTTTCTCTCCATTTTGTATTAATTCAGTTAAGTCTTTTTGTTGCCACAGTAAAACGGCAAATGCTCTTTTTTCGTCTCTGCCAGCCCTACCAGCTTCTTGGTAATAGTTCTCTAAACAATCTGGAATGTCATGGTGAATTACGGTTCTTACATCTGGCTTATCTATTCCCATGCCAAAGGCATTGGTGCAAACCATCACCCTAGTTTTATTTTGAATCCAACTCAATTGTTTTTGCTCCCTAATTAATTGATTTAATCCTGCATGATAAAAGTCTGCACTAATTCCTTGTAATAAAATTGCTTCTGCTATTTTTTTGCATTGTTTTCTACTATTGCAATACACAATACTACTTCCAGGAACTTTTTGTAAAATTTCTAGTATTTTATTGATCTTACTTTCCGATTCAAAACTACTGTAGGAAATATTCGGCCTTATAAATGGCTGTTTAAAAACACTTGGTTGGAGTAAACCCAATTGTATTTGAATGTCTGCTAACACCAAGGGCGTAGCGGAGGCTGTTACTGCAATAGTTGGAATAGAAGGAAGCTTTTTTTTTGTTTCTACAATTCTACAATACGATGGTCTAAAGTCGTATCCCCATTGTGAAATACAATGTGCTTCATCTATCACTAAAAGACTAAATGGGATAAGTGATAGGTATTCATTAAACAGCGGGCTTTCTAGCCTTTCTGGGGAACAGTAAATAAATTGATAAGCAGATTCACTTGCGTCCAATAAAACTTGTTTTACTTCTTCTTTTTGCATGCCGCTATGTATTGCCACAGCAGCAATCCCTTTCTGTTGTAAGGCATCTACTTGGTCTTTCATCAAAGCAATCAATGGGCTGATGACTAAACTTACTCCTGGTAAAATAATACCCGGAATTTGATAACAGACCGATTTCCCTCCACCTGTTGGTAATAGTGCTATACAGTCTTTTCCCTGCAATACAGACTGAATAATTTCTTCTTGTAAAGGCCTAAAAGCAGTATGCTTCCAATATTGTGCTAATATCTGTAAGGGCGAAGTCAATTGATTTAATAAACTTTTTTAAAGTTCAATCTAACAGAGTTGATGGCCAAAACCACATCGCTTAATCCCATAACCAGCGCGCCAATGGTAGGACTTAAAAAGCCAAAGGCAGCAACAGGAATGGCAACCACATTGTAAATAAGGGCCCAAAATAAATTTTGTTGTATGGTTAGGTAAGTATGTTTTCCTAATCCTAATGCAAGCGTCAAATTTTTAACTCCATGATTCATTAAAACTACTTCAGCACTTTGTACCGCAATATGCGCTGCATCGCTTAATGATACCCCAACAGTAGCTTTTGCCAACGCAGGCGCATCATTTATTCCGTCACCTACCATTGCTGTTGGTTTAACAGCTGTTAAGGCTTCAATTTTGGCTGATTTTTGTGAGGGGCTTTGTTCTGCAAATACTTCATCTATGCCTAATTGATTGGCAACATCATCACATTTTGCTTGCATGTCTCCGCTTAGTAAAATGGTTTTAATTCCTTTTTGTTGCAAAGCTTTTATCATTGAAGCAGCTTCTGGTCGTATTTGATCTTTCAAGTTAATTGAACACAACAATTCATTATTTTTTACCAAATAAATATTATGATTGGTGTCTGCGGTTAAATGTGCAACCATTTTATAAGAAGAAGCAGAATACGTATTTCCTTCTTTATCTTCTGCCGTCATTCCCAAACCTTTTTCTTCTGTTATTTTACTAAATCTAATATCGTCTTTAGTTTTCCATTCCGATGCAATCGCTTTTGCTAATGGATGGGTAGAATATTTCTCTAATGAATATGCTAAACGTTTGCATTCAGATTCGCCTATTATTTTTCCTGCGGGTGTAAGTTCAAATTGAGCAATTACAAACTGTCCTGTGGTAAGTGTTCCTGTTTTGTCAAATACTACTTGCTGAATGTCTTTAAATAATTCGAGGGTTTTGGTGTTTTTGAATAATACGCCATTGCGAGCAGCTCTTCCTAATCCAACCGCTATTGCTGCAGGTGTTGCAAGCCCCATGGCGCATGGACAAGAGATAACCAGTACAGCAATACTGCGCATTAAGCTTGCTGTAAAATCTTGTGAACCTATTGTATAATTAAGAATAAAAGTTAATAAAGAAATACCCACAACAACAGGAACAAAAATCGCACTAATTTTATCAGCTAATAATTGAACAGGTGGTTTTTCAGTTTGGGCGTCTTTAACCATTTTTAGAATATTTCCTAAAACAGAATCTTCGCCAACCGCAGTAACATAAGCTTTTACTGTCCCATTCACGATGGTTGATCCACCAATTAAAATATCTTTTACCTTTTTCTCAACCGGTATAGATTCTCCGGTAATGATAGACTCATCAACAGATACTTCTCCAGATAAAATCTTACAATCCATTGGAACCGCTTCCCCGCTTCTAATCAATAATAAATCACCTGTTTTAAGTGAAGTACTTTCTACAGGAAAAATATGTTCGGTTTGTTCATTGTCGTAAGCAATCATATTAGCCATGGTCTTTTGAGACTTAGCCAATTTGTTTAAAGCAGCCTGCGTTTGTTCTACCGATTTGTCTTCCATCCAATTCCCTAAAAATACTAGGGTGATTATGGTTGCTGCAGTTTCATAAAATAAATATTGATTGGCTTGATTGGTTAGTGTGCCATATAAACTGTACACAAATGCAGCCAATGCACCCATGGCTACCAATACATTCATATTCGGAACGCCCTTGAGTAAACTTTTTAAACCACTTCTTCCAAAAAAATCCATACCCAATACAAAAACAGGAATGGTTAATGCCAATTGCACATAAGGATTCATTAACCAGTGAATATGAATACCTGGTATCATATGCAGCATTAATGGGAAAGTAAAGACAGCACAAAAAGCAAATCTTTGTAAATGTGTTTGAAAAATGTTTTTTTGCACTTTCCCTAAAGCCTCACCACCTTTTACCTGGTAACCTAAATCGTGTATGCCTTTTTGTATTGCTGTTTTATTAGTTCCATCAGGGAGGTTAAAACTCACATCTCCTCCAATAAAATTCACTTTCACTTCTTCCATTCCTTTTTCTTTCAGGAATTGATCGATGGATAGTGCACAGTTGGTGCAGCTCATGCCCGTTACTTTCCAATTTACTTTTTCCATGATCAAATTTACAAAAGGCTTTGCTCGTTCATTTGCGAGTTTGGAATAATATTCCCTTTTAGCCAACTATCTTTGTATCATGGATGCAATTTTTACCATTGACCAAATAGATCGAGTAGCTGCGTCATTTTTTAAAAAGTGCCAAAAGCACAAGGTTTGGGCATTTCATGCGCCAATGGGGGCAGGTAAAACCACTTTTATTAGCGCACTCTGCACTCATTTAGGGGCAAAAGATACTTTGAGTAGTCCAACTTTTGCTATTGTAAATGAGTATTCAAGTACAAGTGTAGGCACTTTGTATCATATGGATTGGTATCGCCTCAAAAGCGAAGGGGAAGCCATTGATGCAGGCGTTGAAGATTTGTTGAACAGCGGATCTTATTGCTTTGTAGAATGGCCAGAAAATGCTCCCAATTTATTGGGGCCAGAAACTCTTCACTTATTTTTAGAAGTATTAGATGCCCAAACTAGGCGTTTGTATATTCCTGAAGAACAAGCTTAATTTGTTAACTTCAATCTTTAACCTTACACATGGCAACCAGCAAACCAAGTATTAGTCCTTCGCTTTTATATGAAGCAATGGAGGAAACTTTAGATATTAAAACCCCAGGGGCAAAATTACATATTGGCATCCCCAAAGAAATTGCCTTTCAGGAAAATAGAATTGCACTTACTCCAGATGCAGTAGGTGTATTGGTGGCCAATGGAAATATGGTTACCATAGAACACAATGCTGGGGAGCGCAGTCATTATTCTGATAGAGATTATTCAGAAGCAGGGGCACAAATCGTTTATGATCGTGCTGCTGTTTATCAATGCCCAATATTGGTAAAAAGTGCCCCACCCGTTGAAGATGATATTCCATTGCTTCAAATGAATCAAATCATCATTTCTCCTATACACCATTCTGCATTAAAAAAAGAAATCATTGAAAAAATGATGGCTAAGCGAATTACTGCGCTAAGCTTCGAAAATTTTAAAGATGATAGTGGTACTTATCCTATTGTTAGAAGCATGAGTGAAATTGCTGGTAGTGCAGTGATGTTGATTGCTGGACAATACCTAAGCAGTTTTAATGAAGGGAAGGGGGTATTATTAGGGGGAATCAGTGGTATTCCACCTACCAAAGTGGTGATCATTGGGGCAGGTATAGTTGGGGAATGTGCAACTCGAAATGCTTTAGCAATGGGGGCATCGGTAAAAGTGTTCGATAATAATATTTATAGACTTAAACAAATGCAAAACAATTTGGGACAACGCGTTTGGACCAGTGTTTTAGAGCCTCGTATATTGGCCAAGCAGTTAAAAACTTGTGAAGTGGCTGTAGGTGCTTTAAGCAATGAATATGGTAGAGCTCCCGTGGTAGTAACCGAAGAAATGGTTGCAGCAATGCGTCCGAATAGCATTATTATTGATGTTGCTATAGACCGAGGAGGATGTTTTGAAACCAGTGAACTAACCAGTTATGAAGAACCTACTTTTTTAAAGCATGGAGTTATTCATTATTGCGTACCCAATATCCCTAGTGGATTTGCAAGAACTGCCTCTCAAGCAATTAGTAATGTATTAATGCCCTTGCTATTAGAAATAAGTGATGAGGGTGGCTTAGAAGAAATGATTTGGCACAAGTTCAATGTTAGGGAAGGAGTGTATCTTTTCAAAGGTTCGGTAACGGATATTTATATCAGTCAGAAATTTGATTTAAAATATACCGACCTCAATTTATTGATTGCGAGTAGAAGATAAATTATTTGTAATCATTAATATGAATTCGCTCAGTGCAAAAATGAATTTCAGCCTCTTCATTGCTGCAGATAATTACAATTTTATCGTTACAATAAGTTTGAATTAATGATTGATAAAGTGAGTAGCCCTCTTTATCTAAATTAGTACAAGGCTCATCCAATAATAGAACAGGGGTGTCTGAAAAAACAGCCTGGGCCAGCTTAAGCCTCTGCTTCATTCCACTACTGAATTTACTAATTTGTTTGTTGGCAGTTTTTCCTAGTCCTATAAGAGCTAATATTTCTGGTATTGTTTTTTTATTGCTTAATGGCTTGAAATTGTTATGAAACTCTAATAGTTCAATCCCGCTCATCTCTTCAATCAATTCTAAATAAGGCGTACAAATAGAAATGTGTTGAAAATGTTTTTCAGCTTCTACAGGTAATTTAAAATCGCCTTCATTAAAATTGATATTACCTGCAATGCATTGCAATAAAGTACTTTTTCCCGAACCATTGTGTCCGGTGATTGCATAAGCATGCCCAATATTAAACTGATAATTCAATCTTCGGAATATCCATTCCCGATTAAATTTTTTACCGCAGTTAATTAGCTCAATGAAATAATTATTCATCATCGTTTGCGCCCTTAGTAAAACGCTTGATAATACCACGCCCACTTTCTCTAATGAAAGTAACAATCTCGTCTCTTTCATCAGTTGCAGGCAATTCTTCTTCAATGTATTCCAATGCTTGAGAAGTGTTTAACCCTTTGTTGTAAATGGTTCTGTAAACGTCTAAAATATGATTGATTTGTTCTAACGGGAATCCCCTTCTTTTTAATCCAACACTGTTTACTCCGCCATAGCTTAATGGGTTGCGTACAGCTTTTATATAAGGAGGCACATCTTTGCTTACCAAGCTTCCACCTGCAATAAATGTGTGTTGCCCAATATTTACAAACTGATGTACAGCACTTACGCCACCTACGACTGCCCAATCTCCGATTGTTACGTGACCTGCTACCTGAACACTATTACTCATGATAACATGACTGCCAATAATACAATCGTGTGCAATATGACTATAAGCCATAATTAAACAATGATTCCCTATAACTGTTTTTCCTCTGTCTTCAGTACCTCTATTAATCGTTACAAATTCTCTAATAGTAGTATGGTCACCTATTTCAACAGTTGTTTTTTCTCCAACAAATTTTAAGTCTTGAGGAATAGCACCTAAAACCGCACCAGGGAAAATGCGACAATTTTTTCCAATTCTGGTGCCATCCATAATGGTAACATTGCTACCAATCCAAGTGCCTTCTCCCACTTGAACATCTCCGTGAATCACGGTGAAAGGATCAATTTTTACGTTGGGGGCAATCCGTGCATTGGGATCAATATAAGTATAAGGATGCGTCATATTTTTTGTTTCAATGGTAAGATACGATTTTGATTTCTTTAGTTGTCTGCTCTTCTTACAACTTGTGCAACTAAATCTGCTTCTGTGGCAACTTTGCCTCCTACATAAACCGTACCTCTCATTTCGCAAATGCCTCTTCTGATGGGGCCTAGGAATTCTAATTTTAATACCATGGTATCACCAGGCCTTACCATTTGCTTGAATTTGCAATTGTCAATTTTTAAAAAATAAGTATCATATTTTCCCTCAGGCATAGAATTGATACAAAGAATACCGCCTGTTTGTGCGAGTGCTTCAATTTGTAATACACCTGGCATTACCGGATTTCCTGGGAAATGTCCAGGGAAAAACCATTCATTAAAACTTACATTTTTGATACCAACAATATAAGTGTCTGTTAATTCAATGATTTTATCTACCAATAAAAAAGGGTGTCTATGAGGTAATGTTTTTTCTATTTGTTCTAGTGTAAACACGGGTGGTACAGTTGGGTCATAAGTTGGAACCCCCTTTACGTGTTTATTTTTTTTGATGTACTGCTTAATTTTCTTTGCAAACTCTACATTAGAGCTATGGCCTGGTCTGTTGGCAATAATTCTTGCTTTGATTGGATAACCAATTAAAGCAAGATCTCCTACCACATCTAATAGTTTGTGTCTGGCAGGTTCATTAGGGAATCTTAGTTCTAAGTTGTTTAAATAGCCTTCACTTTTAACGGCAATTTCTTCCTTCTTAAAAATCTTAGCCAATCGAGTCATTTCTGCATCAGTAATGGGTTTGTCTACCACCACAATTGCATTGTTTATGTCTCCACCCTTTATCAAATCATTGTCTAATAACATTTCTAGCTCATGTAAAAAGCAAAATGTTCTACAAGGAGCAATTTCTGTTTTAAAGTCTTTGATGGTTTTTAAACCAGCATGTTGGGTACCTAATACTGGGCTATTAAAATCAATCAATGTGGTTATTTGATAGTCCATCGCAGGTAAAGCCACCATTTCTACTCTTTTGCCTTCGTCGTAATGATATATATTCTCATCTAAACTGTACCAAATTTTGGCTGCTTCTTGCTCTAAAACACCTATTTCTTCAATTAAAGAAATAAAAGGGGCTGAGCTACCGTCCATAATAGGAATTTCAGGTCCATTCACTTCAATCAACACATTGTCTATGCCCATTCCTACTAAAGCTGCTAGTATATGCTCAACGGTGCTTACTTTGGCTTCACCTACTTGTAGAGTAGTACCTCTACTGGTATCGGTCACTAAGTCGCAGTCGGCTTTTATGATGGGTTTATTGGGTAAATCGGTACGTTGAAATTGAATGCCAAACCCAGGATTAGCAGGCTTTAAAATCATATCTACCAATACACCTGTGTGCAAACCAGTACCACTGATTTGAATTGGTTGAGATAAAGTATGTTGTTTCTCGGGATTAAAATTCATATCCATAGTTCCGCTCTTTAAGATTGCGAAATTAAGTTATCCCGATGGTTTAACCTCATATTACGATTTAACCCTTTCAGAAAGCAGTTCAGCAACTAATTTTTCCAAGGCTTGAATCCTTTTTTCGGTTTCAGGTAAATTTCGGGTTGCTGCTTGAACCCTTAACGAGCTAGTATAATCAAAAGCGGGGTAACCGTTTACCGATTTATTGGGTTCTTTGATGGTTTTGGTAATGCCACTTCTTCCGCCAATTTTTGTGCCATCTGCAATACTTAAATGACCTGCTACACCAGTTTGTCCACCCATCATTACATATTTGCCCACTTTGGAACTGCCGCTAATGCCTGATTGTGCAGCTATGACTGTATTACTTCCAATTTCAACGTTATGGGCTATTTGTACTAGGTTGTCAATTTTGGCTCCCTTTTTAATAATGGTTGAACCCATAGTAGCCCGATCTATAGTGGTGTTGGCGCCAATTTCAACATAATCTTCTACTACTACATTACCCAACTGTGGCACTTTGGTAAAACTGCCATCTGCTTGCGGTGCAAATCCAAATCCATCGCTTCCAATTACAACTCCAGCATGTATAATTACATTGTTCCCGATTACACAATCTTTATAAATTTTAACTCCGGGATAAATAGTGGTATTGTCTCCAACAATGACCCTGTCACCCAAATAGACCCCTGGATAAATTTTGCTATTGTTCCCGATTTTTACTTGATCACTTATGAATGCAAAAGCACCAATATAAACGGATGAACCAATACTTGCAGAATCCGAAATATGAGTAGGATTTTGGATGCCAGTCAATTGATTGGCAGCCATCTCTTGGTATTTGGTCATTAAAACTGCAAAAGCACTATATGCATCTGGAACCCTTATCAATGTTGAATTTACAGGGGCTTTTAACTGTAATGATTGGTTCACAATCACCACCGATGCTTGGGTTGAATATAAATAGTCTTCGTATTTAGGGTTGGCTAGAAATGATATTTGAGAAGGTTTTGCTTCTTCAATTTTACCAAATGAATCAACTATTGCATTGGCATCTCCTTCAATAGTTCCATTGATCATTAATCCAATCTGGGCTGCGCTAAACTGCATATAGGTGGGTTAGGTTAACAGACAAATGTAGAATTTTTTTATCTGAGACGAAAGATTTTGCTGTATCATAGAATTGTCCACTTCTGTAATATCTTTTACTGTTCCATCTTTGTACAGAATATTGATTTTCTCTTCTTTGCTTTGGTAAGTTGTATTAGTTGCTATACCTGTGAAACATAGAAAATTGGCTTCTTCTTCATTTACCCCAAATTGCTGCATAACCTGTTGCTTTTTTGTTTCCACAAATGATGGCTCAAACGGGGCTGCTTGAATACTGGTTTTATAAATATTCCGGTTGAGCATTCTTGTGCAAAGCAATGAGAGTACTTTATCTGAATGGGTGCTCCATTTTTTAATTGCACTAATGACATCAAAATCGTCCATCAAACAAAAACGTTTAATGGTTTCTGTATTCATTGGTCCGTTGAATTCCCCTAAAAAAAAGTCTACTTGTGATCCCGTGGTTAAACTGTCGCGATGTTCATTATAAATAGACCTAACTCTTTGAATAATTTTAACCAGCATTTTTTCGGCAGATAAAACCGTTTTATGCAAGTAAACCTGCCAATACATTTGTCTTCTTGCAACTAAAAATTTTTCTACACTATAAATGCCTTTTTCTTCAATCATGAGTTGCCCTTGATGTACAGTGAGCATTTTCAAAATTCGATCGTATCCAATGACTCCCTCGCTAACCCCTGAAAAAAAGCTGTCTCTACTTAAATAGTCCATTCTGTCTACATCTAATTGTCCGCTGATGAGTTGGTGTAGAAAAGGTTTATGGTATTGATTGGTGAATATATCTATTGCTAAACTCAGCTGCCCGTTCAATTCGTTGTTCATGAGTTGCATTATCTGTAGTGAAAGGTCTTCATGATGAACTCCCAATACCAGTTCATGCTCCAATGCATGCGAGAATGGCCCATGCCCAATATCGTGTAATAAAATGGCTGCTTTTACAGCAATTTCCTCCTCTTTGGTAATTTCAATTTCCTTGCTCCTGAGCTCGTTTACCACATTACACATTAAATGGTATGCCCCTAAGGAATGATGTAATCGGGTATGAACGGCACCAGGATAAACCAATTGCGCCATGGCCATTTGTTGAATCCTTCTCAAGCGTTGGTAAAAAGGATGTCCAATGATGGAAAAAATGAGAGGATGACTTATGGTGATGAAACCGTATACAGGATCGTTAATAATCTTTCTTTTTGGATTGGCCATGCTGTTGCTGAATTGTTAATAAAGGTAGTATTTAGAACTTCAAACAAAATTATAAATAGCTTAGCAATATGGCAATTGCACAGATATTATGGGTAGACGACGAAATTGAAAGTCTTCAGTCGCAAAAAATCTTTTTAGAAACGAAGGGGTATGCAGTGCATACTTTAACGAACGGGTACGATGCAATTGAATATATTCAACAGCATTCAGTTGATGTAGTGCTAATGGATGAAAGTATGCCAGGGATTACTGGTTTAGAAACACTTACAAGGATGAAGCAATTACAACAAAGATTGCCCATTGTACTGATAACAAAAAATGAAACCGAGAATTTGATGGACGAAGCTATTGGAAGTCAAATTGCCGATTATCTAATTAAGCCAGTGAATCCTAATCAGGTTTTACTTAGTTTAAAAAAAATCATCGATAACAAGCGGTTGGTTGCAGAAAAAACAACCGTTTCTTATCAGCAACAATTTAGTGAATTGTTTATGGCCCTTTCAGGAAATCCTGATTACCAAGAGTGGATGGATTTATATAAAAAGTTAGTGTACTGGGAATTAGAAATGGAAAAAAGTGATAGCCCAGAAATGCGGGAAATTTTTTATAACCAGAAAAAAGAAGCCAATGCTGCTTTTGGAAAATTCATTTCTAAAAATTATGAAAAATGGGTAGCTTCTGCAGCAGCAGATGCGCCAATTATGAGCCATCAATTATTACAGTTTAAAGTGCTACCCCATTTAGAACAAGATATTCCACTCTTCTTTATTTTAATAGATAATTTACGATACGACCAATGGAAAGCCATTGAGCCCATATTTGCGGAAAGCTTTAAAGTAACAGAAGAAGACAGTTTTTATTCTATTCTTCCTACAGCCACACAGTATTGTCGCAACGCAATTTTTGCTGGCATGATGCCTGCGGAGATAGAAAAGAAATTTCCTCAGTTATGGAAGAATGATGAAGAAGAAGGCGGAAAAAATTTGCATGAACAAGAATTTTTAGCTGCTCAATTAAAAAGATTAAAAAAAGATCAAATTAAATTCAGTTACCACAAAATATTGAATCACCAAGATGGCCAACAGCTGGTGAATAATATTCATAATTTACTGGGAAATCAGTTAAATGTGATTGTCTACAATTTCGTAGATATGCTTAGTCATGCAAGAACTGAAATGGAAGTGTTGAAGGAGTTAGCAAGTGACGAAGCCAGTTATAGAAGCTTAACTAAAAGTTGGTTTGAACATAGTCCCTTGCACCAAGCACTTAAAAAAGTGGCAGACAAAAAAATCAGAATTGTGTTGGCAACTGATCATGGTAGTGTTCGAGTAAAAACGCCCCACAAAGTAATTGGTGATAAGCAAACCACCACCAACTTGAGGTACAAACATGGTAGAAATTTGAATTATGATGATAAAGAAGTGTTGGCATTCAGAGACCCTTTAAAAGCAGGATTGCCAGTACCTAGCATTAACTCCTCCTTCATTTTTGCCAAAGAGGATGGTTTTTTATGTTATCCCAATAACTATAACCATTATGTGAACTATTACAAGAATAGTTTTCAGCATGGGGGTATCAGCTTAGAAGAAATGATTGTTCCATTGATCAAAATGGACTCAAAGGCATAGTTATTCGGTATTTCTACCCATTTTGTGGATAAAAGCATTGCCAATTAAGTAGCATGAAGTTTAAATTTGTTGTGCTATGAAATACACGCAATCAACATTAGACAAGTTGGAAGATATTTTGGGTGAATCTGAATATGTTGTCAGATATGAAAGAGGAACTTTTCAAAGCGGATGGTGTTTATTAGAAGCAAGAAGAGTAGTGGTCTTGAATAAGTTTCTAAATACAGAAGGTAGAATAAATACTTTGATGGAAATTATTCCCCAGCTAAATATTCAATTTGATAAATTAACGCTTGAATCTCAAAAGCTTTATGAGGAAGTAGTTAAAAAATCCGTTACAGTAACGGAATAATTGCGTCTTTTACGGTAGTGTAAAAATAAAATTACCTTAGTTTTAATAGGTGAAACAGCCCAGATTGAACATTCAGTTTTTAGGAACAGGCACCAGCACAGGAATTCCTATGATTGGGTGTAGTTGCGAAGTATGTGTGTCTAAAAATACCAAAGATCAACGTTTACGAACCAGCGTACTGGTTCAAAGTCTGCATACTAGTATTGTAATTGATACCACTCCAGATTTTAGGTATCAAATGTTGAGAAGCAAAACCACTCATTTAGACGCTGTTTTATTTACCCATCAGCATAAAGACCATATAGCAGGCTTAGATGATATTCGGGCATTTAATTTCTTTTCAGGAAACGCTATGGATATTTATGCCAATGCTTCCACTGAAGAAGCTATTCGACGAGATTTTTATTATGCTTTTTCAGATAATAAGTATCCTGGAACACCTGAATTACAAATGCATACTATTGGTGAAGCCCCTTTTTTTATAGGAGATATTCCCATTCAACCCATACAGGTAATGCACCATCGGATGCCAGTACTCGGATTTAGATTAGGAGATTTTACTTACATCACAGACGCTAACTATATAGAGCAATCGGAATTAGATAAAATTAAAGGTTCCAAAGTTTTAGTATTGAATGCACTAAGAAAAGAAAAACATTTATCGCATTTTACTTTACAAGAAGCCTTGGATATTGCGCAACTGACCGGAGTTCCACAAGTATATTTTACCCATATTAGTCACCAGCTGGGAAAGCATGATGCCATTAATGCAGAATTACCCAATCATGTTCAACTGGCTTATGATGGGCTTAGTATTCGTTTGTAATCCCGCAATTTTATGCGGTAGTGAAAAAAATTATCAAAGACTATTTACAATTCTCTAAGAAAGAAAGAATTGGGTTAACCCTTCTATTATTATTACTGGGTTTATTTCTTTATTTGCCTAGTTGGATAAAGCCAAGTATTCCACCGCTTCAGCATTCCGATACAGCATGGTTGAAAGATTTGGAATATGTAGAAATGAATACATCCCAAAAGGATCCAGCAAAGCTTTCTAATAAAGCGTTACCAACGCCTACCTATTTTTACTTTGATCCTAATACTGCTTCAACCAATCAGTTACTTGCATTGGGGTTGACGCCCAAAAATGCGCAAACCATTTTAAATTATAGAAATAAAGGTGGGCAATTCAGGTTGCCTGAAGATTTTTTAAAGATATGGGGGATTGATCCCGCCGTTGCAAAAGCATTGATCCCATTTATCCGCATTCAATTAGAACGAGGTCCTAGCCAATACCCAGTGGTTAAAAAAAACAGCGGCTTTAATCCCACTTATAGCCCCAAAAAAATCCCCATTATTGATATTAATTCAGCTTCTTTAGAAGAATGGGAATCATTGCCTGGTATTGGGCCTGTTTTAGCTAAGAGAATTATTAATTACAGAGAAAAGTTGGGGGGCTTTACTGAGGTAGACGATATTCAAAAAACCTACGGCATTTCTGATTCTTTATTTGGACAAATTCAAGCATTTCTTCAACTGAGTAATACCGGAAAGCCTTCAATAAACAAAGCCAGTGCGGCTTTGCTGCAAAAAGCAGGTGTTTCGCCAGCCATTGCAGTGGCCATTGTGGAATATCGAAAACAGTATGGATTATTTGATTCTTTGGAAGATTTGAAGAAAATAGTCTTTATTCAACCGGCGCAGTTTCAAGAATTGATACAGTTAGTAAAACTGTGAATATTTTAACTCTTTTTTTAAAGTGGACTTACCAGTAAAATCCCCTAGATTTGCTCCACAAACTAACTAACGGTTGTTTGTTTTAGGGGGTCGGAAAGAACGTGCTTGCTCTGCTCCGACCCCCGTCTATTTAAAAATAAAATCAAATGCATTTTCAGGAGACAGAATTGACACAACAGGTAGCGGCAACAGCTAAAGATTTTGCAGAACAATACATTCGACCATATGTGATGGAATGGGATGAGGCACAAGTTTTTCCAGAAGCGCTTTTTAGAGAAATGGGAAAACTGGGCTTGATGGGTGTATTGGTGCCGGCTGAATACGGAGGAGCAGGATTAGGGTATTTTGAATACAATGCCATTATTCAAGAGATTGCTAAAGTATGTGGTAGTATAGGTTTAAGTGTTGCTGCCCATAACTCTCTTTGTACCAACCATATTCTATCATTCGGAAATGATGAACAAAAAAAACGTTGGTTACCGAAGTTGGCTACAGCGGAGTGGATTGGTGCTTGGGGATTAACTGAACCTAATACGGGTAGCGATGCTGGCAATATGAAAACCACCGCTGTAAAACAAGGGGATAATTGGGTACTAAATGGTACCAAAAGCTGGATTACCCATGGTAAAACAGGGGAAATAGCTGTTGTTATTTGTAGAACTGGTGAGCCTAGAACCAGTGGTAATTCCACTGCATTTGTGGTAGAGAGAGGTACTGCCGGATTTAGTGCTGGCAAAAAAGAAAACAAATTAGGAATGCGGGCCAGTGAAACAGCTGAAATGATTTTTGACAATTGTATTATACCAGATGGCAATCGATTGGGTGCAGTGGGAGATGGCTTTAGGCAGGCAATGAAAATATTAGATGGGGGTAGAATTTCTATAGCGGCTTTGTCTGCTGGAATTGCTAAGGGGGCTTATGAAGCTGCTTTACAATATGCACAGGAAAGACATCAGTTTGATCAGCCCATTGCTTCTTTTCAGGGAATTAGCTTTAAATTGGCTGATATGGCTACAGAAATTATGGCTTCCGACTTACTGATTTGGCAGGCCTGCGATTTAAAAAATAGGGGAGAAAAAGTGACTAGGGAGGGTGCTATGGCCAAATATTATGCCAGCGAAGTGGCAGTAAAAACAGCTACAGAGGCAGTCCAAATTTTCGGGGGTTACGGTTATACAAAAGATTTTCCTGTAGAAAAGTACTATCGTGACGCAAAATTATGTACTATTGGGGAAGGAACTTCAGAAATTCAGAAACTGGTGATTGCAAGAGAAGTACTTCATTAATTGTTTTTCGATTGCTTGCTCATAATACGGGACCCCTTTGGGGTCCTTTTTTTATGTTGATAGTATAACACAAATCTTTGTATCTTGAATATCGTAAGACCCATTAAAATCCATATCTACATTTAGCATCATGCGGATACTGTTTTTGTTTTTTTTAACCAGTTTTATTTCACCGTTATTTGCCCAAAAAAATACCGGTTCGGCATATATTGTTGATTCATTAAATAAAGAAGCTTTTAGTTCTAAGCGATCGGATATTTCAAAAGCATTGAATCTTTTGATTATTGCACAAAATACTGCAACACAAATTGACTATAAAAAAGGACTCGCAGTTGCATATTTATATGAAGGAGGCATTTACCAACAGCAAGGTTTTACAAAGCGAGCGTTAACTGATTTTTATTTATCCTTAGATATTTTCAAGAGAATAAAAGACACTTTTAATATTGCTAAAGTAAGTCAGCAAATTGCAGGTTCGTTATTGCTCGAAGGCAAATACGATACTGCTGTAACTGTTTTTAATGAGTCATTAAAAGTTTATAATCGATTCAATAAACAAGAAGAAGTAGTTAATGTAAAAAACAGTTTAGGTCTTATTCAATTGTATCGAAATAAGCCTGATTCTGCAGTTATATTATTTAATCAGGCATTGGTTACAAGTAGGCAAATTAAATATGTTTATGGAGAAAAGAAAGCGCTGTATCATCTAGGTAAACTAGCCCTTGAAGGGAAAAATTTAGAATTAGCTGCGTCTTTTTTTAATGAATCTATTGCTATTGATCAAAGAATAAATGATAAATATGGGCTTGCATTAAATAATTTAGAGTTGGCCAATGTTGCCTATAAAAGAGGTCAATTGGATGCGGCTTTTATGATGTCAAAAACATCCTATGAATTCGCAAAATCGGTTAACGCTTACGATATATTAGATCAAAGTTTAGAACAAATTATTACTTATTACAGAAGAACAAATAATTTGGAGAAAGCAATTGCTTGGCAAGACACAGCTATAGAAATTATTAACCATCATCGAATAAAAGAAAATGAATACGCTACTAATTTTATTGACATAATAAAAAACCAGCAGAATTTAAGATTAGATAGAGAAAATGCCATCATTCGAGCTCAGCGTGCTTCCGATGAACAAGTTTTTATTTTAACAGTTGGAACTTTTATTTTAATCATACTTGCTGTTTTGGTAATTATGGTTTTTATTAATTATCAAAAGCAAAAACATTTTAGTAGAGAGCTAAGGGCAAAAAATATTTTAATTGAGGCACAAATTGAAGAAATGGGTGCGCTCAACAAAGAAATTTCTTTTCAAAATAGAATGCTTGAAGCAGATAATAAAACAAAAGATAAACTGCTTTCAATTATTTCTCACGACTTACGTAATCCGTTGGTGAATACGAAGGGTATTTTGAATTTGGTTAATCAGGGAATGGTTCCAGAAGACCAGGCAAAACAATTGTTACTTCAACTGGAAACCCAATATATGGGTACCACTTCTTTATTGGATAATTTATTGTTTTGGTTGAAAGGACAAATGGCAGGTAAAAATTTAGACCGATCTAATGTGGTAATTTTTCAATTGGTTAAAGGCCTAGAAGACGAACACAAAATGTTGTTGGTCAGAAAAAACATTGCCTTCAACAATGCATTGCACCCACAAATGTTCATACATGCAGATAAAGAGATGATTAGAATTGTTTTGAGAAATCTAATCAGTAATGCCATCAAATTTACTCCTGAAAATGGCAGTATAGATATTAAAGCAGAGCAAACCGAAACAGATTCATTCATTTATGTAGAAGATACCGGAATTGGGATGTCTAAAGAAACAATCGACAGAGTTAATGCGAAGCAATATTACACAACAGCGGGCACTTCTATGGAAAAAGGGAGTGGCTTTGGATTAATGTTGTGTAGTGATTTAATTAGTAGACACGATGGTAGCTTAACTATAGAAAGCATACCTGGAACGGGCAGTAGATTTGTCATCAAACTGCCCATTACCAAAGCTTAATTTTATTATTCTTCATTTTTATTGCCAGCAGCAAATATTTGGTCTACTGCTCCACCTAACATAGGAAATTTCTCTTTCACAAAACCAGCAATGGTAGTGATGGCTTGTTGCGCTTGCTGCTCTGAAAGACCAGCTTCTTTTACTAATTTTTCTATTAATTCGTTCATGGATAAATATTGATTAAAGGGTTAAGCTACTTTTAATGCGCTCAATTTACTCTTGCTAAACATTTTTTCTGCGTAATCTAATGTAACATTCAAGGTGGTTGTATTGGTACCTGGTAATTCAAACATTGCTTCGGTTAAGATACTCTCACAAATACTTCTCAAACCTCTTGCCCCTAGTTTGTATTCCATTGCCTTGGCTACCATAAAGTCTAAGACTGCAGGCTCAATGCTTAAAGCAATTCCTTCCATTTCAAATAAACGGGTGAACTGCTTAATTAATGAATTTTTTGGTTCAGTTAAAATGCTTCTAAGTGTTTCTGCATCCAAAGGATTTAAATGCGTTACAACGGGTAAGCGACCTAATAATTCAGGTATCAATCCAAAACTTTTTAAGTCTTGAGCATTTATGAACTCTAATAGGTTGCTTCTTTGGTGTTCTTGTTCGTCTTTATTTACACTAAAACCAATAGCATTGGTATTGATTCGTCTGGCAATTACTTTATCAATGCCATCAAATGCACCCCCACAAATAAATAAGATATTTTTAGTGTCTACCTTAATCATTTTTTGTTCTGGATGCTTTCTGCCACCTTGTGGTGGAACCAATACTTCCGTACCTTCTAGCATCTTTAATAAACCTTGTTGCACACCTTCTCCACTTACGTCTCTGGTAATAGATGGGTTATCACCCTTGCGAGCAATTTTATCTATCTCATCTACATAAACAATCCCTTTTTCTGCTGCATTCACATCGTAATTACAGTTTTGTAATAAACGAGTTAGCATGCTTTCTACGTCTTCTCCTACATATCCTGCTTCGGTAAATACAGTAGCGTCTACAATGGCAAAGGGTACATTCAGTAAACGAGCAATTGATTTTGCCAGTAGGGTTTTACCCGTTCCGGTTTCACCTACCATGATGATATTGCTTTTTTCTATTTCAACATCATCCACAATTTGTTTATTGTTCACTCGCTTGTAGTGATTATAAACAGCAACACAAAGTATTTTCTTCGCTTCGTCTTGACCAATTACATATTCGTCTAAGAATTTTTTAATTTCCTTAGGCTTTCTAACTTGAACAGGCCCTGCTCCGCCCGTGCCAGCAGGATTGTTTTTTGCAGTTAACTCTTGGGCAATAATTTCTTCTGCATGTTCTACACAATTTTCACAGATATGGCCCTCTTGTCCAGCTATTAGAATCTTTACCTCATCACGGCTTCTTCCACAAAAGGAGCAATGTAAATTGTTTTGTTTTGCCATAACCTTATATCTTATTTAAGATACTGTCTACAATGCCATAAGCAACAGCTTCTGTAGCATCCATCCAGTAATCGCGGTCGAAATCTGCTAAGATTTGTTCCACTGTTTTACCGCAATTTTCCGCTAAAATTTTAGCCCCTAATTGTTTGGTCTTTAAAATTTGATTTGCTTGAATTTCTATATCAGCACTAGTAGCTTGGTAATAACCACCTAGACTAGGTTGGTGAATCATCACTTCACCGTGCGGATAAATATAACGATGCCCTTTAGCACCAGCACTTAATAGGATAGAACCCATGCTTGCAGCTAAGCCCATACAAATGGTGCTTACTGGGCTTTGAATCATTTTAATGGTATCGTACATGACCATCCCACTAGTTACTACCCCACCTGGGCTATTGATGTATAATTTAATTTCTGCACCAGGCTTGTCTGCATCTAATAAAAGTAATTTGGTTACTACTTCTTTTGCAGATTTATCGTCTACTACACCCCATAAATACACTGCTCTTTTTTCAAAAAACAGTTTTTCCATTTTTTTAGTCATGAAAGTACCCATGGCGTCTTGTTTCTCTTCCTTATTTTCTTCTGGTTCTTCCTGATCATTGTTTAGAAAAGGATTCACGATATATTTAGACTGTATCATTTTTAATCAATTTGAATTTTATACAATTATCCTTTCTTTTCTTTACGAGGGTTGGTCAATAATACTTCGTCTACCAATCCATACTCTTTAGCTTCCGCTGCAGTCATCCAGAAATCACGATCACTGTCTTTTGCTATGGTCTCTACTGATTTACCAGTATGGTTTGCAGTGATGGCATACAGCTCATGTTTTAATTTTTTAATTTCACGAGCAGTAATTTCAATATCTGTAGCTTGGCCACCAATACCACCACTTGGTTGGTGCATCATCACTCTACTATGTTTTAGCGCAGTTCTTTTACCTTGCACTCCAGCACAAAGTAAAATCTGTCCCATACTAGCAGCGATTCCTGTGCAAATAGTAGCCACATCAGGGCCAATAAACTGCATGGTATCATAGATGCCTAATCCTGCATAAACGCTGCCACCTGGGCTGTTAATATACATTTGAATATCCCTAGAACGATCGGTGCTTTCTAAAAACAACAATTGAGCGGTAACAATATTGGCAACGTAATCGTTAATGCCTTCCCCCAAAAAAATAATGCGGTCCATCATTAAACGACTAAATACATCCATACTCGCAACATTGAGCGGTCTTTCTTCAATGATATAAGGAGTAAGGTTGGTTACCTGACCGTAATTTTTGTAGTTGTGTAATACACCGCTGCTTATGCCGTGGTGCTTAACTGCGTACTGTTCAAACTCTTTTCCAATATTCATAGAATTATTTTTCGCTTTGAAGTTAAGTGTTTTGTTAAATAGGTATCAAGACTGTTCAAATACTGTGCAAAGCTCCCTTTATGGCAATTTGACATAATAGCCGTGAATACCGTTAAAAAACGGTTGCAAAGGTCGTTCATTTTAGATAAGTTCAAAGCGGCTATTTGTTAATATATGGCAGAAAACACATTTCATATTGGACTTTGCATGGCAGGAGCTGTTTCTGCAGGGGCATATACTGCAGGAGTGGTAGACTATTTATTAACTGCTTTGGATCGGTGGGAGCAATGCCGCGGTCAATCTGGGGTTCCAACCCATCGGATACAATTGTCTATTATAGGGGGTGCATCAGCAGGAGGGATGACCGGATTTCTTACCGCTGCAGCCATTAACCAGCGGGCAAAAAATTTGTTTTATAAAAGCTGGGTAACCATGCAAAGCGATAATATGCTAGGCCCTCTTTTAGAATGCTCCGATTTAAATCAAACAGGATTATTCAAGTCTTTTTTAAACGGAAACTTTGCCAATGAGCTGGCATCTGAGGCATTTTCTTATTCCTCCATTCATTGGAATGATACACCTGCTTACATTAATCCCAAACTAAAAGTATTTGCAACTTTAACCAATTTAGAAGGTTTCAATTTTCCTATATCGTTTAATACAGATTTAAATTGGAAGAATCATTCTATGTCGGTACACTATGACTACGCCTGTTTTCAGATGGCAAATAAAAATGGAACAAGCAAAGGTTGGATGCCTGTTAATTTTAGAACTGGGTTAAATACGAATACTTTTAGAGATGCCGCATTGGCAACAGGTGCATTTCCACTTGGATTGGCAGCAAGAAATTTGAAACGACCATTGTATGCTATTAAAGAAAATAAATGGATTAATCAGGCAGGTTTAGTGTTAAATCAACAACAGCCCTATTATCATTCCTTACATGTTGATGGGGGATTAATGAACAATGAACCATTTGAAAAAGTAAGGGAGCTATTAAATGAATTGGTATTCAATGAAACAAAACAGGCCAATGATTTTAATCATTTTGGACAATTTAAAAGTACGGTATTAATGGTAGATCCGTTTCCAGGAACATTAAAGGAGCCCCTATTGCCGCAACAATCTGTGCTTGATATAGCAAAACATACTTTATATGCAATGATGCAACAAATGAAAGCTAAACCTGCACCAATTGCAGATATATTGAGTAAAAACAAAGCGGGCCAATTTTTAATTGCACCTGTTAGATACGATACAGCAAATAAAAGAATTGAAGGGGCTAAAGCCATTGCTTGTGGAGCTATCAATGGATTCAGTGGTTTTATTAGTCAAGATTTTAGGGAACACGATTATGCATTGGGGCAGTACAATTGTCAACAATTTCTTCGTAATCATTTCACCATACCTATTGAACATTTAGCAAAACATCCCATTTTTTCAAAAGGGTATCAAGGAATTGATACTAGCCCATATAGGTCTACCAATTCCTCATCTATTCAAATAATACCCATTTTTGATGCGCAACAAAAACCCAGTCATTGGCCCATACTTAGTCAAGATCCAATTGCTTCTCAAAAATGGGCATTACGTAAAAGAGTTGCCGCGCTTTCTAAAAGCATTCCACTAAAAGGGGTTAGCAAAAAATTATTTGATATAAGTGGATATTTATTTTTGAATCGAATGGTTGCAAAAAAACTTCATCAAATCATGTTGCAACAATTAAAGGAACATGAACTAATTAAATAAAAAAACCAACCCGAGGGTTGGTTTTAAAATCATTCAAAAAACTAAATTAGTGGTGATGATGCTCTAACTTCTTAGCGAAATCATCTGCGCTAATGGTTTCATCCTTTGCTTTAACTTGAGATTCCAATGCATCAAATAGTTTCTCTGCATTAATTCTATGATAACTATCTTCTACGAACTTCTTGTCTTGCATCATGCGATTAGCATAATCGTCTACCCATTGTTGGTTGTCGCCCAATGCTCCTAACTGATTACCCATATAGCTAAACAATTGCATTTTAGCAAAATTGCGAATGTCTTCAGGTAATACTTCAATCTTGTTGTCTTGAGTTAATTTACTGCTGATTAAAGTCCACTTTAATTGTTTAACAAATGACGGGAATTCTGCTTCTGCTTCTTCTGCAGTTTTAGGTTTTTCTCCTCCATTTTGCAACCAACGTTTTAAGAAACTTTCAGGGAATTCCATATTGATATGGTCTACCAAGAAATGGTAAATCTGGTCTTGTATTTGATTGCGTGCAGACTGTGCGTAATACTTTTCAATTTCTGCTTTAATTTCATTTCTAAGATCAGCCTCCGTTTTGATTTGGTCGTTACCTGGATAAATTTGAACAAAAAGTTCTTCATTCAATTCTGCTTTCTCTACCAAACCAACTTTAGTGATTAATAAATTGAAATATTTATCCGCATCGTCTTTGGTTAATCCAAGGTCGGCTAAAATGGTTTCCGCTTCTTTGTCTTCAAAGGCTTTCTTGATTTGTAATAAAACCACATCATCCTTTTTCTTATCCATTAAATTCTTGCGAAACTTTTCTGCAAAGTATTTAACCAATACAGAGTTGTCTTTGGTAATACCGTTTTCTATAGGGTTACCTTTAGCGTCTGATTCAGTAAATGTTACATTCAATACATTGTCTTCGTTGGTAACTGTTTCGGGTTCAGTCATTTTTCCAAAACGAGTTTGTAGTCTAGCTACTTCATCATTGATCATTTCATCGGTTACTGTAACCACATATTTAGTTGCAGTAAATTTTGATAAGTCTACATCAAAATTTGGCTTTAATCCAATTTCAAAAGAAAATACATAATCAATTGGATTATTCATGTCTAAAACACGAGCATCGTTTTCTAAAGGTAAGGGCTGAGCAAAAATATCAATTTGCTCTTTAGCCATATAGGCATTCATTTCTTGTTCTACCTTACGTAGTACTTCGTCGGAAAATACACCCTGACCGTACATTTTTTTAACCAATCCAGTTGGAACCATTCCTTTTCTAAAGCCTGGGATATTGGCAGTTTTAGCATATTTCTTTAGGCTGGTTTCAAAACCTTTTAAATAATCATCCTTAGTAAGGGTAACGGTAAGCTTATCATTTAATAAGCCAATGTTTTCTCTGGTAATTGTAGCCATATAGGTGTTTTATAAACTTAAATTCGGGCTGCAAAGGTAGGGGATTCGCACAAAAAAACCACCTTAAAAAGGTGGTTAAGTGCGGATGATAGGGGTCGAACCTACATGCCTCGCGGCGCTAGATCCTAAGTCTAGTGCGTCTGCCAATTTCGCCACATCCGCATTTTGGACGGCAAAAATAAGGGGATTTTTTTAAAAACGAACAGTAAACTTGGTTCCAATTTGAGGTTCACTGGTGCAATTAATGCTTCCACCCTGTTCTTCAATTTGGTTTTTGATTAAGTAAAGTCCAATGCCCTTACTATCGTAACCACTATGAAAGCTCTTTTGAAACTTGAATAATAAGTGTCCAAACTTGTTTAAATCGATTCCCAAACCATTGTCACTTACACTTAAATAATAATTTCCTTCATTTTCATAAGTGCTAATATGGATAGCTGGTGGAATATTGGGTTTGGTGTATTTCAAGCTATTGCTTAGTAAATTGTATAATATGCTCTGTAAATATACTTTTGGATAAAGTATATTGGTAACAGCAAGGTCCATGGTAATAACTGCATTTTTCTGCTGTATAATGTCTTGTAGTTGCAGTGACGCACTATTAATTACATCTTCAAAAACACAATCGGAAGCAGGAATGTCTTTCTCTAAGTGGATTTGAAGAATTTGAATTAATTCATTCAGGTTATTGGTTAAATCATTGCTGATTTTCTTTAAATAATCCATGGAGGCTTTTTTGAGCTCAGGATCGTCTGTATTTTCATACATTTCTAGCATCTTAGAAATATTGTGAGCTGGACCTCTAACATCATGGGTAATAATTCCAGCAAAATCTTTTAACTGGCTCACTTTTTTTTCTAGTGCATGTTGAATTTTGAGCAATTTTTTATTTTGCTCTTCTAGGCTTTCTGTCTCTACTTGGGTAGGGTTGATCATGGCGTATAATCGGCTGGGGGGAACGCCGGTACCTAAAATTAGGTATTTCTTTAAAAGGATTATGTTTTTATTAACTAATCGTCATTTGACGAAATATTGCTACTTTTTGAATGCAGAAAGAATGGCTTCAATGGTTTCATTCATCCCTTTTTGGTTAATCCATCTTAATATTACCACCAAATCATTTTCCTGATCAACGTAAATAATATTGTTCCCATTTCCAACATGTACAAATGCAGATGCAGGGGCAGCGGGTAAAAATTTTCGATTGGTGTTCAAGAAAAAATTCATGTAACCATATTCAGGGTTAGCTGTTCCAGGTGTTCTTGCTTGTTTAAGCCAAGACTCAGACAGCAATTGTTGATTGTTCCATTTGCCATTTCTTAAAGTTAATAGGCCAAACCTAGCCATATCTTCTGCATGAATAAACATGCCTCCTCCCCAATGACCACCTCCACTAACAGCTTGAACGGGTTGACCGTCTAAAACAATCCATGAGTTTCTATATCCAGTCCATCTCCAGGTAGTAGACGCTCCAATCGGATCCATAATATACTGCTTCAATACTTGCGGTAAGGGTTTTCTAAAAACACTGGTTACAGCTAGTGCCAAAGCATTTACCCTAACATCATTGTATTCATAAACGGTTCCAGGTACATTTCTAGTTCTATTCAACCATTTTTTGGGGTCTGCATCAGGTCTGTCTGCCCAATCAGGTTTACCCCATAATGTACCTTCCCAATCACTGGTTTGCCTAAGCATTGATTCCCATGTGATGGATTTATTATGGGGAGTATTAAAGGGTTGTAAGAGTTCTGATTGTTTAAATTGTTCAGCAGGTTTTGTAACCGGATTCAAAGCAAATAATTCTATCGGAGGAATATAAGGAGCCACGAAATCATTAACAGATGAAATGAGTTGTTGATCAACCGCCAATCCTACAACAGACGATAAAAAACTTTTTGCCACACTATGGGTCATATCGCATTTAAGTGGCGTTCCCCATTCAGCAATTTTGTATCCTTTGTAAATAATAATACCAGTTTGGTCGCCTCTATCTTCAAAAGGGCCAATACCATCTCCAAATGGTTCTTTCCCAAATGTTTTATAATGGTTCTCTTCCATACTGCGTGGATTGGGTGACTCCGATTCTTGCGCAATTTTGATGGCTTTTTGAATATCCAATGGAGAAAGTCCTAGACTTTCTGGACTTCTTTTTTCCCAAGCATTTGCTGTAGGATAATATACACTGTTCGTGATTGGCTTTTTAGATTGACCAAAACAACTAAGTGATAGAAGGAGGGCTGCAAATAAAAAACGATAATGCTTAATCATGAAATCCAAATTAAGCATTATCGTTTATGTAAAGAAGTTTACCCGCGGTTTTGAGCAGACTTATGGTAACTAAATTTTCTTGTTCTATTTTGTTGCTGAGGTCTTCTATTGCGTTCAGGAAGTTTGAAACTGCCTACCACTGGAGCTTCTGAATGATACGCATGATCTGTAACAACTGGTAGTTGAATCTTGATTAACTTCTGAATATCTTTTAAATAAGCCCTTTCTTCTCCATCACAAAATGATACAGCCATACCACTTGCTCCTGCTCTACCTGTTCTGCCAATTCGATGAACATAGGTTTCAGGTACATTAGGAAGTTCATAATTAAAAACATGCGACAATAAATCAATATCAATTCCTCTAGCAGCAATATCAGTTGCTACCAAAATACGCGTTGATCCAGCTTTAAAATTGGTTAACGCACGTTGTCTGGCATTTTGTGATTTATTTCCGTGAATGGCTTCTGCAGTAATGCCTTGTTTAGTAAGATCTTTTACTACTTTATCAGCTCCATGCTTGGTTCTGGTAAATACCAATGCAGTTTGAATTTGCTGGTCTTTTAATAACTCATTCAACAAATGTTTTTTGTTTTCTTTCTCAACAAAATAGACTGCCTGTTCAATTTTTTCTACAGTAGATGACACCGGAGTCACTTCTACTTTTGCAGGATTATGTAAAAGCGTTGCAGATAATTTTTCAATTTCTGGAGGCATGGTTGCAGAAAAAAACAAAGTCTGTTTTTTTGCAGGTAATTTGGCAACAATCTTTTTTACATCGTTGATGAATCCCATGTCTAACATGCGATCTGCTTCGTCTAATACAAAAAATTGTATATCGTGTAAACGCACATGACCTTGTTGCATTAAGTCTAATAATCGACCAGGTGTAGCTACTAAAATATCTACGCCATTGCGCAAGGCATTTACCTGATGAACCTGTGATACTCCACCAAAAATTACCTGGTGTTTCATTCTTAAGTTCTTGCCATATGCTGCAAAACTTTCATCAATCTGAATAGCCAATTCTCTTGTAGGAGTTAAAATAAGGGCTTTAATTCCCTTGCTGTAATTTCCGCCTATTTGCGTTTTGCAAACCAATTGTAAAATAGGAATTGCAAAAGCGGCTGTTTTACCAGTACCGGTTTGGGCGCAACCCAATAAATCTCTTCCAGCCAATGCCAATGGTATGGCTTGTTGCTGAATAGGGGTAGGATTTACGTACCCTTCTGTTTCGAGCGCATTCAAGATGGGCTCAATGAGTTCTAATTCTTTGAATAACACATTATGTGATTTAAGTGAACACCTGAAATATCAAGTGCTATATAGCCTAACTATTGATGGGATTACCTTGTCACTGAAGTAGATTCCAGTCTAACCGAGAGAGTATATGAATAGTGCAAAGCTAAACAATTTTTAATAAAGCAACAATTTGCTCTAAATAATGCTGGTCAATGTCATCAAATTGGTCGTAATCACTACTGTCTACATCTAATACTCCCCATACCATTCCATTTTTAAAAAGGGGTACTACTATTTCAGACTTTGATAAACTACTGCACGCAATATGGCCAGGAAATTTTTCTACATCGGGAACAACCAATGTTTTTTCTTGTGCCCAACTTGTTCCGCAAACTCCCCTACCTTTTTGAATTCTGGTACAAGCAACAGGCCCTTGAAAAGGCCCTAATACCAATTCATTTTGGTCAACTAAATAAAAGCCTACCCAAAACCAACCAAACTGTTCTTTTAAAGCAGCTGCCATATTAGCCAAGTTGGCTATCAAATTATTTTCACCCTCTAATAGCCCTTTAATTTGAGGAATCAGTGCTTGGTATTGTTCCTCTTTTGTACCCTGAATAATATGTAAATCTTCTGCCATTATGCAAAGATAATCCTCTGTAGTTAATTGGCTTTGCGGAATAATTTTCCCAATTCCTTTTCTTCAGCCCAAATTACCAGCCAAGTAAAAAGACCTATAAATATGAATCCAATCAAAATGCCTAACCATAAATGCGGGAAAAAATAGAGTATCAGTTTATGCAGTCCGTATAAGAGTAAAACAATTGCTAAATACGCAGTAAGTTTTTTGGTGGCGTAAGGAACAGGATAATGGTGCTGTCCCATATAATAGCTTACTATCATCATGAATAAATAGCATAAAAAAGTAGCCAATGCTGCACCTAAATAATGCAAGGAGGGAATCAGTAAAATATTTAATCCAATGGTAATTAGTGCACCTGCTACAGTAATCATGGCACCGTAATTATTTTTGTCGGTTAGCTTATACCAAACACTTAAGTTGTAGTAGATGCCTAAAAAAATATTTCCCAATGCCAATAAGGGAACTACCTGCAATCCTTGTACCCATAATGGTTTATTAATGGCCAAAAAGAACCAACCAAATACTTCTATGAATAAGCTGATAAATAAAAACATAAAGCAACAAGCAATCACAAAGAACTTCATCACACGAGCATACACTTTTTGTGCATTTTCTTCCCCTTTTTGTTTAAAGAAAAAAGGTTCTGCAGCCATTCTAAATGCTTGTATTAAAATGGTAATTAAGACGGCCAGTCTATAAATATTTCCAAAAATGCCCAATTCATGTTTGGCTTCATCAACAGGTAGTTGAACTACATGTTGGTAAATTAATCTACTGAGCATATCATTTACCATTCCACCCATTCCTACAATAATTAATGGGTAACTATATTCCATTACTTTTTTAAATAGTGGAATACTAAATTGGATACTAATTTTTCTAAACTCTTTAAAGAGCAGTAAAAAAGTTAATATACTCCCTGCTAAATTGCCAATTAAGTAATAGCCAATTCCGATATTGTTATTGGTGAAAATAGTCATCCAAGTATTAGGGTCTTGCTGAACTTTAAAGGGTATCCAACCAATAAATACTAAGACGACAATTAAATTTACGAGCACGCTCGACAAACGAACAGCAGCATATTTTTTCGGTCTATTTTCTTGCCTCAATTTTGCAAATGCCAGCGTGCTTAGGGTATCGAAAAATAAAATACCAATCATCCAATGTATGAATTCAGGATGTGATTGCAAATTGGCCCAGTGTAAAATTGTGCCACTAAAAAACCACAGTAATCCAGTAAACAAAAATGTTGAACCAATTAATGCAATAGATAAAGTGCTGTATAGTTTATTGGGGTCTTCTTCTTTACTAAACCTAAAATAAGCTGTTTCTAAACCATAAGTAAATAAAACGTTTAAGAAGGGTATAATCGCATAAATCTGTGTTAGGTCAGCAGTTGTTGCTGGCTGAGCAAAAAACAATGGCAATGACAGATTCATTAGATAACCCAAGAATCTGCTGGCAATGGTTGGTACGCCATACCACAAAGTTTGCCCTGCCAATTTTTTTATCTCACTCAAAATAATAGTCTAAGGGTCAAAAATAAGGTATTGTAATCAGTTGTGTTGGTCTAATGGAGGATTGCTGTTTACACCAATTCCAGGCTCTGAAAATCGGGGGTCTTTTAAAAACACCGAATCTGTAAGTGTTTGTAGAAAAGCCCTTAGTTGTCCTATCTCATAATTACTTAAAGGGAGTTTATTTTTTAAAAGGACATCTGTAGTAGGACCAATTTGCATATTGTTTCTATAATGTTCAAAAACATTGATCAACGAAAAAAATCTTCCATCGTGTCCATAAGGGAAACTCACTGAAACATTTCTTAAACTAGGTACTCTAAATTTTAGGGAATCAGCCGCATCATTGGTGATGGTCATTCTTCCTAGATCTTTTAAAAAAGGTTCTAGCGGCATTCCAGTATTTCTATAACTATAATCAGTAAATAAAGGCGCTGCATGGCATTGAGCACATTTCGTTTTAAAAATGTCATGCCCTAATTTTTCGGACAGTAAAAAACTGTCTTCTCCACGCATGACCCTGTCGTATTTACTATTGCTGCTAACCATTGTTAATAAAAACTGACTCAATGCTTTTCCGAGTCTTTGTGTATTAATGGTTTCGTCTCCAAATGCTGCTTTAAACAACTTAGGATATTGTTTATTTTTTTTGAGTTTTGTTAATACATTGTCAATGTCTTCTCCCATTTCATTGTGTGCAGTAATGGGTGCCAATGGTTGTAGGTCTAAGTGATTGATGCCACCGTCCCACATGAACTCTTTTTGCCAAGCAAGGTTAAATAATGCGGGTGCATTGCGAGTTGTTAATGCATTTTCAAGCCCGTGACTTAATGGATGATCATAGCTGTTAAATGCCCCAAATTGTTGGTGACAACTGCCACATGATATGGTTCCATCTTTGCTTAATTGACCATCATAAAACAATCGTTTTCCCAAGGCAATGCCTTCTTCGGTTAATGGATTTTTGCTAAAATCGTATACGGGTTTTGGCCATCCTTTAGGAACTGTAAAGGGTACTCTTTTAGCAGTGGATACGTTTTTATTAATACCAATAAATCCTGCACAGATTATTACAAGTAATATGATGAAAAATATGGTTCTTTTTAGTTGCATTAATTGGAGGGGTCTATACTAAACATAGTTGCATAATTATCTGCTAATTGCATGGCTAATTTACCGGCATTGTGACAATTGGGAGTTATTCCAATTTGAATAGGATGCTTTCCGTTAAACCAATTGGCCATATTGGTTTGAATGGTTATGGGTTTGCTTTTTTCGCGATGGGTAGGTAGTTCAAGAACAATCGTTCTGACTGAATTATACGGCGATTGAAATCCGCCCACTTCATAACTAAATCGGTTGCCTGCAGTTTTAGCTTGCGGAGAAACGCCATGTAACTTAGCCATAATATAACCAGTACGCCAAGTCCAAAACATGCCTATTGCGGGGTCTAGAATACCTGTTTGTATGCCGGTTGTATTAAGTATGCTATCTACCCCTATATCAAAAATTATTTTTGTAGCATTGGCCAACTTAGGAAATGTCAATGCCATCGATTGTTCTTTTTCAATATTAATTAAAAAATGATCTTTAGAAAGGTGTATGGTATCGTTGTTAGAAGTAATCAATTTCCATTTATTGGTATAAAACATAAAACGATGTATCTGTACCGTATCACCAGCGCTATTGGTATAACTGCTGTCTTTGTGAAAAGTTTGGTTGTTAAACATCATTTTAAATTGAACAGTTGATTGGCTAGTAGCCATATTATTAAACCCCAATAGCATTGATATAAGAAACCGTATTTTCCATTTTTGCTGCATGGGTTAATTTGTTAGATGAATGTTTATCTTAGTTCACTCAAATTTCGGTTAAATATCATTGCATGCGAGTAGTAATTCAAAGAGTTTCGGAAGCTTCTGTTACCATTGACCAAAAAATACATGGACAAATAGGTATGGGACTATTGGTTTTGGTAGGAATTGAAGATGCCGATAAAGATGAGGATATTCAATGGCTCAGTAATAAAATTATTAACCTGCGCATTTTTAATGATGCAAACGGAGTCATGAATTGTTCAGTTAAAGATATTCATGGAGATATATTGGTAGTAAGTCAATTTACTTTGCATGCCAGTACTAAAAAAGGGAATCGACCATCTTATATCAAAGCGTCTAAGCCAGAAATAGCGGTACCACTTTATGAAAGCTTTAAAAAAAGAATAACAGATGAGCTGGGTAAGCCCATTCAAACAGGCGTTTTTGGTGCAGATATGAAAGTAGCTTTATTAAATGATGGTCCTGTTACTATTTTAATTGATTCTAAAAACAAAGAATAATGACGATTCAGAATGCACAAACACAGGTAGATCAATGGATTCAAACCATTGGCGTTCGCTATTTTAACGAGTTAACCAATCTGGGAATTTTAATGGAGGAAGTAGGAGAGCTCAGTAGAATTATGGTGCGTAAATACGGAGAGCAATCTTTTAAAGGTCAAGAAAATGAGCAGGCTTTAGCCGATGAAATGGCCGATGTGCTATGGGTATTAATTTGTTTGGCTAACCAAACTGGGGTTAATCTTACGGAGGCTTTGCAAAAAAACATAGAGAAGAAAACCCTACGCGACAAAGACAGACATAAGAATAACCCCAAGTTATAGTAGCGTTTTATTTAATTAAAAATGGATTTGGCTTTTGCTAATTTTTCTATTTCGGCTACCGTTCTTGGTGCTCCTGCAGATAAATTACGGTTACCATCTTTGGTAATTAAAATATCGTCTTCAATTCTAACCCCAATACTCCACCACTTTGGATCGCATTTGCTGCCTGGTGGTATGTATATACCAGGTTCAACAGTCAAATACATGCCAGGTTCAAAAGGCATATTACCTCTAATGCCTAAATCGTGTACATCTAAACCCAAATGGTGAGATGTTCCGTGTGGGAAATACCTTCTTGCTTCCATATCATTGGCAGCAATGCCCAATGCAATCAGCCCTCTATTTATCACTCTTCTTGCTGTAGCATCTGATCCACTGTATGGCATACCTGGTTTACAAACAGCAATGGCAGAATCTTGTGCTGCCAAAACCAATTCATAAATGATTTTTTGTTCAGGAGAAAACTTTCCATTCACTGGCACTGTTCTAGTAACATCGGCAGTATAACCATGGTATTCTGCAGCACAATCACTCAGTAATAAATCACCGTTTTTCATGAGTTTTAAATTGGTCACATAGTGCAATACACAAGCATTTTCTGCTGCCCCATTAATACTTGGATAACCTGGATACTCAGATCCATTTCTCTTGAACGCATATTCCATAATAGCTTGCGCTTGGTATTCGGTCATGCCAGGCTTCACTGCTTTCATTACTTCATTATGCCCTTCTACACTTATTGCTGCAGCTTTTTCTAGTATGGCAATTTCTTCTGGCTGTTTAATTCCTCTTAAAGCTGTCAATATTTGTGCAGTAGTTCTTGCTGCAATTGGTTTCTTATATTGTTTTATCAAGCTGTCTACTACGCCAGCCATTCTGCTCAATTCATCTCTGGTTCTAGGATAGGTTTGAAAAATATCTTCAGACCTAAATGCGGTTAATACCGAATCATAGTCATTTAGATTAAATGTATTGGAAGTGAAATCTTTATTTAAAAAGACATTACTGAATTTATATCGATTGGTTACCCCTTCAACACCCAAAATTTTTCCATTCCACATTTCGCGTTGTGGATCCCTATTTTGAACAAAAATGAATTCTGTTCCTGTTTTGCCTAAGATGGTAGTTGGCTCCTTAAATAATAATAAGAGCGAATTAGGTTCTTCTAAGCCTGTGAAATAATAAAAATTTTTACTTTGTGCATATTGATAGTCTACATCGTCATTTCTTAATCTTACCTGACTAGCAAAGAAAATTCCCACTGATTTAGCAGGCATTTTTTCTTTAAATGCCGCTCTTCTTCCTGCATGGAATTCAGGACTTAGGTAGTCGTTGGGGTATTCTGTGGTTTGAATATTGGTTTGCTGAGCAGAAGCCAAATTGGGCAGCAACAGCAATAAAAGCCATAATTTTTTCATGCTATTCGGTTGATTTTTGAATAACTAAGCTAATTTTTTTAATCAACATTCCCCATTTTACTGGATAAACGGGTAATCACCTATTTTTGCCGCCGTATGAGCACAGCAACAGAAAATACCTTTCAAGCAATTATTTCGCATGCCAAAGAATATGGCTTTGTTTTTCAGAGTAGTGAAATTTACGATGGCTTAAGTGCCGTTTACGATTATGGTCCTTATGGGAGTGAACTCAAAAAGAATATCAAAGATTATTGGTGGAAGAGCATGACGCAAATGCATCAGAATATTGTGGGCATTGATGCGGCAATATTTATGCATCCAACTACCTGGAAAGCCAGTGGTCACGTAGATAATTTTAGTGACCCAATGATTGACAATAAAGACAGTCAAAAAAGATATAGGGTTGATCACTTAATTGAAGCAAAAGCAGATCAATTAACCGAAGCTGGAAAAGCAACAGAAGCCAATGCTTTAATAGCATCCATGGAACAGTTATTGGCAGCAGAAGATTTTGTGGGATTAAAGCAACTACTTGCCGATCACCAAATAGTTTGTTCGGTTAGCGGCACAGGAAATTGGACTGAAATCCGTCAGTTTAATTTGATGTTCTCTACACAGTTGGGCTCAGTTGCAGAAGACTCCGATACCATTTATTTAAGACCAGAAACTGCACAAGGTATTTTTGTGAATTTTTTGAATGTGCAGAAAACAGCTCGCATGAAAATTCCATTTGGAATTGCACAAACCGGAAAAGCATTTAGAAATGAAATTGTAGCTCGGCAGTTTATATTCCGTATGCGTGAATTTGAACAAATGGAAATGCAGTTTTTTGTAAGGCCTGGCACTCAAATGGAATGGTATAATTATTGGAAAGAAGAACGATTAAATTGGCACTTGAGTTTAGGCTTGCCTGCTGCAAAATACCGTTATCACGATCACGTAAAATTAGCCCACTATGCTGATGCAGCATTAGACATTGAGTATGAATTTCCTTTTGGTTTTAAAGAAGTAGAAGGAATTCATAGCAGAACCGATTTCGATTTAAAAAGCCACCAAGAATACAGTAAGAAAAAGCAACAATATTTCGATAATGATCTTGATGAAGCAACGGGTAAACCATTTGGAAATTATATTCCTTATGTGGTAGAAACCTCTATTGGTTTAGATAGAATGTTCTTACTAATATTGAGCCATGCCTATACCGAAGAAATCATCAACAAAGAAGATGGAACCACGGATAGTAGGGTGGTTTTAAAAATTCCAGCTAAAATTGCACCGAATAAATTAGCAATATTACCATTGGTTAAAAAAGATGGATTGCCTGAAATTGCACGTGAGTTAATGGATGAATGCAAAGGATCATTCAAATGTTTTTACGAAGAAAAAGACGCCATTGGTAAAAGATATCGTAGACAAGATGCTATTGGAACCCCATTCTGTGTAACCATTGATCATCAAACCAAAGAAGATCAGATGGTTACCATCCGTTATAGAGACAGCATGTTACAAGAGCGAATTCCAATTAATAAAGTGAAGGAATTGGTGTTGTCTCATATCAATTAAGTCCAACCAAATGCAAAAAACTAATCTAAAATGGGTAGTTGCTCAAAAGCTGGAATATCTTTGGTGGATTCGATATTTAAAGAAAAAAAATCCAACGGAATACCTAATTAAAAAAATTGGGTATTGGAAAAAGATGTTAGGTGCCATTGAAGATGTGGTTGTAATTCAACCAGGCGCTGCTGTTTTAGATGCAGGCTGTGGACCAGCCGGCATTTTTATTGCCTTAAATAATAATAAAGTTGAAGCGATTGATCCTTTATTAGATAAGTATCAAAATCTACCAGTATTTAAGCCAGCTCATTTTGGTTGGACTCATTTCAGGAATATACCCATTGAAGCACTTGATGATAAAGAAAAATACGATATCATTTTTTGTTTGAATGCAATTAACCATGTGAATGATATCAATATTTGTTGTAAAAACTTGGTAGACTCATTAAAGCCTAATGGATTTCTTGTAATGAGTACGGATGCGCATCGACATCCATTATTGAAAAAAATCTTTCAATTATTGCCTGGGGATATGCTTCATCCAATTCAGCTAGACATTAACGAGTATGCAGATTTTTTAGAAAAGAATCAAATGAAACTGTTAAAGAAAATATTGTACAAAAGAGAATCAATATTTGACTATTATATTTTAATTGCCCAGAAATAATTTTTTTAGCCATACAATTCTAAATGAATGGCATGTTTATCATACCCCAATTCCATTAGTTTTTGTTTGGCATCATCTACCATATTCTTCCATCCACATAAAAAGAAACTAGCATCTGGTATGGCTCCGGTCATTCCTTTATGTTTTTGTATTAGGTCTGTGTAACAGGCATGAACATAGCCTGAGTATTGACCAAGGCCAACCACCAACTCTCTTGAAAAACAAGGGTGGTGGTAAAAGCCAGGTAGCACTTTTTCTAATTGTTTTAATTCTTGCTCGTACAAGCTGTCTTTAAATTCTCTACAACCAAAAATCAAGTGAATATTTTTATGAGGTATTTGTTTCTCGTGAATATAATGCGCCATTGATCTGAATGGAGCAATCCCCGTTCCTGTACAAATCAAGTATAAGTCTTTATCTAAAGTATCGGGCATGGTGAATTTGCCCTGAGGTCCACGTACAATTAATTCCGAACCAACTTTTACATCATTAAATAAATGCGGAGTGCCTAATCCATCTTCCATTAATACAATTACCAACTCGAAAATATTAGTACCATCCGGAGCAGAAGCAATGGAATAAGACCTCCATCTTTTGTTTCTTTGTTCGTGAATGGGTAAGTCAAAAGTTACAAATTGACCTGGTTCAAAATCAAATTGAGTTAGTTCTGGAATTTGAATCCAAAATCTACGGGTGCTATGGGTAATGTCTTCGGTTTTAATTACCACGCATTTTAACCAAGGTTGAAGCATAGCATTGTTTTACACAAAGTACCGAATTACCCATAAATAACAATGCCCCTGTTTAAAACAGAGGCATTATGTTTATTTAATTACAAATTAGCGTTGAATGAGAATCTTTTGTAGATAGGTTTTTTTATCGTGTTGAATTTTAAGTAAATAAAACTCACTGCTGAATTGTTTTAAATTCAATTGTTTGTTGTATTTGCCTAAGAATCCAGATTGGGTATTTAAAAATACACGCTGACCAACTGCATTCAAAATTTCAATGGATAAATCACTTCGCTTAGTTACTTCAAAACTCAATTGGAAAATACCATTGTTAGGGTTAGGAGATACCGATAATTTAATCTCTTGAGGGTCAACTGTATTAATAGCAGTAACCGTATAGTTTACATTAGCAGAGGTTTTGGTACAACCCAATGCATCAATTACAATTACTTTATAGTTTCCAGAACGAGTTGGTTTTATTGAAGAACCAATCGCTCCAGCTACCGAAGCAGTATCGTTGTATACCCACTGGAAAATACCATTTTTAAGATTAGAAACCAATGAATCTCCAACTTGTGAAAGGGTTAATGCAACATTGGGCGCTGCTACAATAGGCACGCGATTACTTGCACAGCCTGTAGAAATTTTAGTATCGTAAAAGAAGTACCAGAATTGATTTTCGTCTTGTCCGGCTTGAGGTGCCAAGGATACACTGTTTCCTGTATAACTCATTACCCCAGTGATACCAAAAGGATAAATAGTGCCTGTGATGCCATTATTCCTGTAAACGTTGGCATCTTCTGTACATTCTACTATCATGATTTTGTCTCCGTTTCCTGGTATCTCCATATCTAAATTGTATACAAAGCCAGAATCGGTTGGATTGTTTTCCGATATAGAACCTGCTGCAGCTGTTGGTCTAGAATTGAAAACAGTAAATGTTTTGCTTAAAAGCGGTCTATATGAATAGCTGCCTGCTGTACTTCCAGCAGTTAGGTTATCACCTACAGTTACTTTTATTTTTCCAGGGTTTGCTGTATACATTCTAACCGACTCTAACTTAAATGGAGTTGTATGATTAAACTTCATATAGTTGCCTGCAAATGCATTGTATCCACCACTTGGGAAAGTCAGTTTGGATGCTGCCCCAACGCTGCCTCTAGCTTCTCTAGCCACATAATAGGTTCTATTTGCAGGTAAACTGCTTGTTGTAACAGAACTACCTGTTGCAAAAGGGGTAGTTGTAGTAGCATCAGCATACCAAAAATAATTAGCAGTACCGGGGTTGGTAACTTTTAATATAGCCGTATTGTCACAAATAACCCCTTGTGCTACTGGCACATCTGGTCTTGCAGCAATGGGCACAGCTACTTCAATAATATTGTTGCTGCTATTCTGGTCTGAAGCCAATTTACTTTCTGCATTAATGGTATAATTAACTCCTGCTTGTGCATCAAATGGAGTTTGAATAGTGTATTCAACTTCAGATAAAGATGCAATCGTTCCAGTATAAGTTGCATTTAAAGTAGCAACAGTAGTTGTACCATTTTTTATAACTACGGTAACAGGTACATTGGATTGTGGGTTCGATCCATTATTGGCAATGGCAATAGTTACATATTGCTTGCTATTGTCGCAAGTACCCGCAGCAGGTGAAATAATATTACTCACTGAAACATCATTCGATGGTGTCTGAATTTTCAATAAATAATCTTGTGTTTCTCCTCTTGCATAAGTTCCTGTTGGAACAATATCTGAAGCGGTAGAAGTTTCTTGGGTAATTACTCTCATTTTGTGAATGGTACCAATGGTAACATTGTCGGGAATGGTGATATTACCTGAAAAGTCGCTACTAGCTCCACTTTGTACAGTGCTAACTAAAGCTTGTTCATTAGCATCTGCAAAGTCTCCATCGTTATTATAATCAATGTAAACCTTTATAATTCTAGGATTAACAGTAGCATCACATGCGGCTGTTCTAATAAAAATAGGTAATACTTGTCTTGCTTGAATATTGCCAGTAAAGCGAGTATTATCGGTAAAGGTTTTACAACCAGTAGAATTTTTAAATTGAATATTGGTGAACGATAAACTATCTACTTTCGCACCACCTGTTAAAGAAGCAGAGTTGCTGTAACTTACGCCACCCGTGCCGCTCACTATTAATGAATAAGCTTGTGAGCCTCTTGCCAAACTACCTTTATTGGTAATGGTAATCGTATAAGTTTCACCAGGAATGGTACTATCTACATCTACTCTTTCTACATTATCAACTGAATTGTTTCCTTTAGTTGCGGCTGACGATGGACTAGAAACATCTAATACCCAAGGTAAAAATGTTTGTGCTGTACCGCGAGTAATTTTAATGTCTAAATCGTGAACTAGTTTTTTGGTTCTGTCATTTAAATTAGTGGCAGCATCTGTATTAATAGTTGCAGGAGGATCGGTCCAAGCAATGGTAGCCGATAATGGAACCTTACCTGTAGCTACTACAGTTTTGGTAAAAGTTTCGCCAGAATTTAATATGTTTTCATACACCAAATGATCGCTGGTACTGGCGTTATTACTAGGTATGGCACTGCTTAATACTGCAGCAGCTCTTTGCATATTCATTAAGCCCCATCCAAAGGTATAATCTGGACCTGGCATACTTCCTGCTTCATCTGCCGTATGAATCGCTAAAGCCTTCAGTGTAGCAGCTCTCATAAAAGAGCCAGTTTTTAGTTTAGTATAATGCTCTTGCAATAAAAGTAATGAACCCGCTGCGTTTGGACCAGCCATAGAAGTTCCGCTTTTAGTACTATAACTGGTATTGCCATTGGTACTAGCAGAAGTTACGTTTACTCCGTTTGCTACAAGATCTGGTTTAATACGTCCATCATCTGTTGGGCCCCATCCACTAAACCCACTCATCACCACATCTGCAGGTTTATTGTAGCCTCCAGGAATACCATTAACTGCACCAATGGTTAAATTATTTTTTGCTATACCATATCCTAAAATAATATCAAAGCCATCATTACTACTGATACCTGCTGGTCTATTACCTGCAGCCACCATGGTCCCTTGGGCGTTTCTTCTAAAAAATGGTTGACCTATTTCTGGTCCATTATTGTTTCTGTCGTTTCCTGCAACAGATACTTTTAAATAGAAAGGGGCATTGTAAGTGATTGAGTCAACTCTTTGCGCATCTATTCCGTAATAACCATATCGGTAATCTTCATTTTCATCTGGACGACCATAGAACTCCCATCTACTTTGTGCAGTATTATAATTCCAACCTGCAATAAAGCCATAAGAGTGATTAGAAATTAACATACCAGCGCCTGCTTCAGCGGTCATTTCTGAAATATCACTATTATGGTCGTAGGATATTAAATTAGGAATACCATAGGCCATTCCTTTTGCAATTGGATTGATTCCAGCCGCTACCATAGTGCCGGCAACGTGCGTTGCATGGTCATTGCCGCTACTACCTGTTGGAAGATCTTTTTGAACTAATCTTCCTGTAAATTCTACGTGGCTGGCAAGGGGAGCGCCATCAAATTCCCATACCCCCATTTTATTCCTCATAGCAGCAGTGCTACCTGTTAAATTTAAACCACTTGAACCACCTGGCCATAATTGACTCGCTTTTGTAGTTGCCGCTGCTATGGTGTTATTAAAAGATTTTGTGTAAACAGGAAATCCAAAATCATCTACCCCAGTTAGCTTTGCAATTCCACCCTCAAAACTGATGCTCAATTCCCATTTATTGGTTTTTGCCAACGACAATGCTTTTGCATAATTCAATTCCTGCTCTAACCTCAATTTTTGAGAAGAGAGTTTAAGCACTTTTTCATTGGTTATTGTTTGTGCCAATGAACTGGTTACAATTGATGCCGATAGTAAAATAAATATCCCCAGTCGTTTAATCATAAATGATGTTTTTTCGGCTTAGTTAGGCCGTTCTTATTTTATTATGCTCTAAATTAGATACTTTCAAGGTTCAAATTGTAGTATGCGATTTTTTCTTTTTTTATTCGTTGCAATATTTTTCCCTTTTTGGGGATGTAAACCTCCACAAAAGAAGCAGGTTGAACCTATTATTCAGGGGGTAAAAGGGTTGGTGACCGCAATTACAGGCAATCAGATGCCAAGAATTGGGGCTCCACCCACTGTACCTCAGGCTTATCCCACTACGGTGTTTTTTTATGAACCTACCGATATTACTAGAACCCAGCAATGGAATCAAGGTCCTTTATTTACGAATATCTATACCAAATTAATTGCTGCAGTTGATACTGATAGTACTGGTGCATTTGTTGCAAAATTGCCTGTTGGCAGCTATTCCGTATTTGTTCAGGCGGGTCAACAATTTTATGCAAACAGCTTCGATATAAGAAACAATATCAATTTGGTTACTGTAGATAAGGGCAAATTGACCGAAATGAATATCGTAGTAAATTATACCAGTACCAATTAGGCTTCCCTTATCTTTGCATCCCTTTTTTAAGGTATGTGTATATGAACTTGCAGCATTTAATGGATCAATACCTGCAATCACCCCTGGTACAAGAGTTGGTGAACAGGCAAACCTATGCAGATACACAAAAAACCTATCTCAGCAATTTACAAGGAAGCAGTGCAGAATTTATTGTGAGCTCGGTTTTTATGCACCCTGATGCGCAAGAGATGAATCATTTGGTAATTCTAAATGATGCGGAAGAAGCTGCTTATTTTCATAATACCATTGAAAATTTAACCAGTGCATTAGATCTATTTTATTTTCCAGCAAGTTTTAAGAATAGGAAAAATTTTAGACTGCTGAATAGTTCTCATGTGATGTTGAGAACAGAAGCCCTTACCAAATTATCGCGCGGAGGGAATAAAAAAATAATAATAACTTATCCTGAAGCCATTTTTGAAAAAGTAATTCTACCTGAAACAATCAGTAGTAATATTATTACTATCAAAACAAATGATACCATTAATCCAGAAAGTTTGATGGATTTGTTTGTGATGTATGGTTTTGAGCGAACAGATTTTGTTTACGAGCCAGGTCAATTTGCTTTGCGTGGTGGAATACTAGATATTTATTCTTTTGGCAATGAGAAACCCTATCGAGTAGAATTATTTGGTAACGAGGTAGATAGTATTCGAATCTTTGATCCTGAAACACAATTAAGTGAAAGAAAATTATTACAGGTCAATATTATTCCGAACGTAGATACATTGCCAGAAGCTTTTGGTGCAGGTTCAGTGCAAAAAATTTCCTTATTAGATTTTGTTCCAGAAAATACCATTGTATGGTTAAGAGATTGGGATGTGATTGAAGAAAAAATTCGGGTACAAGAAGAAGATTTTGAAGGATATTTATTGTTACAAGAACAAGGTTATTTTACGAAACAACAAGAAGAGGAAGATTATCATATTCTTAAAGAAGTGCACTGGACCGATTTTATCAAAGGCCATGAAATCAAAACTATTTTAGAAACAAAGCCGCTGATTGAATTTGGATATAAACCCCATTTTGCTCAATTTGAATTAGCATTTTTGGTAAAGCCACAGCCTGCATTTAATCGTCAATTCGATTTGCTGATTAAAGATTTGAAAGCCTTGGAAGGGGCACAATACAGCATTTATATTTTTGCCGAACAGGTAAAACAATTAGAAAGACTCAACACTATTTTTACCGATTTAAATACCGAAATTCAGTTTACTCCAATTGGAACAAGTATTCATGAAGGCTTTATTGACCATCAATTAAAATTGGTTTGTTATACCGATCACCAAATTTTTCAGCGATACCATAAATACAAGGTTAAGCAGGCATACAACAAAAACAAGGCGCTCACTTTAAAAACCCTGAGAGATTTACAGCCCGGTGATTATGTAACTCATATTGATCATGGTGTTGGAACATATAGTGGTTTGCAAAAGCTAGAAGTGAACGGAAAAATTCAAGAAGCAGTTAGAATTATTTATAAAGACAGCGATATTTTATATGTGAATATTAATTCGCTGCATAAGATATCTAAATATACAGGCAAGGAAGGAACTGTTCCAAAAGTTAATAAACTAGGTAGTGATGTTTGGAATAGGTTAAAAGAAAAAACAAAAGCCAAAGTAAAGGAAATCGCTTTTGATTTAATAAAGCTATACGCTCAAAGAAAGGCCCAGAAAGGGTTTGCACATGCGCCTGATAATTATATGCAAACCGAGTTGGAAGCCTCTTTTATTTATGAAGACACGCCCGATCAAAGTAAGGCAACTGCAGATGTAAAGAAAGATATGGAGCAGGAAGCGCCCATGGATCGTTTGGTATGTGGAGATGTTGGATTTGGAAAAACAGAAATTGCCATTCGGGCTGCTTTTAAATCGGTAGTGGATGGTAAGCAAGCTGCGGTTTTAGTTCCTACTACTATTTTAGCATTTCAACATTATAAAACATTCAAGGATCGATTGAAAGATTTTCCTGTAACAGTAGATTATATTAATCGATTTAAATCTGCTAAAGAAAAAAAGGAAACCTTACAAAGGGTAAAGGAAGGTAAAGTAGATATTATTGTAGGTACCCATGGATTACTAGGAAAAGAAGTTGAGTTTAAAGATTTGGGTATCATGATTATTGATGAAGAGCAAAAATTTGGGGTAGGTCATAAAGAAAAATTAAAGACCTTAAAAACAAATGTAGACTGCCTTACTTTAACCGCTACCCCCATTCCAAGAACCTTGCAGTTTAGTTTAATGGGAGCGAGAGACTTGAGTATCATTAACACTCCACCTCCCAATAGACAACCTATTCAAACCGAAGTACAGGTATTTAACCAAGATAATATTAGAGATACCATTTATTTTGAAACGGAGCGGGGTGGTCAGGTATTCTTTATTCATAATAGGGTACATGGGTTATCAGAAATGTGTGCCCTAATTCAAGGCCTTTGCCCCGATTTAAGTATTGGTTTCGCCCATGGACAGTTAGAAGGACACGAATTGGAAGAACGCATTTTCGACTTTATAGAACGAAAATATGATGTACTGGTATGTACCAATATTGTAGAAAGTGGAGTTGATATCCCGAATGTGAATACCATAATAATAAATAATGCACACCAATTTGGGTTAAGTGATCTGCATCAGTTAAGGGGAAGGGTAGGTAGAAGCAATAAAAAAGCGTTTTGTTATTTATTGGCTCCTCCTATGAGCACTTTGCCAGTTGATTCAAGAAAAAGACTACAAACTTTAGAACAGTTTAGCGATTTAGGAAGTGGATTTCAAATAGCCATGCGAGACCTGGATATCAGAGGGGCGGGTAATATGTTAGGAGGTGAACAAAGCGGCTTTATGGCCGAGATTGGTTTTGAAATGTACCAGAAAATATTAGAGGAAGCCATTCGAGAATTAAAGCGAACTTCTTTTAAAGATCTTTTTAAAGAAGAGATTAGTAAGCAAGATGATTTTGTAAGTGATTGTACCATTGATACCGATTTGGAAATATTAATTCCAGATAATTATGTAGAAAGCATAACCGAAAGACTTTCACTGTACACTCGTTTAGATAGTTGTGAAGACGAAGCTGAATTACAATCATTTCATGTAGAAATGCTTGATCGATTTGGCCCAATGCCTGCTTCTGTAGAAGATTTATTTACTACAGTTAGATGTCGCAAATTGGCGGTAGACTTAGGTTTTGAAAAAATGACTTTAAAGGAAGATACCCTTCGTTGCTATTTTATAAATAGACCAGATTCGCCTTATTTTGAATCTGAATTATTTAAAGAAGTATTGGCGTATTTGCAAACAGGCACCAATAAAGGAAGATTAAAACAAACAGGTAAAATGTTCCTAATGGTTGTAGAGCCTATCAAAGGGATGGAAGAAATGCATAGCTTCTTGCAGAAAATGCATGCTACAGTGCTCGCTAAAAGGAATTCAATTACCCAAGCCGCAACCAATTAAAATAATGTACGTTCAGTAGCTTATCTGAGTTGCATAAAAAAACCCCGAACCAGTCGGGGCTTTCATAAAAATTAGTTTGAACTAGAATCCTTTTTTAGCAACGCCATCCGCAATTGCTTGTAAAGCTTTTGCTTCACTTAAGATAGCTGCCATTTTATTTCCTTTGCCGTCATGACCACCAGCCATGTAGCCGCCTTTTGCAGTTCTTGTTACTACTGCATCTTGCATAGGAACATTTTTTTCCTTTGTTTTAAGGCAGTATGCTTTAATCATTTTTGAAGTGTCCATTGTGTGTTGAATTTAATTTTTAGTAATAGGGTACCAGGTTAGTAATACAAGTTAATGTTTTTTTCTATTATACGTCTATTCTAGCATATTTAGCATGACTTTCGATGAATTCCCTTCTTGGAGCTACATCGTCACCCATTAACATACTAAAGATTCTGTCTGCCTCAGCAGCGCTTTCAATAGTAACTCTTTTTAAGGTTCTGCGGGCAGGATCCATGGTAGTTTCCCATAATTGTTCTGCATTCATTTCTCCCAATCCCTTATATCGTTGAATGGTAACGCTGTCTTCCTTGCCTGCACCCAGTCTTTCAATAAGGGCTTTGCGTTGCTCTTCGCTGTATGCATATTCTTGTTCCTTACCTCTTTTTACCAAATACAAAGGAGGTTGGGCAATGTACACACAACCCTGTTCTACCAATTCCTTCATGTATCTGAAAATAAATGTAAGTATCAAAGTAGCAATATGCGAACCATCCACATCGGCATCGGTCATAATAATCAACTTATGGTAGCGAAGTTTAGCCGTATTCAATGCTTTAGGATCATCAGGGGTTCCTACAGTTACACCCAGTGCCGTGTACATATTGCGAATCTCTTCGTTTTCGTAGATTTTGTGCTCCATGGCTTTTTCTACGTTCAAGATTTTACCCCTTAATGGTAAAATAGCTTGGTAGCTTCTATCTCTACCTTGCTTGGCTGTACCACCCGCCGAGTCTCCTTCGACCAAGTAGAGTTCACATTTAACCGGATCTTTTTCACTACAATCAGCCAATTTACCTGGAAGACCTCCTCCGGTTAATACGGTCTTACGTTGCACCATATCACGTGCTTTCTTTGCAGCAACACGGGCTTGGGCGGCTAATATAATTTTAGAGATAACTTGCTTGCTTTCTCTTGGGTTCTCCTCTAAATAGGCTTCTAATGCACGAGCAACGGTTGTTTGAACAACACCACTCACTTCACTATTTCCTAATTTGGTTTTGGTTTGACCTTCAAACTGTGGTTCAGGAACTTTAACAGAGATAATAGCGCTTAAGCCTTCTCTAAAATCGTCTCCCTCAACGGTTACTTTGGCTCTTTCAAACAACCCCTCTTTGTCTCCGTAACTTTTGAAAACCCTGGTAAGTGCCTGACGGAAACCAGTCACGTGGGTACCACCTTCAATAGTGTTGATATTGTTAACGTAAGAGAAAATATTTTCTTTAAAATCGTCATTATAAGTGAGTGCAACTTCAACCGCAACATTGGTGGTTTCATCGTGCCCTTCAACAAATAAAGGAGCATTCAATATTGGGTTTCTGTTTGCATTTTTATCGAGCATTTGAACAAACTCAATAATACCGCCTTCACTGTAGAAGTGGCTGCTGTAAGCATTTCCAGCGTCGTCTAGTTCTCTTAAATCGGTAAGAGTAATATTGATTTTGCGGTTCAAGAAAGCCAGTTCTCTTAACCTTCCTTCTAGTATTTCTCTACGATAAACGGATTCTTGAAAAATAGAAAGGTCGGGCCAAAAATGTACTTTAGTTCCAGTGACGCTGCTGGTGCCAATTTCTCTTACTGGATATTTAGGGATACCAATGCCGTACTCTTGTTCAAATATTTTTCCCTCTCTTTGAACGGTCACCAAGAGTTTGGTACTAAGTGCGTTCACGCAACTTACCCCCACACCATGCAATCCACCAGATACTTTGTAGGTGTTTTTATCGAACTTACCACCTGCGTGTAATACCGTCATTACTACTTCAAGGGCACTTCTTTTTTCTTTGGTATGCATGGCAGTAGGAATTCCTCTACCATCATCCTGAACACTAATAGAATTGTCTTCGTGAATGGTTACGAAAATGTTTTTACACCAACCAGCCAATGCCTCATCTATTGAGTTGTCTACCACTTCATAAACCAAGTGATGCAATCCTTTTACGCCCACATCACCAATATACATGGCGGGTCTTTTTCTAACCGCTTCTAATCCTTCGAGTACCTGAATACTATCTGCTCCATAATTCTTGTTTTCAGCAGCATGTTGTTTATCTAATTCTTCGCTCATAAAGTCTTGTCTATCTTGCGTTTTAGTTCAATTTTGCAAGCTGACAAATGTACTTAATTTAAGGGGGATTTAGGCTGGTTTAATTCCCTAGTTTTCCCCATTAACAAAGGCTTATTTGCCAAATAGATGTTTATACATTAATTTTGCAGGTGAATGAATGCAGTAATGGACATATTAAAACAGGCTCAGAAGGGTGGAATTGATGCTAATATGGATTTGTTGTACAAGAAAGAACAACATATTCCAGGGTCAATTCAATACACTATACGCCGTTATTATGCCCAGCATCCATGGGTGGCCGATGATAGTGGTATGATGGTTTATCATTACAATGAAAAAAAGCCCAAAGACAACTATTTAGAATTACGGTTTTGTATTACCGGTAATAGGTATTGTGCCGAACGCAGTTGTGGTATGTGTAATGAATTGCCAACTATGAATTGTAGTGGCAGAACACAAACATTAGACGTATTTACTTTCCACTTTACTTCCAGCTTTTTAAAACAGTTTGTTCATAATGTAAAGTTGGCCAATCGAAAAGATGAGGTATTGGCGTTTAAGCATCCCAATGCATTTACCAAGCTTTTTCCTCTTTGTGTTAGAAATAGAAATGTACTTGACGCTTTATTGAACCACAGTTATTCTGGTTCAATGGAAAATATTTATGTAAACGCCAAAGTACATGAATTACTTCTGTACAGCATGGACTGTTTGGTACATGAAAAAGAGGAAGGATTCGCTTGTAAATTTTTAGCAGACGATAGCGGGAAAGAAAGAATATATCAAGCACGTGATATTTTATTGCAACATATTGGTGACCCTATTACCATTAAAGAACTTAGTAGAAAAGTAGCCATGAATGAGTGCTACTTAAAGAAAGGTTTTAAGGAAGTTTTTGGTACTACCATTTTTGATTTTTATCAACAACAAAGAATGGAGCATGCCAAGTATTTGTTGTACGAGAAAAGCTTAAGCGTTACGGATGTTTCTGCATTACTCGGATACTCTTCTATCTCCCATTTTTCTGCAGCATTCAAAAAGCATACTGGCTTAAAACCTTGTGAATTACTTAAATAAGTTTAGGTTATAATCCATTCCAGCCCTTGATGGTAATGGATTGTACGGTAGTTCCGGATGCAGTAGATTCATATACCCGTTGATCTACTAAACCGATTCCTTTTGCGTAGGAAAGTTCTGCTTGTAAGTTTAATGGCGAATAAGTAGTAGCCCCATCTAGTTTTAATAATAACTCTCTTTTTACGGTGATGATATCTGTATAAAGTGTACCCAATAAAGCCATTTGTCTGCCTTTATAAAGGGTAGTAATTCTCAACTTTGCCCAACCATATTGCAGTGTACCATTGATATTAGCGCCAACATACAAACTATCGGTATCAAAAAACTGTCCAGGGTTTTTACTTTCATCTAAATAAGTAAAATCCATTTTTAAATTATTCACAATAGTGTCGTAAATGTAGAGGTAATCGAACTCTGGGGTTCCATATTGAAAATACTTTCCTGCTCCATCTTTTCGTAAAAAAACCTGATCGCCAATATTGGTTGTATAGCGGGTATAATTTTGGGTAGCTGTTTGATATATCTGCGGGTATAATCCACTAGAAATGGTAGACCTGAATTCAGGTATTAAACTGCCGCCTACCGCAGGGAAAGCAGGAGTTAATTCATAATTGATATAGCCATTGGCAGTGATAGGTAAATAGTCGTTGCTACTGGATCCATTGTTAACAGCGCCTATGGTGGTTATATCAAAAAAGCAAGTGCTGTTTCCAAAATTAACTTGAAAAGTAAATGTGCCAGGTAAGATAGGGCTGCCATTTCCTTTTAATTTAATTGTATTTGCTCCTTGTACAAAAGCAAAGCCAGAATCCCTGAACCACATGCCATTCACTGTGTCGGTAAAAATGGTGTATTTGCCTTGGGTGGTAAAATTAACAGACACTAAAACATAATTGCTATCTGTTAGTGTTTCTAATTCTTTATACTGTCCTTTAATGGTAGCTGCTTTGCAAATACTAGAACTATCTAGTAAGCTTCCTGTAGCTACACCGCCAAAACCTGGGCCTTCTGTACTCAATTCTTTTGAACAAGCTGCCAAAAATGTAGCCGCTAAAACGAATAAGTATAAAAAATGTACCTTCTTTTTCATTCAAATAAAGATATGAATTACGCCAATAATGCAGCCTGAGTGTCCAATTTAGCATTTTCAGATAAGAGCTGAATATTATTTAACGTTGTTGTAGCAATTTGTTCCATGGCTTCCTGTGTAAAAAATGCCTGATGTGCAGTAATCAATACATTAGGAAAACTCATTAATCGCTGAATTTCGTCGTCTTGAATAATGTCTTCGGATAAGTTTCTGAAAAACAATTTTTCCTCTTGCTCATACACGTCAATTCCTAATGCGCTTATTTGCCCAGATTTTAGTGCTTTTATGGCATCATGCGTGTTAATGAGCCCACCTCTGCTCGTATTAATTAAGACTACACCTTGTTGCATTAATGCAATGTTGTCCTTATTAATTAAGTGTTTGGTTTGCTCATTCAAAGGGCAATGCAATGAAATAATTTCTGCTTTTAATACTTCCATCAAGGGTTGATATACCACCCCTTCGGATTCCATTTCTTTATTTGCAATTAAATCGAAGGCAACTACTTTGCACCCAAAACCCAACATGATTTTGCAAAATGCTTTTCCAATATTTCCTGTACCAATAACTCCAACTGTTTTTCCATGTAGGTTATAACCTAATAATCCTTGTAATGAAAAATTCTGTTCTCGAACCCTATTATAAGCTTTATGGGTTTTTCTATTTAGAGTGAGCAACATAGCCACTGCATGTTCGGCTACTGCTTCAGGAGAATAAGCTGGAACTCTGCAAACCCTTATTCCTGCCGCTTTTGCAGCTTCAATGTCTACATTATTGAATCCTGCGCAACGCAGTGCAATAATTCGGGTTTTACCTGCAGCCAATTTTTGAATAACGCTAGCCGTTACTTTATCATTCACAAAAACACAAACTGCATCTGCCCCAGTTGCTAAATCTGCGGTTTGTTCACTCAATGGTATGTCAATAAATACTAATTCGTGTTGGTGTTGGTTAAATTGGGTAAAAAAAGCCTTATCATATGGCTGCGCACTAAAAAACACAATTTTCATTCCCAAATATACCGCTAGAAGCCCATTACAGCAGCCCAAGCTTTGGATTTTTATTCGTGGTAGTATCCGTACCTTTGCACGAATTTTTTTAACAAGCTATCCGCAGAATATCATGAGTGCAAAGTATGCAGAGTTTTCGGGGTTAAACTTACCAGCTATAGAGCAAGAAATATTGGCCAAGTGGAAGGCCGAATCTGCTTTTGAAAAAAGCATTGATTTAAGAGAAGGTAAAAAGCCCTTCGTGTTTTTTGAAGGACCTCCAAGTGCCAATGGAATGCCTGGTATTCACCACGTTATTTCAAGAACATTGAAAGACATGGTATGCCGATACAAAACCATGCAAGGTTTTCAAGTAAAAAGAAAAGGGGGATGGGATACCCATGGTTTGCCTGTGGAGTTAGGGGTAGAAAAAGAATTGGGTATTACTAAAGAAGATATTGGAAAAAAAATATCTATTGAAGACTATAACCAAAAATGTAGGGAAGCAGTTTTGCGCTATAAGAAAGAGTGGGATGATATCACTACTAAAATGGGTTATTGGGTAGATTTAGAAAAGCCTTATGTTACTTTCGAAAACAATTATATTGAAACACTCTGGTGGATTTTAAGTACCCTTTATAAAAAAGGTTACTTATACGAAAGTGTAAGTATTCAACCTTATTCTCCGGCAGCTGGTACTGGTTTGAGTTCACACGAATTAAATCAACCAGGTACATACAAAGACGTTAAAGATACTTCTGCAGTTGCTATGTTTAAAGCAACACAAACTTCTTTAGATAATTGCAAATGGTTTGCAGGGGTTGATCAAAGCTTAATGGAAAGCAAAGAGGTTTTCCTCATGGCTTGGACCACCACACCGTGGACCCTGCCTTCTAATTTGGGCTTAACAGTAGGACCCAATATTGACTATGTATTGGTTAAAACATTTAATCCGTACACTTTTTTACCCGTTAATGTTATTTTAGCCAAAGCATTGTTGGGTAAGTATTTCAAGCCAGAGGGTGAGAATGGTTCTTTTGAAGAATTTAATGAGAAAACAAAATTGTTGCCATGGACTATTTTGGCAACTTTTAAAGGTGTTGAGATAGAAGGAATGGAGTATGAGCAGTTATTGCCTTATGAATCCAATTCTTTAAAAGCCATTTTAGCAATCACTCCTGATGCAAAACCGTTTAGAGTAATAAGTGGAGACTTCGTTACGACCGAAGATGGTACAGGTATTGTGCATACAGCCCCTGCATTTGGTGCGGATGACTATAAAGTTGGTAAGAAATTTAATATAGGTATTCTTACCATGGTAGACCGTGAAGGAAAATTTGTGGATGGCTTGGGGCCATTTAGTAATCGCTATGTAAAAAATTACAAAGACGATCCTGCTTATGTAGATGTGAATGTAGACATCTGCGTGCAGTTGAAGAAAGACAATCGGGCATTTAAAGTAGAGAAATACGAACACAGTTATCCGCATTGTTGGAGAACAGACAAACCCATTTTATATTATCCTTTAGATGCTTGGTTTATTAAAACTACTGCTGTAAAAGATAGAATGGTTGAACTGAATAAAACCATCAACTGGAAACCAAAATCTACAGGCGAAGGCCGATTTGGCAACTGGCTAGAAAATATGGTAGACTGGAATTTGAGCAGAAGCCGTTATTGGGGAACGCCTTTGCCAGTATGGAGAACGGAAGATGGCACTGAAGAAATATGTATTGGTTCAATTGCAGAATTAAATGAAGGTATTCGTAAAGCGAATGAAATATTGGGTGACGATATCAATAAAAATTATTTGCACGGGGGCATTTTAGATTTACATAAACCTTTTGTGGACGAAATTATTTTGGTAAGCCCTTCAGGTAAGCCAATGACCCGTGTGCCTGATTTGATTGACGTTTGGTTTGATAGTGGTGCTATGCCTTATGCGCAATGGCATTATCCATTTGAGAATAAAGAATTAATAGATAAAGGGGAAGCTTTCCCCGCAGATTTTATTGCGGAAGGAGTAGATCAAACCCGCGGATGGTTTTATACTTTACATGCTTTAGGGGTTATGCTATTTGATAGTGTAGCGTATAAAGCGGTTGTGAGCAATGGATTGGTCTTAGACAAGAATGGAAATAAAATGAGTAAACGCCTCGGTAACGTGGTGAATCCTTTTGAAACCATTGAGCAATATGGGGCTGATGCAACCAGGTGGTATTTAATTACGAATGCTTCTCCATGGGATAACTTGAAGTTTGATATGGCGGGTATTCAGGAAGTGCAGCGTAAGTTTTTTGGTACGCTTTATAATACTTACCAATTCTTCACGCTTTACGCGAATGTAGACGGCTTTGCATACAAGGAAGCTCCAATCCCTTTAGAACAAAGACCTGAAATTGATCGTTGGATTTTATCTTCTTTAAATACTTTAACTAAACAAGTAACCAATTATATGAACGACTTTGAGCCAACCTTGGCTGGTCGTGCTGTAGAAACATTTGTGGATGCTCAACTAAGCAATTGGTATGTACGTTTGTGTAGAAGACGTTTTTGGAAAGGGGAGTACGAAACTGATAAAATTAGCGCTTATCAAACGCTGTATGAATGTTTAGAAACAGTAGTTCGATTGATTGCACCAATATCTCCATTCTTTAGTGACGCGGTATTTGCTAATTTGAATGCAGTAACCAATCGATTTAATGTGGCTTCTGTTCACCATGCTGATTTTCCTGTTTGCGATGAATCAATGGTTGATCCATTATTAGAAGAACGTATGCAATTGGCGCAAGAAACTTGTTCTTTGGTTTTGTCTTTACGTAAGAAAGTAAATATTAAAGTTAGGCAGCCTTTGCAAAAAGTGATGATTCCAGTACTTGATGTTCAAATGAAAGAGCAATTGGAGAAAATGGAAACTTTGATTAAAGCAGAAGTGAATGTAAAAGAATTGGAATACATCACTGCTACACAAGGAGTAATTAGCAAAAAAATCAAAGCCAATTTTAAAACACTGGGGGCCAAATTAGGGGCTTCTATGAAAGAAGCTGCTGCTGCTATTGCTGGGTTTACTCAAGACCAAATTGCAGTATTGGAAGGGGCTGGTTCAATTCAGCTTGCACTTTCTGCGGGAGAATTTACCATTGATATGGGCGATGTAGAAATCACCGCTGAAGATATACCGGGTTGGAGTGTTGCTTCTAAGGGTAAATTGACCGTTGCGCTGGATATTACCCTTTCGGAAGACCTAAAACAAGAAGGGGCAGCTAGAGAATTTGTGAATCGTGTACAAAATATTAGAAAAGAATCGGGTTTTGAACTAACAGACCGTATATTCGTACAGTTACCCGAAGGCACCCCCCTAAAGCCTTCTATTATTAAATTTAACGACTATATTTGCCGCGAAATATTAGCAGATGGCATTGAATGGGTGTTAGATCTTGCATCTGGAACACCTATAGAAGTAAATGACATTGCATTAACCGTGGTTGTAAACAAAAAAGGATAAGACCTATGGCTACAAAGAAACCAGCCCCCAAAGCAACTCCCAAAAAAGTGGTAAAGGCGGCTCCAGCCAAAGCTGCAGCAAAACCTGCTGCAAAGGCACCAGCTAAGCCTGCTGCAAAACCAGCGGCCAAAGCGCCTGCTAAACCCGCTGCAAAAGCACCAGTAAAACCAGTAGCTAAACCTGCTGCAAAGGCACCAGCTAAGCCTGCTGCAAAACCAGCGGCCAAAGCGCCTGTTAAACCCGCTGCAAAAGCGCCAGTGAAACCAGCAGCTAAACCTGCTGCAAAAGCACCAGCTAAAGCACCTGCAAAACCAGTAGCAAAACCTGCTGCAAAAGCGCCAGTGAAACCAGCAGCTAAGCCTGCTGCAAAACCTGCGCCCGTTCCTGCAAAGCCAGCAGCTAAAGCACCTGCAAAACCGGCACCTGCACCAGCAAAGCCCGCTGTTAAAGCTGCGCCTGTTCCTGCAAAACCTGCTGCACCAGCACCTGCTCCTGCAAAACCAGTTGCACCTGCTAAACCAGTAGTTAAAGCTCCACCTGCACCTCCTGTAAAACCAGTAAAAAAAGTGCCAGGTCCTATAAAAGACGTGAAAGTACCTAAGATCAATACCAAATCGAGTGTTACCTATAGCCCTGGCTATACCCCATTAGAAAAAAGAGTAGAAGCACCTAAACCTCAGGGTCCATTGGTTAAATACAATGATACCGACTTAGCAGAGTTTAGAGACTTAATAAACAAAAAGTTAGATGCAGCTAAAAAAGAATTAGCGTACTTACAGGGTTTAATTACTCGTAAAGATGAAATGGGTGGAGACAACGACGATGCTCGTTATATGACCATGGAAGACGGAACAATGAGCATGGAAAAAGAACAGTTAAGTCAAATGGCTAGTCGTCAAATTACTTATATTGACCATTTAGAAAAAGCAATCATGCGTATTGAAAATAAAACTTATGGTATCTGTAGAGTTACCGGCCGTTTAATTGACAAAGCAAGATTGCGTGCTGTACCACATGCTACATTAAGCTTAGAAGCTAAACTAGGATTGGTAAAGCCTAACCAAGATTAATTAGTTCAACCAAACTAACTGATACGGCCCCGAATTATTTCGGGGCTTTTTATTTTACTTCTTGCATGTCTACCAACTTTCTGTAGATTCCTCCTTGGGCTAGTAAATCATCGTGGGTACCTCTTTCTGCAATTTCACCCTTTTGTAATACAATGATTTCATCTGCATGTCTGATGGTGCTGAGTCTATGTGCAATCACAATAGATGTACGGTTTTGCATCATATTATTAATAGCATCTTGCACCAATCTTTCACTTTCAGTATCTAACGACGAAGTAGCTTCATCTAAAATAAGGATAGGTGGATTTTTTAAAACCGCTCTAGCAATAGTCACACGCTGTCTTTCTCCACCACTTAGTTTACCACCACGGTCGCCAATATTGGTATGAAAGCCTTCATCTTTTTTATGAATGAAATCCGATGCATTGGCCACTTTTGCTGCGTGCTCAATGTCTTGATCATTTACATTGTCAATCCCTAGTGCAATATTGCCTGCAATGGTATCATTAAATAAAATGGGTTCTTGGGTTACGATGCCCATCATTGAACGGATGCTGTGTAATGTGTATTCTTTTATATTAATACCATCAATTAAAATTTCACCGCTACTAACATCGTGAAATCTTGGAATTAAATCGGCCAAACTACTTTTACCTGCTCCTGATGAACCCACTAATGCAATGGTCTTTCCTTTTTCAATAGTGAGGTTTATATTTTTTAAAATAGGCGTGTCGTTATAAGAAAAACTCACTTGTTTAAATTCAATGGAATGCTCAAATTGGGTCAAGGTTTTGGCATTGGGCAAGTCTGTAACGGTAATGGGTGCTTGTAAAATTTCTTCAATACGCTGTATGGCTGCGCTACCTCTTTGTGCATTGTAAAACGCAGTAGACAAGGATTTGGCAGGATTGATGATTTGCGTAAAAATGACAATATAGTTAATAAAACCAGTGGCTTCTAAACCCGCTTCGTTGTTTAATACCAATCTTCCTCCAAACCAAAGAATACAACTCAACACCATTACTCCCATGAATTCAGACATGGGCGAAGCCAAGTCTTTTCTAAAATTCATTTTATTGCGAATATGGTTCAGGTTATTATTGGTGCTGAAAAAACGATTGCGTAAAATTTTCTCTGCATTAAATGCTTTGATAACTCTGAGCCCTCCTAATGTTTCATCTAAAATGCTCATCAATGTTCCCAATTCTTCAGCAGAGGCAGTGGATTGTTTTTTAAGTGATCTACTAATCCTACCTATTAAAAATCCAGTTAGGGGAAGTAGTACCAATAAGAATACAGAAAGCACAGGACTGATGTAAACCAATACACCCAGAATGATTAAAATATTTAAAGGATCTCGAATTAATCCTTCTAAAGTGCTCATCACACTCCATTCTACTTCATTGGCATCATTGCTCATTCTGCTGATGATGTCTCCTTTTTTTTGTTCTGTAAAAAAGCCAATGGGTAGCTGTAAAATTTTAGCATACAAGTCAGACCTTAATTTGGTCATAACATAATTACGCATGGGCGCCAACACCCTAAAAGACAAATACGTGAATGCGTTTTTGAAAAATATAGAAATAATAATGATAATACAAATGGCTCCCAATGCATATACTTCACCCTTTTCTTGAATGAGTAAACTTAAATAGTATTTTAAGTGCGCTAGAATAGCATCTGCCCCATCTGTAGTAAAACTAAGGGTTGGTTTACTGGTGATTAATTTTTCTTTGGCAAATAATAGCCCTAAGAAAGGGGCCAGCATCACCAATGATATCAATGAAAAAACGATGGAAAGCAGGTTAAAAACAACGTATAATACAATGTTTTTTCGTTGACTTCGCAGGTAAAATAAGATTCGCTCAAAACGCTTCATACAGGAATAAATGGTGAAACAAGGCAAAGTAACTAATTTTACACCCATAAACCTTGATATTATGGAGGAAGGAAAAAGACAGCGGCAGGTAGCCGGAGCATTGCAAGAACAATTCAATGATATATTCAGAAGGCTAAACCTATCAATGATTGATGGGGGAATGGTTTCGATATCTAGCGTTAAAGTAACGCCAGACTTGTTGGAGGCAAGGGTTTATTTGAGTTTATTTCAAGTGAAAGATGCTGCTACAGTAATGAAGAAAATTGAATCAAAGGCTTGGGAAATCAAAAAAGAGTTGGCCGATAAAATGAAGCACCAGCTAAGAAGGATTCCTGTGATTCATTTTTACAACGACGATACGTTAGATTATGTATTTAAAATGGAAGAAGTATTCAAGAAAATAAATGAGAAAGGCGAATGAACCTGCTCTTTGCCTGGCGCTATTTTCGCTCTAAAAAAACCACCAATGCAATCAATATTATTGCATGGATTGCCATTACCGCTATTGCAGTTGGTACAGCTTCCTTAATTATTATTTTAAGTGTATTCAACGGATTTGAAGACTTAGTAAAAGGCTTGTATGGAGATTTTTATCCTGCATATAAAGTGGTTCCAATTAAAGGAAAAACATTTGAATTAAGCGCTTCAAAAGTAACGGCTTTAAAAGCATTAAAAGACATTAAAGCGTTCAGTTTTGTAGCAGAAGAAAAAGCGCTTTTAACGGGTGCTTACCAAACCATTGTTACCATTAAAGGAGTCGAAAATAATTATACCCAGGTAAACCCTATTCAACAATATATACGAAGAGGAAGTTTTGAATTAGGTAACACAGAAATCCCTGGAATCGTTATGGGGGCGGGGATTGAGAACGCAGCAGGAATAAATACCGAGAAAGTTTTTGAAGCCGCTACCTTGTATTTTCCCAATCGAAATGGGAATTTATTAACGGGAGATGGGCTTAATTCATTTTCTGTAATACCATCTGGTGCATTTATTGTTCAACAGGAATTTGATAATAAATATGCATTTACCAATCTAGCATTTGTACAATATATGTTGGGGTTAAAAACCAATGAATTCAGTGCAATAGAAATAAATGCAAAAGAGAACAATAGTAATCTAGTAAAGCAACTGCAAACTGTATTAGGCAATCAAGTACAAATTCAAACCCGATACCAACAGAATGCCACTTTGTATTCGGTAATGCAACTAGAAAAATGGGTGATCTATGGCATACTTTCTTTAATTCTGGTAGTTGCTGCATTCAATATGATTGGGGCATTAAGTATGTTGGTTTTAGAAAAACAAAAAGACATTGCTGTATTGCGTGCATTGGGCGCATCTAGTAATAGAATTAGGAATATTTTTTTAATAGAAGGATTATTACTTGCTGCAATGGGCGCAGGAGCTGGAATACTATTAGGAGGTGGAATATGCTGGATGCAGGAGCAATTTCATTTAATCAAATTAGGAGGCTCTACATTTATCATTGATTATTATCCAGTAAAAACAATGCCACTAGATTTTATCTTGGTATTGTTTACGGTTACTGCTATTTCATTTACAGCAGCTTGGGTGACCGCACAAAAAACAAGTGCGCAACCTTTTGAGCTGCGCACCTAACTAGTTTAAAACTTAGCTATTTGATATTTTTAATAATCTCCTAAAGTTTCAGGTAACTGAGCCAAAGCTTTAGCCAATTGCTCATCACTAGGAGCAATTCCGTGCCATTCGTGACTGCCTTCCATAAAGTCTACGCCCTTACCCATTTCTGTTTTCATTAAAATGCAGATGGGTTTGCCGTTTCCAGTCATTGATTTGGCTTTGTCTAAAACTGCTACCACACTATCCATATCATTTCCATCCATGTCTAGAACGGTCCAATCAAATGCTTCAAACTTACTACGCAAATTGCCCAAAGACAATACTTTGCTGGTAGGCCCGTCAATTTGTTGACCATTTAAATCTACTATGCTAATTAGGTTGTCTACTTTATTGTGAGAAGCAAACATCACGGCTTCCCAAATTTGTCCTTCTTGTAATTCTCCATCTCCATGTAAAGAGAAAACCAAATGAGGGTCTTGGTTTAATTTCTTGGTAAGCGCTGCGCCTACAGCTACGCTCAATCCCTGACCCAAAGAACCACTTGCAATACGTACCCCTGGTAAATGTTCGTGGGTAGTTGGATGCCCCTGCAAACGGGTATTGATTTTTCTAAAACTAGCCAATTCCTTCACTTCAAAATAGCCAGCACGAGCAAGAACAGAATAATACAAGGGAGAAATATGCCCATTCGATAAAAAGAACAAGTCTTCTTGTTTTCCGTCCATGCTAAAATGGACATCGTGCTTCATACTATGAAAATAGAGCGCAGTAACTACATCGGTACAACCCAATGATCCCCCTGGATGACCGCTTTGAACCCCGTGCACCATGCGCACGATATCTCTTCTAACTTGGGTTGCAGTGCTTTTTAAATCAGCTATACTTGCCATAACAAATTCGGTAATTTACGGCGAAGATAAAAGCATTTAATGCATAAAGTATGGATTCATTTATTAAATTTGCCCCACTTAAATTTTAATTATGTCTGAAGAATTAGGAATGATCATAGATGATGCTACGGATACCATGAAAAAAGCCATTGTGCATTTAGAAGCGGAGCTAGTTAAAATTAGAGCAGGAAAAGCCAATCCCAATATGTTGGATGGGATTAATGTAGATTATTATGGATCACCCACCCCCATTGCGCAGGTGGCTAATATTACCGTTTTAGATGCAAGAACCATCAGCATACAGCCTTGGGAAAAGAATATGTTGGCTTTGATAGAGCGTTCTATTATGGCCGCTAATATTGGTATTACCCCTCAGAATGATGGGGTTCAGATCAGGTTGTTTATGCCACCCTTAACCGAAGAACGCAGAAAGGAACTAGTGAAAAAAGCAGGTGGAGAAGGAGAGCAAGCAAAAGTAGCCATCCGAAACATCCGTAGAGACGCCATTGAAGACGTGAAGAAATTACAGAAAGATGGTTTAAGTGAAGATGCAGCCAAAGACGCAGAAAAAGAGATTCAAGAATTAACCGACAAACATATTGCCTTGGTAGAAAAACATTTGGCTACCAAAGAAAAAGAAATGATGACGGTTTAATTATTTCTTGTTCGCTAAATAAACACCCACTAAAATAATTCCACAGCAGGTAACTTGAATTAAGTTTACCTGCTCGTCACCCCAGATACCCCAACCAATGGCTACAAAGGGGATTCCATAAGTAACCATGGAAGCGAATAATGCCCCAGCTCTTTTTACCAACATATAAAATAATACAGAAGCCACTGCTGTGCCAAAAATGCCTAGAACTGCAGATGCGCCAGTAGACACCAAATAGGCATCTTCCGTTAAGGGCAATGCAAAATAACCCGTGAAATATAAAATGATGGAGCATGGAATCAGCAAGAATACAAAAGCCATGGAAGCAATTTCTAATGAGCCAATGCCTTGCATATGCTTACCTACCATATTTACATTGATACCATAAAACAAAGTGGCCAACAATACCAATAAGGAATAAGAAAAATATTCTAAACTAATATTGGAGCCTGCTGCTACCAATAAAGACAGTCCAATAAAACCAACAATGATTCCGATTAATTGCAATTTTTTTACTTGCAATTGAAAAAAAGAAATGCCTGTTATAATTACAAAAAGTGGAGTCAACGCATTCATGATACCTGCCAATGCGCTGTCAATTTTTGTTTCTGCAATGCAAAACAAATAAGCCGGGAAAAAACTGCCCAATAAACCAGATAAAACCACTACTCCTCGCTTCTCTTTAGCAATATTGCGCATGGCTTTGGCTGCAAAAGGCAATAGCACTAAACCTGCACTAATAATTCTTATAGATGCCACCTGATAAGGGCTTAAAACATTCATGCCGCCTTTCATTAGTATGAAAGAACTACCCCAAATAAGGCAGAGTAAACTAAAAATAAGCCAATTCAATAATTGTTTTTGCACAGTCTAATTTTATCAAAGATGCCGTTTTTACGGTTCTAAATCAATACATTTAAGTAAACAATGAATCATGCAAACAGTTCGCTTAAATAAAATTAGCACCAAAGCACCCAAGCAATTCAACAAAGAAAAAACAAAAGCAAAAACGCTTTTAATTTTGAAAGAGCTGACTGAATTACAAAATTTATTGTACGCAGAATCTAAACATTCTTTGCTGATAGTTATTCAGGGAATGGATGCAAGTGGAAAAGATGGTTTGATTAGAGATGTTTTTAGTGCAATGAATCCGCAAGGGGTGCAGGTAGAATCGTTTAAAGCACCTACTTCAAAAGAATTGTCACACGATTTTTTATGGAGAATACATATGCATGCGCCTTCTAAAGGCATGATTCAAGTATTTAATCGATCTCATTATGAAGATATATTAATTACACGTGTACATAAATGGTGCGACGATGCATTGGCCATTAAAAGAATGAAAGCCATTAATGATTTTGAAGAAATGTTGGAAGTGCATAATCATACCCATATACTCAAATTCTATTTGCATATCAGTCCCGAAGAGCAAAACGAGCGCTTATTAGAAAGATTAGAAGACAAAACCAAGCAATGGAAATACAATGAGCAAGATTTGGAAGAAGCCAAACTCTGGGAACAGTACATGAGAGTATATGAAGATTGTTTTAATAAGTGCAATAAAGTGCCTTGGCATATCATTCCTTCCGATCAAAACTGGTACAAAGAATATTTAGTAGCTAATGCCATACTTACTACATTAAAAAATTTGAAAATGCGTTTTCCAGGTTTGAAGAAATAACTATATTTCAGGTATAAAAACTTTTATTATGGGTATGATTAAAGAATTCAAAGAGTTTGCTGTAAGAGGCAATTTAGTAGATACCGCTGTAGCTTTTGTAATGGGGGTATCCTTTGGAAAAATCGTCACTTCTTTTGTAGATGGGATCATTATGCCATTGGTAGGTATGCTTACTGGGGGAGTTGATTTTAATGATAAAAAATGGGTTTTGCAACAGGCTGTTGATGCTGTAAAAGATGCTGCGGGAACGGTTGTTACCCCGGCGGTAACCGAAGTCTCCATTAAATACGGGGAGTTTATTACCAATTTGATTGACTTTGTAATTGTAGCATTTGCCGTATTCATGGTCATCAAAGCCTTGAATAAATTGAAGAAAGCCGAAGCCCCCGCTCAGCCAGCTCCACCTCCAGGACCAACTGATGCAGAAAAACTACTAGCAGAAATTCGTGATTCACTCAAAAAAGTGAATTAAGCCATATTAGTGGATAACTATTCTTGAAACAGGGCTAAAATAGGCCCTGTTTTCTTTTCTTTGTAAAAAACCGGAACGTGAGTACTGTTAACTATCAAATTAAACTAGATCAGTTTGAAGGTCCTTTTGACCTTTTGTTGTTCTTTATTGAAAGAGATGAACTAGATATCTATAATATTCCCATTACTAAAATCATCAACGACTTTTTAGATTTCATACATGGATCGGAAAAGTTGAATATTGAATTGAGTTCTGAGTTCATTTTATTTGTATCTACTTTAATGCGCATCAAAGCAAGATTATTGTTGCCAAGAAAAGAGATTGATGCTTCTGGAAATGAAATAGATCCACGTCAAGAATTGATTGATAAAATTCTGGAGTACAAAAAATTCAAAGAAGCAGCAGTGCAAATGGCCGAAATGGAAGCCATGCGTATGTTGATGGTGAAGAGAGGAAATTTACAAAGAGAAATTTCTTCCATTGGTGAAGAAGCATCAGAAGGAACAGAGATACAGAATATTACTTTGTTCAAACTGATGAAGGCATTTGAAAAAGTAATGCAGCGAGTGCACGATCGGCAGAACAAACCTGTTCATACTGTAGTTCGCTACAACTACACCATGGAAGGAAGCCGAGATTATATGCTCGATTTTGTGGGCAGAGAAAAAACAGTTGCTTTCGAAAAGGTTTTCGAAATCTGTGAAGACCGCATACATGCCATCTTTTTATTCTTATCTATCTTAGAATTGTCTCAACAGAAATACATGAAATTGTTGGTAGGGCAGGGCATGAATAATTTCATTGTAGAATGGAATGAAAATAGAGAGGCTGATATAGCCGATGAAGGCTTAACGGAAGAGGAAAGAACAGAACAAGAAGGAAGTTTTGAATAAATAAAAAACCCGTCCACCTAAGGCAACCAAGTTTTTTATTTATTTTGTTAAATTATTTAAGGACTATTTAATATTATGCCTGCTGATTTTTTCTTTGGAAGGTCGCAATCAGAAATATAATGGATGTGAATACAAATAATCCTATGCTGATTTGTGGAACAAGCTCCGTTAATGTACTGTAATTATAACTTGCGCCTGGTCTTAGGAAATACGCAATTAAACCTCCATACATTAAACCGACTGCTAAAAGCCTTTTACTAAAGGAATATTTTTTGGGGAATATGACTTCCCTGCCAAGAAGTAAAACTCCAATAAATGTGGGAATGCTTATTAACCAATATTCAATAAAAAAAAGCCCGAATAAAAAGCTCAATCCATAAAGGCCACACATTTTAGGACCACATATAATTATACATGAGTAGCTAATAATGACCCAGACTGGGTTCATTTTTTTGATGGAAAATTTCATTTAAAAAACAGTATTATCCAAGTATTGAATTTGACACGTTAACTTTCTCCTTCATGAGCTCTCTCACTGCATCAGCAATGCCTTCCGCATCATAAGCACATTCTCTATGTAGTTCTTTTGGTGTACCGTGTTCTACTAACCTGTCGGGAATTCCTAAGATTTTAACATCGGCCTTGTATCTGTTTGCGTTCATGAATTCTAATACGGCCGATCCAAATCCACCCACTACAGTACCGTCTTCAACGGTTACAATTTTTGAATAATTGCTGAACACTTCGTGCAATAAATCAGCATCTATTGGTTTTACAAAACGTAGATCGTAATGCGCAGGATCAATTCCCTCTGTTCTTAAATTGCGGATGGCTGTTTGTGCAAAATTACCTGGATGGCCAAAGCTTAAAATAGCCACTTCTTTTCCATCTTTTAATTTGCGCCCTTTACCAATCGTAATTGCTTCAAATGGTGTTCTCCATTCTGGCATAACACCTTCTCCTCTCGGATAACGAATCACCACCGGATACTGTGTTTCATCTAGCTGAGCTGTGTACATTAGGTTGCGCAATTCTTTTTCATTCATGGGTGCTGCAATAATTAAATTAGGAATGCAACGCATGAAGGAAATATCATAACAACCGTGGTGAGTAGGCCCATCTTCTCCCACTAAGCCAGCACGGTCTAAACAAAATACAACGGGTAATTTTTGCAAAGCAACATCATGTACCACTTGGTCATACGCGCGTTGCATAAAGGAAGAATAAATATTACAGAACACCCTTAATCCCTGTGTAGCCATTCCTGCACTTACTGTAACTGCGTGTTGCTCACAAATGCCTACATCAAATGCGCGATCAGGCATTTTATCCATCATGAATTTAAGCGAAGAACCACTTGGCATGGCAGGTGTAACTCCCATTACTTTGGTGTTGGCTTCTGCTAATTCAATCATGGTATGTCCAAATACATCTTGGTATTTAGGGGGCTGTGGAACATCTATTTTCTTTTTGAAAATCTCTCCAGTTGTTTTGTCGAATAAGCCGGGTGCGTGCCACTTGGTTTGGTCTTTCTCTGCCAGTTCGTATCCCTTCCCTTTAGTGGTAATAATATGCAATAATTTAGGACCAGGTATTTCTCTTAAGTCCTTTAAAGTATCCACCAACTTGGTAATATTGTGGCCATCAATTGGACCAAAATAACGCAGCTTTAATGCTTCAAATAAATTGCTGCTTTTGTTTACCACACCCTTGATGCTTGCTTCCATTTTTGAAGCCATTTCTCTGCTGAAATTTTTACCTACAGGTAATTTGCCCATTAGGTTCCAAATTTCGTCTCTTACTTTATTGTAAGTGGGCGATGTACTAATGTCTGTTAAATATTCTTTTAAAGCACCCACATTCGGGTCGATGCTCATACAGTTGTCGTTCAAAATAATCAGTACATCACTATCTGCAACTCCTGCATGGTTCATTGCTTCAAAAGCCATACCCGCCGTCATAGATCCATCTCCAATAATGGCTACCGATTTTCTGTTTTCTCCTTTTTGTTTTGCAGCAATGGCCATTCCTAATGCCGCAGAAATAGAAGTGGAGGAGTGCCCAACGCCAAAAGTATCGTATTCACTTTCCGAACGCTTAGGGAAACCACTTAATCCTTTGTATTTTCTGTTGGTAGGAAAATTATCTCTTCTACCGGTTAAAATTTTATGACCATAAGCCTGGTGGCCTACATCCCAAACCAATTGATCGTAAGGGGTATTATAGATATAATGTAATGCTACTGATAATTCTACCACTCCTAAGCTAGCAGCAAAATGCCCACCGTGCACACTAACTACATCTATGATATATTGTCTTAATTCGTCGCAAATCTGGTGTAATTGTGCCCTGCTGAGTTTTTTAAGGTCTTCAGGGTTATTAATATTTTTGAGTAAAGGGCCAGGAACAAACTCCATGTACTGCTTAATTTAGTGGTAAAAATACAATAACATCCGATAAAAAGGAAGGTTCAGCCTTTTGTTACATTATTTTAAGCCAACCAGCCGCTGAATTTGCCTTTAATCCAATTTGTTCCTTTTCAAGGGCTTAGCTATATTTAGCTTTGTAAGTCATGAGAACAAAAAGCAAAGCAATACTATATTGGTGGTGTCAAATGGGTGGCTGGCTCCTGTATGGGATAACAATGGTGTTTTTTGCCTTTGTTTTCGATAGTAAAATCAATAGCATCTTCTATCCCAAGTTATTGGTGATCATCATTTCTGGTTTATTTTTTACCCATGTTTTGAGGGAATTAATCAAATTATTCCACTTACTTCCCCCAGATTTATCTAAAAAATGGGTCCAGTTTACAGGTGTGTTAATGTTGATTTTAGTGCTTTTTAACTTAACCAACTCTGCTATTGCTGAGTGGCTGCACTTGTACAACCCCAAAACAAAGGTTTCTGTAGACAAAAGATTTTTAGTGAACCTAGTTTCAGATTCTCCTTTGATTTTGGTTTGGGTGTCTATTTATTACCTCTGGCATTATATAGAATTAGGTACAAAAACTGAATTCCAAAAAATTAAACTAGAGAGTTTGGTGAAGGAAATGGAACTAAAAACCATTAAAAGCCATATTAATCCACACTTTATATTTAACGCACTCAATAGCATTCGTGCATTGGTTGATGAAAATCCGGAAAGAGCCAGAACAGCCATTACAGAATTGAGTAATTTGCTCAGAAGCAGTATGCAGGCGGAGAAACAAGAGACGGTTCCTTTTGAAAGAGAATTAAATATTGTAAAAGACTATTTAGCTTTAGAACATATTCGTTTTGAAGACCGATTAATGGTTGAGTATGATATTGATGAAGACACTTTAGATCAACCCATACCTCCTATGATGTTACAAACTTTGGTGGAAAATGCCATTAAGCATGGTATTAGTAAAGCCAAAGAAGGGGGAACCATTAAAATAATATCTGATTTCAGGCAATCGCATCATGAATTGATTGTACAGAATTCAGGAACAATTTCCGAAATTGCTGATCCAGAAGGTTTTGGTTTGCAAAGTACCAGAAGCAGATTGAAGTTATTGTTTGGAGATAAAGCTAGTTTTACCATTGAAGCAACAAAGAATAATATAGTTGAAGCAAAAATAATTATGCCAGTACAAGGTGTACCGGCTTAAACACAATAATACAATTAGCAATTATGGCAATTAAGGCAATTATTATTGATGATGAAAGATTGGCAAGGAATGAACTGAAGAAGTTGTTGCAAGACCATGGTGATATAGAAGTGATAGATGAGGCAGCGAATGTAGATGAGGGTATTGAAAAAATTGAAACTCTGAACCCTGATCTAATTTTTCTAGACATTCAAATGCCAGGTAAAACTGGCTTCGACTTATTGGCCGAAGTAGAGAAAGCGCCTAAAGTAATATTTACTACAGCTTACGATGAATATGCCATTAAAGCATTTGAAGTAAATGCTTTGGACTATTTATTAAAACCGATTGAGCCAAAGCGTTTATCTGATGCCATTCAAAAATTGCAAGCAGAGTTATTTAAAGAGAAAATTGGTTTAAGTGGTAATAATAGAGGACCTCTTACAGAGCAGGATCAGGTTTTTGTAAAAGATGGGGAACGCTGTTGGTTTGTGAAGCTGGGTGAAATCAGGTTATTTGAAAGTGTTGGCAATTATGCCAAAGTGTTTTTTGGAACGAATAAGCCGCTGATATTAAAATCGTTGAATGCCTTAGAAGAACGCTTAGATGATCGAATGTTTTTCAGGGCCAACAGAAAACATATTATCAATCTAAGATGGATTGAAAAAATTGAACCTTATTTTAATGGGGGATTAATCCTCGATTTAAAAGGTGGGGAAAAGATTGAAGTGAGCCGTAGACAAACGGTGAAGTTTAAAGAAATGATGAGTTTATAATTTAATTGAAAATCATGAAGAAGTTTTTTGTTTCCTTTTGTTTGTTGGGGTTGATAGTAACTGCCGAAGCGCAAGATTTACAAACCATTATTACAGATGCCGAAGTGCAAAGAGTGGTTGGTACATTGGCTTCTGATGAAATGGAAGGGAGAAGAACTTTTACTAAAGGAATAGATAAAGCAGCTGCATTTATTGCTGCTGAATTTAAATCGTATGGTATTCAGCCATTAAAAGGCAGCAATCAATATTTGCAATCATTTGCAATGATCAGACCTAAGTTTATTAGTGCGTCTGGTATGCTAAATGAATCAGCTTTAGATACCAAACAAATTATTGCTGTTACTTGCAGTAAAGACTTACAGGTTACCGATAAATCGGGATATGAAGTGGCTGTGATTGCAAAGGGAGCTAATTTATTTGGAGAGGCACGCAAATACAGTGGTTTAACTAAGAATACTATTGTATTGGTTGATACTTCATTCACTAGCAGTTTTGGAAGATTGGCACAGCTTAAGGGTAATATGTTTTATTCTGATAAGTCGGTTGTTTTTGTTTTAACTCCTGAAACAGCTATCAAGAGCATTACCATTGATGCAAAACATGATATTCAAGAAATGCCTTTAGCCAATGTAGTTGGTATGATTCCTGGTAAAACTTTACCGAATGAATATGTGATTTTTTCTGGCCATTATGATCATTTAGGCATTAATACCAGAAATATGGTCAACAACGATTCTATTTATAATGGAGCCAATGATGACGCGGCTGGAACTACTGCTATGATGTTATTGGCTAAATATTATGCTGCAACCAAGAGCAATGATCGCACGTTGATTTTTGCTGCTTTTACTGCGGAAGAAGTAGGTGGATTTGGTGCTCAATATTTTTCTAAACAATTCAATCCATTGGATGTGAAAGCCATGTTCAATATTGAAATGATTGGTAGTGAAAGTAAATGGGGTAAGAACAGTGCATTTATCACTGGGTATGAAAAAACAGATATGGGTAAATTATTACAAGGTAATTTAACTGGAACTAATTTTACTTTCTATCCTGATCCATATACCAGTCAAAATTTATTTTATCGTTCTGATAATGCAACATTGGCAAGATTGGGTGTGCCAGCACATACTATTTCAACTACTAAAATAGATGTTGATCCTTACTACCATAAAGCATCGGATGAACTAAGTACCATCGATATTTCGAATATGACTCAGATCATCCGATCTATTGCTTTAAGTGCTAGAGGAATCATCAGTGGAAAAGAAACTCCCACGAGAGTTGATACCAGTAGCTTAAGATAAGTTGGTTTTTCTAGAAAGTATATCTTAAACTAAGTCCTCCATCCATATAAAAATAGTTGCCTCCAAAAAAGTCAACAAATGGTTTAATATCCATACTGATATTGATAGGTGCTTTATTTAATTTAAAATCTAATCCAAGTATTCCATCAATGCCTACTACGGTAGAAGAAGTATAGATTCTGCTGTCGTTATAATAGTATCTACCACCATCTTGAAAAAATCCAAGGTGACCACCAAAACCATAAAATATTTTTGCACTACCTGCTCCACCTAAGGGTGCATGCTTTTCATATAAGCCAGTTACAATAACACTCTGTCTTCCTAAACTAACTATACCTTCTAAGGCGGTGGTCTGATTGGTAAAATGTTTTAATGTTAATCCGCTGGTTAAACCACCGAATCTTAAACCTAATCCGTTTTTGTAAGACTGTGCATTGGTAGTAGTATATATGCTAAGTGCGCATAAAATAGTAGCTACAATAAAAATGTTCTTTTTCATATTTTTTTTTCTGATAATGCATGCAAGATTGGCTTTTTGTATTAGATCAGCATTATACTATTCAACGTTTTAATTACATCATTCACATATCTGTGATTCATGTAATTAACAAGCTCAATTGTGTAAGTAGTTTGGTTTTTATTATTTGAACATTTGGCTAATTAATTTTTCAAACTATGAAACACATTTTTACATTTTTACCGAAAAGACTAAAAGCACTCTTTAGTCCTACAATAAAATTATTGTTGGTCACCTTATTATTTAGCATGGGCTGCAAAAAAGGAATAGAAGAAACTGGCACCATTGCCATCTGTCCTGAAGTAGTTTCTACTGATCCTGTTGCTGGTGCAATTAATGTACCTACTATTAAAGTGATTGCTGCAACTTTTAATGAGCCAATGAATCCTGCTACTATTAATAATAGTACGTTTTTATTACAAGAAGGAACCGTATTGGTTTCTGGAGCTGTTAGTTATACTGGCTCTACCGCCAGTTTTACTCCCTCAGTACCTTTAAAAAGTAATACAGTTTATACCGCTACTATTACTACGGGTGCAAAAGACAACTTAAAAAGTTCAATGATTCAAAATTATGTTTGGTCCTTTAATACAGGAGCAGTACCTACTGTTGTTTCAACAGATCCAGTGAATGATGCAGCCAATGTTGCTTTAATAAAAAATGTTTCTGCAACATTTAGTACTGCAATGAATCCTGCAACTATAACTAGTAGTAGCTTTATATTAAAGCAAGGTGTTAATGTAATTGCAGGTGGTGTTACCTATAGTGGAACAACCGCAGTATTTACTCCTGTTGCTTCCTTTTTAGAGAATACTGTTTACACGGCTACTATTGTTAAAACATCTAAAGACTTAGCTGGTAATGCAATGGTTGCAGATTATACTTGGAGTTTTGCAACTGGAACTATCCCAATTGTTGTATCAACTAGCCCTGTTAATGGTGCAGCTGATGTGGTATTGAATAAAGTAGTTACTGCAAGCTTTAGTAAAGTGATGAATCCTGCAACAATGGATAGAACTACATTCCTTTTAAGCAATGGAACAACTCCTGTTTTGGGTGATGTTACGTATACGGGTAATACAGCTAGTTTTAAACCTGTTGTGAATTTATTGCCAAATACTTTATATACAGGAACTATTACCACAGGTGTTCGTGATTCTTCAGGAAATGCATTAGCAAGTAACTATACATGGACTTTTAGAACAGGTGTATTATTGGATATCATTAAACCCCTTGTTGTATCTACTGATCCTATCAATGGTGCGTTTAATGTTCCATTAAACAAAGTCATCACTGCTACATTTAGTGAGAACATGGATCTTAGTTCAATTAACAATACAACTTTTCTTGTTAAAAACGGAACAGCTACTATTCCTGGTACTATAACTTATACTGGCAAAGTTGCAAGTTTTGTACCAACTGGTGGATTGGCTTCTAACACTTTATACACTGGTACCATTACGATTGGTGCAAGAGATATTTCTGGTAATACATTGGCTAGTGATTACACTTGGACATTTACAACAATTCCTCCTGTGGTCATTCCACCAGTAATTTCTCCTACATTAATTGTGTTTGGTGTGTTTGGCGGTAACGCTGGAATAACCAATCAAGGTTTAAATACAGTCATCAATAATGGAGGCATCGGTACAACTGCAGCTTCTACTTTAATCACTGGTTTTCATGATATGATTACGGGTGATGTTTACACAGAAACGCCTTTGAATGTAGGAAGGGTTAATGGAAGAATTCATACAGCGCCTCCAGCGCCGGGTTCTGCAGCTTCTGCTATCATTGCAGCACAAGGTTTGGCTGATGCCAATGCATTGTATTTAAGCACAGCACCAGCTGCTAAACCAGGTGGAATAGATCCAGGTGCAGGAGAACTAGGTGGATTAACACTTGCTCCTGGTGTTTACAAATCTGCTAGTGGAACTTTTAAAATAAGCAATGGCAATTTAACATTGGATGCAAAGGGTGATCCAAATGCGGTATGGGTATTCCAAACTGCATCTGGCTTAACAGTAGGTATTGCAGGACCTACTGGTGCTAAATCGGTTATCATGATTAATGGTGGGCAACCTAAAAACGTGTTTTGGCATGTTGGAAGCGCAGCTACTATTAATGGTGCAGGTGGCGGAACAATGGTTGGAACAATCATTGCTTATGCTGGTGTTACTTTTTCTACACCAGGAAATGCAACCCAAACTATTTTAAATGGAAGAGCACTCTCTTTAAATGCTTCTGTAACCATGGTTAATACCACTATTAATGTTCAATAACCTATCTAACTTTTTATTTTAAATATATTTTATGATACACTTCAAAAATAATCATTCAAAAACAGTCTTCTTGCTGTTTGGATTACTCATCAGCTTTACAGCATTATTTGCACAAACAGAACAAAGAGTACAACCAAAATGGTGGTTTGGATATTCTGTTGCAGCAAATATTAATCAATACAATGGAACAACCCAAATGTTGAATGCAAGTACAACAGTACCTACTGCATTTCATAAAGGCAAAAGCGTTCGTCCTTACGCTTCTTTCTTATTGGAGTATCGACCAAATAAAGTGGTAGGGTTTATGTTAAACCTAGCATATGATAATAGAAGTGCCCGATTTAATCAAGTGATGGCACCATGTAATTGTCCTGCTGATTTATCTACCAATTTGAGTTATTTCTCTATTGAGCCTAGTTTGAGATTGGCGCCATTTTCCTCTGCATTTTATTTATTTGCAGGTCCTACAATTGGTATCAATATCAATAAAGATTTTGTATATGTTCAAGACAAACAAGTAGACCAACGCGGAGACTTTAGTGATATTAGAAAAACAATGCTCTCTGCACAAGCGGGTGCAGGTATTGATATCCCCTTGTCTAAAAAAAGCAATACGAGCCAAGTTACCTTATCTCCTTTTGCCTCTTTTCAAACAAATTTATTTCAAGCTCCTAGAACCGTTGAAACATGGGATATGTACACCATTAGAGCTGGCTTAGCTTTAAAGTTTGGAAAAGTTGCAGCAGCAGCTCCTCTAAAACAAACACCAGCAGCTCCTATTGAAACGGTAAGAGTTGTTACAGTAAAAGAACCCAATTTGCAGTTTTCTGTTAGAGCGCCAAAAATTGTACCAGCAGAAAGACAAGTTAAAGAAATGTTTCCTTTGCGCAACTCAGTCTTCTTTAATATGGGTTCAAGCGAAATACCAAGCAGGTATATTCAGTTAGGAAAGAACGAGTCTATTAATTTTAAAGAATCAGAATTACAAGAACAACAACCTGCTAATTTAAATAAAGGAAGGTCTGCACGTCAACTAAATGTTTATTATAATATTTTAAACATCATGGGCGATAGAATGCGTAACAACCCTAATACCAGTATTATGTTAACAGGGGCTTCAGATAATAATCCTACAGAAGGAAAATTGATGGCAGAAAATATTAAACAATATCTAGTAAATAACTATGATATAGATCCATCAAGAATCACCACTGATGGTAGAGATAAGCCAGTGATTCCTTCTGAACAACCTGGAGGAACAAAGCAGCTAGATTTATTAAGAGAAGGAGATAGAAGAGTGGATATTACTAGTACATCTTCGGCTATGCTACTTGAAGTGGGTGGTGCAACTTCTCCATTTTTAAAGCCTGTACAAATTAAGACATACCAAGAAGACCCATTAGATACCCATGTTATTTTTACTAATAAAGGCGCAACAGAGTTGTTGAATTCTTGGAGGGTTGAATTGAAGGACGAATCTGGTGTAATTAAAAATTATGGTCCGTATTATTTAGATCAGGGTTCAGTTTCTGGAAAAACTGTTCTTGGAAATAGTGCATCTAAAAATTATCAAGTAACCATGTTTGGTACTACCAAGTCTGGTGATATAATTAAAAAAGAAAGCTCTGTAAGTGTTGCTAAATCTGAAAGTTTAAAACAAGAAGGATTACGTTACAGTATACTATTTGATTTTGATAAAGCAGATGCAATTGCTGCGTATGAAAAATTTCTTACAGAGGTAGTTGCTCCATTAATTCCTGATAATGGAACCGCAATCATTCACGGACATACAGATATTATTGGTGAAGAAAAATACAACCATGAGTTGTCTCATAATAGAGCAGAAACAACAAAGATTATATTGGAGCGTGCTACCAATAGATTAGGTATACGTAATGTAAAATTTGAAGTGTATGGCTTTGGTGCAGAAGCATCTAATGCGCCATTCGAAAATAAGTATCCAGAAGAACGTTTCTATAATAGAACGGTTATCATAGATATTATCCCAGGTAATTAAAGATTGTTTAGCACAGTTTGTTGATTGAGGGCACCCTTGTTACACGTTGTAGCAAGGGTTTTTTATTTCCATCTTTTAATTAGCTTAACCAACTCATACCATAGAACAGATATACTTCCAATGGCAAAACAAATACTTAACTGTTGAATGCTAATAGCAGAGAAGTCAAAAAATATTGCTAAGGGTTTTATATATATCAATGAAAGCAACAATAAAAGGGTAATTATAATCATTCCCAATACTAAATTATTCTTATACCCGATAGTAGTGATGATGGAATAATAGAATGATCGGTTAATTAGGGTTAAAAATATATTAGCAAAAACGAGGGTACTAAAAACCATTGTTCTAGTAGTATTTAGATCTAATAATATATCTACTGCATATTGATAAATATACAAGGTTCCTGCAGTAATGGCAAGACCTTGTGCCAAGCTGGTTGTTAGTTCTTTCCAACTAAAAAAAGTGCTGGTAAATGGCCTTGGCGATTGTGCCATTGTGTTTTTTTCCATTGGCTCATTTTCATAAATGATAGAACAGGTTGGTCCCATGATTAGTTCAAGAAAAATCACATGCACAGGTGTAAATATATTTGGATACAACCATCCAAGTGCAAGCGGAATAAATACTGTTAAAACAATTGGAATATGAATTGAAATAATATATTGGATGGCTTTTTTTAAGTTTGTATAGATTTTTCTTCCCATTGCCACCGCATCCACCATTTTAGCTAAATCATCATCAATTAAAATTAGCGAAGCAGCTTGTTTGGCAATTTCAGTTCCTTTTTTACCCATAGCAATACCTATATGAGCTGCTTTTAAGGCAGGTCCATCATTAACACCATCTCCAGTCATTGCAACTATATCGTTGTTGCTTTTTAATGCATTAATAATTTTTAACTTGGCTTCAGGAAACATTCGGGTAAAAATATTGATTTCAGCCACTTTTATTTTAAGTTCATTGTCAGATAGCAGCATGAGTTCATCTCCGCTTATTTGCTTTTCTGCACCTTTAAATCCAATTTTTTTGGCAATAGTGGTTGTAGTTGCAGCATTGTCACCAGTAATAATTTTAACCTGTATCCCTGCCTTATAAAACTGATTTAAAACCAGTGCCATATTTTCTTTTGGAGGGTCATAAAATGCAATAACCCCCTTTAATTCAAAAAGAAAATCTTGTTGTTTAGCCGGAAAATTATTGCCAGAAAATAGCGCTTCTCCTACTGCTAGTACCCTGTATCCGGCAGAAGTAAATTCATTGATGGCATTTTGAGTGGCTATTCTTGTTTCACTATTTGCATTAGAGCAAGCTAGAATAGCTTCTGGTGCACCCTTTGAGGCAATAATTTTTTTTCCTTCCGCATTTTCAAAAATATGTGTCATCATTGGGGGTCTCCCTTCTAATGGATATTCATGAATCATTTTATACAAAGGACGTTCATCTATTTTGTTGCTTTCTTTGTAAAGTTGATGCAAGGTTAATTCCATTGGATCAAAAGGGATGGGCTCGCTTGCCCACATAGCTATATCAATTAATGGCTGATTTTCTGCCTCGTTAAGATTTATTTGCTCCGGTAAAAAAGATTTTTGTGTGGCTGCATTATAAATGGCAGCAATGCTCATTTTGTTTTCGGTAAGTGTGCCAGTTTTATCTGTGCATATAACTGTTGCACTGCCTAGTGTTTCAACGGTTTTCATTTGTTTTACCACAATCCCCATTTTCATTAGTCTCCATGCACCCAATGCCATAAATGTGGTAAATGCAACAGGAATTTCTTCGGGCAATATACTCATTGCCAAAGTGAGCGCTTGTAATAAGCTATTAAGTAAGTCTTTATTAATTTTAAAATTGATGAACCAGACTACTAAAAAAACAATAGCACCTATGATGGCCATATTTCGAACAAATCGATTGATTTGTTTTTCTAAAGGTGTTTTCTCTTCTACTATAGACTCCAAACTTTTCCCAATTTTGCCTAGCTTAGAATCGTTGCCAATTGCAGTAATTTGGGCTATTGCTAAACCTGCCACAGCATAAGTGCCTCTATATATTTGATTGTCGTTGCTGTTATTGCTCTTGCTTACCGCGAAAGTTTCTCCAGTTAGAATGGATTCATTCACCAAAAAGTCGTTGGATTGAATAATTAAGCCATCTGCCGAAACTGAATTACCTTCTTCAATTAATAGATAATCGCCAATAACTAGTTCGTCTACATGAATTGATACAATTTCTTTATTGCGAACAACTTTACAAAATGGCTGCGTAAATTCTTCCAGTTTTTGAAGAGCTTGTTTACTTCTAGCATCTTGGTATAAGGAAATAGCAGCCACTAGTAAAATAGCACCCGCTAAAAAAAGTCCGTCGCCTACATTTCCCGTTATAAAATAAATGGATGCTGCAACCAATAATAAAATGACCATAGGTTCTTTAAAAATGCTTTTAAGTGCATCTAAAAAACCATTATTCTGTTTAAATGATAGCTGGTTGTTTCCAAACTGCTTTCTTGCAATAAGAACTTCCTGGTCTGAAAGCCCTTCTATATTAAATGGAGCTATTGGCATAAAAGAGTATTATTCCAAAGATAAATCATCTGATAGTATATACTTCAGAACAAATCTCTTGTAACCAACCCTTTTATTTACAAAGGACTTTTACCCCTAATAACTCTTAGTAGTATTGCAATGATGGCTATCACTAATAGAATATGAATTATACCACCAGTATGATATCCAAAATATCCTATGGCCCAAAGTATGATTAGTATAACTGCAACGGTGTATAGAAGATTACTCATATTAATTTTTTTAATTGGTGAAAAAATCGTGCTTAGAAATAGTAAGTCTAGACATTAGATAACTTAATGTTGATTCTGCCCCTTGGTTTAGGTTTACATAGCTGTCTTCAAGTCCATCGTAACAGCCACCTGTGCAAGGATTGTAAATAATTTCATTTAAATGGTTTCTTCCTTGAAACCAGTCAAAGGCAATTTTCATTTTGTCTTTATAATGTGCAGCGTGAAATTCATTATAAAAGCTGTTTAATGAAAGGATGGTATAAGCTACATCAATGGGTTGTTCTCCACCAACTAAATTGCAGTTTACACCAGTTACTTTGTTATGCCAGTTTTTGTTAGAAATAACATGTATGCCTGTTTCCGTAAAAATCTGACTTAATAAAAATTGAAAACTTTCTTTTGCAGTTTTCTTGAATTTTTCGTTTCCTGTAGCTTTCCATGCATTTAGCATTGCTTCAGGTAATAAACTATTTGCATAGGTTAAATAACATTCAAACCATGCCCATTTTGGAGATGACTCGTGTAAATACATTTGGTAAATCCTATTTGCTAATATGTTAATAGTATCATATGCTTCTTGGTTAACATTGTTTTGAAGGCTGTAGCTCAACCCTTTAATAATGAAAGCCATTGATCTAGTAGAATGAATAGTGTTTAAATGAGCAATAGATTTATTCAGTATTATTCTAGCTTTAGCCACTAAATTTTGGGGAAGTATCTTTTCTAACCCAATAAAATAGCCCAATGCCCAAATTGCTCTTCCGTTTGCATCGTCTAAATTACATTGTTCATTTTCGATGGTAAATTCTTTAAACTGATTTACATAATTTAAAAAATCACCATTTTCTTGCTGACAAAAAGCTATGAAATCTAAGTATATTTCTATTAAATAAAGTTGTTCAAAATGGCGAGTATTTTCAAAATACATTGCCATAGTAAGTAACGCCCTTGCATTGTCGTCTAATGTATAGCCTGAAGTTAAATCTGGTTTATTTAAAACAGCAAATTGTATAATACCAAAGTTGGTTGTTAATTTTTTAAGATGATGTAAATTAATAGGAGGGATACTGAAATTTAAATGGAGGTCTGCTTGAATGGTTTCTTTAAAAACATGTGCATGTTTTAACGCACTATTTTCCCATGCAGTGGAAGCTAGTTTATGAATTCCATTTATACTAAATTCCTCCCTTTTGGCGTCATTGTATAATAAAGATATAATTGCAGATGACAATTGTTCGCTGTTATTAAAGTCTACAATTATGCCTGTATTATTGGCTAATACTTCTAATGCGTGTGGAATTGCAGTAGCAATAATAGGACAACCACTACTAATTGCATAGGAGAATGTTCCGCTAACTGCTTGATTTGGATTGTTAGATGTAAATAAGTAAATATCTGTTAACTGTAAATATTCTAAGAGTTCTGGAAGCTCTAGGAATTTATTTATAAAACGAACATGATCTTCTAAATGTAATTGCTTTATTTTAAGTTTAAGCGATTCACGATAAGACTCACCGTCAATCTTAACAACTCCTGGATGTGTAATTCCAATAATTAAGAAAAGTACTTCAGGTTCCTTTATAATTATTCCAGTTAGCGCATCTAGCGTTGTTTCAATACTTTTTCCAGAATTTAATAATCCAAATGTTGAAAGTATTTTTCTCCCTTGCAAGCCATGTTTTTTCTTTAATTGTAGCTTATCGGTATGCCTAACTAAGTGTGTTCCATGGCTAATGATATGAATATTAGTTGGGTCAATTACATAATCTTCATATAGAATAGTTGCTGCATTTTTTGTCATCACAATTGTTTTGATAGATGCGTTTAACATCAATTGGATGTATTCTTTTAAAGCATTACTAGGTTTTCCTAATACTGTATGCAAAGCAATAATAACGGGCTTTGATAGTGACTGAAGAAACGTTTGAAATAGGCTATCATAACCATGATAAAAGCCAAATTCATGTTGTACAATAATTAATTGAACTTGCTCACTTGTATTTAATTGGTTGGCTAATTGAATATAATTTTCAGCTTTGCTGGTATCTAATTTGTATTTTACCTCTGAAGGATAGGAATAAGTGACGTTTTCTTGCTCAAGTGCGCATATATGTAATGAAAAAGATCGGTAAAATTTATTATTTAAAGAATTATACAAATCATTTGCATAAGTAGCTATGCCGCATTCTCTTGGCGGGTAAGAAGTAATCATTACTAATATTGGTAATTCAACTTGTTTAGTAGCAACAAAAAGATTTTCTTTTTTAAGTTCAATGGGTATAATATGTTCTAATAATGCATCCATATTATATTTTATAACGAAGAAGTTCTTCTATTAATTCATTTATATTGGTGGAAGCACATCCAATTCTTTCATCTGCAGCACCATAGTATATATATAGCGTACTGTCTTCTACAATTGCTCCTGAAGGGAAGCAAACATTATTTACAATTCCTTTTATTTCCCATAATTCTTTTGGTTGAAATAATGGGTAAGGTAATCTAGCTATTTCTATATGTGGATTGTCGAGTTCAAATAATGCAGCACAAGACGAGTAAATATATCCCTCTACCTCATCGTGAACGCCATGGTATATTATTAGCCATCCTTTTGTTGTTTTGATTGGAGGGCAACCACCGCCCACATAACTAATTTCGTGGGTATGTTTAGGACTAATCATGATGCAATCTTGAAAATGCATAAAATAGTCAATCCAGAAACTGCTTGTTAAATCAGCCAATTCTTTTACTCTCGTAATTAAAATATCTGGCTTTATTCTATGCATAAAATAGAAATAGCCATTAATTTTTTCCGAAAAAAAAATTAGGTTTTTGTCCCAAAGTAGAAAATTGGTATCTAATTGCCCATGACTTTTCCAGTGCTCATTGTATCTAAGGTATTTTTCGTTGATGTCCTTTTTAGTTTCTGCTAGTTTACTGAAATTGGGGTAAGTTAGTTTAGGAACAATAACCCCCTTTTTAGTAAATGTTTTTAAATCGTTGCTCACTAATAATGCGCCCAATGCATTTACACCATCGTATGCTGTATATGTCATCATGAATTCATCATTGATCAAAACAATTCTTGGATCTTCCATCCCGTTTTTTTCATAAGGATGTTCGGGAATAAGGATTGGATTGTCCATTCTGGTACCGACTTCAGTAGGATGGTTGAGCGAGCAATATCCAATGGTTGAATAGTTGCCTTTGCCAACTGCTCTATAAAAAAGATGAATCTCTCCATTGTGTTTTATTACAGCTGGATTTAATACACCTTCGCACTCAAAGTTGGTTTCTCTTTTTTCAAGGATAATGCCGTGTTTATAAACAGTTATCATACTTGGTCGTATCCACTTTTAATAATAGTTTGAATGAGCTTGAAACGGCCATTGGGTTTAATGGTATTGGCAGAATGAGCAGGAATGACGAGTGACTCACCCGTTTTAAGTATTTGATTTTTGCCATCAATAACAAGTTCTGCTTGTCCTTCAATTAACTGAATAAATGTATCGAAAGGAGTCTTTTTTTCTGTCAACCCTTCTCCACTATCAAAAGACATTACACTGATATTTCCTGTAGACTTTCTTAGTATGGTCTTAATCACTACCGAATTAGGTATATATTCAATTATTTCAACGGTTATATACACTTTTGATTTTTCAATTTCACTGATTTCTTTTTCACTTAGTTTCGGTAGCATTTGAGTTGTTTTTGGTAAAGTTTCAGAATTAGAAATTTTTATTTATTATACTATTGTTAATAAAACTTGCATTTTTTACAGATTGTCTAATACCGTTCTTTTTTTATTGGTCATTGCTTTAAAAAAGGAGGGTGTTAAACCTGTGATTTTTTTGAATTGGTTGGAAAGGTGGGCAACGCTACTATAGTGAAGTTTCCAGGCAATTTCAGTTAAGTTTAATTCATTGTAGATTATCAATTCTTTGGCTCTCTCAATTTTATGCAAAATGATAAATTGTTCAATAGTGGTAGCTTGAGTCTCTGAAAATAAATTGGATAAGTAAGTGTAATTGTAGGAAAGTTTATCACTTAAAAAAGTGGAGAAATTGACTTCTGGTTCGTCTTCACTGTAGTGAATCATTTCTATGATTACCGCTTTTATTTGGCTAATTAATACGGCTTTCTTATCATCAATTAATTCTAGTCCATATTTCAGTAAAACTGCTCTAAAATTGGCTATTTTTTCTTCGTCAATTTGGTGAGACATTAACACTTCGCCTAAGTCGATTCTTTGGTATGGTATTTCTAAATCATGTAAAATCTCTTTTACCAATAATTTACACCTTAAGCTGACCATGTATTTGATGTATACTTTCATATAGGGGCACGGTTGTATTAGTGCCTATTTTCTTTTGTTTAGAATGAGAATGCTGGTAGAATGATTAGAATCCTGTTATCCCTGTTGGAATATTGTAAAGGATAGAACCGAATAGAATTGGATACGTGTAAGGTAGTCTTAAATACTGGTATTAGCTAATTGATGCGGATAATCCGAATTTCATTTTTTTTGATTTGATTCTATTGTTAACTTTAGCCATATGTATTTTAGTGTATTACCCAAGCAGCCTCACCCAATACTATCTTATTTAAGAGTGGGAAGGTTATTATATTATTCCTTGGCAATATTTATTGTAGAATCTTGGTTTTATTGGGTTAAGTTGAATGAAGCTTATACTTATTATTCGAACTGGATTATTTTTTTCTGGGCCTGGAGTTTTATGTTTTCCTTTATTCATATTTTCTTGGTTTTGGCAGATGGATGGAGCAGGTACCAAAATTATAAACGTGCCAAAGACCAGTTTTTCATGCATGGCTTTAATAGAAGAATTGTAGATACCTATATTGGATCAAAATGCCAACGGATGGCTGCATTAGAAGCAGCTAAAGAATTAGGTATTGGGGAAGAAGTGAAAGCTTATTACATAGCAAAAGGAGTGAAATGGTATCATTATGTGCCTTATTTTATGATAAAAGACCCTTGGTTTGGTTTCAAAAAGCATTTTTGGTCTCGTACTTTCCTTGAAGGCAATTATAAACCTAAATTCAATTATTCCAATTATCAACAACTAGTTTTACAAACATGATTATTTCAGGAACAAATCTCAGCAAGGTTTACGGAAAAAGAAAAGTTCTTGACAATGTAAGTATCGGTTGTGCTTCTGGTGAAATTTGTGGTTTATTGGGCGCAAATGGCGCAGGTAAAACCACTTTATTCAAAATATTATTTGGTTTAATTACGCCAGATACGGGTAAAGTGGTTTTACCCAATCAATCCATCAAGCCAATAGGTGGAATCATTGAAAAACCCGCATTGTATGAATACCTGAATGCCCAAGATAATATTCACTTATTTGCAAGTATACAAGGGCTTCAATTAACCAAGCAGGAAATAGCAACACATCTAATTAGAGTAGGATTACCTATAGACAGAAATGATAAGGTAGAAAATTTTTCTATGGGGATGAAGCAAAGATTAGGAATAGCCATAGCGCTTTTGAATAATCCGGCTTGTTTGGTTTTAGATGAGCCTTTTACAGGATTAGACCCTTTGGGCGTTAGTTCCTTAAGAAAGTTGATTGCCGATTTAGCAGAAAAAGAGGGCTTAGCAATTATTTTGTCTTCGCATATCATAGAAGAACTGAGTAAGCTCTGCCATACATTGTATGTATTAAAAGAAGGCAAATTGGTGAATGCTGGTCCAGCACAGCAATTGATAGCAGAAAATACGGATGTATATAATATTTGTGCAGACAATATAAAACAAGCGGAATGTTTAAAAAATTATCAAGTTGAATTTAAAGGAAATTGTGCAATGGTCACCATTGCCGCTTCAGCAGTGCCTTATTTAATTCAGTTATTAGATAAAGAACAGATTTATATCACTTCTTGTACTCCTGAATTGAGTATGGAAAAATTATTTGAAACAAATCGTTAATGCAATATTTATTAAAGGCAGAAATACGGAAACTGTTTAAGCAAAGTAAAACTTACTATGCTTTGGGTGCACTATTCTCTATTGAGTTGTTGATTTTATTTAGTGCCTATTATCAAGGTACTACAATCATTGATTTACTTTTAGAAAATTTAAAACAGAAATTTTATTTTGAAGGGACTCTATTAAATGGGAATTTATTGATTTATTTAATTCTAAATACGCTTTGGTTTCATTTGCCTCTAATTTTGATGATTATAGTTTCAGGAACACTTACTTCGGAATACAAAGACCGAACCTTACAAACCATCATGCTTCAGCCAGTAAGTAAGTGGAAATTTATTTTGAGTAAATACATAGTTGCAATTGCATTTACTTTAATGGTTGTAGCATTATTGGCAATTAGTTCCTTTGGATTGTCCTATGCTTTTTTTGGAAAAGGAGACTTAGTAGTATACTTAAATGGCTTAAACTTTTTTGATGCAACTGATGCTATTAAACGACTACAATGGTCATTTGTTTCTGGCGCTTTGTCAATGGTGTTTTTTTCAGTGGCTAGTTTAACCATCGCCATTTTGTTTAAAGAAGCTACCAAAACTTGGATAGTGTCGGCCTTTTTCTTGATTCTGTCGAATATATTATTGAAAGTAGATTTTGGAGACAATTGGTTTAATCAATTATTTTTTGCCAAATTGAATGATACATGGCAATACTTTTTTTATTACACGATTAATTGGCAACAAATTATTTTTAATAGTGTTCTAAGCCTTATTTATTGCATGCTATTTATGGGGGCAGGTATTTATTGGTTTCACAAAAAAGACATTGGGTAATGAAAAAAGCAGCAATTTTATTTTTATTTTCCATTTTATGGATTGGGCTGTCTGCACAAGCAATTGATGAAGATTTATTGAAAGTTAAAAACCGACTAGATTCCATTGTGTCTTTTAGCACACAATTGAAATTGGAAGTAGATATTTCGTTTATCAATATGCCTGTGAAAAAAGCGCAAATGTTTTATACCAAGGGCAAAAAAGTGAAATTCTCCTCTGATGATTTTGTGATGTTACCAAAAAGGGGATTGGATTTTTCGTTGAATAGCTTATTAGAGTATTCATTTATTACAGTTGATAGGGGAATGGAACAAAGAAATGGTAGAAGCTATAAGGCAATTAATATAATACCTACCGATAAAAGAGCAGATTTTTCTATAGCAACTATTTTGATTGACACCAAATTAAGAAGAGTGATGGAGTCTGAAATCAATACTAAGAAAGATGGCGCTTACCTTTTGACTTTCCTATATAATTCCGATGCAAAAGTATTACCAGATAAAGTAACGGTTAACTTTGAAATTGAAAAAATTAGAATCCCTATCAATTTCATGGGAAAAGACACCCAACTCGATCGCAAAAAAATGAAAGCAGCGGGAACCAAGACCGGTGCTATTTATTTGACCATGAGTAATTATCAAATCAAATCTGTTTTATATAATAGATATTTGTGAATGGATTTTTTTAGTTCAGACCAGCATTTTGATCAACTTTACCCCCCCGCAATATCGGCATTGGCTAGTCGACATTGGACGCCAATAGCAGTTGCTAAAGAAGCAGCAGCGTTTTTAGCGGTTGGTTCAAATACGCGTATTTTAGATATTGGCAGTGGGGTAGGTAAATTTTGCATGATAGGAGCTAGATTTCATCCTCATGCAGCATTCACTGGGGTTGAACAGCGGGATTCTTTAACCCAAATAGCCCAATCGATTGCCCATGAATTATCTCTAACCAATACCCATTTTCTAACAGGTAATTTTACGGATATTGATTTTACTCAATACCATCATTTCTATTTTTATAATGCATTTTATGAAAACCTGATAGACAATGATACTATTGACCAAACAGTTGAGCAAAGTCCTGAATTATTTAATATGTATAATCGAAAATTATACAAACAACTAAAGAAACTTCCAGCTGGAACCAGAATTGCTACATTTCATAGCTCTGAGAACGAAATGCCTAGTTCTTACCAAGTGGTAGGCGTTGGTACAAATGAAGATTTGAAGTTTTGGATTAAGCTTTAAATAAGACTTTAAGGGACGATATTTTTTGTCTCGCCTTTGTTAACTCCTTTCAAAAAGTGAATCAAACCTTTAAAATAGGTTTCCTGATCGTCGTACATGCTCATATGTCCTCCATTTGCACAATATAAATAAGTGCCATTTTGCACTGCCCCTGCCATCCATTTCATATGTGCTGGGTCCATGGTATCGTGTTCGGCACCAACTACTAAAGTAGGTACACTAATTTGTTTAAGCTGATTTTTTACAGACCATGTGGTTAATTTTCCGGAAATGCCAAACTCGCTTGGGCCTTGCATGGTAACATATAAAGACTGGTTCATTTTTGCAAAAGAACGATTTACTGGTTCAGGCCATTCACTCAAAGGCATTCTTAAAATATGTTTGGTATAAAAATGATTGTATAACAAATCCATATACTTAGGATTGCCGTAATCTTTTTTTGCTTCTAAATTTCTAACGGTGTCCAAAATTTTAGGATCCATCTGTTTTGCTAAAACTTCATCAGCGTATTTGCCGTATTCAACGGCGTCGCTCATCATATTCGATATAATTACCCCTTTTAAGTTTTGCTGATACTTCAATGCATATTCCATGGCTAATATTCCACCCCAAGAATGCCCTAATAAGAAGAAATTGTCTTGGTTTAAATTGAGTGCTTTTCTTACCTGCTCTACTTCGTCTACATATCTTGCCAAATCAAATAAGCTGGTATCTTTTGGGTCCTGTGAATTGCCACAAGCTAATTGATCATAATAAATGATTTCAATGCCTTCTGCTGGCATGAAATTTTCGAAGCATTCAAAATATTCATGTGTAGCACCAGGTCCTCCATTTAACAACAATAATTTAATAGAAGGGTTATTCCCAATTCGTTTGGTCCAAACATTAAATATGCCGCTTGCAGTTTTAATTGGAACCATTTGTACGCCCCCATTTTGGATTCCCTTAGTGGTTGGCTTAAAATAATCATTATTAACGGTTGGTTCGTTATTAGCCGTTTTACAACCAAATATTGCTGTAAAGCAGAAGAACACAATTAGCGTTTGAAGCTTTTTCATGGGGAATTGTTTTAGTTAAGATAACTCAATTTAAAATGAAATGCCCTTTAAATGGATTAATTGTTGGTATAAATTTCTTGTAATGGACCCTGGTTTCACATCCCCTATAGTATGGCCATCAATTGAGATTACAGGGAGAATATTTTTAGTAGAACTGCTGATAAAAGCTTCTTTGGCGGAAGCAATCATACCAATGGTTATATTAGTCTCCTTGATGGTGTAGCCTTTTAATTCGAGTATTTTTTTTCGGGTAACCCCCTGCAAAATATTTTCTTTTGGAGTAAGCACTTCGTTTTGCTCAGTCACCATAAAGAAATTGGCTCTAGGGCATTCGCTTACCAACCCGTTAAAAAAATATAATACATCATCTGCTCCTGCTGCTTTAATTGTTGGTTGCAAGTAAATTGCTTTTAAGTAGTCAATGGTTTTGATGAAGGGAAGTTGGCGTTGGTGTTCGTAGGTAATCAGTTTTAAACCATTTTCAAATACTTGATTTTGATAATTAAACGGCGATTGACTGATAATTAAATTAGGGTTTCCTATTGAATATCCGTCAGGCGAATTTCCCCCAGTAAGGGTTAAGCGAATTCCAGAATTCGGCAATTGATTTTTTCCCATTAATTGGTCAATTGCTCCAATCAATTCTTTTTGATTTAAGGTAACAGGTAAATGCATCGATTGAGCGGAAGAATAAAATCTAAGTAAATGGTCTTCTAAAAAAATAGGTTTCCCATTCACCGTAACCAGAAAATCAAAAATTCCATAGCCTCTTTGAATGGCTAAATCGGATGCAGAAATGGAAAGACTATTTGCCAGCATCAATTCTCCGTTAACGCTAATATACCTTTCACTCATTTTTTTTCTTTTATAAATAATGGCATTAATTGTTGGATGGGTAGTGCAGATACTTTGTTTCCTCTGAAACCTTTAGTATCTGTAGCAGTAAGTAGTGAATTAATTATGGCTTCCTCTGTTGCTTCTATAGCAGCCATAAATAGGGGAGAAGTAGCATCATTGGGTAAGTTGAGTATTGGCTTTGGTTCATTAATGGTTTGATGCAATACCCAGTTTTGAACGGCTGTTGAAAATGCAATTACATAATCACCACTTCCGTTGGAAGCAATGCCACCAGTTCTTCCTAAACCCAACATGGCCCTTTTGGCCAATCGCATTAGATTTCGGTGATCTAAAGGTGCATCTGTAGCCACAATAATCATACAAGAGCCATCCACATTGTTTAATAGCTCATTACTAAAACTAAATTTTTGTAAATGTTCTCCTACAGCAACACCATCAATAGTTAATACCCCACCAAAATTAGATTGCACCATTACACCAATGGTATATCCCCCTAAGCTGGCAGGTAGTTTTCTAGAAGCAGTGCCAATACCACCTTTAAATCCAAAACAAACAGTGCCAGTTCCTGCTCCCACAGCACCTTCCATTATATTATTTGTTGTTGCGTTTTGGATGGCGCTTAATACGTCTTGTTCTGTTACATGTCTGCTTCTAATATCATTTAAAAAGCCATCATTGGTTTCCCCTACAACCGCATTAACCGAACTTATTTTTTCGTTTCCAGCTTGAGCCAGTGTATAACTGATTAAGCCATTCATTGCTGCAGGAACACTCAAGGTATTGGTGAGAACAATAGGCGTTTCTATATTTCCTAACTCATTAATTTGCGTACTACCTGCTAATTTTCCAAAGCCATTTCCTATGTAAACTGCAGCTGGTACTTTTTGTTGAAATATATTGCCTTGATGTGGAACTATAACTGTTACTCCAGTATTGACTGAATCTCCTTTTTTGATGGTAGTATGACCTATTGAAATTCCATTGACATCTGTAATACTGTTTAAAGCCCCTGTTTTTAAAACACCAATTTGAATGCCCCAATCACGAGCTCGTTTAGGGCTTTGTGCATCAACATGATGCGCTAAAATGCTTGTAATGACTAATGTTGTTACGAATTTTACCAAAGTCATAAAGGGCATTATTTTTTGGGATAAATCAAAGTGGGAATTTTAGTAGAGAACGTGAGTTCTGCTGCTTTGCTTGGTAAAAATAATTGCTCAAAGAATCCTTTTTTCTGTCTTGTAAATAATATAATTAAATCTGGATGCTGCTTCCCAATATATTTAGTTAGTCGGTCTACCAAGGAATATTCAATATTGGTTTCAAGTACATTGGGTTTAATTCCAATATAGTTAGCCTTAGAAAAAATCTTTATTTTTTTGAGCGTGTCGGGATGGTTTACACCCATTCTTGCATAGTGCAATGCTTCTGTTTGACCTTTAAGCAAACTGTTTAATTTAGTTACTTTACTGAGTTCTGTAACTAGGTTTTCAAAATCTGAAACATAAGTAATTTTCTTGATGGCTTTAGTTTTGTATTTAGATGGAATTGCCATTACAGGGATTGGAGAATGGTTAACTAAATAAGAAGTATGTGTTCCCATTAATTTCCTTAGTACCCCTGCTCCATTGGTGGCTATGCATATAAATTGACATTTGCTTTTAGCAGCATAATCAATGATTGCTTTTTCTGTTCCTTGGGTAAAGTCAATTACAAATTTGCTTTTTACTACTATATTTTTATTTACTCCTACAGTTGATGAAACAAATTTTTCTAACTCCTTAGTTAATCTGTGCTTTTCTTCTTTTACGTAATTTTTGAAAAAAGATAAATTCCATGAAGCTGGCTGCATCATTTCAACAGCAGAATAAAAAATAAGCTCAGCCCCTTTTATTTGGTTAGAAAAGTTAGCAGCAAATTGAATAGCTGCTTTAGAGTTTAAAGAAAAGTCGGTGGTCACTAAAATTTTCATAACGTCAATTATTTTTTTGGTTGCTCTACTGAAGAAATAAAATCCTTGATCAATTGAATGTTTTTTGCTTTATTGTCGTGCATGGTACCATGACCAGCTCCTTCAATCATTCCAAATTGACTGTTCTTAACTAGACTACTAAAATAACGAACTGTTTGCGGCCTAGCTTCGTCGTATTCGCCGGTAATAAAAAGTGAGGGTATTTTTATACTAGATAAACTTTTAATTCGATCATAATTGATAAGTGTTCCAGTGGCCGTAAATTCTGTAGGCCCCCACATATAATTATAGATGAAGCTGTTGCCAGCAGCCATTATGGTGTCTAAGTCACTGGTAAGCCTACTGTTTCTAACACCAAAATTTTTTGCATAAACAGAGTTTGCATTTATATAGGCAGCACTATTAAAGTCCCCTGTTTTTTCTCCTTTAGCTATTGCAACTTGTATACTATCAGGTAGGGTTTTAATTAAGATGTCTGCATCTTTTTTCCATAGCGCTGTACTAAAATAAGGGCTGTTGAATATGATTGCTTTTACTTCTTTGGGGTATTGTAAGTAGTATTCTAATGCTAGTGCGGTTCCCCACGAATGTCCATGTAAGTAAAACGATTTGAGCTGTAGGGTATTTACCAATGCTCTAACTTGTTCTACAAATAAAGGAACTTTCAATAATGAAGTATCTGTATGATAATCTGATCTTCCACTACCTAACTGATCAAAAATAATAATTGGTCGATCGTTGCCAATTGTTTCAAATTGATAAAAAGACCTGCTGGTTCCACCAGGACCTCCATGCAACATAAGAATGGGTGTGCGGTTGCCTTTCCCAATTATTCTATACCAGATCTTACCACCTTGTACATTAATTTTTCCTTCGCCTTCCTTTAATTGCGCAAAGGAAACAATTGAAAGATGAATGAATACTAAAAACGATAAAACTATTTTTGATAACATGTATATTAATTTAGGCTATAAACTGTACACTTTAAAGGTACACTAAATTAAAAAACGTACATCAACAGTAATCCAACAGCAGCCGCCAACATCAATAGTAATGCCGCGCCACCTAGAATATTAGACCAAATGCCATTACAAAAAGTTCCCATTACTTTTTTGTTATTGGCAATATGCAAAATGATGGCAATTAAAACAGGTGCCGTTAAGCCATACAAAATAGCAGCATATATCAGCGCATTGATTGGTGAAATGCCTATATAGTTGATGGTAAGACCCAGGAGTAGGGCGGAGATAATAATGGTGTAAAAAGCCTTTGCTTCATGAAATTTCTTATCCAACCCATTTTCCCAAGAAAAAATCTCCGTAATCATATAAGATAAAGCACCGCTTAATACAGGGATGGCCAAAAATCCTGTTCCAATAATTCCAACAGCAAATAATATATAAGCAGCTTCCCCTGCTAATGGTTTTAAAGCTTGTGCTGCTTCTTCAACCGTATTAATTTGATGAATGCCCGCATTAAATAAAACAGTACCAGTTGTTAAAATGATGAAGTACATCACAATATTAGAAAACAACATACCTGTATCTATATCTTGTCGCATTTCAGCGATTATTTTTTTATTCACTACTAATTTCTTTTTTCTGTGCTTTAAATCTTCAACTGACATAGTAGCTTGCCAGAAAAAAAGATAGGGTGAAATGGTTGTTCCCAGAATGGCTACCAACGTGGCTAAATATTCTTTCGTAAAATGAATTTTAGGGAAAAAAGTATTCGATAAAATTGCGCCCAGATCTTGTTTGTACAAAAATGGAACGATGATATAAACTAATAATACTAAGCATAGGTATTTTAATACAGCAGCTATTTTTTCATAGGGTAAGTAGATAATTAAAATCAATAAGATAACAGTGAAGCAAACACTAAAATAATTGGCATCTATAGAAGGGAATAATAAGTTTCCCACTGCCCCCATGCCAGCAATATTTGCTCCTATATTTAAAACAATAGCAGGAAAGCTAAATAAAATCATCAAGTACAGCACTATTTTTGGGTAATGGGTTTTCAAAGTGCCTGATAAACCTTGCCCAGAAACCATTCCAATTCTTCCACACATTTCTTGAACTGCAGCCATTAAAGGGAAACTGATAAATGCAGTCCATAAAGTAGTAAGCCCAAACTGGGCTCCTGCCTGAGAATAAGTAGCAATTCCTGAAGGATCGTCGTCACTCGATCCAGTAACCAATCCTGGCCCTAAATTTTTCCAAAATTTTTTTAGGAAAAATGGTTTCTTCTTCATTCCAGTATGGTTCTAAATGTGAGATTAATCCTAAGGTCTTTAATCAATTTTGTAGGTGGTAGTTGGTGCTGCCAAAAACGTTGTGTAGCTCCTTTCATTACCAATAAACTTCCGTGCTGTAATATAATTTGTTTTTTTTCTTGCGTTAATTTGTGTTTGAAATTAAATTTTCTTTCTGCCCCAAAACTAATAGAAGCAATTGCACCATCTGGTTTTAACTCAGGTTCTGCATCGCTATGCCAGCCCATGCCTTCTTCACCATGATGGTATAAATTTAATAAACAAGAATTATAAGTTTCACTGGAAACTTTTTCTATAACCGATTTAATTGCTAGTAATTCATCGGTAAATGGGATTGCGGTTTTTGAAGTATTTGAATATCGATATAAAAATGGTTTGCTACCATACCAAGCTACTTTTCTTTTCGTAATAATTTGTTTCCCGAAAATTCTTACTTCATCATTTTTCCAGTCAATACGGTTGAGTAGTTGCAATAAAAATTGATTGGCTTCTTGGGTATTAAAAACACAGCCATAGTAGTTTACTATACCATCTTGAGGTAATAAATTTTCTTCTGGTTGTTCAAATAAATTGGACTGTGTCATGCACTGATTTAACCAGCATTTACTATGGCAACAGAATGAATTGCCGCGCTCACTTCTTTAATAAGAGTAGGATCTTTTTCAATTGCATTGCCAACAACAATAATATCTGCGCCCGCTTTACAGTTAAGGTATGCTTTTTCTGGATCAGTTATACCGCCACCTATTATTAATGGCACTTCAATATGTTTGGCTACTTTTTCAATCATTTGTTCTGTAATGGGTCTTTTTGCGCCACTTCCAGCATCCATATAAATTAATTGCATACCCAGCATTTCTCCTGCCATTGCTGTACACATAGCAATCTCACTTTTGTCTGCTGGAATTGGAGATGCATTGGAAATATAGCTAACCGTAGTTGGTGCACCACCGTCGATCACCATATAACCAGTAGGCATGATTTCCAGTCCAGATTTCTTAACAAATGGAGCGGAAATCACGTGTTGACCAATCAACAATTCAGCATTTCGGCCTGAAATCAGCGATAAGTACAACAAGGCATCGGCATATTTGCTTACTTGGGATGGTGAACCAGGGAATAGAATTACTGGTATAGAACAAGCTGCTTTAATTTGTTGTATACACTCGTCTAAATGACTAGATATGACCAGGCTACCACCAACGAAAAAGTAGTCTACATGGGCATCTACAGACAATTTCACCAATTCCTGAATGTTTCCAGCATCTACTTTATCAGGATCTATTAATACGGCAAAAGATTTCTTGCCGTGCTTTTTTCGTTGTGTAATTTGTTGGTAGATCGCGTGCTTCATGCCAATATAGATAGTCCTGCAAAAATGCAGAAAAGTTTTCGTTTAAAGTGTTTATTACTTGGGATCTTCCTTTCTGTTAACATGGTTTAATTTTGTTTAACCTTTTGGGTCAAAACTATAAACCATTCATGCACCCAAAATTACCTAATAATCTTATTGACACCTGTGCATAATCGGTCAAAACCAACGTGGATTTGAGCTAGCAAATTATCCACCTTCCTTATCCACAAGCTGTGCATATTTACGGTATTGGATTTTGAAAATGGAAAGATATTTTCGTCAACCGCCTCTACAAAATACCGTTTGGCAGGGACCCATTAATTACCTTTTAAACTTTAACTGCGATATGCCTAATCCACGCGCTCCAAAAGGCTTGCAATTCAGCCGCCGCTTCACCAACGATGGTGTTAGTCCTTACGATATGTTCGAATACGATTACCGCGATAGCGTAATCAAAAATCCGAACGGTGAAAAAGTTTTTGAAATGAATAATGTAGAGGTTCCAAAACAATGGAGTCAGATTGCTACAGATATTCTTGCTCAGAAATATTTTAGAAAAGCAGGTGTTCCACAACCCGATGGATCATTGGGAAGAGAAACCAGTGTGAAACAAGTAGCACATCGTATGGCACATTGCTGGAGAGTATGGGGAGAACGTTATGGATATTTTGCTTCAGAAAAAGATGCGCAGGTATTTTATGATGAATTAGCATACAGCATTTTAAATCAGGCTTGTGTTCCCAATTCACCACAGTGGTTCAATACTGGTTTACATGAAGTATACGGCATAACAGGAAAGCCACAAGGACATTATTTTGTGGATCCTAAAGACAGTAAACTTAAAAAATCTACCAATGCTTACGAGCGCCCTCAACCGCATGCCTGCTTCATTTTAAGTGTAAGCGACGATTTAGTTAATGAAGGTGGCATCATGGATTTGTGGACCCGTGAAGCAAGAATTTTTAAATATGGTTCTGGTGTGGGAACCAATTTCTCTCAAATACGTGGTAGCGGCGAAAAATTAAGTGGCGGCGGTACATCAAGTGGATTGATGAGCTTCTTAAAAATTGGGGATCGTGCAGCAGGAGCAATCAAAAGCGGTGGTACTACAAGAAGAGCGGCTAAAATGGTTTGCTTAGACTTAGATCATCCAGAAATAATGGAATTCATTAACTGGAAAGTAGAAGAAGAAAAGAAAGTAGCTGCTTTAGTTGCTGCTGGATACGATAATGGTTATGAGGGCGAAGCATACGCAACAGTATCTGGTCAAAATTCTAATAACTCTGTAAGAATCCCTAATGAATTCTTTCATGCATTAGAAGCAAACGGAGATTGGGAATTAAAGGCAAGAACCGATGGCAGAGTAATGAAGAAAATTCCTGCAAGAGAAGTATGGGATAAAATCTCTTATGCAGCTTGGCGTTGTGCAGATCCAGGAACCCAATACGATACCACCATCAACGAATGGCATACCTGTCCTAAGGGCGGCCGCATTAATGCGTCTAACCCTTGTTCAGAGTACATGTTCTTAGACAATACAGCGTGTAACTTGGCTTCTATTAACTTGCGTAAGTTTCACAACGACGACAATAATATTTTTGATGTAGAAGGATTTGAATATACTACCCGTTTGTGGACTACTGTGCTAGAAATTTCTGTTTTGATGGCACAGTTCCCTTCAAAAGAAGTAGCACAATTATCTTATGATTACAGAACATTAGGATTGGGCTTTGCTAATTTAGGTTCTATGTTAATGGTAAGTGGTATTGCTTATGATAGTGAAGAAGCACGTGGAATTGCAGGTGCAATTTCAGCGATCATGACTGGTGTAGCTTACAAAACTTCTGCGGAAATGGCCTCATTCTTGGGCACATTTGATAAGTACGAAGAAAATAAAGAAGATATGTTGCGTGTAATGCGCAATCATCGTGCAGCCGCATACGATGCAACTGATGCATATGTAGGATTAGAAATTAAGCCACAAGGAATTAAAGCCCAGTATTGCCCAGATTATATGTTAAAAGCAGCAACCCGTGCTTGGGATGATGCAGTACAATTGGGTGAAAAATATGGTTATAGAAATGCTCAAACCACCGTTATTGCGCCAACTGGAACCATTGGATTGGTGATGGATTGCGATACTACAGGTGTTGAGCCAGACTTTGCTTTAGTGAAGTTCAAAAAATTGAGTGGTGGTGGATATTTCAAAATCATCAATCAATCTGTACCACAAGCTTTAAAAAATTTAGGATACAATCCAGAACAAGCGAAAGCCATTGAGCAATATGCTGTTGGTTCTGCTAGTTTTGAAAATTCACCATTCATCAACAATGCAAGCCTTGCAGCAAAAGGATTTACTGCAGCTGAAATTGAAAAACTAAATGGTGCAGCTCGTTCTGCATTTGAAATTGCTTTCATCTTCAATCGCTTTACTTTAGGAGATGAGTGTATGCAACGTTTAGGCTTTACTCCTGCACAATACGAAGATTGGAACTTCAATTTGTTAGAAGCGATTGGCTTTACCGAAGAGCAAATTGATGCAGCCAACGATTATGTATGTGGAACAATGACCGTTGAAGGTGCACCATTCTTAAAAGATGAACACTTAACAGTATTTGATTGCGCTAATAAATGTGGTAAAAAAGGAGAAAGATATATTCATGCTTATGGACATATTCGCATGATGGCGGCTTGTCAACCATTCTTGAGTGGTGCTATCTCTAAAACCATCAACCTTCCTCACGAAGCAACTGTAGAAGAAATTGCAGATTGTTATTTAATGAGCTGGCAGTTGGGTCTTAAAGCAAATGCTTTATACCGTGATGGATCTAAATTAAGTCAACCTTTGAGCAATAAGAGCGAAAAGAAAAAGAAGACGGAAGAAGAAACCGAAGATGCTGCATCTACTCAAGCTGTATTAACTGAAGAGTCAACCATTGTAGACTTAGGTAAACTAACTGTTGATGAGTTATTAGAAGAAGTTACCAAGCGAATGACTGCTTCTACAGATACAGAATTAAAGCGTGCATTGTCTAGAATTGTTGAAAGAAAATCATTACCTGCTAAACGTAGAGGATTCACTCAAAAAGCTAAAATTGGCGGTCAAGTGGTCTTCTTAAGAACAGGTGAATACAATGATGGAACATTGGGAGAAATCTTTATTGATTTGGCTAAAGAAGGTTCTACATTACGCAGCTTAATGAACTGTTTTGCTATATCAATTTCTGTTGGTTTACAATATGGTGTTCCATTAGAAGAGTTTGTAGACAAGTTTGTGTTCACTCGTTTTGAACCAGCTGGAATGGTAGACCATCCAAATATCAAAACCACTACTTCATTGGTAGACTTTGTGTTCCGTGCACTAGGATATGAATACCTAAACAGAACAGACTTAGTTCATGTGTTAGACAGACCTACTGTAGGTAATACAGGAGAAGAGGAGGGAGATGCTACTTTTTTGGGAAAGCCTGAACTCAGTAGTATTAGAGTAACCGCTCCATCAGCCAATACTACTCCTGCGGAAGTTCCAGCATCACCTAAATTACAACGTGCAGCAGCTACTTCAGCCGCTGCGGGTAATAGTGGAATGGATGCGGTTAATGCAGCAGCTAAAAGTATGCAAAGCGATGCGCCTGCTTGTAGCACTTGCGGTCATTTAACCATCAGAAGTGGTACATGTTATAAGTGTTTAAACTGTGGCACCAGTATGGGTTGCAGTTAATTCGATAGCAGTTAATCCCTGCCCTAAATTTCTCCTCTAGATTTTTCTGGAGGAGATTTTTTTTGGGGCTATCCCAAAGCTTTTTTTAAATTGAGGAAACAAATCAATTTATGCCTAGACTTTTATTACTTATTTGCACCCTTTTATTTGGTTCGACAGTTTTTAGTCAAACCCTTTTCACTAAATCAAAGCCAATTGTTTATACTAAAGCAACCATCACAACCATCAAAGACACATCGGTAAAATTGAAAGTCATCAAGATTGATTTAAAAGCACAAAAAGGGTTCAATATTGATTCAGTGGTAGTAATGGAACAAAAAGCTAGATTAGAAGAATCTTTGATATTTTTTTATAAAGACAATAAAGTTGTCCAAAAAATTCTAGTGCCTTTTTGGATAAAAAATGTGATTCCTATTGCTGAGTTCGCAGACTTTAATAAAGATGGCATACCCGATATCAAATTCAGAATACGTACAATTGAAAAGGGTGCAACCGCATTGTTGAATTACAAAGTCTTTTTAATTAGTCAAATAAGCAAATACCGTGTGTTGAGCTTTGTAGATTTTTCATCAGAAAAAGAATATGATATCAATGGAGACGGTATCCCAGAAATTATTGGATGCAGTACTACCAATTACAATGGCAAAAACTACTGGGTATTTAACTTGTATAATTGGGTAAACAACACTTTGCAAACCGTATCCAAAATTTATGATTATCCTATTTGGACTATGGTAGACAATAAAACAAATAAAGTAATTGCCAAAGATATTCCAGCTGATATACGCATGACCACATTGCGTGCTTTCCCTAACGAATATTTTGTAAAATAAAGCCGGATTCATTCATCAAAAACTAATCATCAATACCATTAAAATTGGTACATTCATAGTTCTAACGACCAAGATTAAAAAAGCGATATGGGAGATTTTCAAATTAAAAAACAACCCAAGCAATACGATGTAGTAATTGTGGGTTCAGGAGCTGGTGGAGGTATGGCTGCATACACTTTATCTAAAGCAGGTTTAAAAGTTTGTTTACTAGAAGCAGGAGAAGACTATGATCCTGCTGTGAATTCATCTCAATTAAAAAATCCTTGGGAGTCACCCCGAAGAGGAGCGAGCACCAAGTATCGCCCATTTGGTGATTTTGATGGATGTTATTGGGGATGGGAGATTGATGGGGAACCTTATACCCAAGCACCTGGTAGCCAAAAGTTCGAATGGTGGCGTGCTCGTATGATGGGCGGACGTACCAATCACTGGGGTCGTATATCCCTTCGTTTTGGACCAAAAGATTTTAAAAGAAAAAGCATTGATGGGTTAGGTGAAGATTGGCCAATAGGTTATGAAGACGTAAAACCCTATTACGATAAAGTAGATAAATTAATTGGCGTATTTGGAAGCAATGAAGGATTAGAAAATGATCCAGATGGAATCTTCCTTCCTCCACCCAAACCTCGTTTACATGAGCTGATGATTAAGAAAGCAGCAACGGGTGTAGGAGTTCCAGTTATTCCATCTCGCTTATCTATTTTGACGAAGAAAATTAATGAAGAAAGAGGGGCTTGTTTTTTCTGTGCACAGTGTAACAGAAGCTGTAAGGTTTACGGAGACTTTTCATCTGGTTCAGTATTGGTAAAGCCTGCTGTAAAAACAGGTAATGTAGATGTGATTACACAAGCGATGGCGCGTGAAGTCATTACCAATTCAGAAGGTTTAGCAACAGGTATTTCTTATGTAAACAAGGTAGACAATTTAGAATATCAGGTAAATGGTCGCGTGGTGATCTTAGCCGCGAGTACTTGCGAAACCGCACGTTTATTATTGAATTCTAAATCTAAAAGACATCCGAATGGATTGGCCAATGACAGCAATGTAGTGGGTAAATATTTGCACGATTCTACTGGTGCAGCTTTGGGTGGTGTATTGCCAGAACTCTTTGGTAGAAAGCGTTACAACGAAGATGGGGTAGGCGGTATGCATATTTATACTCCATGGTGGTTAGACAATAAAAAATTGGATTTTCCAAGAGGATACCATATTGAATATTGGGGAGGCATGAGCCAACCAGCTTACGGATTTGGAATGGGCATGCAAGGATTGAATGGAAAATACCAAGTGAATGGTAAAACCAAGGAAGCAGGGGGATATGGATCTTCCTTAAAAGAAGATGTTCGCTTTTTTTACGGAGCTGGTGTGGGTATGGCAGGTAGAGGTGAATCGGTTCCAGACATCAAAAACTATTGTGAAATTGATCCTACAGTTGTAGATAAATATGGTATACCCGTATTAAGATTTAATACCCGTCATTCGGAATATGAAATTAATCAGGCCAAGCATATGAAGGAAACCTTCAAAGAAATCATGCACAATATGGGCGCGATTATTACTTGGGGTGCAGACGATGATGCTTCTAATAATTATGGGTTATCTAATCCTGGAAATATCATTCATGAAGCAGGTACCGTAAGAATGGGTAACGACAAAAAAACTTCTGCATTAAATAAGTTTAGTCAGGCACATGATTGTAAAACCTTGTTTTGTGTAGATGGATCACAGTTTGTTTCTCAGGCAGATAAAAATATTACTTGGACTATTTTGGCATTAAGTATGCGCGCAAGCGAATACATTATAGACGAAATGAAAAAACAAAACTTATAAGATGGACAGGAGAAAATCGATTAAGGCACTCATGATTGGCACCGTAGGTGCCGGTGTTTTGGTAGAAGCCTGCACCAGTGCCGATAAAAAAAATATTGCTGCTTCTGCTGATGCATCACTAGATGATCGCATGCAAGAAGAGAAAGCCTATTTGGCCAAAATGGAGAAGGAACCGAAATTCTTTAATGAGCATGAAATGGCTACCATTACTGTATTGGGAGATATTATCATGCCCAAAGATGAAGTAAGTGGAAGTGCCAGTGATGCTAAAGTTCCAGAATTTATTGAGTTCATTGTAAAAGATATGCCCTCACATCAAACCCCATTGCGGGGTGGATTGCGTTGGTTAGACTTACATTGTTATAAACTCTATGAAAAAGCATTTGTAAACCTGAGTGCAGCACAACAAATTACAGTGGTAGACTCGATTGCTTATCCGAATAAAGCGCCAAAAGAATTGGCACAAGGTGTTTCCTTTTTTAACCTTATGCGCGATTTAGTAACCACTGGATTTTACACGACCGAAATTGGTATAAAAGATTTAGGTTATGTAGGCAATGCACCCAATCAATGGAATGGCGTACCTGATGATGTGTTGAAGCAATACAAATTGGCTTACACCGAAAAAGAATTAAAAGAGTGTTTGAGTTTTGATAAAGTGTAAAATAATTGAACAAAAAAAAGCCCCGAATTTTCGGGGCTTTTTTTTAGCTTACTCCACTTCCTGGATTAATATTTTCCTCGGGATTTATAAAATGCAGTTTACCATTGGCATCTTCGGCCATTAAAATCATGCCATTGCTTTCGATACCGCGCATTTTACGAGGTGCCAAGTTGCATACCACGGTCACTTGTTTGCCTACAATATCTGCTGGTGCAAAATGCATGGCAATGCCAGAAACAATGGTGCGAGTTTCAAAACCAAGGTCTACTTGTAGTTTCAATAGTTTATCTGCTTTCTCTACTTTTTCAGCAGCTACTATGGTTCCTACTTTTAAATCTATTTTAGCGAAATCATCAAAAACGATTTCGGGTTTAACAGGTGATTTATCTGCAGATTCAGTTGTGGCTACGGAAGTTGTGTCAGCTATAGCAGCGCTCTGGGTATTATTGGTGTTGATAGTTGTAACGATTGGTTCTTTATTCACAGCAGCAGCTTTTAATTTTTCAATTTGGTTGGTGATTTCTTCGTCTTCAATTTTTCTGAATAATAATTCAGGCGCACGCAAACTGTATCCTACGCTTAATAATTTCATACTGCCCGCATTTTCCCAATTCAATATCTTGTCTACCACTTTTAATAAGTAGCAAATTTTCTTTGCAGTAAAGGGCAAGAATGGATTTGACAAAATTGCAAGGTTAGCCGTTAACTGTAAACAGATATGCAAACAGTTATTGATCAATTGTTGAGCTGCTGGATTTTCAGCTAATTGTTTGGCTAAAATCCATGGCTCTTTTTTCTGCATGTATTGATTGCCAATCCTGGCCAAATTAATTACTTCAAATTGGGCATCCCTGAATTTATAGTCTTCTAATAATTGTTCAACTTTTTGCTTGCTTTGTTGGATGGCTTCAATGGTTGCATGATCTAATTCATCTAACAATTCGTTGTGCAATGGCGGTACTTTACCATTACATAGTTTATGCATTAATACCAATGCACGATTGATGAAATTGCCGAATATGCTTACCAACTCGCTGTTATTAGCATCCTGAAATCCTTTCCAGGTAAATTCACTGTCTTTACTTTCGGGTGCAATAGCAGTTAAGTAATACCTCAAAGTATCAGCCAGTTGTGATCCCCCATTTTCTGGCTTGATGAAATCGTTGATATAATCTTCCATTTCGAGTTTCCAGTTTCTGCTGGTACTCATTTTATCTCCTTCCAAATTCATGAATTCATTGGCAGGAACATTGGTGGGTAATATATTTCCATGCAATTGCAACATCACTGGAAAAATGATGCAATGGAAAACAATATTGTCTTTACCTATAAAATGAATCAATTTAGTGTCTTGGTCTTCCCAATAAGGTCTCCAATCTTTTCCGTTATTCAATGCCCATTGTTTGGTGGCACTGATATAACCAATGGGCGCATCAAACCATACATACAGTACTTTGCCTTTACCGCCTTCTACGTCACTAGGTAAAGCAACGCCCCAATCTAAGTCGCGGGTAACGGCTCTGGGTTGCAAGCCTCCATCAATCCAACTCTTACATTGCCCTACTACCGTAGAACGCCAATCATTGCCATGTTCCTCTATAATCCACTTACGTAAAAAATCTTCGTGTCTGTCTAAAGGGAGGTACCAATGTTTGGTTAATTTTTTAACCGGGGTATTTCCACTTAAAGTGCTCACCGGATTAATCAATTCATCTGGGCTTAAACTCTTTCCACAGCTTTCGCACTGATCTCCATATGCGGCCTGAAAACCACAGTTGGGGCAGGTTCCTTTAATATAACGATCTGCTAAAAAACTTTGTGCTTGTTCATCATAATATTGTTCGGACTCTTTGGTAATTAAGTCGCCTTTATTATTCAATGCAGTAAAAAATTCACTGGCAGTTTCGTGATGTATAGGAGAGCTGGTTCTATGATAAATATCAAAAGATATTCCTAAGTCATTAAAATTCTGCTCGATGATTGGGTGGTATTTATCAATAATGGCTTGTGCAGTAGTGCCCTCTTTGGTTGCTTGAATAGGAATAGCAGTACCATGTTCATCGCTTCCGCATACAAATACTACATCTCTTTTTTGCGCTCTTAAATAACGTACATAGATGTCTGCAGGAAGGTATGCTCCGGCCAAATGGCCTATATGTTTCAACCCATTGGCATAGGGTAGTGCTGCGGTAATTAAATATCTCTGTGGTTGCTTCATAATCGGTTGCTTCTTAGTCTAAACTGCTTGTTGCAGGCGGCAAAGGTACTAAAAGCAGATTTATTTGGAAATTTCGAGAAATGCTATAATTTTGATATCATATTAATATTAAAATGAAAATTATGGAAAAGACCATTAAAGCAGCACAAGGGTTTTTGGTTTTGTTATTGGTTACTATTCTATTGGTGGTGGGCATTTATGCACTCACACAAATAAAGGGAGCAGAGGACGGCTTAAAATATGCCTTGATTTGGGGCTCAATTATTGATTTTATTGCCATCTTCTTTCTATTGTTGGGCTTGGTGGTAGTTCAGCCTAATACCAGTGTAGTACTTACTTTTTTTGGTAAGTATGTGGGCACTGTTAAAGACAATGGACTATTTTTTGTAAACCCTTTGTACACTAAACAAAAAGTGTCTTTGCGTTTACAAAGCTTAGAAAGTACCAAGTTAAAAGTGAACGATAAATTGGGTAACCCCATTGAAATTGCTGCAGTTATACTTTGGCAAATTGAAGACACGTATAAAGTATGTTTTGATGTGGTTAACTTTTCTAGTTATATGACCAATCAGAGTGAAGCAGCGTTGCGTCATATGGCTTCTACTTGTCCTTACGATAGTATTGATGATGAACATGCAGCAGTAACATTACGAGATGGTGGAGAAAAAGTGATTGCGATGTTGGAGTCGGAATTAAATGAAAGAATGTTAAAAGCAGGTATCGTAATTAAAGAAGCACGTATCAGTCACTTAGCATATGCACCAGAAATTGCGCAAGCTATGTTGCAACGCCAACAAGCTACAGCCATTGTTTCTGCCAGAAGCAAAATTGTTGAAGGTGCGGTGGGTATGGTTGAAATGGCTTTAGATATGTTGTCTAAAAAGCAAGTAGTAGAATTAGATGAAGAACGTAAAGCTGTTATGGTGAGTAATTTATTAGTGGTGCTTTGTGGAGATAGATCTGTATCCCCTGTAGTGAATACAGGTACATTGCATCAATAAAAATGAATTGTTTTGAGTAAGAAATCCTTTGTTTTAAGAATAGATCAACAAACGTATGCCGCCCTAGAAAGATGGGCGGCAGACGAGTTTAGGAGTGTGAATGGTCAAATAGAAATGTTGATTGATCAATCTTTGCGCAATGCAGGTAGAAAAAAAGAAGCCAGTGCAATCAAACCTAAACCCAAGAAAAATACTTAAATGAAAAGACATTCCTTTTTGCAAATGGCAGGAATGGGATTGATGACCCTACCTTCATTAGCTGCAACGGCGAGTAATAAAAACCGAAAAATAAAAGTGCCTGCTTACTTGCAACCAGGCGATACAATTGGTATTACATGCCCTGCCGGTTTTTCATTATTAGAAACCATTCAACCTTCTATTGATTTAATTCAAAGCTGGGGCTATAAAATTCAAGTAGGAACTACCATTGGAAAGATGGACCATACTTTTGGTGGAACAGACGTCGAACGTGCTCAAGACTTTCAACAAATGATGGATGATCCAGATATCAAAGCCATTCTTTGCGCAACAGGTGGATATGGTGCTGTAAGAATGGTAGACTTATTGAATTTTAATTCATTCAAACAATCACCTAAGTGGGTTATTGGTTTTAGCGATATTACGGTATTACATAGTCATTTGCATCAGGTAGTTCATGTAGCGAGTTTGCATTCAAAAATGTGTGGTAGTTTCCCAAAGGAATGGGCCACTGCCGATGAAGTGCAGCAAGCCAGTATACTTTCTATTAAGGATGCTTTAGAAGGGAAAAAGATTAGCTATCCTTCAATACCAATTGAACATAATCGAATTGGATCAGCCAAAGGATTGTTGGTTGGAGGTAATTTAAAAATTCTAGAAAACTTGAATGGTTCGGCTTCTATGATTAATACCGATAGAAAAATTTTATTTCTAGAAGATGTGGGTGAGCCTTTGTACAATATTGATCGGATGTTTTGTAATTTGTTGCGTTCAGGAAAGTTGGCAAAGCTGAGCGGTTTAATTGTAGGAGGCTTTAGTAATATTAAAGTAGACAATCCTGCTGTTCCGTTTGGAAGAGATATTTATACCATTGTTAAAGAGAAAGTAGCTGCATTTAATTATCCAGTTTGCTTTGATTTTCCAGTAGGCCATATCAAAAACAACTTTGCATTGAAGTGCGGTTTGCCCCATGAATTAATTGTTGAAAATAGCTTAGTACAATTAACCGAAATTTAGTCATGATCACTTTACCTCCTTATCTAAAAAAAGGCGACACCATTGCCATCACTTGCCCAGCGGGTTATATGGAAGCCCAAAAAATTAAAACGGGTGTGAAAACCTTGCAGGAATGGGGTTTTCAAGTAATGGTAGGAAAAACTGTGGGAAGCAAATCTACCAACTATTTCAGCGGTACAGATGAAGAACGCAGAGACGAATTTCAGGCCTTATTAGATGAGCCATCTATTAAAGCCATCCTTTGTGGAAGAGGAGGCTACGGCATTACCAGAATCATTGATCAACTTGATTTCAAAACTTTCAAGAAAAATCCAAAATGGATTATTGGATTTAGCGATATCACTGTTTTACACGCGCATGTATTAATGAAGTGTAATACGGCTTCTTTACATGCACCCATGGCCAATGCATTTAATGAAGGGGGAGCAAAACTGCCCTATGTACAGTCTTTACAAAAGGCCTTGAAGGGTACAAAAGCAAAATATACATGTACTACTCATGCAATGAATCAATTAGGTAAAGCAAGTGGGGTATTGATGGGAGGTAATTTGGCATTAATAGCACATTTAGTAGGATCTAAAATGATGTATAAAACCAAGGGTTCTATTTTATTTTTAGAAGATGTGGGTGAGTATGCTTACAATATTGATCGGATGTTCATTCAACTAAAAAGAGCAGGCATATTCAACCAACTCAGTGGATTAATATTGGGTGGGTTTACCGATCGAAAAGATACTACCCGACCATTTGGAAAAACAGTTGAAGAAATAATACAAGAACATATTGCCGAATACGATTACCCCATTTGTTTTGGCTTTCCTGTTAGCCATGATACCGAAAACTATGCGCTAAAAGTTGGCGCCAGTTTTGAACTAAGCGTGACTTCAAAACTCGTTCGGCTGAAAGAATTAAGTTAAGCTATACTTATACCATCATTAGCGCAGCATACTGTTTAGTTTATCCTGCATTGCTGGGAAGCTGTTCAAGTTGGTATGCGTTCCTTCCGGAATAGTAATGAACTCGTCGCCCTTTTTTAAATGTGCATTAAAACGTTGTGCATTACTATATGCAATCACGCCATCATTGGTTCCATGAAAAATCGTAACTGGTGCGGTCACTTTTTGGATATACTCGTTACTGGGAAATTTAAAGTGCATGAGTTTATTCAAAGGGTACATAAATAAATACCTGCTCAATAAAGATTCCATACTGTAATAAGGGGTCTCTAAAATCAGCTGCTTACAATCTCTTACAGAAGCCAATTGTGTGGCAACCCCTGTACCTATTGACTTTCCATAAATAATTATTTGGGAAGGTTTAAATCTTAGTTTAGCCAACATATATAACTGCAATGCGCCTTCGTATAAATTTTCTTCGGTAAGTGCACCAATGGATTTACCAAATCCAGGATAATCAATCATCCAAACTTCATAATTATTGCGCGTGAAATTTTTTGCAAACTGGGCATAGTGACCAATATTTTTTCTGTTCCCATGAAAATATAAAACCACTCCTTTTCGAATTGAATCTGGAACAGTAAAATGAACCACATGAAATTTGGTAGTTGCGTCAAGTGGGATAACCGACTCCTGATATGGTTGATTAAACTGGTAGCTGCTATCTTGATTAATTGCTTCGGGATGAAACAATAATCGATCTTGAAAAATAAATAGAAGTGAGCCTATTAATGCATAAATCAATATGGCTATTTTGATATAAAAGAATAGAACAATTTTTTTCACAGTGTAAAGTTAAGCCAAATGCCTGCTTAATATTTTAGAATATCTCTAATAAAATTATGGTACTCATTAAAGGAAGGCAAGTTGTTGTGCCCACCCCCGTGAATACTAATTAAAGTAATCTTGTGTGGATTGAGTGCTTGTAATTTTTTACTTTGTTTAATAGGAATCAACCAGTCTTTGGTTCCATGAATAATATAAGTATGGCAGTTTACTTTTTTAATCCATTGATCGGTTTGTAATTTAAACCGAAGGGTAAGTTTGTGAGGAATAAAAGGAGTAAACCTTTCCGCTACTTTAATGAAACTATAATAGGGCGCATCTAAAATTAAATATCGGGGAGAATTATCTGCTGCAATTTTGGTAGCAAAGCCACTACCCAAACTTCTTCCATATACCAAAATATGGTGTTCGGGATATTTTTGCTTGAGCGTTTCATACACAAATTGCATATCGGCCAACATTTCCCGCTCACTTCTTTTGCCAGTACTTTTACCAAACCCTCTGTAGTCTACTAGTACCACATCATATTGATACCTGTAAAAATCTTGGGCATATTTTGCCCAGCCTTTTATGCTTCTTGAATTTCCATGAAAATAGAGAATCAGGCCTTTGGGGTCGTCTACATAAAAATGTAGCCCATTAATACGCACCCCTTCTGTTACATCAAAAAACAATTCTTCAAAGGGAGCATCGTATTTATATTCAAAATCCTGGGCTAATTTCTCTGGTTTAAAAATCAGTTTTTCTTGTATAAGGTAACCTACCAATACAAGTAATAAGTAACCAGCAATGATGTATAAAAATATTGTACCCATTCTATTTATTCTTCCCCTTCCGGAAACACCCTGCTCAATTTCATATTAGCCACCGGTGCAACAATCAATGGAAACTTCTCAATGGTTACATTGCTCGGGTCTAATCCAAAACCTCTCTCTTCACTTAAGCTGATTTCTTTTAACCAGAAATAGAGTTTCATTACAATGCGTTCAAAGAAAGGCAATTCATTGTCTTGACTCAGGTATTTTTCTAAAACGATGAATTGAAAGTCGCCTACAATATTGTTTTTTTCTAAGCTTTCATATCGGCTGGTAATATTTACTTCTTTGTTCTTTACCAGCTCCTCTACCACTCTGCGGAACATTAAGTTAATTCTATGTTCTACCCTAAAGCCCAACCTGAATTCAATTCTAATGATATCGTTAGGTATAATATGTTCTACGTTGTATTCGCAAGTATAAGGATCATCTAATACGTCTACGTGAACAAACCAATAGATATCAGCTCTTTTTGGTTTTTTATTTAAAATAGAATAAATGATTTTATGCTCAATTTCATTGTGGTTATTGGCACTGGTCATGTACACTAAATGGGTGGCATATTTAGGGATGCTTTTATCGTTGCTTAGCTCTTGAATCATTGGAATATAATTCTCTAAGCGTACAAACTCAACGTAACGGTTTTTGATTTTTCTACTGCGGTACCAAACGTACATGACTGCAAATAATGCACCACCCACTAATAAAGTTACATAACCTCCATGCACAAATTTTTCCATCAATGCTATTAAGAATGCAGACTCATAAACTAAGTAGCCAAATAGAAAAATATAAATCCAAATAGATGCCGTTCTTTTGAGTACCAAAAAATTTGAATATAAAATGGTCGTACTCAGCATGGTTACAACAATAGCCAAACCATAAGCCGCTTCCATTCTAGAAGACTCTCTAAAGTAGAGTACAATTCCAATACAGCCTACAAATAGTAAAAGGTTAATACCAGGAACGAATAGTTGTCCTCTTTCTTCTGAAGGATACCTAACTTTCATTTTAGGCCATAGGTTCAATCGAAGCGCTTCACTAATTAAAGTAAATGATCCAGATATCATGGCTTGGCTGGCAATAATGGCAGCAGAAGTAGCTATGATTACCCCAAATATGATAAACCATTGTGGCATTAAATCGTAAAAGGCGTTGATGCCGAATTGTGCTTTATTAGCTGCATTTACCATTAAACCTTTGTGGCTGCTTAACAATAAAGCACCCTGCCCAAAATAATTCAAGAGCAAACATGCTTTTACATAAATCCACGAGAGCCTAATATTTTTTCTACCGCAATGCCCAAGATCAGAATATAGGGCTTCCGCACCAGTTGTACATAAAAATACAGCCCCTAATAACCAAAACCCATTGGGATATAGTGTTAATAATTTAATGCCATAATAAGGATTCAAGGCTTTGAATACACTTAAATCGTTCCCCATATTCCAGATACCTAAAATGGCCAACATGGTGAACCAAATAAACATGATGGGCCCAAATAATTTTCCAATACTGGCAGTACCAAATTGTTGCATAAAAAAGATGGCAGCTAATATGGCAATTACAATAATTACAATTGTATTAGAAGCTATATTATGCATTGCGGGTAATTCCTTTAACCCTTCTATTGCTGAAGTAACTGAAATGGGGGGGGTAATGATTCCATCCGCTAAAAGCGCGGCACCTCCAATCATTGCAGGGATGACCAACCATTTTTTTCTTCGCCTCACCAATGCATACAAAGCAAATGTTCCACCTTCTCCTTTGTTGTCTGCATTTAACACCAATAAAACATACTTAACTGTAGTTTGCAGTGTAATGGTCCATATAATACAAGACAATGCCCCAATAATCAATTCTTCCGAAATGACTCTGTTGGTAATGATTGCGTTGAAAACGTAGAGTGGAGATGTTCCAATGTCGCCGTATATAATTCCCAAGGCAATTAAGAGACCGGCAGCGGAAACTTTGTTGATATTTTTACTCACAAAACAGGCTTTGAAGCATTAAAGCAATTAGATCTTTAACAAATGTATGGGTAAATTGTATAAACTAGATAAACTGTACAAAGCGTACATTTGATAATATAAAGATTGCTTTTATGAAAAGGTCATTTCTGCTTGTTTTGTTGGTATTTTTTGGGGGGATTATAGCTGTTTCGGCGCAGAAAATCGTCTATTCTGAGCCAGACCGAGACGACCCTAGAACCCTCAATTTTGAAGTAGTGGGAAAAATAAGTGGCAAATACCTGATTTACAAGAATGCTAGAGACGACCATTTCTTTTCTGTTTATGATGCAGAAATGAAACTGAGCAACAAAGTAAAAGTTGATTTTTTACCAGATAGGGCAAGGGTATTGGGAACCGATTTTATTACTTATCCAGACTTTACTTATTTTATTTATCAATACCAGCTCAAAAACGTCTACTATATCATGGCGGCCAAAATTGGTGCCGATGGTAAAAAAATGGGAGAAGCTATGCAATTAGATACCACAGCTGGAATGGGTTATACCGCTAATAACCGAATTTATACAGTGGTAAATAGTGAAGACAAACAAAAAATGGCTGCTTTTAAAGTAAGTACTAGAAATGAAAAAGAGCATGTGGTTACTTCCTGCGTTTTTGATAAAGAATTAAAGCAATTAGAGAAAGTAAGAATTGCTATTGCCATGCCCGATCGAAACGACTACTTGGGAGAATTTGGTATAGACAACGATGGCAATTTGATTTGTTTGAGAGAATCCAGTGTGGCTACCAATGAGAGTATTAATAAAGTAAGCTTGGTGATTAAACCATTAGGCAGCATTAATCCCACCATTAGTGAAATAAAAGTAAAAGCTATTTTTTTAGATGATACCCGAATTAAAATTGATAACCTCAATAAGAAAATTTTAATCACTTCTTTTTTTAGTAAACAGAAGCGGGGTAATATAGATGGACTGTATTATTCCTTATGGGATAAGCAAACCAATACCGAAACACTCAATGCTGTAACGGTTTTTTCAGAAGAATTCAGGGCCGATGTAAAAGGGGAGGGCTCCTTAAAAACAGCTTTCAATGATTTTTATTTGAAAAACTTAATATTAAGAAGAGATGGCGGATTTATGATGATTGCTGAGTCTGCTTATATGAGCTCAAGGGGCAATACATTTAACCGTTGGGATATGATGAATCGTTCTCCTTTTTTCAATCCTTATTTAGGTAGTGGATTGGGCTTTGGATTAGGTGGGTATTACCCTTATGGTTCTGGCTTAAACGCCTATCCATGGGGCTCACCCTGGGGAATGAATAATATGGGTCCCAATAGTGTAACTCGCTATTTCTCGGATAATGTCGCCATTATTTCTTTTGAGCCCAATGGTAAAATGGAATGGAGTAATATTATACGAAAAACACAATACGACGACAATACCGATAACTATATTGGATATGGAATTATTAATTCAGGGGATCAAATCAGGTTCATGTTTAATATTCAAGACAAGCGGAGCAATATTTTAACCGATCAATCTCTTTCTCCTCAAGGACAAATTGATAGAAACCCTACCATCAAAAATTTGGAAAGAGGATATGATTTTATGCCGAGACATTCCAAACAAACTGGGTCTCGTCAGGCAATTGTACCTTGCATGTACAGGGGCTATACTTGTTTTGCCAAAATAGATTATTAATTTGCAGTACTGTGGTATTTTTATTTAGAGATAAATCAATTGTAAATATTGTTTTTTTAGTGCTGCTTGGACTGTTGGTTCATCTGCACGGTTTTACTGTTCCTATAATGCTTGTTGCAAATAATCAAGATGGGTGGTTTGCCTATTTGTTGAATCAATATGCAAAAGGGGTCATTGAGTCGGTTGGTTTTTTTCTCTATATATCGGTAATATTATTACAGGCTATTCGACTTAATTTTTTGTTGGCAGAACAAAAAATGTTTCCCAATGCTGGTTACACGGTTGCCATGAGTTATATATTACTCACAGGATTATTACCTCAATGGGCAGCTATTAGCCCTGCCTTGATGGCTAATTTTTTGTTGATTTGGATTTATATAAAATTAACTCGACTGTATAACCACCCAGCCCCTAAAACTTTATTATTCAATATTGGGCTACTGGTTAGTCTTACTATTTTATGCTATCACCCTACCGCAATTCTGATTGTTGTGGTGCTCTTTGCACTAGGTATTATGCGGCCTTTTAAGTTACAAGAGTGGTTTACCCTATTGATGGGTATAGCATTACCTTTTTATTTTTTAGCATCTTGGCTATACTTAAATGATGATTTAGCCTCAATTAGTCAATTTTTGCCCAAAATGGTATTGGAACTTCCAGTACAAAAATTAAGTCACCAAGAAATGGCCGGTTTGTCTGCCTTAGTATTGCTTTTACTGGCAGGTTTTTTTAATTGGCAACAGTTTAATAGCAGATTGGTCATTCAGATGCGTAAAAACTGGTCAGCTTTATTGGTTATGAGTTTTATTTTAACAGCAGCCCCCTTTGTTTTTGCTCATGCAGGCTTAAACGCAGCAATTTTGTGTTTGGTTCCGTTCACTGCCTTTGTTTCGGCGTCTTTCTCTCACCCTAAACGATTGTTGTTCCCAAATTTTCTCTTTTTTGTACTTATTGGGGTGATTATGTATAATAATTGGTATTTGGTCAAATTTTAGGCATTCTTTCTCTTTCTGGATTGTACCTTTGTAGCTTAAATTACAAACACATGAAGTTAGGTGTGGTCGTTTTCCCAGGTTCCAACTGCGACAGAGATATGCAAGATGCTTTGCAGCAAGATTTGAATAAAGAAGTAATTATGCTTTGGCATAAAGACAAAGATTTGTCTGCTTTTTCAACCGATGATTGTATTGTACTGCCAGGTGGTTTCTCTTATGGGGATTATTTACGTTGTGGTGCTATTGCTCGCTTTAGTCCAATGATGCAGTCTGTGATAGAATTTGCTAATAGGGGCGGAAAAGTATTAGGGGTATGTAATGGTTTTCAAATTCTATGCGAAAGTGGATTATTGCCAGGTGTTTTATTGCAAAATGCCAACCAACAATTCATTTGTAAAAATGTGTTTATTACCAACCCTGCTACTGGGGCTTTAAAAATACCTATTGCACATGGCGAAGGAAGATTCCACGCCGATGAAGCAACTTTAAATGAATTGGAAAAAAATGACCAAGTCTTGTTTAGGTATTCAGACGAAATGGGAAATATTGTAGACCACGCAAACCCCAATGGCGCTGCAAGAAATATTGCTGGTATCAGAAACAAGCAAAACAATGTGTTTGGTATGATGCCCCATCCTGAAAGAGCAACAAATAATGCTTTACAAAACTTAGATGGATTAAAAGTGTTTAAGTTGTTATCTATCCAATAAAATATTATTATGAAAAAAATATTCTTATTAATCCTTAGTTTGGGTTTTTTGCAATTGGGTTTTGCTCAAATAAAAGACCCTGTTGCTTGGACATTTGAGGCGAAGAAAAAAACAGCGGATTCATTTGAAATAACCATTACTGCCAATGTTCCTAAACCATGGCATATGTATTCTCAGAACATGCCTTCTGGAGGCCCTATACCTACTAAAGTTGTTTTTAACACCAATCCATTGGTTAAAAAAATTGGCAACACTAAAGAAACGGGAAAGCTTGAAAAAATCAACGACAAGATTTTTGGAATGGAAGTGCTGTTTTTTAGTGGTAAAGTAGTGTATACTCAAATAGTGAAAGTAAAACCTGGAATTAAAACCAATATTGCAGGTTATGTAAACTACATGGTATGTGATGATGAACAGTGTTTACCTCCAACAAAAAAACAATTTGATATTAAGTTATTGTAGTATGAAAAAAATATTATCACTGCTGGTAATTGTATTGCTGGCACAAACTATAATTGCACAGGACAAATCACCTGTGCAATTTGTTTTTTCAACCCAACGAACCAGTGATAGTCTGGTACAATTAATTATTAGTGCCAAATTAGAAAAGGGCTTCCAATTGTTTGGTGTAAAAAAACAATCTGTTGAAGATGAGTTTATCTCTAGTTTGCAATTAGACAATTCAACTTCAAATGATTCAATTAGTGAAGAAGGTAAGTTATTGCAAATTCCTTCTGTGGATGCTACTTCCCCAGCTATTCGAGTTTATGAAGACAGTGTAAGCTTTAGATATTTTTTTAAAGTAAATGCTTCTGATAGCGCTATTTTAAAAGGAAGTTTCAATTGGTTGGGTAAACTTGAAGACGCATTTCCGAGTGGTAGCGAATCATTTGCAGTAGAAGTTTTGCCAACCAGTAATGATGTGGTAGAAGATAATTCAGATATTGCCAATCAAACCTTATGGCAAATATTCTTATTGACTTTTTTAACTGGATTATTGGCGGTAATAACGCCTTGTGTATTTCCACTAATTCCTGTAACGGTAAGTTTCTTTTTAAAAAGAAGTAAAACAAGGGCAGCAGGAATCAAAAATGCATTGTGGTATTCTTTATCAATTATTGGTATCTATACCATTCCAACTATTTTACTGGTACTCATTTTTGGAGACGATATACTCTATCAAATTTCTACCAGTGCAATTTCTAATTTATTATTTTTCGCCATCTTCTTGGTCTTTGCCATTTCATTTTTTGGGGCATTCGAATTGCAATTGCCCAATAGTTGGGCTAATAAAGCAGATCAAAAAGCGGGTAAGGGTGGATTAGGCGGTATCTTTTTCATGGCACTAACACTGGTAATTGTTTCCTTCTCCTGCACAGGTCCTATTGTAGGAACTTTACTAGGACAAACAAGTACCGGTGGGGTAAGCACTGCGCCTATTATTGGCATGTTGGGTTTTGGAGTAGGATTGGCATTGCCTTTTTCGTTATTTGCGTTTTTCCCTTCTATGCTGCAATCATTACCAAAGAGTGGTGGTTGGTTGAATTCAGTGAAAGTGAGTTTTGGATTTATAGAATTGGCTTTGGCTTTGAAGTTCTTATCTAATGTAGATTTAATTTATCATTGGCGTTTACTAGACCGAGATGTCTTCTTGGTTTTATGGATAGTGATATTTGTTTTATTGGGAATTTATTTGTTGGGCAAACTGAAATTTTCGCACGATAGTGAGTTACCTTATGTGTCAGTTCCAAGATTGTTTTTTGCCATTACATCTTTCTCTTTTGCCTTGTATATTTTGCCAGGATTATGGGGAGCACCACTAAGGCATTTAAGTGGTTTTATTCCTCCCGATGGAACCCAAGAATTTAATTTAGATGCTTTAAAGTATCAGTTAAATAGTGGAACCAAAGAGTCTACTACCACACTTAATTTAGCTCAGCCTCCTCAACGCTTAGCAGATAAATTACATGTTCCATATGGGTTGGTTGCCTATTTTACTTTAGAAGAAGGAATGGCAGCTGCAAAGGCTTTGAATAAGCCCATTATGTTAGATTTTACAGGACATAGTTGTGCCAACTGTCGTAAAATGGAAAAAGAAGTTTGGAAGGATCCAGCAGTATTGCAGCGGATGAAAGAGAATTTCGTGTTGGTAAGTCTTTATGTAGATGAATCTACCGATTTGCCTATTAAAGAACAGTACATTAAAAAGGATGGAGATAAAGTGATTACAGAAGGGGATAAAAACCTAGACTATGAAATTACTCAGTTCGGGTTTAATGCGCAACCATTGTATATGTTCTTAGATTTAAACGGGAAACCATTAAGTAGTATTAAATATGGATACGATCCTGATATTGCTAAATTTATCGCTCATTTAGATGCAGCCAAAGCCGCATTTGATAAAAGTAAATAAGTAAGCATATTGATTCTTTTTTAATCCCGGTTACTTCAGGTAGCCGGGATTTTTTATTTATTAAACTTTTCATTAAACCATTGAATGAAATCGTAGTCTATAGCAATCATTAACTAAAATCATACTGATGCGTAAAGTCTTATTTTTATTGGCCATACCCTTGTTCATGTCTTTTTCTTGTAAAAAGTCTAGTGAAAGCACAACAACCACAACAGGCACAGCTGCGGTTCCAGCTATTTATCAAAAAATATACGGAGCATCTAGTATTACATCTGATGGTACGTTTATCACCATCAAAACAACGGGCGCCCCCGATCATAAAAGCCCTTATTATGCTGTAGGCAATGCTTTGTATGAAAACTTTGCGGGTACTACTTTTGGAGGAGTTTCTTTTAGTAAGAACCCCAACTCAATTTCTGCCTTAAATTATACATTTAAAATTCCCTTGAATCCTCAAGTAGCCAGCAACCATGCAGCAACTCCACTAGGTGCTATTGGTGTTGCTTTAAACGGCGTTCCATTCTACAATCAATATGCAGGGCCTAATACTCCTTTAACCAATGAAATTATGAGCTTTGATCAATATTGGGGACATCCTGCACCAGGAGGTAGATACCATTACCATGTGGAACCCTTGTATTTAACAACAGTTAAAGCGAGTAAATCAGCATTAATGGGCTTTTTACTGGATGGATTTCCGGTGTATGGTCCAGAAGAAAATGGGGCGTTGGTAACCAATGCTATGTTAGATGCATATCATGGGCATACGCATGCAACAGCTGATTATCCCAATGGAATTTATCATTATCATATTAATGCAACAGATCCTTATATAAACGGAAGCGGCTTTTATGGCACAGCAGGTACAGTTACTCAGTAGGTTATGGTTCTTATTAATTGGCTTTATAGCTTGTAACGCAATAGAGCCTACTAAGCCAATATTAAACAATGCGGTTGTGCCGAATCAATGGGTGCATGATATGGATAGTGAACTCAATAATCGGAATGGGGTTATCTATTATCAGTCAAGTCCGTATTCGGGAAAATTATATGGATTGTATACCAATCAACGAGATACTGCTTTTGTGCGAAGTTATTTAATGGGCTTAGAAGAAGGAGAATGGAAAAGCTATTACGAAAATGGTCAAATAAAAGAGCTTCGATTTTTCAGCAATGGTAAAAAGACGGGAAAATATTCGGTATGGTGGCCCAATGGGAAGCCCTTTATGGAGTATCAATTTGAAAATGATGAATACCAAGGCATATGCAAAGAGTGGAATGAAAAAGGATTGTTGGTAAAGCAAATGAATTACCAGCAAGGGCATGAACTTGGGTCACAAAAATGGTGGTATGATAATGGGAAAATTAAAGCGAATTATATCATACAAAATGGCAGAAGGTTCGGATTATTAGGAACAAAAAATTGTATTAATGTTACAGACAGCATTTTTAAAAATTAGCTTGTGTAGTATGGTTTTGTTGGGTTGGTCTTGTGCCAATCAACAAAAAAAATCAGCCTCTTTGCCCTTTTATAACACACCTGATTTCACCCCTGTTTTTTTAGCCAATCATACAGCGGCTAGGCCAGCTGAAACACATTATATCCCTGCTTTTGAATTCACCAATCAATATGGGGAACGCATCACCAATCAAACGGTTCAAGGTAAAGTTCATGTTGCCAGTTTTATATTTACGAGGTGTGGAAGCATCTGCCCAAAAATGATTCATCATTTAAAACAAGTTGCAACAGCATTTGAAAATGATACATCAACGGTATTGCTTTCTTATAGTGTAACCCCTTGGATTGATTCGGTTCCACGCTTAAAGTTTTTTACGGAAGAAAATAAAATTGGACAATCATACAATTGGCACTTTTTAACTGGAGATAAAGCCTCCATTTATACACTTGCAAGAAAGGGGTACTTTGCAGAAGAAGATCTGGGGTTCACAAAAGACAGTACAGAATTCTTACATACGGAACATGTACTCTTGGTAGATCAAAAAAGTAGAATAAGAGGAATTTATAATGGAACCCTTCAGCTAGAGATAGAGCAATTAATCAAAGACATACAATTGCTTAAACAACAATAGCGTGTCTTTGATTAAATAGTGGGAAGTTTATAATGCAATTTGTTTCTCAATCATCATCTTTCTAAGATTGATCAAGCCGTAACGCATTCTGCCTAAAGCAGTATTAATGCTGCAGTTGGTGATTTCTGCAATTTCTTTAAAGCTCATATTGGCATAATGCCTCAATACGATAATTTCACGTTGCTCTTCAGGCAACAAATCCAGCATTTTTCTTACTCGATCATGGCTTTGTCCTTGCATGATTTTGCCATCAGGTCCCTCTTCAGAAATTTGTAGCACATCAAAAATATCTTTGTTGTCGCTGGTTTTAATGGCAGGGGTTCGCTTCACTTTTCTAAAATAGTCTACACATAGATTGTGGGCAATTCTTAAGGCCCAAGGCAAAAACTTCCCTTCTTCTGTGTAACGCTTATTCTTTAGCGTGTCAATGATTTTAATGAACACATCTTGAAAAAGGTCTTCCGCTAAATAAGTGTCTTTAACAAAAAACAAGATAGACGAAAAAATTTTGTCTTTGTAACGGTAGATAAGTGTTTCAAAAGCATCGGTGTCTCCGTCTTGAAATGCCCTTATCAGTTCTGTATCAGACGCATGGTCTAATGTTCTCATAGTTTAGGTTTTTGAGTCAGGATTAAAATCAGGATATTGGACAACGATTTTTTAAATCTTGAACAAAATAGAATTCTTTTGTATACATAAATCTTTTGTGGAAATCATCTTATAGACCTTCGAGGTTATTCACATTCTAACTCACTGATTTTTTGAAGGTTATTTAAGGTTTACTCAACCAAAGCTGTAATAAACTGTTTAATTTGTGAATCTTATGGCAACGAGTAAAAAGTCTGCAAAAGCAACCCATGACAATGATATATTGGTGCATGGTGCCCGAACACATAATTTAAAAAATGTTACAGTTTCATTTCCTAGAAATAAGCTAATTGTAGTAACAGGTGTGTCTGGTAGCGGAAAATCTTCATTAACCATTGATACTTTATTTGCAGAAGGGCAACGGCGTTATGCAGAAAGTTTGAGCGCCTACGCCAGACAATTCATGTCTAGGATGGTAAAGCCAGATGTGGATTATATTAAGGGATTGTGCCCAGCCATTGCTATTGAACAGAAAGTGATTACTCGAACCCCAAGAAGTACAGTGGGTAGTATGACCGAGATTTATGATTATCTCCGATTGTTGTTTGCAAGGGCAGGTAAAACCATTTCACCTATTAGTGGTAAGGAAGTAAAAAAAGATGAAGTAGCAGATGTAATGAATGCCATTTCATCTTATGAAGAAGGCACTAAGCTCGTGATATTGGTTGCGTTTAAACAACACGCACATAGAGAAATAAGAGAAGAGTTGAGTATTTTAATGCAAAAGGGATTTTCAAGGGTTTTCTTGATGAAGAAAGAGGTAGCTGGGGTACCTGAGAGAATTGAAGATTTGTTGGCATTAACGGATGCAGCATTGGCAAAAACATGGAAAACCAATTCCTCTAATTATTATGTGTTGATAGATCGAATGGTAGTTAAAACATTTGATGAAGAAGACTTGCATCGATTGGCCGATTCTATTGGTACTGCTTTTTTTGAAGGACATGGCGAAATGTTTATTGAAGTCAACAGCAAAGAGTTGCTGCATTTCAGTAATAAGTTTGAGGCAGATGGGATGCAATTTGAAGAACCTTCTCCCAATTTATTTTCCTTTAATAATCCTTATGGTGCTTGTACAGTTTGCGAAGGCTTTGGACAAGTATTGGGTATAGATAAAGATTTGGTTATACCCGATAAGCGCTTGTCTTTGTACGAGAACGCCATAGCACCTTGGAAAGGAGAAAAATTAAGTTGGTGGAAAGATCAATTTATTAAAGGAGCTAGTAAATCGGGCTTCCCTATTCATAAACCAATCATGGATTTAAGCCGAGAGCAGTACCAACAATTATGGACTGGTGTAGGATTGGCATTGGGTATTGATGATTTTTTTAAAGAGGTGGAACAAAATTTATATAAAGTTCAATACCGTGTTTTATTAAGTAGGTACAGAGGTAGAACCAGTTGTAATGCATGTGAGGGGTATCGGTTGCGAAATGAAGCATTGTATGTTAAAATACATGGGAAGCATATAGGGGAACTCTGCAATATGCAGGTAAGCCATTTGAAAGATTGGTTTGATGCAATTAAATGGTCTGAGCAAGAACTAGCAATTGGGAAAAGGATTTTATTAGAAATACACCAGCGTATCAACACTTTATTAGCTGTTGGATTAGGATACTTAACACTAGAAAGATTGGCCAATACACTCAGTGGTGGGGAAAGCCAACGTATTCAATTAACAAGAAATCTAGGCAGTAACTTAACCAACTCCTTGTATATTTTAGATGAGCCTTCCATTGGGTTGCATTCGAGAGATACCCAACGCTTAATAGGTGTTTTAAAATCGCTAAGAGATTTAGGTAATACGGTGGTGGTAGTGGAGCACGACGAAATGATGATGCGCGAAGCAGATCATATCATTGATATGGGCCCATTGGCCTCTCATTTAGGTGGAGAAGTTGTGGCAGCAGGTAATTATAATAAAATTGTAAAAGATAAAAATAGCCTTACCGGTAAGTATTTAACTGGTGAATATAAAATAACGCCGCCAGTAAAACTTAGGAAATGGAATAATTATATTCAAGTAGAAGGAGCAAGGCAACACAATTTAAAAGACATCACCGTCAAATTCCCGTTGCATTGTTTTTGTGTAGTTGCCGGTGTTAGTGGGAGTGGGAAAACCACTTTGATTAAGCAAATTCTTTATCCAGGTTTACAAAAATTGAAAGGGGAAGCCGCAGATAAAGTGGGTTTGCACAAAGCCATCACAGGTGATATTGAATCTATATCTCAAATTGAAATGATAGACCAACAACCTATTGGTAAATCTTCAAGAAGTAATCCAGTAACATATATTAAAGCCTACGATGCTATTAGAGACTTATATTCTAAACAAGGATTGGCAAAAATGCGCGGATTTCAACCCAAGCATTTTTCTTTTAATGTAGATGGAGGTAGGTGTGATACTTGTAAGGGTGAAGGAGAAACCATTGTTGAAATGCAATTTTTGGCCGATGTACATCTTACTTGTGAATCATGTGGTGGAAAGCGATTTAAGGAAGAAGTGTTAGAGGTAAAATACAATAATGCTTCTATTCATGATGTCTTAGAAATGAGTGTTGACGATGCATTCGAATTTTTTAAAGAAGAAAAACAAATTCAAAAAGCCATTAAGACCTTGCAAGATGTTGGATTAGGATATATTAAATTAGGACAGAGTAGTAATACCTTAAGTGGCGGAGAAGCACAGCGAGTAAAGCTGGCTAGTTTTTTAGGAAAAGGAAAGGGAATTGGGCATGTGTTGTTTATTTTTGATGAACCTACTACAGGCTTACATTTTCATGATATACAGAAATTATTGAACTCTTTTAATGCCCTTATAGAGCAAGGACATTCATTGATTGTGATTGAACACAATACCGATGTATTAAAATCGGCAGATTGGTTAATTGAGTTAGGTCCTGAAGCCGGCAATGCCGGAGGAGAGTTGGTTTATGCTGGAATTCCAGCTGAATTAAAAAACAATAAAAAAAGCATCACTGCCCCATTTATATAATTAATGCGCTTTATATTTAAATGTAAATAATCAACGAACCAGTAATCCCCCCTAGTGATTAAAATCCCATTTGCTTGTATACTTTTTTTAACTACAGTATTGTCAACAGCGTTTGCTCAAAATAAAGCTAAGCTGGATAGTCTAATAAAAATTTCCAATGAATACCCAAAACAGGATTCGCTTAAAATGCGAATGCTAATAAGAGTTTACGGTGAACTGGTATACAATAATCGACCCGTATCCGAATTAAAAAAATATTCCGATTCTGCTAAAGCAATTGCACTACTATTGCCCAATAGAGACAATATAAGAAAGTTCTATTTCCGGCTAGGGGTAATTCATCACGGTAAGGGTGAATTTGAAGAAGCACTTGAAATATATAAAGAAGGTGTTGAGTTGGTTTCAAAAGAAGGAGACAAGAATTTGCAAGCTGGATTTTATATGAGCATGAGTGATATCTATAATAAGATTACCGACTATGCCAGTGCAATTGATGTTTGCGAAAAAGCCATCCGATTATTTGGTGAGTTAAATGATCAAAGCGGGCAAGCCAGTATTTATAATAATTTAAGTGGCACTTATATTCAATTAAAAGATTACACTACTGCATATAAATATGCTACTAAAGCATTGCCCATGTTTGAAGCTGATGGGCTTCAATCTAGAGGAGTAGGTAGTATTAAATTAGTTATTGCCAATATTTTATTGAATGCGGATGAAGCTTCTTTGCACAAAATAGGGGCAGTGGGAAAAAGCAAGTACCAGCGCGTTATCCAATTAATGAAAGAAGCTATTCCCATTGCAGAATTAGACAAAGATTTAGGGTTGAAGTCAGAAATGTTAATTGCAATGGGTGTTTCATTTGAAAAATTGAATCAATTAGCAGATGCTCAAAGAGCATATGAGTTGGCTCTTGCAACGGCTATTGAAGGCCCAGATTTAAATATTTTGGCATCAACCTATGGTACCGTAGGAAAGTTTTTTCATCGTCAACAAAGCAATCAAAAAGGAGTAAGTTACTTGCATCGGGCATTGGCCATGTCTACGCAATCTGGTTTATTAGAAGTGGAAAGAGAGGCTGCGGAAAGTTTGAGCAACTATTACGAACGCCAAAAGCAAATGGATAGTGCGTTTTACTATTATAAAAGATTTTCAAATGTAGAGAATCAAATCTTTAATAAGGAGAAAGAAAACGAATTCACTCGTAAAAAATTAAAGCTAGATTTCAGTATTAAAGAAAAAGAATATGCGGTTGAACAAGAAAAGATTAACCAACAATTAGCGGAGAAAAAGTTAGAAATAAGTTTTAAAAATAAATTAGAGTGGTTAATGGGAATATTAACCATGGTGGTTATTACTGCAGCTTGGTTTTTTTACAAGAGTAAAAAGAAAACACAAGAATTAAACGCAACTATTGAAGCGCAGCGTCAATCATTGTCTGAGTTGGTTCAAGTAAAAGATAAAATATTCAGCATTCTAACACACGATATGCGAAGTCCTGTCAATAGCTTGATTTCCTTTGTTTATTTATTAGAAAATGATGAGATAAATAAAGATCAATTGGCTCAGTATGCAAAAGAACTGGGTAACACACTTAGAGCCACTTCTGCATTAATGGAGAATCTGTTGAATTGGGCAGGAACTCAATTGCAAGGCTTTGATACCAATATTGAAAAAATAAACCTTAATGCTATTGTACTAGAAGTATTGAATTCTTTTAGTGCCACATTGAAACAAAAAAATATCCAAATCGAGAACTCAATCAATGAAAATGATTTGGTGTTGGCCGATAAAAATTTACTGGAATTGGTGATTCGAAATTTAATTAGCAATGCACTCAAGTTCAGTTATGTTGGTAAAGCCATTTGGTTAAGTATGAAACAGAATGAAAACGAATTGACTATTTGTATTGCAGATGAAGGAATGGGAATGTCTGCTGAAGCAATGGAGCAAATCAATCAATATTTCACCAATACAATGACCAGTACCTATGGTACAAATAAAGAAAAAGGAACTGGATTGGGTTTGATGCTTTGCAAAAGCTTTCTTTCAATGATGTCTGGTAAACTTTCTGCAAAAAATAATCAACCTCAAGGTTCTATTTTGATGATTCATTTGCCAAAGCCCTTAATAAATAACGCTTCCCAATAAAAAATTAGAATCTTTTTAATAGAAGTTTATCTATTACGGTTTCATTCAGCAACTGTTTATAGGCATTACTTAAAGGGATTACAACTTTATTAGTAAGAATAATTTCATTGGCTAATACCTGTATAATATGTTCCGCATTTACTAAATATTGTTTGTGTACCCTAATAAATCTCTTTGATTGTAGTTGCGTTTCAGCATTTTTTAGTCCTACCAACATCACCATCGTCTTTTGATCTTGGGTGTGTATTTTAGAAAAGTCTCCCATACTTTCAATGTATAAAACATTGTGCGTTTCAACTTTCGTGACTCCTTTATTGTCTTTAATAAAAAAATAATCTTCTGTGCTTTCATGTTGAATGGAAGCAGTTGAATGAGTTGCTGATTTTTTCAATTCGATGTATTCAATTGATTTGTTGACTGCTTTTACAAATCTGTCAAATGAAATGGGTTTAACCGCAAAATCGATGATATCTAAATTGAAGCCTTCTGCTGCATATTCAGGGAAGGAAGAAATGAAAACAAATACGGGTGGATTTTTTAATGTTTTAACCAATTCTATTCCGGTAAGATCGGGCATGTCTACATCTGAAAAAACGATATCAATTGGTTGGTCTTTTAAAATAGTCAAGACTTCTAGCCCAGTTTTGCATTCAGCAACCAGATGTAAAGAAGGTATTTTTTTTATATAGGAAGTTAAAAGTGCTCTCTCCACCAAGTGGTCGTCTGCTATAATGCATTGATACATAATACGGTATTACTATACGAATGTATTCTTTTTGTTTGTTCTATCGGTATTTGTCTACTAATTATGTATGCTTATCTACTAATTGCTGCACTTGGTCTACTTTCAAATCTCACTACTACTGAACAGCGCTATTTTTAACCCAGTTTAATTCAGTAATTGGATTTAACGACAAAGCGCAGTAACTGAGGGGATACTGCGCTTCTTTTATTTTTGGTGGAAACCTATCTTAATCTATCTGCTTTTTTGACCAACTGTTCATCTTTGTAAATGCCTATTGCAGCCAATAACAAGCATACAGGAATTGATAAACTAATTAAAGCAGTTAAATCTGTATTGGATTCTGTAAAAGTTTTACTTGCAGTATAATATAGAAATATATTCAGCAACGAAAATCCCAATATGATTAAGTTAATCAGCAATTGTCTTTTTCGATCTTTATACATAAAAATACAAACCAAAGTTGCCACGCAAATAGCAATAGTAAAAATGGCATTTAAACTGCCTTGAGCTGCGGTGTATTCAATCCATTCTTTTACATTGGTCTCTGTATTTAATTTATTTCCGCTAAAGAAAGAGAACTTTAAACTCAATGCACTCATTGTTGCGGCAAGTAATAACCAAATACTTTGTATTCTTTGTAGCATAGTTTGTTGATTAGGTTAGCCCATTTCTGGGTAAAGAATGAATTGTTCCATGAATTCGTTTACTTGATTGCGAACTGCACCAATGATTGGTGCATCATCTGCATTCATTAATACTTTATCAATGGAATCTACAATAAAAGGCATATGAGATTCTGTCATACCTCGAGTAGTAATAGCTGCAACGCCAAAACGAATGCCTGAGGTTACAAAAGCTGATTTATCGTCATATGGAACCATGTTTTTATTGGCAGTAATTTCTGCTTGAACCAATGCTTGTTCTGCTTTTTTACCACTGATATTTTTATTCCTTAAATCAATCAACATTAAATGGTTGTCGGTACCTCCACTAATAATATGGTACCCTTTATCTACAAATGCTTTAGCCATAGCTTGGGCATTTTTTTGAACTTGTTTTTGGTAAACTAAAAATTCATCAGATAAAATTTCACCAAAAGCCACTGCTTTTGCTGCAATTACGTGCTGTAATGGTCCACCTTGAATGCCAGGAAATACGGCCATATCCAATAAATTGCTCATCATTCTGATATTGCCCTTAACGTCTTTTAATCCCCAAGGGTTTTCAAAATCTTTATTCATCATAATGATTCCGCCTCTTGGTCCACGCAAAGTTTTATGGGTAGTAGAAGTAACAAAATGACAATGTTCAAAAGGAGAATTCAATAATTTTTTTGCAATCAAACCAGCAGGATGAGCAATATCTGCCATTACTAAAGCACCTACTTCGTCTGCCACTTTTCTAATTCTTGCATAATCCCAATCTCTGCTATAAGCACTGGCTCCGCAATAAATTAATTTTGGTTTTACTTCACGTGCTTTTGCTTCCAACATCTCATAATCAATCAATCCTTCTTCTCTGGTAACTCCATAAAAATGTGGTTGGTATAATTTACCAGAATAATTAACCGCACTACCATGGGTTAAATGGCCACCCATGCTAAGGTCTAAGCCTAATGTGGCATCGCCTGGCTGCAAAACAGCTAGGGCAACAGCAGCATTCGCCTGCGCACCACTATGAGGTTGTACGTTGGCATATTCTACCCCAAAAATTTCTTTTAAACGATCAATGGCGAGTTGCTCTGTTTGGTCTACAATTTCACAACCTGCATAATACCTTCTGCCAGGATACCCTTCTGCGTATTTATTGGTCATTACATTACCCATTGCCTGCATTACTTGAAGGCTGGTGAAATTCTCAGAAGCAATTAGCTCAATTCCGTGTCGCTGTCTTTCTAACTCTTTTCTAATTAGGTCAAAAACCAGTGTATCTCTCTGCATGAAGTGTATTTTTGCCAAATTTACGCGTTATTTACTATTTTACAGCCCCATTTGACCGATATAGATAGGAATAAGTGAGAATCGGACATGGATAAATTACCTCCCAATGAAAGCTATTATACCAGTTGCGGGCGCAGGAACTAAACTAAGACCGCATACCTATACACAACCTAAGGCATTAATTCCTATTGCAGGAAAAACCATCCTAAGTTTTATTGTAGATCAATTAAGGGATGCGGGGATAAATGAATTTATTTTTATTGTTGGATACCTTGGCGAGAAAATTCAGGATTACGTTAAACAAACCTATCCAGATTTGACAACACATTTTGTTTTTCAAAATGAAAGACAGGGAACGGGACATGCAATTGAATTGACCAAAAACATTGTAGGGGAAGATGAAGTGTTTGTTGTTTTAGGCGATACAATATGCGAATACGATGTAAAGGAAGTGGTAGATAGTCCCTATAGTATGTTGGGCGTAAAAAAAGTAGATGATCCAAGAAATTTTGGCGTGGCTTCTATAGATGAAGAAGGATTTATTGAGCAAGTGGTAGAAAAGCCTTCTATTCCAAAAAGTAATATGGCATTGGTTGGGTTGTATAAAATTAAAGAGACCCATTTCTTATTTGAATGCTTGCATCATTTGTTTATGCAAGACATTAAAACACAGGGCGAGTATAATTTAACCGACGCCTTAGATTGCATGATTAAAAGAGGTGCTAAATTTCAATCTTTTAAAGTAAAAAGTTGGTTCGATTGCGGTAAAAAAGAAAGTTTACTTGAAAGCAATGCTACATTATTAAAAAAGTTCGGGGGCAATATTCAATACATACATGATTTTAAAGACACCATCATTATACCGCCGGTGAGTATTGCACCTGGATGTGATATTTCTCATTCCATCATAGGACCGCATGTAGCCATAGGGGCTAATACCACAGTAAAACATTCTATTATTCGCGATAGCATCATTGGTTCTTATACCAATTTATTTGAAGTGGTTTTAGACAATTCATTAATTGGAAGTGATGCTTCTGTAAAAGGATTAAGTAGAAGTTTAAATATTGGAGATAATACAGAGATTGATTTTGGTTAAATGGGTTGAATCAATCCAACGCAGGCATTGAATTCAGTAACCATTTCAGCTACAATTTCCCCCGCTGTTTTTATTTCATTAATTAAAGCAGACACTTGGCCAATTTCTAATTCTCCTTCAGAAAGGTCTCCTTCGAACATCCCTTTTTTGGCTCGGGCTCTGCCCAATAAATGGGTTAATTCAGCTTCGTCTGCTCCTCTTTGTTCTGCAGCAGCAACTTGATTAAAAAAATCATTTTTTAATAATCGAACCGGCACTAATTTTTTCATGCTCAGTTGGGTATCTCCTTCACCTGCTTTAACTACTGCCTCTTTAAATTGCATATGCGAAGATGCTTCGTGGCTGCAAACAAAACGGCTGCCTACTTGAACTCCATCGGCGCCCAATGAAATGGCTGCATACATTTGCTGACCTGTTGCAATTCCACCAGCTGCAATCAATGGAATACGAATTTGTTTTTTAACAGCAGGTATTAATACAAGGGTAGTGGTTTCTTCTCTTCCGTTATGACCTCCTGCTTCAAAACCTTCTGCAACTACAGCATCACAACCAGCATCTTGGGCCTTTAGTGCAAATTTGGAACTACTCACCACATGAACTACTTTGATTCCGTGTTGCTTAAATAACGGAGTATATGTTTTAGGATTGCCAGCACTTGTAAAAACAATGGGTACTTTTTCTTCAAAAATGATTTGTACAATCGCACCAAGGTCTGGATACAGCAGCGGAATATTTACTGCAAAGGGTTGATTGGTTGCTAATTTACATTGTTGAATATGTTCTCGTAAAACATCGGGATACATAGAGCCTGCACCAATTATACCTAATCCTCCTGCATTACTTACTGCACTGGCTAATTTCCAACCACTAGCCCAAATCATTCCCGCCTGAATAATGGGGTATTTAATTCCAAATAACTGAGTTATAGTTGAAGGTTTGCCAATTAAATGCATAGGATTTATTTATGTAAGTAAAAGGAGTTGGCTTGAGACAAACAAGTAACCACTAAATCATTGATACATACATGCGCAGGTAAAGTAGAAACATAATAAACAATCTCTGCTATATCTTTTGCTTCTAGGGCTTTATATCCATCATACACTACGTTTGCTTTTTGGTCGTCTCCTTTAAATCTTACTAAAGAAAATTCGGTTTCTGCTGCTCCAGGATGAATGGCAGTTACTTTAATTTGATGCGGCAATAAATCGATACGCATTGCTTTACTAATTGCATCCACTGCGTGCTTAGAAGCACAGTAGCCATTGCCATCTTTATATACTTCTTTGCCAGCAGTAGAACCAATATTAATGATATGTCCCTTCTTCTTTGCAATCATCAATGGCAAAACCGCTTTTGATACATACATTAATCCTTTAACATTGGTATTGATCATAGTATCCCAATCGTCTAAATTGGCTAATTCAAAAGAGTCTCTGCCTAATGCTAATCCTGCATTGTTTAATAACACATCAATAGATTGCCATTCAATTGGTAAACTATTAATAGCAGTAAAAACGGCTTCTCTATCTTGAACGTCAAAACAAAGCGTATGAATTTTAACAGCAAAATTATTTTTTAACTCAGTGGCAAGTTCTGCTAATCTATCTGACCTTCTGCCTGTGATGATGCAGTTCCAACCAGCTGCAGCAAAATGTTCAGCGGTTGCTTTGCCAAAGCCAGCAGTAGCGCCGGTAATTAAAATTGTTTTTGTCATAGGAGCAAAAATAAACTATCTAATAAGTACAGCCGTACCTTTTTTATAAACACGCTTTCCTAAATAGTCTATTCCTTCTGCTTGAAACACATAAGTGCCTGAAGGCTGAGGTTCGCCATTATAGCTTCCATCCCATCCTTTGTTTAATTCGGTGGAAGTGAAAATTCGTTGACCCCATCTATTGAAAATGGTGAAATAATTCAATTTTGAAATTCCAACTGTAACAGGTCTTAGTACATCATTTTTCCCATCTCCATTGGGTGTAAAACCAGATGGAATAAATATTTCAGGCCCTCCAACAAATACTTTAACTTTTACTTGGTCTTCCCCAAAACAACCTCCATCTCCAGTTACCCTTACCGTGTAAGTAATTGAATCTGTGCTTGCAGGTAAAGTAACAATGGGATTAGCAATAGTTGGATCACTCAACCCTGTTGAAGGAGACCAACTAAATTGTCCTATGCCAGTGGCATTAAGTTGAACAGGTTGGTCTGGCAAAGCAACCGTATCTGGCCCAGCATTTACCATAATGGGCTGAACAACCCTTACTATCATTGTATCAGTAACCGATTTATTGCATCCAAATGTATCAGATACCGTTAAAGTATAGGCCGTGGTTCTAGAAGGTCCAGCCAAAGGATTTACAGTGGTTGAATTAATCATGGAATTGATAGGTGACCACTGAAAACTCGAACCCACAATACTAGCAGGAATGTTTAGTCTATTGCCAAAACAAATAATCGTATCAGCTGGTAACGAAACTTGAGGATACGGAGAAACATTCACACGTACAGAATCTCTTGCCTGGCAATAGCCAAGGTTGGCAGTAACATAATAGATTTCATTTTGCAATGGAGCCAATCGTGGAAATTTAACAGGGTCAACAATTGCACCAGAAGCTGATGTCCATTGATAACTTAATGCATCACTGATGGTTTGTAATTGAATGGTATCTGTTCTACAAATAGTTACAGAAGGGCCAGCATCTACAGAAATAAAATCCAACACATTTACAGTGACCGTATCTTGATTAATGCATCCATTATTGTTAAGTGTAATAATATATCGAGTAGTATCCACTGGATAAACCAAGGGATTAGCAATGGCTCTATTCGATATTCTAGACAAACTTCCAGGAATATCGGTGGTCCAATTAATGGTACCAGCACCAATATTAGCAAATAAAGGCAATGTGTCTATGCTACAAATAAGGGTGTCTTTAAATGCCAAGTTGAGCAAGGGTTTATCTAAAACAAGAAATGGTTTGGAGATGCTGTCGATGCAACCCTTACTATTGGTAACCACTAATGTAACATTGGTATTAACTGGTGCAGGGTATTTCCAAGTACTGTCTTTGGCAATAGTAGTATCTGCTAAAGTAGTGTTGTCTCCAAAATTCCATCTCCAACTATTCACTGTTCCGTACAAGCTTTGTGTAGCGTCTCTAAAACTATATTCATTTAAATAGCAGGTTCCAGTGACTGTGAAATCTGGGGTAAACCCAGGATAAATGCGCACTTCTGCAAAAGCAGAGTCTTGACATCCCCCCGTATTGGTCACTTTTAATTTTAATTGATAAGTTCCCGTGTCTGCATAAGTATAGGTAGGGGTAGGATCAGTAGAAATATCTGTATTACTATTGGTAACCCCGAAATCCCATAGATAATTAGAAACTGAACCAGAAGACTCGTTCTGAAAACTTAATGTAAATCCATTGCAAGTAATATAGGTTGGTTTTAAATCTGCAGCCGATAAAGAACAGTCGGCCACCTGAATATGAATTTCTTTTCTTGTTTCTCCAATTTTGATTCCATTTCTAAACTCACTGGCACAAACCGCAACGATATATTCTCCGGGACTACTGGGTGCTACTCCACTTATTAAACCAGTAATAGGATTAATGGTAACTGCAGAAGACATAGGTGTCACACCAGTATAGGGAGGCTGATAGGGAACTCCTGCATAAGGAGGATTAGAGGGGGGATTAGGTTGGGGTGCTCCTTGACCACCTCCCGTTAATCCGGTGCACAAAGCGTAAGATAAACTGTCTCCATCAGCATCAGTTGCACTAAAGTCAAATGTAAATGGGGAATTAAAACATACTATGGCAGTATCTCTTTGTGCATAAACTGGACTACTGTTTTTAGCAAAGCTAATACCATTAATAATTCCAGGGATGGTGTTGGTATAACTCACGCCAATAGTGGCGGAAATCGCTCCAACATTAGCAATATTGGCAATTCTACAACAGCGTTGAACAGATAAAGTATATCCTTCCGTATTATTGAGTAAATCAACTTCAACCGTATACCGATCAATGATATAACATACTTTAGGTCTTGAACTTAAGCAAGGGTCATAAGTAGTTTTGTCGGGATTGTCTGATCCGCTCAAAGGAACAGATCTTGTTTCAATTAATGCATTGGAAGCTCCGTTAAATATTCCAATATGAACAACGGCGTCTCTTTGATTTGGAGTTGAATTGCAATCTAAATATTGCCTTACTGTAATTCGATACCTAGAACTATTCGCAATAGTACCATCTCCAATATATTCATATTGAATCCATCCCCCTTTTAAATGTGCCGCATTCAATTGGGTGAGTAATACGCTGAAAAAAATAATCAAAAAGAATTTCCTAAACATTCTGCAAAGCAAGTTAAAGCAATAAGAACCAAAAAATGGATTGTAGGTTGCCTGAACTCCTAAAAAACCGTTAAAGCAATTGTTACCTAATTAAAACAGCAGTTCCCTTTTTGTAAATAATTTTTCCAGTAAAGTCTTTCCCCTCAGCTTGAAATATATACGTTCCAGTGGGTTGTTGTTCTCCATTGTAGATTCCATTCCAACCTTTTCCTATTTCGTTGGTGTTAAAAATGAGTTGCCCCCAACGGTTATACAATTTAAAATAATTTAACTGAGCAATACCAATGGGTATCGGCCTCAGTACATCATTTTTACCATCCCCATTGGGAGTGAAACCAGAGGGAATATAAATATCAGGGCCGCCCTTGTATACCAATACTTTAATAAAATCTTCCCCATAACAACTATTGCCATTATTACTTCTTACTCTGTAAATAATTGAATCAATGGTACTACTCAATTGTGCAATAGGATTGGCTATAGTTGGATCAGATAAACCAGTGATAGGAAACCATTGATAAAATTCTCCGCCCCTTGCATTTAATTGAAGGGGTTGATTGGAGCTGACTACGGTATCGTTACCCGCATAAATGATGGGCTTTGCTTCAACTTGAACTAAGATACTGTCTATTACTGTTTTTGGACATCCCAATGTATCTGTAACGCCTAAAAAATAGCGGGTTGTTTTAGATGGGGTCACCAATGGTTGTAAAGAATTTGCATTAAACATATTCAGAGAAGGAAACCATTGAAACCTTGTACCAGTAATTGTTGCATTCAATTGTAATCGACTCCCAAAACAAATAAGGGTATCGTTGCCTAAACTCGCTATAGGATAGGGTACTGTTTTAATTTCAATGCTGTCTCTGTCTTGGCATTTACCCAAGTTGGCAGTAACAAAATAAGTAGTATTACCACTTGGTTTTACAAAAGGATTTTTGACAGTCGAAATTGTTTCGTTTAATTGATTGGTCCACTGAAATTGAAGTGCATCACTTTTAACTCGTAACTGAATGGTATCGTTTAAACAAATAGTGCTATCTAATCCTGCAGTTACTTTAATAAAGGGCAATACATTCACCGTGATGGTGTCTTTACTAATGCAACCGTTGTTGTTAATGCTTACAATATATTTGGTAGTGTCTTTAGGATAAACCAACACATTGGCCGTATTGGTATTGCTGATATGGAGATTGGGCTCCCAATTAAACATACCAGCACTATTTACATTGATGGGCAAACTATCAATACTGCAAATTAATGTGTCTTTAAAAGGCACTTGTAATAATGGTTTCTCTGAAACCGATAATACCCTAGTTAAAGTGTCTAAGCAACCTTTAGAATCACCCACGATTAATTGCACGTTTTTCAACGAAGGGGTTTGGTATTTATAGGATGCATTCTTTAAACGGGAAGTATCGTTCAACACCGATTCATCTCCAAAATTCCATTTCCAAAAATTGACACTTCCATACACAGAGCTGCTTAAATCTGAAAAGGTATAGGGGTTTAAAAAACAACTTCCTCCAATATTGAATGCCGATTTGAAACCAGGGAAAACCCTTACTTCTACACTGTCTGAACCAATACAACCCTTGGGCCCAGTGACAGTTAAGTATGCTTTATAAACACCAGTGTCTTTGTAAGTATGTTGAACAGAACCAGCTTGCGGATAGGTATTATTAATAGAATCACCAAAGTTCCAAACATAATTGGTGATGGCAGAAGAGTTTGATTCATTTTCGAATAAGACCGTAAAATTTTCGCATTGAATAATTTTTTCAGGAAGATTTGCTTCAATAAAGTCACATCCTTGCACCGCCATAATAAAATCTTTTCGATGCTCTGCAAAGGGTCTTCCATTTCTCCATTCAGTTATACAAACATTCACCACATAATTTCCCGGAGGGGGAGCAATGCCGCTGATTACGCCAGTAGCTGGATCAATGGTAACACTCGATCCAAGCGGGTCGGTGCCACTATATGGAGGGCGATAAGGCAATGGCATTTGAGAAAGAATATTGGGTGGCTGAGTATTCGTTCCACCCCCGCCACCTGCAGGTGAAGTAAACGCATCGCAAAAACTATATGTTAGTGAGTCGCTATCAGGATCAATCGCCCCAAAATCTAAAGTGAATTTTTTTTGCGAACAAATCAATGCAGTGTCTTTTACATTAAACTGCGGACTACTATTGGTGCCACCTGCCAAAGCAATACGACCAGGAATTTTGGTTACATAATTGCTTCCTACACTTGTGGGTACAGATAAGTTTGAAATAAAATCTACCCTGCAACAACCTAATCTAGATAATGTATAACCAATGGGACTATTGGGTAATACAATGGAAGCCGAATACAAAGCAACTTGGTAACAAGCCCCTACATTACCTACCAAACAAGGGAATGCAGCAGTATTTAAACTGATGGTGTTAACATCGGAAACCCTTGGCAAAGGCAAAGTTCTAAAAAGTATATCTCCTTCATAAATGCCAACAGTAGCTTGTTCTGATTCTAAAGTAGGGCCAGAAGAATTACATTCTCTAAATAAGCGAAGGGTGATGGTATAAACACTATTGGCCGAATTAGAAGGATCAGGACCTGTATAAGTATAATACAGTTCACCACCAGCTATATGTCTTGCAAATGAACAAGTACTACCAAGTACCATCAAAAGCAATAACCAATACATTTTCATATTATGGAATCAAATGAATGAACCTAGATAAGTGTTGGTTCATTTCTTGGGGCGCTTCAAGCATGCCCATATGGCCTACACCCTCTATTATCTCAAGATACGATTTAATAGGAACTGTTGCCTGTACTTGAATATCTGTTAAAGGAGCAGCAATATCTTCGGGCCCAGCAACAAACAAAACAGGAAATAAGGCGGATGCTAAAACGTTGGCTTTATTAGTTCTTTGCATCATTGCTCGTGTATATGCTATTAATACTGCGGTTTCAAATGCTTTGCTTTGTTCAATCAACTGTTCCATAACCCTTGCTTGGGTCTCTTTGAATTTTTTACCAAATAAATTGGGCATACTGGTTTTGAAAAAAATATAACCACCGTTTTCTGCTAGAAACTGAATGCTTTTTTCTCTAACAATTTTTTTCTCATCGCTATCAGCGTAAGCCGTGCTGTGCACCAAGCCTAGCGCAAGTAATTTGGAAGGAAACAGTTGCGCAAATGCTAAACTAATATAGCCTCCCATGCTATGTCCTAGCATGATGCAAGCAGCTATATTTTCTTCAATCAATAATTCATTGATGCTATGAGCCAATGATTCAATACGCAGATTCGGTAACCATTCTTCTTTTCCTTTAGCAGTGATGATTGATTTTCCTGAACCTGGTAAGTCTGGCACAATGAGTAAACAATGGGCTGCTAAGTAGTCAATTTGATTTTTCCAAATTTGACTGTCTTCTCCATAGCCATGCAATAGAACAACTGGCGTTCCCTTACCATAAACGAAATAAGAGAGTTGATAATGCGGATGATTAATTTGTTTTTCTTGCATGGGTACTTTTTTTGTAGAAGAAAACTACAACAAAAAAAGCAGTCAATGCTGCAGCAATTTTAAAGATAATGTCTCCGTATTGCACATAAAAAGAGATTGATTGTTCTGCGGGAATCGACATTTTAATGGCGCCTCTTTTGTCCCATGCTAATGATTGTTCTATTTCACCACGAGGATTAATGAATGCTGATATACCTGTATTAGCAGATCGAGCAACCCATCTTCTGGTTTCAATAGCCCTAAGTTTTGCATAGAATAAATGTTGTTGATGACCAGGTGTATTGCCCCACCATCCATCATTGGTCATAATGGCGAGCATGGAGGCCCCACTTTTAACATAGTTGGTTACGTATTCACCATAAATGCTTTCATAACAAATGATGGGTGCTGCATTTAATTGCGCAATTGGGTCTCTAAAAACAACCGCTGTGTCGGATACGCCATAGCCTCCGGTTGAACCACCAAACTGTTCAAAAACAGGTGCCATAAATCGTAAAAAAGAAGGAAGTGATTCCACTCCAGGAACTAGTTTACTTTTATTGTAGTAAACAGGTTCTTGATTGGCACTTAAATTCACTGCTGCATTAAATGCATCATAATAAATGCCATCATTGGTTTTTCTAGCTGTTTTAGTAGCAGCTGTATTGCCGTACTGTTTAAAAGTTTCAATTCCTGAAATCAATTGAATAGATGGATGCGCTGCTAAAAATTGAAAAATGGGTTGATAATATGGATTGCTTTTTATATTGTCTTGCCAATCGGCTGCACTCATGGCGGTTTCTGGCCAAATCAACATAACCGTATTACTGTCAATTGCATTAACCGATAATTGAACCAATCTGTTTACTTGATCGGCAGTGGTCAGTGTTTCAAATTTTTGATAGGGATCAATATTGGGTTGAACAACTACTACATTTGTTTTTTCGGTTAACTCCGTTTTAGCAGGTAATAATTGTTGGCTGATGATTACCAATAGAGCAATGAATAATACAGCCATACTACTAAAAAACCAGGCCGATTTTTTATTGGCTTCTTTTAATGAAACCATACTGCGAAAAACGAGGAGGTTTACAATCCATATCAGCAATGATCCACCCCCAACACCCGTGTATTCATACCATTGAATGTATTGGGTGTACGCACTTAACCCGTTACCTAAAGTAAGCCAAGGCCAACTGATGCTCCAGTTTAAATGAATATATTCAAAGCTTAACCAAAAAACAACCAATGCAAAAAGACTGAGCGATTCAGAAAAATACTTTCGCATTTTCATAAATCCCCACCAAGGAATACACATTAAAGTTGTGTTGATTACAATGGCGGCTACTGCACCAAACCCTGTTGAATTCCAGAGCCACCAAGTGGTGCCTGTGTTCCAAATTAATAAACTCAGTGCCACATATCTTAACAGTGGAAAGGATCCAGCTTTTTGATGGGCCAATAATAATAAGGGAACCCAAGCAAATAATAAGCCAATGGTTAAAGCCGTATTTGGCCAAGCACTGGTTAATAATAAACCAGATAAAAGGCTTAAGGTAAGCGGATGTAAATAAGTCCACTTGTTCAGTGCCATGGCGATGAATTATTTTCTACTATAGTTAGGCGCTTCCTTGGTAATATCTACATCGTGTGCATGGCTTTCTTTCATGCCCGCATTGGTGATTTTTACAAAAGTGGCTTTTTGTAAAGTAGGAATATCTTTTGCACCACAGTATCCCATGCCCGATCTTAAACCACCCACATATTGATAAATAATTTCACTCAAATTTCCTTTGTAGGCAACACGTCCTTCAATTCCTTCGGGCACATATTTTTTGATATCTGCTTCAACGTCTTGAAAATAACGATCACCACTTCCTTGGCTCATAGCGCCTAAGCTACCCATTCCTCTGTATTCTTTAAACTTTCTGCCTTCATAAATAATGGTATCTCCGGGGCTTTCTTCTACACCTGCAAATACACTTCCCATCATGACCATATTGGCACCAGCCGCCAATGCTTTTACCATATCACCAGTATAACGAATACCTCCATCTGCAATCACTGGAATGCCTTTTGTTTTCAAGGCTTTAGTGGCTTCCATGATGGCAGTTAACTGGGGAACACCAGCACCAGCAACTATTCTTGTTGTACAAATAGAACCAGGCCCTATGCCTACTTTAACACAATCCGCGCCAGCTTCAGCTAAGGCTTTAGCACCTGCTCCTGTTCCAACATTACCCGCAATAATGGGTAATTTTTTAAAGTTTTTTCTTAAGGCTTTTAATGCTTCAATTACTCCCTTGCTATGTCCGTGTGCAGAGTCTAATGTTACGATGTCTACTCCTACATGTTGCAATGCAGCAGCACGATCCATTAAGTCTTTGGTAATGCCTAAAGCAGCACCCACACGTAATCTGCCAATGCTGTCTTTTACTGCGTGAGGGAAATTGCGAATTTGTAAAATATCTCTATACGTAATTAAGCCAATTAATTTTCCTTGCTTATTTACAACAGGTAATTTTTCAATTTTATAACGGCGAAGAATATTCTCCGCTTTTTTCATATCGGTGCCTTCAGGAGCAGTTACCAAGTTTTCCTTGGTCATTACTTCTTTTACTTTTTTCTTATAATCTGTTTCGAATCTTAAATCTCTATTGGTTAAAATACCTACTAGTTTTCCTCCATTGTCTACTACTGGTATGCCCCCAATTTTATTTTCTCTCATTAATTTCAAAGCATCTCCAATAGTTGCATCAATTAATAAAGTGATGGGATCAATGATCATTCCACTTTCGCTTCGCTTTACTTTTCGTACTTGCTCAGCTTGTCTTTCGATGCTCATATTTTTGTGCAAAATACCTAGGCCGCCTTCACGTGCCAATGCAATAGCCAAATTGGCTTCTGTTACAGTGTCCATTGCAGCAGAAAGGATGGGAACATTGATGATGATATCCTTGGTTAAATGCGTGCTGATATTTACGTCTCTGGGTAAAATATCGCTGTATGCAGGCATTAAAAGTACATCGTCAAATGTAAGGCCTTCGCCAAATAATCTAGAGGAGTTGCTACCGTTGGTAGTGCTTTTGAGATTTGTTGCCATGTGCAAAGATAGTAGAAGGGCTAAATTCCATCCAAAATTATTTCTGTTAACTTCGTGCGCAATTATAGCAAGCAGTTAGCATGGAACCCCAATTAATGAATCCCAATCATCGTTTTTTCACTTTTCAGTTTGGGTTACTCTGCGTCAGTAATTTTCTTTTCTCGGCTAGTTTTAATATGATGATACCTGAATTGCCTGGGTATTTAACAAAGATTGGGGGAGCTGAATACAAGGGTTTAATTATTGCCTTATTTACTTTAATGGCGGGCATTTCAAGGCCATTTAGCGGAAAATTAACCGATACTATTGGAAGGGTTCCAGTGATGGTATTTGGCTCGTTGGTATGTGTGATTTGTAGTTTATTGTATCCGGTACTTACTTCGGTAGCAGGGTTTTTGTTGTTGCGATTTGTGCATGGATTTTCAACCGGTTTTAAGCCAACTGCCACTGCGGCTTATGGGGCAGATGTGGTACATGAATCTAGAAGGGGAGAAGCCATGGGGGCATTGGCCATTGGTTATACCCTTGGGGCATCAGCTGGACCAATGTTGGGAAGCTATTTGGTGAATTATTTCAGCTACGATATCATGTTCTATGTATCGGCGTTTTTAGCATTAGGGTCGGTCATTATTTTATACAATGTAAAAGAAACGCTGCCCAATGCTGCTCGTTTTAAAGCCATGCATTTAAAAATAAATCAAACAGAAATATTTGATGCATCTGCCATTAGACCGGCGCTAATCACTTTATTGCTTTGTTTTTCTATTGGAACAGTTTTAACAGTCGCACCCGATTTTAGTGAACACTTAGGCTTGCACAACAAAGGGATATTTTTTGCATTCTTTACGGTTGCTTCTTTATTTATTCGATTTGTTGCCGGAAAAATTTCCGACAAATATGGAAGGGTACCCGTATTAATTGGATCTACTGCCGTGTTAGTTGTAGCAATGATTATATTATCCTTATCTCATTCGGTAACTATGATGTTGGTTGGTGCAATTTTATATGGATTAAGTTGGGGAATTAATAGCCCAGTAATTACTGCATGGACGGTAGATTTATGCGAACCTGTTAATCGTGGCAAAGCAATCGCATCTATGTATATTGCTTTAGAAGTGGGTATTGGAACAGGTGCACTTTTTTCGGGATGGATTTATCATAACGAATCCACTCAATTTATTTATGCTTTTTTAACACCTGCTATTTTAGCCCTTATTGCTTGTGCTTTATTGATTAGGTGGAATAATAAGCGGGCATTAGCGTAAAGGATTCTCCTGGAAGTACTTGAATAATTTGTTGTAATTCTAACTGAAGAAGCAAACCAGATAAACTACCAATTCCCAGTCCTGTCAATTGCAACAATTCATCCATCGAAAAAATTTCTTGTTGTTTCATTAGGCTAATTAATCCTTTTTGTGCTGGAGATAACTCAGGACTAGTATTTGCCCAATTTAATTGTTGCAACAATTCATTGGGGTTGGTATAAATCGTTGCTTTATTTTCTTGAATTAGTTTTAAACAACCCCTACTTCTTTGATCGGTAATTTTACCAGGCACAGCAATTACTTCGCGATGGTACTGCGAAGCAAAATCTGCAGTAATCATGCTGCCTCCTTTTAAAGCAGTTTCAACCACCAAAGTGGCATCGGCTAAACCAGCCACTACTCTGTTGCGTTTGGGGAAGTTGTATTTCTCTGCAATAGTTTTACAGTTGAATTCGGTTAAGAGCCCACCTTGTTGCAACATTTCTTTAGCCAACGGTTTATTAGGTGGAGGATATATTTCATCTAGTCCATGTGCCAATACGCCAATGGTGTTTAATCCATTTCCCAATGCAGTTTGATGTGCAATAGTATCAATACCTAATGCGAGCCCGCTAACAATCAATACATCTTTGGGTAAACTCTTTAAGCATTCCTCAATCACATAAAAGCCATATTGTGTAGGCATTCTAGTGCCCACTATGCTTAGAATTTTAGAGACATTTAAGTTGGCAGTTCCTTTGTAATACAATAGGGTAGGCGCATCTGGGCATTCCAATAATTTTTTTGGATAGTTGGCATCGGTGATAAACAAGGGAGTTATTCGGTGCTTTTGAATAAATGCAAATTCCGCATCTACCAGCGATGGGTTATTCCATTGAAGAATTTCATTGACTATTTTTTCACCAATGCCTTTTACTTGTAGCAAGTCTTTTTTAGTAGCACTAAAAATATTTTTTGACAATGTAAACTCTTCCAATAAAACCCTTCTAGTGATAGGACCAATGCTTGGAATAAATGTAAGGGCAATATTGTACCAGCAATCCGACTGCATAAAATACTTTAGATAAAGCTCGTTTTTTGCTGGCGCGATTGTAGCCGTATAAATACTTAAAGCCCAGTTATTTCCACGGAGGTTCTTCTGTTTTTAGCTCTGCCCTCAGGGCTATCATTGGAAGCAATAGGTTTGCCACTGCCAAATCCTTGATAGCTTAATCGGTTTTTTTCAATCCCTTGTTCAATTAAATAATTTAGAATAGCCAAAGCTCTATTAGCGGAAAGTTTTTTATTCTCTTCTTCTTTACCTGTGTTATCGGTATGACCACTTATTTGTACTTGTATGGTATTATTTTCTTTCAGTAGTGCAACCAGTTTATTTAATTCAATGGAAGCAGATGCTGGCAACTCCGATGAATTAGAACTGAATTCAATATTCTTGAAAGTGAATGAGGCATTGATTTCTATTGGCTGCAAAGAAATGTTTTTAACATACACACTATCTGCTTCTTTATTGGCTAAAGAGTATAATTCAGTGAAAGGCAAATAGCCTTTTCTATTTACTGAAAAAGTATAATCACGCCCAACTGGCAAAGTGATAAAATACATACCTGTTTCATCTGTTTGAATTTTCATCAACACCGATTGATCTTGGTTATTGATGAGTTCCACTGAAGAAGGTAATTTCTTGCCATTGCTTTTATCGGTTACAATTCCTTTGAGATACAAAGTTCTAATAGGTCTGATATTACTGCGTAGTGCAAAGCGATACAAGTCTAGTTCTCCTTTTCCTTCTGCGCGGTCACTGGCATAATAAGCAGTAAGTCCATCTGCAGAAACAGCCAAGCTCCCCTCATTCTCAATGGTATTAATGGGGTAGCCTAAATTTTCAGGTATGCCCCAATCGCCATTTATATTTTTTCTAAGAATAAATAAATCTGTTCCGCCATAGCCTGGATGCCCATCAGATGTAAAATATAAAGTTTGATTGTCTGCATGAATAAAAGGTGCCTGGTCGTCTCCAGCAGTATTAATTTGAGGCCCCATATTTTTTGCTGGTGTCCATTTTCCATTCGGTAATCGTTCGCTAAAATACAAGTCTCTACCTCCGAAACCTCCTGGTCTACTACTACTAAAATAAAGGGTTCTTTTATCTGGGCTTAAAGTAGGTGCACTCTCCCAAAATTCTGTATTGATTGAAGGGCCTAGATTTTCTGGATCACTCCATCCTTGAGGAGTTGCGTAAGCAATATATAAATCAAAATTATCGTAACCCCTTTCAGCAAATCTACCAGCAAACAACATCCATTCTCCATCTTGAGAAACAGTGATGGCGCCTTTTTGTGGCTCTTCATTAATATCACCACCAATGGGCACTGCTTTAGAAAACTGTTTAGCAACAATTGTGCTCGAATAAAAATCTTCGCGCATATATTTTCCCCTTCTGGTAAATACCAATAAACTATCGGTTACCGTAACGGAAGGGTAATATTCAGAAAAAGTAGAGTTTACACTATCTCCTAAATTTTCAGGTGCAAAATAATAATTAGACAGCTCTTTGTTTTTTGCAGCATAGTCTAATGCAAATTGGTAGGTTTTTTTTCTGTAAGCTGCACTTCTAATGCTTTTGTCGTTTAGTTTCGGGTTTTCTAAAAACTGATTCACTGCATCTAATGCTGCTTCAAAATTACCATTACCAGCAAGATTAATAGAATAGGGTAAATAATAAGGTTTAAAATATATTGGGTCTTTTGCTTTACCCAGTTCATACATTTGTAAAGAACGTTTGTACTGTTTTAATTCTCCAAATACCCCTGCCAAAGAAAGATAGGCATCAATAAAATTGGTGTCCGATTTAATGCAATCCAAAAGGAGTGGAACGGCATTTCTAAAATTGTCTTCTTTTAATAAGTCAATGGCTTTATCGTATAGGGCCAATGCTTTTTTATTTACTTTTTCCGGATCATATTGCTGCGCAAATAAATTGGATATGCCCAATAGGGTAATTAATAAGAATAAAGCCTTTTTCATTGGCAACAAGTTCGTAAAAATAATAACCCATTGTTGTTAAAAATAACCTACAAAAAACCCGGCACTTGGCCGGGTTAGATAAAGGATTTTAAAATGGATTGTTTTTAGAATGTTTTGGTTCCATTGGGTTGAAAACTAAAACGGAAAGTATAATAACGTTGGGTATTTAATTTAATTGCATCAGATGCATTGGCTGCAGGCGTTGTGCCCCCTTTGTAGTAATTCAAGATTTCTACTTTGGCATATTTACCTGAAGCAGTTCTTACTACTAAAACACGACCAGGAATTGGGGTTACTAATTGGTTAAGACCATTATAAACATACCAGCCTCTATTGCTACCTGTTGTAATAGCAAATGCAGAAGGGGCATTATCTGTTCTAAAACTAGAGTCTGCAGGAATGGTTTTTAAATCGTTGAATAAACCAACATAAACAAATGCACCTGCTCCACCTGGTCCGCTGTTTCCGCTATTGGTAGCAATAGTGGTTCCTTTGAAAGCAAGGTCCCATTTGTTGCTAGCACTGTCAGAAGCAGGAACTATTTTATTGGTTTCTAAACTGTAAAAAGTGTAACGACCAGCACCATAGGGAAATCCACCTGTTGGAGGAGCACCAGGGGTAATACCAATAATGGTATCTGCTGGTAAGTCTTTTACTGTAAGGGTTTCAACTACTGCACTGGTACCACTGTTGTCGTCTTTAGAACAGGCAACTAAACTAACTACAATGCCCAACACTAAAATCATCTGTTTCATCTTGCTCATTATTTAGGGTTTTTATTTAAAAAATTATAGGATATACTTAGATAATATGTTCTGCCAGGTAAGTTGGGTAAATTCAACACGTCGGTATAATTCAATAGATTATCAATGCCAGCTTGAACAGAAAGTCCATTATTAAAACCTTGTCCTGCTGCTATATTCAATTGAATAAATCCTTTTGCAAAAGCATCGTTGGTGTTGAATATTCCATTCCCATCGGTATCTGTAGTAGCCCAACGGCTTCTATATAAAGCACGTGCATTTGCAAAAAAGTTTTGATGCTCGTATTGCAATTTTATATTCGCCATATGCTTGCTGCGATTGGGTAAACCCACGTACTCGCTTTGATTCATTTTTCTACTGAATCCATTTTGATCTCTGGTGAAAACTTTACCATCTTTAATGGCATTAATTTCAGCCTGATCACCGGTCAGTAAAAATTGGTAGCCAGCAGAAAAAGACCATTGGTTATTGTATCGGTATTTGATATCTGTTTCAACTCCTTGTGTAAACGCATTTTTTACATTGAGGTAACTAAAAATTTGTGCCCCCCCTGTTTTGTACGCTACCAGTCTACTGTCGATTAAGTTTTCAATATTGTTTCTAAAAATATTGGTAGAAATATGCCATTGTTCATCTTGATAACTGGCTCCTACATTAAACCCTGTAGAAAACTCTGGTTGTAAATTACTGAGTTGATAAAAAGAGGGTTCTAAACTACTGATTTGCCCAATTCTGTTGAGCTCGTTAATGATTTTTTGGGCTTCTACCGAACCAAATACACTGTAACTTCCTGCAGCAGTATTGGTAAAATTTAAGTAGAGTTGTCTAAAATCTGGAGCCTTGAAACCCCTGCCAATACTAGCTTTCAGTGATATTTTTTTATCAATTTTGTATTGTAATGCCAGCTTAGGACTAAATGCAGCAGCAAATAATTCGTTGTTATCATAACGAGCACCTCCAATGAATGTTAGTTTATTCAATGGCCTCCATTCAGATTGAAGATAGATGTAACCAATGCGATTGGTTTTGATGCTGGTACTATTATCGTAGCGGGTACTATTCGCCGTTTCGTGAATATACCCACCACCAATATTAAATTCCAATTGCTTGTTTAAATTGAAATCAGTTTGGTTTTCTATTCTGGCAAATTGTTGTTTAAAAGCATCTAAATAAGGAACTCCGTTATCGGAAATTAATTCCTGTGAAGAGTTGAATTGGGTCGCATATAGGCGAGTGGTATTTTTAACTCGCTCATTAAATTTATGCGCCAATTGTAAAGTAGTATTTAAGTCCTCATTTTTTTCTACACCAACTGAGTTAATAGAATTACCATTATTGATGACAGTGATATTATTTTTAATGGTTTCACTATTGTGTCTAATATTCAAGCTTAGGTTGGAACGATCACTCAATCTAAATCCTAGGTTATGTTGTTGCGTAAATCTTTCAATTGGAGCAACACTTCTTTCTCTACTATTAGGTCTAATACTAAATCCATCTGTTCTGTAGAAATTGCCAAAACCTTGGTAGTTAATACGATTGGTTCTTACAGACCCCTTTACACTAAAATCAGCGGTATTATAAGTTCCATAACGTGTACTAATACCTAAAGTGTTTTTTCGAGATTTATCGGTGATGATATTGATTACTCCAGCCATTGCTTCACTGCCGTATAAGCTAGAGGAAGGGCCTCTTACAATTTCAATCTGTTTGATATTGCCTACTGTAATACGCTTTAAATCTAGTACTCCACTGGTTCTTCCAATTAGTGGTTCTCCGTCAATTAAAATAAGGGTATAATCAGGATTAAGACCTTGCATGCTAACACCAGTACCAAAGCCATTGGTCATGAATAATCCTGTTTGCTCCGATAAAATATCCGATAAGCGCAAAGACCCTGCTTGTTGAATGGTTTTTTGAGAAATAATTTGAACAGGTACTGCTATATTACTCAGTGATCTTTCTGTTTTTGTAGCAGTAAAAACAGTGATTGCTCCGTTGCCCACTAAAGTGTCTTGTTGCGCAAGAGCAGTTGAAAAAATACAGCTTGAAACAGCCGAAATCAAAATCCACTTCATCATACCCACTTATTGTGAGTGCAAAATTGCTTTATCGTAAAGTGTTAATTGTCATCAAACTGTAGAACCCATTTCAACAAACCCTTTTTTACATTAGAATGACAATGCGGCATTGTTTGTTATGGAATATTCAAGTACTTATGTACCTGTAAACTGAGCCTCCACTGCGGGTTTGCTTGAATATAGGCTAAAATAAGCGGGGTCATTTCTGCAGCTTTATCCCACTCAGGTTGAAGGTATAATTTACAAGAAGAATTAACCAACGCAGCATATTTTTCAGCCCACTCAAAATCGTGTTTATTAAATACGACCACTTTTAATTCATGGGCTTTAACAATCACTTCATCTAAGGGTGCTTTGAATTTTTTTGGAGATAAGCAAATCCAATCCCAGTTACCGCTTAAAGGAGAAGAGCCAGAAGTTTCAATATTGGTTTCAAAACCAGCAGCATGCAAGGCATCGGTTAAAGCATCTAGATGGTGCATCAATGGCTCTCCGCCTGTGACTACAGCCAATCTACCTGGATAGGAAACCGCTTTTGCAACAATTTCATCGATGGATACCAATGGATGTTTGGTTACATCCCAACTGTCTTTAACATCGCACCATACACAGCCCACATCGCAACCGCCCAGCCGAATAAAATAAGCAGCCCTGCCTTGGTGTGCTCCCTCACCTTGGAGCGTATAAAAAGCTTCCATGACAGGTAAGGCTAAAGTATTATTTACAGCAGCGCGCATTATCCTCGATTGTTTTGATAAGCCTGTAAAGTATTTTTGAGTAATCCTGCAATAGTCATCAATCCAACTCCACCTGGAACCGGCGTGATGGCACTGGCTTTGGGTGCAACATCTTGGTACAGCACATCTCCCTTAATTCTAAACCCTTTTTTAGCTGTAGCATCCTCAACACGGGTAATACCCACGTCTATAATAACTGCGCCAACTTTAACCATATCAGCTGTAACAAATTCAGGCTTTCCTAGCGCGGCTACCACTATATCAGCCTGTAAACAAAGTTCTTTTAGATTAGGAGTGTGGGAATGGCAAAGGGTAACGGTGCAATTGCCTTGAGGAATATTGCTACTTAATAGTATGCTCATAGGTCTTCCTACAATATTGCTTCTACCTATTACAACCGCATGTTTTCCTTTGGTACTAATATTATAGTGTGCCAACAACAATAAAATTCCATAAGGAGTAGCAGGAATAAAAGTGGGTAAACCTTGAACCAGTCTTCCAATATTGCTGGGATGAAAACCATCCACATCTTTTCTAGGATCAATGGTTTCTATCACTTTTTCTTCACTAATATGCTTGGGCAAAGGCAATTGAACCAAAATGCCATCAATACTAGGGTTATTATTGAGGGATTGGATGGTTTCCAATAGTACAGATTCTGTTGTATCTACCGGTAGGCGGATCAAAGTTGACTCAAAACCAGTTTCTTCACAGTTTTTTACCTTACTGGCCACGTAGGTTTCGCTGGCACCATTGTTTCCAACTAAAATAGCCGCAAGATGTGGGGCGGGCATCCCTTTTTTTACCAATTCGGCAGTTTCTGCCTTTAAAACTTCTTTTACAGCGGCCGCAGCCAGCTTGCCATCTAATACTAACATGGTGCAAAATTACCACAATTACGGGGGAATGGTCAAAAAATAGCTTTGTAGAGGCAATTTATTAGATATTAAGAAAAAGATAATTTATATAGACGGTAGTAATAGAAAATTTCCTACATTAGCGGTATTGTTAAAACCTTTAACAATTTTTGTAAAACTAAAACTTAACACATGAGAAAAAGTCTGACACTGTTGGCGTTTGCGTTGTTGTGTACAATAGCAACCTTCGCTCAAACAGTCCTCGTGCAGGGGCAGGTGACCGATGATAGAGGTCCCGTGCCTAACGCAACCGTGCAGGAAAAAGGCACAAAAAACATCACTCGTGCCGATGAGCTGGGTAAATTCAGCTTTAAAGTGAAGCAGGGAGCATTAGTTGTAGTAACTGCCGTAGGCCACGCGCCCTTCGAATTTGCCGCAACTACTGGATACCAAAATGTTAAAATCACTACTTTGGCTGGTGAGCTAGAAGAAGTATTTGTAACAAGTGCTTTCGGTGTAAAAAAATCACAGAGAACTACTCCTTTCAGTTCTCAAGTAATTAACGACGAAAAGCTGAATGTAATTCGTCAACCAAACTTAAACAACGCTTTAGCGGGTAAAGTTGCTGGGGTACAATTCAGAGGTCAATCTTCTGCTAAACTGAACGACCAGGGTTTCCTTCGTATCAGAGGTGGTGGATCTTTGGGTGACCAAGGTGCTATCTATATTGTGGATGGTACAATCACTAACTCATTTGATATTAACCCTGATGATGTAGAAGATATCACCGTTTTAAAAGGTGCGAACGCTACTGCATTATTTGGTAGCCGCGCTGGTAACGGTGCTATTGTTGTTACTACCAAAAAAGGTAGAGCAGGAAAAGGCATTGGTGTTGAAGTAAACCAGTCTACTACATTTGACAAAGCTGCTTTCATGCCGAACTACCAAAATGAATATGGTGGTGGAGATGGTGGTTGGTTAACTTTCACATACAACCCAACTATGCCAGCAGAATGGCAAGCATTAAATGGTAAGCGTTACCGCGATTTTACCGATGATGCTTCATGGGGACCAAAAATTGATGGTTCTGAGTATATTCCATGGTATGCATTTATTCCAGGTCATTCAAGATCAGGAAAAACTGCCAGCTTTACTCCTCAACCAAACAATGCAAGAGATTTCTGGAACACTGGTGTTACTGCTAATACCAACGTGAGTTTCTCTCAAAGCAATGGCGCTGGTCAAAGCTTAAGGGTTTCTTATACCAACCAGAACATCAAGGGTATGTTGCCTAATACCAAGTCTTTAAGACATAACTTGAATGCTAACTTCTCTATGGATTTGGGAAGCATTTTCACAATTGGTGCCAACATCACTTATACCAATCAGTTAATCAGTGGTGAATTTAGTGATGGATATGCCAACAACTCTTCTGGTAACTTTAGCCAGTGGTTCCACAGAGATTTGGACATCAATATTTTAAAAGAATTATCAGGTCTTAGAACTCCAATAGGAACCATTCCTTCTTGGAACTTCCGTAGAAACCCAGGTTCTTGGAGTGCAGCTGCACCTCAGAACAGTGTTTGGGCTGGTAACTACTGGTACAATCCATATTCTTATTTCGAGAACATTCAACGTAACCAACGCAGAGATCGTTTATATGGAGATATCAACTTAACAGTTAAGTTTTCTAAAAACTTAAAGTTCAAGGGTAGCATCCGTAAAGATCAGTTCAACGGTAACGTAGAGAATATTGATCCTAATATTCTTCAGTCATCTGGTGGACAAACTGGTGTTTTAGCATCTTATGCTACAAGTAACACGGTTAACAATGAGTGGAACTTTGAAGGTATTTTGTCTTATAACAATACTTTCGGAGATTTCGTAGTAGCTGCTAACGTGGGTGCGAACCGTTTGAATATTCGCAACAGAGCAGTAGCTATGAATACCAACCAAGGATTAAATGTTCCTGGTTTATACGCAATAGCGAACTCTAAAGCGGTACCTTCTATTTCAAATTCAAGATCTGACCAACAAGCAAATTCATTGTTTGCATTTGGAGATGTAGAATATAGAAAATTCCTAAGTTTAACTTGGGCAGTTCGTAACGACTGGTTCTCTACATTACCTTCTTCTAACAATTCATTGTTGTCTCCTTCAATAGGTGGTGCATTTGTATTCTCTGAGTTTACTAAGTCTGCATTGCCTTGGTTAAACTTTGGTAAAGCATTTGCATCTTGGGGTAAGAAGCCTAAGACTTTGAACCCTTATGCATTAAACTTGAACTATTCAGTTAACCCATTATTATGGGGTACTAACTTCCTAATGGGAACTCCTGATGGATCTCCTGATGCTAACTTACGTGGTGCATTAACTACCACTTGGGAAGCCGGTTTAGATTTGCGTTTTGCAAAGAACAAGGTTCGTATGAATCTTACTTATTATAACGAGAACAACAGAGACGAGCCTCTAGCGGTATCTGTATCTGGTGTTTCTGGTTTTACTTCTCAAACCATCAATGCTGCATGGGTTAGCCGTTCAGGTCTTGAATTGGAATTGGGTGTAGATCTAATGAAGAAGAAAGATTTTAACTGGACAGTAAATACAACTGTTGCTTACTTATTAGACAATAAAGTAAAAGCGTTGGCTCCAGGATTAACCAGCTATACTTTAGCCGGTGGTTCTTTCGGAACTCGTTTTGCTCGTGCTTTCCATTTTGTGGGTGAGCAGTGGGGTATGTTAAGAGGCGGCGGTATTGCACGTAATGCAGATGGCCAGCCATTGATAACTACCAACGGTTTCAGCGGTGGTCTAGGATGGTACCAAAGAGATGCAACAAAAGATTGGGGTAGTGTAGTTCCTAAGTTAACAGGAGGCTTACAAAACTTCTTCTCTTATAAGAATTTCAACCTTGGTTTAACTTTCGATTACCAATTTGGTGGACGTTTCTTCTCTCTATCTGAGCAGTGGGGAACTTTCTCTGGATTGTTAGATCAAACTGCAGGATTGAACGAAAAAGGCAATCCAAAGCGTGATCCAGTATCTGCAGGCGGTGGTGTTCGTGTAACTGGTGTTGACGCTAGAGACGGAAGAACTCCAGTAGATGTTTATGTAGATGCTTATGATTATTTCCACCAGTTTTACTACCAGCAAATTGCTGAACCATTTGTTCACAAATTGTCTTATGCAAAATTGCGTGAGTTTAGCTTAGGATACTCTATCCCAACTCAAAAACTAGGGAAGTTTGGTAAATCTATTCAAGGTGCTTCAGTTGCTTTAACTGCACGCAACTTATTCTTCATCTTCAGAGACTCTAAGAACTTTGACCCATCTGAAATCAGTGGTGTACAAGGGGAAGATGGTCAAATGCCAGGTGCAAGAACCATTGGATTTAACGTTAAGGTATCATTCTAAAACCCTAAAACAATTATCATGAAAAGTATGAATATTAAAAAAGCTGTGCTGTCGTTAGGGGTTTGTGCCACACTAATGGTAGGTTGTAGCAAGGGCATTAATGAATTCGGTGATATCAACCGAAATCCAAATGCAACAACCATTCCTATTACTTCAGCCTTATTAACCAACGTACTAGCCGGAATTGGCGGTAACGTATGGGGAAATGGAATCAACACTACTGCAGGATTGTACGCGCAGTATATGTCTGAAACCCAGTACACCGATATCTCTCGTTATGCAACCACAACCCTAAACTGGGATGGTTTCTATTCAGGGGCGTTGTACGATTTACAAAACATCATCAATACCAATACTGACCCTGCTACTGCAGCAGCAGCAGCAGAATTTGGTGCAAACGCGAATCAAATTGCGATTGCCAGAATTCTAAAAGCGTATTACTTTTCTGTATTGACTGATGCTTATGGTGATATTCCTTATTCTCAAGCATTAAAAGGAAATGGTACCATTCCTTATGATAAGCAAGAGACCATTTACCCTGCTTTAATTGCAGAATTAAAAGCAGCAAACGCACAGTTTACAACTGGTGCAGCTGTTCAAGGCGATATCATGTATGCTGGTAATACTACCAAATGGAAGAAGTTTGCTAATTCATTAATTGCTACCCTTTCATTGCGCATTTCTAAAGCTAACCCAACTTTGGGTAGAGCAGAATTTGCTGCAGCTATTGCTGGTGGTGTAATTGATGCGAATACAGACAATGCTACCATTACTTATCCTGGTGGAAACTACAATAACCCAGTTTATACTTACTATGTAATTACTCAGCGTTTTGACTATGCAGTTAGTGCAACTGTAGCAGACAAATTAACTGCTTTGGGCGATCCACGTATTGATAAGTTTGGTAATAATCCAAAAGGATTCCCTTATGGATTAACCAGAGCTGATGCATTGGCATGGCAAACTACTAATCCAAGTTTTGGATTTTTATTAGGCTATACTGCAACACCTCAAACTATGCCGTTGAGCTTGATTTCTGCTGGCCAAATGTTTTTGGCAAGAGCAGAAGGAGCTAAATTAGGATGGACTACAGAAAATGCAACAACCATGTACAACAATGGAGTGACTGCAGAAATGAACAGATGGGGTATTACCAATGCAGGAGCAATTTCTGCTTACTTAGCACAACCTTCAGTTGCTTTAACTGGCACTGCAGCAGACAATGCTAAAATTGGTGAGCAGCGTTGGTTAGCTCATTATCCTGATGGTTTACAAGGATGGTCTGAGTGGAGAAGAACTGGATTCCCTGCTTTAACTCCTGCACCTGGTGCTGGAAAAGCAATTCCAAGAAGAATTCCTTACGGACCAAACGAACCTTTATATAACCCAACCAATTATGCCGCAGCTGCAGCGTTGTATAACACCAACTCTCAGGATGCTAAAATGTGGTGGGATAAATAGTTAGTTTTTCATTCTCAGTTTTAATTCTCATGGGGGGCCTGTATTCTTACGGGCCCCTTTCTTTTTGTATTCCTAATTAGCATTTTAGCCCTACTTTTGACACTCAAAAATCATGTATGGAGCAGCAACCTAATAACCAATTGAATATTGAAATATCTGAAGAAGTAGCTGAAGGTGCTTATGCCAACCTTGCTATCATCACCCATAGCAATGCAGAGTTTGTAATAGACTTTGTGAACGTGATGCCAGGCACACCTAAAAGCAAAGTGAAGTCTCGCATTATCTTCACGCCCATGCATGCCAAGCGTTTCATGAAAGCCCTTGAAGAAAATATCGCTCGCTTTGAAGAAGCCAATGGAGCTATTCAAGATTTGGAGCAGATTGAAATTCCGATGCATTTTGGAGGTCCTACGGCGCAAGCCTAGGTAATCTTTTGTGTAAATACTATTGTAAGGGATGCTTGAAAACTCACCTCTTTCACGTTTATAAATACCTATAATTTTTTCGTTCGGCTGCAATGAAATAACCCGCCCCGTTCCGGGGCTCAAACAAATTTCATTGCTTACGCCTCTCTCAAAAATTACTTTACGGTATTTATAAAATGTTCTCTCGGTGTGTTTTCAAGCATCCCCTTTCATTGGTATTTTATTGTTGTATTATTACTTATGCTTGGTTTTGCATATTGCGTATTTCAAAAGTTGTTTCTTTCGCTACCCAGTATTTCATTTGGGGTGTTGAAAACAACACCTCTTTCATGTTTATAAATACCTATAATTTTTTCGTTCGGCTGCAATGAAATAACTCGCCCCGTGCCGGGGCTCAAACAAATTTCATTGCTTACGCCTCCCTCAAAAATTACTTGACGGTATTTATAAAATGTTCTCTCGGTGTGTTTTCAAGCATCCCCTTTCATTGGTATTTTATTGTTGTATTATTACTTATGCTTGGTTTTGCATATTGCTTAGGCTGCTCTATGTTATTTTGGTGTAAACCATTCGTATGTTGGTTGAGTGTCAAACTTTTTAATTTTTAATACACCTTTTCTCATTGAAAGATAAAGGTCTTCATTGTCAATCAAAATGGACGAAGGATACAACATACCCCAATAGAAAGGTGATTTTAATATTTCTATTGTTTTTAAATCTTTTCCAAGCTTAAAAATATATTGATTTCCTACGATTAACTTTTCGTTATTATGATCGGCAATCAGTTTGGGGATATCATATAAATTGGAAACTGTTTGGGTTTTCCAAAAACCATTGTCTTTAAATATTTCTATTATTTTTCCAAAATACAGACCTTCAATTGCATATATTCTTGATTGGAATTCAAAAAAATTATTTATAGTCAGTTCTTTTTCAATTTCATAAACACCACGTCTCTTCAGATCCATAAAGTACAAACTACCATCAAATTCTCCATTTTTAAATCCTATTAAATAACCATCTGATGTTTTCTTTACAATTTTTTTCCCCTTGAAAAGTTTAAATTTTTTGTAGATGAATTTCTTTGAAAAAGGTAAACTGTCACCTTTTTGTATCGAGTAAGGATTATTGACAATTTCCCAAGTATCTCCTGATTGAACAAATAGCCAATCGTTTTCTGATTGATTAGCTTTATAAATCAGGTCACCCATTGGCAGGGTGTCAATTTTCCAATTCGTTAAGTTGGGGGCTTGTGCCAGACTGAATTGACAAAGCATCAAAAGACTTATGATTGAGATAAATTTCAAAATACAATGATGCTGTTTAATGGGTATACTATGCTTGTAATTACCTTACTCAATTGCAATATTTAATTATTAAATATGATCTTTTATTGATTTAAATTTAACGCTTAATTATATAAATAGCTTTTCAAACTCTTTTTCGGTCCTAAATTTCAACCCTTAACTTTAATAACCTAAGAATTAGGGGTTATTGAAGTCAGCCTAAATGAAAACTTATTTATCAATATTTTTTTTATTTGTATCAACCTATTTATTGGGACAATCAATTAAACGGATTGACGGTACTCAATATTCTGCAGATAGCTTGAATGCAAAAATTGAGCACTTAATGAAATCTGCTGATGTTTCGGGCGTTGCTGTTTCAGTTTTCAACAACAATAAAGCTGTTTTTAGTAAAACCTTTGGACTTGCCAATGTTCCCAAAAAAATTCCTTTAGAGAAATCATCGGTTTTATATGCAGCTTCATTTGCTAAAACTGTATTTGCATATATAGTTATGCAATTCATTCAAGAAAAAGTAATAGACCTTGATAAACCACTTGTAGAATATTTAAAGAAGCCATTGCCCGATTATATAATCAGTGGTTTTAGACGTGGGTATCATGATCTTAAAACGGACAAACGTTACGAGAAAATTACCGCAAGAATGTGTCTTACACATACAACAGGATTCCCCAATTGGCGTTGGTTTGAAACTGATAAAAAGCTCAAAATTAAGTTTGAACCTGGAACTCGATACTCGTATTCAGGGGAGGGGCTTTATCTACTACAATTTGTTATTGAACAAATAACAGGCAAAGATTATGAAACTATTTCGCAAGAAAGGGTGTTTAAACCTTTGAAAATGAATAATACAAGCCAAGTTTGGCAAACAAGGTTCAATGAAAAAATTGCTTATGGTCATAGCGTAAAAGGAGAACCTTACGAACTGATGAAATGGAATGAAGCAAGTGCCGGTGGCTCAATGAGTACAACTTTTGATGACTATATAAAGTTTTATACTGCATTAATTAGTAGCAAGGGGATTAATAAAAAGATGTTTAGAGAAATGACAAGCCAGCAGGTTAGTATAAAGTCTAGAAGACAATTTGGACCACTTGCTCAAATAGATGGCAGAGAAAACGATGATATTCAATTGGGATATGGTTTTGGTGTTGGAACTTTTTTTACTCCTTTTGGTAGAGCCTTTTTTAAAGAAGGACACGATGATGGCTGGGGTCATTATTCAATATGTTTTCCTGATAAAAAAATTGCAGTTGTAATTATGACAAACAACGACAATGGGGAAAGTATATTTAAAGAATTATTAGAATACAGTATTGGAGATAATTTCACTCCTTGGCAATGGCAAAACTATATTCCGTATAATAGGAAATATACCATTCAGCAATAAGTCAAATATTTTAAACGCTCAAACAAGCATTTCAGGAATAACTCCTTAAGAAAATACTGTGTATCCTCATTCAAAACTTGCGAAGTAAGCATTTCAGGATTGCTTAACGGTATTTAAAAAAGTATTGATGATTTATTTTAGAGCAAGACTGGGTAGCGAACGAAGCAAGTTTTGAATGAAAGAAACACAGAATACAATTGATGCAATACTGGGTAGCGAGCGAAGCAACTTTTTAAACTATAAAGCATATTATTTAAAGCATCCCCTCATCCGCAAAACTGAAATATCCCTCATGACTCACAATGATATGATCGGTGACTAAAATGTCTAAAAAAGCAGCGGCATTTTTTATTTTTCGGGTCAACATTTCGTCGGCTTGGCTGGGTTTTAGGTTGCCGCTGGGATGGTTATGACATAGAATAATTCCTGTGGCATTGTTCTCTAAAGCCCGCTTTAAAATGATGCGGGGGTCGGCTACTGTGCCGGTGATTCCGCCTTCGCTTACGATTTCGAAGTGGATGATTCGATTGGCTCGGTTAAGCAGTACTATAGCAAAAACTTCTCTTTGTAAATATTGCATGCTAGCCTGTAAATAAGAAGCCACGTCTTTACTACTACTGACTTGTTTTTTCTGAATACTGTCCAACTGTCTACGGATGCCCAGCTCTAGGGAAGCCGCAATGGCAATGGCTTTGGCCTCGCCTAGTCCCTTAATTTTAAGGTTCACCATTTCCTTTACACTTAGTGTGGCTAACTTGTGTAAGTTGTTTTCGGTGGCATTTAATAAATGCTTGGCAATATCATTGGCACTTAAAAAAGCATTGCCCGAATTAATTAAAATGGTGAGTAATTCGGCATTTGACAAAGCCGCAGATCCTTTCTGCATCAGCTTCTTACGAGGTTGGTCATCCACAGACCAATCCTTAATAGAAAATTTCCTCATATTATAAACATTACTTAAATCAAAATACAAAAACCATTTTGAATTAAATACCTTTGCGCCTTACCCACAATCATATGAATCCTTCTGTTAAAATTTTTTCTGGTACAGGTTCGCAAAAATTGGCCGAGAAAATAGCGCAACGCTTTGGGGCCACCATCGGTAAAATCAATATCCAAAAATTCAGTGACGGCGAGTTTCAGCCCGTTTTTTTAGAGAGTATCCGTGGAGATTATGTTTTTTTAGTGCAAAGCACTTATGCTCCCACCGATAACCTAATGGAATTGTTATTGATGATTGATGCAGCCAAAAGAGCAAGTGCTTACAAAGTAATTGCCGTGATTCCCTATTATGGATTTGCCCGTCAAGACCGCAAAGACAAACCAAGGGTAGCCATTGGTGCTAAATTGATTGCTACATTGTTAGAAGCAGCAGGCGCAGACAGAATCATTACGATGGATCTGCACGCGGCTCAAATTCAAGGCTTCTTTGATGTTCCAGTGGATCACTTAGATAGTTCAGCCATTTTTATCCCTTATATAGAACAATTAAAGCTAGAAAACCTGGCTTTTGCAGCACCGGACGTAGGCAGTACCAACCGTGTTCGTGAAATAGCCAGCTATTTTAACGCAGAAATGGTGATTTGCGACAAACACCGCAAGAGAGCCAACGAAATTGCCAGTATGGTGGTTATTGGAGATGTAGCAGGTAAAGACATTGTGTTGGTAGATGATATCTGCGACACAGGCGGAACCCTAGCCAAAGCTGCGGGCTTGCTCAAAGAAAAAGGGGCAAGAAGTGTTCGTGCCTTGATTACACACCCTGTTTTAAGTGGAAACGCCTACGAAAACATTGAAAATAGTGTGTTAGAAGAGCTGGTAGTATGCGATACCATTCCTTTAAGGAAGGAATCGGCTAAAATTAAAGCCATTTCAGTGGCCGATTTGTTTGCTATAGCTATTCGAAATGCCTACGAAAACAAGAGTATCACCAGTCTTTTCATTCATTCTCAGTTAAAAGGGCGTAATAAGTAAGATTTTCCTTACTTTTGCCGTCCAAAAAATAAATACAATGAATACAATTACAATCGAAGGTGTTCTGAGGACCGAACATGGCAAAAAAGCCGCCCGCCAGATTCGCTCTCAAGAAAACGTGCCAGGTGTAATTTACGGGGGTGCGGAGGAGATTAATTTCTATGCTCCAGCTAAGGCATTTAAGCCATTAGTTTACACTGGTGAATTCCAATTGGCAGAAGTATCAATAGGTGGAAAAAAATACAAGTGTATTTTGAAAGACCTACAGTTTGATAAAGTTTCAGACAGCTTAATCCACGTAGACTTATTAGAATTAGTAGACAACAAAAAAGTAATTGCAACATTACCATTGAAGTTTACTGGTGTTTCTGTAGGTGTTAAAGGTGGTGGTAAGTTGGTTACTAAAATGAAGTCTTTAAAAATTAAAGCGCTTCCTAAGGACTTAACTTCTACCATTGAAGTAGATATTACCAACTTAGAGTTGAACGGAAATATTCGTGTTGAAGACGTGAAAGCAGCAAATATTGAAATCATGAACTCTCCACGTATTCCAATTGCATCAGTAGTAATGACTCGTCAGTTAAAGCAAGAAGAAGCAACAGCTTCGAAAGACGAGAAGAAGAAATAATTATCCAATTAATGATAGTTTGGTCCCGATTGCTTGCAGTCGGGACTTTTTTTATGCCGAGCACAAAGCCATCACTGATGATTACTTATGCAAAGGAGTTGTAAAAAAGAAAGTGCTTCCAATTCCCAACTCACTAATGGCCCAGATTTCTCCATTGTTTTTGTCGAGAAATTCTTTACACAGTTTCAAACCCAAACCAGTACCTCTTTCTTTATCGGTGCCATGGGTAGACTTAATTGAGTCTGAAGTAAACAGCATATCCAACTGATCTTGGGGCATGCCCATACCTGTGTCTCTAATAGAGATAGTCAATTCTTTGTTGTTGCGAGAATGATTGAAAACGATGGTATGTTTTCTATTACTGAATTTAATGGCATTCGATAATAAATTCCGAACGATTAGTTTTAAATGATCAGGATCCATACAAACAGCATCTTCAAAAGGCTGAAAATGAATTTGTAGTTCTTTGGCCTGCCATTGCTGCTTTAATAAATCAATTACTTCTTGAATAATGATGGAGGCATTCACCGTTTGAGGCTTAGTAATAATGCCGTTCAATTGACTTTGACTCCAAGTAAGGAGGTTGTTCATATTGTCTTGCAACTGGTCTATCTGCTTGGTAAAATGGTGAGAGAGGTCGTGAAATTCTTCTTTAGAAATATAATCTCGGTTAACTAAGTCTAATGTGCTTTTTAACTGTGCAATGGGAGAACGAAGATCGTGTGCAATAATGGAGAATAATTTTTCCTTGGTTTTATTAAGGGCTTCTAACTCAGCGTTTTTTTCTTCAATGGCTTTTTGCGCAGCCATTTGTTCAAACTTGAAATACTGCAAGGCAACTACAAAAGAAATTAAACCGCAAACAACATTAAAAAGTACTCGCGCGTTCGATAAAGTGCCATGCATAGGAAGGTTATAAGCTGCATCGTACCTAATCCAAAAGTAACAAAGCGCATTTATGGCAGTAATAAAAACAATAAATTTTGTTTCGCTATAATAAATAATGGCAACAATAATATTGACCAATAGCAAAAGTTCGTTCCCGTTTCTAAACAATAAACATTGAGCAGTAAATATTAATGTGGTGGTGATGATTACAATAAACCGAGCAATGTAAAATTTTTGTCTAAACTGAGTAACCAACACCAATATGCCACTAACGAATAGAGAAAAATTGAGTGAGGTAAGCAGGTATAGACCGTCTAAAAAATTAATTATTGTAAAATATAAAAATAAAGGTAAGCCAAGTGAGATGACAAGATTGGTTACTTGGGTCTTTTTCTTTTCTAAAAATGCTAAGTCATCTGTTACGCCAATATTTGCAATGGCATTCCAGATTTTAATAATGAAAGGGATCACTAAGAGGGGTGTTAGTTTAGTCAAATATACCATTAACGGGTAATATTTACAATTTGGAATTGGCTTACAAGTTAACAGCCATTACTTTTGCAAAGCATGAATAAGTTTTTAATAATCGGCTTAGGAAATATAGGAGAGGAGTACAAGCATACCCGTCACAATATTGGCTTTGATGTATTGGATGCTTTTGTACGCAAGCACAATGGATTTTTTAAAAACGATCGCTTGGCCGATGTGGCAGAAGTGAAGTGGAAGGGCAAGACCTTTATCTGCATTAAACCCACCACCTATATGAATTTGAGTGGAAGGGCATTTAAATATTGGTTAGACAAAGAAAAAATAGACATTCCTCAAACCTTAACCATTGTAGACGACCTGGCATTGCCCTTGAATAAATTGCGTTTAAGGGGATCGGGATCTGATGCAGGGCATAACGGCCTAAAAGACATTCAAATCATACTAGGCACCGACCAATACCCCAAACTACGATTTGGAATTGGCAATAATTTCCCAAAGGGCAGGCAAGTAGACTTTGTTTTGGGCAAATGGCTGGCCGAAGAGCAGTATATGGTGAACCAAAAAATAGTCGCCTGCGGAGACATAATTGAATCATTTGCAGCCATTGGGTTAGAAAAAACCATGAATATGGCAAATAATTTAAGCTTTACATAATAAAGGCCCCTCTTTCATAGTTATTAGTGTTGGAACATAATGAGCTGTACTATGAAAATATTTTGCGTTGGCCGAAATTATGCCGATCATGCAAAAGAACTTGGCAACGCCGTACCGGAGGAGCCGGTGATTTTCATGAAACCTAAGACTGCGTTATTGCAGCCCAATACGCCATTTTATTACCCCCAATTTTCGAACGAATTACATTACGAAGTAGAACTGATTTTGCGCATAGCAAAAAACGGAAAATATATACCCGAAAACCAAGCCAGCAAATACTATGATGCCATTTCGGTGGGCATCGATTTTACGGCAAGAGATGTACAAGCCAATTTAAAAAAGAAAGGGCTACCATGGGAGAAAGCCAAAGCATGGGACAATTCTGCGGTAGCAGGAAATTGGATATTGTTATCGAATGAAATGCTGGCCAACCCAATTCATTTTTCGTTGAATAAGAATGGAGAGCAAGTGCAGATAGGCGATACGCGCGATATGATATTTTCATTTGACCATATTGTTTCGCATATATCACAATACTTCTCATTGAATATAGGAGATATGATTTATACCGGAACACCGGCAGGAGTGGGAGAGTGTGTGTCAGGAGATGTATTAACAGGATACTTGGAAACGCAAAAAATGTTTGAACTCGAAATTAAATAATGTTAACACCCAGCATATTATTACAGGCGTATAAACTCATGATGACTGCAAAGTCTATGAATGAAACCTACGATGCCAATCGTGCGGTCTGTAAGTATGTGCATTCCACTTCCAGAGGACACGAAGCCATACAATTGGCAACAGGCCTGCAATTGGAGCCCTGCGATTGGGTGAGCCCTTACTATAGAGACGACAGCTTAATGCTGGCAGTAGGCTTTACTCCCTACGAACTAATGTTGCAATTATTGGCGAAGCAAGACGACCCTTTCTCAGGAGGAAGATCTTATTATTGTCATCCAAGTAGCAAAGACGAAACCAGACCATCCATTATACACCAGAGTAGTGCAACCGGCATGCAAGCCATACCCACCACGGGATTGGCGCAAGGGGTGCAACACTTAGAAAAGAATTTACCGGGCCGATTAAGAAAATCGGAAGACGGCAGATCACCCGTAGTAGTATGTTCATTGGGAGATGGCTGTATGAGTGAAGGAGAAGTGAGTGAAGCATTGCAGTTTGCGGTATTAAAGCAATTGCCCATTGTATATTTAGTGCAAGACAACCAGTGGAGCATTAGTGCCACGGCGGATGAAATAAGAACCATGAATGCCTATGAATATGCATGTGGTTTTAAGGGATTGAAGCGCATGCAAGTAGACGGCAGCGATTTCATGCGTTGTTTTGAAACTATGGAGCAGGCGGTGAACTATGCAAGGAACGAGCGCAAACCAGTATTGGTACACGCTAAAGTGCCATTGTTAGGACACCATACCAGTGGCGTAAGAAAAGAATTTTACCGCAGCCGCGAAGACTTATTAAAGCACGGCTTATACGATCCACTCCCTAAATTAAGATTACTCTTAACAGGGGTAGGCTTTACCGATTCAGAAATTAATCAGATAGAAGCAGATGCCTTAGACTTGGTGTTAGAAGATTTTAAAAGAGCCCAAGCCGCAGCTGAACCAGATATTAGATCGGTAGAAGAACATGTATTTGTACCCACACCAGTAAGAGAAGAAAAAGGAGAGCGGATGCCGAAGGGAGCAGAGCGCATACTCATGGTAGACGCGGCTTTGCACGCTATAGACGAACTAATGGAAGAACACGAGGAAGCCATTTTATATGGTCAAGACGTGGGCGGAAGAATGGGCGGCGTATTTAGAGAAGCAGCAACGCTGGCAGAAAAATACGGAGAGAACCGCGTGTTCAACACGGCTATTCAAGAAGCATATATCATTGGATCAACCGTGGGTTTATCGGCCATGGGCATGAAACCAATTGTAGAAATACAGTTTGGCGATTATATTTATCCAGGCTTTAACCAGTTGGTAACCGAGGTATCAAAGTCCTGTTATTTATCGAACGGAAAATATCCCGTACAAATGTTGCTGCGCGTACCAGTTGGCGCATACGGCGGCGGCGGACCCTACCATAGCGGAAGTATAGAAAGCACTTTGCTCAGCATCAAAGGAATTAAAGTAGTGTATCCATCTAATGCGGCGGATATGAAGGGGTTGATGAAAGCAGCCTTCTTAGATCCGAACCCCGTGATCATGCTAGAGCACAAAGGGCTTTACTGGAGCAAAGTACCTGGCACAGACGATGCCCGCACTACCGAACCATCGAAAGATTATATTTTACCATTAGGTAAAGCCAATATTATTGTACCCGCCAATATAGAGAGCGTAAGAAAAGGAGAGACCATTTGTGTAATCACTTATGGCATGGGAGTTTATTGGGCCAAAGCAGCGGCACAGCGCTATCCAGGGCAGGTAGAAATTGTAGACTTAAGAACCTTATTCCCACTAGACGAAGACACCATATTTAACGCAGTAAAAAGACACGGAAAAGTATTGGTGTTAAGTGAGGAACAACAGAATAACTCCTTTGCCGAAGCATTATCGCTCCGCATATCTAACGATTGCTACCATTTCTTAGACGCTAAAGTAGAAGTAATGGGTGCCAAGAATTTGCCTGCAGTACCTATAAACGTTGCATTAGAGTCGGCCATGTTACCCACAGCCAACAAAGTAGCCGAAAGAATCGGCAAATTGTTGAACTACTAGCTTTTTCTTTTTAGCTAAACCCCCTATATTTGCACCCCGAATATGATATTCCGGCGAGGTAGCTCAGTTGGTTAGAGCGCAGGATTCATAACCCTGAGGTGATGGGTTCAATTCCCATCCTCGCTACAAAGCCCCGACATTGAAAAATGTTGGGGCTTGTTGTTTCTGACCGCGTCAAAAACTTGTTTTTGTAAGCGGGAGGAAGCGACAAGACAGCGGTTGCTTTGCAACCGCGGGGCTTTGTAAAGCCCCCCAACAGAAAGTCGGAGCAACGCAGTTGCGACGACAATTCCTCTCTACAATGTTATTTTTCAAACATTTTCAAATATTGATCGAATACAAATATTCTGTTTCTATTTTGTCCTGTCATTTCCTTTAGTATCCCTGCATTTACTAAATCGGATACCAAATCATTTGCAGACTTAAAGCTACTTTTGGTTATTTCTTTTACTTCATTTACATGAACTACTGGTTTTTTAAACAAGAATTGCAATACCAATGATCCTTTAGTACTTCTTTTACCGAAAGTTTTAGCAATATGGGTTTCAAGTTCTGCTTTTAGTTCTATTATTTCAGAAAGTGTATTTGTGGCAGTTTCTGCAGTTTCTGCTACTCCAATTAAAAAATATTTCAGCCATTGAACCATGTCATTTTTTGTTCTTACGAATGTTAGATTGTCATAATAGAGACCTTTGTTCTTCTCAAAAAAAGCAGATAAATAAAGTAATGGTTTATTCAAAATCTTTTGTTCTACTAAAAATAGAGGTATTAATAAACGACCAATACGCCCATTCCCGTCAAGAAATGGATGAATAGTCTCAAATTGATAATGTGCAATTCCAATTTTAATCAAGGCAGGAACTTGTATATCATCATTGTGAAGGAATTTTTCTAAGTCTGCCATGAGCTCCTCAACATTTTTTTGATTAGGAGGAATAAACACAGCATCTATTAATGTATTACCGCCAATCCAATTCTGACTTCTTCTGAATTCGCCAGGCTGTTTGTGATCTCCTCGAACACTATCTAGGAGTATTTGATGGGTTTTCTTAATTAACCTTGATGAGATTGGGAGTGTTTCCAATTCAAGGATAGCTTGATTAAGTGCTTTTATATAGTTGTTTACTTCTTGCCAATCATTTTTACCTTCTGGAGAAACTTCACTCTCATCCATCAACGCCTCTTCTATTTGAGTTTTGGTTCCTTCAATCCTACTTGAAATAACAGCTTCTTTTGTTACATGAAGCTGTATAAATAGGTCTATATTGGGTACTAGTTTTGAATATGAATTGAGTTCACCTAACTTAATCGCTGCTTTTTCTAATAAACTATTAATACTTTGATTCTCCCATTTCCATTGCTCATTTATAAATGATGGCATGAAATATGAATAGCCGGTTGGGTCTTTCTCTTTTCTTCCAGATATATATTTTTCAAGTATAATCATTGATTTTTATTTTTACAAAGTAACATAAAATAGTTTATATTATACTTTAGTTGTTTAAAGTAAAATATAAACTATTCAATTTTATTTTCCCTTTGCAGTATTTAACCAGCATTTTATAATCTAAATCTTATTTTATGTAGACATAAAGAGTTTGTTCAAATAACCCCGCCAATTTTTCTTCACGTATGATTTTTTTCCTATATTCATACTACCCCAATTTATTCCTCCCCCAATTGTTTCGTTTGTAATCGCTTACTGACCTGCGACAGCTATGTCTGGGACTCAGGAGGCTTTGCTTTGGAAGAAATGCAACAGTAACCCCTACAAACCAATGGTCATATATATGACTGAACTGTTGTTATGCAAAAAAATCAAATCAAGTCCCTTCAGGCAAAAGGGCAATTAGGAAATCAAATTGAAAGCATTCAAAGAATCGATTCAATTAATTTACATGTTATTGAATTAATGAGGGATCACTTAATCCTGAAAGCGTATAGTAAAAGTACCATTAAGACTTATCTCAATGAGATGAGCCAGTTTTTATATCGACTTGGAAATATCCCTGCCGATGACTTAAACACAGAACATTTAAGAAAATATCTAGTTTTCTGTTTTGAAAAATTAAAGCTTTCAGAGAATACATTACATAGTAGAATTAATGCACTATCTAATAAAAACACAAAGCCATGTTGTTTACAACATACAGTGCGGGCTTAAGAGTGAGTGAAATAGTACGTTTAAAACTTAAAGATATTGACAGTGAGCGAATGCAAATATTTATTGAAAATGCAAAAGGGAAGAAGGATCGCTATGTAAACTTGAGTCCAGTATTATTGGATATTTTAAGGGGATATTTCAAACAATACTCACCCAGACCCAAAGTGTATTTATTTGAATCGGAACAAACAGGAGATGCGTATCCTATAAGAACAGTCCAACAGATATTTAGTAATGCAAAGCGTGATGCAGGCATATTGAAAGAAGTAGGTATTCACAGCTTGAGACATAGTTTTGCAACTCATTTGTTGGATAAAGGAACTGATATCAGGTATATTAAGGATCTCTTAGGCCATTTTGATATTAGAACAACAGAGCGTTATTTACATGTAAGTAAACACCAACTTGTTAATATTGCAAGCCCGCTAGATGATTTATTTAAAAGCAAACAAATTGATTGGTAGTAAAATAATAATCGATCTATTGCCCGACAATTTGATATGTATAACTGCATTCTACAATGCTGACAATACATATTGTATAAGTGTATTTGTGCAAGAGCAATTTAAAAAGTATAAAACTAAAACAATGAACTATAGCTTTCACTTTTTTGAAACATCTAAGAGAGTAACGTATATTTAAGTGTTGAGCACCATAAATATTTAATGAAACTAGAATCTGCACTATTAACAAAGCTGTTGAAATTTTACAGAATAAATTGATTAAATTTAAATGATTAAAATTTTAGTTATGCGACTAATACTTTTAGCTATATTTCTATTCTTCGCCTCTAGCAATAGCTTTTCTCAATTACCTGTTTCAAAAGTTCCTAATGATTTGCAGAAGTTTAATAAGGGAACAATTTCTGATACTTTAATTAGAATTAAGCCTAATAATAATTCACTGAAGAAGCCATTTGGTTCTAAACATAAGATGCCTACTTTGATTATAGATAATAATGGGGTATACGAGCGAAATCTTGGCAATGGTTTAGATCAATATTCTATGAATTTGGATAAAATGCCCTGTGTTTCACCAGACTCTACTTTTCAATCAAAAATGGCGATAACTGAATTTTTAAAAAGTAAAGCGAAAAGTTATCAGCCTCCGAAAAATTGATTGTAAGAGATAATTGCAATTAGTCTTTGTAGTTCAAGTAATTATACCCTCTCGTTTAGTGAAAATATTATAATTGATATAAGCGAAGAAATAGACGGTGCACAACAAAAGGCTTTACGCAAGTTGGGCTTTCAGCAATGGCCCATCAGCTTTGGTATTTCAAATGGGCTTCAGTAATTTGGCTTTAACTAATCGAGTCTATAGTGGCCAAGCAAGCAGTTGGATCACAGATTATCCAACGAGCGTAAAGCCACTGACGTTATAGGCACGCAATTTTGGTTATTTAACTTTTGTACGTATCTTTGAAAAAAATACACGTATTATGACAACTAAACTCACTCTCACAGTTGAGAAAGATGTTATTGAGCGGGCAAAGTCCTATGCGAAGGTTTCTGG